>BNJS01002485.1_pt1 | contig 888065 bp, 1104 predicted proteins | sample 8540461 | NCBI WGS metagenome assembly BNJS01 (sample SAMD00202454, study PRJDB9452) | human saliva metagenome | isolation source: human saliva | place: Japan
GTCGGACTGACAGGATTTGAACCTGCGACCCCTTAACTCCCCAGTCAAGTGCGCTACCAAACTGCGCCACAGTCCGAGTGTCGCTTTTGGCGACTTGTTTAGGTTACATCATGAGGCCCCAAAGCGCCAACCGGGGGCGTTTATGCTGGTTGCACGTCCTCAATGATGATGCCGTGGGCGAGCATGGCCTGGATCTCATTATCGTTGGCGGCGGCGAGGAGTTCCATGCGGTCGGTGTCGGTGAGCTGGTCGCCGATGAGGGCGATTTCGCGGCGCAGGTGAATGGTGGCGGATTCGGTGACGATGCGGGAAACCGTGACAGCAACATCATCCAATGTGGTGATGTGGGATTCGTTGGCGGCCACCCGAATGGCCTGGCTGGTGGCGGCGGCCAGCGCAGTGAGAATAAGCGAAGTGGGGGCCACACCCAGGTTTCGGCCGCCATGGGCTTTATCCCGGTCGGTGTACAGCGTGTGGGTGCCGGTGCGAACAACGTCGGTAAACCGGCCGGCCTTGGTGGTGTGGGAAATAGCCACTCCCTCGGGGATAACATCGGTGGCGGTGGGGGCAGTGTCCGGGATGAGGTACTGCTGTGACCAGGTGGCAATCATGCGGGCTGCCGCCGCGGCGGTGCCCGGTTTGGTGAGTAGATGATCCGCCTTATTCAAGGTAACAAGGGACTTGGGGTAGCGGGTGGTGCGGTAAATGTTTTGCGCGTTGTCGATACCCACGGTTTGGTCGATGGGGGAGTGCAGAATGAGCAGGGGTTTCCGCAGGCGGGGCAGGTAGGATTCGGGGTTGGTTTCGGCCAGGTCCTCTAGGAATTCCCGGGAAATCGTGATATCGCGGCCCCCAAGGGTGAGCGTGACCGCCCCGGTGGCGTCTACTTCGCTGATCCGGTCGGCAAAGTGCAGGACTGCGTGAGCCGGATCAAACGGGGCGCCAATGGTCGCCACCGCTTTGAGATCCTTGATGCTGGTTGTGGCCTTAAGCGCGGCGGCACCGCCGAGGGAATGGCCGATGAGCAGCTGGGGGGTGCGGTAATTATCGGCAAGCCACTGGTGGGCGCTGATGATATCGGCCACGTTTTCACTGAAACAGGTTTCATGAAAATCACCTGTGGACTGGCCCAGGCCGGGAAAATCAAACCGGAGACAGGCGATGGATTGTTCGGCGAGGGTTTTACTCACCCGGGCCGCCGCGGGGGTGAACCGAGAGCCAGTAAAACAGTGGGCAAAAAGGGCATAGGCGACCGGTTCGGTGTCGGGCATGTCAATGGTGCCGGCCATGGTGTGGCCGGCGGAACTAGGCAGCTGAACACTAATCGAATGCATGAGTATCGTTCTCTTTCGTAGGCTAGGAAAAAAACGCATCACTAGCTTTAGGGCATAATCGGGGGCTGATAAATTCTACGGTGTTGTGATTACTATTAAGGATAAATTTAAGATGCGACGGTATGAGGAGGCATGTGGTGGCTGGTTTCGACTGGTTTTGGAAAGCAATGGGCGGCAAACAAGGCCGTAATCAAAAACGCAGCTTGGCCATTGTGGACCAGGCCGCAGCCCGGGTGGCGAAACTGAATGCCCGCTCAGATGCGGATCTGGTGGCTCGGGCCCGGGAGATTACTGCATCGGGTGAGGTGGCGGACGCGGCAGAATTTTTGGCCATATTATCCATAGCCGCCACCAGAACCCTGGAGATGACCCCATTTCCCGTGCAACTCCAGGCGGTGCTGCGACTGTTGGAAGGCGACGTGATCCAAATGGCCACCGGTGAGGGCAAAACCCCTGGTGGGGGCCATGGCAAACACCGGGTTCGGGCCTGATGGGCAAGCGGGTGCACTCGGTCACCGTGAATGACTCACCTGGCGGCCCGGGATGCGGAATGGATGGGGCCGCTGGTGAAATTTTTCGGCCTGACGGTGGCGGCGGTCACGGAGTCAATGACCACGGATGAGCGTCGAAAAGCATACAAAGCAAACATTGTGTACGCGCCCGTCAACGAAATCGGCTTCGACGTGCTGCGCGACCAGCTCATCACCGACCGGGCGGACGCGGTTCAACACGGGGCGGATGTGGCGCTTATCGACGAGGCCGACTCGGTGCTGGTCGACGAGGCCCTGGTGCCCCTGGTGCTGGCCGGCAACGAGCCCGGCACCGCACCCGGCGGCCGAATCACGGACCTGGTGCGCCGGTTAAAGAAAAACCAGCATTATGTGGTGGACGAGGACGGGCGGAACGCATCACTCACCGACGTGGGGGCGCGGCTGCTGGAACGCCAACTCGGCATCGCATCTCTCTACGATGACGAACACGTGGGCAGCACATTAGTGCAGGTCAACCTGGCACTGCACGCGCACGCGCTCCTGACCAGGGACGTGCACTACATCGTGCGGGACGGTAAAGTGGCGCTTATCGACGCCTCCAAAGGCCGGGTGGCGGACCTCCAGCGGTGGCCCGATGGGGTGCAGGCCGCCGTGGAAGCCAAGGAAGGTCTGGCCGTGACGGAGGGGGGTCGCATCCTCGACACCATCACCTTGCAGGCCCTCATGCACCGATACCCCATGGTGTGCGGCATGACCGGCACCGCGGTGGAAGCCACAGACCAGCTTCGCAGCTTCTACGACCTGCGGGTCAGTGTGATCGACCGGAACCAGCCACTGCAACGCTTCGACGAGGCAGACCGGGTGTACGCCACAATCCGGGATAAAAACCGGGCCATCATCGACGAAATCAAAGCCATCCACGACACGGGCCAGCCGGTGCTGGTCGGCACCCAAGACGTGGCGGAATCCGAAGCATTGGCCGAAGCCCTGCGGGAATACGACATCGACGTGAACGTGCTCAACGCGAAAAACGACGCGGAAGAAGCCCGAATCATCGCCGAAGCCGGGGATATTGGTCGGGTCACCGTCTCCACGCAAATGGCCGGCCGGGGCACCGACATTAAACTCGGCGGGGCGGACGAAAACGACCACGACGCGGTAGTGAAACTCGGTGGGCTTGCCGTGATCGGCACCTCCCGGCACCGCACCGCCCGGCTGGACAACCAACTGCGGGGTCGAGCCGGCCGACAGGGGGATCCAGGGCTCGCACTATTCTTCGTCTCCCTGGAAGACGACGTAGTGGTCGTGGGCGGGGCCGGGGAAGAAGTCACCGCTCGACCCGCAGCAGACGGCAGCATCGAATCGAAACGGATCCGAGACTGGATCGAACACTGCCAGCGAGTCACCGAAGGCCAACTGCTGGAAATCCATTCCCAAACCTGGAAATATAATAAACTCCTCGCCGACCAGCGCGACATCATTGACAAACGCCGGGCGGAACTGCTCGACACCGACCGGGCCTGGCAGGAAATCTTCGAACGCTCCGCCCGCGCCACCTTATTAGACAAGGAACTACCCCGCGAAACCCTGGTGCGGGCAGCGAGAGAAATCATGCTCTACCACCTGGATCTTGGGTGGAGCGATCACTTAGCGCTCATGGATGATGTGCGGGAATCCATCCACCTGCGGGCCATCGCCCGGGAAACCCCCATCGACGAATTCCACCGGATCGCGGTACGCGAATTCAAAGAACTCGCGCAGCGGGCGGTGGACAACGCCGTAGACACGTTTAACGAAGTACCGATCGACGCCGACGGGGCACACCTTGAGGAACAAGGCCTCGCGCGGCCGTCCGCAACCTGGACCTATATGGTGTCTGATAACCCACTAGCCGGTTCGGGGAATTCCCTGCTCCGCGGCATTGGTAATATTTTCCGGTGAGTTCTATGCGTCAGGTGAGATGAAATTACACAGTTGTTATTTGTGTTACGATAGCTTACAACGACGCCACAAGCTGGAGATAGCTTATGAGTTCTGTCCAAAAACAGAGTTCAGGCGCTATTATGTTTACATTGGTTGAAAATTATTATGCGGGTGGTTCCGATGTTTTCCTTGCGTCACATTGTGACTGCATCCGATAATTATAAACTTTGTTGATGGAGGGTTCACGCATGAGTGACAACAACGATAACCAGGATGTTCAGGTTGAGACCACATCCGTGTTCGCGCCGATCTGCTGAAAGAAATGGAAAGCGGGGCGGCAGCACCCGCCACTGGTTCTGATATCACCCCACCGGCCGGTGCCGCCATTTTGATCGTGAAACGGGGCCGAACGCCGGCGCTAGGTTCTTGCTGGATCAAGAAACCACCACCGCCGGCCGGCATCCCGAGTCGGATATTTTCCTTGACGACGTCACCGTGTCTCGCCGGCATGCTGAATTTCGGCTTAACGACGGAACTTTCGAAGTCGTGGATGTGGGATCCCTCAACGGCACCTATGTCAATAGGGAACCGCGTAACTCACAGGTGCTAGCGATTGGTGATGAGATCCAAATTGGTAAGTTCCGGCTAGTGTTCATTGCGGGGCCGGAAAACTGAGAATTTAACGTTAAAGTTGACGTTTAGCCCACCGCCGTGGTTTTTTCGGGCACAATCGGTAGGTAGCACTAGGGATGCGGTATTTCGGCATCCTTATAAAGTCAAAATAATTTTGTCGTTGTCCATCCCCGAGCCGGAAACACTAGTTCATGAGCGCACTCCCAAACCCTACTGGGCATGAGCCCAAACCGGAAAAGACCATGAGTATCGGTGAGGTCCTCAAGCTGCTAACACCAGATTTTCCCGACATTACCCTGTCGAAAATCCGGTATCTAGAGTCAGAGGGGCTTGTGTTCCCCCAAAGAACCAGTTCTGGCTACCGCAAATATGTCAATGCGGATGTGGAGAGGCTGCATTATGTTCTCACCACCCAGCAAAAAACCCTATATGCCCCTCAAAGCAGATCAAAAAGCAGCTGGATGCCATGGATTCTTGCTCGGTCATTCCCATCACCAAAGCCGCAACGGCCCAAACCATTATCAGCCCCGGAAAATTTCGAAAACCGGCTATCACCCGCCTCAGCGATGTGGAAATCGCTGAGAAAGCGGGGGTAGAACTGCAATTTGTTATTGATTTGGCTAACGTAGGAATTATCGGACCGGATCAGTCAGGATTTTTCACCGCTGATGACATCCAAGTGGTGAGCACCGCTAGTGCCTTGAGTGAATTTGGTATTGACGCCCGCCATTTAAAAGTCGGTGAAAAATGCTGCAAGCCGGCAGGCTGGTTTGATTTCCCAGGTTGTTACCCCCCTAGCCAAGTCCAACAAGGATGTGGCTAGAGAACAGGCCGAAGAAATGAGTCGGCAAATGTCAGCACTTGTAGTTTCCCTGCATGCGATTCTGGTGAAAAATGAACTGCGTAACCAATTAGGTTAAAGTTGGCTTTTTATGACCTACCATCTCGTTGAATACCTCCAAATTTCGGAATTCCCCGAAAACCAATATTGCATCGTGCTGCGGTGGATTGAGAAAAACCGAATACTACCCGTGTGGATCGACGCCGCCGACGCGTTTGAACTGCTGCAACACGAGGCTGGGGTGCCAACGCGACGCCCACGCATGGTCAATGTTCTTATTGATTTGGCAGCCGCAACAGCGGGTGGGTTTAAGGAAGTTCACATCGATTCCTACTTTGCTGGTGACTACATTGCTAGCCTGGTTACCAATAATGGGGACGAACTTGAATGTCGCCCCAGCGACGCCATGGGGGTGGCATATCTACTGAAATTTGCCGATCATGGCGAGTGAGGACGTGTTATCACATGCCAGCGTTTTTATCTCCGAAGCCGACCTGGAAACCTGGTTAGGCCTCTACCTCACCACGGATCCAGTCGAATCTCACCTTGAGGAGTCAGCATCCGGTGACGCGGCCGCCGATGCGGATTTTTCCAAGCTCATGGAGAGCATGGGAGTCAGCGAAGCGGATTTATTGGGTTCGGATGATAACCCCCCAAAAGATTCGAAAGAATAATAATGAAGATACCTTTTGTCGCGGGTGAGTGACAAAGATCCAAAATAAGTTTAAACTTCAACCTGAGGTTTAAATTAGCGGCGTGTCGCAGGCCCTCACAGTGGAGCTTCGTTAACCTTGCCCTAACGCCCTAACAAAACCATGAAGTTCTTTAGTGGAGTATAAGACCGCAAGGAGTGCGAATAATAATGACTAACGACCACCCCATTCAAGAATCACTCTTCGATATGGGAGGACCCGACGAAGCCCTCGGCTACCGAGTGCCCATAGCCTGCCAAGTCGCCGGCATCACCTACCGGCAACTCGACTACTGGGCCCGCACCAAACTCGTCGAACCTAGTATCCGCACCGCCCGGGGCTCCGGGTCGCAACGCCTCTACTCCTTTAAAGACATTCTGGTCCTAAAAATCGTCAAACGACTGCTCGACACTGGTATTTCCCTCCAAAACATTCGACAGGCCGTCGACAAGCTCCGCGACCTTGGCGTCGAAGACCTCGCCGAAATCACCCTCGTCTCTGACGGCACCACCGTTTACGAATGCCGCAGCGCCGAAGAAGTCATCGACCCTGCTCGGCGGCGGACAAGGCGTGTTCGGCATTGCGGTGCCCGGCATCATGAAAGAACTCACCGGCACCATTTCCGCATTCCCCTCGGAACGAGTCGACCAACCCACCACTGACACCCCAGAAACGGAGGTTGATGAACTCGCCGCTAGGGCGTCGCAAAAGCTCCTAAAAACCGACGTAACAGTCGGTTTCTCTTATTTCACCCCACTGAGCTTTTTCAATCACATCCGCCACATTATCAGCGGTCGTCACCACCTCAGATGCCTGGGCTGCCTTCATTAACTCGCTGTCCTGCGTACCAGTACCCACATGCACCACTGACAGCTCCACTTTCGCAGCCTTCGCCGCCGACAACGCCTGCGTCACCGCCGACATATCCCCCAAATCCGACGTGCCAGTAGTAATGAGCACCACCCGGGCAGGCTGACCAGATTCCTTCGCATACGACGTGGCATAATTCACCGCCGCCACCGTCGCCGCCCGAGTCTGCGGCACACCACCGGTAGTAAACCCAATCGCCGTATTCCCAAGCTCCTCATTCGTCATCGACGAGGTAAAACTCACATTCTCCCGCCACCCCTTTTTCACCCCCGGGTTCAGCGGTGACGAATAATTCCCACTAACGCCACCTGGTGCTGGGCCCCCACCATTGGTGCCGCCTGCGCAATCGCATTCGAAACCACCTGGAACCAGGTGCGCCCATCATCCGCCGACTGCGCCATTGCCGCCGACGTATCAAACAGGAACAACGTATTCGCACTCGTCACATCACCGGCCGCGGCCTGCGGCTGAGCCTCCGGGGCCGGGGAAGGAGCAGTAGAAGCCGGCGCCGGATTCGCTTCCGTATCAAACTGCTGCAACGCCTCCGTCGCCGCCAACGACGTCACCGACGTGGCCTGCTTCCCGGCATCCGCATTGACCATGCTGGCACCAAGATCCGCACCAGCGCGCACCGAATCCTCCGCAACCGCATCCGTGGCCGTCAACGACACCACTCGTACCGGCTGCACCACATCCTTGATCTCGGTAAACGTATAATTCGACGGCGCACTTGTTTCGTTGACAACAATGAATTTCTTGCCGTCCTGCACCGCAGACGCGACCGTCACCGACTTATCCTTTATCAACGCCTGTTTCGTGGCATCGACAGAATTATTATTCAAACTGGCCGCAACCAGTGCCGATGCCACCGCATTATCCTTAACCGGGTACGTCACATCGGTGAGCTTCTCCCGGCTAACATCTCGTTCCGTTGACGCAATCCCCACCTTGACCACCTGCACAATTGGCCATTCCGCCGAGGCTTGTGCCGGTGCCCGCTGCGCCTGGGCCACCGTTTGCGTTGCCGCACTATCCGATTCGTCAGTAATATATGCACTTGCCTCCGCTAACGACTTGGTAGCTTCCGCAGTAATGCAATGATCCCGAACCACCGGTTTTTTCGCATTATATTGGTCGATAACATTAGCTGCCAACGACTCCGCCCCGGCCGAGGACGCTATTTTCACCGTGAGATCACCAGCCAAGCATTTCGACTTATCCGTAGTCGAATCACCGTTAATTGCCTTGACCCAAAACACAATAATGATGACGGCAACAACTAAACACGCGATAACCACATACACCTGCGTGGAGAACTTGTAATTGGTGAGTCCATCGGAATGGCGCCCCATGGCAGAGATACCCTTTCTATCATGTTGCCGCGGCAAGATTTTCCGGCGTATAACTTTTATTCAAAGGGCCGGCATAATCTCCAATGTTACCGTTTAGTTATAGTTGAACGCGAATGCTTGCTCGATCGTGGCTATAATCCGGTGCCGTAATAAATCCCCCGCGTGAGCCAATAATCGTTGCCGATGTACATACTCGTGCTTCCCTCGGGGGTCTCAATCGGGACCACCCCAAATCCTAAACTTCGACAATCATATGGGGATGCTTCCATATCCAAAATACGGGCTTGCCATGCCAATTCAAAAGTATCCAACCATAAATCCCCGGGAATCAATGGCCCTAATTTTGCCGCCCACTTTATACAAGTCCATCGTGGCATGCAGACACCCCCGTTGTTCCCGGCGCGTTCCCGGTCTTCTCGGGTTAAAACTGTGAGATTTCAGGGGTTGGGCTTCGGGGGTGAAAAAAATCGGTAAGCGTCGAAGTGGGTGCACTTGATGTTGTGCTGTTCTACGACCTGGTTGGTTTCCGCGGGGGTAAGCCGGAGGGGAAGACTGTGGCGGGGATGGTCGGTGCGGTAAACCATGGCCCATTCGTGCAGGCCAAAGCAGTCGAAACGGGTGGGGTTGGCGGTGGTGTTTGTGAGGATGGTGTGGATTTGGGTGATTGCTGGTTTTGTGTGCGGTGAGGAAGGCCGACACGTCTGCTGTGGTTACCCCATTGTGGTGGTAGTAGTACCGCCAGGTGCTGTGAGGGGCTGCATGGTGAGGGTCGGCGAGTCCGATGCCGATGCCGGGGTGCCAGCGGTGGAGGTGGGAGATTCGGATGGGGTAGTACTCGAACAGGAAGTCGAAGATGGGGTGTGTGGTGCCTGCTTTACGACGGGCGAGGTGGTCGTCGGTGTAGCGGCGGGCGCGGGTGATGTGGTTGGTGTTTTGGGTGCGCCATTCGGTTTCGGTGAGGATGTTCATGCTGTTGGTGGTGTGGTGTTGCCGCCACGGTTATTGCTGTGGGTCCAGTCGTTGAAGGTGCCGAGGTATTCTTCGATGAGGTCTTCGAGGGTGACGACGCCGACGACTTGGCCGTGGTCGCGGACTTGGGCCATGTGGGCGGATTTGTGGTGGAGGTCGTGGAGAGCCCGGTCGAGGGTTTCGTTGACGTCGATGTTGTGGAGGGGACGGATTTCGCTGCGGTGGACGATGGCGTTGGGTGGGTAGGTTTTGCCGGCGTCGAAGCGGTCGAGGACGTCTTTGACGTGGACGTATCCCTGGAAGGTGCCGGGGTGGTTTCGACTGGGGAAACGGGAGAAAGCCGGTTTCTCGGACGGCTTGTTCGACGTCGGTGAGGAGGGGACCGCGGGCGCCGAAGGTGAGGGTGCGGACTTTGGTGAGGGGATCATGACTTCGGCGAGGGTGCGGCCGCTGCGGAGGGCTTTGCTGAGGCGGGCGTGTTCTTCCGCGTCGAGGAGGCCCTCGGAGCGGGATTCGGTGATCATGGTTTTTGAGTTGGTTTTCGTCGACGGTGGCGTTGAGTCTCGTCACGCTGTTCGATGCCGACGAGTTTGAGGGTGTGGCGGGCGACGGCGTTCATCATGCTGATGAGGGGCGGGAGAGCCTTGCCCAAAAGGAGTAGTGGGGGAGTGAGCCAGATGGCGAGGGTTTCCGGGTTGGTGAGGGAGATGTTTTTGGGCACCATTTCGCCGAGGAGAATGTGGAGGTAGGTGATGATGGCGAGGGCGAGAACGAAAGAAAGAGGGTGGAGGAGCTGGTGGGGGAATGCCGAGGGTGTTCAGAGGGGATTGTCGAGGTAGTGGGCGATGGCTGGTTCGGCGACTTTGCCGAGATATGAGGAGCAAATGGTGATACCGAGTTGGCAGGCGGCGAGGTTGATAGAGAGGTGCGATATGGCGCCGAGGACTCGGTTCGCTCTGGTGTTGCCGTTGGCGATGAGGTTTTCGATGCGGTCACGGCGGGAGGAGATGAGGGCGAATTCGGCGGCAACGAAAAAGGCGTTGCCGCCAAGGAGGGCGATAATGAGGGCGATAGTGGTGAGGACTCCCATAGCTTCTTCCTTAGTTTAGGTTGGTGGTGGGGGTGAGGAGCACTTTGTCGACGCGGCGGTCTTCCATGGCGAGGACAGTAGCGTGCCAGGTGGTTGGCGGTGGGGTGGTGTCGTCGGTTGGTGGGAGTGTGAGTTCGTCGCCGGTTTTGGGGATGCGTCCGAGGTTGTACATGATGAGTCCGCCGAGGGTTTCGTAGGGGCCTTCGGGGGCGAGGTATCCGAGGTTTTCTTCGAGTTCGTCGAGGCGGACGAGGCCGGAGATGGTCCAGGTGCTGGTGGTGTTTTGGTGGAATTCTTGTTGTTCTTCTTCGTTGTCGTGTTCGTCGTAGACGTCGCCGAGGATTTCTTCGATGACGTCTTCGATGGTGATGAGGCCGGCGGTGCCGCCGTATTCGTCCTTCACGAGGATGACTTGGGCGCCGGTGGCGCGGACGGTGTTGAGGACGGCGTCGCCGTCGAGGGATTCGGGGACGGCGTGGACGGTGTGGGCGATGCTGCCTAGGGTGGTGGTGGCGCGTTGATGGGTGGGGATGGCGAAGGCGTCTTTGTAGTGGACGATGCCGATGGTGTCGTCGAGGTCGCCGTTGACAACGGGGAAGCGGGAGTAGCCGGTGGTGGCGGCTTTCGTGAGAAGGTCGAGGATAGTGTCGTCGTGGGAGAGGGTTTCGATGGTGGAGCGGGGGGTCATGAGTTCTTCGGCGGTGGTGGTGCCAAGAGGAGGGAGCGGCCGAGGAAGTTGGCGATGGTTTCGTCGAAGCCGTCGTCGCCGACGGAGTTGCGGACTAAGGTTGTGAGTTCTTGGGCAGACCGGGCGGTGGCGAGCTCGTCGGCCGGCTCGATGCCTATGGCGCGGACAAGGGCGTTGGCGGTTTTATTAAGGAGGGTGATGAATCCTTTGAAGATGAGGTTGAAGGCGTGGACGGGTTGGATGGTAAACCGGGCGGTACGAATGGGGTTGGTGATGGCAATGTTTTTGGGGACGAGTTCGCCGAAAACCATGGAAAGGAAGGTGGCGATGATGAGGGCGAGGACGAGGGCCGTTGGGGTGGTCCAGGTTTCACTCAGTCCGGTGAGGTGAAGAAGAGGGTTGAGGAATTTAGCAAGGATAGGTTCGCGAGGTAGCCGGTGGCGAGGGTGGTGATGGTGATGCCGAGCTGGGCGCCGGATAGGACGAAAGAAAGGTTGTGGTAGGCGCGTTTGACTGCGTGGGCGCGGGAATCGTTGTGGGCGTTCAGGTCTTGGTCGATGGTGGCGCGTTCGAGGCCGGTGAGGGCGAATTCGACGGCAACGAAGAGGCCGGTGCTGGCGGTGAGGAGGATGAATCCTATGAGTGACAGTATGGAGAGAGGAGATCCATGGTGGCTGGTTTCGGTGTCGACGATTGGGTGAGCGGACCTAGGATTTTCTCCTAGGTCCGCTGGTTGGGGTGGGTTAGGCTTCGATTTCGGTGCGGTTACCGGACCAAAGGGTGTGGTAGGTACCGGGCTTATCGACGCGCTGGTAGGTGTGGGCGCCGAAGTAGTCGCGTTGGCCTTGGATGAGGGCGGCGGGAAGCCGGTCGATGCGGAGGCTGTCGTAGTAGGACAGGGAGGATGCGAATACGGGGATGGGTTGGCCGATTTGGGTGGCAAGGGTGACGACGCGACGCCAGGAGTCGATGAGACCAGCGAGTTCGGCTTTGAAATAGGGGTCAAGGAGGAGGGTTGGCAGTTCGGGGTTGGCGTTGTAGGCATCGACGATGCGGTTGAGGAATTTCGCGCGGATGATGCAGCCGCCACGCCAGATGGTGGCGAGGTCGCGGGGTCAACATTCCAGTTGTGGTCGGCGGAGCCGGCGGTGATTTCGTCGAACCCTTGGGCGTAGGCCACAAGTTTGGATGCGTAGAGGGCGCGGCGGACGTCTTCGATGAAGGTGTCGCGGTCGACGCCGAGTTCGGCAAGGGTGGTGAGGGTGCCGGAGGGCAGGTTGCCGATGGTAGCTTGGCGTTGATTCGTGGCCCCGGAGAGGGCGCGGGCGAAGACAGCTTCGCCAATGCCGGTGACGGGAATCCCAAGGTCGAGGGCGGCTTTGACGGTCCAGCGGCCAGTGCCTTTTTGACCGGCGGAGTCGACAATGAGGTCGATGAGAGGTTTGCCGGTTTCGGCATCCACCTGGGCGAGTACCTCGGCCGTGATGTCGATGAGGTAGGAGTCGAGGTCGCCAGCGTTCCAGGTGCGGAAGACCTCGGCGATTTCGGCGGGGGTCATGCCGGCGCCGTAGCGGAGGAGTTGGTAGGCTTCCCCGATGACCTGCATGTCGGCGTATTCGATGCCGTTGTGCACCATTTTGACGAAGTGGCCGGCACCGTCGGGGCCGATGTGGGTGACGCAGGGGACACCGTCGACGTTGGCGGCGATGGATTCGAGGAGGGGGCCTAGGGCTTCCCAGGTTTTTTCCGGGCCGCCGGGCATGATGGCTGGCCCGTTGAGGGCGCCTTCTTCGCCGCCGGAGATGCCGGCGCCGACGAAGTTGAGGCCGCGATCGGCTATTTCTTGTTCGCGTCGGATGGTGTCGGTGTACAAGGCATTGCCGCCGTCGATGATGATGTCGCCGTCGTCCATGGCGTCGGCGAGTTGGTGAATGACAGCGTCGGTGGCGTTTCCTGCCTGGACCATGATGATGGCGCGGCGGGGTTTTTCGAGGGATGCCACGAAATCGGCGATGGTTTCGGAGGGATGAAGTCGCCTTCGGCGCCGTGGTTGGCCATAAAAGTTGTGGGTTTTTCCGTGCTGCGGTTATAGACCGCGACGGTGTGGCCATTGCGTGCGAAGTTGCGTGCGAGGTTGGATCCCATGACGGCGAGCCCGACGACGCCGATTTGGGCGAGATTGCCTTGTTCAGTCATGGTTTCTTAGTCTAGCCCCCAATGGGGGATTAGGAAATATGCAGCGGTGTTGATGCAGGGGTTGCGGCACGATTTTTCCCACCCGTATTTTTTTACATTTGTATCGCATATATTGATGTACACAATCGTTTTATTTGCGCAGTATTCTTATACTTTCAATTTCCATTTTGCGATATCATGTTTTTATATAAAAAGCAGTGGTTTCTTGACCAAGATTGCCGCACATGGTGATGTATAATAATATCTTTATACATAACGTCATTGCAGCTAAAAGCATATTTTTGTAAATAGTGTTTTGCTAAAATGGTTCAATTAGTTGAAGCTATGCGAGAACATGCGATAAAAATATATTTGAATACAATAGAATAGAGGAATCTCATCGAGACTAGCGAAAAGGTCGGGTACTAGATTTTTAAGGAAATAGTAGATGTGATTGTGGGTCAAAATAAGATAAAAACCACTCATAGAAAAGTGACGACGGTCACTTGTTTTCGTGAGTGACCGTCGTCGGAAATCTTTCGCATATTATATGTAAAAACATGGACCATGCGAAAAAAATATTTATACCGTTTAACCTGGGATTTTTACCAATATCTTTCGTGGGTTTTTGGTCTCGAAATACCGCAGAATGACCGCACCGCGTCGCGGACCTCGTCTTCCGCCCCAGGCCACAGGTGCGCATACACGCCCAAGCGTCGTTGCCGGCGATGAATGCCCCAACACTCGCTGCACGACCGACACGCTCACCCCGGACTCGATGAGCTTAGAAGCGTAATAGTGACGTAAAGCGTGAAAGGTTGTGGTTACCCCAACCCGTTTCGTCAGATTTTTAAATTGGGTTCCGATCGCCAGGGAATTATAGGGCTCGCCACTTTTCGCCGCGAAAATGGTTTCCTCCCGGCCGCGGGGTCGTTCCCGCAGTTGCGTGTTTAGCGCCGCCAGGGTTTCCTCCGTGAGCGGAACGGTTCGGGATGCCCGCCGCGATTTCGGGGCGGTCGGCCCCGCATTATTCTGGCTCACCTGTTGGGAAACATGCAGCTCCCGGCGGAAAAAAATCCACGTCCTTGACCCGCAAACCCCCGATTTCTCCGCCTCGCAGTCCCGTGGTGGCCGCCACAATAATCATGCGGGCCAGCTGCGGGTTCGGTGACACCCCCCGGCCGGATGAATAAGCCGCCTGAATCAGGGCCTGGATTTCCTCGGTGTCTGGGATATCGTCGCGCTCTACCTGCTTTGACGCGGATGAAATCACCACGCCCCGCATGGGGTGGCGTAAAATCACATCGTCGTTGACCGCCTGGGTGAAAATCGCCCGCAGCTGGCCGGCAATCATGCTGATCGTGTTTCGCCGCCAGTGGGCTGCGGTCCGGCACCCACGGCCGACCGGTTTCTAAAACGTGCAGCCAGGAGCGGACCATCGCCGGCCGCAGCGCCGTGATTGGGATGGGGGAGAGGTCACCAAGGTTCGCTAATAGGTAGTTTCGCGCCTGCCGGGTATTGGGTTTCGCCGACTGGGTGAGTTTCTTTTTCACCAGGTCATGCACGGTGATGGCGCTGGTTTGCGGGTCAATCCATTCGCCGCGGCGGACGGCGCGGATCTGGTCGTCCTCCCACGCTTTGCTTCCCGCTTGGTTTTGAACGTTTTGCTGTGTTCCTTGCCGGAGGCATCACGGTACCGTCCCTGCCAGCTGATCCCGGTGTTTCGTACCCGCTTTGTTGGCATGGCCTGACCCCTACGATAAAGATTTTCTCTTGGCTATCCCATATATGATAGTGAAAAATATGTGAGCCAGGAAGTTATTATCCACATGCTACTGAAAATAAGTAGGCTAATTACTATGACACATACAGAAATCCCCAATACTGCGGCTGAGTTACTGGAACTACTGCATAACATGGGGGAAAATGGGCTGCACATTCGAGAACTGGCCCGTCTCAATGATCTTTCCGGTGGATTCTGCAATCAGCTTGGGTTGCGGTTTCACCGAGGCGGATCGGGAACGAACCGTGGCCGAATTACATGTGACCCAGGAGCATTTGCAAATCACCGGCATAGTTAACGGCGGGGTGTGCTGTGCGATCGCGGAAACCGTGGGCTCGATCATGGGGATCACCGCCAGCAATGGGAAAAGTGGTCGTGGGCATTAATAACAACACGAACTTCATTGCCCCGGTATCTGCCGGGGTTATTACCGCCGAGGCGAAAGTCATTCAGCCGGGGCGGCGCACCCAACTCATTGCCGTGGACATGTTCCACCGGGGCCATTTGGTGGCCACCTCGATAGTGCGAACCATGGTGATTGATGACAAGAATTAAAGCCAATTGCGGCGTTTAAACGCCCACCATAACACAATAACAATGGCGACCATGAGGCCAATGGCGCCGAAATAACCATACTTCCACGCCAACTCCGGCATGTTTTGGAAGTTCATGCCGTAAATGCCGGCCACCAGTGTGGGCACAGCGGCCATGCCCACATAGGCGGAGATGGCACGCATGTCGGCGTTTTGTTGCAGGGAAATCTTCGCCACGGCGGCATCAATGAGGGCGGTGAGCCGCTCATTGGAGCTATTGACCGAGTCCTTGGCCACAATCTCGTGGTCCAGCACATCCCGGAAATAGCTGCGCAACTCCTCACCCTCCTTACGGTTTTTCAATAACTGGTTGAAGGTACTCAGCGCAGGTTCGAGCGGGTTAATGGCGTGCCGCATCTCTAGCACCTCACGTTTGAGCAGGTAAATTTGGTCAACGTTGAGTTCTGATTGGGGGGTGAAGACTTCTTCTTCCAACACATCAACGTCTTCGGAAAGTTCGTTGGCGGCCCGGCGGTAGTCGTCGACAAGCGCGTCGGCAATGGCCCACGCCAACCCCAATGGGCCTTGCTTGGTGGCGGGCTCATTGTCGGTAATGGTGATGCGGGATTTCAGATCCGGCAGGGGAGTCTTGTGGCGAATAGTGATAATGAAATGCTGGCCCAACACCATTTGCACCTCACCAACCTCAATGACCTGGCGGGATTGCTGCACCGAATCCTGGCGGTTATCAAAATCGGAGTATTTCACGGATTTCAACACCATGAATATTTGGTCATCGTAGGTTTCCACCTTGGGGCGTTGGTGGGCGGCAACGATATCGTCAATGATGAGATCATGGACGTTAAACGAGTCTGCAACCGCATGCATGTGGTTGGCGTTGGCGCGTTGAGGCTCAGCCACACAAACCCGTGTGGGTGCCCACCGTCCTGTTTTGCCTCGGCCAAATAATTATGCAGGGTTTCCAGGGCGCCAGCATGCTGCTTGAGCTCCCCGGGCATGCGGATGCCATCGATAAAAATACAACAGTGATCAACCACGTCGGCGAACGAACGGTGTGGGGCAGGGAGGTTTCTGCGCCGCAGCGGTTACTGAGGGGATGAGATTTTTAGGGTAAGGGGAAACCTGCGGCGAGACATATCACTCTCCTTAAATGATTTTAGTGTCGGGTTACTAGCAGCTAGACTGTAGCGCATGCCAACCTGGAATGAAATTGTAAAAAACAACCCTGCTCACTCTATCAACTATGCCAACCGGTGGCAGATGTTGGCGGAGCAGGGCCACGACATTGTTGGTGAAGCGCGGCTTATCGACGCCATGGCGCAGCGGGAATCCCGCATCCTGGACGCCGGCTGCGGCCAGGGCCGACTCACGGGGTTCCTCACCGAACGGGGACACACCGTGGTGGGGTTCGACGTTGACCCGGTGCTGATCGACATAGCCAAGGAAGCAAACCCCGATGCCAACTTCTATGTGGGGGATTTAAGCACCGACAAAATCCCCGAATCCGACTTCGACCTCATCGTATCCGCCGGCAACGTCATGGGGTTCCTCGCGCCGGAAGGCCGCCAACCAGCCCTTGACAACCTATACCGGGCGTTGAAAAACGGTGGGCGGGCCGTGATCGCCTACGGTAGTGGCCCCTGGCCGGGCCTGGAGCTTCCCGGAATTCTTCGCAAATGCGGAAGCCGCCGGCTTCGTGGTGGAGCATAAATTCTCCTCCTGGGAGTTAGACCCCTACACGGACCGGTCGGAATTCTTGGTGGCGGTGCTGCGCCGCCCCAAGCCTTACGGCCTGGGGCAGTAGTAGGGGATTAACGTTCGGGTTTCTTCTCTACCTCGCGCATGGCGGCGCGGGCGTACAACTGTTGGCGGGTGGCCGCCAGATTCCACCGGTTTCGAGACAGGGCATTAATACCCCAAGAAACAATGGAGGTGATCCGGTTACGGAACCCAACCAGGAACATCACATGCACCACCAGCCACAACACCCAGCCGAAGAAACCGGTGATCTCTACGTTGCCCATTTTCACCACGGCATTAAACCGGGAAATGGTGGCCATGGACCCCTTATCGAAGTATTCGAAGGTGGGGCGCTCCATATTGGAGCGGCCCTGGGCTTCGGCGGCGATCTGCTCCGCCACGTATTCGCCAGCCTGAATGGCCACCTGGGCCACGCCGGGAAGGTTCTGGTAGTTCATCATGTCCCCAATGACGAACACGTTTTTGTCACTACCAACGCTTAAATCGTGGTTGACCAGCACCCGGCCGGAACGGTCCACCTCGGCACCCAATTGGTCGGCAACCATCTTTCCCAGTGGGGAGGCTGCCACGCCGGCGGACCAGATTTTACAGAACGATTCAATGGTGTGCACCTCATCGCTGCCTTTCACCTGGTATTTCACCGTGCTGTCGGTGATGTCAGTGACCATGGCGTTCAATTTGACTGTCACACCGATTTTCTCCAACTGGCGTTGGGCGTTCCGGCCGAGCCGTTTCCCGAACGGCGGCAACACCTGGGGTGCGGCGTCGAGCAGAATGATCTTCGCATTGGCGGGGATTCGAACGCCGGAACGAACCCGCTAGGGTACGGTGCGCCATTTCCGCGACCTGACCAGCTAATTCCACACCGGTGGGGCCGGCACCCACAATCACGAAGGTGAGCAGGCGTTCCCGCTCCAGGGGGTCTTCGGTGACTTCGGCCCGTTCAAACCCGCCCAGAATCCGGGCGCGGAGCTCTAGGGCGTCGTCAATGGTCTTCATGCCGGGGGCGAATTCGGCGAAATGGTCGTTACCAAAATAGGATTGGCTGGCGCCGGCGGAGATGATGAGGGAATCGTAGGAAAACACCTTGGTGTATTCGGACAATTCCGCAGTAACAGTTTTGTGTTTGGTATCAATACCGATGACTTCTGCCTTAAACACACTGACATTATCCTGGTTAGCGAGAATCTGCCGGGTGGAGGGCGCGATCTCGCCGTGAGAGAGGATACCGGTTGCCACCTGGTACAACAGGGGTTGGAACAGGTGGTGGTTCGTGCGGTCAATGAGGGTGATGTCCACGTTGGCGTTTTTTTTGAGGTTTTGGACGGCGAAAAGTCCGCCGAAGCCGGAACCAATGACGACAACGTGATGGCGACCACCCTCGGGACGATAGGGAGCGTCAGTCATGACAGTATAACTCCTGCGGTTAGGCAATGATAATGCCTCACCTATGGTAGTCGGCGTTTCAGCAAATAACACATTCGAATCGGGATCGGTGTGGCGCCACGGGGTGGGGAAGTGTGCGAATTACACTATTTCGGGTGAGATACGTATGTGAGGAGAGTGCGTGCAAACTCTGCAAGATACCGGCAGGTATCATCATTTAGCTGCGATTAATGCGGATGTGTGGCCGGGCATCGTCACGATTCCCACGGGAATGTTCGCAGCGTCAAAAGCCCGCCGGGCGGAAGCCGAGTTCGCTACCGCCTGCGAGAAAGCTGGGCTCGATCTTGACGGTCCTCACCCGGACCTGCGGGTGCTCTACGAGGAAGTCTTTACCCGGATTGCGTACTCCGGCTGGCTGGGGCTGGCCGAAGGTTACATGGCTGGGGAATGGGAGAGCGATAACCTGGTGCGGGTACTCACCGGCCTGCTGGAGGCGGGCTACCGTCCTAGGTGCGGCAAACTAGAGGTGGGCGGGCTGTATTTGGGAGAGGAAATTCCCGACAGTTTAGTGCGGCTCTATTCCGGTGATGGGATGAGCACGCACGGGCCGGTGTTTTCCTCCGGGGTGCCCACAACGGAACGGGTGTACATGAAAAGCTATGTGCCGGGGGCCGGAAAGAAAGACGAGCCGGGCCAGCATTTCGTGGACATCACCGAATTATCGCCCCCCACGCTGGTAGAACGGGCGGATTTGGGGGACGCCCAAGTACGGGCGGCCGTGGGGCTGTTAGACGCGGCGCATGTGGGCATAGGCACCCATGTGCTGGATTTTCCCAGTTCGGGTCCGACGATTCCCATTGCGGCGGCCCGGCGTTCGGCCACCGTGGACGTGTTGAGCAGTGACGCCCAGCAGGTGGCGGATGTGCAGGATGTGGTGGCAATGGCGGATGTGGATTCGTCAGTGCAGGTGCGAGTGCTGGAGTCGCTTTTCCCTAATCCGCGCACATGGCCGAGTCATTACGATGTGATTACCAGCGTCGAAAAGCTCGAAGTCATGGATACCCAGGCGCAGCGAGTATACGTGCAATCGTTGAACCGGATGCTGGTGCATGGCGGGTTTTTAGCGGTCCAAACGGTGGTGGCGACGGATAAGTTGTCGGTAACGCTCGACCGGTGTGCGGATGTGCTGCGGGCGTATAGTTGGCCGGCATTAAACTATGTGACCATCGAGCAGCTGCATCGACTTTTCGACGTGAACACGGACCTGCGGATCATTGCACAAACACACATGGGGCCGCATTATGTTGAGGGGCTAGCGATGCAGCGGGAAACGTTTGAGGCACAGTCCCGGGAGGCCGCCGCGAACGGTTATGATCGGGTGTACCGGAACCTATGGGTGTTTCAGCTGGCGCTGCGGGAGGCATTATTCCGGGTGGGGGCGCTCGATGCGCTGCAGCTGGTGGTGACATCCCGGTATCGGCGCGCCTGGGGGTAATGCACCGATAATGTACATTATGTCAAAACAGCTGCTATGGGGTACCCTACCCTGGCGCTGCACCTGATAATAGTGTAAAGGGACTAGGTCTTTTCATTGGCTCCAGCGCGTTCCTGGGCCCCTTCTCCCCCATATTTATGGCCATTGGATGAGTGTGCATCATAAGTTTGAGAATTATACCGCCCGATGATTGCAATGTTGCTACTGATGAACTACGTTTATAACCACACAATCAAATATGAACCCACAAGGTTCCACATTTTCCTACCCCGGATTTTCGTATGCAACAAACAGTCACTCAACCTACGGCCGCGCCCCGAGTCGACGCGGCCACTCGCCGGCGGATCATTCATCGCGTCAATGGTGGGCACCACCATTGAATTCTATGACTTTTACGTCTACGCCACTGCCGCCGTTGCTGTCTTCCCATATTTGTTCTTCCCAAAAAACGACGACCCCACCATTGGGCTTCTAGCGTCGTTCGCTACGTTTGGCCTGGCGTTTCGTCGCCCGCCCTTTGGGCTCTATAGTCTTTCGGTCACTTCGGTGACCGTATTGGCCGGAAAGCCACCCTGGTTGGTTCGTTGCTCACCATGGGTATCGCCACGTTCCTCATTGGTCTGCTCCCCACCTATGGCCAGGTTGGTATTATCGCCCCTGCCCTGCTTGCCCTCATGCGGTTCTGTCAGGGCCTTGGGCTTGGCGGCGAATGGTCCGGCGCTGCGTTGTTGGCGACGGAAACCGCCGACAAGGGGAAACGCGCCTGGGCTGCCATGTGGCCACAACTGGGTGCCCCATTCGGTTTCCTCGTTGCGAATGGTTTCTTCCTGATACTTGTCACCGTCTTAAACCACACCGATGGTGATTTTGAGGGGGCCTTTATGACCTGGGGTTGGCGGATTCCCTTCCTGCTCAGCGCCGTCATGGTCATTGTTGGGTTGTATGTGCGGTTCCGTCTGGAGGAAACTCCAGTGTTTAAGAAGGCAGTAGAGTCCGGGAAGAAGGTGAAGACTCCCCTGGCCGAGGTGTTCCGCACCTCGTGGAAGCCGTTGATTCTTGGCACGTTCATCATGGTGTCCTGCTATACCCTGTTTTACCTGGTCACCACCTGGGTGCTTTCCTACGGTATCGCCAAGAAGGGCGTTGGCCTGGGTATCCCCTACCTGGACTTTTTAAAGCTGCAGCTTATCTCGATTTTCGCGTTCATCGTGAGCATCCCCGTTGCGGGGCGGCTTGCCGATTCCCGAGGCCGGAAGCGCACCCTTATAGCGGTTTCTGCCGTCATGATTGCGTTTGGTTTCACATTCTCCTGGCTGCTGCGCCCGGACACCGCCACCGAGGGCACGGTTTTGGTGTTCCTCACGGTTGGCATGTTTATCATGGGCCTCATCTTCGGCCCCATGTCCGCGGTGCTGCCCGAGCTGTTCCCCACCAATGTGCGCTACACCGGTTCTGGGATTAGCTATAATGTGGCATCCATCCTGGGTGCCGCTATTGCCCCGTTTGTTGCGACCGCGTTGGTGAAATCCTATGGTGTAGGTGCCGTCGGCATTTACCTCATAGTGGTGTCCATTCTTTCCCTCATCGCTATCCTATTGATGAAAGAAACCAAACACTTCGATATGTCTGACATTTAACACATGTTTCCTGGGGGTTGGCGTGCCATACTGGGAATATGAAGCTTGCTGACCTCCGGGGCCGGAAGCGCACCCTCATTGTGGTGTCAGTTGTCATGATCGCGTTCGGCTGGTTCCTACATCCTGATTCCGAAGCCACTATTGGGCAGTTCCGTTCTGTCGCTGGCCGGAAAGAATATGTCACGCACTACCAGGAGGCTATGCGACGCTTCCCTACCCCGCCGGATATGACGGCTGATATTGACACGGATTTTGGGGCGGTTCGGGTGTATGAATGGCACACCCCAGAGACGAAAAACAGCATACCGGTGGTGCTCATTCCCGGGAGGTCGTCTGGAACCCCAATGTGGGTGGATAATCTTGCCGCATTCAGTAGCCGCCACCGGGTGATAGCGTTCGACGCGTTGGGGGACGCTGGCCTATCGGTCCAGGCCGCCCCCTTGGCAGATATGGCCGAGCAGGCCGCGTGGATTCACCAGGTTTTGGCCCGGCAGGCGCCCCGCGGTGCGCACATTGTTGGGCATTCCTTCGGTGGTGCCACCGCCGCGGCCTATGCCCGCCACTACCCCACCGAGGTGCAATCGCTCACGCTGCTGGAGCCGGTATTCACGTTCAGCTACCCGTCCGCCCGGCTCATGGCCTGGACCATGGTTGCCTCACTGCCAGGGGCTTCCCACCGGTTGGCGGAACCACGCCTTGGGCCGCATTGGTGGCATAGACTATGATCCCACCGAACCCATGGCCCGCATGATTGATGCCGGCACCCACCACTATGATGCGCACCTGCCCACCCCAAGTTTGCTGTCCGACGATGATGCGCGTGCCCTCACCATGCCCTGCTATGTGGCGATAGCTAGCACGGATTCGCTCGCCGGCGGGGACAAAAGCTAAGCGTCGCGCAGGTGAGCTACTCCCCCACGCCCAGGTGGAGGTATGGCCGGATACCACCCATTCGCTCCCCATGCAGGTTGCCGAACCGTTGGGGAAGAAACTCACCGAATTCTGGGAAACGTCATCGTGACGAATAGGCGTGGTAGATTTGGTAGCCAGTGAGCAGCGTCAACACCGCCCCTATGGCCGTGATGAGCCACATCTGTTGGATGGCCACGAAAATGGTGAACCCAATGACCACGACGAGCCGCAGCCATAGCATTGGAAGGATCATGGCTTTTTGAAAGTCAAAAGCACGTTCAGGTCGCCCTCCTCGGACACTTTTGCCGCAATGAACTCGGGGGTTTTCACCCCATAATCCAACCGGTTAAACCGCAGCACCGTGCTCACCGTGAGCTTGTCTCCGTCACGCACCGCCTGGAACTCGGGCTTTACCTCCCGGGTTTCCCCCTTGATAGTGAGCTTCCCCGGCACTGTAACCATGCCCACTGAACCGTCATCTGGCAACGCGGACAAATCCACCGGTTCGGTCACCTCAAAGGCCGCATCCGGGTAGTTGTCGGTGTCGAACAGCTTGGTGCGCACGTTCACGTCGCGCCGCTGCGTGTCCGTGTTGATCGACGTCATGTCCACCTCGATCCTGCCACCAGGCTGCAACGTTACGTCGTCGACAGTGACAGTTCCCCGCACCGCCTGGGTGGAGCCGGAGGTGGTGCGCTTATCCGACGGTAAAATCTCATCAAACGTAAACCCACCGAGGAAATATTGGGGCATCACCAGTGACCACCTGCCATTCGCCCCCCACATCCGTTGATGCCGGCTTGGCGTTATCCGCATTCAGCTCCGGTGTTTGCACCCCCTGGAGTATTCAACAACGACATCACCACCGTGCCCAAGGCGAACACCGCCAACAGCACAATAATGACAACACCGCCGATGATAATAGGTTTACGTCGAGTATCCATCGAAATTAGTTATTCCTTCATGCGAAACTTTTCAGTTTTATGCGCTAATGCTACAAACTCGTTGCATAATTGGGTAATCTCCGCTGAGGTAGCGCCTTCATTCACTGCTGTCTTCACATCCTCAGCGGCACACCGCAATTCAAACAACGAATCCTGCAACCGTTGCGCCAACTCCGGCCGGAGTATAATCGCCTCCGCCGGAATCTGGGTACCCGCAATAGCGTTCCGCTGCTCATACGCTCGCTGCCGGCATGCTTGGCTGCAATACTTCCGCGGCCGACCACGCCTCGAACTATGAAGCTCCGTACCACACCACTGACAGGTTGGGTGCCTCTTGGCTGCCATTCGCTTTAGTTTAGTCATATCCATCCCATCTCCAAGCATGAACCTACCCCCATTGTAAGTGCAACTTTGGCAGGTCATCACAAAGATGCACGGCCGGAACTAACCCCATGGGGAACAAACCCCACCCAGACTACGTTATAATGTATGACCTTATGAGCCTAATATGAAAGGGTTGATGTATATGGCAGATCGTGTTCTCCGTGGTTCCCGCATGGGGGCGGTCAGCTACGAAACTGACCGGGACCACGATTTAGCACCCCGACAAATGGTGCGCTACAAAACCGAAACCAACGAAGTATTCGAAGTTCCCTTCGCTCACGACGCCGAAATACCCGGCGAATGGTTATGCAAAAACGGGCAAGTGGGCATCCTCATGGAAGGCGAAGGCATCGAAGCCAAACCCTCCAAACCCGCCCGCACCCACTGGGACATGCTCCGGGAACGCCGCAGCATCGAAGACCTCGACATTCTCCTGGAAGAACGCATCGAACAACTACGCAAGCGGCGCCGCAACGCCGCCCGCCTACTGAAACAACAACAGCAAGAGGAAGCAGCAGCCGCCGCAGCAGAACAATAAACCTTCACTTATTGCAGGTGCATCACCCCACAGGTGGTGCACCTTCTTTCTATATCATGTGCTTCTTCCGCCAATTCTGAATCCCCTTCACCCCAGCCGGCGCATCTCCCGCGCTAACCCCGTCACCTGCTGCTTCCGGTGTCGAATCCCCCACTTTGTGACTTCCAACAAAGAATCCTTCACAAACGAACCATCCAACTTCGACTCCCCAATCGCCCGCTCCGTGAACGTAATCGGCACCTCACGCACATCAAACCCCTCCTGCACGACCCGCCACGCCATATCCACCTGGAAAATATAGCCAGCATTCGACAACTCATCCAGGTCCACGGTCTCCAACACCTGACGGCGAAACGCCCGATAGCCAGCGGTCATATCTTTCAAACCCGCCCCCAACGCCACCGAAATATACACATTGCCGCCCTTCGACAACACCCACCGTTGCTTCGGCCAATTCACCACCTTGCCGCCCGGCACATACCGGGACCCAATCACTAAATCCGCACCCAACGCAATCTGCTCCAACAGCCGATGCAACTCCTCCGGCGCGATGCGACCCATCCGCATCCATCTCGCACAACACATCAAAAATCCTGCTCCAACCCCCACGGAACCCCGCCACATAGGCGCCACACAACCCGCCCTTACCGGCACGATGCAACACATGAATCTTCGAATCCTCGGCCGCTAACTTATCCGCAGCCTTCCCCGTCCCATCCGGGCTATTATCATCAACCACTAAAATATCCACCTCGGGGCGGCAGCCCGCACCCGGGACGTAATGAGCGGCAAATTCTGCAGCTCATTATAGGTAGGAATAATAACCAATGTCTTCATACTAAACCTTCTACATGTTCGATAATTACTTCCATGATAACCAAGCCCACCCCAAATCAGGGAAACCCGCCACCACTTCGCCGAGCCGAATCACCGCACCAGCCCCCACCAGCCACCCGCCAACACCAGCACATACTCGATCACAAAGCCCAAACCGCACCGCAATGGTCTGGCTCTCCCGAGGCAACGACTCCCGAAGCGTCGCCGCCGTGAAAATCCCGTCTCCTGACTCACACTCCCATCCGGGTGCACCATCGCCGACACCCCCGACGTCGCGGCAACCACCACCGCCCGATCCGTCTGAATCGCCAACATGCGGCTCATCGCCAACTGCTGATACGTCATATCCGAAAAGCCCAAACGTCGCATTATTCGTCGGCGTCGTTAAAATCTGCGCCCCGACGCACCGCCTCCCGGCCCGCATTATCAAACGCCACCTCATAACACGTCGCCACCCCCACCAACACATCCCCCATCCGCACCGGATCACTCGTCACACCAGGCTTAAAATCCCCAGCCCAATCCACCTTCTCGGAAAACAGCCGACTCCCGCAACGGCATATACTCCCCAAACGGCTGCAAATACCGCTTATAGTGAAAATCCCCAGCCCCCGACCCCGGATTAAACACCGACATGGTATTTCGCAACCCCACCTCATCCCGAGTAATCGTCCCCACCAACACCGGAGCGTCCGCCGCAGCCACCGCATCCGACACCATATCCGCCGCCTGCTCATCATAAAAACGGGCTCACATCCGCCGAATTCTCCGGCCACACCACCATATCCACCGGCTCCGACCCGCCAACTTCTTCGTCTCCGCCACATGATTCGCTAACACCGCCCGCCGCTGCGCATTAAACTCCAACCCCAACCTGGGCACATTCCCTGAATCGCCGCCACCCGAACCGAACCAACATCCGCCGACCCCAACGACACCGAAGCAGCCACCGCCAACAACACTACAACCCCCAACAAGCCCGCAACCGGCAGCACCGGGCGTCGCAAAAGCAACAGTCCCCACACAACACCCCACCGCAACAACAACCCCACTCACCAACGCCGGACCCCCACTCGCCACATCCTGCAACGGACCACCCAACCTGACCCCACCCCAACCTCACCCATGCGAACCCCCAAACGGCACAGTCGACCGCAACCACTCCACAGCCATAAACACCAGCGGAAACACCAGCGGGCCCAAACCGTAACCTGGCCACCGCAACCCCAAAAACCCCCAACAGCACGCTATACAACGACAACCAGATCGCCAACGCCACATACGGCATCGTCCCCACAAACGACCCAATCCACGGCAACAACAACAAAAAAACAACGCAAACTATGCGCCACCGCAATCCCGCCCCCAACCGCAACGACGGCACCCCTAGGCCACGGCGCAAGCACCACAAACAACAACGCCACCCCCACTATGGCAGCCCACCACCACCCCACAGGCTGATACGACAAAAAACACCAAACCCCCAGCAACCATCCCCCACCAGCCGCACCAGCGCAAACTTCACAGACTAACTATCCTTTCACATCCTTACCCGAATCATTATCCGACGAACCACGCGGACCAGCAAAAATCCTCCGGCTTCACCGACTTCGACCACTCAACAATCTCCGACTCATCCACCACAATCGGCGCCGACTGACCCCCAAAACTCCCATAACTCGTCCGCGGCCGCGACTCATACACCCGCTCAAAACTCCGGGCCCCCACCACCGAAATCCGCTCCTGCAACCGCTTCGCCACCACCCGACGCACCACAGCCCGCGTCACCGGCACAATCAACACCAACCCCACCACACTCGACTACAAACCCAGCAACGCCACCCCCACCGTACCGGCAGCCACTAACCCCATATCACCAAGCACTCTCGACGAATCCCGCGCCGACAACCCCCGACGCTGCGCCAACCGACCCAACCGCGACATCTGCCACAACGCCACCAAAAATCCCCCAAAAAACACCCCCAAAAGCAGCAGCAGCGCAGTACCCACCCCCAGCCACTTCGCTACCGCATAAAACACCAACGTCTCAACAAGAACATAACCAAAAATCACAGAAGCTCGCATGCCCCTAACGATACCGACCACACCTGCGTAAAAGCTGTATGTTCGCTCAGGGCATGCCGAAAATTTATTACTACATCCGATCCTCCAACTCACCCTCCATAGCTAAATACGTCTCCCGCAGCGTCTCCAACGCCTCCTCAGACGGGCTCTCCCACAACTTCCGCTCCGCAGCCTCCAACAACCGCTCCGAAATATCCCGCAACGCCCACGGATTCGACTTCGCAAAAAACTCCCGATTTACCTCATCCGCCACATACGTCTGCGTCAACGTCTCATACATCCAATCCTCCATCATGTTCGTCGTCGCATCATAACCGAACAAATAATCCACGGTCGCACTCATCTCAAACGCCCCCTTATACCCATGCTCACGCATAGCCGCCAACCACCGAGGATTCACCACCCGAGCCCGGAACACCCGCCGCGACTCCTCATGCAACGTCCGCGTCTTCACCGTCTCCTGCCGCGTCGAATCCCCAATATAAGCCTCAGGATCCGCCCCGGTCAGCGCCCGAACCGTCGCCACCATACCCCCATGGAACTGGAAATAATCATCCGAATCCGCAATATCATGCTCCTTCGAATCCACATTCTTCGCCGCAACCTGAATCCGCTTATACGCCGTCCGCATATCATCGGCAGCCGCAACCCCTCAGGCCCCGACCATACGCATACCCACCCCACGTGGTATACACCTCAGCCAAGTCCTTATCGTCACGCCAGTTCCCCGACTCAATCAACTGCAACAACCCGGCACCATACGTCCCCGGCTTCGAACCAAAAATCCGCCGCACATGCTTATCGACGCCCACCCCACCGCTATCAGCGAGCGCATGCGCCTTCACGAAATTCTGCTCCACCGGCTCATCCGCCTGCGCCCCAACTGCACCGCATCATCCAACAACGCCAACACGTGCGGGAACGCATCCCGGAAAAACCCGGAAATCCGCACCGTCGTATCAATCCGCGGCCGACCCAACTCAGCCAACGGAATTAGCTCCAAATCCACGACGCGCCGGGACGCATCGTCCCACACCGGCCGCACCCCCAACAGGGCAAATACCTCGGCAATGTCATCCCCGGAGGTGCGCATCGCCGACGTGCCCCACACGGACAAAGCCCCACAGACTTGGGGTATTCGCCGTGCTCCTCCTTGTAGCAGGGCGACCAGGGAATCCGCCAGCAACTGGCCGGTCTCCCACGCCAGACGCGACGGCAACGACTTCGGGTCGACGGAATAAAAGTTCCGGCCGGTGGGCAGCACATTCACCAAACCGCGCATGGGGGAACCGGACGGGCCGGCCTCGATAAACCGCCCCTCCAAGGCGCGCAGAATCTGGTCGATCTCCCGTTCGGTTCGGGCCAGTCGGGGAATGATTTCGGCGCAGGCGAACACCAGCAGGGAACGCAGCTCATCCCGGCGGGCATCCTCCGGCAGGTACGCCGCATTATCCTCGATCACCCGTTGCACCGCGTCGGTTTGCCATTCGGCGGCCTCCAAATCCGCCAGCAGGCCGTGGGCGATCCGCTCTCACCTCATCCACCCGGGTGCGGGACTCATCGCCGGCCTCCGACAGGCCCAACGATTCCGCAACCCCGGCATGGTCTCCCCGCCCCACAGTTGGCGGGCCCGAAGCATGGCGAGCACCAATTCCACCCGCATGTCGCCGGTCACGGCCTCGGCCAGCACGTGCAAGCCACCCCGGATGGCCACGTCCTTGATCTCGCACAACCAACCGTCGATCTCCATGATCTTGTCGTCAAACGCATCCTCGTCAGGGCGCTCCGACCAACCCAAATCATGGTCCATCTTGGCGGCCTGCAGCAACGTCCAAATCTCCTGGCGGATGGCCGGCAGCTTCGCCGGATCCATCGCCGCAATGGTGGCGTGCTCATCAAGCAACTGTTCCAGGCGGGTAATATCCCCATACGACTCCGCCCGAGCCATGGGCGGAATCATGTGGTCGATCAAGGTGGCATGGGCACGCCGCTTCGCCTGGGTGCCCTCACCCGGGTCATTGACCAGGAACGGGTAGATCAGTGGCAGCTCATGAATCGCCTGATCCGGGTAGCACCCATCGGACAGGCCGGCGTTCTTCCCCGGCAACCATTCCATGTTGCCGTGCTTAGCCATGTGCACGATAGCGTCCGCCCCGAACACCTCACGCAACCAAAAATAGGTGCCCAAATAGTGGTGGTTCGCGGGCAAATCCGGGTCGTGGTAAATCCCCACCGGATTATCGCCAAACCCGCGAGGTGGCTGCACCATCACCACCACATTGCCGAGTGCAGGCCGGCAATATAAATCTCCTGCGTGTCCGGGTTCACATAGTGCGTGCCGGGGGCTACGCCCCAATGCTTGACCATCTCCTCCTGCATGGTTTCGGGCAGGGTGGCGAAAAACCCCTTGTAGTCGTCGGCGGACAGCTTTAGCGGGTTCGTGGCCAACACTTCCTCGGTCAGCCACTCCGGGTCGTGCCCACCGGCCTCAATGACCGCGTGCATGAGGGCATCCCCATCCAAATCACCGTCGACGGTGAACCCGGGAATGCGCTCCACATCACCAAGGTCGTAGCCGGCCTGGTGCAGGGCCCGCAATACCCGCAAGGCCGACAGCGGGGTGTCCAACCCCACCGCGTTACCGATGCGGGCGTGCTTGGTCGGATACGCGGAGAACATCAGCACCAGCTTCTTCTCCCCGTTCGGAATATGCCGCAGCCGGGCATGCCGGTAGGCGATACCGGCCAGGCGGGCGCACCGCTCAGGATCCGGCACATAGGTAATCAACCCCTCGGCGTTATATTCCTTAAACGAGAACGGCACGGTAATCAGCCGGCCATCAAACTCGGGCACCGCAATCTGCGACGCCACATCCCGTGGGCTCAACCCCTCATCAGATTCCTCCCACTCGGCCCGGGAATTCGTCAAGGCCAACCCCTGGATAATCGGAATGTCCAACGCGGCGAGCTCCGCAACATCCCACGCCTCATCATCCCCGCCGGCACCCACACCGGCGGGCTTTGTTCCGCCGGCCGCCAGCACTGTGGTGATAAGCGCATCACACGTCGCAAGCTCAGCCAATAACTCCGGCTCGGCCTGCCGCAACGAGGCGGCAAAAATCGGGACCGCGGTGGCACCCCGGGCCACAAGCGCATCCGCCAACGCATGCACATAATTCGTGTTACCGGCCAAATGCTGCGCCCGGTAGTACACAATCCCCACCCGGGGCGCATCCGCACCCGCATCCCACGTGCCGTCCTCCAGGTAGCCCCAGATCGGCATGTGGCTGGGCGCCTCAAACCCTAAACCGGTGAGCAGCACCGTGTCGGAAAGGAAATTATGCAGGTTCACAAGGTTCTGCCTGCCGCCCTCCGCCAAATACGTGTGGGCGGTGGTGACCACACCGGCCGGCACCGTCGACAGGTCGGTGAGCTCCGCATCGACCGCCAACTCGCCGGACACCACCACCAGGGGCTTTTTGGTGGCCAGCAGCGCATCAAGCCCCCACTCCCAGGCCCGTTTGCCGCCCAACAGGCGCACGACGAAACACATCCGTGGTGTCCACAAGCTGGGCCAGGGTTTGTTCGGTGAGCAGGTTCGGGTTGGCGTACTGGTAGTGCACATCCTCTGCGTGGTGGCGGCCTGCGCCGACAACAAATCCGTGTCCGAAGTGGAAAGCAGCGTAATCACGAGAAAAATAGTCCTTTCAAAAACTGGTTTAAGGTGACGCGCCTTTTAATCTAGGAGCGAAAGGCAATAACGCCTGGTCCAGGGTCTGACTATGACAGTGGCGCGACCGCCCAGAATTCCACTGGTTTCCAGGACCACAGCATAAAATCACATTAGCCTACTTGGTCGGATAATGAGATTTCGCACTAGGATAAGCACCATGACTTCCCTTATTTCAGCCCCTGACCGCACCCGAGGTGACATCTGCCCAGGTGCGTTCAAACTCCACCACGCCACCGACGGCTCCATCGGGCGAGTCCGCTTCCCCGGCGGCCACGTGCGACCCCAACAATGGGCCGACATTGCCCGCATCGCCACCGAACTCGGCGACGGCAATATTCACGTCACCACCCGCGGTAATATGCAATTCCGCGGCGTCACCCAGGACCAGAATTCGGGTGCGTGGTCACCCAAGCCGGTTTTGTCCCTCAGCCCCCGACAAAATCCGCAACATCATCGCCTCCCCTGTCTCCCTGAACTCTGGCCGCTTGTCGACGCCCTGGATGCAGCCCTCCTGGCCACCGACGCAACCGCCGGCCTGTCCGGCCGCACCCTCTTCGGCCTCGACGCCGGGGATGGGGTCATCATCAGCCAAGAACCCGACTTCGCGGCCCGCAAGGTCGGCGACCGCTACCAACTGGTGTTAGGCGGAACCCCCCAACACGTCACCGTCTCCGAGGCAGATGCGCCGGAGGTGCTCGCCTTCGCCGCCGCCTGGTGGCAAGCCCACCGGGGTGACGCATGGCGGCTGCACGAAACCCCTGCGGACATTTCCCTTATCTTGGCCGACATTGCCGAAGCGTTTGCCGTCGAAAAGCTGGATGGAGCTGCCCACCGTGCGGAAACCACCGCCGCCCCCATCGGCTGGATCGATAACGATCACGGGCGCGTCACCTTGGGCGCCGGGCTGCGGTTCGGGTTCTTCCCCGCCGCCGTCGCCGCCATGCTTGCCACCTTGGGCGCGGAAACCACCATCACCCCGTGGGCGTCACTTGTCATCCACGACCTTGACGAATCCCACGCCGAAGCCGCCGTGAAGGCGCTCGCTCCGCTCGGACTTATTTTCGACGCGGACTCCCCCTGGCTGCGGATCACCGCCTGCACCGGGCTTCCCGGGTGTGCGAAATCCAAGTCGCACACCCACGACGATGCCGTGGCCCTCATGAACAGTGCTAATATTCCCGATGGCCTGGTGCATTTCTCCGGCTGTGATCGCCGGTGCGGGCATCCCCGGGTCGCCCACACCGAATATTTGGCCGTTGCCGAAGGCGAATACCTCATCACCCACCAACGATAGAAAACATGTTTGAATATCTCACCGACGGTAATGAAATCTACCGCCAGTCATGTGCCCTCATCCGCGCCGAGGCCGACCTTGGCGCGTTCACCCCGGATCAAGCGCAAGTTGCCGTGCGCATGATCCACGCGGCGGGGCAAATCGACCTGGCGCGCGATATCGAGTTCTCCCCGCACCTGGTGACGGCCGCCCGGATGGCGTTGGCCGCGGGCAAACCCATCCTCACGGATGTGTTCATGGTGCACTCCGGCATCACCCGGACCCGACTCCCCCACAACAACGAGGCGCTATGCTTCCTCCGCGACGATCGGGTTCCGGGGTTGGCGAAACAGTTAGGGACCACCCGCACCGCCGCTGCCGTGGAACTGTGGGAACCCCACCTCGATGGCGCGGTGGTGGCCATCGGCAACGCCCCCACCGCCCTGTTTCACCTCCTGAACTGGTTACTGGCGGATCCCGGCCCGCCCCCGCCCGCAGCTATCCTCAGCATTCCCGTAGGGATTCGTGGGTGCGGCGGAATCGAAACAAGCACTCGCTTCCGCCGCCACGGCGGTCGGCACCAATTCCCTTACCGTCCACGGGCGTCGCGGCGGCTCGGCCATCACCTGCGCCGCCATCAACGCCCTCGCCACCGAAAAAGAGATCCTAGAACAACCATGACACAGCCACCTACCGGTACCCTCATCGGCGTTGGGGTTGGGCCCGGCGACCCCGAACTGCTCACCATCAAAGCGGTCAAAGCTATCCAAACCGCCGACGTGATCGCCTTCCACGCCCGACCCGGTGGGGTATCCGCCGCGAAAACCATCGCCACCAACTACCTCAGCGACAACCACGAGCTGGAACTGTTGGAATACCCCGTCACCACCGGCATTGTCGACCACCCCGGTGGCTACGCTGGCGCCATGGCGGACTTCTACCTGGAGGCCACCACCCGGCTTGCCGCCCACCTGGCGGCCGGCAAAACCGTGGCCGTCCTCACCCTGGGCGACCCCATGCTGTACAGCTCCTACCAGCACCTGCATCGGGTGCTGGCGGAACAGTTTCCCCAGCACCATCATCCCCGGCATTCCCTCCATCACCCGCGGCCGCCGACGCGCTCGACCTAATGGCACTGTGCGAGGAAGAAGAAATACTCACGGTGCTGCCGAGAACCCTGGATCAGGCGGTTTTGACCGCCCGGCTGCGGGACACGGACTGCGCCGTCGTCATGAAACTCGGCCGAACCTTCCCCAAGGTGAAACAGGCCCTCATCGACGCCGGCGTGGCCGACAACGCCTATGTTGTGGTGCGGGCCAGCATGACCGACGAAAGCCATTGTCCGGTGCTAGACGCCGACCGGAAACCATCCCCTATTTCGCGGTGGCGGTCGTGCCCATCCACCAGAATCGACGCCACCGACGCGATCCCCGCTGGTGATAAGCCACGCGGCGAGGTTGTGGTTGTGGGCCTGGGGCGAGGCTCCCCAATGGATCACGCCGGAAGCCACCATGTGAGACTCAGCCCCGCCACCGATTTGTCGTCGGCTACTCCACCTACGTCAACCGGGTGCCATATCGGGCCGGCCAGAAACGGCACCCGTCGGACAACAAGGTGGAGGCGGAGACGAGCTGCCATGGCTCTGGACCTGGCCAAACGCTGCCGGCGGGTGGTGGTAGTGTCCTCCGAGTGACCCCGGGGTGTTTCGCCATGGCGGCGGCCGTGATCAGAAACCGCCGACGACGACCAATGGCGGGATGTGCCGGTGCGGATCGTGCCGGGCATGACCGCGGCCCGAGGCGGTGGCGTCCGGGTGGGTGCCCACTCGGGCATGACTTCGGCATGATCTCCCTCTCGGACCGGTTGAAACCATTCGAAGTGGTGGAAAGGCCGGGTGCGGGCACTCGCCGGCGCCGACATGGCGTTCGCCGTGTACAATCCAGCGTCCAAAGAACGCCGCGATCAGGTGGCTATCCTCAAGAAAATCGTGGCGGAATATCAGGCTCCCACTACCCCCGTCATCGTGGCGCGGGCGGTGGGTAGCAGACCACGAAAAGCATGTCACCGTTACCACTCTTGCTGATTTTCGATCCGTCCGTGGTTGACATGCAAACCATGCTCATCATCGGCGCCTCAACCACCCGCACATACCAAGCGGGTGTGGGCACCGATGAGGGGGGAGTGAAACGGGTCTTTACTTCTCGACGATATGGCTAGTGAACTAAGTTTGTATTAGTCTCATCCAATAACTTTCTTATTGAATTTTTGTCCATCGAGGAGGACTCGTTTTGTTTCGCATGAAGATCACCCGCGCTCTCATCGTTGCAACCACCACTGCCCTGATTGCTACCGGTACTACCGCCGCCTACGCCGCCCCCAACACCGGCAGCGCTGACCAGGCAACCTCCGCTGAGCAATCACTCTCTTCCAAACAAGAAGAAGGCTCCGCCCAAGGGAACGGGTTATCGTCGGAAAACAACAACACGGACCTGCACCACACCGCCGGCGTGCCGGGTGTGACGAAGAATTCCTCAGGCTCCGCAGAGGTGAAAAAACTCAAAGTCGGCGACGGCAGCTCCAAATCCGAAGCTTGGTTTGAGCGGCAAAACCCCACCATCCAAACCGCGGTACTCATCCTCGGCGTCATGGGTGTCATCGGCCTGGTCATTGGGCCGCTGCGGGTAGCCGTGTACAACTTCTTCCACATCTAAGCAGAATCTGACAGTATCTGCAGCACCTCCGCCGGGGTGTGCACCACCGTTTTCACCTTCGGCAACTGGGGGCGCTGCACCATAATCACCGTAATCCCCAACTCCCGGGCGGCGACTAACTTCGCACGGGTTAACTCGCCCCCGGGTTTTTGTCCTCACACAATCAATCTGATTATCCCGCATCAGCTTCTTCTCATCCGCCACAGTAAACGGGCCACGGGACAAAATCACCCGATTCCGCTTCGGCAACACCACCTGCGGCGGCTCCACCGCCCGAATCACATATAAATTATGCGGATCATCAGCAAACGGGGCCAACTGTTGCCGGCCAATCGTCAAAAACACATGATGAAACTGCTGGGCCGCAATCCGGGCCGCCTCAGCCATGAGACTGCACCAGAATCCACTTATCTCGCGGCTCCGGCGTCCACGCCGGCCGGTGCAATGCTATCAGCGGCACCCCAGTAGCATTCGCGGCCTCCGCCGCGGAATACGAAATCCGCTCCGCAAACGGGTGGGTAGCATCAATAATCACATCAATCATGCTACCCGCAGGCCACCGGGCCAAACCGGCAGGCCCACCAAAACCACCAACCCGCACCTCCCCCGCGGCAGGGCGTGGCGCCGCAACCCGACCAGCAAGCGAACTGGTGACATACCAGCCCCGGCGTCGACAAAGCAACCTGGGCCAATTCGCGGCCCTCACTAGTGCCGCCCAAAATTAATGCATGCACGGTATAGGTACGCCCTTCATCATCACGCGGCCGATCGTCGGAATACAAAAACGAATCCGGGAACCCCGTCGCCTGCAACACCCGACCCACAATAATCACCGCGGTGCGGTAATCCCCGCCAACTCGACCTGATCCGCAATATCCGCCAACGTGCAGCACAATCACCTCCGCCAGGGCACAGCAAAGCGCCACCACCGCCACCGGACAATCAGGTCCCATAATTCGGCGTCAACTCCGCCACCACCCGGCGAATATCAGCGCCGCTTCAAATGAACACCATCGTGATTCTGCGACGTCCCCTAACGTGGGTCAGTCCTCCCCTCGGCATGGCTGACGCCCGACCCGACACTCTAGTCAAAATCACCAGTCTGCCCCACCGTCGGCACCGTCAACTCATGGCCCAACGACGCCGCAGCCGCCGAAAACGCTCAGCACCCCGGCACAATCTCATAATCCTATATCCCACCCTTCGGTCAGTCGCCGTATCTGTTCCGCGACAGCGGAATATAATGTGGGTCGCCTGAGTGCGGGCGAGCAATATCTTTCCTTCAGAATCCGCCCGAGATCATCGTCGCTATAATCTCCTCCAACGGCATGCGGGCAGTATTGATCACCTCTGCACCCTCCGGGGTATGCGCCAACACCTCATCCGGCACTATCGAACCCGCATACAAACACATGTCGCACGTACGAATCAGCCGATCAGCCCGCAGCGTCAACAAATCCGCCGCACCCGGGCCGGCACCAATAAAATACACGGTCATACTCGACCCTCCTCCTTGACTTACGTCACGGTCGGTTGCTTCGTGGCCACCCACTGGGTGACCGGCAGCGCCGGCTGAAACGCGGCAAACGAACCAATCCGATGCTCCTTCGCCACACTCAACCGCACCAATTCACCACCATAGCGCTGTTTCAACTGCCATAGCTGCTGTTCCGACTCAATCGTGACCGCATTAATAACCATCCGGCCCCCAACCTTCAGGCGATTCCACGCATCCGCAAACACTCCCAGCATGGTCAACCCGCCACCGATGAAAATCACATCTGGATTATCTGGCACCGACGTGTAATTGTCCGGCGCCGCACCCTGCTGAGTCGGTGCGCTACTCCCTAATTTTCGAGGCATTCTTCGAGGATCCGCCCTCGACGAATCTCATCCGCCTCAAAACACACCGCCTTGCCCCGTATCCGTGGCCCGAAACACCTCAATCGCCACGCTGCCGGCCCCACCCCCAATATCCCACAAGGTTTCCCTCTCCCGCGGCGCCAAGGCCGCCACCGTCAACGCCCGAATATGCGACTTGGTCAACTGGCCATCATGCGAAAATCGCGGAATCCGGCAGCCCCGGGGTGCGGGCCCACCCCTGCCGCTGCGGCACCACCGCAATCACATTCAACACACTCACCACCTGCGGTGGGTGCGCCGCCGACCCAACCGAATGCGCCTCCACCTCCGACCCCAAGTCATTCAGAATCTCCACCCGGGCATCCGGCTGCCCCATACTCACCAACAACTGGCAAATCTCCATCGGGGTCTTATCGTCCCGCCCCAACACCAAAAACGGTTGACCCGCCTCAATCGGCAGCACCAGCGACTCCACCACCTGGTTCACCAAGGAATACACCCCAGTGCGGTTCACCGCCCACCCCAAACGGGCGCACGCCAGCGACGCCGACGACACATGTGGATACACCACAATAGACATGTGCGGAAACTTACGACGCAACGTCGAACCAATACCATGAAACATGGGATCCCCACTGGCCAACACCGCTATCTTCTTCCCAGACAATTCCCCAAAAATCGGTTCAGTGCCGGCAGCATCGGCGACGGCCACGGCCGCCGCTCCGCCGCAATATCATCCGACAATAGATTCAACTGCCGCCACGACCCCAAAATCACATCCGCATCCCGCAACACGGCCGCCGCGGTCGCCCCCAACTCGCTCATGCCCATCGCCGACAACCCCACCACGGATACAGTGTTATCGGTTACAGCGGAATCATCAACATCACTACGAATCTGGACATGTGGTTCGGTCATATCGAATGAGTCTAGCCGCAATCTCCCCACCAGATCGCACGCCAGACCGAACACGCCGCAATTTATAACAACTCCCGCGGCCGATTATTTATCAGCTCGCACCCATCCTCAGTAACCACCACAATATCCTCAATCCGAGCCCCACACTCCCCCGGAATATAAATCCCCGGCTCGACAGAAAACGCCATCCCCGGCAACAACTCCATGGTGTTTCCCGACACAATAAACGGCTCCTCATGCAGCGACAACCCAATCCCATGGCCCGTCCGGTGAATGAAAAACTCCCCAAAACCAGCCGCCGAAATCACCTCCCTGGCTACGGCATCCACCGACTCAGCCGTCACCCCCGGGCGAACCGCCCGCACCGCGGCCGCCTGGGCGTCGTAAAGCACCTGGTACATGCGCGGAACCGCGTCGGGACCACCCACAACATACGTTCGCGTGCAATCCGAATGGTAACCCGACCGCAACGAACCCCCAATATCGACCACTACCATGTCGCCCAATCCAAGAATTCGATCCGAAAACTCGTGATGCGGATTCGCACCGTTCGGCACAGAGCCCACGATGATGAAATCAACTTTTTCATGTTCTTCAAGGATGAGCTGGGAAAGATCCGCCGTAACCCTCCTGCTCAGTGCGGCCCGGACGCAGCAACTGCGGGACCTGCGCATGCACGCGGTCGATTGCTTTGCCGGCTCGCCGTAACTCTTCAAGTTCTAGTTTCTCTTTACTCACAAATAATTCTGCGAGTACCTCAGTGGCCGACACCAACTCCCGCCCAGGCATCAGCCGCAGCACATGACTCGCAACCAATTCCGCCCCCCCTATGCGACCGGTCGGCACCAAAGTCATACGGTGACGAACCATCCACCCGAGGTTTCTACCCTGATTTCCAACCTTTCTTCAGGCTTCACATCCCGATCCACCACCGGCAATACCAACCGGATCTCCCCCACGGCCGGCACCACCAGCGCCGAAAACCGCTCATGCGTATCAAACCGCAACCCGGTCAAATACGCCAACTGCTCCCCGGGCCAGCGCCAACCCCGCCAACCCCTGGCGAGAACACAACTCCGCCCGCCGCTAAAACCTAGCCCGAATACGTCGATACCGAAACTGAATCACTCATGGCATTATCGTAACTATATTTGTCTTCTTTGGTACGGGTCCATACCCCAACCGGCTACTGCTCCGGTGTACTCATCGACCCCTACTTCATCCTGACCGCCCGCCATTTCCTCCGCCACCGCACCGCCGGTGACATGTTCGTCTTCGGCGACCACTGGAATCGTAAAGTTTCCGGCTGGATAGACCTCGCCACCACCGACATCAGCGTTCTCCGGCTCGCCCGCCCGTCATGGAGGCCGACCACCCCACCATCACCCCCACTCCCCTACCCACAGCCCGCTCGCTCCCCCGCTCACCCGCGGCACCCCCACCATCAGCTACGGCATGGGCGGCGGAAACCCCAACAACGCTCCCGGGAGCATATGGTTTAAATTCCCGCAGGTCATTGGAAAAACTATCACACTAGAGTGCGGCACGCGCTCGTGATCCGCCAACCCAATAACCCCGCAATCCCCGGCGACTCCGGCGGACCAGTCATGGTCAACAACCAGCTGGTGGGGCTGCAATCACTCATCCTCGACCCCTACGGCAAAAACCTGGGGGTGGCCACCATCTCGCTCATCAACCCGCACCTGGGCGAAATCCGGGCGGCTATGCGCCGATTGCCACCACACCTCGGCGAATAGCATCAACCGCGTGTAGGGCCGCCCAAATCGTGTCCTCGTGATAGCCGGTCTTCCGCACCTGCTCCAGCAGGTCAACCACCTGCCGGGCCTGCCGCACAAAATCACCAGGGGTCAGCTCGGCACCACACTCCGCCGCGGCAGCCATGCAATACCCCAACGGCGCCCGGCCGCCCACTGGTGAATCGCCAACGCAAACCCCGAATCCGGGTAACGGGTCTCGGGAAGCTGATGCCGCCGCTCATCACTGTGTAGCTCCTCCCACACCGGATCGTGTTATCCATAGCATCGGCCATGGCATCCGTCGCCCCAATCGGCTCCCCCCGGGTCTCCCGCCGATTCTCAAACGTGCAGAGGCTCACCACCCCCGCCAGCTCCGCGGGGTCGAGACCATCCCAAATGCCGCGGCGTAAACACTGGGCTACTAACAGATCGCATTCGCTGTGGATGAGCGCTAACCGCTCCCCTTCTTCAGACACGCGAGGGGTTATTACGGTCGCCGTCGACGTACTCCACATAGTCCAGCTCCGCCAATAACCCCAGGATACGGTCGAATTCCTTCCCCAAGGTGTCAACCGTCGCATCGACAGTTGCGTGCAATTTATCAACTTCGGCGCGTGCCCGAATAATATCGTGCCCAATCTGGGTTAAATCATCCACCTGCTGCCAATACCGAACTGGGTGTCCCCGCACCGCCGCATGCAGTGCCAGGGCCTTCTTCGTGAGCTTATCGGTGGTGGCCGCCCGAAGCTTTTTCGGCCGGGAATGCGCGTACTTCTTCAGGTTTTTTACCACCTGCTTGGTGTCCATGGTCTTGTGGTGGCCACCTAGCCGCATGTGGCTCACCATCTTCGGCGGCACCGCGAAGTCATCCACCTCCACGGTCCCCCGCCAGCCGGACTCCATGATGATGCCCACCCGGGGATCCGCCGGCCGGCCCGGGGCCTTGATCACCACCGCCAACACCGGCCGTTTCTTCGTGGACAGGGCAAGCACATCCCCCACCCGCACCTTCGACAGCACCGCGGTCACTGCCTCCCGGCGCTGGCGGATACGGAGCTTTTTCGCGTTCCGCTCCTCCAGGCTCAGGTCCCGCTGCAGTTGCATGTATTCCAGGAATTCCGTCAGGGGTTGTTCGCTGGGAATCTGTCGGGCTGCTAACTCTTCTTCAAGCTGCTGTTCTAGTTCCCGCACTCGTTGTTCGGCTTTTTCGACTTGGTGGGCGTGCCCCACGATGCTTTTGTTGGCTTGGAACTGTGCGAATGACATTTCCAGCAGGTGGTGGGCTGCCGTGAATCCCATGGTTTTCAGCAGGTTCACGCTCATGTTGTAGCCGGGGGTGAATGTTGATACCAGTGGGTAGGTGCGGGTTGAGGCGAGGTCGGCGACTTGTTGGGGGTCCATTGCTGGTGACCATTGCACTACGGCGTTGCCCAGGACGTCGATGCCGCGCCGCCCGGCGCGTCCGGTGAGTTGGGTGTATTGGCCGGGCGTGAGGTCGACGTGTCCTTCGCCGTCGAATTTGACGAGTTTTTCCAGGATGACGGTGCGGGCGGGCATGTTGATGCCGAGGGCGAGGGTTTCGGTGGCGAAGACGACTTTGAGGAGGCCGTTGACGAAGAGTTCTTCGACGATGTGGCGGAAGGCGGGGAGCATGCCGGCGTGGTGGGCGGCGAAGCCGCGGGTGAGGGCAGTGCGCCAGTTGCGGTAGCCGAGGACTTTGAGGGTCTTCTTCGGGGATGGTGGTGATGTTGGTGTCGATGATGTGTTTGATGCGGTTGGTTTCTTCTGGGGTGGTGAGGTTGATGCGGGAGCGGAGGCATTGGGCGAGGGCGCTGTCGCATCCGATGCGGGAGAAGATGAAGGTGATGGCTGGCAGCATGTTGTTGGCTGCGAGGATGGTGGTGACTTCGGGTCGGCCGAGGGGTCGGTAGTTGAGTTTTGGTGGTTGTGTGGTGTGGGTGGGGTTGGTGCTGCGGGTGCGGAAGGTGGGGTGGTTGTCTTGGTAGGTGTGTTCGAGTTTGTTGATGTGGGTGGCGAGTTGGTGGTTGAGGGTGGTGGTGTTGGGTTCAGAAGAGGGGGTGGAGGGTGGTGCCTACTAGCATCCATTGGTTGAGGGGGACGGGTCGGTGGTCGGTGACGATGATGTCGGTGTTGCCGCGGACGGTGGTGAGCCAGTGGCCGAATTCTTCGAGGTTGCTGACTGTTGCGGAGAGTCCGATGATTTTGATGGAGTCGTGGAGGCCAAGGATGATTTCTTCCCAGACGCTGCCGCGGGTTTTTGTCGGAGAGGTAGTGGATTTCGTCCATGACGACGTGGGTGAGTCGGTCGAGGTGGGTGATTGCGCGTAAATCATGTTGCGCAGGACTTCTGTGGTCATGACGAGGATGTCGGCGTTGTGGTTGATGGTGGTGTCGCCGGTGAGGAGGCCGATGGTTTCTGGGCCGTGTGCTGCTACGAGGTCGTGGTATTTTTTGGTTGCTGAGGGGCTTTGATGGGGGTGGTGTAGAAGCATTTTGGTGCCTCAGGGAGAGGGCGAGGCTGACGGCGAATTCGCCGATGATGGTTTTGCCGGCGCCGGTGGGGGCGCAGACGAGGACGCCGTGGTCGTTTTCGACGGCTTGGCGAGGCTTGGTGTTGGAATTCGTCGAGGGAATTTGAGGGTGGGCGGCGAATTCGTCTAGGTGCATAATTTATAGGTTACTAGATGATGTCGTCGAAGTTTGTGGGGTTGTTATAGGTTGTTTTGGGCGGGTTGGGGGTTTGGGGGTTTGGGTTGGGGTGGTGAGGGTGAGGCGTGTTCGTCGTCGGTGTTGAGCCAGTCAGGGGCGGTTGCGTCCCTCGGCGTTTGTCGTTGATGCGGGTGAATTGGAGGGAGAGTTCGACGAGGAGGGTGAGTGCTAGGGCGAGGGCTAGCATGGAGTATGGGTCTTGGCCGGGGGTCATGATGGCGGCGAAGATGAAGAGGATGATGATGATGAGTCGGCGTTTGTTTTTGACCATGTCGTATGGGAGGATGCCGACGATGTTGAGCATGGCGATGACGAGGGGGACTTCGAAGCTGACGCCGAAGATGATGAGGAGGGTGAGGAGGAAGTTGAAGTAGCGTTCGCCGGATAGGGCGGTGACTTGGAATTCGCCGCCGATGGTGAGGAGGAATTCTAGGCCGTAGTGGACGACGAAGTAGGCGAGGGTGGCGCCGGCGGTGAAGAGGGTGACGGCGATGGTGACGAATATGGTGGTGGTGCGTTTTTCGTTTTTGTGGAGGCCGGGGGTGATGAAGGCCCAGAGTTGGTAGAGCCAGATGGGTGATGAGAGGACGGTGCCGGCGAGGGATCCGATTTTAAGTCGGAGGGAGAATGCTTCGAATGGCATGGTGGCGATGAGTCGGCATTCGCCGTCGAGGGTGAAGGCGGCGCGTTTGTCTGCTGGTAGTGAGCAGTAGGGGCCGCGGAGGATGTCGCCGAGTGTGGGGATGGGTGAGGGGATGTTCCGTACCAGATGAACCCGATGATGGTGCCGATTGCGAAAGGCGATGAGGGGCGATGATGACGCGGCGGCGGAGTTCTTTGAGGTGTTCGACCAGGGTCATGTCGCCGGTTGGGTTCTGTGGTTTTTGTCATGGGGTTGGTGGTGGGGTTGGTTAGGCTTGGTCTTTTTGGGGGTTTCGGTGGTGGTGTCAGGGGTGGTGGGGGTTTCGGTAGTTGTGGTTGTGGTGTTGTTTTCTTTGTTGAGTTCTTTGACTTCTGATTTGAATATGCGCATGGAGCGGCCTAGTGAGCGGGCGGCGTCGGGGAGTTTGTTGGCTCGAAGAAGATGATGACGACGACGGCGATGATGACCCATTCCCATACTCCGGGCATGTTGTTGTCCTTTCGTTTTGGTTTTTGGTTTAGCTTTTGATGATACGCTGCCAAGCCCACCTTAGCCCGTTGGCGGATGGTCTGTGCAATTGTGGTGGGTTCGGTGACGGTGATGTGGTCGGTGTGGCTGAGGGCGAATTGGGTGAGCCATTCTTGGGATACGAGGGGAGGGTGGCGGTGATGGTGCCGTCTGGGTTGATGGTTTTCGATGTCGCAGGGGATGGTGTCGACGAGCCAGTTGGCGTCTGGGTTGATGGTGATGGTGGCTTTTTTTCGGTGGCGTGGGTGAGGCTGAATGGGTCGTTGGTGTCGAAGTGGAGGGTGGTGGTGTGGGGTTCGGCTGGGGTGGTGGTGATGGTGATGTTGTGGATCATGTCGGTGCGGAAGATGCGGTGGTCGTTGATGTGGTGGTCGTAGGCGTGGAGGTAGGTTTGGCCGTCGGTGGAGAAGATTCAGGTTGGTGAGAGGGTGCGGTGGGTGGTGTCGTCGCGGTTGCGGTGGTAGTAGTCGAGGGTTATTTGGTGTCCTTGTTCGAGGGGCGGTGCGGAGGGTGGTGATGGTGTGGGGTTCGTCGGGGTGTCGGTGATTGCTTCGGAGTCGAAGACGCCGCGGGTTTCGTTGTGCATGATGGTGCGGAGTTTGGTGGCGGCGGATCGTACGGCGTGCTTTTCGACGAGTCCGGGGATGGATTCGAGTGATTCGAGGGCGAGGAGGAGGGCGCCGGCTTCGGTGCGGGTGAGTCGGAGGGGTTTGTCCATGCCTTGGGCGTCGTATATTTGTACGGCTTGTCGTTGGGGGTCGAGGTCGACGAGTTCGTCGGGCATGTCGCCGATGCCGCAGCAGAAGAGACGGTTGAGGTCGTCCATGATGGTGGTGGGGTCGAGTCCGAGGTCGACTGCGGCTTCCATCTGTGGAGCGGCCGGGGTGTTTTTGGAAGTATGGGAGGAGGTTGAGCATGCGGACGATGTCGGTGGTGCTTTGGTTTTTAGGCCTGGCCATGGTGGGTTCCTTGGTGGAGGAGGTTGATGATTTGGGTGACTATTTCTTGGGGTTCGGTGACTATTGCGGCTGGGGCTAGTGCGACGGCTTGTCGGATGAGCCAGTCGGCGTCGACGTCGATGAGTTTGTAGGTGCCGTCGGGTTGTTGGTGGGCTCGGCTGCGGAGGACGTCGGCTTTGCCGGGTTCGATGGTGAGGGTGGCGTCGACGAGGGTCATGCCTTGTCTGAGTTGGTTGATGACGAGTTGTTGGAGGTTGGTTTCTGGTGGTGGTTCGTGGAAGGGGCCGTAGGGTTCGAGGTCGGTTGTTTCGGGGTTGAGGATTTCGAGTTCGCTGATTCGGGTGATGCGGAAGCTTCAGGGGGCGTCGCGGTCGAGGTCATAGCCGACGAGGTAGAGGCGGTCGCGGTTGGTGACGATTCCCCAGGGGTCCATCCAGCGTTCGGTGTAGTCGCTGGCGGAGGTGCGTTGGTAGTAGAAGCTGATGCGTTGTTTGGTGGCGCAGGCTTTGGTGATGAGGTCGAGGTCGTGGGCGCCGAGGGTGTTCCAGTCGTTGATGGGGGTGAATATTGGTGTGGGTGTGAGGTGGGTGCCTGCGCCGCTGGCGGCGATTTTGGTCCAGCCGGAGCGGGAGAATGTGGCGAGTTGGTCGCCTTGTCCCATTTTGCCGGCGAGTCCGAGGATGGTTGCTTCTTCTGGGGTGAAGGAGATTTCTGGGAGTTCGTAGTCGTCGGCTCGGAGGCGCCAGATGGTGTCGTCGCCGGATTTGTACATTTCGAGGGGACGCCGGCGCGGATGAGGCTGCCTGGGTCGCGGTAGACGAGTTTGTAGGTGGCTTCGGGGGATCGGGGGTTGCCGTGGTTGTCTTTGGCGTAGCCGGTGATGTGGGTGCGTATGTAGTCGAGGGTGAGTTCGCCGCTGGAGGTTTGGGCGGCGTTGAGGAAGGCGAAGGTGAGGTTGGTGGGAGGCGTTCGAGGTGGTAGTTGCGGCGGGGGGTGTTCATGGTTCTTGATAATAGTGGCTGTGGGTTTCGAGGTATTTGATGAGTTCGTCGACTCGGGGGTCGGTGTTAGCGAAGGGGTCGGTGAGCTCGACGATTTGGGGTTCGGGTTGGTTGATTTTGAGTCGGAGCCAGTCGACGGCGAAGGGGGCGTGGTGGTAGGTGGCGTGGTGGAGGAAGGTGCCGCGGAGGGCGGCTCGGGTGGTTGGTGGTGGGTTGGTGGTGGCGTGGGTGACGGTTTCGGGGGTGGTGATGCGGTTGATGCGGTTTTTGGTTTCGAGGAGTCGGTGGAGGCCGCGGCCGGGGCGGATGTCGTGGTAGGCGAGGTTGATTTGGTGGAGTTTGGGGTGGTTGTAGTTGTGGGGTTTGAGGCCGAGTTTGGTGTGGTAGGTGGTGAGGAGGTTGAGTTTGATGGCCCAGTCGATGTCGTGGTCGATGGTGGTGATGTCGCCGGTTTTGATGGCGTTGAGGGTGGTGCGCCAGAGGTTGAGGGTGTGGGTGAGTTCGGTGTTGGTGGTGCCGCCGGTTTCTTCGCGGTGGGTGAGCCATTCGGTGGCGGCGTCGAGGTAGCGTTGTTGGAGTTCGAGGGCAGTTGTGACGCTGCCGGTTGTGGTGGGGATGGGGGTTTTGGCCGGTGAGGTCGCGGGATATGGTGCGGATGGCGGCCATGTTGTTGGCGAATTCGAGGTGGGGTAGGTTGGGGAACCCGGCTTCGATCATTTCGAGTATGAGGGTGGTGCTGCCGATTTTGAGGGCGAGGGTGGGTTCTGCGAGGTTGGAGTCGCCGACGATGATGTGGAGGCGGCGGTAGCGGTGGGTGTCGGCGTGGGCTTCGTCGCGGGTGTTGATGATGGGTCGGGATCGGGTGGTGGCGGAGGAGACGCCTTCCCATACGTGGTCGGCGCGTTGGGAGAATTGGTAGGTGCCGTCGGGGCTGATGTTGCCGGCGCCGCAGATGAGTTGGCGGGTGATGAGGAATGGGAGGAGGGTGTGTCCTAGGGTTTTGAGGACGATTTTCCGGTCGATGAGGTAGTTTTCGTGGCAGCCGTAGGAGTTGCCGGCGGAGTCGAGGTTGTTTTTGAAAAGGTAGACGTTGGTGTTGATGCCTTCGGTTTTGAGGGTTTGTTCGGCTTGGGTGGCGAGGTTGTTGATGATTTCGTCGCCGGCCCGGTCGTAGGTGATGAGTTGGGTGAGGTTGTCGCATTCGGCGGTGGCGATTTCAGGGGTGGGATCCGACGTCGAGGTAGAGGCGGGATGCGTTGTGGGTGAAGATGTTGGAGCTGCCCCATTGGTGGTTGATGGGGCGGAAGAGGACGCGAGCGATTTCGTCGGGGCTGAGGGGGTGGTTGGCGGTGCCGGGGTGGTGGCGGTGATGCCGTATTCGGTTTCTATGCCCATGATGCGGCGGGTGTGGGTCATTTATTGGCCGCCTTTTTGGATGTAGGAGCGGACAGAAGTCTTCGGCGTTGGTTTCGAGGAGTCCGTCGATTTCGTCGAGGAGGTCGTCGACGCCGGAGGTGTTGATGTGGGTTTGGCCGCCGGTGGTGGTTTCGGGGGTGGTGGTGTCGTCGTCGTTGTTGTTGGGGGTGTTGATGTGGGTTTTGTGGCATGTTAGTTCACCATTCCATTGTTGTTGAGGGTTGCTATGAATGCAGGGGATGTTGTCTGGGAGGAGGTCGAGGAGGGTCAGTTTGTTGTTTTGGTGTGGGTGGTGATTTCGGGCATGGGGATGGTGTGGCCGAAGACGGTGATGGCTTCCCAGTTGGCGGCGTCGATGAGGTGGGGTATGTGGTGGATGAGTTTGCCGCGGAAGTAGGCGCGGGTGTCTTCTGGTGGGTTGGTGGCGGCCGCGAGGATTTCGGTTTCAGGGGGCGATGGTTTCCATGCGGTGGTTGCGGACGAGGGCGTGGTAGAGGCTTTTTGCGGGGTCAATGTCGGAGTATTGGAGGTCGATGAGTTGGATTTTTGGGGTCGGTGATGGTAAGGCCCCGGTTGAGGTAGGAGGTGATGAGGGCGTATTTGGCGCACCAGTCGAGCCGGTTGGCGCAGGCTTGCCATCCGCCGGTTTTGAGGTCGGTCATGATGGTGTGCCAGAGGGGGTGGATGAGGTGGTCGGGGGTGACCCGGTTGTGGTATTCGGCGAGGATTTCTAAGGGCGGTGAGGTGTCGGCCGTCGACAAGCGTGAGGGTGTGAGTGAGGGTGAGGTCGTAGGAAACGTTGCGGAATTCGGCGACGGGGTTTGCTAGTTGGAGGTCGCGGAAGTCGGTGCCGGCTTCGATGGCGTCGAGGATGAGGCCGGTCATGCCGAGTTTCAGGAGGGTGGAGTGGTGGGCCATGGTGGCGTCACCGTTGATGACGTGGAGGCGCCCGTAGGTAGTGGTGCGGGCGTGGGGTTCGTCGCGGGTGTTGATGATGCCCCGGTTGAGGGTGGTTTCCAGGGAGATTTCTTGTTCGATGTAGTCGGCGCGTTGGGAGATTTGGTAGCCGGGGGTTTCACCGTGCTCTCCTTTTCCGACGCGGCCGGCACCGCAGATGATTTGGCGGGCGACGAAGAACGGTATGAGTGCCTGGGCGAGGGTGTCGAAGTCGGTGGTGCGGTGGTACAGGTAGTTTTCGTGGCTGCCGTAGCTGGCGCCTTTACCATCCACATTATTTTTGTAGATTTTCAGGGGTGGGCAGGGGTCGTGGTGGTCGAGGATGGAGTGGTTACGGCTGGTGAATGCGGCCACTCGTTCGACGGCGGTGCGGAGAATGGTCGCCGGCCGCATCATAGACCAGGGCTTGGTAGGGGTTCGTGGTTTCGGGGCTGGAGTATTCAGGGTGGGCGTGGTCGACGTAGAACCGGCCCCCGTTTTCTAATACCACATTGGCGATGTTGAGGGCGTTGGGGTCGACAACGGGGACGGTGCGGTAGCGTTTCAGGTCAAAGCCACGGCTGTCCCGCAAGGGGATGTTCGGCGGAGAAATCCCACCGGGCGCCTTGCCCTTGGCTGAAGGCCACAACCGCGTGGGTGGAGGTGATGATGGGGCTGAGTGTGGGGTGGGTGGGGGTGCTGATGCCGTATTCGGTTTCGGTGCCGAAAAATCATGGTTAGTTCCCTCCTATGACGCGGGCCTGGGCGACCCGAATTCCGGTGCGGTGGGTGATGCGGGACCATTCGTCCGGGTTTGGCGGTGTTGGGCATGTCTTCGCTTTCCCGGTTTTCCGCGTCGATGGCTTGGCGGAGCTGGCCGCGGTGATGCCCCGGGGGTCGCCGGCCAGGTGGGCTTTGATGGCGGATTTTTTTAGCCCGGTCAACAATGTTGGCGATCATGGCGCCGGATATGAAATCCCGGTAGTGCAGGGTTTCCACTTCCCCGGTGACCAGGGTGAGTTCCACATAGGGCCGGTCCGCATACATGTATTCGCAAGCTGCCTCAATGAGCTTGTCGACGCTGTCTCGCCGTGGGCACGGACTGGTCCAGGTGGCGGGCGAAGATTTCTTTGGCGTTGTCTTTCGTGGGGCGACCCACCCGGATTTTTCACATCCAGCCGGCCGGGCCGCAGCACGGCCGGGTCGATGAGTTCTTCCCGGTTGGTGGCCCCAATAACAATAACGTTGGAGAGGGATTCCACCCCGTCGAGTTCGGTGAGGAGTTGGGGCACCACGGTGGTTTCCATGTCGGAGGACACCCCGGAGCCGCGGGTGCGGAAAATTGAATCCATTTCGTCGAAAAATATGATGACGGGCCGGCCGGCTTCGGCAAGTTCCCGGGCCCGCTCGAAAATGAGGCGGATCCGCCGCTCGGTCTCCCCACGTATTTGTTGAGCAGTTCGGGGCCTTTCACGTTGATGAAATAGCTGGATTCCCCATCCCCACCCGGCTGGCCAGGGAGTTCGCCACCGCCTTAGCGATGAGGGTTTTCCCGCAGCCAGGGCGGCCCATACAGCAGTACCCCTTTGGGTGGGTGCAGCTGGTAGTCGCGGTACAGCTGCGGGTGGGTGAAAGGCAGTTCCACCGCGTCATGAATGTGTTCTATCTGGGTGTCCAATCCCCCAATGTCGGCGTAGGTCACATCGGGGGTTTCTTCCAACACCAGGCGGGCCACCTCGGTTTTCGGAATGATTTCGAACACATAGCCGGCCTTCAGGTCCACCAGGACCGTGTCCCCGGCGCGGGGGCGGCGGCTTTATAGGGGTTGGTGGGGTTTGCGAGTGGGTGGGCGAGGCGGGCGACGTGTTCTTCGCCCTTGTTGGTCGACGATGAGGGCCCGGGTGGGGTCGATCATTTCGACGAGTATGGCGAGTTTTCCCGGTGGTGGTGTAGGAGCAGGCTTCGACTATTTCGTGGGCTTCGCCAAGTCGGACTTGGATGCCGGGCACCAGGTCGTCTGGGTTGATGAGGGGTGAGATTGCGAGGCGCATGAGGCGGCCTGCGGTGAATACTTCGGCGGTTTTCCCGTTGGGGCTGGGTTCGAGGTAAGTGCCGTAGGTGGAGGGGGTGCGGCGAGTTCTTCTAATTGTTGGTGGAGGACCTGGAGTTTATCGCGGGATGCTTTGAGCAGTTCAGCGAGTTTCGCGTTGCGGGTTTTTCAGCTCGTCATTGGTCTTTTTATCCAAGCAATATCGGAAGAATGCATGGTTTTCACCTTAGCTTATGTGCGGGTGGGGTCGATAAGCGGTGGTGGGGGTTATTTTCGGGCGCGTCGCTGCGGCCTGGGGGTGTGACGCCGTCGGCGAGGCGGCGGGCCCAGATGAGGAATGCGGTATGGGCGTTCATGCGGTGTTCGGGGCGGGTGGCGAGTCCTTCGACGCGCCATTCGCGGACGAGTGATTCCCAGGCGCGGGGTTCGGTGAAGCATTGTTGTTCGCGGATGCCTTCCATGACGTTCATGAGTTGGGGCACGGTGGCGACGTAGGCCATGAGTACTCCGCCGGGGACGAGGAGTTGTTTGGCTACGGTGAGGCATTCCCAGGGTTCGAGCATGTCGAGGAGGACCCGGTCGACGGGTTGGCCGTCGAGGTCGTCGAGGGTGGTGGCGCGGAGGTCGCCGAGGCGGGGGTCCCAGTTGGGTGGGCGGGTGCCGAAGTATTGATCGACGTTGTTTTCGGCGTATTCGAGGTGGTCGGGGCGGATTTCGTAGGAGATGACTTGGCCGGTGTCCCCTACTGCTCTGAGGAGTGAGATGGTGAGGGCGCCGGAGCCGGCGCCGGCTTCGAGGACGCGGGCGCCGGGGAAGATGTCGCCTTCGGTGAGGATTTGGGCGGAGTCTTTGGGGTAGATGACGGCGGCGCCGCGGGGCATGGAGAGGATGTGGTCGACGAGAAGGTGCCGGAAGCAGAGGTATTCGGTGCCTTGTTCGCTTTTGACGATGGTTCCTTCGTCGGCGCCGATAATGTCGTTGTGGTTGATGATTCCTTTGTGGGTGGAGAGTTTGGCGTCTGGTTGGAGGGTGATGGTGAGGTGGCGGCGTTTGGGGTCGGTGAGTTGGACGCGGTCGCCGGGTTGGAAGGGTCCTGAGTATGCCATGGGGGTTTAACCTACCAGATAGTTGGTGAGTGCTTTGTGGAGTGCGGTGATGTCGTCGAGGTGGCAGAGTTCGCGGGCGGAGTGCATGCTGAGCAGGGGGATGCCGACGTCGACGGTGGGGATGCCGAGTCGGGTGGCGGTGATGGGGCCGATGGTGGTGCCGCAGGGGGTGTTGTTGTTGCTGACGAAGTGTTGGGATTCGGGGGCAGTGTTTGAGCCAGTGGGCTTGGGTTTCGGCGGTGGAGGCGTAGCGGTGGTTGGCGTTGATTTTGAGGACGGGGACCGTGTCCTAGTTGTGGGTAGTTGTGGGGTCGTGGTGGGTTGGGTAGTTGGGGTGGATGGAGTGGGCGGCGTCGGCGGAGACGCAGGTGGAGCGTTGGTAGGCGCGTTTGGTTTCGTCGAGGTTGAGGCCGAGGGCGTAGGCGGTGCGTTCGAGGGTGTCTTGGAGGATGGGGCCGGCGGCGCCGGTGGTGGTGGCGGAGCCGATTTCTTCGTGGTCGAAGCAGGCGAGGATGAGGATGTCGGTGGCGGCGTCGGCGGCGTCGATGAGTGCGGTGATGGCTGGGTAGACGGAGCTGAGGTTGTCGAGTCTCGCCGGCGGCGAGGAGTTTGTGGTCTGTGCCGAGGCGGCCGGGTGGTTGGGTGTCGACGGTGATGAGGTCGTGGGTGCAGGTGTTGGTGGGGAGGATGCTGGTTGGGTTGGTGGTGGTGCCGTAGATGGGGGTGGTGTGGTGTTGTCGGTCGAGCGTGGGGTTGCGGTCGAGGTGGATGGCGAGGTTGGGGATGCGGAGCAGTGGTGGGGTTTCGTGGAGGTGGGTGGTGCCGTCGGTGTGGGTGATGATGCCGGCGAGTTTGAGGTCGCGGTCGAACCAGGAGGAGATGATGGGGCCGCCGTAGATTTCGACTGCGGCTTGGTTGAAGCCGTAGGTGGTGTGGTCGGGGGTGTGTTTGAGTTTGAATCCGGGTGAGTCGGTGTGGGCGCCGATGATGCGGAATGCTGGCTGGGTGGGGAGTTGGGTGGGGATGTGCCAGGCGATGAGGGCGCCGCCGCGGATGAGGTAGTGGCCGCCGGGTTGGGCGTCCCAGGGGTCGGTTTCGGTGTGGTGGGTGAATCCGGCTTGGCAGGAGGTGGGCGCCGGTGTGGGCGGCGTGGTAGGAGCTGGGTGATGCGGTGAGGAAGTTGATGAAGTCGTCGGGCATGGTGTTCTAGTGTAGCTTGGGTGTGGTGAGTCTTGCCTTGTCTCCTTCTCGTGCGAATGATTATGTGCAATGCCCGTTGTTGTATCGGTTTCGGGCGATTGATAAGTTACCGGAGCCGAAGACTGTGGCCCAGGTTCGGGGTACGTTGGTGCATGCGTGTTTGGAGGATATGCATTTGTGGGAGCGACCTGAGCGGACGTATCCGGCGATGGTGAAGCGGTTGCGGCCGAATTGGGCGGATATGTGTGGGGAGGATCCGTCGCTGCTGGAGTTGGTGCCGGAGGGGGAGGTGTATGAGTTTTTGGTGGGGTGCCGGTCGTTGTTGAAGGGCTATTTTTTTGATGGAGAATCCGCAGGGTTTTGATGCGTTGGCGTGTGAGAAGTTTGTGGATGCGGTGTTGCCGAATGGGGTGCCGGTGCGGGGGTTTATTGATCGGGTGGATGTGGCGCCTACTGGTGAGGTGCGGGTGGTGGATTATAAGACTGGGGAAGAAGCCGTTGCCGCGGTATAGTGGGCAGGCTAGGTTTCAGATGCGGTTTTATGCGTTGGTGTGGTGGCGGACTCAGGGGTGATTCCGCACCAGTTGCGGCTGATGTATTTGAAGGTGGCGGATTCGTTGTATCTTGCGCCATCGCGGGAGGAGTTGGAGTTTTTGAGCGGGATTTGGGGGATTTGTGGGGGAAGATTTTTGGGTGATATTTCCGCTGGGGTGTTTCGGGCGAAGACGTCGAAGTTGTGTGGGTGGTGCCCGCATCAACGGTTGTGCCCAATGTTTGGGGGTACTCCCCCACCGTTCCCTGGGGTGGAGTAAAGCCTAACCTACCTGGTGAAATTTGGGTGGGGTTTTTAAACTCTGGTGGTGTTAGGTTGTGTTTTGGCTAGGTTGGAGTTTTTGTTATGCCCGCAGCAGATCACCCGGTTCCGCGTCACCCCGGCCGGATTTTTGTTGGAGGATTATTTAATCCCGATGAGGTTGAGTCAGTATGATGCGGCGAAGCGATTATATGCGCCGGAGTCTACTGTGAATGGGGATGGTTGCGGGCACGGAGAAATTGACTTGAGTCTTGCCAAGCGCATGTCTGCGGTTTTCGGCAAGACTCCAAAGTTTTGGATGGAATCCCAGCGGGCGTGGGATAAGTGGCAGTTAGAACAGTCCGGTGATCTTCCCGCCGTCTGAGACGGCGATGCCTTCAGCTGCGGGTTTCTTGGGAAGCCCGGGCATGGTCATAACGTTTCCGGTGAGCGCCACGATGAAGCCGGCCCCGATGCGGGGCAGGAGTTGCCGGACGTGGAGGACGTGGCCTTCGGCGGCGCCGAGGAGGGTGGGGTCGTCGCTGAATGAGTATTGGGTTTTGGAGATGCACACGGGGAGGGTGTCCCACCCGTTTTGCGGCGAGGTATGCCAGGTCGGTGCGGGCTTGTTTGGTGAATTCCACGCTGGTGGCGTGGTAGAGTTCCCGGGCGATGGTGGTGATGTTGGCTTCCAGGCCGTCGGCGGGGTCGTAGAGGGGTGGGTGGGGGTTGCGGCGTCGATGGTGGTAGGGACCGCGTCCGCCAGGTTGGTGGCTCCCTGCCCCACCGTGGGCCCACACGTCGCATGGCACGAGGGTGACGTTATTGGTTTGTGCCCAGTCGGCGAGCCATTGCTTTTTCGACGTCCGTGTCCGACGTGAAGGAGTTGAGCGCCACCACCGGTTCCGCCCCGAATTTGCGCACGTTTTTCCACGTGGCGGGCCAGGTTAGCGACGCCTTGTTGGAGGGCATCCAGGTTTTCGGTGGTGAGTTGGTCGCGGGCGAGTCCCCGTTGTATTTCAGGGAGCGGATTGTTGCCACGATCACGACTGCGGATACGTCGAGGTCGCCGGCGCGGGCTTTGATGTCGAAGAATTTTTCCGCCCCCAGGTCGGAGCCGAAAGCCGCCTTCGGTGAGGACCACGTCGGCGTGCGCCAGTGCGGTGCGGGTGGCGATGAGGGAGTTACAGCCGTGGGCGATGTTCGCGAACGGGCCGCCATGGACGAAGGCTGGGGTGCCGCCCAGGGTTTGCACCAGGTTGGGGTTGATGGCGTCTTTGAGGAGGGCGGTGAGGGCGCCTTGGGCGCCCGACGTCACCGGCGGTGACGGGTTTCCCATCGTAGGTTTGGGCGACCACCATGCGGCTGATGCGGTCCGCCAGGTCGGCCAGGTCGGTGGCGAGGCAGAGGACCGCCATGATTTCGCTGGCGGCGGTGATGGTGAACCCGGTTTCGGCCGGCACCCCGTGGGCTTTGCCGCCCAGGCCGGTAACCACGTGCCGGAGGCTGCGGTCATTGACGTCGACGCACCGTTGCCAGGAGACCCGGCGCGGGTCGATGCCGAGTTGGTTGCCTTGGTGGATGTGGTTGTCGATCATGGCGGCCAGGGTGTTGTTGGCGGCGGTGATTGCGTGGAAGTCCCCGGTGAAGTGCAGGTTGATGTCTTCCATTGGGGACGATTTGGGAGTAGCCGCCGCCGGCGGCGCCGCCTTTGATGCCCATGACTGGGCCGAGGGAGGGTTCCCGGATGGCTACGATGGTGGAGCGGCCGGCGGATCGGATGGCGTCGGCAAGCCCGATGAGGACGGTGGATTTGCCTTCACCGGCTGGGGTGGGGAAATGCCGGTGACGAGGACGAGTTTGCCGGTTGTTTCGGTGGGGGTGGTGGTGATGTCGATTTTGGCTTTGGTGGTGCCGTAGGGGATGAGGGATTGTTCTGGGATGCCGGCGCGGTCGGCGATGGTGGTGATGGGTTCGAGGGTGTGGGCTTGGGCGATTTCGACGTCGGTAGGCATGGGTTGCTGCTCCTTGGTGTTGTGGTGGGGTTAGTTATCGAGGTAGAGGGTGCCGCGAAACATGGGGGTGCATGAGGTTTTCGGTGGAGAGCACCTGGTTGAGGGTGGCTTCGTCCATGAGGCCTTTTTCTAGGACCAGGTCGCGGACGGATTTGCCGGTGCGGGCGGCTTCTTTACCGATGAGGTCGCCGTTGTGGTGGCCGATGAATGGGTTGAGGTAGGTGACGATGCCGATGGAGTTTTCCACGTATTTGCGGCATACGCCCGGGTTGGCGGTGATCCCGTTGACGCATTTTTCCCGGAGGGTGGTGGCGGCGTTGCCGAGGATTTCGATGGATTCGAAGAGGGCTTGGCCGATGGCGGGTTCCATCACGTTGAGTTGGAGTTGGCCGGCTTCGGCGGCCATGAGGACGGTGAAGTCGTTGCCGAAGACTTTGAAGCATACTTGGTTGACGACTTCGGGGATGACCGGGTTGACTTTGGCCGGCATGATGGAGGATCCGGCTTGTCGTTCGGGTAGGTTGATTTCGTGCAGGCCGGCGGTTGGGCCGGATGCGAGGAGCCGCAGGTCGTTGCAGATTTTTGAGAGTTTCATGGCGGCGCGTTTTCACCGCTGAGTGGGCGAGCACGTAGGCGCCGGTGTCGCTGGTGGCCTCGATGAGGTCGGCGGCGGATTTGATGGGCAGGCTGGTGACTTCGGCCAGGGTGGCGGTGACTTGGTGGCGGTAGCCGGCTGGGGTGTTGAGCCCGGTGCCGATGGCGGTGGCCCCCAGGTTGATTTCTAGGAGCCGGTCGGCGGCGTCCCGGAGGATAGCTTGTTCTTCGGCCAGGTTGTGGGCGAATGCGTTGAATTCGTCGCCGAGGGTCATGGGTACCGCGTCTTGGAGTTGGGTGCGGCCCATTTTGAGGATGTCGACGAATTCGTCGGCTTTGCGGTGGAATGCGTGTTGCAGGTCGTCGATTCGTTCGATGAGTCGTTGCATGCAGGCGTAGACGCCGAGCCGGAAGCCGGTGGGGTAGGCGTCGTTGGTGGATTGGGACATGTTGACGTCATCGTTGGGGTTGATGATGTCGTAGGCCCCTTTGGGTTCGCCTAGGTGTTCGAGGGCGAGGTTGGCGATGACTTCGTTGGTGTTCATGTTGAGGCTGGTGCCGGCACCGCCTTGGAACACGTCGATGGGGAATTGGTCCATGCACCGGCCGTGGTGGAGGATTTGGTCGCATGCCCACACGATGGCTTCGCATTTTTTCGCGGGCAGGGTGTGGAGGCGTCGGTTGGCGAGTGCTGCGGCTTTTTTCACTTGCACCATGCCGCGGATGAAATCGGGCACATCGTTGATGGTTTTCCCGGAGATGCGGAAGTTATCCACGGCTCGGAGGGTGTGGATGCCGTAGTAGTGCTCGTTGGATACTTCATTTCCCCCAATAAATCCACTTCTTTCCGGGTGGGACTTGTGGGTTTTTGGGGGCTGAATGGGTTTTTCGTCCTTTTTGGGGGCAGACTTGGCCATTTTTACCTCGTTTTTTTCACGCGGTGATAACAGATACAGTTTTTACTGTAGTCGACTTTAGAGGCGTGCGATGCGGATTTCGGTGGCGAGGATGGCTTGGGCCCCGAGGTGGGCGAGACGGTCCATGATTGCGTTGGCTTCGGGTTTCGGCACCATGGCGCGGACGGCAACCCAATTGTCCAGGGCGAGTGGGGACACGGTGGGTCCGGATATGCCGGGGGTGATGGCTTTTGGCTTGTTCCAGTAGGTGGTGTTCGACGTTGTAGTCGAGCATGAGGAAGTTTTGGGCGTGGAGGATGCCTTCCATCCGCCGCAACAGCACCATCATTTCGGGGGTGATTTCGGCGCCGGTTCGGGCCACAACAATGGCTTCGGAGTTGATGAGGGGTTCCCCGAAGGGGGTGAGCCCGTGTTGGCGGAGGGTGCGGCCGGTGGATACCACATCGGCGATGACGTCGGCGACGCCGAGTTTGATGGAGATTTCCACGGCGCCGTCTAACCGGATGACGGTGGCGTCGATGCCTCTGCGGGCCAGGTCGGCGCGCACCAGGTTGGGGTAGGAGGTGGCGACCCGCTGGCCCGGCTATGTTGGGGATGGTCCAGGTTTTCGGTGTCGGGGGGCGGCGTAGCGGGAATGTGGCGGCGCCGAACCCTAGGGTGAGTACTTCGGTCACATCGGCGCGGGAGTCTGCGGCGAGGTCTCTGCCGGTGATGCCCATGTCGAGGTGTCCGCCGGCGACATAGATGGCGATGTCTTTGGGGCGGAGGAAGAAGAATTCTACGTTGTTGGTTTTGTCGAGGGTGGTGAGGGATTTTGTGTTGCTGCGGCTGGCGTAGCCGGCTTCGGACAGTATGGTGAGGGCGGCTTCCGACAAGGAGCCTTTATTGGGTACGGCTACTTTTAGCATGGTTGTTTAGAGGTATTTGTAAACGTCGGCGGGTGTGAGTCCGCGGGCGATCATGATGGTTTGGGCCCAGTAGAGGAGTTGGGATAGTTCTTCGGCGAGTTCGTCGTCGGTTTGGTATTCGGCGGCGATCCACACTTCGCCGGCTTCTTCGATGACTTTTTTGCCTAAATGGTGGATGCCTTTGGCGATGGCCTGGTCGGTGCCGGATCCCGGTTTACGGTGGGTGAGTTCGGTAAAGAGGGTGTCAAAATCTTTCACGCGCACCATTCTTCCATGGCGCCGGCATGCTTGTCGACGCCGTAACGTGGGGCGTGGGCCTAGTCGTAGGGATGCCCGCCCACAACAAGGAAGTCAACGTGGAGGGACACCATGGTGTGGTTGCGGTCGTAGCCGGCGACGATTGGGTAGAACCCGGCATCATAACCTGACCTAGCCAGTATCATGTTTTCTTTGTGGTCTGGTAGGGGGGTTTGGGCGATACCGTTGTGGTCGCGGAGGAGGTTGAACCAGCCGTCGGGGGCATCCGTGTGGATGTAGTCGGTGAAGCTGTCCAGGTCGGTGGATGCGGCGAATGCTTCGGCTGCGGCGGCGTCAACCACGGCGGCGGCCCCGGAGTCGAGGCCCACACCGTCGGTGCGCATGGCGGATGGGATGGGGATTTCATCCGGGTTACGGTGCGGGTAGGGCTGTTCGAAAGTAACGGGTTCGGTGTCGGAGAACACCACACTGAGGTAGGCGTTGACCGGGGTTTTTCCGGGAATGTTCGCAATGGTGACTTTGACGGAATGGTCGCCGGCCGGCACATCATAGACCAGGCCGTGGGCAGAGCCCAATGAACTGGGCGAACGGGTCGCACACCAGGAGCGTGCCGGAGGGGATGGTTATGGTTCCGGCGTCGGTCACGGTCAGGGGAATGGTGGTGTCCCCCATGTATTCGGTGCCGGAGTTTTTCAGCGGGTAGAACAGTGCTGGATCCATGAATCTGTTGGTCCTTTACTTGTCGAGAGTGGTTACACAATTATTAAAGCAATATTTTTATTGGTGCAGGAGATGCGTGAGATTATCAAGCCCATCAAAAGCACCCAGATGCTGGCTGCCGCCTAAGATGATGGCGGTCGCCACCAGGGTAATCACCCGGTTGATGACGCGTTTTACTGCCTTCAGCACTAGCCAGACCACACCCAATCCGATGAGGAATGGGACGAAAACATCCGGGGCGAGTAGTTCGTTGATATTCACAATCATTCACCTTAGTGCCTGGTAGCACGCCTGGCGGGTTCCGACGTCGCAAAGCTTAAACATTAAAATATTTTGCTTCAGGGTGGTAGAGCACGAATGCGTCCGTGGACTGTTCGGGGTGTAATTGGTATTCCTCGGACAGTGTCACCCCAATCCGCTCAGAGTGCAGCAAGTCCACTATAGCCTGTCGGTCGGTGAGGTTGGGGCAGGAACCGTAGCCAAACGAGTAGCGGGCACCGGAATAATCCAGGTCGAAGAACCGGCGGGTGTCATGAGCATCACTATCGCCCACGTGTGTGCCGTCGGGGAGCCGCAGCTCGGCGCGAATGCGGGAATGCCAGTATTCGGCCAGGGCTTCCGTGAGCTGCACCCCAATGCCATGCACCTCGAGGTAGTCCCGGTAGTTATTCATGGCGAACAGTTCGTTTGCATAGCGGGCAATGGGATCGCCCATGGTCACCAGCTGCAGGGGCAGCACATCCACCTGCCCCGTTTGTTCGGCCAGGGTGCGGGAGCGCACATAGTCGGCGATGCACAGGAATTTGCCGCGCTGCTGCCGGGGGAATTTCAGCTCCCGGATCACCTCGGCGTCCGGCCGGGGTTCGGCGAGGACCAGGACCGTGTCTTTCACGCTCACGGCCGGGAAATACCCGTATACCACCGCGGCGTGGTCTAACACGCTGCGGCTTTTCAGCTGGTCGATCCAGGCCCGCAGCCGCGGCCGGCCCTCGGATTCCACCAGCGCCTCATAGTCCGGGCCGTCACCCCGGGTGGTTCAGCCCCACTGCCCCATGAATAAGGCCCGCTCGTCCAGCATGGGCAGGGTAGTCGGACACGGACAGGCCCTTGATGATCCGGGTGCCCCAGAACGGTGGGGTGGCCACCGGGAAGTCCGCCGCCACCTCGGAGCGCTCCGGCAACTGCACCGGTTTTCGCCTTGGCTTTCCGCTCCGCCGCGATCTTTTGGGACCGTTCCCGGCGCGCTTTGCGTTCGGCTTTTTCCGCTGCCGGGTCACGTCTTCGGTGATGGTTTCGCCGCGTTTGCGGGCCATGATTTCGTCCATGAGGCTGAGCCCTTCGAACGCGTCGCGGGCGTAGTGGACGTCGCCCGGCGTAAATGTTGTCCAGGTCGTGTTCGACATAGCTGCGGGTGAGTGCCGCGCCGCCTAGGATGACGGGGATGTCGAGGCGTTTTGGGTATTCATTTCCTCAGGGTTTTTCCTTCATCACCACGGTGGATTTCACCAGGAGCCCGGACATGCCCACCACGTCGGCGTTGTGTTCCCTTGCTGCGGAAATGATGGTGGCGATGGGTTGTTTGATACCGATGTTGATGACGTTGTAGCCGTTGTTGCTGAGGATGATATCGACCAGGTTTTTGCCAATGTCGTGGACGTCGCCTTTGACGGTGGCGATGACCATGGTGCCTTTGTTGCCGGAGTCGTCGGTTGCCTCCATGTAGTTTTCGAGGTAGGCGACGGCGTGTTTCATGGTTTCGGCGGATTGGAGGACGAAGGGAGTTGCATTTGGCCCGGAGCCGAAGAGTTCGCCCACGGTTTTCATGCCGCCGAGGAGGTCTTGGTTGATGATGTCGATGGGGGATTTTTCGGCCATGGCGGCATCAAGGTCGGTTTCGATGCCGGTTTTTTCCCCATCAATAATCCGTTGAGACAAGCGTTCGAATAGTGGGAGGGCGGCGAGGGCTTCAGCGCGGGCGTCTTTCGCTTCGGCGGCGGAAACTCCTTCGAAAAGGTCCATGAAGGTTTGGAGAGGATCATAGCCGTCACGTCGGCGATCGTAGATCATGTCGAGGGCGACTTCGCGTTGGCGGTCCTCGATGCGGTTCATGGGAACGAGTTTTGAGGAGTGGGCGATAGCGGAGTCGAGGCCTGCGGCGACGCACTCGTTGAGGAAGACGGAGTTGAGCACCTGGCGGGCAGCCGGGTTCCAGTCCGAAGGAAATATTCGACAGGCCGAGCGTGGTGTGTACCCGCGGGTGGCGAGGCTTTTAATTCGCGGATGGCGTTGATGGTTTCTATGCCGTCGCGGCGGGTTTCTTCCTGCCCGGTGGAGATGGGGAAGGTGAGGGTGTCGACGATAATGTCGGATTCGTCCAGGCCCCCAGTTTTCGGTGATGTCGGTGATGAGCCGTTCGGCGATAGCGAGTTTTTCTCGGCGGTGCGGGCTTGGCCTTCTTCGTCGATGGTGAGGGCGACCACGGCGGCGCCGTGGGTTTTGACGAGCTGCATGATGCGCTGGTAGCGGGAGCCGGGGGCCGTCGCCGTCTTCGAAGTTGACGGAGTTCACGGCGCAGCGTCCGCCCAGGTGTTCGAGCCCGGTTTGGATGACGTCGGGTTCGGTGGAGTCGATCGCGATCGGCAGGGTGGAGCTGGTGGCCAGGGAGGGACGCGAGGGCGGCCATGTCGCCGCGAGCCGTCGCGGCCCACGTAGTCGACGCACAGGTCGAGCATGTGGGCGCCGTCGCGGGTTTGTTGTTTGGCAATATCCACGCAGGTTTCCAGGTCGCCAGCGAGCATGGCTTCGCGGAAGGCTTTGGACCCGTTGGCGTTGGTGCGTTCCCCGATGATGGTGACGCCGGCGTCCTGGGTGAGGTTAACTGAGGTGTAGAGGGAGACACCGCGTCCGAGTCGGGTGTTGTTCTTTCCGCCGGGGTGATGCCGCCGGTCACCATGGTGTGGACGGCGGTGATGTGTTCGGGGGTGGTGCCGCAGCAGCCGCCTACCATGGCGAGGCCGTATTCCTCGATGAAGGTTTTCAGTGAGGCGGCGAGTTCAGCTGGTGTCAGCGGGTATTCGGCCCCGTTTTTCCCAAGGATGGGCAGGCCGGCGTTAGGCATGACGGAAACCGGGATTTGGGCGTTGCGCGACAGGGTAGCGGAGGTGTTCGCTCATTTCGTCGGGGCCGGTGGCGCAGTTCAGGCCGATCATGTCGATGCCGAGCGGTTCCAGGGCGGTGAGGGCCGCCCCGATTTCCGACCCGAGTAGCATGGTGCCGGTAGTTTCCACGGTGACGTGGCAGACGATGGGCAGGCGGTAGCCAACCTCGGCGAAGGCTTCCTGGCAGCCGTGGATGGCGGCTTTGACCTGGAGGAGGTCTTGGGCGGTTTTCGATGAGGATGCCATCCGCTCCCCATCAACCATGCCCAGGGCGGCTTCCCGGTAGTAGGTTTTCAAATCCAGGTAGGGGGCGTGCCCAAGGGAGGGCAGTTTCGTGCCGGGCCCCATGGAGCCGAGCACGAAGCGGCGCATCCCATCCCTGCCGGGGCCGAGTTCGTCGGCAACGGTGCGGGCGATGCGGGTGCCTTTGTAGGCGAGTTCCTGGCAACGGTCGGCAATGTTGTAGTCGGCAAGGTTGGGGAGGTTACAGCCGAACGTGTTGGTTTCTACCAGGTCCGCCCCGCGGTGAGTAGGCGCGGTGAATTTGGGCCCACCACGTCCGGTCGGGTGTCGTTGAGGATTTCGTTGCAGCCTTCCAGGCCGAGGAAATCCGTTTCGACGTCAAGGTCGAAGCCTTGCAGTTGGGTGCCCATGGCGCCGTCGCCAATGAGGACGCGACTGTGGAGGGCGTCGAGGAAGTCGGGGGTTTTTACTGGTAATACGGTGCTCATCGGCTAGTCAGCTTAGTACGGCCTACCGCGCGCCCTGTAATCTGCCACGCCATGCGTGTATTTTATTCGCTTGTCGACGCGTCCAGGTCGGCGAAGTCGGGCACGTGGTCCGCCGCATAATCGGGCCACATCATTCGGACCAGTTCGGTAATTTCGGCTTCTTCTTCAGGTTCGATGATGGCATCATTGTGCCGGGCGTTGAATTCCCGCAGTTGGGTGTAAAGGTCCAGCACATGGTCGCGGATGATGTCGGGGTTGGGCACGTCGAGTGGCACGGATTTGGCGTAGCCGATGAGTAGGGCCTCTAGTTCGGGGAGGGCATTAACGTCGAAGGGGTTCCCAGTATTGGCGTTCTTCCGGCCGGAGGTACGCCCCGGTGCCGAACTCGCGCAACTGTTGAATAAATTCAGTGATGGCGGTCACGAAATTTTCACCCCCATGAGGGCGTCGACGGCGGTGGCCACAATGCTGCCCGCCGGGGTGATGGCGTCGCCGGGGTCGGTGGCTGGGGCGTTGCAGCTGTCCGCCCATTCGTCGATGGCTTTGATCGCGGCCGGGGTGTTGAGGTCGTCGGCGAGCAGGGCCCGGATTTGTTGCACCAAAGCCCGGGCGGCCGCCTCATCGCTGGCGAGGGTGGTGGCCATCCGCCAATACACCAGGCGGTGCTGTGCCGCCCACAGCACCTTGTCGGACCAGTCCCGATCCGACCGGTAGTGACCCAGGTACACGCCCAGGCGGATCGCGGATGGGTCGTGGCCGGCCTCGGTGAGTTTCGACACGAACACCAGGTTGCCCAAGGACTTACTCATTTTCACCCCGTCGAGCGAAATCATGCCGGTGTGCACACAATGCTCCGCCATGCGGGGGGAGGCTAGGGCCGCCTCGGCGTGGGCGGCGGAGAATTCATGGTGGGGGAAAATCAGGTCCGATCCCCCACCCTGGATGGCGAAACTACTGCCCAGCCGGTTGGTGGCGATGGCGGAACATTCCACATGCCAGCCGGGCCGGCCCGCCCCAAACGGGGCATCCCACGCGAGGCTCACCCTCCCGGGCCACCCGCCACAGGAGGGCATCCAACGGGTCCCGCTTGCCGGGGCGATCCGGGTCGCCGCCGCGCTTGGCAAATAACTCCAGCATGCGACCCCTGGAATAGTTCGACTCGTAGCCGAACCAGTCGGTGGCGGTGATGCTGGCGTAAATATCCGGGTAGTCAGGGTCGTCAACAACATAGGCAGCCCCAGCATCGAGCAGTTGCTGCACCATGGTGATAACCTCACCCACGGATTCCATCGCCCCCACATAATCCTGCGGGGGGATAACACTCAGGTCGGCCATGTCCGACCTGAATAGGTCAATCTGGCTGGACCCCAACTCCCGCCAATCCACCCCATCCCGGGTGGCGCGCTCAAACAAGGGATCATCCACATCCGTGATGTTTTGCACATAGGTGACCTGCACCCCGGCGTCGATAAGCAAACGGTGAATCAAATCAAACGCTAAATATGTGGCGGCATGCCCCAAATGCGTCGAATCATACGGGGTAATGCCGCACACATACATGCCGGCCTGGTTATGGGTCACACGAACCGGTTTCAGTGTTTCATCGGCGGTGTCGTAAAGGCGCAGCGGCACGGCCGGGCCGGGGACGGTAGGGATATGCGGAGAGGGCCACGAATGCATGCGACAAGCTTAACAATTACACCGAAGCCGCCGCCAACGGGTTAATCTCCCCGTGTACAGCAGCAGCATCACGAAAATACCCAACGGAATCCGGTACACGGCAAACCAGCTGAACGTGTTATTCGCCACGAACTTCAACAACCAGGCGATCGACGCATAGCCCAACACGAACGCAATCAGGGTGCCCACAATAGCTGCGTGCCCGATGCGGCAATACCCGCCTGGGGTTGGAACGCATCATCGAGAGAAAACAGGCCGGCGGCCAACACCGCGGGAATGGCCAACAAGAAACTAAACCGGGCCGCCACCTCACGGGTGAGCCCCAAAAACAGGCCGGCGAAATCGTGCCGCCCGACCTCGACACCCCAGGAATCAACGCCAAACACTGGGCAAAACCCATCACAATGGCGTCCCGCATCGTCAACTCCTCATAGTCCCGGTTTTTCCTACCAAACCGTTCCGCAATGATAAACACGAACGAAAACAACACCAACACCGTGGCGGTAATCCACAGGTTCCGGAGGTTCTCCCGAATCAAATCCTTCGTGAGAAAGCAATCGCCGACACGGGGATCGTCCCCACAATCACCATCCAACCCATGCGGTAATTGAAATCCCGGGCGTCCTTATTCACCAGGCCCTTAAACCAGGACACGATGATACTGAAAATGTCTTTAGCGAAATACACCAGCACCGCCGCCTCGGTACCGAGCTGCACCACGGCGGTAAACGATGCGCCGGGATCATTATCGAAAAACAGTGTGGATGCGATACGCAGGTGGCCGGAGGAACTCACCGGCAGGAATTCCGTCAACCCCTGAATAATGGAAAGCACTATGACTTCCAACCATGGCATTTGTTCACTAACGCCCGTGGAAGCCTGGGCGAGGATACTGGTAGTAATCACATCACCCACACCGTACACCGCGGGTTCTTCTCCCTCACAATAGATAATGTGCAGGGTGTATTTGAGGGTGTAGTGCACAATAATCCTAAGTTACGGGATCTACCTGCTAATCTGGGACCTTGTGAAACCGAAACCCACCCGCTTTTTCCTCCCCCCTCCCCCGCCCGGCGCGCCAGCTTCCACTGGTCGCGTTAGGCATCGCGATGGGGGTTGTTCTCACTGCCTGCACCCCACCATCGGTGCAGGAGAAACTGCCCGCGGCCATGGGGAACGCCACCCCGGTGTCCTCACCGGCCGTGGTTGATGAGCCGGCCGGTGAGGGTGATATCGCTGCCGGAGCAGCTGGCGAAGGTGACGGAGTTGGATCATATTGGGGAGATCGTTGCGGTCCGCACCGGGGCCGTGGTGGGTGTGGGCACGGTGGACCAGCTGCGCGCCGGGCGGCTGGTGACGGTGCCGGTGGATGCTGCCTGCGGGGGTATCAGCGCGGCGCCGGCGTCGAACGAATTCGTTTTGGGCTGCCCAGACGGGGTGTATGGCATTCCGACGAGCGTCGCCGATGCTGCCGACGACGCTGGGGGCGCGGGGGATGCGGCCGGCGAGGAGGGCGACGGCGGCGAAACTGCTGAGTTGCCGACGGCTAATCCGGTGCTGCTTCAGGCCACCGACCAGCCGGTGACGGCGGCGGTCAAAACCACCAGTGGATAATTTTCGCCGGCAGTTCGGATCGGGAAGACGTGGACGTGTACCAGGACGGGGAGAAAACCACCATTCGGGTGGAGGATCCCACGGACGCCATGATTGCGGTGCCGGTTTCTGGCGGTGAGGATTCGGTGTATCGGATCAATCGGCGGACCACGATCATCAAAACATTAATGTGGCCGACAAGTCGGCGGGCGCGGTGCTGCGCGTGGGCTTGGGTGTGGGAACGATCACACCCGGGGGCTGAGGATGGCGTTGGCGACGGACACGATCGGGAAGCAGTTCGGGGTGTATCTGACCCATGATGATTCGACTGCACCAAACCACCCCACCACCGGTGCGCCGTGGGCCATCGCGTGGGATGATAAGCGGCAGCAGGTGTGGGTGGCCACCGGATGATAATAAAATCCGGCGGTATCAGCTTGGTTCGGGCCAAGGCGAGGGTTGGAAGCCTATAATTCATGGAAAACACGCAATCGCTTGTGGCGTTACCTAATGGCATGATCCTCGCAGCCTCCGCCACCGGAACTGATGTGCAGGCCATCACCCCGTAACTCTCTTATCAGCGATAATCAACTGGAAAGCACCCTATGACTTCTTATTCGATTACCCCGCACCCGTGGCGCACCAAGAGCCTATGCCCTGGCGTTGAAAGGCATGTTCCAGCTGTCCCCGGAACGGATCCATAGCATTATTTCCGCCGCCCTGCGGGTGTTGCAGGCCACTCCCCGACCGGTGAACCGGCTGGTGGGGAAGATTGTGCAGGTGAATGATCCGATCTTGTCGCAGGAAGTGTTTGGCACGGTGTTTCCGCAACCGTTAGGGTTGGCTGCCGGTTTCGATAAGAACGGGCGGCTGGCTGATGTGTGGCACACGATCGGGTTTGGGTATGCGGAGTTGGGGACGGTGACGGCGGCCGGCCAGCCGGGCAATCCCGCCCCCAGGCTGTTTCGGTTGCCGAAGGATAAGGCGATTTTGAACCGCATGGGGTTCAATAATGAGGGGGCGGCGGATGTGGCGTTTCATCTGCGGCACCGGAAGACCCACGCCGTGGTGGGGATTAATATTGGGAAAACCAAGGTGGTGGATGCGGCCGCGGCGGCGGATGATTACCGCCGGTCGGCATCACTGTTGGGGGATTTAGCACAGTTCCTTGTGGTGAATGTTTCTTCCCCGAACACGCCCGGGTTGCGGGATTTGCAGGCGGTGGAGTCGCTAAGGCCGATTCTTCAGGCGGTGCAGGAGGCCACGAACACGCCGGTGTTGGTGAAGATCGCCCCGGATTTGTCCGATGAGGATGTGGATGCGGTGGCGGACCTGGCGTTGGAGTTGGGTTTGGATGGTATTGTGGCGACGAATACCACGATTTCCCGGGATGGCCTGGTCACCCCAGAGTCGCAGGTGGCGGCCATGGGGCCGGGCGGAATCTCCAGCCCGCCGGTGGCGGATCGGGCGTTGGAGGTGCTCAAACGGCTGCGGGGTCAGGGTGGGTGATTCCCTGGTGCTCATTGGGGTGGGCGGGATTTCGACGCCGAAGGATGCGTGGGAGCGCATTGCGGCCGGCGCCACCCTGGTGCAGGGCCTACACCGGCCTGATTTATGGTGGCCTGGATTGGATTCGGGATATTCACTTGGGCATTGCCGCCCAGTTGCGGGCCTACGGGCTCAATAATATTTCGGAGGCGGTGGGGTCGAGATCTGCCGTGGACCCTGGACTAACCATCCGGCCAGGATTGGGGGTGGGGTCCCGGTGGCCCCACCCAACAAACCAGTGCTGGGGGCCGGTGCAGGAAGGATTGAACACGCAAACCAACCCCGACCCAACCGGAACCCACCTCCTCCCCCACCCCAAGCATGACCCCGGGCCACGGCTGGCCTGGGGTTTTTAGCCATTTTTAGTTAGTCGTTGCGGTACCAGCCCCAGTACACGGCGCGGGCGAGGGAATGGTAGTACAGGTTAAAACCCAGCACGGTGGGGTGGCGTCTGCGGGAATGTCGAGCCGGTCCACGTCGACCGCGTGAATGGCGAACAGGTAGCGGTGGGGCCCGTGGCCGGCGGGCGGGTTGGGCCCGTAGTAGCCGCGGATACCGGAGTCGCCCCGCAGGGTGACGGTTTCATCAAGCCCCAACAGCGGTTGGTCGGCCAGGCCCGCGCCGGTGGGAAGTTCCGTGACAGTTGCGGGAATGTTGAATGCTGCCCAGTGCCCAGAAACCCGCTGGCGGTGGGGGCGTCGAGGGTCGAACATGGTCACGGCAATGGATTTGGTGCCCTCCGGCAGGCCAGACCAGGCCAGTTGGGGGACACGTTTGCCGGGGCAACATACGTGTCGGGGATGGCGTCGCCGCCTCCAAAGTCGGTGGAGGTGAGGGGAAGTCCGGCAGGTCCCGCAGGGGCGCGTAGGGGTCGGGGCCGGGGAATCGGGGGTCTGATGCGTATGAACTCATAGGTTCATTCATACCCTACATGGTGTGATCCTGGCCGCTCCATCGGGCAAAGAGTTGCGCATATCTCCCGCCGGCGGCGACAAGATCTGCGTGCCGGCCGTCTTCAATGATCCGCCCGGCGTCCATCACGATGATACGGTCGGCCACTACCGCCTGGTCCAACCGGTGGGCGACCACGAGGGCGGTGCGCCCCTGGGTGACGAGTTCGGCAGCCGCCTCCAGGGTGTGGGCTTGGTCGGATCCGGCTTCGGAGGTGGCCTCGTCGAGGATGAGGACGTGGGGGTTGCGGAGCAGCACCCGGGTGAGAGCGATTTGTTGCTGCATTTCCGGCATGAGCGGTACCGCGCCCGCCCCTACCTGGGTGTCGAGGCCGAGGGGGAAGGCCCGGCGGAATGCGGTGCCGTTCTCGGGCAGGCCCACGGCCTTAAGTGCGTCGAGAAGCTCCCCGTCGGTGGCGGTGGGGGCCGCCATGCGGAGGTCGTCGCGCAGCGTGCCGGAGAATATGTGCACCTCCTGGCTGATGAGGGTGACGTTGCGGGCGGTCCACACGTCGGAAACCTGGGCGATGTCCACGTCGCCGACGGTGATGGTGCCGGCGGTGGGGCGCAGCAGGCCGGACATGAGGGCGGCGAGCGTGGATTTGCCCGCCCCGGACGCGCCGACGAGGGCGGTGGTGGTGCCGGCTGCCAGCGTGAGGTCGAGGGCGGGGAGCACGGGTTCGGTGGTGTTGGGGTAGGAGAATTCCAGGCCACGAATGGTGACGTCGGCGGGTTTTTCCAGGTCGGGTGCGGTGCGTTGGCCGGTTGGGGTGTAGAGTTTCGCCAGGGCGACGGCGCGGCCGAGCCGGGTCATGCCTTCCTGAATGTCGTTGAAAAAGAACATGGTGTTGAAGATTTGGGTTTCGGCCCGGACGGCGAGGAATACCGCGGCTGAGGCGGCGCCGGCGGTGATATGTGGTTGTGGGCGGTCAGCCAGGCACCAAGGCCGAGGGCGGCGATCACCCACACCCCGGAAATGGTTTGGGCGAGGTGCAGCAGCCGGTTGATGTAGGGGACGCGGGTTGCGGTGGCCTGGAGGGCCGCCCAGCTTTTGGTTTGCATGCGGTCAAGCGCCCAGGCGCCGTAGCGGAACGCTTTCAAGGTGGCGAGCCCCCGGAGGGTATCGAGCAGGGTGGCGTTGCGTTCGGCCTCGATGGCGGACACGGCGTTGGTTACCGGGGGCAGCGCCCCGATCCAGCGTTTGCTGATGGGGACGAAAATAACGGCGATGACCAGGGCGAGCACACCGAACCGGTAGTCGATGAGGGTCATGGTGCCGATGCTGAAGGGGAACATCAGGAGCATAAACATGACTCCGGACCCAATCTGACTGAACTGGGTGACGGGCTGGTCAATATCGTGGGTCATGCGAGTGATGACATTCCCGGTGCCGAGCGCTATGACATCAGGAATGGGTGCCTGCAGGGTGGAGTTGAGACAGTCTCGTTTCAGGTCGACGCTCATGCGGCGCAGTTTTATGCCAATAAGATAGTTAGCAAGCGAACGCAGGCAGTGGCCCACGAAGGTGGCGGCGCAGGCCACGCCGACCAGGATCATGAGGGCACGCTCCCCCGTGCCAACAATGGGGACGGCAACGCCACGGAGGACATCCACGCTGTAGCCCAGCACGTTGGCCTCCAGAATGGTGCAGGCAAGTACGACACAGTGCAGCGTGATAATGCCCACCCACCAACGGCCGCTGAGTGCGTTACGGAGCCCACCAAGGTAGCGGAGGGTTTCGGCTACGGGGGCTGGCGCCAGCGGGTCGTAGTGGGTGAGTTGGTGGGTCATCGGGTGTGCTCCTCTCGCAGCGCGAGCCCAGGTTTTCCGCCCGGATATGACCAGGGTGATGCTGTTGGCGCGCAACTGTTTTATGGCCTGCACCACGGCGTCGAGGGTGACCGCGTCCAGGCCGGTGGTGGGTTCGTCAAACAGGAGCACGCGAGGGTTACGGGCGAGAGCCCGGGCCAGGGCGACACGTTGCCGTTGCCCACCGGACAGGTTGAGGCCGGCCTCGCCGAGCGGCGTGGTGGGTAACTCCCACCCGGACTATACCCGCCCAAACGTTCGATAATTTCGGTGCAGGCGGAAGCGTCAAGGGCTGCTATCACCTGTTCGTGAGGGATATCCCCGGTGGGGTTGATATTTTCGGCAAGGGTCCTTCGAACACGCTCACAAGGTGCGGGGTGGCGAGCACCTCGTCGAGCCCGGCGAGCAGATGATAGTCGCGGTATTTATCCTCGGTGGGCTGCCACACGTGCAACCCAGGCTCCAAGGCGGCGAGGAGTTCCTCCGCTTTGCGACGCTCCCTCGTGTTATCCCCCGGTTCCTCGGAGTCCACCGCCGTGGCGTCGATGAGATCACTGATACGGTCGCCGGCGGCGATTGCGCGCGCCCAGGTGCTCGATAGCATGCCCATGGAGATGCCCAACGCCTGGAGCGCCGGGCCGGCGATCATGGAGATGGACACCAATTCACCCGGGGTGATCTCCCCCAGGTGGGCGAGCCAGGCGGCATAGCTGATGGTGAGAATGACCAGGAAGGTGGGCACGAGCTGGCGGAGGAAATCCATGCCGATGGACACCCGCATGTCCCGCTCCATGGCGTCAAGGACCGTGTCGCTGGTGGCGTCGAACCGATGTTGGGTGATTTCTACCGCCCCCAGACCTTTGACCACGCGGGAGCCTTGGGCAACGTCGGTGGCAAGACTGGCAAGCCCGGCCTCTACCTGGCGGCGGGCCGCGGACACCCTGGTGATGGGCCTCGCGGTGAGTGCCGCGGCGCCGGCGGTCAGCAGCGCACCCACGGGCAGGAGCAGGGCGATCGTCAGGGATATGGGGGCGATACCGAAGGTCGCACCGATAAGATAGCCAATCATCATGACGGGAAATCCAGTGATTTCCCGCACATCGGCGCAAGTTTTCGTGTCCGTGTCAACAGTGCTTAAAATCGTGCCCGGGCTGTGGCGAATGTCCCGGCTGCGCAGCAGCCTGCCGGTGAGGAAGAGCCGAGTGTTGTGCACCACCCGGGCGATCCCCACTTGGCTCATGCCCATTGAGGTGGTTTCGCCCGCAATGCCGAGGGATCATCAGTGCTGACAACCCTAGTGGCAGGAGGATTTCCGCAACATGGCCCGTGCCGAACGTGGCGTCGATAACGCGGCCCACGACGATCGTGCCGATGGCGCTCATGCCCGACCCCACGCCCTGCATGATGACCTGCCATGTCACCGCCCCGGGGTATGCCAACAGCATGTTGCTCGCCACCCGCCTGCCACCGTCCCACGTGTCGGGGCGGAGGCTGCGGTCGGTGGTGGGTGGTTGGTCTGGGGCAAACCATCGCCAGGCTATCCCCCGCCTGAGTGGTTTTGGTTGTGATTCTGATGGGTGTGCTGTCATCATTATTAACAGTAACAGCTTTGCCATCAACGGAATTTTGGGGAGTTTTACCTGCTGATTTGCCTTATTGTTGGTTTTTCGCTTAAAGTGTAGCGAGTGCCCAGCCGATATGGCTGAAACCACATCCTAAGCCCGGGTGGCGGAATGGCAGACGCGCTAGCTTGAGGTGCTAGTGTCCTACTAATGGACGTGGGGGTTCAAGTCCCCCCTCGGGCACGCATGATGACTCCCAACTGTTGCAGGTTGGGGTTTTTGCTCGACGCTCCCCCTGTGCACTAGCATGCGCACATACCTTTTATACGACGCCGATATTACGCTCAGTAGCCTCTCACCCACTACCGGGAGGCATCAGGAAATCTGCACCACCGGCTGACCGGACACAATAACATTGTGATTAGCCCCATCCTGGACCACGTGCTCTGGCCCCAAAACCTAGGCGAAGCATAGGAAGGGGCCTAAAAAGTCACGTAGCCCGTGGCCAAATAAACCTTTACAAGAAAGTCTTGCTCAATGTATTCCGAATACATGTTTTGGCGAAGAATGCCTGACGAGAAGAACATGCTCACAGTCCTGCGCCACCAGGTAGCGCAAGATACCAGCCTGCATTTCTATATTTTCTTCAATTTCAAGACACTCCAAAAATTCTCTAACATGACACGCCAATATGGTGGCACACTGCTCTAGCATTGGGATTTTACAGACACACCGCTCAGGTTTCTATTTCGAAAGCCCATTGTCGGGTTGGCGGAATTTGACTGCTCTGATCCTAAGAGTGATCCTGCAGACGCATTCTTTCACTCCCTTAATACCGCTCTTGAAAGTAGGGCAATGGTGAGTGATGACCTAACATTCCCAGACAAAGCGAAGCCTCTTCTAGTCTATGACTATTCTCCGGCAACGTTCATAGGAACCAACGAAGAGAAACCCGGACCGTTTAATATCGATGAAGAACTCATCAACGCTGGCGCGCTACTTACCTATACAGTAGAGATTTACGATCAACCAGACGACAAAGAAGACTATTGGATGGAATACCTATGCGTCAACGACTCACACGACGAGCTCTACTAGCCTTAAGGCAGAAGCACTAATGGATTCCCAGAAATGGTGGACGGGTATATTCTGGCGAACAATGAAACAATGTGGAACATCTTCCAAGGAATAGAATGAACTCATGGATTTTAAAAAGACCGGGATCCCCCAGTATTCCATCAATGATCCATTCCGCAAGTTCCAGGAATCATTAGAGAATGCCACAACCATTGGTTTTGGAGCCATCCGAGCAACCTGGTCTTAGACGGAAATAATTACCTTATCAGGGTGGATCAAAAGCGAAATCACTGGAGAGTAGAATGCGTTGAAGTAGCCTCACTCTTTCATGACGACACATTCGAAGGCATTGACCTCACCAACATGTCCGCTGAATCTTTCGCCCAAGAGCTAGCAAAGATTGGTTCCACACCTATCATAGAAATCGATAACGTCTGGTGGCCCAAGGAACGCATGGGATTCTACGTATACGAGAACACCCCCAGCACAATCTACTGGTGGGGAAACACCACTGATATTGAGGTACAAGAAATATTTTCCCAAGGACAAGAAGATTTCCCAGCAACTGGATAAGCTGCCTTGTTTACGATGATGAACAACACAACCCAGGGTCACTATTAAGCGTAAGTGCCTGCAAATACTGACACTTGACAGGTAGTCTTATACCTAAAAAATTTCCTCAAGGTAGTGATGATAATGGCTAAAAGTTTGTCTCAGCGAGTTGCTGATGAAGCCCGTCCACCTGCGGTGTTGGGGCGGTATCCAGGGATGCGTGATTATTATACTGAGGTGCTTTTGGATGACTTAGTAGAGTCTGGTGCATGGCTTGATCTGGAACTTGAAAAGCCGTTTTTGGCTACATGGGTGAATGATGAGGATTTTGACAATCCTGATTGGGAAGATCCTATTATTGGTCTTACTCAAAAGAATCTGCGCAAATTCGCAGCAATGGACCCGGCAGTCGACCTAGAATCATTACGAGGAATGCGGGTATACCATATTGAACCATATGTACGATGATGAACACAGCCCAGGGTTACTATTAAGTGTCAGTGCCTATAAAATCTGACACTTGACAGGTAGTCTTATACCTAAAGAAATTCCTCCAGAGAATCCAGTCGGTGATAGTAATGGCTAAAGATTTGCTTCAGCGGGTTGCTGACGAAGCCCACCCTCCTGCAATATTGGGCAGGTATGGGATGTATGAGAATGATGATCAAGTGCTTTTGGATGATTTGGTGGAGTCTGGTGCATGGCTTGACTTGGAGTTAAAGATACCGTTTTTGGCGTTGTGGGTGAATGATGAGGATTTTGACAATACAGATAATTGGAAAGATCCCATCACCGCTATTGACCAAGCAAATGTGCGCAAATTCGCAGCCATGAACCCAGTAGTTGATTTGGAATCGCTGCGGGGAATGAAGGTGAAGCTCTTTTACGATGATTAACAACACAATCAAAAGATCTAAGTGATGGTAATGGCTAAAAGTTTATTCCATCAGGGTTGCTGACGAAGCCCGTCCACCTGCAGTGTTGGGGCGATATCCAGGGATACCTGATTATTTTCCTGAGGTGCTTTTGAATGATTTAGTAGAGTCTGGTGCGTGGCTTAACCTGGAACTCAAAAAGCCATTTTTAGCATTATGGGTGAATGATGAAAGTTTCGATGATCCTGATTTAGATGACCCTATTGAGATTCTTACTAATTCAGACGCGCACAAATTCGCAGCCATGGACCCGTAGTCGACCTAGAATCGCTACGAGGAATGAAGGTGAAACTCGTTTACGATGATTAACAACAAAACCAAAAAGATCTAGGTGATGGCAATGGTTAAACGTTTGTTTCAACGAGTCGCTGACGAGGCTAAACCCCCGGCAATATGGGGTCGGCCAGGGTGTGGCCCACCCGATTATGCTGTTTATGTGCTTTTGGATGATTTAGTGAATTCTCATGCGTGGCTTGATCTGGAACTTAAAAGGCCATTTCTGGCTGCATGGGTAAATGATGAAGACTTCGATAATCCCGATTTAGATGATCCTATCGTCGCTCTTGGGCAATCGGATCTGCGCAAATTCGCGGCAATGGACCCGGTAGTTGATTTGGAATCGCTGCGGGGAATGAAGGTATACGTTATTGAACCATATTTACGATGATGAACACAGCCCAGGGTTGTGTGATAGCTAACGAAACTACTCCCTGCTAGTCAAAGCTACGGATACCAAGTCATTAACTAACAGGGAATATTATGATTACCAACTCATTGAATAACCCCACAAAGCAATAGCTACAGCAAAACCCCCAGCCCCTGGGTGCGTAAACCAAGGGCCGAGGAGGTCTACTACTCCCCCACTATTATGAGGACGAGCCATCCGTCGGCTGATTCGTCTCACCACGACGACTACTACCGGTAAGAGCAGGCGCCCGCAGATCGCCGTTCTCAGGGGCATCATGCCGAAATCATCGCTGCCGCCAGAGCCCGGGCCACCAACCCCACCAGGACCAGGACCGAACCCACCCTGGGCATTCTCCCCAGCCACCACCTCAGTCGTGGCCGAACCACTAGTCACCTTGTAGGTTTGCCCCTCCGTGATCTGCGGCGTCGACACAAACAACGAGGTCGCGGCCTGCTCCGCCATCAACGACACCACCTCAGCATCATTACTATCAGTAACCTTCACCTGGTCCTGGGCCTTCACCGTCACATTCTGCTGAACCCACCCCTGCCCAGCCGTAGGAGTCTGCGGCATACCACCACTACCAATACCAACCACCGTGCCGCCAGTGATAGCAAACGTGCCGTCCGCGTCGAAACTACCGTTATCCACGCTGGTCGGCCCGACCACCGTAGTGGTGCCACCGGTGATAGTCAGATTACCGTTAGAATCCAGCCCATCAGCATCTGCATAAACCTTCACAATGCCACCATTAATAGTGATCGAAGGGGTCACATTCTGATCCGCCAGGCCGTCGTCAAGCGAAGCATTCACCCCATCATCAGTAGAATGCGTAGTCACCGTGCCGTTATTGATAGTCACATTGAGCGCCTCCAGGGCCTCATTCGACTTGCTCACGTTCATGGTGCCCCCATCAATCGTGAGGTTCTTCACCGCTTTCAGGCCATCGTCGCCCGCGGAAATCTCCAGGGTGCCGCCGGTGACGGTCAGGTTCTCGTCCGAATGGATGGCGTCCTTGTCTTTCGACGTGACGGTGAGCTTGCCGGGCCCATCAATCGTGAGGTTACTCTTTGAATCCACCCCATGGCCGTCGGTGCTGCTAATACTGGAATCCCCGGCCACATACAGCACCGCATCCCCCGCCTGCTTGATGCTCACCGTGGAGTTTATGGTGGCCCCGTCGAGTCGCAGCACCACGGAAGCATCCTTGGGGGCGTTGACGGTAATTGGCGTGGTAATGTTCCCGCTCACCTTGTACACACCCGCCTCGGTGATGGTGCCATCGCTGGGCAGCTGTTTCGCTTCCTGCTCGCTGTAGGCCACATTGCTTATCGACGCCGTGGGAAACGTCACAGCATCAACGGTCTTACTACAGGCGGTGAGCGCCAGGGCGGTAGACAGGCCGGCAACAATCATGGTGAGGGATTTACGGTTCGACATGGGATTCTCCTTCAATTTCGCAGTTGGTCCGTTACAACATTGGTTCTCATTCTGCGCAATGAAACTGGAGAATCACTTTCGCCCCCATGCCAGATTCCCACCAGCCTATTAGAGTTTTAGTGGCGAAAACCTGGCATATCCCTGATAGGAAGCCGTCGAAAAGCTCACAGCCGGTAGCGGCCGGCCACCCACGCCACGGTCGCAACAATGGTCACCGCCGTGATGCCATACAGCGACCCGAGGAGCCCATTGAGCCCATTCACGCGAATAATCACCCCGAGAATCAGCTCGACGGCCAGCAGCATGGCCAGGGGCAGGATCGTCTTGGTGCGCCACGCCAACACCCCCATGCCTACCAGGATAACCACGGCCAACCCCACGCGGACGAGTTGCAGCGCGGGCGTCTTATCCATGTCGTTGACCAGCCACAACGGCCACCCCATACACCGGGTGTACGAGCCCACGGCCGCGGTGAGAACCCCCAGGCCGTGCAGGACGAACAGCCCGCCTAGCACCCCGTACGCCAACTGGGCTATCCGACGATTCTGCTCCCGCTCCACCCGGCGCGCCGCAACCAGGGTGATCACGATGGTCACCAGGGACATGAGTGCGCACCACAGGTCGGCCATGCCCTGGATGGGTGTCAACCCCGTCTTGATGGTGAACATGCCGAAAATGCCCGCGCCCAGGGCGCCAGCCACCGCGAACCACGGTAGAACGCGCACCACCCGGAGTGGATGTTTCCGCGCCATAACCGCGGCGACGAGGAGCGCCGGCAGGGTTGACATGGCGAATACTCGGTGCGTGAATTCAATGATTGGGTTGAGTTCGCCCCGGGGTAGGATTTGTCCGAAGTAGCAGCCTGGCCAGTTTGGGCATGCCGCGCTCGAATAGGTGGCGCACACCACCGCCCCCAGGGCGACTGTGCCAAATGTGATGAATGCGGCGATTTTCAAGCACCACAGGGTTGAGGCGCTAGTCTTCATGGTCGAACGCCGCCAGAATCTTTTCCGCCGCCAGGGTTGGGGTGATTTGTGCCTGCCGCAGTTGGGATTCTACCAGTTTGCGGGTCGCAACCACGTTCGGATTGGTGTTCAGTCGTTGCAATAGGGTTTCATGCACCATGGACCACATCCATTGCACTTGTTGTTCCCTGCGTGTGTGTTCGAAGGCGCCGGATTCTAGCATGGCCTTGTGGTGGTCTTGCACGTGCTTCCAGAATGTGTCGATGCCTTCGTGTTCGACGGCGGACATGGTCATTGTGGGTGGGTGCCATGAGGCGTTTTCGGGCCGGACCATGCGCATGGCTGCTGATAGTTCCCGGGCGGCTCGTTTTGCGTTCTTCAGGTTTGGGCCGTCGGCCTTGTTGATTGCCACCAGGTCCGCCATCTCTAGGATGCCTTTTTGATGCCTTGCAGCTGGTCGCCGGCGCCTGCTAACGCCAGGAATGTGAAGCAGTCCACCATTTGCGAGACCGCTACCTCGGATTGGCCCACGCCCACGGTTTCCACCAGGATCACGTCGAACCCGGCTGCTTCGAATACCACCATGGATTCCCGGGTGGCTTTGGCCACGCCGCCTAGGGTGCCGGCGGACGGCGATGGGCGGATAAACGCATTGTCTTCCCGGGCTAGTTTGGCCATGCGGGTTTTGTCCCCCAGGATCGAGCCGCGGGTTTTTGTTGACGACGGGTCGATGGCTAGCACGGCAAGCTTGTGGCCATCGCCGATGAGTGTCATGCCTAGGGCCTCGATGAACGTGGATTTGCCTACGCCGGGTACCCCGGTGATGCCTACCCGTAGGGCGTTGCCGGTGAAGGGCAAGAGTTTGACCAGGAGTTCCTGCGCTAGCACTCGGTGGGCGGGGGCGGTGGATTCCAGTAGGGTGATGGCCCGGGAAATGTGGGTGCGTTCGCCTGCGCGTACCCCGGTGAACAGTTCATCGACATCAATGCGGCGGCGGGCGCGGGTTACGATTTCTGGGGCCACGGCGGTCTGTTCGCCTAGGTCGGTGCCGGCGGTGGTCATGAGGGAGCCGAGGTGGTGTTCGAGGTATTCGTCGTCAATGGTCATGGTGGTTGGTGCTTTCCTTTAAAGATTTTTTGGCTCTGAATGTCAATGCCGGCCGCATGATGGAACAGGTGGCCCGGCATGTCATGAAACAACCCGTGGTCAGGGAGCCCGTGGTTATGAGGCGCTCGCGGTGTCGTCTGGGACGGCGAGGTCCAGGCCCAACTGTTTTGACAGCTTTGTCAGCATGTCAATGGCGGAATCGGCGATGACTGTTCCGGGCGGGTAGATGGCCACGGCACCGTCATCGTAGAGTTCCTGGAAGTCCCCTGGTGGGATGACGCCGCCCACGACGATCATGATGTCTTCCCGGCCGAGTTTGGCCAGTTCTTCCTTCAGGGCCGGCACCAGGGTGAGGTGGCCGGCTGCCAGCGAGACACGCCCACGACGTGGACGTCGGAGTCCACTGCGGCCCGGGCGGCCTCGGCGGGGGTTTGGAACAGGGTCCCACATCGACGTCCATGCCCAGGTCGGCGTAGGCGGAGGCTACCACCTTCTGTCCCCGGTCGTGGCCGTCTTGGCCCATCTTGGCGATGTAGATACGCGGCCGGCGGCCTTCTTCGGCTTCGAATGCGTCGGCCATGGCGATGGCTTTTTCGACGTTACCCACGGCACCTTCCTTCCCTACTTCATCCTTGTATACGCCGGACAGGGTGCGGATCTCCGCCTCGTGACGTCCGAACACCTTTTCGAGGGCGTAGGAGATTTCGCCGACGGTGGCCTTGGCGCGGGCGGCATCCACGGACAGCTTGAGGAGGTTTTCGTCCAGGTTGCCGGGCTCTTTGTCTTCCTTGGCTGCGGCTGCGGTGAGTGCATCCAGGGCGGCCTGCACGGCTGCTTCGTCACGCTCGGCGCGCAGTTGCTCCAGCTTGGCCAGCTGTTCAGCGCGCACCTTGGTGTTGTCCACCTTGAGCACTTCGATCTGCTCGTCTTCGGGCACCACATATTTGTTCACGCCAATGAGGGCTTGCCGGCCGGAGTCGATACGGGCCTGGGTGCGGGCGGCGGATTCCTCGATGCGGAGCTTCGGGATGCCCTCGATGGTGGCTTGGGCCATGCCGCCGGCGGCCTCCACTTCTTCGATGTGGGCGCGGGCCCGCTCCGCCAACTGTTCAGTGAGCCACTCAATGTAGTAGGAGCCGGCCCACGGGTCGACGGGCCGCACCGTGCCGGATTCTTGCTGCAGCAGCAGCTGGGTGTTCCGGGCAATGCGGGCGGAGAAGTCGGTGGGCAGGGCCAGTGCCTCATCCAGCGCGTTGGTGTGCAGCGACTGGGTGTGGCCCTGGGTTGCGGCCATGGCCTCAATGCAGGTGCGCGGCACGTTATTGAACACGTCTTGGGCGGTCAGTGACCAACCGGATGTTTGCGAGTGTGTGCGCAGCGACTGCGACTTGGGGTTCTTCGGCCCAAACTTGGCCACCAGTTCGCTCCACAGCAACCGCCCGGCGCGCAGCTTGGCGATTTCCATGAAGGTGTACATGGAGATGCCCCAGAAGAAGGAGAGGCGGGGGCGAATTTGTCCACGTCAAGGCCGACATCTTTGCCGGCGCGAATGTATTCGACACTCGTCGGCGAGGGTGTAGGCGAGTTCCAGGTCGGCGGTGGCGCCGGCTTCTTGGATGTGGTAGCCGGAGATGGAGATGGAGTTGAAGCGCGGCATCTTCATGGAGGTGTATTCGAAGATGTTGGAGATGATGCGCATGGAGGGTTTTGGTGGGTAAATGTAGGTATTACGCACCATGAATTCTTTGAGGATGTCGTTTTGGATGGTGCCCGCGAGTTTTTCGGGGGGCACTCCTTGTTCCTCGGCGGCAACAATGTAGAGGGCGAGGACGGGGAGGACGGCGCCGTTCATGGTCATGGAGACGGAGACGTTGCCCAGGTCGATGCCTTCGAAGAGTTGCCGCATGTCCAGGATGGAGTCGATGGCCACGCCTGCCATGCCGACGTCGCCGAGGACGCGTTCGTTGTCGGAGTCGTAGCCGCGGTGGGTGGCGAGGTCGAATGCGACGGAGAGGCCTTTTTGGCCGGCTGCGAGGTTGCGCCGGTAGAAGGCGTTGGATTCGGCGGCGGTGGAGAAACCAGCGTATTGGCGGATGGTCCAGGGCTGGTTGGTGTACATGGTTGGGTAGGGGCCGCGCATGAAGGGGGCATGCCGGGGAAGGAGTCGAGTTGGTCGTCGGCGACGGCGTTGTTACGGTCGGCGCGGTCGAAGACGCGGGGGACGTCGATGCCTTCGGGGGTTTCCCATACTTGGTCGCGCAGGTAGGTGACGTCTGCCTCGGTGGGTGTGGCGTCGGATTGTGCGGGGGTAGTTGGCAAAATTAGGGATGGTGCTCATGGCTTATGCTCCCAACTTCGTGAGCAGTTCGGCCAGGGTTGCCGCTGCGTCGATTTTTCATATTGAGGTATCCGTCTGGTTCGAATTCGTGTCCGGGGGATCCGGCGAGCAGGATGGTGTCGACGCCGGCGGCGCGGAGGGCTTCGTAGGCGTCTTTGCCGGTGGCGTCGTATTCCTGGTCGGTGCCGCAGATAACCGCGATGGCGGCGGATTTTGCTGCGGTGGTGAATTCTTCGGTTCCGGGGGTTACTTGGCCGGGGTTGAGGGCTTCGATGCCGCCGGATGCGAGGAGGTTGGTGGCGAATCCGGTGCGGATGTTGTGTTTGGCGAGCGGCCCGAGGGGATGAGTACCGCTGCGGGTCGGGTGCCGCGGACTTCCATGTAGGCGTCGGAGCGGTTGCGGAGCGCTTCGAATTCGGCGGCCCAGCGGCGGACGCGGCTGGGTTCTACTCGCAGGTCAGCAGGCAGTGGTGCTTCGGCGAGGTTGGGGAATTCGTTGATGGCGGTGATTTTCTTGATGCGCCGGGCGATGTCTTTGCGTTGCGCCTCGTGTGCGTCGTCAAGCAGCTTTGCGACGGTGCCGGCTGCGATGGCTTGTTGTAGGCCGCCTTCGGCTTCGACGCTGGTGAAGACGTCCCAGGCTTTGTCGGCGAGTTGGGTGGTGAAGGCTTCGATGAAGTAGGAGCCGCCACCGGGGTCGATGACGTGGCTGAGGTGGGATTCTTCGAGGAGGAGCAGGTTGGTGTTGCGGGCGATGCGGCGGGCGAAGCTGCGTGAGGTCTTCGGCAGCCCGCCGGGGATGGCCCAGTCGAAGGGGAGCACTTCCACGTCGGTGGCGCCGCCGACGCCGGCGGCGAAGGCTGCGACGGTGGAGCGGAGCATGTTGACCCAGGGGTCGCGTTGGGTGAACATGACCGGGGCGGTGAGTGCGTGTTGGGGGCAGGTGCCGTGTTCGGGGGCGCCGACGATTTCGGCGACGCGGGCCCAGAGTTGGCGGGCTGCCCGGAATTTTTGCGATTTGGGCGAATTGGTCGTCGGTGGTGGCGAACCGGAAGGAGATTTGATCGAGTGCTTGTTCGATGGTGAATCCGGCGTCGGTGAGGGCGCGGAGGTATTCGACTCCGGCTGCGAGGGCGAGGCCGATTTCTTCTGCATCAGTAGCACCCTGATTGGAGAAGGTGACGGCGTCGACCAGGATGGCGCGGGTGTTGTCGCGTTGGGCGGCTTGTTTGGCTAGTTCGATGGTGTCATCGAGGCTGATGGTGGCGCCGCCGTTGACCATGGAGGTGAGGGGGGTGGCGCCGAGTTCGATGAGTTGGGGGGGTTCTTGTTGGCTGTCTGCGACGTCGAAGAGGGCTTTTTCGCCTGTTCGACGGTGCGGACTCCGGCGAAGAGTCGCACGGGGCACAGGGACAGGTAGACCCCGCTGAGCAGGGTGGCGATGTCGGCGCTGCCCTGGATGACGAGGTTGGTGGTGCCGTTGTAGAGCGAGTCAAGGATTTGTTGGTTGGTGGATTTTTCGTCGAAGGATTCGGCGACTCCCCAGCCTTGGTTTTCTTGGCCTACTCCGGCGGCGCCGCGCCGGTAGGGGAAGACGCCGGGTAGGGCGGCTTCGTCGAGTTCGTCGGCTCGGTTGTAGAGCGGATTGATGGGGATGCCATCGTAGGTGGTTTTAATGAGTTTTTGCCAGATATCCAGGGGGATGTCGGCGACATCCTTTTTTTGGACGCGGGCGAACACTCCGGCAACGGCCTTGTACCAGGCTTGTTGCTTCTCGATCAAGGTGTTTGGTGCGTCAGTCACGAGTGGGTCCCACTCCCCTTTTGAGGTAGTTTCCGCGAAAGGCGAAAAGGTGTGATGTGAGCAACAGCCTCGGTTTCAGGGAAACTACGCGGTGAATAGTTACTGATGTGCTGCGTTTATCACCCTATGTGGGGTGGCGTGCACAGCCTTCACCCATTTTAACCCTATGCCACTGTGGTTTTGGGGGTTATTTGGCTAGGATTTCGGTGTGCGAACCATTTGGGACTTTAGTGTTGGTGTTATGCGTGATGCGGTTGCGAGTATCCGCAGCTGGCCGCTATGGCGGAAGCTTGTTGTCGGGTTGCTTGTGGTGGGCATGATTATTATCACGTTTACTGTGAAGGTGCCTTCTTTGGCCACGATGAATGCGTGGGCTGCGGGAACGGGCCGGTGGTTTGTGATGGTGTTTGTGTTGGGTTATGTGGTGGTAACGCAGTTTCCGATTCCGCGGACGATTTTTCACGTTGAGTTCGGGGGTGTTGTTTGGCCCATGGTTGGGGATTGTGGTGGCGCTGACGGCGACCACGGTTTCGGCCGCGGTTTCACTCAGTGTGGTGCGGTATTTTTCTGGGGGATTGGATGGCGCCTAGGTTGGCGCATCCGGCAGTTGCGGGGATTAATGCCAGGTTGCGGGCCCGGGGGTGGTTGGCGGTGACGTCGCTGCGGATGATTGCTGGTGTGCCGTTTTCGGTGTTGAATTATGCGGCGGCGTTGACGTCAGTTCCGCTTGTGGGGTTTACGGTGGCCACGTTGGTCGGGTCAGCCCCGGGTACTATTGCCACGGTTTTCCTTGGTAATACCTTAACGGGGAAGGCGGATCCCACCATTATGGTGATTACCGTGTGTTTGACCTGTGTGGGGGTTCTCGGGCTGGTTTTTGACCGGAAAGCTGCCGGTTCGGGAAGGCTAATTGGAAGGGTCGCACCGCCTCCTGGGGTTTCCAGGCAGGCGGTGGGTTAGTGGTTACCGGCCGTGGGGTGGCAGGCCGAACTCGCCGGGCGGGATTTGGCGTTGCGGCTGCTCAAAGCCACCATCTGATGGGGGTGGGTTGTATGAGGGTTGGGGTTGTGGCTCCCCACTGTTTCGTGCCGGGTTGGGGTACTGCCGACGGCAGGTCGTCGACAGGCAGTTGGGCTGTGGCGTTGGCCGCGGCGACGACGGCCTTGATTTCCGGATCGGAAGTGGTTTTGAACCATTCGTCCGTGTTGTCGTCGGTGTCGGCCGGCAGGGTGGGGCTTTGAGGCTCGTAGCGGAATACCCCATCGTCATCCTTGTGGGCGAGGGCTTTGGCGAACTGTTCCAGGGAGTCCCCGAATTGGCTGGGGATCATCCACATGGTGGCGGCCTGGCCTTCGGCAAGTTTGGGGAGTTTTTCCAGGTACTGGTAGGCGAGCAGTTCGGGGGTGACCTCGGAATGGCTGATGGCGGAGTTGATTTTCTCAATCGCCCGGGCCTCACCCTGGGCCTGGAGGTATTTGGCGGCGCGTTCACCCTCCGCCCGGAGGATTGCTGCCTGCCGCTCGGCCTCGGCCCGGAGGATGGCCGCATGCTTTTTCACCCTCGGCGGTGAGGATACGTGCCTGTTTCTGGCCCTCGGCGGTACGAATGTCGGATTCGCGCTGGCCTTCGGCGGTGAGAATCATGGCGCGTTTTTCGCGCTCCGCCTTCATCTGCATTTCCATGGATTGTTGGATTGATGGCGGCGGGTCGATTGCTTTGAGCTCCACCCGGGAGATCCGCAGCCCCCATTTGGTGGTGGCGCCGTCGAGTTCGCCGCGGAGCCGCCGGTTGATGATATCGCGGGAGGTGAGGGTTTCTTCCAGGGTCATGCCGCCCACCACGTCACGGAGGGTGGCGACGGAGATTTGTTCCACACCGACGATATAGTTGTCCACCCCGTAGATTGCCCGGGCAGGGTCGTTGATTTGGAAGGTCACCACAATGTCAATGGCCACGGTGAGGTTGTCTTGGGTGATGACGGCTTGGGGCGGGAAGCTGACGACCCGTTCCCGGGTGTCGACCCGGGCCCGCACCCGGTCTATGAAGGGGATAATCATGCCGGTGCCGTCGGATATAGTGCGGGTATAGCTGCCCAGGCGTTCGATAACTGCCGCTTCACCCTGGGGCATCAGCACCACTGCTTTAGCGATGAATGTTGCTATCACCAGGAAGACAACGGCAATGAGAATTAACGTTGCAATGTCCATGTTGTTGTACCCATCGTGCTATTTTGTTTCTTTCCACACAACCGCGGTCGTCCCATCAATCGTGACGACGCTGACGCGTTCGCCGACAGAAAAGTTATGGGCTGGGTCCAGGCTGCGGGCTGACCAGATACTCCCATCAAGGCGTACCTGGCCGGCGTGGGCACCTACTGGTTCTAAAACTTCCGCGGTGGCCCCGGTGAGGGCGGCCGGGCTGGTGTCGAGCGCCGGAGCGCCAGTGAGGTGGCGGCGTAGCAGTGGTTTTAAAAACAGGAGCAGCCCTAAGGACATGAGGGCAAAGATGATGAGTTCTATGCTCAACGATACGTGGAACATCGCCACCCCGGCCGTGGCTAGTGCTGCTAAGCCCAGCATGAGGAAGGTGAGCTCTCCCACTGCAAGTTCCAGGCCAATGAGCGCAATCCCGGCTATGAACCATATAAGTGCTCCCACGGCACCCAAGCTTACCGTAAATCTGCTTTCGTCAGTTCTGGGGTGGTAACAAAATCCACGAGGCGTTCTACCGCCCCTATGAGGGTGGAGTCGAGGTCTTTATAGGTGGTGACCGCCCGATAGACCCGGTTCCAGCCCTCCTGCGGGTTTGCCCACCCGAGGCGGGTACACACCCCGGTTTTCCAGTCTTCGCCTCGGGGAATGTCGGGCCAGGCGCGGATGCCTAACCGTTCCGGTTTCACCGCCGCCCAAATGTCTATATAGGGGTGGCCGGTGACGAGAACGTGCTCCCCCACTTGGTCGGTGAGGCGGGTTTCTTTGGAGCCGGCCACAAGGTGGTCGGCGAGCACGCCTACCCGGCGCCCCTGAGCGGGGCGGAATTCGGCAAGCCGGTGGGGCAGGTTGTCGAGCCCTTCAAGGTATTCGACAACAACGCCTTCGACGCGAAGGTCGTGGCCCCAGATTTTTTCGACAATGGCGGCGTCATGCACGCCTTCCACCCAGATGCGGGATGGGGCGGCAACTTTTGCGGGGGCGTCTACCACCCGGGTGGAGCCGGAGTTGGAGCGTTGGGGGCCGAGCTGCTGGTTGGGGTTTGGTGAGGGTGGTGCGGATACCGTCGATGAGGAACGCGCCGGGCCGGAGTTTGAAAAAGGCGGGTTTTTGCCCTTGGTTGTTTTTCGAGCCGGACAAGTCGCCATCGTAGGTTTTTCATGGCCCGACAATGGCCCCCACATAGCCGTCGGCAAGCACTTCCACCACCTCACCGAGGGTGGCGGGCTGGGTTGGATAGGTTGGGAGTTATGGGTTTGCGGGTGAATATGTCGCCGTAGTTTCTCATGCCGCATAACGGTACCGACCGGAGGCGGCAAGGTGGGGGTTACTCGCCGGGGTGTTATGCGGTGGTGTGGAGGTGTCGGGTGGGCCTGGCCGGCTCGGCAGCAGCTGGTTTCGCAGGGGCTCACCGTTTTTGATGCAGCCTTTGCTGACGATGGCGCCCACGTGGCGGGGGCGGGGCGACGCCGAGGGATTCGTCGATGAGGTCGACAATGAGTGCGGCGAATTCGGTGGTGTGGCCAACGGTGGCGGCCCGGATGACGGTCATGCCGAGGTTTTGGGCTTCGTCTTGGAGCTCATTATCGAGGGTCCCAAATGACCTCCATGTGGTCGGAAATGAATCCGATGGGGGCAACAAGGAGGTGGGTTTCGCCGCGCTGGTGGAGAAGCTGGGCGTGATCCAAGATGTCGGGTTCCAGCCAGGGGATTTTCCCGTCGCCGGAGGCGGATTGCCAAACCACATCATAGTCACTGACGCCGAGGTGACCTGCGATAAGCCGGGCGGTTTCACGAACTTGGCGGGAGTAGAGGGTCACCGTCGGCGTCGGTGCCGGAGCGTTGGTCGGCGACAACCGGGATGGAGTGGGCGGTAAAGACGAGTCGGATATCGTCGCGGCCTATCCCCTGGTCGGCGTATTGCTGGTAGGCGTTGCGGATGGCGTGGGCGCCGGCTTCGATAAATGTGGGGTGGTCGAAGAATTGCCGCAGCCGATAGAAATCAATGGGGTTTTTGTGGTGCTTTGCCAGGTGGTGGCGCATTTTTGGATGTCTTCCCCGTATTGGCGGCAGCCGGAATACCCGCCCCAGGCGGAGGTGGCGAAAACGGCGACGTTGCGGTGCCCGTTTTCGGCGAGTTCGAGGGCAATGTCGTTGGCGTAGGGGTGCCAGTTGCGGTTGCCGAAGTAGACGGGCAAGCTGCGACCCCGGCGGCGGAGTTCGGCCTCAACGTTGGCGATGATTTCTCGGTTACAGTCGTTAAGGGGACTGTAGCCGTCGAAGTGATGGTAGTGAACCGCGACCTCATCAAGGCGGGATGCCGGTATTCCCCGCCCCCTGGTGACGTTTTCCAGGAACGGGCGGACGTCTTCGGGTTTTTCCGGTCCGCCGAAGCTTAAAACAAGGAGGGCATCAACAGGGGTGGGGGTGTTCATGAGTAGTAAGAGTAACAGGTCAAAAGATGTAAATAAAAACCACCCCCAGCATTTAGGGTTAACCTATAAGCTAAGGGTGGTTTTTGCTTTTCGACGCCCTAAAGCAGCCGAACCACCTGTGGGCTCATGCCACCCCACCCTGACGGGGGAAACCACAACTTCCGAACCCGATTGGGGTGCTTCGATCATTTGACCATCCCCCAAATAGATGGCCACGTGGTCCTCGGCGTTGGCCCCATAGAAGATGAGGTCACCGCGTTGCATTTCCTGCGGGCTGACCTTGGTGCCGAATTGGTACTGGTAGCCGGTGTAGTGCGGCAGCGCAATGCCCACGCCCGGCGAAGGCGTACAGGGTGAGGCCGGAGCAGTCGAACCCTACCTTGTCGAAGTCGCCGAAGGAGTCGGCCACGCCACCATCCCGGATCCCCAGGGTGGGGCCGTTCGCGTCTCCCCCACCCCACGCATAGGGCACCCCCAGTTGGGATTCGGCACGGGCGATCACGGTTTCGATCTTAGATGCCCGGTCACCGTTGAGGTTGATATTAGCCTGGTCGGAGCCGGCCCCGCCGGCTTCGCTGAGCTTTTTCAGCAGGTCGGCCACGGATCCTGGACCATTGCTGCTGAGCGCGTGCATGTCGAGGGTTAAATCCCCATCTTTGAGCTTATTGGCCTCCTGGGTGGGGTTGGTGCTGCCGCCCTGCGACTGCGCCTGTTCCTGGGTGTCCTCGTTCTCCTCATCGTCGTCATCCTCACCATCAATGTCGTTTTCGGTGAGGGTGATGTTTTCGGCGACGGGTGTGAGGTTTAAGGAGGTGTGATCCGGCTGGGAGGAGCCCACGATCTTGGCGATGGAGTCGGCAATGGCCGTGGCCTCGGTGGGTTTAGCCTCAGGCTTCTGCTTGGCCGGCGTTGTTGGCGCAGTGGTCGTGGCCGCCTTGGTGGTGGCGGTCTTCTGCTTGGCCTGGATGGTGTCGAGCTCTTTTTGGGCGGCGTCCCGGCTGGTGACCAGTGCAGCGTGCTCGGCCTGGTGGCGCTTGAGCTCGGCGGCCGCGTCGTCGATAGCCTTTTGGGCATCCTGCTTGGCCTTGTCGGTGTCCTGCTCGCGTTTTTCCACCACGTCGCGGGCGGCCCGCAGGCTGGATTCCTCATTGGTTTGCTTGGTGCGGAGCTTGTCGAGCTCCGTCATGGCGTCACGCTGTTTGTCGGCATTGGTGCGCAACAACGTGTGGCGGTCTAAAGTATCTTCCGCCTTGGGTTTGCTCACCACCCCACTGACGGCGGACGAGGAACTGCCCCGGTAGATGATATTGGATATGTCGTCGAGGACTTTTTGCGCCTTGGTCATTTGCTCTTGGGTGGTATCGAGCGCGGCGCGGGCCTGATCGGCCTCGGTCCTGGCCTTGTTGGCATCGGCCTGGGCGGCATGGAAATCAACCAAGGCCTTATTCACGGCTTCCCGGAGCCGCCCCATCTTTAATTCCAGGGCGGCAATATCGGAGTTCGATTTTGACAACGCTGCAATAAGACCGTTGACATTATTGCGCGCTTGAACAACGTCGGCGTTGGGGGCGGCATGCACTACCGCAGGGGTCGATATGCCGAGACATACTGCGCTGATCCCTCCAGCTACTATGCGGCTTAGTCTTGTCACAGATGGCTCCTGGTGCACATTGATTTGGTCCGCCATATGCTTCCCCACATATGCGAACAAGTGGTTTCATGTTATAAATGTCGACTCTTGCGTCGACATCTGCAACACTAACCACTTAGGAAACATAACGCACTTTATTTCAATTTGATTACAACTTTAACTTAAGTCACGATCGTAACATTAGCCTCAATGACCTCGTGATTAACACAAGCGAAAAACCGGGTGTGATAATCATCACAAATACCCGGTTTTCGGCGTTTTATCTTAACTATGACTTAAAAATTACAACTTTTTCCTGAAGAGTTATCTAGGTAGAAGCCTTGATTCGCATGAGGCTGGCCCCACCGCGGCCGCAACCACCACCAGCAATAGCACCGACACCAACCCCACCGGCAGCGGATTAGCCAAACTGTCGGCAAAGCCCCGCACCCCACGCCATAATCCGGCTGCACCACCAATGATTGTTGCGCTTTTTCCAAATCCGCCCGCGAATACTTAGTACTTACCACCGCGGCAGTCCCCGGCACCTTGACCACCATGGTGGCAATCCCGTGTCCCGCGCCAACTCCTGGGCAATGTCGCGCATATCCGCCAACCGGGCAGGCGGCGCCTCTAACACCGCGATCCCCAACTCCCCACCCCCGGGATGCCGCATAGTCCCTCGCCGCCACCAGGTCCCGGTGGAGGGCATCGTTTTCCGCTCCAACGCCACCCCGTCGACAAGCAATTGTTCGGACAAGTCGGAAAGATTGACGGACTCTGGAACCATAACGACCCACTCCTTGGAAATAACACGGTTATACCTTTTATTTTAATAGGAGTGACACCAAACCGAAAGTCTCCCCTGATGGGGGCAACCTTGTCTACCAAAACCGGGCGTCGTCAACAAGTGGAAGCAAAAACTACCCAACAGAACGGACGTACTGTTAGAATGTGCGTCAGGCGACGTTCGCCCTGATACTGTCGCACAAAGTCGCTGCTTACAAAGCCAGGTGGCGGCCACATACTAAACTCACTCATAGAATTGGAGCTCCCTCGTGACTGATAGCAAGAACTCCTTCAATGCCAAAAGTACATTGCGGGTTGGCGATAAATCCTACGACTATTTCGCCCTCAGCGCCGTACCCGGCATGGAGAAACTGCCTTATTCTTTTGAAAGTGCTGGGGGAAAACCTCCTCCGCACCGAAGACGGTGCCAATATCACCGCAGACCACATTGAGGCCATTGCCGGCTGGGACCCCACCGCCGAACCCAGCATCGAAATCCAATTCACCCCCGCCCGCGTCCTCATGCAGGACTTCACCGGCGTGCCCTGCGTGGTCGACCTCGCCACCATGCGTGAGGCAGTGAAAACCCTCGGCGGCGACCCAGACAAGGTCAACCCCCTCAACCCCGCCGAAATGGTCATCGACCACTCCGTCATCATCGAGGCGTTCGGCACCGCCAGCGCGTTAAAGCAAAACGTGGAGATCGAATACGAACGCAACGAGGAACGCTACCAATTCCTGCGCTGGGGTGCGGAAAACTTCTCCAACTTCCGCGTGGTGCCCCCCGGAACCGGCATCGTCCACCAGGTCAATATTGAATACCTGGCCCGCGTCGTGTTCGACAATGAAGGTCTCGCCTACCCCGACACCTGCATCGGCACCGACTCCCACACCACCATGGAAAACGGCCTCGGTATTCTCGGCTGGGGTGTGGGCGGCATCGAAGCGGAAGCCGCCATGCTCAGCCAGCCCGTCTCCATGCTGATCCCCAAGGTGGTGGGCTTCAAACTCACCGGAAATCCCCGCCGGCGCCACCGCCACCGACGTGGTGCTCACCATCACCGAAATGCTGCGCGAACACGGTGTGGTGCAAAAATTCGTGGAATTCTACGGCAACGGGGTCAAGTCCATTCCGCTGGCCAACCGGGCTACCATCGGCAACATGTCGCCAGAATTCGGCTCCACCTGCGCCATCTTCCCCATCGACGAAGAAACCATCAAATACCTGCACCTCACCGGCCGGCCGCAGGAACAAATCGACCTGGTGGAAGCCTACGCCAAAGCCCAAGGCCTGTGGCTTGAGCAAGACGCCCCCGAAGCCAAATACTCAGAATATTTGGAACTCGACCTGTCCACCGTGGTGCCGTCCATCGCCGGCCCGAAACGCCCCCAGGACCGGATTCTCCTGTCCGAAGCCAAGGAAGCCTTCCGCCGCGACCTGCCGAACTACTGCAACGACACCGAAACCCTGCCCGCCACCACCCTCACCGGCACATTCGAGGCGAACTATAATTCCTCCCGCCCCGGTGGTGGGGAATCCGCCGCCGAAGGCGCCCAGGACCGCCTGTCCCACCCGGTGACCATTACCTCCCCGCAAGGCGGCAGATACACGGTCGACCACGGCATGGTAGCGATCGCCTCCATCACCTCCTGCACCAACACCTCCAACCCATCGGTCATGGTCGGTGCCGGCCTGATCGCCCGGAAAGCCGCGGCGAAAGGCCTGAAAGCCAAGCCGTGGGTGAAAACCATTTGCGCCCCCGGCTCCCAAGTGGTGGACGGCTACTACCAGCGCGCCGACCTGTGGAAAGACCTGGAGGCCCTGGGCTTCTACCTGTCCGGCTTCGGCTGCGCCTCCTGCATCGGCAACTCCGGCCCCCTCCCCGACGAGGTGTCGGCCGCCATCAACGAATACGATCTCACCGCCACCGCGGTACTGTCCGGCAACCGTAACTTCGAAGGCCGCATCTCCCCCGACGTGAAGATGAACTACCTGGCCTCCCCCATCATGGTGATCGCCTACGCCATTGCCGGCACCATGGACTTCGACTTCGCCACCCAACCGCTTGGCCAAGACCAAGACGGCAACGATGTGTTCCTCACCGACATTTGGCCGTCCACGGAAGAAATCGAAGAAACCATGGCATCCGCCATTTCCCGCGAACTCTACGAGGCCGACTACGCCGACGTGTTCAAGGGCGACAAGCAGTGGCAGGAACTCGACATTCCCACCGGGAAAAACCTTCGCCTGGAACGAAGACTCCACCTACATCCGCAAAGCCCCCTACTTTGACGGCATGACCATGGAGCCCCAGCCGGTCACCGACATTCACGGCGCCCGGGTGCTGGCAAAACTGGGCGACTCGGTCACCACCGACCACATTTCCCCCGCATCCTCCATCAAACCAGGCACCCCGGCCGCCCAATACCTCGATGCCAACGGTGTGGCCCGCAAAGACTACAACTCGCTGGGCTCCCGGCGCGGCAACCATGAGGTCATGATGCGGGGCACGTTCGCTAACATTCGGTTGCAGAACCAGTTGGTGGATATTGCTGGTGGCTACACCCGGGACTTCACCCAGGAGGGTGGCCCACAGGCGTTCGTGTTTGATGCGTGCGAGAACTATAAGGCCGCCGGCATTCCGTTGGTGGTGCTCGGCGGTAAGGAGTACGGCACGGGTTCGTCTCGTGACTGGGCTGCGAAGGGCACGAATTTGTTGGGTGTGAAGGCGGTGATTACCGAGTCGTTTGAGCGGATTCACCGGTCGAATTTGATTGGTATGGGGGTTATTCCGTTGCAGTTCCCGGCGGGTGAATCCCATGAGTCATTGGGGCTGGATGGGACGGAAACGTTCGACATTACCGGCATTGAGCAGCTGAATTCCGGTGTGACGCCGGAGACCGTGCATGTGACCGCGACGAAGGAGTCGGGTGATGTGGTGGAGTTTGATGCTGTGGTGCGGATTGATACTCCTGGTGAGGCGGATTATTACCGTAATGGCGGTATTTTTGCAGTATGTGCTGCGTAATATGGCTAAAAGCTAGGTAAATGTTTGGATTGGCCCGGGAACCCCGGGCCAATAGTTTTTTAAGGAGCGGTTATGCCGGTGGTGAGTTCGTCGGAGTTATCGCAGCGGCGGCAGGAGATTTTGGATGGGGCGCGGCGGTGTTTTTGCGGAGCATGGTTATGAGGGGGCGACGGTGCGCCGGTTGGAGGAGACGATTGGGAAGTCGCGGGGGCGATTTTTCATCATTTTGGGGATAAGGAGAATTTGTTTTTAGCGTTGGCGCGCGAGGATGCGGCGCGGATGGCTGAGGTGGTGGCGGCGAATGGGTTGGTGGAGGTGATGCGGGACATGTTGAAGCATCCCGAGCGGCATGATTGGTTGGCTACCCGGTTGGAGATTACGAAGATGTTGCGGACGGATCCGACGTTTCGGATGCGGTGGCAGGAGCATCAGAAGGTGTTGGATGATGCGGTGCGGGCGCGGTTGACGGCGAATGCGCGGCGGGGTGGGTTGCGTGGTGATGTTGAGATTGGGGTGATCTACACGTATCTTGAAACGGTGCTTGATGGTTTTATCACTCGGTTGGCTTCGGGTGCGCCTACGGATGATTTGGAGGCCGTGTTGCATTTGGTGGAGTCGAGTGTGCGGAGCCAGTCGTCGGTTGAGTAAGGGAATGCGTGGGATGTTTTTGTTTGTATCGTTGCGGCCGGCTGGTGAGTTGTATCATCAGGTGGCGGTGACGGAGTTGCAGATTTTGTGCGGGCTACGGGGTGGTTGATTGTGAGCATCGGATTATTGCGGGGATATCTGATGAGGTGGGGGATGTGTCGGGGTTTGCTGGGGTGATTGTGGGGGTAGTTCGTTGAATGTGACGAATGATGCTTATGATGCGTATCAGGTGCATGCATCGGCAGTTGCGGTTGCTTGTCGACGCTGCGACGCCGGTGTTTTTCATTTGTTTCGGGGCCGGCTGGTTGGCGGATGCTACCGGGAGCCAAGTGGATCGGTCGCATGCGGAGTCGAGTGGGGGCAGTGTGGTGGAGTTATTGCCTGCCGCGTTGTCGGATCCGGTGTGTGGGGGTTGCCGGATCGGTTTGTGGGGTTGACGGGGCATACAGGTCGATTGCTGAGGTGGGGCCGGGGTGACGGTGTTGGCGTCGGGGCCGACGTGCCCGGTGCAGCTTTTTCCGGTGGGGTGGGAATAAGTGGGCGTCGCAGTTTCATTGTGAGATGGATGCGGCGGCGATGGAGGCCCGCATGCGGTTTTTTATTGACTATGGTTATTTTTCCCGGGCGGATTTCGCGTCGATTGTGGCGTCGTTGGGTTCGGTTGATGTGCGGTGGGCGCATCGGGTGTTGCAGAATTTTATTTCGTATTGTTTGAGTGAAAGAGTTGCTGATGTTGCCGTTTTTGCTTCTTAGTCACCGGCCGGAGGATGAGGCTGCGCATGCGGAGCATCATTCGTTTCGGCGGATCATGGGGTTGCGTTCCGAGGAATTGGTGCAGGTGCGGATGAACCTGGAGCAGCCGGAGATTGATTTCGCGGATTATTCGGGCATTATTTTTGGTGGGGGGCCGTTTAATAATACGGATATGCGGAAGTCGGTGGTGCAGCGGCGGGTGGAGGCGTATGTGACTCCGATTGTGTCGCGGGTGGTTGCTGAGGATTTCCCGTTTTTGGGGGCGTGCTATGGAATTGGGGTGGTTGGTTCCGTGGTGGGGGCGACGGTAAGTCGGGTGTTTGGGGAGAAACCGGCGTGTATCACAGCATCATTGACGCCGGAGGGGGCGAGGGATCCGCTGCTATCGGGGATGCCGGCACTGTTGACACGTTGGTGGGGCATGTGAGGCGGTTGAGGTGTTGCCCTGATGAGGCGACGTGTTTGGTGAATGGGACCGATTGTCCGGTGCAAATGTTCAAGGTGGGGTCGAATGTGTATGCGACCCAGTTTCACCCCGAGCTGGAGTTGCGGACGTTTATTCAACGGTTGCAGATTTATGCGGATAACGGGTATTACGAGCCGTATGAGTATGATGCGATTGTGGCGGGGGCGGCGGCCGCGAACCTGGAGACCGATAATCTGATTCTCCGTAATTTCCGGGATCTTTATGCCCGGTGAGGTGTGGCGGCGTAGCATGTGACGCATGTTTGCGATCATGACTGTTACCGGCATTGACCATGTGGGGATTATTGCCGCCGTGGCCACTGCCTGCGCCGACCTCAATATTAATATTCATAACGTGTCCCAGACGCTGATGGATGATTTTTTCACCATGATTCTGCATGTGGCGTTTGACGAGTCGGAGGTGGATATCACCACGATTCAGGAGAAAATGACCGAGGTGGGTGAGCGGGAGAAGTTGGTTATCCGCATTCAGTCCCAGGCCATTTTTGATGCTATGAACATTATTTAGGGGGTGTGGCATGGATTTTCATCATTCATCGGGCAATATTCTCGACACCATTGCGATGATCGAGAAGTATCGGCTGGATATTCGCACGGTCACCATGGGGATTTCCCTGCTGGGGTGCATGTGGTCCGCGACGAAGGACACCTGCACTGCGGTATATGACACGATCACACGCCGGGCGGAGAATCTGGTGTCGGAGTGTGAGAAGATTGAGCGGGAATTGGGGATTCCCATTGTGAATAAGCGGATTTCGGTGACCCCGGTGGCGTTGATAGCTTCCCGGGAGCATGAGTTGGTTGCCCACGCGCTGGATGATGCGGCGAAGGCTGTGGGGGTGAATTTCATTGGTGGGTATTCCGCCCTGGTGGAGAAGGGCATGTCGGAGAGTGACAGCCGGCTGATTGCGTCCATTCCCGGAGGCGTTGGCGTCGACGGATGTGGTGTGTTCGTCGGTGAATATTGGTTCGTCCCGGGCTGGTATCAATATGGATGCGGTGCGCACCATGGGGGAGGTTATTAAGCAGGCGGCCGAGTTGACGAAGGATCGGGGGGCGATTGGGTGCGCCAAGCTGGTGGTGTTCGCCAATGCGGTGGGCGATAACCCGTTTATGGCGGGGGCGTTTCATGGGGTGGAGGAGCCGGATTGTGTGGTGTCGGTGGGGGTTTCCGGCCCGGGCGTGGTGGATCGGGCGTTGGGGTCCCTGGCGGGGCCAGCCTGGATGAGGTGGCGGAGGCGATTAAGAAGGCGGCGTTTAAGATTACGCGGGCCGGCCAGTTGGTGGGCACCATGGCGTCCCAGCGGCTTCAGGTGCCGTTTGGGATTGTGGATTTGTCCCTGGCGCCGACCGCCGAATTGGGGGATTCGGTGGCGCACATCATGGAGCACATGGGGTTGTCGCAGGTGGGGGACGCATGGGACGACTGCTGCGTTGGCGTTGCTGAATGATGCGGTGAAGAAGGGCGGCATGATGGCGTGTTCCCGGGTTGGGGGGTTGTCGGGGTCGTTCATTCCGGTGTCGGAGGATAAAGGCATGATCGATGCGGTGCGGGCCGGCACTATGAGCGTCGATAAGCTAGAGGCTATGACCGCTATTTGTTCGTTGGGGTTAGACATGGTGGCCATACCTGGGGACACGTCGGCGGAGCTTATTGCGGGCATGATTGCGGACGAGGCTGCGATTGGGGTGATGAACCATAAGACCACGGCGGTGCGGGTCATTCCGGTTCCCGGCATGGGCCCGGGCGACCAGGTGGATTTCGGGGGGTTGCTCGGCTACGCCCCCATCATTCCGGTGTCCACTGTGGATAATTCGGAGTTTATTCGCCGCGGTGGGTTCATTCCCGCCCCGGTGCATGGTTTCCGCAACTAAGAACCATAGTGGCCCAATGACCGGCACGAGTGTTGCCAGAAACCATGCGCGTTTGTGCCGGTTTGGGCGGTGGTAGAGGAAATGCCAGGGCGGCAAGCTTGCCGACGATGTCTGCTGCAATAATGATCTTTTTCACGATAGTTCCACGATCTCCATGTAGTCGTCGTTCCATAAGTCTTCGTCCCCGTCCGGGAGGATAATCACCCGTTCCGGTTCGAGGGCCCGCACCGCGCCGGGGTCGTGGGTGACCAGGACGACCGCGCCGGTGTAGGTGCGGAGGGCTTGGAGTACTTGTTCCCGGGAGATGGGGTCGAGGTTGTTTGTGGGCTCGTCGAGCAGTAACACGTTTGCCCGGGATGATACCAGGGCGGCGAGTGCCAGGCGGGTTTTCTCCCCACCTGATAGGGTGCCGGCCGGTTGCTGAAGTTGTTCCCCGGAGAACAGGAACGCGCCCAGTAGGCTCCGCAGGTCTTGTTCGACGGCGTCGGGGCAGGCGGCGATGGTGTTTTCCCACACGGTTTTGTTCGGGTCAATGGTGTTGTGTTCCCTGGGCGAAATAGCCGATTTTCAGCCCGTGCCCGGTCACGATGCCGCCCGCCCCATCGGTGCTCCTCCCCGCCAGCAGTCGCAGCAGGGTGGTTTTTCCGGCACCGTTAAAGCCCAGCACTACCACGCGGGATTGCTTATCGACGGCTAAATCCACCCCGGCGAACACTTCCAGGGAGCCGTACATTTTCGTCAACCCAGTGGCCTGCAAGGGGTTTTTCCCACAGGGGCGGGGGTGGGGAAAGAAATGTGGGACCACCCGGTCTTTTTGGCGAACCTTGTCCGCGGAGCCCACCAGCCGGTCGGCGCGGGCCAGCATTTGTTTGGCGGCCGCCGCTTTTGTGGCTTTCGCCCCGAACCGGGCCGCCTGTTCCTTCAGGGCGGCCGCTTTTTTCTCCGCGTTGGCGCGCTCCGCCGGCGGCGGGCCCTCGTCGGCGGCGCGGGCCTCCAGGTAGCGTCGATAGCCCATGTTATACACGTCCACTTCGGCACGCACCGCGTCCAGGAACCAAATCTTATTGCACACCGCGGCGAGCAGTTTCACGTCGTGGCTGATGAGGACCAACCCGCCTTCGTGTTTGGCTAAAAACTCCCGCAGCCACATGATGGAGTCCGCATCCAGGTGGTTTGTGGGCTCGTCCAGCAGGAGGGTGGTGGTGGATTTCCCGGAACCGGCGGAGGCTGCGAACAGGATTTGGGCCAGCTCCACCCGGCGCCGCTGCCCCCCGGATAGGGTTTTCAGGGCTGGTCCAGCACCCGGGCCGGCAGCCCCAGGGTGTCGCAGATTTGGGCGGCTTCCGCATTGCCTTCGTAGCCACCGAGGGAATGGTAGCGTTCCTCCAGGCGGGCGTATTTTTTGATCGCCTGGTCGCGGCGGCGGGGGTCCTCGGTGGTTTCCATGATTTCCTGCTGCCGGTCCATGTTCCGCATGATGGTGTCGAGGCCGCGGGCGGAGAGGACCCGGTCCCGGGCGGTTTGTTCCAGGTTTCCTTCCCGGGAATCTTGGGGTAGGTAACCAATCTCCCCGGAGCGGGTGACCGAGCCGCCGTAGGGTTCGGTTTCGCCCGCCAGTATGCGCATGGTGGTGGTTTTTCCGGCACCGTTGCGACCCACCAGGCCAATGCGGTCACCGGGTTGGACTCGGAGCTGTTGTTTAGGGGCGGTTAAGAGGGTCCTGGCGCCCACCCGAACTTCAAAGTCATTGGTCACGATCACAAGCGAAAATACTAGCATCCTGTGGTGACGGGCAGTTAATGATATACCTTTTAGGTAAAAAGTCAAGTGGTAGCAGAATAAAAAACCAGCCTGTGGATAACTTTGGCCAGTTTTCTGTGCCTGGGCTGAACAATCCACAGGTTTTCGTTGGGGTGGTTGCGTAGCCGGGATGCTTCGGCTTAGCTGGGATTTATGAGCCCCATACAGCAGATTTTGCAGCGCAGAGCGGCGGAAGATTCCGCCCTCCTGTTGCATATCGCTTCCGAGAAACCGTCGGCAAGCGACCTTGCCGCGTGGGGCCGTATCACCCTCAAGCGGGCCCGCCGCATGCTTTGGGTTGTGAAGGTGCTTTGGCTCAGCTACGACGAAATCGACATCATTGCTTCCGGGCTGAACAAACTGACCGGCACCGACACGGACCGGGTGAAACTTGTGGATGATTTCTGCGAGCAGGCCGCCAAGGTGCTCCCCCACGAGCTGGAGCAGCACGAAGCAAACCGTGGCGAGCCTTACCGCGCACCGGAACCATCCCCGGCTTGCCTTCAATAAGACCGCGGACGCAAACAACCACCTTTATTTCCAAGGCGCCGGGCCCGCCGAACTGGTGGCTGCGGTAGAAACCGAGCTGGTGGCCACCGCCAATGCGCTGCGCACCGACAGCATGAAGTTCTCGGAAGCAATGTTCCACGCCCTGGTGCGGAAAGTCCTCCACCCTTCCGGGAAAACCACCGACCCGTTCCTCCCCTACCGTAACTGCTATGTGATCGTGTTGGATCCCACCATGCGCTACCATGCTGACGGCAAGGTCATGACCACCACGGGCACGCTTGTCGACGTCAAAGACCTCGTCAACCAGGAGCTGCAACCCTACGGCTATGCGGTCGCCTACGCCCCTGAGCACCGGGGGCGACTACGAGCACATTGGCACCTATGGGTGCAGCGCTTCTTCAACCAGCATCAACGTTTCGTCGGCTCCCTGGAACACCCCATTTGCGCCTATCCCGGGTGTGACCGTCCGGCAAAAACCTGCCAAGCACACCATGTACAGGCCGCGGCCCTGGGCGGGCCCACCCTCCTGTCGAATTATGCGCCGCTGTGCGCGGTGCATAACGGCCAGAATGACGACGACCCCAGCAAACCACCCAAAAACGGCCGGATCGAATTCGACCCAACCCACCCGAGTTCCGGGACTACGTAGGTTTCCCGGGGACCCATTGCGGTACAACCTCAACCCGGTCACGATAAAGGAATCCGCAGATATTTAGCATATCTGCGGGGTGAAGGGTACGCGGCTTCCTTCCGGGACTAGACGTTGAAGCCGAGGGCGCGTAATTGTTCCCGCCCTTCCTCGGTAATCATGTTCGGCCCCCACGGGGGCATCCACACCCAGTCCAGTACGACGTTTTCTACCACGCCACTGCTCAACACTGCGTCCTGCACCTGGTCTTCCAGCACGTCGGTGAGCGGGCAGGCGGGGCTGGTGAGGGTCATCTCAATGTGCGCGTCCACGCCGTTTTTCGATCCAAATGCGGTAAACCAAATCCCCAGGTCGACGACGTTGATGCCTCAATTCGGGGTCGATAACGTCCCGCATGCACTCCTCAACCTCGTCCCGCTTCCGCTTGTCTTCCGGGGTTTGTTCCGGAATGTCCGCCAGATCGGTGCGGGTTGGGATACCGTTTTCCTCTGTCATTCCTGTTCCTCCATTGATTCCGCCGCCGCTGCCTGGAATGCTTTCCAGCCCAGCAGGGCACATTTCACACGTGCCGGGTATTGCGACACACCGCTGAAGGCGATGCCGTCCCCGATTATTTCGTCGTCACCCGCGTAGTGGCCGCGGGAGGTGATCATTTTTTCAAATTCCGCCAGCTTTTCCAGCGCTTCCGGCAGGGGCTTGCCGACGATTTCTTCCGCCATCACGGACACGGACGCCTGGGAGATAGAACAGCCGGTAGCATCATAGGACACATCAACCACGGTCTGTTTATCGTCGGAAAGCTTCACCCGGAGGGTGAGTTCGTCGCCGCAGGAAGGGTTCACATGGTGCACTTCGGCATCAAATGGAGCCTTCAACCCTGCGTGCGTGGGGTTCTTGTAGTGGTCCAGGATGACTTCCTGGTACATGGATTCAAGGTTCACGTTCAGACCAATCCTAATTCACTCGAAAAAAATTCCCGGGCCGCCCGCACTGCCAACGCTAACGCATCCACTTCCGGGAAAGTGTTGTAGAAGTAGAACGATGCGCGGGCGGTGGATTGTACCCCTAGACTCCGGTGGATGGGCCAGGCACAGTGGTGCCCCACCCGGATGCTCACGCCGTGGTCGTCGAGGACCTGGCCGAGGTCGTGCGGGTGGATGCCGTCGACAAGGAAGCTAATGGCGGCGCCCCGCGCATCTGTGGTGGTGGGGCCCACGATCGTCACTCCGGGAATTTTCTGGAGTTTTTCCAACGCGTAGGCGGTCAGCCGGTGCTCGTGTTCGGCAATGTTCGCCATACCGATTTCCCGGAGGAACCCGACCGCCGCACCCAAGCCAACAACCTGGCTGGTCATTTGGGTGCCGGCCTCAAATCGTTGCGGTGGGGGGCGCGAAGGTGCTTTTGTCCATTGTCACGATTTCGATCATGGAGCCGCCGGTCAAAAAAAGGGGCAATTGCACCAGCCGCTCCGCCTTGCCGTAGAGCACCCCCACCCCGGTGGGGCCGCACATTTTATGGCCGGAGAACGCTGCGAAGTCCACATCCAGGGCGTGGAAATCCACCGGCATGTGCGGCACGGACTGGCAAGCGTCCAACACTACCAGGGCGCCTACCTTACGGGCCTCGCGCCACCAGGGTTGGCACGTCCGTGACCGCCCCGGTCACATTCGACTGGTGGGTGAATGCCACGACCTTCACCGTGTCGTCCAATTCCAGGGAATCCATGTCGATACGACCATCTTCGGTGGCGGCATACCATTTCAGCGTCGCACCGGTGCGGCGGCACAGCTCCTGCCACGGCACCAGGTTTGCGTGGTGCTCCAGTTCCGTGACCACAACGGTGTCCCCCGCTGTGAGCTGGTCACCCAGGGTATACGCCACCAGGTTCAGTGCTTCGGTGGCGTTCTTGGTGAACGCAATCTCCTCGTCAGCCGCACCCACAAACGCGGCAATGTCGGCGCGGCCTGTTCGTAGGCGTCGGTGGCTTCTTCCGCCAACTGGTATGCGCCCCGATGCACCGGGGCGTTATGGCCGAGCACGAAGTCTTCCTCCGCCCGCCATACCCGCAGCGGCCGCTGGCTGGTCGCCCCGGAGTCGAGGTACACCAGGGGTTTATTCCCCCGCACGGTGCGGGACAGTATGGGGAACTCCGCGCGGATGGCTGCCTCGTTGAGTGTGCCATCCGGGTTGTGAAAACTAGTCATAATTTCTCGGAAGGGTTAGACAAAGGAACCGGTCGTAGCCGTGCTCTTCCAGCTCGTCGGCCAATTCGGCACCGCCGGAGGTCACAATCTTGCCGTCGGCGAACACGTGCACGAAGTCGGGTTTCACATAGTTGAGGATCCGCTTGTAGTGGGTGATCATGATGATCCCACCACCGGTTTCTTTCTGATAGTTGTTAATGCCCTCGGAAACAATGCGAAGCGCATCTACGTCCAGCCCGGAGTCGGTCTCATCCATGACCGCAAATTTTGGTTTCAGCAAATCCAGCTGCAGCACTTCGTGCCGTTTCTTCTCGCCCCCGGAGAAGCCTTCGTTGACAGACCGTTCCGAGAAAGCTTTGTCAATGTGCAGCCGGTTTTGGGCTTCTTTCACTTCTTTCACCCATTCCCGGAGTTTCGGAGCTTCCCCCCGCACCGCGGTGGCGGCGCTGCGCAGGAAGTTCGCCATTGACACTCCGGGGATTTCGGTGGGGTATTGCATTGCCAGGAACAGCCCGGCGCGGGCGCGCTCGTCAACATCCATGTCGAGCAGGTTTTCGCCGTCGAGGAGGACTTCCCGTCGGTGATTTCGTAGCGGGGTGGCCAGCCAGGGTGTAGGCGAGGGTGGATTTCCCGGAACCGTTGGGAGCCCATGATGGCGTGGATTTCCCCGGATTTGATGGTGAGGTCCACGCCTTTGAGGATGGGTTTCGGTTCGAGTTTTCGTCGTTAGGGATGACTTGGGCGTGAAGGTTACGGATTTCAAGTGTGCTCATGTGTGTTCCTATGCGTGCTGTTGGAGGGCTTCTAGTTCGGCGGCAACCCGGTTTTCCAGGTCTTCCCTGATGGCGGCCACGGGGATGCGGCCGATGACTTCGGAGAAGAATCCGCGGACAATGAGTCGTCGGGCTTCTTCCGGGGGGATGCCGCGGGCCCGCAGGTAGAATTCTTGTTCGTCGTCGAAGCGGCCGACGGTGGCGGCATGGCCGGCGCCGATGATTTCGCCGGTTTCGATTTCTAGGTTGGGTACGGCGTCGGCGCGGGCGCCTTCGGTGAGTACGAGGTTACGGTTTGCTTCGTACGTGTCGGTGCCTTGGGCGTTAGCCCGGATGAGCACGTCCCCCACCCAGGCGGTGCGGGCTTCTGGTTTCTTGGAAGAGGGGTCGGCTTGGAGGGCGCCTTTGTAGAGTACGTTGCTGCGGCAGTTGGGTACCGCATGGTCGACGAGGAGGCGTTGTTCGAAGAATTGGCCGTCGTCGGCGAAGTACACGCCGAGGAGTTCCGCGTCGCCGCCGGGGCCGGTGAATCGGACTCGGGGGATGATGCGTACTACGTTGCCGCCGAAGAGGGCTACCGAGTGCCGGAGGGTGCTGTCGCGCCCGAGGACGGCGGCAGTGCCCGGAAAGGTGGATGGCATCGTCTTCCCAGGATGCATCGGTGATGACGGTGAGTTTCGCGTTGTCGCCGATGACGAATTCCACATTGTCGGCGTGGGTGCCGCTGCCTTGGTAGTGCAGGTTGACGACGGCTTCGGCGCCTTCTTCTACTTCAACGATGATGTGGGCGAAGGTGGTGTGGCCTGTGCCCGCCCCGGTGGTGGTGATTTGTACCGGGTCGGTGGTGACCGTGCCGGCGGCAAATTTCACATAGTGGGCTTCCTGGGCGGAGGTGAAGGCTTGGGCCCCTACCCGGTCGACGGGAGCGGCGCTGCGGCCCACCCGGGGGTCGGTTTTGGAAATTTTCTCGGAAGGGGTTCCGGTGATTTCCACGTTTTCCGTTGTTTGGGCCGGGAAGGTGCCGTTGTGGAGCCCGTTCAGGCGTCGTAAAGGCACAAAGCGCCAGACTTCGTCTTTGCCGTGGGGAATGTCGAAGTCGTCCACGTTGAAGGAGGTGAATAGGTCGCCTTTGGTGTTGTGGACTGTTGCGTTTTTTACAGTTTCAGCCATGATGGTTACCCCACCGATCCTTCCATTTGCAGCTCGATCAGCCGGTTGAGTTCTAGGGCGTATTCCATGGGGAGTTCTTTGGCGATGGGTTCGACGAATCCGCGGACGATCATGGCCATGGCTTCGTCTTCTTTGATGCCGCGGGACATGAGGTAGAACAGTTGTTCTTCCGAGACTTGGGAGACGGTAGCCTCGTGCCCTAGGGACACGTGGTCGTTACGGATGTCGTTGTAGGGGTAGGTGTCGGTGCGGGAAATGCTATCGACGAGGAGGGCGTCGCATTCCACGTTGGAGGTGGAGTGGTGGGCGTTTGCGTTGATGCGCACCAAACCCCGGTAGGCGGCGCGGCCCCCGCCGCGGGCCACGGATTTCGACACAATGTTGGAGGAGGTGTAGGGGGCCATGTGCACCATTTTTGCCCCAGTGTCTTGGAATTGGCCTTCGCCGGCGAACGCCACGGAGAGCACTTCGCCTTTGGCGTGGGGGCCGGTCATCCACACGGCAGGGTATTTCATGCTGACTTTGGAACCGATATTGCCGTCCACCCATTCCATGGTGGCGCCTTCTTCGCATTTGGTGCGTTTCGTCACCAGGTTGTAGACGTTATTGGACCAGTTTTGGATGGTGGTATAGCGGCACCGGCCGCCTTTTTTCACAATGATTTCCACCACTGCGGAGTGGAGGGAGTCAGTTTTATAGATGGGGGCGGTGCAGCCTTCCACGTAGTGGACGTAGGCGTCTTCGTCCACGATGATGAGGGTACGTTCGAATTGGCCCATGTTTTCCGTGTTGATGCGGAAATACGCCTGGAGGGGGATTTCCACGTGGACACCTTTGGGGACGTAGACGAAGGATCCGCCGGACCACACTGCGGTGTTGAGGGCGGCGAATTTGTTGTCCCCGGGTGGGATGATGGTGCCGAAGTATTCCTGGACCAGGTCTGGGTGTTCTTTCAGCGCAGTGTCGGTGTCGAGGAAGATGACGCCTTGCCGTTCGAGGTCTTCCCGGATTTGGTGGTAGACGACTTCGGATTCGTATTGAGCTGCAACGCCGGCGACGAGGCGTTGTTTTTCCGCCTCAGGGGATGCCAAGCCGGTCGTAGGTGTGTTTAATGTCTTCCGGGAGGTCTTCCCAGCTTTCAGCTTGTTTTTCGGTGGATCGGACGAAGTATTTAATGTTGTCGAAGTCGATTTCGGAAAGGTCGGCCCCCCAGGTGGGTAGGGGTTTTTTCTCGAAGAGGCTGAGGGCTTTGAGCCGGTGTTCGAGCATCCATTCGGGCTCGTTCTTTTTGGCCGAGATGTCGCGGACGACTTCTTCACTGAGGCCACGGCGGGCTTTTTGGCCGGCTTCGTCGGAGTCGTGCCAACCGTAGTTGTAGGGGCCAATTGATTCAATGATCTCGTCGTCGGTTGCCGGTTGGGTCATGAATCGCTCCTTTCGTCGGGGGTGAGAGGAATGTTGGTGGTGCACACGTCGTTGCCGTTGGCAATGGATGCGAGCAGTTGGACGTGTTGGCCTAAAAGTGCGGCGATTACTTCGTGTTCGGCCTCGCATAATTCGGGGAATTGTGCGGCGACTTCCGCTATGGGGCAGTGATGTTGGCAGATTTGCAGGCTGTGGTTGGCGCTGGCGATGGTGGCCGCGTATCCGTTGCGGCTGAGTGCGTCGACAAGCGCATGGGCGGCGTGCTCTATAGTGTCGTCGTCACGCTTGTCGACGTCGGACACCAGGTCGCGGGCTCGTTTGCGGGCGAATGCTTTCACCGCCTCATCGCCCCCGGTTTCCCGGAGGGTTGTGAGTGCTTGTGCTGCCAGGGAATCGTAGTCGTGGCCGAAGAGGGCTCGCCCTTGGGGGGTGAGCCGAAACGCCTTGGCCGGCCGGCCGCGACCGCCGCTGGGTTTTTTCGTTGTTACCAGCTCCGCGTATTCGTCGTCGATCAAGGCGTCGAGGTGGCGGCGGATACCGGCGGCTGATAGTCCAAGAGTGTGGGCCAGTTGTGTGGCGGTTATGGTGCCCGCCCGCAGCATGGTCAGCATGATGAGGCGCCGAGTTTCCCCTTCCGTGGATCGGTGGGTCATGGAACGTACACCTCCTTCAAAACTCTTTAAGACAACACTAGTGTTCCCTAAATCGGCACTAGTTACAAGCTGCTTTTTTCATCACTGCCTCTAGCAGGATTATTTAGGACACCCTTTGCACGTGGTGTGTGGGGAAGCCATTACAATCGGCTGCTATGACGAGTCGACGCGTAGCCTGGTGGAATCATTTCCGAACAATCTTTCCCCGTTTCGGCAAGGCCGGGTCGCGTTCGGCATTATTGCATAACCCGGATGCGGAGTATCGGCACGCATCGCTGCTGGTGACTACCGCCACCGGGGTGGATTTTGATTTCCCCGAACCGGGATGGGAGCGTGCGGGTTTCGGGCCCGGACCGGTCCGCAGCCACCCGTACCAGCTGCCCACACTCACGTTTTTCGGAGCTGCGGCGGTTTGCGTTTTTGCGGTGGTTGGGCACGTTGGGGGCACTGTTGTTGGGGTTTGGCGGGTTGGGGGCCGGGGCGATGCCGGTGATGAATAATCCATATGAGGATTTTTCCCGGAGGGGCGCTTATCACCCAGATGCTGCAAACGTCTACGGCACTGTGTTTCATTGGTATTGGCCTGATTGTGGTGGCGTGGCTGGTCATGGCCCCGTTTACGGGGGTAACGTTGCGGCATGGGCGGCCGCGCGCCGGGGTGTTGAGCATGTCGATGATTCGGCGGACGTTTGTGGCGTGGACGTTGCCGATTGTGGTGGGGGCGCCGCTGTTTACGCAGGATATTTATTCGTATTTGGCGAATGGGTCGATTGTGGTGCAGGGGTTGGACCCGTATTCGGCGGGGCCTATTGATTTGTTGGGGACGGAGAATCTGTTGGCCCGGTCGGTGCCGTTGATTTGGTCGCATTCGCCCAGCCCGTATGGGCCGGTGGCGTTGGGGGCGGCTGCGGTGATTAGTTGGGTGACGAACGACAGTGTGGTGGCTGGGGTGTTTGCGCACCGGTTGTTGTCGTTAGGGTGTGTGGCGCTTATTGGGTGGGCGGTGGTGCAGTTGGCTCGCCGGTGTGGGGAGTGATTCCGCAGGCGGCGGTGTGGTTGGGGGTGCTGAACCCGTTGACGATTTTGCATTTGGTGGGTGGGATTCATAATGAGGCGATTTTGTTGGGGTTGCTGCTGGCGGGGCTGGAGTTGGGGTTGCGGGGGCGGATCGGGTGCGGCTTGATTTGGTGGGCCAGGGGGTGTGGTTGATTGCGGTGAGTGGGTTTTTGATTAGTTGCGCGGGCATGGTGAAGGTGACGGGGTTTGTGGGGTTGGGGTTTACCGGCATGGCGGTGGCCCGGGTGATTCAGCAGCCCCGGCTGGTGGCGATCGGGTTGGCGGTGGCGGCACAGGTGCTGGTGTTGGTGCTGTCGGTGGTGGTGGTGACGTGGGTGACGGGCATTGGGGTGGGGTGGATTAGTGGCCAGGGTGGGGCAACAACGATTCGGAGTTGGCTCAGTTTCACCACGGCGATTGGGGGTGTCGTTCGGGTGGATTGGGCAAATGTTGAAGTTGGGGGATCACACTGAGGCGATTTTGTTGGTGACCCGGTCGGTGGGGGTGCTCATTGCGGGCTGGTTGATGGTGCGCATGTTGTTGGCCACCTATCTGGGTCGGATTTCCCCGGTGGGGGCGTTGGGGGTGTCGACGTTTGTGATGGTGGTGTTTTTCCCGGTGGTGCACCCGTGGTATGCGCTGTGGGCGATTTTACCGTTGTCGGCGTGGGCGAATCGGCCGTTTTTCCGCACCGCGGTGGTGGTGTACAGCACGATTTTGTCGTTTTTCGTGCTGCCGCGGGGGTTGGGGTTGGTGCCGGGCACGGTGGTGTGGATTTATGTGGCCGCGGTGATAGGTTTCGCAACGATTCTGGGGGTTTCTTATGTCATTTTGAAGCGGCGTGGGGTCATTGGCCTAAACTAGGTCTTCGTGAGTTTCCCCTACGCACTTGAGCTTGTCGACGTCGTCAAGCGGTTTGGCGACCATACTGCTGTCGATAATGTGAGTTTCACGGTGGAAACCGGCACGATCATGGCCTTATTGGGGCCGAATGGTGCCGGGAAGACCACCACGATTGAAATGTGTGAGGGGTTTCAGCGCCCAGATTCCGGGAAGATTTCGGTGTTGGGCATGAACCCGGCCGCCGAGCCGGATAAGGTGCGCGCCCAGGTGGGGATCATGCTGCAGGATTCAGGGTCGTATTCGGGGATTCGGGTGCGGGAAATGCTGGAGCTGACGGCAAGCTACAGCCGGGACCCGCTCAAAACCCGAGTGGTTGCTGGAATTATTCGGGTTGCAGAATGTGCAACGCACCACCTACCGGCGGTTGTCTGGGGGTCAGAAGCAGCGGCTGAATTTGGCGGTGGCGCTGATTTCCCGGCCCCGCCTGGTGTTTCAGTGGACGAGGCCGACCGCGGGCATGGACGCCCAGTCCCGGCTTCTGGTGTGGGACCTGCTGCGGGCCCTACGGTCGGATGGGGTGACGGTGATTTTGACCACCCATTTGATGGATGAGGCCCAGGCGTTGGCGGATCGGGTGACCATTGTGGACCGCGGCCGGGTGGTGGCCCAGGGCACCCCAGCGGAGTTGCAGGCGGCCACCGCCACCACGATCCATTTCGAAACGGATGGGGATGTGGACTTGTCCCGGGGCGAGTGGCAGAAGTTGGGGGTGTCGGCCACAAAACCCCGCACCTACGTGTTGCACACCACACCCCGGCCGGAGGTCGTCGCAAAGCTGGCACAGCAGGCGGCGGCGGATGGGGTACTCATCACCCACCTTGACACGCATGCCCGCAGCCTGGAAGATGCGTTTTTGGACATTACCGGCCGTACTTTAAGGAGCTAACATGACGTTTCCCGCCGGCACTTTCCGCCCCGACCCGCACCGCGCCAGCACCCGCACCATGCTGCGCGCCCAGGCCATCATTGAGGCGAAATTATTTCTCCGGCACGGCGAGCAGCTGCTGCTGAGTTTCATTATCCCGGTGTGCATGCTGGTGGCGATCACGCTCCTGCCGGTCATAGAGCAGGACGATCCCATGCGGGTGGGGTTCCCTATTGTGCTGGCGGTGGCCGCCATGAGTTCGGGGTTTACCGGGGAGGCGATTTCGCTCGCGTTCGACCGCCGCTATGGGGCGCTGAAACGCACCGGCGCTTCCGGGGTGCCGGCGGGCATCATCATTGTGGGGAAAATCCTCGGGCTGGTGGCGGTGGCTATCATCCAAATCATTGTGCTCACCACCATTGCCCTGTTTCTGGGCTGGTCCCCCACCCCGGAAGGGATTCTCACCGGCGTGCTGGTGTTCCTCACCGGCATTACCGCGTTCACCTCGCTGGGCATGCTCAGGGGCGGCACACTATCATCGGAGCTCGTCCTGGGGTTTGCGAACCTCATATGGGTGCTGCTGGCCGGCGGGGCCAGCTACCTGCTGGTGAACCACGACACGTTCCCCCCGATCATGACCGTGGTGCCGTCCGTCGCCCTGGCCAGTGGCCTGCTGGATAGTTTCGACGGGATTTTTCCCGGAATGGCTCTCATATCGCTTGCCGGGTGGACCATCATTGGGGTGACGGCAGCCACCCGGTGGTTTAAATTCGCCGACTGATGGCCCGGCTTCTTCACCCCCGGGGTGGGAAGGTACTATAGTGCCGTGCCAACCAAGTTACTTTCTAAATTTACGCTGGTGCCGACCGTGGCATTGCAGCGAAAGCTTGCTCTTTTACTTCTCGTATCGCAGGGCGGCATCACCGTCACTGGGTCGATTGTTCGGGTAACCGGCTCCGGTTTGGGCTGCTCCACCTGGCCGAACTGTCAGGAAGGGTCGCTGGTGCCGGTGCAGGGGCGGCGCCGGCGGTGCACCAGGCAATCGAGTTCGGCAACCGGCTGCTCACGTTTGTAGCTGGTCGCGTTCGTAGTGGCGGTGTATGTGGCGGTGCGCGCGGCACACCGGCGGCGGGAAATCATCATGCACGCCCTCATCCAAGGGTTGGGCATTGTGGCGCAGGCGGTCAGTGGCGGCATTTCGGTGTGGCTGCAATTAGCCTGGTGGTCGGTGGCATTGCATTTCCTGCCGTCCATGCTGCTGGTGTGGTTGGCGGCCATCCTGTATTTACGGATTGGGGAGCCGGACGATGCCGTCCCCGCCCGCACCTATAGTTCCGGGCTGCGCCTGCTGGGGGCGGTGTTTGCCGCGGGTATCGCCCTGGTGCTCACCACGGGAACCCTGGTGACGGGCGCGGGCCAGCATTCGGGCGACGCGGCCGTCGGGGAGGACAGTCGACTGCAGGTGCCCCTGGAATTGATTGCGCACGTTCATGCGTGGGTGTTGTATGCCCTCGCTGGCGATCCTGGTGGTGCTGGTGGTGCTGCTGCGCCGGTCGGGGGCGCCGGCGACGGTGCAGAAAACCGGTTGGGCCCTAGTCGGCATCATTGTGGCCCAGGCACTGGTGGGGATCGCCCAGTTCCGGCTGGGGGTGCCCAGGTGGTCGATTCCGATCCACGTGTTTGAGCTCGGTGATTGTGGCCGTGTCGTCGCTGCTGTACGCCCAGGGTTGGGCGCGGCCGGCCTTGGGTGAGGATCCGCGGCACACCACCGGGTCGCCGTCGGGGATAGCATGCATGGGTTCGCCTGAGTTTCGGGCGGCGGCCCGGCAAGCCGGTGCGGTGTGGGCGGGGTTTTTCGCCATGGCGCTGGGCTTGGGCATTGTTGTAGCGCAGGCCGGTCTGCCCTGGTGGGTCGCGCCCATGCTGTCCGGGTTGGTGTATGCGGGCAGCATGGAGTTCATTATGATCGGCCTGCTCACCGGCGGGGCGTCGTGGGGAACGATCGCGGTCACCACGTTTTTCACGAATTCGCGGCACATATTTTACGGGCTCACCTATCCCCTACACGCGGTTCGGGGCTGGTGGGCGCGGGCGTACGCGGTATTCACGCTTGCCGACGAAACATATGCGCTGGTGTCAGCATTGCCTGCCGACGCTCGAACCTCCCGGCGGATCCTCACCATCACGGCGGGGCTGCACTTTGCACTGGTTGGCTGGCTCAACCGTGGGTGCGGTGTTCGCCTCCCACATGTTGGGCACCATTCCCGGGCTGGATTTCATCCTGGTGGGACTATTCGCGGTGCTCGCCATGGATGCGCTAGCCCAATCTAGGGATGTCCGCACCGCGGGGTTAGCTGCCGCATGCGCGGTGGTGGGGTTGGTGGTGGCACCCCACCACATGCTGCTCGTCGCCATGAGCCCTCTTCGCGGTGCTGTTAGGGAATCAGGTACCGGCTATGAGCACATGGTATGTGGTTGGGGGAATCATTGTGGCCATGGTGGTGACATTTTTCACCCGGGTAATCCCGTTCCCGCTGCAAACCCGCCTGGCCAATAGTGGGTTTCTGCGGGAGTTTTCCCGGTGGATGCCGCTGGGGGCAATGGTGATCCTCTTCGTCTACGCCTGCAGCACCATCCCCGCAGGCCGGTGGCTGCATGTGGTGGCGCTAGTAGTGACCATGGCTCTGCACTGGTGGCGCCGCAATGTGCTGCTGTCGATCGTGGTCGGCACCGGGGTGTGCGTGGGATTGTCACTGCTACAAGTAGGCGCCCAGGGTGGGTAACCCCATCACGGCATCAATGGACAAGCCAACAAACAGCAACGCCAGGTAGTTATTGGAGAGAATAAACAGTTTCAAGGGTTTCACCTTGCCGCCGTTTTTCACCCCCTAGTGCAGCACAATGGCCGTGGTGAGAAACCACACACCGGTGGCCACGGCAGTAATCGCGTACACCATGCCGGCGGCCGGTATCAGAAACAGGGGGGTGATGACCGTGGCGACGGTGTACCACACGATTTGGCTGGTGACCTGCACCGGGGTGCGAACCACGGGCAGCATGGGCACGCCGGCGGCGGCGTAGTCTTCTTTGTACTTCATGGCCAGCGCCCACGTGTGCGGCGGGGTCCAGAAGAAAATAATGAGGAATAACACGACGGCCTGCCACCACTGGTGGGGCATGTCCGGGGGAAGGTTATCGGTGATGACCGCCCACCCCACGACCACGGGCATGCAGCCCGCCAGGCCGCCCCACACAATGTTCATGTGGGTGCGGCGCTTCAAAAACTTTGTGTACACCCGGATATAAAACACGATGGTGAGCATGACAAACCCGGCGGCCAGCAGGGAATGGCACAACAGCCACAACCAGAGGAAACTTACAACGGTGCACACCCACGCGAAAAATGGTGGCGTCCCGATTGCTGACGGTGTGGCGAACCAGGGGGCGGGCGCGGGTGCGCCCCATCTTCTGATCAATATCGGAGTCGGCCACCATATTGAACGTGTTCGCGGCCGCCGCCCCCAGCCACCCACCAATCAACGTGAGGAGGATTAGCAAAATGTTGTTTTCCCCCCGCTCGGCCTGAAGCATGGCGGGGATGGTGGCAACAAGGAGAAGTTCAATGACCCGCGGTTTTGTCAACGCGATATAGGCCTTGATCGTCTCCACGATGTCCTCCAGCTCAAATAACGGGTGATAAGTAACCTCATTATGGTAGCCGCACCGCCGGGTTTTGCCATAGTCGAGCTTGTGCCGCGCAGTTCAGCACCACATATTTTCCCCGTTACCGCCCGCGACTCCCCCTAAGAGGGTTAAAGTAGAATAATAATTTTGGTAACTCCACACGTGAAAAAGGATGGAACGTTATAGTGTCTTCCCCCCAGCATTTATCCCCGGAGCTTCAGACCGCCACCACCCGTGACTATCCCGCCGACTGGGCAGATGCCGACACTCAGGGCTGTAGACACCGCCCGCGTCCTGGCCGCCGAAGCAGTCCAAAAATGTGGCTCCGGCCACCCCGGCACCGCCATGTCGTTGGCGCCACTGGCCTACACCCTGTTTCAGCGGATCATGAATGTGGACCCAAGCGATACCGAATGGGCCGGCCGCGACCGGTTCGTGCTCTCCCCGGCCACACCTCCCTCACCCTATACGTGCAGCTCTTCCTCGGCGGGTTCGGCCTCACCATGGATGACCTGAAGGCACTGCGCACCTGGGGGTCACTCACCCCCGGCCACCCGGAATACCGGCACACCAAGGGTGTTGAAATCACCACCGGCCCCCTGGGCCAGGGGCTCAGCATCCGCAGTGGGCATGGCCATGGCCGCCCGCCGGGAACGGCACCTGTTCGACCCCGACACCCCGCCGGGGAATCCCCTTCGACCACTACATTTACGTCATCGCCTCCGACGGCGACATGGAGGAAGGCGTCACCTCCGAAGCATCATCCCTCGCCGGCACGCAACAGCTCGGCAACCTCATCGTGTTCTGGGATGACAACCGGATTTCCATCGAAGAAAACACCCGAATCGCCTTCACCGAAGATGTGATGGCCCGCTACCGGGCCTACGGATGGCAGGTGCTGGACGTGCCCGCCGGCGAAAAACGTGACCGCCATCGAGCAGGCCGTCGCCGAGGCGCAGGCCGACACCACCCGCCCCTCCTTCATCCGGGTGCGGACTGTCATCGGGTTCCCTGCCCCCACCAAGATGAACACCGGTTCGGTGCACGGCGCCGCCCTGGGCGCCGATGAGGTGAAAGCCACCAAGGAAGCACTCGGGTTCGACCCCGAGGTCGAGTTCTTCATCGACGACGCAGTACTCGCCCCACACCCGGAAACTCGTCGACCGGGGTGCGGAAAAAGCACGCGGCATGGCAGAAAAAGGTCGACCAGTGGGCCGCCGCCAACCCCGACGGCAAGGCCCTGTTCGACCGGCTCGCCGCCCGGAAACTGCCGGAAGGGTTCGACGCCGACCTGCCCACCTGGGAGGTGGGCGAATCCGTGGCCACCCGAAAAGCCTCCGAAGCCACCCTGCAGGCCCTGGGGAAGACCCTGCCGGAACTGTGGGGCGGCTCCGCCGACCTGGCAGGATCCAACAACACCTTCATCAAGGGCGACCCCTCCTTCGGGCCGGAAGACATCACCACCGAAACCTGGACCACCACCCCGGGCGGCCGCAACCTGCACTTCGGCATTCGGGAACACGCCATGGGCGCCATCATGAACGGCATTGCGCTCCACGGCGGCACCCGCCCCTACGGTGGCACCTTCCTCATCTTCTCCGACTACATGCGGCCGGCAGTCCGGTTGGCCGCCCTCATGCGCACCGACGCCTACTACGTGTGGACCCACGACTCCATCGGCCTGGGCGAAGACGGCCCCACCCACCAGCCGGTCGAACAGCTGGCCGCCCTGCGGGCCATTCCCGGAGTGTCAATCATCCGGCCGGCTGACGCCAATGAAACCGCCGCCGCCTGGCGGGCCGCCCTGCTCTACCCCGAATCCCCCAAGGGGTTGGCGCTCAGCCGCCAAAACCTGCCGGTCCCTGCCCGGCACCAAAGAACACGCCACCGAAGGCGTGGCCCGCGGTGCCTACGTGCTGGTCGCCGGGTCGAAACCCGTCCCGGATGTGATTTTGTTGGGCACCGGCTCCGAAGTGCAGCTCGCCGTTGCGGCTGCCGAACGCCTGGAACAGGAAGGCATCGCCGCCCGCGTCGTCTCCGTGCCCTGCCTGGACTGGTTTGCCGAACAAGACGCCGACTACCAGGGAATCCGTGCGCCGCAGGCCGTCACCGCCCGGGTGTCCGTCGAAGCCGGCCTGGCCCTGCCCTGGTGGCGGTTCCTCGGCTCCCACGGCCGCGCCGTGTCCCTGGAACACTTCGGGGCGTCCGCACCGTACCAGAAACTGTTCGAAGAATTCGGCATCACCACCGACGCAGTGGTTGCTGCTGCCCATGACTCCCTCGCCGCGTCGAAAAGCTAGGAAAACACCATGAACGCTATTGATTCCCTCGCCCAGCCGGCACCGTCACCTGGCTGGACGATCTTTCCCGCGACCGCATCGAAACCGGAAACCTGGCGGAAATCATCGCCACCAAATCCGTGGTGGGTGTGACCACAAACCCGGCAATCTTTGCCGCCGCCATGTCCCACGGCACCGCCTACGATGCCCAAATCGCCGAGCTGAAAGCCGCCGGCACCAGCGCCGACCACGCCGTCTACGCCATGAGCATCGCCGACGTGCAGGCCGCCCGCGATCTGTTCGCCGACATTTACGCCACATCGGGCGGCAAAAGACGGGCGGGTCTCCATCGAGGTCGACCCCCGCATCTCGGAGGACACCGACGCCACCCTCGCCCAGGCGAAAGAGCTGTGGCGCACCGTCAACCGGCCGAATGTCATGATTAAAATCCCCGCCACCCCCGGCTCCCTGCCCGCGGTGACGGCGGCACTGGCCGAAGGCATCAGCGTCAACGTCACCCTGATTTTTCCTCGGTGGTCCGCTACCGAGAAGTCATCAATGCTTTCGTCGACGGCATCAACCAGGCGAAAGCCAACGGCAAAGACGTATCCACCATCCACTCGGTGGCATCGTTCTTCGTGTCCCGCCTCGACACCGAGGTCGACAAGCGCCTGGCCGCCATCGGCACCGAAGAAGCCCTCGCCCTCCAGGGCAAGGCCGGGGTGGCAAACACCCGCCTCGCCTACGCCGCCTTCCTCGAACACCTGGCCGACGGCACGAAACTGCCGGCTGGCGCCAACGTGCAGCGCCCCCTGTGGGCCTCCACCGGTGTGAAGAACCCGGACTACTCCCCCACCCTGTACGTCACCGAACTCGCCGGGCCAAACACGGTCAACACCATGCCGGAAGCCACCATTGACGCGGTACTGGCGGCAGACAATGTGCACGGCGACACCCTCACCGGCACGAAAGCGGAATCGGAAGCCACCATGGCCGCCCTCACCGCCGTCGGCATTGATTTCGATGATGTGTTCTGAAACCCTGGAGCGGGAAGGGGTGGAAAAGTTCGTGGCAGCCTGGCAAGACCTGCTTGATTCCATGAACGCCCGCCTCGCCTAACCACATCGCACCCGGCGCGCATAAGACCGACACCAGCCAGGTCTTATGCGCGCCAAAAAATGTGCTGTTTCTAACTTAGGTTCGCCACCAACCCCATCCATGGGTAGACTTAGCGAACGTGAGCGACCACGAAGCAACAAATGCATCACCAGTAACACCGTGGGTGAATCCCCTGCGTAGCCCCGGGGACAAGCGCCTCCCCCGGATTGCCGGCCCGTGCGGCATGGTTATTTTCGGTGTCACCGGCGACCTGGCCCGGAAGAAGCTTTTGCCCGCAATTTATGATCTCGCTAACCGTGGGCTGTTGCCGGCAGGTTTCACCCTGGTGGGTTATGGGCGGCGTGACTGGTCCAAGGCCGATTTTGAGGATTATATTAAGGAAGCGGTCAAGGCTGGGGCCCGCACCCATTCCGGGATAATGTGTGGGAGCGGCTGGCCGAGGGCATGGTGTTTGTGAGCGGCAATTTTGATGACGATGCCGCCTTCGATCAGCTTGCCGCTACCTTGTCCGAGTTGGATAATACTCGTGGTACTGCCGGGAACTGGGCGTTTTACCTGTCGGTTCCGCCCGCCTATTTTTTCGAACGTGTGCCATCAATTGCAGCGTTCCGGCATGGCCAAGGTTGCGGCGCCGGCGTGGCGGCGGGTGATTGTGGAGAAGCCGTTTGGCCGGGATCAGCAGACCGCAAAAGAGTTGAATGAGGTTATTAACTCGGTGTTCCCGGAAAAGTCAGTGTTCCGCATCGACCACTATTTGGGGAAGGAAACCGTGCAGAATATTATGGCATTGCGGTTTGCTAACCAGTTGTTTGATCCGTTGTGGAATAGTCACTATATCGACCATGTGCAGATCACCATGGCTGAGGATATTGGGTTGGGGGGTCGCGCCGGGTATTACGATGGGATTGGGGCGGCCCGGGATGTGATTCAGAATCATTTGATTCAGTTGTTGGCGTTGGTTGCTATGGAGGAGCCGATTGATTTTACGCCGGCGGAGTTGCAGGCGGAGAAGATGAAAGTGTTGCGGGCAACGCATGCGGTGGAGCCGTTGAGTAAGACGACGGCGCGGGGACAGTATACGTCTGGTTGGCAGGGGTCGGAGTATGTGAAGGGGTTGCGGGAGGAGACCGGGTTTGATCCGGATTCGACGACGGAAACGTATGCGGCGTGCATTGAGATTAATTCGCGCCGGTGGGCGGGGGTGCCGTTCTATTTGCGGACGGGGAAGCGGTTGGGCCGCCGGGTGACGGAGATTGCGTTGGTGTTTAAGGATGCGCCGCATCATCCGTTCCCGGAGGGGACGCGGCATGCGCAGGGGCCGAATGTGGTGGTGATTCGGGTGCAGCCGGATGAGGGTGTGCTGATGCGGTTTGGGTCGAAGGTGCCTGGTTCGGCCATGGAGGTGCGGGATGTGAATATGGATTTCGGGTATTCGGAGGCGTTTACTGAGGAGTCCCCGGAGGCGTATGAGCGGTTGATTTTGGATGCGTTGTTGGATGAGGCGAGCTTGTTCCCCACGAATGAAGAGGTGGAATTGAGTTGGAAGATTTTGGATCCGGTGTTGGAGTATTGGGCGAGCATGGTAAGCCGGAGGATTATGTTGTTGGTACGTGGGGGCCGGAGTCGGCGAATAAGATGCTGGAGCGTTCGGGTCGGAGCGTGGCGGCGGCCATAAAGGTTTTCTCGTTAAGGAGTTGTAGCGATCATGATTTTTACGCTTTCTGATACTGATACGCATGAGATTGCACGGACGTTGGTGGAGATTCGTGACGATGGTAGTCAGGGTACGACGTCGCGGGTGTTGACGTTGATTGCGGTGGCGAAGGATACGGATAATATTCGGAGTGTGATTTCGGCGTCGAAGGATGCGTCACGCGAACATCCGTGTCGGGTGATTGTGTTGGTGACGGGGGACCCGGATCGGAATACGGATTGATGCGGAGGTTCGTATTGGTGGGGATGCGGGTGCTTCGGAGATTATTGTGATTGATTTGGAGGGGAGGTGACGCGGCATTTGGTGCATGTGGTGACTCCCCTGTTGTTGCCGGATACGCCGATTGTGGTGTGGTGGCCGTATACGGCGCCGGTGAATCCGGCTGAGGATCCGTTGGGGAGTATTGCGCAGCGGCGGATTACGGATTCGCAGAAGGATCCGTTGGTGGATGCGTTGTATAATCGGCGGAATTCGTATACCGATGGGGATTCGGATTTGGCGTGGGCGCGGATTACGCCGTGGCGGGGGGTGGTGGCGTCGGCGTTGGATCAGCCGCCGTTTGAGCCGGTGGTTGAGGCGAAGGTGTATGGGGCGACGAATTGTCCGAGTGTGGATTTAGCTGCGGGGTGGTTGGCGGCGCGGTTGGGGGTACCGGTGACGCGGATTGCGGTGGATGATCCGAGTGTGAAGAAGCAGGCGAGTTTGAATGTGACGCCGGTGGAGCGGGTGGAGTTGGTTCGCCCGTCGGGGGCGACGGTGTTGGAGGCGTTGGATGGTCAGACGATTGGGGTGTCGGTGCCGAATCGGGAGCCGGCCCGGGTGGCGGTGAATTTGCGTACTGATGCGGATTGTTTGGCTGAGGAGTTGCGGCATTTGGACCCGGATCATGCTTATGATGAGGTGCTTCGGGGTCTGAATCGGGTGTCGTATCCGGTAGTGTAAGGACGTTATTATGGTGAATGTATTACGGGTTGCAACGGTTGATGAGGTGTGTCGGGCTGCCGCGGCGGAGTTTGCGCGGGTGGTTCGGGAGGTCAGTAAGACCGGGGAAGCATGGTGATGGGTGCGCCCGGGTGGTGTTAACCGGTGGGGGTGCCGGTATTGGCATGTTGCGGTTGCTTGTCGACGCTGACATCAACTGGGAGTTGGTGCATGTGTTTTTCGGGGATGAGCGGAATGTGGCGGTGACGCATCCGGATTCGAATGAGGGTCAGGCCCGGGAAGCGTTGCTGGATCATGTGAACATTCCTGAGGCGAATATTCATGGTTATGGGTTGGGGAATGGTGTGGCGCTTGCTGATGCGGTTGATGCGTATCGGCTGGTGGTGCAGGATTTCGCCCCCGAGGGTTTTGACTGCATTTGTTGGGCATGGGGGGTGAGGGGCATGTGAATTCGCTGTTTCCGCATTCGGCTGCGACCCGGGAGGAGTCGGCGTTGGTGATGGCGGTGACGGATTCCCCGAAGCCGCCGGCGGAGCGGGCGACGTTGACGTTTCCGGCGATTGCGCGGGCGGATCGGGTGTGGCTGCTGGTTGCTGGCGCGGAGAAGGCTGAGGCGGCGGCGCAGGTGGTTGCTGGTGCCGATCGGGATGAGTGGCCGGCCGCCGGCGCCCGCGGGATGGTGGATACTGTGCTGTTTTTAGCTGATGATGCTGCCGGCTTGTTGTAGGTTTGGGTAGCGAAGTGGGCCCCTGCCGCATGTGCGGCGGGGCCCACTTTTTGGGTTTGGTTTAGCTGTAGACCTGCATGAGGTTGAGGGCGACGATGCAGGCGAGCCAGACGATGCCGGTGATGATGGTGAATCGGTCGAGGTTTTTTTCTACCACGGTGGAGCCGGACAGGTTGGATTGCACGCCACCGCCGAAGAGGCTGGAGAGGCCGCCGCCTTTGCCTCGGTGGAGTAACACAAAAAGTGTCATGAGCACGCAAGATAATACGAGGATGATCTGGAGTGCGAGTGTCATGTACGTCAATCCTTATGGTCGTGGTTGTTGCAGCCTCGGAGCGAGGATTCTCACCAAATCATACACGATGCGGTGATTAACCCGAATTGCGGAGGGCGGTGGCGAGACCGTTCATGGTGAGTCGGATGCCGTGGCCGACGAGTGGATCGTCGGTGCCTTCCCGGTAGCGGCGTAATAGTTCTAGTTGGATGACGTTGAGCGGCAGCAGGTATGGGTAGCGGCGGCGGACGGAGCGGGCGAGGCTGGGGTTGTCCGCGAGGAGGCTGTCTACCCCCGTGATGGTGAAGAACATGCGGGTGGTGAGGTCGAATTCTTCGCGGATGTTGTGGTAGATCCGGTGGGCGGCTTCTTTGTCGGCTACTAGGTCGGCGTAGAGGCCGGCGAGCGTGATTTCGGCTTTGCTCATTACTTGCGCCATGTTGGAGAGTACCGAGTTGAAGAAGGGCCAGGTTTCGTAGAGTTCTCGGAGGCGGGCCAGGCGGTCGTCGGGGTTTTCTCCGGGTGCGTGGACCCATTGGTGGAGGGCGGTGCCCATGCCGTACCAGCCGGGGAGCATGACGCGGGATTGGGACCAGGAGAGGACCCAGGGGATGGCCCGCAGGTCGGAGATGGCGGTGGTTTGTTTGCGGGATGCCGGCCGGGATCCGATGTTGAGGTCGCCGATTTCGGCCAGGGGGGTGGAGGAGGTGAAGTATTCGATGAAGCCGGGGTCGTTGTGGACCAGGTCGGCGTATTTGGTTTGGCTGAGGTTGGAGATTTCCCGCATGATGGCGTAGGCCTGCTCTGGGTCGGTTTGCCATTGTTCGACTTTGAGGAGGGATGCTTCGATGGTGGCGGCGACGAGGGCTTCGAGGTTGCGGCGGGCGGTTTCGGGGGTGCCGTATTTCGCTGAGATGATTTCGCCTTGTTCGGTGATGCGGACCGCCCCGTGGACGGCGCCTTCGGGTTGGGCGAGGATAGCGTCGTAGGAGGGTCCGCCGCCGCGGCCGACGGTGCCGCCCCGGCCGTGGAAGAGGCGGAGGGCGATGTTGTGGTTTGGGCGGTGGCTACGAGGTCGAGTTCGGCGTCGTAGAGGGCCCAGTTGGCGGCGAAGTAGCCGCCGTCTTTGTTGGAGTCGGAGTAGCCGAGCATGATTTCTTGCACGTCGCCGCGTTGTTTCACATAGTTGCGGTAGAGGGGATGGCCCAGAGTTGTTCGATGATGTGGGCGCCGGCTTGGAGGTCTTCGATGGTTTCGAAGAGGGGGATGACGTCGACGGTGCCGGTGGGGTGGTCGCCGCCGGCGTGGATGAGGCCGAATTCTTTGAGGAGCACCATGGCTTCGAGCAGGTCGGAGACGGATTGGGCCATGGAGATGATGGAGTGGGGTACCATGCGGGGCCCGAAGTTGTCGACTGCTTGTTTCGCGGCGGCGATGAGGTCGAGTTCGCGTTGGGTGGCTCGCTGAAGGGGTCGGCGTCGTGGGCGATGAGCGGCCGGGGGCTGGTGAGTTCGGCGGTGAGGAGGGCGACTTTTTCGGCTTCGGTAAGGCTGCGGTAGTCGGGGTGGACGTGGGCGTGGGCGAAGATTTCGGTGAGGAAGTCTTCGTAGCTTTCGGAGTTTTGCCGAAGGTCCATGGAGTAGAGGTGGAAGCCGAAGGTGGTGAGGGCGGTGCGAATGCGGCGGAGCCGGTCGTCGGCGATGATGTGGTCGTGGTTGGCCCGAAGGGATTCGTCGATAATGGCGAGGTCGGCGAGTACCCTGGTCGGGGGTTTGTAGGGGCGTGGTTGGTGTACCAGGTTCCTTCTACCGCGTCGTCGCCGATGAGGGCGGCGAGGGTGGCGATGATGCGGCCACGGATGCCGTGGACGGCGCGCCGGTAGGGTTCATCAACTCGGGCGGGAATGTTGTTGTGGCCTTGTTCCGCGAGTTCACGCAGGTCGTCGGTGATGTGGGCAAGCCGGTCGGAGAGGGAGAGTTCGTGTTCGAGTTGGTGGAGTTCTTGTTCGTAGTGTTTGAGCACGGTTTCCGCGGCCCTGGAGGTGGCATATTCTAGGGTGCTGGCGGTGACGTAGGGGTTGCCGTCGTGGTCGCCGCCGATCCAGGATCCGGGTTGGATGATGGCGGTTTGGTTGCTGATGCCGAAGGTGTCGGCGAGTGTTTGGGAGACGGTTTGGTTGATGTCGGGGATGGCTTTCAGGAGTGAGAGTTTGTAGTAGCGGAGTCCGACTTCGATTTCGTCTTCGATGCGGGGGCGGGCGACCCGGATGAGGGCGGTTTGCCATAGGATGGTGAGCCACCTGGTGATTTGTTGGTCGATGTTGTCGAGACGGGTTTTGGTGAGCGCGTTTTTGGGGGCGTCGAGGACGCGATGCCGGTCGATCAGGAGCGCGGTGATGTGTTCTGGGCGTCGAAGACGGTGCGGCGGCGGGTTTCGGTGGGGTGCGCGGTGAGCACGGGGGCGACCCTGCGCGTTTTTTCAGCAATTGGGTTATGTTGTCGGGGCTGATGTCGGCTGTGGCTGCGGAGAGTTTCGCGGCGGTGGCTTCCAGGGTGGAGTCGGGGGCAGGCAGGCCGGCTTCCCGGTCAGCAATGTAGTTGGCGTTGTCGTGGAGGTCTTCGACGAGGTTAGCGAGGAGGGCAAAGTGGTTGAAGGCCCGGGCTATGGGAAGGAAGTCGCTGGTGGTGTTGTTGCGGAATAGGTCGACGAGGGCGGAAATGTCGCTGGTGCCGCGGGCTATGTCGAAGGAGAGGGCGCGGGCGGCTTTCTACTTGGCGGTAAACTTGTCGCCTTCTTGTTCGGCGATGACTGTGCCGAGGAGTTTCCCGAGGTGGCGGATGTCTTTTTTGAGCTGGTTTTTCATGGTTGTTGGGGGACCTTTCGGATAGAAACGAACAGAACCGCTGTCGTAATCAACAGCGGTCAGTGCTTCACGGTTCAAGGTTAGAAGGGCCCACCTGCGGCGTTGGCGGCAAGTTTGGCGAATTCTTCCCCATTGAGGGAGGCACCACCGACGAGGCCGCCGTCGACGTCGGGCTGGCCGACGATTTCGGCGACGGTTTCGGTCTTGACGGACCCGCCGTAGAGGATGCGGACGGTGTCGGCGACGTCGGCGCCGGCGAGTTCGACGAGGAGCTGCCGGATGGCGTGGCAGACTTCTTGCGCATCGGCGGCGGAGGCGACTTTACCGGTGCCGATGGCCCACACGGGCTCGTAGGCGATGACGGTGTTACGGAGGTCGTCGGCGCTAAGCCCGGCGAGGGAGTTGCGGGTTTGTTCGACCACATAGTCGACGTGGGTGCCGGCTTCGCGGATTTTCAAAGGTTCGCCCACGCACACGATGGGGTGCAGGTTGGGCGAGTGCAATGGCGGCTTTCGCGGCGACGAGTGCGTCGGTTTCGCCGTGGTATTCGCGGCGTTCGGAGTGTCCGACCACAACCCAGGTGACGCCGAGTTTGCTGAGCATTTCGGCGGATACTTCACCGGTGTAGGCGCCGGATTCGTGTTGGGAGACGTCTTGGGCGCCGTAGGTGATTTCGAGTTTGTCGCCTTCGACGAGGGTTTGCACGGAGCGCAGGTCGGTGAATGGTACGGTGACGGCAACGTCGACTTTTTCGTAGTATTCCCTTGGGCAGGGCAAATGCGAGTTTCTGCACCGTGCTGATGGCCTCAAGGTGGTTGAGGTTCATTTTCCAGTTGCCGGCGATGAGTGGTTTACGTGCCATGGGCAGTCTTTCTTATGTGAGGCCGCCGCTTGTCGACGGCCAATGGTGGGTGGGTTAGCTTTCTAGTACTGCAACGCCGGGGAGGGTTTTGCCTTCCAGGTATTCCAGGGAGGCACCACCACCGGTGGAAATGTGGCTGAAGCCGGCTTCGTCGAGGCCGAGTTGCCGCACGGCTGCGGCGGAGTCACCGCCGCCGACCACGGAGAATGCGCCAGCTTTGGTGGCGTTAATGATGGCTTCGGCCACGCCACGGGTACCGTTGGCGAAGGCGGCGAATTCGAAGACGCCCATGGGGCCGTTCCAGAACACGGTCTTGGCGGTGGCCAGCACGTCGGCGTATTTCTTCACGGTTTCCGGGCCCACGTCGAGCGACATCCAGCCTTCGGGAATGTCGGTGAGGGGCACGATCTTGTTGTCGGCGTCGGCGGCGAAGCCAGCTGCGGCCACCAGGTCGACGGGGAGCACGAGTTTGCTGCCGAATTCTTCCAGCAGTTCCTTGCACTTGTCGATTTGTTCTTCTTGCAGCAGGGATTGTTGCACGTTAATGCCCTGGGCTGCCAGGAAGGTGTAGCACATGCCGCCGCCGATGATGACCTTGTCGGCTTTTTGGGCGAGCGCCTGGATAACGCCGAGCTTGTCGGACACTTTGGCGCCGCCGAGCACCACCACATAGGGGCGTTCGGGGGCTTCGGCTACCTTTTTGAGCACGTCGATTTCTTTTTGCACGAGGCCACCGGCATAGTGCGGGAGTCGCTGGGCCACATCGTAGACGGAGGCTTGGGCGCGGTGGACCACGCCGAACCCGTCGGACACGAAGGCACCGTTGTCGGCGGCGAGGGCGACCAGCTGGTCGGCAAAGGCGCCGCGTTCGGCTTCGTCTTTGGAGGTTTCGCGGGGGTCGAAGCGCACGTTTTCCAGCAGAAGCACGTCGCCGTCGGTCAGGCCGTTGGCGCGCTCGTGGGCGTCTTCGCCTACCACGTCACCGGCGAGGGCCACGTACCGGCCGAGGGCGTCGGTGAGGGCTGCGGCGACGGGCGCGAGGGAGAATTTGGGGTTGACCTGCCCTTTGGGGCGGCCCAGGTGGGCCATGAGGATGACTTTAGCGCCGGCCTCGGAGAGGGCTTTGATGGTGGGCAGGGATGCGGTGATGCGGCCGGCATCGGTGATTTCCCCCGCTTCGTTCAGGGGAACGTTGAAGTCGGAGCGGACGAGAATGTGGCGGCTCTGCCACTCCTTCGGAGATGAGGTCCTGCAACGTTTTGACTGCCATCGAGTTATGTACCTTTCGGTGTGGTTCTTTGAAGGTGTTTGTGGAAAATCCCCGAGGTGGTTTTGCGCTACCTCGGGGACTGTTATTCAAAAGTGTTGGCGCCTTGCCGCACCAACTCATGATGGGTCTTAGAGGCGCTCACCAACGTATTCGGTGAGGGTCACCAGCTGGTTGGAGTAGCCCCATTCGTTGTCGTACCAGGACACAACCTTCACCTGGTCGCCAATGACCTTGGTCAGGCCGGAATCCACGATGGAGGGGTGCGGGTCGGTCACGATGTCGGAGGACACGAGGGGTTCCTCGGAGTAGGCCAGGATGCCCTTGAGCGGGCCTTCCGTGGCGGCCTTCTTCAGGATCTCGTTGACTTCTTCCACGGTGGTTTCGCGGGAGGCGGTGAAGGTCAGGTCGGTTGCGGACCCGGTGGGGACGGGGGCGCGCATGGCATAGCCGTCCAGCTTGCCCTTGAGCTCGGGGAGGACGAGGGCCACGGCCTTGGCGGCACCGGTGGAGGTGGGCACCAGGTTAATGGCGGCGGCGCGGGCGCGACGCAGGTCCTTGTGCGGGGCGTCGACGAGGCGCTGGTCACCGGTGTAGGCGTGCACAGTGGTCATGAGGCCACGCTCGATGCCGAGGGCATCGTTGAGTGCCTTGGCCATGGGGGCGAGGCAGTTGGTGGTGCAGGATGCGTTGGAGATGATGTTGTGCTTGGCCGGATCGTAGTCGGTGTGGTTCACACCCACGACGAAGGTGGCATCTTCGTTCTTTGCCGGTGCGGAAATAATAACCTTCTTAGCGCCAGCATCAATGTGGGCCTTAGCGGCGTTAGCATCGGTGAAGAAGCCGGTGGACTCCACAACGATGTCTACGTTCAGGTCGCCCCAGGTGAGGTTCTTGGGATCACGCTCGGCAAATACCTTGATGCGGTGGCCGTCGACGGTAATGGAATCCTCGTCGTAGGAAACATCCTTTTTCAGGTTACCCAGAACGGAGTCATGCTTGAGCAGGTGAGCCAGGGTCTTATTGTCGGTCAGGTCGTTGACTGCCACGACCTCAATGTCGGAACCACGTTCCGTCAGTGCGCGGAAGAAGTTACGGCCAATGCGGCCGAAGCCATTGATACCTACGCGAATCGTCACTGTGATGTCTCCTAAATGTAGAGTGATCGTTGCTAAGGCAAGTCGCTGGAAAGTTCATCCGACTTTAGTTACCGGCTCGCCTTCGGTTTTCCAGTGTAGCGACGCATCCCCCAACCTGCACTAGTTACAAAAAATAAAATTTTTCCGGTTCCCAACATCGTGGTCCAAACGGGGGCAAAAGAAGCTTGTCGGCAGGGGCTAAAAGCGGGTTTATATGCGGAAATTCGGGATCATCAACCATTTATCACCCTAATTCAGGGGTAATAAACCAATATGTCATAATTTGCCACTTTTTGATTCTCTGCACCCGTCACAGTGATTTGTGAATATAATCACAACCACATTTCTATGGCTCTATGTCCGTCACTTTCCGACTTTCTTATGGGAAAACCACATTTAATTCGGAGAAACCCACATAAAATAACAAAAACCCACACGAACTGTCGGCCGCCACTCCCCCACGCATCAATCCCACTTTCCCCAAAACCCACCCAATAAATTTCACTATTTTCCCCAACCAACATATCCGATAGCAGGAAAAACCTCCCAGGGCAAACATCCAGCTAGCACCATGGGAGGGAAATGAATCACGCCTCATTATCGGCCAATAATTGCTCCGTAACCTCAGCATGCGTGTCAGCGATGCCTAATTCCTTGGCCCGCTTATCCGCCATGGACAGCAGTCGGCGGATCCGGCCGGCCACCGCATCTTTCGTGAGTTGTGGTTCCGCCAGCCGGCCCAGCTCCTCTAGCGAGGCCTGCTGGTATTTGACCCGCAACTGCCCCGCCTCCGCCAAATGGTCCGGAACATCGTCGCCAAGAATTTCCATGGCCCGATTCACCCGCGCCGCAGCCGTCACCGCCGCCCGCGCCGAGCGTCGTAAAGTTAGCATCGTCAAAATTCGCTAACCGGTTGTTGCGGGCCGCGTCTCACGCCGCAACCGCTTTTCATCCCACTTCATGCGGGTCACATGCGCCCTCCCATGCGCGCCAACAGCGCCCCCACATCCTGCCCGTCACGAATCGTCACCTTCTCCACCCCCCGCGACTCCTTGGTTTTCGCGCTAATCCCCAACCGACGGGCACAACCCACCAGCGCCAACGAGGTTTCCTGGCCTGGGCAATTCACCTCCAGCCCGCTGCCTCATCGGATCCCCAGCTGGCCCCGACGCTAGAAACGCCCCCGCCACGCCGCCTCCGCATGGTCGACCGTGCCGCTGACCACCTGGGGCGGCAACCCCGCACCTGCTGCCCCGACCGGGTCACTAACCCCACCCGGCGAATCACCGTCTCCACATCATCGGTGATCCGCAGCAAATACCGCGCCGCCTTTCTGGACGATGCTGGCACCTAATTCTAAGAGCGACACCCTGATGTCGAAAAGTTCCATCATGGCCCGCCGTAATCGCTCGGCCGCGGCCCGCACCTCAACTCCACCTCTAGCACCGGCTTGTTTGCCACAATGCTTAACTCGCCGGAAAACCGGATCATTGCCGCGATCTCGGCGATGCGAACATTCTGCGACTTCACCTCCACCCGGCATAGTTCTTCCTTCACGCTTGTTGTTAAATCGTCGGCCATCGCACGCTTCCCATCGTCATACATTCAGTAATGTGAGCTATCTATCATACGCAGCTCCCCGCGCCGACAGGGACTACGACACGCCGAACACGCTGCACAAATGCTGCTGCTATCCCGGCGCTGCCGGCCGGAATTGGGTTATTGGCCGCGGGCCGCCAAGTATTCTGCCCCTAGTGCGGCGGCGAGTTTTTTCGGGTCGTGCCGGGACTTGTAGTAGCCGGAGGAGTCTTCTTCCCGAACGTCGTGGAATGCGAGTTTGGCCCCGATGTTTGCGGCGGCCCGCGCCAGGTATGTGCGGTCGGCTTCGTTCGGCACGGAATGCTCGTCCACGATGACCACGTCGGCGGTGAATGATGCCGCATGTTGTTGCAGTATGTGTAGGTATCGTTCGGCTGTGAACCCTGCGGTCTCCCCGGTTCCGCGTCGAGGTTGACGACCACGACTTTCATGCCGGTGCAGCGTTCCAGCACATCGGTGACGCCGGGCACGAGGAGGTGGGGCACGACGGAGGTGAACCAGGAGCCGGGGCCTAGGGTGATGAGGTCGGCGTCTTGGAGTGCGGTCATGGCTTCTTCGCAGGCTACGGCGTTTTCTGGCACGAGGCGGGCGCGGCGTACCGATCCGACGGTTGTGGCGACTGCGACCTGGCCGCGGACTTGCCGTACGATGCGGGGGTCGGCGTCGAGGCCGCCTACTTCGGCTTCGATTTCGAGGGGTTGTTCGCAGACCGGTAGGACGCGGCCTTCGGCGCGGATGAGTTTTGCTACCACGTCGAGAGCGGCGACTTCGGATTGGAGTATGTCATAGAGCCCGGCGATGAGCATGTTTCCTACCGCGTGGCCGGCGAGTGCTCCTGAGCCGCCGAATCGGTGTTGGAGGGTGGCTTCCCACATGTGGCCTTCGTCGTCGCGGGGGGCGAGTGCGGAGAGGGCCATGCGGAGGTCCCCTGGGGGGATTTGTCCGAGTTCCCTGCGGATTCGCCCGGAGGATCCGCCGTCGTCGGCGACGGTGACGATGGCGGTGATGGTGTCAGGGTGGAGGAGGCGGACTGCGGTGAGGGTTTGGAACAGGCCATGGCCGCCGCCTAGGCTGGCGACTTTGGTGCCTTGAGGGAATGTGGGGAAAGTACCGGTTGTTGTGTCCATGCTGTTGTCACCTTTGGTTCCGTGTTCCGTGTTGCTGCCGGAGGTTTATTGAGCCATGGCTGCTTCCGGTTAGTGACGGTTAATGTCGCGGTGGGAAACTGTCACATCGAGGTCATCGTTGACGGCAAGCCTGCGTGCTAGTTCTTCTGCGATGGCTACTGAGCGATGATGCCCACCGGTGCAACCAATAGACACAGTAATAAACTTTTTGCCTTCATGTTTGAAGCCTTCACGCATGTCCATGAGCATTTTATAGAAATTGTCAAGAAATTCTTGGGCTGCTGCGGCGCCGAGTACGTAGTCGGAGACGGGTTTGTCGACTCCGCGGAATGGTCGTGAGTTCTGGTATCCAGAATGGGTTGGGGAGGAATCGGACGTCGACCATGATGTCGGTGTCGCGGGGGTGCCGTGTTTGAAGCCGAATGATTGGACGGTGACGTGTTGTTTGTTGGATGCGAGGTATTCGAAAGTGGGTTCGATTGCTCGGCGGAGGTCGTGGATTGACAGGTCGGAGGTGTCGATGACCACGTCGGCGGATTCTTTGAGGTTTGCGACGAGGGCGCGTTCTCGTTCGATGCCGACGAGTAGGGTGCCGGATCCCTCGGGTGGGTGGGTGCGGCGGAGGTTGTCGAAGCGTTTAATGAGGACGTCGTCGCGGGCGTCCATGAAGAGGACGAGTGGTTTGAGTCCTTCGGTGTCGAGTTGGGATATGACGACGTCGAGGCCGAAGGAAAAGTCGAGTGACCTCACGTCGGATACGAGTGCTACCTTGTCGACTGGTGAGGTGTCGGCTGCGCAAAATTCAAAAAATTGCACCACGAGTTGCGGGGGGAGGTTTTGGGAGACGTACCATCCCATGTCTTCGAGTACTCGGGCGGCCGAGCTGAGGCCCGCCCCGGACATGCCGGTGATGATGACTGGTGGTATTTCGGTTACTGGTTCTATATTGCGTGGGGCTTCGGCGATCATACCGCCATTTTAGCCCCCAGGGCCGGCTTTTCGACGGTTGGGCACGCTACGGTCGCTTGCCTTCTTCTGGGGGGTGGAGGGCATCGTAGACGTTTTAGGGGCGAGTTGAGGGCCGAATCTTTGACTGCGGTGATGTCCGCTACTGATGCTTGTCTCAGCTGCTTCACACTCCCGGAAGTGCTTCACCAGTTCGGTGCGTCGAGCTGCGCCGAGTCCTTTGATGTTGTCGAGTTCGCTGCGCCGCATTCGGGCGGATCGTTGTTGCCGGTGGTAGGTGATGGCGAATCGGTGTGCTTCGTCGCGAATGTGTTGGATCAGAAAGAGCGCCTGGGAGTGTCGGGGGAGGATGAGGGGGTACTTCTCCCCCGCGACCCAGATTTCTTCTAGTCGTTTGGCGATGCCTATGACGGCAACATCGGTTATTCCTAGTTCGTCGAGTACTTGTTGGGCTGCCGCTACTTGTGGTGCGCCGCCGTCGACGATGAACAACTGGGGTGGGTACGCAAATTTGTTCGATGTTTGGGGTTTTTCGTCTTCGAATTGGGACCCGTCTAGTTCCGGTACGGTGCGACTATCAAGGTGGTGTCGAAGGAACCTGCGGCGGGTGACTTCGGCGATGCTTGCCACGTCATCGGAGTGCCCGTCGCCGGCGGCGTCGGTGATTTTGTACCGTCGATAGTCGGATTTTTTCGGCAGCCCATCTTCGAAGACCACGAGGGATGCCACCACGTCGGTGCCTTGGATGTGGGAGATGTCCGTGCATTCGATCCGTAGTGGGGCTTCGGGGAGGAAGAGGGGTTTTGCAGTTCCTGCAGGGCTGCGGATCGGGCGGTGAGGTCCCCTGACTCGTTTGAGTTTGTGTTGTTTCAGGGCTTCCGTGGCATTGCGATGCACGGTGGTCATGAGGGTTTTCTTGTCGCCGCGTTTGGGGGTTTTGATCCGCACGGGGCCGCCCCGGAGCTGGGATAATGCGGCCTCGGTGTGGGGGATGTCAGCTGGTGGTATTTCCACGAGGATGTCGTGGGGGACCACGCTTGTTGCGGTGAGTGTCGATGGGAACATAGTTGTCGACGCCCCCGGGCGTTTGATGGCTTTTCTTCCGAGTCCCGGACGGTTTTGTTCTTGGTCTGCCGCATCCGAGTAGAACCGGATGAGGAAGTCTTGCATGAGTTGTTCGCTGCCGCCGTCGTGGTCGTCGGCGCGTTCGACTACCCACCCGCGTTGGCCTTTCACCCGGCCGGCGCGGATGTGGAAGAGTTGGATGGCGGCTTCGAGTTCGTCGGTGTCGATGGCGATGACGTCGGCGTCGGTGCCGTCGGGTAGGACGATGGCTTGTTGTTCGGTGAGGGCGGTGATGGCGGCGAGATTGTCGCGGATGCGGGCGGCGCGTTCCGAAGTCGAGTTCGGCCGCGGCGGCCCTGCATTTCGGTTTCGAGTTTGGTGGTGATGGGGACTGGTGCGGCCGGCAGAGGAAGGCGCAGAGGTCGTCGACGATGCGGCGGTGGTCGGTTTCGGTGATGCGGCCCACGCAGGGGGCGGAGCATTTGTCGATGTAGCCGAGCAGGCAGGGGCGTCCGAGTTTTTCGTGCCGGTTGTAGACGCCTTTGGTGCAGGTGCGGACGGGGAAGATTCGGATGAGGAGGTCGAGGGTTTCGCGGACTGCCCAGGCGTGGGAGTAGGGGCCGAAGTAGCGGATACCCGCCTTGCGGGGGCCGCGGTGGAAGAAGCGCGGGGTATGGGTTCGCCGATGCTGATGGCGAGGGAGGGTAGAGTTTTATCGTCGCGGTATTTGACGTTGAAGTGGGGGTCGTATTTTTAATCCACGTGTATTCGAGTTGGAGTGCCTCGACTTCGCTGCCGACCACGGTCCATTCGACCTGGTTGGCGGTGGTGACCATGTGACGGGTGCGGGGGTGGAGTTGGGTGAGGTCGTGGAAGTAGGTGGCGAGGCGGGCGCGAAGGTTTTGGCCTTGCCCACGTAGACGACCCGGCCGGTGGGGTCGCGGAATTTATAGACGCCGGGGTCGGTGGGGAACGTTTCGTGGGGCGGTATGTCGTCGGGTCAGTCACGGGTGCGGCGAGGTTTCTTAACAGGGGTTTAGTCTTCGGGCATGTATTGGGCTTCGAGTTCCCGGAATTTTTTCGACGGCGGTAACGCAGTCGGCGCCGTCGGCGGCGAGGAACGCCCACATGGGCACGTATCGAATTCGGGGAGTTCGAGGCGGGCCACGCGAGCAGTTTCGGGGAAGCTGAGGCCGTAGATGACGGCCCAGGGGTAGAAGCGGGAGCCGATGAAGTTGCGGACGTCGACGCCGTCTTCGTTGGCGCGGACGCGGGGCCGGTGCAGCCCGATGAAAATGACGGTGGCAAAGAGCATGCCGACGAGGAAGTATCCCCATTGGTCGATGACGGTGACCGCGGTGCCGGTGTTCCCGACCGCAACAACGATGGCGAGGAAAATATGGATGGCGAGGGTGATGCCGGCGGCGAGGAAAGCGTAAAGCTTCATGCGTCGTGATGTGACTTCGAGCTTCCAAGGTTTGGTGGTTGTGAGAGCGGCGTCAGCGGCAACATAGGCTTGGATTTCGGCGTCGCTGAGGGGCTGGTTGTTGTCCATGCGGGGTTCCTTCTGAGTGTGCGAGGAGCTTTTCGACGTGTTTAGCGAGGATGTCTGCCTCAAGGTTGACGGAGTCGCCGGGTTGGAGGGCACCGAGATTGGTGTGGGTGAGGGTAGTTGGGATGAGGGACACTTCGAAATAGTCGTCGCCTATGGCGGAGACGGTGAGGGAGGTGCCGTTAATGGCGATGCTGCCTTTTTCTACCACATATTTAGCGAGCTGCGATGGCAGGTGGAAACGGAGCGTGTGCCAATGCTCGCCGATTTCCCGGTGGATGAGCGTGGTGGTGGTATCGACGTGGCCCTGGACGATGTGGCCGCCGAGGCGGCCGGTGACGGGGAGGGCGCGCTCCAGATTCACCGGGTCGCCGACATGACCGAGAACACTGCGGTCGAGGGTTTCTTTCATGACGTCAGCGGTGAACCCGGTGGGGCCATGGTCGACGACGGTGAGGCAGATGCCATTGACGGCAATGGAGTCACCGGAGTGGATGTCGGTGGTGACAGTTGCCGCGGTGATGTGGAGCTACAGGGAGTCGCCGCGGGGGTGATGGTGGTGATGGTGCCGATTTCTTCGATGATTCCGCTGAACATGAGATTGTGGTGGGGTTAGAGGGTGGCCAGGGTGCGTAGGTTGGTGACGGCTGCCGCCGGGTCGTCGGTGGTGAAAATAGCGGAGCCGGCGACGAAGGCATTGCAGCCGGCTTCGGCAGCCTGGGCGATGGTGTCGGCGCTGATGCCGCCGTCGATCTCGATGAGGGTGGCAAGGGCCACGGGTGGTGATTTCGTGCCGGAGGGCACGGAACCTTGTCGAGCTGGTCGGGCATGAATTTTTGGCCACCGAACCCAGGTTCGACGCTCATGATGAGCACCAAATCAAATTCGTCGAGCGTGGGGAGATAGGGTTCGATGGGGGTGCCAGGGGCGGAGGAGAAGCCGGCCTGAACGCCGGCGGCCCGGATATGGCGGGCGAGGGAAACCGGATTGTCGGTGGCCTCCACGTGGAAGATAATATGGTCCGCGCCGGCCTTGATGTAGTTATCCACCCAGCGTTCGGGGTTGTCGATCATGAGGTGCACGTCGAGAGGCTGGGTGGTGGCGCGCCGGGCGGCGGCGGTAATGTCGGCGCCGAAGGAAAGGTTCAGGACGAAAGTGCCCGTCCATGATGTCGACGTGGATCCAGTCGGCGTTGGCGACGGCCTGGATGTCGGCGCCCAGGTTGGTAGAAGTCGGCGGACAGGATGGAGGGGAAATGATGGGAGTTGTCACGATTGTTATCCCTAGTTTCTCGGGGTTTTCTTCAAGACGGCGAAGAACATGGCGTCGGTGTGGTGGCGGTGGGGCCACATTTGGACGGATTTTTCTTCCCCGATGTTCTCCATGTTGGGGACGAGCGGGTGGGCGTCGAGTTCGACAACCGGGTGGTTTTCGAGGGCTTTATTGACGACGCCACGGGTTTCCCGAAGGTCGGGTGAGCAGGTGGAGTAGACGATGACACCGCTGGGGCGGGTGAGGTTGATCGCGGAGGTGAGGAGTTCGTATTGGAGTTGCGCCAGTTGGGCAATGTCGGATTCTTGCTTTGCGCCAGCGAGCTTCGGGCCGGCGCCGGAGGGCGCCGAGGCCGGAGCAGGGGCATCCACCAACACCCGGTCGAATTGGTATTCCGAAGCTGGGATTACGGCCGTCCATGGTGTGCACCGTGACGGGGAGGTCACGGACGGTTTGTTGGACGAGTTTCGCGCGGTGGGGTTGAATCTCCACGGCGTCGACGGTGGCGGATTCGATGCGGGCGATGGCCCCCAGGAGCGCGGCGCTCGCCGCCGGGGCCAGCGCACAGGTCGAGCCAGTGCCCACCGTCGGGCCCGTCGAGGGGGCTTCGGTGAGGGCGCGGGCGATGAGCTGGGATCCTTCGTCTTGCACTGCGGCCAGCCCGTTGCGGACGGCGTCGATGCGGCCGGGGTCACCGCCGGGCAGGTAGACGGCGTAGGGCGAGTAGGTTCCTTCGTCGCCGCCGGTCATGAGGGCGAGTTCTTCGGCAGTGATTTCTCGGGCGGGCCACGAGGTGCACGATGGGGCGTTCGGAATCTGCGGCGAGCGCGGCGTCCAGTTCGTCACGACCCCCAGGGCCTGTTCGAAACTTTTAGCGACCCATTCGGGGTGGGCGTGTCGGAAAGCGATGGCGGCGGAGTTCGTCGGCGGGTTGGAGCTTCTCCACCAGGCTTCGGGCGTGGTGCGGGATATTTTCCGCAGGATGCCGTTGGCGAAACCTTTGGCCTGTTCGTTTCCGGTGGCGGCGACGATTTTCACGGCGGAGTCCACGGCCGCGTGCGGTTCCACCCGGGTATAAAGCAGCTGGTAGGCGCCCAGCCGGATGGCACCAAGCACCGCCGGATCAATGCTGTTGAGCGGCCGGGAAGAACAGTGGGCTATGACGATATCGAGTATGCCTTGGACCCGCAGGGTACCGTAGGTGATTTCGGTGGCGAAGGCGGCGTCGCGGCGTTTGAGCCGGTATTCGGTCAGCGCTTTGGGAAGGGCCAGGTTGGCGTACGTACCCTCCACGTTGACGCGGTAAATGCACGTCAAAGGCAACGGCCGGGCCAGGTCCACATCCCGCAGGGCGCGCGGATCCCCACCGGGCTGGTAGCGGGCCGGTCGCGGCGCTGTGGAACGGTTCCCGAAGGCGGACGCCCGTTTTTCGCCTTTGGCGCGGGAACGGAACCCGCCGGGTTTTTTCTCTAGACTCATTCGAATCGTTTCCCTTCAATCATGGTGCCGCGGGCCCAGTCGGCGGCGGGCATGGGTTTCTTCCCGATGGTTGCACCCGGCCCAGGCTCACCGGGGTGGTGCCGGTGCCCACCAGGATGCGGTTTTTTGCCACATGGATGTCACCGGGCTGCATGTGCGGGTCGGTGGTGTGGGTGACCGGCCCCAGTTTGATGCGCTGCTCCCCTATCGTGCTCCAGGCGCCCGGGCTGCTGGTGACGGCACGGATGGCGCGGTCAATGCTGTCGGCGGGTTGGGTCCAGTCCACGCGGGCGTCGGCAACCGTGATCTTGTGGGCGTGGGTGGCTACGCCGTCCTGGGGCCGGTATTCGGCGGTGCCGTCGGCGATCATGTCCATGGTGTGGGTCAAGAGGTCGGCGCCCCGGTGGGCAAGCCGCTCCAGGAGGCTATCGGCGGTATCTGTGGGGTCGATGGGTTCGGTGAGCTGCCCAATGATGTCCCCGGTGTCGAGACCGGGGTCGATACGGAAGGTCGTGGCCCCCGTGACGTCGTCACCTGCGTGGATGGCCGCCTGCACGGGGGCCGCACCCCGCCACCGCGGCAGGAGGCTAAAATGCAGGTTAATAAACCCGTGAGGGACCAAATCCAGCACATCTTTGGGGATGAGATTGCCGTAGGCCACAACGGGCACGCAATCCGGTTGCAGCCGGCGCAGTTCGGAGCGGAACTCGTCGTTGTCGCGCAGGCTGGTGGGGGTGAGCACCGGAATGTCATGGCGGGTGGCAAGCTCTTTCACCGGTGAGGGGTAGTAGGTGCGGCCCCGGCCTTTCCGGGCGTCGGGCCGGGTGATGACCGCAATAACGTCGTGGTTGCTGGCCAGCAGGGCGGTAAGGGCACAGGCGGCCGGTTCAGGGGGTTCCAGCGAAAATGATGCGCATGATTATTTATTAAACCAGTCTGCCTGGCGGATGTAGGCCATGGCTTTCCTTGCGACGCTCCGGGGTGAGGCGTCGGAGGAACAGCACCCCATCCAAATGGTCGGTTTCGTGCTGGATGCACCGGGCCATGAGCCCGGAGGCCGTGATGGTCAGGGGGTTACCGTCGTAGTCGAAGCCGGTGACCCGCACGGTTTGGTAGCGTTCGGTGTCGGCGAGAACTTCGGGAATAGAGAGGCACCCTTCGGGCCCAAGCTGGGTCTCCTCCCCACTGGCTCCCACTGGGGGTTGATGATATGCCCCCGCATCCCGTCTTCTTCGGTGGTGCAGTCGAAGACAAAAACCCGACGCAGCACCCCGATTTGGTTGGCGGCGAGGCCGACACCACCAGCGGCGTCCATGGTGTCGAACATGTCTTCGACCAGATGTTTCAGGGAGTCGTCAAAGGTGGTGATTTCGTCGGCGCGGCTGGTGAGCACGGGATCGCCGAAGATTCGAATGTCGTGGCTGGTCATATGAGTGAGTGCCTCCTTCAAGGATTCAAGCGTTAGCCGATATGGATGGGGTCTACCTGGATGCGGACCGGGGTGTCATTTTTGTGTAGGGTCCGCACGGCGGTATATGCGGCTTTGAGTACCATACCTAATTGGTTGCGGGGACCCAGTGGGGCGCGAATGAGGATGCGTTGCACCGGTTCGTTGTAGTCCTTCATGGCGATGCTTCCCGGGAGTTTTTCTCCGGGCGGCAGGTCGACCGGGCCGAGTATTTCGGTGGTTTCCGGCAGGTCGAGTTGGTCGATGAAGTGGTGGAGCGCGGTCACGGTGCCGTCGATGGCGGCCATGTGGACGGTTGGGGGGAAATCGACATCGCGGCGTTCGTCGAGTTCGCGGCGGGCAGCGGAAACCATGTCCCACCGGATGAGGTTTTGGACGATGGGGATTCCCGGGTCGGCGGCCACCACCACCTCCCCCTGGTGTGTGTGGCTGGCGACCAGGCTGGTGGCGTGTGCCCATTTGGCGAGGGGTTTCTTCGGTGGCGCGGAGGTCTTGCCGGTTGAGGAGCGCCCACGCGTCGAGCAGCACGGCGGCACCGTAGCTGCCATCTGTGACTTGGGGTTCGGCCCCGGGGGTGGCGATGACGATGGCTGGTTCGGCGGGGATGGTGTCGATGATTTTATTGCCGCCGGACACGATGATTGTGGTTTGGGGAAAGGCCCGGCCGAATTCTTCGGCGGTGCGGTCGTGTCCTAGCACCACGGCCCGCACGCCGGTGCCACCACAGTTATTGCACCGGTAGTTGGGGTCTTGTCGGCCACACCAGCCGCAACTGGGTGTCGCGTAACCATCGCCGGAGGGAATGCCCAGGGGCCCGTTGCAGTGGCGGCAGCGGGCATGGATTCGACAGTGGCGGCAGGCGAGGATGGGCACGTAACCTTTGCGCGGCACCTGCACTAGGGCGGGGGCGCCACGGTCGAGGGCAGCCCGGATGGCCTGGTAGGCGCTGCTGGGCAGGCGGGAGCCGCGGGCGTGCCGGTCGCGTTCTAAGGCGTCATCGGTGTCGCCGGAGGCGTGGATGCGGGGCATGCGGGTGCGGGTGGTGTCGCGGCCGGCAACCAGGTCGTGTGCCCACCCGGAGTCGACCAGGAGTTGAGTTTCGGCGGTGCGGGCGTGCCCGGCGATAATGAGGGAGCATTGTTCCTGGGCGGAGCGGGTGGTGAGTACTTCCCGGGCATGGAAATAGGGGGCACGGGTTTCTACCAGGCTGGGGTCGCCGTCGTCTTTGATGATGGCGAGTGTGAGGGATTTGTGATGGGGGCGAACACTGCGGATCGGGTGCCGATCACCAGCCGGCCTTGGCCGTGCAGGATGCTCAGGAATCGACTGTAGCGGGCTTGCGGGCCTTGGGATGCGGTGAGGATCGTGATTTGTTTTCGGGGAGACGAGGTTCCGCAGGGCCTGTTCCATGTGGTCTATGTCCCGCTGGTCGGGAAGGATGATGAGGGCGCCGCCACCGTCTTTGACTACTTTCACGGCGAGGGGCCGCGAGTGCTGCTGCCCAGTCGTCGCCGGGGAGGATTTGCCAGGCTGCGGGCGGTTTGGCCCCGCAGGACCGCATCAACGAAGGATTCCCCATGGGTGTAGCTGGACCAGTGCGACAGGTCGGGTTCGCCTACCTCGCCGAGGTCTTCCCAGGCGGTGGTGGTGTCGGTGTTTTCCGCACCCGCGTGGCGGGAAGGGATGGCGAGGCGGATGAGGTCGCTGGTGGTACCAGAGTAGCGGTTGACGATGGCTTCGACGAGTTTCCGGGTGCTGGACGGGTACACGATTTCCGGGGACACCACGCGGTCCAGCCAGCTGAGTTCCCCGTCGAATTCGGATTCTGTAACCCGGTCGAGGAGGATGCCGTCGACCATCCGGTTATGAAACCGCACCCGGACCCGCACCCCCGGTTGGGCGGCATCGGATAATTTGGTGTCGATGCGGTAGTCGAATAGCGGTCGATAACGCTCAAACCGAGTAGGGGTAAAACCCGCGCTACCGGCGCGTATGTGGCAGGTTCCCGGGTTTTTGGCATTCGCCTATTGTAGCATCAACCCTGGATATGTAGTGCGTCCCGGAGTTGGGTGATTCGGTTGGTTTGTTCCCAGGGCAGGTCAAGATCGTCGCGGCCGAAATGGCCGTATGCGGCGGTGCGGGCGTACATGGGGCGCAGCAGGTCAAGTTCCCGAATGATCGCAGCCGGCCGCAGGTCGAAATACTTGTGCGACTGCTTCTTGAATGTGGGCGTCGGTCAGGCCGTGGTGGGCGGTGCCGAAGGTTTCCACATAGAGGCCGACGGGTTTTGCCCGGCCAATGGCGTAGGCGACCTGGACTTCGGCCCGGTCGGCGAGGCCGGCGGCAACAATGTTTTTCGCCACCCACCGCATGGCGTATGCCCCGGATCGGTCCACCTTGCTGGGGTCTTTTCCCGGAGAATGCGCCGCCCCCGTGGCGGGCCATGCCCCCGTAGGTGTCGACAATGATTTTTCGGCCGGTCAGGCCGGCATCCCCCATGGGGCCGCCGAGGATGAACGAGACCGGAGGGGTTGACGAGCAGGGTGTAGCTGGTGGTGTCGATGCCGTCGAGGTTGGCGTCGGCAAGCACCCAGTCGACAACGCGGGTTTGGATTTGCTGCCGCAGCCATTCTTGGGTCACATCGGGGTCGTGTTGGGCGGACACCACCACGGTGTCGAGCCGTACCGGCCGGCCCGCATCATCGTAGCCCAGGGTGACCTGTGTTTTTCCGTCGGGGCGGAGGTGCGGGACGATGCCTTCCTGCGGACCTGGGTGAGCCGGCGGGACAGCCGGTGAGCGAGCGAAAATCGGCAGCAGCAGGTATTCGGGGGTTTCGTTGGAGGCGTAGCCAAACATGAGGCCCTGGTCGCCGGCGCCGGCTTGGTCGTCGGCGTCCGTGTCGTGCCCGTCGCGGACCTCTTGGGAGACGGAAACGGAGTCGCCGATTTCGGCGGATTGTTCACCAATGGCAATGTTCACGCCGCAGGTGCGGCCGTCAAACCCCACGTCGGAGGACACGAACCCGATATCAACCAGGGTTTGGCGTACCAGGGTGGCGATATCCACATAGGAGGTGGTGCGCACCTCCCCCACCACGTGAACCTGCCCGGTGGTCACCAGGGTTTCTACCGCTACCCGACCGGTGGGATCCTGGGCCAAAATCGCGTCAAGTATGCTGTCGGAGATGGCGTCGCAGATTTTATCGGGATGCCCTTCGGTGACGGATTCGCTGGTGAACAAGCGCAAGGTGTTATGAGGCATAAAATTATTCTTTCGGTTTGAGCATGCGCCCGAACAGTCGCCCGAGCACAACCAAATATAGACTAAGCTGTCTAATCCGGCAAGTCTGCTTGGTTTAAGGCCTCGATAACGTCAAGGATTTGCGCAGCTACCACATGTTTACTGCCATCAGCAATATTGATGATGGCACCGTTGCGGGCGAGCAGGAACCCCCGATTATTGGCCTGCCCAAACACCTTACCGCCGGAAACATCGTTACACATCAGCAGGTCACAGCCCTTTTTCGCCAGTTTAGCCCGGGCGTAATCGAGCACGGTACCCACATCGTCCCCGGTTTCCGCGGCGAATCCCACGATGATTGCGTGCTCCGATAATTCCCGCAGCTCTCGCTTGTCGACGACCGACCGCAGGATGTCCGGGTTCTCCACGAGATGAATCGTGCTCAATGCATCAGTGTGGGCGCCCTTCTTCAACTTGGATTCGGCCACATGTTCGGGGCGGAAATCCGCCACCGCGGCCGCCATAACGATAATGTCCGCGCCGCCCGAGAGGCGTTCCACCTCGTCCCGCATTTCCCGGGCCGACTCCACCCGCACCACGGTCGCCCCGGAGGGAATGTCGGATTCGGTATGGCCGGCCACCACAAAAACCGTCGCCCCCGCTGCACCGCAATGTCCGCAATGGCCAGCCCCTGCCGGCCGGAAGAATGATTGCCGATATATCGCACCGGGTCGATGGGTTCCCTGGTGCCACCGGCCGTGACCAGCAGGGTCTTCCCCACCAGGGTGGGTTGGAGAGATTCCCCATCGTAGACGGTGCGGGCCAGCTCAACAATATGGTTGGGTTCTAACATCCGGCCAGGGCCGATATCTGCCCCGGTCAGCCGCCCATGGTCGGGCTCTAACACCACAATGTTTCGGCTGCGCAGAATATGCACATTGGCCTGGGTGGCGGGGTTCAGCCACATTTCGGTGTGCATGGCGGGGGCAAACACCACAGGGCAGGTAGCCACGAGAATCGTCGCGGTGAGCAGGTCATCAGCCCGGCCGGCGGCAACCAGGCCATGAAGTCGGCGGTGGCTGGCGCCACCACAATGAGATCGGCCTGCTTCCCCAACCGCCACATGCTGCACCTCATCTACCGCGTCGAAGACGGTGGTGGATACGGGATTGCCGCTCAAGGCCTCGAAGGTGGCCTTTCCCACAAACCGCAGGGCCGCTTCGGTGGGCACCACGGTAACATCGTCACCTGCTTCTTTGAACGCCCGCACTATATGGCAGGCCTTATATGCGGCAATGCCACCCAGTGACACCAACAACTATTTTCTTTTGATTCTCCACCAAATCAGTCTATCAATTCCGACGTATTTCACCGGAGGGCGTCAGCAAGCTGAAAAATAAAAACCCACCCACAATAGCCGTGGGCGGGTCAATATTTCAGAAGAAATTAGCCTTCTTCGTGATCCAGCATGCCTTCTTGGATTTCCAGCAGGGCGGTCGAGAGGGGTTTCTGCTCGGTCGGTGGATCCACCAACGGACCCACGAATTCGAACACACCTTCGTCTTGCTGCCGGTAGTAGGAGTTAATTTGCCGGGCGCGCTTAGCTGCAAAGATTACCAGCGCATACTTCGAAGATACGTGGTCCAGCAACTCATCAATTGGCGGATCAGTGATACCGATCGGCTTATCGTAGACGCGCTGATTACTTTCCGACACTTTGCTCACGAGATATTAATACCTTTACTTGAACGTTTCTACTGCGTTTTCTAGCTTAGTCCCTCAGAATATGCGGGACCCAATCGGCTCACTCGACGCCCAACAAAATATTCCGCAATTGGGCTACCGCCCGCTCCACATCATCGTTGACGATAACATGCCGGAATTCGTCCTGCGCCGCAAGCTCTACCCGAGCGGTTTCTAACCGACGCTGAATAATAGCATCAGATTCCGTACCACGCCCAGTGAGCTGTTCCACCAGCACTCTCCCATGAAGGGAGGCGCCAAAAACACAGTCTCCGCCTCGGGTTTTATCGCGGCGATCGCACGAGCCCCCACCAGATCTACCTCCACCAGCACTGGGCGGCCGTCCGCGAGCGCGTGGTCAACAGGGCCCGCGGGAGTTCCCGAACGTTGCAGTCCGCCGTGAATATCCGCCCATTCGAGCATTTCACCGGCGTCAATTCGACGTTGGAACTCCTCGGGAGTCACGAAGAAATAATGCACACCATCTACCTCCCCGGGACGGGGATCACGAGTGGTCATAGAGACCGAAAAATACATGGTGGGCAATTCTTCGCGGAGGCGATGAACCACCGTGGACTTTCCCACGGCAGACGGGCCAAGTAATACCACCAACTGGCCCTGATGAGGGTTATCGCCAACCACGTTTTAGTCCTCAGAAAAACCGAAACGCTCCAGCAGGGCGCGACGCTGACGGTCGCCCAAGCCCCGCAACCGGCGAGTCTGAGCGATCTCCAGCTCGTCCATGATTTCCTTAGCCTTCACCTTGCCAACCTTGGGCAGGGATTCTAACAGAGCCGAGACCTTGGTCTTACCAATGATTTCGTCGCTGGAGGCCTTTGCCAAAACCTCCTTCAGGGAAATGTCACCGCGCTTGAGCTGCTCCTTGAGCTCTGCACGTGCCTTACGCGCCTCGGCAGCCTTAGCGAGGGCTTCTTTGCGCTGCTCATCGGTCAACTGTGGAAGGGCCACGGGATTCCTCCGATTCAATAAGTTCGATAAATGTCTATAGGTTGCAGTGAAAATCAGTAAATGATTCCACCTGCGGAAATCTACCATACACGCGTGAAACATGCACTGGAAGATCCCGGTAGATTTCGCCCCAGTGCAGCACCTAATTACAAAAGATCAGGTAATCGCCAATTTCAATTGGAAAGTCGCAGGTCAAAAGGTGTCAATTTCGCCCCCATCGCATGGTGCGAACTGGCGAAACGGTCAAATATTAAAATTCTTTCACCACATTGTCTACGGCTTTTTTGAGTAGAAACTTCGGCCCGACCGAAAGGATACCCCGACGATACGCTGGGAAAAACTCAAACCCGCCAAATCTTTGTGATCCGCTTTAACATCTTCGGCGGTTGCCCCTGTGCCCCCTACCCGGGAGCAGCACCGGACCATGAAGTTTCCGTAAATCTGGTGGCGTGGCCAAGGTGGCACCCACCACCACTCCGACGCTTCCGACCGCCGGATGGTAGGCCCGAGTTTTCCTGCGCGCATGCATCGACGATCTGCTGCGATACTGGTGACCCCCTGCTCCGTACGGCAGCCCTGCACGGTACCAGCTTCTGGTTGCTGGTAGTCGCCAACACAAACACTCCCTTACCGAATTTTTGTGCGATGTCGAGTGCGGGTCGAACGATTCGAATCCCCAGGTAGGGTGATAACGTCACGGCATCCGCCTCCAGCGAGCCTGGCGTCAACCATGCTTCGGCATATCCCGCCATGGTGGAACCAATGTCGCCCCGCTTCGCATCCGCCACCACCAGCGTTCCAGCCGAACGCAGCGCCATCATGGTGCTCTCTAGCACGGCAAACCCTTCCGAACCGAACGCCTCATAAAAACGCCACCTGGGGTTTCACCAACGCCACATGGCCGGCGAAGGCATCCACGCAGATGGCGCTGAACGCAGCCAGTCCCTCGACATTATTTTCGAATCCCCAGGATTCCAGCAGGGATTTGTGTGGGTCAATGCCCACGCAGAGGCGGGCCATGCCACTCCCCGCCGCCCGGAGTTTTTCCCCAAAAGTGCTGCTCAGAGCGGTATTGCAGAGTGATGCATGACCCTACCCCTTTCCTGTTGCGTCTTCGGCGCCGGTTTCGGCGACACCTTCAGTGGCCTCGGAAATATCCGAGCCCGCATGGGTTTTGGCTGCCGCGTAGGTGGCGTGTTTCGGCGAATGGTCGAGTTCTGCAGCGCACGCACGCCCAATCCGCCTTGTTGCAGTGCTTCAATGCCCTGCACCGCAGCTGTCACCCCCTGCACGGTGGTGATCAGGGGCACGCCCACATGCACGGCTGCCGCCCGAATGCCATAGCCATCGTGGCGTGCGCCTGCCGACCCGGCCGGCGTGTTCAAAATCAGGTCCACCTTCCCGGCGCGGATCAGAGTCCACAATGGATTTCCGGCATCGCCGGTTGGGCGACGTCGGAGTGTTTGAGGACGGTTTCGCATTGCACGCCGTTGCGGCGCAGCATGGCTGCGGTGCCGGTGGTGGCGAGCATGGTGAATCCGAGGAGGCGAGGCGTTGGATGGGGAAAAATGAGGGTGCGTTTGTCCCGGTTGGCGACCGAGACGAAGACGGTGCCGGTGGTGGGGAGAGCGCCGAAGGCTGCTTGTTCGGCTTTGGCGTAGGCGGCGCCGAAGTTGTCGGCAAGGCCCATGACTTCGCCGGTGGATTTCATTTCTGGGGAGAGGAGGGTGTCGAGGGAGGTGCCGTCGGGGCGGCGGAACCGGTTGAAGGAGGACGGCTTTTTCACGGCGATGGGGGCGTCGAGGGTAGGGAGCCGCCGTCGTAGTCGGTGGGGATGAGTCCTTCGGCTTTGAGTTGCGATGGTGGTACCGGTCATGATGCGGGCGGCGGCTTTGGCGAGGTGGACGCCGGTGGCTTTGGAGACGAAGGGGACGGTGCGGGAGGCGGGGGTTGGCTTCGATGACGTAGAGGATGTCGTCTTGAGGGCGAATTGACGTCTCATGAGGCCGCGGACGCCGATGCCGTGGGCGAGGGCGACGGTGGAGGCGCGGACTTTTGTCGATGTCTTCGGGGCCGAGGGTCATGGGTGGAGGGCACAGGCGGAGTCGCCGGAGTGGATGCCGGCTTCTTCGATGTGTTCCATGACGCCGGCGAGGTAGACGTCGGTGCCGTCGCAGAGGGCATCAACGTCGATTTCGATGGCGTTGTCGAGGAAGCGGTCGACGAGGACGGGGTGGTCGGAGGTGATTTCGGTGGCTCGTTGGATGTAGTCGGCGAGGGAGGGTTCGTCGTAGACGATTTCCATGCCGCGGCCGCCGAGGACGTAGGAGGGGCGGACGAGGACGGGGTAGCCGATGTGGTTGGCGACGTTTTTAGCTTCGGCGAAGCTGGTGGCGGTGCCGAAGGCGGGTGCGGGGAGGTTGGCGGCGTGGAGTACTTCGCCGAATTCCGCCGCGGTCTTCGGCGAGGTTGATGGCTTCGGGGTGGTGCCGATGACTGGGACGCCGGCGTCACGGGAGTTTTTCGGCGAGTCCGAGGGGGTTTTGGCCGCCGAGTTGGACGATGACGCCGGCGACGGTGCCGGATTGGGTTTCAGCGTGGTAGACCTCCATGACGTCTTCGAAGGTGAGGGGTTCGAAGTAGAGACGGTCGGCGGTGTCGTAGTCGGTGGATACGGTTTCGGGGTTGCAGTTGACCATGACGGTTTCGTATCCGACGCGGGAGAGTTCTAGGGCTGCGTGGACGCAGGAGTAGTCGAATTCGATGCCTTGGCCGATGCGGTTGGGGCCGGAGCCGAGGATGATGATTTTTCTTTGTGGTTTGGGGGTGACTTCGGTTTCGGCGGCGGGGTCGAGTTCGTAGCTGGAGTAGTAGTAGGGGGTGGTGGCTTCGAATTCGGCGGCGCAGGTGTCGACGGTTTTGAAGACGGGTCGGATGCCGAGGGACCAGCGGAGTCGGCGGACGCCGTCTTCGCCGGCGAATTCTGGTCGGAGGGCGGCGATTTGGCGGTCGGAGAGTCCGTAGTATTTGGCGCGGCGAAGGAGGTGTTCGTCGAGGACTCGGGCGGTGACGAGTTCGTCGCGGAATTGGACGAGGTTGCCTAAGTTCGGCGAGGAACCAGGGGTCGATACCGGAGGCTTGGTGGACTTGGTCGATGGTGGCGCCGAGTCGGAGGGCGAGTTCGACGTCGTACATGCGGCCTTCGGTGGGTCGGTTGAGGTCGGTGAGGATGGCGTCGATGTTGGTGGCCCGGTCGCCGGCGAAGGTTTCGTCGGGGATGGTCCAGAAGCCGGCTTGTTTGTTTTCAAGGGAGCGCATGACTTTGCCGAGGGCGGCGATGTAGTTGCGTCCTAGGGCCATGGCTTCGCCGACGGATTTCATGGTGGTGGTGAGGGTGTCGTCGGCGCCGACGAATTTTTCGAAGGCGAAGCGGGGGGCTTTGACGACTACGTAGTCGAGTGTGGGTTGGAATGCGGCGGGGGTGATGCCGGTGATGTCGTTGGTGATTTCGTCGAGGGTGTAGCCGATGGCGAGTTTGGCGGCGATTTTTGCGATGGGGAATCCGGTGGCTTTGGATGCGAGGGCGGAGGAGCGGGAGACTCGGGGGTTCATTTCGATGGTGATGAGTCGGCCGTTTATGGGGTTGAGGGCGAATTGGATGTTGCAGCCACCAGTGTCGACGCCAACTTCGCGGATGATGGCGATGCCTTGGTCGCGCATTTTTTGGTATTCGCGGTCGGTGAGGGTCGCGGCTGGTGCGACGGTTACGGAGTCGCCGGTGTGGACGCCGAGGGCGTCGACGTTTTCGATGGAGCAGATGACGACGACGTTGTCGGCGCCGTCGCGCATGAGTTCGAGTTCGTATTCTTTCCAGCCGAGGATGGATTCCTCGATGAGGACATTGGCTTCGGGGAGGCTGCGAGGCCGCCGCCGGCGATGCGTTCGAGATCTTCGGGGTGAAGGCGAGGCCGGAGCCGAGGCCGCCCATGGTGAAGGAGGGTCGGACGACGACGGGAAGGCCGAGTTCGGCGACGGTTTCGTGGACTTCGTCCATGGTGTGGCAGACGCGGGAGCGGGCGGATTCGCCGCCGATTTTTGCGACAATGTCTTTGAATTTTTGGCGGTCTTCGCCGCGTTCGATGGCGTCGATGTCGGCGCCGATGAGTTCGACGTTGTATTTTTTGAGGGAGCCGCGGCGGTCGAGTTGGATGGCGGCGTTGAGGGCGGTTTGGCCGCCGAGGGTGGCGAGTACCGCGTCGATGGGGTGCCCTTGCGCGATTTCTTTTTCAAATATGCGTTCGATGTATTCGGCTTCGATGGGTTCCACGTAGGTGTGGTCGGCGAATTCGGGGTCGGTCATGATGGTGGCCGGGTTGGAGTTGATGAGGGTGACTCGCATGCCTTCTTCTTTGAGTACTCGGCAGGCTTGGGTGCCGGAGTAGTCGAATTCGCAGGCTTGGCCGATGACGATGGGGCCGGAGCCGATGACCAGGACGTGGTTGATGTCGTTACGCTTGGGCATGAGTTATTGCTTCCTAGTTGTTGTGGGGTGGTTTGTGGTGGTTATCGGCGGTTTGTCCGGGTTAGTGGGTTTTGTGGTCTGGCCATGAGGGTGATGAATTGGTCGAAGAGTGGGTTAGCGTCGTGGGGGCCGGCGGCAGATTCGGGGTGGTATTGCACCGAGTAGGCGAGTCCTGAGGTGAGGGCGACACCTTCCACGGTCCCGTCGTTCAAACAGGTGTGTGTGACTAGGGCGTCCCCGTAGGGGGTGGTGAAGGTGGTGCCGGCGGTGCCTTCGAGGGCGAAGCCGTGGTTTTGTGAGGTGATGTCGATGGTTCCGGTGAGGTGGTTGAGGACGGAACGTTGATGCCGCGGTGCCCGAATTTCATTTTGTAGGTGCTGAGTCCTAGGGCGCGTCCGAGGATTTGGTTGCCGAAGCAGATGCCGAAGAAGGGGATTTTTGCGGCGAGGATGTCGCGGACGATGCCGACCATGGTGTCGGCGGTGGCGGGGTCGCCGGGCCGTTGAGACGAATACGCCGTCGGGGTGGTATGCGGCGATGTCGGCGTATGGGGTGTTGGCAGGGACGACGATGGTGCGGATGCCGCGGTGGGCGAAGTTGCGGGGGTGTTGGTTTTGATGCCCATGTCGTAGGCGACGACTGTGAATTTGTGTTCGCCGATGGGTTCTGACGATGTAAGGTTCGGTGGTGCTGACTTGTTCGGCGAGGTCGAGTCCGGCCATGGCGGGTTGTGATCGTACAGTTTCGATGAGCTTTTCGACGGGCTGATCTGCCGCTTCCCCGGAGAAGATGCCGGCGGAGATGGACCCAAAATTCCGCAGGTGACGAACAATCGTTCGAGTGTCGACGCTGGCGATGCCGATGATGTTTTGGGCGGTCATTTCGTCTTCGAGGCTGCGGGGTGGCCCGCCAGCTGGAGACCTGGGCGGAGAGGTCCCGGATGACTAAGCCCGCCACCCAGATGCGGGAGCCGTGGGATTCGTTGTCTTCATCGTTCCAGCCGGTGTTGCCGATTTGGGGTGCGGTGGCGACAACGATTTGCCGATGGTAGGAGGGGTCGGTCATGGTTTCGGTAGCCGGTCATGGCGGTGGTGAACACGGCCTCCCCAAGGGTGGTGCCGGTGGCGCCGAAGCTGGTGCCGGTGAAGACTTTCCCGTCGGCAAGCACGAGGCGTGCGGTGGTGCGGTGGTGTGTCACGGTGGGACCTTTCGTTGTGTCTAGTTTCGGGGGACTTGAGCTTCACCGTTGACGCAGGTCAGTCGGCCGCGGAGGATGGTGGTGGTGACTTTGGTGGTGAATTCCATGTTTTCGTAGGGGGTGTTGTCCGCCTTGGATGCCAGGTCGTCGGCGGCAACGTCCAGGTTTTTGCCAGGTCGACGATGGTGAGGTTGGCGGGTTCGCCGGCGGCGATGGGGCAGTCGTGGCCGGGGAGTTGGACGATTTCGGCGGGCCGTTCGCTCATGACTTTCGCCACGAACCGCCAGTCAGCCAGGCCGGGTTTGATAAAGAGTTCCGCAACGATGGCCAGGGAGGGTTTCCAGGCCGAGCATGCCGGGGCGGGCGTGTTCGAATTCGCAGCATTTTTCTTCCGACCCGTGGGGGCGTGGTCGGTGGACACGCAGTCCACGGTGCCGTCGAGGAGGGAGCGTCCCGGAGGGCGATGGTGTCGTCGGTTTCCCGGAGGGCGGGTTGACCTGGTTGACGCCGTCGTACGTCGTCAAGCGTTCGTCGGTAAGCAGCAGATGGTGAGGGGTGACTTCGGCGGTGAGTGGGATGCCTTGGTCTTTGGCCCACCGCACGAGTTCAACCGTGCCGCGGGTCGATGCGTGGCAGATGTGCATGCGGTTGCCGTAGTCGCGGCACAGGAGGGCGTCCCGGGCCACGATGGCTTTCTTCGGCGACCCGCGGCCAGCCACGCGTAGTCCCAGCTTGGCGGCGATTTCACCTTCGTGCGCGACCGCGCCTTCGGTCAGCCGGGGGTCTTCGCAGTGTTGGGCCAGGAGCACATCGAAGCCTTTGGCGTATTCGATGGCCCGCCGCATGATTTGGGGGTTGTCGACGCATTTGCCGTCGTCGGAGAAGAGCCGCACTTTCGCATCGGAGTGCACCATCATGCCGAATTCGGTGAGTTCTTTGCCCGCCAAGTCTTTGGTGATGGATCCCACCGGGTGCACGTCGCACAGACCGATGGCTTGGCCCTTGTACCACACGGATTCGGCGATGACCGGCTGGTCCATGACCGGGTTGGTGTTTGCCATGGTAAACACCGCGGTGAACCCGCCTTTTGCGGCGGCCGCGGACCCAGTGGCAATGGTTTCGGTGTCTTCCCGGCCGGGTTCCCGCAGGTGCACGTGGATGTCCACCAGGCCAGGCAGGAGCACATTATTCTGCCCGTCAATCACTCGGTCGGCCGTGGTGGCGGCGGTGCCGACCTCGGTGATGACCCCGTCAGTGATAAGCACGCTTACGGGTTCGCCCTCCCCGTAGGGGCGAACATTGGTGACGAGGAGGGTGCCGGGTTCGGCATTGGCAAGTTCCCCGGTTGCTGGATAGTTCATGGTTGTACTCATTATGAAAAGTTTTCTCCTAGAAGCCGGGGCTGTCGGTGCTGGCGATGAGGGTGAACAGGACCGCCATGCGCACAGTGCACCCCATTGGATACCTGCTGTAACACCGCCGTGCGGGGGGCGTCGGCGACCGCGTAGTTGATTTCCATGCCGCGCAGCATAGGGCCGGGGTGCATGATGATTGCGGAGTCTTTCAACCGGGACTCGCGTTCCTTGCTCATGCCGTACAGGGTCGCGTATTCCCGGTGGGAGGGGAAGAATCCGCCCTGCATGCGTTCCTGCTGGACCCGCAGCATCATCACCACATCGGCGTCGGCGATCTCGGAATCCATGGTGTAGCTGACCCGGACCGGCCAGTTTTCCACCCCGGTGGGCAGCAGGGTGGGTGGGGCCACCAGCACCACTTCGGCGCCTAAGGTGCTGAGCAGATCCACGTTGGAGCGCACCACCCGCGAATGCAGGCAGTCCCCCACGATCACGATTTTTTTGCCGGAAATCTCCCCGATGCGTTGCCGCATAGTGACCGCATCGAGGAGCGCCTGGGTGGGGTGCTGGTGGGCGCCGTCCCCGGCGTTAATCACCGAAGGCCCGTTTCCGCCTGGCGCCACCCACTGCGCCAACTGTTGGGCGGCCCCGGAGGAAGAGTGGCGGATGATCAGGGCGTCCGCCCCGATGGCGCTAAGCGTGAGCCCGGTGTCCTGAAGGGATTCGCCCTTGCGCACCGAGGAAGAGGATGCGGAAATGTTAATCACGTCCGCGCTCATCCATTTTCCGGCGGTCTCAAACGAGGAGCGGGTGCGGGTGGAGTTTTCGTAGAAGAGGGTGAAAATGGTGCGGCCGCGCAGGGTGGGGAGTTTTTTCAACTCCCGGCCTTCCAAGGCTTCGCGGAACCGGTCGGCCTCGTCCATTAACCCAATGATGTCGTCTTTGCCCAGGTCGCCAATACTAAGTAGGTGTTTCATGGTTCTGCTTTCCTCACTGTTCTCCCCCACCGGCAGGCCCAGTCTGGTGGGATTCCGCCCGACCTGCCGAAGCAGCTGGTTCCAGGGATCGGGTAAGTAGCACACCGTCGCGACCGTCGATGTCCGCTAGCAGCACCGTCACGTCCTCGCTTCGGGCGGTGGGGAGGTTTTTGCCCACATAGTCAGCGCGGATGGGGAGCTGCCGGTGCCCCCGGTCGACCAGTACCGCCAGCTGTACCGTATCGGGTCGGCCCAGGTCGCGGAGGGCGTCTACAGGCGGCGCGGATGGAACGGCCGGAAAACAGCACGTCGTCGACCAGGATGATATTGGTGCCGTCGATCTTGTCGATGGGAATGTTGGTTTTCTGTAATGCCCGGTGGGGTTTATTGCGCAGGTCGTCACGATACAGGGTGATATCGAGGCTGCCCACGGGGACGGTCACCCCGGTGAATTGGTGAATTTTTTCCGCCAGTCGGCGTGCTAAGGGTACGCCACCAGAGGGAATACCGAGGAGCAGCAACGGCTGAGCATTGGTGGAGTCGACTGCGGTTTTTCAATAATCTGGTGCGCGATGCGTGCGATGGTGCGCGACACATCTTCGCTGCTGAGCAGTTCGATGGTGTCGGCGGCTGATTCGCTCATCGTGACCTCCTTTCCCGCCTCACTGTGCGGTCCGTTAAAGGATTGGTCGGTGGTTATGGAGTTATCAGAAAGTGACTTTATCATTATTTTCACCCAAGTTTCCACTCCCAGTTTCACCCCTAACATCACCCCCGTTTCGGATGTTTTGATACGGTTTTTCGCACCACGAGGGGGTAATTTCTGGCGATAAGCGCCGCTACGCCCTACCGCAATCACGCCTGTGATTTCTGACCACGAAAACCAGAAAATATGTATCTGTGGGGAACTATCGACTGAGGCTGTTCGTTAATTACAAGTGTGGATGCTTTCTGCGCCCACCAGTTGCGTTCTTTTTGCCCGAACTATTATCTACGCAGTTTTTGCGTCATTGCCACGTCACCACCCCATTCATCCCCACTACCATAAGGATAATTTTATGAGCTTAAATACCAGCCATATTGTGCCAGCCCGTCGGGAAGAGGTATGGGCGTGGCATTCCCGGCCTGGTGCGGTGGCGCGGCTGAGTCCCCGTTTTTCCCTTCACCCCGATAACGCAAACCACGGATCTTGCGAAGGGTACTACGGTTTTTGCATTGCCTGCGGGATTAAAGTGGGAGGCCCGCCATGATTTATCCGGCTATGTCAAGGGGTTCCATTTTACCGATGTGTGCGTTTCCGCACCGATTCGGGCGTTAGCCACTTGGCGGCATAGTCATAGTTTCATGTCGATTGAGGTCAATGGAGTGCCGGCAACGAAAGTCACGGATGAGGTGCATACGCGACTCCCCCAGTCGTCACTCGCACCCATGTTCGCTTACCGACAGCAGCAACTCATTCATGACATGTCCGCCATGCTGCGGTTTCGACAGTTCTCGGATAGTCCATTAACTGTGGCGATCACGGGTTCACGGGGGCTGGTGGGCCGGGCGCTGACCGCCCAGCTGACCACATTGGGGCATAAGGTGATCCAATTGGTACGCACCACGCCGAAGAAACGACAGCGCCGGTGGGACCCGCAATCGCCGGCCGCGGATTTGCTGGCCGGGGTGGATGTGTTGGTGCATTTGGCGGGCGAACCAATCATGGGACGGTTTACCGACGCCCATAAGCAGGCATTATGGGATTCTCGGGTGGGGCCGACGGCGAAGCTGGCGGAGTTGGTGGCCAAGTCACCGCAGTGTGACACGATGATTTCCGCGTCGGCCATCGGCGTGTATGGCTTTAACCGGGGGGATGAGATTTTAACGGAGTCATCCGAGGCTGGCGAAGGGTTTCTAGCGGAATTGTCCCAGGCGTGGGAGGCGGATTGCGAGGCCGCGGTTTCGGCCGGCAAGCGTGTGGTGAATCTGCGTACTGGCGTGGTCGTGAGCGGCCGGGGCGGCATGCTACCACCGTTGCGCACCTTGTTTTCCACCGGTTTGGGCGGGCAGTTTCATGACGGCACGGCATGGTTTTCGTGGATTGCCTTGGATGATTTAACAGATATTATCATTACCGCCGCGGTGGATTCTTCCCTGTCCGGGCCGATTAATGCGGTGTCCCCCAATCCGATTCGTAATAGCACAATGGTGCGCACATTGGGGAAGCAGTTGCATCGCCCGGCGCGGTTTCCGATTCCGAATTTGGGGCCGCGGATGCTTATGGGCAGTCAGGGGGCGGAGGAGTTTGTGTTGGCAGATCAGCGCGTGTTGCCGGCTACGTTATTGAAGCAGGGGCATGTGTTCCGGTATCGGCGGTTTGCGGCGGCGGTGGCGCACGAGTTGGGGTATGAGCAGTTGTTTGATGCGCCGGAGGTGGATATTGCCGCGCTGCCACTGCCGGAGGTGGAATCGGCGCCGAGCCGGTGGTGGCGGTTTCCGGGGTTTGGTCGGGACTAGGTTATGAGGGTGATTGTTCGGTTGGGACGAAGAGGGTGGTTTGGGCTTCGCGGTTGAGTTGCGGGTCGACGATAGCGAGTGTGGTTTTATGCCTTCCGGGGTGACATGGGTGATGGTGATGTTTTTGAGGTCTGGCTTCTCTTACGTTGATGGCGAGGACGGGGGTGGTGCTGGTTGGGGTGAAGTCGGCGAGTTTTTTTGCCGCCTATGGTGCCGAACCAGCGGCCGTCGGTGATGGGGGTGAGGCTGCCGTCGGTGTTGCGTAGGTAGCTGAAGGCGACCTGATGGATTGATTCGGGGTCGCCGGTGATTTTTGGGAAGATTAGCGGCGAGGAAATAGGGGGTGGTTGGGGTGGTGGCTTGGGGTGTTGGCGGGTTGGGGTCGGGGGTTTCGTCGGCGGTGGCGCTGGTGATGGTGTCGATGAGGGTTTGGATGCTGGTGATGAGGTCGGTTGTTGCTGAGCTTGTCGACGTCGCAGCGTGGGCGGGGGTTGTGGTGGTCATGGCGAGTATGAGGCCCAAGGCGATGGTGGCCGCGAAAGTGCGTATGGATCGGGATGGGTTGGGGTTGGCATCGTCTGGTGCTTTCGTGTTGGCAGGGTCAATTTTCAGATAGGAATCATGAATAACTTATCTCTATTTTTAGTCACATTGGCACCATTCGCAACATATGTATCAATTGTTGCAAAGGGAAATAGTAGAAGACCGGCATGCCCCCACGGCATGCCGGTCTTCATCACCACCAACACTAATTATTCGCTGATTCTGCTGGTTTGTCTAATCCACCCGGTTGCATGGTGTGATTATGACCCCAGTGCAACCACCGCCACCATGACCACCAGGATTCACCGGGGTCGGTGTCGAGAAGAAATGGGTGTGATGAGTGAAGGTAGTGAGGTCAATATAGTGGTCGACCTTATCGGTAGGATGTGCTGGTTTCTCCGCTGTCTCGGCGGACTTTTCCGACAGGTCAGGGTTGGTGGGCTCGGCAGACTCAACCGAATCATCAGGCGCCACGGCCGCTTCGCCTCCCGCTTCGACCCCACCGATCTGCGCGGGCTGATCACCCGGCTCATCTCCCCCGCCGGGTTCGGCGGGCTCAGGGGCAGTCTCCCCTACTCCATCAGATACGTCGGCCTCAGCTACCTCATGAGAATCGGTAACCTGAACTGGCTGATCACCTGGCTCCGGCGCATCTGACGCGTCGGATTCGGCGGGCTCAGGGGCAGGCAACTTCGGGGATTCGACGACTTCGTCCCATTCGTCCGAATCCAAAAACTCACCCAGGTCGGCACCCGCATCATCCGGTTCTTCCCCCGCCTGCGCCAAGGCGTCGGCAAAGCTTAGTTCGTCCGCATCATCCACCTCAGACACGCCCACGGGGAGCCGGCGCAGATCATCAATGTTTTTCACCACCGAATCCAGCACGGCGTTAATGTAGGCGGGTGCGCTCGCCCCCGAATACTGGGACGCTAACTCCACGGCCTCGGAAAGCGCGGTTTTCACCGGCACGTCGGGGTTGAAAATCATCTCCCACACCGCAACCCGCAAAATAGCGCGGTCTACCGCGGAGATCCGGTTCAACTCCCAATTTTCGGCCAAATATTCGGCGATAATATCATCAATCCGGTTCAGCTCTTCCGCCACACCGGCAATGATGTCACTGGTGTATGCTGCAATGGGCGCCACCAGGGTGATGTCCACCCGGGCCAGATTAATGCGGTCCTCAACAATAGCAACCGGGTCCATGTCCCGGGCCTCTGCCTCATAGAGCACATCGACTGCCCGACGACGCGCCCGATACCGGGCGCCATGCCGCCGATAGTTCTTCCCCGATGCTTTTGCCGCCGGGTGTTCTGCGGGGTTTCCTGAGTCCGACACGATTAGTTATTCACGCGAGACAGGTACGAGCCGTCACGGGTATCAACCTTCACCACGTTACCAGTCTCAATGAACAAGGGGACCTGAATCTCGGCGCCGGTCTCTAAGGTGGCGGGTTTCGTGCCGCCGCTGGAGCGGTCACCCTGGAGCCCGGGTTCGGTGTGCGATACCGTCAGGTCCAGGGAGATCGGCAGTTCAGCGAAGAGTGGTTCGCCCTCGTGGAACGACACCTGCACGGTGGTGTTTTCCAGCAGGAACTTAGCAGCGTTGCCGAAAATATGTTCGGCTAGCTCTAATTGTTCGTAGGTTTTTTCGTCCATGACCACATAGGAAGAGCCATCATGGTATAGGTAAGTCATGTCCCGACGATCCACGGTGGCGGTCTCAACCTTGACCCCGGCGTTGAAGGTTTTGTCGGTCACCTTGCCGGTCACAACGTCCTTCAACTTGGTGCGCACAGCGGGCCCCTTACCCGGCTTCACATGCTGGAATTCCATAATTTGCTGGAGTTTATTGTCGATCTTGAGCACAAGACCATTCTTGAAATCAGCGGTTGTTGCCACGCTGGGTACTTCCTTCATGGTTGAGTTATTGATAGAACGCATAAAAACCGATACACGGTTTTCCAACGTAGCAAGGGTACACCACCGCCGACAGTTGGTGCCAACTACACGATCGTGAGGTCTTTCACCAAATGCGTCAGATTCTCGGGTTGACCTGCAGTAATGACGAGGGTGTCTTCGATACGTACCCCACCCTTTGCCGGGCACGCAAAATGCCCGGGTTCCACGGTAAGCGTCATGCCCTCGACAAGTTCCCCCTGCCCCGAGGCCGCGGCGTAGGGGGATTCGTGCAGGTCCAGGCCCACGCCGTGACCGGTGGAGTGCACGAAGTATTCGCCGTAGCCGGCGTCGGTAATGATGTCGCGGCAGGCTTTGTCTACGTCGGAAAGTTTCGCGCCGGGGATAGCGGCAGCCACACCCGCGAGCTGGGCTTTCAACACAATATTGTAGATTTCCGTGGCGAAATCGTCGGCGTGGCCGATGACCACGGTGCGGGTGGTGTCGGAGTTGTAGCCGGCGGCGTGGGCGCCGAAGTCAACGGTGACGATATCGCCTTCTTCAAGCACCCGGGCGCCGGGTTCGTGGTGGGGCATGGCGGAGTTTGGCCCGGAGGCAACGATGGTTTCAAAGCTGGTGCGTTCCGCACCGTGGAGGCGCATTTTGTATTCCAGGTCGGCGGCCACTTCCGTTTCGGTGCGGCCGGCCCGAATGAGGTTTTCGTCGATAAGCTCCTGGAATGCGGTATTGGCGATCACCGCAACCTCGCGGAGTCGCTCTAGCTCGTAGGGTTCCTTTGACGAGTCGGACATCTTCGATGACGCCACTGATGGGCACGAGGGTGACGTCTTCACCGGCGGCTTTTTTTCCAGGCTTTGCAGCTGCGATACGGACACGAAGTCGGCTTCAAACCCGACGCGTTTTGGACCTGTGACGGTGGCGAGCAGGTCGGGGCCTACCGCGCGGGCGTCGAGGGCCTTAATGTCGGGTACCTCAGCGGCGATTTGGGTGAGATACCGGCCGTCCGTGGCGATCTGCGCCTCTAGGTCCTTGTGGAGCAATAATGCACCGTTGGATCCCGAGAACCCCGACAGGTAGCGCACATGCGTCAGGTGGGTGACGAGCATGGCGTCAACGCGTTGCGCTGCGAGTTTTGCGGATAGGGCGCGACGGCGGGACAGGAATCGGGTGTCGGATAAAGGCATAATGTCACTCCTAATGAAAAACTTATTTTTCAGCTAAGAAGCACATTACACCGCTTATCGACGTGCGAAATAATCTATCGCCAACCGGTAGCCTTCGACCCCTAAACCTGCGATAACACCCACCGCAATGGGGGACAGTAGACTTTTCTGCCGGAAGGGTTCCCGGGCGTGCACGTTGGAGATATGTACCTCCACGAACCCGGACGTGTCGGCCACTTCGGCGAGGGCGTCCCGTAACGCCACCGACGTGGGTGAACCCGCCCGGGTTGATAATCACCGGCCACCCGTTGTCGGCCGCCTCATGCACCCAGTCGATGAGTTCGCCTTCGTGGTTGGATTGCCGACACGTCACCTCGATGCCGTACTGCGCCGCGTGGGTGGTCACCGTGTCGGTCACGTCCGCCAGGGTGGTGTGCCCGTACACGTCGGGTTGTCGTTTGCCTAGCCGGTTGAGGTTCGGGCCGTTTACCACCATGATATGCATCGCGTTCTTCCCTTTATTTCCCGGAAATCTGCTGGTAGGCGGCCTCAAGTTCGGCTTTGGTGGCGTCGGTGATGCGGGTGCACTCCCCCACCTTGGTGAGGGCCACAAACCGGATCTTACCGTCCCGGTTTTTCTTATCCCGCGTCATGCCTCGATACAGCCGATCAAATTCGCCGGGCTTATAGCTGGTGGGCAGGCCAACGCTCGACAAAATGTTGGCGTGGCGCGCCACCAGCTCCGCGTCGATCAGCCCTCGGGCGTGGCTGAGGTTGGCGATGAACATCATGCCCACCGCCACCGCGTTACCGTGCCGCCAGGCGAACTGCTCATTGAGTTCGACCGCGTGCCCGAAGGTGTGCCCATAGTTGAGGATTTCCCGCAGCCCGGATTCTTTCAGGTCCTCCCCCACCACGGATGCTTTCACCGCCACCGACCGGCGGATGAGTTCCGGCAGATAGCCGCCATCGGCAACCCGCAGGCAGGCAGCCGGGTCAGTTTCGTAGCGTTGCAGAATCACCGGGTCGGCGATGAACCCGGTCTTGATGATCTCCGCGGAGCCCGCCACGATTTCCCCCTCGGGGAGGGTGGCCAGCATGTCCAGGTCGATGAAGACCGCCGCCGGCTCGTGGAAGGCACCCACCAGGTTTTTGCCCGCGGCAGTGTTCACCCCGGTTTTGCCGCCCACCGCGGCATCGACCATGGCCAGCAGGGTTGTGGGCACCTGGATCACCCGCACGCCCCGCATCCAGGATGCGGCAACGAAACCGGCCAGGTCGGTGGCGGCTCCCCCACCGATGCCGATCACCACGTCCCGGCGGCCGAATGCTTTCTCCCCAGCTCGTTCCAGCAGTTTTCTGCGACCGCGAGGGTTTTGCCGGATTCGGCGTCGGGGATCTCAATGATGGTTGGGGTGATACCGCGGGTTTTGGCGGCTTCGGCCAGGGCGGTGGCGTAGTCGGCCAGGGCCGGTTGGGTGATAATGGCGATCTGGGTGGGGTGAAGTTCGGCGGCGAAAATCGGTGATGGTGCCGGCAAGATCATGCCCAATGGTGACGGTGTATGGGCTGGGTCCGGTCACGTCAACGGTGGTGACGGCTGCGGTAGCGGGATTATCGGGGGTGCTCATGCGTGGTTCCTTCCATGCCATGGGGCCGTAGATGGATGAACAATGTGTGGTGGCGTCTCGCCTGGCTGGATTCGCCGGCATGTCGCCGATGGTCCTCTAGCAGGCGGTGGCCTCAAGATATGCCATTATATCGGCCACGAGTTGCTGTGGGGTACGTTTGTCGGTGCATACGTGCAGGTCAGCAACCTGGGAGTAGAAGGGTCGCCGGGTTGCCAGCAGCTTTGTGAAGTGCGCCAGGGGGTCTTCGGCTGCTAATACTGGCCGGCTGTCGTCGCCTTGGGTGCGGCGCACTCCTTCTTCCGCGCTCATGTCGATCCACACCACTGGGTGCTCCACAAGCAGGTTCCGATTCGATTCAGTAAGCACCGCACCCGCCGCCCAGGCTGATGACCCCCGTTGTTGCAGGGCTGCCGCCACCTGTTCGGCCTCTAATCTACGAAATTCTGGCTCGCCTAGCTCGCTGAATACCGTGCCGCAGGTTTTACCGGTCGCTTCTTCGATCATGTGGTCCGTATCGATGAGTACCGTGTTGAGGGTGTGCGCCAACCGGCGGCCAATGGTTGTTTTACCGGCACCCGGTGGGCCGACCAGCACCACGTGCGGTTTTAAGTGTTGCACTTACTCATCAACTCCTCTTGTGTAGGTTTTATACGCACTGGTTTTTCAGTTCACGTCGTCTGGAAACTGAACCCGGCGGGCAACATGTTCCTGATAAGCCGCAATATTACGCTTTGTTTCCCCCAACGAGTCGCCGCCGAATTTTTGCAAGACCGCCCGGGCCACCACCAGGGCCACCATGGCTTCTGCTACCACCCCGGCTGCCGGTACCGCACACACGTCCGAACGCTGATGAATTCCGGTTGCGGGTTTTCCGGTGGCCATGTCCACGGATTTCAAGGCGCGCGGCACGGTGGAAATTGGTTTCATGGCGGCGCGCACCCGGAGGGTTTCCCCGTTGGTCATGCCCCCTTCCAGCCCGCCGGCCCGGTTGGTGGTGCGGGTCAGGGTGTGACCAGATCGGATGATTTCATCGTGGGCTTCGGAGCCGCGGCGGCGGGCTTCGGCAAACCCATCACCGATTTCTACGCCCTTGATGGCCTGGATGCTCATGAGGGCGGCCGCGAGCTGGGCGTCGAGCCGATCGTCGCCGCTGATGTGCGACCCCAATCCGATGGGGAGCCCGGAAACGATGACTTCCACGATGCCGCCCAGGGTGTCGCCGGCTTTCTTGGCCGCTTCGATTTCAGCGATCATAGATTCTTCGGCGGCTTGGCCTTCCGGCGTGGCAGTGTTCGCACGAACCGGGGAGGCATCAATCGCACCAAGATCATCGAACGCGGGTTCGGGACCATCGTAAGGGTCTCGAACGCCCAATCGAAATAACGTGGGAGAACACTTCGCCCCCAAAGTTGCACGCAATAGGTTTCGGGCGGCGGTGGCGGCAGCGACCCGGGCGGCGGTTTCGCGGGCGGAGGCGCGCTCCAGGATGGGCCGGGCTTCATCGAAGTCGTATTTGAGCATGCCGGCGAAATCGGCGTGTCCGGGACGGGGTCGGGTGAGTTTCGCGCCCCGTCCGGAGTCGAGTGCCGCAACGGCCTCGGGGTCAGTTGGGTCGATGGGGTCGGCGGACATGAGGGTGGTCCACTTTGGGCCATTCGCTATTGCCAATCATGATGGCAATGGGGCTGCCCGAGGGTTTCGCCGTGACGCACGCCGCCGAGTATGGTGACCGCGTCGGCTTCGAATTTCATGCGGGCGCCCCGACCATAACCGAGTCGGCGGCGAGCCAATTGGGCGGCTATGTCCGTGGTGGTAAGCGGCACCCCGCTTGGCATGTGTTCCACCATGGCGATGAGTGCTTGTCCGTGGGATTCTCCTGATGTTGACCAGCGCAGCATGAAGGCAATTATGACATGTGCTGGTGGATTTTCGTGCTTTTACCCCCTATCGAAGTGGATAAAAGTGCTTGACGCTGGGTGGCAAGCAAGAACGATGATGCATCCTAGAATCATGGCGGGCCCGTGAGGTATCTTGGTTCGTTTAAAAACCATGGCTCCCACCAGGGTGAGTATTTGCGCAAGAAAAATGGCGGTAAACACGGGCCAAATGCCGTCGGCCCCAATGATGATCCCCAGGCTGGGGGCGAGTTTGATATCGCCGCCACCGATACCACCGGCAAGCAGGGCGATCATGAAATAGAGGAAGAACCAGACCAGCCCGCCAAAAAGCGCAATATAGTTCAGGCGGGCGGCAATAATAATGAGGCAGCAAAAACCGGCATGGTGAGGTTGTCGGGAAGGCGCTGGTATTTCAGGTCATACCAACATAACGCCAGGGCCCAGGCTGCGCCGATGACTATTGTGACAGCGGGCCACATGATGTGAGTGCCGCCCACATTGCTTCGCGGGGGGCAGGGTATCCGGTGAATTGTTCGAATTGACCATAGGCCTGGTGCGCAAGCATGACGTGCCCGCCAACCGCAGGCAGGTGCCGGTTACGGGCCGCGGTCACAAGGGGGGTGGGCCAGGGGTCGTAAATGACGTCAAGAAGTGGCGCCTGCGCTAGCTTATCGACGTGCTCCGCTATCCCCGCAGCGGGCACGGTGGAAATAATCACGTCCGCGGTTGCGCAGGTGGTGGATATAGTGTCGTCATAGGGGACGAAATCAACCTGGAGGCCAATGGCGGCAATGAGATCGGCCAGTTCCCGGCTGCGGTCGCTGCGGTTAATGATGGTGACATGGGATACGCCAAGTTCCGCAAGCGCCCACAGGGCGGGGCGAGCGGTGCCACCGGCACCAATGATGACGGCGGTTCCGAGATGGGGGCTGGGGGCGTCGAAAAGCGTGCGGATGGCACCAGTTACGCCGTCGCAATCGGTGTTGTCGGCACGCCAACCATCACCATTGCGTACCAGGGTATTGGCCGAGCCTATGAGTCGGGCGCGGTCGGTGATTTCATTTGCGACGGCAAGCGCCGCGAATTTTCCGGGCATAGTCACAGAAAAACCCCGAAATGATGCGTCGGCACTAGCCACTACTTGGGGTAGTTCGTGCTCGTCACATTCAATTCGGGTGTATTCCCATTGTGTTAACCCCAGCGCCCGGTAGCCCGCATTGTGCAGGAGTGGGGAGAGGGAATGGGCGATGGGTTTACCTAGAACCGCGGCTTGATGGCGTGCCATGAAAAGTCCTTGTGGAAAATCTTATAGGAATAGGTTTTCTTCAGAACTTTAGCGCACCGTCAGCGCCGCGGTTACTTTTTTCACCGCGCGCCGCTACATCAAGGTGCTAGCTGCTGCGGGAGGACAGGCCGCCACCGGTGGAGCCGCCCTGGGAGTGGGAGTTGCCGTTCCCACCACCAGCACCGGAGCTGTTGCCGGTGGAGCCACCGGTAATGCGCTGGAACAGGTTGGACACCACCTTGACGATGCCGCCCAGGCCGATGACTGCGGCAACGACGCCGAGCAGGCCACCGGAGCCGGCCAGGGAGCCTTGGGCTTGGGACTTGCTGTTGCTGTTGCCATTGCCACCACCAATGGAGCCGCTGTTGCCGCCGCCAATGGAACCATTATTACCGTTGTTGCTGCCGCACTTGCCGTCGCTCTTACCCTTGTCGCACTTCGGGGGCTGCTCAGAGTCAGACGTCTTCGGGGTGTCGGTAGCAGTTGGTGGGGTGCTAGTCGACGTGGACGGAGTATCCGTCTGGTCGGAGGCGTATCGGTCTTCGTAGGCGGCGTATCCGTGGAGGTCTTCGGCGTATCCGTAGACGTTGGCGGAGTGCTGGTCGACGTTGGTGGGGTATCCGTCTCGTGGGAGGCGTATCCGTAGAAGTCGGCGGGGTGTCGGTGGACGTCTTCGGCGTGTCCGTCTTCGTCGGTGGAGTATCGGTCTTCGTGGGAGGCGTATCCGTGGACGTTGGTAGTGTCCGTCTTCGTCGGAGGGGTGTCCGTCTTCGTCGGAGGGGTGTCCGTCTTGGTGGGCGGCATCCGTAGACGTTGGTGGAGTGTCCGTCTTCGACGGAGGCGTATCAGTCTTCGTCGGAGGGGTGTCCGTCTTGGTGGGAGGCGTATCCGTGGACGTTGGGGCGTATCAGTCTTCGTGGGAGGCGTATCCGTGGACGTCGGCGGCGTATCAGTCTTCGGGGGAGGCGTATCCGTAGACGTCGGCGGGGTATCCGTCTTGGTTGGCGGTGTGTTAGTCGACGTTGACGGGGTGTCGGTCTTCGATGGCGGAGTCTTGGTTTCGTCACCACCGGAACGACGGATGGAACCATCGTCGATAGTGGATGAAGTCGGTAGGCATATCGGGGCCGCGAGTAATGATCTTGCGAACTACCATGCCCTCCCGCTGGTTGTCCCAGGTCACTTCGATAGAACCGTCGGCGTTGACCTTCTCAACAACACCGACATGGCCTTCGCTATGACCCCAGTAGGTAGCGGTCCATTGTTGGTTCCAGTAGGCCACGGCCCCCACGGTGGGAGTCTTATCCTTGTGGCCGGGTGCCCGTTGAATCCATTGCGAAGCGTCGCCCCAGCTTGCTTGTTCGCGCATACCGCCTTTCGCCAGACGATAAGCAACGTAGCGGGAGCAGCTGTGATTGCCGTTGTTTCCTGGGTAGCGAGTATCCGCCCAGGTACCAGTGCGCTCACCATAGCCGCTGAAGGTCAAGCAGCTATAGCTGCCCTTGACCTGGCACAAAGTACGTGGCTCAGCGGTGGCAACCTGTGCTTGCTGGGCCACCAGCATAATGCCGGCAGCCGCAGCCAAGACCCGGCGAGCGGTGCGATGTTGAGAGTTTTTCCCCATTGAAAAAGCCCTTCTTTCTGAAGATGAATGACACATCCGAATGACAGTGGATGAAGTTTTGTTGGCCAACGACCCTGATAGTCGCATAGGAGAAAAGTGTTTTTCAATGGGTGCTTTCACATACGGGGGTGCCCAAAAACACCAGGTAAACATAAACTTTATCAATACTTGTGCAGTTGTTAAGTATGAAAGAAGGAGAGCCTGAAACGTCGAAAAGTAAAAAGTGCTATTTATATAATGTAGTTCTTATGCTGATTCATATAATTAAATCTTTATTTGTGACAAATCCGCTATTCGTTAAATTTTTCCTCGTGGTAAATGGGAACTAGTCCGATAGCAAGATGAAAAAATTTCACTTATTTATAGGTAGCTGGAAAAATATTTTTCTAAAAAGTTAGACATAACAGATACATACGCTATAAGAATAATTAGCACTTTTACCACATTAATCCCAGGTAATTCCGCCCCAGCGCTGGTCATGACCTTGCCACTTTCTAACCATTAACTAAAGGCATGATAATAAAATCCATTATTACCCCTTATAGGGCACATACCCCCATTCCCCGCCATCCCCGGGCCCTGGGGCAGAAACCGCGAAACAAGGACCGTACCGGAGCAAACCGGCACGGTCCTCATCGCCATAATAACTGGTCAGACCACCTATGGGCTATTGGCGCCTGGAGTTCAGCACGTCGCCCTTTTGCGCTTCCTCCACCGCAGCCAGGTGCTGCTCATATGTGTCAGAGAACACCGTCCGGCCATTCTTGTCAACCGTCACGAAGAACAGCCACTTACCTTCCTCTGGGTTTTCCATTGCCTCAATCGCCTTGATTGACGCCGACGCAATGGGAGTTTCCGGCAGGCCTTCCTTCGCGTACGTGTTCCATGGGGTCTGCCGATTCCGGTCCGCATCGGTGGTAGCAACCCTCAACCTCGGGCAGATCATAGTTCACCGTGGAGTCGAACTCTAGTTTCATTGGCTTGTGCAACCGATTGAGGATTACGCGGGCGACCTTACCGAAGTCATTTGCCGGCGCTTCCCGCTCCACAAGCGATGCTGCTGTCAATAACTCGTAGGGACTCAACCCAATTACCTGGGCTCGACTCTCAATATTGGTCTTCTGATATTCCTGAGCGGACTTAGTAATGAGGTCTTTGAGGATCGCCTTAGCGTCACTCTTGGGATCAATCGTGTACTCCCCCGGCGCGATCAAACCTTCCAAGCGTTTCGGGTCAGCCCCGCGGCGGGTCACTGGTTCAATTGCCCAGGCTGGGACCCCTAATTCTTGCAGATTAGCTGTCGAGGCTTCTTGTTGTAGTGCTTCGATAGTGATGCAATGGTCGGAGTTTTCGAAGCACGTTACTTTGGAGATCTTGGAGAAGATGCCGTAGCGTACATCGTTTTCGCCGCCGCCGACGCCTTTGACGTCCATAGAGTCCATCGCCGCCGTTGACCGCGAGTGCTTCGATTTTGTTCTTGGGATCAAGGAGTGCCGCGAGGGCGGCTTTCACGCTCATTTCGCGTTGCAGCCGGTACACCCCGGGTTTGAAATTGCTCGCATTAGGGTTGTTATATGTCGCCGTTTGGAACACAGATTCGTTTGCGATAATGCCCCGTTGTTTCAGTTCTGGCCCTAGTTCGGAGAGGGTTTGGCCGTCTTTCACTGTGATGAGTTCGTATTGGCCATTGCCGCTCCCCTTATAGTCACGCGTCGAGGTGGTAGCTAACTGTGTGCCTATGTATATTGCAGCTCCGAGAAGAAGAATCAAGGAAGCGAGCAGGACTGCTGCGCCACGTTGACGTCGCTTGACGTATTTCACCTTGCGCATAAGTATTCGAGGCTCTCCTTGTGTTTGATAACTTTTCCGTTACGATTTTACTGTTCTTGGTGTTGTGGTGCTGACAGGGTGGTGTCCTGTGCAGATAATTCGTTCGTCCGTCGAGCCAAGATTGCAGAATCTCCACGGCAGCGGCTTGATCGATGATTTTTCGGCCGGATTTTTCGCTAACCCCACTCGCGCGTAGTGCCTGATGTGCTACTACGGTTGATAGCCGTTCATCGGCCATTCGGACGGGGATTGATAGTTCCAGTCCTTTGAGGCGGCGGTTGATGCGGAAGGCGATTTCTTTGGCGTGTTTGACGCTTTTGGAGCCGTTGCCTTTGAGGTCGCGGGGTAGGCCGACGATGACTTCAACAACGTTGTTGTCTGTGATGAGGGTGATGAGTCGTTCGATGTCGGACTTTGTCGCGGTCTTTGAATCCGGTTTCGCGTTTGATGGTTTCTAGGGCATGGCGAGGGTGGCGTCGGTTCCAGAGAGTGCGACACCGATGCGCACGGTTCCTACGTCGACGCCGAGGCGGCGTCCGGGCCCGGGGTCATGAACGCCGGGTTGGTCTGGGTGTTATCGGTGCCATGCGTAGCCTTTCGTGGTGGGTGTGGGGGTAAAAGGTTATGAGCCGATAGTTAACCGTACTCGAATATTGTGACTGTGGAGTACATTATGGGCGAATTGGGGAAAACCCGTGGTGCGGCGGTGGTAATGCACGCCGCCTATAACCTTAGGCTCTTAGTCTAACGGCGGGGCACTGTTGCGGAAAATCGACGGTGGTGTTTGTGCCTCCTGTACCCCCTGTGTAGCGGGTTTTCATAAGGAAAACGGGTGTCCTCCCGTGTGGGAGAAGCACCCGTTTTGTGCCGTGGGTTAGAGGGTGGCGATGTGATCCGAGGCGGCTTTCAGGCCTTCAGGTAGGCCGTCGGGGTTACTGCCGGAGCCTTGGGCCATGTCGGGTTTTCCGCCGCCACGGCCATCGATATAGGGGTTGAGGGTTTTCACGATGGTGCCGGCGTTTGCGCCGCGGGCGATGGCTTCTTTGGTTGCGGCCACGACGAATGGTACTTTGCCGTCGCTTGTCGACGACGCGAGGAGCACCACTCCGGCTTCCCCGGCGAGGTGGTTTTTCACATCTGCCGCTAGGGTGCGTAGGTCGCCAGCGGTGGTGCCGTCGGGGAGTACCGCGGATGCCACGATGATGCCGTTGGGCAGGTGGGCGCGGGCCACTAGGCGGCTGCCTTGGGCGAGGAGTTCGGCTTTGCGGAGGTTTTCGATGGTTTTTTCCGCTTCTTTGAGTTTTGTTGTGAGTTGGGCGATGCGGTCTGGTACTTCCGCGGATGGTGCTTTGAGTGCGGAGGCCAGGCCGGCCACGAGGGCGCGTTCCTTGCTGAGGTATTTGAAGGAGTCCAGGCCGGAGTAGGCTTCGATGCGGCGGGCCCCGGAGCCGATGGAGGATTCCCCGAGAATGGATACGGGCCCGATTTGGGAGGAATGGGCGACGTGGGTGCCGCCGCAGAGTTCCATGCTGAAGGGGCCGCCGATTTCGACGACGCGCACAATGTTGCCGTAGTTTTCGCCGAAGAGGGCCATTGCGCCCATGGCTTTGGCTTCGTCCAGGGTGGTTTCGATGGTGTTGACTTGCCAGTCGGCGTCTACAGCCTGGTTGGTGATGAGTTCGATGTGCTCCAACTGTTCCGGGGTGAGTTGTTCCGTGTAGTTGAAGTCGAACCGTAGGTAGCCGGGTTTGTTCATGGAGCCGGCCTGGACGGCGGTGGGGCCTAAGACTTCGCGGAGAGCGGCGTGAATCAGGTGGGTGGCGGAGTGTGCTTGGCGGGCGGCGTGCCGCCAGGCGGGGTCGACGGCTGCGGTGACGGTGTCGCCGAGGGCGAAGCCGCCGGATTCCACGGTGGCCCGGTGAACCCAGAGTTTTTTGCCGATTTTTTGCACGTCGTTGACCCGGAGCAGGCTATCGCCGAGGGTCATGGTGCCGCGGTCGCCGATTTGGCCGCCGGCTTCGGCGTAGAAGGTGGAGGCGTCGAGGATGACCTCAACATCGTGGCCGGCTGATACTTCGGATACTTTTTTGCCGTCGCTGAGCAGGCCGATCACGTGGGATTGGGCGGTGAGTTCGTCGTAGCCGATGAATTCGGTGGGGTGGTTGTCTACCCAGTCGCGGTAGATAGACAGGTCTGTGTGCCCGTGTTTTTTCGCCTGGGAGTCGGCTTTTGGCCCGGGCTCGTTGTTCGGCCATGAGTGTGTCGAAAGCCTTCGGTGTCGACTTGCAGCCCGGCTTCGGCGGCCATTTCCAAGGTGAGGTCGATGGGGAACCCGTAAGTGTCGTGCAGGGCGAAGGCGTCCGCGCCGGCAACGGTGGTTTTGCCTTCTTGCTTGATTTTTGCTGCCGTGGTTTCGAAGAGTTCGGTGCCGGATTCGAGGGTTTTCAGGAAAGCGGTTTCTTCGGTGATGGCGACGCGTTGGATGCGTTCGCGGTTGTCAGCAATTTCCGGGTAGGAGGGGGTCATGGTGTCCATGATGGTGTTCATGAAGCTTTCCATGGTTTTGCCGGTGGCGCCGAGGAGCCGGGCGGATCGGATGATGCGGCGCAGGAGTCGGCGCAGGATGTAGCCGCGGCCTTCGTTGCCGGGGGTGACACCGTCGAGGATGAGCATCATGGCGGTGCGGGAGTGGTCAGCGATGACCCGGAACCTGATGTCGTCTTCGTGGTTGGCACCGTAGGCGGCGCCGGTGAGGCGTTGGGCCTCGTCGATGACGGGCCGCAGGAGGTCGGTTTCGTAGACGTTGTCGACGCCTTGGAGAAGGCAGGCGATTCGTTCCACGCCCATGCCGGTGTCGATGTTTTTCTTCGGCAGGGGCCGAGGATTTCGAAGTTGTCTTTGCCGGTGCCGGCGCCGCGTTCTTTCTCCATGAACACGAGGTTCCAGATTTCCAGGTAGCGGGAGTCGTCGGCGGCGGGGCCGCCTTCGTTGCCGTATTCGGGGCCGCGGTCGTAGTAGATTTCGGAGGAGGGCCCGCAGGGGCCGGGGATGCCCATGGACCAGAAGTTGTCGGCCATTCCGAGGCGTTGGATGCGTTCGGCAGGGGATGCCGACCACGTTTTCCCAGATGTTGGCGGCTTCGTCGTCGTCAAGGTACACGGTGACCCAAATTTTTTCGGGGTCGAAACCGTATCCGCCTTCGTCGATGGGGTTGGTCAGGAGCGACCAGGCGTGGGTGATGGCGCCTTCTTTGAAGTATTGGCCGAAGGAGAAAGTTGCCGGCCATTTGGAAGAATGTGTTGTGGCGGGTGGTAATGCCAACTTCCTCAATATCCAAAGTTCGAACACATTTTTGGATGCTTGTGGCGGTGCCATTGGGAAACGGCGGCGTCTGCTGGCCCAAGAAATACGGCTTAAACGGCACCATGCCCGCATTGACAAACAACAGGTTGGGGTCGTCAAGAATCAACGACGCGCTGGGTACCGCCTCATGCCCAGCCTTAACAAAATGATGAGTAAAACGTTCCCGAATCTCGTGAGTCTGCACGGTGGTTAAAGTCCTTACACTATTGTCCAGTTTCGCCCCCACACCCATGGTCTAGAGGCACATAATTTGGTTACTTTAGCACTTCGCCTCGAATTAATGCTCGTAGCTTTTCGACGACCCCAGCCAGGCGGCCCTCGTTTCCCCGCATCGTCGGCTGGTAATATGTCACCCCGGCCAAACTGTCGGGTAAATACTGTTGCGCCACCACCCCGTGGGGATCATCGTGCGGATACACATACCCCAACCGCGTTCCCTAAATCCTGGGCACCGGCGTAATGCCCGTCCCGCAAGTGCGGCGGCACCGCCCCGGACTTTGCCGCCCGCACATCCCCCATCGCTTGGTCAATCGCCACATACGCCGCATTCGACTTCGGTGCGGTGGCTAGATAGATTGTGGCCTCCGCCAGGGGAATCCGCGCCTCCGGCATGCCGATAAGCTGCACCGCCTCCGCCGCGGCCACCGCCACCGATAATGCTTGCGGGTCTGCCAACCCCACATCCTCCGCGGCCGCGATCACCAGCCTGCGGGCCACAAACCGGGGGTCCTCCCCCGCCACCAGCATTCGGGCTAGATAGTGCACCGCCGCATCCACGTCCGACCCTCGAATCGACTTAATGAATGCGCTCGCCACATCGTAGTGCTGGTCCCCATCCCGGTCGTAGCGAGACCACCGCCCGGTCAGTATTCGCAGCCACCACGTCCACCGACAGTCTCGCCCCGTCCGGCACCGACCCGCGGCCGCTTCCAGGTATGTGAGGCTGCGCCGCGCATCGCCCCCGAGACAATGCCACCAGCTGATCAATCGCCGCATCCGATGCGGTAATCCGACCCCCAAGGCCCCGATCGTCCACCAGCGCCCGCCGCAGCACCGCCCGTACCGACGTATCATCGAGCGACTCCAGCTTCACAATCAGCGACCGCGATAATAGCGGCGCCACCACGGAAAAGCTCGGGTTTTCCGTGGTTGCCGCGACCAGCAACACCACCCGGTTTTCCACCGCCGCCAACAGCGCATCCTGCTGGGTCTTGGAAAACCGGTGCACCTCGTCGATGAACAGCACCGTCGACATGCCCTGGATCAGGTCGCGCCGGGCTTGGTCGATGACGGCACGGACTTCTTTCACCCCGGAGTTCAGTGCGGAAAGGCCCACAAATTTTCGGGCGGTGGCCTGCGAAATGAGGGAGGCTATGGTGGTTTTGCCCGTGCCAGGGCGGCCCGTAGAGGATCACGCTGGCGTCACCGGAGCCCTCGATGAGCCGGCGCAGTGGTTTTCCCGCCGCCAACACGTGGTCTTGGCCTGCTACTTCGTCCAGGGTACGGGGCCGCATGCGGGCGGCCAGGGGTGCGGTGGGGCTCACCGCGAAATAGTCCCCACCAGAAGACCCGGCCCTGCCCGTGGGGGCGTCGAAAAAGCGTGCCGTCGGTCATGACTCCAGTCGTTTCAGCACATCGCGGGCGAACTCCTCACCGCCGCGAAACCGGGGGTCGGTGCCGCGGGCCGCAAACCGTTCCAGGGATTCAAACGTGTCATACAGGTCGAGGCGAATCAGCCGCATATCGTCCTCATCCAGCGGCAGGGCCTTACCGGAGAGCACCTCGGCGGCCCAGGGCACGCTGGACTCCACCACATCCCTGCGATCATGCCCTCACCGTCTTTCCGATCAGCTGTTCGAATTGTTCGCCATCCATGTCGAAATGCATAAACGCCATCGAGGAAAAAAACACCAGGCGATCATCGCCGCCAGAATGCGGGCATTCAATCGCTGCCGATTTTTCACATTCGGCCACATGCCCCCAACTTCCTGCACCCATGACTCGATGAACACGTCGGATTCATTATCGGAAATGGGTCTAGTCGCCAGGTTTCTGGGGAAGCCCTGACACCACACAGGCTACGTCGAACGCCGCGTCGCGGAATCCCGCCCACTCATAATCCAGAAAGTATGTTCGATCAGAAACGATGATGTTTTCTGGCGCTAAGTCAAACGGGGGTAAAACGCCCGATGCTGCCCCTGACACCAGCCGGCGAATCGCCCTCGGCTGCAAACTCATGCACCGCGGCCGGCACCGGCACGCCCGCCGCCGCAACCAACCGCTCCCCCACCGTGATCGCCGCAGTCAGCATGTGCTCCCGGTACTTATTGAAGCTGCGCAAATGGGAATGTTTTGACAGCATGCGGGTCAATAGCACCCGAAAGTCCGATTCTTTATCGGCCGTGCCGGCGTGCATTTTTCCCAATCGCCCGCCCCAACGATCGGAATAATTCCACCCGATGCTTCGGCGTGGACCCCATGAGCAGTTCCGCAAACGTGTCACCATCACCGGCGTCGGTAATGACCAGGATTTTCTTCTCCACATCGTGGGCGAGCAGCACTGGACCGGGCCGAATGTCCTCATTCAGGCTGGTCGTGAATTGGTAGGCCACTATTTCCCGAATCAGATTGACCTGCTCCGAAATATCCCCCGCCCCCGGCACGTATTTCAAGACCACGGATCGTTGTTGCAGGAAGGGTGACGGCATCACCTGGCACGCAAAACCACTGCGTTACCGGAACCGGACAGCACTTTCACCTCGGTGAGCACTTGGTTACCACCAAACCGTTGCGACAATAACGCCTCACCGGTTGCGACAATGTCGTGGATTAGTGTGTCATGGACGAAACCTCGACCAGGGCTAGCATTCATCAGGTTGCGACCTTTTATTGTAAAAATTGGATGATTTAGGAAAGTATCAATACTTTGGGACAGCACAGTGCAGGAGCCAAACATGTTTGGCACCCAACGAGGCTGCAACCAAAACTGGAACCAGCGTAAGCGGGCCAATAACAAACGAGCCTACTTGAAGGTTTCCTCCCAAAGTAGGCTCGTTACTTAAGACTGAGCGAAGAATCTCTTACCCAAAACTCAAAACCCGGCAAATCGCGCCAGCCAATGCCACCACCACCGATGCCGATACCGTCACCGCTGCCCCAATAATGCAGGTCATAATGGTGATACCGGTGCCGATGGCGGTAGCGTCACTGCGGCTAGTTCTTAGGATTTCTTGGGCTTAAAATCCACGCCGGTTTCGTTACGCTGCTGCGCCGAGATGGGTGCCGGGGCATCCGTCAATGGGTCCACGCCGCCGCCCGACTTGGGGAACGCGATCACGTCCCGGATGGAATCAAACCCGCCAAGCAGGGAAACAATGCGGTCCCAGCCCAGGGCCACACCACCGTGCGGCGGGGCCCCGAACGCAAACGCATCGAGCAGGAACCCAAACTTTTCCTGCGCCTCTTCTTCGGTGATGCCCATCACCTTAAACACGCGTTCCTGTACGTCACGGCGGTGAATACGGATCGAACCGCCGCCGATTTCGTTGCCGTTGCACACAATGTCGTAGGCGTTCGACAGGGCACCGCCCGGATCGGTGTCGAAGGTGTCGAGGCACTCGTCCGTGGGGGCGGTAAACGCATGGTGCACCGCCGTCCAGGCGGAATGGCCCAGGGCCACATCGCCGGAAGCCTTGGCCTCGGCGGAGGGTTCGAACATGGGTGCGTCAACCACCCAGGTGAACGCCCAATCGCCTTCCTTGATGAGGCCCAGCTTGCGGGCGATCTCGCCCCGGGCGGCCCCCAGGAGGGCGCGGGACGACTTGGTTTCGCCGGCGGCGAAGAAAATGCAGTCACCCGGCTGCGCCCCCACGTGGGCGGCAATGCCGTTCCGTTCCGCATCGGATAGGTTTTTCGCCACCGGGCCGCTGGCCTCGCCATCTTCCCCAATCAGAATGTAGGCCAGGCCCTTCGCGCCCCGCTGTTTCGCCCATTCCTGCCAGGCATCCAACTGCCGGCGCGGCTGGGATGCGCCCCCGGCCATGACCACGGCACCCACGTATTCGTTTTGGAACACCCGGAACGGGGTGTTGCTAAAGAACTCGGTGCACTCCACCAGTTTGATGTCGAACCGCAGATCGGGCTTGTCGGAACCATAGTCCCGCATGGCCTCCGCATAGGTCATGCGGGGAATCGGGGTGGGGATGGTGTAACCGATCAGCTGCCACAGGGCGACCAGGATTTCTTCCACAATGGCGATGATGTCCTCTTGGTCGACAAAGCTCATTTCCATGTCAAGCTGCATGAATTCGGGTTGCCGGTCGGCCCGGAAGTCCTCATCCCGGTAGCAGCGGGCCAACTGGTAGTAGCGTTCCATGCCGGCCACCATGAGCAGCTGTTTAAACAGTTGGGGGGACTGCGGCAGGGCGTACCAGGAGCCGGGCTTGAGCCGGGCCGGCACCACAAAGTCGCGGGCGCCCTCCGGGGTGGAGCGGGTCAGGGTGGGGGTTTCGATCTCCACAAAATCATGTTTTTCCAGCACCCGGCGCGCCGCCTTATTGGCTTCCGAACGTAGCCGGAGAGCGCCGCCTGGGCGGGTCGGCGCAGGTCCAGGTAGCGGTATTTGAGGCGGGTTTCTTCGCCCACTTCGCCGCCTTTGGCGGTGTCGTCGATTTGGAATGGGGAGGGCGGCTGCTTCGTTGAGGACGTCGAGTTCGGTCACGTTCACTTCGATGTCGCCGGAGGCCAGGTTGGGGTTTTCCGAGCCTGCGGGGCGGGCTTCGACCACCCCGGTGACTTTGATGCAGAATTCGCTGCGAAGGTGGTGGGCGGTTTCCGCGACGGCGGGGTCGCGGAAGACGACTTGGGCGATGCCGGAGGAGTCCCGAAGGTCGATGAAGATCACACCGCCGTGATCTCGTCGGCGGGCCACCCACCCGGTTAAGGTTACGGTTTGGCCAGCGGTTTCCTTGCGGAGTTCCCCTGCGAGATGAGTGCGCAGCACGGCACCAAATCCTTTCAGTCGTGAAATCGTTCTTTTGTGTTAAATGCACTGTTGGAATGCTGGGTAAAGATACTACCCTGTGTTGGTGTTGAATCACAGATAGTATCGAGTTGTTTGTGGTTAGTGGATTGGTAAGGTTGGGGCTTTTTGGTTGGGTTGGATTGGGGTGAAGGTTGGAGAAAAATATGGTCGGAGCGGGGTGATCTCGCGGGTGGGGTGGGGGCAAAAACCCGGAAGGCAATATTAAGCAGGTTTGATAGGTGGTGTTTGGGGTGGTTGGCATGCAAAAATAGAGCCCATGACTTTTAAACCTGATGTGCCTCTAGAAGAAGATCGAGTAAAAACTTCGGGCAACCGGGGGTTGGTGATTGGGGGGTAGTAGCATTGGCGCGCTGATTCTGGCGGGGATTTTGTGGTACCTGGGGGTGGATCCAGCCAGTTCCAGGATGTGTTGGGGACGGGTGATGCGTCGACGAGCCAGTCGAGCGTCGGGGCTGGCACATTGCAAGACTACTAATGATGCAAACAAATATGCGGATTGTCGGGTACAGGGTACTTCTGAATCGTTGGATAGGGTGTGGGGTCAGCAGTTGCCGGAGCAGGCGAATCTGCAGTACAAGAGGCCAGAGGTGATCGTTTTCACTAACTCCACTAGGTCGGGGTGTGGAGTGGCGTCATCAGCGACTGGCCCGTTTTATTGCCCCACGGATCAAACAGCCTATTTTGATGTGTCAGTTTTTGACCAGTTAAAGAATTATGGTGCGACGAATACGCCGTTTGCGCAGGAGTATATTGTGGCGCACGAGTTTGGGCATCACATCCAGAAGCTGCAAAACACGTTGGGCATGTCGAATTATAACGAGCCGGGCCCGGAGTCGAATGCGGTGAAGATCGAGTTGCAGGCAGACTGCTACGCCGGGGTGTGGGCTTACCATGCGGAGCGGGATCCTGCGAACGATAAGGTGTCGTTGCAGTCGATTACCGAGGAGGATCTGGCGGGGGCGATTAATGCGGCCCGGGCGGTCGGTGACGATAACATTCAGCAGCGCTCCGGCGGCGAGGTGCGCCCGGACACGTTTACCCATGGTACGTCCGAGCAGCGGCAGGAGGCATTTTTGGCTGGGTACCACACGGGCCAGATGTCGAGCTGTCCCCTGTAGCCGCCCACCGCTGCTTTGCGACGGGCGCCGCTGGTGGTTGTTCGGACTATAGGGAGACTTCGGGGCGGAAGTCTTTCATTTGCCAGCGGCGGTCCCGGTAGGCGGAGAGTGTGGATGCGGTGAGAAACAGGGTGAAAATAATGATGAGGGCCAAAAGTGCCTGGGGGGCGCGGTGGTCGTAGATGGCTTCGGTGCCGAAGATCATGCGGCGGAGCAGGTTGACGGAGTAGGTCATGGGGTCAATGGTGTGAAACCAGCGTAGTGGTGCCGGTTGGGTTTCGGGCGGGTAGAGACCGCCTGAGGAGACGATTTGCAGGGTCATGAGGGCGAGGCACAGGACCCGGCCCACGGTGACGCCGAAAATGTTGTTGAGGCCTTGGGTGATGGTGATGAAGGTGAGAGAGATGAGGCACATGCTTACCCAAAGCCCGAGTTCGTCGATGGCGGTAAGACCCAGGGCGAAGCGTTGGACGAGGAACATGATGGTGGCTTGGGTGAGGCCCACGATGGCGGCGGGCAGGTAGGCGGCGAGGACGGCGCGGAGGGGGATGGCCCCGGAGTCGATGGCGCGGCGGTTGCGGGGGTGCAACAGCATGAAGGTGACGGTGGCGCCGAGAAAGAGGCCGATGGAGATGAACATGGGGGTGAGACCCATGCCGAATATGCCGAGGCTGTCCTTGGGGGTGTTTTCCGCGACGGGGGCGGAGAAGTTCTTTGCGGCACCGTCGGCGAAGGCGGGGACTTTTTGGGCACTCTCGTTGAGTTTGAGGGCGAGTTCCCCCATGCCGTCGTCGAGGGTGACGAGCCCGTCAGCGAGTTGACGGGCGCCGGAGGTGAGTTGTTCGGATCCTTCGGCGAGTTTAGAGGTACCGTCGGCAAGTTTTTTGGTGCCGAGGACGAGCCGTTGGGAGCCGTCGGAGAGTTTGTGGAGGCCTTCGAAAGTTGGCCGGCACCGTCGGCGGCCTTGTTGATGCCACCCCGGTATTCGGCGTTGGGGTCGGTGAGTTGGCGGTGGAGTTCGCTGCGCCGTCGGCGAGTTTGGTGAGTTGGCTGAGCGGGTCGGTGCCGTCGGGGCTGGGGGTGGCGGGGATGCCGTTGGTTTGGATGGTGGTGATGGTGGCGTCGATTTGGTCGGCGAATTGATTGGTTTGGGGCAGGTTGAGGCCCCGCACCTGGCCGGAAAGGTTAATGAGGAGGGTGAGGAGTTGTTGTTGGGTTTGGGCGAGCGTTTGAGCGGGACCGACCACCTGGTTGACGCCGTTGTTGATTTGGCCAGCGCCCGCGCCGAGTTTGTCGGTGGCGTCGGTGAGTTTGGTGAGCCCGTCGGCGAGTTGGCTGGCGGCACCGTCGGCGGTGCCGAGATTGGTGGCGAGCGTTTGGGCGCCCTGGTCGAGTTCGGCGGCGCCGTCTTTGGCGGTTTTGAGGTTGTCGCCTAGTTGTTTGCTGCCGTCGGCGAGTTTGCCGGAGGCGTCGCGGGCTTTGCCTGAGCCTTCCTTAAGCTTGGCGGCACCATCCCCGGCCTTGTGGAGGCCCTGGTCGATGGTGCCGAAACCGACGAGCAACTGGTTGACCATTTGGCTGCCCAGGTTTTCGTTGATGGTGGCAAGCACCCGGGTGACGACCTGGTTGCCGAGGGCGGTGCCGAGCAAGCCGTTGGTGTTATTGAATACGGCGTTGAGGGTGGCTTGGTGCGGGTGGGGTGTTGGTGCTGGCCACGGCCTCGGAGAAATCGGTGGGGAGTTCGATAGCGAAATAGTAGGTGCCGTTGGCGATGCCTTCGCGGGCGTCGTCGGGGGTGACTTGGTAGAAATCGACGGCTTTGGATTCTATGAGCTTGTCGACGATTTGGTCGCCGGCCACCGTGTGTTTGCCCTTTATCATGGCGCCCTTGTCGGAGTTGACGAGGGCGACGGGAAGCTTGTTGAGGTGCCCGATGGGATCCCAGTAGCTCCACACGAAGAGCCCGCCGAAGAGGAGGGGCAGGAGCATGACGACGCTGAGGGCGATGGGTGGGAGTTTGCCGCGGCCGAAGCGGCGAAGTTCGGTGCCGATGTGGAGGAGGCTCATTGGTTCACCGCCGTGATCTGGTAGGTGTCGGTTGTCAGGGCCACATGGTTGTGGCACAGGTAGGTGAAGTCGGGGTTGACGCTGGTGGCGATGACCGGTTTGAGCTGGGAGTAGCCGCGGAGTTTCACCAGGAGTTTATTGCGGAGTTCCATGCTGCGCAGCTGGTCGATGTCGTCCACAATGAGCAGGTCGGCGTCGGGTCGGGCCATAATGGCGAGCAAGATGCGGAGCACCAGGCGGCTCAGGGTGTCGAGTTCCCCAACCAAGGGTGGTGGCATCGTCGTTGGTCATGGTGAAGCCGAGGAGTTCGGCGGCCTGAGTGTAGGAGGGGATGTCGTCGATGCTGCGGGGAGTGGGTTTCCACCAGGGTTGGTGCCAGGCGGCTTGTTCCCGGATGACCGCCCGGACGGTGACGAGGCGTTCCAGGCTGTCGATTTCGGGCACCCCGGCCAGGGTGATGTGTTGGAAGCGGCGGCGATCATCACGGTAGGTGCGCCCATCGACGGTGGTGATGGTGATGCGGCCGCGGCGGGGCCGCATGCGCCCGGCGAGGGTCATGCTTAATGTGGTGGATGCTTGTTCCCGCCCGGTGTGGATGAGGGTGAGCCCGGTCGCTGGAATGGTGAAGTCGGTGAATTTTGTACCGGAGATGACTTCAAGGTTGGTGACGGTCATAATGTCCGGGATTTCTGTGTCGGTTTCCATATACGATCACCTGTTGCCTGATGTTTGTGCGCTCATGTGCCACCTATTGTTCACTCCACGTTGAATTTTGTCACGTTTTGCATTACCCCGCCTCAAGAATGCAAAAGAATATGCTGGGGTGGGTGATAGATTCTCGCACACATCAGCATCGGGCGTTCCCGTTTTTAGCAGCGTTTAACGAGATTGAGGAGTTTTTACGCCGGGCATTAGACGCGCACCACCACACGTCGTTTAGCACCATGGTGCGGCAGGCGGAACGGGATGAGATTATCACTGCAGGTCAGGCGGACGATCTGTTAGAGCTGGCGGACCTGCGGAACGCAATCAGCCATGGCCGGTATGGAAGGCAAAACCAGCCGATTGCGGAGCCGAACCCCGACACGCTGCGCACCATCACCAAGATTCGGAACGAGCTACTCCAGCCGGTTTCGGCGTTGCAGCTGGTTAGGGCCGGCGGGTGACGATTTACCGGCCGAATGCCACCATTGGGGAGCTGGTGGCGGCATCGCATGGGAAATACCCGGTGTATTCAGAGGGAAAATTTGTAGCGCTACTTACCAACGGTGACATCGTGGCGTGGCTTGCCGCGCGGCGGCCGCAGAATGGTCGGCAGATGACGATTGACCTCCGCACCCCCATATCGAGACTGCTCTCTGAGGTTGGTGCAGCGACCCAGTGCGTGTTTGTCGCCAAAACCGCTGCGCCGCAGGTGGTGATTCGCGCCATGACCACCCCGATCGGCGGGCATCTGCCGCGGGCCGTGATTATCACCGAGTCGGGGCGGCCGCATCAAAAACCTTTGCGGATCATTACCGGGACGGAATTGGCTTTGCTTATTGAAAAGCGCAGTTAGAATAAGAATTATGACCATTAGTATCGTGGACTTATTTAGTGTGGGCATTGGGCCGTCATCGTCGCACACGGTGGGCCCGATGCGGGCGGCAACAACGTTCATGGCCGACGTGCGCGCGGGCATTGGCGGGTCTGATCCGCACACAGTGACGGTGATTTTGCACGGGTCGCTGGCGGCAACCGGGCGGGGCCACGGCACGGACCGGGCAGTGCTATTGGGACTCCAGGGATGCGACCCGGCGACGGTGGATCCCACACACCCGCCAGTGCCGGGGACGATCATTCCCCCGGTGGGGGAAATCGGCGGAATCGAATACGAAATTGTTTTCGACCCCACCGCCCTTGCCGGAGCACCCCAACGGCATGACCTTCATCAGCGGCGACTATCGGCGCCGCTATTTTTCGGTAGGAGGCGGGTTTGTGCTCACCAGCAAGGAGTTGGCGGCACGGGACGCAAACGCCGCCGGTGCAGCCGCCGCCGCGCAGAACATCACACTCCCCTACCCGTTTCAAACCTGCGGGGAATTATTGGCCCAATGCCGGGCCCACGACATGAGCATTCCCGAAATCATGGCGGCGAACGAAACCGTCATCCACGGCACTGATGAAACACACATTCGACATATAGACACGGTGTGGGAGACCATGCAGGGGTGCGTGACCGCCGGCATCAACAACCCAGGCATGCTCCCGGGCGGGTTGCAGGTGACCCGCCGGGCGCCCCGACTGTACCAGCGGTTATTGGCCGCCCAGTTCAGCTACGCCGGGGATGCATTGTCCGCGATGGAATGGGTGAATTTGTTTGCCCTGGCGGTGAACGAGGAAAACGCCGCCGGCGGCCGGGTAGTGACCGCGCCCACCAATGGGGCCGCCGGGGTGATACCGGCGGTGATGCACTACGTGCGGGATTTTCGGCCCCCATTCACCCCGGACCGGGTACGCGAATTCCTGCTGGCCGCGGGGGCGATCGGCATGCTCATCAAGGAAAACGCGAGCATCTCCGGCGCGGAAGTGGGCTGCCAAGGCGAGGTCGGGTCGGCGGCAGCCATGGCGGCGGCCGGCCTGTGCCAGGTGCTGGGCGGCACCCCGAGCAGGTGGAAAACGCGGCAGAAATCGCCCTGGAACACAACCTGGGGCTAACCTGCGACCCGGTGGGCGGGGCTCGTGCAAACTCCCTGCATCGAACGCAACGCCATCGCCGCGGTGCAGGCGGTGAACGCGGCCCGCCTGGCCTGCCTGGAAACCGGCATCCACCGGGTGAGCCTTGACGAGGCGATCCTCACCATGGCCGCCACCGGCCGGGACATGATGAGTAACTATAAGGAAACCGCCATGGGCGGGCTGGCGGTCATTTTAGGGCTGCCGGTGACCGTCACGGAGTGTTAAGCGCTTTTCGACGCCCACCTATCGGTTACACTGGCCGGTAGTTATGAATCAACAGTACCGTAACCAGTTCCGTCCCCAGCTTCGGCATGTCGCCCCTCTACCTTGCCGGCCGGGACGAATGGATTCGCTCGTTCCACCTCGGGACTTTTCGAACCAGGCAACCCCATCCGCGCCTCCCTGGTGTGGGGGCCGCGTGGCATTGGGAAAACCGTGCTCCTCAACGAGTTCGAAGACATTGCCGCACAATATGGGTGGATTGTGCTGCGGGCCGACCCGCGACAAGACATGATCCACCACCTCATGCACACCGTCATTCCCCGGGCGGTGACGGACCCGGCGTCGAAAAGCAGCCGCAAAATCACCGGCATCACCATCGCCGGACTGGGCAGCGTCAACATGGCAGTCGAGCACGCAACCAGGCCGGAGCCGACCCTCAACACCATGCTGCGGGACCTGCTCCGCGCCGTCGACGGGGTGCTCATCACCATTGACGAGGTGCAGTCGGTGCCCATTGAGGAAATGCGGGAACTCGCCACCACCATCCAGGATCTACGCCGCGACGACCTCAATATCGCGTTTAGCGGCGCCGGCCTGGTGCAGGGAATCAACGACCTCATGAACCACCCCGGCATGACGTTTCTGCGCCGCGCCGAAACCATCCAACTTGACATGGTCACCGACCGGGACGTGGCCACCACACTGCGGGAAACCATGGATGAGGGCGGCAAACAATTCGACGAGGCCGGGTTGGCGGCAGCGACAGCGCTCACCCGCGGCTACCCATACCTGATCCAGGCGGTCGGATCGCTGCTGTGGGCGCAGGCCGAAATCGACCACCACAACCAGGTCACCGCCGACACCGTGGCCAAAGATCCACGACGACGTCATCTACCGCATGGGCCACCAAGCACACCGCCCCGCCCTCGCACACTTGAGCGAACGGGAGCTTGATTTTCTGCACCACATGGCGGCCCTCGGGACCCGAACCCGCCAGCACCAGCAAAATCGCCGACCGCATGGGGCTCAAAGCCAACGTGGCCTCGCAAACCCCGTGCGAAACTACTCAATCGGGAACTCATCGCCGTGCCAGCCCGCGGCAAGGTAGAATTCACCCTCCCCTACCTGCGCGAATACCTTCTAGAGGGAGAATCCACGATGAACACCCCCATGCTGCGGCCCCCATCTGAATGGCCCATCCCCACCCCGGAGCTCAAAGACGAGCACGTGATTCTCCGCAACGTGTCACTGGCGGACGTCGACGAGATCGTGGCCAACGCGGTCGACCCTGAAACCACAAAATACCTGCACATCCCCAGCGCCTACACCCGGGCCGACGCCGAAGAATTCGTGAAAAAATCCGAGGTGCGGTGGGCGGCATGAAGACCCGACGGAGGTCGGCCGGATGGCCGGAATCATCACGCTCGGGCGCACCACCTGGGGTCCCACAGCATATCCATGAGCTACAACACCCACCCGTGGGCGCGCGGCCGAGGCCTCACCGCCCGAGCTGTGCGGCTCGCCGCCACCTGCGCCATAAACGCCGGGGTGGATCGGATTGTGGTGCTCACCCGGGACACCAATGCGGCATCGCGCCGGGTGGCGGAACAGTCAGGGTTCGTATTCGAGGGATCGCCCGGGGGGCCGAATTGCACCGGGATTCCCGCTACGACGTGGCCCAATATGGGCTACTGGCCACGGACGTGGTGGCCTAGGGTTTCCACCACCTGGTCCCAGGGGCACATCGGTTTGGGTGTGGTCGACCAGGTTTTTGACGGCCACGAGACCTGCGTCGAGTTCCCGATCCCCGAGCACCAGGGCGAACCGGGCCCCGGCCCGGTCGGCACCCTTCATGGCCCCCTTGAGGCCCCGATCCCCGTAGCTCATGTCGGCGCGAATGCCGGCGGCCCGAAGCTCATTGACGAGGGTGAGCAGCCGCCGCTTGGCCGGGGCGCCCAGGGCAACACCGTACACATCAACCCGGGCCGGGTCCGCCGCCTGGGTGTGTTCGGCCTCCAGCGCCAGCAGGGCCCGGTCGACGCCCAGGCCGAAGCCGATGCCGGACAGTTCCTGGCCACCGAGCTGGGCCATGAGCCCGTCGTAGCGGCCGCCACCGCCGATGCCGGATTGGGCCCCCAACCCATCGTGGACGAATTCGAAACAGGTCTTGGTGTAGTAGTCGAGGCCCCGAACCATGCGCGGGTTAAGAACATAGGTGACGCCCAGGGCATCAAGGCAGCCGGTCACCGCTTCGAAGTGCTCCCGGGCCTGGGGGGACAGATAGTCCAACATGAGGGGGGCGTCCGCGGTGAGTTCTGTACCTCGGGGCGTTTGTCATCGAGGACCCGCAGCGGATTGATTTCGGCGCGGTGGCGGGTGGCATCGTCGAGGGGCAGCTTCAGGAGGAATTCCTGCAGTTTTTCCCGGTAGGCGGGCCGGCAGGTGGCATCGCCCAGGCTGGTGAGCTCCAGGCGGTAGTCTTTCAGCCCAATGCTGCTGAAGCACCGGTTGGCCAGGGCAATCACCTCGACGTCGAGGGTGGGATCGTCCACGCCAATGGCCTCCACACCCACTTGCTGGAGCTGCCGGTACCGGCCGGCCTGGGGCCGCTCATAGCGGAAAAACGGCCCATAATATCCGAGTTTGACGGGCAGCTGGCCCCGGTCGAGATTGTGTTCGATGACCGCGCGCATGACGCCGGCAGTGCCTTCCGGCCGGAGGGTGACGGAACGGCCGCCCCGGTCGGCGAAGGTGTACATTTCTTTGGACACCACATCGGTGGATTCCCCAACCCCGCGGGCAAACAGGGTGGTGTCTTCGAAAATGGGCAGCTCAATGTGTTCGTAGCCGGCTAGCCGGATGTGATGCGCAAAGGTGTCGCGCACGGCGATGAATTGCGCGGAGGTTGGCGGAACATAGTCGGGTACCCCCTTGGGGGCGGAAATCTTATTGAGCTTCTTATCGGTCACAAATGACTACTTTAACATTGCCCGGCATCGGGCTACGCGTAGTCGGCGAGGAATGGATTGCTGCGTTTTTCGGCCCGCACGGTGGTGGTGGCCCCATGCCCAGGTAGAACCTGAAGGTCGTCGGAAAGCCCCATGACCTGTTTGCTCAGGGGTGTTATCCATGTCGGCGGGGGAAGAATCGGCCAGGTCGGTGCGACCAATGCTGCCCTTGAAGAGGACGTCACCGGTGAAGGCCACGGCGTCGCCAACCAGCATGACGCTGCCGGGTGAATGGCCGGGGGCGTGTTTGATGACCAGTCGCATTTCCCCGATGTTGAGTACGTCTTCATGCTGGTAGAACCGAAGATCCGCAATGGGGGTCATGTTTTTGGTGTCGAATAATATGAGGGATTCCGGGGACACGCCGGAACCGTCGGTGAGCATGAAGGCGTCCGCCTCGTGAATATAGACGGGATGCGATACCGGGCGGCCAGGATGCCGGCATCCCGGGTATGGTCGATATGTCCGTGAGTCAAGAGGATGCGTTCGGGCTCAATGTGATGCTCGGTGAAATAGTCAATGAGGTGGGCTGGCGGCGTGCATGCCCGGGTCGATAATGGTGGCATGTTCGCCGTCAACCAGCACATAACAATTGGTTTTATAGGGGCCGGTGGCAAAACCTAGGATTTCCATGCGGTTTAGCCTAACAGTGCCACCGGCAGGGTTGTTAGTAGCGCAATGCCACCATCAAGAACATCATCGCGTTACTTCAGGGCGGCGATGGCTGCCTCGTAGTCGGGTTCCGAACCGATCTCTTCAACGAGTTGGGTGTGCACAATCTTTCCGGTGTCGTCGGCCACAATAATGGCGCGGGCCAGCAGGCCGGCCAGAGGCGTGTCGGTGAGGGTGAGGCCGAAATCGGCGCCAAACGAGGAGCGGAAGGCGGAGCCGACAACAACATTATTGATGCCTTCGGCACCACAGAACCGACCCAGAGCGAACGGCAGATCGTGGGAAACACACACCACAGTGGTGTTGTCCAGGCCGGCGGCTTCCTCATTGAAGCGGCGCACGGAGGTGGCGCACACGCCCGTGTCGATGGAGGGGAAAACGTTGAAGATCACCCGGGTTCCAGCATGGGTGTCGTTGGTGATGTCGGCCAGGGTGGCGTCGACAAGCGAAATGTTGGGAAGGGTGGTGCCCAATGCGGGCAGGTCACCAATAGTGTGGGCGGGTTCGCCATGAAAATGAACTGTAGCCATGCGACCACCTTACATGAGACCGTTGCATTTGGTTTTTTGCTTGGGTTAAGGTTGATAGCTGTACTATTTCTCGCATGTAAGGATAAGTGTAAGGGTGAGCGATAACAATCAACGCCGCAAAGCTGCGATGCAAAGCCTGGATAAGGAAATCAAGTCCCGCGACCGGGCGGAGAAAATGAAGCCGCTGGGTGTGGTGACGGCCGCAGCTGTAGCAATTGTAGTCATCGTGGGCGGCATAAGTTTTGCCACCAAATACACCGGGAATGAGCATAAGCAGGACCAGGCGGCGTCGCAAAGCACAACCGCAGCCACGCCGGAGGTGCGACCGCTGTCCATGAAACGGGCAAAGGCGTGGGCGACACCGTAACCTGCAAATATGACAAGAACGGCGAGGCCGCGAAGGAAGTATCGTTGCCCAAAACCGAACAGGTGTCGGCAAAGGGCACGGTCAAGGTCACACTGACCACGAACGAGGGCGAGGTAGACATGGAGCTCGATCGGGCGGCGTCACCTTGCACAGTCAATGCGATCACGCACCTGGCGGAATCGGGATATTACAACAATACGGTGTGCCATCGTCTCACCACCGCCGGCATTAAGGTGCTGCAATGCGGCGACCCGACCGGTACCGGTTCTGGCGGCCCTGGTTTTAAATTCGCCGACGAATACCCGGTGGATGAGGCATCGGGTGCCGCGGCCGATCAGCCGGTCAACTATCCGCGAGGCTCCATCGCCATGGCGAACTCGGGCGAGGGTACGAATGGTTCGCAGTTCTTCCTCAACTGGGGCGAATCGCCGCTGCCGCCGAAGTATACGTATTTCGGCAAGGTGTCAGACAAGGGCCTGGAGGTCTTGGACAAGATTGCCAAGAATGGCGTCGAGGGCGGCCAAGGCGACGGCAAACCGGCAAAGGAAGTAAAGATCGAAACTGCTACCGTGACAAGCTAGCTTATCGACGACCGGGCGGGCATCCCACTATCGGGGTGGCTGCCCGGTTTTTTTCGTCGCCCCCGTCCCACCCCCATGGTGTGCCATAGTTGCAGTGGTTCTTTGCACACGTCAACACCATAAAATCGGCAGAAAATCCCAAAAATATAATGATTTCTTAATATGTTAACTGGTGATATTCGCCAAGTTTTTCTTGCTACTCGTACCCGAACGACATATCTTGTTGGTAGCGATCTTTCATGCATCAATTCGCTAACAATCCGTGTGAAAGGTTGACATCCTCACACTCTTCAAACTTGGAAAGTAGGCATTCACATGAAGCGTTTTATCCGCACATCTGTTGCTGCCGCCGCCGCAACAAGTCTCCTGATTTCGGCAACACCAGCAATGGCTCAAGAGAGCACTACCGCCTCTCTATCCAAGGAAACGACAACCTCCACGGCCACCACCAGTGAACACAAGTCGGAAGAACCGACCACCGAAAAAGACAAGGAAAAAGGCAGCGGGTTGCTGGAAGGCTTGACCGCCCTCTCCCGGGAAGATAACGGTCTTTTGAGCGCAAAGAAGATCAAGGAATGGCTGGAATTGATCAGCACCATCTTCAAGACCCTCACCAACGTTTTCAATATCACCAACAAATTCTAAAAATTGGCTAAACGGTGTGCGGTAGTTGGGAACCGCACGCCTTCGACCACACCAACGGAAAAACACCCAAATTAGGGTAATAATTCGCTGGTAAAACACCATAATCAACCAGGGCATATCCTGAATTTCAGAACAAATGTACCAGTAGTTTAACCTGAGAATTCCCTTGCCCGCGTTGGTGATCTTCGCTAGACTTACCGAAGATTCATTCGCAAGACAGACTCCACACTGAAGGATTAATTCCAATGAAACTTTTCTCTCGTAAAGCCCTCCTGGCTGTTGCTACCGCCGCCGCTGTCACCACCGGGGCCATGACCGCCCCCGCCATGGCTCAGCAGACCAGCAGCAGCGCCGCCGCTACCACCACCCAGTCCGCATCCGCATCTCCTAGCGAAAGCGAAGATGCTAACTCCGGCAGTGGTGAGCTCCGCGGCATGTCCCGGGATGAGAAGACCGGCAAGATCTCCGCTAAGAAGATCGGTGAATGGATCGGCATCATCGGCACCATCCTGACCGTCATCACCTCGGTCATCACCTTCATGGGCAAGATCCCGAACTTCAACTTCGGTCGGTAATCCCCCACCGAGAGGTTCACGTCGAAAAGCCCCACCCGTAAGAGCAAGATCGGGTGGGGCTTTCTGCTGCCTCCCGTGCTTTTAACCGCCGGATGTCACCCGGTACACATCGAACACACCTTCGGTGTTACGCAATTGAGTCATGAGCGACCCCAGCTGCTTCGTATCCGACACCGTAAACGTGAACCGAATCATGGCCACCCGATCCTCCGATGCGTGGGAATTCATGGCCACCACCGACACCCGCTGCTCATTAATCACCCGGGTGAGCTCCATCAACAATCCGGTGCGATCCAAGGCTTCGAGCTGCAATGTCGCCTGAAACACCGACTTGCCTTCCGACGCCCACGCCACCGACACCAACCGTTGCGGCTCCTGGCGCAGCTTTTCCGCATTGGTGCAGTCCGTTCGGTGCACCGACACCCCACCGCCGCGGGTCACAAACCCGAAAATGGAGTCCCCCGGCACCGGCATGCAGCACCTGGCGAGCTTCGCCATAACGTCCGGACTGCCCTCCACCAGGATGCCGGAACCGTTCTTCTGACGCCTGCGATTTCGCCGTCACAAGCTCGCTGAAGGGGGTGCGGGCCACCAGGGTGTCAACCGCATCGTCGGCGTCCCCAAATGCCGCCATCAACCGGTTTGCCACGTGCTGGGCGGAAATGCCGCCCGCCCCGATCGCGGTGTAGAGCGCATCCACATCCGCGTAGTGCAGTTCCGTGGCCACCGCCTTCATTGATTGGGCGGTGAAGAGCCGGTGGATTGGGAGCCCGCCGCGTTGCACCTCTGCGGCCAGTGCGTCCCGGCCGGCTTCGAGGAATTCTTCCCGGCGCTCTTTGGCGAACCATTGGCGGATTTTTGCCTTGGCTCGGGGTGAGATTACGAATTCTTGCCAGTCGCGTGAGGGCCCGCCTTGGGGTCTTTGGAGGTGAAGATTTCTACCCGATCACCCGATTTGAGTTTTGATTCCAATGCCACGAGTTTGCCGTTGATTTTCGCCCCGATGCATCGATGCCCCACCTCTGTGTGCACCGTGTAGGCGAAGTCGACTGGTGTGGCGTCAACGGGCAGGTTCACCACATCTCCTTTGGGGGTGAACACGAAGATTTGTTTGCTGCTTAGGTCGTAGCGGAGGGAATCGAGGAATTCGTTGGGGTCTGCTGCTTCTTTCTGCCAGTCCAAGAGTTGGCGCATCCACGCCATTTGGTCGATTTCTGCCTGCTCCCCGGAGTGGCTTCCTTTGGTTTCTTTGTACCGCCAGTGGGCGGCAATGCCGTATTCCGCGTTGACGTGCATTTCGTGGGTGCGAACCTGCACTTCTAGTGGTTTGCCGCCGTCGCCCATGACTGTGGTGTGGAGCGATTGGTACACCCCGAATTTTGGGGAGGAAATGTAGTCTTTGAAATCGGCCGGGCATGGCTGCGAATAGGGAATGCACCACTCCGATGGCTGCGTAGCAGTTGTTGAGGTTGTCGACGAGGATTCGGATGCCCACCAGGTCGAAGATTTCGTCGAAGTCTTTGCCGCGCATGACCATTTTTTGGTAGATCGACCAGTAGTGTTTTGGTCGGCCTTTGACTTCGGCATCAATATTATTTTCTTTGAGCCCTTGTTGGAGGATCGATATGATTTCTTTGAGATAGCGGTCGCGTGAGGGGGCTCGGTCGGCGACGAGTCGCACCACTTCATCATATTTTTTGGGGTAGAGGATGGCAAAGGAGAGATCTTCGAGTTCCCATTTGATGCTGGACATTCCCAGGCGGTGTGCGAGGGGGCGATGACGTCGAGGGTTTGGCGGGCTTTTTTGGCTTGTTTTTCTGGTGGTAGGAACCGCATGGTGCGCATGTTGTGCAACCGGTCGGCTACTTTAATGACGAGCACTCGTGGGTCTTGGGCCATGGCCATGACCATTTTTCGGATGGTTTCCGCTTCCGCTGCCGCCCCTAGTGCTACCTTGTCGAGTTTGGTGACCCCTGTCGACGAGGTGGGCTACTTCTTCACCGAAGTCGTTGGTGAGGTCGTCGAGGGAGTATTCGGTGTCTTCGACGGTGTCGTGGAGCAGTGAGGCGATGATGGTGGTGGTGTCCATGCCGATTTCGGCGGCGATGGTGGCCACGGCCAAGGGGTGGGTGATGTAGGGGTCCCCGGATTTGCGGAATACGCCTTCGTGGAGGCGCTCTGCGGTGTCGTAGGCGCGGGAGAGGAGTTCCACGTCGGCTTTGGGGTGGAATTCCCGGTGGATGCTCAGAAGTGGTTCGAGGACGGGGTTGACTTTGACCCGGTTTCCGGTGAGGCTGCGGGCTAGGCGTGCCGACATGCTTCGCATCGTGTTGGAGGACTGTTTGGTGGTTTTGGTAGCCCGCGATGAGGTCATGGTGCTGTTCGCCTTTCTTGCCCGTGTATCTGGTTATTGTACTGCTTTGTTGGGTGTGTCAAGGAGTGCGGAACGCGAACCCATGAATGGAGCGCTGTTGTGCTCTTCCGGGTTCGCGTTGCTGTGAGTTTGGGGTGCGGGTGGGTTGTTGGATGGGCGGTAAGCTTTTTAGGGTTCGTTGACGACGTAGAGTGGGGCGTCTGGGAGCCGGTCGCGCCCGTTTAATCCTGTGACTTCGAGGACAACGGCGTAGCCGGCCACTATGCCGCCCATGTCGGTGATGAGGTCGCGGGCCGCCAGCAGGGTGCCGCCGGTTGCCAGCACGTCGTCGATGAGGACGATTTTTTTGCCGGTGAGGTCGAGGCCGTTGCGGGGAGTTCTAGGGCGGCGCTGCCATATTCGAGGGCGTATTCTTTGGTGATGACTGGTGGTGGGAGTTTTCCTTTTTTACGGATGGCGAGCAGCCCTAACTCTAGTTTGTAGGCGACGGCTGATGCGAGGAGGAAGCCGCGGGCATCAAGGCCACTGATGAGTTCCGCCCCCATGGTTGTGGCGGCGGCAGCCAGGTCGTCGACGAGGAGTCGTAGTGCTTCCGCGTCGGCAAGCACGGGGGTGAGGTCTTCGAAGACTACACCGGGTGCCGGGAAGTCGGGCACGGATCGGGTTTTTTGCCGGAGGGCCTCTTGGACCTGGGTGCGACGGGTGATGTGGTGGTCAGTCATATTTTGCCTTAGGGGATTCCTTACACGTTTGAGGTTCAGGTACTAACCTAAGGGTTTTACTCTCCATGCCACAAATTTTTTGGTTTCCAATGGGTTTCCGTGGGTTGGTTTTGTTGGTTGTTTGTCGGGTGGGGTGGGTGGTGTGCGTTATTCTTTCCACCGGTCCATGTTCCAGCCCACCCCGAACAGGTCGGTGTTTTCGGCGATGCCTTCCACGGATTTGTTGAGCACGAGCACGCGGGGTTGGACGGCGAGCGGTACGGTGCGGGTATAGTCCCAGCTAAGGTTTTCTTCGCGGCGGGCCACCTCGATGTCGGATACTGGGTTTGCCACGTAGGGGAAGTTAAATTGGGGGTCGAGTGCTTGGAGCACGGCGTCTGCTTTGCCGTCGGTTGCTTGGTCTACCCCTGTCTTCGTCTTGGTAGCTGAAGGGAGGTTACTGACCGAGGCAGCTTCGTTGGAGACGTCGAGGATGGTGATGCCGGCGGGTTCGCAGGAGGCTTTGATGGCTGCCACCATGGCCATTTTGCGTTTGTCGGGGGCGAAGTAGCCGATGCGAATGGTTTTGCCGGTGAGTTTTTTGGCTTGGTCGATATTGACCCCTAAGTGTTGGTCGGAGATTTCTTTGAGGTGGGTGGCGATGCTGTCGCCGGGGCGGATGGTGCGCAGCGCTACGGGTTGCACTTCTACCCCGGATTCTTTTTGATGAGGCCTGGGCGACGGCGGCTTGGTCGACGCAGGCGGCGAATGCTTGGCGGTCTGCTTGGTCGGCAAAAACGCCGGCGCTGGCGAGGATGAGGTGTTCGGCGAGGACCCCGGGGTTGGCTTTGACGATGTAGGGGTTTTTGTTGTCGTTCCGGTCGATCCAGGTGGTGTCGGTTTTACTGTCGGCTTCGGCGATGTGGAGGTTGCCGGCGTCGGCGAGTTTTGTAGGTCGGTGCCTTTGGGGTAGACGACGAGTTTGTCTAGTACGGCGGGTTCTCCATAGTATTTGTCGTTGCGCACCAGGGTGACGGCGCCGTCGGGGGCTACGGATTTCACGAGGAATGGGCCGGAGCTCACTTGCAGCGCGGGGTCGAAGCTTCCGAGGTCGAAGCCGCTGTTCCAGACTTGTGCGACTTGTTGCAGGCGGGGTAGGTCCCGGTTATGGAGGGCGGTGTTGAGGTCCGCCAAGCTCATGTTGGCTTTGGCGGCGATGGCGTGCGCCGGCAGGAGGGTGCCGCCGCTGAATAGGTAGCGCCAGCGGGGCCCGAAGTTGCCTTTGAAAACAACGGTGGCGGTTTTGTTTCCGGGCTGGCAGTTGATGGTGTCGATTTGTTCCATCAGGGGGTTGTAGGAGTCGAAGAGGGGTCGGGAGGTGGCGGCGACTTGGGCGAGCAGGAATGAATCGCAGGTGACGGGTTGCCCGTCAGAGTAGACGGCTTTGTCGGTGATTTGGTATTCCACCCGCATGGGGGCACCTGGTAGTGCACGTGCTTCCACCAGGTCGGTGTTGGGAATGCGTTGCCCTTCGGGCCCGTTGACGAATGCGCCGGGATAGACGCGCCCCACGAGTTGGTGGATATTGCTGGAAAAACCAATACCGGTGGTGACGTTGGTGTTAATAAGGTAGTCATCAAGCACGTAACCGAATGAGTTTTTCTGCTTTGGTTTCTTCGGTTTTGTTGTTACTGCACCCGGTAACAAGCAAGATCGTTGCCATGATGAGGGCGAGTGAACGGGTTGTGGTCTGCGATGCCATGGCTAAATGGTACCCTGTCCCCCGCTTGTCGACGCCCTCACGGTAGCAAATGCGGCATCGGGGCGCGCAAAAAATCGTCACCCACCCATACGATGCTGGGCGGGTGACGATGGTGTTGGTCACCTAGTTGTTGTGTCCGGGGCGCCAACTTGTGCCGGATCCCGAAGAACCAGTGGGCCGCTCGGTGCCGGCCCCCCGGCGCTGTGCGGCGGTGGCTTCGGCGCGGGAGCGTTCCTTTTCGATTTCTTCCGCTTCGGCTTCTTCGGCGGTTTCGCCGCTGGCCAGCCGGGCCCGGAATTCCGCGACCTCGGCGTTGTGGTTCTTGCATTCCTTGGTGCGGTTCTTAATGCTCACCAGGAATGGGGTGGCTAGGAAGATGGAGGAAACGGTACCCCAGATCACGCCGATAAGCTGGATTAATGCTAGGTCTTTGAGGGTGCCCACCCCCATGAGCCACACGGCCACGATCATGAGCGCCAGGATGGGCAGCACGGAAATCACCGTGGTGGAGATCGACCGCATCACCGTTTGGTTGATGGCCAGGTTGGCGTGTTCGCCGTAGGTCATTCGTTTATTGCCCAGGTAGCCGGCGGTGTTTTCCCGCACTTTGTCGAACACGATCACGGTGTCGTAGAGGGAGAACGCCAGCACGGTCAGCAGACCGATCACGGTGGCCGGGGTGACTTCGAAACCGGCAATGGCATACAGGCCGGTGATGGTGATGAGGTCCACGAACAGGGCCAGGATGGCGGCAACGGCCATTTCTCGCTGCAGCCGGATGGCGATGTAGACGAATACGGCGATGAGGAACACGCCCATGGACATGAGCATGCGGTTGGTGATGGTGCTGCCCCAGGATTCACTCACGGTGGAGTCACCAATGGCATCGGGGGTTTGCTGGCCTGCGCTATTGACCGGCTTGTAGGCGTCGAAAAGCGCCTGCCGGGCCGCATCAATCTGGGCTTGGGTGAGTCGTTTGGAGTTGATTTCCAGGATCCTGGTGTCCCCGCTGCCCACGATTTGCACCTGCTCGGGGTCTACGCCCGGTGGCCTTTTCGTGAAGGTCTCCTCTACCTGGGATGTTTCCAGGTTCGCGGCCGGCATGTTCATTTTCGTGCCGCCCTCAAAGTCGATACCGAGGTTGAAGCCGCGGAGGACAATGCCGAGCAGGCAAACCACGACGATGCCGAGGGTGACCCAATACGCGGTGCGGCGCTTCTCAACGAAGTTGATATTGCCGTCACCGGTAAAGATTTGGGTGGCTGTGCTTGGTGAAGACATGGTTACTTCTTCTCCTCTTCGTCATCGTCTTGGGCAACCAGATGCGCGCTGGTGCGGATGATTCGCTCCTCCACGCTCTCTGCCGGCTCCGCTGGCTCCTTGGTTGCGCCGGTCACTGCCGACCCGGATTCCCCGCTAGCACCCGGTTTGACCGCGCCCCGCTGTTTCACAATCTCGAACACCTTCCCCAACCCATTGAACGCGGGTTTGGCGGCCCACGGCTTGCGGGACGCCAAAATCACCAGCGGTGCGGTGAGTAAGTAGGTCACAACCAGGTCGAATACCGTGGTCAGGCCCAGGGTGAAGGCGAAAGCCTTTCACCTCGCCCACCGCCAGGAAATACACCACAACGGAGGCGATGAGGGTCACAAAGTTACCGGTCACGATGGTTTGCTTGGCGCGGTCCCACGCGTGCGGCACCGCCGACCGGAAGGTACGCCCGTGGCGGATCTCGTCCTTAATGCGTTCGTACAGCACCACGAACGAGTCGGCGGTCGCACCGATACCGATGATCAAACCGGCAATACCTGCCAGGTCCAGGGAGTAGCCGATGAGCCGGCCGAGCAGCACCAGGGCACCGTACACCAACACTTCGGCCAGCACCAGTGACACCAGGGAGACCAGGCCGAAAATCCGGTAGAAGAACAGGGAGAACAGTGCCACCAGTGCGAAACCAACCAGGCCCGCAAACAGGCCGGCCTTGAGTGATGCCAACCCCAGCGACGCGGGTACCGTGATTGCCGTGCCGCCGGATTCACCATTCTCGCCGGCGAAACTCAACGGCAGGGCGCCGTAGCGCAGGTTATTCGCCAACTCGGTGGCCTCATCCTGGGTGAATTTGCCGGTGATGGCCGTGGACGATCCCAACCGGGGTGGGTGATTGGATCTGCGGGGCCGAAATAATCTTCGAGTCCAGGGTGATGGCAACCTGCTGCTGTAAATATTCTTGGGTGAGTTTCGCCCAGGTTTCCGAGCCTTTTTCATTATCGCCGGCCTTAAAGGCGAAACTGATCTCCATTTGGCCGGTTTGACTGTTCAAACCACCGGTAATGGGTCGGTTGGAATCAATCTCGTTACCGGTGAGTCGCTTTGCCGTGCACCGGGTCGGTTTGCCCAACCAGCAGCGGCACCTCACCCAAAATATACGGCTGGTTGGTGCCGGCGTCGCAGGCTACCGAGGGGTAATGCCGGATCGTCGGAGCCCTGCAACGGGTCGGGGGCGCTGCTGCACACCATGAGGGTGGATGCGGCTAGCTGTTTCGCACCATCCTTCGACTGCCGGTCCTCCTTGAGTACCTTCAGTTGTTCGGTGCGCTGCTTGTTGGCGGCGATGGAGTCGGCGGCTTTCGCCGGGGCTTTGGCGGTCACCTTGAGGTCCGGGACTTTAATCTCCGGGAGCTCTTGGTTTTTCGCCCCTGCTTTTTGGCTTGCTCTTCCTGGGCTGCCTTCTGCTTTTCGACGTTTTTTCCGCAGTTCGTCGAATTTCTTCTGCACTTCCTCGGCCGGCATCAGACCGGTGGTTACCCACCCTGTTGCCCATTTCTTCAATGGCCTTGATAATGCTGTCGTTGTCTACCGAGGCGTCAGGTTGCGCAACTGGCCGGAACAACAGCTGTGAGGTTTGTCCCACGGCACGTGCCTGGGAGGTGTCTTCCCCGGGCACGGTAATCACCAGTGAGGTGCCGTCAACAATCACATTGGCGCCGGACACGCCCATGCCATTGACGCGGTTTTCGAGAATATTTTTCGCCTGTTGCAGCTGGTCCTGGGTGGGGGTGGCGCCTTGAGGCACCAGGGTGATACGGGTACCACCCCGCAGGTCAATGCCAAGTTTTGGGGTGGCACTGCGGTCGCCGGTTAAGAAAAATAACAGCATAAATAACGATAATGAACAGGCCAAAGATCGCGATTGCTTTCTTTGGCCACGTTTCCCATCGTGACCCGCCGCTTCGTCGTTTCGAAGCCAATGAACTATCTCCTTGAATTTACGTGTTTACTGGCCGGTAACCGCCGACTCCTCGTGATTTCATGAGGGAAATCAGCTGTGCCGTATTTTTAGAGTATTACCAGGCAAACATAGCTACAACCAGGGGTTTTCACCTCATCGCCTTAGTAAAACCTGTGCTTGAAAAATTTTTCACGCACACACACCGAAATATGCTACGGCATGTGGCATAAGAAAAGCGATTAGCCGCCCCACATGCCGCACCCACGTTCAGGCAAAAACCCACATTTTCGGCCGAAGCCCCGTGACTTTCCCCACCATGGGGCGTGTTCCCTAAGCCTTACGACGCCCTATTGGTATCATCCGCAGGTTTCTCGGCTGCCGGCTGCTCCCCAACCTGCGACTCCCCTGCGGCTTGTTGTTCTGGTGCCGCTTCCACCGCTGGTTGGGCCTTTTTCTCCTGGGTGAGGTTCTTAATCACGGCGTATTTCTCCCACGTCGAAACCACCCCCGGCGAGGTTTCCAACTCCACGGTGGTGTCAGTAATGCCACGGATGGTGGCATGCAGCCCAGCAGTGGTGATAATCACATCACCGATCATGAGGTTTTCTTGAAGCTGGCGGATGGTATCGAGGTGACGACGCTGTTTGCGTTGGATGATGAGGCTGGGGATCATTATCACGATGAGAATGAGTATCAACAAAATGATTGAGAAATCCATACTGCACAACTATTCCAGAAATGTGGGTGGGTGAGAAGCCGATTCCTGGTGGGTGAACCCCCGCGTTCCCCCACCACTGCCCGTAGCTAGCTTCCCATGGTGCCTTCGGGTGGTTCGAGCCCAAGATGCCGCCAGGCGGCGGCGGTGGCGACCCGGCCCCGGCCAGTGCGGGTTATCATGCCGGCCCGCACCAGGTAGGGTTCGCAAACTTCTTCCACGGTGGAGGCTTCTTCGCCGACGGCAATGGCGAGGGTGGATACCCCAACGGGGCCGCCGCCGTGGCCTTTGATGAGGGCGGTGAGGACGGCACGGTCGAGCCGGTCGAGGCCCATGGCGTCCACGTCGAACACGATGAGGGCGGCGCGGACAGCCTGAAGGTCGATGTGGCCGGTGCCGTGAACGTCGGCATAGTCGCGAACGCGGCGAAGCAGCCGGTTGGCGATGCGGGGTGTGCCGCGGGAGCGGGAGGCGATTTCGACAGCGGCATCGGGGTCGATGCCCACCCCAATGATTTTGGCGGCCCGGCTCACAACCTGGGTGAGGTCGGGGGTGTCGTAGAATTCCATTTGCGCGGTGAAGCCGAACCGGTCGCGGAGGGGTCCGGTGAGCATGCCGGATCGGGTGGTGGCGCCGACCAGGGTGAAGGGAGCGAGTTCGAGGGGGATGGAGGTGGCGCCGGGTCCTTTGCCGACGATGACGTCGATTCGGAAGTCTTCCATGGCCATGTAGAGCATTTCTTCGGCGGGTCGGGCCATGCGGTGGATTTTCGTCGATGAACAGGACGTCGCCTTCCATGAGGTTGGAGAGCATGGCGGCAAGGTCGCCGGTGCGTTCGAGGGCGGGCCCGGAGGTCATGCGAAGGCTGGTGCCCATTTCGTAGGCGATAATCATGGCCATGGTGGTTTTGCCGAGTCCGGGCGGCCCGGAGAGTAGCACATGGTCGGGGGTGACGTTGCGGTTTTTCGCCCCAGTGAGGACGAGGTTGAGTTGGTCGCGCACTTTGGGTTGGCCGATGAATTCAGCGAGACTGCGGGGCCGGAGGGTGGTTTCGATGTCGGTTTCGGTGTTGAGGGCGTGGGGGTTGATGGTGCCCCTGCGACGGCGGTGGAGGTCGGTGGGGGTGTGCCACCAGTGGGCCCGGAGGGTTCAGCCAGGTTGAATTCGGTTTTTCTACGTTTGCCATGGGTGTGCTCCGTTATGGTTTTTGGGGGTGGATCATTATTGTTTGCCGAGGAGGTTCAGGCTGGCGCGTAGGGCGGCCGGGGTGGTGAGGGTGGGGTCAGCGGCGAGAACCGTGGTGAGGACGGGTTCGGCGGTTTTTCGGCGAATCCGAGGCTGGCGAGGGCTTCGAGCACTTGTTCGTAGGTGTCGGTGTGTGGGACGGCAACGGGGGCGGGGGTTTCTGGGGTGGCGTAGGTGGCGACTTTGTCTTTGAGATCGACAACCATTCTTTTCGGCCATGCGTTTGCCCACCCCAGGGATTTTTGGAGGGTTTTGGTGTCGCCGTGGGTGATGGCGTGGGCGAGTTCTGGGGTGGTGTAGACGGATTGGGCGGCGAGGGCGAGTTTGGGGCCCAGCCCGGAGACGGTTTGGAGGGTGGCGAACATGTCGCGGGTGGGGGCGTCGAGGAATCCGTAGAGGGTTTGGGATTCTTCCCTGACGATCATGGTGACGAGGATGAAGGTTTCGGCGCCGCGGGTGAGGGTGCCCGAGGGTGGTGGGGGTGGCGAGGACTTGGTAGCCGACGCCGGCGCATTCGATGACGGCATGGTGGGCGGTGATGTCGATGACGGTTCCGCGTAGTGAGACGATCATGGGGTTCCTTGCAGCTTATCGACGCCAGGCGCCGCGGGGGTGAAAGGTGTTGTGTTTGGAGTTGGGCTCGGAGTTCTTCCGGGGTGGTGGGGTGTTTGCTGTGGCGGGCTTGCTTTTGCCTGGCCCAGGATTCCGCGTTGGTGGCGGGACTGGGCTTGGGCGCGAGCCTCGGCTTCCCGGTTGGTGATAAGAGTGGGGCTCGCCAGCAGTGGCAGACGGCGAGCGCCAGGGCGTCGGCGGCGTCGGCCGGTTTGGGGGCTTCGGTGAGCCCAAGGATGCGGGTAATCATGGCGGTCATTTGTTTTTTGTCCGCCCGACCGTTTCCGCTGATGGCTTTTTGACTTCGCTGGGGGTGTAGAGATGGACGTCGATGCCGCGTTGGGCGGCGGCGAGCATGAGGACACCCACGCCGTGGGCGGTGTTCATGACGGTGGACACATTCCCGCGTTCAAATATGCGTTCGATTGCTACGACGTCGGGTTGGTATTGGTCAAGCCAATCGTTGACGGCTTCGCTGAGTTCTAGGAGCCGGTGGGCGATATCGGAATCGGAGGGGGTACGGACCACGCCGACGGCCACGGGAATGACAGAGCGGCCTCTGCCGGCTTGGACGACGGAGAGGCCGCAGCGGGTCAGTCCGGGGTCGATCCCCATGACTCGCATTCCTTCGATAGAGACCACTGGCATGGTTTCCCCCTGGTGTGACCGGTTTTCATGTACCACCCGAAGGTAGCATATGGGTCGGACAGGTTTGGGGGCGACACCACAATTATTCGGCGTCGAGGGCAGCTAATACTTCGGCGGAAAGATCCATGTTGGTGTAGACGTTTTGCACATCGTCGGATTCTTCCAGGGCATCGATGAGCCGGAAGATTTTTTTCGCGTCGGCGAGTTCCAGGGCGACTTCGACGGAGGCGCGGAAGTCTTGTTCGGAATCGTCGACCTCGATGCCGGCGTCGACAAGCGCCGCTTTGATGGCGGCAAGGTCGCCCGGGGCGGACACGATTTCGAACCGGTCGCCTATTTCGTTGACTTCTTCGGCACCTGCCTCTAGGACGGCGAGGAGCACATCGTCTTCGCTGAGGTCCCCTTTGATCACAGAGACCACGCCTTTGCGGGTGAACATGTAGCTCACGGCACCGGATTCGGCCATGTTGCCTCCGTTTTTCGTCATGGCGGTGCGCACTTCGGTGGCGGCCCGGTTGCGGTTGTCGGTGAGGCATTCGATGAGGATAGCCACCCCGTTGGGACCATAGCCTTCGTACATGATGGTTTGCCAGTCGGCGCCGCCGGCTTCTTCACCGGAGCCGCGTTTGCGGGCGCGTTCAATATTGTCGTTGGGGACGGAGGCTTTTTTGGCTTTGCGGATCATGTCATCCAGCGTGGGGTTGGCTGCTGGATCCCCACCGCCGGTTCGGGCCGCAACCTCAATGTTTTTAATCAGCCGGGCAAATTCTTTGCCACGCTTGGCATCATTTGCGGCTTTTTTGTGTTTTGTGGTTGCCCATTTTGAATGGCCTGACATGTGTCTGTTCCCTTTACAATTTCAGCGATTGATTCTTTTTACGATGTGCAAATTATACGGCATGAATGCGGGTTCGTCCCGCCGGCCTGGGTGTCGGGCATGGGGCCGACCACACGTATCCTGCGGGTTTATTGCTGTCCCGGGGCGAGGTTTTTCAGCGGCACCGCCTGCTGGCCGGTGCGCAAATCCCGGGTGAGTCCTTCCTGGGTGACGCTGGCCACCAGGTCACCGGCCTGGTTGAAAAGACCCGGCCATGGGTGAGCGCCCGACCGGCGTGGGCGGAGGGCGAAATTTGGTCGTACAGTAACCATTCGTCGGCGCGGAACGGCCGCAGAAACCATATGGCGTGGTCGAGGGATGCCAATTGGACCGGATGATTGGGGTGAGGCACCAGGGCGGTGTGCAGCAGGGTCATGTCGGACATATAGGTCAGGGTGCACAGGTGAGTGGTTTCATCGTCGGGGAGCCGGTTTTTCGTTTTGAACCACACGAGCTGTTGGCTGTGGGTGTAGGGGTTATGGTCGTAGCGGTCGGCGGGAACCCGCCGGATATCCCAGTCGGTCCATTCGGCGAGCAGGGCGCGGGAGCTGGGCGGCAGTGCGGCGGTGTCGGTGGGCGGAATGTCATCGGGGTTGGGGACGGCCCGCATATCGTCAGAGTGTTCGATTCCGGTGTCGGCGCGGCGGTGGAAAGAACATTGCATGCTGAAAATGGGGGTGCCGTCCTGGATGGCAGTGACATGCCGGGAGGTGAATGATCCACCTTCTTTAATGGGGTCGATCTGGAATATGACCGGTGTGGTGGCGTCGCCGGGGCGCACAAAATATGCGTGGAGGGTGAACACTCCTGTCGGGTGTGGTGGTGCGGATGGCGGCGGCGAGGGCCTGGGCCGCAACCTGGCCACCGAAAGGTGCGGGTGAAAGTGGTGGTGATGACGTGGGCCGCGGAAAAGATAGCGGTCGAGTTGTTCAATGTCGAGAATTGCGGCAATTTTTCGGCTGGTGGGTTCCCCGGGTAATCGGTGGGGATGGGTCATGGGTTTCCTTCACACTTGAGGGTCGAGGGCCTACGCATGGGGCTGTGTGGGGTTAAGGATATAATGCGGTGAGGTTGAGCACCGCATAATGTTGATAACACGTGCGTTAGCACCAGTGATTAAGTGATAATTATCACCAATCGGGGGTGGTGTGAGTTGCTAATCCCCATGATGAGCAACAAGACTGCAATAAACAACATCATATGCGCCATAAGTTCTACCAAGGATCGATTGATAAAGGGCTCGTTAGATTTCACCATGACTCCTGCTGCTCCCACCACCATCATCGCTAGCGTTTTCCCAATCACAGTTACGACCCCACCGACCGGGTAGGGACTATGGGTTTGGTGGTTCATCTGCCACATGCTTCTCCTGGGGATTCTCGCCACCACTGAAATGCCCGAGGGGGATATCCGCTACTATTTTTCGTCGCTCAGAGGCGAGTTTCCTGGCGGCTTGACGGAATACCCGGCAGTAGGCACCTGGCCGGCGCATGTGGTGTTTTGGTTTAGCCACCGCAGCACCGAACACTATCTTGCAATGTTTGGTGGGTTTTGCATGGTTATTGATGCCCTGTTTTTCGTGCTGCTGCTCAACAGTGGCGCGGCCAGATCCCGGAAGTCCCAAATCCTGGCTGCCGGGTTTTGGGCGGTGTTCGCGGTGTGCACCGGGCACGTTTCGGTGCAACGACTCGACCTGGTTCCCCGCAGTGCTGGTGGGGGTGGCAGCCTTGTTATTGTTCTACTATCCGCGGATCAGCTCGGCGCTGCTGGGAACAGCAACCATGATTAAACTGTGGCCGGGAGTGCTGGCCATCGGCCTGGTGCGTGGCTATAGGCGAAAAGCAACCTATTGGTACATTGCGGTGTTTGTGGGCACAATCATCGGATTGTCGGCCCTGGTAGCAATGGTCAGCGGGGTGCAACGCCTACTATCGCCCTTCACCTACCAGGGAGTGCGGGGACTGCAAATCGAATCGATTGCGGCAACCCCCATGATTGTTCGGGGCGCGTTCGGGGCGGCCGCCGAATATTCGGTGACGTATGCGGCGTCGAAAAGCTACGAAATCACCGGACCTGGGGTGGATGCCGCAATCATGGTGACCAACGTGCTCATGCTCGCCACCTTAGTGTTTGCCGTGGCGTGGGCGCTGCGGGGGTTTGTGAAAGACGCATGGTCACCGGACGGGTCGCTGATCGTGTGGGTGACGCTGATCTTCATGCTGCTCGTGGCTAATAAGGTGTTTTCGCCACAGTATATTCTGTGGCTGGGGCCCATCATGGCGGTGGTGTTGCTGCGGACGAACGGGTCGAAATACCCGCTGGTGTTGGCCTGGTTAATGCTGCTCATGGCGGCGCTAGGGCAGATCGTGTACCCCTATTATTACGACGATGTGGTGCACCCGGGCACGGGGACGCTGGGAGTCATTGGGTTGGCGATTCGGAATGGGCTAATGGTGGTGTCCATGATCGTGTCGCTCATGTGGGCCATCAGCCACCGGCCAGCAGCCAATGCCCAAGCCAACGCCTAGGTGGTGAGTTCGAAATATTCCGGCAGCCGGGCGGTCCCACCCAGCCGAAGAATTCGAACAAGTGGTTGCACCCGTAGCGCCCGTGTGTCAGACACCGCATCGTTATAGAACCGGTGTGCGAGCTGCACCCGGGCTTCCGCATCCACAATGCTTCCCGGGGTAGGGTCCGTGAGACCCGCAATGGCGGCAGAAATTTGCCGCTCCTTCTCGGCCCGCTGGGCAAACGTTTCGTACTGCAGCGGAATCGACTCGGTGCTGTGCGCCAATGCCGTAAACTGCGGTTCACACGCGGCTAACACCGCGGCCCGCCGGTCCAAAGAAGCCTGAAGCGACTGCCGGGCCGCATCGGTACGCACGTGCAACCGGTGCAGTCGGTTGGCGGTACTCGACGCCCAATACAGGGCGATGGTGATAATGACCGCAATGATAATGGCAATAATCGTGGTGGGGTCCATGTCCGAATCCTTTTTCGACTAGTCAACAGTGACCGTGGTTCCGTCGGCCACGGTTTCGTACACTCTCACTACCTCGGCGGCCACATGATCCCAGTCATAGAGTGTGGCGCGCCGAGATCCGGCTTCGACTAGTTTCGCCCGTTGGCCGGGGTCGTCGATGAGCTGCCGGAGTTTCGCACGCAAATCATCAACATCACCGGTGCGGAAGAGCAGGCCGGCGGGATTATCGGATTCCACATCGCACACGGCGGCGAAAAGCCTCCAGGTCGCTGGCTACAACGGCACAGCGGGCGGCCATGGCCTCCACAAGCACAATGCCGAAGCTTTCACCCCCAGTGTTGGGGGCAACGTAGATGTCGGCACGGTCTAAAATGGCAATCTTTTCGTCATCGCTCACGCGGCCCACAAAATTCACGCCAGGCACGTTTCGGGGACTGCCACCGCCCATAACGGTAACCGTCACCTCACGATCCAACTCGCTCAGGGCGGCCAATAAAATATCCAACCCTTTGCGGGGCTCATCCAGCCGGCCCAGAAATACCAACTCCGGGGGCCGCCCCGGCACCGGCGGGATCACGCCCCGGGCAAACGCCTGGGTATCAACACCATTGGGGATGAGCACCGGGTCGCCGCCTAACTGTTCGACTTGCCAGCGGCGGGCCATTTCGCTCACGGCAATGCCGCCCCGGATTTTTCTCCAGCCGGGGGCGCAGCAGCGGCAGAACCAGTTTCAGCAGTTTCGAACCGGTCACCGACGCATGATAGGTGGCCACGATCGGCCCCTCCGCCACCTGGAGGGCGGCAAGTGAAAAAAACTAGGCGAATTCGGTTCGTGAATGTGCAGCACATCAAAATGCCCGGCGATAATGAACTCCCGGATCTTCGTAAAGGTTCGGGGACCAAACGAAAGGCGGGCGACGGAGCCGTTGTAGGAGATAGGAACACTGGTGCCGCCGCGGACCACAAAGTCGGGGACCTCGGTGTCGTCGCCACAGGGGCCGATGACGCGCACAAAAATGGCCTTGGCCAATGAGGTGGGTGGCTAGGTCCAGAATGTGGGCCTGTACTCCCCCGGGTTCATCGAAGGAGTAGGGACACACCAAACCTATGCGCATGGTCGCCTTTCGAATGCGTGAGGGTGATTATAGCTATCTTGACAGTGTAGCGATTTTTTTACGCAGGTTTGCGATCGGCCGACCAGAAGGGCTGCAAAAGATGCCAGTCGGCGGGGTGCGCCGCAATGTTTTGCTCCATGATTGCCGCCTGCGCGCGGACGGTTGCGGCAATGTCACCGGTAGGCAGGGGGGCGGAAACGCTTAACCCCCATTCCGGGTGAGCGGTGGTGCCCTCGAACCAGGAATGCACCACGTGCAACGACGCCCCAGTCTCTTGGGCGAGCCGGGCCGCACCGGTAGGCATGGTGGTTTCCTCCTCGAAGAACGTGACGGGCACGCCGGTGCCTTTCAGATCCCTATCCCCCAGCAAACAAATGGTGCCGCCGGCGGTGAGCACGTCGGCGAGCTGCTCCATGACGGGTGGGGAACCCGGCGCGGGAATGTGAGGGATAACCCTAAACCCTAAGGTAGTGCGGAAATCCACGAAAGCGTCGAACAGGATTTCGGGTTTGAGCCGTTCTGCCACGGTGGTGAAGGTGCCGTAGGTGGCGGCGAAATACATGCCGGCCATGTCCCAGTTTCCGCTATGCGGGAGCACCAGGATGGTTCCGGTGGGGGCGGCCACCGCGGCATCGAGGTGGGTTTTACCCACCAGTGGTCGTCGATGCGCTTGACGACGCCCGGGTCGCCGGCGATTTGGGGCAGCCGGAAGGCTTCCAGCCAGTAGCGGGCGTAGGAACGCATGGCGTCCCGCACCAGGTTGCGGGTGACGTTTTCGGGGCCGACAACCCGACTCAGGTTTTTGCGAAGCTGGTTCATTCCTTTGCCGTCATCGCTGGCGTAGTCGGCGGCACGGGTGCAGAGGGCGGCGGTGAGTGGAAGCGGGAGCCGCCCCACTATTTTCCAGCCCATGAGATAGGCTTGAGCGGATAACCATTCGGTGGTGAAAACACTGGGCATGGTTTTTAAGCTTAGCTGTGGGGGAATTCTCGTGCCCCGGCGGGCGGTTTGCTTGGTTGTGTCGCCTCTTGGCTGTGGGCGGCCATGAGAAGTCGTTGGATCACGGTGTACACGCTGCCCACGGCGAGTACCCATAGGGATATGTCGATGGCGTAGGGCACCCCCAGGCCGGTGAGGCCGATGCCGCCCAGGGCGAGGATGAGTCGTTCAGGGCGTTCGATGAGTCCGCCGACCATGGTGAAGCCGGAGGCTTCGCCGCGGGCTTTCACGTAGGAAATCACTTGGGAGGTCACTAGGACCACGAAGCTGGCGATGATCAGGCTGGGGTGGGCGTGGTAGGTGTAGATCAACCACCAGGTGATTGCCCCGAAGAGGGCACCGTCGGTGAGTCGGTCGCAGGTGGCGTCGAGGGTGGCGCCGAATTGGGTGCCGGCGCCCCTGCATACGGGCCATGGTGCCGTCCACCATGTCGAGGGCGCTGAATATTGCGGAGAGGATGGCCGCCCACACCAGGTGGTTGAGTGGTATCAATGTCACAACGATGGCGATGGTGATGCAGGTGCCGGCCACGGTCACGGTGTTGGGGCTAAGCCCCTAACCGGGTGAGGGTTCGGGCGATGGGTTCGATGACCACGGAGGCTGGTTTTCGGCCGCTGACGCTAAGCATGAGTATCTCCCGTGGTGGCTGCGCCGGGGAAGGAATCATCGGCGGCGGCCAGCTCGGCCCAGGTTCGGGCGAGGAGGTTGCGGGTGTCCCGCAGGAGTTGTGGCAGCACTTTTGTGCCGCTGATGACGGTCATGAAGTTGCTGTCGCCGTTCCACCGGGGCACGATGTGCAGGTGGAGATGTTGGGCGACGGAGCCGCCGGCGGAGCGGCCCAGGTTGAAGCCGACGTTGCAGGCGTCGGGCCGGGAGGCGGTTTTCAGCACCCGGATGGCGGCCTGGGCGAAAGGCCATGAGTTCGGCGGATTCCGCCGGGGTGAGGTTTTCGAGGTTGGGTTCTTCCCGGTAGGGCACCACCATCATGTGGCCGGAATTGTAGGGGAAGAGGTTGAGTACGCAGTACACGTAGGTGCCGCGGGCGACGATGAGCCCGTCTTCGTCGCTGAGTGTGGGGATCACGACGAAGGGGTTGGTGTGGGTTGTTCCCGAACCATTGGTGTCGCTTTTGTCCACGATGTAGTTCATGCGGTAGGGCGCCCAGAGGCGTTCTGAGACGGTCGAGATCACCCGCCCTCTATCGACATATTCCTCATTTGATGTGCTGCTCATGGCTGCTTCACCCCTGAATCATTCGTTTTGCGGCTCGATACTGTTCTCAACTCTACTAAGAAGCTCCACCCCAATTGGTGATTTTGGGTGTGGAGCCACAGAGATGTGTCGCAGATTTGTTACCTATAGTTTTTCTGCCACATTGTCGTGATTGGGTTGCTCGTTGGTGCGTGACCGAACCCATTCGTCGATAAGCGAGATTGCCTGCGCCACCGGCACCCCGTTGAGTTGGGACCCGTCGAGGAACCGGAAGCTCACCGCCTGCGCTTCAACGTCGCGGGCGCCAGCCAAAAGCATGAACGGCACTTTTGCTTGCGTGTAAGTGCGGATTTTTTTCTGCATGCGATCGTCTGAGGTGTCGACGCTCGCCCGCAAACCCCGCGCCTGAAGCTCGTTAATGACGGATTCCAGGTGGGGGACAAACGTGTCCGCCACCGGAATGCCCATGACCTGCTGAGGCGCCAACCAGGCGGGGAACGCCCCGGCGTAGTGTTCTAGCAGCACCCCGAAGAATCGTTCGATTGAGCCGAAGAGGGCCCGGTGGATCATGATTGGTTGTTTCTTGGTGCCGTCCGGGGCCGTGTACTCCAGGTGGAAGCGGTCCGGCAGGTTGAAGTCCAGTTGCACGGTCGACATTTGCCAGGTGCGGCCGATGGCGTCCCGGGCTTGCACGGAAATTTTCGGGCCGTAGAATGCTGCCCCGCCCGGGTCGGGCACGAGGTCGAGGCCGGATTTGTCGGCTACCCGCTGCAGAATGGCAGTTGATTTTTCCCAAATTTCGTCCGACCCAACAAATTTTTCCGGGTCTTTCGTGGACAGTTCCAGGTAGAAATCATCCAAACCGTAGTCGCGCAGCAGCGAGATCACAAAGTCCAGCACGGACGTGAGTTCTGCCTCTAGCTGGTCTTCCGTGCAGTAGATGTGGGCGTCGTCTTGGGTGAAGCCGCGGGCCCTGGTCAGGCCGTGGATGACCCCGGATTTTTCGTAGCGGTATACGGTGCCGAATTCGAAGAGTCGGAGCGGAGTTCCCGGTAGGAACGGCCCCGGGATGCAAAAATGAGGTTATGCATGGGGCAGTTCATGGGTTTGATGTAGTAGTCCACGGCGGGTTTGGTCAAGTTGCCGTCGGCGTCGACTTCCCCGTCGAGTTTCATGGGTGGGAACATGCCGTCGGCGTAGAAGTCCAGGTGCCCGGATTTTTCGAACAGTTCCCCTTTGGTCAGGTGTGGGGTGTTGACGAAGGAATAGCCTGCCGCGATGTGGCGGCGTCGGGAGTGTTCTTCCATTTCGAGGCGCACAATGCCGCCGTTTGGGTGGAATACGGGGAACCCAGAGCCGATTTCGTCAGGGAAGGAGAACAGGTCGAGTTCTTGGCCGAGCCGCCGGTGGTCGCGTTTTTCCGCTTCGGCCATTTTGTGCTGGTATTCCGCCAGAGCGTCCTGGGGATTCCCAGGCGGTGCCGTAGATGCGTTGCAGCCCCGCGTTGGCTTGGTCGCCCCGCCAGTATGCCGCCGATGAGCGGGTGAGGGCGAATGCGGGAATGTATTTCGTGGTGGGCACGTGCGGGCCGCGGCACAGGTCGTACCATTCCACTGCTTTGGTGCGGGGGTTGAGGTTGTAGTAACCCGTGAGTTCCCCGGCGCCCACTTCGGTGGCTTCGTCGGATTGGGGGTCGACGGAGCCTTTGTCCGCAATGAGTTCCAGCTTGTAGGGTTCGTCTTTTAATGCTTCGGCGGCTTCGGCCTGGTCGGCGTAGACGCGGCGTTCGAATTTTTTGCCCCTGTTTGATGATTTTTCTTCATGCGTTTTTTTCGATACGCTGCAAATCTCGGGGGTGAAGGGTTCCGCGACGTCGAAGTCGTAGTAGAACCCGTTGTCGATGGCCGGACCGATGCCCGAGCTTTCGTGCCTGGGAATTCCTGCTGCACTGCCTGCGCGAGCACATGGGTGCAGGAGTGGCGGATCACGGCACGTCCTTCCGCGGTGTTGGCGGGGATGGGCAGGAATTCTGCGTCCGTCTCAGGAACGTGTGACAGGTCTTTGAGGTGGCCTTCGGCGTCTTTGACTACGACGATGGCTTCCGGCCCGGTGTTGGGCAGGTTCAGTTCGCGCATTGCCGCACCCAACGGGGGTCCCGGCCGGGACGAGAAACGGGTGGTGCGGGTTTGCTTGGGCGTCGGTCAGCTGTGCCATGAATGTGCGCTCCTTACTGCGCTCGGGCGTTGTCGTCATACCTGGACGCAACGCAAAAACCAAAACGGGTGAAACGACAAATGCAAATGATCGCCACAATGCAGCATGCTTTGCGACGACCTATAAGCACCATCAAGCTGTTTCGGGGTTTTATCCTACCTCACGTTGAGCCTGGGGTTGTAACTACTGCGAGGAATCGTATCGCTAGGATTCCAGCAGGGATGCCCCCCAATATTGGTCTTTGACCAGCGCCGACTTCGCTGGTTCCGGGTGAACCACAAACACGGCCGAACCGATGTGGGTGATCCAGGTGTTGAGCCGGTCGTTGTCGTTGAGCCGCTGTTGGATTGCGGTGAATTGGGTGACCGGGTTTTGTTGGAAACAGATGAATACTAATCCCACGTTTGTGGTGTGGTCGGATCCTGGGATGTGGGATTCTAGGTAGTTGTAGGCGCGGCGGCGCATTTTTTCTTTGGGGTTGTCCGTGGGTGGCGCCGCCAATGCCATGTGGCTGCGGGGGTCGATGACTGGCAGACCCGAATTGGTCTTTCGCCTTGAAGTCGGCGGTGTCGAATTCTTCTTTGCCGGTGAGTGGGGCGCCGGATTCGAGGTAGCGGCCCATGGCTACTTCCCGGGAGGTGCGGTCGAGTTCTTCCCACGTGTCGAGGTTCATTGCGATGCGGCGCACCACCATGCAGGTGCCGCCCCGCACCCATTGTGGGTCGGAGGAGTTCTCGTCGATCCACACGTAGTCGTCGTATTCGGCTGTTGATTGTGGGTTCACGGTGCCGTCTTTTTGCCCGAAGAGGTTTCGGGGGGTGGTTCCCGGGTCGGTGGCGCCGCGGGCGTTGAGGAATCCCTGTTGCATCCACCGGGTTTCGAGCAGTTTGCCGCCGGCGCGGGTCATGTGGCGGGTGGCGAATGCGAGCGTCAGCGGGTCGTCGCAGCAGATTTGGAGAGCCAGGTCAGCTTCACCCCAGGCGTCTTCGAGTTTGTCTTTGAGAACACGGGAATGGGTTTGAGCCATTCGGGGCGTTGGTCGGTTTTGCCGATGATGTCGAAGAATCGGGGCCGAAACCCGCAGGTGATGGGTGAGGTTGGCGGGGATGGTGGCGAGTTCCGGTTCGAGGCTGCCGATGGGGTTGTGGCCGCGGGTGAGTTGTCGGGCGTCTTCGGTCCAGACGGTCATGAGTCGGCGCACATCATCAATGGTGGTGCCGGCGCGGAGGGTGAACGCAATGATATTGAGGTGGGCTTGGCCGGGGGTGTCGATACCAGCCTGGTGGGCCCCGTCGAAGGGGACGATATCGTCGGCGAGGAAAGCCTGCGTGGGGTCACCGTTGGCGGCGGCACAGTGGTGCGGTTGGTATTTCCGCAGGCGGCAAGGCCGGTGGTGCCGGCTGCGGCGGCCGCCGTGGCAGCTCCCAGGATAAAAGCCACGGCGGGAGACCTGTGGCGGTAAACGTGTGCGGCTGATTGGTGGTCTTGGCGGGGGTATCGGGTTGCTGGGCTGTAGGGGTCAACACCGTTGTCGGGGGTCATGGGACCAAGCACCTTTCGCAAAGCTATAGAATATTTGTGCGAATTATTGATGAATGTATTATGCCCCGCCCAGGCGGCTACTGCGGCATGGGCGGGGCATGAACGCGATAGCCTGCAAAAACCAGCCTTCTGGGAAGAAGGCTGATTCTGAGACTATCAGATGAATTGTGGAAGTTTAGCCGCGGATACCCAGCGGACTGCTCGGCACCAGCAGCACCTGCACCGGCGCCAGCGCCGCCAGCACCCTGCTCGCCGTGCTTGCCCGCCGTGCTTGCTGTCGCCCCTTAGCGTCGCCGCCCTTAGCAGCGTCGCTGCCCCTTGGCGTCACCGGCTTTGGCATCGCCCTGGCCAGCGCCGGCAGCACCAGCGCACCTGCACCTGCGCCAGCGGCACCGGCAGCAGCGCCTGTCTTGCTGTCACCGGACTTCGCATCGCCACTCTTGGTGTCACCAGACTTAGCATCGCCTTCCTTACCAGGAACCTTGATGCCGCCCTTGGTGGAGCCGGAAGCGTCGTTCTTGGTGTCACCGGACTTGGCATCGCCGGCGATGCCGCTGCCCTGGCCATGGTTATTGCTGCTGTCGCCGGAGTAGTCTTCGGCGCCGGCGGCAACCTGGCGGCCGGGGATTTCGCCCTAGATCGATGGTGGTGCCATCAGACAGCTCAGCCTTCACACTCACCTTTTCACCCGCCTTGACGGGGCTCTTCAGACCCATGAGCATGAAGTGCTCGTGGCCGGGCTCCAGCTTCAAGGTGCCGTTGGCGGGAATAACGAAGCCGCCTTCTTTCGGCCGCATTTGGCCGTCAACCACCTCGTGTAGTTCGAAGCTCTCGGCATCGGCGCTGGAAGAGAACCCGGTGATGGTGATGTCTTTGTCGGTGGTGTTCTTCAAGGTGCCAAAGATGGCGGTCATGTCGGAGCCTTCGTCGGCTGCGCGAACATAAGCGCTGGTGAAGGCGATTGGGGTATCGCTGTTGCTGCTGGTTTCGCTGGTGCTTGCAGCTGCGGCAGCGGCGGAAGCAGAAGCCGATGCGGAAGCCTTAGCGGACCGGGTGGTCTTGGTGGCTGCCCGCTCAGAGTTAGCGCAGCCGCTCAGGGCCAGCGCAGAAACGGCGAGAATACAAATTCCGGTTCCAATACGACGACGCAAGTTCATAACAGTTAATCACTTTCTTGAGATTTTTTACCCATGCGATTGCGGGCAAGGATCATGACGATCATGGCAAGGACAAGGAGAATCCCCACCCCACCGGCCACTTTGCCCCCAAGGCCCAGCCATAAGCTCTGCGGTGGGATCGGTGGGGGGGCATCAGTTGCGGGGTAGTATCAGATGCCGCAGAGCTAGCAACGCGCTCCCCGGCGATGGTGAAGGTGGTTTTTCCCCGAGTGGAGTGCCCATCGGAGGAGGTAATTTGAAAACCTATAGTGTACTCGTCTGGGGTAAGCGTGGTGGTTTCGGGAATGGCAAGTGTCACGTTTCGGCCGTCGACAGTGGGCTCACCGGTTACCAGCACATCACCTTTGCTATTGCTTATGGCCATGGTGTTGAACCCTTGTTTCGGTTCACCGGAGAACTCTAGAGTGACGGTTGTTGGCGCGCTGGCTAGCACTTCACCATCAGCGGGTGACCCCCCAACTACCGCATCGTGGGCATACGCAACCGTGGTGGTAATAGCACAAAAGCATCCTAGCAAAACTGCTGCTAGCCGACGTTTTATGTTTGCCGACGCGGCGCTCGTGCTCATCCCTTTGGTTTGTCCTTTCCACTCATCAATGCGAAGTACAGTATTCAACCAACTTCGCGCATCTAAGCTTAACGTGAATCCCTGACACAATAGTCGTTACGGGAAGGAAAAGGGTTGTCTTTGTGACGAAAACTCCCCCAAAATCGGGCATTTATGCAGGTAAAACCGCATTATAACAATTACACCACAAAGTGTTTGATAACAGTCACAATTTCCCATCATGTGGGTAATCTGTGCTAGTAGTTAAATATCTACCCTATAGAAAAACGCCAGTGTTATTCCATCAAGAACAACACTGGCATACCAGAGCGGATGACGAGACTCGAACTCGCGACCCTCACCTTGGCAAGGTGATGCGCTACCAACTGCGCTACATCCGCACAGTGCGCGATACTGGGATTGAACCAGTGACCTCTTCCGTGTCAGGGAAGCGCTCTCCCGCTGAGCTAAACGCGCAATATTTTTATTAGAGGTGGAAACGGGAATTGAACCCGTGTACACGGTTTTTGCAGACCGTTGCCTCACCACTCGGCCATTCCACCTTAAAACGGGAAACCCGTTTACATCTAAGGTACCAAATGTAATACCAGAGCGGATGACGAGACTCGAACTCGCGACCCTCACCTTGGCAAGGTGATGCGCTACCAACTGCGCTACATCCGCACAGTGCGCGATACTGGGATTGAACCAGTGACCTCTTCCGTGTCAGGGAAGCGCTCTCCCGCTGAGCTAAACGCGCCGAGAGCGGATGACGAGACTCGAACTCGCGACCCTCACCTTGGCAAGGTGATGCGCTACCAACTGCGCTACATCCGCACACGCCACTTTCGTGGTGCGAGAAAAAACATTAGCCGCTCCCACCCCACAAACACAAATCTGCATGTAAGCAACCGAATCACCTACAGCTGCCCCACTATCTTCCCAACCTCCCCCACCGCCTCGAACCCGGCGCGCCACCTTCACCGACCAGCTACGGTAAAAGCGCTGGTCTACCACCCCATTAGGTGACTGGCGACAACTCATGCTAGGTTAGTTGCGGTAACAAGCACTGCATGTTTGTTCCATTTTTGGTCCTATGGCTCAGTGGAAGAGCGTTCCGTTCACACCGGAAAGGTCGCTGGTTCGATCCCAGCTAGGACCACCACACACCCCGATCGGTACATTAACCGGTCGGGGTTTTGAGTTGATTGCGGCGCCCCGCCCGAATCCGCAGGACTATCCAGCCCGCAGCCAATCCCCAGCACCAGCAGCAGCGACAGGTACACGAGGATGAATTTCGTCATTGTCGCTATTGTGGCGCTGGTGACCAGCAGCTGGCTCGCGGGGGTGGGGAATTGCAGGATCATTCGGGCAAAGGATATGTTTTCCCACCAATCGCAGGCGGCCGCCACCATGGGGAGCAGTATCACCCAACGAACACGCTTCCATTCCCATCGTTCCGGCGCAATCCGCCTAAGGAAAAACGCCATGGTACAGGCATAAAACACCGCATATATGACCGCGTAGCAGGCGTCGATAAGCAAAAAGACATGCAGGTAGGCGTCTCTACCCGAACCGCCCAGCGCAAAAAGCGTGTTGTGGATGTAGGTGGCTTCGTTGCCAAAATTAAGGTCGAGAATTTCTGCGCCGCCGGACACCAGCGACACATAACTGGCGGCAAGCCGCATCGCAGCCATGCCGAGAAGAAAAAGCACCAATAATCCCCCGATATGCCGGGGCCGCATCGTCCGCATACTTAAGGATTTTAGCCCCAAAATTTTTGGGTTTATTAGGTGATTTGTCACCCATGGCCGTAACCTGCTTCCCTGCCTGCGCTACGGTATAACTAATTAAATTCTCCCAATAGAATGTGAGATATACACCCATGGCCTCACGATTCCCCCGCCTCGCCGCTGTTCAATCCGCCTGGGCAGCCTGGGCCGAGCCCACCCCAAAAACCCACCCAGCCTGCCTCCTCCCCCAGTGAATGGCCGGCCGCATCACATGTGCCACCATCTCGGCATGATGCTATATTTCGGCTCGTTTTATGGCCCATTGCGGCGCTCGTCGTTGCGCATCGGGTGTGTGCTGGCCGCAAATGGCCACATCACCGACGATTACACCACGGTGTTTTTAGCGCTGCGGCGGTTTTGGGACGGTATCCCGGTGTATAGCGAAAATTATTCGTTTGTGGACCCGCACTATCTCTATAACCCTGGGCGCAACCATGATTTTGTCCCCCTGGCGTTGGTGGGGCATGTGGCGGTGGCCCGAATGGTGTTTATTTGCGGCAATGCTGCGGCGATCATTGCAGCGATAGCAATTTTGGTGCGCATGTTTGGGTTTCGGCTGCGCGGCTGGGGGTTTCCGCTGGTCATTGCGGCAGCGTTCGTGACGGAGGCGGTGCAGAACACGCTGATTTTCGCCAATATTAATGGGGTTTTATTGTTGGCGTTGGTGGGGTTTTTGTGGGCGCTACTGGGGGGCCGCCAGTGGTGGGCAGGGGGTGATTCTTGGGTTAGCAATCGTGATCAAACCGGTGTTTTTGCCGCTGCTGGTTTTGCCATTGGTGAAGTTTCAGTGGCGGACAATGCTGGTGAGCGTGGGGGTGCCGGCCGGGCTCAATGCGGCGGCGTGGTTGGTGGTGCCGGGTGCCGGCGAGTATGTGTCCCGGACGATGCCGTATCTCAAGCAGGTGCGGGATTACGCGAATAGTTCGCTGCCCGGGTTGGTGACATATTTTGGGTTACCGGGTTGGGTGGGGACGGCACTATTCCTGGTGTTGGCCGCGGTGGTTGCTGCGGGCGTGTGGTTTTTGCTGCGGTTGCGGCACAGCGAGCCATTGCTGTGGGCGTGCGCAACGTCCGGGTTGCTGCTGTCTGGGGCGTTTCTACTGTCGTCACTAGGACAGATGTATTACTCGATGATGCTGTTTCCGCTGGTGGCAACGGTGGTGTTGCGGCGGTCCCCGATGCATTCGGTCGCGGGTGCGGTGGGCGTGGTGCTATGTTTATCGCCGTTGGAGTGGGAGTTCGCCCGGTGGCCGGTGTATGGCCAGTGGTTGGACACGTTTTTGCCTACCGTGGGTTGGTTGTGTGTGGTGGTTGCCACGGCCATGTTTGGGTTTCAAGCTTTTCGACGCCCGCCCGGCGGGGAATAATCCGCCCCGGATGGTTGTTACCGCTTGATATGACGGATTTTCAACTTTTCACTGATGCGCAGTGGCGGCAGCGCCTCAGCTCCGAGGAGTATCGGGTGTTACGGCAGGCGGGTACGGAAGCGCCGCATGTGGGGGAATATGTGGACACGAAAACGCAGGGGGTGTATTCGTGTCGGGCGTGTGGGACGGAATTATTCCGATCAACAGAGAAGTTTGATTCCCACTGTGGTTGGCCATCATTTTTCTCACCGCTTGCCGGAGATCGGGTGGTTGAGCGGGAGGATCGGTCGCATGGGATGGTGCGCACCGAGGTGGTGTGTGCGAACTGCGGATCACATTTTGGGGCATGTGTTTGCCGGTGAGGGCTATGACACCCCCACCGACTTGCGGTATTGCATTAATTCGATCAGTCTGCGGCTGGTGCCGCAGCAGGTAGCCGAGGATTAGGGCAGGATCTTGATCAGGTCGGCAACGTCGGTGACTCGGTGGCCGGTGAAGAAGGGGATTTCCTTGCGCACATACAACCGCGCATCGGTGTAGCGCATTTGGTGCATGAGGTCGACGATGCGTTGGAGTTCCTTAGCTTCTGAAGGCGAGCATCCATTCGTAGTCACCCAATGCGAAGGCTTCGACGGTGTTGGCCCGAATATCGGGGAAGGGGCGGGCGGTACGGCCGTGTTCGGCGAGAATGCGGCGGCGTTCGGCCGGGTCCATGACGTACCAGTCGTAGGACCGAACGAAGGGGTAGACGGTGATCCAGTCACCGGGTTCTTCACCCATGATGAAGCTGGGAAGGTGGCTCTTGTTAAATTCGCTGGGCCGGTGAAGACCATTGCCGAGCCAGAACACCTCGGATGATTGGCCAAGGATCAGATCGCGGCGGAAGCGGTTATAGGCGTCTTTGATGTCGGAGAATTCTTCGGCATGCCACCAGAACATGAAGTCGGCTTCGGCGCGGCCACCGGTGATGTCGTAGATGCCGCGGACAGTGACGTTGCCTTCGGCTTCGAGTGCGGCGAAGAATTCTTGGGCTTGGGTAATGGCTTTACTACGATCGGTGCCGAGCGCGCCGGGGATGGCTTTGAAGGTGGCCCACTGGCAGTAGCACTGAACGTTGTTGAGTTTTTCGTAGTCGATTTTGTTGTCCATGTGGGGGTGGGTTCCTTCCCATAATCTTTGGTTTATGTTTTGCTTCCACCGTTTGGTGGGGCATCCGTTGCGAGTTTACTCCTTGTGCGTGGTTGACAAATAGCAAGTTTGGTAACTAACCGATCACAAGCAGGTAACAGGCCTATAACAGTTCCGTGGTCAGGGTTCGCCTGGGCTTGCTGCGACGGCGTGGCGCTGTGCTTTTGGCGAAATCTTTCGCTAATTTGGCGGGTGTGACTAACACCCCTACATCCCCAAAGAAATCTCCGGTCACGGACACTGATACCCCAGTGGATTTTTCCCGTGCGATGGCATCTATGCATGAAGCTGTGTTACGACCAGAGATTACGTTAGGAATTATTCGACCACCGCAACGGTTAGCACCGTTTAGCCATGCCATTGGTTTGGAGGTTACTCGACCGGACAATATCAAGCCGATGAGTACTGACGCCGAAGGTGACGCCTTCGGCCGACTTATTTTATTGCACGATCCTGGTGCGGATGATGTGTGGGAAGGCCCATTACGATTGGTGGCTTATATTCAGGCAGATATGGATCATTCGTTAGCTGGGATCCGTTATTGCCGGAGGTTGCTTGGGATTGGTTGACCGAAGGTTTGAGCGAAGGTGGCGCCGAGTATTCAAACCTGGGGAGGCACGGTAACCTCTACCGCATCGGTTAGGTTTGGTGAGATTACTGGGCCACCGAGCGCTTATCAGATTGAGATGCGGGCATCGTGGACAGCATCATCAGTGGAGTTAGCGCCCCATGTGGTGGCGTTTTCGAAAGTTCTTGCGCATGTGGCGGGTTACCGCCGGAGGGCGTGACCGCGCTGAATAATGGTGTTGATGTCTGACTTTGTAACCACACCGTCGGAGGGCACGCCACAGCTTATGGCGGGCGCCGCGGCAATCAGGCAGGCCGCCGATCGGTTGGCGCAGGGCACGGGTTGGTGCGCGATCGACACGGAGCGGGCATCCGGGTTTCGGTATCACAACCGGGTGTGTTTGCTTCAGATTCGGCGTACCGGTGCGGGAACGATGCTTATTGATGTAGAATCCGACCCCCAAGCCACCACGGACTTCATCGGTAGGGTTTTGGCCGACACCGGTTGGGTAGTGCATGCCGCATCGACGGATTTGCCGTACCTGGAACAGTTATGGCTGCGACCACCACAGCTTTTTGACACCGAATTGGCCGGCCGGTTTTTGGGGTTTCACCGGGTGAATTTGGCGGCAATGGTGGAGCATTACCTTGGGGTACGGTTGCGGAAGAATCATGGCGGGGAGGATTGGTCCAGGCGGCCGATACCGTCCGGGTGGCTGGATTATGCGGCACTGGATGTGGAATATTTACTGCCGCTTGCCGACGCTATGCGCAGCGAGCTCATGCAACAACACCCGAAAGACACATGGGTGGCGGAGGAATGCGACTATTTAACCAGGGTTTATAGAGGCTACTCCCCTGCCCCGAAATCCTGGGAGGACCTCAAGGGGGTGCATGGGTTACGAACCAGCAAGCAGCTTCAGGTGGCGCGCTGGTTGTGGCGGGTGCGGGAGAAACTGGCCCGGGCATCGGACACGGCGGTTTCGCGGCTGCTGCCAGATAAGGCATTGGTGGCGTTAGCCACGGAATTGCCGACAACCGTGCCGAAGGTTATGAGGACCCCGGGCTACCCGCCGAGGCTGCGTCGTAAAGCTCGCTATTGGGCAAACCAGGTGGATAAGGCATTGCGTACCGCACAAGATCGGTGGCCGGAACCATTTCCGATACCAACCTACCGTGACACGCCACCATCTCGATACACGTGGTCACGGTATTACCCGGAATCATTCCCAAAGTTAACGATGGTGCGAGAAGAATTGGCGCGCGTTGCCGCCCAAGTAGAGATCCCGGTGGAAAATATGATCCAGTCGTCTGATACGAACGAGATCGTGTGGCGCAGCCAAGAACTCAAAGAAGTGACGGACGACACGGAATTGCTGGAATTATTGCAAAGGTTACAGATTCGGCCGTGGCAGCAAAAATTATGCCCTGCCGATTTTTACTTCTATCCTATTGCCGTAATCCCGCTACCTCATAATGAGGGGTTCTGAAGCTCACCCTGCTTCATACTTTTTTGCCTGCTTAACCTGAGGCAGAAATTCAGCTACCACTGGTCGACTCTTTTAAAGCTCCTATCTTCCTTTAAGATAATGCTAAATGTTTATCTTCGGTTTAGCTTGGAGCTTACTCACATGCATCATGAATCACTGTATGAACACGTATCCTTTGATTTCCCGGGTTTTGTTATTCAGGTGTATTACCTCCATGCCACGAACTTTGCGCTAGCACATAATAAGATTCCCCTGGTCCATTATGTAGAAGTTACTATCGACGCCTCGACGCCAGCGCTCCTGGCCGTCCTCAAAGATAAAAATACCATTAACATTTCTGCTAAATATAACGGGAATGATCTCTTTGCCCCGCTGACAGCACCCATACCACGGCTAGAGAAACTTACGTCAAAAACCCTCGTCAATGACGTTTCCGCCCAGACTCGCATCAACCCCACGCTGCTGCAATACCACGACGAATCCACCTTCGGCGACCTCACCATCAGCGTAACGGTGGGCGGACAAACCTGCACAAAAAAACCGCTAAGCTGCGGATTTTAGCGCCAAACGAATGGTTTAATGCCCCGCCTACTACCAATCCTTAGCAGCTTTTGTGCAGCCCAATTCTGAGGTTATCGAGCCCCTCAAACGAGACACAGCAGAGATTCTAGGTGCGGCAACAGGCTCCACCGCCCTCAATGGCTATCAGGCCGGCAGCGAACGCGCCCTAGAGATCGCCGCCGCGGCATTTCAGGCGTTACAAGACCGGAACTTAATATATTCTGAGCCACCCGCCTCATTCGAACATACTGGCCAACGAGTACGAACCAGCACCCAGGTGCTCCACAACCGCAATGGCACCTGCATTGACCTGGCAATAACCTACGCGGCCCTGTTGGAGCAGGTTGGCTTGCATCCGGTGATCGTCATCATCCATGGACACGCCCTAGCAGGGCTATTAGCCAGCAAGAAGCCCCTCGCACACCCCGTCATCTATAACTCGGTAACTATTCGAAACTATATTCAATCGGGCGAATTGGTTCCCATTGAAACGGTGTTAATGACCACCCCGAACGCAACCTTCCGCGATGCGGTCATGGAGGCCACAAATACCCTCCAGCGGCACCCCGGTTTGGGGTTAGTCAGCGTGCACGATGCCCGACTGGATGGGATGCGGCCTCTGCCGAACCCCACTGCTGGCACTGGCGAATTCCCGGCGTACCCGGCCACCGGCACCATGCGGAAAATACCATCATCATTATCGGACGAGTTCGCGCTCCCCACCGATCTACAGTCGGACAACATGAATGTGAGCGCCATCCGCATCGCCGGCGGCATGACCAGCGCTTTTCCCCGTACTCTCGCCAACATGGAATCGCATAACCCACCAACGGGCACCATGCCCACTAGCACTGGGCGTCGACAAGCACGACCGCAAAACGTGCCGGCCCGGATCGCCACCTGGCAGCGGGAACTTCTCGACCTATCGCTTCGTAACCGGCTGCTGAATATGCGCGCCAGCCAGGAAGTTTTGCCGCTGCAGCTCCGGCCCGGCATGCTGGCGGAACTCGACGACATCATTCACCAGGGCCAGCCGCTCACCGTGTTTGCCCACAATGACGTGACCGAAAACCGCCGCCTCCAGGGAATCCGATCCGTCAAGGAATTATCCGCCGACTACCTGCTCACCGCGCTCACCGACATGTCCCGAGTGTATGCGGACATCACCCAACAGCAATATAAGAACTATTTCAATAACCTGCGGCGCACCGTGCGCACCCTCAAGGAAGAAACCGGGTCGGCAAACCTCTACCTCACCCTCGGCGGACTGGTATACGAGCGCAACGATCGCGTGGTCGAAGCCCCCCTCTTTCTCATCCCCATCACCCTGCTGACCACGCGCGGCAACGATCATGTGCACATCAAAGTGGATTCCACCCACGAAGCCAGCCCCAATTATTGCCTGGTGGAATGGCTAAAACAAGCCCACAACCTGGACATTCCGGCGCTCTCTACCCCACGATTCGACGAATCCGGACTGGATATCAGCTACACCGTCGCGGAGATTTCCCGGCAGCTCCTGGCCGCCAACCTGCCGTTCACGGTCACCGAAACCGCAAACATCATTATCGCGAAATTCTCCACCTATGGCATGTGGAAAGACATCCACTCGCACTGGGCGGAATTCCTCTCCTCCCCCATCTTCCGCCACATTGCCCTGCAATCCGGGGAAAGCTTCATCGAACCCGCGCCACTGGACAACTCCGACATTCGAGACATCGACGTTTCCGAGGAAACCCTGGCGCTGCCCATCCCCGCCGACGGGGCGCAGCTGAAAGCCATCGTGGCCGCAGGCCAGGGCCGCAGCTTTGTGCTGGAAGGCCCACCCGGCACCGGCAAGTCCCAAACCATCACCAACATGATCGCCCACTGCCTCGACCTGGGCAAAACCGTACTATTCGTGGCGGAGAAACAAGCGGCCCTCGACGTGGTGAAAACCCGGCTCAATTCGGTGGGCCTCGGCCCCTTCGTGCTCGACCTGCACGGTGAGGACCAAAACCCCACCAGCATCCGCCACCAGCTCAAATCCACCATCGACGCCGAAATCGAATACGACCTGCAAAGCTTCGCGGCACTCCAGGCCAACCTCAAGGCCCGGCTGCAACCATTCCTGGAATACCCCGAGGCCATCCACGCGAAAAACGCCCTGGACCATTCCCTCTGGTCCGCCACCAGCCTGCTCTGCAACCTCAGCGACGTGATTGCCGCACCGGTGCCGGTTTCGTTCGTGAAAAACCCCACCGACAGCCTCGAATACATCGAAGACGTGGTCTATAACGCCGCCGCCTACGCCCAAGGTTTGGATGCCAAACACGTGGCGCTCTGGCAGCTGCTTGGCCCCTCCGCCAGCCTCACCACCGACGAAGCATTCACCGACGCCTTGGGAGCAGGTTACCGAGGCCTACACCATTCTGCGCAAGCACCGCGACATTATCTCCTCAGTCATTGACCTGCCAATCCTGGAAGTCGAAGAGGCGGTCACCGCAATTGGGTCCATCCCCAAGCGCGACCATATTCCGCCCACGCTGCGGGAATCCGCCGCCAAGGCTGAACCGCACATTGCGGCGGTGGAAATGGAGGCCCAACAACTGCTCAACCAGGCCGAAGGCCTCCTGGAAATCTTCTCCCCCGCCTTCTTAAGCAATGGTGATATTGATGCGCTCCTGGCGGAAGCGAACGCCGTCAACAAGGGATTTTTAGGCCGGAAGAAGCGACTGGCCGGGTTCGCCGCCGCGGTCAAAGCCGCCTCCCCCGACCCGCATAACGCAGTCATCGACGTTACCGGCGAGCACGCCCCAGAACAGCTCATCCCGGTGCTGCGCAGCATCCCCCTGCTCCGCACCAGCGCCGAAGAGCTCAAAGCAAAACTCAAAGAATCCGAATGGACTGACGGGCTTTCCACGCTCAGCCCGTTCATGCCGGAGCTGGTCAACCAGCTCAATATGCGCAAGCAGCAGATCCAATTCCAATTGGCTGCGGCGCAACGCTGGCCCGAGCTTATCGACGCAGACGAGGCCGAACTCAAGGAACTCCCCCACTATATTTCGGTCATCGGCGACGCCTGGACCGCCTGGCTGGACTGCCTCGGCACCACCCCTGAGCAGGAAAAATCCTTCATGTACCTCTACAACAGCAATCATTTGGACGTGCTGTTGCTGGAATACCCTCGGTGGCAGGCATCCCTCAAGGCAGGTGGGTTCGCCGCGCTACGCACCATCGCCCGATTCAACGCCTACGCGCAGGTGCTCAAGGACGCGGGCTTCGACGACCTGGTGGAGCAGCTGCTTCGCCACAAGATTGGTCTCAGCGATGTCAACACCGCCCTGCTGCGGGGTGTTGCCGAGGCCAGCATCAAGGAACGCATCGAAACGTTCCAACTCGATGGTTTCCGACCGGACATCAAGGCCGACCAGCTCACCAAACTCCAGTCAGCCATGCAGCGCATTCACGACGAGGCCCGCCTCGCGCTGCCGGCACGACTGCTGCAGCGCCGCCCCTACAAGCCGGGACGCATCACCGGTAGCGTGGCCAAGCTCCGCCGCCTGTTAGATGCCAAACGCAGCGCCCGCTCCTTCCGGTCCCTGCTGCAGGAATTCCCGCGTGAAATCACGACGGTGGCGCCCTGCTTCATGGTCAATCCGGCCTCCCTGGCCACCTTTGTGGCACCCGGGTCGGTGCATTTTCGACGTGGTGATCTTCGATGAGGCATCCCAGATCACGGTGGACCAGGCCATGGGGGCCCTGGGCCGCGGCACCAGCGCCGTCATCGTGGGCGACAGTAAACAAATGCCCCCCACCCGCATCGGCAAAATCATCCTGGACTCCCCCAACGACAACGAACTTGGTGGGGACGACGACATGGCGGACGTGGAGGACCTGGAATCAATCCTCACGGAGGCTGTGGAATCCGGCCTGCCGCAACTGTGGTTGACCTGGCATTATCGTTCCCAGGATGAGTCGTTGATCGCGTTTTCTAACGAACGCTACTACGAGGGGAAGCTCGCCAGCCTCCCCTCCCCTGGCGGTCATATTGCCGCCGGCGTGAGTCTGAAACGAGTCGACGGCCAATTCAACCGGCATCCTGGACGCCTACACCGCACCAACGAAGTGGAGGCGCACGCCATCGTCGCCGAAATCAGCGAACGTCTCAATAATCCCATTACGGCACAGGAATCCCTGGGTGTGGTCACCTTTAACACCCAGCAACGCAACCTCATCCTGGATCTCTTGGAGGCTAGTGAGGATCCACTCATCCACCAAAAACTTCACCAGGAAACCGATGCGCTCTTCGTGAAAAACCTGGAAAACGTGCAGGGCGACGAGCGGGACACGATCCTGTTCTCTGTGGCGTTTTCGAAACAGCCTTCGGGCGGTCCGCTGCCGCTCAACTTCGCCGATCACCCGAACCGGCGGCGAAAAACGCCTGAATGTGGCGATCACCCGGGCCCGCCGATCGGTGGTGATGTTCGCCAGCTTCGACGCCGTAGACATTGATCTTTCCCGGACAAAGTCGCAGGGTATGGCGGATTTGCGCGGCTATATGCTTGCCGCCACCGCCGTCGATAGTCTCACCACCACCCTCACCACGGCCGGGGCACCAGCCAGTGATGACGCCCACGGAGAACAGTTAGCACTGCCGCAGGTCACCCAGAAAACCATCAATCAAAACCATGTTCGAGACGATGTGGCACAGCGGCTGCGGGATCGCGGCTGGGTGGTCGAAACCGACTATGGTATGTCCAGCTTCACCTTGGACCTGGTCATCCGCCCGCAGGACGATGACCGGTGGCACGTGGGGGTGCTCCTGGATGGGCCGAAATGGTATCACCTGCCCACGGTGAGCGACCGGGATCTGGTGCCGGAACTATTGAAAGCCGATCATGCAGTGGGCTTCGGTGACCCGGGTGTGGCTCCCGGAGTGGGCAATCAACCCGGATGGGGTGGTCGACAAACTGGAAAACGAGCTGGCGGCAGCACAGAAAGAACTCGCGGCCCGCGACGCCCGATTCCAACACCAGTTGGAGGAAATCAGAACCGGCTGGACCAGCAGCGGGATGCCGCAACGGAACAGCTCAACGAGGACAGCCAAAGTCCGACTCTGGCGGTGGAGCTGCTGGAGTTGAGGCCCCCACCGCCCACCGGCTGTGACCCAGCTGGGGACAGCTTCCCAGACTGGGGCCAAGGGGATTTCCAAGATCACGGGCTATTCACCAGTGGAGCTTCGTGACCTGGGTACCAGGGAAGATTTCCAACGACGATTCAGCGCTGCCCGGCGCGCCGAATTGGGTGGCATTATTGAGGACGCGGTCAATGCTAATGGCCCGATTAGTCTTAATGACCTGCAGGGTTCTTATCATGCAAAGGGCCTTTGGTCATACAAAGTGGGTTCGCAAAAGAAATCAATGATCGAATCTAAAGGGTCTTATTCCCTAAGGATTTGCGGCATAAGGAAGGCCGGAGCAACACTGAGTTTGTGTGGCCCTCGGGGCGTGGTTCCGCACGAGTGGCGGGGGTGCGCGCATCGAATGGGCAGCGAACTGCAAGCCAGATTTCCCTGTGGGAGGTACGCAATGCCATGGCCCAATTGGATTTCATTGATAGCGTTCCCGCTGATTCTTCGGATGAGGCTCTCGATGATGTGATTCGGGAGACGATGAAGGTGTTTGGGTTTGAAGCGAAAAACCACTACGGTGACCGCGCATTTCACTGAGGCGCTTAAAGCTGTTGAAGATCGCAGATAAGCTGCGCAACCGATCAGTGTGTCTGGTGCAGAATTCGAGTGAAGCTGGCGGTGATGTTGGATGTGCGTCACAGCACGGTGGGTGATATTACCTCCCAGTATGCACCGGGCACGTATGCGGTGGTGGATGTGAAACCACCGGATTTTTCCAGCACCGCCCGGATCGTTGAAATTGGGGATTGTGGTGTTGGATGATAATGGCGAGGCTCTTTATGAGTGGTCGACGCTGATTAATCCAATGCGGGATTTTTTTCCAATGGGCACAGTTCATGGGATTACTGCCAAGGATGTTGCGGTTGCGCCAACGTTTGATCAGATTGCCGATGATGTGGCTATGCTGTTGGAGGGGAAGATTTTTGTGGCCCATAATGCGGCTTTTAATGCTCCGAATGTTGAAGTCGGAGTTTGATCAGGGTCGGGGATTGAAGATGGCTGGTTTGATGGATGGGCATATTGATACGTCGAGTTGATGCAGGATGCGTTTCCGAACATCGATCTCGGTCGTTGGAGGCTGGGTTGTCGCTTTCTGGGTATTCATGAAACGGCAGTCGCATAACGCATTATTGGATGCGCGGGCCACGGGTCGACTGTTTGCTAAGTTCTTGGCCGATGAGTTGCCTGAGGCGGCGCGGCCGACGGTGTTTGTGGGTGATGCTATGCATGCGTCGCGGGAGATCCACCCATTGGGGACGGAAACAATGGAGCGTGACGATAGTTATGCCAATGATGATTGGCTCAGTACGGCTATTGATAAGATGCCGTCGTCCGGCAATGTGGATACGGATAGTTATCTTCAGCTGCTGGATTTCGCCATGTTGGATTTTTGAGTTGTCGCTCAATGAACGGCGAGAATTGACGGCACATGCCCGGAATTTGGGTATGAGTCAGGCAGATACCGATCGGGTGCACATGCAGTATATCCGCCAGTTGGTGCGGGTGGTGATGAGTGATGGTGGGGTGACGCAGCAGGAGCGTGATGGGTTGTGGTTGGCCGCGGATACGCTGGGGATTTCCCGTGAAGTGGTGGAGGAGATTTTAAATAATAATCCCACGATTGACGATAATATGGTGGTGTCGACAGTGACGTTGCAGCCGGGTGATCGGGTGGCGTTTACGGGCACGCATAGTGGTGAGGAAGCGGCGAAGTTCGCTGGTCTGATCGTGGGTGATGTGACTGAGGCTACGGTTATGGTGGTGGCGGCTGATCCCGATTCGACGAGCGATAAGGCGAAGAAGGCCCGGCAGTATCACATTCCGATTATCACGAAAGAAACCGCTTCAACCAGCTTGTAGCTGATTTGATGCGAACAGAGTAGGTGAGTTGGTAGGTTGGTCTTCATGGCCACGATACCTTTGCGTTTTTCTCATTCGGATCCTCTGCTTGTGCGGGTGCGCGAGTTGGCGTTGCAGTTGCCTGGCGCGCAGGAAAAGGTGTCGGTGGGGTTTCCGGCATTTTATACCCGGAAGGTGTTTGTGTGGTATGGGATGGCGGTGAAGGATGCTACGGGGGTGTGGCAGCATCCGCCGTCGGTGTCACTATTGTTGCCGAAGGAGGAGCGGCAGGCGGTGTTGGAGATGCCGGATTCGTTTGTGCCTGGCTATATTGGTCCGCGTGGTTGGGTGGGGTTGCGGTTGACGGATGACACGGATTGGGTGGAGGTGGCGGAACTTATTGAGGAGTCGTTTCGCACCACGGCGTCGAAGAAGTTGGTGCGGATGTTGGAGTCAGGGGATTTCGGGGAGCAGTAGATCAAGGGCTGCTTGGGCTTGGGGGCTGAGGCCCTTGCGAATTTCTTGGTCGAGTTGGTGCGCGATGGTGGCGCATTCGTGCAAGAGTTGCGTGCCGGCTGGGGTGAGTTGCACGATTTGGATGCGGCGGTCGGTGGTGCTGCGGGCGCGGGTGATTGCGCCGCGGTCGACGAGTTGGTCGGCGAGGGCAACGACGAGACTGGGGGCTATGCCAAGTTGGGTGGCGATGTCGCGTTGGGAGTTGGCGAGTCCGGCGTCGACTATGGCGAGGAGTCCTACTTGTTTGTGGCTGATGCCGAGTTTTTCGATTCTAGTGCTGAATTCTTGGGTGATGTGGGTGCCGAAGACGCCGAGTTTGAAGCTGGCAGTGGTGATGAGTGGTTGGTTGTTCATAGGGTTGATGCTAACATCAGAATTGATTCAAAAATGAACGATTCTAGGAGTGGATGATCTTGGTTTGGTGGGCAGCCCTCATCAATAGCATTGCCGCCGTAGGCGCCGTAGGATTCGCTGTCCTGGCCCTCATCAATCCCACTGCGCTATCCAGCAATGCCACCACGCATCGGTATTATCCGGCCATGTACGCCAGCCGATCTATCCCGCTCAATGTCATGGTAGGGCATTCTTGGCTGGTTGAGCGCCAATCCGGCCGTGATACTCCCCCTCGTGGGTGTTGCTCTTGTCACCCAGCTTTTCGACGCCGCTATCGGCGGGATTTACCGCATCCCCGGAATGATCGCAGGCGGCATCATTGCCGCCCTCTGCCACGGCCTGGCCCTCATGACGGTGCTCTAACCGGCCACCTGGGCGGCGTCGACAAGCTCCAGTGCTATTGTTCCAGCTGCTCTTCGTCGCCGGCAGCGGGTGGGAATAGTTCATCCACCCAAGCCACCGCCGATTGCACACAACCAGCATTGTCCAAGCCGACCTCGGTCAGGAGCTCGTCACGGGTCGCGTGGTGGGGGAAGATCTGCGGGAACGCCAGGTGCCGGATCGGGGTGTTCACCCCCGCATCGGACATGGCGACAGCGATCATGGAGCCGATGCCACCGGTGATGATTCCGTCTTCGATGGTAATGACGAGATCGTGGGCGTCCGCCAGGGTCACCAGGGTCGGGGCCACCGGCACCACCCACCGGGGATCGACCACGGTCACCGCCACCCCGGCCTCGCTCAGGGCGTCCGCAACGGCTAACGCCTGGCCGATAAACGCGCCTATAGCAACGATCAGCACCACCGGCACATTATCTTCGTCCGCGCTGGCGTCCGTGTAGCGAATGATATCCACCCCATCGTCGAGGGTTTCCACCGCCGGAATCACCGGCGGCAGGGTGCCCTTCGGGAACCGCACCACCGTGGGGGTATCCATAGCGATGGCCTCATGGAACAGGGCTTTGAGCTGGTCGCCGTCTCGCGGCGCCGCCACGTGAATGCCCGGCACCATGCCGGTGATCGCATAATCCCACACCCCATTGTGACTGGCACCATCCGAACCGGTCACCCCGGCGCGGTCCAATATCACCGTCACCGGGAGTTTGAGCAGGCCCACATCCATGAGGAGCTGATCGAACGCCCGGTTGAGGAATGTGGCGTACACGGCAACAACCGGGTGCATGCCGCCCAGAGCCAGGCCGGCGGCGGAGGCGATGGCGTGCTGTTCGGCGATGCCCACGTCGAAGAATCGGCGCGGGAATTCTTCCTGGAATGGGGTGAGCCCGGTGGGTCCGGGCATGGCGGCGGTGATGGCTACAATGTCGTCTCTGCTGCGCGCCGCGGCGAGGAGTTCTTCGCTGAACACGCCGGTCCAGTCGGGTTTTTTCACCTGCAGTGGCAGGCCGGTTTCGGGGTTGATTTGCCCGGTGGAGTGCATGAGTTCCGCCACGTCGTTTTCGGCGGGCGCGTAGCCGCGGCCTTTCTCCGTCACCACGTGGACGAGCAGGGGGCCGTCGTGGTCGCGGGCGTATGCCATGGCGGCGTCGAGGGCTTTTTGGTGGTGTCCGTTGACTGGGCCCACGTATTTGAGTCCGAGGTCGGAGAACATTTCGGTGGGGATGACGCTGGATTTCACGCCTTCTTTAAATGCGTGGAGCGCTTCGAATGTGCGCTCCCCCACCCAGCCGAGGGATTTCAGGGTGGCTTTGCCTTGCTCCATGACCTGGTCGTAGCGGTTGTGGATGCGGAGGTTGGCGAGGTTTTCAGCCAGGCCGCCAATGGTGGGCGAATAGCTGCGGCCATTATCGTTGACAATGATGACGACTTTACGGTCGTGGCAGGCGGCAATGTTATTGAGCGCTTCCCAACACATGCCACCGGTGAGGGCCCCGTCACCGACGACTGCGATGATGGTGCGGTCGGATTCACCGGTGAGTTGGAAGGCTTTGGCCAGGCCCGTCGGCATAGCTGAGCGCCGCGGAGGCGTGGGATGATTCCGTCCAATCGTGTTCGCTTTCGGCCCGGTTGGTGTAGCCACTTAATCCGTCTTTTTGCCGGAGGGTATCGAATTGGTCGGCCCGGCCGGTGAGGATTTTGTGCACATAGGATTGGTGACTGGTGTCGAAAATGATGGGGTCGTGGGGGGAATTGAAAGATGCGGTGAATCGCAATGGTCAATTCAACCACCCCCAGATTAGGGCCCAGGTGGCCGCCGGTGGCGGAGACTTTCGCTACGAGAAAGTCCCGAATTTCTTGCGCTAATTGTTTGAGTTCGGGGTAGTCCAGGCGCTTCACATCGGCTGGGGTGGAAATTGTTGAAAGAATACTCATCAGCCTAAAAATGCGCCCTTTCACTGCAACGGACGATGACAACAACGAAACGAACATCTGTTTTAGGTGGCGTGTTTTTCATTTCCGCACCGATCCAGATGCTGAGATCATCCTACCCTGTTGGGCCACAACTTTTAAGAAAATCAAGATTGTAGCAATCCTAGGGTCTCGAAATGATGGGTTCCGGGAAATGCGTTGACGACAACGATGTCACTGAGGTGATAGCCGGCTTGGGACCAGGCCCGAATGTCGGTGGCGAAGGTTGCCGGGTCGCAACCAATGTGTATGACACGCTGGGGTTTTCGTGCAGCAATGCGGGTTACCACGTCGGCGCCGGCACCTACACGTGGCGGGTCGAGCACAACAACGTCGGGTTGGGGCAAAGCGTCTATGAGGTTGCCGACCAGTCCAATGTGGAAGTGTACGTCGTCGCCGAAGGTGACTTGGCCGCTGGTGGCCATGATCCGGGCGGATTCTACCGAATGGATGTGCGATTTATTTCCTAGGGCTTGGTGCAGGGCGGGCACGAGGGCGCCCACACCACCATAGAGGTCCCAGCCGACTGGTTCCGCGCTATATTGGCCGCCGGCCACCCACTGAGTAATCAGGTTCGAGTAGGCGGATAGCGCCTGGTGGTGGGCCTGCCAAAAGGCGGTGGGGGGCAATGTGAACGTGTGCTCCCCCACTTTCTGCACAACGTCGCCGGTGCCGGAAATCACCTTGGTGATGATTTCGCTGCGGCGGCCCCGAGCGGGTTTGCGGACTTCCACGACGTGCCGATTGCCTGCGTCATCGAGGACCGCTACGACTTCCGCACCGGGGGTGAAACGATAATTCGAGTCTGCCCCCACGATGCTGTCGGGTCCGTCGCCGAGCAGACCTGGCATGGGTTGGATGCAACGATGATCGGTGACCAGGTCGTGGGAGTGGGCTTTGCGGAAGCCGGCACGCCCGGTCCGGTCGACGCCGAGGCGGATGCGGCTGCGCCACCCGGTGGTTGGGGGCAGCTGTTGGGCGGTGATCGGCGGCAGAGTGTCCAGTTTGCCGAGTTTGGTGAGTTGCCCGGTGAGAATGGTGGTTTTGAGCTCTAGTTCGGCTTCGGGTTTCAGGTCGGCGAAGTCACAGCAGCCGGCGCCGTGGGCGGCGGCGGGGCACCGGTTGGAAACCCGCAGTGGTGAGGGCGTGACAATGTCGACGAGCGTGGCCTTGGCGTAGTTCTTTTTCACCTGGGTGATGCGGGCTTCCACCACGTCGCCGGGGTAGGTGCCGCGGACGAAAACGACGCGCCCGTCAAGGTCGCCGATGCCCACGCCGCCGTGGGCGGGTCTGGTGATGGTGGTGGTGATGTGGTCGCCGTGCGTGAGGTTAGTTGTCACGTGTGGGTTCCTTCCGAAGTGTCGGCTTTGAGCTTGTCGACGCCGGGTCGGGGGCGGCATCGGTGGTGTCTGCTTTCGGCTGAGTCGTCGGTTTCATAGCCGGCGTCGATCATGGCGGTGCGGGCGCAGCGCACCATCCATACGGTGAAGATGGTGACCAGGCCGGTGAGCGGCCAGCCCATGAGGATGCTGACGACCCCGAGACCGGTAACGTTATCGGCCTGGTAAAAGAGCTGTTTCACGAGGAATCTGGCGAGGAAGACCGCTGCCCACCCCTAGGGTGGCCCAGGTGTAGGCCCAGCGGGCACCTGGAACTTTTTGCCAGGTCATGCCGTCGCCGTTGATGCCTTTCCAAATGATGCCGACCATGGGCCACCGCACCAGGATGGAAATGAAGAACACGATGGCGAGGAGGAGGGACATCCAAATGCCGTAGGCGAAGTATCCTTTGGCTGAGCCGGTGTACCAAGCGATAGCGGCGCCGATGCCGACACCCATGAACCCGGAGATCGCAGGTTGCAGGTTTTCCTTGCGGATGAGCCGCCACACGAGGATGAGGGTGGCCATGCTCAGGGCGGCGATGAGGGCGGGGTTGAGTCCCCATTTGTTGTTGACTGGCACAAACACCAGGATGGGCAGTGTGGAGGACACTAACCCGCTGAGCCCGCCCATTTGTTCCAGCAGCGTGGGGGGTGGCCCGTCGGGACTGTCGTCGCCGGGGTTACTGGGGTCGCCGTCGATAAGCTTTTCGCTGGTCACCCTATGCTATTCCTTCGTATCATTGTCGGCCGCCTGGGCTGCTTCTTGGGCAGCTTTTTGGCGGCGTTCCATTTCTTTTTGCACTTGGGCGGCGAGCGGGCCGGGAAGTGCAACCGGCAGGGATGATCCAGCCAAGATGGGGTCTTTGCCGCGCATGACGAAGGTTCGGGCGGTGATTTCCCGGCCGAGTGTTGCCATTTCGTCCGCGTGGTCGATCGGGGCGGCGAGGGTCATGCGCAGCATCCAGCGGGGGCCATCCACCCCGATGATGCGGACAATGCCGCCACCGCCAGGGGCGGAGCCAACAACTTCACGCCCCCAAGGCCCATATTCGACCACCACATCCAGGCCATCGCTACGCATGCCCTGGGTGATTTCTTTCACGGTTTCTCGCCATTGGCCGGCCCGGGCGGGGCGGCGAACGCCACTGGGGTGCACCGACCGTGTTCGGTCAAAATGTGCAGCATTTTTCGGGCCGTCGGCACCCATCTCTACCTGCACTTCCGATTTGAACGGCAGGGGGATGAGCATGGATCCCAGGTTGAGTATGCCGGTGGAAAAATCGGAGAAATCGAAGTCATCAATGCTCACGGAATCGCCGTCGAAGGGCCAGAGTCGCCGTCGATAGCATCGTGGACCGGGTCCGGGGTGTCGTCGTATTCGTCCCCCATGATGATGGCACCGGAGGTTTGAGGGTGGGGAGTGGCGCCGGCATCAGGGGCATCAGCCGGGACGGAATCGGCTGGCTTCGCCGACGCACCACCATCATCATTATCATTGCGGCCTGCGGTAGCCTGCGTGGCTGTGCCCGAGTGCTGCCGCCCCGGTGGTTTGCTGGCAGCGTTGAGGTCTTCGTCTATGATGTCTTCCTCAAAGTCATCAGCTATCGTCGTAGTCGTAGTTGTTATCCTCGGCTTTTTCTTGGAGAACGGCCACAGTGGCATGTTTCTCACCCTTTCGTTTTTCCCTGACCATATGCGTGGTGAATATTAGTCAAGAAATGTCATGGTTGGTTAGTCAATTCCCGTGGACCCGTAGCCCTGGTCACCGCGGAGCGTGTCGTCTAATTCGTCTGCTTCGGTAAAATCGAAGAGCTCAACTTTTTGGACGACTAGTTGTGCAATGCGCTCTCCCCGGTTGATGTGGATGGGAGTGCGGGGGTCAAGGTTGATGAGGCAGACTTTTAATTCGCCCCGATAACCGGCATCAATGGTGCCTGGGGCATTGACCATGCCCAATCCTTCCCGGAGCGCCCGGCCCGACCTGGGGTGGATAAGCCCCACTGTACCAAGAGGTAGCGCAATGGCTATTCCGGTGCCTATAAGGGCGCGTTCCCCGGGTGAATGACGCAGGTTTCGGTGGAGTATAGGTCCACGCCAGCGTCACCGGTATGGGCCCGTACCGGGATGGGGAGTTCTTTATCTATTCGTTTGATGCGAATGTGATTGATGACGTTATTATTCACGGCTAGGTTGCTCCTTGACATGGTGGTTATACAGTTGTGAATCGAGTGTAGTCAAGAAATCACTATCACTCCCCAATCCCACCCTCGACTACTAGTGTCGCCACCTATGGTTGGGCATCGTCAAGCATGCAGATATATGGGTTTCAAAGTGGATTAAAGACCTGGGGTGTTGAAGTACACTTGGCTACTGTGAGTAACAATCAAGCACAGCCGAACACTGCAGAACCTAAGGTTTTGTATTCAGAGCGTCAATGGGTGCCCTGGTATTGGTGGTTAATCGCCGCATTTATTGTTGCGCTCATCTCTGCCCAGTTTGCCTTGAACCGGGCGGCGTTATGGCTTTATATTCCCGCGGTTGTGCTCAGTGTGCTTGCGGTGTGGGTGTTGGTGTCGCTGTCGTCCACCAGTGTTGTGGTTGAGGAAGATCCCGATGGTACCCGCTGGTTAGTGACGGGACAGGCGAACCTGCCGCACACGGTGGTGTCACGATCGTTGGCGGTGCCGGCAACGGCGAAGCGGAATGCCATGGGGCGGCAGTTAGATCCGGCGGCGTTCGTGGTGTCGCACGGGTGGGTGCCGGAAATGGTGATGCTGGTGCTCGACGACCCGGAGGATCCCACACCGTATTGGTTGGTGGCTTCCAAGCATCCGGAACAGTTATTGACCGCGTTTTTACCGGAGCAACGGTCCGACACCGATCAGGCTGCGACAACCAGCCGTAACGCATAAACGCCCTCACCACCGGGTTTTTCCATACAGGAGTTCCCTCAATTCCCTTGTGCCGCGTTCGATAATGCGAATATGCGGGGTCGGTGGTGAAGGCGTGAGCGGTGAAACGCGAGGTTAGGCGCAGTCCTTACATACGATAGAGCCGTCGGGCTCGGTGTGATCAATCCGGTTATTATTCTGCACGAGGAAGCACACCGAGCAGGTAAATTCGTTCTCCCTGCGGGGAATCACTGTGACATTGAGTTCTTCGCCAGCAACATCAACACTGGGCAGGTCGAAGGGTTCAACGATTTCACCGTCGTCGTCCATGTCGTTGGTAACGTTTTCCGCCGCCTTGAGGCCTTCGAGGGAATCAGTTTCGATCTCGTCCTCAGCGCGACGACGTGGTGCATCATAGTCGGTTGCCATAAGACTTTTTGCTTCCTATTCAGATTAATTATGGATACGATAAATTAAGCCTTGAGACCTAGCCGGCAGCACCAACATATAACATGTCATGCAGTGCCACCACCTTATTGGTCAGGTTGCCGATAGTTTTACACGCTTTTTATCACTGATGCGGCTAAATGTGCTCAGTGTCGCTCACAATAGTATGTGATGTAGGAGTGTTGACTACCCCCACCCCATACCATCGGTGGATCATTATCCGTCACCGACGACCTACGAGTCATTCAATCCCACAGTACAAAACCGGTATCACTCCCGTTTTTACTGGCTTCGTGGCGCATCTTAAGGCACAACATGCCATGTTGTCATATTTCCCCACCCAACGACTCCACGATGCTTTCCGCAAAACCGGCAACTAGCTGCGATTATGATAGTAAATTCACACGAGGCGGAAAAAGCGCATTATCCCCGGTTAACCGTATTGATTGTCGGGAAGTGCCGCGGGAATTCTTCGCATAACAGTCGCAAACTGGCGGGCAATCCCCGGCGCGCATGCCCACACCAGATTCTTGTCGGCCTCATGATGGCTGGGGCTGCCATAGCGTGGGGTTTCCACCACTGCCCCGGCTTCCAGTGCCACCAGCGCTCCCGCAGCGTAATCCCATACGTTCGTGGCGTGTTCGTAATAGGCTTCTACCTGACCGTCGGCAACAGCGCACAGGTCGAGGGCGGCGCTTCCCCGGCGGCGAATGTCCCGAATGGTGCCAATAAGTTCCCCCAGGATTTCGACTTGTTTTTTGCGCCGGGCGGCGGAGTAGGAGAATCCGGTGGCCACCAGGCTGAGGGTGAGGCTGGTTTCGGCGGATGCGGAAATCAACCGCGGCGGGGTGTGCGGCCCCTAGGGGTGATGGCGCCCCCATTTTTACTGGCAACCCAGAGTTGTCCGGTGGCGACGTTGAGGACAACGCCGGCAACGAGAGTGTGGTCGATTTCGGCGGCGAGTGAAACAGCGTATTGGGGCTGGTTGTATAGGGAAGTTGACGGTGCCGTCGATGGGGTCGACGATCCAGGTAACGCCGGTGGTGGCGGTGGTGGCGGTGCCCTCCTCGCCCGATCATGCCGTCGCCGGGGCGGAGCTCGGTGAGCATGGTGCGGATGACTTCTTCGGCCGCGGTGTCGACAATGGTCACAGGGGTCGACGTCGGAGGATCTGGTGGTGGTGACCGCCTGGAGGTTTTCGATGGCGGCGCGACGTTCGGCAATGACCTTGGCCGCGGCGGCGGCAATGGTGACGGCGATGCGGGCAAGTTCGGCGTAGCGTTGTTCCTCAGGGTGACCGGCGAACCCTTCGGTAAGGAAGCTGGTATCATACTGGTAGTCGAACAGTTCCGCTTGTCGACGCCCACCCCAATGGTTGGCGGCCTGGGTGATTGCGGAAACCCGGAGATCGTGATAGTTCATGTCGGTTAAGGGCATAGAACCCATTATGCCGATGGACCCCACACCATGGCGAACGTGATAAATATCACTTATCAGGCATTTCTTCGGTTGGATCATAGGAATTTTGTGTTATGCGCTGCCGATTTTCAGTAAACTAACCCTTATGACCCGGATTGGATTTGGTATTGATGTTGGCGGCTCTGGTATTAAGGGCGCCCGAGTTGATCTTGACACTGGTGAGTTTATTGGTGAGCGCATCAAAATATTCACCCCTCAGCCAGCAACCCCTGATGCGGTTGCTGCTACCTGCGCCGAAATTGTAAAGATTGCCGAATGGCCGGATGCGGTGGGTATCACATTGCCGAGCGTGATTAAGAATAAGGTGGTGCTGTCGGCGGCGAAATATTGATCCCAGCTGGGTGGGGGTTGATTCGCATGAGTTATTCGCCAAGCATCTGCCGGGAACGGATGTGCATGTGCTCAATGATGCGGATGCGGCCGGCGTGGCGGGAGGCCCATTTCGGGGATCCCGTTGGCGAAGTCGGGTGCGGTCATGATGTTGACGTTTGGTACAGGCATTGGTTCGGCACTGCTGATCGATGGTGTGGTGTTCCCGAACACGGAGTTGGGCCATATGATCATTGACGGCCAGCACGCGGAGAATATTGCGTCGTCCCGCATCAAGGATGTGGAGGAGTTGAGCTATAAGAAGTGGGCCGTGCGGGTGGATAAGGTGATGCACGAGTATGAGCGGCTATTTAACCCGACTGTGTTTGTGGTGGGGGGCGGGATTTCCCGGAAGGCGGATAAGTGGGTGCCGCTGTTGACGATTGAGACCCCGGTGGTGCCGGCCCAGCTCCGGAATCGGGCGGGTATTGTGGGCGCTGCAATGGCGGTGGAGGCTGGTTTGCACCCATAGGTTGGAAAATATTACTCACTGAAGGTGCTACCCTGATGGGCCACCCCGGCCCATCAGTAAGTTTGTGATGTGATCCACCTTTTCGGCCCGTCGTAAAGCAAAAAGTGCCACTTGGGTGGCGGGCGAGAACTGAACAAGTCAGCATTTTTTGTGCACTTGTTTTATAATGGCATGTTGTCCATGACAGGGAAGCACGGTTTCAGCGCCTTTTTGCAGTTTTCCATCAAAAATTTTTTTACCAGTTGGTTGGGAATCTTTTTGCGGCTGCTGAGATGTACACAACCCATCTAGTAGTTCTAGTTTCACTAGTTTCATCCACAGTCAATGATTTTTTTCCAGGCGAAAGGGCGTACGTGGCAGCCACTGAGAATTCAGATACTTCCGCAACCGCACGCATTGGCGGCAGCTCCACCGAGGGGGCGGCTTCAAGCGGCACTCCACAACCAGCAACCAAGAAGGTCGCAAAGAAAACCGCCCGTAAAGGCAACTGCTCGCAAGGCAGCACCCGCGTACCGCTGCCCCAACCGCACCGGAGGCTACGGCCGCTGGTGCTAGCGCAGGGAGAGTCCACCACAACTGCTCCTGCTGCGCGTCGGTCAGCGGCGAAGAAGACCACCAAGAAAACCGCGGCGAAGAAGAGTGTAGCGAAAAAAACCACGGCAAAAAAGACCACTCGGAAAGCTGCCCCCAAAAAGGCGGCTGCAACTGATGCTATTGAGGTGACAGCGGCGGCTGATGTCGCAGCTACTGCCGATGCACCGGCGGCACCGGCGAAGAAAACTGCGAAAAAGGTCACAAAAAAGACCGCGAAGAAGACGACGAAGAAAACCACGCGGAAAAACCGCAGCGAAGAAGACGACGGCAAAAAAGACTGCCGCGAAAAAGACCGCGGCCAAGAAAACCGCCGCGAAGAAAACTACCCGCAAGGCTGCGGTGACAGCTGCGAAGAAGCCAGCCGTGGCGCCGAAGTCGATCAAGATGGATGATGACCTCATTGATGATGAGGATTCATTATTGGAGCCGGATTCCGACTTTGATTTGGCCAATGGGCTCAGCGACTCCGATGTGGATGGCTATGAGGACGATCAGGACGCGGTCATAGATCCGCACCTCAGCGACGATGACGATGCCATGCCGCCCGTGGATGAGGAAGATGAAGACAGTTCCTCGGTGTGGGATGAGGACGAGTCGGCTGCGCTGCGGCAGGCCCGGAAGGATGCGGAGCTTACCGCGTCGGCGGATTCGGTGCGCGCCTATCTCAAGCAGATCGGCAAGGTTGCGTTGCTGAATGCGGAGCAGGAGGTGTCGCTGGCAAAACGCATCGAGGCGGGCTTGTACGCGGACTATCGCATGAAGCAGATGGAGAAGGCCTACAGCAGCGGTGATAAGGAGGCAAAGCTCACGCCCGCGGTGAAGCGGGATTTGCGGGCCATCGCCCGAGACGGTCAGGAAGGCGAAGAATCACCTGTTAGAGGCCAACCTGCGGTTGGTGGTGTCGTTGGCGAAGCGGTATACGGGCCGCGGCATGGCGTTTCTGGATTTGATTCAGGAGGGCAACCTGGGGTTGATTCGCGCGGTGGAGAAGTTCGACTACACCAAGGGCTATAAGTTCTCTACCTATGCGACGTGGTGGATCCGCCAGGCGATCACGCGCGCCATGGCGGATCAGGCACGAACGATCCGTATCCCGGTGCACATGGTGGAGGTTATTAATAAGCTCGGCCGGATCCAGCGGGAGCTGTTGCAGGATTTGGGCCGGGAGCCCACCCCATATGAGTTGTCGAAGGAAATGGATATCACCGAGGATAAGGTGTTGGAAATCCAGCAGTACGCCAGGGAGCCGATTTCGCTGGACCAAACCATTGGTGACGAGGGTGATTCCCAGCTGGGTGACTTCATTGAGGATTCCGAGGCTGTGATCGCGGTGGATGCGGTGTCGTTCACCCTGCTGCAAGACCAGTTGCAGGATGTGTTGCACACCTTGTCCGAGCGGGAGGCCGGCGTGGTGAAGCTGCGGTTCGGGTTGACGGATGGCATGCCCCGGACCCTGGACGAGATCGGTCAGGTGTATGGGGTGACTCGGGAGCGGATTCGGCAGATCGAGTCGAAGACCATGTCGAAGCTGCGGCACCCGTCGCGTTCGCAGGTGCTGCGGGATTACCTCGACTAGCCGCCAGGCTATGGCGGGAAAGTTTTTCACCCCCACCGGTTGTGGTTTCCAACTGGTGGGGGTGATTTTATGCTATTGCTCATTCGCCTTTGCGCTAAACGTAGGCGTCTTCGAGGCTGTTGTCAGGGAGGTAGCTTCGGTAGCTATCGTAATTGTTATAGCCGCTATCGGCCACTCTCAAATACCAATATGATTAAAATTCCAACAATAATAATGGCGATGCACACGCTGGAAAGCACCAGGCCGGTAATGGCAAAGCCGGTCATGCGGTTTTGCTCCACATAGTTTTTACGGCGCACAAATGCCACAATGGAAACCACTAGGGTCGTTATTGCGATAATGGGTGGCCACCACCCCAGGAATATCAGTGAGGGCATGCACTAGTCCCATCACCATGGCAATCAGCCCCAGATGATTCTTTTTCTGTGGGTCTACTCGCCACCGGCGCGGGCGCATAGGGGTTGGCGGTATACGGGACCTGCTGCGGCGGCTGCATGTTCGGCCCGTAAGCCATGGTATTTGGTTGCACAGGTTGCACGCCCATGCCACCGCTTTGCGACGCCCCTTGCGGTGGGCACGGGTGGCCCTGCCAGGAGGCTTGCTGCTGGTTCTGCTGCCACTGATGTAGGCTGTTGTGTGCTGCGGCTGCTGCAGCTGCTGCACCTGCTGCTGCGCCTGTTGTTGTGGTTCGGATTCAAATGGGGATACTGGATAGGCTTTATCGTAAGGATTGCTATGCGGTTGTTGCGGGTTATCGGGATACGTCATTAGTTATGTTTCTCCTATTGGTCACTTATATTTTGGCATATCCACCAGACATGGCAGAAGATATCCCACCCAGCAAATCTTCACATATTCCCCATAACCGCACGCTTTTAGCACCCATCAGCTTGTGGAATCCCAGAGATGGCGCCCCAATAACTCCCCCACATTCATGGGGAAAGCATCATTGGGGCGCGGGTGCTGAAGGTTACGAAGCTGGTGCTAGTTGCGGGGTTTCACCGTACACCCGATTCTTTTTGTACCAATGCTCCGGTGGGCAATCTCTAGTGGCCCACGTTTGCCTGTGAGTGACCACAGGTAGGCGAAGATGAGAGTCACCAACCAAACACCGGTTGCGGTCACCGCCACTATGGCCACAGACTGCCCGGAACCAATACCCAGGAACCAGGGAGTCATAATGAAAATGAATGTAACCGATTGCAACACGTAACCAGTCATGGACATCCGACCCAAGGCGGTAAGCATGCGAATGGGCAGCGTATCAGTCAACTTGCGGCGTTCCACCCAACCAGCAATCCACGAAATCCACACCACGGTCCCCGGGCCTGATGCCATACCCACAAGTATGTTGAGAAGATAGAAGACCTTTTCATGCCCAAGAATCCCAAGGCTGGCCAACCCCACCGGCAAACCAACCGTAACCACAATAATCACGGTGACAGTGGCAGCAATCCGCATGGGTGTGCGGAACTGTTCGGGATGTTCTAACACCCCATTGCGGCCGGCGACGAATCCAACAAGTATCACCGATCCCACCAGGGGGAGAGCAAACGGGAACCGGAGAAAATTATACATAAAGGCCAAGGATGCACCCCGAACCAATTGGTCCTGCACATAGCCGTGACCATAGCCTTGCAGCAGTACTGCGTTCATATCCGAGTAAGACAACAGGGCACCATTCATCACCATGGCCAAGGCGAACAACACCCCGGCGGTGATGAGCAGGGTTTTGTTCTTGGCGTTGCGCATGGGGATAACCAACACCAGTATGATGAGGCCGTAAATGAACATGATGTCACCGTAGAAGAGGAAAACCATGTGCAGGAGGCCAAAGAGGATCAACGCTCCGTAGCGGCGCAGCAAGATTGCGCGGCATTGTTTGCTGGTGGCGCCCTTACGCTGTTCCCGAACCAGGATCATGCCCACCCCATAGCCTAACAGCGTAGCGAACATGGGCAGGCCTCTGCTGTGCACAAACATATCTGTCAAGATAATGGTGACCTTATCCCACAGCGAATTATTGACGATGATCCCGGAAAGTGTCCTATGGTATCCCGGGGGAACATCGCCAACCCTTAGACTCCACGCGGTAATACCGTTAGCAATGGCAATCCCTAACAGGGCCGCGCCACGAGCAAGATCCGGGGTGAGAATACGAACAGATGGTGATGGAGATGTCATGACAGAAACCCGATTTCATTATGAGAAAACAGTGTTCACCTCAAACTTATCACGCCTTTCGTCACAGCCCATGACATATCACATTATCTGCGTTTTTGGCGTTGGGTAGCTTCCCATATCCGAGGGTACGATGCAGAATCTCTAGTGGTCCTCGTTTACCCTGTGAGTGACCACAGGTAGGCAAAAACCATAGTGACCACCCAAATACCGGCGGCAATGAGGGTAACAGTGGCGGCCCCACGGCCAGCACCGATTGCTAAACCCCACGGCACCATAATGATGGTAAACAATACTGATTGCAACACGTAACCGGTCATAGACATCTGCCCCAAGGCAGCAAGCATGCGGATCCATAGCTCATTCGACCGATGGTGTTTTTGCACCCACTGAGCGACCCAAAAAATCCACACCACAAACCCGGGCCCACTCCACAGGCCAGCCACCCGATTGAGCCCATGCCAGAATGGTTCCGCCGGCAGTACCCCCAGGGCGGATAACCCCCATGGGATGCCGACCCCCACGATGACCAGCACCGTAATGCCGGCAGCAATCTGCATGGGCATGGCATACCGATCGGGATGCTCCAACACGCCCCTCCTGCCGGCGATAAAGCCAAGGAGAATGAGTGGGCCCAAGGTCACCAGGTCGATGAAGAATTGTCCGGGCGTCATCACCAGGACATGCAAACCTGGGTAGAGCTGGTCAATAAGATAACCAGATCCCCCATCCTGACTGATGGGCGTTGCGGGTGCCACAGCATCAAAGGGACTGTACCCCCACGGGGCTATGAGCACCGCCCCGACAACTGCGGAAACACCAACAAGCCTGATTAATATCCGGTCGGGGAACATACATATGAGCACCACAACCAGGGCGATGAGCCCATAGGTGAGCATGATATCGCCGTAAAACAGAAACACCGTGTGTAAGGCACCGATGATCGCCAGTACCCCATACCTGCGGGCCAAAATGACACGCACACTCCGGGAGGTGGCGCCTTTCCGCCATTCCCGCACGAGGATCATGCCGATGCCATAGCTAGCAGCGTGGCGAACATGGGCAGCCCTCGCACATGCACAAACAGCGTGCCTATGAGCACCATGATTTTGTCCCATCGGGAGTCATCCACGATGATTCCGGCATAGGTTTCCAGCTCATTTTCGGCAGTAGGCAGCCCGGTTGCGCTCCACGTGGTGATGCCGTTGGCGACAGCAATACCGAGCAGCGCAGCACCACGAGCAAGATCCGGGGCAAGCTTACGGTAATCTCGCAACGTTGATGTCATGATTTCTAGTTTCGTGTTATGTGCTTGTCGACGAACAAAGGTAGCCCAACCCCATGAAAACCAAAACCCCTTGGCTTATTGATGCAGACCAAAGGGTAGTAAGCTGGGCTGGCGCGCGGGGCACGTCGACAAGCGATTGCTGAAGGAGTCAGCTATTTAGTAGCGTTTGCAATCTTTTCTTGGATACACTGCGACTGCGCTGTGGGGTCGGCAATGGTGAGGCACTCTGGCGCCACCGAAAACGCATAGAGTGTGCCGATGGTGATGAAGCCGCCGAGGAGCATGCCTATAACCGAGACGATCAACGCGGCGATACTCATTCCTTTCCTGGCGGTCACTGGCGGATAGCTTTTCGCTTTCACCAACGCAATAATTGCCAAGATAACACCAATAAATGACAGTGCAGCACCCACGATCGGCACCCAACAGACAACCAACCCGATGAGTGCCAGCACCAGCGCCACCATGGCCATGACGTTCTTACCCATGGGCGTCATCATGTCATTCTCGGGAAATGTGCCTGGTAGATTTGGGTCACTATATGATGAGTAATTAGGGGATAGACATTTTTCACTCCGTTTCGTGATGTTTATTACCCCTACCACCCTACCGAAGATTACCCCTGGTTCCACCGGCAATATGTCATATGGCTGCCGTGAGCCATGGTCTAGCTCGCCTTAAGTTTCTGCTCAAGGCACTGCCGACGTGCCGAGGGATCAGACATGTCGACACATTCGGGGGCGATTGAGTACACGTAAGACAGCAGGACACTAATCACCAGGTTCAAGACCAGCGCCAACACCGCAATGATAAGCGCGGTAATGCTCATACCCTTGCGAGCTGTCAGTTGCGGGATAGTTCTTCGCCTTCACCAAGGCGATAATGGAAATAATCACCGCGCAGAGCAGCAGAACGGTACCAATCAGCGGCAGCCAGCACAGTAGCAGTCCGATAATTGCCAACACCAGGGCAACGACTGCCATGGTGTTTTTCTTTCAACCCAGCCAAGGAGCCATCATCCATGCCCATCATTGGGTCAGGCGGCACCGCACCATAATTCGGCAACCCGCCAGGCTGGCCTGCGTCGCTGGAACCACCAGATGATGGAAAACTAGGTAACGTCATTATTTACTCCATTCTTGTGTATGAATGCTCAAAATCATGCGGCAACACCCACCATGTCTAAGACATCAGACATGCTACCGACATGAGACAGTTATTTGCGTGCCATCAGGATCGCTTCGTAATTTGTTTAATACACTGGGCTTTCTCACTGTTGGTCCCTTGCTGACATTCCGGGTGCTTTTCTAAAAGGAGGTAGATATTCACCATATAGAAGATGAAGATGGCCAGACTCGTCACGGCACATGCCAACGCCACAATGGAAAACCAGGTGCGACGATTTTCTGGGGCATATTTCTTCCGTTGCACCAGCGCCACAATGGCGGCAACGATACAAACCAGTGTCAGGAAAATGCCGGACCGCGGGTCCATAAGCATCGAAATAATAGCGAGAACGCCGAAGACCAGGGCCGTGATTTCCAGGTAGTTTTTCTTGTCTCGGATCAGACCATCATCTAACTCCGGTGTCATAGCAAACGCAGCTCCGGTGTCATAGTTAAGGAGTTCACCATTGCCGCCCTGAAGATCGCTAGGATCATTCGGATTGGGGTTCTGGTTCGTCATAACCTACTACTCCTTGAGGTTGTTGTTTTTAACACCTCACCACCCTACCCCAGGCATCGGACACCCTTCGTTCACTTAGCAAAAAATTACTAATACGTGACAGCATTTTTAATATGTTCAGGCCACGAACCCCGCCGTCAGGCCTTGATTAAAAAACCCGCGAGCCAACCTTAAGCTGGGCAAATAGCAATATCGGCAGAACAAAACCCACCATATTCACTCCACATTCGTCCCACTACCCCCATTTTCAGTATCCCTAAGAACCCCATGGCACTCAGAATGAATTTTTCTTAATGTTCTGTGTGGTTTTTCTATGGTTACGGTTGTCTCCCACTGCCCTTGTCATGCTGCGCGGCACTGGCGGTGACGGTCTCACGAATCCCCAACTATGACACCGCCACCGGCTCAGCCGACCTGCGGGAGCTACCAGCGTCGTAAGTAATTAATGCGCTCCCGCAGCTGCTCCGCGGAACACATTGCAGTTGGCGGACCACCACACTTCTGGCGCGCTTCGGTGTGGATCGACCCGTGCGGCCGGCCGGTCCGAGACGCGGTGATCGCTACCAGGGCATTCAGCTCCTTACGCAACTGGGGGATTTCCTGGCTGGCCAGCCGCTCCTCCGCATCCTTACGGCCCTGGGAGCTGCGAGCCTCCTGCTCCCGCTTCGCCGCCTCTTTCGCCTCACGCTCTCGAACATTGAGCTGCTCCTCCTGGCGTTTCCGCAACAGTTGGCGCATCTGTTCCGCATCCAGCAGGCCCGGCAACCCCAGGTAGTCGGCCTCCTCGCTCGAACCTGCCACAGTGGCGGTCCCGTAGGAAGAACCGTCGTAGATCAACGTGTCCAGCTCGGCCTCGGCGCCTAGGGACTCGTAGGTTTTGAGCTGGTCCGCCTCGGTCTCCCGCTTATTCGCCTCGGCAAGCAGCTCGTCATCCCAACCGCCCGTCTCCCGGTGGGGTTTACCCAACACATGGTCCCGTGATACCTCCAGTTTTGCCGCCAAATCCAGGAGGACCGGCACCGAGGGCAGAAACACGCTGGCGGTTTCCCCGGGGCGTCTAGAGCGAACAAACCGGCCAATGGCCTGGGCGAAAAACAGTGGGGTCGACGCCGACGTGGCATACACCCCCACCGCCAGCCGGGGCACGTCCACGCCCTCGGACACCATGCGCACCGCAACCATCCACTCGTCGGTGCTGCCCGCGAATTTTTCAATCCGCTCCGAGGCACCAGCCTCATCCGACAGCACCACCGACACCGAGGTGGTAGATAGCTTCTCTAGGATCTTGGCGTAAGCACGCGCGGTGGTTTTATCCGTAGCAATCACCAAGCCACCGGCATCAGGAATGGTTTTCCGCAACTGGTGCAGCCGGGTGTGCGCAGCCCGCAACACCGCCGGAATCCAATCACCCTGCGGATCCAGGGCGGTCTTCCACGCCCTGGCGGTCTGCTCGGCATTCAGCGGCTCACCCAAACGGGCGGCGAACTCCTCACCCGCACTGGTGCGCCACCGGGCTTCACCCGAGTAGGCGAGAAACACCACCGGCCGCACCACACCATCCGCAAGCGCGTCCGAATACCCGTAGGTGTGGTCCGCCTGCGACACTAAATGCCCCTCACCATCCTCGGCATACCGCACAAATGGAATGGTGGAATCATCCGACCGAAACGGCGTACCCGTGAGCGCCAGGCGGCGCGTCGCATCCCTGGTAGGCCTCCCTAATGCCATCACCCCCAGCTTTTCGCATCGCCACCATGGTGAATCTCGTCGAGAATCACCAGGGATCGTTTGGCAGTGGTGACCGCATAATGCTTGTACGGGTGCATCGCCACCTGCGCATAGGTCACCACCACCCCATCGTATTGCGGGTTGATGGCATCGGTGTTTTTAAACGCCGGATCCAGGCTCAACCCCACCCGGGCGGCAGCCTCCGACCATTGCACCTTTCAGATGCTCCGTGGGGACCACAACGATAATGCGATCCACGGTACGTCGAGTTTTCAGCTCCGTCGCCACCCGCAAGGCAAAGGTGGTCTTGCCGGCGCCGGGGGTAGCGACGGCCAGGAAGTCATGCGGCTTGGTGTCCAGATATTTCGTCAGCGCCTGCTGCTGCCATACCCGAAGATCGCTGCTCACTTCTTGCGCAGGCTCCGATACACTCGCTCACAGTCGGGGCACACTGGTGAACCGGGTTTAGCTTGTTTGGTCACCGAAAGGTTTCCCCACAGAGTGCGACAACCATTTTTCCGGAAACAGCTGATTCAACAATTTGGTCTTTTTTTGACGTAGTGGAAGAACTTCGGGGTGTCATCATCAGTGCTGATGTCCTCCCGAATGTCTGGCCGTTCGATGGTTTTGGTACTTGTAGTCACCCCTCTATATTGCCCGACGTTCGCTCATCATGCTAAGCCAGATTCATTTGTTAAATTGTTAAATATGGCACACGGCAATCAAGATTCCCTCTTTACCACTCATTCCCCCACTAATCGGGGTGACTCGTCCCACGATCACCCTTTCCGACGCGACGAGAATCATGCCGATTCTTCTTCGAAATTTTCCTATCACTCTGATCGGGATTTTTCCCCGTTTCAACAGCGGTATTCCGGCAAAGAACCCCCGGAGGACACCGAGAAACAGTTCGAATATATTGATATGGTCGAACAGACTGATACCACGAGTACCACGTCACGTCAACAAACACCCCCGGCGGAAAGCGGGTTTGAAGCATAAGCTGCATCGCTTGCGGCGCAGTAATGTTCCGTTGGTCACCACCGCCTCCTACTCCCCCACCCAGAAACCGTAAGAAGCGCGAAAAACAGTACATGTGGATTCAGGGGTCGCGGTTGCCGTTTTTATTTCCTGGCGATGGTGACCTACATGTCGATGCATAACGTGTGGCTGTCCGCCCTGCTCTTCGTCATTTCTGTGCCGCTGCCGTGGATTGCGGTGGTGTTAGCAAACGGCATTGGCGAGCCGCGTGACGCCCGGGCCCCGGCGGTATAAGCCGGCAGCCTTGCGGGAACAAGCGGCAGCCCAGGGCCGGCAGCGGGCAGCAGATGGTTCGGGGAAACAGGGTGCCGCCCAGGCAGCTGCAGCCGGCTCCGACCCCGCTTGACGACGCCAACCACCAACAGACTATTCTGCCTCCCGGATCAACCGCATACTGGTGATGCCGCTTTTGGCCCAATAGCCCCAAACACATGCGATTGAGGATCACCCGTTTCTCGTTCACGGTGGAATCCAGCGGAAGCCGGGCCGACACCAACTGTGGGTGGGTAATGAAAACTGTCGTGGTCGACGGGAAGAAACTCACCCAGGTACCGGTTGCCGGATTCGTGAATGGTCATGCGCCGAATGGCCACGGGCTCGTCCTCGCGGCGGCGGGCCAGCCCAGCCCAAAGATCATAGTCGCTGTTGAAACACCGCTCTTGGAGGGAAAGCACGCTGGCGAAGGCTTCGAGCAGCGTCAATTCCAGCTCAACATGGGAGACGTGTGCGGGACCCGCCGCTGAAAAACCTCGGGCTGAAAATACGGGTATGACCCTATGCGATCCGCCTCTTCCCGGGAGATTTTCCCCACCTAGTTGCGCCGCGATGCGGATGATGCCGGTCGTGGTGATTTCACACCGGCTAGAGGCCCAAGAACCCGTCTCGGTTTCGTCCTGATACCGCAGGGTGGCATCGTCGATGTGAATGGGATTATCCCTGAAGTAGAGGGCAATGAGGTTCTGGTCGTAGCCTTTTTCCAGGTAGTCGGTGGTGTAAACGTCATCTTGGAAAACGCGCTCGATCTTCTGGGTGGTGATTTCGGGCAGCAGCCGGTGGGTGGGGACGGCCACAAGCACAAAGGTGGCGCCACCATAGATGGGATCCAAGGCGCTGGTATTCGTCGATGAGGGCGGGAATGGTGTGAGCACGCCAGGCGGAAAAGTTCCGGATCTCAAGGCGGAGCTGGTGTTGCTCCGCATCGGTGAGGTATTCGAGCGTAGGGGTAGTGCCGCGGCGGATGGGGGCAGTGCTATCGGCCAGGTGGTGGGGCGCCTGGTCGTCGTAAGGCACCTCGATGGCATAGACGACACCTGTCGGGGTGATGGGGATGTGGTGCACAGTAACGTCGACAAGCTGCGGGGTGACAAGGTCGCGGGCTACCTGGGTGACCGTGTGGTCAATGTCGGTGATCGGCTGGCAGGGCGCGAGTTTTCAACAACCCCATCGGGGGCGCGAATACCGTAGAAAATCCACCCACCACCCGGTTGGCGAGGGCGCACAGGTCACGGGCTAGAGCGGCGGCGATGGCATGGGGTGTTTCGTAAAACATGAGATCGCGTTGTTCACGCGCCCCAACCCGGATTGCTTCCATGAGGAGGTACTGGTCGAGGGGCGTCATGGCCAACAGTTCGAGTTCCCGGTGCAAGGGGGTGAACACCATGTTTCGTCCTCCAAGATTGGCGTGGTGGGGTTTCACGCGAACGCAATCACCACCACAATCAGCAGTCGCCCACATGCTACCTGCCGGGCTGGACACAGTACTATGTAGTACTTGAGCTTATGGCGTCTCAGCCAGGTTTTTCATCGTCAAGGAGTATTGTTATGCGTTCACCATTGGGTGTGGTTGCCCCACGTCTTCAGGAGGTTTTCCGTGATCTTGGCTTCGATTCCGCCGGGGTTGCGGAGTATTTAGGCACCGCAACAATGGCAGCATTACGGCGGGGCGAGCCCGAGGCGGTAGCGGCGGCGTTACGACCCAGATTGTGCGAACCATTGGCCGTGGCAATAACCGTGTTTTTGTTGCACGAGGAGCTGCCGCGGGCGGTGGTGGAGCAGGTTTTGGGGACTGACCTAGTTGCGGATTTGATTACGGCCGGGGTACTGGGGCGGCGGCAGGTGATCGGCTCACCGCAACAGGATGCCGACAATGCTGAGGTTGCGGGGGCGGATTTACGGTTCCTGACCGCGGTGTTGGATGTGCAACCACACGTGATTGCGAGGGAATCGCGGCTGGTGTTTTTCGGACGTGGCCGCCGGGTTGGTGCCGCATTACGCGCCGGGGCGAGATCATGTGGTGGGTGTGGGGGGCGGCAAGTTTGTCACTGCTGCGGATGACCTGCCGAACCCCCGTGGATTCGGCGTTGGACCTGGGTGCGGGTTCCGGGGTGCAGGCGCTGGCCCAGCTGGGTTGCGCATCACAGGTGACGTTGACGGATGTGCACCCGCGGGCGTTGGACATGGCGGAGGCCACTTTGGCGGCGGCGGGCGCGTTGCCGCAAGCGGAGCTACTGGAAGGGTCATGGTTCGAACCGGTGGCGGATCGAACATTTGATCGGATTGTTGCGAATCCGCCGTTCGTGGTGGGCACACCGGACATTGCCCACGTGTATCGGGATTCGGGACTGGATTTGGATGGGGCAAACCCAATTGGTGGTGACCACGGCGCCGGAACACTTGACCGAGGGTGGTGTTGCGCAGCTCTTGGGGGCGTGGGCGCACGTTCGTGGCGAGGACTGGCGGTCGCGGATCGCCGGGTGGCTGCCGGACCATGGGGTGCGCGCATGGGTGTTGCAGCGGGATGTGGTGGACCCGGCGCTGTATGTGGGGACAGTGGTTGCGGGACGAGTCGATTGATCCACGGTCCCCGGAGGGCGGAGTAAGACACAGCGCTGGTTGGCGCATTTTCGCGGATGCCCAGGTGACGGCGATCGGGTTTGGGTTTATTGCGCTCCAAAAGATCGCGGCGGATGCGCCCACCGATGTGCTGGTTGAGGAGTTGACGCATGACACCGATGCGGACCTGGGTTCGGAGGTGGCCGAGTATTTCGCTCGGGCCGAGTGGTTGTCGCAGGTGGCTGCGGCGGACATGTTGGCGAGCCGGTTTGTGGTGCGACCGTCGGTGGCGAGGGAAGAGGTGAGCGTGGCGGATACGGATGCCGGCGTGGGGTTTGCGCCGGCGGCGTTGCGGTTGGTGCGTATGGATGGGCCCCGGTGGTCACATGAGGTAGATGGCCCGTTGGCGGCGATTGTGGGTGGGTTGCATCCGCAGGGTTTGACTTTGGGCGAGACGGTGGAGCTGTATGCGGTGGCGCATGGGGTGGATGGGGCAGAATTATGTGAGGCGGTGATTTCGCCCATGGTGGATTTGGTTCGGCATGGGTTGGTGTTGCCTGCGCAGCTTATCGACGGCTCAAAGTGAGGTGATGGTCATGAAGGCGGTATTGACTCGGGTGTCTGAGGCGAGTGTGACGGTCGACGGCGAGGTGGTGGGGTCGATCACCAATGGGGTGTTGGCCCTGGTGGGGATTGGCCGGGATGATGCCCCGGATGCGTGGCAGACGATGGTGCGGAAGATTGCGGAGTTGCGGATTCTTCCTGAGGAGCGGAGCGTGTCGGAGGTGGGGGCACCGGTGTTGTTGGTGAGTCAGTTCACGCTTTTGGGGCGGACGGCGAAGGGGCGGCGGCCGTCATGGTCGGATGCGGCCCCGGGGGATGTGGCCAAGGTCGTCATGGCGAAGATCGCGGCCGGGCTGCGGGAGCGTGGGATCGTGGTCGAGGAGGGCCGGTTTGGGGCGATGATGAGTGTGGCTTCTGTGAACGAGGGGCCGGTGACGTTATTGGTGGAATGTTAACCGCTTGCGAACGTCGCAAAGTCGTTATAAAAGCAGATTTGCTGTGTTATTTTTGTTACCTTTGAGCTGTAGGAATACCCTGATTTTTTTACGATAGTTTTTGTCCGCCAGGAACTTTTTGGGAATTCACATCGTTAATCTAAGTAGAAGCGTCGCGGAATATAAGGAGGCCATAGCCATGACTAGCTCTGCCCTTAAAGAATTCGACAATGAAGAAGATCTTGATGTTGTTATTGGGGATGAGCCCACAGACCTCGTAGATGATGATCCGGGGGCGGATGACATTCTGGACCCCACTGATGAAGAGTCCGCTTTTGATCTTGCGGTAGATCGTGGTTCACGTCGTGGCCAAAACAACGACAACCCCTCGGCCGATCTGGTTCGCGTGTATTTGAATGGGATCGGGAAAACCGCCCTTTTGACGGCCGAGGATGAGGTGCATTTGGCGCAAACCATCGAGGTGGGGCTGTATGCGGAGTATCTACTGACGGATTCGGATGAGCCTTTGACTCGGGCAAAGAAACGGGATTTGAAGGTGCTTGTCAAGGAGGGACGGAAAGCCCGGTCGCATTTGTTGGAGGCAAATTTGCGGTTGGTGGTGTCGCTGGCGAAGCGGTACACGGGCAGGGGCATGCCCCTTTTGGACCTGATTCAGGAGGGGAATTTGGGTCTGATTCGGGCAATGGAAAAATTCGACTACGCCAAGGGGTTCAAGTTCTCCACCTATGCCACCTGGTGGATTCGGCAGGCGATTACGCGCGGAATGGCAGATCAGTCGCGCACGATTCGATTGCCGGTTCATTTGGTGGAGCAGGTGAATAAGCTGTCGCGGATTAAGCGGGAAATGTACCAGCAGCTGGGTCGGGAAGCCACCAATGAGGAGCTGGCCGAGGAATCCGGCATTGATGAGTCCAAGATTGAATTGCTGCTGCGTCAATCGCGTGACCCGGTGAGCCTGGACATGCCGGTGGGTGCCGACGAGGAGGCTCCCCTGGGTGATTTCATCGAGGATTCCGAGGCTGCGGATGCCGAGTCCGCGGTGGTGGCATCGTTGCGGCACTCCGACATTCGGGATGTTATTGGCACCCTGGAGGATCGGGAGCAGGATGTTATCCGCATGCGCTATGGGCTTGACGACGGTGTGCCCCGCACCCTGGACCAAATCGGCCGGCAGTTTGGCCTGTCCCGGGAGCGGGTGCGCCAAATCGAACGGGAGGTCATGCGTAAGCTACGGGATGGCCAGCGTGCGGAAAAGCTTCGCGAATATGCCATGTAGCATCCGCATAATTCGGCGATAGCCGCAACCTATACACCCAGTCCCTACTGGTGGGGCCGGGTGTTTTTTCATGGAATCTTTACAAACCAACGCTCATGATCAGCTTTTTGTCACTTGACGCACCGATAGGTTTTGCGGTTGGGCTATACTTGCGGTGGATGGTTAGGCAATACACGCCAAACAGTGAAAACATATCCTGGCAAGGTATTCCATCAGGCCAGATGGGTGGCATCCTGCAAACATGCAAAGCTGCCTGGAATATTTTGGTTGAGTATTGACTTGAATCTGAATGTTCTCGGATTTTTCTTAATAAGCCGGTAGGAACAACAGTTTGGGTCGAAAAGTACATCAGCCGACAAATACAAATGGACAGAAAGGTATAAGCAACTGTGAAGGATCTGGTTGATACCACCGAAATGTATCTGCGCACCATTTACGAATTGGAGGAAGAAGGCATAACTCCAATTAGGGCCCGCATCGCAGAGCGGTTAGAACAGTCCGGCCCCACCGTGAGCCAAACCGTTGGCCGAATGGAGCGCGATGGTCTCGTTGTGGTTACTGGGGACCGGAGTCTCCGCATGACCCCTGAGGGTCGCAGCCTAGCCATTGCTGTCATGCGGAAACACCGACTAGCGGAACGGCTCCTCACCGATATTATTGGCCTGGATATCCGCAAGGTTCATGACGAGGCGTGCCGGTGGGAGCATGTTATGAGCGACGAGGTGGAGCGCCGCCTCGTGGAGGTGCTCGACACCTATGACCGCTCCCCCTTTGGTAATCCGATCCCCGGGCTGCAGGCGTTGGGTGTGGATCAGGACGATTTTGTGGACCCTGGCTCCGCACCATTGACACCGAGGAAAGCGACATTCCCGGAGGGTACGGATCACCCAAATCAATGAGATTTTGCAGGTGGATTCGGAACAGTTCAAGGAGATGCTGGACGCGGGCATGACCGTGGGCGCCGAGGTGGATTTCGAACATATTAACGGGCAGATTCGGTTAATAAATGGCGATAAAGTTGTTGACCTGGTGGATGATCTAGCGCACGCGGTGCGGGTCCAAGAAATCTAGTCAGCCTTGGGCTGCTGCCCACCGCTCCCCTACCGACGCCCCAACCACGACAAACCAGCTGCCACCACCTCGACTAGGCTATTGAGGGTACGTTGCTTACCAACCATCCCAGAAAGGCCAAGACTATTATGAAGCTGCTTGTCACAGGTGGTGCCGGCTATGTGGGCAGTGTGTGCGCCACAGTGCTGCTGGAACAAGGCCACGACATCACCATCGTGGATAATTTTTCTACCGGCAACCGGGATGCGGTGCCCGCCAACGCTACCCTGATCGAGGGCGACATTCGGGATGTCGCAGGTGATGTGCTTGCGGAGGACAATTTTGATGGTGTGGTGCATTTTGCTGCCCGTTCCTTGGTTGGGGAATCCATGGAACGGCCCGAAGACTATTGGCATCATAACTTCGTCACCACGCTCACGCTTCTCGACGCCATGCGCGCCCATGGTGTAACAAATCTGGTGTTCTCCTCCACCGCGGCGACCTATGGGGAGCCCGACCGGGTGCCCATCACCGAGGACATGCCCACCGCACCCACCAACCCCTATGGGGCCAGCAAGCTTGCGATCGACTACGCCATCACCTCCTACGCGCACGCCCACGGGTTGGGTGCCACCAGCCTGCGCTATTTCAATGTGGCCGGCGCCTACGGTTCGGTGGGCGAAAACCGTGAGGTGGAAACCCACCTCATTCCCCTGGTGTTGCAGGTGGCGTTGGGGCACCGGGACGAGATCTTCATCTTTGGTGACGACTATCCCCACCAAGGATGGCACGTGCATCCGCGACTATATTCACATCAAAGACCTGGCTGACGCCCACGTGCTCGCCCTGGAATCAAACACGCCCGGCACGCACCGTATTTTCAACCTGGGCTCGGGTGACGGCTACTCGGTGAAGGAAGTCATCGACAAATGCCGGAGGTCACCGGCCACCCCATCCCCGTCACCATGGCTGCCCGGCGCGCCGGCGACCCGGCCGTGTTGATTGCCTCCTCGGCGCGAGCGAAGGCCGAGTTGGGGTGGCGGCCGTCCCGCACCGATTTGGACACCATTATCGCCGATGCGTGGGCATTTACCGCAGCGTTGGGGATCATGCCCACAGCGCCCACCGGAAGCCCTAGGTTGCGGTGATGGTGTTGTCGGCGTTCGTGCCAGTGGGCTGCGGTGCGGCGGGGAATGCTCAGCCCATAGTAGGTGGCGGCCGCGGTGCTGCCGTCTCGTACCTTTTCGATCAGGTTTTCGGTGAGTTCGTGCTGGTAGGCGAGCAATAGATAGCGGGTGAGCGTGTGGTTTGGTTGTTCCGCACGGGCCACCATGAGGGCGTGGAGTGCCTTGGGTGTGTTGTGTCGGCCAAGGGCACACAGGGCGAAAACGCAGAGGGCTTCGGTGCGGATGGGGGCATCAAAGTGTCGGGCGACTTCGAGTGCTAGGGTGCGGGCGGCGTGGTCGTGGTCGAGGAGGAGGTTGATGGCAGCGTCGCGGATCCGGGTGATGCTGAGCATGGCGGCGCAGGTGTCGATGATGTCGGCCCTTGGTGGGGTGTGGAGTGGGTTGTTCGAGTCGAATGAGTTCCGTTTCCAGGGTGGTAAACCAGGCTTGGAATTGGCTGGGGCAGCATTGGGCGTCGACGGCTAATTGGGCGGCCAGGTTGGCGACGTTGCTGGCCCGGTTGCGCCATGTGGTTGGGTCTGTGGTGGTTTTGTCGAAGGCGGTGAAGCAGTCGTCGCGGGTGAGTTCGGGAGGTCACCATCGGCGAGGAGTTGTTGAGTGGCTTGGGCTGTCGGGATGTCAGCGATGCGACCGTGGTGCCATCCAGTGGTGGGGATTCCCTGGTCGGTGAGGGAGGGGGTTTGTTCGAAAAGCAAAGCTGGTAGGTGCCGTTATTGGTGATGGTGATGGCGTGCCAGCAGGCGTTGATGGGCGCGATATGGGTGTCGGCGGCTTGGGCCAGAGTGGTGGTGATTTCGTCGAGGGTGGTGCCGTCTTGGGTGGGGAATCGACCGATGATGAAGGCAAGGACCACATCGGCGTGTTCCGCAGTGAGGACTTCGCCAACCTCGGGGAGCACATCGAGGCTGTCAATGTTGATGCGGAGGGTTGGGCCTAGTGCCCACCGGCTGTGGGTGTCGTCGCGGTGGTGGCGGAAGGTGACGAAGATGATGGATTGGTGGGGGTAGTAGCCTAAAACTCCGGGAATGTTAGCGAGTGTTTGGGCGGGCAGCGAGTTCATGGGTTTATCCCAGCATGTGGGTTTCGGCTGGGGCTAATTTTGCGCTTGGGTGCAAAATTTTGGTGGGGATGGTGGTGCCACCTGGGGCGAGTTATGCACAGGGCAATAAATTATGGGTTTTCCTTGATTTTTATGGTTGGTGGGATTACATAATTAGGGGTTAAGGGTGGGAAAAATAGTTGATATACCCCAGAGATTCGATTGCACACCAATATTATTGTGGTGCTGAGCGGCGGCGGAGCTCGTCGAAAAGCTTAGCGGAATAATACAACCTCGATCATTGTTTAAGTTAAGGTATAGTTAAGAACTTTTAAAGGAGAACCAATGGAAGACGATAACCGGAAGATGTACGAATTGGAGTTTCCGGTGCCGGCGGTATCGCAGCCAGGTAAGGAAGGCCCGACGATGGTTGTGGCACTGCAGGGCTGTGCCGATGCAGGGGCATGCGGTGGATCAGAGTTCTTCGTATTTGCTTGCCGCTCTCGATCACCGGCCGGTGGCATCATTTAATAATGATGAGTTTATTGACTACCGGTCTCGCCGGCCTATGACCACGATTGATCATAATTCGGTGGCCGATGTGGAGGAGATTAACCTGGGTATTCAGGTGGTCCTTGACGCGAACGATAAACCGTTTTTGCTGCTTACCGGGCCGGAGCCGGATTTGCGGTGGGAAGCTTTTAGCCAGGCGGTTGCTGATCTTATTGAGCGGCTTGGGGTGACGCAAACCATTTGTTTGTACTCCGCGCCCATGACGGTGCCGCATACCCGGCCGATGGTTATTAGCGCACACGGCAACTCGTTAGAACTGTTGGAGCCCTATTTTAAGATGGACACCAGGTTCAGTATTCCAGGTTCGGCATCGTTACAGTTGGAATATTTGCTCAATAAGCAGGGTCGCAATGTGGCGGGTTATACGGCGCATGTGCCGCATTATTTGGCAGCTTCCCCCTACCCGCAGGCAACGTTGAAGTTGTTAGAGGCGGTGTCACAGGCTGCTGGGCTCACCATTCCGCTGGGGGCGTTGGAGGAAGATTCCCGGCGGGTGGCGGCACAGATTGCGGAGCAGATTCAGGGCACCGCCGAAATTCAGCAGGTGGTGGACTTATTGGAGCAGCAATACGATGAGAATCTGGAGCAATACCATGAGGATCACCCGCACATGGCGTTGCCCGGCCATAGTGCGGAACCCATGCCGAGCGGTGACGAGTTAGGGGAAGAGTTTGAGCGGTTCCTTGCTGCTTTGGACATCCCGGATGATTCCGCCAACGATGAGGATGATAACTAGGTAGCTTTTCGACGCCACCCCCAGGCCAAACATCGGCATCGGGGTGGCGTCGTTGCTTGGTAAATTCGATTAGGGTTAATGGGTGTGAATCTAACACTTGCCCAAATGCTGCCCGACTTGGAAGAAGTGCCCGAATCCCTCATCGACGAATCCATTTTTGATTCGTTCCTCGCCTGGGCGAAAGACAAGGGGATCACCCTGTATCCGGCGCAGGAGGAGGCCGCGTTAGGCATCCTCGCCGGCGATAATGTTATTTTGGCCACCCCCACTGGTTCGGGGAAATCCATGGTTGCCATTGCCGCCCATTTCATTGCTATGGCCCGTGGTCAGCGGAGTTTCTACACCGCCCCGATTAAAGCATTGGTGAGCGAAAAGTTTTTTGCGCTCTGCGATATTTTCGGCCCAGAATCCGTGGGCATGATGACGGGAGACGCCACCGTGAACTCCCAAGCTCCGATCATTTGTGCGACTGCCGAAATTGTGGCGAATATGGCGTTGCGTGGTGGGGAGCGTGCCGAAATTGACCAAGTCGTCATGGATGAATTCCACTACTATTCGGACCCTAGTCGGGGTTGGGCGTGGCAGGTTCCGCTTCTGGAAATGCCGAACACGCAATTCCTGTTAATGTCCGCCACGTTGGGGAACACCAGCATGCTTCAGGAGGATTTAACGAGGCGTACCGGCCGGGTTACTTCGCTGGTTGGTGCGGACGCCGATAGGCCGGTACCGCTTGATTTCGAGTTTGTTTACACCCCAATACATGAAACCATTGAGCGGCTCCTGAAGGAGGATAAGGCACCGGTTTATGTTGTACACTTCACCCAGCGGGAGGCCGTTGAGCGGGCACAATCGCTCACCAGCCTGAAAATCATCGACAAGGAGACGAAGGAGAAAATCGCCGAAGAGATCGGTGATTTTCGGTTCACTACCACCTTCGGGCACACATTGTCGAAGCTGTTACGGCGTGGGATTGCGGTGCATCACGGTGGGATGTTGCCGAAGTATCGGCGGCTCGTGGAGCGGTTATCGCAAACTGGTTTATTGAAGGTTATTTGCGGCACGGACACATTGGGGGTGGGCATTAATGTGCCGATCCGTACCGTGTTGTTTACCGGATTGGCGAAGTTTGATGGCAGCCGGCGCCGGATTTTAGCGTCACGAGAGTTCCACCAGATTGCTGGTCGGGCGGGCCGCGCCGGGTTTGATACGGTGGGCTATGTCGTCATCGAGGCAACCGAACATGAGATCGAAAACTGGCGGTTACGACAGCGGGCGGGGACGGACCCTGCGAAGTTGAAGAAGCTTCGGAAGAAAACGGTTCGGGACGGTGAAGTAGTGTGGTCGGAGAAGACATATCAACGGCTTGTGGCCGCACAGCCGGAGGGGTTGGTGAGCCAGTTCCGAGTGTCGAGTTCCATGTTGTTGAATGTGGTGTGCCGGCCGGGCAATGGGTTTGTCCACATGAAGCATTTGTTGCGGGATAACCATGATTCCCGGGAAAAGCAGAATAAGGATATTTTGCGGGCGATAGAGCTACTGCGGGGGCTGGTGACGGCGGGAATTGTGGTGAAGTTAGACGAGCCGGATCCAACCGGCCGGGAGTATCAGCTTACGGCGGAGTTGCAGCCGGATTTCGCGTTGAACCAACCGTTGGGACCGTTTGCGTTGGCGGCGTTGGAGCTCTTGGACAAGGATTCGGACACGTACACGTTGGATGTGATCAGCGTGTTCGAGTCGGTGCTGGAGGACCCCACACCCTTGTTGATTGCGCAGCAGAAGCAGGCACGGGGGGAGGAAATTGCCGCGTTAAAGGCGGAGGGTGTGGATTATAACGAACGCATGGCGATTGTGGAGGAAATCACATGGCCGATGCCATTGGCGGATGAGCTGGAAGATGCGTACGGCATTTACTGCAAGGGGCATCCGTGGGCGGGAGTTCGATATTAGCCCCAAATCGGTGGTGCGGGACATGATCGAACACGGCATGACGTTTTCGGATTTGATCGCTACCTATGGGTTAGCGCGGGCGGAGGGGTGGTGTTGCACTATCTCACGGATGCGTGGCGGACGCTGCAGCATTCGGTGCCGCAGGAGTATCTCACCAATGACCTGGAGGATATCATTGTGTGGCTGGGCGAATTGGTGCGGCAGGTAGACTCGTCGCTAGTGGACGAATGGGCCCAATTAGCGGACCCAGATGCCCCTATTTCCCGCGATACGCTGGCCCGGGAGCTGGCGTTTGGTGTGGAGGATCCGACGGCGCTGACGGCCAATCAGCGGGCTTTTGGCATTATGGTACGAAATATCATGTTCCGGCTGGTGCAGTTGTTTGCTTACGAGCAGGAGGACACGTTAACGCAAATGGCCGAGTATTTGGATGATGCGCCGGATTTTGGGGCGGCGATGGACGCGTATTTCGAGGACTACGCCGATGTTGATGTGTCGCCGGCGGCCCGGGGCCCGGAGTTCTTCCTGCTGAAAAAGACAGGCCGATCATGGGAGGTGCGGCAGATCATCAAAGACCCTGAGGGGGATAATGCGTTCAGCTTCGCGGGGGTAATTGATTTGGATGCTTCAGATGCTGCGGGGGAGGTGAGGTTCGCAGACTTGCGAATTGATTTTTAGCGTTAAGTGATAGATATTTGGATAATTAATGATGTGGGAATGTGATACCGTGGGTGCCCGGATTTTTCCGGTTTCTCACCCCCAATTTCACCCTGTTGGGCCTTCAGAACTGGCGTTTAACCGGCCATTTCTTAGATAATTTTTAATTTATTTTTAAGTTTTTACTTTAAGTTTGACTATACTGCACTCATTGCAGCCTTTACGCCAGCTTGGTGGTTTCACATCATAAGAATCACCTACCCGCGGGGGTAAATTTATTGCATACCGCTATCCATTGCATTTAAGATTGACATAAATCAAACCAAACTTTGCAAATAGGCGAAGAAAATGAGTAATAAAGAGTATCGACCAACACTTGCACAACTGCGTACCTTCGTAACAATTGCCGAAAACAAGCACTTCGGCACCGCTGCCACCAAGCTCAACATTTCACAGCCTTCACTGTCGCAGGCTCTTGTTGCGCTGGAGACGGGTCTTAACGTTCAACTTATTGAACGTTCCACCCGGCGCGTCATCGTCACCCCAGCTGGCGAAAAGCTTCTCCCCCTGGCGAAAGCAACTCTCGACGCTGCAGAAAACTTCCTCTCCCACGCGCATGGCGCCACCGGCACCTTGTCTGGCCCCTTGTCCATCGGCATCATCCCCACCATCGCCCCCTACATTCTGCCGACACTGATTGAACTGGTGCGGGACAAATATCCGGATTTGGAGCTGCACATCATCGAGGATCAAACCAAGCACTTGGTCCAAATGCTGCGCGACGGTGGTATCGACTGCGCCATCCTGGCCGTTCCCACCAACACTGCTGGCTTGCAGGAGATCCCCCTGTACGAGGAGCGGTTCCGCATGGTGGTGCCGGCGCATCACCCGTTTGCGGGCCGGAAAGATTTGAAGCTGAAGGACTTAAAGGAAGTCTCCCTGCTGCTGCTTGACGACGGCCACTGCTTGCGGGACCAAATCGTTGACTTGTGCCGTAAGGCAGAGTTCAACCCCATGCCCCCGAATCACGCCGAAACCCGGGCTGCTAGCCTCACCACGGTCCTGCAATTGGTGTCTGCCGACATGGGTGCCACCTTGATCCCGGAGTCAGCGGTACAGACCGAATGCGTGCGTCCCGCGGTGGAGACGGCCCGGTTCCATGATGCCGCATCCGCCTACCGGAAGGTGGGTATCGTGTTCCGTGGCTCATCAACCCGGTACGATGATTTCTCCCTGTTGGGTGATTTGGTGACCAGGTCCTTTAATCAGGTCGTTTCCCAACTGCCCTGCTAATGGGTCAGTCGTGGACTGATTGAAGGCTGCAGATTCGCAAGCATCAGCAGCGTAACCGGGTGGGGATTTCCTCAAGAATGGAAAGATCCCCACCCGTTGCGCTGTCTTCATAGACATAAAAACTGGTTCAGGAAGAAGATTTTATCTTCCTGAACCAAGGGAACTTGCCTCCTACATTTGTGGGTAGGGGGCACCAGACATCTGGCGGTATGCATGTCCAAGAGCGTTCATGACCATTGGAACAACAAATGCCGTGAGGATGGCGCCAAGAATCACGCTGATGATTCCGGTAAAGGAGACGATAAGCGACCCCACAAGGAAGATAACCCCCAAGATCAGCAGCAGGCCGAGGAACGGGAAATACGCCTTCTTCACCGTGGCAAAACTAGCGCCAATCGAACTCAACCCGGATGCCCGAGACTCAGATGTAAACCATGGGGCGAGACCAAGCAACGGTGCCACAATGAGCGCTACCAATGACACTAACAAACTTACGATGCTTGCCACAAACAAAGGTAAAATACATTGGTGCCAACATGGAAGTAGCAGAGAAAAGGATCGACACCAGACCAACCAGTACTGCCGAGATGAGTGTTTGTACGTAATTCATCCTGGCTTTCACGGTTTTCCATCGTCACTGTCTCCCCGTCCAGCTGCGTGAGTACCACAGCATACAGGATAGGAGAAGTCAAAAACCCTACCAGGAATACGACAAGATACACGACCATCATGGTGGGCGTCAGCACCGACACACTGGGACTGGGAATAGTAGCGCTAGGGTCCGTCATCATGTTTTGCATCTGCTCTTGAAGCAGTGCCTGTTGAATCTTCATCTGGCGCTGATTCAAATAATTCTAACAGCCATTATCACACCAGCCACAGCCCCAATAGCCAACCAGAGCACCGGGTTTTTGATGATGGCCTTGTAACCATAGGTAAGCGTCATACCAATGCTGAGTCCAGATTCCCGTTTCAGCATGTTGGTTTCGTACAGTGCATTCTGCCCCACTGCCTCAGCGCCAGTCACGGGACGGGGGTTGCGGGCCACTCTGTTGCTGTGGCGCATGCTGGCCTGCCGCCGGGTCGAAACCACCCTGGGGTGGTTGCTGACCATACTGGTTCGCGCCAGGAGCTTGGGGTTGGAACCCACCGCCAAAACTGGGCTGACCATAGCCACCGGAATTCGGTGATGCTTGTTGGCCATAGCCGCCACCCTGGGGGCCTTGTTGGCCTTGGGGTTGCTGCCCATAACCGCCCTGGGGCTGGCCATAGCCACCAGAGCTGGGGGCATCTGCCCGCCACCATAGCCGCCTCCCTGGGGCTGTCCGTAGGGGGCACTTCCCGGCATTTTGTTGCGGTGGCTGGCCATAGCCGCCAGCGGGCTGGCCGTAACCGCCGGATTGCTGACCATAACCACCACCGGCTGCCGAGGGACTGCCGTAAGGGGCAGCATTATTAGCGGGTGGCTGCTGACCGCCACTGCCATAGCCACCGGATTGCTGACCGTAACCACCGCCAGATTGCTGTGATTGCCCATAGCCCGTCGGGGCGCCATAAGGGCTTCCCGACTGCGGCTGCTGAGACTGCTCATAGCCACCGGACGGGCGACTATAACTGCCCGAATCGGTTTGCTGCGGACGCTCGTAACTACCGGTGTCGCTTTTGCTGTGGACGTTCGTAGCTCACGGTTTCTTGCGGCTGGCTATAGCTACCGGAATCGTTTTGTCGCGATTGCTGCCCGTAGGGGCTGCTCCCCTGCTCCGATTGGCCATATGCCCCGGTCGGACGGTTATAGCTGCCGCTCTCTCGGGATTGATCCGACGAGTTCGACGACTGACCGTAGCTGCTGTAAGAGGAGCCGGACTGTCCGGCACCAGGAGTGGAAGAATGCGGGCTCCCATAGGGGCTATTGCTTCGGGATGACTGTCCATAACCGCCTTGCTGGCCGTAACCACCAGTGGATTGCCCATAGGGACTGCTCCCCTGCTGTGACTGCCCGTAACTGGAAGAGCCTTGCCCATAGGGGTTACTACCAGATCCGGAGTATGGGTTGCTCGATTGCGATGGTTGCCCATAGCCACCGTAAGAACTATTTCCAGAGCCCGAACCAGTGAGCCCATCACTATAATTACCGGACTGCGGCGAATAAGGATTTTTCTGCCGCGGATCTGTGGGATTGGTTGACCCGTCCCGATCTGACTTATCCCGCGGCTCCTTGCCGTCATCATTGTTGTGGTTGTCTGTCACAACGTAAATCCTTTCGTTACTTCTCTCATCCGTATGAGGAAAATCCGTGCGGAGTGAGTTTCCTCCCCCACTTTGATTGTGATCTCACAACGGCGCAGATGGGCCGAATGCACCCATATCGGGCTGAAATACTTTTGGGAAACCCTTAAGCACTGACGGTCCCAACACAACGTGTAATCAGCAAGGAATTTCTTTTTGTATTTTTAGACAATCAGCCGAACCATCATTTTATGCCGTTGCGACAGCAAAAGGTAGACATCCCACCCACACGCACTCAGCTTCATAGAAGATTTACGACCATGCGGGCGGGTGATGTAGGGGCAAATATTCACCTCACATCAGCCGTGGAAAAACTGGTTTATTGCTGCTAGAAGTATCAGTCAATACTGAACGATAAATCTTTCACACCACAATTCTATTCAGTTTACTTAAACACCACTTCAGGTACCCCTTTTTACCCCACTTTTAGAACACACATACTAAGTAAACCCTGGTCGGGATGCACGTTTTCTACCGCAATTATTGGGTAAGATGTCACAACTGGCGCATAACAACCGTACCCATTGATCACACCGTTCCCCACTATTGACAATGGTAACCTGGTGCAGCGTGCTGACGAACAGACTAGCAATCTCACTAGAAAATCAGCCCCGCTAGCTACCCCCTTTACGCATAGTTGCCTCGCCATCGACGTTCACCTTTGTGCCACTTCTTCCCTATTCCGGTCTCTGTGGGATAGAACCCTTGCCATAATAATGAAGACAGCTGTGAAGAAGTAGCCTCTTGGGGGAATACCAAATGGGGACAACGGGCGGGGATCATTGCCCACTCGATCCGAGAAAACCCGCGTGATATTGCTAGAATCATTGTCCGCAGCAACAGAACTTTTATTCATGACCGTAGAAAAATACATAGATATGCCTAGTAAACAACAATTAGAAGACGAACTTTCCCAACTGAGTATCGCTGATGAACGCAGGTTCCGGCGTCGATTAGCGAAGGCCCGCTCCGCTAAAGCATTAGCAGCCATTGCGGCGGACATGATGACCGCCCGAGCAAGCGTCGACAAGCGGGCTCGTAGCATTCCAGCTATCACCTACCCGGAGCAGTTACCGGTATCCGCACGTAAAGACGATATCGCGGATGCTATTAGGGACCATCAGGTAGTAATCATTGCTGGCGAAACCGGGTCCGGCAAAACCACGCAGATTCCGAAAATTTGTTTGGATATTGGCAGGGGCCGACGGGGGCTCATTGGGCACACCCAGCCGCGTCGGTTAGCTGCTCGAACCGTGGCCGAACGCATTGCCGACGAATTGGGGCAGCGCATTGGCGAGAGCGTCGGCTATGCCATTCGGTTTGACGATCAGGTGGGCCCGCAAACCGCGGTAAAGCTTATGACCGATGGCATTTTGCTCGCGGAAATGCAGCATGACCGGTATCTTAACGCGTACGACACTATTATCATTGACGAGGCCCATGAGCGGAGCCTCAATATTGATTTTTTGCTCGGTTATCTCAAACAATTACTGCCAAAACGACCAGATCTCAAGGTTATTATCACTTCTGCGACAATCGACCCGGAGCGGTTTGCGGCGCATTTCGCGGACCAAGACGGCAACCCGGCGCCGATCATTGAGGTGTCGGGCCGCACCTACCCCGTCGAGGTGCTCTACCGCCCGCTCCAGGTGGAGTCCGGGGATAAACTCATCGACATTGATCCGCTAGACGGGCTGCTTTCCGCCATCGAAGAGCTCATGGAATATGGCGATGGTGACATTTTATGCTTTTTCCCGGGGGAAGCGGACATTCGTGACGCCATGGAGGCCATCGCCGGGAAACGGTGGCGCAATGTTGATGTGGTCCCGCTTTTCGGTCGGCTATCTAACCAGGGAACAGCATCGCGTTTTCGCCCCCACGCCCACCGGCGCATTGTGTTATCCACCAACATTGCCGAGACGTCGCTGACCGTGCCGGGTATTCATTTTGTGGTCGATACCGGCACCGCGAGGATCTCCCGATATTCCACAAAAACCAAAGTTCAGCGACTCCCTATTGAGGATATTTCGCAGGCAAGTGCGAATCAACGGTCGGGTCGATGCGGTCGGGTTGCCGATGGCATTGCCATCCGACTCTATTCCGAGGAGGATTATTTAAGCCGCCCCGAGTTTACGGACCCGGAGATTCTGCGCACCAATTTAGCCAGTGTTATCCTGCAAATGGCGGCGCTGAAACTGGGCAATATTGAGGATTTTCCCTTCGTTCAGGCCCCCGACACCCGCGCCATCCGGGATGGCATAATATTACTGAAAGAATTAGGCGCCCTAGAGGATTCGGATAAGAACACAAACCTGCCTAAACTCACCCCTATTGGGCGGGATATTGCGCGGCTGCCGGTAGACCCGCGCATGGCACGAATGATCATTGAGGCTCGACGGCTGGGCTGTCTTCGGGAAGTCCAGGTCATTGTTGCCGCACTGTCGATCCAGGATGTGCGCGAACGTCCGCTCGAATACCAGGCGCAGGCAGACCAATTACATGCCCGTTTTAAAAACAAAACCTCGGATTTTCTTGGTTATCTAAAACTGTGGGACTATATTGCACGGAGCCGGGAAGAACTCAGCGGCAATGCCTTCCGTAACCGAATGCGGAAGGAATTCCTCCATTACCTGCGCATCCGGGAATGGTTTGATTTGGTGCGGCAATTGAAATCCGTGTGTGGGCAGCTCGGCTGGACAACCGACGATGCAACCCTCGACCGGTATGTGCCCGAGGCGAAACAGCTGCACAGTTCCCGGCCTGGCAACCGCGGTAACCACCAGGGGCAGGGGGCGCACGCGCACTCTCACACCAATCAGGCAGATGCAGACGAGGTGATAGGCGCCGAACAGGCCGATGCTGTGCACCAGTCTCTGCTGTCCGGGTTGCTGTCACATATTGGTATTCGGAATGTTGACACCCGGGAATACCAGGGTGCCCGCAACACCAAATTCATGATCTTCCCCGGATCCGCGTTGGCAAAAACCAATCCGCAGTATGTTATGGCCGCGGAGTTGGTGGAAACCTCCCGGCTGTGGGCCCGTGACGTGGCCAGTATCGACCCCCGCTGGGTGGAACGCCTTGCGGCGAACCTGCTGAAAAGCACGTATTCCGAACCGCACTGGTCGAGCAAACGAGCAGCCGCCATGGCATACCAACGCTCCACGCTCTATGGGGTGCCGGTCGTGGCCGATCGGCTGGTTCCCTACCACACGATTGACCCGGTGGCTGCCCGAGACATGTTTATCCGGGAGGCGTTGATCGCCGGGGATTGGCGCACCCACCACAAGTTTTTCCACCGCAATGCGGAAAAACTGCAAGCGGCCACAGAGTTAGAGGAGCGTGCCCGACGGCGTGACATTGTGGTCGACGAGGACACCCTGTTTGACTTCTATGATTCCCGACTGCCGGAGCACATCACTACCGGTACCCGGTTTGACCAGTGGTGGAAGAAAACGCACCACGAGCAACCGAACCTGCTGGATTTTGATCCGGCAGCCCTGGTGCATCATGCTGCCGATTCCGTGACTGAGACGGATTTCCCCACCACCTGGGTGTATACCGCTGGTGGTGAAACGTTGCATTTTGATCTGACATATCGTTTCGTCCCTGGCGAGCCCGACGATGGGGTGACTGTGCACGTTCCGGTGCCGTTATTGGCGGGGTTGCAGCCTGCCGGTTTTGAGTGGTTAGTCCCGGGCATGCGGGAGGATTTAGTGACCGAACTGATTCGGTCTTTGCCCAAGCAGGTGCGGCGGCATGTGGTGCCCGCGCCGGATTATGCCCGGCGAGTGGTGCCGCTGTTGGATTCGCGCCGAGCCGAACCGTTGCGAACGCAGTTGGCAGCCGCATTGAGCGAGGTGAGCGGCCATGGAATCAGCCCGGAGGAGTTCCGGTTCGATTCCCTGCCTGCGCATTTACGCATGCTGTTTGCCGCGGTGGATCGGCGGGGGAAGATCATTGATTCCGATAAAGATCTTTCGGCCCTCAAGCGGCGGCGGGCAACGCAAATCCAGTCGTCGGTGTCGCAGGCGGGACGCCGGGTGGAGCAGGATTCCGTGTCGGAGTGGACGGCGGACACCCTAGGTACGATCTCGTCGGAGATTTTCACGAAGGTAGATGGGCAGCGGGTGGCGGCCTACCCGGCCCTGGTGGCAACCCCGGAGGGGGTGGCGGTGAAGGTGTTTGGGACGCGCGCGGAGGCGGACGCATCAATGATGACGGCAACGCTCACGCTCCCTGCTGCGGAAGATTCCGGTCCCAGCGCAAAAAATGGTGAATGGCCTGCCGCTGCGGCAGCGGGTGGGCGTGGAGAATTATCCGCATGGGGGTGTGACTGGCCTGGTGGCGGACGCTCGGGTGGCGGCCACCAGGGATCTTTTGATGCGGCATGGGGGTCCGGTGCGGGATCCCGGCGAGTTTGCCGAATTGCTGGCCAAAATCCGCCCAGAGGTGCCGGGGTTGGTGCGGCAGATGATTGTGGAGTTAGCACCGGCCTTGGTGGAGTTTGTGGCGCTGCGGCAGGAGTTGGCGAATTGGACGGGTGATGCGATCACGGACATGCAGTCGCAGCTGGAGTTTTTGGTACCGAAAAACGCCTTGGCGGTGCATGGGATTGGCCGATTGAAGCATTTAGGCCGGTATGTCAAGGCAATGCGCATGCGCCTGGATGACATGGGGGTGCAGCCGGATCGGGATGCACACCGGCAGGCTGTGATCCATGGGTTGGAGGCCGCATTGGCTGCCCGGCTTGCAAAGATGCCGGCTGCCCGGGCTAAGTCCGCAGCGGTGAAGGATATTTATTGGTTGTTACAGGAATTGCGGGTCAGCTTGTTTTGCGCAAACCTTAGGGACCGCACAGAAGGTGTCGGAGTCGAAGATTTCCAAGGCGATTGCGGCCCTGCGGTAGGCGTCGACAAGCCCAAACCGGCTAGCCTCATAGTCCTCGGTCACGCCGCCGCATCTGCCGTATCTCGGCTTCGAAATCGGCGGCGGACTCGAAGGATTTATAGACGGAGGCAAAACGTAGGTACGCAACTTCGTCGAGTTCGCGGAGTGGGTCAAGTATGGCTCGACCGATAAAGTTCGCATGAATCTGCGAACTCCCGTGGCTCCGCACTACTTCTTCCACTTCTTGCGCGAGGCGCTTGAGCGCGTCTTCGGAAACATTCCGCCCCTGACAAGCACGCCGCACACCGGTTATAACCTTTTCGCGACTAAAGGGTTCGGTCAGCCCATTGCGTTTTATAACCAGCAATTGGGCCTTTTCTATAGTGGTGAATCGGCCATTGCAAGCACCACATTCCCGGCGCCGCCGAATAGCGGTACCACCGTCGATAACACGAGAGTCGATGACTTTAGATTGTTTGTTTTGGCAGAAGGGACAGTGCATATCGCTCTCCGTAGGGGCTTATTTGGGCAGGTTATCAGACGGTATCTTGACCGAATCACCACTGATAATAACGGACAAAACCGCAACCCTCTCCCGATTTGTTCTGGGCATGATTCGTGTTGATATCGGTTTGATCTAAACAAGATAACGTCATACTTACGGCACGCTTGACGACGCAGGGTTCGGCGCGGCGAATAAAAATCCCGATAATTTGGACTCTCAGGCACACCCATTCGAGACTGACAGCAAATTGTAATAAATTCGTGATGCGCTCTCCGGGGCCGATTATGAAGGTTCTTTCACGATTTTGATGGCTTTATGAGAGGGTACTAATGTGCGAACCATCGAAAAAGCCGAACATACTCTCGCGTAATTCACCCGAACACACAATTAGTCGCAAACAACTATATACATAATCACTTATTTAGATTGATCGGTGCGATGAGCAGCGGTAGCATGTGGACGACGGAAAAATTTTAGGAAGAAATATCATGATTACCCCTTGCTAACTAAATGAATTTTTGGGGAGCTATTGCCAATGCGGTTGCCAACACCTGATGCCACAAGGTCGTTAATCTGTTCGAATTTTTTTGCCATTTTTGAATAATATAGAGCCAAGAAAACACCCTAAGATGTTATCAAAAAGTTTCGAACAGGCATGTTTTATTAGAACACTTTCCGCTATGCTGTAAAGGACAAACCGTTATACCTTCGAACAGGCTTCGGCCACCGCGGAATGGTCTCAACATTCTAAAAATGTTTATCAAATTGCAACATGGTTTCGAGGGGAACACCGAATTTTCTACCCCTGATATAAGGAGCACTCTACATGGCGCGTAAACCTAAAAAGGTCAGCGTTGTTTCGAATTCAAAACCTGAAGCCGAACAACTCAGCGACCGGCAACGTCGCATCCTGCAAGTTATTCGTGATGCAGTAGTCCTCCGGGGCTATCCGCCTAGTATTCGGGAAATTGGTGACGCCGCAGGATTACAATCTACCTCATCGGTGGCTTATCAATTAAAAGAGCTAGAGCGTAAGGGATTTTTACGCCGCGACCCCAATAAACCACGGGCAGTCGACGTCCGAGCGATTCCTGGCGAAGAATTAAAAAAGACCGCTACAGCAAGCAAAGGTCGGAAGGCGCCTACGGCCACCATCGCTGGCCAGTCAACTGTAGAGGCTGCTAACACTAGTTACGTACCGCTGGTTGGGGCGATTGCCGCAGGTAATCCCATTTTGGCGGAACAAAATATTTCGCTGTATTACCCACTCCCCCAAGAGATTGTGGGTGATGGGGAGCTATTCATGCTGCAGATCGTGGGCGAATCCATGCGGGACGCCGGTATTTTCGACGGCGACTGGGTGGTACTGCGATCACAGAAGATTGCTGACAAGGGTGATTTTGTGGCAGCCATGATTGACGGTGAGGCAACCGTAAAGGAATTCCATCAAGATCAAAGCGGCACGTGGTTATTACCACATAACGATAGCTTTGATCCGATCGCGGTTTCCCCCGAGACGGAGATTATCGGCAAAGTAGTTTCCGTGATGCGGAAGCTCTGACTCAACGGGCATGCAGTAGACACAATTCTACGCCTCCTGCCCCTAATAATAATGGCCCCCTATCACCTGTTTTGGGTGATAAGGGGCCTATTTTCGTCACGACATTTCTGTCAGATACGCGGATAACCATAGAGGTCATTCACCGCCATCTTGTACTACCCAGCACCCTGGTGAGATTCACCCGGTATGCGTGGAAAAAGCCAACAAATCCTGTACACTTACGGCATCAAACCTGAAAAAATCACCCCCATTTAAGGGGTATTGTGGAAATCACAGCGCGAGCTGGTAATGTCACAAAAATGTTGGTTTTTGCAGCTGAAAATTGAGAGTTTGGTCAAAAACTCCCCCAATAATGGCTAAATATCCACAATTTGCTTTTTGAAATCTGTGATTTGTTGGAGTTCAGCATGCAAGAATAGACTGCATACGTCCATTGCTACACCTAACTAAAACGGACACTCGACAGGTATAGCGTCTTTGTTCCACTCACTGTAGATAGAAAGCCGAGGAGTCATGTATTCGGAGGAGCGCCGTCGTCAAATCGCTTCCCTCACAGCCGTGGAGGGACGGGTTAATGTCACAGAATTAGCTGCGCGATTCGATGTCACCGCAGAAACCATCCGGCGTGACTTAGCGGTCCTCGACCGTGAAGGCGTGGTACACCGGGTACATGGTAGGGCGGTGGCAAATCAAACATTCCAAACCACGGAATACAGTGTGGATGCGCGACTTCGCTCCGCATCGGGGGCAAAAAACTCTATCGCGCATGCCGCCCTGCAATTCCTCCCCGAAGCCCCAGGTGGCGGTATTTTTCTTGATGCTGGCACCACCACCGCCGCCTTTGCCGAACTCATCACGATGCAGCCCGCCGCAAAACAGTGGTCGATCGTGACCAATAGCTTATCCATTGCCCTCACCCTGGCGAATTCGGGGTTGGATGAAATACAGCTGCTTGGTGGGTCCGTGCGCGGCATCACCCAGGCAGTCGTAGGAAATGCGGCGCTCCGCACCCTGGCACTCATGCGCGCTGAGGTGGCATTCATCGGCACCAATGCGCTCACGGTTGACCATGGCTTGTCGACGGCCGACTCGCAGGAGGCCGCCATTAAATCCGCGATGATCACCAATGCTCGCAAAGTCGTGGTTTTATGCGACTCCACCAAAATGGGAACCGACTACCTGGTGAGCTTCGGCTCCGTCGACGATATTGATGTTATTATCACGGACGCCAATGCACCAGAGTCATTCGTCAAGGCGCTGCGCGACCGCAATGTAGAAGTCATCATCGCCAGCTAGCACCAGCAAGCTGCCAGTAACCAGCGCAAAACCACCCTGCTGCATCGCAACGAGGGTGGCTTTCCGTCATTCTTTAGGCTTTATCGCCCAACAGCATTTCCCGAACCAAGGCACGAGCATTCGTTGCCCCTTCAGCGTTCAGGGCTACTGCGGCGGCCTTTTGGCAGGTCTCCAGGTCGACAGCTGCAAGCTGGGCACCAACACCGGCAATGGCGGTGGATGCGGCCGACAGGGAGTTCACGCCCAAACCGGTCAAGACGCAGGCCAGTAGCGGATCGGCGGCAGCCTCACCGCACACGCCCACGGCGGTATTGAACTTCTTACCTTCCTTACAGGTGTGGTCGATCAGTCGCAGCACTGCCGGCTGCCACGGGTCGGTCAGGTAGGCCAACTGCGGGGACATGCGGTCTGCAGCCATGGTGTACTGGGTCAGGTCATTGGTACCGATCGACACAAACCGCAGGTGCGGCATGATCTTATCGGCCATGAGGGATGCGGCCGGCACCTCAATCATGGCACCGGCGGTCAAGCCCCGCTCCCCGCACAAGCCAGCAAACCACTGGGCCTCCCTGGGCGGTAGCCACCATGGGGGCCATGACCCAGGTGGGGGCGGTCTCTTCGGTACGGCCCAGCTCGGAAGCGGCCTTCGCAATGGCGTCGAGCTGGCGGGTCAGAAGTGCCTCATTGGCACGGGCCACACGCAAACCACGCACGCCCAAAGCCGGGTTCATTTCGTCGGCCATGGAGGCAAAGGCCACCGGCTTATCCGAACCAGCATCCAGGGAGCGAACCACAACCTTGGAGTTCGGGAACTGCTCCAGCACCTTCTTATAGACCTCGGCCTGCTCCTTGACTGACGGCTCGGTGGTGGCGCTCAAGAAGCACAGCTCGGTGCGGAACAACCCAATGCCTTCTGCCTGGGATTCCGTGGCGGCAATGCGGGCGGCCTTGCCGTCTTGCACATTGGCCAGCAATTGCACATGGTGCCCGTCCTTGGTCTTGGCCGGACCACGCCACTGGGCAACCCGCTCGGCCTGCATCTTGGACTCTTGCTCGGCCTGAAGTGCGGTTTCCGGATCCGCGCCAAGAGAGATCGTCCCCAGGGAGCCGTCGACAAGCACCGGGGTGCCGGCAACAACGCTATGAATCTGGGAGCCGGCTGCCACGATACAAGGAACGTTTAATTGACGGGCAATGATGGCGGTGTGCGACGTCGGGCCACCCAGTTCAGTAACCAAGCCCACAAACAAATCCACGTTGAGGGCGGCGGTATCGGCCGGGGACAGGTCGTCGGCGAAGAGCACCACGCGCTCGGTCACGTCCGGCAGACCTGGCTCCGGCTCACCACGCAGCTGCGCAATGACCCGGTCGCGGATATCCCGAAGGTCAGTAGTGCGTTCTGCCATCACGCCGCCGGCGGCTTCGAACATTGTCACGAATTTAGTGGTGGCTGCAACAACAGCATATTCTGCTGGGTGACCACCGGTAATACCCTTCCGCACCGCCTTGCGCCAACCACGGTCATTGACCATGCCAGCGGTTGCCTTCAACACCTCGGCAGCTGCGCCCTTGGCGTGTGCCGAACGCTGAAGGAGCCGCTCGGCCACAACGTCTGCCGCATCATTAAACCTGCTGAGCTCAGCTTCCCGCTGATCTTCCGCCACAACCTGACCAGCCTTGGGCAGTTTCGGGCGGGGGCTGATCCATACTGCCGGCGCATAACGCACCCCGGGGACCACAGCAGTACCTTTTAACACAGTGTCAACGCTCACGTTCCTCAACGTATGCCACCTATCTTCACATTGGAGTTCCTGTTAGAACTAGGACACCATAAAATCCACACTTCCGCAATAGAAACAAAATCAAAGTCACAAATTTTGTTGTGATTTATCGCATTTTGCGCTAATTTTTCGAGAGTTTTTCTGAATATGATTGACAATCAAAAATAACCGGGCATAAACTAAGTATAGTTTCCCACATTTTCGGGTGATTATAGGCCGGTAGCTGAACTACAACCGGAAATTCGGGAAAACCGTCCCCGCAAAAATTTTTAGTATGTTGTTTCCCACATTTAAACCCACACCATAGGTTGCACGCCCTACATTAATAATAGGAGTGCTCATAGAAATCATTTCAATCCCCATATAGGTAGCTATGCTTTGCAGAGTATTTCCTAGGTTTTTACTAAAATTTTCACCCCTACTACCAACCCCATAAACCCACTTCAATGTGAGTTTTCATTATTCCGCACCCCAGCGACATATCAATATCGCTACAACGTCAGGAGGTAGCCAACACGTGGCAACAGTCGCGCAGATCAACGGGCGCCAATCGACGATCGTCGCAATCACCAATGACACTGGCCGCTGCTCCGTCGCGGATCTTGCCGAGCGCTTCTGTGTCACCGCCGAAACTATTCGACGTGACCTGAAGTCTTTAGAGGCCAAGGGCCTGCTTCGCCGGGTACATGGCGGTGCTGTCGCCGGCGCTCTCACCACGCAATCAGACCTTGTTGCCACCGACGATGACGATGAGCTGCCCATTCAACAATCCCAACGGCGGAAAAACCTCATCGCCCAAAAAGCAATCGAGCTCATTCCCAGCCCCACCGCAGCTATTTTCATTGATGCCGGCTCCACCACTGAGGCCTTCGCCAGTACCCTGGCACATAATTATCGCGGCCAAAACTGGAGCATTGTTACTAACTCCCCCAATGTTGCCCACACCGTCGCCGCTGCCGGTGTTCCCCAGGTCACCATCCTAGGCGGCACCATAAAGGCCCGAACCCAAGCAGTCGTCGGGCCAAATGTTGTGGAAACTCTACGCAATCTCCGGGCAGATATCGCTTTCATGGGGACCACCGCCCTCAGCCTTACCCACGGGCTCACAACCTCCGACCCGCGGGAGGCGGCTGTAAAGAAAACCATGATTTCCCAATCGAATCACGTGGTAGTGCTCTGTGACTCCACCAAGTTGGGTCGGGAATCAAATGTTCAATTCGCCAAGCTTTCCGACATTGACGTCGTGGTTTCTGACCGCAATGTGCCGCCTGATTTTACGTCCAAACTCCACTCCTACGACACAAGTATGGTGATTCCGTGATACTCACACTAACCCCCAATCCCAGCATTGATGCCACTTTCCAATTGACCAGCACTCTCATCCCCGGCGGAGTCAACCGGCTATCATCGGCTACTTCCGTTGCCGGTGGTAAGGGCATCAATGTTTCCCACGCCATCCACAAGGCACAACATAGCACCCTTGCTGTGTTCCCAGCCGCAGCTGGGGACCCATTCTTGAACCTGTTGGACAACACCAAGGTCCCCTACCAGTGCACCCCAGTCAGCGATCCGGTGCGGGTCAACACCACGCTTGCCGACCCGGCCGGAGAGACCACCAAGGTCAATGGTGTGGGCGCGGTGCTCACCGAATCCGACATCACCGCCATGGAGAAAACCCTGGTGGAGCATGCCCAACAGGCTGATTGGGTGGTCATGGCCGGTTCCCTCCCACCGGGGGTTCCCGAAAATTGGTATTCCCACCTGGTGGACCTCTTGCGGGCCCAAGCCCCCAACGTCAAGATCGCCATCGACACCTCGGATGCTCCCCTATTAGCGGTTGCCCATGACCTGGAGAAGCATCATGCCGACATCATGACCCCCAACAGCCTAGAGCTGGGGCAGATCGTGGGGGTTTCGGGCACCTCACTAGAGGCAGAAGCCCTGGCCGGTAACTATGAGCCGGTCATCGTTGCCGCCACCAAACTAGTCAAACGTGGCCTCCCCATGGCACTCATCACCTTAGGGGCCGCCGGCGCCGTGCTGGTGACCGACAACGGGGTATGGCTAGCTACCTCACCACCAGTGACCCCACTGTCGACTGTTGGCGCCGGTGACTGCACCTTGGCTGGTTTCGTCATGGGCATTTCCGATGGGTTGAGCCCCGAACGGGCCTTTGGCGTTGGGTGTTGCTTATGGTTCCACCGCAGTGACCCTGCCTGGTACCACTATTCCCACCCCGAACCAGGTTGATGCCGACCGGATCACCATCCGGGCATTGGTCCTAAAGTCACTGAATCCCTATCCTTCTAGTCCATTCATCCAATTCATCAAGTCCCCGGTCTGGTTTGTGATTGGGACTTGACCGTAAGGAATTATCCCTATGTCTGATTCGTCAATAATTTCGACAGATCTTGTCGAACTTGATGTTGATTTCGGCTCTGACACAACTGAGGTGATCACGAATCTCGCCAAGGTTGTTGCGGATGCCGGTCGTGCCACAGACGCCGAAGGCCTCGCCAAAGATGTGCTGGCCCGGGAGTCGAAGGCCGCCACCGGTGTCCCCGGTGGAGTCGCAATCCCCCACTGCCGGTCCGCATCCGTCACGGAGCCAACCTTAGCGTTTGCCCGATTAAAAACCCCGTAGACTTCAGCGGTCCCGATGGGGCTGCGACCTTAGTGTTTATGATCGCCGCCCCCGACGGTGCTGGCAAGGCTCACCTCAAGATCTTATCCAAATTGGCCCGTAACCTGGTGCGCAAGGAATTCATTGAGGCATTACGTGGTGCAGCCACCAAGGAAGAACTCGTGGAATTGGTCACCGATGTGGTGGCCGGCACCCGAAGAAAGCCCCGGCGGATGAGCCTGATGCGGCCAGCGCCAAGGACGATGACGGCCTGACGCTTGTTGCTATCACCGCCTGCCCCACCGGCATTGCCCACACCTACATGGCTGCCGACGCCCTGGCCATCGCCGCAAAAGAAAATGCCCGGCGTGACCCTGCATGTGGAAACCCAGGGTTCTTCCTCAATCACACCACTGCCAGAAGACATTGTGAAGAAAGCGGATGCCGTGATCTTCGCCACCGAAATTGGGGTGAAGGATCGGCAGCGATTCGCCGGCAAACCAGTGATCGAATCTGGCGTGAAGCGCGCCATTAACGAACCATTCAAGATGCTGGAAGAGGCTGTCGCAGCTGCGAAGAATCCCAACGCCCCGAAGGTGGCAGCTGGGGGCGGCGGCTCATCATCCTCCGAAAGCAGCGAGGCTGCCGAAGGTGGGTTGAGCGTCGGCAAGCGTATGCAACAAGCTGTAATGACCGGCGTGTCCTACATGGTGCCATTCGTTGCCGCCGGCGGTCTGCTGCTTGCGCTGGGCTTCCTCATTGGCGGCTACCAAATTGGCGAGCAAGTCAACGGTATCGATCCGTGGAAGCAATTCGTCACCGAATACTCCCTGACCAATTTACCGCCCACCACCGTCGATTTCGATGGTAAGGAAGTAGCATTCGCATACCCAGCCATTGCCTTGTACTTGGGTTCGGTGCTCTTCGCCACTGGTCAGGCCGCCATGGGCTTTGTCGTGGCCGCCCTATCCGGTTACATTTCCTACGCCATGGCTGGTCGCCCGGGTATCGCCCCCGGTTTCGTCGGTGGTGCTATCTCGGTAACCTTGGGTGCCGGCTTCATCGGTGGCCTGGTGACTGGTCTGCTGTCCGGTGCTGTTGCCATGTGGTTGGGCAACCAAAAAGGTACCGAAGGTGCTGCAATCCCTCATGCCGGTGGTCATTATCCCGCTGGGGACCTCACTGGCCGTTGGTCTCGTGATGTTCCTGCTGTTGGGTCGGCCGCTGGCGGCCATTCTCAATGGTCTGCAAAACTGGTTGACCTCCATGTCCGGCAGCTCTGCCCTGCTGTTGGGCGTGATTCTCGGCCTGATGATGTGCTTCGACCTGGGTGGCCCGGTGAACAAGGCAGCCTACCTGTTTGCTACCGCCGGCCTGTCTACTGGTGATGAAGCATCGTTGAAGATCATGGCCGCCGTCATGGGTGCCGGCATGATCCCACCGATCGCCCTGTCGATCGCCACCATGCTGCGCAAGAACCTGTTCACCGCCGCCGAGCAAGAAAACGGCAAGTCCGCCTGGCTGTTGGGGCTGTCGTTTATCTCCGAGGGCGCCATCCCATTTGCCGCATCCGACCCGCTGCGGGTGATTCCGGCAACCATGGCTGGTGGTGCGGTCACCGGTGCTCTCTCCATGGTGTTGGGTGTGGGGTCACGCGCCCCGCACGGCGGTATCTTCGTGTTCTTCGCCATTAGCCCGCTGATTGGCTGGATCATTGCCCTGGTCGCCGGCATTGCGGTATCTACGGTACTGATTATTGTTCTGAAGCAGTTCTGGCCAAATAAGACCCTTATGGCCCAGGCCGCCAAGGATACCGCCCAGGCAGCTGCTGCATAGGACTGCATCATAATACGGGTTTTCCCAGTTCATCGCTCATTTTGTGGCAATACAGAAAATCCGTATGTGTGAAATACCAAATACTTTGCCCATTTTGTGGCGGTTACCTCTAAAACCTCATAGAATCGGGCACAGACGTTGGGAAGAAAAACTTCCTACGTAAACGAAAAAAATCCCGTCTGTATCACATGAGTCAGACACTACGAAAGGACCATCTATGGCCTCCAAGACTGTCGTCGTCGGTTCCCAGGTTGGGCTGCATGCTCGTCCCGCTTCCATCATCGCCGAAGCAGCTGGCGAATATGATGAGGAGATCTTCCTGTTCCTCGAAGGCGAAGAGGATGATGAAACCGATGCTGCTTCCTCGCTGATGATTATGGCGCTTGGTGCCGAAAAGGGCGACAAAGTCACCGTCAAGTCTGATAATGCTGAGGCAGTGGAGAAGATCGCCGCGCTTATCGAGCAGGATCTCGACGCCTAATAGCCGAATCTTCGCGCATCAAACCCCACCTGATGGTTCAGGTTATTTTTGAACCACCGGTGGGGTTTTAGTATTTTTCGCTACCACACTGGCGTGGCGTCATCGCACGGGCACGGCGTCGATAAAGGTACCCCAGGTCAGCGGCATTCCCGGGCGGTAGGCCAAATCAATCGCATGATTCGTGTTTAACACATGCAGGTTGCAGCGTGCCCCCACCGCCAGTGTGCCCCACCGCCGGCCGGCCCTGCGGGTCCACTCCCCCACCCACATCATGTCGGCGTAATGCCTTCGCCCCGCCCCGGGTGGCCGCGGTGATGGCCTCATCCAGGCTGAGCCTCATTTGCAACACTGCGGTGGCCACGCAGAAATTCATCGACGACGTGTATGAGGTACCCGGGTTGAGATTCGATGCGATAGCCACATGGGCCCCGGCGTCGAGCAGCTGCCTGGCCGGGGCGAACGGTTCCCGGGTAGACAGATCACAGGCTGGCAGCACAGTTGCCACGGTGTCGCTGGCCGCCAGGCGTTCCACATCCTCACTATCTAAGTAATTCACATGATCCACGCTGGCCGCCCCCAACTCGCAGGCCAACCGCACGCCAGGCCCGGCACCCAATTGATTGCCGTGCACCCGCAACCCCAAGCCGCGCGCCCGGCCGGCTTGCAGCACCTTCCGGGACTGGGACTCGTCGAACGCTCCCCGCTCACAGAACACGTCAATCCAGTGCACATAGGGTGCAACTGCATCGAGCATGTCCCCGCACACCAGGTCCACGTAATCGTCCGGGTCTGCCCCAACTGGTGTCACGTGGGCTCCCAGGAATGTCACGTCATCCGCCCCGGTGGCGGCAATGCGAGCGGCTCGGCGTTCCGATTCCACATCTAGTCCATAACCGGTTTTGGTTTCCAAGGTGGTGGTTCCTCCGGCGCGGGCGGCATTGATCCGGTCGTGTAGTAGTTGTTCTAATCGGGTGTCGGTGGCAGCCCGAGTAGCTGTCACTGTGACGTTAATTCCGCCTGCTGCGTAGCTTTGTCCGGCCATGCGGGCTTCGAATTCTGCCGCGCGGTTGCCGTCGAAAAGCATGTGGGTGTGGGAGTCGACCCAGCCGGGGAGCACGGCGCGACCGCCCAGGTCAATGCGGGTGTCGGCGGCGGGCGCTTGGGTGGTGGGGCCGATCCAGGCGATGCGGCCATCATCGGCGACGATTGCTGCATTAGCGAGGGTGCCGAGCGCCGACACGGTGCGTAGCTCGCTAATGTTTTCGAATAGGACTGCGGTCACGCTGTTATCCTTGGGTTTCTCGGCTGTGGAATTCCATGGGCATGGTGATGCCGCGTTCGGCTGCGACTTCGGCGGCCCGGTTGTAGCCGGCGTCGAAGTGTCGTACCACGCCCATGCCGGGGTCGTTGGTGAGTACTCGTTCGAGTTTTTGTGCGGCTAGTTCGGTGCCGTCGGCGACGCATACTTGGCCAGCGTGGATGCTGCGGCCAATGCCGACGCCGCCGCCGTGGTGGATGGATACCCAGGTTGCCCCGGAGCTTGCAGCGGTGAGGGCGTTGAGGAGGGGCCAGTCGGCGATGGCGTCGGAGCCGTCGAGCATGGCTTCGGTTTCGCGGTAGGGTGAGGCGACGGAGCCGGAGTCGAGGTGGTCGCGGCCGATGACGATGGGTGCCGAGATTTTTCCTTCGGCGACTAGTTGGTTGAAGAGCAGCCCGGCTTTGTGGCGTTCGCCGTAGCCTAGCCAGCAGATGCGCGCTGGTAGGCCTTCGAATTCTACGTATTCTTCGGCCGCGTCAAGCCACCGGTGGAGGTGCTCGTTGTCGGGGAAGAGTTCTTTGAGCGCTTGGTCGGTGACGCGGATGTCTTCGGGGTCGCCGGAGAGGGCGGCCCAGCGGAAGGGGCCGAGGCCTTCGCAGAAGAGGGGCCGGATGTAGGCGGGCACAAACCCGGGGAATTTCGAATGCGCGTGCGTATCCGGCGTGGCGGGCTTCGTCGCGGATGGAGTTGCCGTAGTCGAATACTTCGGCGCCGGCGTCTTGGAATTCCACCATTGCTTGGACTTGTGCGGCCATGGATTCCCGGGATTTTTCGTGAATGTTGCGGGGTCTTCGGCGGCTTTCGGCGTGCCAGGCTTCGAAGGGGACGTCCTGGGGAGGTAGCTGAGGGGGTCGTGGGCGGAGGTTTGGTCGGTCACAATGTCGATGGTGATGTCGCCGGCTCGTTGTCGGGCGAGCAGTTCCGGGAACACGTCGGCGGCGTTGGCAACAACCCCGATGCTGAGCGCGCGTTTGTCGGCTTTTCGCCTGGTTGGCCTGGGTGATGGCGTCATCGAGGCTGGTAGCGATGGTGTCGAGGTAGCGTTTTGCGTGACGGCGTTCTAGGCGGGTTTTATCAACGTCGGCGATGATGCAGACGCCACCGTTGAGGGTGACGGCGAGTGGTTGGGCGCCGCCCATGCCGCCACAGCCACCGGTGAGGGTGATGGTGCTGGCGAGGGTGCCACCGAATCGTTTGCGGGCGATGGCGCCGAAGGTTTCAGAAGGTGCCTTGGAGGATTCCTTGGGTAGCGATGTAGATCCAGGAGCCGGCGGTCATTTGGCCGTACATGATGAGGCCTTCGGCTTCGAGTTTGCGGAATTCGGGCCAGGTGGCCCAGTCGCCAACAAGGTTGGAGTTGGCGATGAGGACGCGGGGCGCCCAGGGGTTGGTTTTCCAGACGGCGACGGGTTTGCCGGATTGAATGAGGAGGGTTTCGTCGGTGTTGAGGTCTTTGAGGGCGGCGATGATGGCGTCGAAGGCGTCCCAGTTGCGGGCGGCTTTGCCGGTGCCACCGTAGACGACGAGGTCGTTGGGGCGTTCGGCTACCTCGGGGTCAAGGTTGTTCATGAGCATGCGCATGGGCGCTTCGGTTTGCCAGGATTTGGCGGTGAGGGTGGTGCCGCGGGGGGCGCGGACTTCCCGGGGCCGGCGGTCACGGGTTCTCCTTGGGGTTTTTCGTTGTTGGGTCAGACCAGGCCGGCTCGGGGTCCAGCGGTGGTGTGCTGGGGCTATCACCCTCGATGCCGGCGGGCTGATTCTCCCAACTTTATCGTGTGACATGGGGGTGAGGGTAGCGGTTTTGGGGGTGGTTTGTCCGAGATACCGGACATTTTTATGGCTGGTGTTTGCTTGACGACGCCCACATGGGTAGTTAGCCCTTGACGCAGAGAAGAGTCGTGAGGTTAGTTTCGACCGTCACCAAGTCTTGTTCATAGGCGAGGACCTGGTCGAGATTTTTTTGTAGGCACCCGGATTTCGTCGAGCACGCCTGGGTCTTTGCGGCATTCCACCCCGGCGGTTTGCGGGCAAGGTCATCGAGGGTGAAGCTACGGCGGGCCCTCGCTGCGGCTCATGATCCGGCCGGCACCGTGGGATGCGGAACAGTAGGCTGCCGGATTGCCGAGGCCACGCACGATGGCGGCCCCGGTGCCCATGGATCCGGGGATGATTCCCCATTCCCGCGGGTGGCGCTGATGGCGCCTTTGCGGGTGATGGCTAGTTCCGTCCCGTCGTGGTGTTCTATGGCGACGTAGTTGTGGTGGCAGTCGATTTCCGTGGTGTAACGCACTTGGGGCAGGAGGTTATGGAGTGCGGTTTTGATGGTGGCCATCATGATGGTTCGGTTGAGAGCGGCATAGTCTTGGGCCCAGGTGAGGTCGTGAAGGTAGTCCGCCCATTCGGTTTGTTCCACCCCGGCGGCATCCCGGCGGAGAATGACGGGGAGGCCACGATGAGGGCCGTGGCGGTTCCAGTCCAGGGTTTTTGCCCGCCCAATGTGGCGGTGGGCGATTTCTTTGCCAATGTTGCGGGAGCCTGGGAGGAGTGTGAGCCAAATGGTTTCGGTGGTGTCGGCACAGAGTTCGATGAAATGGTTGCCACCGCCCAGGGTGCCGCATTGGCGGATGGCGGTTTGTTCGCTTGCGGACACGTCGACGCTGAGGTCGGTGAAACGCCGGAAGTGGCGAGTGAGTCGTTGGCGGATGAGCCCGTGGGTTTTCAGAATGGGGGCACGGGTGGCATGGTGGTTGGGGCCGACCGGTACAGCGGCTTCCCATGCGGCCCGGAGTGAGGGCTAGGTTGTCGGGAAGATCGCTGGTGGTGAGGTTGGTGCGGACGGCCATCATGCCGCAGCCAATATCGCCACCGACGGCTGCGGGGGATACTGCGTCGCGCATGGCGATGACGCTGCCAATGGTGACGGCGGCGCCCACATGCACGTCGGGCATGATGGCCACCCCGTGGGTCCAGGGCAGGTCGGCGACCGCCCGGATTTGGCGTTGTGCCGCATGGTCGACGTCGACGAGTGGCGCCCAGATACGGGCGGGCGCGTGGGTACCGGGGAGGGTTTCGGGCAGGCCGAAGGGATGATGCACGATAAGGACTCCTTAGTGTGGGAACGACACGACTGGTGCGCGCGCCACCGGTAGGGGTGGTGCGCGCTGGTGAGGTGGTCGGTCGGTCAATTACACGGGAGTCTCCTTACATGTCTGCTTGTTACTGTCGCAGTTCGGCGCGGCGAATGCAACTTTGTGGTGTTAGTACAGCTCCCCCACCGCTTGTTCAGCTGCGGCGACCAGGCTGCCGTCCATGACGAGCGCCACGACTTCGGCAATTTCGGGGGCCAGGTAGCGGTCCGTACCGGGGCCGGCCACGGTTTCCCGCAGGCGCGCCACGACTGCCCCGGTGCCCGGCGCGGGGGTGTTCGTGTCGTCGGTGGTGCGGAGGTCGATGGCGCGGGCGGCGGTGAGGATTTCGATGGCGAGAACGCGGGCGAGCCCGTCGATGCTGCGGCGGAGTTTCCGGCCTGCGGACCACCCCATGGAGACGTGGTCTTCTTGCATTGCGGAGGAGGGGATGGAGTCGACGCTGGCTGGGGTGGCGTTGCGTTTGAGTTCGGAGACGATGCCGGCTTGGGTGTATTGGGCGATCATGTGGCCGGAGTCGACGCCGGGGTCGTCGGCGAGGAAGGCGTTGAGGCCCCGGTTGCGGGCGACGTCGAGGAACCGGTCGGTGCGGCGTTCAGAGATGCTTGCCAGGTCGGCGACGGCGATGGCGAGGAAGTCGAGGACGTAGGCGATGGGGGCGCCGTGGAAGTTGCCGTTGCTGACGACTCGCCCATCGAGGGTGACTACCGGGTTGTCGATGGCGGCGGCGAGTTCCCGGTTGGCGACGGTGGTGGCGTAGTCGGCGGTGTCGCGGACCGCCCCGGTGACCTGCGGGGAGCAGCGGATGGAGTAGGCGTCTTGGACGTGGCTGCGTTGGAATTCAGCGTGGGCGGCGGCGAGGATGCCGGAGTCGGCGACGAGTGCGAATGTTGGTGGCGCAGCGGGCCTGCCCGGGGTGGGGCCGGAGTTGTTGCAGGTCGTCGGCGAAAACCGTGGGGGTGCCGCGGAGGCCTTCGAGGGTCATGGCGGTGGCAATGTCGGCGGTGGTGATAAGGTTTGCCAGGTCGACAAGGGTGAGGCAGAGCATGCCGAGCATGCCGTCGGTGCCGTTGATGAGGGCGAGACCTTCTTTTTCGGCGAGGATGAGGGGGTGATGCCGGCGGCGGCCAGGGCGTCGGCGGCGGGGGTTTTCGTGCCGTCGGCAAGCCGGACGTCGCCTTCGCCCATGAGTGCGAGGGCGCAATGGGCGAGGGGAGCGAGATCCCCGGAGCAGCCGAGGGATCCGTACTCGTAGACGATGGGGGTGATACCGGCGTTGAGGAGGGCGGCATAGGTTTCCACCACCACAGGGCGAACACCTGTTCGACCCGTCATGAGGGTGGAGAGCCGGAGCAGCATGAGGGCGCGGATGACGTCGCGCTCCACCTCCGGGCCGGATCCGGCGGCGTGGGAGCGCACCAGACTGCGTTGTAATTGGGTGCGGAGCTCCTGGGGATATGGCGGCGGGCAAGGGCACCAAATCCGGTGGAGACCCCATAGACCGGTGTGGGTTCCGTGGCGAGTTCTTCAATGTGCTGCCGGGTTTTCGCCACCTCCGCCAGGGCGGCGGGATCAAGGACGATGGGCGCGTCGTGTCGGGCAACATTCACCACATCGGTGATGGTCAGCGCGCCGATACCAACGGTAATGGTCATGGTGTTCTCCTGATTATGCTATCGCTTACAACAAGGTGCGGCGGTTACCTCACCTTTTGTCCCCGCATGCGATAGCCAGGCATAAGGTGTGACCACCGCTGAGACTAGCATGGGTTTCTAGGCGGCGCCAAACAATGGTGTGCACTTGCTGCGCCCGTCGACAAGTTTCCGTCACCAGCTCAGCATGCTTATCGACGCCCACCCTGGGGTAAATGTCACGGCCAGGGCCGCGGCCGGCCGCCCGGTGTGGTCCAGCACCGCCGCGGCAATGGAGCTCTGCCCCACCGACACTTCCTCGGTTTCCTCAGCCCACCCCCGCAACCGCACCTGCTGCACCATGGTGTGAATCTTCTGCCACTGCCGGCCCAAACCAGCGGCATCAACCCGGGCCTTCAACTCCGCGTCGGGCAGGGCCGCCAGCATCGCCCGCCCCGAAGCGGTGCGTTCCGCAGCTAACCGCACCCCCACATCCGTGATGAGGGATACCGCCGCCGCGGAGCGTTCCTCCAGCACATACAGCACCTCCATCCCGGAGGAGAGGCGGGACACGTGGGCGCTGCCACCGGCCAATTTCGCCAACGCTTGAGCGTGCCGCGTACTGGCCCGCACCAGTGGTTGCTGGGTGGAATACGCTTGGGCCAGGGAGTATGCGGCCGCACCCAAGCCATAGGTGCGGTGGGATTTCAGGTGCATGACAAACCCCGCATCAACCATGACTTTCAGCAATTGGTAGGTGGTGGATCGGGGTAACCGTAGTTGGGCGGCAATGCGGGCCGCCGAAATCGGCGCATCGGTGGTCATGAGCAAACGCAATATGGCAAGCGTGTGGGTGGCTGCGGGCACCTTGGACATGAAGATCTATCCTAGATCACATGATCGAATATTTTCATTGGCACGGCCGCGACGACGGGCCGGGCAACGAACATGCCCGCTGGTTCACCACCATCATTGATGCGGAGGCCGAGCTCGTACCACCGAACGCCATTACCCTAGTGGGGTTCGCCTCAGACACCGGGGTGGCACGCAATAACGGCCGGGTGGGGGCCACGACCGGACCCACTGTTATCAGAGAGGCCCTGGCGTCACTGGCCATCCATGACGATAGGGTTCGGGCCGACGCCCACACCATTACCTACACCAACACCTCGGACCTAGAGGCCGGCCAGCAGCAACTGAGCGACACCGTAGCCGCCCTGCTTGATAATGGTTCCGGCACCGTGGTGACACTCGGCGGCGGGCACGAAACGTCTTGGGCCTCCCACCGGGAGCTTTGCGGCAATCCCGCAATAGTAATGACAAATCCATTGCCATCATCAACCTCGACGCCCATTTTGACCTGCGCACCAGCGATATTGCCACGTCCGGCACCCCGTTTAAACAGATCGCCGACGCCTGGCCGCACGACTTCCACTACACCGTGCTGGGCATTTCCGAGCCCAATAACACCCGCGTCCTGTTCCACACCGCCGACCAGTTAGGCGTCACCTATGTCACCGACGATACGTTAGCAAACTTGACCCCCGCCGAAGCCGCGGAACTCGTAACCAAAGCTGCCGCCACCGCGGACATTCTTCACCTCAGCATTGATCTTGATGTGCTTCCCGCCCACGTCGCCCCCGGGGTGTCCGCCCCGGCAGCCCTAGGAGTGGCCCTCCCCCAGGTTCGCTCGATGTGCATGGCTGCCGCCCGCACCGGGAAACTCCGGCTCGTCGACGTGGTGGAACTCAACCCCACCTATGATGTGGACGGTAGGACCGCGAAGGTAGCCGCCAGGCTCATCCACGACATCACCACCGCGCTCCCCCACCACTAAAACCGCATGGTTTTCCCCTCACCTATGGTGGTGTAAAGCCACCGTAGCAGGGGATAACCAACGATGATCCCCACCGAGCCCCAGGCAATACCCTCCAGGTGAATGCCAAACACCACAAGTGTCAGGTTACCGATGCCCGCCACCAACGCCACAGCAGCGGCTATCAAATTCACCGGATTGTTAAAGTTCACCTTATTGTCCTGCCAGATCCGCACCCCCAACATGCCAATCAAACCATAAAGCACGAGAGCCGCACCGCCCAGCACCCCGGTCGGAATCGTGAAAATCAGCGCCCCGAACTTCGGCACAAACGCCAATCCCACCGCAGTGATCGCCGCCACCCAATAGGCCGCGGTGGAATACACCCGCTGCCGCCATTACCCCAATGTTTTCCGCATAGGTTGTCGTCCCCGAGCCCCCAAACCCACCAGCCAACACGGTCCCCACGCCATCAGCAATGAGCGCATTCCCCGCCTGGGCATCCAAATTCCGGCCCGTCATCTCCGACACCGCCTTCACATGCCCCACATTTTCCGCAATCAACACAATCACCACAGGCAACGACACCATCACCGCCGACAAGTGAAACTCCGGCGTATGAAACTGCGGCAACCCCACCCAGGGGGCGGCCGCGATTGCCTCCGACGCCCCCTCGGAAAGATTCCCGGTCACCGCGGCAAACACCCACCCGGTGATCACCCCAAACAAAATCCCCAACCGGGCCACCATGCCCCGGCCGGCCACGGTGAACACCATAATCGCCCCCAATGTCACGGTTGCCACCATGGGTTGCGTCGCAAAGTTCTTCGTTGCCGACGCCGACAAATTAAACCCAATCAACGACACAATAGCCCCCGTCACCGCGGGCGGCATCACCGTATCAATGATCCCCTTCCCCAGGCGTTTCACCACCAAACCCACCGCTATGAGCGCCAGGCCAGCGGCCACCACGCCACCCAGCTGCGCCCCAAACCCTAAGTTTTTCGACGCCAACAATGGGGCGATAAACGCAAACGACGACCCCAAATACGACGGCAGCTGGTTCCGGGTGATCACCAGAAACACCATCGTCCCCACCCCGGAGAATAATAATGTCGTATTCACCGGGAACCCCGTCAAGGTGGGAACCAGCAGCGTCGCCCCAAACATGGCAATCACATGTTGCATGCCAATGCCAATAGTGCGGCCCCATGACAGTCGCTCATCCGGGGCCACCACCGCACCAGGTTGAATGGCCTTGCCATCACCATGGATCGACCACCGAAACAAACCAAAAGAAGATGTGCTCACGAACCCTTATTATTACTGGCCCACCGCAACCTAACCAAACATGCTACTTAACCGGACTTAGCTGGCGGTATCGGCTGACACCTGAAACTCGGCAAGCTCCGCTGCAAGCTCCGTGGCCAGGCGCACATCAATCCGGGTTCCGGCCTCGTGTATTCCTCACGCAATACCGTCCCATACTGATGCACCCGCGATACCACATCCCCCCGGGTAAAGGGAACCAGCAGCTCAACATGCGAATCCAAGCTGTTTAAAAACAACTCAATCCGTGCCTCTAACTCGCTCATCCCCTCGCCAGTGTGCGCCGACACAAACACCACATCATCCACAGCATGCCGCAACTCCGCTAATACCAGTGGGTCTGCCGCATCGATCTTATTCACCACAATGATCTCCGGGGGTGCGGTCTCCCCGTATTCCTGCACGATCTCACCGATGACCTTATTCACCGCGGCAATCTGCTTCAGCGGGAACGGGTCGGAACCATCCACCACATGCAGCACCAGGTCCGCACCAACGACCTCCTCCAGCGTGGACCGAAACGCCTCAACCAATTGGGTAGGCAGGTGACGCACAAACCCCACCGTGTCGGTAAACACCACCGTTCGGCCATCCGCCAACTCAGCGCGCCGGGTGGTGGGGTCCAGGGTGGCAAATAATGCGTCTTCTACCAGCACGCCGGCACCGGTGATGGCGTTAATGAGGGAGGATTTTCCGGCATTCGTGTAGCCGGCAATGGCGATCTGCGGGATGGTTGATGCCCGCCGGCGGGAACGCTTGATCTCCCGCGCGGTTTGCATACCAGCGATCTCTTTCCGCAGCTTGGCCATGTCGGAGCGCAGCCTGCGCCGATCCGCCTCGATTTTGGTTTCGCCCGGGCCCCGCAACCCGACGCCACCGTTCGAACCCCCGGCACGGCCACCGGCCTGGCGGGATAGCGCACCGCCCCAGCCGCGAACCCGGGTAATCAGGTATTCCATTTGGGCGAGCGATACCTGGGCTTTGCCTTCTTTGCTTTTGGCGTGTTGGGCGAAAATGTCGAGGATGAGCATGGTGCGGTCAATAACCTTGACGTCGAGAGCCTTTTCCAGGGCGATCATTTGGCCGGGAGAAAGCTCACCATCGCAGATCACGGTATCAATATTGGTGGCCTGAACGATGTCTTTGAGTTCTTGGACTTTGCCGGAACCGATGTAGGTGCCGGGGTCTGGCCGGTCGCGTTTTTGGTACAGCATGTCGACGACTTCGGATCCGGCGGTTTGGGCAAGGGCCGCAAGTTCACGCATGGTGGCTTTGATTTCGGCGGTGGTGCCTTTCGGTCCACACACCCTACCAAAAATGACCCGTTCGAGACGAAGCTTACGGTATTCAACGTCGTATCCGTCGTCTTGGTCGGTGGCGTAGATGTCGGAGCTGCCGGAGATGCGACGGAAGGAAGACCGTTCTTCGAGGTCAAGCTCACCGGTCGGGCACGTCTGCCATGGGCATGCTGGTTACAGACAAGTCGGTTGCGGCTGTGACTTGCTGCTCCCCGCGGGAAACCGCATGATTCTCAGCTAAGTCATCGGTAGTGACCGTTGCAATGTTGGCGGGTGACGTGGTGGTATCGGCCGATAATACGGTGGAAGTGTGGTCTTTAAAGGCTTCCTTGATGAGTTCTTCGTGCGTATTGATATGGGTTGTCTGGGTATTAGGTTGATGGGAAGTGTTTTTTGGCATACTTTCAGTCTTTTATTGCGTATTTTTGTAGAATTTTATGGTTTACCAGCGAGCACATGAAGTGCTACAGCCCCCGGTAGGCCTGAATTTGTCCTCGGAATTCTATGAGTAGCTAATTATTGACCCTCTTTGTGGGGGGTGGATTCCGGGATACTTGGCTAAAAAATGGCAGAAATCACAACAGGTGTAACAATAGCATCTCAACCATCAATCCGATGACTATTTCTTAGACTTCAGCACGTACAATGTTGTGCTATGAGCAATGATCTTGTGGCTTTAGGCATGAAATTCGACAAATGGCAGGATGCCGTCGAAGCTGCCATTAGCACTAATAAGCTTAGCGTCACTGGTGAAGTTAGGGGCGGCCAATTAATTCAGTATGCGGATTCTTCTGGTGCACAGATCAACATTCTAGCAGTGGAACCGTTTGCCACATATGCCGGGTTCGATTCGGTTGCCATGAGTTTTGCACATGTGACCATGTTGAACGATGTTCTAGCATTATGCGACATCATTGACTATAACGGACAGGCTGTCACTTCATTAACATGCAATCTGGCGCAAGGCCCACTCTTGGTGGATGAACCAGAGCAACGGTGGCAACAGGTCGCTATTACCGCTCTCGCATCGGCGGAAGATTTGCGGTACTACCCCACCGTTGACGACTATGTTGCCGAGACCGGCAACCAGCCCGGATTTTTGGATTCTGATGGGATTTCGGTGGTTGCTGATGGTAATGGTGCAGCTCAACCGGATGCCGGGGCGTCGTTTAGCGCGCGAGTGTTGGATGCGGATTATCGCACCAATGCGCTCACGGGGCAGCGATTCATTCACGCTACGGTTGACGGATCGTTCGCTTATGATGTATGCCTCCCCGAATCCTTAAATATTGCTGAGTTACCTAAGAAAAACAGCGTGATTGCCGGACGGGCGGTCATGGTTGGTTCGCTCTTGGCTCCACAGGGATGCGGGTCTGGTGGTTGTGGATCCGGCGGCTGCGGTTGTGGTGGTCACTGAGGCTTCGGTAGCGAATTTGGGCGTAAGGTTTGCGTTAAGTGGGTGAGCTACAAGTGCAAGAGATAGAGGCAATTGACAATTACGACTCCTCGGGCATCACCTGGCCGTGGGTTGCGATCGCTGGCGCCTGCTTGTTATTGGTTGCGTTGCTGCATATTGAGGGGGCGGCACTATCCTGCCTCATTTTGGTCGCGTCGTTTTTGTTGTCACGTTATCATCCGTATTCGCAGGAAACGGCTGCGCTGAAGGCATCTATCGTGCTTTCTCGGGAGGATATTGAAGATACGCTACGGAAATACGAGGATTTTTTATACAAAAACGATACGGAATCTATTGCGGATCGCACACTGCACCGGCCAGCATTGGCCGATGAGAACTGTACCGATCCCGATATTTCTTCGTTTCATTTCCTGGCGAGCACTTCACGACGGTTTGTGCCTAGGGTCAATGATCGGCTCAGTCGCAACCTCAGCATCCAACAGTTGGAGTCATTACTCAAGCTCACTGATGTGCGAGCGCTGGAACTCAAGGAAGCTTGGTTGTAGGCGCGACAGTCCGCCCAGCGGCTGGGGGAAAAACTACCAGGCTAGCTGAGCTTGTCGACGAACATCCACACTGTCTCGGCAATCTTCTGTACCGCATCGGTCGAACTCAGAAGGTGAGGGTGTGGTGGTGTCAGTGCCCATGACCTCAACCTCACTGGTGGTATCCCCTCGGTGGCTGCCGTGGCCGCACTGGTGCTGGAAATGCAGGGCAGGCACGTGCATAAAGAGAGTGGGAAACGGTGAACTGTAAAGATGGTAGGCCAAATGGTTGCAGACAAAGCCACCAGGGTTGGCGCTTAACTCCATGGGCCATGGGGTTTGCTGCAAACTCGCCACCACCGCCTTGGGCCAAAATGGGAAAATTCGTGGCAATGGTAGGATGTCCCTCAGGAATGATGGCTTTGCCCTGGGCTGGAAGCCATCATTGTCGGGAATAGTGGCCTGTTGCTGATTGTAGGCTTGGGTTTCCACATGAATGCTGTTGCGGGTGGCGTCTTCACCGAAGCTGAGGATAATGTCGGGACGAAATTGTTTGGCGGTAGAAATGGCAACCTTATGGAGCTGGCAAAAGGCCACCGGTAGTTCCAATACTTGGGTTTTTGTGTTTAGACAAGAGTTCTGCGAGATTTGTGACAACGGCCAAACTGGTGTTTTCTGTTGCACCATTAAAGGGACTGAAAGCCGTCAATAGGATTCTCATGAGCTACCTCCAGGTGTCACAACATAGAATAGGGGCTAGAAATAAATAATGCTGTGTTCAGTCTATTCAAATAAAAAATCAAAAGAGCAAACGCCATCTAGAATAGTGTTACCGGAGCAAGAATGGGGCGATTCGTGGCCTAAGATTTTAGGCAGCAATCCAAGGTTTATGTACCACAATTGCAGCAAATTATGCATGTCATGGCGGCTTAACATGGAATATGGCCACCCTGATATGGTCCCTCACTAAGGGGCAAGCTGAGAATACCACTCGAATGTGAAAACATCTTCATCTTTGCAGATAATCACCCAGAATTATGGCAGCAGACCTAAGTTTGGGCTAAGGAAAGGGTGTTAGCGCTATTATCAAATTTAAATATCTTTGGTATTCTCAAGATGAAATCTTTTGTGTACTCATCATGGTTTACATTATGCACCAAATATCACCAGCAAAGGTGCGTGTCAACGGTGCACCAAAAACTCTAATTTGTGAGTTTTAACACAACCTTTTATATTCGGCTAGACAGGAGAAGACGACTTGAGCAAGCGCACCCGCGCATCGCATCGTTGGGCAGCGTGCCTCAGCACCGCTGTGCTAACTGGTTGCACCTTGTTTGCCACAGCCGCCCGTCTCGCCGCAGCCCAAATAGAAATTGGGGTGGAGGTTTCTCCCTGCAGCCGTGGTACCCTGTGGTGATAGCCCCAGGATTGCTGGTCCCCATCAGGGCCCTAGTATCTGCTGAATAATGAGCTGGCACCCGCACCGCCGTGCCCCAGGTGCCGGCGCCAGTCGTGCCACAGATCTCCAAGCACCCGGTAGTGGCCAGGCCGCAACTCCCAATGGTGAGGCGCATCAGCAAAACCCGCCACAATACCCGAAGCCACCGTGCCCCCGTGGGCGCAGCATCCCTCTTCCGAGGCTCCACGTCCATCAACGGAGCCTTCGACGTCTTCTTCCGCAACGAGTTCCACGTCGGCGTCGTCGACAAGCGCATCATCGAGTAGTGAATCCGCCACCGCTTCAACGACTGCGGAGGCGGCGAAAGAAAAATCCCTGCGGAGAGCTTTTATTAGTAGCAACCCTGACGCATTTGTGTTTACGGTTGACACTCGCCTGACTGGGGATCGTCGAAAAGCTTTTCGATGTCGGCGCCAAGCGTAGGGGATGCTGAACCGCATTTCAAAGTCACGTGCGACATTGCAACCCGAGTAATTCTTTTCAAGGTAGACAAGCCAAACGATAGTGCCGCGTGTAATTACGATAATCCCGGCGAGTACACCATAGGGATCCAGGGCGCAATTCCCCGGCTACAACTGGGGTTTTCTGGGGGTCGACCGCAAACCACCGATGCTTTATTGCGGGTAGATTCTTGGGGAACGAATCAGTGGCGCAGCATGGAAGGCATGTTCCAACGGGCAACGAATGTACAATTCACGCCGTACGCTGGTGCCCTCAGACCTCAACCAGGTGCGTTCAACCGCCTTACATGTTCGATGGAGCAACCCATTTTGATAGCGATATTGCGGCATGGAATACCAATAGTGTGATCTCCATGGCGGGGATGTTTAATAAAGCCCAGGCATTTAATGGCGATATTTCTGGCTGGGATACCTCCAATGTGACCGAAATGCATTCCATGTTTGCGCATGCGAAAACGTTTAGCGCCGACATTAGCAGTTGGGACACCTCCAAGGTGCAGGACATGACGGCCATGTTCGATGGAGCCACGGATTTCGATATCAACCTGCGCACTTGGAATGTGGGGTCGTTAACCAAGGCAAATAACATTTTCGACCATTCCGGCCTGTCCCCTATTAACTATTCCTCCACACTCGACGGGTGGGTGCGAAGCGAAAAAGCGCCTAGAAACCTCACCATCGGCGCGGAAGGCGTGTATTGGTGCCCGCACCCCAGTTTCGATGAGGGCGAAAACACCTCGCGAACGAACGTGGGTGGCACGTAACGATGCTGGTGCCGCCTCGGAATACCAGGGCCGGTGATTTCGGTGGTCAATAAGCAGGATCTTGATTCGGAGAAGAAGGGTCCCGTCAGCATTGTTATCACCACGGACGAGCCGCTGCGTGGTATTTCCTCCGAGTGGAAGGAAGTGGCGGGCAAGAAGAACACCTATTCCCGGGTGTTTGACAAGGATGAAACGACCACGGTCAAGGCTTTGATAATTTCGGCAACCCTCGCTTGCCCTGATTACGGTGTCGGGTTTTGACATTGCTCCAACATCATTGGCCGACGATAACACTGCGGAGTCCCGTTCCCTGCGCTACGCCACGATTTCTGCGTTCTCGCTGCTGGTGCTGCTGCTTGGGGTGTTCGCCGCCTATGTGGTGCACGATCGGCGCCGCACCCGTAAAGACGCCGCTTATCGACGCCTGAAAGAGCTGCAATCCTCAGCCACCAACAACCCCACCCCCTAGTTCAGCTTCAGCTCAGCGCCGCACAATGCAGCTCCCCCGTGGCTACCAGGGCGGATGGGCCCCGCAAGGTAGAGGTGTCACCATCAATGGTAACTTCTACCTGCCCACCGGGAATCTTCACCATAACGGCACCATTGACAAAAACCCGCGTAGGCTAGGGCAGCCCGAGCCGCAGCCACGGTGCCGGTACCGCAGGAACGGGTCTCCCCTACCCCACGCTCATACACTCGCATGTGTGTGCGATACCCTTCCGGGCTGTGCGTGAGTTCGGTCAGCACCTCCACATTGACCCCCTCTGGGAAGAACTCGGTGTCAAACTCGGGACGCTCCAGGGTGAGTTCGGCCAAGGCTTCCGCGGTAAGCCCTGGAACCACGCAGGCTAAATGCGGATTGCCCATATCTACTCCCATGCCGGCATACATGCGGCCACCCATGGAGCAAGTGGACTCCCCTAATGATGTAGCCGGCCCCATGGCAACCGATACCACAGCGTTATCGTCATCGAATGAATGTACGGTTACTGGTTTCGCCCCGGCGCGGGTGCCGATGGTGAACTGGTCGGTGGGAACCAGCCCCCGGGATCGAACGTAGTGGGCAAAGACGCGGGTACCATTGCCGCACATTTCCGCGACGCTACCGTCTGCGTTGTAGTAGTCCATAAACCAGTCATCATCACTGATGGCTTCCATGCTGGTGGGGCTATTGGCCAGGAGCCCGGCGCGGCGAAGGGCGCCGGTGGTAGCAACCCGGAGGATTCCGTCGGCGCCGATGCCGCGTTGCCTATCGCACAGGGTGGCGATGAGTTGTGGGGTGAGCGAGAGTTGGGCTTCGGATCGGGCAGGATGATGAAGTCGTTTTTGGGTGCCGTGGCCTTTGGTGAAGGCGATGGTGGTTGGGGAGTTGGGCGTGTGGGTGGTCATCGACATGACTCTTTCTGATTTTTTGAAAATATTTAGCTCTTGTTAATTGAATCTTTTTATTACTAACGTATGGTACCCACGGATGATGTTCCCTGTCAGTGCGGTTTCACCTGGGGTTACCCACAAGATACCCCCTCGGCTATAAGAATATTGCGCATTTGTTCGTATGGCGGGTTTTCGTGCATTGGTGACGTCAATCCAGTGGATGCGGGGGTCCCGGTTGAACCAGCTGCGCGTTGCCTACGGACGTATCGTCGGGTGCCGATGATGGTTCGTTCCAGCACATCGTCCCAGGTCAATTGGCCGGCGCGGGCGGCAAGAATTTGGGCGTAGCCGATGGCTCGGCCAGCGGTGGAGTCGGCTATGAGGCCGTGGTGGGCAACGAGGTCGGCCACTTCGTCGATGAAACTTGGGCAAACATTTGTTCGGTTCGTTGGTTGATGCGGGGGTTCAGCCAGTCGCTGGTGGTGCGCAGCCCAATGATGATGGTGTCCCATCGGGGTGGGGCGGTTTTGGGGCTGGGAGGCGGTGAAGGGCCGGCTGGTGAGTTCGATAACTTCGAGTGCCCGGACGGTGCGGCGGGGGTCGTTGGCTTCGATAATGGTGGCGGCCTCGGGGTCGAGGGTTTTCAGGTGATCGTGGAGGGCTACGATGCCGATGTCGGCAAGTTTTTCTCCCAGTTCTTTCGTACCTGTGGGTCGGTGGGGAAATTGCCAGTCGTCGATGAGGGATTGCACGTAGAGCATGGAGCCGCCGACGAGAATGGGGAGCTTCCCACGGGCCAGTGATGTCTGTGACGGTGGCGATGGCGAGGTTTTGGTAGTGGGCGACGGATGCGGTTTCGGTGACGTCCCAGATATCGAGTAGGTGGTGGGGAATGCCGGCGCGTTCGGGGATGGGGAGTTTGGCGGTGCCGATGTCCATGCCCCGGTAGAGCTGCATGGAGTCAACGTTGACGATTTCACCGTCACAGGCATGGGCGAGGTTGATGCCGAGGGCGGATTTTCCGGAGGCGGTGGGCCCAACAACGCAACCGGCCGATGGAAGGTATGGGCGTTGTGGTTGTTGGTGGAGTCATGGGATCCTCAGTGCAGGTCACGTGTGGCTTTGTTGGTGGTGTGGTGTGGTTCAAATGACATTATTCGGATCTTCAAGGTATGTTTGGTGAGGAGTGTTTTCTGTGCTAGCTGGCATGGGCGTGGCTTCATGGCTTGTGCTCCTAGATCCCGGATGCTTCGTTGAGGTTTGTTGGAAGACTACTCTTTGTCATTTTTGTTTCGGCAGTGACAGTCGCGCGGCACAATTACTGTAAGGAAATTTCTTGCCATGACTACTCCCCACCCCCTAAGCCAGGCCCCTCGTCCAGGTGTTGTTGCCGGCGGGTTTCACGTCCCACGGCCCCCAGCCCTGCGGCGCAACCTGCGGCGGCCCGCCCAGCTGTTACCATTCCGGCAGCGTCTGATCCGGCACAGTGGGGTCGGGTTGATGAGTCGGGGAATGCGTAGTGAAGACGACCGATGGGGAGCGTCTGATTGGTTCGTGGCAGGCGGTACACTGGCAGAGGGCTGGGCGCATTATGGGGCCCGGTTTGATGATCTGGTGGTCGAGGTTATCAATTTGGAGACCCGGTTGCAGAGTCATCCCACGGAGTCGACGCATTTGCGGGGTAAGGCCGAGCAGTTGCGGGATTCATTGGATGAGGCTGCGGTGATTGGGGATGTGGAGTACCGCGGTCACGGCTGACGAAGTTCATGGATGAGGCGATTAGCCGGTGAGCGGGCTGAGGAGGAGAAGCAGGCTCATCGACAGGCGGCGATTGCCCGCAAGGAGGAGCTAGCCGCGGAGGCTGAGGAGATCGCGGAGAATTCCACGGAGTGGAAGCAGGCTGGCGACCGGATTCGGGCCATTTTGGATGAGTGGCGGACGATTCGGGGGGTGGATCGGAAAACCGATGATGCGCTGTGGAAGCGGTATTCGCGGGCGCGGGATTCGCTTTAACCGGCGTCGGGGGCGTATTTTGCGGAGTCAGATCGGGCCGGGCTTCGGCGCAGCGCGCAGAGTGAGGACTGGTGGCGCAGGCTGAGGCTATCAGCGATTCCACTGATTGGAATGAGACGGCCCGGGCGTTTTCGTGAGTTGATGGATCGGTGGCGTCAGGCTGGTCGGGCACCGCGGGACATGGATGATAAGTCGTGGGAATGCGTTCAAAGCGCACAGGACCATTTCTTTGATGCGCGAAATGCGGAGCATGAGAAGCGGGATCAGGAATTTGCCGCGAATGCGGCGGCGAAGGAAGCGCCGCTGGCTGAGTATGGTCCGGCGATTGAGTCGGCAAGCTCGGCTGATGTGGCACGGGCGAAGCTGCGCGAGTTGCAGGAGAAGTGGGAAGAGATTGGGTTTGTGCCGCGGGGTCGGGTGCGGGAGTTTGAAGATAAGATCTTTAAGCTGGAGTCGTTGGTGAGCCGGGCGGTGGAGGATCAGTGGCGGCGTACGGACCCAGAGGCGCAGGCCCGGGCGGCACAGTTTACGGCGAAGGTGAAAGAGTTCACGGCCGCTGCGGAAGCTGCGGAGGCGAAGGGTAAGACGAAGGATGCCCAGAAGTTCCGGGAGCAGGCCACCCAGTGGCAGGAGTGGGCGGATGCCGCTATTCATGCGGTAGAGTCGCGGTAGGCTACCGGTAGGTGAGACAGTTATGGTTAAGCCATGACTGTCTTTTTTCAATTTGCGCCCCCTGAAACCGACGTGACGCCTGCGGACTATAGTGATGCGTTGGTGAATTTTGTGTTTGCCACCAATGTTGCGCATCAGGATGTGAGTGGTGACGTGGCTGATTCGGCGTCGGCGGAGGTAGTGTGCGAGTCACTGCGGCCCACCCCGGTGCGGGAGTCGGTGGTATTGGTTGCGGTTTCGGGTGAGCCGGATCTTTCCCGCTTTTTCGACGCTCACCGCTGGGGTATCCGCCGATTGCCGCGGATGCGTGGCCTCGGCTCACCCGGGCCCGCCGGATGACGTTGAGGTGTTGGGGGCATGTGGATGCGACTATGACGCCGGGCGCCCGAGGGGTGGACGCGGACTTGGTGTTGGGGGTTGATTTTCTCCCAGAGACCCCGGGCGGGCCAGCCACCAAGTCGGAGCTGACGGCGTGGCGTAAGCTCATTGCGGGAGTTGAGGAGTTCACACAGGCCGTGGGGCGAACCCTTATTCGAATATGGCATGGGGTACCGCTGTCGGGTGGCGAGGGGGATTTCGAGTGGGAGCTATTAGACTGTGGCTATTACCTGGGGATGGTGGAGTTGTGTGGGGTAATTCCCACATCATCAGAGTCGCAGTGGGAAGGACCGGTGCTGCCGCCCGGATACGATTTCGTGGTGTATGAGGACCATCGGTTGCCGGAGCAACACAGAGAGCCGCTGCTACAGCTTTACACAGAGGCTGAAACGGACATGCCGCTGGTGGGTTGACCTCGGATGGTGCCGTGGACGAGGAAACGGTGGGATCACCAGCTGCGTGATGGCGAACAATCGCTGATGGTGGTGTTGGTGCATTTCGGTGTGGTTGTGGGCCTGTCCGAGGTGCGGCGAGTACGGGGGTCGGATTGCGCCGAGCAGCAGATAACGGTGGTGACCCGCCGGCATCGGGGACTCAACCTGTCTTCTGCGCTCAAATATCGACTGCGCAAGGAAGTACAGGAGCGGTGGCCCTGAGGTGCGGTCGATTTACACGGCTGTGGCCGAGGAGAATGAGCTCATGTTGGTAGCTAATTATTCGGTGGATTTCCAGGAAACCTCCCGCACACAATGTTTCGAAAAGGTTTTCTAGTTTTTGGTTTTCTTGGTGTGGTGGCGTTCGGCGGCACGCTTGCGTCGGTCGTCGACAAGCAAGGGATTGGTTTCGGGCGTGTTCTGCTGTTGGCTCACAAGTGCGGCACGCTGCGCATACCCAACCCTCGTCGAGGTCTTCGTTTCTCGCCTGCTGCCGCGCAATTGCTTTCTGTTCATTGCCGCGGCGCAGGATCATGACGGACAGCGCATAGGTGGTGATGACGACCGCCAGGACTTGCAGCAAAAAGCCCACGCCCAAGCCGGGGCCGCCGGCGATTTCTTTGTCTTGCAGGCGCATCCACATGCCGAACAGCGATGCGAGGAGCGCCATACCGGTGAGCAGGTAAGTAATATTGGCGAAGATTGTGCGTTTGGTGATGAGCAGCAGTCCCCCGCTGATCACGAGACCCAGGGTACCTAGCCACACGAACACGGATTCGACAATGCCGATGTGTACGCCGTCGATAGTGTTCCGCCACATGAGCACCTGCCAGCCACTGAGCGACCCGGCGTGCGGCAGCAATAGGCCTATGGTAAAGAGCGCCCAGGCCACAATGAGATAGCCACGGCCGGATTTCAGCGAAATGGTGCCGGCGGCCTGCTTTTCTAGGGTTGCGAGATCAGGTTTGGGTTCTGACATGGGGCATATCCTTAGAACACGGGGAGTGAGGTAATGCTTTTTATCCTAGCAACCGCAACCGGTGGAATCGCAGTCGCTTGTCGACGTGCCTTCCGCCGGAGTGGGCGCACCAATCTTCGGCATGCCCAACCCCACCCCGATGGGCGCGGTGGTGGGAACCTTGCCGGCCTCGCTCATGTCGCCTGCTACCGTGCGGCGATGCGTGAGCACCCCGGCGTCGGCGATGAGGAAGTGCGGCTTCGCCTCGGTCACTGTTGCGGTGATGACGTCGCCGGGGCGAATGCTCCGATCAATGCTGCCGGCCGGATGAAAGTGCACCAACCTACCATCGCGGGCCCGGCCGGTCATGCGCTGCGTCTTGGTGTTCTTCTTCCCACCATCGGCCTGAACGAGAAGTTCTACCTCTGTGTTCACCAGTTTCTGGTTTTCTTCCAGGCACACACGCTCCTGCAGGGCGATAAGCCGTTCGTAGCGTTCCTGCACCACTTCCTTGGGAACCTGCTGCTCGTATTCGGCGGCGGGCGTACCGGGGCGCGGCGAATATTGGAAGGTGAAGGCGCTGGTAAAGCGGGCTTTCTCCACCACGTCGAGGGTGGCCTGAAAATCTTCCTCGGTCTCGCCGGGGAAGCCCACAATGATGTCCGTGGTGATGGCTGCGTGCGGGATTTTCTGCCGCACCTCATCAAGGATGGCCAGAAACTTCTTGGTCCGATACGACCTGCGCATTTCCTTGAGCACCTTGTCCGAACCGGATTGCAGCGGCATGTGCAATTGGGGGCACACGGTGGGGGTTTCCGCCATGGCGTCGATCACGTCGGAGGTGAATTCCGCTGGGTGAGGAGACGTAAACCGCACCCGCTCCAGGCCGGTAATCTCACCGCAGGCGCGCAACAGCCGGGAGAAAGCTGAGCGGTCCCGCGGCAGGTCGGGGTCCGCAAAGTTCACGCCATAAGCGTTTACGTTCTGCCCCAACAGGGTAACTTCCACTACGCCTTGATCGACGAGGGCCTGCACTTCAGCGAGGATATCACCGGGGCGGCGATCAATTTCCTTGCCCCGCAGGGACGGCACAATGCAGAAGGTGCAGGTGTTATTGCAGCCCACGGACACCGACACCCAGCCGGCGTAAGCGGATTCCCGTTTGGCTGGCAGCACCGACGGGAATTGCTCCAGGGCGTCAACGATCTCCACCTCGGCCTGATGGTTATGGGAGGCACGCTTGAGCAACGCCGGCAGCGATCCAATGTTATGGGTGCCGAACACTACATCAACCCAAGGGGCCTTCTTCACCACGGCATCCTTGTCTTTTTGCGCCAGGCAACCGCCAACGGCGATCTGCATGCCGGGATGCCGTTCCTTGACGCTGCGGAGCGACCCTAGGGTACCGTAGAGTCGCATGTCGGCGTTTTCCCGCACCGCACACGTATTAAACACAATGAGATCCGGGGTGTCACCCGCAACCACGGGTTGGTAGCCGGCGTCCTCCAACAGCCCCGAGAGTCGTTCCGAGTCGTGCACGTTCATTTGACAGCCAAAGGTACGTACCTCATAGGTGCGGCCGGCCACAGAATCCGGGATGGTAGCTGTGGGGGTGACGTAATCGGCAAGATTGGCTTCGTTTTTCATGATCGGTGCTGACACGGGTTGCAATTCTAATCGGGGCCGACCGGAAAACCCAAAGTCAGACCCCACTTCGCCACGCTTTACCACGTCAAGGCGCTAGCGGTTTCGTCAGGATAATTCGGCAATGCGCTGCTCTAACGCTTCCTTGGCGATGGCGAAGCTCATTCCCGACGCGAAACCCCGGCGGGCCAGCACGCCGACGATCCGCCGCAGGTATTTCTCCTGCTCCGCGTAGTCGGCGGGTGGCTTCGTGATCTGCCGGGCTTTTTACGGCAAGCTCCCTGGCACAGTCATACTCGGCGTCATCATCGACTTGTTCCAGGGCTGCGGCACGGTGCTCCGGGCTAATGCCTTTATGCTGAAGTTCCCGGTCGAGTACGCTGCGGGATTTGCCGCGGAGTTCATGGCGTTGCCGCACCCACTCCATGGCAAAATCGTGATCGTTCACGAGCCGGGACCGTTCCAACTCGTCAAGCACGTCTGCACATAACCCGGGTGTCGAAGTCGAGTGCAACAAGACGTTCCTGAAGTTCGTGGCGGGACCGAGCCCGCTGATCGAGCAGCAGGAGAGCACGGTGCCGCACCTGCCGTTTAGCATCCCTCGGCCTGGTGGTCGAAGAGGTCACTGCCGTGGCGCTCGTAGTCGGCTAGTGCGGCCCGAAGCTGCTCAGCTTGCGCTCTTCGCATTATTCTGCTTGCTGCTCATCAGCATTGTCGTCGAAGTCGACATCCGGCACGGAGTCTACGGAATCATTGGTGGTTTCTTCGTCCGGCAGGTTGGCGTATTTGCCGACCTTTAATTTCTTGAGGATCTTCTCTTCGATTTCGTCGGCCAGTTCAGGAGTGTTCTTCAGCAGCACGCGAACCTTCTCCTTGCTCTTGGCCCTAATTGGTCCCCCTCGTAGGTAAACCAGGAACCAGACTTTTTAATGATGCCATTGTCGACGCCCATGTCGATGAGGGTGGATTCCCGGGAAATACCCTCACCGTACACGATGTCGAATTCGGCGATCTTGAACGGCGGCGACACCTTGTTTTTCACGACCTTGAGTTTGGTACGGTTGCCAATGGCATCCTGGCCATCCTTCAAGGTTTGAGTGCGCCGCACATCGCACCGCACCGTGGCATAGAATTTCAGGGCCTTACCACCGGTCGTGGTCTCGGGGGAACCAAACATGACGCCAATTTCTTTCGCGCAATTGGTTGATGAAAATGGCGGTGGTGCTGGAGCTGTGCAGGGCACCGGTCATTTTCCGAAGCGCCTGGCTCTACGAGACGAGCCTGCAAACCCACGTGGCTGTCCCCCATGTCGCCCTCTATTTCGGCCTTCGGGGTGAGCGCGGCCACGGAGTCAACGACGATAAGGTCGATGGCGCCGGAGCGAATCAGCATGTCAGCGATCTCTAGGGCCTGCTCACCATGGTCAGGCTGGGAAACCAACAGCGCATCGGTGTCAACCCCTAACTTCCGGGCGTATTCCGGGTCTAGGGCGTGTTCGGCGTCGATAAAGGCGGCTATGCCCCCTTCACGTTGGGCGCTGGCAATGGCGTGGAGCGCCACAGTGGTTTTACCGGATGATTCCGGACCGTAGATTTCCACAATGCGGCCCCGGGGGAACCCGCCAATACCCAACGCCACATCAATAGCGGTGTTACCGGAAGAAATGGCGCTGATGGGCGGCCGGTTGTCGTCCCCCAGCCGCATGACTGCACCCTTACCGAAATCCTTTTCGATTTGTTCCAGGGCGGTGTCGAGTGCTTTTTGCCGATCGTTGACGGCGGCTTTGGTTGTTTTGGTGCTCTTTTTAGTAGCCATGATTCCTTCTAGAATAAACCTAGGGGCACGCCTAGGGTGGGTTGATGGAGCCGGTTCTGCAGGCCACTGCGATAAGTAAGCGAGACCTACGCAGTAACCTACATGAAGGGCCATATGGTTGACTGATCGAAGAACGGTTTTGGCTCTCGATTGTGACATTTCTCTCCCCCACATTCCGAAATCACCAGAATTTTACTGAGATGCCGGTTTGTGATGGCGAGTATTACCCTAAAGCACCCACCGACACGCACTCATAATGCAGACGCATGATTGTTCGAAGTGTCGATTGTTTGCGGTTTTCTCTTTACTGCTCACTGATGATTGGTCACTGCTGTACCTATTCGTCTTTTCCTAATTGGCGTTCTGGTGGGATTCGAAAATCTTCGCACAGCGCCCACCATATGTCGCGGGGATCGGTGCCGGCATCTATGAGTTCTTCGGCAGTTCCACCCAGCGCGACAATCATGTGCGAGTGAACAATCCACGCCCCACGCGTATCACCAAATTCGTCGGTTGATGAGTTTGTGAAATTCCGTTAGCCGCATGTCGTCATTGTATCGACGTTAGTGGCATCGTGATGGGCCCACACAGCCAGGCGCATCAAGACCAAAATCGGCAGACAAGAATCACCAATCCCCCGTTTCAGTCACCCAAATATCAATGCCCTCACTAAGGCGTCCCCGAAAGAGCGCACCCCTATAGGTACCGTCATTCTGAGGGTCACCATAGGGAACGCACCCACATAGGTATCCCCATAATGGGACACCCATATTGGCACCCCCAGTCACTCCCCCACCCGCAACCAAACAAGAAAATCCCGAGATTGCCGTACCATACCCCCGAAAATTACCCCTTTTTGTGGGTATTTTTAGGTCTTCATCATGGTTTGAACAGTGTTTAACTGTAGGGTGTGAAGCTATGACTGCATCACAGGATAACCAATCTGCAAACCACTACCGATAGCTCTTATCGGCAGGATTCTGCATCTGCCCCCGCAGGCAACCCACTATTAGATGTGGCCTACATTGCAGTATTCGCCGCCTTAATCATTGCGCTAGCATTCGTCGCCATCCCCGTCGGCGCCGCCGGTGTGCCTATTGTGCTGCAAAACGCCGCCGTTATTCTTGCCGGCCTCATATTGGGTCGCACCCGCGGCTTCCTCACCGCACTCCTATTCCTCGGCCTTGGCCTCATCGGTCTTCCCGTGCTCGCCGGCGGCAAAACCACACTCGCTGCCCTGGGCGGGCCCACCGTTGGGTACCTCGTCGGCTACCTCATCTCTGCCACGGTTGCCGGCAGCATCGCCTACCTCGCCCCCCGAGGAAACCGCAAGGCACTCACCATATATCTTGCCCTTGGCGCTATCGCAGCCCTGGCCTGCCAATACCTCTGTGGTTCGGTCGGCATGATGTTCCGGGCTGACATGTCCTTTGGGCAAGCACTCGCGGTCAATGTTCCCTTCCTCATCCCCGATCTCATTAAGGCCGCCCTGTGTTGTTGCCATTGCCTCCGGGGTGCACCTGTCCCTCCCGACATCCGCAGGAAAGCATTCTTGAAGTAGTGCCACCAAAACGACATCCCCAAACCCCTGGGGGCAACGTCGAAAAGCATAAGTAACACCAGTTTTTGCCCAAAGCACCGCACTTTGGGCTTTTTATTCACCACGAGGAGCACACCGGTGTCCACCATCGAATTCACCAACGTCAGCGTGCACTATGACGACCGATTAGTGCTCAACGATATCAACCTCACCCTCACCGAAAACCGCATCGGCATCATTGGCGCAAACGGCGGCGGAAAAATCCACCCTCATACGCCTCATCAATGGGTTAGGAACGGCAACAACCGGAACGGTCACCGTCGACGGCCTCGACGTGGCAAAAAATGGCAAACAAGTTCGGCGAAAAGTCGGGTTTGTGTTCTCCGACGCGGAAAACCAGATCGTCATGCCCACCGTGGAGGACGATATCGCGTTCTCGCTACGGCGTTTAAAACTCAGCAAGGCGGAACGCACCGACCGGACCCGCACCATGCTAGAAAGATTTGGGCTAGAACATCACGCCCAACACTCGCCACATCTCCTCTCTGGTGGGCAAAAACAACTCCTGGCGCTAGCGGCCGTGTTGGTCATTGAACCCGACGTGATTATTGCCGACGAACCAACCACGCTTCTCGACATGCGTAATCGATTAAAGATTCGAAAAGTGTTCGATACACTGGAACAGCAACTCATTGTGGTCAGCCACGATTTGGATTTCCTCACCGGATTCGACCGAGTGTTATGTATTGATAATCATCGCATCGCCGCCGACGGGCATCCCAAGGAAGTCATTGATTTTTATACCAAGCTCGCGAATCGGAGTGCTCTATGATCCGCAGCATTCCCCTGGGCACCTATGTTCCCGGCGCAAGCCTCATTCACCGCACGCCCCCCATGGTGAAGTTCTGCACGCTTATCCTTGTGATTATTGGCACGAGCATATGGGTGAAAACACTGTATCCTGCGCTGATTTTTCTCACCATAGCGGTTGTGCTCTACACTATTGCCCGTATTCCACCGCGCATCATGTGGGAACAGCTTTGGCCACCTATACCGCTGCTGCTGTTTCTAGGGGCGTTCCAATGGTGGCAGTTAGGGTGGGAACGGGCCGCCGCCATCATGATCGTGCTGTTTGGTTCGGTCATGCTTGCCGTGTTACTCACGCTCACCACCACCATTGAGGAAATGATGGATGCCCTGGAGCGGGCGCTGCGCCCCACCGCCCGCCTAGGTGTGCCCGTGGATACGATCGTTTTGACGATTTCACTCACCATTCGGCTCATTCCGCTCATGTTGAACACCATTAATGAGGTGTTGGATGCGCGTAAGGCCCGCGGCGCCGCATTTTCCATTACCGCATTCGGCACCCCGGTCATCATCAGGTCGATTCGCCGCGCGCATCATATTGCTGATGCGTTATGGGCTCGCGGCGCCGGTGATGGTTAAATGGTAATGACCCAACTTTTTATCGAAAGGATTCTCCTATGCCTCGTGATCTTCCGTTAGCCAACAATGCCAGTATTCCCGAGCTTGATGTGGTACAAATTCCGCACGAAATCCGACATGGTGCGATCCATGGCGCATTGAGCACGCGCGATATTGGTCAGGCCATGATTATCATTGCGCCGCATAATCCATTGCCGTTGCTGCGGGAAATTGCGGCACGTGATGAGGAGTTCGCGGTCGAATATTTGAGCGAGGGCCCTGACGCTTGGCGGATTCAATTCACCCGCACCACATAAATTAATGCTTGTCGACGCCCGGCCGAACCAGTTGGGCAGGATGAGCGGTGCTCCCCACCATGCAGAGGGCGGACAGCACCACAAAAAACGTGATGATGCTGGTCATGGCGTATGGTGTGTCGGAGACAAACAGCGCCAGCAGGAGCGACGAGACAATGCCACTGCCGTATTGCAGTGAGCCCAAGAGCGCGGCCGCTGCCCCAGTCATTGTGGGTGGCACCGCATTCAGGGCGGCAGCATTGGTGCAGGAGGCGATGATCCCGTTCATGCTGAACATGGCGAACATGGGAATGACTATTCCCCACAAACCACCAATACCGGTGATGGAGAATATCGTTAGGACCACCACCGATATGACTGCTACCGCAAGAGAGCACCGAAGCAGGGTATCCATGGCGTAGCTCATGACCAGTCGACGGTTCAGCGCGCTGACCAGGGTGAGCCCAATGATATTGCAGCCAAAGAGCAGACCATAATACTGTTCTGGCACACCAAAATACGTGATATACACCTTGGGCGAGCCGGTGATAAATGCATAGCCGGCCACATAGAATGCGGTGACACATAGCACATAGCGCATGAATGTTTTGGTCTTCAGCAAGGTCCAGTAGTTGGCGAAGGTCTCCCCTAGCGACTGTTGGGTGCGCGATGCTGGCTGTAGGGTTTCCGGCAATAGAAATATGGTTCCGAAGAAGATTACGCCCGCACCGGCCATGACCCAGAAAATGAGTTTCCACGTGCCTGTCGTCAACAACACACCACCGAGCAGTGGGCCGGCAATGGGGGCCACTGCCATAATCATTGCTAGAGTAGACAATGTTCGGGCGGCTTCGGTGACCCCATAGCTGTCTCGGATCATTGCCCGTGACAGCATTGGTCCCACGCAGGCGCCTAGTGCTTGGAATACCCGCCAGAAGACCACCTTTGTCATGCTGGTTGATGTGGCGCAACCAATGCTGCCAATGATGAAGAGGATGATGCCGATAATCAGGGGAATTTTTCGGCCAATCCGATCGCTGATTGGGCCCCATAATAATTGGGCGAGCGAAAATCCCACGAGGAAACCGGTGATTGTGAGCTCTGAGTCACCACCCAATGCGGCTTCCATGGTGGGGAGTGCTGGGAGATAAATGTCGGTCGATAGTGAGGTGATCGACATCAGGGCGCCCAAAATAATTAGGAAAGAAATGCGTGTTTTTGACGCGACCATGATCGCAAATACCTCCGGGAATACCCTCAACCAAATAAAAGACCAGTGTTCTTTTATTGCACTATAGTCTTCCCACCAACACAGACAAAAACGCCCCAGTATCCCTGGGGCGTTTTGTGATGACGAGTTTAAGGCAGCTTATAGATCGCCACGCAGCTCCCGCATCCGCCGGGCCACCGCATCATCGGCAACCGAAGCCTGGGGCTTGGCCGCCTCAATAGACTGCTGCGGGCTTGCAGACGTGCCTGGGCTCAATTCGCCCGCCATTTGGGCGCGAATCTGCTCTAGACGGGAATGCCCAGCCATCTGCACCCCGGCCTGCTCGATTTCCGCCATGCGACCCTGCACCGAATTCTCCGCCAGCTCGGCCGAACCCAAAGCGTTGGCATACCGCCGCTCGATCTTTTCCCGCACCTGATCCAAATTTGGCGTATCCCGAGCGGTGATGGAATTCATGGACTGGATAGACTCGGCCACCTTCTCCTGCATCTTGGCCTGCTCCAGCTGACTAAGAAGCTTGGTGCGCTCTGCAACTTTCTGCTGCAACGCCATGGAGTTGCGTTCCACTGCTTTCTTCGCATCCGAAGCCTGCCGCAAAGCCTGATCGTGCAGTTTCTTGGTGTCCTCAACTGACTGTTCCGCAGTCACCAATTGGGCGGCAAACGCCTCGGCAGCGTTTTCATACTCAGTAGCTTTTTGGATATCCCCCGCAGCCCGGGCTTTGTCCGCCAATTGGATGGCCTGCCGAGTATTGGCCTGCAGCTTCTCAATATCAGCTAACCTGCGGTTCAGCTGCATCTCCAACTGCCGTTGGTTACCAATAACAGCCGCTGCCTGCTGGGACAATTCCTGATGCTGCCGTTGGGCCTCTTCAATGGCCTGCTGGATCTGCACTTTGGGATCCGCATGCTCGTCGATCTTGCTATCGAAGAGGGCCATAAAATATTTCCATGCCTTCACGAAGGGGTTTGCCATCGCTTAAAGCGCCTTTCTACTCATGATATTCATTTGAACCGGTGCCCATCTTAGTGGAGAGACCGACATCTTAGTTAGTAAATATGTCGACTCTTCGCCAAAAGCCGACACAGATGGGGCTACTACACCCGAACTAGTTCCTTTTCCACATTCTGCATGGCCATGGAACCAGCAGCTTCGATGAGAACATCAGACACACTCGTCCCCAATGCGTGACAGACACTAGCTAGCAATTCGGAAGACACTTCTTTGCGACCCCGCTCCAACTCGGACAAATAACCGGGCGACACGCGGGAAATCTCAGCCAATTCCCTCAGCGTAATTCCCTTGTCAGCGCGAAACGAGCGCAGCGCTGCACCAAGAGCTTGCCGCAGTAACGGCTCTGGGGTTTTCGGGGTACGTTTCGTTACTGGTTTCTCTAGAACTGCGGTATATTTCATCATCATTTACTCCAACGGATGATACCGGAAATTTGTTCCACTTTTCCAATTTCTTTCTCCAACCTTCTTGAGTCAAGGTAACTCAACCTAGTGACCAGCCCTAACCTGCACTATAACCACCAATGCTGCCGCCACTGCCTGACGCCGGATTATGTCCCGATCGCCCACTAATAAGTCCGCCGATCCGAGAATGGTCCCGGCTAGCTCGGCCACCCCAGCATGCACCACCCCAGTACCCGCCGGGCCGGCAACGCCCACCCACACCTCACCCACCGGGTGACCATCCTGCGTATCCGGGCCAGCCACCCCGGTCAACGACACTCCCCAATCGGCGCCACACACGTCTCGCACCCCGCAGGCCATGGCTATGGCGGTTTCCCGCGCCACCGGACCATGTGCCGCAAGCACCTCTTGTGGCACGCGCGCCAGCGTGTGTTTGAGGTCCGTCGCATAGGTAACCAGGCCACCCCGAAGCGCGGCGCTGGCGCCGGGAACGTCGGCAAGCGTGGCAGCCAGCAACCCGGCAGTGAGGGATTCACAGGTAGCAACGGTCTGGCCTGCGTCGATAAGCGAAGTGATCACTTCCCGCGCCGTCACCGTACTACTCACTGGTCACCGCCTTTTTCAGCTTCATGGAATCCACAATATATTGGCAACCCGTGACCGTGGTCACCACCACTGCGATGAGCATAACTGCCAACGCCGGGTAGTGGAATATGTGTGCCGGTGGTATCAAAAATAATGTGACCGCAATGGTTTGCAGGACGGTTTTCAGCTTTCCGCCTTTCGATGCTGGCACCACATTGCCCTTTACGCAGCTCAAACATCCGCCAAATCGTGATGCCAATCTCTCGTGCTAGGATCACAATGGTCACCCACACGGGCAGGCTGCCGTTAATATTCAGACAGATGAGTGCCGTGGAAATCAGGGCTTTGTCGGCGATGGGGTCGGCGATTTTTCCCAAAGTCGGTTACCAGGTTTTTCGCGCGGGCAATATCACCATCAAGTTTGTCGGTAATCATCAACGCCACGAAGCAACCCAATGACCATAGCATCCAGGACATGTGTTGGCCTTCGCTGCGGAGCACTAACCAGGCGAACAGGGGAATAGCTAAGATTCGTATGCTGGTCAGGATGTTGGGAACGTTGAGATTTGACGGCTTGGCTGGGGTGGTGCGCTAGAGACGGCATCATTCATAAATAACAACACTACAACGATGGGCTGGGAATCACCCCATGCAGAACCTCATAACCGACTAGCATCAAAAATCATGACTGTTTTTTTGCCATTGAATACCACTACCCCGCCGACAGCCCGCAGATCATCGAACTGCGCCCCGCCCACCGGGAATTTCTCGGAAAGCTGAAAGAGGAAGGCAAACTCATTGGTTCCGGCCCCTACACCGATGGGGATGGTGACGCCCTCATTGTAATTCAACTTGACGAGTCTCGCCACGATTGCCGACGCCGAAGCACTCATGGCCGATGATCCTTTCCACACCAATAACGCACTCACCGGGCGGGTGTTTCACACCTGGAACCCGGTGCTGAACATCTTTGGTGTTTAAGTTTCCCGCGGGTTTCCGTCCGTCGAAGTGTTACTTGTCGAGGGCTTTTTCAGCTCCGCTGGGGTGTCGTCTGTTTCCGCGCTATCCATGGGAATATCGTCGTAGTCCTTATTCCATTTCGTGGCGATGGCACCCCTGTGCCTCGTCGCGTTTCACCTTAATCAACGAGGCAACCACCGCAATGGTTAAAAATGCCCACGATGGTTATGAGCGATAGCACGGTGGGGATTTCCGGCACCGGCACCGACTCCCCGCCGTTGATAAACCATAGTTTGTTCTCGTGCAATGCGTGCAGGATGAGCTTGACGCTAATGAATCCCAGCACACCACCCAGGCCATAGGGTAGGAACACTAACCGGTCCAGTAGCCCATCAAGCAGAAATACATTTGCCGTAGTCCCAGTAGTGCGAACGCGTTTTGTGGGAACACAATGTGGGTTCCACCGTGATGCCGTAGATCGCCGGAATGGAATCCAGCGCAAACATCACGTCGATCATACCGATAGCGATCAATGCCACAAACAGTGTGGTCACGGCGAATTGGCCCTTTTTGTGGATAAACAGGTGGTCGCTTTCATACCCGTGGGCCACCGGAATGACTCGACGCAGGGTTTTAATCAACCACATGTCGTTCGGATCTGTTTCCGGCACGTGCCGAATCTCGTCGATGACTAGTTTCACCGCGGTGTACAGCAGGAACAGGCCAAACAGGTAGAACACATCCGACCAGGCGTCGATGGCGACTTTGCCCAGCAGAATAAACACGAGTCGGAAGGCGAGCGCCAGCATGATCCCGATGAGCAGTACTTTCTGCTGGTATTTCCGCGGCACCTGGAAACTGCCCATGATAAGGGCAAACACGAAGAGGTTGTCGACGCTGAGTGCTTTTTCCACAATATAGCCATGGAAGAATTCCAGCCCGTGCTGATGCGGGTTACCGGGCTCGGACCAGGTAAACCATAGGAACATACCGAACACGCAGGCCAGGCTGACATAAACCAGGGACCAAATGGCGGATTCTTTGAGGGTTGGTTCGTGCGGTGTGCGCACATGAGAATAGAAGTCGAAAATGAACAGGCCAATCACTACCGCAATAGTGATCACCCAGGTCACCATGTTTACTTCCATAAATAAAGACCTCCGGTCTTATTCGTATTGTGTACAAATAGAGCCGGAGGTCTCCCCCACCCACTGACGTGCGTTTTATGCTTGACGACGCCGGGTGGTGCGGGCCAGCGAGACCGGATCGTCTTCAAAAAAGCGTCACGTGTTGACGGTCTACGCTGATTATGGGGTACTCCCCTCCAACGATGCCATCCTATGCTAGCACGTTTTAGAACGCATTCTGAGTGGGGTTATATGTGGCGGCAGCAACCTGGGTACCACCACTGCTAGACCCCACGGCACCACCACCATCATGGGGGTCGCTACCAGAGGTTTCCTTCGGGGCATCCTTCGGATCGGCGCCTTGAAGCAGCCACAAAACCGTATCTAATTCCTCCGGTTTGACGAGCACTTCCCGGGCCTTGGAACCCTCCGATGGGCCCACGATCTCCCGGGATTCCATGAGGTCCATAAGGCGACCGGCCTTGGCGAACCCGATGCGCATTTTGCGCTGCAGCATTGATGTTGACCCGAGTTGTGAGGTCACCACTAGCTCCACCGCCTGGAGGAGGTTCTCTAAATCATCACCGATATCGTCGTCGATTTCCCGCTTGTTTTCCGCGGATTTGTCCTCGGTAACGCCCTCGGTGTACACCGGTTCACCCTGTTCCCGAGCGGCATCGACCACTGCCTGGATTTCCTCATCGGTGACGAATGCGCCCTGAATACGTTGCGGCCGCCCACCCTGCGGTATAAACAGCCCATCACCCATGCCAATGAGTTTTTCCGCACCCGCCTGATCCAGGATCACCCGCGAGTCGGTCAGTGATGAGGTGGCGAATGCTAATCGGGACGGTACGTTGGTTTTAATCAGGCCGGTCACCACATCCACCGATGGGCGTTGCGTGGCCAAAACCAGGTGGATGCCTGCCGCCCGGGCTTTCTGGGTGATTCGCACGATGGAGTCTTCGATCTCCCTTCGGGGCGGTCATCATGAGGTCCGCCAGCTCGTCCACGATACACACAATATAGGGATAAGCGTGGTATTCGCGTTGGGACCCTGCGGGGGTTTCAATCTCACCGGCATGAATTTTCCGGTTGAAATCTTTAATGTGCCGCACCCGAGCTGATTTCATGTCCAGGTAGCGTTGTTCCATCTCTTCCACCAGCCATTGCAATGCGGCGGCGGCTTTTTCGGCTGGGTGATGATCGGCGTAATCAGGTGCGGAATCCCTCATACGGCGTGAGCTCCACCATCTTCGGATCCACAAGAATCAGCCGCACATCCTCAGGGGTGGCGCGAGTGAGCAGCGACACCAGCAGCGAGTTCACAAACGCCGACTTACCGGAACCGGTGGAACCCGCAACGAGCAGATGTGGCATTTTCTGCACCGAATGGGACACAAAATGCCCCTCGATGTCTTTGCCTAACCCAATGAGCATGGGATCCACGTCTTCGTGAATGGTCGGATCATTAAGCATCCGCCAACCGGACCATTTCCCGGTCGGTATTGGGCACCTCAATGCCCACCAACGATTTGCCCGGGATGGGGGTGAGCAATCGCACATTGTCCGTGGCAACAGCATAAGCCAAATTCGACTGCAAATTCGTGATTTTTCGACACTTTCACGCCGGGACCTAGCTGCACCTCGTAGCGGGTTACTGTGGGCCCACGACTGAATCCCACCACCCGGGCGTCCACTTTAAACTCCGTGAACACGTCGGTAATGGCCTCAATCATGCGGATCATTCGCAGCTGTCTGGGTTTTCGGAGGGCACCCCGGGGTGAGCAGCGATATGCTGGGAATTTGGTAGAACAGGGTCATCCACCAAATGATGCTCCCATGGCCTGCTGCGCCGTATCCGCCGTCATGTCTTCCGCCGACGAGTCGGTGGTAGCCGTATCGACTGGGTCAGCAGCATGTTTACCGGCGCTAGCGGCCTCCTGGACGGGGCGCACAGCAATGGGTGCGGTATCCGCCTCCGCATCACTCGACACGGTTGCTGCATCGTTGCCATGGCGGCCTTGGGCCTGACGGAGGTTCTTCTGCGATCGAGCCACCGCGTCTGCCACACCGGCTGCCCCGGAAAGCGCGGCGGTACCAAGTTTTTCCGCAGACCGCACTGTCTGGGATGCGACATCCGCGGCAGCATCGGTTACCGCATCAGCAACGGCACCGGTGGTATTGGCTTTCGCTGCCGCGGCACCGGTAACGGCTGCAGATGCCGCAGTTGCTGTGGTACCGGCAGCTTTGGCCACATCCGACACGGCTTTTGCCGCTGCTTGGGCAGCACCTTGGGCAGGGCGCATGGTTTGATGGGAACGCGGCCGACGACGGGATCGCGCCGCCCGGGAGGCGGTGACTGGCGGGAATTCATCGGTGTCGGTTGTTAATTCGCGTTCTTCAGTGTTCTGTCGCGGGAAAGCCGAGGTTTCCGCATCGGAATAGCTGTAGTCGTCATAATCGTCGTAATCATCGTACGGTTCCTCGTCGTAACGCTCTTGTTGACGCCGCGGGGTTCGTCGGGGTCGGCGGATTGGTGCTGGCCGGCCTGCAGCACGTGCCTCTATTTCCTCATCAACATAGTCGTAATCGTCTTCGTAGTAGTCATCATAATCTTCATCATCACGATGACGTTCTATAAAATTACGGATAATGGTGAACAGTTCCCGCACGCTAATACCAGTTGCCTGCAACGCCCCGAAAACTATCAACAGCAGCAACAGTGGGATTGCCAGAAATTCGGTAAAGCCGGCAGCCAGTGGGCCACCAATCACAAAACCCAATGACGCCACCGGCCTGCATACGATCGCTCCACGCTGCAGGGGTTCCCCGCCATAATCTGCAATAAACCCAACATGGCGGCGATAATGAGTGCTGAACCCCTCATGATGCGCATGCGGTTTTGTGGCTGCGGCTGGTAGCCCAGCATGAGCGCGACCGCCAACACGACTAGCGCAATGGGCAGTATCAATGCACCAGCCCCCGTCAGCAGATAGGTCATCGTGGCGATTGCCGAACCAATAGGCCCAGCAACTTCGAACCATACGGATGCGCCTAACACCACTGCCAACGCAATGAGGCCAGCCCGACGCTATCAGAATCGGGTTTTTGTTTTTCGCTTGCTCGCCCTTACCTGCGGACTTTTTTTACTGGCGGTCTTCTTTTCGGCCGTCTTTTTGCTCGTCGATTTTTTTGCCGGCCACCCTCATTAAGCTCCTCAGTATCTGCCGCATCATGTGACGCACGCGATGCCTTACGGTTTTTTACCAGTCGGGTGACATTGCCTAAGCCACGAGCGGTCACGCCAAAAAGCCGCGGTCAAACCGGCTCCAACTGCAGAAACCGCAGACCCGGTTCGTTCACCAGAGGTTGCTGCTGCCCGTCGAGAAGCATAGCCCGTATCCTGGCCAGAAGTAGAACTTACTGTGTCGGACATGTCACATCATCTCCCGTCAAACTGCTAGCGGAGCTGGGTTCACCAGTGTCGGGGTGGGGCGTGCGGCTACCCTGCGCATCGCCCGTCGAAGAAGTGCTTCTGACAGTCATGCATCACAGTGTAACCGCTTATGTCACTGCTTTCACTCACGCAACACTGAAAGACAACAATAAATTTTTACCACATTGTCTTGGGGAGATAGCGAAAAATCTAGTGAAACCCACCCTCCACACGCCAACTCACCAGGGTTTCCGCACCACACGCACACACATAAAGCTACACTTGCGAACGACGAATACCCGCCGATAAATCATCCACCGTTACTTGTGCAACATCACGACCAAACATCCATAAAACAAGCTCCCCCGCCGGGCCGCTGACGGTCGCCACACCACTGCCATTCTGCGCCACCCCACGCTCATCATGCACCACTACCCGCGGCCACCCATCGGGCTGCACCACCACCGGCACCGTCGAGGAACGAAGCAACATCTTCGACATAGTCTTCAGGCCACGCAATAACACCTGTTCGTCCGCCCGATCCAGATGCTGCGGCTGGTCCGCTTTCCCCGGCTGGGCCCGGGAAACATCCTCGTGGTGCACGAAATGTTCGACCGCATTCAACCACCGGTCGGTCTTCGCCACGGGCCACAACCGTGACCCCGCTCCCACCGATCCACCAATTCGGCATACGGCACGGTAGCCTTCAACTGCTGAGTTTGGGCCTCCAACTTGGCCGATAGTTGCGGTACCATCATTCCCGCAGCTGCCAATGGGTAATTCTCCCGAATCACCAAATGTATGATCAGATCCAGTGTTGTCCACCCCGCACAGAGTGTGGGCGCATCTGGACCGACCTCACGCAGCAAATGGACGAGTTTATAGCGTTGCATTATCAGAAAAAGTCATGTCACACAGTGTAATCATCAGGCGACATGACTTTAATTAGCTCCTAGGCTACCTGCCGGTACAACCGGCCGGAGCGGCTTAGAGGCTGGGGCGGCTGCGCTTCACCTCATCATCATCAATGGGTGAATGCACATCCGAGCTCATGGGAACAACGGTGGGCATAATCATGGGGTTACGCCGCCACGTCTGCTCCACATACCGTGACACCTTCCGGCGCAGGTGCTGCACCATGCGGTAGGGATCGTTCTCGCCCTCAGCTGCCAAATCATTCATGGTGTTCTCCACCAGATTCTGGACCTCTGGCATCATGGTTTTCGCATCATCGGAGAAACCTTTCGCATGCACCGTTGGGTGCTCCAACAGGCGACCGGTGCGGTTGTCAATCACGGCGGTGATCGAAATCAGGCCCCCCTCCCCCATCGACGTGCGATCGTCAAGAACCTCCTGGTCGATGTCGCCCATGGTGACACCGTCCACATACAGGTTACCCACGGGGATTTGACCAGCGACGGAAATCTTGCCGTTCACCATGTCAACCACAACACCATTTTGAGCCAACACCACCTGGTTTCGGTCCACACCGGTGGCAATAGCCAGCTCCTTATTGGCCCGCAAATGCCGCCACTCGCCATGCACCGGCATGGCGTTCTTCGGCCGCGCCGCATTATAGAGGAACAGCAGTTCCCCGGAATAGCCGTGGCCCGAGGTGTGCACATTGGCATCCTTATTGGTAATCACCGTGGCACCAATCTGGGCCAGCATGTTGATCACACCAAACACCGCTTCCTCATTGCCTGGCACCAACGACGAGCTCAGCACAATCACATCCCCATCACGCACCGTGATCTGCCGATGCTCCCGGCGCGCCATGCGCGACAGGGCAGCCATGGGTTCACCCTGCGTACCGGTGGTGATGAGCATAACCTTGTGGGGCGCCATCTTGGTGGCGTCATCCATGCTGACAATGGTGCCGCGGGGAACCCGCAGGTAGCCAAGTTTTTCGGCGATTTCCATGTTACGGATCATGGAGCGACCATTAAAGGCCACCTTACGGCCAGCGGCAACAGCCGCATCCACCGCAGCCTGCACCCGATACACGTTGGAAGCGAAACAGGCGAGAATGACGCGTTGTTTGGCGTCCGCCACGATGCGTTTGAGTGTTGGGGCGATGGCGGATTCAGAGCCGGAAATTCCGGGGTGGTGGCGTTGGTGGAGTCGCACAGGAACAGGTCGATGCCTTCGTCGCCGAGTCGGGACAGGGCCGGCAGATCGGTGGGTCGACCGTCGGGCGGGTTTGATCGAGTTTAATGTCACCAGTCACGACGACAAGGCCAGCCTTGGTTTTAATGGCGAAAACGCCGAGACAGTCGGGTATAGAGTGGTTGACCGCCCAGAAGCGAAGGTTGAACGGTCCCCGGTTCTCCACGGAGGTCTTCGTTGACTTCGATGAGTTTGGGCCGCTGGTGGTGTTCCCGGCATTTTGGCGGCGATCAGGGCCAGGGTGAATTTCGAGGCGATGATCGGCAGGTCAGGCCGGAGTTTCAGCAGCCAGGGGATGGCGCCAATGTGGTCTTCGTGCCCGTGGGTGATGACGAGAGCGTCAACGTTGCCGATTTTGTCTTCGATAGGCCCAAAGTCGGGCAGGATGAGGTCGACTCCCGGGTTCGCCAGAGGAGGAAAAGCACACCGCAATCCACGATGAGAAGGCGGTTATTATATTCGAAAAACGGTCATGTTACGGCCGATTTCGGATATACCGCCGAGGGCATAGATGCGCAGCCCGTTTTTGGGTGGGTTTTTCGGAAGGGGCAGCCGCCCGGTCAGGTCGGCGCCTTGCATGGATTTGACCACATTGCGCCGGTTACGGTTATCCCGCCCGACAGGTCCCGAGCTCCGAACGGTGGGTTTTTTCAGGGTTTTAGTGCCACCGGTTTTTTGGGATGCGGTGGTTTTCGTGGTGGTTTTTGCCGCACCAGTTTTGGTTGCGGTGGTTTTCGTCGTACCAGTTTTTGGGTTTTTGGGCGTGGTTTTTACTGCGGTTTTCGCAGCGGTGGGTGCCTGGAATACCGGCGATTCAGCAGCCTCCGGGGGTCCCGCTTTACGGGTAACCTTTCGGGAACGACTACGGGGTTCAGTCATATTATAAAACTCCAGCTTTTTCCATAGTTATGGCGCAGCGCTTCGATCTCCTCCGTGGTTGCCGCCATCACTGGTAGGCGAGGAATCCCCATGTCGAGGCCTTGGAGTTTGAGGCCGGCCTTGGCCATGGTGACTCCGCCTAGTTTTCCTTGGGCTGCTACCAGTGGGTTGAGTGAAGCGTTGATCTTGCGTGCTTGAGCAAGGTCGCCGTTATTAAACGATTGATGTAATTGGACAAGTTGTGCCGGTGCGAGATGGCCGATAACTGAAATGAATCCGGTGGCGCCCACGCTCAGCCAGGGAAGGTTGAGGGGGTCGTCACCGGAGTACCAGGCCAGCCGGTTTCCGCAATGAGCACGGTTGCCTCGGCAATGTTACCTTTGGCATCTTTGACGGCTTGGATGGTGGGGAGCTCAGCTAGTCGACGCATGGTGTCGGCGGCGATGGGCACTACTGACCTAGGCGGAATGTCGTATAAGCATACGGGCAGATCAGTGGCCTGCGCAACTGTCGCAAAGTGATGGTAGAGGCCTTCCTGGCTTGGTTTGGAATAGTAGGGCGTTACTACCAGAAGGGCGTCGGCCCCGGCTTGGGCTGAGGCGCGTGCTAGTTCTACCGACGTGGCGGTGTTATTGGTGCCGGCGCCGGCAATAATTTTGATGCTGTCGCCGACTTCGCGGCGGACGGCGGTGAGCAGGTCGAGTTTTTCCGACAGCGTGGTGGTGGGTGATTCTCCGGTAGTGCCTGCTAGCACTAGCGAGTCGACGCCGTGGTCGACAAGGTGACGGGCCAACTGGGTGGCTTTTGTCAAGATCCACATTATTTGTGGTAGTGAAGGGGGTAACCATTGCGACGGAAATTGTGCCGAATACGTCGGCACCCGTCTTCGCTGCCAAACCTGTGCTCATGAACAACAAGGTTACCCCGTTTGTGTGGATTACTTGTAACTTAGCAGATAAATTTCTGCTGAGTGTGTCTAAAAGTCGGTGACGTATGGGCTGGTTGCCATTTCCGTTCCGTCAGCAAGGGCAGCTATTTCAAAGTCGCTGAACACTGTGGGGGGCGACGGTTTTTGAGGAGTTTTAGGCAGGCCACGGCGAGTTCTCGGATTTCCACATCGGCGTGTTCGGTGGCGCGCATGCCGATGAAATGCCGCCAGGTGCGGAAGTTCCCGGTGACCACGATGCGGGATTCGGTGGCGCGCGGCAGAATGGCTTGGGCTGCCTGGTGTGATTGTTTGCGTCGAAGTACCGCGTTAGGTTCGTCACGTAGTTTGAGTTCCAGGGCGGCGAGCAGTTCGTCGTAGGCCAACCGGGTGTTGTCGATGGCGCGGAAAAATATTTGGGATAGTTCCGCATCGTCGGCGATGAGTTTCGGTACGGCGACTTCGGATTCTTCGGGGTGGACGAAGCGTTGGGAGAGTTGTGAGAAGCTGAAATGCCGGTGGCGGGTGAGTTCGTGGGTTGCCCCGCGGGAAATGCCGCGCACATAGATGGTGGCGGTGGGGTGTTCCAGCAGGGCAAGGTGCCCGACTTCCATGATGTGGCGGATGTAGGCGTCGTTGCTTCGGGTTCGAGGGTTGGGTTTGTTGAAGGTTTCGTAGCAGGCACGACCTGCGAATTCAACGAGCGCTTCTGGATCAGTAGCTGCATCGGTTTCCCAACCAATATCGGTTGGGGGGTGGAATTGGCTGTGTGCCACTAGTTGCACGTGAAGGGGTGATGCCTGCGCCATGGTTTAGATTCCCAGGTAGTATTCCAGGCCGACGGTGAGCCCTGGGTGGGTACCCACGTTGCGTACGCCGAGGAGGACACCGGGGATGAAGGACATGCGGTCGTAAGAGTCTTGGCGGATGATGAGTGTTTGCCCTTGGGAGCCGAAGATGACTTCTTCGTGGGCGACCATACCGGTCATGCGTACGGCGTGGACGGGGACGCCGTCGACGTTGGCACCGCGGGCGCCGTCGAGGGCTTGGGTGGTGGCGTCGGGCATGGCGGGCAGGTGGGCGGCGCGCCGGGCGGCGGCGATGCCTTCGGCGGTGTGGATGGCGGTGCCGCTGGGGGCATCGAGTTTGTTGGGGTGGTGGTATTCGACGACTTCGGCGGAGTCGAAGAAGCGGGCAGCCTGCTTGGCGAATTGCATGGCGAGGACCGCGGAGATGGCGAAGTTGGGGGCGATGAGGCAGTTAGTGTTGTTGCTGGTGGCCCAGGCTTCGACTTGGGTGAGGCGTTCGGGGGTGAATCCGGTGGTGCCTACCACGCAGTGAATGCCGTGGGTGAGGCAGAATTCGAGGTTGTCCATGACAACGTTGGGGGTGGTGAAGTCGACGATGACGTCCGCCTGGGCGTCGATAAGCGTTTGGAGGGTGTCGTCGCGGTCGATTTGGGCGACGAGTTCTAGGTCGTCTGCGGCGGTAACTCCGGCGACTACCGCTTGTCCGACTCGGCCTTGTGCTCCTAGGACGCCTACTTTGATGGTCATGGGGTTCTCCTTGTCATGCTTTTCGACGATATTTGTTTCGCAATAGCAGTCTAGTGCAGAAGGAAAGTCACCATCAGAATAAGCCCACCACCTGGTGGGTGATGGGCTTGTGTTATGCGGTGTTTCAGGTTAGATGCTGTCGCCGCTGAGTCCTAGGGAGATTTTGCCACGGTTGTCGATGTCGAGGATTTCCACCTCGATCTTGTCGCCAACGTTGACAACGTCTTCGACTTTTTCGACGCGTTTGCCGCCACCTAGTTTGGAGATGTGCACCCAGGCCGTCGCGGCCGGGCAACAGGGAGACGAACGCGCCGAATGGGGTGGTTTTGACGACGCTGCCTAGGAACCGCTCCCCTACTTTTGGTAGTTGGGGGTTGGCGATGGCGTTGATTTTTTCAATCGCAGCGTCGGCGGCTTCACCGGAGGTTGCGGAGATGTATACGGTGCCGTCTTCTTCGATGGACACTTCGGCGCCGGTTTCTTCGGTGATTTGGTTGATGGTTTTACCTTTCGGGCCGATGACCTCACCGATCTTCGATACCGGCACTTTCACCGAGGTGATGCGGGGCGCGAATTGGCTCATTTCGTCGGGAATGTCGATGACTTCAGCCATGGTGTCGAGAATGGTGAGCCGGGCATCCCGGGCTTGCGCTAACGCGTCGGCTAGCACTTTGGAGGGGATGCCATCGAGTTTCGTGTCGAGTTGCAGGGCGGTAATGAAGTCGGCAGTGCCCGCAACTTTGAAGTCCATGTCGCCGAATGCGTCTTCGGCGCCGAGGATGTCGGTGAGCGCCACATAGCGTTCCTTGCCGTTGACCACGTCGGACACGAGGCCCATGGCGATGCCGGCGACGGGGGCTTTGAGCGGCACGCCGGCGTTGTAGAGGGACAGGTGGAGGCACACACGGAGCCCATGGAGGTGGAGCCGTTGGAGCCGAGTGCTTCGGAAACTTGTCGGATGGCGTAGGGAATTCTTCCCGGGGAGGGATGACGGGCACGAGGGCGCGTTCCGCCAGGGCGCCGTGGCCGATTTCGCGGCGTTTCGAGGGAACCAACCCGGCCGGTTTCCCCAGTGGAATAGGGCGGGAAGTTGTAGTGGTGAATGTGGCGTTTGGTGGTGGTGGGGTGAGCGAATCGATTTGTTGTTCCATCTTCAACATGTCGAGCGTGGTCACACCCATGATTTGGGTTTCGCCGCGTTCGAAAAAGGGAAGAGCCGTGGGCGCGGGGAATCAGATCAACTTCTACCCCCAGGTCCCGAATGTCGGTCACGCCTCGGCCGTCGATGCGGAAATGCTCCGTCAAAATCGTGTGGCGCACAATTTTCTTCGCGACGGCGCCGTAGGCGGCCCGGATTTCTTTTTCGGCGTCAGCTTCGCCCAAATCAGCGGCGAATTTATCGACGAGGCTATCTACCACCTGTTCGAGGTAGGCATTGGTGGCTTCGTCGCGTTCTTGCTTGTCTTTGAGGGTGAGCAGGTCACGGAGTTTTTTGGTGGCTTTGCGCTCTACCGCCTGGTAGATGTTATCGCCGTATGGTGGGAAGAGGGGAAATTTTTGGGTTTCTTTGGCCACCCGGTCGGCGAGACCTCGTTGGGCGAGGCAGAGGAGTTCGATAACGGGTTTCGCAGCTTCCAGACCTTCGGCAACTACTTCTTCGGTGGGGCGGGCTTGCCTTCGGAGATTTTATCAATGACGCCTTCGGTGGCGCCGGCCTCAACCATCATAATGGCAACATCGCCGACGGTTTTCTTGCCGACTTTTTTCTCCACAATGCGGCCGGCAACAACGAGTTCGAAAATGGCTTCTTCGTGTTGCGCGTGGGTGGGGAATGCCACCCATTGCCCTTTCGGATGTTTCTTGTCCGCAATCAATGCCATGCGCACACCACCCACCGGGCCGGATACTGGCAGGCCAGAGAGCTGGGTTGCGGCGGATGCACCGTTAATGGCGACCACATCGTACATGTCTTTGGGGTCGATGGATAAAACCGTCACCACAACTTGCACTTCGTTTCGCAGCCCTTTGACAAAGGTTGGGCGCAATGGACGGTCGATAAGTCGGCAGGCAAGAATGGCTTCGGTCGACGGTCGTCCTTCCCGCCGGAAGAATGATCCAGGGATCCGCCCCGCAGCATACATGCGTTCTTCCACGTCTACGGTCAGTGGGAAAAAATCGAATCCTTCCCGGGGTTGTTTCGAGGCTGTGACGGTGGACAGCAGCATGGTGTCTTCGTCTAGGTAAGTGGTGACGGAACCGCCTGCTTGGCGGGCTAATTGTCCCGTTTCAAACCGGATAGTGCGGGAACCAAAGTCACCATTGTCGACGGTGACGGTGGCTTCGGTAATACCAAATTCGGTATCCTCGTTATAAGAGATTGCTTTCCTGGTGTTCTTATTGCTCATAGCACACGTCTCCTCTGTATTGTCGTGGCTGCGACGGTCATCGGTGCCGCCTGTCAAGATTGATTTCGATTTTTTGGAAAAACACAACGATGAAGATCATAACATAGCCGCAACAGCTATGGAATTTGCTTTTATGCTTTTGCCTGCAGGTTCAAGAAATAACAGAACGCCCTTCACCACTTGTTAGCGGCAAAGGGCGCAAGGCACGGTTAATGCTTAGCGACGCAACCCCAGGCGGGAAATCAGGTCACGGTACCGGTCCACATTATTGGCGGCCAGGTACTTCAGCAACCCACGGCGGCGACCCACCAGCAACAGCAGGCCACGACGAGAGTGGTGGTCATGCTTGTGGAACTTCAGGTGTTCGGTCAGGGCGTTGATCCGGGAGGTCAACAATGCCACCTGTGCTTCGGGGGAACCGGTGTCGGTCTCGTGGAGACCATACTCGGCTAGGATTGCTTTCTTCTGCTCGGCGGTCAACGCCATAGGAACTACTCCTTGATACTATTTCAGTCCACACTATATGCTACTAGCAGCCACATGAGCTGCTGTTTCCCAACTGTTGTGAACCCCAGTACGGGAAACCTCAAGCATCGTAGCACATATTACAAACCTGCGGCGACTTTCCCTACCCGGGTCATGAACTCGGTCAGGAATCGGGGCACATCTACCGCGACTGCCACCCGGGTGGTTGTGGACTCACCCATCCGGTTTTCGTCCCCAATGGTGCGGCCTCTGGTAGGACCTTCCAGATCCACTTTCAGGTTGATGGGCAGGAGTGTCACCAATGTTGGGTCGATGGCAACACCTACCGCAAGCGGGTCGTGCAGACCGCAACCACCCAGTTCGGGGGCTGTGGTCTCGTAGGCCTTGATGTAATAGTCTGTAGCATCGGCTAAAAGCTGACCTGCCGGCGTCCCGTATTCCCGCCACTTGCGGGTTTCCTCATAGGTCAAAAGGGTTTGCAGGGTGACATCCAAACCAACCATTGTCACATCCTTGCCATGCCGCACCATGATATCCGCAGCCTCTGGATCCTGGCTGATGTTCGCTTCCACGCATGGGCTCACATTGCCTGGGACGGCAAGCGCACCACCCATGAATACGATATGGGCGTGCTCCGCGAATTCTGGTGACCTACGCATGGCGGTAGCAATGTTCGTCATGGCACCGGTGGGGACGATAACCAGGTCATCACCATATTTGGCCACACTATCGATGAGGAAGTCCACCGCCGATTGTTTCTGACAGCAAGCAGCAGCGTCCGGCACAGTCACATCCCCGATACCGTTGGTTCCGTGAATGAACTCCGAGATGGGCAGCACCTCGAAACCGTCTTTAGCCAGAGCATGCGATTCCCCCGCAAACACCGGAATGTCCGGCCGGCCGAAGAGCTCCAACAAGGCAAGATCGTTACGCACACCGTCTTGCACGAGCACATTCCCGTAAGTGGCGGTGATCCCAATGAGCTCCAATTCGGGAGACCCCAGCGCATAGGCCAGAGCCAGGGCATCATCAATACCCATGTCTAAATCTAAAATAATCTTTGTCATTATTACTTCTCCACCTCTAGGATTCGTAGCGTGTCAGCAACATCCTGGTGAATAGCAGCCAATAGTTCGGGAACACTGGTGAACTTTTCCATGCTTCGCACCCAGTCCACGAACTCCACCACGACCGTATGCCCATAAAGATCGGCGTTTTTACCAATCACATAACTTTCTACGCTGCGTCGTTTATCGCCAAATGTAGGATTGTGCCCAACCGAGATTGCGGCTGGGTACCGTACTCCCTGCTTCATGTCACCGTCGATAGGTGCCTGCGATACCACCATTAACCACCCAGCGTACACGGCATCCTGGGGCAACGCTACCAAATCGGAGAAATATAAATTGGCTGTTGAAACCCCACCCCGCCCACCCGACCGGCGCCCCGCACCACTTCGCCAACAACGGAGAAAATTCCGCCCCAGCGCAGCATTTGCTTCCCGCACCTTGCCATCGCCCAGCAGTCGCCGAATCAGCGTGGAACAAATCACCGAATCGTCTTCCACCAACAAATCAATGACATGCACCTCAATGCCATACTTGTGGCCAAGTTCTTTCAACACTTCCGTCGTCCCTGCGGCTTTTTTTCCCAAACGTAAAATTCGAGCCCACCACCACGGCCCGGGCCTTGAGCGTATCCCGAACGATCTGGAGGAAAAATTCCTCCGGGTTAGCTGCGCCACCGCAACATTAAAACTCATCGCCAAAAATATGATCGATCCCCTGGGCGGCAGCTAACGACGCCCGCTGCGTCACCGTCCCCAACAACGGTGGCATCCGATCTGGGCGTAATACCGCCAACGGATGCGGGTCAAAAGTGAGAAGTATGCTGGGCAAACCCAATTCATGCGCCCTGGTTGTTGCGGCCGACAACAATCGACTATGTCCCCGGTGCATGCCGTCAAAAACCCCAATGGTCACGACGGAACCGGTCAAATCCCTTAGGTACTTCAGTAATCCCATGCCAACATCCACGGGAATAAGACTACGTGATGAACGTCAAACCACATAGACTAAACTGTCATGACACAAGCCTCCCCAGATCCATTAGCCACCTCCGGCCTTGTGGTCGTCGACAAGCCAGCAGGCATGACCTCACACGATGTCATTGGGCGACTACGTCGTATCTTCCACACCCGGCGCGTCGGGCATGCCGGAACCCTTGATCCGCTCGCCACCGGGGTGCTCATTATCGGCATAAACCGGGGCACAAAATTCCTCACCCACCTTGTTGCCGCCACGAAATCTTACCAGCCACCATCCGGCTCGGTATGGCTACCACCACCGATGACGCCGAAGGCACCGAAACAAGCCGTGTCGAGACAACCCATCTCACCAACGATGATATCGTCGCCGCACTCCCCCAATTTACCGGACGCATTATGCAACGACCCGCCGCGGTCAGCGCCATAAAAATCGCCGGTAAACGCGCCCACGAACGAGTCCGCGCCGGTGAATCCATCACCATCCCTGCCCGGGAAGTCACCATCAGTCAACTCACCCCCACCGGTTTCGACCACCACGATGGGTTCATCGACATGAACGTCACCGTCGACTGCTCTTCGGGAACATATATTCGATCCATTGCTCGGGACTTGGGGGAAGCCCTCCACGTTGGTGGGCACATCATCGCCCTCCGTCGCACCGCAGTCGGTAACTTCACCCTCGCCGACGCCCGCACCCTCACACAGCTGGAAACCAACCCCCAGCTATCACTCAGCCTCGATCAAGCGCTCACCCGCTGCTACCCCACCCTCACCATCACCGAAACCGAAGCCACCGCACTCAGCCTGGGACAGTGGTTGCCCGCACGCGGCCTTGATGGCACCCACGCCGCCGTGTCCCCCGACGGACGCAGCATTGCGCTCGTCAAAGAAACCGGAAATCGCCTGGCCACCGTGTTCGTGGCTCGACCCGCAACCCTCACATAACCCTATGTCACATAGGTGGCCACCACAATATACCCATTGGTGATCTGCCACCGCCCCTCAATCAACGGCACCGGGGTGGGCCGCACCAGCAAATACGACGTGCACGTACCATCATCTCGCACATCAATCTCGGCCTGCTCAAACCCCAACCACCTATGGGTAAGCGGAAACCACGCCTTATAGGTTGCTCCTTCACACAAAACAACAGTTTTGTGGCGCAATCCACGCCCCGGCCCGTAACCGATCCAACTGGGCAATTTCGCTCGGCAGCGCAACAGAATGAATCACCCCTCCGGCAATGGCTCCGCCACTTCCACATCCAACCCCATCGACCGCACCAACAATCGGGGGAGCCACCACCGCCGCCCGAAACCCATTCGTATGCGTCAACGACCCCGACACCGCCGACGGCCACAACGGCATGCCCCTGCTCACCACGCAAAATCGGCTGCGACGAATCCTCTACCAAGATCTCGCCAACGCCTGAGTGCGCACACCACCGAGCATCACCAAACTCTGCCTTTGCGGATATCAACCGCATGCGCCACCAGCGCGCGCTCCAATGGGTGCAGCATATTAAACCGAGTCAAATCAGTTGGAATGATTCGCCACATTCTATCGTGCAAAAATTTTGCCGACTCGGGAAACAACGATGGATCAACCATTTTCCCCATCCACCTCCATAACCGGATACGGCCACACCCCCAAATGGCCAGGCATCCGCCACTCCCTGCGGATACCCCAACGACACTTCCACATGCCGAACCCTCCACGATCATTTCCCCGGCATATGCAAATGACCATAAACCACAGCCTGAGCATCATAGCGCCGCGCCCACGACCGGGTATGCCGAGTACCGCACCACAACCCGATCTCCGTATACCGAACCTGGTTCACCGGCTCCACCACCAACGGCCAATGATTCACTAAAATCGTCGGCCCAGTGGTGCGAGACAACCGTTTAATGGAATATGCCAGCCGATCCCAACACCAGCCACGCACATCCACAAACGGGGCAATAGCGAACTCATCAGTGAGCATAATGCCCTTATCCCGGGCCGACTGCACCGCCTCTTCCACCCCCAAACCCGGCTGGCGGAACGAATAATCATACAACGTAAACAACGGGACAATAGTGACCCCATGAAACATGGGGTACGGGTCCTCCGGGGTCAACACATCAATCCTGCGGCATAAATTCACAAGTTCGGCATATTTATCCCGACCCCGAAACCGATCCGAGGTACGAGAAAACAACTCATGGTTTCCCGGCACCCAAATCACCTTGGCAAACCGGCTACGCAACATGGCCAAAACATCAATGATGACATTATTGCGTTCCGCCACATCGCCAGCAACAATAAGCCAATCCGACGGATCCGTGGGATAAATACTAGTGATGTGCTGGGAATTATCCCGCACCGCGGCATGCAGATCGGACACCGCCCATAAAGTGTGCGTCATGGTGTCCTCCTTGGATGAGCCTTCATCACTTCCGTCACGCTACAACCGTGCGTTACCAACATGCCATATCGCCCACCACCTGCAACAATAACCACATGATGGCCACTGGGAACAACAATCCGAAGATGTGATACGACAGACAACCACATAATCTTAACCTGAAACGACCCCATCACCCACTTAGCCGCCGCCGGCGATTCCACGCAGAATCCCAATCACCCTATTGGCACCATCAACAACTATTACTGTCTCCACCAGTGTCCGCGTTATCCGCCACCCACTTCATGGAATAAAACCGGTGCACAACCGCTACCAACCGAATCATAATGAAGCCTCAAAAAGACCCCACCACACCCCCACCAATCCGGTGTGCCACCACCATGCCACCGCAACCCCGGGCAGGAAACCACCAATCACCGCACAAATTGTAATATTCCGCAGATAGCTGGCATCGGCAGCCCCTAACAACACCCCATCTAAGGCAAACACCACCCCACCTATGAGAATCATGGCCACCAACTGCCACCAGGGCCCAGCCAGCGCAGCCAACGTGGCAGCATCAGTGGTGAAAATCCGGGGAATGACCGCGAACCCGGCACCAAACACAGCAGCCAACACCAGCGCAAAACCCGTGGAGTAGGCCAAAAATCCCTGCCCCACTTGTTTCGCCGCTATCACAGAACCTGCCCCCACCGCCGCACCGATGAGAGTTTGCGCCGCAATCGCCAAAGAATCCAGCACCAACGTCAGAAAATTCCACAATTGCAGCAGGATTTGGTGCGCAGCCAACGCCTGCGGCCCAATCCGGCCCGCCACGGCAGCAGCAGACATAAACGCGACCTGGAAAGCCAAAGAACGCAAAATCAGGTCGCGTCCCAGGACAATTTGCTGTTTCATCATGATTAGGTTGGGTCGCCAATCCCCACCATGGGCAGTGCAGGCCCGCACAAGTGCTGCTAAAAATAGGGTTGCTGTGATCGCGGTGCCCACCAGGGTCGCCCACGCCGACCCCACGATCCCTAACCGGAGCACCAACACTGGGATAAGGATCGCGCCGGGAACTAACCCAGACAACGTGAAAATCAGGGGTAGTCTGGTGTTTTGGATACCGCGCAGCCACCCATTTCCGGCCATATCAATGAGCACCAGCGGAATAGCGAAGTTAGTGACGCGCAACCATTGGGTTGCGAGCTGCGCCACCGTAGGATCCTGCGATAGCCACAGGGTGAATTGGGGGCGCCAACCCACATGATGAGAGTGAGCACGAAACCCACTATCACAGCCATCCATGTGGCCTGCACTCCCTCACTGATCGCGCCGCGAGTATCCCCGGCACCATACTGGTGTGAAGACCGAATGGTAGTGCCATAGCTCAAAAAAGTGAGCTGTGTTGTCACCTGTGCATACAGGGTGGTACCAGTAGCGAGAGCTGCTAGAAGGACTTTGCCGCCGTATCGGCCCAACCACGGCGGTATCAAGCAACAGAAACAAGGGGGTGATAATGAGCACCCCCAGGGCGGGTAGCGCCAACCCCAAAATACGGGCCGCTGACACCTCCTGGACCAAAGTCGTCTGGGTCTTTTGGCCCAAGCTTTCTTGATTCGCATTTCCCTGATCGGCCGCATCAGCGCTTACTGCGCCTGCATTAGATTCCGAATCCGTCATTATCGAATGGGCGCTTCTTGATTCTGGTACAACACCGGACAGGACTTATTGGCGGCAGAAATGATATTGGCAGTAATCTCCGCAATCGTGCCAGAGCAGGTAAAACCCGCAGCTCGCAGGTGTCCCCCACCACCAAGATAATGCGCCAGTTCGGACACATCAATCGTTTCCGACCGTAAACTCACCCCCGCAAAACCCGGTTGGTATTCCTTAATCACCACCGATATATCAATATTTTTCATTCCCCGCACATAGTCGGCAATGGACTCCACCGCATGCAAACTATGGCCAGCAATCACATCATGGGTAGCGAACGCGAAAGCAATGTCATGGCAATCCGACCGATGTATCTCCAGCGACGACAATACCTTCCCAATCATGGTGAGATCAGAAAAACTCAATCCATCAAACATTTGATTCCCAATGGTGCGAATATCCAACCCGGTATTCACAAGTTCCTGGGCCAACGCATGCATGACCGGCCGACCCCACCGAAACCCGCCAGTATCCGTCAATAACCCAACATAAAGGCAGTGGGCAATATCCTGGGTGAGCACTACACCCAAATGATCAAACCATTGTCTAATGATGGTCGTGGATGATTCCGCGGTGTAATCAATGAGATTAATACCCTGACATCCCAGGTTAGAGGCATGATGATCGATCAAAATCACATCCGATTCCCGCCGCATCACGGCTTCCTCCAACGCGCCCATGCGCGCGGAAGAACCACAATCCACCACAATGATGGCATCACATGATGGTAGTTCATCCGTCACAAGAATATTTTCGGCCCCAGGAATGGTGAGCAAAGAATCGTCGAGAGGTAAACTCTGGCCAATAAGACCCACTGCTTCTTTCCCTAGTTGATGCAGGCCAGCAATCATTGCACACATGGAACCCACATCATCCGCATCGGGGGTAATATGCCCGATTACCGCAAACCGGTGGTTCTCACGCACCCAAGCAGTAGCAGCATCCCACTGTGGTTCACCTGGAACCGATGTGACCACCACGGATTGATCTTGCATAACGAGCTCCCCTCATTGGTGTTAAACGTATGAAACTGTATTACTCTTCTGGGTCGGTTTTATACGGGTTCGCATCCCCAGCCGGAGTAGCGGTTTCCCGCAGTTTTGCCAGCTCGGCATCCCGCTTCCGGGCACGCGCCAATAATTCCTCCATCCGCGCAGATGATTCTGGCATTGTATCCAATTCGAAAGTAAGCGTTGGGGTAAACCGGACACTTAATTGATCACCAACAATTTTGCGTATCTGCCCCTTCGCCCGAGTCAATGCTTGAGCAGCCGCCTCAGTATCAGGTTCATCCGCAATATTTTTACCCCGCACCGTGTAAAACACTGTTGCGTCATGGAGATCACCAGTAACCCGAGCATCCGTGATAGTGATATATGCCAAACCGGGGTCTTTAATTTCCCGCTCGATAGCGGACGCAACGATATGCAGAATTCGCTTTGCTAATCGGTGCGCACGTGCTGGATCAGTCACGATTATTCTCCTTGTTCACTTCAAGTCTTTGCTTTGTCGACGAGTTTTCACCCGCCAATAGTATAAGGCTCTACCTTCCCTAGCGTATGCCAAAAGTAGAGCCATGATAGTCATTTTCCAGCCGCGAGCCGGAACCTGGGATAACCCAAATATCCTATGGCCCGCGGCTGGACAGTATTACACTCATCGTGTTTTAGGTGCGAGGCACCTCAACCTGTTCGAACACCTCGATGATATCGCCCACCTGAATATCCGGGTAGGACAACACCATACCGCATTCGTAACCTGCAGAAACCTCGGTCACATCGTCCTTTTCTCGTCGCAATGAGGTGATCGTGGCATCGGCCGCAACCACATTGCCGTCTCGAACCAATCGCACAGATGCACCGCGGCGCGCCTTGCCTTCCTCAACCTTGCAGCCGGCAATCAAGCCCACCGCAGAAGCTTTAAAGATGGCCCGGATCTCTGCCTTACCAACCTCACGCTCCTCATAAACCGGCTTCAACATGCCACGCAGGGCAGCCTCCACCTCTTCGATAGCGCGATAGATAACGGTGTAGTAGCGCACATCCACGCCCGCCGAGTTGGCTTCCTCGGTCGCTTTTGCCCTCAGCTCGCACGTTAAAGGCAATAATGACAGCGTTTCGGAAGCAGCAGCCAATGTGACGTTTGTTTGGGTCACAGCGCCCACGCCACGGTCGATGATATTCAGCTGCACTTCATCATCCACCTTGATCTTCAACAAGGCTTCTTCCAAGGCTTCCACGGAACCAGCATTGTCGCCCTTGAGAATCAGGTTCAGGGTGGATTGTTCCTTGAGCACCGCATCCAGGTCCTCCAGGGACACGTGCTTCCGGGTCCGCGCCGCCAACGCATTACGCTTACGAGCATTCCGCTGGTTAGCGATTTGCCGGGCAACCCGGTCGTCCTCAACCACCAGCAGGTTATCGCCAGCACCGGGCACCCCATTCAGGCCTTGCACCTGAACTGGTCGTGACGGACCTGCTTCCTTCACATCATTGCTGTATTCATCCACCATGCGCCGCACCCGGCCATAGGTGTCACCAGCAACAATGGAGTCACCAACCCGCAATGTGCCACGTTGCACAATGACGGTTGCCACCGGGCCACGGCCACGATCCAGGTGGGCTTCAATGGCCACACCCTGGGCATCCATGTCGGGGTTAGCCCGCAGGTCCAGGGAAGCGTCAGCGGTCAGCAAGACTGCCTCCAACAACCCGTCCACGTTGATGTTCTGCTTCGCGGAAATATCAACAAACATGGTGTCGCCACCATATTCTTCCGGCACCAAACCATACTCGGTCAATTGGCCGCGGATCTTCTCCGGGGATGCGCCGGGCTTGTCGATCTTGTTCACGGCAACCACAATCGGCACATCAGCGGCCTTAGAGTGGTTGATAGCTTCCACGGTTTGCGGCATCACACCATCGTCGGCGGCAACCACCAGCACCGCAATATCGGTGGACTTTGCACCACGGGCACGCATGGCGGTAAACGCCTCGTGACCTGGGGTATCCAAGAAAGTAATTTGACGTTCCATGTCGTCAATGTTCACTTTCACCTGATATGCGCCAATGCCCTGGTGATGCCACTGGCTTCACCGGAGCCCACATTAGTTTTCCGAATGGTATCCAAGAGGCGAGTTTTACCGTGGTCAACGTGACCCATCACCGTCACTACCGGCGGACGAGACACCAGGTCTCTTCCGTACCAGTATCCTCACCGAATTGCAGGTCGAAGGATTCCAGCAGTTCCCGGTCCTCGTCCTCGGGGAAACAACCTCAACCACATAGTTCATTTCCTCACCAAGCAGCATGAGGGTTTTCTTCCGACACGGAAGCCGTTGCAGGTCACCATTTCGCCCAGGTTAAACAGGGCCTGCACTAATGCGGCAGCCTCGGCGTTGATTTTCTCCGCAAAATCCGACAGGGAAGCGCCCCGCGCCAAGCGGACCGTTTCGCCTTTACCGTCAGGCAACCGCACGCCACCAATAACATTGGGGGCCTGCATTGCCCTCGTACTCATTCCGCTTCTGCCGCTTGACTTCCGGCCTTCCGCGGTGCACCACCGGGGCGCCCAAACGCACCTGCGGTACCGCCGCGCCGGCCACCGCGACCACCGGTGCCACCACCAGGACGCCCACCAAAGTTGGAGCCCTGATTATCGGACCGGCCACGAGGCCCACCGGAACCACCGGAAGCCGAACGAGACGGCATCTGCCCAGGGCTGGGCTGGCTGGGCATCATGGCCGGCGAAGGCCGCCGCCCCTGACCGGTGCTTTGCCCACCAGGACGAGGTGTGCGCTGCTCGATTGGCCAGCGCCACGGCCGCCTCGATTATTGGAGCGCTGATTAGTGCGATCATTAGTGCCGCCGCCCTGACCGGGTCGACGGTTCCCGCCAGCGTTACGCCCACCAGGACGGGGGCTTGCCGATCCCCACCAGTGGAGAATGGATTATTGGCAACCCGCGGGGCACGCGCACCTGGTTTTCGGGCCAGGCTTGGCTTTGTGGTCGCGGCATGGTTCCCGGTGTCGGCATGCCAGGTTTGGGGGCCGGTTTCGGGGTATTGGATTTTGTTGGTTCCGTAAAGGTCGGGGTCGCGGCCTTGGCTGGCGCGGCGGTACCGCAGCTGCGTTTTGGTGCACCTGATTTCGCGGCAGTCCCGGCGCCTGGTTTCGGCGCGCCGGGCTTCACAGCACCAGGCTTCGGCGCACCAGGTTTCACAGCGCCCGGTTTCGGCATGCCGGGCTTTTGCGGTGGCACCTGGCTTCGGCGTGCCGGGCTTTGCGGCAGGTCCAGGCTTTGCGGCACCCGCGCCTGGCTTTCGCGCGCGCTGGGCTTCATGGCACCGGGTTTCACGGTGGCACCTGGTTTTGGCGCACCGGGTTTCGCAGCAGATCCGGGTTTCACGGTCGCGGCGCCTGGCTTCGGCGCGCCGGGTTTCGCTGCTGGGGTTGATTGCGCAGACTTTGCTGCCGGCGTCTCATGCTGAGTGGTTATGCCGAGGCTGGCATAATGCTCTTTTCATCTTCTTCACCACGGGAGGTCTCGATGGTAGAAGATGCAGTTTTCACAAATTCACCCTTTTCTTTCAGGGTGGCAAGCAGTTCTTTGCTGGTTACGCCAAGCTGCTTGGCTAGCTCGTGTACACGTAGCTTTCCGGGCACTTTTCTCCTTGTTCTTTTCAGCGAAAAGGCACATGCCCGGATTGGGGCCGGGACTTATCTGTGGCTTTCCGCCCGTAGTTTGTGGACGTTCATCGCTGATGCTTCATCGTGTGCTCATCAGTGTTCGGTCTTCTTTCCTGAATTTCTTGGTCCGGCCATACGTTAAGGTTCGTCGCTAAGCTTTGCGAGATACTTTCGTACCGGACCAGTGTCTACTGGCGCAGACACCCGTAACGCTCGGCCTATGGCGTTGCGTTTTTCGGCCAACTCTAAAGCGTCTAATGTTGGGGTAATCCAACAGCCTCGACCAGGCATATCGCGCTGCGGGTCGGGCACGATAACTGGTGGTGTTCCATGTTGCGCCACCAACCGTAGTAGTTGGGTATCTGGTTGTCGTTGGCGACTGGCAATACAGGTGCGTATGCGGATGACACGTTTCCCGTTGTCGCCTGTCGACGACGCACGTAACGCCTTAATCGTCATCCAACTCCTCACGCCGATGATTGCACCACAACCCTAATCACTTTAGAGCCTTTGCTAAGCTTTAGTCGATGAACACTTAAAAGTTAATTCAACCAAGCCGATTACTTCCCCTATAAGATTTTTTAGGGTGTCATGCAGCATCTGAGCGGATGTCAATCTTCCAGCCAGTCAACCGGGCTGCAAGTCGAGCATTTTGCCCTTCTTTACCGATAGCGAGCGACAACTGGTAGTGGGGTACCGTAACCCGCGCAGTTTGGGCAGTTGCGTCAATAATTTCCACATCAACCACTTTCGACGGCGCTAACGCGTTACCCACATATTCCGCCGGGTTGTCAGAATAGTCGATAATGTCGATCTTTTCTCCGTTGAGTTCTTTCATGATGTTGGTAACCCGCTGGCCCCTGCGGCCCGATACACGCGCCTTTGGCGTTCAGCCCCTTTCACGGTGGCTCGAACCGCCACTTTGGAGCGGTGCCCTGCTTCCCGTGCGATGGAAACAATTTCTACGGAGCCGTCCGCTACTTCTGGGATTTCCAATTCGAAAAGGCGCCGCACTAATTCCGGGTGGGTGCGCGAGAGGTTAATGCTTAGTGAATGGGAATTGTGGTTTACCCCCACCACGAATGATTTCACCCGATCACCATGTTTGAGTTGTTCACCAGGGATCTGTTCGGCTGGTAGAAGAATACCGTCTTGACCATCGGCTTCGGTGCCTAAATGCACCACCACAATGCCGCGCTCGTTGGCATGAATATCGGCCTGCACCACACCGGAAACCACCCGACCCTCGTATTCGGAATAGGCATTATAGGCTTGGCGGGTTTCAGCTTCACGCAGGCGTTTCACAATGGCGTCACGAACAGCCACGGTACCGATGCGCTCAAAATTAGCGGGGGTATCATCATGTTCCTGCACCACATTGCCATCATCGTCAAACTCGCTGATGATGACAGCTACCGCACCGGTGGCGATATCGATGTCCACGCGGGCTTGAGTGTTGGGCGCAGGGGGCATCCTTATATTCACGATAGGCATGCATCAAGGCACTGGCAATTGTTTCCAGAAGCACCTGAACCGAAATACCTTTTTTTCGGTTTCGATGGCCTTCAACGCTTGAACATCAATATTCACTTGTTTACTTAAATCCTCTCACCGTGTTGGGTTATCACGGCATCGTCGTAATTGCTAGCAACTAACTCCAACTCCTTCTCTGTTGGAGTGGCGAACTCAACTTCTACCACCACCGAAGGATAATCCGCTAATTGAATTGGGGCAACCACAAAAATTTTTTTACCGACACGTTCAATGGTGATGACGGACGTTTCGTCGTCGTTCAACGCTCCGATGCGAACCTGGCGTTTCTTGCCGTCGTCGACAAGCGTGACAAGCCGACCACGGTTACGGCGCCAATGTCGAGGTTTTGTCAGTGGTGTGCTTACCCCCGGGGTGCTTACTTCCAGCGTATATCCTGGGCCGAAATTGAGCACGCCAGCGGTTTCTTGTTCGTCAAAAAGTTCGGATATTTCTTGCGTGATTGCTTCCAAAACGTCAGAATCGGGCCGGTTATCTGCGTCAACGGCAATAGCGACCACGCTTTTCTTGCCGGCGCGGGAAATTTTAATATATTCAATATCCATGCCGTATTGATCTGCCACTGGTTGCACCAGGGGGAAAAGTATCTCCGATGTAGGGAAAGCCATGGCTGCCATGCTAGTACAATGACACCTCATGAAGCGTTTACTCACCATCCTCATGGCGGCCGTTATGGCAGCATTTACCCTCGCAGCCTGCGCGAACCCCTCCCCCAATGAGGCGTTGAGTAAACTCCTGGCAGTAGCACCTGAGTCGGAAAAAAATCTGCGTTAACGGCTGAGATTGTTCGACTGTGTGGTCACCACAAAAATTCGGAGATACCGAAGTCTTGTGATCCCTGCGGCGGCAACGGCAAATATAGATCTTCCCGATGCTGGCAGCAGTGGTGTGTTGCAGGTGTTAGCGGATGTACCCCAGGAATCCCCTGCCAGTTGTGGTAAACCTCTACCTCTCATATGTGGCAAGCGAACAGACCACCCCGGACCTGCTGAATGTGACACTCGACCCTGGCGCGGAGTGAGGGGATACGCGTGCTGCCGCTATTACTGCCGCCAAGGCTGCGTTGGAGGCCGAATACGCGTTCGATTATGCGGTGGGGATTGTTGAAGCGTTTGGGGATGAGCAGGTGGATAATGCAGCCGATGAGGTTGATGATCGTCATGAGGCTGTTGCGGAGAAACTGCGGGAGGCGTTGGGAGACCAAGCCCCGGCACGGTTGCCTGCGTATACGTTTAATCAACCGCTGCCAACCGATTCGGTGACTGCCCAGAATTTCCTCACTGAGCTCACAAAAAGAGTTAGATGCGTTGCATGTTCATGATGCGGAAGCCGCCACGACTTCGGCATGGCGGCTATTGTCGCTGAGTATCGCAGGTTATCTTCGGGCTGAGTAGCCTGGAAAACCCCTGTGGGTTGCCCGGTTATCGGGTTATTTGTGGATGAGTTGCCGCACCGTGTCAACAATGTCTGCTGCTGGTACTTCCAGGGTTTCGCCGCCTCGGATTCGTAGTTCTACAATGCCGTTGCTGAAGCTGCGGCCGAGCACCACAATGTAGGGCATTCCTAAAAGTTCCGAGTCTTTGAATTTTACGCCTGGGCTTACTTTTGGGCCGGTCGTCGAAGAGTACTTCCACGCCTGCGGCATCGAGTTGCGCAACAATGTCGTCACCGGCGGCGAGTGCTGCTTTGTCTTTATTGGCCACCACCACATGTACCTGGTAGGGGGCTGCTTCGACAGGCCAGTTCAGGCCGTTGTCGTCGTGGTGTTGTTCGGCGATGGCTGCCACGAGCCGGGATACGCCAATGCCATAGGAGCCCATGGTGGGGATGGTTCGTTTGCCGTGTTCGTCGAGGATTTGGACGTCGAAAAACTTTGGTGTATTTTCGCCCCTAGTTGGAAAAATGTGCCCGATTTCGATGCCGCGTTCGAGGGTGAGCACGCCTTGGCCTTCGGGTGCGGGGTCGCCTTCTCGAATTTCGGCGACTTCCACGTATTCGTCGACGGTGAAGTCTCGGCCACATACCAGCCCAACAACGTGTCGTTGGCCAGCGTCGGCACCGGTGATCCATGAGGTGCCGGACACTACTCGGGGGTCGGCGTAGATCGGTACTTCGTTGTTGCGTAGTGCGATGGGGCCAACATAACCTTTGACGAGGAAGGGATTGTTTTTGAAGTCTTCTTCGGTGGCGAGCATGACTTCGGCGGGTTCGAAGAATGCTGCTAGCCGTTTTTCGTCGGCTTCCCGATCACCAGGTAGGAGAATTCCTGTGATTTGCCAGTCTTCGCCGGGTTGGCGAATTTTCACGATGAGGCATTTGAGGGTGTCTGCGGCGGTAACATTCCGCCCGTCAATGGTGATGCCGGCACTGTTTGCCCAGTCAACCAAAGCGGTGATGGTTGTGGACTCGGGGGTTTCGTGCACGACTGCTTTCGGAAGGTTGGTGAAGTCTCGGGTTACGCCGGGTTGGGTGATGACGGCTTCGACGTTTGCGGCATAGTCACCTTCGGTTGCGCGCACGAATGTGTCTTCACCATTGGGGGAAATGGCGAGGAATTCTTCCGAAGCGGAGCCTCCCATTGCCCCGGAGGTGGCTTTGCAGATGACATATTCCAGGTTGAGCCGGTCAAATATTGCCTGGTAGGCGGCACGATGCGCGAGGTAGGATTGTTCTAATCCGGCATCGGTCATGTCGAAAGAGTAGGAGTCTTTCATGACGAATTCCCGACCGCGGAGGATGCCTGCCCTGGGGCGTTCTTCGTCGCGGTATTTGGTTTGGATTTGGTAGAGGGTGATGGGGAAATCCTTGTAGGAAGTGAACATGTCTTTGACTTGACGGGTGAACATTTCCTCGTGGGTGGGGCCTAAGAGCATGTCGTTGCCTTTCCGGTCTTTGAGTCGGAAAAGGTTGTCCCCGTATTCGGTCCAACGACGGGTTTGTTCGTAGGGTTCGCGGGACAAGAGGGCTGGGAAGAGGAGCTCTTGGGCGCCAATGTTGCCCATTTCTTCCCGTACGACTTTCTCAATTTTGCGTAGAGTGCGAAGCCCTAATGGTAGCCAGGTGTACACCCCTGGCGCAGCACGGCGGATATAGCCAGCCCGCACCAGAAGTTTGTGGCTGGGCACTTCGGCGTCGACTGGATCTTCTCGTAGTGTGCGCAGGAATAGTGAAGAAAGTCTGGTGATCATGGTTGGTAATACTAGCAGCACGCTTATCGACGAGGGGACGCTTCCGATATTTGTTGCTGGCTGCGGATTATTCTTATGTGTGTAACGATGGAAGCTATCCTTATTGTGTTTATAAGTGCCATGAAGTGAGGAGATTATGAGTAACCCATTTAACATAGAATCTGGGGTTTTGAGTTCTAATGGTGGGGATAGCAGTGATGTGTCGGCACCTGGTATGCCACCTCGGCAACGATTGCGTGTGAGCAAGCCTGTGCTGGTGGCAATCGGTGTGGTTTTAGTTGTGGTAGCAGGTGTTGTTGGGTATTTGGTATTTGGCCATAAGTCCACGGTGACGGAGGTGAATACCACGGCGAAGAATGCGGAGATTCCATTGCTTGAGCGTTATAGTACTGCGGATCAGTTTTTGCCGGAGAAGCTGCTTGCGGTAATGCAAAAATGTAATGGTAAGGCCGATGAATATAATAAGCAGATCACGGTGCCTGTGTATAAGTGTTCTGTGGCTTATGACGAGAAGCAAATATTGTCAGGGGCGCAGATTCGGTGGGTGCCGGGTGCGGATGCGGAGGCTGCCCGGAATGAGTTGGAGTCGGGTAAGGCGACTCGTGCCACGGATCCGTCGAAGATCTCCCGGAAGACCATTCGGGAGGCTAGTGGCTCTCAGCCGGAGGTTGGCATGAGTTCGGCGAAGTCTAGCTCGGGTTTTGTGTATTTTTATTATCCGCGCGATGAGTTTACGGTGTATCTTCAGTTTTCATCGAAAATGCCGAGTGAGGATGAGGTGTATTCGTATGTGAATTCTTTGGGCATAGAGGCAAAGAAATAGGGTGGCGGGTCAAGCCAAAAGGGCCTTGATGGATGCGAGTTTTAAGGTGTAGACCAGTTTTGGGGAATGAGGGGGGAATCGTTGTCTACACCGGTAAGGTTTTTGGGGTAGGCGATGTATCGTGCTGGTGGTTGTGGTAGCCACAACACTGGTTGTCGTTCGTTGATGAAGTTGCTGTAGGTGGCTAGAGAGTCGGGGGTGGCTGACTGGTAGGTTTTGGCAATGAGTTCGTCGGCTTGGGGGTTGGAGAACCCACCAAAGTTGGCGGCGCTGTTTGTGGCGAGGATGTGTTCGCCTGATGGGTGTGTGGGAAACACCCAGGATAGTGGTGTTGCTGCCAGGCCAAGGTCCCATTCGCATTGCCGTGCGGTTCGTGCACAGTCTGACATGACTGCCACAGCATCGGGCACTTGGTTGATGGTGAGTGTGATTCCAGATTGGGCGAATTCGTCGCGCAGTTGTTCAAGTTCTCGGATGGCTGGGCTGTTTTTCGTGGCAATTACGGTGAATGCGAGTTTGGTGTTATGCGCTATTCCTTCGCCGCATTTGGCTGATTCGGTGCACACCATGTCGGCGCCCTGTTGCTGCCAGCCGTGTTGTGCTAGTTCTTGCTTGGCTGCTTGCAGATCATAGGCAACGGTTGGCGGGCAGGGATTATCTGGTGTGTTGGGTGCTGTTGGCAGGACATCGCACCCTTTGCGCGCCTCACCTGACCAGGAGTTTTTTTATCAGGTTATCTTGGTTAATGAGCCGTTGCAGGCTTTTCCGTATGTATGTTTGTTCCAGCAATGGCAGGGATGTTTTTGTTGTTGAAGTTGAAGCTGAGGTAGCTGATTCCCCAATCGTATTGGGGTGCCACCGTAAACCCGTTGTCTTGTAGTTTTTTTCACCTGGTCCGCTGGGGTGGCTGATGGCAACATGGTGACATCAAGTTTTTGGTTATAAGGCTGGTACCCAGGTCATTATCGGGTGTTGGCTGGAGTTTTTATGGTGTTTATGCGGGGCCGGTCAAGGCCATCATATTTGTCTACCGCGGTGAGGATGACTGTGCCGTTTTTTTCAGGTTGTCGAGTTTGTAGGGACCAGATACCGCGGCGAGGAATTTATTTTTGGCATCTGGTGCGGCAGCAATGAGATCGGCATAGAGGCGTTCGGCACCGGCTGGGGTGTTGGAAATATTGTCCGGGTCCCATATGTGTTGTGGTAATGGGATGACGTGGGCGAGTTCGTTACCTATAAACCAGTTGGGGTCGTAGGGTTTATCGGTGGTGACGGTAAACGTCATGGGGTCATGAATGGTGAGTGAGGTTATAGTGTCTGGGATTCGACCTTGGTGGTATCCCCGCCAGGTTTCTTTATTGGCAAGAATCAGCCGCCACCATAATTCGATGTCATAGGTGGTGATGGGTATGCCGTCGGACCAGCTGCGGTTTCTTAAGGCGATGGTGTAGGTGAGCCCGTCTTCGCTCACATTAGTGACTTCGGCAAGAGAGCGTAGGGTGTCGAGGCTGTATTTTGTTGGTGTTTTGTGCTGGTAGCTGAATAGGGGTTGGTAGAGGATGCCCGCGAGCAGCCGGTCACCTGCAGAGGTGGCGCCAGGGGCGGTTATAGGCAAAAAATTAGTGATTGCGCTGGTCCCTATGCGACCGCGGTGCCAGGGGTGGCTGTGCCAACCGTTGGTGTTTCCCCTGACGTGCATGCGGCCAACGTAAATAGCATGGCCAATACCAGATAACGGATTCGCATTATTTCTAATTTTTCGCTTGTCGACGCTCGCTGCTCTACGATCACCGATTCAGATTACACATTCTATACGCCACACTGGGTAACCGGACGTTTGCGGTGGTTAGCCCACTGGTGGAATGCGTCATCAATGCTGTTTGTATATTGGCGGACGCCTTCCGGGCTAGGGGTGAATCAAATCCGTATGCAGTAGGGTTTTATTGGCCCTGGCGCGTTGGCACCAATCCGCGATGAAGAGATTGGGGTAGGTGTTTTGGGCTTCGGCAATGACTGCCTGGGACTGGGGAATCCATTGTCGATCACCATAGGGCATTATCATAACGACCATGCGTTCTGGCCCTATGAGCTGCATCATTTCTTCGAGTTTTTCGGGTTCCAGCTGGTCGTTGGTGCCGAATCCTAGGACGACAAATGGGTCGAGCCTGCCCGCGTCTTTGAGCTCCCGGACAATTTCGGTGCCTTTAATGAGGGCGCGGGATACTTGGGCATCAACGTAGATTCCGGGGAATCGTTGTTCCAGGGCGGGGAGGCTGCCTAGCATGACAGAGTCGCCGATGGCGGTGATCCTATCGCCAGGTGGGGTGAGCTGCGGCCCGGAGGTGGGCGCCATAACGTTAGTGTTTTCCGCGGCTGGGATGGCGGTAATTTCGTGGTGCTTCGGCAGTTGTTCTTCCGCGATAGCGGTGAGTTGCTGCTCCAGACTAGTTTTTGTTGGCGATGTGGCAACAGCAATTGTGGTGGAAACCATGATTCCTGCTACTGCGAGTGCGACAATGCCGCGACCCCACCATGCGGTGCCTCCCCAAATGTTGCCGAGTACGGCCCGGTAGCCACGACGGCGGATGGGGGTTTCGATCCACATATAGCTGTAGTGGGCGATGGGGATGGAGAGGGCGAAAGCGATCGCGCCAATAGTCCATTGGGACACGGCCATGCGGTTATTCATGAATAGCTGTTTGATCAGCATCACAATGGGCCAGTGCCACAGGTAGAGGGAGAACGACCGCTCCCCTAACCAGCGGAGTGCCGGGTGCGACATAATGGTGTGCACTGGGCCAATTTCCGCCAATAAGGTAGTAAGCACGATGGCAGTGAGGATACTTGCGAGCAGCAGACCACCCCGGTAGGTGATGGGGGCGGTGTCGGCAACCGTAAACACCATAATCAGCAACGCCACGAATGCGACTGCGGCAATGATTTGGGTGAGGAGCGGGTGGTTACGCAATGCGGTAACCGGCCAGGAGTCGCTGGTGGAGTCGGGATTGGTGCTGGTGGTGAGGTAGGCAACCAACACACCGATGAGGAGGCCGAAGGAGTGGGTGTCCATTCCGTAGTAAACCCGGGTGGGGTCGGCGGTGGGATCATAGAACCGCAGCATGAGAACGAAAGACACAATGATAAGCACACTGATGACGAATTTCGCGATTCGCGGCTGGAATCGGGCGAGCACCACAAATAGCAGCGGGAAGATTACGTAGAATTGTTCCTCCACTGCTAGTGACCAATAGTGTGCGAATATTTGCACCCCGGAGTCGGCGAAATAGCTTTCACTTCCGGCTATTTGCACCCAGTTATTGGCGAAGAAAATCGTACCGATAAATTGGTTGACGAGCCCTACCGCAACATCACCGCCAATGAACCCGGCCAGCGCGGTAACTATGAATAGCACAGCGAAGGCGGCGGGGAAAATGCGTCGTATGCGGCGTTTCCAGAATTGCAACAGGTTAACGGTACCGGTAACTGCCCGCTCTCGTAGCAGTAATGAGGTGATGAGGAAGCCGGAGAGCACGAAGAACATATCCACGCCCATGAAGCCGCCGGGGGTAACATTGCTGAAAAAGTGGTAGATCACCACGACTAGCACAGCTAAGCCACGCAACCCATCAATGGCAGATACTCTACGAATCCGGTATTTGGCTTTTTTGGTGGGAGCCGGCTGGGTAGCGTCCACGAGTTCGGACAGTTCCGTGTCGGTGGGTGGACCGATATTGAGCATTCGACGTACCACCTGCCCCCGCTGCTGATCGGGGATGAGCTGAAAGCTGCTGACTCTAGCGTTACTGGCGTAGAATGGCGCCACTTTAGGCTGGTTGGTTACAACCTGGCCTGCTGAAGGTACCGTCGATTCATCATCTGGTTTCACCATGCTCAGCGTTTTTGCCACCATAGGCTCCACATCTTTATCGTATTAATGATTGACTGAAGTGCGTAACCAAGGCTAGTCGCTTTTCATCAATAACGTCTAGTTTTGGTGGGGATTTTTCCCCACCATCCATAGTTATTCCATTGGATATTCCGTAGGATACTTTGCTGGATTTTTCCATGGTTGATGCGGTAATACCCCAGCTAGTAGGTTTATTGCCATGCTTATTATCCTGCCGCCATCCGAGACCAAAGCCGCAGGTGGTGACGGCTCCCCCTTGACTTCACCACCCTGTCGTTTCGATGCTGAACCCCACACGGAAGGATATCGCTTCTGACCTTATTCGTTTACCTATGTCTGAGGTGTTGGGGGTATTGGGGGTTTCCGCAAAACAGCAAAAAGCTAGCCGAATGCAACAAGGTGTTGATGTCCAGCCCTACCCTACCTGCGCTGCTTCGATTTACTGGTGTGCTTTACGACGCCCTGTCGGCCACTACCTTGTCACCTGCCGCATGGCGTCGTCTTGCTGTTGGTGATGCACTGTTTGGGCTGCTTATGGCGTCTGATCGTATCCCTATGTATCGGCTGTCGGGAAATACGAAACTTCCGCGACCGGATGGGACGACCCCCACGATGAAAAAGTCGCTGGGGAAGGAAATTTCTACCGCGCTGGCCACGGTTGACGAATTCATTATTGATCTGCGATCTGGCGTGTACCAGCAGCTTGGCAAGGTGTCGGGGGCAGTGACGTTGCGCGTAGAAAAGCGGCAACCGGATGGGAAGCTTAAGGTAGTGAGTCACTTCAATAAGCACTATAAGGGGGTAGCCGCTCGGGTGTTAGCGGAGCATGATGGGATTGTCACCTCTGCCCATGATGTTGCTGATGTGCTTCGCAATGCGGGGATGGAGATTCAGCTAGATGCTGGTTCTTCTGAGCTGAGGCTCATTGTGGAAAGCCAGCCACATCACCAATGACATAAACGGCTGGGGGTTGAATATTATGAGTCTCCATGGTTTCGACAAGGGTGCCTAAGGTACAACGATAACCACGCTGGTTGGTAGTTGCGCCTTCTTGAATCACGATTGCTGGGGTTTCTGGTGCACGACCGGCATCAATGATAGCTGCGGCTATTTTTGGCGCGTTCTTCACCCCCATGATGACCGCTAGTGTGCCACCGGTGTGGGCGAGGGCTTCCCAATTGTTACGGGAGTCTTTGTGCCCTGGTGGTAGATGCCCGGAGATCACGGTGAAACTATGGACAACACTGCGGTGGGTAATAGGTACCCCGGCAAGTGCCGGAACCGAAATTGCGCTGGTCACGCCTGGGATAACCTCACAGGCTATACCGTGGCTGACCAGGAATTGCAGTTCTTCAAATCCGCGGCCAAAAACATAAGGATCACCGCCTTTCAGCCGGGCTACTTTTTTACCAGATTGGGCGTGGGTGAGTAAGAGATTATTGATTTTTTCTTGCGCAACCTGATGCCCATAAGGCAACTTTGAGACGTCGATAAGCTCTTTGCTATCAATGCTGCATAGCTGGTGCAGTTCACTGGTGGGGCCAAGATGATCGGCCAAAATCACGTCGGCATCCTGCAATCTGCGCATTCCGCGCACGGTAATAAGGTCCCAGGCACCAGGGCCACCACCGATTAATGAAACGAGAGGTTGAAAAGTCATGATTAGTAAGCTTAGGTCAGAAACTCACTGGGTTTCCAGCTCAAAGAAGTCCTTGCTTAATATCCACACCATAACGAAATCCTCCCAGGTTTCCACCGACAGACACCACCCGGTGGCAAGGCACGAAGAGGACCGCGGCATTTGCGGCACAAGCCCCAGCAGCGGCACGAATTGCCCGCGGGTTTCCGGCTTGTACCGCAAGTTCACCATAGGTGAGTGTTGATCCCGCCGGGACTTTGCGTAGTGTTTCCCACGACCGCTTTCGAAATGGTCCCGACTGTTGCCGCACGGCAAGCTTTTCGACGGCTGAAAAAAATCCTCCATAGAATGCCTGCACCGCGGATATGGCTGCGGCACACCGATCATCATCCTGGGTTATTGTTTCCGGTCGAATATTCGGGTGAATAAGCACCAATAATTCGGCCACCTCGGAGGTCCATCCGGCGGCCAGCACTGTTTCGGACTCGCACACCACCGTAAATTTGCCATGGGAGTGTCACATGTGGAATATTCCGCTGATTTTCTGTCATGTCATCATGCTACCAATCGAAGGTTCTTGAGCTATCTGCGGCTGGCCTCGCTGGCTGCTGCAACAAACCGCTGCACCGCCATTGGGGTTGCGGCTGGGTGGCAATGCAAATATGAGGCGAGCACCGTACCCCCCACAAATCCTTCGAACACTTTATCCCCCGACCAGGACCGCCATCCCCATGCCGGTTCAAATCCTGGCGCCTGTGGTTGCCGCAGGCGCGTGTGGTGAAACTCGTGACCGATAACCCGCTCCCCTGCTTGATACATGATGGAATCAGTCATCGCCACCGCGGTGCGGTATCCCAATGTGAGCCTGTGCCCCATGTCGGCACCAGTGCCGATGACCCCCAACATTGGATGATCGTTGAGCGTTTCTAACAACCACAGCATCCCCGCGCATTCACCATAGATGGGCTTATTATCGGCCACCATGTGGGCTATTGCCACCCGAAGATCCTGGCGGGCAGCAAGTTCCACCACGTGTTCTTCGGGAAAACCACCAGGGATGATAAGACCATCACAGACAGGCAAGGCGTCTTGAAGCGGATCGAAAACTACCACTGTAGCCCCTGCCGCTTCTAATAGTTCACGATGTTCCGCGTAGCCAAAGGTAAACGCTGGCCCGCCAGCCATGGCGATAGTGGGACTGCCAACTTTATTCACCACAGTGGTTGGGTCCCACATCGGACCGGTGTAGGAGCAGTCGGCGAGTGCACTAATACGATCAATATCACAAGTTTGTTCGATGAGTTTTTCCATGCTTTGAATCGCTTTGAGCGCCGCTTCACCATGTTCCACGGCTGTCACCAGCCCCAGATGCCGAGAAGGCACCTCAATATCATGTTGACGTGGGATACTGCCCACCACGGGAATTCCCTCGGCTTCCACCGCTTCCCGGCACACGGCAGCATGCCGGTCGCTTCCCACTTTATTAAGAATGACCCCGGCAATACGCACATCGCTACGAGTTGTTGCAAATCCACGAACCACCGCCCCCACAGATTGGCTCATACCCCGCACATCAACAATGAGGAGAATGGGAACGCCCAGTGCGGCGGCTATATCTGCAGTGGATCCGGCACCATCGGATATTCGACCATCGAAAAGCCCCATGACGCCTTCAACCACCGCAATGTCAGCATGCTGCGAACCATGACAGTAAAGGGGGCCAATGAGGTCGTTACCGCATAAGACAGAATCAAGGTTTCGGCCCACACAACCCGATGCAATGCTATGGTACCCAGGGTCAATATAGTCGGGACCTACCTTGAACGGCGCCACTTTCATTCGGCTGGCCAGGGCCGCAATAAGGCCTGTGGCTATGGTAGTTTTTCCCGACCCAGAAGCAGTAGCGGCAATACACACTCCAGGCGTGGCCGTGAATGATGAAACGGATGGCGGGTAACTAGTCATGATTCTTTCATCATAATCACACTCATCACACCTGCTTTATCCCAAACTCCGGCGGTTACCTACCCCCAAACCACCCCTCAATAAGTTTATAAGCTTCAACCTAAAACCCTAGGAAAATAGCAACTAGCACATCTGCCTGTGGATAACTAATGTGCAGCCCTAACGCATTTCCCCAGGATAGCAAACTAGTTATCCACAGGCTAAATTATTTTCGGTTTTTTCTGGACTTTTCTCAAGAAGTGTCTTTACTGTGGAGTCAAGAGGAAAAACTTCCCCCACCAAAAATATCATTTCTTCTATTTTTGAGAGGATCATTGCCATGTCCGCCGCCCGTAAAACCCGTCGAAATCGCCGGAATCGCCCGGGCCGCTGCGTAGGTTCCACCACGCCCCAGCCCGCAACAATATCAGCCACCAATCAGGAACCAGGATTCAAAGCTGTGACACAAGACTATAATCGAAAGGTCTTTGCTTTCCTCCTTGGCGTCGCGCACGACCCAGGATATAAACCTGTTGAGCTGCGGGGAATCATCATGGAATCATTGGGGGTTAGTAAAATCCATGCAAGCTATCTCATTATAGCTGTTCGGGCGCTCAGTCGGATCGCTAATCTTTGTAAAAACATCACCATGGCAGGCACCATGGATATCGCTCGACTCGCCATCATTGGAAAGTATTTACGCGGGCTCAACCATAAACAACTGTCACAAATCCAGTCTGAGTTGCGGCACTTGTGTGATTCACCGGAATGGATCACCCCTACAGCAATGCGAAAACTACTCGCACAGGCCCGCATCACCGTTGATGATGAGGCTCGGCGCAAAGCGGAAGAGGCAGCACGACGCCGAGAACAGTCGCAAGCTAATAAGAGCAAACCAGCGGTTATGACCCCCATGCCCAACGGGATGGTAGAGGTGGTGTTGCGGCTACAACCGGAGCCGGCGAAAATGTTCCACCGACAGCTCACGCTCACGGCGCAGAAAGCCCATGTTTCGGCGGAAGAATATCTTTGCGCTCATGTGGCGGATTTGTGTGCAATGTTGGTGTCTAGCGGAATAATATCCCGAGGCAAGGAGCCTGAATCATCTGGGATAGCCAATGCTGGTGATGCTGTGCGCATCACGAAAGGTGACGGGATACCGGCGATGGACTCATCTACCGCCGGACCCCCTGATACTGCGGTGGCATAAGTATCTGTTGTCCGGCTAGTATCTGGGGGTCGACGATCGAGGTGATTATGGTTACCACTCAATGCCGGCTTGGCCTTTACGGCCAGCATCCATGGGGTGTTTGACCTTAGTCATTTTCGGTCACAAGGGTCGGCTATTTCAATGAGTTTCGGGTCTGCATTACGGCCGGTCATGATGACGTGTTGGGTTCCTGGGCGGTTTTGCAGAGTCTCAACAACATCATCAATGTCGATCCATCCCCATGTGATGGGGTAGGTGAATTCGTCGAGGATATACATGTCATGCGTTTCAGCTTGCAGGCGTCGTTTAATCTCCTGCCAGCCCTCGTTGGCATGTTGGGCGAGTTCTTCCTCACTGCTTGTCTTCCGCAACCAGGACCAGCCTTCTCCTAGTTTTTTTGCCACTCGACGGCACCACCAACCCCGGTTTCGTCGTGTAGTTGTCCTAGGCGTTTGAAAACGGCTTCTTCACCTGAGTTCCAGGTTTTTGATTTGACGAATTGAAACACCCCAATGTTGAAACCATTATTCCAGCCCCGGAGCGCCATACCGAAGGCTGCCGTGGATTTGCCTTTACCCGGTCCGGTGTGAATTGCGGTAATAGGGAGCGAGCGGCGCTGTTTGGTGGTCAAACCATCGTCGGGAATGTTTGCGGGATCAATTTTTCCTTTAGGCATACGTGTGTTCCTCCTTATGGAATTGATAAGTTCGAAATAGGTTGAATTATGGATAGTTAGATTGCGTTGATGACCCCGGTAACGGATTCGGCATTGAGCTCGGTCATGCTGATGCAGGGGGCACCCAGGTTTTTCGCCAGTTCGAGCGCTAGGCCCAGCCTGATCCGGGATTGGTTTTCACAATCAATGACGATGCTACCGGCTAAACCACGTTGTGCAATGTCGTGGGCTATCATCCGAAGGTTGGTTAACCCATTTGCACCTGTGGCTTTACCGTCCGAGAGAATAACCAGGATAGCCCGCCGGCCGGGTTCTCGCCGGTGTTCTCGTTCGATAAGGTCCGCGGCTAGTTTCAATCCCTCGGGAAGCGGAGTTCGCCCACCTGTTTTTACATCCTCCAACCGGCGCCGCGCAACATCAATGCTACCGGTTGGTGGTAACAGTATTTCGGGTTGACGTCCCCTGACACTGATGACAGCAACCCGATCTCGGCGCTGGTAGGCATCACCCAGGAGGGAGTGTACTGCACCAGTGACTGCGGCAAGTCGGTCCCGGGCAGCCATTGAGCCTGAAGCATCAACGACGAACACAATCAGGTTGGATTCTTTCCCTCGTCGTTTCGCTCCCCGCAAATCTTCCGGTTGGAATTCCACCCGGCCATTTTCCAGTCGGACGCCTCGGTCGGCTGCCGCCCACAGGGTACCGATGATATGCAGCCCATGGCCCGCATTGCTGGCATAGGCGGTAGAGCCGATTCGGGTGTAGGCGGGAGCCCTGCGCCCTGGCGCGGCTTCAATGCTGTTGTTTGCTGCGTATCGGAGTTGTTTAACGGCGAAAGGGAGCGCCTTGATCGGCGCTTGTTACCTCCTCATTTGAGGGTTGATTGTCAGTGTCGGAGGGCTCAGGGGGTGTTTCGGGGTTTCGTCGGAGTTTTCGCTGGTGTTGGGGTTGGGTTGTTCTTCCGGCTCTGGTTCTGGGTGTTGTTGTTGGGCTTCTTCCATGATGTCGTCAAGTTGGTCGCTGTCGATGCCGGGTTCGTCGAATGGGTTGCGACGACGTCGGTGTGGGAGTGCAAGTTCGGCTGCAACTCGGATGTCCTCGTCAGTCACTTGGGTGCGGTTTTTCCCAGGCGGCATGGGCACAGGCGGTGCGGGCGATCACCAGATCGGCACGCATTCCATCAACGTCGAAGGCTGCACAAAGGTGGGCGATGCGTTCCAAGTTGGTTTGGGTGAGGCTGATGGTGGGGAGAAGGTTTTTGGCGTTGTGGATGCGATCGGCGATGGTGTTGTCGTGGTCATGCCAGCGGGCGACGAAGGTTTCAGGTTGGTCTTCGAATGCAAGTCGCCGTTTGATGATTTCGGTTCGGATAGTGACATCCCGGGATGCTGCAACGTCGACGGAGAGGCCGAATCGGTCGAGGAGTTGGGGGCGGAGTTCACCTTCTTCAGGGTTCATGGTTCCCACAAGCACGAAATTTGCTGGTGCGGAATGTGATATGCCGTCGCGTTCAATGGTCACAGTGCCGGTGGCGGCGGCATCAAGGAGGGCATCAACGATGTGGTCGGCAAGGAGGTTGACTTCGTCGACGTAGAGGACACCGTTGTTGGCTTCGGCAAGGAGTCCGGGACGGTAGGTGGCTTTGCCTTGGGTGAGGATGGTTTCCAGGTCAAGGGCACCAACAACGCGGTCTTCGGTAGCACCGATGGGCAGGTTGACAAGTGGGGCATCACCAAGGAGGGCTGCGAAAGCTCGAACGGTTGTGGTTTTGGCTGTGCCTTTTTCCCCACGGATAACCACGCCACCAATTCGGGGTGCGATGGCGGTGAGGATGAGGGAGAGCTGTAATTGGTCTTGGCCTACGACAGCAGAAAATGGATATTTAGCAGCTATTATGTCAGACATATAGAACCTTGTTGGATGGTTATGGTTAGGTGTGGGCATGGCAAAAAGCCACACGCTGGTGGCTGCCAGCAGCTGGTGATGACTGCTGGTAGCTCGTCTGGTAAATCTAAGATACCTGATGGGCGTGTGGCTTATTGAAAATAGGAGCTGGTAATGGGTTAGTTGTCCAGCTTGAGGGTTGTTTGGGTATAGTTCCACATGTCGTTAAACATGGCTTTATTGGCTGCGAGTTTCACACCGTAGGATGGGACCATTTCTTTTAATCTTGTCGCCCCCACTCAACCATGTGGTCGCCGAAGCAGCGTTCCAGAACCTCAAGCATTGCTGCTGGGGCGATGGAGGCTCCGGGGGATGCGCCGAGGAGGCCTGCGATGGAGCCATCCAGGTGGGAGACCAAATTGGTACCAAATTCCAATTTACCGAAGGAGGGACCGACGACGGGTTTAATCACTTGGACGCGTTGGCCTGCGGTGACAAGCTCCCAATCGTCTTCTTGAGCATTGGGCATGTATTCGCGGAGGGCTTCGAGCTTAGCTTCTTTGTCTTTGAGTAGCTCAGTGATGAGGTATTTGGTGAGGCCAAGTTCTTTAAAGCCGACGGAAAGCATGGAAGCAACGTTGGTGATTTGAGGGGATTTCGGCAGGTCGAACCAGGATCCTTGTTTGAGGAATTTCGGGGTCCAACCAGCATAGGGGCCGAAGAGGAGGCCTTTTTCGCCATCAATGACTCGGGTGTCAAGGTGGGGGACGGACATTGGTGGTGCACCAACTGATGCTTTACCGTAGACCTTGGCAGAATGTTGGGCAATGATTTCCGGGTTGATGCAGCGAAGCCATTGACCGGACACTGGGAATCCACCATAACCACGGATTTCAGGGATCCGGGATTTTTTTGCAGGAGGGTAGTGCCATACCGCCGGCGCCGACGAACACAAAATTCGCCCGGACGACGGATACATCACCGGTGTGGCGGTTTTTACGATGACTTTCCATTTGTCACCATCACGGCGAAGGTTTTCCACGACATGCCCGTAGCGGATTTCGGTTCCGTGGGTTTGGGCTGCGGCAAGGAATTGTTTGGTGAGGGCGCCGTAATTAATGTCAGTGCCGGCATCAGTCCAGGAGATTGCTACCTTATCGGTTTCGGGGCGACCTTCAGCCATGAGCGGTAGCATTTCTTCAAATTTTTGCCGCCCATCAGCAAACTGCATGTTGGGGAAGAGTGGGTGGCTCGCTAGTTTTTTTCGTAGCGCTTCCGCAGATAACTACTTGTTCTTCGCCGCGTCCGAAGGAGACGTGAGGAACGGGGTTGATCCATTCCCGCGGGTCAGGGAGCACGCCTTGGTTTTACTTGATAGGACCAGAATTGCCGGGAGACCTGGAATTTTTTTCGTTAACGGCAACGGCTTTGGAAATTTTAACTCGACCACGAACTTCGGGGGTGTAGTTGAGTTCGCAGAGTGCTGAGTGTCCGGTGCCAGCATTATTCCAGGGGGAGGAGGATTCTTCGGCGGGGGCGTCTAGGCGTTCGAAAACTATTTGAGACCATTGTGGTTCGAGTGTGCGGAGGAATGCGCCCAGGGTGGCGCTCATAATTCCGGCGCCGATGAGCGCGACGTCGACTTCGGCGGCGGCTGTTGCACTGATGGCAGAATCTGACATTTCGATTTCCCTTATTTTCTTCTGATCGTGTGTGGGTCTGTTAAGCAACCGTTAGTCCGAGGAACCTTATTTTTCCGGTGGTTGCGACGGATAAATATAGGTTTTGGGTTGTGGCGCGGAAGAATCCTCACCCATTGGGGTTATAGTGTACGCCCGATTCGATCGGGGGTATTGAAAATACTGGATATCGCCTGTATCCCCTGACGTTTTTTCGGAGATTTCCCCAAAATCCCCCCAGCAAGCTACCCCCATAAGGAGTGAATAGTACGTATATTACTCCCATACCACTGCGAAAAGACTCGAGGTTTTTCTTTCGTAAACCACCCCCAATAACCCACCTATCACCGCGAGGGATCAATAATGAAACTCAGATCATTTCTTTCAACCTTCATACGACAAAAGCTATTTTTGAGTAATAAGTTTATAACAATAATGGGATTACCTGAAAACCTGAGATTTTTTGCCAACACCACCCCGGAAACCAACATCACCCCAAAACCCACCAATGCTTGGAAAACAGTGATTCACTCACCCTACAGGAATCCATGAACAGCAAATTGATGTATCGAACCGGATTCAAAAAAGCTTTATTCAGCCCCCGCACACAGCCGACTCAAGTGTCCGAAGACCATCAACATAACTATCTAACGGAATTGCTAATAAAGTAAAAAGCATGGCGAATTCTTCTGCTTCTCCCACTCCCCCACCCAATGATCCCAACCACACTGGTCATTCCGAGGACGCCCATCACCCTGATCATTTTCCATCATGAAGCTCCCCCGACCGCACCTAATGCTCAGTGGCGGCCTGACATGTTGGGGCCAGGCTATGAAAACATGCCGTTTGCCCTCGGAATAGACCCAGATAGGGAAACCGATATTTATACAACATTGGTCCGCTATACCCCAATCAGCCAAAGCTCTCAGAGCGACCAAAAACGCAAACTTCGAAAGCTGCCCTACCGGGAACAACCCTGCCCCTGATGCTCACGATCGACCCGCTATCCTCCTCATCCATGGCATGTCGGATTATTTTTTCCACACCCATGTCGCCGAATTTTTTGCCAACCAAGGGTATGATTTCTACGCCATAGACCTGCGTAAATGCGGCAGATCCTACCGGCCTGGCCAATCATGGCATTACATCACCGACATCACCGAATATTTCACGGACCTCACCACTGTGATGGAATACCTTGCAACAATCCATCAGCAGATCGTTATCATCGCTCATTCCACCGGGGGCCTCATCGCCCCCTTGTGGCTCGATCACATCAAAACCCATAACCCCCAATTGCACCAACACATGACGGCTCTGGTCTTAAATAGCCCCTGGCTAGACATGATGGTGCCTGCATGGATGTCGCTAGGACTCACCCCAGTGGTGAATGTGCTTGGCAAACACCGACCACGCACAGCTATTCCCGGCGTGACTTTGAGCACCTATGGCAAAAACCATTCACACATCCGTGGGCGGGGAATGGGAATTTGATACCACAATGAAACCGCTCTATGGGCATAAGAAATACGTGGGATGGCTAAGAGCAATCAAACAGGGGCAACAACAAATCCATTCCGGCCTGGTCGATGCGGGTATCCCCACACTGGTTTTAAGTTCACACGAGTCAATTCTGGGAAAGCCTTATTCGCCGGATAAGTCACATAGCGCCGACACGCTATTAGATGTGGAGCAAATCCACAAATGGGCCCCGCAAGTAGCATCCCAAGTCACAGCTATTCGGGTTTATGGCGCAATACATGACGTGTTTTTATCCCGAGAGCCCATACGGCAACAAGCATTTGCTATGTGTGCGGCATGGCTAGATTCCATCGTGCACCCACCAACCGCTGAATCGGACAGTTCGCAATAAGTAGCCAACACTCGCCCATGCAGCTTATAGCCCCAGAATGACGACAATAAGCACGACCACAATATAGACGCGTGCCGGTCTGTACAGAACGTGCGGCACACACCACCCACAACCGGCACGATATGCAAGCTAAGATAGGCACAAGCACAATATTTGTGTGACATGAATGGCTAACATGGGAATGTTTTTTCACCATGGTGCGTTGGGGTGATCGTAAGATTTTCTCCACCACACAATAAAGTGAGTGTTTCCATGACGAATATTCAGGTCGATAAGCATTACGATCTCATCATCATTGGTGCCGGATCAGGCAATTCCATCCCCGGGCCAGAATGTGACGACAAATCCATCGCTATCATCGAAAAAGGGAAATTCGGCGGCACCTGCCTCAATGTTGGCTGCATCCCCACCAAAATGTTCGTCTACACCTCAGAAGTCGCCGAAACTATTCGCACTTCCGACAAATATAACGTTTCCGCACAACTCACCGATGTGGCATGGCCGGAAATTGTCAAGCGGGTGTTCTCGGATCGCATCGACCCTATCGCAGCAGGCGGCGAAACCTATCGGCGTGGCCCCGAAACCCCCAACATTGATGTGTACGACCATCATGCGGTCTTTGTAGCGCCTAAAACATTAAGCACTGGCCAGGGCGCAGAAAAGCGCATTATTTCGGGTGACACCATCGTGATTGCAACTGGATCCCGGCCGGCCATTCCCGAGGTGATCACCAAGTCGGGCATCACCTACTACACCAACGAAAACATCATGCGGCTTCCGAAACTGCCCAAGTCCATGATCGTCATGGGTGGTAGCTTTATCGCACTGGAAATGAGCCACATGTTTAAGGCTCTTGGTGTTGACGTGACCCTGGTGAATCGGTCGAATCGGCTGCTGAAGCGATTCGACACGGACGTTTCCGACCGAATCGCAGGCGATGAGTGAGGCCATGACCACGCATTTGGGCGTCACATTCACCAATCTTGTAGAAGACGAATCAGGCATTACCGCTACGCTGTCAAATGGTTCCACGATTCACGGTGAAGTCATGCTGATTGCTACCGGACGGATTCCCAATGGTGATCTCATGGATCTCGATAAGGCTGGCATCGACATGGTTGGGGATCGCATCAAGGTGAATAAGTATGGACAGACCACCGCGCCGGGCGTGTGGGCGCTGGGGGATGTTTCCTCGCCTTACCAGCTGAAACATGTTGCGAACGCGGAAATGCGTACCGTTCGCCATAATATTTTGCACCCTGATGAATTGCGGGAATTGCCGCATGAGAATGTTCCTGCGGCAGTGTTCACGCATCCGCAGATTGGTGTCGTGGGGTTGACGGAAGAAGAAGCACGGGATCAAGGCATCAACGTCACGGTGAAGGTGCAAAAATATGGTGATGTGGCCTATGGCTGGGCAATGAACGATACAGAGAATTTTGCCAAGCTCATTGCTGATAAGGACACAGGCAAGCTGGTGGGGGCGCATATCATTGGGCCGCAGGCGGCAACATTGGTGCAGCAATTGGTGACGATCATGTCCTTTGGGTTGGATGTGCGCGCAGCAGCCCGGGATCAGTATTGGATCCATCCAGCATTACCGGAATTGATTGAGAATGCGCTGCTTGGGCTAGAATTTTAGCCTGTAAAACTGACACACTATAACTCCACAGATCACTACATCGATCGGGAAGCTGTGGGGTTTTCTTGGAATTCTATGGGAATTTTATGAGAGTTTGATGACAGGCGGCGCGTTTGTGACAGATGTGGTTATTGTGGTGTCGTAGCCTTAAGTGCAATCCATCGCCGAGCCGTTAAGTTGTCGCCATGTCATTATCCACATCCATCACTCGCTTATGCGCCCCACATGTTGCCACTCCACTGGCCGGCGCACCACCAATCACCCACGTCATTGCTGCGCCTATCGACGCGGCAACCAGCGAATCCACTGATATTCTCGGTGCCCGCACCACCACCATTCGGTCCGCCGCGGCAAGCATCGTCACTGGTATTGCTGTGATGCTTGCAGTGTTTGCCGCAACGTTATATCTCCAGAACTCATTATCAGCGGTGTTATTAGCTACTGGAATCACATTGGGGTCTGCAGCCACCGTGTGGAGGCTGCAATTTCATCTTCGTAGTGTTGGCGCATGGTTGGCTGCCTTAGGTGGTGTCATCATGCTGCTTGTCGGCATGGTTTTAGCGAGTCGCTCAGCATAGTGGGGTCACGCGTCTTCACACTGCGACAATGAACGCATGGACCATTGCTGTCCCGGTTGCTGCAACAGTTATCGTTATTGGTGGGTTTCTTCAATTGCCCCGCATTCTGGCCCCGTGGATTGCGCTTATCACCGGTGGCCTTATCATCGCCACCTGGGCAACAATAGATTTCGGTTTGACCCGACGGTTCTTTGGGTTGGGGCACTGGCTGCACTTTGCGGCTCGGCACAGTGCTTATCTCAGCTTTCTCGCTGGCTTCCGGATCGTGGTCGCCACCAGAATGGTCAGCAGCATCAACGGCATGGTAGCCGCCTGGCTTTTACGCCACCCAGGCAGCTTTGATTCTGGTCATAGTCGTCGCCATCACTGAAATCATGGTGTCGCTTGGGGTGGGTGAGTTCAAACCCGCACTCTTGCTATGGGAGTTGACCACCATCACCCTGTTAGGGACGATTGCCGCATGGACCACGCCTGCAACAACGGCTGCTGCTGAAGCCAATAAGATTAGTTCTGCTGAAGATCTGCCAATAACCCATCGATATCCCAGTGTGCTTCGATCACATCGGCAATGGTTTCTAGCTGGTTCAACCGTTCAGTAGCGAAACTGGTGGTTTCTGACACGACGAAACCGGTCTTCCCCAAGGCTGCCGCGCAATCCTGCAGCCACGCGCGTCGAAAAGCATCGTTTTCCATCATCCCATGGATGTGGGTGCCAAACAGGTTGCCCCGCACGCAATCGTTGTCAACCCACACGGTTTCCGCGGAGCGAACCACCTGCCCATGGTGTACCTCGTAAGCACCGGTGTCCGCATGCCGGATCAATGTTTTTGTTGGCGAGAACACAATGTCAGCATCGAAAATCCCCAACCCGGCTATGGGCTCATCGGTGTGGGCTTCCACCGGGTCGGTAATGTGCTGGCACATCATTTGGAATCCTCCACAAAACCCCACCACATGCTGGCCGGCAGCGGCACGCTCCACAATAACGTCAGCAATCCCCTGCCGCCGTAGCCATGCGAGATCACTCACTGTCGCCTTCGATCCGGGCAGCACCGCCACATCGGCCTCGGCAATATAGTCAGGGTCTACCGTCCAAGTCACACTCACCCCGGGTTCGCACGCCAACGCCTCCACATCGGTGGTGTTAGAGATTCGGGGCAGCCGCACCGCGGCAATGCGAAGCCGCTGCGTGCCTAACGCCGGGCGTTGCGGCCCAATCGTCGCCCCCACCTGCGCCTGAAGCGAATCTTCCGCATCCACCCACAACCCATGAATGTAGGGCAGCACCGCTACCGTCGGCACCCCGGTGCGTTTTTCCAACTCCACTAACCCTGGGTCCAGGATCGACTGATCACCCCGGAATTTATTCACCACAAACCCCCGAATCAGTGCCCGATCAGCAGCGTCTACGATGTGGTAGGTACCAAAAAAGTGCGCCAACACCCCACCACGATCAATATCACCCACCACATACACCGGCAACTGGGCCGCCGCAGCTAGCCCAAAGTTGGCGATGTCAGTTTCGCGGAGATTAATTTTCCGCCGGCGACCCGGCCCCTTCGCACACCACAATGTCATAATCAGCCTCCAGATCCCGCAACGCCTGAGCCGCTACCTCCCGCAGGTAGATTCGATGCTCAATGTATGATGCGGCACTCACATCGCCCTGGGCTTGACCGTGTACCACCAGCTGCGAGGTTTTATCCGACCCGGGTTTCAACAGGATCGGGTTAAACAGTGTGCTAGGTTCCAGTTCGCAGGCCACCGCCTGAAGCGCCTGGGCCCGCCCGATTTCCCCACCATCGGGGGTCACCACGGAATTATTTGACATGTTTTGGGCTTTGAACGGTGCCACACGGTAACCACGCCGCCGCAATGCTCGACACAGCCCGGCCACCACCACGGATTTTCCCGCATCAGAGGTACAACCAGCCACTAAAAACGCAACCATGTTCGAAATTTACTTCGCGTAGAAACTATCAAGACCATCAAAATAGTGAGCATCCGGCACCGTCAGGATTTCGTTACCATCATCGGTAATCACGATGGTGTGCTCAAATTGGGCGGAGAATCGATAGTCCGTGTTTTGCACCGTCCACCCGTTATCCCAAATCCGATAGTCCAACCCACCCAGGTTAATCATCGGCTCGATCGTTAAGGTCATGCCGGGCTCCAACAAGTTCGTGTAGGTGTCGGAGTCGTAGTGCAGCACCACTAACCCATTGTGGAAGGTGGGGCCCACCCCATGACCGGTGAAGTCCCGCACCACGGTGTATCCGAAACGTTTGGCGTAGGATTCGATCACCCGACCGATGACGTTAATTTCCCGACCGGGCTTGGCTGCCTTAATACCCCGCATCATGGCAGCCTTGGTGCGCTCCACCAGTAATCGGTGCTCTTCCGACACGTTACCGGCGAGGAATGTGGCGTTTGTGTCCCCGTGCACCCCATTTTTAAACGCCGTGACATCAATATTGACAATATCGCCGTCCTCAATCACCGTGGTGTCGGGAATGCCATGACACACAATCTCATTGAGCGACACGCAACAAGACTTCGGGAAGTCTAAATACCCCAACGTTGATGGATATGCCCCATGATCAAGCATGTATTCGTGAGCTATCCGATCCAATTCATCGGTGGTGACTCCCGGCGCTACCGCTTTGCCAGCCTCGTAAAGAGCGTTGGCCGCAATCTTTGATGCTTCACGCATGGCCTCAATGGTTTCCGGGGTTTGTACCCATGGTTCCCCACGGTTTTCTTTGCACTTCGTCACGCCACGCATATTCCGGCCGGGGAATATTGTCGGGGACTGTGCGAATGGAGTGGATTTTTTTCTTGCACCAATGGCTTGCGGTTAGTCATGTGTCTATCGTAAACCAGGCCATAAAAATTCGGTATGTTTTTGCTCATCAACACCGCCCAGCGATCCGGGCTATGCGCATTTGTCAGGGGGTTGTGTCTTGCTGTTGTGGTGCCGAACGCAGCTCGTCGAGTCGGGTGAAGAATTTGTCTGTCAACGCCACTGACGACTCCGAGCCGCCACCCAGCACTATGAGGGTGGCGAATGCGATATCGTCCCGGTAACCGGTGAACCATGCGTGGGACCCACCTGTGATTTCCGCTTCACCGGTTTTGCCATATATTTTACCGCCAGCCCGGATGCCGCCTGCGGTGCCGCCAGCTTCGGTGACTGCACCCATGAGGGAGCGTAATTGTTCAATGGTTTCCGGCGCTGGTTGCGATACTTTTTCATTGGTTTTGGTTTCGAAACCGCTCACCAGTCGGGGGTGGGTGTGGAGCCGTGGGCCGCGGTAGCGGATACGAGGGCCAGGCCGAAGGGGCTGACGAGGGTGAGGCCTTGCCCGTAACCGGCTTCGGTTTTTTCCAGTTCGGTTTTGCCTTCCGGGATGGAGCCGGTGATGGTGGTCAGCCCGGGAATGTCGTAGTCGACACCCAGGCCGAGATTGTTTGCCCATGTCTCGTAGTTGTCCTGGTTGCAGCTGGGTGGATATGTTAGCGAAAGTGGTGTTGCAGGAGCGGGCGAAGGCTTTTGCGGCGGCACGTTTCCCAGGCCGAACATGTTGTAGTTGGTGACTTGGCGGCCGTAGAGGTTCATGGCGCCGGGGCAGGGCACGATGGATTCGGGGGTGAGGTGTTGGTCTTGGAGTCCCGCGGCTGCGGTGATGATTTTGAAGGTTGAGCCTGGTGGGAATTGGCCGCTGAGCGCTACTGCCCCGTCTTCGTCTGCTTTGTCGGTTTGGGCTACCGCCAAGAGTTCGCCCGAGCTGGGCCGGATTGCCACGATCATGGCTTTTCATTTTCTTTGCGCTGGTTGACGGCCTCTTCTGCCGCTAGTTGCACTTTGCGGTCGAGACTGACCTGTACGGATGGGGCAACTTTGGGTTCGTGATGTTCCAGGTCTTCGATGGGGGCACCGTCATGGGTGACGATGGCTACTCGCCATCCGTTGGAGCCGTCGAGTTGGTTATTGACCAGTCCGGCTACCCGGGCGATGATGTCGGGGGCGAATCCGGGGTCTTTGCTGACCATGGCGGCTTCTTCGTGGAAGATGATGGCGGGGTCGTCATGGAGTTGCTCGCGGATGGTGGGTGCAATGGTTTTGGGGATTGTGGTAATGGAGTAGTTTCCGGTGGTTGCGGCGAGTTTTTAGCCAGGTCGGCCGGGTCGATGGTGACAAGGGTGCGGTCGGTTGCTTTTTGCCGTCGTCAGGGCTGCGGCGATGGCACGGGCGGTGCGGACGGCGTCGGCCATTTTGTGTGTGTCGACGAGGATGCGTTCCACCGATCCGGGCACGAGGATGTCGGAGCCGTCGGAGGAGACCACGCTGGCGCGTTGCGCATTGATTGCTTGAAGTTCTAGGTGCTGGTTGGCGCCGAGTTTGGGGTGGAGTGTGGTGGGTTGCCATCGAATGACCCATTGGCCGTTGATCCTATTGAGGGTCATGGTGGTGTCGTAGATAAATTTTTCGGTCGCGGGGCAGCTGCCAGGGTCATGGTGTAGAGCGGCGGTGGCGATGGAGTCTCGGATGGTGACGTCGTGAACGCCCACGTGTGAGTGCCTCTGCTTGTAGCCCATTCAGGTGGTTTTCCCACACTTGGGCTACTGTGTCAGGTTGGTCGGTGAGGGCTGGCTGCCGCGGTGAAGTCGGTGGCGCTCATGCGCTGCATGAATTCGTCGATGACCGGCTGGGCCGATAGTGGTTTTGGGGTGCATCCGGCAAGCCACATTGTGGCCATGATAGTTGTTGTGACTATGGCTATGACCTGCACGGAAGCTCTATTCATGCGGCACACTTTAGCACGGGTTTTCGGGGCTGTTTCGCCACCACACCGAGGTGACTGGCATGAGTTAGTGCACGATTGTCACCCGTAACTGTGCGTGGTTGATCTGCGACGGGTTACCACGCCACGTGTTGCCGCTGTCCGGCGGTTATTTTGTGATGGATATTTTTGCTGCTCCGCCTTCTTTGATTTCCAGGCCTTGTTCTTCGGCAAGTTTGATGGCCTCTTCGATGAGGGTTTCGACGATTTGGGATTCCGGCATCGGTTTTAATCACTTCGCCTTTGACGAAGATTTGGCCTTTGCCGTTGCCAGAGGCGACCCCCAGGTCGGCGTCGCGGGCTTCGCCTGGGCCGTTCACCACGCAGCCCATGACGGCCACGCGGAATGGGATGTCCATGCCGTCGAGTGCCGCGGTGACTTCTTCGGCGAGCGTGTAAACGTCCACTTGGGCCCGGCCGCAGGAGGGGCAGGATACGATTTCCAGGCCGCGTTCGCGCAGGTTGAGGGATTGAAGGATTTGGTCGCCGACTTTTACTTCCTCTTTGGGGTCGGCGGATAGGGAAACCCTAATGGTGTCGCCGATGCCCTCGCTGAGGAGGGCGCCGAAGGCCACGGCGGATTTGATGGTGCCTTGGAAAGCTGGACCGGCCTCGGTCACCCCAAGGTGGAGGGGGTAGTCGCATTGTTCCGCGAGTTGCCGGTAGGCGGACACCATGATGACCGGGTCGTTATGTTTTACGGAGATTTTTATGTCACCAAAGCCGTGTTCTTCAAATAGTGATGCCTCCCATAGGGCCGATTCGACTAGGGCTTCGGGGGTGGCTTTGCCGTATTTTGCCAGTAGTCGCTTGTCGAGGGATCCGGCGTTCACTCCGATGCGAATGGGGATTCCGGCATCCCGGGCGGCGTGGGCGACTTCTTTCACCCGGCCGTCGAATTCTTTAATGTTGCCGGGGTTGACGCGCACGGCGGCGCAACCTGCGTCGATAGCGGCAAAAATGTATTTTGGTTGGAAGTGAATGTCGGCGATCACCGGGATGGGGGATTTTTTGGCGATGGTTGGCAACGCATCGGCGTCGACAGGCTTGGGGCAGGCGACACGCACGATATCGCAGCCGCTGGCGGTGAGCTGTGCGATTTGCTGCAGGGTGGCGTTGATGTCGTGGGTTTTGGTGGTGGTCATGGATTGGACAGACACCGGATAGTCGGAGCCAACACCTACGCCGCCCACCATGAGTTGGCGGGTTTTACGCCGTGGGGCCAAAACAGGCACTTCTTCCGCGTGGGTGGGAAGTCCGAGGCCGACAGGGGTAGACACGAAAATGCTCCTTGGTAAATATGATGTGGGGGACTGTTCATGCAGCGCATGAGGGGTTGTGTGCGGAGTTCTGCAAAAAGTTTAGCACCATGGCCATGCCTGGATTAGTTTTCCCATCTGACCTGCTATGCCCACTCCCCCACTGTTGCATCATCTGCGCCGTTCTCGTGCTGCCGCACCATGTCACGCATAGGGTCATACATAGGAGCGGACCTTGGCGAAAATCTCCGGGTAATGATTATCGAGGTAGCGGATGGCGTAACGCATCACCAGCAGGTACGCCGCTATGGGAACCGCAAGAATGAGGACAGCACCGATGACTTCGACCGCGATCATGCCATTGTTGTAACCATAGGTAAGGCCAATGATTCCGGGCAGCATGGGAATCCATGCTAAAAAGATGCTGGCGAATGCGGAGATGAATGCACTGGCGGAGAACCCGGACCGGTCTTGCCATGGGTTGGTGCCTGGTTTTGCCGTGGGGTAGGGATTCCGGACCGAGAGGAACAGTGAAATGCCACATGCGGTGATGGCGGCTCCCATGCCGGCAATAACACAGAGCACTGTGGCATGGGAAAAATTGAGGACCAGAACCAGGATGTAGCCGAGCAGGTTAATGAGGATGGCTGGGGTGATGGCAGCCCAGTGGCGTCCCCGCACCACGTCCTTAGCCGCCACCCCACTGCTGAGGTGTAGCCAGTTTGATGGCCCATCGAAGCCGTAGTCGTTGACCGCATTCGTGCCGGATAGCAGCCCAATAATGATGGGGAGTGCATAGAACATGAATGGGTTATCCCGGAAACCCATGACGGCAAAATAAAGCAGCAGCACGAGCGGCATGACCATCATGATGGTTTGCCGGGCATCGCGGATCAGGTAGCGGAGCGCACGGGAATACACTGCGACTAACGGCGTGTACGGCAAACCTGGTAATAATACGATCGTTGGCCCGCCGCCCGGGCCTACGACGCGACCCCGTGCTGGTTGCCCCACCTGTGCCCAGGGGCGCGACTAATCGTTTATGGGTGAAATGCCACCACACATATCCACCAACCGCAATGGTTGCCACGGTAATGAGCAGGCAGATCAGGGCTGAAAGCCATTGTCCGGCGGCGGCGAATGCGGCAAAACCGGCGGCGGACGCTAACGGCGTCCACTGGAGGATATTGCCGTAGCGCACCAGGTCGAGGGAGTTGTCTGAGCCGTTAAACATCGAGGAGTAGGCCAACCAGGCCACGATGAAGGCGCCGAAGGCCACATAGATTTGTTTGTTTTTGCTGCTACTGCTCTGGTTGGCGCTACCGGACATCGCCATTGCCAAGGATTCCGCCACCACAATAACCAATAGCAGGCTCAGCACCATGGCCACCACCAGCACCACGACCGCTATTATCCCGGCGCTTCCGGCAATAGCGACGGCCGCAATGATTGCGGTGACGGTGGTACACACCACAGCCATGAAGCCGCGAATTTGCAGCACTTGGACGAGGAAGAAGCTGGGCATGAGCTGCCGGGCGGTCAGCGGCAGGGCGGAGAACGATTCGGGGGAGAGTTGGCCTTCACCGGAGGGAATCATGATGGCGATCATGATGTAGGCGGCGGTACCAATTCCTACCGCTCCGGCCAGGGATGCGTAGCGCCCCGCGGAGAGGTCCACGCCCATGTTGATGCCGAAGACTGTGAGCCCGATGAGAGCGTAGAGGGCGATGAAAATGTTCATAATCATCGCGCTTTTATTGCTCTTGAGAGAGCGGATCCACAGCAGGTAGTGGAGTTTTAATAAAATCCGGGTGATGTTCGGGGCGGGCGCCGGCGTGGGAGCTGGTGCTGATGCCGCCGGCATTGGTGATGGTGGTGGGGTTGATGGCATGGGGTTTGTCATGGTGGGTCACCGCCAGGTTTCTGGGCCGTTGGAGTATGGGTTATTGAAGCGGGGTTTTTGTTGTTCGGTTTGGTTCTCTTCCGGTTTTTCGTGCTCCGACAGTTCCGGTTGTGGTGGCTGGTTTTGTGAGGTTGCCGGTGGTGTCCCGAGTAGGGTTGCTGGGTTGGGGCAGGGTCCGGGGTTCCCGCGGCAGGTGGGTAGGAGTCGATTTGTTGGAATTGGTCTGTGTAGGGATTCCCGGAGTAGGGGCTGGTCCGGGTAGGATTGTCCGGCTCCCGTTCCTGTCCTCGTTCCGGCCCCAGGCCTGGTCGGTGTGGGGTTGGAATATGGTTGTGGTTGTTGCCCGTATTGGGGTGGGTTGGGATAGTTTTGACGCGGGTTTGGTTGTGGATGAGGTGGTGACGAGTAGGGGTATCCCGAGGGCGTGGGAATGGTGCGTCCTGATTGTTTTTCCCTTGGTTGTTCCGCTTGGGGTGGTTGGCCGTATGGTTGCTGCCCGACCCGTGGCGGTGATGCGGGTGGGTAGCCCTCTGGTTGTGCAGGCTGTGCGGCGGGTTTGTCGGCAGCGGGTGGGGTGTTTCGCGGCATCCCTCAGAGGGTAGGGCGGGCTGGTTCGTGGTGGTTCAACGCTGCGGAGTGCACTGACGTCGAATTGTTCGGTTGGTTCCGATCCCAGGTCGTCCGGCTCGCCCATGGAAGTATTGGAGGGACTGGCTGAGGTGGTTCTTGCCGCCCGAATTGTCCTGGCTGGTTGGGTTGCTCGCTGCATGCCACGCTGATCTGGCTGACTCAGTTGACCTGGCTGCCCCGGTGGGGTTGGTTGCCCAAGAGGTTGCTCGGGCTGGTTGTGCTGCAACCATTGCAATTGACCTTCGGTGAGTTCACCACCGCCCACAATGGAAACAAACAGGTCAGTGAGTGAGGTTTGGGCGGCGAGTTCTTTCACATCGCCTTCCAACCGTACGGTACCGTGGTGGATAATAGCCACCCGATCGCACAAACCTTCGACAAGTTCCATGACGTGGGAGCTTAAAATAACGGTTCCGCCCGCCGCGGCGTAGGCGCGGAGGATTTGTTGGATGACGCGGCTGGAGACCGGGTCGACGGCTTCGAGAGGCTCGTCGAGGATGAGCACGTCGGGGTTATGGATGAGGGCACCGGCGAGTAGGATTTTTTTCGTCATGCCCGCGGAGTAGTCAGCGATGTATTTGTCGGTGGCTTCTTCCAGGCCGAGCGCGTGGAGGAGTTCGCCAATGCGGGGGGCGAGGTCGGCTTCGGGAATGCCACGGAGGGCGCCAAGGTATTGAAGATATTCTTCCCCGGTGAGGCGGTCGAAGACCGGGAGGCCGTCGGCAAGCAGCCCCATGGCGGCTTTGGCGGGGATGGAGTCATGCCACATGTCAAAACCGCAGATTATTGCCTGGCCGGCATCGGGGCGCAGAAGCCCGGTGGCCATGTTGAGCATGGTGGTTTTACCTGCACCGTTGGGGCCGACAATACCGAAGATACTGCCGCGGGGAACGGTGAGGTTGAGGTTATTGACGGCTATTTTGTCCCCAAATTTTTTGTAGAGGCCAGTGACCGTCATCGCGGGATAGTTTTGTTGTGTCATGTGTTTCTCTTGAGGTTGTTTGTGTTCTCGCCGAAATTACAACCCCAGGGTACTGGAACTCGTCTCACCTCTCAGAGATTTTTATGATTTAGGTCACCTTATTGGTATCGGGGCAGGCAGTAGCAGTGCGTCACGCCCGCATTATCCCCTCGAATTGGTGTGCTAAAAGCGGTGGTTTTGACCATTTTCATCAGTGAAAACAGGTGAACCCCGACCCGATTCGCACAATTCTGCATTCACCTGCCGCCATGACGGGTTGGTTCTACCGTCAAAACATGACACTTGAAAACCGGAAAGCATATTCAATAAGGTCATGTTCGTCAAGTACGAGCCTCTTTTCATTAGCTGACCTTTGCCCCTGTTTACCACCATATAACCGGTAAGGAGAGAACCATTAGCACCCCTACTGCCGCCGCTCCATTGTGCCATTTCCACAATGTTGAGTTGAAATATGGTGAAACCACCGCGGTGATTGTGCCAGAGCTCACCATCAACCCTGGCACGTTGACCGCGGTCATTGGCCCTTCCGGGTCCGGGAAAACCACCCTCACCCACGCCATTGGCGATATCCCAGTAGAAACGCTCCATTGTGTGGGCACGGTGGAGCGCCGGGGCAAGGTGGGGGTTATCAGCCAGGATTCCTTTGGGGCCTTGAACCCACTTCAGCGCGTCGATAAGCAGGTGGCGCTCACCGCTGGCAGTATAGAAAAACGCTCATGAGCTGCTGGCCCAGGTGTCGCTGACGCCGGAATTATTTTTCCCGCTACCCATTGGAGCTTTCTGGTGGGCAGCGGCGGCGAGCCGCGATTGCGTTTGCGTTGGGGGCCCGGCCGCAACTATTGCTGTGCGACGAGGTCACCTCCGCGCTGGATCCAATCGCTACCGCGGAGGTCGTGCGCACACTACGGGAGCTGGTCACAGATTCCCGCGATGACATGTCCATTGTGTTTATCTCTCACGATCTTGGTGCGGCCAAAGCGTTGTGCCCAGATGTCATTACCTTAGAGCCCGCCGCCCACTCCGCTACCGCCGCCGCCACCGCGATTTTCCGAAAGAACTGGGATGATTATTCTTAAAAAAACGCCGCAGTATCCCCTATTTGCACCCCTGCACCATCACCATTCACACTGGTGAGAAAGTGGCTTTGCTGGGCGCCTCCGGGGCTGGGAAAACCACGCTGATGCGGCTCATGTGTGGCTGGCTCACCCCCACCTCCGGTGATGTTATCGCCCCACCGGTCGGCGAGTTCGCCTATGTGCCGCAGGATCTTGACGCGAGCCTGAACCCTGCCATGCGGGTGGGCGACATTATCACTGAGCCGGTCGCTATCGCCCACGGTAATGTGGCTGCCGCGGTGGCACGAATCCCGGAATTATTGCGCACGCTTGATCTGCCGGCGGATTCTGCCAGCCGCTTCCCGCGCGAACTGTCGGGTGGCCAGCGGCAACGCGTCGGCATTGCCCGGGCACTTATTGCCGAACCATTGTTGTGTACGCCGACGAAGCATTGAGCGCCTTGGATCACACGGCGCGGGAGCTGGTCATTGATCTGCTCCAGGCCCCCGGCATGACCACCATTTTGGTGTCCCACGATCTTCCCGCCGCCGAAAAACTCAGCGACCGCTGCATCGTCATGGCTGATGGCAGCATCGTGGAGGATATTGCCAGCTCCGAGCTGTGGGACCGCACCAATGCCAGCCCGGCGCGCGCGAAGCTTATCGACGCCTTCGAGTTGCTTCACGCATCCTCAATGCCTTGATTGAAGGATCCCGCTGTGACTTTTCAAACTCGTATCGGCCGGTCAGCGCTCACCGCCCAGCTTCGGAGTTTTCGCCGCCTCCCCTTGGCGGTGCGGTTGCTGTTGCTCACCGAGATGATGTTCAACATTGGTTTTTACCTGGTGGTGCCGTTTTTGGCCACATATATGTCGGAGTCATTGGCCGCCACCGGCACCATGATTGGTTTGGTGTTGGGACTACGCACGTTCAGTCAGCAGGGGCTATTTTTCCTGGGCGGGGCGCTGACCGATAGGTTTGGGGTGAAGAGAATCCTGCTGATTGGCATCACCATCCGCATCATTGGTTTCGTCGCCGCCGGCCTGTCGCACACTACGATGCAGCTCATGGTTGCGGTCATCCTCATTGGGTTCGCCGCGGCGCTCTTCTCCCCGCCGCCGAAGCATCGTTCGCGGTTGCCGGCCGGGAGGCGGAGGATGACGGCATTATTACCCGGTCTGATTTGTTCGCGCTCGATGCCCTGTTTTTGCGCATTGGGGCGCTCATCGGCCCGGTGTTGGGTGCTTTGCTGTTAAGCAGTGGTTTTGATGTCATGTGTTTCATTGCAGCCGGGATTTTTGGGATTCTGCTTGTCAGCCATGTGATTATCATCCCCGCCGTGGATGCGCCCGCCGGCGAACTGCTCTTGGCCAGCCTCACCACGGTTTTTGCGTAACCCGCTGTTTCTGGTGTTTGCCTTGTTTTATAGCACGGGGTTGGTTACCTATAACCAGCAGTATCTGCTGCTCCCCATCGAGTTGGAGCGGGCCACTGGCTCCCAGTCCGCCTTGGGGTGGATGTTCGTGTTTGCCAGTGTTTTGGTGTTGACGCTGCAAATGCCGCTTGCCGCCTGGGCGCAGCGACGTTCCGCCGCCGCCTCGCTCATGGTGGGGTTTGGGGCCATGGCCTTGTGTTTCGCCATTGTGGCGGTGGCCGCCCCGTTCCCGCCATTTTCGGGGGTTGGGGCGCTTATCCCGGCGCTCATGATGTTGGTTTTTCTTGCACGTGGGGCAGATGATTGCCCTGCCCATCGCCCGGGATCTGGTGGGGATTATTGCCGCGGAGAAGCATGTGGGCACCTATTTTTGGGTTCCTTAACTCGTTTGGCGGGTTGGCGGTGCTCATTAGTTCCCTGGTGTTGGGCAGGTTGGAGGATTGGGCGAAGACCCCGCAGCCGCCGGCGACTGTCCCATGGTTGCTGCTCACCGCGGCATTATTGTTGTCTACGGTCGCATTGCCGAAAATTGCGGTCATTGCGACGAGGCGTCGTAAAGCATTGGTGGAATCGGTGACCGACTGATTTCGCCGCAACTATCACTACATCGTAAGGAGTATTCATGTTTTTGTCTGTGAATCGTCGGATCGTGGCGCTCACGGCGGCCGTCATGTGCACGCTGCCGCTCACTGCCTGCTTCACTGAGGATAATTCCGTGACCGGCAATAACATCAAGGTGTCGTGGCCGTTTAAGCCGGTTGCGTCGCTGTCCCCGTTTTCCGATGATGCGCTTTTGAACACCCGCCTGGGTATCGCGGAAACGCTTGTCACCTTGGATTCGGAGGGGAAGCCGGCGCCTGGGCTGGCCGAGTCGTGGGAAACCCCTGATGCGAAAACCGTGGTGTTTAAGCTGCGTGAGGGGGTGAAGTTCCACGATGGCACGGAGCTTACGGCGAAGACGGTGGCGAACTCGATCACCAAGGCGCTGGATGCAGCGTCGCGGCCCAAGGGATTGGGCAAGGCGAACCTAACCGTGACGGAAAAAGGCAACCTGGAGGTGGAGGTTACCTCGGATAAGGATGATCCGATTCTGCCGCAGCGTTTCGCTGATTCGGGCACGGTGATCCTGGCCGAGTCCGCCTACGAGGGGATAATCCGTCTCTTGTGGGTACCGGCACCGGCCCGTTTAAGGTGACCTCGGCGACCAATGATGAGGTGAAGACCGAGGCGTTTGCCGACTATTGGGACGGTAAACCGCAGCTTGATGGGGTGACCACTACGTTCAGCGAGGATGGTTCGGCTCGGGCTCGGGCGATCCAATCCGGTGAGGTATCGCTTACCCAGGGCATTCCCATTTCGCAGGTGGCTGGGTTGGGCGATGGCGTGAAAACCGATTTTGTTCCTATCCCCCGCGGCACCTACCTGCATTTGAACACGAAGAAGGGCGTGTTCGCGGATGCGGGGTTGCGGGCCCGCGTCGCAGAGGTGGTTGACCCGGGCACCGTGGTGAAGGATATTTACGAGGACCATGCGGAAAACCCCAAGGGGGCGCTTTTCGCACAAACCAGCGAGTGGGCGAAGAGCGTGGTGTCGAAGAATTCCCTGGCCGGCACCACCGAGCCGGAACCGGACACGAAGATTAGGCTGGCAACCTGGAATTCCCGGCCGGAGTTGCCGGAAACTGCCACGGTTATTGCGGACCAGCTTCGCACCGCCGGTTTTGACGTGGAGGTTGTGGTCAAACCGTATAACACCATCGAAAGCGCCATCTTGGCGGGAGAGTTCGACGCAGTGTTGGGCAACCGCAGCTATGGCCTGGGGGCTGCAGACCCGGTGTCCTTCCTCATGAGCGACTATGGGTGTGATGGTAGCTATAACCTGTCGCAGTACTGCAACGCAGACATTGATGCGGAGTTGCAGTCAGATTCTGAGATTGCCGACCTTGACGAACGGTACACCAAGGCGGCGGAGATCAGCGCGAAAATTGTTGCCGATAATGCGGTTATCCCCATTGCCCACGAAAATTCGGTGATTTCCACGAAGAACCTGGACGGTATCGCTATGGATACCTATGAGCGGAAGCTGCTCACCAAGGACACCAAAAATAGCCCAATAATATCCACCCAAGAACCCACGAAGCCCAAGAGCTCAAAAGGCATTGGGGGTAGTGGAGAAGGAGCGGCCGACCGTGGCCCAGACGCACCAATCATCACAGACCCATCATCAGGCGGATTCGGAACCACGCCCAAATCCGGTTATGCGGTTCCTCCGACAGCTGGTATTCCCGGCATTGCTACTTCTTGGCAGTGCTTTTTGTCACCGCGATCCTGCCGTTTTTGGACGGCAGTGACCTGGCGCATGCGGTGTTTCGGGCCCGCGAGGCCGAGCGGGAACCCGACCCGGAGGTGTTGGAGGCCATTCGCACCGAGCTTGATTTGCCCGACACCGCGGCCGATGGTGTGGCATCTTGGTTCGGCAAGGCACTTCACGGGGATTTCGGGGTGAGCTGGGTGGATCCGTCGCAGCCGGCGGCAAAGGTAGCGCTTTCGGGTTTCGGGGTGTCGATCACCATTGCGGCTACCTCCACGATTGTGGCGACGCTTATCGCCTTGCTGTTGGTGTGGCCGCGGATTCGAGCCGTGGTGGCGGGCAAGAAATCCCGCACCTCCCATATTTTAGGCATAGCGATTCTTGGGGCCATCCCGGAATTTGTGTTGGCGGTCACCTTGCTGGTTGTGGTTGCGGTACAGTGGAAGCTGCTGCCAATCAGTGGGTTTTCCTCCCCCCGGCACATGATTCTGCCGGTGTTGTCGCTGGCTCTGCCGTCGTCGGGTCTGCTGGGTCGTATTTTGCTTATCACCATCGACCAGGTGGCGCAGGAGGAGTGGGTGCGGGCGTGGCGGCTTAATGGGGTGGAGAAGCGCACCATATCCCTGGCGTTGGTGCAGCGAAGCATAGCGGTGCTGGTGCCGCAGATTGTGCTGTTTTTCGCTGGCACGTTGGTGGCAACCTCGTTGGTGGAAACCACGTTTAACATTCCGGGCCTGGGGCTTACCGGGGTGCAGGCGGCCCTGGATCGGGACATTCCGGTGTTGCAGGTGATTGTGCTGATGGCTGTGGTGATTGGTCTTATAGCGGGTGGGATGTCGCAGTGGCTGCGCCGCCGACTCTTGGCGCCACTGCTTGATTCCGCCACGAGTTATTCTTCCCAGTTATCGCCGCAGCATAAGCCGCGGGGTGGTTGGCTGCTCATTGTGGTGCTCGTCCCGTTTGTCCTGCTGTTGATCATGGCGGTCGTTACCCCGGGTACCACGATTGATTCGGCTCATAAGTTGCTGCCTCCGTCCATGGAGCACCCCTTGGGCACGGATCAGGTGGGTCGAGACTTGGTGACCCGCATTGCCCTGGGCATGGTGGTGAGCCTGGGGGTGGCGGTGCTGGTGACCGCCATCTGCGCAATCATTGGGTGCGCGTTGGGGTTGGCAGGCGCCTGGGTGGCCAAGCTGGGGGATGCGCTGAACGCGCTGCCTGCGGTGTTCATTGGGGTGATTCTGGCCGGCGTGTTTGGGTCGTCGCAGACCATCGCCGCCATTGCGGTGATGTGCGTGGGGTGGATTCCCCTGGCGGCGCACACCGCCGCCGTGGTGGAGGAGGTGAAAACCACCGGGTTTTACCGGTGGGCCGAGCTGCAGGGCGCCGACCGGTGGCGGCTGTTGCGGGTGCACACGTGGCCAACCTTATGGCCGGCGGTGGTGCGGCATGCCGCATCCCGGATCGCGCATAATGCGTTGGCGCTGGTCAGCTTGGGGTTCTTGGGGCTTGGTGCCGCGCATGATTCCCCGAACTGGGGCAAGATTTTATCCGAGTCGGTGAATTATGTGGATCGCGCCCCGTGGATGATGCTCGCCCCCACCATCCTCCTAATCCTGTTGGGGGTGGCGTCGGCCCTGACGACGGACACGAATCTCGCTTTGCGACGTCGTAACGCGTCCTAGCCGAACAGTTGGACCGGGCTCACGATATCCGCCACGATCACGATGATGCCCACCCTGCCAACAGTGCCGCCACGGCAACTGTCAATGGCATCAGTTTGTCGTAATTGACCGGCCCCATTGGCGCCAACCCCCGAAGCTTTCGAATAAAGTCACGCACGCGCTCGTAGAGGACGACGGCGATATGCCCACCGTCCAACGGCGGCAGCGGCACCAGGTTGAAGAACGCCAAGAAGAAGTTCAGGCTGGCCAGCAGCAGGAAGAACATGGGCCAAGCGGAGTGCTCCGCCAACACCCCACCCACGTGGGAGGCCCCCACCACGCTGATCGGACCGTCGGCCTCCCGCTCGGCGCCGAAGATTGATGCGACAACGCCGGGAAGTTTCGCTGGGAACGACGCCAAGCCGTCCAGGGTTGCCGTCACCAGGGAGCCGGCAAACCCGGCGGTGGCCCCAATGGCCGCGACCGGCCCGTAGGAGACGAAGAGCTCCAGCGGTTTACTGGTCACGCCAATGGCACCCACGGTGTGTTCCCGCCCGGTTTCGTCCAGCCGGCTCGCGGACTCCACAGCAACGGGCAGGTCAAGTTTCTGGCCGCCCCGTTCCACATGCAGCGTGATCGTTTGATTCGGACGGGTCTTCACATATTCACGTAATTGTTCGAACGATTCCAGGGAAGTGCTGTCCACCCCCACGATCCGGTCGCCTGCCTTCACCCCACCGGCGGCGGCAGGACCGCTACCAGTGCAGGGCGCCAAATTTTGGGCATCCAATTGCCGGGGAGCGACACACCCCACCTCCCCCACCACCGCCGTGGTGTCCGGGTTTTGATTCGGCAGCCCCGATGTGACCGCCAACCCGTAAAGGATCATGAGCGCGATTAATAGGTTCATGATAATGCCACCCAACAGCACAATAATGCGCTGCCACCAGGGTTTATTACGCATGGCGCGGGGTTCATCTTCGGGGTCAACCTCGTCCTGGTTGGTCATGCCCACAATGTCACAGAACCCGCCGAGTGGGATGGCTTTCAGCCCGTAAACGGTTTCACCACGCTGAAACGAGAACACCTCAGGACCAAATCCCACAAAGAACCGGCGAACTTTCATGCCGTAATATCGGGCAGCAGTGAAGTGTCCCCATTCGTGCAAAGCAATGGTGAAGGCGATGCCTAAGGCAAAGAGAAGTACGCCGGTGAGATACGACATCATAACAGGTAGTGGTGATCCTTATCTTGTCTCGGTGGGCTATATCGATGTGGTCAGGTAACCATGCACACCCTACCCCTAGCGCATGATGGTGGCCAGGTATCGGTCGGCCAGGCTCCGTGCCTCTTTCTCACACTCTAGAACCTCCATGATCGATTCTGGGGTTCTGGCGAAGGATTCGGCGTGGCTTAATATTTCTGACACGGTATCAACGATTTGGGGGAAGGCAATCCGGCCGGCAAGGAATTGGGCGGCAGCCTGCTCATTGGCTGCATTGTACACTGCCGGCAGCATGCCCCCATAGGTGGCAACCTGACGGGCCAATTGCACCGCGGGAAACGCATCATTATCAACTGGCATGAATTCCCAGTTTGTGGCGGTAGCAGCGCTGAAATCCAGGGCAAGTTGGGCGCCGGGCACCCGGTACGGCCAGTGGAGGGCCAAGGCGATGGGAAGTTTCATGGACGGCGGGGACGCCTGAGCAATGGTGGCACCATCGGTGAAGGTCACCATGGAATGCACAATGGATTGGGGGTGCACGGTGACATCAATCCGTTCAGCGGGCACGTCGAAAAGCAGACTGGCTTCGATGAGTTCCAACCCTTTATTCACTAAGGTCGCGGAGTTGAGGGTGTTCATCTGCCCCATGGACCAGGTGGGGTGAGCGGCAGCCTGTTCGGGGGTTACATCCCACATTTGTTGCCGCGTCCAACCGCGGAATGGGCCGCCGGAGGCGGTAAGCACAATGCGATCAACCTCGGTTCTTGACCCGGAGCGCAAACATTGGGCCATGGCGGAGTGCTCGGAGTCGACGGGGATGATTTGGCCGGGTGCGGCGGATTCGGTGACGAGCGTACCCCCGGCGACGAGGGATTCTTTGTTGGCCAGGGCGAGGCTGGCGCCGACTTCGATGGTGGCCATGGTGGCGGCAAGCCCAGGGATCCAACCAGCGCATTGAGGACAGTGTCGCAGGGGACGGCTTTCACCAGGTCAGCGGCGGCGGTGGCACCGGTGCGGACGGCACCACCGAGGGCTGCGGTGATGGTTTCGGCTGCTTGGGGGTCGGCGACAGCAATATGGTCGGGATTAAGCCGCAGAGCTTGGGCTTGGTCGATGATGAGTTGGGGGTTTCTGCCGGCGGCTGCGATGCCGACGACGTGGAATTTGTCGGGGTTGTCGGCGATGACTTGGAGTGCTTGGGTGCCAATGGATCCGGTGCTGCCGAGAATAATTACGTGTTTGACCATATTTCCTATTGTTTCACTTTTGTTTTGGTTGTGGTTTTTATTTGTTGCTGTTTGGTTATTGCTGATGGGGTGGGGTGATTATGGATGAAGCCTGGTGGTCACGTTAGCGACACTAGCAGGCACTAGTTGGTGCAATAGTCAACTAAGGGTTACCCCCTATCGTGTACCTACTTTAGGTTGATTATTTTTCTTCCGGGGGTGATTTTGTGTGTTTACACTGGTCGTCTTTGATGGATGGGATGCTGTAATCATAATATGTGCTGCATTAATGTCGCTTTATGCCGGTAGATGTGTAAAAATTAGGGGGAAATCTAGTTCATCACACATTCTCGCGTAGCTATGTTTTTTTCATTCAGTTGTGTTGATTCCCCTACACCATCAGCTTGCGCCGGATTGAGATAAGGAGAAGAACGTGGCCGGTTCTCATCATGAGATTGCCCCCGAAGTTCATAATGGTGTTTCCACCTTAGATGAGCCTTCCGCCGCTTGGGGTTGGCATCACATTGGTCAAAATGCGGTGCAGATTGCCGGTTGGATCAGCGTGTTTGTGTTGCTTGGGTATAATTTTGGCAACCATAAGGGGCATGTCGAGACCATTTTCTTGTTTGTGTTTGCGGCGTTGATTGCGGTTGGGCTGCTTATTCAGTTGTTTGAGCCAAAGGGTACGCAGGCGCGGACATTAACGGCCCATAATAAGCCGGTGGGCCATGTCGAACCGGATTGGACATATTTGCAGGCTACCTGCACGGGCCCTTATGCGGAGCTGACGGATAAGGAATTGCGGGCGCTGAATATTGAGCCGTCGCGGGTTACGCATCTTCGGTCATTAGAGAAGTGATGCTATAGCTGACCGTCACAGTTTCGCTATTTATCGTGGTACTGCTCCCCTTATTGGGGGGCAGTTTTTATTAGGTAATTGGTTAAGAATTGATAACATAATTCCGGCAACAGGCAGGATAATTGCTTGGCTAATTAGGCTGGTAAATGGGTTTTTCAGAATCTGAAGGGGGTATTTACCAGGGGTTTTTTAGAGTTTTAAATAAATACTAAATATTAATTTTAGGGTTATTTTGGTCTAGACTTAAGGCCATCCCGAAGAGGGCTTCGGATTAGATACATTCGTTGAGAAGAGGTCTCATGTCCCATCATTCCCTACCAAAAAAGTGGCGGCGCAGTGCCGTCACGGTTGTCCTTGTTCCCAGCCTCATGTGCGGTGGTCACGCGGTTGTTGCCCCCACCGCAGCGGCCGCACCGGCGAGCTCTGCGGGAAGCGGCAACGTAGGCAGCACCGGCAGCGCAACATTACCGGGGATTCCCGATAACATCATCCGGGTGTTGGGCCCAGCATTGCCGATCGTGGCATTCCTTGCGACGGTCTTTGCTGCGGCAACCGCATTCTCCCGATCTGGCTCCCACACCTCCACAGCTCTAGCACCAGCACGAATCCCTCCCCCAGCGCTTCGGCTGGAGCTGCCGCCTCCAGCGAGTCGCAACAACCAACAACCCCCAGCACCAGTGTTGAAGCCCCCGCGCCTACCGCGTCGGAGCATCCGACCGTGACTGCCGAGGCGGCACGCCCCGTCCAAACGAATGGGACCGCAAACCAAGGGTCAAAAACTGGTTCTTCCAGCTCCAATAATCGGGGTGCCGGCACCACCGGTGGGGCGTCGACAAGCACAGCCCCGTGGAAACCGGAGGCTGGGACGGAAGACACGAGCCAGCAAATCCAGCGGCTGCTTGATGAAATCAACAAACCCCGGATAGCGAAGCATCTCCAGCCGGTGACGTTGGATACCGCGTTGAGCGCGAAGCAGCAGGCCCGGGCCGACGAGTTTTTAAGGAGCGGCGGTCGGGTGTTTGACGATTCGGGTTCCGTTGTGATTGTCAGCGGCCCGGACCCGGTGGAGTCCTACCAGAAAACCCTGAAAGAGCAGGATTATTTCCGCCAACTGGCGGAACGGCCGGATGTCACCAAGGTGGGCATTGGCCTAGCCGGCAACGAGGACGGTTCCTGGTGGGGCGGCTTCGTGCACTTCCAGTCGGAGGGCGAAGCCCTGTCAACCAATGAGCAGCGCATGACGAAGCTGGTAGAAAAGCTCAATGCGGCACGGGCCGCCCGGGGCGTTGGGGCGCTGCAGTTGGCTCCCTCGTTCAACCCGGAGGAACAGCAGTGGGCCCAGCACATGAAGGACCAAAATAAGGCCTATTACCAGGGTTATTTCCGGGCTGTGGGCCGTAACCGTGACCCGCTGGCCATGGTGGATTCGTGGGACACCCCAGGTTTCCGGGAAATTCTCACCGGAAAGAAATACACGCATGTGGCGATCGGCCTGGTACAAAGCGGCAACGAATGGTTCGTGTCGGCGCGGCCGCTCACTTCCGGCCAAATAGCCAGCGACCAGCAGCGTATCGACACCATTGTGCGGCAGATCAATGCGGAGCGGGCGAAGAAAAACCTCGCCGCGCTCACCCTTGATGCTAAGTTGAGCGCCAGCATGCAAAATGATGCCGAGAAATTCAGCCGAAGTCAGCGTGTGGAGTTCCCCATGCCGCGGCGGGTGGTGCTTGATCTGACATCTGACCCCACCGAGTCCGTGGCCACATGGTTGGGGGACAACAAGAGCCGTGACGTTATCATGAATCCGAAGGCCACCAAGGTGGGGGTGGCACTGGCGCAGAATAATGGGCTGTTCGGCGTCGCAGGAATCATCAACTAGGCGGTAGCGCGGTTTTCGGCGGCGAGCTGCCCGCAGGCGGCGGCGATTTCCTGCCCCTTCGTGTCCCGAACGGTGCAGGTCACCCCCTGGGCAATGACCCGGCGCACGAACTCCGCCTGCTGTTCCTGCGGCGAGGCATCCCACTTCGACCCTGGGGTCGGGTTCAGCGGAATGAGATTCACATGGGCTTTCGACCCCAGGGCCTTGTGCAGCTTTTTGCCCAACAGATCGGCCCGCCATCCTTGATCATTAATGTCACGGATGAGGGCGTATTCAATGGAGACCCGCCGGCCAGACCGGTCCGCGTAATAGGCGGCGGCGTCCAGCACTTCGGCCACGGACCAGCGGTTATTCACCGGAACCAGGGTGTCCCGAAGCTCATCGTCAGGGGTGTGCAGGGAAACCGCCAAGGTGACCGAGAGGTTTTCGTCGGCAAGCTTGCGGATCATCGGGGCCATCCCCACCGTCGATACGGTCACATTGCGTTGCGATATCCCAAACCCTTGGGGCACGGGGGCGGTGATTTGCCGCACCGCGGACACCACCCGCTTATAGTTCGCTAACGGCTCCCCCATGCCCATGAACACAATGTTCGAGAGCCGACTTCCCTCGGCCGCCATGGTGCGGGCCGCCGACCGAACCTGGTCGATGATTTCCCGGTGGAAAGGTTACGGTCCAACCCCGCCTGGCCGGTGGCGCAGAACGGGCAGGCCATGCCGCACCCCGCCTGGGAGGAAATACACAGGGTGGCGCGGTTGGGGTAGCGCATGAGCACGGATTCCAGCAGGGTTCCGTCATGCAACCGCCATAGGGTTTTGTGGGTTTCCCCATCATCCGCCGTCACCTGCCGCACCGGGGTCATGAGCGTGGGAAATAATGCCTCGGCAACGGTCTCTCGAACCGCGGCGGGCAGGTCCGTCATGGTGCGCGGATCGGCCTCTAACCGGCCATAATAGTGTTTGGCCAGCTGGTTGGCCCGAAATTTCGGCAGGCCCTAAATCCGCCAGGGCTGTAATCCGCTGGTCTGGGGTGAGGTCGGCGAAGTGTTTCGGCGGCATGGCGCGCCGGGGGTGGAAAAATTCAAGGGGATGGGTGTAGGCATAACCCACACATCATGCCATGTTTTCTTCCCCACGTCGATTCGACATAGCAGCACTGATTCCATTGCGGTTATCCAGCACAGCTTTGCGACGCCCACGACTCGGATGTGCAGACGCGTAGAAAACCACATACCTGCACTATGAGGAAACCGTATCCTGGAAGAATTGTGTTCCTGCGGTAACTACAGTTGAATAAGGCTATGGCTAAAGACCCCCATGAACAATCCCACACATTCTGATGTGTCATCTGAACCGCTAGAAAGCTCAACAAAGTCGGGCATCTCGAACTCCCGCACCCCGACCACCTCGGCGAAAGCCTACGACCTGGGTGATGCTGCCGAGCAATCCCCCTACGACCGCTGGTTCTCCGAATGCCCCCGGCCTCCGTGGAATCCCAAAAGTCCACCCCGGCGCACCCAACCGCGGACACGGCATCCCGCACGACGACTAAAAAAACCTGCTAAGAAATCTACCGAATCCCCCGCGAAGCCTGCCCGCCCGGTAACGGGCCCCAAGCAGCCGTCCGCGGTGAAGGGATCCTTCGCTGGTGGCACCTGGATCGCCCTGATCGCCGGTGCACTGCTGCTCATTGTGCTGCTGGTGTTTATCATGCAAAACCAGGATCAAGTGGATTTGGTGCTGTTTGCCTGGAATTTCCGGTTCCCGGCCGGAATCGGTTTCTTGTTGGCCGCCATCGGTGGGGCGCTCATTATGGCGTTGGTGGGTGGTGTGCGGATGTTCCAGCTGCGCCGTCAAATCATTAAAACTAACAAGAACCTTGTCGAAGTCGCCAGCCTTGCCCACGCCACCGACGAAGAGTCCGGTAAGGAAATCACCCGATAAGCCGCTCCGGCGCCCCCGACGATTCGGGGCACCAGGCTGGCAGTTCAGGACTTATATTGTGGCAGGCTACTCCCCCATGCCGGTGCAAGCATGGGGCTACCGATAGTAAGCGTGGTTAGTACCCCGCCATGAATGTTCCCGCTATAGTGCAATGACCGAAAGCACCAGCCAGGTCACCATGGCTGAGGGCAGCATGCCGTCGAGTCGATCCATGACTCCCCCATGCCCAGGGACCATGTTGGACATGTCCTTGATCCCTAATTCTCGTTTAAATTGGGACTCCAATAGATCACCCAGGGTGGCGCACACCGCCAGCCCGAACCCTAAAAGTACTCCCCACCACCAGTCGTAATACAGGAGGTTGCCCACCATGAGTGCCCCCACAACGGCGCTGGAGATGGTGGATCCGGCGAAGCCTTCCCAGGATTTTTTTGGGGCTGACTGTGGGCGCCATGGGGTGGGATCCGAACATTACCCCGGCAATGTATCCGCCGGTGTCGGAGGCGATGACGCACAGCATGAATGTGATGATGAACATGGATCCGGGCACGTCGTCATGCCCGCGCAGCAAACTCATCATGGCGGCGAAACTGCCGAACAGGGGAATCCACGTCAGTATAAACACTCCCATGGAAGTGTCACGCACATAATTTTTCGGCCCTTGCTTCCCCTGTTTTTCCGACTGGTCCGGCTGGGCAGATGCCCCAGAATCTAAGCTTTGCTGCGGGTGGCGTTGTTCCGCGGCCGGCCCGGCATAAAACAGTCGGGAAAACATAAGCAGCAGCACGGCGGCAACAAAGCCGGACACCAACCCGGTCGTGCCAAACGGCCACGAAAGCCACAGCATCAACTGTCCACCGAAAAGCAGGCACCAACGTTGCACCACATAACCAGCCTCGGTGACTCGGGTGATGACTTCCCACTGCCCTAACAATATGGCGAGCGCCACCAGCGGGTACCAGCCGAAGGGGATGACGAAGATAGCGAGAAGCACGATGGTAAACAGACCAATGCCCACCGGAATGGCGGCCTTCAAATCACGGCCGGCCGAATTTTTGGGCTTGGGTATATGGGGTGGGGTTTTTCTTCATCGTGCTCCACGTCTATTGGGGTATGGCTCATAACCCGTTGGGGTTTGGCGTTGGTGCTGTGTGGCGGCTACCGCCATGGGCAAAGGGTTTCTAGCAAAGAATCCCCAGGATTGTGTGCTCATCCCTGGGGATCACGCATGCAATAATTATGCAGCAATCATGCGGTAATACATGGTGACAGCAGGCAAGCGTAAGCAGTTCATCACGCTTACCTGTGCTTACACTTCCATGAGTTCCGCTTCTTTTTCTGTACCACTTCATCGACGGCGGCCACATATTTTTGGGTGATCTTATCAAGCTCTTTTTCGGCGGCCTGCACTTCGTCTTCACCAGCATCGCCATCCTTGTTGATTTTTCTTCAGCTGGTCCATGCCCTTGCGGCGCACATTGCGGATGGCGATTTTACCGTCCTCACCTTTGGACTTGGCGAGCTTTACCATGTCGCGGCGGCGTTCCTCGGTCAGCTGGGGGATGGTCACGCGCAGCACCTGACCGTCGTTGGTGGGGTTGACGCCCAGGTCCGAGTTGCGGATCGCGTTTTCGATCACGCCCATCATGGACATTTCGTAGGGTTTGATGAGCATCATGCGGGCTTCTGGCACCGACACTGTGGCCATTTGGGTGATGGGGGTGGGCACGCCATAATAATCGGCAACCACCGCGTTGAACATGGCGGGGTTGGCCCGGCCGGTACGAATGGTGGTGAGTTCTTCGCGGGTGCGGTCCACGGTGGTACTCATGTGTTCTTCGCATTCCAGCAAAATTTCGTCGATCATGGTGAATTCCTTTATATGAAGCAGGTTGAAATGGGCAGGTTGACGTGTGTCTTCCTTCATTTAGGCTAGCAACAAGCGTAGGCAAGCAGAAATTATCACAGCCCACCTAAGGCATAAGATTTGCTACTATCTTGTGCTTGTCGACGCTACCGGTCGGCTAGGATTGCACCAGTGTGCCGATCTGCGCCCCCGAGCAGGCTCGGGCAATGTTGCCTTCTTCTAAAAGATTGAACACAAGAATCGGCATGTTATTGTCCATACACAGCGAAAACGCCGTGGCGTCGGCCACCCGCAAGCCCCGTTCGATGACTTCCCGCGGTGTGATGTCGGAGAAAAATTCCGCATCCGGGTTGGTGCGGGGATCATCGGAGTACACGCCATCGACGGCTTTGGCCATGAGCAGTACTTCACAGTCGATTTCCAGGGCACGTTGCGCCGCGGTGGTGTCGGTGGAAAAGTACGGCATGCCCATGCCGGCGCCGAAAATGACCACGCGTCCTTTTTCCAGGTGGCGTTTCGCCCGCAACGGCAGGTAGGGTTCAGCCACCTGTGCCATGTTGATGGCGGTTTGTACCCGGCAGTCTATGCCTTCTTGTTCTAGGAAGTCTTGCAGCGCCAAACAGTTCATGACCGTGCCGAGCATGCCCATGTAGTCGGACCGGTTCCGATCCAACCCGCGTTGTTGCAATTGTGCGCCGCGGAAGAAGTTACCGCCGCCAATAACAACCGCCACCTGCACCCCATCGCGGGCCACGCTGGCTATTTGTCGTGCCACATTAGAAACCACATCGGGGTCAATACCTACCGACCCGCCGCCGAACATTTCACCTCCCAGTTTCAGCATTACACGTTGGTAACCACCGGAGCGTTTGGTGAGATTATCGGTCATTGGTGTATCTATACCTTCCCATTGCTATGAGCTTGTCGACGACCCCAAAGTCTACCCGCTATAGGGGCACATTACCCACATGCTGTGCCGGCTTGAGTCGTCGAAAAGCGAAAAAATACCCCCATGTAGTGCATGGGGGTGGTGGTGTCGGCGCTTAGCTTTTGGCCGACTTCGAACCGAACGAACCCGGTCAGGGTTGCGCCGGCGGCATCCATGAGCTGCTTCACGGACTTCTTGCTGTCGGCAACCGACGGCTGTTCCAGCAGCACGATGTCCTTGTAGAAGCCGTTCAGGCGACCCTCAACGATCTTCGGAATGGCCTGCTCGGGCTTGCCTTCCTGGCGGGTGATTTCTTCCGCAATGGCGCGTTCCTTGTCCACAACCTCGGCCGGGACGTCTTCGCGGGTCAGGTAGCGGGCCTTCAGGGCAGCAACCTGCAGTGCGGCATTGTGGGCGGCAGCCTCGGCATCGGCACCGTCACCTTTGTAGGCCACGAGCACGCCCACTGCGGGGGGCAGGCCGGCGGCACGCTGGTGCAGATACACGGACACATGCTCGCCTTCGAGGGTGGCAACGCGACGCAGCTGCATTTTCTCGCCAATCTTGGCGGACAGCTCCAGGATGGCCTCGCCGGCGGGCTTGCCATCAACCTCAACGGCAGCAAGCTCTTCCGGGGTGTTAGCCTTGGCCGCTGCGGCGGCATCGGCGACTTTCTGGGCGAATTCAATGAATTCGGCGCTCTTCGCCACGAAATCGGTTTCGGCGTTGACTTCAACCAGGGTGGTGCCGGACACGGCAACCAAACCTTCTAGGGCATTGCGCTCAGCGCGCTTGCCCACGTCTTTAGCGCCTTTGATGCGCAGGATTTCGACGGCCTTGTCAAAGTCACCATCGGTCTCGACCAATGCTTTCTTGCAGTCGCTCATGCCGGCGCCGGTGACCTCGCGGAGCTTCTTAACATCTGCTGCGGTGAAATTCGCCATGGTAGGGGCGATCCTCCTCGGTAAATGGGGATGGGAAAATTATGGGGTATGGGCATTGAAGCCCTCAACAACAATGTCGTGATGAGGGCTTCGCGGCTTATCTTACCGAATATTATTCGGCGGGGGTTGCCTTGTCCTCGGTAGCTTTCGCTTCGGCGGCGACCTCAGCGGGGGCCTCAACCTTAGCTGCAACCTCGGCAGGTGCTTCAACCTTGGCAGCAACCTCGGCGGGTGCCTCGACCTTGGCGGCAACCTCAACGGCTTCTTCCCGCTGCGAATCGCCGGCAGCATCCTTGGCGGCAGCCAAAGCGCGCTCTTCCCGAGCCTTCTTGCCTTCGATCACGGCAGCGGAGATCACGCGGGTCAGCACGGCAATGGAGCGAATAGCATCGTCGTTGCCGGGAACCGGGTAGTTGACCACATCGGGGTCACAGTTGGTGTCAAGAATGGCCACCACGGGAATGTTCAGCTTGTGTGCCTCATTGACGGCAATGTGTTCCTTGTTAGTGTCGACAACCCACAGGGCAGACGGAACCTTATGCATCTCGGCAATACCGCCGAGCACCCGCTCCAGCTTGGTGCGTTCCCGGGTCAGCATGAGGATTTCCTTCTTGGTGCGCCCCTCAAAACCGCCCTCAGACTCCATTGCCTGCAATTCCTTCATGCGGTGCAGACGCTTCGACACGGTCTGGAAGTTGGTGAGCATGCCGCCCAACCACCGGTGGTTCACATAAGGCATGCCAATACGCTTGGCCTCTGCCTGGATGGGTTCCTGGGCCTGCTTCTTGGTGCCGACATACAAAATGGTGCCGCCGTGGGCGACGGTTTCCTTGACGAACTCGAAAGCCTCATCAATGTAGGTGAGGGTTTGTTGCAGGTCAATGATGTAGATGCCGTTGCGTTCGGTGAAGATGAAGCGGCGCATCTTCGGGTTCCAACGGCGGGTCTGGTGGCCGAAGTGCACACCAGAGTCCAGAAGCTCGCGCATGGTAACGACTGCCATGATGATGCTTCCTTTCTGCATTTTCAAGAGTTTTGGTTATGGAAATCGTGTGGGTTTTGCCCACACCCTAGCGACCAACACCGCCTGAAACACCACAATGATGTGGACCATGTTTCGAGGATTTCGGCACCTTCAACCCCCACCATGACTCCCCTGGGGACGATGAGAGCGCGGGTTCGTGATCGCGCGTATTTTTGGTACATGCATCGGGGTTGCCACGGGGGTACCGCAGCTACGAATGACACACCACCAGCGAGTCATCGTAGTCTTTTCTCCCCACGAAAACAAATGTATACCGCCAGCTATATTGAGCTTTACGACGCCCCAGCGCCGCACACCCTCATACCCTCACCATAAAAAGTTATCCACAGGCCCACGCCACAATCGCACCAGAAGCATGCTTCTACCCCACCCGTACCGGTTTCCACAGGCGGTTTTCTAGTTGTTGGCGGTGGCGCCAAAACCAAGGTGAGCCTGGAGGCATGACCCCGCAACACATGACCTTTGATGGGACGCACCTGGCCACCGTACGATGCTGCCGATTGCTCCCACCGTTTCTCTTCCTACTGTTCATAGTCGCACTCATGGTGGTAGCCACTCCCCCACCTGCCGCCGCCGACCCCGGCCGCCCACAAATCACACGACCCACGCATCCTGCCTCACCACACATCGACCGCCCCACGGGGTTCACCAATCCAGTGACCCGCCCTGCCTAGGCCCAATCGTGTGCTGCGCACCTTCAATAAACCGGCAAAAACTGGCTGCCCGGCCACCGCGGCGTGGATCTGGAGGCCGCCCCCAACAACCCGATTTATGCCGCAGGTGACGGAACCGTCATCTACGCTGGGACCCTGGCCGGCATCCCCACCGTCTCAATCGAACACCCAGGAGGATTGCGCACCACGTACCAGCCGGTGCTGCCCCTCGTCGCGGTGGGTGACACCGTGACCAGGCAGCAACCCATTGGCACGCTCGCGCCGGGCGGCACCCACGGCTACCCGGGATTACAGTGGGGCGCCAAATTCGGGGCGGACGACTACATCAACCCGTTGACCCTGTTGCCGGCACCGGCGATTCGCCTCAAGCCCCCACCGAGCGCTTAGGCCCTAGGATGCGCCTGGTTATATGCCTGCTTTAACCGGTTGGTACTCACGTGGGTATAGATCTGGGTGGTTTGCAGCGAGGAATGGCCGAGGAGTTCCTGCACGACCCGCAGGTCAGCGCCGCCATCGAGCATGTGTGTTGCCGCACTGTGCCGCAGGGAGTGCGGGCCCAGGCCCTCGACGCCAAGCTGTTTGCCGGCCCGCGCCACCACGGTGCGCACCATTCGAGGATCAATCCGTCCGCCCCGGGCCCCGAGAAATAGGGCGTTGTGGGCCGGTTTTTTCGGGTTGAGCAGGTGGGGGCGGCCATGGTCGCGCCACGCCTTGAGCGCGGAAGCGGCAGGGTCCCCAAAGGGGACGACACGTTGTTTATTGCCCTTCCCGGTGACCTTGACGGTGTTTCGGGAATAGTTCACGTCCGCAAGATCAATGCCGCAAAGCTCGGACACCCGGATGCCGGTCGCGTATAGAAGTTCCAGCATGGCGGTGTCCCGCAAATATTCCGGTTCCGTGGTCGCTTGCGACGACACCATCAGGGTTTTAGCTGCGGTAGGTGTGACCACCGTGGGCAGCGACCGGCCCGACTTGGGCACCGCCAGGCGAGCCGCCACATCAGTGTCGAGGTAGCCTTGGCGCTCACACCAGCTGCTGAAGCTCCGTGCCGCGGCCGCCCGGCGCGCAATGGTGGCGCGGGATTTACCGGCATCGACGGCGGCACCGAGCCAGGCCCGAAGATTCGCCAGAGTGAAGTCTTCGAATGTGTGTGCGTGTTGGCAGAAGTCGGTGAGGTCGCTGCGGTAGCCGGCAACAGTGGCTGGGGAACGCCCCACGACCAGGTGAAGGTGTTCGGCAAAATCGGCGATGGCCTCCTGTAGCTGCGTCGATGCTGCCGGCTCCGGTGTGGCGGCCGGTGTTATTGTTTGGTTTTGTGTTGGAAACGACGAAAACGGAGCACCCGTGTGTGGTTGCTCCGTTTTCGTATCTGACTCACCCATAGTGCATAACCCTAGTGCCTGGGATGCCTTGTTGAGGGGATCACCGCGGCTTTTCTCGTCTTAAAGAACCAGCCCTGAACTTCAAGAAGAGATTTACTTAGGCTTGCCTATCCCACTTTAAAGTGCGTCGTTCGTTTATGCAACCCTTACCTCAAACTTTTTATGGATTTGGGTGCCGTGGGGCGCGAACGAAACCGCAAGCGTTAAGGAAAACCGGTGGTGACCAGCAGCACAGCAACCACCACACCAATATATGACTTATGCCACAATCATGGTGTTGCGGTATCTCCCCACCGGACCGCCCCGGCCACTGTTTCTGGTTACCCGACTCCCGCATGCGCCTCGTGGGTATCGGGAGAAACTGCTCGCTGCCAGGCGTTTCCGATCTCGCTCCACCAGTCCTTGCTGTGCCAGCGACAGGAGCAGGTGCACGGTGAGCCCAATGGTCAGGCCTGCGTCGTGCGCAAGCTGGTCGGTGGGGATGGGCCGGGGACCGGTGGCGTCGTAAATGCGCATTTCATTCCGCGATAATTTTTGCACTGGGGTGGCGGCGAATTGCATTTCGTATTGTTCGCCCACGTCAATGTCGCCGATTTTGGCGAGGAGTTGGCGGACCTCGTCGGCGGAGCACACCATGGCCGCATCGCCGTTTCGGATGCGCTCGTGGCAGCCCAGGGACTGGGCGGTGGTGATGGGCCCGGGCACTGCCATGGTGATTTTTCCGAAGGCTGCGGCCCAGCTTAGGGTGTTGAGGGCGCCGGACCGCCAGGCAGCTTCGATGATGACGGTGCCGGAGCTGAGGGCGGCAATGAGTCGGTTTCGGGTGAGGAACCGGTGTCGTTGCGGGGTGGCGCCGGGCGGGTATTCGCTGACCAGGGCCCCATTGTGTTGAGCAATGGTGGTGAGCATGTCGTGGTTGCGGCGGGGGTACGGCCGGTCGAGTCCGCAGGCTTGCACGGCGATGGTTGTTCCGCCGCGGGCCAGCACCTCGGTGTGGGCGGCGCTGTCGATGCCGAAGGCACCCCAGAAATGATGGTCCAGTGGTGGTCGATGAGGCCGGCGCTAATGAGTCGGGCTGCGTGGGAACCATAGTTGCTGGCGGCGCGGGATCCCACGATGGACACGGCCTGGGCGCAGAGTTGCCGCAGGTTGCTGCCGCGCACCCACAGGGCGTGGGGTGGTACGGCGTCTTCCTGGTAGCTGCGCAGGGTGTCGCTTTTGCCGCTGGCGGCGAATCTGAAGGCGGCGTCGAGGGGTTCAGCGGGCCATTCGGGGTCGTCAGGGGTGACGAGTCTGCCGCCGATGGCGGCCATGGTTGCGAGGTCGGCTTTGGCCCGATCGTCCTGGTAGCGGGTGTGGGTGCGGGCGAGAATGTCGCCGAGCCAGGATTCGCGGCGGCGAATGCCCCGGGCAATAGCCTCGGGGTCGCGCCCGTTGGCAAGCAGGTTGGTGAGTTCCCGGCTGGGGCCTTCGAATACGCGCGATAGGTACGCCCACGCTTTTCGACGCTCATCTATAGGCGGCTGCGGGTTGGTCATAGTAGGTCTTCTCCTCTCAGGTCTAGTGCCTGTGCTATGTGGTCCAGGGTGGGGGTGGGGTCGCCGGTCAAGTCGGCCAGGGTCCAGGCGAGTTTCAGCACCCGGTCAACCCCGCGTTGGGTGATGTTTCCCATCATCAGGTAGCTGGCGAGCATGGCCATGCCGGCCTCGTCGGCGGGGAATTCTCGGCGCAGGACGCAGGGGTCCAGGGCGGCGGTGGTGATTTCGCCGTATCCGGCCTGCTGCCAGCGCCATCGGGCGCGGGCCCGGGCTTGGGCGACTCGTTCGGCTATGCAGCGGGAGGGTTCGCAGGCGGTATCGCCGGTGACTAATGGCCCCTTAGTGTGGGTGCGGCTGAAAATATCGATGCGGTCCCGGAGCGGTCCGGAAAGGTTGGTGAGGTATTTTGCCCGTACGGTTGCGGGGCAGGTGCAGGCTTCTGGGGTTTCGGCGGCGCACCGGCAGGGGTTGGCGGCCATCACCAGTTGAAATCGGGCCGGAAACGTGAAGGTGCGGTGGGCCCGGTGGATTCGCACCTGGCCGTTTTTCCATGGGTATGCGTAGTGAGTCTAGGATTTTTGCCGGTATTTCCGATACTTCGTCGAGGAAGAGCACACCGTTGTGTGCCAGGCTGACGGCGCCGGGTTTGGGGGTTCCGGACCCGCCGCCGAGGAGGGCTGCCGCACTAATGGAGTGGTGGGGTGCTATATAGGGTGCGGTGGTAATGACATGGTCGATGGTGGTTCCGGCTATGGAGTGCACGACGGTGGATTCCACCTGTTCCGCCTGGGTCAGTGGCGGGAGCAGGGTGGGGATGCGTTCGGCAATCATGGACTTGCCGGAGCCGCGGGGGCCGATGAGCAGGAGATTATGGCCGCCGGCTGCGGCCACTTCCGCGGCGAATTTTTGCCTCGTGTTGGCCGGGCCACCTGGTTCATGTCGAGATGCCTGTTGGTGTGGTGTGCCGCAGGTGGCTGGCCTGGGGTGATGTGGGCGAGTTCCGCCCGCCCATAGGTCCAGTCAATGATGTGGGTGATGGAGGTGGCGGTGAACACATCAATTCCGGGGCAGAGGAGGGCTTCGTGGGCGTTTCCTTCCGGGATGATGACGGTTTCCACCCCGGCGGCGCTGGCCGCCAGGATGGCGGGCAGGATGCCAGGCACGGCCCGGAGGCGACCATCGAATCCGATTTCGCCAAGCACCATGGTGTTGGCAAGGCTGGTGCGCACCCGGGCATCGGGGTGGGTTGCGGAGAGAATAGCGACGGCGATGGCGGCGTCGAAGTGGGAGCCGGTTTTGGGAACATCGCTGGGGAGGAGGCTCACCATGACCTTCGTTTTGGGCCAGGGAAGCTGGGAATTTTTGGGCGGCGATTTTAATGCGGTCCCGGGCCTGGTTGACCGCCGCGGAGGCGAGGCCCACGATGTGGGTTCCGGGGAGGCCGGCACCGATGTTGGCTTCTACCTCAACGAGTTGGGCGGCAACACCGTTGAGGGTCACACTGAGGGTTTTAGCGAGCGCCATCGTCAACCCCAATGTAGCGTTGTACGCTGGCCAAACCGGTGGGGTCGAGGTATATGGCCACCACGTCGAACCGTACTTCGGACCATGGGACGTGGCGTTCGGTGAGCCACCGGTAGGCGGCCCGGTGCATGCGGTGGAGTTTGCGTGGGGTCACGGCCTCGGCAATACCGAAGTCCAGGGTGGTGCGGGTTTTTCACTTCGATGAAAAACGATGGTGCCGTTGGGGTCGGGGGCGCGGGCGATGAGGTCGAGTTCGCCCACGGGATAGCGCACGTTGTGGGCGAGAATCCGGTAGCCTTTCGTCACGGTAGAACCGGGCGGCGGTGGCTTCGCCAAGGTCACCGACTCGGCGGGCGAGATGACTGCGGTATGCCCGATTGGTGCTTCCGGGTTGCCGCCGGGGTCGGGGTTTCGGTGGCGTGGCGGATGGTTCCGGGGTTTGTTGGAGGGGCTGGTTCATGGGGCACCGCTGCTTTCTTGGGGGTGGGGATGGCTAATCCCCACCCCTGCTCGCTCCGCAGCGGTGTGTCGAGGAATTGGCGAAAAAATTATGCCCCTGTGGATAACTTTTTTCAGCAGGTGTGCCAAGCTGGGGTTTTCGTAGCGGTTGCGGAAACCGGGGGCATCTATTCTACTCCGGTATGATGAGATCCGGCTTGTCGAGTTCTTCGATATTCACATCCTTGTAGGTGATGACTCGCACATAGCGGACAAACCGGACCGAACGATACATGTCCCACACCCACGCATCGGACATGCGCACTTCATAGTAGACGTCGTTTCCTTGGGTGTGAGGTATGAGTTCTACGGCGTTTGCCAGGTAGAAGCGACGTTCGGTTTCTACCACATACGAGAATTGGCTCACCACATCCCGATATTCCCGGTAGAGGGAGAGTTCTACTTCTGCTTCGTAGTTTTCGAGTTCCTCGGCGCTCATTGCTGGTTATCCCACCTTGTTTTTTAGAATAAAAACTGTTCGCCACCCGCGGTGGTGTGTGCCTCACCTGGGGTTGGTTTTTGGGTGTGTGTTGGTGTCTGCCCTAACCACTCCGAATGTGCGGCGGCTACATTTGCATAACTATAACGATGAACCGGGCTTGCTCCGTAACGGCGCACCGCAGTCATGTGCACCTTCGTGCCGTACCCCTTGTGGCTACCGAATTCGTAGCGGGGGTAGGTTTCGGCAAGTTCCGCCATGACCAGATCGCGGGCGTGTTTGGCCAGCACAGAGGCGGCGGAAATACAGCGGGCTGCGGCGTCGCCGCCGATGATGGGCAGGTAGCTGCAGGCGAAACCGTCGACTTTGAGGGCGTCGGTAAGCACATACCCGGGTTGTACATCCAATAATGCCACCGCCCGCCGCATACCGAACACATTGGCGTGTTGGATGCCGTATTGGTCAATGTCAGCCGCGGAAATGTGAAGAATGGACCAGGCCACCGCGTGGTGTTGAATAAGCGGGAAAAGCGCAGCCCGGGTGGCCGCCGATAGTTTTTTCGAATCCGTGAGCCGGGAAAGCGCGGCCAATGGTTGCGGCGGCAAAATGCAGGCGGCGATGGTGATGGGTCCGGCGCAGGCCCCGCGGCCGGCCTCATCCACGCCGGCAACCGGGCCAAGCCCGGCTTGGTGCAGCGCTACTTCGAAGGTGCGTTGGTGTTTGAGAACACGCATGGTTGCTTATGGTTACTCTGATCCGTCATACCTTGGGGCGTCGACAAGCAACACGACATCAGCCTTGAATGTTGGGGTCGGCGACGCTCCCAATGTGGTTGAACGGCAGAATGATCCACTGCACTTTGCCTTTCACGTTTTCCAATGGGATGGTGCCCTGATATTCGTCACCCAGGTGGTAGCGGGAGTCGGAGGAGTTGGTGCGGTTATCACCCATCATAAAGAGCCGCCCCTGGGGCACGGTGACGGGCCCGAAATAATTGCCGCCACACGCATCGGAACCCGCCCTATGGTCGATAGGGTTTTGCGGCGGGTTCAGGATATAGGAGTCGTCTACTTTCTTACCGTTCACCATGATTCCGGGGTCGCCCTGTAAGCATTGAACGGTTTGACCACCCGTGGCGATCACCCGTTTCACCAGGTTGTTCTCCCCCGGCGCGGCGAATCCCAGCCAGGTGCCCACGGTTTCAACACCACGCATGATGGGGTTGGTGGCGTAGTGGGGAACGAAGCTGGCATTCCATGAGGGGGTGCCTTCGAACACAATGACGTCTCCGGGTTTGGGGTCGCTGAATCGGTAGGTGATTTTTTCGACGACGATTCGGTCGCCCACGCAGCCGGTACAGCCGTGCAGTGTGGGTTCCATGGAGGAGCTGGGAATCAAGTAGAGTCGCCCAACGAAGGTTTGGAGCAGCGACATGAAGATAACGGTGATGAGTATTACCACGGGGATTTTCGATGTACCAGGGAGTGGGTTTTTTCTCTGGTTTTTCCGCGGTTTTGTCTCTGGTTTTTCGCCGTTTCGCGCCGATTTCCGGTCAGATTTTGCGCTGGTTTCTTCACTGGTTTCCACAGCATGTGACGGGGAAGCGTCAGTGGTTTCTTCGTTGTTGTCGGAGCTTTCCTGCTGATTCACAAGGACTGAGCTTAGCAGGGTTAAGTGTTGCGCTGCGAGTTCGTTATGTATTCCTACCCACGGTTGTCGGCGGTGGAATGGGGAGGGGTTTATCACCAAAGTTTTATAGAACACACAGTCACATCATGGGTGCCACTCATACACTGAGAGGATAGTAAATTTGGTATCAGCTGAGCGATATTTTTTCCGCAGAAGGGCTATGTATGCTGGAGTTTGTTGAGGTGCCGCAGCGGTATGTTGTGGGGGTGCGACGTCAGGTTTCCGCCGAGGAGTTATCCGACTTGCACGAACATGCGTTCAATGAGACCGCGGAGGTGTTGGCGCAGGCTCAGGCCCAACCGGGCACGTCGTGTTGCTACTTTTTTGCGGCTACCCCTCAGGTGGATTTGTTGGCCGGTTTTGAGGTTCCGGTAGAGCAGGTGGCCCAGGTGCAGGAGGCTGCTACGGCACGGGGGTTGGCGATTCACCGGTTCCCGCCGAGCGCTGCGGCGAAGGCTGTGCATAATGATTCTTATGAGTCGTTGTCGGATGCGCGGCAGGCGTTTACCGCGGAGGTTGCGCAGGTGCCGAGCGAGCACCCGGATGGAGCGTTGGTGCCGATTTCGTGGGAGGAATATGTGAGCGTGCCTTCCGATGATGGTTCGTCGGCAGGCTATGTGACGGAGTTATACCGATCATTGCCATAGGGGCAAACAGAAAACCCCACCACCATTGATAGTCCAAGGCGATGGGGTGAGTGGCTGGCGCCGTAAAAAAATTAACGCTTTTCCTTGATCTTGGCTGCCTTGCCGCGCAGGTCGCGCAGGTAGTACAGCTAGCGCGCCGGACTTTACCGCGGGACACTACCTCAATCTTGTCGATGTTGGGGCTGTGCACCGGAAGGTGCGTTCCACGCCGATGCCGAAGGAGATTTTTCCGGACGGTGAAGGTTTCCGAACACCACTGCCCTGGCGGCGGATGACAACGCCCTTGAAGACCTGGATACGCGACTTGGTACCTTCGATCACTTTAACGTGCACGTTGAGGGTGTCGCCCGGGTAGAATGTGGGAATATCGTCGCGCAATGAGGCTGCATCAACTTTGTCAAGAATGTTCATGTTTGGAAATACCTTTTCTTTTTGGGACAGAGGATTCTAGCGGCGCTTTCACCGGCCGATTCGTGTCCGCGACATGGCGTGATGGCTGGTGGAACCAGACAACTGGCCCGATATGACATATGCATGCTGCCAGTGCCAAACTTGCTTTGCGACGCCCTTACGTCGGCGGCACCTGGGTTTATGGGAATGCTAGCCCATATGGCAGGGTGGCGAACACGAGGAGGCTGTAGCCGATTTCTGGCATGCCAATGTTGCGGGGCCGCCAGGGAACGCCGCGGCGTTTCGCCAGCAGCGGCATGGCGATGGCCCGGCCGGTGAGGAGCACCCACACCAGCACGTGGGTCCAGTAGTTGTAGCCTTGTACCGCCAGTGCCGCCATGGCGAGGACCACGACCACGTGCACGGTGATGGAGCCGACGAACCAGGGGGTGGAATTGCGTTCTCTGATGACAGTTTTTACGAAGGGGACGGTGGTGGCGAAGTAGGTGGTAAGCAGGGCACACAAATACCAGCCCTTGGGCGCGATGGCGTCGGCCGCAAACCAGGGGTGGGGTATGTCCACGTTGATGGCGAGCGGAAGCACAAGGCAGGCAGCAGCAATGGCGACGAGTCGGGCGAGGAGCGAGCGTTCTTTTTTGGCCCAGGATAGGTAGAACGATGCGACGATGAGGGGAAGGTAGACGAGCCCCCACCACAGTAGGTGGGGTGCGCCGATGATGAGTATGAGGCTAAATACCGCAGCAATGGCGCCGTAGGTGATGAGCGCCGGCAGGTAGCGGGGCTTGTACCGGAATTTGAGCCATTTTTCCGCCACGGCGAAAAAGAAAAATCCGCTGGTCCAGGCGATAACAAGCATGCCGTGAAGCCAGGTGAGGGCGGGTGCGGACCAAAGTCCGAGGATGAGGGGACGAATCCATGGCCCAGGAGCCGTGTTGGTCGGTAACCCACCCGTTTTTAACTATGTTGTGAGAGCGGCGGCGAGAAGTCATACCTATGAACTATAGCCAACCACCACCAAAAGTATGAAGTGGCTTACCGCCCAAAGCCGGCTTTCTTCAGGGCGTCGGCCATTGCGCCTTGCGGGGCAGCTTTATTGCCGCCCCGACGATCGCCACGACGGTCCGCCTGACGATCTGTGCGGCGGCGACCCTGCCCACTCCCCCGCTGGTCACCGCCGCGTTTCCGGGTGGCGGGTTGGCCGGGTTCGTCGTCAAGCCGCATGGAGAGGCCGATGCGGTGGCGTTCCACATCAACATCCATGACTTTCACTTTCACCACCTGCCCGGAGCGAACAATGTCGTGCGGGTCAGACACGTATTTGTTGGCCAGGGCAGACACATGCACCAGACCATCGTGGTGCACCCCACGTCGACGAATGCGCCGAATGCGGCCACATTGGTGACAGTTCCTCCAGGATCATGCCGGGGGTGAGGTCGGAAAGCTTTTCGACGCCTTCCTTGAAGGTCGCGGTGGTGAATTCGGGGCGGGGGTCGCGCCCAGGTTTGTCCAGTTCGGCGAGGATGTCAGTGATGGTGGGAATACCGAAGGTGTCGTCGGCAAAGTCTGTGGGCTTGAGCCGGGACAAGACCGCGGTATTGCCGATCAGGTCGGCCACGCCCAGGCCGGTGGATTCGGCGATGCGGCGCACCACCGGGTAGGCCTCGGGGTGAACCGCAGAAGCGTCGAGCGGGTCGCTACCGCCGGTGATACGGAGGAATCCGGCGCACTGTTCGAAGGCCTTTGGCCCCAGGCGGGGCACGTGTTTCAGGCCGGCCCGGTTGGCGAACACCCCATTGGTGTCCCGGTAGGTGACAATGTTGTGGGCGATGGTGTTGGTGATGCCGGCAACCCGAGCCAGGAGGGGCACGGATGCGGTATTGAGGTCCACGCCCACGGCGTTGACGGCGTCCTCGACCACGGCGTCAAGGGTTTTCGCCAAGGCGGTTTGGTTCACATCATGCTGGTATTGGCCCACCCCAATGGCCTTGGGGTCGATCTTCACCAACTCGGCAAGGGGATCTTGGAGGCGGCGGGCGATAGAAACCGCGCCCCGGAGGGACACATCCATGTCGGGGAATTCGGCGGCCGCGATCTCAGAGGCGGAGTACACGGAGGCCCCGGATTCACTGACCACGACGGGCGTGGGTCGGGCGCCGCCAGCCTGGCAATGAGGTTGGCGACCTCGCCGGCGAGCTTTTCGGTTTCCCCGGCTGGCGGTACCATTGCCGATGGCGATGAGGTCCACATGGTGGGTGGCACATTCGTGGGCGAGGGCCTGCACCGCATGAGACCACTGGTTTTGGGGCTGGTGGGGGTGCACGATGAGGGTGCTGAGCACCTTGCCGGTGCCGTCAACTGTGGCGCATTTGACGCCGTTGCGGTAGCCAGGGTCCAGCCCCAGGGTGGCGCGTTGGCCGGCGGGGGCGGCGAGCAGCACATCCTTCAGGTTGCGGGCGAAGACTTCGAGGGCGGCCTCCTCGGCGGTTTCCTTCAGCCGCATGCGAATGTCCAGGCCGGAGGAAATATAGAGCTTGGTTTTCCACCCCCACCGGATGGCGTCCGCCAGCCACGAAGACGACGTATCCAGTTCGAACTGGTTGGCGATTATGCCGCAATAATGGTCGTCGTCACCAGCATTAAGGTTAAGGTGTAAAACGCCTTCTTTCTCGCCCCGGAATAGGGCGAGAATCCGGTGAGACGGCAGGGAGGTGAACGGCTCGGCGAAGCTGAAATAGTCGGTGAACTTCGCCCCATCCTGCTCCTTGCCCTCAACAACCTGGCTTTCCATGCTGCCGGTGCTATACATGGTTTCCCGGAGCTCCCCCACCAAGTTGGCGTCGAGGGCAAACCGGTCGATGAGAATAGCGCGGGCACCATCGAGGGCCTTCTTCGGGTCCTCAAACCCGGCGCACACATAGGCTTCGGCCGCCGCCACAGGATCACCATGGGGCTCGGCAATAAGCCTGTCGAGCAGCGGCTCCAGGCCAGCCTCCCGGGCCGCATCGGCCTTGGTTTTCCGGCGCTTCTTGTAGGGAAGATACAGGTCCTCCAGGCGGGCCTTAGTGTCGCAGGCCAGAATGAGGGCCTTCAGTTCGTCGGTGAGCTTGCCCTGCTCCTCGATGGCGGCCAGGATGGTTTGCTTCCGGTCCGCCAGCTCAGTGAGATACGTAGCACGCTCCTCAATGGTGCGCAGTTGGGTGTCGTCGAGACCACCGGTGGCTTCTTTCCGATACCTGGCAATGAAGGGGACGGTGTTTCCCTCGGCAATAAGCCCAAGGGCCGCAAGAACATTGGCTTCGGGTACGTGTAATTCGGTGGCAATATGCGCGGCAATGTAGGGTGCGGTACTCGCTAAACTCATTGCTCGAAGTTTAGTAGATGTTCGACCACCATGGCGGCAGGCGGTATCGTGCCGAAGGTTGGCGTCGTCAAGCTTGGCGTGAAGCTTAAGCGGCGGAAAGATGTGGCGGAAAAGACTTTAGGTATTATTTCACTAAGTCACAGTTGTTCACCGCTGTGCTTTCACATTCAATTGGGGGATTTTAAGACAGAAATCCCACAAATCATGGCACTATGTAAACCATGAGCATTGTTGCGCGTACTATCAGCAATCGTCGTTTAGAAGAAAAATCAGCAATCCTTAAGCTGCTTCGTAGCCCACTTATGCCCGTTGTACTGGGGTTTGTTGCTGAACACTTTCCTCCTAGCACGAAGGCCCGGTCGGCCATTGAAATCTATGACCTCCTCGATGCCGACCTCAAAATGCTTCGCGCAGAAGGCTTGGAATTACCGCACGACCCCCAAACCTACATTACGGACTGGGTAAAAGCCGGCTGGCTGGTGCGCCGCCCCGGCAATGCGGTCACGGGCGAAACCATCGAACCCAGCGCAACCACGCTCAACGCCCTGGATTCGGTAGAAAGCTGGCAGCACCCACATTCGGCAGTGTCGGCGGCCCGAATCCACTCAATCGCAGACTCGTTGGAGAACCTCTCGCGGGAATCCGACCCGGACATCAACACCCGATTGGCGCAGTTGGCGGAGGAAAAAGAGGCCTTAGAGCAGCTCATAGCCGACACCGAACGGGGGTATTTCGAGGTGCTGTCGGCGGACCAAATCTCCGAACGGGTCCTCGACGTGCTGGAGTTAGCGGGCACGATTCCCGCCGATTTCGCCCAGGTGCGCACCGAACTGGAAGAAATCAACCGCACACTGCGACGCCAACTGTTAGAGCCGGAAGACAGCCGCGGGCAGATTTTGGACGATATTTTCCGCGGAGTGGACGTCATCGCCGAATCCGACGCTGGCCGTAGATTCCGCGACTTTTATACTGCGCTGTTAGAGCACAAAAAATCGACGCCTATCGACGAGTGGATCACCAACATCCTCAACCGGGAAAGCGCCAAAGACCTCGACACCACCATTGCCGACCACCTTCGCAGGCTCTTCCAAGACCTGGAGTCGGAAGGCTACCAGGTGAGCATGCTCGCTGACGGAACTCTCCCGATCACTCCGGGACTATGTGCGCACCCAAGATTTCACCGAAAACCGCCGCATGCTCGAACTGCTCCGCGAAACCCGGGCGCTGGCGGGACGCACCATCGAACACCAACACTTGGGCCCCCTGGTGCAACTGCACGCCCCGCTGACACAGATCGGCATGAACATTCATTCCATTGACTCCCTGGAAATGAAGAACCTGGGCGAAGAAATGGTCGAAACCTGCTCGTGCCACTCGACGAAGCCCACATTGATACCGAAGCTTTGTTCGAATCGGTGCGTGCCAGTGAAATTGATTTCGAAGAGCTACGCAGCCACATTACCGGCAGTGTGGATAAACGCGGCCAGGCTACCATCGGTGATGTGTTACAGGATTATCCGGCAACTCAAGGTTTAGCCAGCGTTGTTGGACTATTGTATTTTGCCATGGCCAATGGTATCGCCTTGGAATCGTTGGAAACCGTCACCTGGGATGATAACGGCACCCCCATGCAAGCGGTCATCACCGGTTGGTTGTTCACCCACGACAATAATCTCTAACCTTAATCGAGGAAACCAGCAATAATTACAACCGGTTATTATGCGCAGCACACCACTCTCCCAGACCAGCACCCGACCACAGAAAACACGGCACTATGACTAACAACACTCCCCATAAACCACAACGATCAGAACGAGGAAGGCGAGGGCAAACACCGCAACTCTGGGGAACGCAGTTCCTTCCCGTCTCAGTCTCCCGACGAAATCGAATCCCCCGCCCCCACACGTTCACCGGGCGGATTGGCGTACACGGACCGGTATTTCGGGGCAAGAAAGCGCCACCGGCCATAATGATGCGGGCATAGTCAAGGCAGACATAGTGGAAGCGGAAATCATTGACGCCGAGGTGCTCGACGTGCAATTTGACGACGACACCACCGATGCAACCCACACCACCCACGGGTCGCGCCGGGCGCTGCATTACTCCGCCCACCCCCGCCGACACGGATGCCGACACCGCCGATGTTGCTGATAGCGAAGATAAGGTCGTTGACGATGCCGATGCCGAGGTGGAAACCACGGCGGAAGCCACGCAGGATCATACTGCTACAACGCCGGAATCGCCCGCCGGTCGACGCTTCGCTGGACCCGAAGTGGCCGAATCATCGGACCCGCTAGCCGAGGAAACCCCGGATGATGCGGCGGATACCGACGAACCGCGGAGTCGAACGACGCAACCTGATGCCCGCCGCACTAGAGCCGCAGCCGACGCTCACACCGACGAAGGCGATGACCTGGACCAAAGAGGCCGACACAACCGACCTGGAAGCGGCCCCCTGCCACCCCTACCGACAGACGCCGACGAGGATGCCGAGCCCACCACCGGATTGCAAAACCCCGGGTACGCCGGATTTGTCGGGGCGGGCTTTTGGAAACCAGGTTGCCAGCGAATATGACGACGATGATTCCGTCGAATTGTGCGACAACGACGACCCCTATGACGAGTCGGATGCCGACACCGCTGCCCCGATCCGAGAGGCACACCACACCCCTGGAGAGTCCAGGAGGAGGCCCGGAAAGCTGGTGAACTCCATTAACGCGGCCGCCCCATACGAAGACTTCGACGCCTACCCGGCCCGCGACGACTCCCCAAGACGAATCCTCGATGATGACGCGGTTGACCTGGCGGGCGAGGACATAGCGGATGGGAACCCTACCAGCGCCGACGCCGACGCCCCTGAAGCAGAACCCGAGGATGACGAGGCTGCCACGGAGGCAGAGGAGTCAGAAGCCAGCGAACCCGTATCGGCAGTGGCATCTACGGTGGCAGAAACGCTAGCGGAAGCCGACGATGCGTCCGAGGATCCGACCCGCACAACCCCCACCGATGAATCCGAGGAAGAATCGGAAGAGTCGGAAGCTTACCGGCGGAAGACGTCGACAAGCCCGAACCTGGCCAAACAACACCGGAAGAACCAGCCACGCTTGTGACTCCCCCGACCCAGCCCGCTGCCCAGGCCGCATCCCACACCACCGCAAGCGCCGCAACCGCAACCACCACCCCCGTCGAAACCGAAGAAACTTTCGATTGGCCCGAGGAAGATTATGTTCACACCAGCATTGGTGGCGACAACCTGTGGGATGCCGACGCCGGCACGCTCAGCTTCGACTCCCGGCGCGCCCTCGTCCAGCTGCTCCAGGGCCCCCTCGTGCGCGCGGAACAGCATCCCCCATTTGGAAGGCCATTCTGAGCGATGAAACCGCACTGCGGCAGCGCCTGGCCGACATGTTCCTCGATCTTGTCGTTGACGAGGACGCCGGTATTGCGTTTACCCGCATCGCTAACTCTGGTAACCCCATTCGGGTGGGCAAGGAGCGTTATGTGGACATGCCCCACGTCCTGCGGGTAAAAACCCTCACCATCATCGACACGGTTGTGTTGTTGATCTCCGCACCCGGTTGGGCCTGGCGGTACCGGGCGAACGGGTCATTGTTGACCAGGAAGAACTGCGGGAAAATGCGTCACAGTTCCGCGCATTGGACGATCGGGATGAGGCGACTTTTAATCGGCGGTTCGATGCATCATTAGACCGGATGCGCCGCGACTATAGTTTGCTGGGGGACACCGAAACCGAGGGTCGCTACGAAGTGTCACCAGCACTCAAACATATTTTCGACGCCCAGACAGTGGCGGGAATCAAAGCAGAGTTCGAAGAGCTCTTAGCCAGGGAGGAATCCAAGTGATAACGCAACCAACATACGATCGAGAAATAGTTCACGCCGATCAATGGCGGTTATCCCGGATTCAATTAGTGAACTGGGGCACGTTCGATGGCATTGTGGACATCCCGGTGTCGCGTCGAGGATTCCTCGTCACCGGCGGTTCTGGTAGCGGTAAGTCCACGCTCATTGACGCGATTTCGGCGGTGTTGGTGCCGTCAGATCGGCTGCGGTTTAATGCTGCGGCCCAACATGAGGCGCGCCGCGGCAAGGGCAGAGATCTGGTGTCGTATATTCGGGGTGCGTGGCGAACCACGGAGGACCCGGATTTAGGCATGGTGGTGGCGCAGTACCTGCGACCCAAGGCGACGTTTTCGATTATTGTGCTCACCTATTCGAATGGGATGGGCTTGTGCCGCAGCCTCACCTGCCTGTTTTATTTGAAGTCGGGTGATAATAATCCGGCGAATGTGGTGCGGCTGTTTGGGGTGTTCCCGGAGCAGGTTGTTGAGGCCCAGGCGTTTATCCCGTTTTTGGCAAAGGGCCTAGACAAGCGGGGTATTAAAAAGGAATTTTCTTCCGCAAGTTTTTTCGAGGATCACGCGCCGTTTGCGGAAATGTTCCGGCCACTATTGGGGATTTCCAGCATGGAGGCCCAACTGTTGCTGCAGCGCACCCAGTCGGCGAAATCGTTGGATAACTTGGATCATCTGTTCCGGGAGTTCATGTTGGTGGAGCCGGACACGTTCGCGTATGCGCGGACCGCGGTGGAGCAGTTCGCCGACTTGGAGTCCGCATACGAGCGGGTGCAGGATGTGAAGGCGCAGGTTGAGGCGCTGAGTCCCCTGGAGCAGTTGCACAAGCAGGTGCTGACGGCGCAGGCGGAGATTGCCTCCACCACGTCGTTGCAGCGGGCGTTGCCGTCGGTGGCGAATCAGCTGAAGATTGCGGAGTTGGAGGACGCGCAGGTCGCCGCGAGATCACGCTGGAGCAGGCGCAGGTCGCCAACACGAAGGCGACGGAAAAATACCGGTATGCGTTGGAGGATTTCCCAGGCCAACCAGGCGATGAATAGTGCCGATGGGGGCCGGGTGGAGAACCTGCAAATGTTGGTGGGCCACCATAAGCAGCAGTTGGCGGAGCGCCGCAAGGCATATGCGAACCTGCAGAAACGCATCGAGTCGCACGGTGGGGTGATGCCCACGACGGTGGCGGAGTTTAACGACCTGATTAATTCGGCGAAGGTGAGCATTGCGGAGCACCCGGCAAACATGGAGCGGCTGAATCGGGATTTGGCGCAGTCGTTCGTGAGTTTGGACCAGGCCACCAATGAGGTGTCCACGTTGCAGCAGGAGCTGGAGGTTGTCGCCGCCAATAACAGCAATATTGATGCGAGGTTTTTGGCCCGCCGGGAGGCGATCTGCGACGAGTTCAATATTAAGGAATCCGAACTCCCGTTCGCCGGCGAATTGATTGATATTGTGCCGTCTGAGGGCGAGTGGGAGCCGGTGATTCAACGGTTGTTGGCGGATTTCGCCCACGAGCTTTTGGTGCCGGTCCGGTATTATCCGGCAGTGCAGAACTACATTAACCGCACCCACTGGGGTGTGAGGCTCCGGTTTAGCAGCATTGATTCGTCCCATAGTTATCCGAATCCGAGGGTGCATCCGCAGAGCCTGGTTCGTAAGGTTGACGTGGTTGACCACGAGTTTAGCGCGTGGGTGAGCCACGAGCTTGCCACCCGCTACAGCTATGTGTGCGTGAATAATCCGGGTGATTTGGATCGGCTCGACCCGCACGAAAAAGGCGTGACGCGCAGCGGTTTGGTGCGACAAGCTTTTCGACGTTCGGATCCGACAAGCCGGCTACAGAAAAACGATGTACACGCCCTAGGGGACCGGGTCCACTACCGACTGGGCTCGAACAATCAGGCGAAAGTGGAATTGCTGCGGAAGCATTTATCGGGTGCGCAAACCACACTGAAGGCCCGGCAGAACGAGAATCAGCTGATTCATTCCCGTATCGCCCAGGAGAACGCCCAGGTGCAGTTCGCACTCAGCATTGTGGATGAGGAGTGGGAGAACCTCGACACCGCGATCATTGATGAGCACATCGAATCTCTCAACCAGCAGTTGGAGCAGTTGACGGAAAACCCGGATGTGAAGACGCTGACGGAGAACGCGCAGCAGGCGGAGCAGAAACTGCAGGACGCCCAGGAGCAAATGCAGTTGTGCAACCGTAATGTGGGTGCGGCGCAGCACACCCTGGATGGGATTCAAGCATCCCTGGCGGAGGCGAACGCCGAGGCCACGATTGATGTGGATGATGCCACGTTCACCACGGTGCATAAGCTGTTCCTGCGGCATACCCGCCGGGTGACGTCGAAGAATGTGGACAAGCTGATGACCATTTTGACGAATGAGTTTTCGGCAAACCTCAGGAAGAATAATGAGACGTTAAACACGGCGAATAATAAGATCATCTATCCGGTTGACGTCGTATATTGAGCGGTGGCCAGCAGAACGGGCCGACCTGGAGGCCACACCGGACTTCATCACCGAGGCGTTGGCGAAGCTGCAGCAGCTCAAGGGTGAGCGGTTGGCGGAGTTCACGAACCAGTTCCGGGCGCTCATTAACGACATGTCGACCCGGAATTTGGCGGACATTTCCCACCGGCTCAGGCAGGCACAGAACGAGATTCGGGAACGGATCGCCCCGGTGAATCATTCGCTCTCCAGTTCGGAGTTTTCGGAGGGCCGGTTCCTGCGCATTGATGTGCGGGATGCCCGCGGCGAGGTGGTGACCACGTTCCAACGCCAGCTTGATGAGGCCGTCAGCGGTGGTATGAACGAGCAAAATGATGCCGAGGCGGAGCAGCGCTACCACAACATTGCCACGCTGATTAAGCGCCTGGGTTCGAAGGAGGCGGGCGATGTGCGCTGGCAGAAAGCCGTGCTTGACACTCGCCGGCACGTGAGTTTCGTTGGTGTCGAGGTGGATGAGGACGGCACGGTGCTCAACACCTATGTGGACTCGTCGGTACTGTCCGGCGGGCAGGCCCAAAAGCTGGTGTTCTTCTGCCTGGCTGCCGCCCTGCGCTACCAGTTGGCCAAGCCGGACGCCCAATACCCCAGCTACGCCACGGTGGTGCTCGATGAGGCATTCGACCGGGCAGACCCCACCTACACGCAGCGGGCCATGAACGTGTTTGACGCGTTCGGGTTCCACATGATTTTGGCAACCCCCTGAAGCTGATCCAGACGCTCAGCCAATATGTGGGGAACACGGTGGTGGTGAGCTACGACGAGTCCCCGAACGAGTTGGGTCAGGTGCGGGGCCGGTCGTCGATTTCCCGCATTGATTTCGGCAAGGCCACCGGCTAGGTTTTTTCCGCTTGACGACGCCCCAAGGTGGGTACACTGGGGCGTCATGCATGAGAAAACCGATCTCCCCCAGCCCGGGGTGTGGCACATTCCCGGCTCGGGCCAAACCACAATCACCATAGATTTGGTGCACGAATATAATAAGATCACGCCCTCGGACCGGGATGCCCTGGACCGGTTGTTGCGGCGGATCATTCACCCGGCGAGCGGGCCATGCCGGGTGCAGCCCCCTATGATGATCGAATACGGGGTAAACACCACCATTGGGGCGAACACGTTCATTAATTTTGGGGTCACCATCTTGGACACCACCACGGTCACCATTGGTGAGTGGGTTGCAGATTAGGCCGAACTGTAACCTGATTACGGTCACCCACCCGGTGGATGATTACGAGATGCGCCGGGAGGGGTGGGAGATCGCCCACCCGATTACGATCGGCAATGGTGTGTGGCTAGGGGCTAACGTCACGGTACTGCCCGGGGTGACCATTGGGGATAACGCGGTGATCGGGGCAGGCAGCGTGGTGACGAAAGACATTCCCGCCAACGCGATTGCCGTGGGTGTGCCGGCCCGGGTGACCCGGTTTGTTGACCCGCAACGTTCGGGCGGGACCAGCTTCGAGAGCAATAATCACCGCCGCGTCTTTCAGGGGTGTCGGTAAGGAACATGGTTCGGCTCGTCGGATATTTTTGTTTCCACAAAGGTGCCCAGAACCAGAATGGGCCTGGCCTTGTGGGGGAGAATCAACCATATCAGTTATGATGATTCTGCCGGCGGGATTGATGTTGGTGTCTTTCCCGTCGAATTCGATGAGCCCTGGGCAGGGAAACAGCTTTGTCCATAATCCACAGCGCTCTCCCATAAAACCGTTCTTGACCATTGCAAAACCGGCGCATTCAACCAGTGTGAGGAAGAGGTAAATTTTCCTGTCGGTATTCTGGTGAATATACGCGGCATTTGGTGCGGAATCAGGGTTTCTTCCACTCTGTGCCGCCGAAAAGCACAGACTGAACATTTTAGGGTGTTATACCAATGGATTGGGATGAAGAGCACTATCAGGGATATTGATTTTATCAAGTGTCCACAAAACCCGACACTTGACAGAGCTAATGGTCGCTACTTGACCTTATAAGATTTTTATCTTATCAAATCAACTGGATCAATGGCAGCTAGCTACTGAGAATGGGCACCACTTCAAGCGATGGCTGCGATGCATAATATATGCATCGCATAAGTGAAAAACGGATCATCTAATTTTTCAATAAGAGTTTTAGAATACCTATTCCACCTGGGCCAGCATCCAGGTAACATACAGTGCTAATTCTCGTATTCACCCGACCTCTGACCAAGGATATGGATAATAATGCGTTACCAAATGGTTGTGCCGCAGTGCCCTAGATTTTCTTGTGTTTTGACCAGCATGAGTGTTCGAAGAGCCGGTGGGGTAGAAAACACCCCATCCTTGCTTGTTGTAGCGCATCTTCTTCTAGTTCTTTCTTTTCCCTTTTTTATTGTTCTTTTGTTTTTATAAAGGTTATTGTTATGCCTGTTTTGCCTCTAAAGCCTTTTCTTGCTTATAAGCAAAGTGAGTTTCGAATTGGTGGGAATCCGGCTGAGGTGTTCGAGTTCGCCCGGAGGTGGCGGGTGTTCGCCGAAAACGCGTTAACAACTGCCGCATCGTTGCGCGCGATTAATGATGGTGGGTTTTTAGGTGATGAGGGGGATCGGTATCGGGAACTGATCCATGGGGAGTTCCCGAATCATTTAACGATCACGGGTGAGGCGCATCGTGGGGTAAGCACAGCTGTCACCCAGTACGCGGAAGCGTTAACGTCGGCACAAACCCAGATGAATGCTCTGACAGTGGTGGCGTTGGTGGATCATACGGCGGTGCAGACCGCGGTGGCGAACTATAACCTGTGCGAAGCAAACGTTGTCAGGGCCGCGGCCACAGCGAAGGTCGCAACAGCCACTGCGGTAGCAACCGCTGCCCTGCCTGGGGTGAATGCGATTACCGCGAGTACCGCTACAGCAGCCCAGTCGGAGTTGGCTGCGGCCCAGGCAGCGTTCGAAGCCGCGAAAGCAGAACACCTGCGGGCCACTACTGTGTTTGATGCGGACGTTGCTAAAGGTGCGGGGATTAAATCCACGCTCAGTATGGAGGTTGATACCGCGGTGGCTTGGATTAAAACCCAGGCAAGGAGGCGGTTCGAGGAAAACCCGAGCTGGTTGCAGGAAAAATGGGAGGCGTTTAAGGATTGGGTGACGAAACACTCGGAAGAGATCAGTGATATTTCAGACGCGTTGCAGCTGATTGGTGGGTTGCTGGCGTTTACCCCGCTGGCCCCGTTGGGGGTGTTTTTAGAGCTTGTAGGGGTAGCACTGAAGGGGTTGTTATGGGCGACGGGGAATTGTTCCTGGGGCGAGTTCGGGTTTGACCTGATAACGTGTCTGCCTGGGGGGAAGATATTCAAGGCGTTAAAAGGGCACAAGACCGGGGAAAGCGTTGTCGAAAGCGGCGAAAGCGGCGAAAGCAAAAGCAGGCAAACACGGGGCGAAACTCGCCTCCCGAGGAAGCAAGTGTAAACACCCGGGCCTGGAGCCGGTGGATATGGCAACAGGGGCGATGATTGATTCCGCCACCGATATCCATATTGACGGCATGTTGCCGATGGTAGTAGCCCGCAACACAGACTCTAGGTATGGACACCAGTCGGGTATTCGGCCCTGGGTGGAACACGACCCTGGATTGTAGGATCGAAATCCTCCCCGACCAGGTGTTAATGATGACACCGGACGGGGCACTCCTGGAGTTCCCGCCCGCCCCTGTGGACGGCACCGAGGTGGGAGATGCGGGCCGCCCGTGGCGGCTGTGTTTCGTAGACGGGGCGTACCGAGTCCGAAATATCCAAGAGGGCGTTACTTATGTGTTTGGTGTAGCCGGCAGCGAAACCCACGATGGCATGCCATGTTACCGGCCCGAGGGCCCCGTGCCGGATTATACGATCACAGGGGACGCGCCAAAGAACTATGTGTACCGCCTGGATGAGGAAACCGGGGAACTGACCCGCAGGGAACGAACCATCGAAGATGATGCATCACATGGTGGGGATGATGATGCGCAACACAGTAATGCTGTGGTAGACGAAGACCATCATGATGGCGAAGCAGGTTGTGATCATGGTGATGTGAGTAAAAACCATCCAGCTAGTGATGCTTCCATTCGTGATGATGTTGTTTCCAATGCCCACGATTCCGCTGCGATTGTGAGTGATTCTGCTGTCTCACAGAACGGTCCTGATAATGATCAGGCTAACACTGATAAACCCCAATCTGACACCGATAATCCCCCAGGATGATTCCGATACTGATGCTGGTGGTTCTGGTGTGTGGGAGGCATCGAACTCGTTCGTGAACATGCTGTCCCCGGGTTCGGTAGCTGACACGTTTAACCTGGGTGTTGAAATACAGTTGTCTACGGTGGTGCATCATTCTGGTGCGTGGATCGAATACGACTACGAACAAGAAACCGGCCACCTGGTTACGATGCGCAGGAGTGACGGCACCATCCTGGAATTCAAATGGCATAACCGGATCAGCAGGCTGTTGTCCATCTGGGTGCAGGAATGATGAAACCCACCGGGCGAGGAGCCGTTCCGGCTGGCATCGTATAATTATGATGGCAAAGGCCGCCTACTGAAAGTCATTAACTCCGCTGCCGGGGCATTGCGATACTACTATGATGACCAGCATCGTCCGTTTAGGTGGACGGATAGGAATGGGCACTCCTACCATTACCGATTCGACGATAAAGGTAGGGTTATTGCCCAGGTAGGGTCCGGGGGCATGTTCCCCAACGTAGCAGTCTGGTTAAAAGATACTGGTGATGATGCCCTAGAAGACGGTGTGGTCTGTGTCGCCCTAGAATGCGCGGGTAAGTTCCACGGCGACCCCGCAGAAATCGGCGACTCCTGTATTCATGAGTATTTTGACCGGTTGGATCAAACTCCCATTAGCGAATCTCCTGCGGGAAAAGGGCCTGGTCAGGGCGCGGGACTTACCGGCAGGGGTAGGACAAGCGTTAGGGATGATACATCCTGGTCGATCCCCGACGAATTGCTGCGCGACGAGTTCCTGGGAGATATCCGGCCCACCGTGTACCGGTCGACACCGACGGGTGATGTATGGCGGGTCATTACTCCGGAAGGCGTGGTGACGGATCGGGAATTTGACGAGCACCACCAAATCATCAAAGAGGTATCGAACACTGGTGTGGTGACCACTATCGGCCGGGATGAGTACGGGACTGTTACCCGCATTGATTATGGGGATGGCACGGAAATGATGGTGACCCCGGGTGCGTGGGGCGAACCCGCCCAAGTCACCGGCAGGGATGGACTAGTGACAGAATATGAAGTAGATCCTGCTGGTATGGTCACTGCTGTGACCGACCCCTTGGGGGTTGTGACCCAGTTCGAGTACGACTGGCGAGCAACCGGTATCGTACCAAAAGGCCACAATCACACCCAACGGACTCAGCCACACGACAGAGTGTGATAACGCTGGTCGGCCCGTAGCATCCACGGATCCCGTGGGTAGGCGCAGTAGCGTAACCCGGGATGTACGCGGTCTGGTGACAGAAGTGATCGACCCCGTAGGTGATAGCACCACAATCGAGTACTCGCCCGAGGGGTGGGTGACTAGGGTTGTGAACCCTGATGGGAGCGAGCGGTCCGGCACCTATGATGGGGAAGGAAACCTTATCGAGGCCATGAACGAGGCTGGTGCTAAAACCACAACACGATACACCGTCTTCGATCAGGTCAACGAAGTGGTTTCCCCGAATGGTGGCGTCAACAAGGTATCATATAACACGCAGATGGAACCCGGTCTGCTGTGACGAACGCGGACGGGCACACCTGGCAGCTGCACTATGACCCTAGACGGCTCCATTATCAAAGAAATCGACTACAACGGCCTTGTCACCCAGTCACACACCACCCCGGACGGGTTACAGCTGAACACCACTACCGGTGCTGGGACTGTGACCACCATGTTTGACCCGTATGGCCGCATGACAGAAACCTTTGATGATCAGGGAAACACTACAACCTACCAGCGGGATGCGTTGAGGAAAAATCACGAAGATCACGAACCGGTGGTGTACCACGGATTACTCCTATGATGAATACGGCAGATCTTTGGCCGAAACTACTACTTTGTATTCGGGTGAATCCCACACCATGGCATTCACCTACGGCCAGTTAGGTGGCGTAGAGATGATTACTCACACACTCCCGGACGGGAAGACCGTGTCGGAAACCCCCATGTTTGATGAGGAAGGCGTACTCCGGAACAGCACCTACACGCTAGGAGACACAGAAATAGCGTCCTTATCGTTCGGTGTAGACGATACGGGCAGGCGTTCCTGGTCACACGTTGGTTCTCTTGTCCGGTCCTTCGGATATGACCGAAACAGCCGCTTGGTCAGGGACCAAGTGCATACCCTCACACCAGGTAGTAGTGGTAATCATGATTCCGCTGCTTATCATGCTGACAATGCTGATTCCTCCCAGCAGGGTGAGTATCGTGCTGTGGCTGTGATTGACCGGGTGTTCACATGGCGGGCCGATGATGTCATCACCCAGATCACCGACCAGATCCGGGGCATGAATACCTCCTATGATGTAGACCCAATGGGCAGAGTCACACGCGTTACCCACCAACATGCAAGTGGTACTGCCACGCAGAATATGCCCCAGACCCGGGAGAAACGTACAGGAAGGGAGGAGTCGTATTCGTACAGCCAAGCCGGTGTACTCACGAAACTCCACCCCGACACCACTACACGGTGGGCTGATGATGTAGACACCTACGGGGGCACCATGCCACGCCAAGTAGGCCGCACCAGGTTTACTTATGATAAAGCAGGCAGGGTAACCCAGACGGTGACGAAGCGGTTGTCGAAGAAACCCTTAGTGAAGCATTTCTACTATGAATCAGGGACCCAACCCGTAGGCTACGAAGACTCCGACCACCCAGGAGTAGGCTGGCGATACCTGTATGACGGCGCATGCCGCAGGGTCGGGAAAGAACAAATCAACACCACAACAGGAGAAGTCACAAACCAGATCATGTTCCTACACGAAGGAGACATGCTCTTCGGCGAATACCACACGGTCAACACCATGGATCCACACATGGTAGGTAGCGCCGTATTATGGCCTACCGACCCAGGTACCGGGGAAATCCTGGGGCAGATCAACACCAACACCACTGATTCCACGGCTCATCGTCATGATGGGACTGGTCATTATCCTGGTGGTAATGGTGGTTATAGTGGTGGTCCTTATCACCGCGATGATTCCGCCACTGGTGATGGTTCTGTGTTGGGGTGGCCGCAACAGCGTGTGGATGCAGTGTTTTACTCCATGGTGTGCGACCTTGCCGGTGCCCCGAAAGAACTCATCAACCCCACCACAGGTGAGGTGGTCGGCTATGCCACCTACACGTTGTTCGGCAAACGGCACTGGGTAGGGATGGTGAGCACACCACTACTATTTACCGGCCAGTATGAAGACGCCGAATCGGGGTGGGTGTATAACCGGTTCCGCTACTATGACCCGCATGCTGGGGTGTATAACGCCCAAGACCCACTCGGACTACTCGCCAACCTCGGCACAGCACAAGGATACGTCACCAACCCCGTCACATGGGTTGATATTCTTGGGCTCAAAGGATGTGGGCGTAAGCCTGAGCTTGATCCTAAGCAAGTCAAAGTTGCAGAAAAATCGTTAGATCTAAACAGGAAACTGCGTAAAATTTATAAAGCTGAAAAAGCTGCATATGAAGAAGAGCTTGAAATATTAAAAGAACAAGCAAGATCAAAAGGATTTTCGTATAAATCCCTTGGTCTTTATGGGAAAACATTTGACTGGAATATTGCTGGTATGAGAACTGCTGAGGGGCCGGTTTATTTCGGTATGGGTTCAACACGTGATTTAAATTTATCACTGCATGATAGCAACATAGGGATTTTGGTTCAACATGGTTTTACTGGAGGGCCAAATCCTGATTGGTTCGGGCATCATGCAGAACAGGTACTATTACGACGTGCTGAGTGCGATGGAGTAACACCTGTCGAAATCCAATCAATTATAGATGTGTGTCAGAAAAAGTATCCTATTAATAGATTTTGTTGTCGTGCAGTCCTGGAAGATAATGGACTTGTCAGAGTCAATGATAAGATCTATATGCGTATGGAAGAACGGATCAAGATGCTATCTGAGTTCAATAATTTGAAAAGAATGTGATCAAAAAGGTTAGAGGGAAATAATCATATCAATAAACCACTAAGATACGTTGCATGCCTTGATTTTACCAATTTTCGAGAAACAATGAAGCATATTCAGGCACTGGGAAAACTTATCTACACTAGCAGATGAAAATCAGAAAGAATATGCCATCTAGCTTGGTCTTCTTTACTTACAGAGACTAGTCATGTGTGGAGATGCTGAATAAGCTTCAATCATGCATATTGGTAGTTTTAGGAGGTTTATTAAATGTATTCCGAATACGAATTCTGGCGAAAAAAGCCCGACGAAAAACACATGCTCACAGCCCTGCGCCACCAGGTAGCGCAAGATGTCAGTCTACATTTCTATATTTTCTTCAAGTTCGAGACGCTGCAAAAATTTTCCAACATGATATACCAATACGGTGGCACACTGCTCTGGCATTGGGACTTTACAGACACGCCATTCGGGTTTCTGATGCAAAAACCCATTGTAGGGTTGGTGGAATTTGACTGCTCTGACCCTAAGAGCCATCCCGCAGGCGCATTCTTTCACTCCTTCTTTACTGCTCTTGAAAGTAAGGTAATAGTGAGTGATGACCCAACATTCCCAGACAAAGCGAAACCCCTTCTAACCTACGACCATTCTCCAGCGACGTTCATGGGGACCGAAGAAGAGAAACCCAAGACGTTTAACATCACTGACGAACTCATCAACGCCGGCGCGTTATTAACTTATAGGGTAGAGATTTACGATCAACCGGTTGGCAAAGCAAGCTATTGGATGGAATTCCTATGCGTCAACGACTCACGCGACGAGCTCTACTAACCTCAAAGGTAGAAGCTTGAGGCTATTTTAGCGTCCCCAAACATGACTAGTCTCTGTAAGTAAGGAAGATCGAGCTAGATGGCATGTTCTTCCTGATTTCCCACCTGGAATTTTGTTCAGGCGTTTTTAAATAGGGCACTCACTACCCGGTAACTGATCACCCCCGAAAGCATAGGAAAACGAGGCCGGTAGCGTACTTATAGTAAGTGTGAAAAACAATAAAATACTCTATCGACCCCGCACCGCTGATCCTAGCACACTCACCACGGATAATCTCCTCACCCTAGCGAATATCATCACTACATCAGGGATAGACCACCACTGCCCACCAAGCCTGGGAGTGTTCACCAGTGTGCAGGTTGCTATGCTCTACCTGCAAGAAAACATAAGGCAACAAACCCTAGCCCATATTTTTGGTACGTCTCAACCCACTATCTCCAGGGCGATCAATAACGTATATCCTTGACATGGTGCTCCCACCCCCACCAAGGCCGAAAGACCTTAGCCCCCAACGGCTATACGTGTTAGATGGCACGCTCGTACCATGCTGGTGGTGGAAAAACGCCAGGAACTTATACAGCGGGAAACACCACAAAGCAGGGCATAACCTGCAAGATCTCACCGATCAAGCAGGGTGAAATCTTCTATATTTCCGAGCCACTACCAGGATCAACCCATGACATCACCGCTAAGAAACACTGGTTTATTGAAGCTTATTCAGCGTCCTCAAACATGACTAGTCTCTGTAAGTAAGGAAGACCAAGCTAGATAACATATTCTTTCTGATTTTCTACCTGTTCGTGTAGATGAGTTTTTCCCAGCAGCTGAATAAGCTTCATTCGACCATATGCAACCCTGGCACTGTACCGCAGATAAAGGCTATGTGGGGTTAGGATGCGACACACCCTTCAAAAGAAGACCAGGCAAACCCCTGCTAGGCTGGCAGAAACGATTCAACAAAAGAATCAATACCATCCGCTATGTTGTCGAACGATCCACAGCCCACCTAAAAACCTGGCGGATCCTTTCTACCCCTTGCAGGCTCCCCCGAATCACAACCATCCGGGCGATTAACGTGATACGAAAAATAATGTTCTACCAACCACCAGCCAAACCCCATTTCCCCAGCAACTGAATAAGCTTCAATGATAATTTAAGGTCGGTGACTCATGATGCATTTTACTTCCAATGCCGATATTATCCCCAACAAGTCGCTGGGCGGGATAACACTACTGGAGCCCGTCTCAAAATATTGGAGTTCCATAGTTCAATGCCAACCCACACGAGAAAAAATACTCTACGAAATGGCCGGCTACCACACAGTCATCTACGAACTCACGGACTACTTCATCGAATTTCGCGTTGACATGTCCACGGGATTAATCTACCGAATATCCGCACTACCTGGCTATACGGGAAAATTCCACAACAATATCGCCATAGGAATGCCCATGGCCGAAGTCCACGACATGAACCTTGGCTTCGAATACAGCAACTTCACCGAAGACTTCTCCTCGCCCTTATTCCCCGGACTCCTCCTCGAACCCGACCTAGACGACCCCTGGCCAGAAGAACTCCCCCACGTCAAAGTCGAACGCATCGTAGTATTTGACGGCGAATACATGGATCTACGGGATTAAGCTACATGCCATGGTAACTTTTTCCTGGAGGGATTATCCAGGAAACCAATTCAGCTAGCGGGAGGCACAATCCCACACCTACCCTGCCAGGCGCAAAAGGCTGTGACCTCGGGGTCCAGGGTGCCCTCCAGGGAGGTCCCATACCAATAGGTTCCTTTCGGCAGGGCTTGGGTCACGGCTTTAGTGGCGTCGACAAGCGGAAGGGCGGTAACCCCATGGATGATGACGCGGTGCAGAATCTCACTCACCGGCGGGCGGCCTTCGGCCTGCTCATACTCGGAAACCAGCATGTTATCCGGCTCGCAGCTTAAGTTGATTTCCTCCGCATGGATCGCCGACACCCGATAGCCGTTCTTCGAAAGCTTCTTCGGCAACTTGGGGGCGATCGTTTGCCATTCGGACTTGGTGACCAGGATATTCATGTCGGTGCTGACGGGTCGACCGTACAACGTCATGGTGTCGTCCGCGTCTAAAACCACCCGCTCCAGCAGCTCGGGGCGAACCTGTTTGGTGCGCAGCAGGGCCTGGTCGCGGCGCCACCGGTCGATCCGTTTATGGTCGCCGGAAAACAGCACCTCGGGAACCTCCAGGTCCCGCCACACCCGCGGCTTCGTGTAGCACGGGCCCTCCAACAGGCCATCGGAAAAACTATCCTCCTGGTGGCTGCGCTTATTGCCCAACACCCCGGGAATCAACCGCACCACGGCCTCGGCGATCACGAGCACCGCCACTTCCCCACCGATGAGCACATAGTCGCCGATGGACACTTCCCGCACCCGGTAGCGCTTCGCCGCATCCTCGATGACCCGCTGGTCGATGCCCTCGTAGCGGCCGCAGGCGAACACAATGTGGGGCTCCTTGGCCCAGGCCTGCGCGTCCGCCTGCGTGAACGGGGTGCCGGCGGGCGTGGGCACCAACAGCAACGGCAGATCCGCGGCATCATCCACCTCGCCGATGTAGGTGCGGGTATCACGGTGCGGCGCGGCCGAATCCAACTCTTTCCCGGCAACAGCACCCAAGGCAATATCATCCAACGCGGGACCCCACACCGTGGGTTTCATCACCATGCCGGGGCCACCACCGCAGGGAGTGTCGTCCACCGACTTGTGCACATCCTGCGCCCAATCCCGCAGGTCATGAACGCCAACGGACAGGATTCCCTGCTCCAACGCCTTCCCCAACAGGGCATGCCGCAAGGGCTCTACATACTCAGGAAAAATCGTAACGATATCAATGCGCATATTCTTATATGTCCAATAATCCGTCCGGCGGAGTGATCGTGCACGTGCCGGCTTCAAGATCAACGTCGGGAACAATGTCAAACACGAACGGCACCAACACCTGCTTGCCGCCGGCAAGCTCCACCTCCAGAATAGTGCCGGCCGGGCCGGACATGACCCCGGTCACCGTGCCGATCTCTGCACCCTCGTGAATGACCCGCAGCCCCGTCAGGTCATGGTCATAGAAGCCTTCCTCATCGTCATCAATGTCTAACTGTTCCGCCCAAAACTGGGTGCCGCGCAATGATTCCGCGGCCGTACGGTCCGGCACCTCGTCGAAGGTCACCAATAATCGCCCCTGATGGGGGCGGGCGTGGGCCACGGTGAGCGTGTATTCCCGCTTGCCCTGCTTGCCGTGCAGGACCGTCCCCGGCGCGTAGCGGATATCCGGTTCATCGGTGGTGGGGTCGACCACGACTTCCCCCCGTATGCCGTGCGCCTTGATGACGCGCCCAATCATTAGCTCCATGAGCATTGAGCTTAGCAACCGGGCGCCATGGCGGGGAAACCATCGGACAATCTGTTTTACACTAGGTGCCATGACGAATATTCCAGTGAATTCCCCTGAGACCTTTGGTGACGCCGAGCAGTCGGGCACCGCCGCAACGATTGACCTGGTGGCGCAGGCCCCCAAGCCGCAGCCCGGGAAGCAGCGGCCGGCGGTGAAGCGGGTGCTTCAGGGAAATCGGGCAAATCTGATCCTTTTTACGTTTCTGCCTGGCCAGGTGTTGCCGGATCATGAGGCGGCCCACCCGATTTTTGTGCAGGCGATCACGGGGCGTGTGACGTTTACGGTTGGTGATGAGGTGACCACGTTGACGCCAGGCACGATTATGCATGTGGATCAGCATGTGCGGCATCGGGTGGATTGTCCCGAGGATGCGGACCCGGCGGGCAGCGTGTTTCTGCTCACCATGTTGACTGGCGAGGACCGTTAGGTCATCCGTGACCGACCTGGATCGGATTCCTCCCAAGGTAGCCGCATTTGTTGATGCGGTGAATGCGCAGGACATGGCGGGGATGTTGAGTGTTTTCATCCTGACGCTCGGCTCACCAGTGTCCCGTATTATGGCAAGGGTTTGGCGACGGTTCGGTATTGGGCCAATTGTCTCGTCAATGGGCGATGACGATCCGCAATTATTTTTATGCTTGCGGGTCCCATAACCTGAATCTGTGGCTGGAGTTTCACCCGCCCGGGAAGGTTCGGGCCACAAGGGTGATGTATTGTTTCGAGTTGGCTGATGATGGCCGCATCGCGGTGCTTCATAGCAATGCGTTAACGATATCTTTGAAAATAGATGACAGGTTTTCCAGCATGTTTTCGCCGAGGTGTGCCCAGAGAAGCGGCATAGTTGAGCCGCCCCCGCTGGAACCGACGTCGAAAAGCCCCCGCCTGATAGTGGACGGAGGCTTGTGCGTTCAAGCTGAAGCGTGTCGATAAGGTTATTCGGATGCTTCTTCGGCTGCGGCGATTTCGGCGGCGGCCTTCACTGCCTTTTCTTCCTTCGACTTGCGGGCCTTTTCTACCACGTCCTGGAGGCTGGGGCCTTCGTTGGCTTCGGCCAGTGCCTTGTTGAAGAGTTCCTGCTTGGAGGGCTTTTCCGGGGCAACCCGGAGTTTACCTTCGGCACCGGGCAGGCCCTTGAACTTCTGCCAGTCGCCGGTGATCTTCAGCAGTGCCAGTACCGGGTCGGTCGGCTGTGCGCCCACGCCCAACCAGTATTGAGCCCGCTCGGAGTTGATGCGAATCAGCGAGGGGTTTTCTTTGGGCTGGTAGATGCCGATGTTTTCGATGACCTTGCCGTCGCGGCGGGTGCGGGCGTCGGCGATCACGACACGGTATTGGGGGTTGCGGATTTTGCCTAGCCGCTGGAGTTTAATTTTGACTGCCATGATGGTTCCTTTATGTCACTGGGTAGTACAGGCGCCGCACGGGTTGCGCGGCCGGTTCAGCCCTTTTGGGTTTTATCTGCGATGTGACAGACCGGCTGACCGGGGTCAGGGGCGGTGTAATCGCAGGAACCTGAACACTGTATGCTATTTTCACTGTCCGCGTCAACTTTTATGCGCTTTGCGACGCCGCGGCCGGTGCGGTGCCTACGGCCGGTTTTGCCAGTTGGCGGCGCACCAGCTTCGATAGTTCTTCCGCCCACAGCACGATGGATGCCATGCCGATGGCGACCGCCCAGTGGAGTGGGTCGAGTGCCGTGGTGCCGAATGCTGTTTGGAGGAATGGCACGTGCACCACCATGATTTGCAGCACCACACCCAACCCGATGGTGTACCACAGCCACCGGTTGCTGGTCATGTGGTGGAATGCGCTTTGGGTTTCGGAGCGGGAGTTGAGGGCGTTGAAGAGTTGGGCCAGCACGAGCGTGGTGAATCCCACGGTCCGGGCGGTGTCCAAGCTGTCCGAGCCGGCTATTAGGCCGCCCGGGTAGAACATGTCGATGCTGAGTAGGGTGACCAGGCCCATGATGAGCCCCGATGTAGATGACTCGCCACCACATGGCTTTGTTGATGATCCGGTCGGCCATATTGCGGGGCGGGCGGTTCATGACGGATTCGTCGGTGGGGTCCACGCCCATTGCGAGGGCCGGGCCGGAGTCGGTGATGAGGTTGATCCACAAAATTTGGGTTGCCAGTAGCGGCAGCACTACCCCACCGTCGCCGGTGGTGAGCCCCAGCAGGGCGGCCAGCACTACCCCACCGAACACGGTGGCGACCTCACCCATGTTCGAACTCAATAGGTACCGCAAGAATTTTCGAATGTTGTCGAAGGTGGCGCGGCCCTGCTCCACCGCGGACACGATGGTGGCGTAGTTGTCGTCCGTGAGGATCATGGTGGCGGCTTCTTTTGTCACCTCCGTGCCGGTGATGCCCATGGCCACCCCAATGTCGGCGCTTTTTCAGCGCGGGGGCGTCGTTCACCCCGTCGCCGGTCATGGACACAATATTGCCCCCGTCTTGTAGGGCGTCCACGATCCGTAGCTTGTGGGCGGGCGCCACCCGGGCGTACACGTTGGTGGTGGCTACTGCCGCCCGGAATTCTTCCTCGCTCATGGCGTCGATCTCCCGGCCGGTGACAGCCTTCCCCACGCTGGTTTCCCCGGTGTCGCCCGCAGCCATGCTGCCACCCGGTCCGGCATCAATGCCCAGGCTGTGGGCGATACTGGCCGCCGTCACCGGGTGGTCGCCGGTAATCATGATGGTGCGGATCCCCGCCCGATGGGCCTCGACGATGGCGTCCCGGGCCTCGCTGCGCGGCGGGTCCATGATCCCCGCCACCCCCAGGAACGTCAGGTTTTCTTCCGCCGGATCGTTGCCATCGCGGCGGGCCACCCCGAGGGTGCGGAAACCCTGGGCGGACAGCCCGGTGATGGCCTCGTGGATGCTGGCGCGCCGCTCGTCGGTGAGCGGTTCCGCCACTCCCCCACGCAGTTCGGTGGTGCACAGTTCGAGCAGGATGTCCGGTGCGCCCTTCGCATACAGGCGGTCTGCCGTGGTGACGGACATCATTTTCCGCTCCGAGGAGAACGGGTTTTCGCTCACCCGTTCATCCCTGCCGGGGGTGTTTTCGGCGACGTCCGCACCGAACTTGGGGAGGGCCACCAGGAAGGCCGCCTCGGTGGGGTCACCCACGATCTCCCAGGTGCCGTCCTCGGCGCGGTCGAGTTGGGCGTTATTGGCGACCGCGCCAGCCATCACCGCTTGGCAGGCCTCATCGCGGGCCACATCACTGGTGGTGTCCGTGACCGTGCCGGTAGGATCGTAGCCGGTCCACCAAGCAGCGTGGTGCCAGAGGCCGTGACCACCTGCTGCAACGTCATTTCGTTCTTGGTGAGGGTGCCGGTCTTATCGGAACAAATCACGCTGGCCGACCCCAGGGTCTCCACCGAGGGCAGGTTCTTCATCACCGCATTATGTTTGGCAAGCTCTCACCCCAATGGCCAGCACCAGCGACAGGATTGCCGGCAGCCCCTCGGGGACGGCGGCAACGGCCAGAGACACGCCCAGAATGAGGATCTGCACCATGTCCTCCGGGGTACGCGCCCCGTTAATGAGGATCAGGGCAGCCATGACCACAATGGCGATGCCCACCACCAGCAGGCCAAGCATTTTCGACACTTCGGTGATTTCCTTATTGAGCGGGGTTTGATCCTGCTCGGTGTCCGCCAGCATGGTGGCGATGGACCCCATTTGCGTGTCCATGCCGGTGTGCTGCACCTCGGCTACCCCCACGCCGCGCACCACCGCGGTGCCCTTGAACACGGTGTTGGTACGCTCCCCCAGGGGCGCGTCGTCGGCCACCGGCTCGGGGGTTTTATGGACAGCCTCGGATTCGCCGGTGAGCGCCGCCTCCTGAATATACAGGTCGGTGGCCTCAATAAGGGTTGCGTCCGCGCCCACGGCGTCGCCCTCGGCCAAGAGAAGCACGTCGCCGGGAACCAGGTTATGGGAGGGGATGGTTTGTTGTTTACCGTCACGCATCACGGTGGAATTCGCGGCGGTCATTTTCGCCAAAGCAGCCACCGCGTCGGCGGCCTTCGCCTCCTGGGTATACCCCAAAATAGCGTTAGCGATCACAATGATGGCGATGACAATAACATCAATGGGCGCGCCAGTGGCCCCCTCCACGATCCAGGCGCCAAGGGAAATCCCCATGGCAATAAACAAAAGGTAGACGAGGGGGTCTTGGAATTGGCGGAGAAATTTACGCCACTGCGGCTCGGTTTTTTGCGCGCGTAGCTGATTGGGCCCGAAGCGCTCCAGCCGGTCGGCAGCCTCGGCGGAGGTGAGCCCGGTTGGGTGTGTGCTCATACAGGCCTTTTTACACTAAAAAGCTTTTCGACGCCGGGAGGTGCGGCGTCGAAAAGCGTCACTAACGTGGCCGTTTCTTCTTCTTATCCACCTGGCTGAAATCGAGATTATTTAAGTCAACGCCCTCAAGCCCCTTAGGCATCGGGGCATACCGCCACCACCCAACTGCTCCTGCATTTTTCTGCAACTCCGCCATGCTTGGCATGCCACCACCCATGCCCGGCATACCCCCATGTTCGGCATACCGCCACCCCGAGACTGCTTCGGGGGCCGACGCTTACCGTTCTTACCCTTCCGACCCTTGGGCTTCTTCTTCGTGGCGCTCCGGCCGCCGCCGAGCCCCATCTGGTTCGCCATCTGCCCCATCATTTTCTTCGCCTCGAAGAACCGTTCGATGAGTTGGTTGACTTCCGTCACCGTCACCCCGGAACCGTTAGCGATCCGCCGCCGCCGCGACGCATTCAAAAATCTTCGGATTGTTGCGCTCCAGCGGCGTCATGCCTCGAATAATCGCCTGCACCCGATCCAACTGCTTCTCATCCACCATGTCCGCCATCGCAGACATTTGCGAACCCCCCGGCAGCATCTTCAGCAGGTTAGCGATGGGCCCCATCTTCCGAATCATCAACATCTGATTCAGGAAATCTTCCAAGGTAAGCTCACCGGTGGACAGCTTCGACGCGGTCTCTAATGCCTGCTCCTGGTCAAGGGGACTTCTCTGCCTGCTCAATCAGGGGTAAGCACATCCCCCATGCCCAAAATCCGGTTCGCCATCCGATCCGGGTGGAACACATCAAAATCGGTCATCTTTTCGCCGGTAGAGGCGAACATGATGGGCTTACCGGTCACTTCCCGGATCGACAACGCGGCACCGCCACGAGCATCACCATCAAGCTTGGTCAACACCACACCGGTGAAATCCACACCATCACGGAACGCCTCGGCGGTGGTCACCGCATCCTGGCCGATCATGGCGTCAATAACGAAAAACACCTCATCCGGCTGAATGGCATCCCGAATATTCCGGGCCTGGGTCATGAGGGTTTCATCAATACCCAACCGACCGGCGGTGTCCACAATAACGTAGTCGTGTTTTTTCTGGCGGGCCTCCGCAACGCCTGCCCTAGCAACCGCGACCGGATCCCCATGGGAGGTACCCATCTCGTGCTCCAGGGTATCCAGCGAGGTTCCCGGATCCGGGGCGAAGGTCGGCACGCCCGCACGCTCACCAACGATCTGCAACTGTTGGACGGCGCCGGGACGCTGCAGATCGCAGGCCACCAGAATGGGGGTGTGCCCTTGTTCCTTCAACGAGTAGGCCAGCTTACCGGCAAGGGTGGTTTTACCCGCGCCTTGCAGGCCGGCAAGCATGATGACTGTCGGCGGTTTTTTGGACACATTCATGCGCCGGGTTTCGCCACCAAGAATGGTGGTGAGCTCCTCGTTGACGATTTTGATGACCTGTTCGGCCGGGTTGAGTGCCTTAGAAACCTCCACGCCGAGGGCGCGTTCCTTAATGCGTTTAATAAAACCGCGGACAACGGGCAGGGAGACGTCGGCTTCGAGCAGCGCTAACCGGATTTCCCGGGAAACCGTATTCACATCGGCTTCGGTGACCTTGCCTTTCGACCGGAGTCCAGATAAGGCGGCACTGAGGCGATCGGACGAGATTCGAACACGGTGGGATCACTCCTTAAAAATTTAGCTAGCTAACCCATTCATACTAGCTGGTTGTCAGCACTCGGGTCACGTCGTTCCACGGCCGCCCGGTCGAAGCCGGGGCGGAGACTGCAGTGCACGATCATGGTTGCCCCAGGGTTGCTCATGGTAAGCCAGTGGAGTTCCGGTAACACTTCCATGAGTGTACCCAAGGCGGCCTGCCGGTCGGTGGTGCGGATTTCAGGATGTTGCCAGAACCAAAAGGTGGCGGTGGTAGCGGCGATGGTGGGGTGGTGTCCGGGAGGGCGGAGTAAACCCCGGACTTATACGCTTGGGCGAATTCGGCCTGATCGAAAGCCGGTTCCCAACGTGTTGTACACGGTGAAGCGGGCCCAGGTGTGGTCGGGTTCGACGACGAATTCAGCGGAGTTAATGTTCCAGCCCTTGGCCGCCGCGAGGGCCAGGACGCGAATGCTTTTCGCGCAGGTAGTGTCCCACCCATCGGACGGTGGCGTTATTGGCTTCGGGGCCCGGGGATGAGGTCGAGGGCCAGCCCGGCGCGGGAGGTGAAAGTCGCGGGGAAAGTCGAGGCGTGGCGGTTGGGGTGGACTGCCGGTGAGTCGGGCGCGGGCCCGGTCGCACAATATGGCAGCCCCAACCTGAAGGGTGGGGGTCCAGGTGCCGGTGGCGAGGGCGTCGGCCTGGACGAGGACGTGCATGAGTTCGATAGTGAGCAGGTCGTAGCCCACGGCGTCGAGCAGTTCGGCGACCGTGTCATCGGATTCGACGTCCCGGTGAGCCACGAGGTTAGGGATGAGAGTGTGGTGACGGACCAGGGTGGTGACCACGGATGCGTCATGATGGTTCAGCCTGAGGGTTGCGGCCATGGCGGCGACGAGGGTGGCGCCGAGTTCGGCGTGGGGGACGCCTTGTCCTTTGCCTATGTCGTGGAAGAGGGCGGCCAGGTAGAGCAGATCGGGTCGGGCGGCAGCAACATGGTGTGCGGCACAGTTTTTGGGTGACTTGAGGCAGTGTTGGTCGATGGTTTGGGTGTGGATGGGTTCGCGCGGGATGAGGCCGCGAATGTTGTCCCAGGCGGGGGACGAGGGGGACCACAGTCCATGGTTGTCGAGTTCGGTAGTAACCCGGGCGGTGTGGTGTGGGAGGAGGAGGAGAGCGAGGAAATCACTGGCTGCGGCTGCGGGCCACCGATCGGGCATGGTCGGCAGGGCGGCCAGGCGGGACCAGGTGGCGGGTGGATGGGTAATCCGGTGCGGGCGCTGGCCGCCGCGACACGCGCAACAGAAGCGGCGGGGTCGGTGAGGTTGGGGTTGCGGGATAGTGAGACGCTGCCGCCAGCGTCGACAACATCAATGTCGAGCGGGCGGCGTCGCTCGGGTTTTGACTCGTTGGGGTGGTGGGGCGGAGGAGATTTCGGGCGGTAGTGAGCCCACTGGTGAGGGCGTTATCAATGGCGCGGGCGGCTTCGGCGATGGCGCGGAGAGCGCGTATCGGTCGGGGAATCCCAAGGTCAATGGCGATGTCGGCGGCAAATTCCGGGTCGAGAACATCCCGAGATCTGCGGGCGTGCTGGTGCAGCATGGTGCGGGTATCAAGCAGGAGGGTGCGCTGGTCGGTGAGGTCGGGTGCGTCGCACAGATTTCCGAATGCAAGGGCGGTGAGGAGTTCGTGATCCCGGAGACCACCCCGGCCATGTTTCAGGTCGGGGCGGGTCATGCTGACGACCGGCTCGGAGCGCCGCCACCGGGCGATGGCGATGTCGATGATGTTATCGAAGTTGCGGGACAGGGCGATCCGCCAGGTGCGTAGCACAAGTTTTCGAGTCTGTTCGGTGAGGTTGGGGTCACCGGCGACGTGCGTGAGGTCTAGCAGCGACAGGCCGGCGACGGCGTTCTCAGCAATGATGTTGGCGCATTCTTCCGGGGTGCGCACGGCATAGTCGAGGCGAATCTTAGCATCCCAAATGGGATACCACAGATTCTCCACCTGGTGTTTCACCGCACTATCCAAGGCTTGGTCGGGCGGGGCAGATGAGGAGCAGGTCCAGGTCGGAGTGGGCGGTTAATTCCCGGCGGGCATAGGAGCCGGTGGCAGCCAGGGCGGTACCATGTGGGAGCCGAAGGGCCGCCACCAGTTCGGTGGCGCGTCGAAAAGCTGTGCGACGAATATCCGCGGCGGGCTGCGGCATGCTGCCCTACAGGCCTATGGTTGCGCCGTCGGCGGCGAAAAACGGTGTGGGGGAAGATTGCCTGGGCACCGGCCAGCAGGTCGGCGAGCTTGTCGTCGGTGTCGTAGCGGGCACTGAAATGGGTGAGCACGAGTTTTTTCACCCCGGCCTGGCGGGCAAGCTCGGCGGCCTGCGTGGTGGTGGAGTGAAAATATTTCTGTGCTTTATCGGGATATTCGGGGCCGTAGGTGGCTTCGTGCACCATGAGGTCGGCGCCAGCGGCAAAGTCGGCGTGGCTGGGCACGAACCGGGTGTCGCCGAAGAGCACAATGTCGGGGGCCGGGTTGGGTGGGCCCACAAAGTCGGCGCTGCGGAGCACCATGCCGTTGTCGAGAGTGATGTCTTCGCCGTTTCCAGCTGCCCTAGCGGGGCCCGGGCTGGACCCCATGGTCGATGAGCTTGTCTACCTGCAACTCTCCCGGCTGGTCGGCTTCGGTGATGCGGTAGGCGTACGACTGCACACCGTGGTCAAGCGTGGTGTAGCGAACGGTGACGGTATCATCCTGCCCCAGGGGTACCTCCCCATCATGGTCGAGTTCCACCACCTCAGGGGTAGCGAATATGCGAAGTGGAGGTGTTCAAGGTGACTGACACGAATTCCGCAATGCCAGGCGGCCCATAGATTGTGAGCGGATCGCCCGGGGTGCGGAACGCGCGGCTGGAGATGAAACCGGGCAGCCCGAATGTGTGGTCGCCATGCATGTGGGTAATGAAGACCCGGCTGACCTTATTCATGTTGATGCCGTAGCGGAGCATTTGGTGTTGGGTGGCCTCGCCACAGTCGAAAAGCCAGAATTCGCTGCGGCCGGGTCGGGCATAGATCGTGGCCGCGGTATTGCGTGTAAGGGTGGGGGTACCAGATGCGGTACCCAAAAATGTCAGGCACATAATAACTTCCTTATAGGTAGTGTTACCAGTGTATATCGCTATTATCCCCCATCCCCCAAAAATCTGATGGGGTCTTAAATGGCGGCCACACCCCGTTCACCAGTGCGAACCCGCACTAGCTCCTGGATTTCCGTCACCCATACTTTACCGTCACCGATTTTTCCGGTGTAGGCGGCTTCTACAATGGCGGTGATGGTGTCTTCCACAATGGGGTCGTCCACGACGATTTCGATCTTGAGCTTGGGCACAAAATCAATGGCGTATTCCGCCCCACGGTACACTTCGTTGTGCCCCTTTTGCTGCCCGAAACCTTGGGCCTCGGTCACGGTCATAGCGTGCACGCCCACTTGTTCTAACGCATCTTTGATGTCGCTGAGTGTGAAAGGTTTAACGATTGCGGTCACAAGTTTCATGGCGATCTCGGTTTCTTGGAGCAGGTTCAGATATTTGTTGTATGGCCTCAGTGTAGTCACACCAAACCCCACCACAAGCGATCGCTGCTCATGATGGGGTGGAGTTTTGTACTTGCGCTGTAATTATAAGGGAGTGGTGGGTTATCCCAATAGGGCGTCCACGAATCCTTCCACTTCGAAGGGGGCGAGATCGTCGGCGCCTTCACCCAGGCCCACGAGTTTCACCGGTACTCCGAGGTCTTCCTGCACCTGGAACACGATGCCGCCCTTGGCCGTGCCGTCGAGTTTGGTGAGCACCACACCGGTGATATTGACCACGTCGCCGAAGGTTTTTGCCTGCACTAAACCGTTTTGGCCGGTGGTGGCATCGAGGACGAGAAGCACTTCATCCACCACGGCTTTTTTCTCAACAACCCGCTTGACCTTGCGTAATTGGTCCATGAGGTTGGCGGAATTGTGGAGCCGGCCGGCGGTGTCGATGAGGACCACGTCGGCATGGGTTTCCACGCCCTTGCTCACTGCGTCAAACGCAACGGATGCGGGGTCGGCGGCCTCGGCACCGCGGACGGTGGCGGCACCAACGCGACGCCCCAGGCTTCCAGCTGGTCGGCGGCGGCGGCACGGAAGGTATCAGCCGCCCCGAGCAGCACCTTATGACCCATGGACACCAGGACGCGGGCGAGCTTGCCGGTGGTGGTGGTTTTCCCGGTACCATTGACTCCCACGACGAGAACGACCGCGGGTTTGCCGTCGTAAGGCATGGCTTTGATGGAGCGATCCAGTTCGGGCTTTACAGGCCTTGATCAGGCATTCCCGCAGCATAGCGCGGGCTTCGTCCTCGCTCGAAACGCCGCGTTCAGCAATCATTTCCCGCAGCTCATCCACAACATTTGTGGTGATTTTCACACCAAGATCGGCTTGGATGAGTTGCGTTTCGATATCTTCCCACGCATCGTCGTCGAGGTCACCGGCGGACAGCATGCCCAGCACCGATCGGCCAAACACGTTTTGCGATTTCGACAGTCGACCACGCAGCTACCGATGCGCCCCACCGCGGGTTCGATCGCATCCTGCGGTTTCGGCTCAGCATCGGCGGGTTTCGGTTCCTCCGCGGGAGCTGGGGTTTCCGCGCGGGCCTTGTCGGCGGCCTCCGCAACCACGGATGCGGCGGCGGCAGCCTCTAACGCGTCCTGCTTATCGGCGTCCTCCGGCTCGGGTTGTTCCACCACCGGGATTTCTTCCGAATCGGGTAATTCCTCGACAAGCTCATGGAACTCATCGAGTTTTTCAAACGAGCCCTCAAGTTCCGTGTCCGCCACGGCATTGGCCTTCTTGTCCCCATCGTGTTGGGTGTTCTGGGGTGCGGACTCTTCGTTATGGTCTTTCGGCAGCTTTGCTGTCGGACTTTTGTGGCTTCGCCGAAGCCTCGTCAGCAGCCGCGGTTTCTTCCGGTTTTTCCTGGGCGGCGGCACGCGATTGTTGCTGTTTTTTCCCGCGCTGCTTCTGCTGTTTCTGCGGCTTATTCCGCTTTTGCCGATCCGGCTTTTGACTGTCTCGGCTGCTTCCGGCTGGGGTGCTCTGCCGCTTCCCTCGTCCGCTTCCACAGCTTCTTTCGCCGGCTGGGTCTTGGCAGTTTCCGCTTTCGCTTCGGTGGCGGCTTCGGCCTCCGGTTCCGTTACTGCCGGCTGCTTTTCGACGGGCTCAGCATCGGCCGGTTCAGCCGCCGGCTGTGCCTCTTCCGGCTCCTCTGGCTCCTCTGGCCTCGGTTCTGCTTCTTCCGCCGCTCTCCGTCGCCACGGCGACCGGCTCGTCTTCTTTTCTCCCTTCTCAGGCTTCTCTGATGCTACGGCCGGCGCTCTGGTTTCCGGTTTTGGGCTCAACCTGTGGGGTCTCGGGCTCATCCACCACAGCTTCCACAACCGGTGTCGAATCCTCTTGCGGTTTTTCGCTCCTGGCAGAAGCACTCGGAGCATCGCTACGGGTCGTAGGTTGAGATGCCGGCTGGGCCGCCGTCGGGATGGCCGAAGTTGCCGATGTCTTTAACTCTTGACCAGGCAGGACGGCTTCTTCTTTCTTCGCCGGGGCGAAATTGAACCCACCTTGGGCTTGATAATTTCCCGACTTTTCTTGTTGTGTTAATTGTTTCGGCTCATCAGTGGTCTCAAAACTAATGGTTTTCGAGTCTTTACGACGCGAACCAAGAGCGATGATCATCATCACGACCAAAATGGCAAAGACGACAACCAGCACAACGATAATTGCAGCTTCCATGATTTCTATCTTGGCAAAAATCGCCAATCAACACACGTCACCAGCTAACGATGCAGGATATGCAATTATCACGGGCAACCCCTCGAACTATAGACGTCGAAAAAGCAAACAGCGAACTACCCCATATAGAAAACGATGCTATTTAAATCATGGTAGACATGAGAAAAAAAGAACGGACTAATAATGGTCCATGGCGCAATACTAAAACCTAAACTCACTACCATTTTCGACCGAAGCGCCAACCCGCTCAACGCCACTATGGAGCCGCTGAAAAAACAAAACGGGGTATACGCCGAAAACGCCACATTCATGGTAAATGGCAACATAATTATACTGGCACTAATGAGAACTACCAGCACAATTCCAAGTTTATGAGCGTGAGTTTTAGTTTGTATCGAAGCCATAGCCACTGATGCTATCACCCAAATTCCCCAAAGAGCTGGTAGCTTCCTGGGAATCTAATAACAGCCGGCTTGAAACGAGCAGTCAATGGCCACTATGAGCCAATATGCAGCAACAATGCCACACGACGCCACAATAAATCAATAATGCTACTAGGTAGGTGTGTCATTATAGAATCTTCATAGTCACACCACTTATAAGAATTTCTGCACACCTTCTATGGTTTCAATCCTTGAGGTAGCCCTAGGCTCCCGGTAACATAAACTCAGTATTTTAATATTGTTGACAAGCCAACAGTAAGGATTATTTATTAATGAATAACTCACACGCTTATTCGCCGCACATGGTATGGATCATCGCGGGGCTCACCCTAGCCACGATTGGTCAACTTACCGTCTGGTGTCTTCATAACCCAAGCCTACAGGGGGTTGGTTGGGTGGCCACTGTCATTGGTGGCGTGATTGCGGTTATATCACGAACAGTTTTTACTGCCATGATTCCCGCCACAACCACCCGTGACTATTAGGCCACAGTCCCCACCATGGATATGTAATCACCGATATCTGGCAACAAATTCATTGACAGTATTATGAATTTCCACATCATGACCAACAATTAAGTGTCCCCCATTTTCAAAAGGAACAAACACCTTATTCGGAAACCTACGAATCACTTTTTCCACGTCTGTGAATTTAATTAACCTGTCATCCATGGCGCTGAAAATAAGCACCGGAACCGTGAGGGATTCAATCCGATAATCATCAAAATTTTTGGCCATATCCGGGTTACTAATCGCCGAATCAATATAGGCCCCCACCTTCCGTTTTTCGATGGGAAGTATCGACATAACCGAGTGCAACGGCGTGGAAGTCATCATTGCCACCAACGGACTCAGTAAATACATAGCAATATCGTTACAGATGAATTTCGGGGGCCCCATATATTGTGTTGGTTTCGTCGGGCGTTTCAGCAATGGCATTCTCGAACTATAAAGGATCAGGCCTTTCACCCGATCGGGAAAGTCCAACGCCAACCGGATAGCGTGCGTGCCACCTGCGGAGCCACCTATCACAAAGGTTTTATCCACGCCGGAATAGTCCAATAGCTCCACCAATGCCCGAGCCTGTTCCTTAGGTGTTCCCTGCCCTGACACGTCGCTGCCCAGATACCCAAACCGCGATGGGGCGATAACCCTACCGGGAAAACCGCAGTTCACCCCAAGCTCATAGCCTTGATCGTAACCGCCAAAGATCCCGTGCAGCGCCAAGAGGGTTTCCCCACTCCCCTGATCTACGTACGTCATTCTGCCGTAACTTAAATCAGCGGTTTTCACCTGATAACGTTCCAATTGTTTATAACTTTGTTTAATTATTTTTACACCCCTTACTATTGGAATTACTCCCATTGCGGATAATGTCATCAATAATGTGCTTAACCGCCTGGTATTCATACGTATATCGTACGCTCATTACCAGTGATGGTTATTAATAATATGGAAATAATTACTGAGATAAAACCGGAATATAGTCATCACGAGACGCAAAAAAATCACTGGTACGGCGCAATCCCCAGCACCTCCCAGTGATTCTATAGCCTGCTACATGCCGTAATAGCGACAGACATTCACTACCATAACCAAAAGCGGCGAATATTGATTGTGATAACCAATAAAATTATGTCTATCGAACTGCTTATGCCTCATTCGTGAGCTTTGGCGCGTTACGACGACCAGGGCACGGACGGACGGTCTATTTGGCGTGCCAGGCAGCCAAGCGCTCCTTCAGCAGTGCTTGTGATTGCAGCTCCGCCTCCCGATTCCCGTCAACCGTTCCCCCTAACATGGTTTTCCACGAATTCTCCCAGCTTGGTGATGTCCTCGGTAAACACATGTCCAGCGTTTGGATAGACTACACCCTCCAGGTTTTTATTCCGCCCGCTCAGCTCCCGTACCGCCACTTCCCCCTGCCACATGGCATCCTGGTCGCCGGCGAACAAGAGACCCCGGCCGGAAAATTCTTCGATCTTAATCCGGGCTGCCTCCCGATCGGGCGCATCGGCGAGAGCCTGCTCATCAGGTTTTCCGATACGAAACCGGTAAGGCCAGGATGGATCGGATCATGGTGCCAAACTGCATGCGCAGCGGCGCATAGGGCACCTGCTCGCCCTTCCACGTAAAACTCGACGACCCCCCGTTACGATATCACCCAACCCCTGGTAGGTATAGGCCGAAGGGGTAAACAGCACAATATTATCAATCTCTGGATAGCGAACCGCCAGGTTTGCCACCAGCTCGGCACCCTTCGACACCCCCAACACCGTCAGCGGGCCCTGGTGTTGATGCTGCTTCAGCCAGTCCAATGCCTCCTGGAAAAAGTCAAGCGGCACTTTCACCAATTCTGCCTGTTGGCCCGGTTGGCCGAAGAAATACAGCCCCAAGACGTTATATCCTTGGCCTTGAAGTGCGCGGGCCGCATCATTATTATTGCTGCCCTCTGAACCACCGAATACCACTACGGTTCCGGGGCGAGCCGTGCCATGAGCCGGGTAGTAGAACCCGCGCAAGTAGTTGCCTGTCACAGACTCCACGTCACCTTGTTGAGCTACGACACTACTATCACGCGGGTTCTCCCCCGGTACTTTGTAGCGATTATGGTTATACGCGATCACCCCTGCCAGTACCAGGCACAACGCCACGACAACACCGACGCAACGCAGTAAAATCCTCAGGAGTTTTCGCATAATAAGCACCTACTTATCTCGCCACAGTTTTCATGATAACTGCCCAGATCTTACCAGGAAATGCAATTTGTCACGATTATATAATTGCGGGAATAGCACCGAGGTCAATTGTGAACATAAAAACTTTTTTATGGGTAACATCGGCAATCCGCCGCAGCCAGGATCTAGGCTGCAATAGGCGCGCGCTCAGCTGTGCCAGGTTTGTAGCCGCTGGAAGAGCAAGGCGTCCGATTGGGTTTTCGCCATTCGGTTGCCTTCGATAGAACCGCCAAACATCGTTGGCCATATTGGCCCATAGTGGGTGATGTCTTCATCAAACAAGTGCCCCGCACCGTGATACACCACGCCTTCCAGGTTTTTATTGCGGTCGCTCAGCTCCCGCACTGCCGTATCAGCCGGCCACATAGCATCCTGATCGCCCGCAAACAACAGACCGTGCCCGGAGAATTTTTCGATCGGGATGCGGGCAGCCTCTAGGTTGAGTGGCCTCGGCTAACGCCTGTTCACTAGTTTTCCGGTACGACACTGGTAGGGTTCATCACTGACCTCACCATGCTTGAGGGGAGAAATCGTAGCCGCACATAGTCGACCGGCTCGCCCCGCCAGGTGAAACTGGGCGATGGCTCCCACTGGTAATTTATCCCCTGATAGTTATAGGCCGTAGGGGTGTAGAGCACAATATTGTCGATCTCTGGGTAACGAACCGCCAGGTTAGCCACCAGTTCCGCCCCTTTAGACACTCCCATGACAGTGATAGGTTCCTGCACATCGCCATGGTCATTAATCCACGCCAATACTTCGTCGAAAAATTCCAGCGGCACATTCGCTAAATACTGTTGCTGACCTGGTTGGCCGAAGAAATACAAGCCCAGCACGTTATAGCCCTGATCCCTGACCTGTCGGGCTAATTCATCATTATTGCTCCCATCGGATCCTTTGAACACCACAACCGTTCCCGGGTGCGCGGCACCATGGGCTGGGTAGTAGAAGCCACGCATATAGGTGCCAGACACTGGGGTCACGCCACCCCGGGCCGCGACGACACTACTATCGCGGGGATCGGGACCGCGGCGCTTATAGTGGTGGTAGTTATAGGCAGAAACCCCCACCGCGGTGAAGACCAGCACTGTGATGACACCCAGGACCCGCAGGAGATTCTTAGTAATTTTCCGCATGGCATGGACATTACGGCCCTGACGCCACGTCAGGACCTAATCGGGCACGTCACGCCAAACCGGTGAGGCGCTGCTTGATTAGGCAATGCCGGGTTTGGCGATCGCTAACGCAATGGCGTCGGCGGCAACAATGTCGGAGATCACCAGGTCCGGCACCACTTCGGCGAGTCGCGCCCACCCCGCGGTGGCGGCATCCAAGGTTTTATTGGAGGTGATGAGCCCGTGAGCGGATACGCGGGAGGCCAGTGCCAACACCAGGGACACGACGGGGGCTAATGCCCACAGGTTTTCTTTTGCATTTGTGTCTACCCCGTCGAGCTTGTCAAACCGGATTCGGGCCAGCGCGTACAGGGATTTATTGCTGCTTCGCAGGGTGCGTAGTAACGTCACCGCCGACGCGATCAGGTTTTCGGAGCCCAGGAGTTCCCGCAGTTTGTCCCGCTGGTTGAAGGTTTCGAATACCGCCAACAGTCGGCTGGAATCGTCCAGCACCGCGCCCGGCACAATGTGTTCCCCGAACACCTGGTTCAGTAGGAATCGTTGTTGGGCTGGGTCCATGCCGGCCAGCATGACGGTGGTTTTGTCGATGCAGGCGGAATCCAGTGTGGTGTCGCGGGCGGTTTTCAGGGTTTCTAAAATGTTGTCACCCGCTAACGCCGCTAGTTGTTTCTTTACTTCTTGCACCTGGGTTTTGGCCGCATCCGGGTAGCCTTCGGCACCGAACAGGTGATCGAGTTGCCCGAGTAGTTCTAGGGTGCCTATCCATGCCGCGAGGTGCAGATCCGCATCCATGGCTTCGCTGCCTGGCGTCCCGGTGAAGCGGCAGCGCACCAGTCCGGTTTCGATGAATCGGCCGGGTTGCTGGGCGGATTTGACCAGTGATTGGGAGGGCCGCGCAGGGACGCATCCGGGTTGGCTTGGAAACACGGTGCGTACCGCTGATGGTTTTCGGGCCGATGTCCGCCGCTGGCCAGCATGTCCCACAGCACTGGCATCACTTGAGGGTCAGTGGGGATGGTGTCGTGACTTCCCGAGATAAACGCCGAGGAGTACCGAGCACGCCGTCGTCGGTTCCGAAGAATCCTTCCTGCTCTAGCACTATGGCCTCCGGGCCAGGGGTTCACCAGGGGTGTGGAGCACAGTGAAGGGATCGCGCACGCACCTGCACTATGAGGTTGCCGGCATCGACGTATTCTTCCGGTAATGCTACGGCACCATCGACCACGGGAAAGGTGTCGGCCGGGTGCCAGGGGGCGGTTTCTGGCCATACCCACACGCCTAGGTTTTGTTGTTCGGTGCCGGTGACGGTGAGGGTTCCGCCGTCCAGGGTCACGGTTGCCGGTTCGGTGGTTTCCACATCGGCGAGGGTGACAGAGATGCGTTTGTTATTGCTGGGGTCGGTCCATTCCAGGTCGATGCGTCCCCGCGACAGCACCGTGGTTGTCGAAACTAGTTTCGATACGGGCGCCACATAGGTCCCGTGCCTCCGTCTCGGCTTGTGAGTTTCGTGGTTTTCACGGGTTGCCCGTGGTGGTTACGCACCGAGATTTTCGGGTCTTCCAGTTCGCCGGCGCCCCGCACCCGGATGGTACCCTCCGTGTCGATCATGCGTGGGTGCAGCAGCATGCGGCTGGCCCGCCACATGGGCGGCTCGGTGAGCAGCGGTAGTTCGAAAATCAGGCGTGGGGGGTTGAAGCGTAGCGGCAGGGAGTCGCCTTCTTCGGTGCTCACCACGAAGTCGGCGCCAGCTTCCTGGGAGGAAACATGCACCTTATCTGGCTGGGCGGTGAAGGGTTTGTCGCTGGGTTTCACGATGAGGGTGGCTTCGCTGAGTCCCCCGCCGGCGGGGATGCGGCAGGATCCGCTAGAGCCGGCATAGGTGGTGACGGCCAGCATGCCTTCCACGATGGCAAATTCGTGGCGGAAAGATTCGTTGCGGGGGCCGCGCATGCGCACCAGGTATTCCCCTACCCATGGCGCGTCATAGGCGTCCGGGTCGAGGACGTGGAATACGCCTCCTTCGGCCGGGACCTCTAGGGGTTCCGGTTGGGTGATTTCTTCACCGGCAAGACCCGCGCCGCCGAACGCTGAGATGGAAAGGTGCCAGATTTCGGTATCACCCGAGGGTGTGGGGGGAAATTCGGCGACGAGGGATTGGGAGTGGACTTTGAGCCCGCCCAGGGTGGTGACGTGTTTGATGGCCTCGTCGGGGGTGCGGAAGGTGACTCGTTGCCGCGGGTCAACGACGCGGAGGAGTTTCAGGTCGGATTGGGTGGTGGTGGCCGCAGCGTCGAGGCTGGCTAGGAGTCCACTCCGTCGAGGATCACGTTGTGGCATACCCACCCGTCCCAACCGTCAATGGTGAAGGAGCTGACGGGGTAGATGTCCGTGTCGTGCACCATGTCGACGAGTCGGTTTTCGGCGGGGATGAGGGCACGGATCCGCTGGTGGTGGAGGGATTTCTTGTCGGTGACGGAACCGCCGCGTTTGTTGAAAAGCAGTATGGGATCGTTGGTGTTGACCACCGGCACGTTCCAGGTGATGTTGTTGGATAGGTCTTCGACGGTGACTTCCCGCACCGCGCGGGGCAGGGGTGATGTCGAGGGATTCGGCGTAGCCGGTGACGTCCCCCCAGGCGCGGCCGGTACGGTAGACGGTGGTGGAGCCTTCGAGGCTGACCCGCCAGGTGATTTCGCCGCGGGCCGGGACGCGCTGTTCCGGCAGGCGGAGGCATACTTTTTTACGGACGGGGTCGAGGATGAGCCGAGGCCGGAGTTCCCGGTTTGCGACCCCCACGGCGGCGGCTCGGTCTTCGGTTCCGACGGGTCGTTCGCGGAGTTCGGCGGTCACGGCATCGGCGATGGCGGTGGGGGAGTTGTGGTTCTAGGTGTTTACGGTCGCGGTCGAACCAGGATTGGGGGTGGGTGATGGTGAAGTCGCGTAACGCCATGACGCCCTGGTACAGGGTGGCGGCATATGGGAGCTGACCTGGTGGAATCCCGAAAAATAGTGTGGGAGTTCTAGGTCGTCGATGGTGGGGTTGTCGTGCTCGGCGGCCGCAGTGTCGATGGTTTCAAGCAGTTGCGGTATCTCCGTGTTGACAAAGCCGGCGTGCCAGCAGAGGACGGTGACGGGGTCGGTGTCGAAGTCGCTGAACTGCATATTGGTGAGGAATTCGGCGAGTTTGTCGGCGAGAATGCTGTCGATTTGTGGTTCCGGTACCAGGTCGCTGAGGCCGATGCCACCGAGGTATTCCCGGCTGAAGGCATCTGCCGCCACGAGTTTTTTGGCGCGGGCGGTGAGCGTGACCAGGAAGAGGGCGGGGCTGAGCGCGGTGAGTTCGGCGAGGTTGCCGCCGGCGGCGAGTTGGCGGGCGAGGAAAATGCCGTAGAGCTTTTCGATTCTTTCCACCTCGTCGCTGGCGAGGTCCAGGCCGCCAATGATTGTGACGTCTGGGTGGTTGAGTCGTTGGGCGAGTTCCAATTCGGCCTGGGTCGCCCACCCCAAAAGGGAATCGGTGACGTCCTTGATGGGGTGCTCAAACTCGCTCATGAACTGCGAAATCCTTCCTATATGAAAAAGTATTAATCAGCATTATAGTGTTTAGCTTTGCGACGGCTGGGATGCGGGCGGGTTGGCAAGGTCGCCGGGCGTCATGCGCTGGGAGATTACCCTGGTTATGCCGTCGCCCCGCATCGTCACACCATACAGCACGTTTGCCACATCCATGGTGGGTTTTTGGTGAGTGATGACGATGAGCTGGGAGTCTTTCCGTAATTCCACGAATAGGGCGATGAGTCGCCGAAGGTTCACGTCGTCAAGCGCGGCCTCCACTTCGTCCATGACGTAGAACGGTGAGGGGCGTGCCCGGAAAATGGCCACGAGCATGGCTAGGGCGGTGAGGGATTTTTCGCCGCCGGAGAGGAGCGAGAGACGTTTGACTTTCTTTCCTGGTGGGCGGGCCTCCACTTCGATGCCGGTGGTGAGCATGCTGCCGGGTTCGGTGAGGACGAGTCGGCCTTCACCACCCGGGAAGAGTGTGGCGAACACTTTGGGGAATTCGGCTTGAACATCAAGCCAGGCGTCGGTGAAGAGTTGCAGGATCTTGGCGTCGACGTCTTCAATCACGTCGGTGAGGTCTTTGCGCGCCTGCTCTACATCGTCGAGTTGGGTGGAAAGAAATTCATAACGTTCTTCTAATGCTTTGTATTCTTCCAGCGCAAGGGGGTTGACTTTGCCCAGTGATGATAAATCTTTCTCCGCTTGCTTTAGGCGTGCCTTCTCTTGTTTGAGGTCGAATTCCGGCCCGGGCGTGTAGTCGCGCATGATATCGGTGACGGGCACCCCAAGTTGTTCCATGAGTTTGGTTTGGGCTCCCTCCATGCGCACCTGGGCTTGGCTGCGAGCGATTTCCATGTTGTGGGCGTTGTCGGTGAGCCGGGTTTGTTGCGTTCGCAGCGCAGTTACTTGGTCTTTGGCCGTGGCCAGTCGGGTTTGCACCTGGTTCCGGCGGGTGATGGCGGCGTCCCGGTCAGAGGTGGCGCGTTCGGTGGCGTCGGTGGCGCGAGCCAGGAGGTCCCGGGCGGCATCGGCCACGACCCGGGCCAGGGCCGCTTGGGCACGGCGACGCGCCATGGCCTGCTCGTGGCGGGCCTTGGCCTGGCGTTCCTGTTCCGCCTGCCGAAACAGGTTGGTGCTCTTGCCTCGGACGGATTCGGCGCGTTCTTCTGCGGTACGGAGCGCCAATTGGGCTTCCAGCTCCATGGCTTTGACCTGGGCGAGCGCCTGGGCAGCGGCGTCGCGAGCCTGGGTGGTGGGTTCTTCTAGGTCGGTGTCTTCTTCTACCCGGGCGAGCCGGTCGGTGGTGTCGGCGAGTTTGTGTTGCAGTTCCGCCAGTCGGGTCGCGGCCTGCATGGCGTGCCCGGTGGTGCGTTCGTATTCCTTGCGGTTGGCCGTCACCTGGGATTCCAAGCGTTTGAGGTCCCGGGTCAGTTCGGCAACCCGAGTTTCCTGTTCCTGTAACGCGCTGGTGGCGCCGGCGGCTCGGATACGGGCGTCTTCTGCTGCTTGTTTCGCGCCGGCGAAGGTGCCGGCGAGTTGGTCTAAATCGGCGTGGGCGTCGGCGAGTTCGGCTTGGGCCGTGGCGATTTGGGCAGTGATTTCCACGGCGCCACGGGTGCCTTGGCCAGCAATGAACCAGCCGTCTCCCACAAGCACGCCGGTGGGGGTGACCGCCTTGAGTCGGGCGTCGGCGTCGACGATGGCGCAGGCACTGTCGAGGGTTTCGGCCCACACGACGTCGGCAAGCAGGGCGGGAAACGGTGGCGGCATAGTCGGCGTCGACGTCGATGTGGTCGATGAGCCAGGTGGCGTCGGCCGGTAGGTCGGCGTCAAGGTGCCAGATGCCACCAGTGCCGGGCAGGATGACCGCGGTGCGGGGCACGGATTCGGGGATGGCGGCCAGCGCGTTCCTGGTTACAGCATCAAGTCGGGTGGTGCTGGTGACCGCTTCGCTGAGTGCCCCGAGCGCCAGGGCCAGGGCACCGTCGACGCCGGCGGGGGCGGTGGGGTGGATCGTGATGTGCTGGGCGAGTGGGGTGAATTCGTGGGTGACGCCGCTGGCCTTTGGTGAGGGAGTCGCTGAGGGCGCCGTGCGTCACCGGCACGGTTGCCCGCAATGTTTCGATGCGGGATTCCAGGCGGGACACGTGCCGTTCCAGGTTTTGTTGTTGGGATCGCACTTGTTCTAGGCGTTGTTCGGCAGCCTTTGCCTCGGCATCAGCCCGCACATGGGTTTCGCGCAATGGTTCGGTGTCGAGGGTGAGCCGGGCGAGGGTTTCGCCACGTTCTTGGTGCTGTGCTTCGGCTTCCTGCAGCCGGGTGAGGGTTTCGGCGACGAGTTCATCGTGGCGGGTGATTTCTTCCTCCAGCGCCGCAACCTGGGCGCGTTGGGATTCTTCCTGCGCCAGCAGCCGGACGATTCCCTCGCGCCGATCGGCCAATGCCCGCACCTGGGCCAGATGTTCCCGATCGGCCTGGTCGGCGGCTTCCTGGCGAATGGCCACCTCGTCCCGCATATTGTCGAGGCGTTCGGCGGCAATCTCGACGTGGGTGGCGAGCTCCTGGTATTCGGCGGCGGCCCGCTGAGCGCGTCGTTCCAATTGGTCCGGGTCCTGGCCGGCATAGGGGGCCTCCTGGAGCTCCCCACCCGGTCGTCGGCAATGCGCTTCGTGGCGGATATGCGTTCGACTAGGGAGGAGAGGTCGAACCAAAGTTGTTGCGCAGCGTCGGCGGCGGGGGCGGCGACGGCAAGTTCGGCTTCTAGGTTGGTGTGGATTTCGGTGGCCGCATCGAGTTGGGTGGTGACCTCTTCGACCTGGGCGAGCAGCATGGCCGTTTGTTCTTCGGCGCTGCCGAGTTTTTCTTGCAGTTGGGTGAGCTCATCCCGGCAAGTCTAAGCCGGGATTCGCGCAGGTCAGCCTGGACGGTAGCAGCCCGGCGCGCAGCTTCGGCTTGGCGTGCGAGGGGTTTGAGTTGGCGGCGGAGTTCGCCGGTGAGGTCGGTGAGCCGATCAAGGTTAGCTTGCATACTAACCAGTTTGCGTTGGGCTTTTTCTTTACGACGGCGGTGTTTGAGCACACCCGCGGCTTCTTCGATGAAGGCACGGCGTTCTTCTGGTCGGGATTCGAGTATTTGGGAGAGTCGGCCTTGGCCCACGATGACGTGCATTTCTCTGCCGATGCCGGAGTCGGAGAGGAGTTCTTGGATGTCCATGAGACGGGCTTTACTGCCGTTGATTTCGTATTCGGAGGCGCCGTCGCGGAACATGCGGCGGGTGACGGAGACTTCGGTGTAGTCGATGTCGAGGGCACCGTCGGAGTTGTCGATGGTGAGGGTGACTTCGGCTCTGCCTAAGGGTTTGCGGCCGCCGGCGCCGGCGAAGATGACGTCTTCCATTTTTGCCGCCGCGGAGGGTTTTGGCACCTTGTTCGCCCATGACCCAGGCGAGGGCGTCGACGACGTTGGATTTACCTGAGCCGTTGGGTCCTACTACTACGCAGATGCCGGGTTCGAATTTTAGGGTGGTGGCGGATGCGAAGGATTTGAATCCTCGTAGGGTCAACGACTTCAAATACACTTCAGTCACCTTAGCAGACGGGGCGGGTGTGGGGTTGGTGATTAGCCGTCCATCCCCAGCATACCATCCACCCCCACAACAAACTATCAGCACTATTGCTTTATGGTTTTTTATCGCAATTCACCCCCAATTACCCCCTATTCACGATAACATAAGAACACGCCATAAATAATATTATTTTTCCATTATTTTTAGCAGGTAATTTCCGTCATTAACATTATTCTTGACCAATTTCACCAAAGACATTGCCGCCTCATGTGAACATAGGTATCATAGGTTCTAATGTCGCATAAATTCATATCCAGGAGTCATCATGACGCGCCTCCCGCTCAACCGCCGCCTTATTTTCGTTGACATTGAGAACATCAATGGCCGAAGCATTGGAAGTGTCCAGGAAGCAAATTGGTGCCGCTGCGCACTCAACCAGTGGCTTGCCATCACCGATCGAGACCTCATTGTGGTTGCCGCCGACAAATCTGGCGTCCGCCACCTGCATGAATCGTGGGGTACCTGCCAGGTGCTCGCCGCAGTAGGAAAATCCGGGGCGGATAAACAACTCATTGCCGCCATTGCCGCGGAACATAATCTTATAGACCGGTTCAAGGAAATCGTCATTGTATCAGGCGATGGTATCTTTGTTGATTCGGTGCTGTATCTCATGAGCATGGGAATTCCCACGACCGTATGCTCATATAAGAGCGCTTTGAATGCCACGCTTGCGGCCTGTGCCGATAACATTTTGATACTTGACAAGCAGACCCGGACCCAGAAGGTTTCGGCGGCGCGGCCCTTGAGCATTCCGAAGCATATCACCACCCACCCCATTCCCAAACCGGGCCCAGCGCATACGAACACCAGTACAATGAAGCCGTCCACTACCCCAGTGTCTGCTCCTGTTGTTCGAAAGGTTGACCCACCGTCACCATGCCCTACCCCACCGGTTATCTCACGCTCAAAGATATCGCCCATCTCGCTGACGTCTCTCGATCAGCGGTCAGTAATTGGCGAGCGCGGCATTCCGACTTCCCCTGCCCAGTCAACGAGTCAGCAGGTCGCCGACCGTTGTTCCGAATTCCTGAAGTCCTGTCTTGGCTTCATGAAAAAGGTCTGCTCCGTGATGGCAAAAGCAACGAATTAGTCGCCACGGCCATTGTGAATGGCCTCACCCAGGTTTTTTCCGACCAGTTGCAGGCCACCTTGGTTGGGTTGACGTTAGTGGCCGATCCCGACCGGGGCGCGGACCTGGTGCGCCAAGCCGGGGCGTCGCCCTGCCCAGGTCGCTGATTTGCTTGATAATAGTGCGACGGCGCTGCGACTCCCGGGGTGGCAACGCTCATTATTGACATGTTATTGGGGGTTGGGGGCCGGGGTTTTATAGCCAGTTTGGGACGACCCAGTCCGCTTCGTCGCGGCTGTTGGCCGAGGCTGCGGGCACCACGGTAACCGATACGGTGTTCGATCCCGCGTGTGGTATTGGGGGACGTTGCTGACGTTGGCGCGGAAACATGATGTGGCGATTGTGGGTGCGGATGTTGCTCCCACCGCGGTGGACATCGCAAAGCTACAGGCGAAATTATCGGGTGTATCTGCGGATTTTTCAGTGTCGGGATTCGTTGGCCCATGCGGTATCGTCGCAGCATCGGTATCGCACCGTGGTTGTGGAGTCGCCGTTGGATCAGCAGGCCGACGCCGGACACTGCCAGAATTTAGCACGAAGTTTCGATGAGAATATAATGGTTCCGGCGCGGTCGCATGAGGCGTTTTTTGTTGTGTGCCTTACGTCATCTCGCATCCGATGGTTATGGGTATGTGTTGACCAGTTTCAGCCCGGGGTGTCACATCAATCGGCGGAATTGCGGCGGTTGCTGCTGCGTCGACGCCAAGTTGAGGCGGTCATACAGTTGCCAGAGAAGTTTTTGGCGTATTCGCATGTGAATACGTTGTTGTGGGTATTGCGGGGTTCCCCCATCGACGCGGTGGCGGTCATTGATGCGAGCAACGTACCAAAGTCGAAGCTTCATGTCGCCGATTGGTTGACCACGCTTCGCGCTGGCCAGCCGCTGGGGGTACCGCATGCCGTGCTCACGCCCGCCATGTTGCTGTCGGATCATGATGCGCTCTTGCCTCGCGTGGTGATGCAGACTCTGCGGATGATGAAACCGGATAGTGTGATTGCTGCGCCACCAGCTTCGGAGCATGAGTCAGCCATTCCTGCGGCACGGGCACACACCACGATTGGGAGGCTCATTAGCGAGGGCGGACTAGCGTATTCCGACCATAAGCCCATGACTGGGGAGTATCTTGCCGTTATCAATGATAGGCATGCGATCTACCCACCGGATGTTTTTGACCATGCGAAGTTTTTTACGCATTGTGGATCCGCACCGGTTCAGCCCCCAGTTTTTAGCCATGTGTATCAATAATTTCCGTGAGCTGCGCCGACATGATTTTTCGGCAAGCCACCGTGCCGCTTTGTGGTCTTGCGGAGCAGCGGCAGATCATACGATCAGTGCACAGAATGACCAGGAGGCTGCTAGGCGCCAACGAGTAGCTGCAACACCTGGGCAATGTCCGCCCGCATGGCGGTGCTGCGATCACTAATCTGTTTCGGCACGGCGGCATCCAGGCTGACTGTTGCGTAGTGGGCTTGGGAATTACGGTGGGTCATCTGCCAAAATGGGTATTTAATGATCGCCGGGGTGTTCATGCCTACCCCTAGTTCCAGCAGGAGGGTCCGGGATTGGGCTGCTTCGGAAGCAAAGGCCTGATAGCGTTGAGCGGCCGCATGCCAGCCGGGGTCTTGCACGAAGGTGTCGTCGGCCCGCAGGTTTGTGGTCATCCGCCCGCCGCAGCGGGGGCAACGGGGCACGAGTTCGGCCGGGATATGCCGATCATGTTGCTGGGCCACCATGGCCATCACCTGGTCGTGATTGTCGTAGGTGGCCTGGTGGCAGAGGGTGGCGCACTGCCATAGTCCATAATCACCCTGGGTGTAGAACAGTCGCTGCTTATCAAAGTGGGCGCGTTGAAAGCAGTGGTCGACGTTGGTAGTGAGGACGAAGTAGTCTTTGTCGTGCACTAGTGTGAATAAGTCCTGGTATACCGACCCGGGTTCTTTGAGGTAGCGGTGGTGGTTGATGTGGCGGCTCCAGTACGCCCATTTTTCGGTTTCGTCCGGGAAGGGGTAGAAGCCGGCGGTGTAGGCGTCGGTCATGCCATAGGCGGCGGCGAAGTCGCTAAAGTTTTCCTGAAACCAGGCGCCACCGTATTCGAATCCGTCGGCGGTGGACAGGCCGGCCCCGGCGCCGATGAGCACCTTGTCGGCTTGGTCTAGCTCATTAGCGATCGTTTCGATGAGTTTGTGGGTTGAGGAGTTGCGTGTAGCGATCATAATCATCCTGGGTGAATACTGTGAAGATAATGGTGAAGTCTGTGTCTTCCGATAGCCCAGCCAGGAAGGCGCGGGCTGCGGTGACGGCAATGCGGGCAGCATGTGATGGTGGGAAACCAAAGACCCCGGTGGAAATGCAGCAGAAGGCGAGGGACTTCAGCCCCGAACTGTGGGCAAGGTTCAGGCATGAGGTATAGCTGGCGGATAACTCGGCTACTTGCTGCTGGTTCGCCTCCCTCCCTGCGACAATGGGGCCCACGGTATGCAGCACATATCGGGCCGGCAGGTTGAAGCCGGGGGTGATCTGGGCACTGCCGGTGGGCTCCTCATAGTCGGGGGATGGAACAAGCTCAGCGCAGGCCTGACGGAGTTGCAGACCGGCAGCGGAGTGGATGGCGTTATCCACGCAGGCATGCCCAGGCCGAAAGCATCCAAGCAGCTTGTTGTTGGCGGCGTTGACGATGCCATCTGTGGCAAGGCGGGTGATATCGCCCTGCCATAGGCGGATTCGGGGGTCTTCGGCTGCGGCCTGCGTATCTTGGATGGTGACAATGCCGCGTTCGTCACGTTCGGCTTGTAGGAGGGTGTCTTGCCGACGGAGGAAATCCGCATCGAGCAGCCCAGGTTGCCACAGGTTCATGAGTGCCCGAAGCAGCACCCGCTGGTCATTGGGTGAAAGCTGACTGAGTTCCGCTTCGCTCACGGTGAGCTGCGAGGTTGGCAAGAGGTCGGCGATCAGGGAGGAAATGAGTTTCGTGCGGGTGGTGTTCATGCGCTTGAGCTCCTTGCATGTTGCGGTCGGTGAACAGCTTGCCGATGGCGGTGGTGACACTATCAAAAGCGGTCATGAGAATCCTTCCGGCTTCCTGTGTTAGTAACTAATTGATACTATAAGTGTGATAGTAATTAGGAACCTAATGGTAACTTGGTACCTTTTTAGTTCCTAGCGTTATCCAGGCCTTCCCCAACCCGAGGAAAGAAATAATCATGGACACACCCGAACTAGACGTCACACATTGGAACCCCTATGACCGCAATTGCCCCACCCGGAAACTCCTCGACCGCATCGGCGACCGGTGGACCGTACTCATCATCGGCACACTGCAACACGGCCCCCAACGGTTCGGCGAGCTCAAAACCCGGGTAGATGGGATTTCGCAGAAAATGCTCACCCAAACTCTCCGGGGGCTGGAGGAAGACGGACTGGTCACCCGCACCGTCACGCCGCAAATCCCCCCACGGGTCGATTACGAACTCACCGACCTGGGCCGCACTCTCATCACGCCGCTCGCGGGGCTAGAAGAATGGGTCCGCACCCACATGCAGCAGATTCTCGATACTCGCAGGGCAACGCCCCCGAGCCACAGCTAACCACACCGCGGAAACCGGTCCTCGCTGCTGGCGTAGAGCGCATCAAACGGCTGAAACTGCGGCAGGTCATGGTTCTTCGGATTGAGCACATCATCCGTCGACACCACATATCCATCCCCGGACACCCCATTGGGGGCAAGCGTCATCTCGTGCGGTTGGGAATCATCTTGCCGCACCCCGCCGCACTCCAGGCGTGACACATATACAATTGCGGTCACGGCACCATCGCCGCTAACCATTGTGCTATAAATCCTGACCCTACTGACGCCGGGATCCGCCGAGTCTAAATATTTTTCCATCGCGGCACCCACCGCACGGTTCACCATGGGGCCAGCGGTTTTCTGCTCCTGGTAGACAGGGTTAAAGGCACGTTCTTCCTCCTGATACCAACATAGGCGCCAACAGCCATAACCATTACCAACAAAAATAGACAGCCGGGAACCACAGACTTTTCCCAGGGTACTATTAGTTTATTCATAATAGATCCACTATCAACAAAACAGGAACGGTTGATAACACGACCCTACTCGCATCCCCGACCACTGGGCATAATCAACACGATGAGAACCGCCGTCAAAAAGATGATGTTGTTCACGCGCAGGAAAAATCGGCCCAGCCATCACCCGGCCGGGCCGATCGTCACGTCGCAATAATCGTTTAGCTGAACTTGCCTTTGAGCTCCTCCCATCGCTTTTCGACGGCGGCCTTGCGGTCTTCAAGCGCTTCCTTCCGCTCGGCCTTCTTCTGTTCCCGCACAACCCGCCGGGCCTCGGCCTGGGCTGCCTCCGTGGCGGCCTCGGCGGCCTCCAATTCGGCAACAACCTCGGACACCGGCCGCCGCACAATCGTGCCACCCAGCTTGGACACCACATCATCAAGCGGCAGTTCGGAAGGCTCTGCCACCTCTGCAATGATCGCCGTGGAATCTGCCGGTAGGGCACGGCTGAACTCGCCGAGCACCTCATTGGTGGCCGATGCGCGCCCCACGTCCAGTGCCCCACCGATGAGGGCGCCGCTCCCCCAGCCCAGCAGCATTCCCAGCGGACCGCCCAAAATACCGACGAGCATGCCGATCAGGCCGCCGCCGGCAAACCCGGTCCCGGTCACCTGATCCACCCCATCTGGGAAGGACAGCTTCCCTTCCGCATCCCGCACCACAATGGCTCCGCTCTTTAATTGCAGCGCGCCGGCGGTAGAAAGATTCTTGATCTCGGTGAATGCCTGGTAGGCCTTACTAGAATCGGCAAAGGAAATAGAAACCACATTATCTTCAGCCATATGTCCCACTCTTTCGCAATAGTCGTTTTCGGGATAGTGAATGATGAATGACCCCCACCGTATAGACACATCACCACCACGGCAACAAATAGGAAAAATAAATATATCCCTGACGGAGGGTGATACACCACTCCACCAGGGATCATCCGTGCCATTGGGCGTCGACAAGCATGCCGTTAGCACATGCGGAAATCCGTCACGCCCCGCGGTTCGGACCACCGGTCAATCACCGATCGCACGCTACCGGGCCGGCGATACGACCGCACCGCATCGGGAATCTTCAGTCGATGCAGCAACGTTTCGCAGGCGTCCCGCGGTCCCCTCGGCGACGACGCACACCCGACCGTCGTCCAGGTTCGTGGCGCTGCCGGATAGGCCCAGCTCATTGGCCTGGCCATACACCCACCAACGAAACCCGACCCCCTGCACATAGCCATGCACCCACGCCGTCAACCGCACCACGTCACTGTTCATGCTTCCCAGTCTAACCGCACCTAACTGCTACACTTCGCGCACAATCTCACCGCGACGACGGCACACCGCATCCGAACCGTCCCACACCTCAATGTTCTTCACCCTCAGGCAACATATCGCGGTGGAAAATCGGGTCAAGGCCCTTCGCCTTCTGCCGCTCATAATTGGCCAGCAGCTTCACCGCAATCCCACCCAATGGCACAATACCAATCAGGTTAATGAACACCATGATCGCCGCAAACGTGTCACCCAGCGACCACACCAACCCAATAGATCCAACGCTACCGCCGAGGACGAAGAGCAGCACAATAATACGGAAGCCCAACAACACCGACTTACTCTGGCTGAAATACTCAATGTTCGCCTGCGCAAGGTAATAATTACCAATCACCGAACTGAACGCCAAGAAGAACAAAATAATGGTGACGAAGTGAATACCCCAATCACCCACCTGGCTGGCCAACGCGGTCTGCGTCATCGACGCCCCACTCACCCCTTCACCGACGGTCGGATCACCCAACAGAATAATGAACGCCGTGATCGAACACACCAACAGCGTGTCGAAATACACGCCCAAAGTTTGCACCAGCCCCTGCTTCACCGGGTGCGACACCGTAGCCACCGCCGCCGCATTCGGGGCGGACCCCTCACCGGCCTCATTGGAGAACAGGCCCCGGCGCATACCATTCATGAACGCCATGCCCATGGTCGCCCCCGCAATCTCTTTCACCCCGAGCGCATGGGTAATAATCGTCTCAAACATTTCCGGCACCCTACTGAAGTTCATCAGCACCACAAACAGGCCCACAACCAGGTACAACACCGCCATGAACGGCACCAAATACTGGGTAACGTTAGCGATGCGCTGCACGCCGCCGAAAATAATCAGCGCGGTAATAATCACCAAGAACACGCCCACCATAAACTTGAATTGGGACGTGTCATTTCCCCACCGAGGTGGCAAACGACTCGGCAATGGAGTTTGCTTGAATTGCGTTATACACAAACCCGAATGTGATTGTGATGGCCACCGCAAAGATCGACGCTAGCTTGGGAGCATTCAGCCCCTTGGTCAAGTAGTAGGCCGGGCCACCCCGGTAGGCATCAGCGTCTTCATCCCGCACCTTCCACAATTGCGCCAGCGTGGCCTCCACAAACGCGGTGGCGCCACCCAATATGGCCACAATCCACATCCAAAACACTGCGCCGGGGCCGCCTGTGGTAATCGCCACGGCAACCCCGGCCACGTTTCCGGTCCCCACCCGGGAGGCTGCGGAAATTGTGAATGCTTTGAAGGAAGATATTCCCTCGGCGTCGTTTTCTTCTTGTGTTGCCGGGCGTTCCATCACCGCTCGGAACATTTCCGGTAGCATGCGCACCTGCACCACAATGGTTCTGACCGCAAAATAAAGGCCAGCGGCAATGAGCAGCCACGGAATAACCGTCCAAATATTATTATTGATCGTGTTAGTAACAAAATCCTCTAACACAGTCATAAGGGAATCATTTTCCATGGGGGTCATATTACCGTGTCCACTTCACCCCCGCCTAACTTATTACCAAACTCATAGACCCATGATTTAACCAATCATTACCACCCCCGTTCTGGTAATAATATTCCTTTAGGCTGATAACTCCCCCTGACCATTGGCGGTGTTACGGAACCAATGGCTGGCAGTGGGGGCAGTAGTGACTCGACCGGTTGGTAAATTTTTCTTTCACCAGAATTGTGCCACACCGATCGCATGGCCGGCCGTCCTGACCATAGGCGTGGAGTTCCACATCGAAATACCCGGATTCTCCGTTCACATTCACATAAAGGTCGTCAAAGCTAGTGCCGCCCCGGGCCACGGCAGCCCGCATCACAGTGCGACCGGCCATCAATAAGTTTTTCAAGGCGGCAAGATCAAGGGTGTTCGCCGGTTGATTCGGGTTGACTGCGGCAAACCACAGCATTTCGTCGGCGTAAATATTGCCAATGCCAGCAATGATTTCCTGGTTCAGCAATAATTTTTTTCACCGCCAAGGTTTTTCGAATGCATCGTTGCTGCTACATCCAACAGTTCCAGCTCCGGGTCGAGGAGATCCCGGGCAATATGGTCGGCGGTTTCGGGACAAGGCCCCTGCCCGGCATCGACAAGATGGGTGGGCAGCCAGTAGCCGAAGGTGCGTTGATCCACGAACCATAGTTGGGTATCATCATCGAACCGGACCTGAATGCGGCAGTGTTTTAAAACTTGGGGTCATCCGAATTTGCGTTCGCATCCTTGATGAGCATTTGGCCGCTCATTCCCAGGTGCACCACGACCTGATCGCCCGCTTGGGGTACCGCCTGAGGCGTGGGTTGCGGCGGTTCTGCTTCCGAATGGGTCGCCGCCGCGGCCGAATCCGCCAGGTTCAACCAGAGGAATTTTTCCGCGGCGACCCAACCCAATAATGGTGCGACCCTAAGATTTCAGCCTGGAGTTCCCCTGCCCCTCCGAGGACATGGCGGATCGCACGTGGATGATGCACCACCACATCAGTAATGATGCGACCGCACACGTGTTCGGCAAGGCCACGGCGAATGGTTTCTACTTCTGGGAGTTCTGGCATTGGATAAGTTCGGCGCGAGCCTTCGGGTCGTTGAGGAATTCTAGGGCCTGGTGGGCTCCAGCCTGTTCCGCAAGTTTCTTGTTGGTACCAGTGCCTTCGCCTATGATCCTGCCCAAAACATTCACCGATGCGGTAAACACCTGCTCATGTTCGGGCCCAACAGATGTTGCCTCATAGACGGGCATGGGTAGCTTGTATTCGGCCAGCCGCTCCTGCAAACTGGTTTTCCAATCCTGATGCAGGGCGGTGGCCTGCGCATAGCTGATCTTATGGGCGAACAGCCGAAGCACCACATCGCGGGCAATATCGAAACCATGGATTCGGTAAATAGCGCCGAGGAGGGCTTCGGTGGTATCGGCCAGGATGGAATCCTTATTGCGCCCATCGGTCAACAGTTCACCCTTGCCCAGGAGAATGTATTGGCCGAGCCCAATTTCGCGAGCGATATCGGCAAGCCCGTACCGGGACACGATACTCGCACGCATTTTCGAAATATCGGATTCGGGCCTTGTGGGGTATTGCTCGAATAGCTTGCCTGCCACCGACAGCCCTAGCACCGCGTCGCCCAAGAACTCTAGGCGCTCATTATTGGGGAGCATGCCGTTTTCGTTGGCGAATGATCGGTGGGTAAGCGCCAGGGTGAGTATATCGTGCGGCAGGTCGACTCCCAGGGCTGCCAACAGGGGACCATGGTCCACCTTGGCGAATTCTTGTTCGAGGGCTTCGGTGCCGGTGAGACGGCTGCGTTTACGGCTCATAGGAATTTCTCCAAACCCGACCAGCGCGGATCAATCGGGGCCGAGCCGCCCCGCTCTCAGAATCGTCATCGAGTTGGCTCCAGGCCGGGAACCTCCGCATCATCGACGCACCCGTCGGGGCACACCGGGTTAAACGGCAGGGTGATGCCGGCCTCGTCGATGACGCTTTGGAGCAGATCGACCGTGTCGTGTTGGATTAGCGGCACCGCCTCGGTTTCCGACTCATCATCAGGGTCACCCATCACAAAATCGGGGGTAGTGGCAAACACCTGGGAGACAGTGAGGGTGGTGTCGGGGTAATGGTTTTGAGGCAACGCACACTCACCTTGAAGGCGGGCATGAATAGTGGCGTCAACCATAATCGCCTCACCGAGGGGGTGAGGGTGGCGTCGACGGTAACGTCGTGACCTTCGGGTATGGCAATCATTTCGGGCCCGATGCGGGTAGGGCTCGGGCCGGTTTGGTGCGATGCTCCCCCATGCCGCTGTGCATGGGGTCAGAGACATCAAAAACAAACGGGGAGTTTGAGGTGTTTTTCATCGTGGTTAAGCATACTACTTAAGCAGTTGTGCTATATCCACCCGGTGTGGTGGCAACTGACAAGCGGACCGCACGTAAGCTACCAACTACCAAGCCCAGCCGAATGCTCACCAACATTCAGCAGTCACCGGGAAGGTTGCCGGGAATTAGCTGCGATCGCTGCTGTAGCTGGTGGAACGATCGCTGGGCCGACCCTCGCCCGGTTTCATCCCTGCGCCCACCAACACCGGCACCTTTGCGAAGGGCACTGCGGTCGCGGGAAACCGCACGCAGGGTTGTAGAAAGCACTTCTTCGAACTCGGCAAGTTTCGCGTCGACAAACTCGTCGCACTCGTTCCGCAACCGATTGGAATCGGCATGGGCGGCGTCGACAATGCGGTGGGCTTCCTCATTGGCCCGCCGCACCACCTCGGCTTCGCTGACCAACCGGTGCTGTTCGGCAAGGCCTTCATCAATGCTGCGCTGGTATTGTTCATTGCCCGAATCGATCATGCGTTGGGCCTCGGATTGGGCCCGGGCCAGATGATCGTCGGCATCTCGCTGGGCGTTATCAACGATGCGGTCAGCCTCGTCTTGGGCTTTGGCCACGGTGGTTTTGGCCCGGGTTTCCGCATCGGAGATCATGGTATCCGCATCATGTCGGGCCTGGCTGACGGTAGAGTTCGCTTCGCTCGTTGCGTCGTCGACAAGCTGGGTGGCACGATCCTGGGCTTGGCTTAAAATATGTTCTTGCTGGTCGAGGACGTCTTGCGCATCATCTATCTCGACGGGAAGCGCGTTGCGTAAATCGTCAAGCAACGCCAGCATTTCATTGCGGGGCACCATGCAATTCGAGGTCATGGGCACCCCATATGCTTGTTCCACATTGCGGACTAATTCGTCTAGGCACTCAAATACGCGATACATGACGTTAAGCATAATGAGAATTAGGTAATAGCGGTGGTAGTGCCTGGTTACGGCGTGGCATTTTTTGCTTATCGACGCCTTATGCAGCGAAAACCCCACACCATCGGGGAGTGATGATGCGGGGTATCAGCGAGGCCGGGTAGGCGTTAGATAATGCCTTGGGCCAGCATGGCGTCGGCAACCTTCTTAAAGCCGGCAATGTTTGCGCCGATAATATAGTCGTGCTCGTGACCATATTCCAGGGCGGTTTCTTCACAGTTATGGAAGATATTGCGCATGATCTCGTGCAGACGCTGGTCGGTGTATTCAAACGACCAGGAGTCACGGCAGGCGTTCTGCTGCATTTCCAGAGCAGAGGTGGCAACGCCACCGGCGTTGGCGGCCTTGCCGGGACCGAAGTTGATCTTCTTCTCGCGGAACACCTCGATGGCTTCGGCGGTGGACGGCATGTTGGCGCCTTCCGCCACGTATTTGCAGCCTTTTCGGCCAGGGCGCGGGCATGCTCGCCATGAAGTTCGTTTTGGGTGGCGCAGGGCAGGGCCACGTCGCACGGGAGGAACCAGAGGGAGCCCTCATCGTGGAAGGTAGCGCCATCCACTTCCTTCGCATAGTCGGAGACCCGACCGCGACGGACTTCCTTGATTTCCTTGAGCTTGGCCACATCCACGCCGTCCGGGGTGTGAACCCAACCGGAGGAATCGGAGAACCCGATGACGGTGGCGCCCAATTCTTGGGCCTTTTCGATGGCGTAGATGGCCACATTGCCGGAGCCGAAACCACTACCTTGGCGCCGGCAAACGAGTCACCGTGGGCTTTCATCATTTCTTGGGTGAAATAGACGCAGCCATACCCGGTGGCTTCGGTGCGCACCAGGGAGCCACCCCAGGTGAGGCCCTTACCGGTGAGCACGCCGGCTTCGTGTTGGTTGGAAAGGCGGCGATACATACCGAACAGGTAGCCGATTTCTCGGCCGCCAACCCCAATATCGCCGGCGGGAACGTCCCGGTATTCACCAATATGGTGGTGGAGTTCGGTCATGAACGACTGGCAGAACCGCATGATTTCGGCATCGGACTTCCCTTTGGGGTCGAAGTCGGCACCGCCCTTGCCGCCGCCGATGGGCAAACCGGTAAGAGAGTTCTTGAAGATTTGTTCGAAACCAAGGAATTTAATGATGCCAAGGTTGACGGACGGGTGGAAGCGGAGCCCACCCTTATAGGGGCCAAGCGCAGAGTTGAACTGCACCCGGAAGCCGCGGTTAACCTGAACAACACCTTGATCGTCTACCCAGGGAACACGGAACATGAACTGTCGCTCTGGTTCGCACAGCCGCTGAATGAGACCGTAGTCCGCGTAGTGGGGATCTTTGTCTAAAACAATTTTCAGGGAATCCAGAACTTCGGCCACCGCTTGGTGGAATTCTGGTTCGCCGGCATTACGACGTACCAGCAGTTCATAGTATTCCGAAACCCGCTCTTCAGCAGTTGTCATAGTAATCCTCCCAATAGGATGTGCTTGGTCTGCCACGTTGTGGTGACTACAGCACGTAATTCTACACAGTGATAAAAATATTACCTATTCATTGACAGAATTTCGCGGCAGATATCACAACTTTCGCAGGAAGCACTAGTTATATTCATTCCAATAATTTCTATAGAATGCTAGATTTTTGCCGATTTTTAAGGCGCTAAATACAATTTTGGCGCGCATTCCTATGTGTCACCCCCACCTGTAGCCAAAAATCGGTTAGGTTTTTAATGGCTGTTTCCAACGGCTTTCTGTACTACTGTTAGTACGTTTCTTCACCTTATCCAAGCTTAAAAATGCACGCTAGACTTACCCACATGCGAATAGTGATAGCCCCCGACTCATTTAAAACCTCAGCATCCGCCCACGATGTTGCCCACCATATCGCCACCGGAATCCGCGAAGTTCTCAGTAACGACACGGAAATCATCCTCCATCCCATGTCGGATGGTGGCGAAGGAACCTCCGCGTTATTTGCTGGTGAACGCATCACGCTTCCCACCACCGACGCATTAGGGCGCATTACCGAAGCCACTTATACTTACGACGCCCGAAATGAAATCGCCTATATTGATGTCGCCGCAGCATCCGGCCTGAAAGAAGTGGGCGATCATCTTTCCCCACTCACCGCTGACACTTTTGGAACAGGTGCGCTCATTGCCGACGCCGCGAGTCGAGGCGCGAAACGCCTCATTTTGGGGCTCGGGGGTTCCGCCACCACAGACGGCGGCACCGGTATTCTCACCGCCTTAGGCGCCAACTTCCTCGACGCCAATGGCCACTCACTCCCACCTGGTGGCGCAGCATTAAAACGCCTGGCCAGCGTCGATATTTCCCGACTCAATCTCCAGGCCGCCGCCATGGATATGCTCATGCTTGCCGATGTTGTCACCCCTGCTACAGGACCCGAAGGCACCTCCGCCGTCTACGCCCCCCGAAAGGGGGCATCTGCAGAGGATGTGAATGAACTAGAAGCCGGCATTTCCCAATTGTGTAAGGTACTTAATGTCAACCCGGAAATTCCCGGCATGGGCGCTGCCGGCGGCGTCCCCATTTGCCTCACATGGATCTCGACCACCCTGCACGGCGGCACCGATAATATCCGGCTTGTTCCCGGCGCGCGCGTCATCGTTGATGTCACTGGATTAAAGGATGAGATTGCCGATGCCGATGTCGTTATCACCGGCGAGGGCTGCTACGACAGTGACACCGACATGGGCAAGGTCGTGAGCGTGGTGTTAGGGCTGAACCCGCAGGCTAAGCAATTTGTGGTTGCCGGCCGGATTGACGGCCCCCTCCCCGAGGGTGTGCGGGGAATCACACTTATCAATTCTAACGATGTTAAGAAACAGTTGGTGCGGGCCGGAAACAAGATTGCGGAGCAACTTATCCGAGACTAAGAACATGAAAATCCGCACGGAAAAGTCGTCGTAAAGTTTGCTACCGACTTGAGGGGCGATCTGGACCGTCCAGGGATAGCGGGCGGGGATTTCGCATTCGCTTTCGTTTTCTGCCGCTATGGCATTATGGGGGAGGTTCGCTGGGGTGTGAGGAGCCGAGCATACAGCATGGCCACCTGGTTGAGGGATCCGGTTGTGCCCGTAAGATGCACCACATATCGATGCATGGTGACGTGTGTTGGTGGGTGGTGTTCTTGTTGTAGTTAGGGCATGTAGTTGGGTGATGATTTCGGCGGGGACAGTGGATTGGCATCGTGAGTGACCTGGGCGGTTTCGGCTTTGCCGTCGCGGGTGATGAGGTGGGATAGCTGGGATGAACCGTTGGGTGAGTGCTTCGGTATCACTATCCGGCATTAAGCAGTCGAATTGAATAATAGCCATAGTATCTTAAAGATAACCTTATTTAGTCTGAGTGGCTTGGGGCTATTAGATTGGGAAGCATGAGCTCACCATTAGCTGCCCGGATCTCGCCCATTCAAGTTATGGCCGACGGGACTGTCAAGCAAATCAATCCCTTCTCCGGCACGGAGGTGTGGACGGTTGTTGGCCGGGGGAATCGGCCGCTGACCACGCCACCAGCCGATACGACTCCTTAACGCCGGGGGATCGGAATGATTTCTGTGCGTTTTGTCAGAATCGTCAGTTGGATACCCCGCCGGAAAAGTCGCGGCTGGTGGCCGGTAAAAGTGGCTATGAGATAGTTTCCGGCCTGGAGGCGGAGGCGCTCAGCAGCAATGAGGCCGTGTTTCGGCGGGTGCCGAACCTGTTTGAGATTGTCACCTATGAGTATTGGAAAGCCAACTATGGTTTTGAGATGGATGCCATGACCCGGGAGCGCATGGATAACTATATTTCCACGGATTTGGGCCGGGAGCATGTGTTGCGCACCATTCGCACGAAGCGGACCGCGGCTGGGCTGAGCTCGGAGGATATGTCGGATGAGGAGTTGTTGAAGCAGGCGGAGTGTTTCTTTGCTGGGGGGCATGACCTGATTATTGGGCGGCGGCATTTCACGGATTCGGCGACGAATCGGTCGGATTTTGCGGCTTCGGGCGATTTGAGCATAACGGAGCATTTCGGGTTTATTAAGTTCACGGTGGAAACCATCAAGGATTTGTATGAGCGGAATCGGTATGCGAAGTATGTGGCGGTGTTCCAGAACTGGTTGAAGCCGGCCGGGGCGTCTTTCGATCATTTGCATAAGCAATTGGTGTCTATTGATGAGCGGGGTTGAGCGCCCAGCAGGAGATTGCGAAGCTGCGGAGTCACCCCAATATGTATAACGAGTGGGCAGTAGATTATGCGGCGTCGCAGAATCTGGTGATTGCGGAGAATACTCATGCGATTTGTTTCGCCGGGTTTGGGCACCGCTACCCCACCTTGGAGGTGTTTTCGAAGTCGGCGACGCCGGAGCCGTGGTTGCAAACGGACGCGGAGATCCAGGATATGAGTGATTTGTTGCATGCGTGTCATGCGGCGGCGGGTCATAATGTGCCGTGTAATGAGGAGTGGCATTATAAGCCGATTGATTTGGATATTGCTATGCCGTGGCGGGTGTCGATTAAGTGGCGGGTGTCAACGTTGGCTGGGTTTGAGGGGGGCACGAAGATTTATCTGAATACGATTTCGCCGTGGGATTTGCGGGATAAGGTGGTCAGTGCCATGTATCGGCTTCGGGATGAGGGGAAGATTGCTAAGACCATGAACATAGCAACGGAGTGTGATATGAAGCGCAATAGCCTGAAATATAATCCGGTGCTTAAATAGGTGGGGTGAGTACCAGTATTGAGGCTATTGTCGGTTCCACTGATTTGTCCTGGCAGTGGGATTTTTACCGCGGGTTGCATGGGCATCCCGAGCTGTCGGGGCAGGAGGAATGGACTGCGGCGCAGATTGTCGCCCAGTTGGCTGCGTATGATGCGACCGTGATTGATCACATTGGTGGGCATGGTGTTGTGGCGATTTTCACCAATGGGGATCCGGGGGATTCCGATGCGACAGTGTTGTTGCGGGCGGATATTGATGCATTGCCGGTGGTTGAGACCACGGGGGTAGATTATGCGTCGAAGAATGGGAATATGCATGCATGTGGGCATGATATGCACGCCACCGCCCTGCTTGGGTTGTGCGCAATTTTGGATGCGCATCGGGATAAGTGGCGGGGGACGGTGATTGCGTTGTTCCAGCCAGCGGAGGAGAACGGTTCGGGCGCGCTTGCGATGCTTGACGACGGGCTAACTAGGCGTATCCCCCGCCCGGATGTGTTCTTGGCTCAGCATATTATCCCGGGGCCGGCCGGCACGGTGTTCAGTAAGGAGGGGCCCACCCTGGCCGGTAGTGATTCCATTGAGATTATTGTGCATGGTCGGTCGGCCCATGGTTCGATGCCACATACCGCGATTGATCCCACCTATGTGGCGGCGATGATTGTGGTGCGGCTTCAGGGATTGTGGGCCGGGAGATTCCCGCCAGGCGAGTTTGCGGTGGCGTCAGTGGGTACCTTGGAGGCGGGCCATTCGAATAATATTATTCCTGGTGAGGCGCGGATTGTGGTGAATTGTCGGACCTATGATGAGTCGGTTCGGGAGCGGCTGAATGCGGCGATTGAGCGGGTGGTGCGAGCCGAGTGCGCGGCATCTGGGGTGACGGCCGAGCCGACGATTCGGTATTTCGCCCACGCACCGATCACAAATAATTCGGCCGAGGTTTTCGCCAGGGTGCGGCCCAAGTTTGATGCGGTGTTTGGGGCGAATTCGCAGGATGCGCGGGAGTGGACGGCGTCGGAGGATTTCACGAATATTCCCCGCGCCTATGGTGATGCGGGGCGGGATTCTTCCTTGTACTGGTTTGTGGGGTGCACGCCGGTGGACCAGTGGGAGGCCGCGGCTGCGGCCGGCATGGTGGAGCGCACGATCCCGGTGAATCATTCGGGCGAGTTTTTGCCGGACTTCTCCCCCACCGTGCGGGCCTGTACCATGGCTGCCGCAAGTGCGGTGTTTGCGTATGTGGGGAAGGAGGGCTCATGACCGATCAGGATCGGAGCCGGGATATTCCGGTGCAGCGGCACACGATTTTCCAGTCGTCGCTCATGACCGCATTATTGGATGGGATCTATGATGGGGAGCTCACCATTGGGGAGTTATTGGGCCACGGCAATTTTGGTATTGGCACGTTTGATGCCCTCGATGGGGAGATGATTATTGTCGATGGGGTTTGCTACCAGGTGCGGGGTGATGGGTCGGCCACCGTGGCCGACCTGGAGCAGCATAGCCCGTTTGCGGTGGCCACGAATTTTGTGCCGCGGATTGTGCGGGAGGCACCAAAGGGCATGTGCCGTAAGGAGTTGAGCGAGTTCATTTCGGGCATGTTGCCCAGCGAGAACTACATGTATGCGGTGCGGATCACGGGCATGTTTGAGTCGGTGCGGGTGCGGACGGTGACGAAACAGCAGCGCCCCTACCGCCCCATGTTGGAGGCTACTGGGGATGATGCGGAGTTGGTGTTTTCCCACACCGCGGGGATTATTGCGGGGTTCCGCACCCCGATCTATGAGAAGGGCATTGGCATCCCGGGCTGTCATGTGCATTTCATAGATAACGCCCGCACCCACGGCGGTCATGTGTTGGATTTCACATTATCGAGTGGGTTGATTGAGGTGTGTCCGGGCACGGATTTGCAGCTGCGGTTGCCGTTGAATCATGAGTTCAGCACGGCCCGGTTGGCCCCGGAGGACTTGGATCAACAGATCCACGCCACCGAGGTAAAGGAGTAACTAGGCGACCAGATTATTTTTGGCGTTTGAGTTTTTTCAACGCCAGGTTTTTCAGCATGCCACCTAGCCGGCCTTTGTTGTCGATCACGTAATAATAGGCGCGGAGGAATACCGGTTCTAGGGCGCGGGTGGCCAGCAGTTTGCCGGCCAGCCGCAGCAGGGTGTTTCTGCCGTACACGCGCAGCGCATTGCCCACGGCTGGCACCCCATAGCTGTAGCGGCCGCCAATCCGGGCCACCACCTGGTTAGCGATGTCGTCCGTGACTTGTTTGGGCAATGAGCTGCTTGTGGTGGCGCCTTCAATGGTGAGCCCTTTGGCGACGAGGGTTTTAAGGAATTGGGTGCTGACTTTGCTGACTTGGCTGTCTTGGTTGTAGTAAAAAATATCCGTTGCTGTGGTGTCCATCGCGTAAAGTTTCCCTTCCGGTAGGCGTCGTTAAGCGACCATAGTAGGTTCTAAAATTGTCAGTATAATCACATTTCCCCGGGTTTTTTGTAGATAAACCGACATTCCAATGCAGCTTTTTTATTCATAAGCGTTAAGCTATGGTGCAGACACTTCCCGATTCCGTTATGCAGGAGCAATTTTTTTATGAGCGATTCGCATCATCTTCCTGAGCTCAAAGATGCCGTCCGCAGCCATGTGCGCGCGGTGGCCGGCATGAGCCCCACATCAGCTACTAATTGGAAATTTTGGTATGGGCTTTCCGACGCGGTCATGGAGCAATTGGCCGACAAGTGGGAGGCAACCACCAAGGCCTATGACGCAACCCGGCAGCAGCATTATTTCTCTGCCGAGTTTTTGATGGGCCGAGCATTGCTCAATAACCTCACCAATCTTGGGCTGGTGGAGCAGGCCGAGCAGGCGGTACGCGACAATGAGCATGAGCTGTCCGACGTGCTTGACGCCGAGAATGACGCCGCTCTGGGCAATGGTGGCTTGGGCCGCCTGGCCGCATGTTTTTTGGACTCCGCCGTCACCCAGGACTATCCGGTCACCGGCTATGGCATTCTCTACCGCTACGGCCTCTTCAAACAAATTTTCGATAATGGGTTCCAGACGGAACAGCCCGACGCCTGGCGGGAAAACGGCTACCCCTTCGTGGTGCGCCGCGAACACCAGCAGCGCATCGTCACCTTCGACGACATGGTGGTGCGCGCCACCCCCTACGACATGCCCATCACCGGCTACGGCACCGACAATGTGGGCACGCTGCGGCTGTGGAAGGCCGAGCCCCTGGCCGAATTCGACTACGACGCCTTCAACTCACAACGGTTCACCGACGCCATCGTCGAACGCGAAGCCGTCATGGACCTGTGCCGCGTGCTCTACCCCAACGACACCACCTACGCCGGCAAGGTGCTGCGGGTACGGCAACAATACTTCTTCGTGTCCGCCTCGTTGCAGGCAATGATCGCGAACTATGTCGAACATCACGGCAAGGATCTGCGCGACTTCGGCAAATATAATTGCATCCAATTGAACGACACCCACCCGGTGTTGGCCATCCCAGAGCTCATGCGACTGCTGCTCGACGAGCACCACATGGGTTGGGAGGACGCCTGGAACGTGGTCACGCAAACCTTCGCCTACACCAACCACACGGTGCTGGCCGAAGCCCTGGAGCAGTGGAATTGCTCCATCTTCCAACAGCTATTCCACCGCGTGTTTGAAATCACCGTGGAGATTGACCGCCGCTTCCGGCAGGAAATGGGGCCATGGGCCTGGATGAGGCCCAGATCAACCACATGGCGCCGATCAGCAACGGTGTGGTGCACATGGCCTGGTTGGCCTGCTATGCTTCCTACTCCATCAACGGTGTAGCGGCGCTACACACCGACATCATTAAGGCGGACACGCTCAAGGAGTGGCACGCCATTTGGCCGGAAAAGTTCAATAACAAAACCAACGGTGTGACCCCGCGCCGGTGGTTGAAGATGTGCAACCCGCGGCTTTCCGACCTGCTCACCCGCCTGCTGGGTTCGGATGCGTGGGTAACGAACCTGGACGAACTACACAAGCTGCGCCACTACAGCGACGATGATGCCGTCATGCAGGAACTGTTGGACATCAAGGACGCCAATAAGGTGGACTTCGCCGCCTGGATCAAGGACCGCCAGGGCATTGAGGTGGATCATTCCTCCATCTTTGACGTGCAAATCAAGCGCCTCCACGAGTACAAGCGGCAGCTCATGAATGCGCTTTATGTGCTGGACCTGTATTTCCGCATCAAGGAGGATGGGGAACGCGACGTGCCGCCGCGCACCATCATTTTCGGCGCTAAGGCCGCCCCCGGCTATGTGCGGGCCAAGGCGATCATCAAGCTGATTAATGAGATCGCAAACCTGGTCAATAATGACCCGGATGTCAACCAGATCCTGCGGGTGGTGTTTGTGGAAAACTATAATGTTTCCCCCGCCGAGCACATCATTCCGGCCGCGGATGTTTCCGAGCAGATTTCCACCGCCGGCAAGGAAGCATCCGGCACCTCAAACATGAAGTTCATGATGAACGGTGCGGTGACCCTGGGCACGCTTGATGGCGCCAATGTGGAAATCCTAGAGGCCGTGGGCGACGAGAACGCCTACATTTTCGGCGCCAAGGTGGAGGAACTGCCAGAGCTGCGCACCACCTATAATCCGTGGGATGCGTACGGTTCGGTGCCCGGTCTCAAGCGTGCCCTCGATTCGCTTATCGACGGTCACCTCTCGGACAATAACTCCGGCTGGTTCCATGACCTGCGGGTATCCCTGCTGGACCGGGGTGGTTGGGAATCCCTCGACATGTATTATGTTTTGGGTGATTTCGCCGCCTACCGGGAGGCCCGGGACAAGATGGCCGCCGACTATTATGCGGACCGGCTGCATTGGGCCCGCATGTGCTGGGTGAACATTTGCGAATCCGGCCGGTTCTCCTCCGACCGGACGATCAACGACTACGCCCGTGAGGTGTGGAAGATCAACCCCACCAAAATCTAGCAGTCAATGATAAATCCCCCTCATGGTTTCATGAGGGGGATTACTTGTATTAGGCCTAGCTAGTGGTTACTTGTCTTCGGGTTTCTCGGCCTGTTCTGCCTGCGCCCTGGCGCGTTGCAGGTTAGCCTCGGCCTCTTCCAGGCTCTTGGCGTGTTCCGCGGCAGCCAACACCTCCGGCGAGGCGATGGTTTCTTCACCCAAGAGGTGGACGTGAATCATGTTGGTGTTACCGGAGATTCCGGGCGGGGTACCGGCCACAACCACCATCATGTCATCCTGGTTGTACTGTTCCATGGCCAACAACTGGTCGTCAATCTCGGCGAGCATATCGTCGGTGGATGGCATGGTCGGAGTGAGGAAGGTTTGGGCGCCCCACGTCAACGCAAGCTGGCTGCGAACCGCCTGGTAGGGGGTGAACACCAAGAGTGGCAGCCGAGAACGCAGGCGGGCCACCCGCTTGGCGGTGTCGCCGGAGGAGGTGAAGGCCACCAGAGCCTTGGCATTGAGCCGCTCAGCAATGTCACGGGCGGAATAGGAGATCACGCCCGCTTGGTGCGCGGAATGTGAGCCAGCTCTGGGACCTTACCATCGGTTTCGGCGGCGGTCACGATGCGGGACATCGTGCGCACCACATTATGCGGGTCCACGCCGACGGAGGTTTCCCCAGACAGCATGACCGCGTCCGCACCGTCAAGGACGGCATTGGCCACGTCGGAAGCCTCCGCCCGGGTGGGGCGGGAGTTTTCGATCATGGAATCCAACATTTGGGTGGCCACAATCACCGGCTTGGCGTTTTCCCGGGCGATTTGGATGGCACGTTTTTGCACCAACGGCACCTGCTCCAGCGGGCATTCCACACCCAGGTCGCCACGGGCCACCATGATGCCGTCGAAGGCAAGAATGATGGATTCCAGGGCCTCGACGGCCTCCGGCTTTTCCAGCTTGGCGATCACCGGAACCCGGCGACCCTCCTCATCCATGATCTGGTGCACCAGCTCCACGTCCTGCGGGGAGCGGACGAAGGACAGGGCGATGAAGTCCACACCCAGTTTCAGGCCGAAGCGTAGATCTTCGATGTCCTTTTCACTCAGAGCCGGCACGGAAATGTCCATGCCGGGGAGGGACACGCCCTTGTTGTTCGAAACCGGGCCGCCCTCTACAACTTCACAGACCACGTCGTTGCCGTCGACTTCTTTACAGACGAGCGCCACCTTGCCGTCGTCAACCAGCAGCCGGTCGCCGGGCTTGGCATCCTTGGCCAGATTCTTGTAGGTGGTAGACACGCGATCGTGGGTGCCTTCAACATCATCAACGGTGATACGGACCTCTTCCCCATCGGCCCAGAAGGTGGCACCCTCGACGAACCGGCCAAGGCGGATCTTGGGCCCCTGTAGGTCGCCCAACACACCCACGGCACGGCCGGTGGCATCGGTGGCTTCCCGCACCCATCGATAGTTCTGCTCGTGATCGGCATGATCCCCATGGGAGAAATTCATTCGGGCGACATCCATGCCGTCTTGCACCAGGCGCAGAATGCCTTCCTGGCTGGCGACGGCCGGCCCCAATGTACAAACAATTTTTGTGCGACGTTCCATGCCTTAAACAGTAATCTTCTGCTCGTAGTTCTGCGAGTACGCCTGGGGAAAAAAACTAGGTTTTTTTGCTGTGTTTCACACTATTAAACAATCGAGGTGGACGAAACAGACCAACCAAACAGACATGACCAGGCACATCCCAACAAAATTGGTTGAACGCGATTTGTGTCACATTCTCGCTATTTTTCGGCCGGTTCCGGCTCTGAGCTCGTCGACAAGCTCGCACCACGCACTTCTTCTTGCGTTTCTCGGCCGCGTTTGAGCAGGAAAAACACCACAACCGCGATGATAAACACCACGATCGACACAATGAAGTTAATGCGCAGCCCAAACACCATGGTCGCCGGGTCGGTCCGCATCGACTCGATGACCGTACGCCCCAGCGTGTACCCGGCCACATACAGGGCAAACACCCGACCGTGCCCCAAGGTGAACTTGCGATCCACCAGAATCAGGAATCCAAAAACCAGCACATTCCACAACAGCTCATATAGGAATGTAGGATGCACCACCTGCAATACCTCGCCGGTCGAATGCCCAGTCACCGGGGCAAAATTCCCCAGTTCATCCACCCGATTGAAAATCTTCAGCCCCCACGGGACCGTGGTTTCCGCACCGAATAACTCCTGGTTAAACCAGTTACCCAACCGGCCGATCGCCTGCGCCAACACCACGGCCGGCGCCAATGCGTCCGCAAACGGGGCAAAGGGAATCTTCTTAAACCGCAGGTAGGCATACACGCTCACGGTGCCCAACACCACCGCACCCCAAATACCCAAACCCCCATTGGTGATTTTCAACGCATCCACCGGATCACAGGTGCTGCAAAAATATTTATCGTAATCGGTCATCACATGGTACAGCCGACCACCAATGATGCCCGTGGGAACCGCCACAATGGCCGCATCCAACACGATTTCCCGCTCGCCACCGCGGGCCGCATATCGTTTCTGGCCGATCCACAACGCCACAATAATGCCCGCAATAATGCACAGCGCATAGGCGCGAATGGGAACCGGGCCGAGATACCACACACCCTGCGGCGGCGAGGGAATGAGGGCAAGAATTGTTTCAGTCACAAACAGCTCCTTCACTTGTTAACAACCACAATGATGGTAACAAGTGCCCAAAAACTGAAAAACCGCCGCTAACGCCGAGGACAGGGCGGGTGCTGTGCTGCGGCAGCCAACGACCGTGTGACAGATCGCACGGATTCGCCGGTCATCAATGGTTGCCCAACCACCACCGCATCAGCCCCACGGGCGGCAAACTCGTACAGCTCCGACGCATACCGCACCCCCGAAAGTGCGATCTTGACGACGGTGGCCGGCAACCCCGGCGCGATTTCTGAAAACGCGATCCTACCCTGGGCAACGGTCTGAAAATCCCGGGAATTGACCCCAATGATGGTAGCGCCGGCCCGCATGGCCCGATCCGCCTCCTCGGGGTTGCGAATCTCAACTAGGGCCTGCATCCCTAAGGATTCCACCCTATCGAGCAGGGATTCCAATTGGGCCTGGCCCAGGGTGTCTACCCGCAGGGGAATCATGTCGGCGCCGAAATAGCGGGCCTCGTGAATTTGGTAGGGTTCGACAATGAGATCCCGGCAGAGTATGGGAACACCTACCGCATGTCTCACGGCAGCCATTTCGGCGAGTGAACTATGGAACCGTAACTGTTCGGTGTGGCAGGCGATGAGTGCGGCGCCGCTTTGTTCAAAGGCCTGTGCGAGGCGTACGGGATCGAGGGGGGTGGTGTGTATATGGAGTTCGGGCGTGGGGTGTTTAACCTCTGCTATGAGTTTGCACCCGGGTTGCAGTAAAGCGGAACGAGCATCGCGGGGCGGCTCACAGTCGTGGGATTGTGCCTTGATGGCGCGGAAAGGCACAACTGATTCTCGTGCGGCAACGTTTTCCCGCACGCCCGCGATGATGGCATCGAAAACCGTAGTCACGAAAGAACCCACCAATCTTGTTTGTCGGCTGTGTCTGGTGTTCCAACAGTTTTAGGCTAACGCGTCAAAGTGCCAGTTCTAAAATTCGGTGGGTGCACCTCAAGAATTAATGAAAGGTTAAAGAAAATACTAATCTTGTCGCGCTTTTGGATGTTTACCCAGGTGATGGGTGATTATTATTGGGACTTGTGATGCATTTGTGACTTATTGGCGGATTCGTCGGCGGGGTCATTGATGGGGTCGGCTGCGGAGGCATCGTCGGTGGGGATCGATATCGGCGTCGATAGCGTCCCAGAGCACCAGCCGGAATCCGGCTCTGCTGCCAGTTCTGCGGCGATATGCGCGGTCCGGCGCTGTTTGCGCTCGTATTGTGTGCGTTTGGGCCCGTCAAACCCGGGATACGCTGCGAGGATCACCCCGCCGACCAGTCCTATGGCTGCGCCAGCGAGCGCCAGGATGACGGGGGGTGTGTTCACGTCGATCGCGGTGATTTGCGCCCAGGCGGTGAGCTGTGCCCCCTTGGTGGCGCTGGTGGTGTTGTTGGTGCTGAGGATCGCCAGGGCCCGCTGCGCGTCGGGGGTGCCGCCCACGAGGACTTGGAGGATAAACCAGCCGCCAGCAGCCGCTATAACCGCCGCAAGCCCGCCAACGATACGACGGCCTGCCCTGCGGAGGATGAACCCGGCTATCGCGGCGGCAGCAAGCATAATGGCGGCGGCAATGAGTTCGGTGGACCACGATGCGCCATGAATGGTGACGGTTTTCGTTCCGGCTTTGTCGTCGTCGGCGGTCACGGTCAGCCATGCCAGGCGGGATGATACCCAGAGCGCCACCGCCCCGCCCGCTAACATCAGGCTTGCTAATACTGATTTTTTCATGTTTCCCTTAGTGTCTCTGTGTGCTGTTTCCCCCTGGGGTTACGCGAGTCGGTCCGCATCAAAACAGGTGCGGTCCCCGGTATGGCATGCGCCGCCTCGTTGGTACACCCGCAACAGGACGGTATCACCATCGCAGTCGAGCGATACGGATTCGACTTGTTGGGTGTGGCCACTGGTGGCGCCCTTGATCCAATATTCTTGGCGAGAGCGCGAATAGTAGGTGCCGCGCCGGGTGGCGAGGGTGTAGGCCAGCGCGTGGTCGTCCATCCAGGCGAGCATGAGGACCTCGCCGGTGTCGGCGGCCTGGGCGATGGCTGGCACGAGTCCCTTGGTCGTTGAAGCGCACGCGGGCGGCGATAGCGGGATCGAGCTGGTAGGTTTCTGGGTTGTTTGGGCTTATCGACGGGTTCATTGACGCACCTCGTATCCGGCCTGGGCGAGGGAGGTTTTGACGTCCTCGATGGCTACTTCGCCGAAGTGGAAAATGGATGCGGCGAGGACAGCGTCTGCCCCGGCCTTGATGGCTGGTGGGAAGTGGTCGGGTCGGCCGGCGACCCCCCGATGCAATGATGGGGATGGATACGGCTTCCCGGACTTTTGTGATGAGTTCCAGGTCGAAGCCGGCTTTGGTTCCGTCGCCGTCCATGGAGTTCAGCAGGATTTCGCCGGCCCCTAATTCGGCGCCGCGGCGCGCCCAGTCGATGGCGTCAATGCCTGCGGATTTGCTGCCACCGTGGGTGGTGACTTCGAAGCCGGATGGTTGGCCTTGGGCGCGGCGCGCGTCGACGCTGAGCACAATGCATTGGGAGCCGAATCGGGCGGCGAGTTCTCGCAAGAGTTCGGGTCGGGCGATGGCGGAGGTGTTGATGCTTACTTTATCGGCGCCGGCGCGGAGGAGTTGGTCGACGTCGTCGACGCTGCGCACTCCCCCGCCGACGGTGAGTGGGATGAAGACCTGTTCGGCGGTGCGGCGCACCACGTCGAGCATGGTGCCGCGGCCGGCAACGGATGCGGACACGTCGAGGAAGGTGAGTTCGTCGGCCCCTTCCCGGTCGTAGCGGGCGGCGAGTTCGACTGGGTCGCCGGCGTCTTTCAGGCCGGTGAAATTGACTCCCTTGACCACGCGCCCGTTATCGACGTCGAGGCAGGGAATGACTCTGATTGCTACCGCCATGGTGGTTAGTGTCCTCCGGTTCGGATTGTGGTGAGTGTGGTCAAAATCGTTTCATGGGCTCGGGCGGTTCCCACGATTGCGCCGCGGCTGGTGTGGTCCCAGGGGTTGCCGTAGAGGTCGGTGACGGTGGCGCCGGCGGCCTGGCAGAGGAAGATGCCGGCGGCGTTGTCCCAAATGTTGGGGCTGAAGCTCACGGCGCCGCCGAAGATGCCGGCGGCGGTGTAGCCAGGTCGATACCGACGGACCCGGTGATACGTGGGCGCAAATATGTTCGAGTTAATTCGACGAGGAATCCGTGGCGCATGAGGTCGGGGAATTGGGCTTCGTTACTTTCCGACGACCCCGAGATAGAGGAGAACCCCACATGGGCTGCGACCTCGGGGCGCTCCGCGAGTGGTGGTTGTGGTACCCCATTGTGGAATAGCGGTGACCCGGCGTAGGCGCCGAAGCGTTGGTCGATCATGCGGCACGCTGGTGATGGCGAGCACCGGAACGCCGTCGGCAAGCAGGCTGATGAGGATGCAGCTCATGGGGTTGCCTGCGGCGAAATTAGCGGTCCCGTCAATGGGGTCGACCACCCAGGTGAGTTCCCCGCAGTCGCCGCCGTATTCCTCCCCTAGCACCGGTATGCCGGTTTCATGGATGAGTCGGCGGCGGAGGCAGGTTTCGATAGCGAGGTCGACATCCGTGGCGAATTGGCCGGCGGCCTTCATGTGGGTGGGGTCGGCCCCCAACCCATCAATGAACATGCGTTCGATATCGGTGAGGATGGTGAGCACGATGCGGTAGAGCTCCCTGGCATCGGTCATAGTAACGCCAACGCCTCGGGGAGGGTAAACCTGCCCTCGTAGAGGGCTTTACCGATGATGGCGGAGTCGATGCCTTCGTCTTCGTATTTCGCCAGGTTGGTGATGTCCGAGAGTTGGGCGATGCCCCCGGATGCGACGATCTTTGCGTCGGTGGCTTGGGCCACTTCCCGAAGCAGGTCAATGTTGGGGCCGGCCAGGGTGCCGTCTTTGGACACGTCGGTGACAATGAAGCGTTGGCATCCTTGGGAGTCAAGGCGTTCCAGTATTTCCCATAGGTCGCCGCCGTCGCCCACCCAGCCGTGGCTGCGGGCCCGCCATTCGCCGTCGACAAGCAGTGCGGCGATATCGACCGCAATCTTGTCGCCGTGGGTGGCTATTGCTTGGGCGATCCATTCGGGGTTTTCCAGGGCGGCGGTGCCAATGTTGACTCGCCGGGCACCGATGGCAAGGGCGCGCTCCAAGGTTGCGTCGTCGCGGATCCCGCCGGTGAGTTCCACATGAATGTCGAGTTGGGCGATGATGTCCGCCATGAGTTCGTGGTTGGATCCGCGGCCAAAGGCGGCATCAAGGTCAACGAAATGGAGCCAGGTTGCGCCGTCATTTTGCCATTTCTTTGCGGCGTCGAGGGGGGAACCGTAGGATTTTTCGGTACCCGCCGCGCCTTGGTTGAGTCGCACCGCTTGACCATCAACCACATCAACAGCAGGGAGGAGAGTAAAGGTCATAGTTTTAAAGTGTAGCGGGTGGGAACCGCTGGATCAGAGTTGCGCTAACCAATTTTTGAGCAGTTCGGCACCAGCATCGCCGGATTTTTCTGGATGGAATTGGGTTGCCCACAATGGGCCATTTTTCGACCGCGGCGACAAACCGGGCAGACTGGTGGGTGGCCCAGCTGACTAGGGGTGGCGTGATGATGCCACCCTCGGGAAACTCCCAGCGTTGGACGCCATAGGAGTGCACGAAATAAAAGCGGGTGCTTCCATCTATGCCCGCAAACATGGCGGAGTCGGGGGCGGCGTCGATGGTATTCCATCCCATGTGAGGGCAGAATGTCGGCGTCGAGGCGTTCGACCACGCCCGGCCATTCGCCGCAGCCGGCAGCATCCTCCCCATGTTCGACCCCATGTTCGAAAAGGATTTGCATTCCAACACAGATCCCCATGACCGGCCTGGAGCCGGCGAGGCGTTCGCCAATGAGCCTGGGGCCATTGATGGCTTTCAGGCCCCGCATGCAGGCGGCGAACGCGCCCACGCCGGGGACGAGGAGCCCGTCGGCGGCGAGGACTTCGCGGGGATCGTTGGTGATGGTGACGTCGGCGCCGACACGGGCGAGGGCGCGGTGGGCGGATCGGAGATTACCGGAGCCGTAATCGAGGATGGCGACTGTGGTGGTCATGGGCGGAGTTTCCTGGGGGGTTTGTAGGTTAGCTTGTCGACGCCGCAACGCGGGCGCGGGATGGTATCCACATAACCATTACCGAAGGACCAAGGTCAAAACACACTTTCTTCACCGGCGGTCACTGATCTCTGCGACAACTCCAACGATGACCACGAGCGCGGACACCAGGAAAATCGCGGTATAGCCCTGCCATGCGGCAACCAGCCCCAAGAGGATCGCGCCGCTGCCCGTGCCGGTGTCAGAGGCGGCGTTCCACACGGTGGACGCCTGGCCGATTCGGCCCCGCGGCACCCGCATGAACATCTCCAGCATTGCCTCGGTGGACACAAGCCCGAAACCGCAACCGAACAAAGTTGCGGAAACAAGCAGCCAGGCGAGCGGCAATCCCCCGGAGATAATCCCCACCATTCCCACGAGTGAGACGATCACTAACCCTTGCCCCAGGAACATGAGCGACCCGGGTTTTCCCTACTCGATCGGCCCACACCCCCACACATAGCGCGCAATCATTTGCACCCCACCGACCACCGCTAGCAGCAGACCCTGCAAACGAGGCTCCCTGCATGGGATCCAAATCCTTTACTGTTGCTGGCAAAAATGACGACAAGGCCCCATACCCCATCGCAACCGTGGTCATGGCAATGGCGGGGAGCCACCAGCACCCATAACGTTCCCGCCCCGCAGCTTTCTCCCTTATTCGCAATTGTTTTCGGCTTTCTTTCCTGCGGTGGTTCGGGGGGGGAAACCACCGGTTCCGGGGTGGGATTGCGGATGAGGATCGCCAGCCCGGCGGCCATCAAGGCAACCAAGGCCCCGGCAATAAACACCACCGAATTGCCCACGTGTTCGGACAACCACAGTCCGGCCGGCAACCCCATCATTTGGGCGGCGCCAGTAAACAACCCGATGATTCCCGACGCCTTCCCCAAGGTTCCCGGCGGGGCAATGTGCGCCACCAGGGCGAACTGCGCCACGCAAAGGGAACCAAACCCCATGCCCCGCACCGCCGCCACCAGCAATAATGACGCGGTGTCCATGCTGACCAAATACCACAGGGTTGGCACCCCTAGCAGAAACGCGGCCGCCAACATGACTCGTCGATAGCCGTAGCGCCGAATGATGCGATTAGTCACCAATTGGGTGGCCACGGTCACGGCCATGAACACCATGGTGGTGGCGCCGGCCAGGGTTTCGCTACCGGTAGTCAGGATCACGGCCAGGGGGATCACCGGCAGCATGAGCGAAAACGCCCCGAATGCGGCGGCGGTGGCGAAACTCAGGGCGGTAAACCCGGGAACCTCGGTAAACAGCCGCATCGTCGAGGTAGGCACGGCCACCACCGGATCATCCGCCCGCCGGGCTATCGGCAGTAGCGACGGTGTTATTGGTATTATTCTTGACCGTCATCAGGCACGCATTTCCCCCACCATCCACAAGATGCCGGCGGCGACCGCGATCCCGGCCAACACACCCAACACCACGGCAAACCCCCGAGAGCCGTTCTTATACACGGACCAAGTGCCGCCCGCCAACACGCCGGCGATGAGGAACATGAGATACACCAACCAGTAGTTATTCCCCGAGGCGGCTTGCGCTACATACATAATCGTCACGGTTTCAACTGTGACACATTTTCCCGGAAATACCTAACGGCGTTCCCGAACCGGAAAACCCCACGCAGCCACCGGTTTTCACCAGGGTTTCCAGCCGATTATGGTAGTCGATTATTGCTATAAGGCACCCTTGGTGGAAGGAATGCCGGTCACCTGCGGATCTATATCAACCGCCGCCCGAATGGCCCGGGCCACCGCCTTGAACTCCGCCTCGGTGATATGGTGCGGGTCGCGACCATAGTGGCAGATCACGTGCAGGGTGACGCGCGCATTCGTCGCCAGAGATTCGAAAAAATGTTCGTTGATAACGGTGGCGTAGTGGCCGCCAATCACAGAGGTGAGCATGTGCTCCGGCTCGCCGCGCATCACATAATAGGGGCGGCCGGAAAAATCCACCACGGCCTCGCACAAAGCCTCATCCATGGGGACGCTAAACGACCCGAAACGGCGAATCCCCTGCTTATCACCAACAGCCTCGGCGAGCGCCTGCCCTAAGACAATGGCAACATCCTCCACCGTGTGATGTGCATCAATGTGCGTGTCCCCCTGGGCGTGCACCTTCAGGTCGAAGGCGCCGTGAACACAGAACGCCGTGAGCATGTGATCGAAGAAGGGAACACCTGTGTTAATGTTGCTCTTCCCGGAACCATCCAGGTTGATGGTGACGGTGATGTCGGATTCGCTGGTGGTTCGAGACACGGTAGCCGTGCGGGCGGCCGGGGTGGGGCCGGTGAGCGTCGTGGTGTCTGTCATGGTGTTAGTGTCCTTTCGGTAAGAGGTGCGCTGCGGCAGTGCGCGCGACGGCAAGGAACGCATCGTTTTCGTGGGGCAGGCCGATCGTCACCCGCAGGTAGCCGGGCACGCCCACATCGCGGATGAGCACGCCCTGATCCAGGAACTGCTGCCACACGACGTGTTGGTCGGCAAACGTGCCGAAAGAACAGGAAGTTTGATTCGCTCGGCACCACGAAAAACCCTAGATCCTGCAGTGCGGCCTGCACGCGCTTGCGTTCGTCGACAAGCGCGGCAACCGTGGCCAGGGTGTCGGCGCTGTGCCGTAATGCCACCTGGGCCACCACCTGCGACAGCGTGGACAGGTGGTACGGCAACCGCACCAGCATGACCGCATCCACGAACGCGGGATCGGCCACGAAATAGCCCAATCGGCCGCCGGCGAAATCGAACGCCTTACTCATTGTGCGCGATACCACCAGCTTAGCGGGGTAATCCGCCAGGAGCGTGACTGCGGACGGCGAGTCGGAAAATTCCGCATACGCCTCATCCACAATCACAATGCCCGGCGCGGCGTCGAGAATGCGGGTGATGGTGTCGAGGGGGGTGACGTCCCCGGTGGGATTATTGGGGGTCGTGATGAAAACGATGTCGGGTTGGTGCTCGATGATGGCCGCGAGTGCCGCCTGGGGGTCGATGCGGAAGTCGGCGCCACGGGGGCAGTCGATGAAGGTGGTGCTGGTGCTGTGCGCCAATATGGGGTGCATGGAATAGCTGGGTTGGAAGCCCAGGGCGGTGCGGCCGGGCCCGCCGAAGATTTGCAGGAGCTGCTGGAGGACCTCGTTGGAGCCGTTGGCAGCCCACAGGTTGGCGCAGGTGACGGCTGACACCGGTGCGGTCGGTGATGTAGGCTGCGAGGTCGGTGCGCAGCGCTGTGCAGTCCCGGTCGGGGTAGCGGTTGAGGTCGGCGACGTGCGTTTCGACGTGGCGGAGCAGGTCGGCGATGAGCGCCGGGGAGGGTGAATAGGGGTTTTCGTTGGTGTTGAGTCGGACGGGGTACGTCTAGTTGGGGCGCGCCGTAGGGGGTTTCGGTGCGGAATTCGGGTCGGATGGGGAGGTTGAGATAGTTCATGCGAGGTCCTCGAAGCGGGCGCGGATGGCTTCGCCGTGGGCGGGGAGATCTTCCGCATCGGCGAAGGTGATGACGGTGGTGGAGATTTCCTTGAGGGCAGGTTCGTCGTATTCGATGAGGTTGACGGGCCGGAGGAAGGTGTGGGTGGACAGGCCGGCGCTGAACCGGGCGGTGCCGCTGGTGGGAAGCACATGGTTGGAGCCGGCGGAGTAGTCGCCGAGCGGCACGGGGCTGAAGCCGCCGACGAAGATGGCACCAGCGTTGGTGATGTGGGCGGCGACGGCGCGGGCGTTGATGGTGTGAATTTCTAGGTGTTCGGCGGCGTAGGCGTTGGCCACGGTGATGGCGGCGTCGAGGTCGTCGACAAGCACGATGCCGGACTGGGGGCCGGTGAGGGCTTGGGCTACCCGGTCAGCGTTGCGGGTGACATGGTAGCGGGCGGCGACTTCACGGTTGACAGCTTCGGCGAGCGTAGCGGAGGGGGTGATGAGCACGCTGGCGGCCATGGTGTCGTGTTCGGCCTGGCTGATGAGGTCGTAGGCGACCCAAACGGGGTCGGCGGTGTCGTCAGCGAGGATGGCGATTTCGGTGGGGCCGGCTTCGAGTCGATGCCGACCACGCCACGGACGAGGCGTTTCGCGGCGGTGACGTAAATGTTGCCGGGGCCGGTAATCATGTCGACGGGTTCGAGGTCGGTATCGCCGTAGGCCATGAGTGCGACGGCCTGGGCACCACCCACAGCCCACACTTCGGTGACGCCGAGAAGGCCGCAGGCGGCGAGAATGGTGGGGTGGGGCCAACCATTGTGGTCGGCCTGGGGTGGGGATGCCACGACGAGGGAGGTGACGCCGGCTTCTTGGGCGGGCACCACGTTCATGATGACGGAGGAGGGGTAGACGGCATTGCCGCCGGGAACATAGAGGCCAACGCGGGCAATGGGTTGGAAGATTTCGGTGACGGTGCCGCCGGCGGTGAGTTCGGTGGTGTGGGGTTGGGGTTTTTGGTCGGCGTGGACGGCACGAACGCGGGCGATGGATTCTTCCAGGGCGGCGCGCAGGTCGGGGTCGAGGTCGGCGACGGCTTGGTCGATAACGGTGCCGGGAACCTGGAGGCTTTCGGGTCGCACGTGGTCGAATTGTTCCCCGTAGTCGAGTGCCGCCGACACGCCGTGGTCCCGAATGGCGGTGACTACGGGGGTGACTGTGGGTAGGACCGCGTCGACGTCTACCCCGCCTCGGGGTAGGGTACGGCGTAATTCACTGGTGGTGAGGGGTTTTTGTTGGAGGTTGATGAGGTTGAGCACTGGTGACCTTCCCGTGGATGTTTGGGGCCGTATGGGGCATAAATTTAAGCAGTTCGTTAGCTAGTTTAGGCATATTGTGGTGGTAGAGACAATATCCACTGTTTGTAAATAATGTACTGGTTTGAATTATATGAATCAGTTGGTGGGTTCGGTGGAAAAATGAGGAAAAGCCCTGTTGGCGCCGTTATAAAAAACGAAAGAAATTTCACACCGTTTGTCGGCGAAAGTTAGCTGTTCAGCTCTTAGTCGGAGGGTATTATGTGACGTACTTCCTGATGAGACGCATAATGCAAGCGTATCGCTCACTTATCACAACATTACATCACGATATATAGGGTAGCCATGACAGATTATAAAGCAGACTTCAACGTTCAACCGCTTGTGGTTAACGATGAGCTCGTGTTAGAAGCCATCGAAGAATTGGGCTACCGTTTTATTGCCGAAACCGGTTCCGAGCTGGCCATTGCCACGCTGCATTGGCCGTATCACACGTTGCAGTTGGAGTTTAGCGACGACCAGTTCCGCATGTTATATGCGGAGGTGTCGTTTACTGGGAGTTCCAGCTTGTCGCGGATTAATGAGATTTCTCATGCGGTCGATGCGTGGAATTCGGAGCGGGTGAGTCCGACGGCATATTTATCCATAGCGGACGATGCCCGTATTAATGTGTTTTTCCGCACGGGGTTGGCGATTGCTAGGCGCGCGTCGCTGGACCAGATCAAGGCGTTTATTCGGGTGGCCGCGGAATCCACGGTGGTGGCGTGTGAAACGTTTGTGGAGCAGTTCCCCGAGTTGGGGCAGCGCTCTGGGCAGGCGTCGAATAGTTTTGGGGATTTGGATTTTTCGCTTACCGACGATTCCCAGTTGCCAACGGAGCTGTCGATACCGAGGGTCCGGTCGGTGCTGCGGGATTTGGGTATAGAAAAACCCACGGTGATGACGCCATGGTGTTGGCATGGATCAACGATATCTTGGTGGGGTTTTTCTTGGAGTCCGGCCCAAGTCTGCTGGTAAAGGGACATTGGGATCCGGGCTTGGATCCCGACCGGGAGTATATGAAGGCCGCCTTGGTGTGCAATAAGTGGAATGAGGATAATCCCACCACGAAGGCGTTTTGCGTCACCGATGAGGACTGGGCTGCAGGTGCGGGTGGAGTTCGTGGCAGATTCCGGCGCCGGCTTGAACACGTCCCAGTTGATACTGAACGTGCAGATGGCGATTCATTTCATTTTGTCGGCCATTGATCGCATCAGCACGGAAATTCAGGGTCATTGCGCGGTGGCGTGGCCGGAGGACACTAACTAGTGTAACCCAGCTCCAGCTAGTCGGGGTCGGGGTCCACCAGTGGATAGGGGACGAAGAATTCCAGTATCCAATAGTAGGCGGCGGCTAGGCAGGGGGCGACCGCATACCCGGAAATGCCGGCGTTCATGAGCGGCACGAACGGCACCACGTCGCCGACACTGAAATCGCTGGTGGCGGTGGGGATGCGGTAGACGGTGATGGTGGTGAGGTCCCCAAGCCTGGCAAAGAGTATCGAGCCCACGAGCGACCAGAGGGTGACCCACAAGAGCATGCTGAGCCCCCCGGTAGGCGAGGGTTCTTTCTGGTGGATGCGGGCACTGAGGATAATAGCGAGGATGCCCGTGGTGAAAACGAACCAGAAGAATCCGGTGAATTCCACATTGTCGACCATGTTGAGTTCCAGGCCGCCCTGGTCGTCGATGATGGTTGCTTGATAGCGGGGCCGCAAAAGCCCCCAGATAATGCTGGCCGTGGTGAAGCTACCGAGGATGGCTAGGACCACGCCGGCATAGGCACCATTGCGGGCCCGGGACTCGATGGTGGGCATCGTTATCTTTCTATGACTGCTATAGGTTAGGTGGAAACGCCGAAAGGGCTATCGCTAAAGATTTCTTTAGCGATAGCCCACTTATGGCTTCTTTGCCTAGGCGAGACGGTATGTCACGACGGGATTAGTTACAGAACACCCACTTGCCGTTTTCCTTAGCGAAACGCTGGGTGGCAACGGTCTGGCCTTCGGATTCGGTGCTTGCGGTGACCTGTGCGGATGCGGTGTCACCAGAAACCTTAATGTCGGTCACGGAATCAATGGTGGGCTTAGCCTTCTTGAAGTCCGGGTAGGAGTCCAGCGGCACATCCGGGATTTGGCCGAGGTCGAGGGACTTCTCGCCACCGTTTTCATCCAGCACCTTCTTGCAGGTGTGCTGCGGGATGTAGCCCATGTAGCTGCGGAGGGTGGTTTCGGCGGTGATACCACGCACCACACCTTCGATGCTCTTGGCGTCTTCAGGCGAAGCAGGCTGGCCACCTTCCACCGGCTGGTGGTGGTGGTGGGCAGTGCAGGCGGAGTGACGTTCTCGGGTAGTGGCGGGGCGTCGGAAGAAGCACCTTCGGCGGGCTTTGCTTCGCCAGAGGATGTGGCAGCACCGGAGGCTGCGGCGCCGCTAGCGGAGGTCGATGCTCCGCCGCTGCTGCCCTTGGAGGAGGCGGACTTATCGCTTGATGCCGCGGAGGTACCGCCGCTTGCGGTGTTGCCGGAATCGCCGGAATCACTACACGATGCGAGTACTAGAGCACTAGCAGCAATGGCGGCCACAGCCACCTTTTTCATGTTGCTCACTCGAATACGATTCTGCACTTTGAAAGTTCTCCTTAAACAAATGAGCTGTAGTCAAACCACAGCATTGGATTGCGATTCCCACCCTAACAAACAGTTTTAGGATTTTTGCCAGTTCACAGCCTATTGGCAGAAACCTCCCAGTTTTTTTCGAAATCTAGAACGAAAGAACTAGGTCTCACAGGGAACCGTGAGGTTTTCTTTCGTCGTAAAAGCAAGCTACACTATTGGTCGTGCAGTTAAGCAGGGATTCCATCATTGCTGCCAGTCTTACCATTTTAGAGACGTTTGGTCTGGCCGACATGACCATGCGACGGGTTGCGGCATCGCTTGGGGTGGCGCCCGGCGCGCTCTATTGGCATTTTAAGAATAAGCAAGCGCTCATTGATGCCACCGCGCGCACGCTCTTAGCCGATTTTCTCACCTCGCGGTACGACGATTTTCCCACGGCCTGTCGGGCGCTGCGGAATGCCATGCTCGCCACCCGGGACGGCGCCGAGTTAATCAGTGCGGCACTGATAGACCCAGCCCTACGGGCGGAGGTCACCAAGGTGCTGTCTGTGGCGGTACCAGAGTCGGGGGCGGTGACCGCGCTGCACTTTGTCATGGGCGCAACTGTGTTGGAACAATCCGAATATTTGCGACTGGAAACTACGGGATCGGGCTGCTCACAGCCAAATTCTTCCGGCGTGTCGGACCCAATTCCGGGATTAGAAAATGCCCGCCAAGCTGCGAAGATTCAAGCTGATGATCAATTTCAAGAAGGTTTAGGAATCATGACTCGGGGCTTGAATGAAAATCAGCGCTAAAATGGCGGCATGACTTCTGCACCGACATCTGAGCCCCCGTAAGATTTGGCCCGGCGATGCTTTACCCGTTGGGATCGAAAATATGATGGTGCTGGAACCAATTTTGCGATATTTTCCGACATCGCGGAAAAGGTCGAACTGTGTTTAATTGACGACGATGGCAACGAAGAACGCATCAACCTCGAAGAGGTAGACAACCACACCTGGCACTGCTATCTGCCTGGGGTTTCCCACGGGCAGCGCTACGGCTACCGGGTGCATGGCCCCTATGATCCCGCCAATGGGCACAGGTGCGATGCGAGTAAACTGCTGGTTGACCCCTACGCCCGTGCGTTTGATGGGGAATTCGACGGCCACCCGTCACTGTTCAGCTATGACATCACCAAACCATACGACATGTACTCCCGTAACACGGAGGACTCTCTTGGGCACACCATGCTTTCCGTGGTGGTCAACCCGTTCTTTGACTGGGGTTCCGACAAAACCCCCGAAACGTCCCCTACCACGAAACGGTCATTTATGAAGCCCATGTGAAGGGCATGACCATGACCCACCCGGAGGTGCCGGAGGATTTGCGCGGCACCTACGCCGGCATGGCCCATCCCGGAGGTCATGAAAATATTTCAAAGAACTAGGGTGTCACCGCGGTTGAGCTCATGCCGGTTCACCAATTCCTGCAGGACGATAGGCTGCGGGAATTAGGGCTGCGGAACTATTGGGGGTATAACACCTTCGGGTTCTTCGCCCCCCACCAGGATTATGCGGCCAGCACCGAAGTCGGTGGCGCCGTCAACGAATTCAAGAGCATGGTGCGGACGTTCCACGAGGCCGGCATTGAAGTGATTTTGGATGTGGTGTACAACCACACCGCCGAAGGCAACCACCTGGGCCCCACCATTGCGTTCCGCGGCATCGACAACGACTCCTACTACCGGCTTGTCGACGATTCTAAAAGCCCACTACATGGACTACACGGGCACTGGTAACTCCCTCAATGTGCGGGATCCCCACTCGTTGCAGATGATTATGGATTCGCTGCGCTACTGGGTGGAGGAAATGCATGTGGATGGGTTCCGCTTCGACCTGGCCTCCACCCTGGCCCGGGAGCTGCACGACGTGGACCGGCTGGCCACCTTCTTCGACCTGGTGCAACAAGACCCGGTGGTGTCCCGCGTGAAGCTCATTGCTGAACCGTGGGATGTGGGCGAAGGTGGTTATCAGGTTGGTAACTTCCCCACCCTGTGGGCGGAATGGAACGGTAAATACCGGGACACGGTGCGGGATTTCTGGCGGGGCGAGCCCTCCACCCTGGGCGAATTCGCCTCCCGGCTCACCGGATCCTCCGACCTGTACGCCCATAATGGGCGCCGACCCACCGCCTCCATTAACTTTGTGACCGCCCACGATGGGTTCACCCTCAACGACCTGGTCAGCTACAATTCCAAGCACAACCTGGCCAATGGGGAAGACGATCGGGATGGGGAATCCCACAACCGGTCGTGGAACTGTGGCGTGGAAGGCCCCACCGACGACCCGGCCATCAACCAGCTGCGGGACCAGCAGCGCCGTAACTTCCTCACCACCCTCCTGTTGTCGCAGGGCACCCCCATGATTGCCCACGGTGACGAGATAGCCCGCACTCAGCAGGGCAATAATAATGTTTACTGTCAGGACAATGAACTGTCCTGGATCAACTGGGATTTCGTGAACACCAACGCGGACCTGCTGGAGTTCACCAAGCGGCTCATTCGGATTCGGAAAAACCACCCAGTGTTTAGACGGCGTCGATTCCTCGCCGGCGACCCATTTGGTTTTGATGCTGCCGACCGGGATATTGCCTGGCTGGTGCCCTCCGGCAGGCTCATGACCCAAGGCGACTGGGAATTCGCCTTCGGCAAGTCCCTCATGGTGTATTTGAATGGGCGCAGCATTGTTGAGCCCGACCGGCGGGGCCAAAAGGTTGAAGACGACTCGTTCCTGTTGATGTTCAACGCCCACTACGACAGCATTGACTTCACCATCCCCGGGAAACAGTTCGGGGTGAGTTGGAAACTCATTGTTGACACCACCGAGGCCACCGGCTATCCCGCCGAGGCGAAGCATGTGTCGCGCTAACGGGTCGATCACGGTGCCCGCCCGGTCCATCATTATTCTGCGGCAGATCGAACTGCCCATCGCGGAAGCGGATGCGGAAGATCACGGCACCGTGGATCAGAAATCCGTGGGCGAGGTGTCGGCACCGCTCAACCTCACGGTCATGCAGCCAACTCAGGAGCCCGTGGCAGAGCGGAGGCTGCCGCGGATGCGGAGGAGCAGGAACCCGCGAAGAGCACGCAAGAAACCCAAGGCAGAGGCGGGCCAGTGAAAGCGGAGAAACAGAGGCAGCACCGCAACAGTCGGAGCAGCCGGAGCCTGAGGAATCCACGCCTGCGAAATCGGCGAAACCAGCAAAACCGGCAAAACCGGCAAAATCGGCAAAACCGGCGAAGCCTGCTAAGCCCACGGAAACCTGCCGCTGAGCCAGCCGTCGACAAACGAAACCTCGATCAGCGCCACCGTCGACAAACCCGACGATTATTCCGCCAAGAATAATTACGGCGACGAGTCCTAACAGATAACGTCTTTCCGCCCCGGCACGTCAAAGTGATTGCGTGTCGGGGTTTATGCTAAGCTCATATGCGGCCAACTAAATTTCGGAAGGACTTTGAGCCCATGTCTTCTATCAGCGCGTACGGTGCCACCATCGAGGTAACGCAGGCAGGCGTGTATATTACTCCATCCCGGTTGGCCCAAGCATTGGAGCATGCCCCCCACCTGGTTCCCATCGACCGCATCACAGGCGCCGCCGAACTATCCCCACCCACCGCCTACGGCCTGGGCGCGGTAGAGCTCACCGGAACAACGGAGGTCATTCGGTTCGCGCCGGGGCAGGCGGCGAAACATGACGACGCTTATCGACGCCGTAACCGACGCGGTGCAGGGCAATGCCCCCGCCCTGGTTCCGGGCCTGCATTTCGTGGGTGTGGATGTGGAGACCGCCAACGCAGATTGGGGGTCGATCTGCCAGATTGGGGTGGTGCGGGTGGTGGATGGTATGCAGGTGGACTCTCACGAATGGCTGTGCCGACCCCCGGCCGGCATTGACCATTTTGATGAGGGGAACATAAAGATCCATGGGATTACCCCGGACATGGTGACCGACGCCCCCGACTTTGCGGCTGTGTTTCCCGAGGTGGTTGCCTATGTCGCGGACCAGGTGTTAGTGGCACATAACGCCCAATTCGATTTGACGGCGTTTTCCCGAGCCTGCCACGCGACGGGCACCCCGGTCCCCCACTGGAAGTTCGCCTGCTCCCTGGCGGCGTCGCGGGCGGCAAAGTTGGGGATTACCAGCCATCGGCTGCCGGTGGTTGCCCAGCATTTGGGCGTGGAATTGGATCACCATCACGATGCGGTGGCGGATGCGCGGGCGTGCGCCGGGATTTTCGTGCAATTGGCGTTGCGGGCCCACGCCACCGGCGATATCGAAACCGTATTCACCACCTTGGGGTTTAGTCTGGGAGATTTGAAATACCGAGCGTATCTACCCGGTTTTGAGCAATCCGCCAACCGTTGCGGTTACTGGCGGCCAAGGCCGTGCTGGCAGTGCTGCTACCCCGGTCCCGGCGGGGCCGGCGCCGAAATCCGCCCGGTGGGCTAAGGCCGCCACCCCCACCACGATTCCCGGACCCTAAACCCCGACGCGGACCCCAACCATCCGCTGTTTGGGCATGTTATTACCCTCACTGGCGATTTCGAACCCTACGACAAGGGTGAGCTGTGGGAAAAAATGGCGGCGGTGGGCGCCACCGTCGCCAAGAATGTGACGAAGAAAACAACCATGCTGGTCATGGGGCCGTGGGATAGCGTCACTTGAAACAGAAACGAGCAGAAGAACTTATAAGCAAAGGCCAGAATATAGAAATGTGGCAGTCGATGCGGCTATTCACCGCCCTGGGGTTGGACCCCACCGCGGATGATGCTGCCGATGATGACGAGCCGCCGTTCTAGACTCAGCTCGTTCGTGGAGTTTTTGGTGGTTGGTGGCCAAAACCGTAGGGGATTGTAGTCCTATTTCACGACCTACATATCGCCTCGTCATTTAGGGGAGTTCACCATGACAACCACCTTCCGCACCAGATCCCGCCGCCACCACGATGCTCACCACGCATTTCCCCCACCCGTTCAACGTCCCCTAGCGTGCTCGACTGCCCCTGGATGCCTCGTCGCCGCTGCTGGGGCGGCCGCGCTTCCCGCACTTCGGCTGGGGCTGCTGGTCATCCCTCCACCACCCCGGTTCGACGCACCAATGATGGGTTTTATGCCGCCCCAGCCGAGGTAGCGCTTTCCGGTAATCTTCGCGCCGGGTTTTGCTGCGGCAATTATGCGCTCAGTCACGAGTTTTTGGGCGGCCTGGGGTTGGGGATTCGGGATGCCTGGAATCGTGCCGCCGCAAACATGCTGGACGCAGAGTCCGACCATCAGGGTGTTGCCGTGCAAACCCGGCCGCTGAGCTGCCTGACCGGCAGGGCACCTGCCTGGTGTCCAAATCAGGTTTGCCCACCTCCCCCACCGCCTGGCTGGCCCACCCCTCAGCTGTTCGCCACCTTGTTTCATCACCTCAGTCGGATTCTTGGGGAGGAGGCCTGTTTCTATGCCCCCAGCGATGGGCTGCTCATTGCCGCAGGCCTGAGCGACGACCGGATAGGGGTGGAATCCTGGCTGGTTGAGGAGCTCCAGCCCCGGCTTGCGTGTCGGATCTACTATCGGCGCGGGTTTCCCACGACTCGTGGCGGTAGTGGCGGCCTGCCGCACGAGGGGCTGCTCAGTTCCGACTACCTGGCGGAATTGCGTGATAGGCGGCGCGCCCACCGCCGCACCAGGTGGGATGTTGATGCTGGTGATGGCACCTGTGGGGAGTATGTCATCCCAGGCGGATTATGATGGGCAGGATCACCAACACGCGGCATGATGATGGGTTCATGAGGTGCAGCGTGTTTTTGTATGGTGTTTGAGTTATCGACGGATTTATACCAAGGATTGATCACCGGTGACTAATTTACAGCAGCTCCACCAGCGATACCAGGAGTTTTGCGCCAGGTATCCGAATGCCGCGGCGGATTTCTTAGGCGCCATCGAGGATGTGCTTTCCGACGCTGGCCTCACCTATGATCATGTGACCGCCAGGGTGAAGGAATGGCGATCGTTGCGCAGTAAGTCCCGGAAGCGCCGGCCCGATGGCACACTCATGTATCCGCACCCATGGCAGGACATTCACGATCTTATCGGGGTGCGGGTGACCACCTACCATTCCCACCGAAATTCCCCGCATCATTGAGGGCCCTCACCGAGGTGTTTGAGGTACGGCGTAGCGTGGATAAGACCGCCCAAACCCGCGTGTCTGGTTCGTTTGGTTACGGCTCGCATCATCTCATTTTGCGGGTGCCCCCTGCACCAGTCACCCCGGCGCTTCAGGCGTATGCGGGGCGGGAATTCGAGGTGCAGATCCGCACCGTGCTGCAGCACGCCTGGGCCGAATTCGAACACGACATCAGGTATAAGCGCCGCGGCAACACTGGGAAGCTCGCCCCGGAGGTGGATCGGGCGTTTACGCTGGCGGCGGGCCTGATCGAGCTGGCGGATCAACAGTTTGACCTGATTGCCGCGCAACAAAGCGCCCCCGACACCACGGCACCTATTGATCTTGATGTAAAGTTCACCGCCGAAACCCTCCCGGGCATTATTGCGCTGCTTCACGGCAATACCATCCCCCAGTCGCGCCTGGAGCATTACCATTGGCTTGAGGAGCTGCTGCACGCCCATGGGCTCACCACCGTGGCGCAGTTGACGGAACTTATGAGCCCGGCCAATCTTGAGCAGGTGAAAACAGCCCTCCATTACACGTTCCAGCCCGGGCAAGTACGAATCATTGATGACCTGCTGCTTGCCGCTTTTGGGGAGGAGCATATCGCAAAGACGGGGACGACCGGTAGTTTTCCGGCGCAGCGGCCGGCCCGGCTCCGGCATCGGCTCGCGCTCATCAACGCGGCCCAGTCTGGTGTAGGCGATCAGTTGAGCTGGTAAACCACGCCCTCGCCGATGTGCAGCCCTGCGTGGTCGGGCCACCCCAACTCCCCAGCTACCCGGATTACCTGCGACCCCGCAGCCGGTCGAGTTCGCGCCGTTCCTTCTTTGTGGGCCGACCGGCACCCCTGAGTCGCGGCGCGGCATGGACATGAGGAGTTCTTTCGGCGGTGGCGGCGGGGAATGGTCAATGTAGCAGGTGCGGGCGATGGGGGCGCCAACGCGTTTGGAGATGGTGGCCACGACTTCCACCTTGATGTTCCGGTGCTCGTGCCACAGGGTGACGATGTCACCGGGAACTACCTGTTGGGAGGGTTTCACGGTGGTGCCGTTGAGTTTCACATGCCCGGCTTTGCATTCGGCGGCGGATTGGGACCGGGTTTTTATCAGTCGCACCGCCCACACCCAGGAGTCGATGCGTACTGGTTGGGTAAACAGTGAGGTATCGAGCTCTGCCATGACGCCTTTCGTTGCTGGTAAAATGCTGATTAGTAATTATCTTTGTGGTTGATGATTTCTTGGATCTTGCGGTATTCGAAATAGCCGAGCAGGATGCCGAGGGCGGAGAAGAATATGAGGGTGGTCAAAAAGGTGGTGAAGGTGGAACCGCCGAGCACCCCGAGAACCAGGCCACCACCAACACCTGCGGCGACGGAGATGACGCCCCGGCGGGCGTGGCGGCGAACTTCGAGTTTCCGCTGTTCTATAGGGTTTCTTGGTCGTGGTTGTAACGTCATAAGCCCCTATTCTATTCGACCCAATCGGTGCCCGCCGCGACGAGTGTGGCCTGCCCGGCGGTGAGCGCGCTCATGGTGCCATTGAGCTGCTCTGATGTTTCGGGGTTGGTGGCGAGGGTGAGGGTGACGCCGGCGGCGGTGTAGTCGACGGCAATGACGGTGATGTCGGTGGTGGTGCGGAGGGTGGCCTCCACCCGGCCGGCAATATCGAATGGGAGTTCGACAAGGTAGAGTTCTTTGCGGCTGCGGGTGACGGTGGGCACGTGGGTGAGACAGGTGAGCACGGAATCGGAGTAGGCGTGGACGAGGCCGCCGGCGCCGAGCTTAATGCCGCCAAAGTAGCGGACGGTGACGGCCGCGATATCGAGCAGCCCGGATCCGCGGAGGGCATCGAGCATGGGGGTGCCGGCGGTGCCGGAGGGTTCCCCGTCGTCGCTGGAGCGTTCGACCGGGTTGGCGTCATCGACGTGATAAATATAGGCGGAGCAGTGGTGACGGGCATCCGGGTAGCGGTTTTTAAGGTCGCTGATGAAGTCGCGGGCCTGGGCTTCGGTCTCGATGCGGGTGATAAAGGTGATGAATTTTGAACGTTTGATTTCCAGGGTGTGGGTGGTTTCGTGGTGGGCTACCGGCCGCCGGTAACTATTCAGCAGGGGTTGGTCGCATCGGTGGGCATGAGACTAGCTCACGACGAATTCGTATTCGGGGGTGCCGGGCTTGAGGTGGCGACAGTCAATGCGGGATGCGTTCATGCGTTCGACAAGCCCGTCGAAGTCGCTGGCGCGGCCGAGCTGCAGGCCGATGAGGGCGGTGCCGGTTTCCCGGTTATTGCGTTTGAGATATTCGAAAAGGGTGATGTCGTCGTCGGGGCCGAGAATGTCGCTGAGGAAGGACCGGAGCTGGCCGGGTTCTTGGGGGAAGTTCACGAGGAAGTAGTGCTTCAGGCCGCGGTGGACGAGGGAACGTTCCACCACCTCGGCGTAGCGGAGCAAATCGTTATTGCCGCCGGAGATGATACAAACCACAATGTCATTGGTGCCGAGTTTCAGCTCGGACAGGGCGGTGACGGAGAGGGCGCCGGCGGGCTCGGCGATGATGCCTTCGTTTTGGTATAGCTCAATCATTTCGGTGCAGACGGCCCCTCGGACACGACAAGAGGGGTGAAGCCTGCCCAGGTTTTTCTCGATGATCTGATAGTTGATGTCGCCGATGCGTTTCACGGCGGCACCGTCGACGAAGGGGTCCACTGCGTCGAGGGTGACGGGTTTTTCCGCCGTCAAGGCGGCGTTGAGGCTGGGTGCGCCGGCTGGTTCGACCCCAACGACTGCGGTGCGGGGGGACATGTCGGCAAGATAGCTGAGAATGCCGGAGATGAGCCCGCCCCCGCCGACCGGCACGACGATGGTGTCGGGGGATTTGCCCATGGCGGAGAGCTGGGAGAGGATTTCGGCGGCGACGGTGCCCTTGGCCAACAATGGTGTCGCGGGCGGCAAAAGGCTCGATAATGGTGGCACCAGTCTCCTCGGCATAGTCGTGGGCGGCGGCGGATGCCTCGTCAAAGTTGGCGCCGGTCACGACGAGTTCCACCATGCTTCCGCCGTGGACCTTGATGCGGTCGCGTTTTTGTTTGGGGGTGGCGGCGGGCACATAAATGCGGCCGGGAATGCCCATGCTGCGGCAGGCGAAGGCCACCCCCTGGGCGTGGTTGCCGGCTGAGGCGGCGACGATACCGGCGGCGCGTTGGGCGTCGGAAAGCTGCGATATAGCGTTGACGGCGCCCCGGATTTTATAGGAGCGGACGTCTTGGAGGTCTTCGCGTTTCAGGTAGATTTCGGCGCCGGTGAGGTGCGAAAGTCGGGGGCAGTATTGCAGTGGGGTGGGGGCAATGGTTGCGGAAATTCGCGCTTGTGCTAGTTGGACGTCAGCTGCGTGGATTTCGGTGGTCACTGCGGTTTTGATTCATAGGCATACAGCTTAGCCCGTTGGTTTTCTGCATTGGTAACCAGCTTGCTTATCGACGCCCGGACCGCCAGATAGGTCACATTCAGGGGTGATGTCGGGGGATTATCACATAATAAAAGCCGGTAACTGATACTCTACAATCCGTGAGCTGAAAGCCTGTTGCGCTGGGCTTTCACCAAATTATGGAGAAGGAGAATCCCCTAATGAACTTCCGCACAGCTTTGGGCGTGGCCGTGACTATTGTCATGACATCGGCGTCGCTACTTATTCCTACCGCCGCGAGCGCCCAGGAAAACCACCACTACCACCGAAGCTTCTACCGAGCAGGCGACCACGAACGCTACGGAAACCACGGAAAAGCCTACGGAGACCACCACCGCCGCATCGGCCCCGGACACGCAGGATTCAAACACGGACAGCAAGTCGGACCCGAATAAGGATCTCCAGGATTTGTCCAACGACTTATCGAATAATAAGGATAAGGACAAGGATGGTTCGATCACCTTCAACGACAAGGGGGCCATCGAATCGGTGGGTTCGGTCACGACCGATACGATTAAATTCATCGGTGCGATTGTTAAAGTTTTGGCTGGTGCCGCTGGCCTTATTGCATTATTGGGCAAGGCATTCCCGGCCGTGAAAGACATGATTCAGAACATAGCCCGGGGTGGGCATCTCTAGGCCCGGTTTTACCCCTAGGTAGCAGAATCCATCCTTAAGACGTAATCTGTTGGTTATTCAAGAAATTTCAGCTTTGGAGAATCATGAAACGAACCTTTATTGCGCTTGCTACCGCTCTGGCAGTTGGGGCAGGCTCTCTATCCCCGGTATATGCGGATGTGAGAGCCAAAGAGACAAGTGAGACCCAGGTCCCTTCTGACAATAAGCTTTCGGGCGATGTGAAGGATAAGTCTTCAGGTGTGATTGATTCTAAGAAGATGGAAAAATCCACCCAAGATCTGCTGGATAAGCAGGACGGCAGCATGAAGTCCAGCGCCGGCCAGGATGGCAAGAATTCCAGCGAAGGCACATCCTCGAAGAACAAGAAGGGCTCCTCGCCGACCGGCAGCAGCCCCATAGATTTGCTGCTGATTACCGGGGTCGTGGGTCTCTTGGTGGTCAAGGGCTTGCAGACGCTGCGGCTGGATCCGGCCACATTCCCACCGGAGTTGCAGGGCCTTATTCGGTTCATTAACTCCGGGGACGCGGCGCATCTGCACAGCTCCTAGGGGTTAAAGGTTTCAAAGGCGTGGTATATTCGGCCGCGCCTTTTCAGGTTTTTCCGTGACTCGCTGCCCAAGCTGTTGCCGCAGCCCGGCAATAATGAATTCGACCTTGGCATCCAAGAACCCCCGCTGGGCGTTCCAATGATCCTTGTTGTCTAGGAGGGTTTCGGCGCTGAGTTCGGTGATGGTTCGCCTGACAATGTCCATGCCCTCCGGAGAATACCGCATGGCGGACATACCAACGTGGGTGGCAAGCACGGTGTCACCAATGAAATCCAGGGCGAAAAGCGCCTCCGACCTGCTGAATCCCTGCGCCATGAGGATACCCATGGCGTGTTGAGTGAAACCCTGCACGTGGGAGAACGATTGCGTGTACTGGAATATGGTGATGTCCAGGCCCGGGTATTTTTCGCAAATATTCCAGGTGGTTTCCGCCCAATTGCGCAGGAATTCCGGCCAGGGGAGCTCGTCGTCAAGCATGATCATGCCGATCTCCGCGGCGGCCTGGGCGAGGCACGCATCGACTAATGCATCGCGGCTATCAAAGAGTCGGTACATGGCGGATGTGGCGATGCCAAGTTTGGCCGCAACAGCACCTAACGTGAACCGGTCGATCCCCAATTCCACGGCAGCATTAATAACATCTTCCTTGGTAAATCGGGGTTTTGGCCCGGTTTTCCGGCCGGCGCGACGGATTCGAGTGCTGCTCATGAGCTTATTATAATTGCCAGCCCTGAGCAGCCGCCCGATGGTCCCAGAACGACCGATACGTACCGCCGCGGGCAAATAATTCCTCATGGGTGCCGATGTCTTCCACCGTGCCATCGGCCCGCAGCTGCACAATGGCATCTCGCCTTGCGAATGGTGTCCAGCTTGTGCGCAATGACAAGAATGGTTGCGGTTTCCCGCAGCTTATCGACGGCCACCACCACGTTCTCCTCGTTCTCTGGGTCCAGGGCGGAGGTGGCCCTCGTCCAGGAGCACGATCGGGGCCTGCTTCATCAGGGCGCGGGCGATAGCCACGCGCTGCCGCTCCCCACCGGAGAGGGCCCGACCCTCCCCACCGGGGTGTCCCAACCGCGTGGCAGCCGATTGACGATTTCCGTCACCCCAGCGAGCCGCGCAGCCTCGTGGAGTTCCGCCATGGTGGCGTCCTCCCGGCCGATGCGGATGTTCGCCTCCAGGGTGTCGTCGAACAGGTACACGTCCTGGAACACCATGGACAGGTTGGCCATGAGCTGTTTCGTGGTTTGCTCCCGCACGTCCACGCCACCAACCTTAACCGAGCCGGCGGTCACATCATAGAACCGGCTGATGAGCCGGGCGATGGTGGTTTTCCCGCAGCCGGAGGGGCCGACCAGGGCCACCATGGTTTTCGCCGGCACCGCAAACGTGATGTCTCGCAACACCGGGGTGCCATCCTCGTAGGAGAACGCCACATGGTCCAGGCTGATGGTGCCCGGGGTGGGTTCGGGCGTGGCCGTGTTCGGCTCCGGCAGTGGTGTGGCGGTGACGACCTCGTCGATGGCGTCGAGCACCGGGCGGCGATCCTCCAGGGCGGCGGTGGTGTCGGTGATGCCGGTCAGCACCTGGGTGTACCTGAGGCATAGGCCGATAAACGCGATGGCCTCCACCGGCCGTAGGGTGCCGCGCACGGCGAACTGGGCGGACATGAACACGAGGGTGACCACGATGCTTTGGGAGAAAGAGTTCCCCACCACGTTACCGGCAAGGTTGAGCCACAGTTCTTTCCGTTTCGCCCGCAACCATTCCTGGTTGGCGGTGGTCAGCTCCGAATAGTTGGCGCTGCGGCCGCAGGAGCGCAGGGCCGCCTGGCAGTGGGCAAATTCCACGATGCGGTTACTTAATTCCACCTCGGCGGGCTCGGAAATGTCTTTGGCTTTCTTATTGAGCTTCGTCGATAATGCCACAAACAGCAGGAAGAAGGGGGTGGCCACGGTCAGCGTGATGCCGAGTCGCACATCCCACGTGTAGGTGAGGACGAGCACAACAAGGCTGACCACCAGGTTGCTGATGAAGGGGCTCACAAAGTGGGCGATGATTTCCCCGGCCATCATGAGTTCGGTCGACACCATCCGGGATAGCTTCCCGGCCAACGGCTTATTGAACCAGCCGAGCGGGAGGGTGGCCACCCGGTTGCCAATCATGTCGTGGGCAGCCCGAATGAATGACATGGCCACGGAGTAGCCCCGGCTGAGCTGGAAATAGTTCGCCACCCCGCCGAGGACGGCCAGGCCGGCCAGCACCACGATCCAGCCGGTCACCCCCAGCTCCAGCACCGGCTGGCCGGTCACCAGGGAGGTAATGGCCGGGAGCAGGGCGAAAATCGAGATGCCTTCGAGCGCCCCATAGACGGTGCTGAACATGAGCACCCGGTTGAGGATACGGTGCCGTTCCCCAGCATCCGGCGACACCGGGGAATAAAGTTCATTACTGCCATGTTCATTATCATGAGAGATCCTCCGTCTTGTGCCCGCTGCTGATGCGTGCGAGCCCGGTAAACAGTGGGTGGTCGATCACATCGTTGGGGGCGCCGCAGGCAACCAGGTTTCCGTGGTCCAGGACGGCGATTTGATCCACCCCAAGAATGGATTCGGGCCGGTGGGCGATCACCAAAACGGTGCGGCCCCTGAACCAGGGTGGTGAGGGCTTTCTGGATTTCGGCCTCGGATTCGGGGGTCGGTGAAGGCGGTCGCCCTCATCCAGAATGAGGACGGGGGCATCCACGAGCAGGGCGCGGGCGATAGCGACGCGCTGCTGTTCCCCACCGGACAGGTTAATCCCGCTGCCGAACACGGTGTCGAAGCCGTCGGGGAGGGCGTCGATCCGGTCGGCAATGCAGGCGGCCACCGCGGCGGCCCGCACCTCCGCGTCGGTGGCGTCGGGACGGCCCAGGGCAATATTGTCCCGGATCGACATGCGCAGCTGCGGGATCCTGGAGCACAAAACCCAATGTTTCGGTACAACTGACCCGGTGGGAATGTCCCGCAGATCAACGCCCCCGAGCGTGATCGACCCGGAATCGGGGTCGTTGAATCGGGCCAGCAGGGTGGCAAGGGTGGACTTCCCCGACCCGGAGGGCCCCACCAGGGCGGTCACGGTGCCTTCCGAAAGGGTGAGCGACACGTTCCGCAGCGCCTGGGTGTCGTCGTAGGCGAAAGACACCTTGTCGAACACCACCTGGGAGCCGTGAATGTCCTGCTCCGCCTCGGTTTCCTGCCCCAGGACGGGGGTTTTCAGGGTGGTTGTCACCCGCAGCGCCGCCGCCCCGGCAATCTGGTAGGCCCAGGTGGAATTGCCGAGCAGCTCAATGCCGTAGGGCAGCGCCAGGGCAATCAGGGTGGTAGAGAGCACGTCGGTGGCGGACACCCAACCGGCGTTCACCATGAGCGACCCGCCGCCCACATTGACCAGCAATAACACCGGCACGGAAATGGACACATTGGCCAGGGCGGAGCCCTTGATCATCGAGCCGGTCCAGTTGTCATAGAAGACGGCGAATTCGTCGGCCGCCTGCTGGTAGTTTCCGTGCGCCTGCCCCACCTTGCCGAAGGCCTTCACCACCGTGATGCCGGTGACCAGCTCCACCATGGTGGCGGACACGCGGGCAAGTTTGGCATCCATTTCCACGGTTTTCGGCCCCATACCGCTCATCATCCAGGCCATAAACAGGCCATACAGCGGGATTGTGGCGATGGATAGCAGCCCCAGGCGCCAATCCACGTAAAAGGCATAGATGAGGAGGGCGACCGGCATAATCATGGCTTGGGTCATTTCCACCGGCTGGTGCGCCACCATGGTGTGAATCTGGGCCACATCGTCATGCAGCGCCTTGCGGATCCGCTCCCGGAGTTGGTGCTGGTGAACCACCCCAGTGGCGCGTTACCCACCCGTTCGATGGTGCGGGCCCGCACATACGACACGAATCGAGCGTCGGCGAAAGTGGGTTACCCCCAGTGCGATGAAAAGCAGGAAGATCCGCAGGCAGAACGTGCTAATCAGAATCTGCACGATCAGCATGGCCCGGTCGGCGTCAACGGGTTGCCCGGTGGCATAGGCCGTGGCGAAGAGTCCACCCAACTGGACCAAGGCGATGTAGGGGGCGATCGCCAGCACCCCGGACAGACCAGCCAATATTCGGCCGATCATAAGGCTGCCTTGGACGGGTTTCAGCAGCTCTTGAGCGCCTGCCTGCCTTCCTCCCGCTCGCTGGACGTAGTCGGGAGCCGCCTGGGCAGCTGCGGTTCCTGTGATGTGACCGAATCACTCATCAACGTTCTCCTTAGGATGAGGTAACCTAATTATGAATCTTGTTCATAATTTAAAACGGTAATCCCCAAAGGACAATAGAACGACCAATGGCCACCCCTATCCGGGGTGGCTATTCCCACATTTGAGCGTCGAAAAGCAGACTAGCCGAGGATTCCCGGCCCCATGGTCGCCTTTCAAATCCCCCATCAGGCTCGCCGACCGATTCACCCGCAAATGCTCCCCCAAAATCATCATCTTCGACTCCGCGCCGCACACCACGTTCAGGTACACGTCCGAATCCCCCTTATTCGCCACCAGCACCTGCTTCAACCGGGAAATATTGCCCATGGTGCACTGATCCGTCCGCAGCGTCAGCCGCAACGGCAACCCGGCACCACCGCCCGGCCCCAACTCCGGCACCTTCATGTCGTCGCAGAACACCCCAAACCGGTCGTCCCGAATCGACACGTGCGCCTTGGCCACCACAATGTTGTCCTCAACAATCTGCGGACCCACCAGCGCATACACCTTATTGAACACCAGCAGTTCCACCTGCACCCCATGCTGGTCCTCGATGGTGACGATCGCCCACGGCGAGCCGTCCTTCTTGGACACGCGCCGATCCACCGCCGAAATAATGCCGCCAATCTGCACCTCCGCACCGTTTTTCAGCTCCTCCGATGCCACCACCGACAGGGAGGTGTCCACCTGCGCATCCAAGGCCTCTTCGAACCCGTCCAGTGGGTGGCCCGACACGTACAACCCCAGCATGTCCCGCTCCAGCGCCAGCTGGTGTTTCCGATCCCACGTATCATCCGGCACCGAAATGCTGAACACGTTTTCGGCAACCTCGCTTTCGCCCCCCAACGCCGAAAACAGGTCAAACTGGCCCTTGTCCATGGCTTTCTTCGGCCCGATCGCCGCATCCACCGCGTCTTCGAAAATCATCATGAGCCCCTTGCGGGAATACCCCATGGAGTCGAACGCACCGGCCTTAATCAGGGATTCGGTCACCCGCTTATTGCAGGCCGTCAGGTCGATTTTTTCCAGGTAGTCGGTGAAAGTCCTTATACAACCCCTTCGCTTTTCGCTCGCGCACAATTGACGCCACGACGTCTTCGCCCACGTTCCGCACCGCACCCAACCCAAATCGGATGTCTTGGCCCACCGGCAGGAAGTTATACGCCGACTCGTTCACGTCCGGGGAGAGCACGGCGATACCGAGGTGCCGGCAGTTCGCCAGGTAGATTGCCGACTTGTCCTTCTTGTCGGACACCGATGTGAGCAGGGCCGCCATGTATTCGGCGGTGTAGTTGGCCTTCAGGTAGGCCGTCCAGTACGACACCAGCCCGTAGCCGGCCGCGTGGGACTTATTGAACGCGTAGGATGCGAACGGTTCGATCGTGCCCCACAGGGAGTCCACCGCGTCTTTGCTGTACCCGTTGCTGAACATGCCGGCCGAAAATTTTTCGTATTCGGCCGCCAGCACTTCGGGTTTTTTCTTACCCATGGCTTTGCGGAACCCGTCGGCTTCGCCGGCCGTGTAGTTGGCGACGCGCCGGGAGATTTCCATGATCTGCTCTTGGTAGACGATGAGGCCGTAGGTTTCGTCCAGGATGTCTTTGAGCGCTTCCTCCAGCTCGGGGATGAATGGGGGTGATGGGTTTGCGCCCGTTTTTCCGGTCCGCGTAGTCCAGGTGGGCGTTAACGCCCATGGGGCCGGGCCGGTAGAGGGCGAGGGCGGCCACGATGTCGTTGAACTCGGTGGGTTGCATGCGTCTGAGGAGTTCTTGCATGCCGCCGGAGTCCAGCTGGAACACGCCGAGGGTGTCGCCCCGGGCCAGGAGTTTGTACACGTTGGGGTCGGTGATGGCGAGGTTTTCCAGGTCGATGGTTTCGTCCCGGTTGATTTTGATGTTTTCCAGGGCGTCGCCGATGACTGTGAGGTTTGCGCAGGCCCAGGAAGTCCATTTTGAGCAGGCCGATGGCTTCGCAGGCGGGGTAGGGCCAGCCGGTGATGAGTGCCCCGTCGGCGGCGCGTTTCCACATGGGGATGCAGTCGAGGAGCGGCACGGAGGCCATGATGACGGCGCAGGCGTGCACGCCGGCTTGGCGGACCACGCCTTCCAAACCCCGGGCGGTGTCGTAGATTTGCCGCACGTCGGGGTCGGTTTCGATGAGTTGCCGCACTTCGCCGGCTTCGGTGTAGCGGTCGTGTTCGGGGTCCATGATGCCGGCCAGGGAGATGTCTTTGGCCATGATGGGTGGCGGCAGCACTTTGGTGATGCGGTCGGCGATTTGGTAGCCGGGTTGGCCGTAGAGAGCCCGGGCGGAATCTTTGATTGCTTGTTTGGTTTTCACCGTGCCGAAGGTAATCACCTGGGCGATTTTGTCTTCGCCCCAGCGTTCCGAGGCGTAGCGGATCATTTCGCCGCGGCGCCGGTCGTCGAAGTCGATGTCGATGTCGGGGGCGGAGGGGCGTTCCGGGTTGAGGAACCGTTCGAAGAGGAGCCCGTGGTGGATGGGGTCGATGTTGGTGATGGTGAGGGCGTAGGCGACGAGGGAGCCGGCCGCCGAGCCACGGCCTGGGCCTACCCGAATGCCGATAGAGCGGGCGTGTTTGATGAGTTCGGCCACGATGAGGAAGTAGGAGGGGTAGCCTTTCATGTCGATGACGCCGATTTCGTATTCGGCGCGTTCGATGTAGTTGGCGGGCACTTCCGCCCCGTCGAAGCGGTCGCGCAGCCCGTCGAGGACTTGGTGGCGGAGCCAGGTGGTGGGGGTGTGGCCTTCGGGCACGTCGGCGATGGGCATGCGGTCGTAGGGGTGGGCTTCCCAAATGCTGGAGTAGTCTTGGACGCGCTCGGCAATCCAGAGGGTGTTGTCGCAGGCGTCGGGGACCAGGTCGTCCCAGAGTTCGCGCATTTGTTCGGCGCTTTTGACGAAGCAGCCGGTGCCGTCGAATTTGAACCGGTCGGGGTCGCTCATGGTTTTGCCGGTTTGGACACAGAGCATCACTTCGTGGGCGTGGGCTTGGGATTCCAGCACGTAGTGGCAGTCGTTGGTGACCAGGGGTGGCAGGTCGAGTTTCCGGCCGATTTCTAGCAGTTCGCTGCGGACCCGGTTTTCGATATTGAGGCCGTGGTCCATGAGTTCGAGGAAAAAAATTGTCCCGACCGTAAAATGTCCTGCCACATGGCGGCGGTTTCGAGGGCTTTGTCGAATTGGCCGAGTCGGAGTCGGGTTTGGATGTCCCCGGAGGGACAGCCGGTGGTGCCGATGATGCCGGTGGCGTGTTCGGCGATGAGTTCGGCGTCCATGCGGGGCCATTTACCGAGTTGGCCTTCGTAGCTGGCCATGGAGGAGAGGTAGAACAGGTTGTGAGGGCCTTCGGCGGTTTCGGCGATCATGGTTTGGTGCAGGTAGGCGCCGGAGGCGGACACGTCGTCGGATTTTTGCGATTCGTCACCCCAGCGTTGCCGCTTCATGTCGAATCGGGAGCCGGGCGCCAGGTAGGCTTCGATGCCGATGATGGGTTTGATTCCGGCTTTGGTCATGGCGCGGTAGAACGAGTCGGATCCGAACATATTGCCGTGGTCGGTCATGCCCACGGCGGACATGCCTAGCCGGGTTGCTTCTTCAGCCAACATGTCGATCTTCGCCATGCCGTCCAGCATGGAGTATTCCGTGTGATTATGCAGGTGTACGAACGAAGATTTTTTGGCCATGCTTGCCATCATAACGAGGCTGGGGCGGGCAAGACCATTCCCACAGCGCATGCTTTTCGACGCCTGCCCGGGCGGCTGGCCGCATGCGGTGAGGGGTATAGAATATCCCCCATGCCTTTTGCCATTGCCGCCTATGTGTTGTGGGGGTTGTTTCCGGCGTTTTTCCCGCTGCTCACCCCGGCCGCCCCCATGGAGATTATTGGGCATCGTATCGTGTGGACCGCGGTGGTGATGTCGATCATCATGAGCTGCACTAAGACCGGATGGTCGGAGCTGCGGCGGGCGTCGGCGCGCACCTGGGGGTGGTTGGGTTTGGCGTCGGTGCTGGTTGCCACGAATTGGTTGGTGTATGTGATTGCCGTGAATTCGAATCATGTGGCGGACGCCGCCCTGGGCTATTACATTAATCCCCTGGTAAATGTGCTGCTTGGGGTGGTGTTTTTGTCGGAGCGGCTGCGGCCTTTGCAGAAGACCAGCATCACGGTGGCGGCGGTTGCCGTGGTGATGTTGACGGTTGTTGCGGGTCAGCCGCCGGTGCAGGCCCTCATGTTGGCGTTTTCGTTTGGGTTTTATGGCCTGGTGAAAAAGCGGGTGGACATGTCGGCCATGGCATCGTTGACGGCGGAAACCCTGATTTTAGCCCCGGTTGCGGCCGGCTACCTGCTGGTATTGGAGGCGCGCGGCACCGGCACGTTTGGCCACGTGAGTATGGGGCATAGCCTACTGCTCATGACGGCAGGGCTGGTCACCGCCGTGCCGTTGTTATTGTTTGGGATCGCGGCACGGCGGATACAATTATCCACCATTGGCATGCTGCAGTATTTAACCCCCACGATGCAGATGCTGTGGGCGGTGTTTGTCACCCAGGAAACCATTGCGCCACTGCGTTGGGTTGCGTTTGGGATTATTTGGGTTGCAGTGGCTTTATATTTCCTCGATATTCTGCGGTTTCGCAGCGCCAATGGGCGTCGAAAAGCGTCGACAGGCTAGATGTTAGTCGGGCACTGGTCGCCGCCAAGGAGGCACTTGGCGGGGCAGAAACCCACGGCACCGGAGACGCCCAAAACGCTGCCCACCAGCCGGAAGACAATCTTCAGCGGGGACTTGGAGACGATAAATGAAAGAATCCACAGCACTACGGCTGCGGCAACACGGGTAAGACGATTGGAATCACTGAGGTTTTTCTTCATACCTAATGACAATAGCCAAAGCCGGCGGAAAATATCGGATATACCCCCATCATTTTTTTATGATACGTTCACTGGCCGCACCGCGAAACTGCCCCATGTGGCATCCGGCGGCAACACTTCAATCGCTAACACTTTCGAATTTTTGCTAGGACGTGCAGCTTTTTCGACGCTGTCATGCACCACCAATCCGCGCACATCTAACGGATTCATCTGCTTCAAAGTGATGTGATGGACCAAACTATCACCGCGATTTACCCCCTTCACCGGCTCGGGAATCCCCACCACCGGTGCGAAACCCACTTCGAATGCATTGACCCGAGCTGATGTTCTGCACCACCGCGCCCGCATCCTGCGCCGTCAATGGCTGCCGAAACGTGACCAACGCATACACCCTCATCGCCCGGGGCCGCGGCAGAAAAACCCGTGCTGTGCCCGCTGTACATAATCCGCCAGGGTTTCGTCATTATCCCGCCCCAACTCGTCCCCCACCAGCCTGGGCGGTGGCGTATGGTGCTGCCCGGCGGTGGCGGTGATCAACACCACCAGCGCCACCACGCTCATAGCCGCGATGATAAACCGCCACCGGTCGATCACATCCAAGTCACGAAAAACCACACAGACAAAAATTGTAAGACAGTTTCCCTGCCAGTTCTTACTGCTCGGCGCGCAGCACTTCCAGGGCATGCCGCAGGTCCGGCGGGTATGGTGATTCGATCTCTAGCCACCGGCCGTCCGCCGGGTGATAAAACCCCAGCTTCACCGCATGTAACCATTGCCGGTTGAGGCCCAGCCGGGCCGACAGTTGCGGGTCCGCGCCATACATGGGGTCCCCGCAGCATGGATGGTGTAGCGCCGACATGTGCACCCGAATCTGATGGGTGCGACCGGTTTCTAAATGCACCTCTAACAGGGATGCGGCAACGAATGCTTCCAGGGTTTCGTAATGCGTCACCGCATGCTTGCCCTCGCTGGTCACGGCAAATTTCCAGCCGGAGGACGGGTGCCGGCCAATGCCCGCCTCGATTGTGCCAGCCAATGGATCCATGTGCCCCTGCACCAGCGCATGGTAGGTTTTCGACACTGTGCGTTCCTTAAACGCCCGCTTGAGCACGGAATAGCCGCGTTCGGAGGCTGCCACCACCATCACGCCCGACGTGCCCACGTCGAGGCGCTGCACAATACCGTTGCGTTCTGGGGGACCGGATGTGGAGATGCGATAGCCGGCCGCGGCCAGGCCGCCCACCACGGTGGGACCATCCCAGCCCACGGTGGGGTGCGCCGCAACCCCGACAGGGTTTATCCACCGCAATGAGGTCCTCGTCGGCGTAAAGGATTTCCAACCCGTCCACCAATTCCTCCGTGGGCACCAGGGGTTTCTGCGGTTCGGGCAGCAGCACCTCCAGCCAGGCCCCGTCGGTGATTTTGTCGGATTTGGTGGCGGGTTTGCCGTCAATGAGCACGTCACCCTTGGTGGCCAGGTCGGCGGAAACGGTGCGTGATAGCCCAAATAGTTTCGATAATGCCACGTCAACGCGCATGTCGGCGAGCCCTTCCGGGACCGACAGCGACCGAGTTTCCCGACTCATCGCTGCTGCTCCTCCACCGGTGCGGCCTGCTGCACGCCCTGGCTGCTATCGGCGGCACCATCGAGGGGCTTGTCAAGGGGTTTTTCTCGGCCTTGCCCCCGGCCTTCCAGCAGCGTGGCGATGAGGAACACCACAACCCCGCAGGTGATAGCGGAATCGGCAATGTTGAACACCGCGAAATTTCCCCACGGAAATGAAATCCACCACATGCCCTAGGAAGAATTGGGGGGCGCGAAACAGTCGATCGCCCAGGTTTCCCAGGGCCCCGCCGCCGATCAGTGCCAACCCCAGGGCGATCCACCGGTCCCGCACTTTCGGGGAGTACCACAGCACGCCGATGAGAAACGCCAGCTGGAAGCAGGTGAACAGCCAGGTTGATCCCTGCCCCATGCTGAAGGCGGCACCCGGGTTGATAGAGGAGACGGAAGCGAAACCAGTCGCCGATAATGTAAATAATCTTATTATCGGCGAGCATGTTCACCATGAGCGTCTTCGTTACTTGGTCAATAACGCCAACAATGACGATGATGGTCACCATAAAAGCGACAAATCTGGTTCCCCTATCCGTTGCAATCACATGGTCTATCTTTTCAAACAACCGCCTCGATGCGCCACCTGGCCATACCTACCAGTACAATGTGCTCCGTGATTGCCTCCCCCACCACCCGTCTCTTGCTCGCCACCGTAGCCTGCCTGTCGCTGCTTCTCGCCGCCTGCGGCTCGACATCGAATGACCCTGCTGTGCCCGTCGACAAGCCGGTCGGGGTGCAGATCGAAGCCCCCGCGTCACGCTTGTCGACGCCGGTAGCGCACCACACACCACGCTGCGCTACCGCGATATTGACACCGGCGACCACAAGGTAAACGTCACCGTCACCGACGCCTTCACCCCCACGGTCGGCACCGCCGCCGACACCAGCGACACCCCGGAACTCGACCCCCAATCCCCCACCACATTCACCTCCGCCCTCGTCACCCGCACGCGCAAGGCCGAAAACAGCGAAACCTCCTCCCGCAGTGTCACCGCCGAATTAGACCACCCCAAACTGTCAGGTGATGGGGCCAAAGACGACCTAGCGTCCGCCCATGGTTTCACCTTCGGCTGGTTCGGCAACGATGCCGGCACCATATCCTCCGTGAACTTCACCGCCCCCACTGCGGCAAGCGACCAAACCCGGGCCCTCACCGAACAATTCCTCACCGCCATGGTGGGGCTGCTGATCGTGTTCCCCACCGAGCCGGTGGGGGTGGGCGGGATCCTGGACGGTGGAGTCTCGCATCACCGGCCAAACCCCCTGCTGCAAAACCATCACCTACACGGTGACCGGCATGGCAGGCGACAAGGTTGACCTGAAAATATCTGTCAACCAGCGGCCCACGCTGGGGTCCCTGGACATGGATGACGGAGCGAAACTCGCGGTGCTCAGCAGCAAAACCGTCAGCGAGGGATCCCTCACCATGGACCTGACCCAGCCGCTCCCCACCGCGGGGTCGGTGGCGCTCACCACCCGTATCGTCTACGGCACAGAAGATAGCGAACACCGGGTCATCCAGGACACCTCCACTAAGGTGGCGTTCGACGCCCAATAGCTTCCGTTATTCGGACACGACGGCCTTGTCGATGCGCACCTCCGTCGCCGGCTGGCCGTCGGGTACGCCCCCTTCGTGCCCTTCTTAGCGATCGCCTGCACTGTCTTCATCCCCGCCTCAGAGACGCTGCCGAAAATGGTGTAGTAGGCCGGCAGTGGCGAATCCGCATAGGTGAGGAAAAACTGGGAGCCGTTCGTGTTCTGCCCGGCATTCGCCATCGCTACCACCCCGGGCTTGTACAGGTTCGACTGGTCCGTACCCACCGGGTATTCGTCTTTGAATACGAATCCTGGGCCGCCCTCCCCGTCCCATCCGGGTCGCCGCATTGCAGCACGTAAATTTCCTCCGTGGTGATCCGGTGGCACACGGTTTTATCGTAGAATCCCTGCTTGGCCAGGGATGCGATGGTGGAGGCGGCGCATGGGGCTTTCGACGCCGTAAGCTTCATGGGGATGTCTCCGGCGGTGGTTTTCAGCGTGAGCGTCACATCCTTGGTGAGGAATTGTTCCGGCACCATGGCGGTCTCCCCCGAATCCTTCGAGGCGGAATCGGCCTGAGACGACTTTGCGGCAGTCTCACTCCCGGAGGTTTTCGGCTGCTCGCTCGCGCCGCTATCACCCTGCCCCGCCTTCTCCTTCTCGACCGCGACGGGCTTCACCTGGCATTTTTCCACAAATTCGGGGACTTTCTGCGCCATGGTTGTTGTGGCGGCAGTTGAGGCGGCACCCTCAGTAGACGATTGTGTACTACACGCCGACACCCCCACCACAAGTGGTATCGCAAGTGCACAAAACAAACCAGTGGCAAAACGTTTCATGGGCACAAGTGTACCCATTTACGATTCGCCACCCGAAAGCCATTACTAACGAGGCGGACCCTCCTGCGGCATCATGAGCCCCTCATTATTATTCTCAATCACCGCATTGTCTGGGGACGGATTTCTCGGCGTTATTCGCCGGCGCCGGGGTTGCCGGGACAGGGTGATTCTCCGCGGGCGGGTGCCGCCGGGGCGACAGGCGCTGCCGGAGCGGCAGGCGCTGGGGCTGGCGCATTATTATTCGCAGCCGCCGGAGCTGCCGGTGCCGCCGGTGGCGGCACCTCCGAACCCTTATCCTTCGAACACATCGGCGGGGCCTGATCCGGCACCGTGTATTCGATCAACGTACACGCCCACGACTGAGCCAGTTTCCACTTTCCATTCTCATACACAAACTCCACATTGTCGGCCGCCTGCGGCTCCTGATCCGGCAACACCAAATTCACCTTAGCCAAAACCGAATTAGGGGCTATAGCCAGGCAAAATCGGATTCACAACCTGGAATTGTGCGTGCGACTCGTCCCGCAACTTCGTCATCACCGGAAACAGATCCGAAGCTGACTCCCCATTCTGCACTGTCTGAGTTCGCTGCTCGATCGGCGCATTGGGATCGGCGGCAAGATTTAAGACTGCATTAAGGTCCTCCGGGGTTGGCATGGCAATTTTTGCCGCCTGAGACCCCGGCTGACTCGTGGCGGAAGCCGACTTACCGGTAGATGCATCATCACCGCCGGAGCATGCGGTAAGGACGCAACTCATCGCCACAGCCATAACCGAAACCGCAGACAGCCGAGAGAACTTCACAGAAAACTCCTTCGAAAAGTGCATCGTCTTAAATACACCTAAAATGGTAACCCGCCAATCGCGGTTTCGGGAAAACCATCCCCACCATAACCCCAGTCAAGAACTCCCAGAAAACCCAAAAGTATGGCACAGTTTAAGCCATGACTGACCAAAACCACCCCAATGAAGCTCAGCCCAAGGTAATCGTCATCACCACCGGTGGCACAATCTCGTGCACCACCGACCCCACCGGGGCGCTAGTCCCCACCGTGGCCGGCACCACCCTTGTCCAACCCGTGGCCGACCGATTTGCCGGGAAACCTCACCATAGAGGTGCGGGAGCTCACCCGCCTGGACTCCTCCTCCCTCACCTTCGCCGACCTGGACACCATCATTGCCGCCTGCCATGACGCCCTGACCGACCCCAACGTCGTGGGGGTTGTTGTCACGCACGGCACCGACTCCATGGAAGAAACCGCCGTCGCACTCGACACGTTCCACACCGACCCCCGCCCCATCGTGCTCACCGGCTCCCCAAAAACCCCACGACCATCCTGAATCGGATGGGTTCGCTAATCTATTCAGAAGCCGTCGTGATTGCCTCGGACACGTCCGCCCGCGACATTGGGGTGCTCGTCGTCTTCGGGCATGCGGTACTCCCCGCCCGCGGCGTGTGCAAATGGCACACCAGCGACGAGCTGCCTTCGCCACCAACGCGCCCGAGGAACCCACCGGGCCGACCCCATCCCCCTGGTGCCGCTCAAAGACACCCAGGTCGCCATCATTTTCCGCCTACCCGGCGCGCCGGGCACATTGGTGGAGGCGGCGATAGCTGCCGGGGTTCAGGGCCTGGTGGTGGAGGCCATGGGTTCGGGAAATGTGGGCGTGGAGATGGGTCGCACCCTGGGGGCTGCGCTGGATCAAGGGATTCCGGTGGTGATCACGACTCGGGTACCGCGGGGTGAGGTGTCCGGTAAATATGGTGGCGCCGGTGGGGGCGCCACGTTGGCAGCAAAGGGGCGGTGGGGTCGACGTATTTTCGGGCCGGCCAGGCCCGGGTGTTGTTGGCGGCCGCGATTGCGAGTGGGGTAAGCCCATTCACGCTATTCTAGCTGCGAAGATTCTGGCGGTTAGTCGCGGATTCTTACGGTGACGTCGGTGCGGAAATCGTCTGCGTTGTCGGCCTGCTCCAGGTTGTACACGTCCATGGTTTTCATGTCGAAGGCCCCGCGGAGAACACTGCAATTGCTCAGGGCGTGAGCGCCGTAGCAGGCGATTTGCCACCGGGGGCCGATGAGGACCGCGGCCGCAACATTGCGTGCTTCGGCTTGGGCGCGGGCGGTCATGGTGATGGTGCCAGCCCGGGGTTGGGTGGTTGCGGGGTCCAGGTCAGCCGGGTCGATGGTGAAGAGGTAGGTTTGTTGGTCGCCTTCGGCGCAGCTGCCAATGCCTTCGGTGTCGGTGTAGGGTGGTGCAGCCACCGGTTACGGTGCGGATGGTGTCTTTCATGTCGGTGATGGTGTGCCAGTCGCGGGGGCGAAGATAGCCGAGTTCGGTGGGGGCTGTGGTTTCGCTGCCGCATGCTGTGAGCAGCGCGAAGGCTACGAGGGCGGTCAGCATGGTGGCGGCATAGTAAGTGGTGGAATGCTGTTTCATGGTGTTGTTTGGTCTTTGTCATTGGTGTTCTGCCAACCAGTCGTCCCAGTCAAGGCTGGTGAGGGGGTCGGCCGGTTGGAGGTCGGGGTTGGTGGTGGCAAAAGGTATGGGTGTGGCTGCGAGGCGTGGTGCGGGTTTCGAACCGGACGGTGAGTTTGCCGTGGCCGATTCCCTGGATCCAGCCGTGGCCGTGATCGGGGTGGGTGACGTCTTGGGTGGGGATACCAGCCGTCGGTGGTGATGGGGTTGGCGGCGGGGTTTGTGGTGTCTTCATCAGGCGAGTCATTGCCCCGCACCCCGGTCTCCCAGTCAACGCTGCTGGTGGGGAGTCGTGGGTGTGGTGGGGTGCAGATCGGGGAAGAGCATTTCTTGGCTGGGGTGGTCGAGGTTGCTGAAGGAGACGCCGACGAGTCGGATAGGTCCGACCTCGTGGGGGTAGCGGACGAGGAGGTTGGTGGCGTTTCGGAGGAGGACAGGGTCGTCTATGGCATAGGGGAAGGATTGGGCACGGGTGAGGGTGTGGAAAGTCGGCGAGTTTGAGTTTGACGTTGACGGTGCGGGCGCCGCGACCATCGGTGCGGAGCCGGCGGAGGGCGGCTTCGAACGCCCGGTCGATGGCAGCGTCTACTTCGGGTCGGGTGGTGAGGTCGTGGGGGTAGGTGTATTCGGCGCCGACGGATTTCGCCTCGGCGCGGGGTTCGACGGGGGCGGTGTCGATGCCGCGGGCGCGGTGCCAGAGGCTAAGGCCCACGGCTTTTTCCGAGGCTGGCCTCGACTTCGCTTTGGGGCAGGTCAGCAAGGTCGGCGATGGTTTTAACGCCCATGCGCTGGAGTTTTATTTCCGAGACCGGGCCGACTCCCCAAAGTTTACGTACCGGCAGGGGCCCGAGAATGTTTGTTTCCTGGTTTTTAGGGATGATGTAAAACCCGTTGGGTTTGGCCATACCGGAGGCAATTTTAGGCGCTTTGCTTGCCGGAGCCCGCACCAATGGAAGACGGCAAGCCGGTCTCCTGGCGAATTTGTGTTCGAAGATTATTGGCCCAGGTTGCTACGTCGTCAGGCGTAGCCCCGCGCAGGCCTATGGGTTCGAGGAAGGCTTCGTCGACGCTGATTTGTTCGATAATGCCAGCGTGGCGGGCCACCAGGTCGAAGACGCGTCGTGAAGCTACCCGGTAGAGACCAATGCGGGGCTGGACAGTAATGGCCGAAAACCCCACGAGCGCCCGGGCTTGATGCATGGGCATGGCGGAATGAACGCCGAAGCGGCGGGCCTCGTAGGATGCGCCGGCGACCACACCACGACCGGAAGTGCCGCCGACGAGCACAGGGCGGCCGCGGAGCGTGGGGCGGGTGAGTTGCTCCACCGACGCGAAGAACGCATCCATGTCGATGTGGAGAACCCAACGTTGATACATATCCCATAGCCTAACCGAGACGTCGTGAGATATTGTTAACCGCATGAGGAAAATCTTGAAGAAAAGCCGCAGTTTAGCGGCAAAAATAGTCGTATTGCTTACCGTGACAGCAGTGACCATTATGGTGCCCACACCGGCGGTGGCACAGAGCAAACTGCGGGAGACCGTAAGCAATCCAGGAGCGTACGATCCAGTGCCAAATGGCGGGTCGGAGTATGTGGCGTTCGGAGACTCGTTTGCGGCGAATCCCACCTATTGGGACCAGGTAGAGCCGCGGGAGGATAATGCGATGTGCCGGTGGAGCAAGAATTCGTATCCGGTGCAGTTGAAGCCGAATTTTTCGTCGACGTTCATTGCTACCTGCGCAGGTTCGGTGATTGAGAAGGATGCCGGCCCAGAACAGACGTCGAATTTGATTAATCGGGTGCGGTACGCGGAGCGCGCCGGGGCGTTGGGCCCGGGCACGAAGATTGTGACGATCACTGCAGGTGCGAACGAAGCCTGGGATGGCATCATTCGGGACTATGGGGTGTTGCAATCGTGGCGGCGGATTACGCCGGCAGAGTATGGGCGGCGGATTGGGCCGTCGGTGCGCCGGATTCATGAGTTGGCACCGAATGCGCGGGTGCTATTGGTGGGGTACCCGCATGTGGTGGATTCGGATCGGCGGTTGTGTGCGATTAATATGCCGAAAGAGCGGATAGGCGTTCCGGTTCGCGTTGTGGTGCCGGATCGGGTGATGGTTGATTACCTGGGGACGATAAACGAGTCGATGCGCGAGTTGGGTGCGGAGTTGCACACCGAGTTTGTGGATATCGCCGCGGGCTTTGAGGGGCATGGTTCGTGTCAGCCACTGGAGCAGCGGTGGGTGAAGAACATCATTGATGACCAGGCGCAGGATCAGATCATGGCGTGGCATTTGACCGAGCGCGGGGTGGCGGCGCAGGCCAGCATGATTATGGAGCGGGTGCATCGCCGCTAGGCTTGTCGACGCCCAAAGGGGGGAAATGCCCAATGGCCGCAACCGGGGTGTGGTTGCGGCCATTGGCCTGCACTTCAAGTAGAAAAGTGGGTTAGGTTATACCACTCTTAGTTTTTGGTGATTGCCGCGGTCACGTCGGAAATGATACTCAAACCGTCGGGGATTTCGCCCACGATGATGTCGAGACTGGTGGCTAGGACTTCACCGGCGATGGTGTCGGCGTGGCGGAGCGCCCACTGTTCTTTGTCTGCCAGCACGCCCAGGGTGACGGTGATGCGGTCGGATACCTCCAGTTCCATGAGTTTGCGGGCGTCTTGCAGCCCGCGGATCACGTCGGCGGCCCATCCTTCGGACTCTAGCTCTTCGGTGACGTGGGTGTCGAGCAGCACCAGGCCGTCCACGCCGTCGATTTGGGCGGTGGCGGTCGGGTCGGCGGCAACGAGGCGTTCCGTGAATTCTTCGGGCTGGAGTTCTACCCCGTCGGCGATGACGGTGCCGTGGTCGGTGCGCTCATAGTTGCCGGCCTTGACCGCCTTGATGGCTTTCTGCACATCTTTGCCCAGTCGGGGGCCGGCGATCTTGGCGTTGACGACGACTTCGAAGGTGCCGATGCTGTCCACGTCGTCGGTGAGGCTGAGTTCTTTCACATTGACTTCGCTACGGATGATGTCGGCGAAGGTGGCCAATTGTTGGGAGTCGGCCATGGCGACGGTGAGTTTGGGCAGCGGGAGCCGGTTACGCAGCTTGTGGGCTTTCCGAATCGAATTAGTGGCCGAGCACACACGCCCCGCATGGAGTCCATGGCGGTCACCAGGTCGTTGTCGGCCGGGAAGTCGTCGGCCGCCGGGAAGTCCGCCAGGTGCACGGAGCGTTCGCCGGTGAGGCCCCGCCAGATGACTTCGGACAGCATGGGTAGCAGGGGCGCGGTCACCCGGGTGAGGGCTTCTAGCACCGTGTAGAGGGTGTTGAAGGCCTCGGGGTGGGCTTCGTCACCTTCCCAGAAGCGTTGGCGGGAGCGGCGCACATACCAGTTGGTGAGCACGTCGCAGAACCACCGCACTTCGTCGCAGGCGCGGGCGATGTCAGTGTCATCGAGGGCGTCGGTGACGCCCGCCACCAGGTTGTGCAGTTTGGCCAAGATGTACCGGTCGAGGATGTCGGTGGAGTCGGTGGCGATGCGGGCCGGGGTGGCGGAGTACAGCTTGAGGAAGCTGTAGGCGTTCCACATGGGCAGTAGAGCCTGCCGCACGCCCTCCCGGATGCCCTGCTCGGTGACGATGAGGTTGCCGCCGCGCAGGATGGGGCTGGACATAAGGAACCAACGCATGGCATCGGATCCGTCCCGGTCGAACACCTCGTTGACGTTGGGGTAGTTTCCCTGGACTTGCTCATTTTGAGCCCGTCGTCGCCAAGCACGATGCCGTGGGCCATAACCTTTTTAAACGCCGGGCGGTCGAACAGGGCGGTGGCGAGCACGTGCAGGGTGTAGAACCAGCCGCGGGATTGGCCGGAGTATTCCACGATGAAATCCGCCGGGGAGTGGTCGTCAAACCATTCTTTGTTTTCGAACGGGTAGTGCTTTTGGGCGAACGGCATGGAGCCGGATTCGAACCAGCAGTCGAGGACTTCCGGCACCCGCCGCATGGTGGATTTCCCAGTGGGATCGTCGGGGTTAGGCCGGGTGAGTTCGTCAATGTATGGCCGGTGCAGGGAGGCGGGGCGCACCCCGAAATCACGTTCGAGCTCGTCCAGGGAGCCGTACACGTCGATCCGCGGGTATTCCTCGGAGTCGGACACCCACACGGGGATGGGCGAGCCCCAGTAGCGGTTGCGGGAAATGTTCCAGTCGCGGGCGCCTTCGAGCCATTTACCGAATGTGGCCATCCCGGATGTGTTCGGGCATCCATTCGATCAGGTCGTGGTTGAGTTCAACCATGCGGTCCCGGACTTTCGTGACCGCCACGAACCAGGAGGGCAGCGCCATGTAGATGAGGGGCTGCCCGGACCGCCACGAGTGCGGGTAGGAGTGTTCGATGGTTTGGTGGCGGAGGATGCGGCCGGCCGCCTTGAGGTCCCGGATGATGTCTTTGTTGGCGTCGAACACCAACATGCCCGCGTAGGGGGGCACGAGGGAGGTGAATTTACCATCCATGTCCACCGGGATGACCACGCCAATGCCGGCCTGCTGGCAGGGTGAGCATATCGTCTTCACCAAAAGCGGGGGCCTGGTGCACCACGCCGGTGCCGTCTTCGGTGGTCACATAGTCGGCGACGAGAATGCGGAACGCATTCGGCTCATCCAGGAAGAAATCGTAGGGGGGTTGGTATCCCAGGCCCGCCAGCTCCTGGCCGACGTATGTGTGTTCGATTTCGTAGTCGCCGAGTTCTTTGGCGTATCCGGCAACCAGATTGTCGGCCAACAGGTAGCGTTCCCCATCGGCGGCCCGCACCACGGCATAGGTGACGTTCGGGTTGACGGCGATGGCCAGGTTGGAGGGCAGGGTCCATGGCGTGGTCGTCCAGATGAGGGCGTTGACGCCGGCGAGCGCGGCCCCGAGCGGATGGCCTGGGGTGTCTACCAGCGGCATGGTGACGGTGACTGCGGGGTCTTGCCGCATTTTGTAGGAGTCGTCCAGGCGGGTTTCCTGGTTGGAGAGGGGCGTGTGTTCGGCCCAGGAATAGGGCAGCACCCGGAATCCCTGGTAGATCAGGCCGTTATCGTAGAGGGTTTGAAACGCCCACATGACGGATTCCATGAAATCCAGGTCCATGGTTTTGTAGCCGTTATCGAAATCAACCCACCGGGCTTGCCGGGTGACGTAGGCTTTCCATTCCTCCGTGTATTGCAGCACGCTTTGGGCGCAGTACTCGTTGAATTTTTCCAGGCCCATGGCCTCGATTTGGCCTTTGTCTTTGATGCCCAGCTGTTTTTCGGCCTCTAGTTCGGCGGGCAGGCCGTGGCAGTCCCACCCGAATACGCGCGCCACCTTGTAGCCGCGCATGGTTTTGTACCTAGGGATGATGTCTTTCACGTAGCCGGTCAGCAAGTGCCCATAGTGCGGTAGCCCGTTGGCAAACGGCGGCCCATCATAGAACACATATTCGGGGCTGGTTTCCCGGTTGTCGCAGGAGGCTTGGAAGGTTTGGTCAATGTCCCAGTAGCGCAGGACCTGTTGTTCCATGTCGGAAAAAGCGCTGGGAGCCCCCGGTCATGTCCACGCGAGGGTATACATTGCCGACTTTGGTCACGGTATGGTCTCCTTCAAAGAGTCAGTGGGGATCCAGGGACGCTTGCACGCGGTACCACCCTGGTTGGGCCGCATGGGCCCCGCTTCGTTTGAAGGAGATGTCGGTCTTACCCGTCTGGTTCTACTGAGGCAGTCGCTGCCGGTTCTTCCAGATGGCTCCCCGGTGATTGCCGGATCATAGCCGTTTAAACCAGGACAGCTTACCACATATGATGAAGTCATGCGCGCTTTACGACGCTTTCCCCACGGCCACCTGGCCGTTTTTCTCATGGTCGCCTTATTTCTCGTATCGTGCACCAGCCCGGAGCCACCGCCGGCGCCGCAACCATCGCGGCAGCTCACGACCCCGCTGCGGGGCATTACCCTCGAATCCTTGGATGACCTGGACCAAAGCCTGGATCTCGTGGCGGCAAGCCCCGCCCCGCTCACGGTGCGGGTGGTCATGGACACGGCGATGCAACCCGAGGACTACCAGGATGCGGTGGCCCGAATTCACGACCGGGCGCAGGTCATGGTGCAGGTGGTGGACTCCGAACAGCTTACGGAGTTGTCGGCCACCCAGGTGGCCGATCGCACCAGGGTAGCACTGCGTGAACTGGGGAGAATGGGTGGATGTGTGGGAGATTGGCAACGAGCCCAATGGGCAGTGGGCGGGGTCCGGCCCCGCGGAGATCAACGCCAAGATTGCCGCGGCGCACGACATCGTAGCCCAGGCGGGTCGGCCGACCGCGCTCACCCTCAACTATTGGTCGTCGCCGGACTGCTACGAACATGCGTGGGAGGACACGATGTGGTTCGCCCGCACCGTCACCAGGCAACCGAACTATGTGTTTTTATCTATTTATGAGACGGCGTGTGATCCGCCGCAACACCCCACCGCGGCTAATATAGCGCACACGCTCACGGCCTTAGGGATGATCTTTCCCCACGCGCGACTGGGCATTGGTGAGGTTGGGGCGCAGAACCGCAGCGATGGTCGGCCCCAAGATCCGGGGTTAGCGGAGAAACAACAAATAGCCCAATACTATTATGGCATGGATGATGAGTTACGGGCACAGGTGGGGCCACGGTTCGTGGGAGGCTATTTTTGGTGGTATTTTCACACGGATGCGGTGCGCGGCGAATTGTGGCCCACGCTGCGCCAACTCATTTCGGGTCTTGGCGACGATGCGAATGGGACCTGTGCTGGTTCGGCGTGTGGGGAGACTCCGGCTCATCTTCCCCCTCATGGCTAACACCACGGTAGCGAATGTGGTCAATGATGAGCAGCACCAGGCCAATGAGCGCGCAGCCAATTGCTGGCCACTGCCAGATTTGGCTGCTACCAACGATGGCAGCAATGAGAAATCCTAAGCTGGCCACGCCCAATACCAGTACCGCTATGAACATTCATTACCTCCTCAGGGAAAAGCCCTCAATGCGTGGTCTACATTGAGGGCTTAAACTTATCAGTTCACAGCAACACTGGGCTATTTGTTGTTGTTTTGGGGGCCGGGTTGGGCCGAACCCCGAGCATCCAACTCCTCCAATTGGGTTTGCAGCGTGGTGCGCAACCGGGTGCGGTATTCGCGTTCGAAAGTACGCAGCTCGGCAATCCGGGTTTCCAGGGCATTCTTTTGCTGCGTGACCGTGGCCATGATTTCGGTGTGGCGGCGTTCGGCGTCGGCCTGGAGGGCCATTGGCCTTGTCTTCGGCCGCCTTGATCTGGGCTTCGGCACGAGCATTCGCTTCGGAGATGGTGTTTTCGGCTTGGATACGTGCTTCATTGACGAGGCGTTCCGCGGTGGCGGTGGCTTCGTTCACTTGCTTCTCGGCGCGCATGCGTGCGTCGTCAAGAGTAGCGCGGGCAGTCGCTTCAGCCGAGGAGATCTGCTTTTCGGCAGCGGTGCGGGCATCTTCCAGCATGGACCGCGCTTCGGCTTGCGCCTCGGTGGTCATGCGGTCCGCCATTTCCTGCGCCAATCCCAGCACCTTTGCAGCTTGCATGTGGGTTTCTGGTTGCACAGTCTCCCCGGAGGGAACCATGGCGCCTTCGGCAGCCTTCTTAGCAGCCTCAGCTTCGGCCTTTGCTGCGCGTGCTTCTTCTTTGGCTCGTTCAGTTTCTGCCTTAGCTGCCGCAAGTTCGGAGTTGAATTTCTGCTTGAGCTGGGCTTCCACCCGGGCACGGATGGCCGCTTCGTCAGCTCCACCACCACCGCCTCCACCGGCACGGGCTTGTTCCAGTTCCGCCTTCAATTCGTCCGTTTGTTGGCGTAGATCGTCGTTCTCCTCTTGAATCTCGGCAAGAGTATCTTCAACCAAGTCTAAGAACTGATCAACCTCGTCCTCGTTATAGCCGCGCTTGCCAATTGGCGGCTTGCTGAATGCGACGTTATGCACATCGGCTGGAGTCAGCGGCATGGAACTATTCCCTTCGAGATTCATAAAATACCAACGATGATCGTCCACATCATTGATATAGCTTTTATAACGTTCCTGTTAACCATAACGCACATTCAAGTCTAAAATGTTAAGTACAAAGATGAAATCTAACCGTTATGTACCCGTTATTTTAGCGCTATGCATCAAAAAAATACACCCGTCAGCGGGGTTTTTAGGCCAAACGTGGCTTAGGAAATTTTTTTCCAATTTCTCACCAAATGTGACGAAGTTACTGCAAATCTGAGGGTTCTTAGGCCCCAGCCGTGGGTAATAGGCCACCCCGGAATATACCCTAGGTATTTTTAGGGTAATTAGGGGTAACTCTTAACAAAAACTGCAGCTAATTTCTGTATTAATCTCACATCTGTGATGACAATGAAGTAGTTTTTCACCCCTACGCCAGCGTCGTCAAACCACACCCACATGACGGTATTTAGCAGGTTTGCAGCCTATGACTGTGGTCAGTTTTGCTACCCGGCAGCATTGGGGTCACGCATCAGCCAGGAAGATAGTTAACAACGAGGACGTATAAAAATTGCAACCCGATATAGAGCACTAAAACCGACAAATCGAGGGAAACATTATTCATCCGAAGCGGCGGGAATGATTCGTCGTAGTGCTTTTACTGCCGGATCAGTAACGACGAAAAAGCAGCTCTGCGCAGCGGGTAAACCAGCTGGGGGCGCGAAAAATTTCTAGAGAACGAGACAATCATCTCTATGAGAATGCGTCCTATAAGTGCCAGGATGAATAGGTTGATCGCCAAGAGCAGGATGGTTTTCACGAGAGCCACGTGCTGCGGTCGCCTTTCCATGGGTAGTAAACGTAAGTAATCATGACAAAAGCCCTTTGTCTATTTACGTTAACTCATAAACCCGATATTTGGTTCCCGAGCTTCGTAAGAGCAAAAGGCTCCGTGGGGAATTTCCGACACCCGCCCGATATCCGATACTGTGTTCGGTTTTCGGACGGGCTAGTATATCTTTGCCGCTCGCCGGAGATCGTCGAAGTTGACGGTGGCATCCTCCGGTATAAGTCCGAAAACCCGGTGGTCATCAACCAGCCGTTTGATCTTGCCATGCAGGGCAAAGGCAAGGCCACCCGAGAAGTCTAAAACCCGCTTGGCTATATCGTTAGGCATGTCGGAAAGATCGAAGATGACCGCCTCACCGTCCCGGAATGCGGAACCAATTTTTGCGGCCTCGTTATAGCTGAAGACTTCGACCGAGACAATAGAGGTTTCGAACGGAAGTTCTACCGATTCCCTCTGGTATTCATAGTCCGGCTCGGGGGCATAGGCAAGGTTGCCGTTATAACGGGGTGCCGGTGGCTCGTCGTTGTAATAGGCGTCTTCACGCACCCCATCTAGTTCATAGGGGCCCAGGCCGAAAAAATTCTTGGTTTTGGTCAGTATAGACATAAGGTGGCTCCTTCGCCGATCGATGCTGCCTAGCTGTGACTGATGTGATTTTTGTAATTTATAGTGGCTGGTGTAAAGCCGACTATTAGTTATAACGTAGTGGCCAAATTGTGATTATTGAGTTATGACACGCGGTGAATGTCGAAAGTTTTGTAATTTGCTAGCAGATTTTCTATTTCCCCCAGATAATCCCGGCTTGCCGACCGGTTTTCCCATCGCGCCGATACGAAAATAATTCGAATCTTCGATGGTGCATCGTGGGTCCATGACGATATTTCCCACCCCAAGCGTGGTGAGTTGCCGGGCCAACCCGGCCCGCACATCACTCCCCCACGTCCCGTGATCGGTTCGAGTCAACGACCCCGGTAATTGTTCCTCAACATCCTCCGCCATTTCCCGGGGTAATTCATAGCGTCGTCCACTGGCGGCCGGCCCCAAATGTGCCGTTATATTGCCTGGTTTTGCCCCCAATTCCACCATGGTGGCCACGGTGTTAGACACCACCCCGTTTCGAGCGCCTGTTCGACCTGCATGGGCGGCGGCAATGACGCCCGCGTCGGCGTCGTAAAGCAGGACGGGAACGCAATCGGCAACCATGACGGTAAGCACCACAGTTGGATCAGTGGTCACCACGGCGTCGGTGGCCAGAATCGGCGCCCCCAAATCTGCCGCATCCACGACCCGAACGGTAGCGGAATGCACCTGGTCCATCCAGATGAACCGTGCAGGATCCAGATTCAGTTGTGTAGCCACCCGCGCCCGGTTCTCCCGCACCGCATCCGGGTCATCGCCCACATGCGCCCCCAGGTTCAAACTGTCATATGGTGGCTGCGACACACCGCCGAGCCGGGTAGTGAAATGCGTGTGAACCAACATGGTCATGGGGCTACCTTTCATTCAGAATTATCGCAAGAAATCGGGAAGATCGAGATCATCAATGTCGTCCATCCCACTCTCCTGCTGCCCGGATTTCCGATGCGCACCCCGGTTGGTAAACAACCCATTATTGCTGCTCCGATCATCACGGTAATTCGGCTGATAGTCATTGCTGCGCCGGCGCCGAGAATCGTAATCCTCATCGCTGCTGCGGTTAGTCATGGCAGCCTCGCGCTCACGAACCGAATACTCCGCATTCCGGTCCTTTTGCCCAAACAAGGAAGTGGGCTCCGGCGCTGGGGTAGCGGTTGCGGTAGTTGCCGGGGCCGGGGTCACAGGTTCAGCAGGGGACGTACACTGTGGTTTTGGCAGATGGCTCCGCCGACTCCCGATTGACGGTGGTGGTATTCGGGTTTTCGTTCAGGCCCTCGAAACCGGTGGCAATCACGGTCACCCGCACCTCATCGCCGAGATTATCGTCAAAAATGGTGCCGAAAATCAGGTTGACGTCAGCATCTGCCTTCTCCTGCACCATCGTAGCGGCCTCATGCGACTTCTTGCAGGCCCAGATCGGAGCCGCCAGCAATGGACAGCAGCACCCCCTGGGCGCCCTCCATGGTGGATTCCAACAGCGGCGAATTGATGGCCTGTTCGGCGGCATTCATCACCCGGTTATCACCCCGGGCCGAGCCCACGCCCATGAGCGCAGAACCGGCATCCGCCATGACGGAACGCACGTCGGCGAAGTCCACGTTGATGAGACCCGGTATAGTAATCAGGTCTGTAATGCCCTGCACACCATTGTGCAGCACCTGGTCGGCGGCCCGGAAGGCCTCCATCATGGTGAGGTTGGACGAGTCAAGCTGCAACAGCCGGTCGTTGGGGATGACGATGAGCGTGTCGCACACCTCCCGCAAGGCCTCGATGCCCTGCAGCGCCTGCCTGGTGCGCTTCTTCCCCTCAAAATTAAACGGCCGCGTGACGACGCCCACGGTGAGCGCACCCATCTTCTTGGCGATGGAAGCCACCACGGGGGCGGCACCGGTACCGGTACCACCACCCTCACCAGCGGTGACGAACACCATGTCGGCGCCCTTGAGGGTTTCTTCGATTTCGCTTTTGTGGTCTTCCGCAGATTGCCGACCCACCTCGGGGTTGGCACCGGCGCCGAGGCCACGAGTGGCCTCCCGACCAATATCGAGTTTGACGTCAGCGTCGGAGAACATGAGAGCTTGCGAATCGGTGTTCACGGCAATGAACTCGACGCCTTTCAAGCCCTCTTCAATCATGCGGTTCACCGCGTTGACGCCACCACCGCCAACACCGACAACTTTAAGTACGGCGAGGAAGTTATCCTGGGCGTTCATAAATACGACTCATCTTTCCGTCTAGATTTCCGTTAAGGGAATTGACCGACACTTTTACCACGTCGTGATGGGTAAAAATTTACAGCCACCACTACCCGCCAACCTGTGCGGTTTCTGCTACTACATATTGACTGAAGTTGGATCAATAATCATGGACATTTGCGGCGGCGTGTCTCCACCTTCAACTAGAGGGTTAGACTTTTGACATGCGGTTTTACCGGTAATTTATCCCTCAACCCGCCTATGGAAGAAGCAGTAAGTAACAATATGACGGCGGAAAATCACAGAAAAATCACTGGATAACCCTGATAATCCACATGGGTATTCACGGATTTTTCTTACACATACCCCAAGAAAAACTATCACTTGGGTATACGTATCTTTATCCTTCCGATTCGGTGATTGTGATAAAAAATTTTTCAAAAATTTTTACTCCTGCACCGAAATCGTAGGCGCAGCCGTGATATCAATCGTCGACTCCGACCGCTGCAACGCCACCGAAAACGCCCGCGCCTTCTCCCCGTTGTTCTCTGCCGCCCCCCACACAATCGTCTTATCACCAGCAATAATGTCAAAAGAATATGGTGTGACGGCCTTAATCTCAGTGATCTTTCCGCGCTCCGACTCAGCTATCGACGCAATAATGCTCGCAGCCGCCTGAAAGGTCTCCTGATTATCCCCCTTGGTATTGGTGATCGGCACCGTGTAATCCAACCTGTGGGCAACCACGAACACCTTACCGTTGGCGTCGATGAGATGATCGCCATCTTCGCGCTCGGCCACCAATACCGCCCGGTGCTCCACCAGGGACACATCAATGGTGTCGGGGAATTTCTTCGCCACCCGAGCCTCCGTCACCCACGGCAGGGCCGAAAGCGCCGATGCAACAGCAGTGGTGTCAACCCGGAGAATGTTCTGCCCCTGGAGCCCATCGGTGATGGCGGCGATATCCGCCTCCGAGGTCTGGTCCCGCTGGCTTATCACCACGTTACCGACCTTCGAAGACCGGGAAAAACCACAGGCAGGCAGCAACAATCCCGGTCACCACCACTAGTGCTATTGCAATCAAGAGTTTTTTCATTTAGTCATCCGTACGGAGCTGGAACAGAATCTCGTCGGCAAGCACCGTCACATCCCCCGCCCCCATCGTAATCACCATGTCACCGGGGTGGGCTAGCTCAGCCACCGTTTGCGGCACCAGCGAGAAATTCGATTGATGCACCACCTTATTGGTCATGCGGTCAATGATCAACTGTGAGGTAACACCGTCACGCGGCTGCTCCCGGGCGCCATAAATATCCAACACCACCGCGGCATCCGCCAACGACAACGCCTCGGCAAACTCGGCCGCGAATTCCTGCGTGCGGGAATACATGTGCGGCTGGAACACCACGATCACCTTCCCCGACCCCCGGGCCGCCAGCTTCTCCCGGGCCGCGGTCAGCACCGCCCGCACCTCGGTCGGATGGTGGGCGTAATCGTCGTACACCTCCACGCCTTGGTGATCGCCACCTGCGACAACACCGTGGAATTCGAACCGGCGGCGCACCCCGGAAAACTCGGAAATCCCCTTGGCCAGGGCGGCCACATCCCCGCCGGCCAACACCCCGGCGGTGAGCGCGGCCGCCGCATTCAGCACCATGTGTGTACCCGGAATCTGCATGGCCACCTCGACCTCACGTTCCCCCACTCGCATGTGGGCGTGCGAAATCTGGTCCGCCACGGCCACGGATTCCACCACCGTGTAGGCGATATCCGGGTGGCGCTCGGCGGCAGCCGCGCTGCCATAGCCGCGCACGGTCACCTTCGTCTTCTGCCGCTCACCCCAACGCCGCGGCATGCTCGTCATCGAGACAAACCACCAACACGCCGGTATCGGTCAACCGGGCGGCGAAATCGTCGAAAACCTGGAAATACGCCTCCGGGGTGTGAAAGAAATCCAGGTGGTCCGGCTCAATGTTGGTCACCACCGCAATGTCCGGGACTAGTACCGCAGCAGGGAAGCATCCGACTCGTCGGCCTCGGCGACGAAGCAGTGGCCGCTCCCCTGGTGCGCGTTCGTGCCCGCCTTGTTTAATTGCCCGCCGATGGCAAAGCTGGGATCCATGCCAGCCGCCTGCATGGCCACCACCGCCATGGACGTGGTGGAGGTCTTCCCGTGCGTGCCGGCAATAAGCACCTGGGTGGAGCCCGTCATGAGCTCACCAGCAGGTCGGAGCGGCGAATCACCGGAATGTTATGTTCCCGGGCCGCCACCAGCTCCGGGTTGTCCTGCGGGATCGCCGCAAACGAGGTAACCACCACCGTCGGCAATTGCCCGCTCAGAGTCAGGTTTTCGGCCTTATGCCCCACCGCCACGTGCGCCCCCATGGACTGCAGGGCCAGTACGGGACGGGATTCTTTCACGTCGGAGCCGGACACCACCTTTCCGCGGGAGAGGAGGATACGGGCCACACCGGACATGCCGGCCCCACCAATGCCAATGAGGTGGACTCGGGACAAATCAATATCAGACATGGCTCACACTTTACCTTTCGAATAAGTTTTCGGATCCCCTATGGGCGGGGCTGATGACGACCCACAAGGGCTCCCTGGGATCTCCCACCAAATCCCCTGCCGGCCCAGCACAAGATCCGCGCTATAGGTCGTCGTAAAGCTTAGTCGCGCCGGGCCGTTTTCTCGGCAATGTCCGCGATAACCTCGGCGGCGGTTGCCACATTCGATTTCAGGGCCGCCGCCCGCATCGCTGCCAGCGTGTCCGGGTCCGCCAGCAGGCTGGTCACGATGTGGCTGAACCGCGCCTCAATGTCCGAATCCTGGATGAGTTGAGCGGCACCATTGCGCACCACCTCCTGGGCGTTCAGCCCCTGCTCACCATTGCCGTGCGGCAGCGGCACATAGACGGCGGGCACCCCGGCGGCGGTCACCTCGGCGACGGTCATGGCCCCGGACCGGCACACGATCACATCCGCCACCGAGTAGGCCATGGCCATGTCCTCAATGTAGGGGACGCTCACGTAATGCTCCCTCGGGGCGGGCGGGGCGTTCTTGGCACCCATAGGCGTGCAGCACCTGGTAGCCGGCGTCACACAGCTCGTCCAGGGCGTTTTTCACCGCCGAATTCAGCGACGCCGCACCCTGCGACCCACCGGTGATAAACACCGTGCGCCGATCGGGGCTCAGCCCCCAGGTTTCCAGGCCGGCGGCCCGGGTTTCAGCTGCCCTGGCCCGCGTACTCATTTCCGCCCGCACCGGAATGCCCACAACCCGGCCACCCATGCCCGAACCGGGAACCGCGTTCAGCCCCAGGCCCCCAGTTTCACGCCCTAGCTTGTTGGCCAGCCCGGCACGGGCGTTGGCTTCGTGGACAATGAAGGGGATGCTGGCGAGTTTGGCGGCAATGTAACCGGGGGCGGTGACGTAGCCGCCGAAGCCGATGAGGACGTCTGCCTTGTGTTTTTTGAGAATTTTTCGGGTTTGGGCGATTGATTTTACGAGTTTGAAGGGGACTTCTAAGAGTTCGATGCTGGGTTTACGGGGGATGGGAACGGGTTCGATGAGTTTCAGGTCGAAGCCGCGGGCAGGTACGAGTCGGGTTTCTAGGCCCCGATTGGTGCCGATGGCGATGACGTTGGCGCCGCGTTCCTTTGAGGACAGTTGCTACAGCTAGTGCGGGTTCCACGTGACCGGCCGTGCCACCGCCGGCTACGACGACATTGAGGGCCTTATGGCTGGATTGGCGTGTGTTGGGATTATCGCTGTCGTGTGATTCTGTCATTTCTTTCCCTAGATTCCCTTAAACGGTACTTCAATCGTACTAATTTGATATTGATCTGGTGTTGCTGCGTGGATTAATTCTTTTTTAGGTTTTCTTGCTGTGAGATTCAGTGACAAAAAGTACCATGTCGTGGGCTGGGTATTAGGTTTTTGTGGGTTGGCGACGGGGAGGATGAGGGGTGAGGCGGCGGTGGTTGGTTGGTGTGGTGGCTTAGCGACGGCCGGTGGTGCGGTAGCGGCTGGAGCAGGGGGTCGTGGCGTTCGTAGGATGTGCGGGTTCGGGCTGGTCCGAGACTTGTTGTTGGGTTGGTGCGGCGGCCGGTAGTGCGGGTGACTTCGCGGCTGACCTCGCGGTTGGTGGAGTTGGGGTCCCGGATGGTGTCCCGGCCGGTGGTGCGGGCTGGGAGCGGCCGGCGAACGGGTTGGGAAGTTCGGCTGCGACCGGGGAAGAAGCCGGTTTTTGGGGTGGGGGGCGGATGCGCGCGGCTTCGTGCGGTACCCCGGCGGCACCCTAGCACGGTTCTCCCCGTTTTGGGGCCACTGGGGTGCTGCACCGTGGGGTTGGGGTTGTCGCGGGTGGTGCGGGTGTCGGGACCGGTTTGTGGGGTGCGGCGACCGCCGCGGCGTCGGCCGGCCGGTATCGTTCGAGCCCGTCGAGGGTGGGTTCGGGGAGGAAGAGTACCCGGTCGAAGGCGGGTTTTCGAAGTTAGCCATGGCGGCTATGGTGTCGGGTTCGTGGCGGGCGCAGTTGGCGAGTATGCCCATGGCGCCGAGGGTGATGACGGCGCTGGTGCCGCCGGCAGAGATCATGGGGAGGTTGATGCCGGTGACTGGGAGGAGGCCGACGACGTAGCCCATGTTGATGAAGGCTTGGGCGACGACACCGGCGGTGAGGGTGGCGGCGGTGAGGGCGAGGAATTGGTGGGCGGAGCGGGCGGCGATGCGGAATCCGATGTAGGCGAGCCAGCTGAAGAGGCAGATGACGAGGGTGCCGCCCATGAGTCCCATTTCTTCGCCGATGATGGCGAAGATGAAGTCGTTTTTGGCTTCGGGGAGGTAGAACCATTTGGCACGGGATTGGCCGAGTCCTACCCCGGTGAGGGATCCGTCGGCGAGGGAGAGGAATCCTTGGTAGGACTGGAAGGCGGAGGATTTGGTGTCGGCGAAGTTGCCGAAGAGTGCGCTGATGAAGGTGTCAAAGCGTTTGCCGCGGAGGCCACCGGCGAGGAAAAACGATGGTGAATCCGGCGGCGACGAAACACGCCGAGGCCGGCTATGTAGCGCATGTTGATGCCGGCGAAGAAGAGGAGGGCGACGACGACGAGGAGGAAGGTCATGGCCATGCCGAGGTCGCGTTCGGCGAGGATGAGCGTGAACATGGTGCCGGCGACGGCGAGGAATTTCACGAAGGGGGCGTTGATGCTGTTGAAGCGGGGTTTGTGGCCGGCGAGGGTGTTGGCGCCCCAGAGGGCGATGGCGACGCGGGCGATTTCGGAGGGTTGGAGCCGGAAGGAGCCGAGGGAGATCCAGGATTGGGAGCCTTTTTCGGCGAGTCCGGTGCCGATGCCGGGGATGAGGACGAGGATGAGGAGGAGGATGGTGCCCCAGAGGAGGATGCTGGAGAGCGTCGTAGGGTGTTGATGGGTAGTCGCATGGCGAGCCACATGACGGTGATGCCGCCGAGGACGTAGAGTAATTGGTTGCCGGCGACGTGCCAGGCTTTGCCGTTGTTGTCGACGACGGAGGTGGTCATGGATGCGGAGGTGACCATGACGATGCCGATGGTGGCGAGGAGCGCGACGACCAACATGACGTTGAGGTAGTCGAAGTAGGGCCTGCGGAAGGTGTCTTGTCGTCGTTGTTTGAGGTTTTCCCATACTGACTGGGAAGCTACCGTGTGGGATTCCGGTGTTGCGTTTGCCGCGGTCATGCTGGGTCACGTCCGTTCTACTGTTACTGGTGTTTATGGTGTGAAGGATGTGCGGCACTCGTCGCGCATCCTTCACCATAAAGTTAAGGTTTAATCAGTTCCACAGTAGACAGAAAACCGCGATTATTTCGGTGCGACACCACCTAAGTGGGCAGAAACCGATTCCGCAAAGAGCACGCCCCGCTGCCCCATGCCGGTGTACATGTCGAGCGATGCCGCCGCGGGCGAGCACGATGGCGTCCCCGCTGCTGGCTTGGGTGACGGCCCACGCGCACACCGCGTCCATGGCCGATTGCGGGCCGGTGTCGTCGGTGACAAAGATGGGCACACCCGGCGCATGCTTTTCGACGCTTTCCCGAATGATGTTTCGGTCCACTCCCATGAGCGCCACCGCCTTCAGCCGGTGCGCATGGCGGGCAACCAGGTCGTCCACCTCGGCGCCTTTGAGTTGGCCGCCGGCCACCCAGATCACGCTGTCGTGCCCGGCCAGGGCGGAGTCGGCCGCGTGCGGGTTGGTGGCTTTGGAGTTGTCGATAGCGACAATGCCCCGGGCTTCGGCCACCTGTTGTCCCCGGTGGCCGGCCACCTTGAAGGATTGCAGCGCCTGGGCGATGACTGACGGTTGCAGGTCCGGCACCAGGGCCACCGCGGCGGCGGTGGCGGCCAGGGCGTCGTAGATGCCGGCCGGGCCGGGCGGTTCCAGGCCGGCCACGGGCACAATGCTTCGGGGGGTGCCGTGAAGATTGTCCACGATCGTGCCGTCTACTACCCCAACTTGTCCCGCTTGTGGGGAGTGCAGGGTAAAGCCCATGACCGGGGTGGTGACGTATTGCTGCACCAGGGCGTCGTCAAGCCCGGCGATGGCTAGCGGCGCGGCTAACACTTTTGCTTTCGCCGCAGCGTATGCCGCCATGGACCCGTGCCAGTCGATGTGGTCTTCCGCCAGGTTGAGGAGCACGCCCACGTCGGGCACCAGTTGGCTGGACCAGTGCAGTTGGAAGCTGGAGAGCTCCGCCACCAGCACGTCGATGCGTTGGGGGGCGGAGATGGCCTCGGCCACGCTCACCCCGATATTGCCGACCGCCTCCGCCTGGTAGCCGGCGTGCTGCATGATGCTGGCCAGCATGGAGGTGGTGGTGGTTTTCCCATTGGTGCCGGTGACAACCATCCAGGTGCGGGGCGGCCCGAACACTGAGGCCCGATCCAACCGGTAGCAGAGTTCCACGTCGCCGAGCACTTCCAGGCCAGCCGCCTGGGCCGCCTGCAACAAGGGTGTGTCGGGCCGCCACCCGGGTGAGGTGACCACGCAGCTGAACCGGGAGAGTTCCGCCAGGGCCTGGTCGGGGTGGATACCGGCCACGTCGGCGACCTCCATGGCCCGGTCGCGGGCGGTTTCGTTGGCGTCGGCGATGAGCACGTCCACGTTGAGGTCGGCCAGGAGGCGGGCGATGCCCACCCCGGAAATACCGGCCCCGGTCACGAGGACGGTGCCGGAGAGGATTTCGGGAAGGGCGGGGGTTTTCATTCGGGGTGGATGTCATGGTTTGATGCCTCCCAGGTTCAGCCATTCACCGTAGAACATGGCGGCCCCCGCCAGGGGATGCCATGGCTGCGATCAGCCAGAACCGCACCACCACCGTGGTTTCCGCCCAGCCACCGTTTTCGAAGTGGTGGTGGAATGGGGCCATGCGGAAGATTCGGATTCCTCGGGTGCGGAAGCCGATCACCTGGATCACAACGGAGAGAGCTTCGACCACGAAGAGGGCACCCACGATGACCATGAGCAGTTCGGTGCGGGATGCCACGGACAGGCCGGCCACCAGGCCGCCGAGGGCCAGGGAGCCGGTATCGCCCATGAAGATTTTTGCCGGTGCTGCATTCCACCAGAGGAAGCCAATGCAGGCGCCCAGGCCGGCGGCGGACAATACGGCCAGGTCCAGGGGGTCCCGAACGTTGTAGCATCCTGGCTGGGGGGTGCCGGCGCACGAGTTACGGAACTGCCAAAACGTCAGTGCCGCATAGGCGCCCATGACGAAGGCGGTGGCCCCGGAGGCGAGCCCGTCGAGGCCGTCGGTGAGGTTGACCGCGTTACTCCATGCGGAAATGAGGACGTACATGAAGATTAAGAAAACGCCATGCCGAAGATTCCGCCGCCGAACGCAAGGTCCACGGTGTCTAAATCCCGCAGGAAGCTCAGGTGGGTGGATCCGGGGGTGAGCCCCACTTCGTTGGGAAACAACCGAATCATAAACCCGAACACCAGTGCGATGACGAATTGGCCGATGAGTTTGGCTTTTTTATTCAAACCCAGATTCCGGTGTTTGACCAGTTTAATGTAGTCGTCGGCAAAGCCAAGGCCACCCAATGAGAGGGTGAGCCCCAGCACCAACAGCCCAGACACGGTAAACCCGCCCACGTTGGCGATTTCCCCATACACGTCTACCGTCACATAGGCAACGGTAATGCCGATGAGGATGGCGATACCGCCCATGGTGGGGGTTCCGCGTTTCCGAAGGTGCGACTTGGGGCCTTCTTCTCGGATTTCCTGGCCTATCCCCACCGCGCTGAATTTCCTAATCAGCCACGGAGTAATGAAAGATAGACACTAGTAACCCAATGGCCCCGGCTATTATCATCTGGGTCATTGTTTAGTTCTCCTGCTTTCCATTCTGTGCCACCACTGCCTCGGCAACCTGCCACAGTCGGTATGCGTTGGATGCTTTCACGAGAATCACATCCCCACGACCTAATACCTTGAGCACTTCCGTTGCCGCCTGGGTGGTGTCGACGGCAGGGATTGCGGGCAATCCCATGGTCGATGCGGCATTCATCATGGCACGGGCGTTCTCGTCAGTGCCAACCACCACCACCAAGTCGATCCCCTGCTCCGCAACCGTGCGCATCAACTCGACGTGGTCCGCGGTGGCGTCCTGCCCTAATTCCGCCATGGGCCCTAGGACTGCAATCGCCCGAGCATCGAGGCCGTTTTTCGCCGCTGCCAGCGCTAATGCCCGCAAACCGGCCCGCATGGATTCGGGGTTGGCATTGTAGGCGTCGTCGATGACGATCACGTCATTGCCGGCGTGGTGCACATCCATGCGGTGCGCGGACCGGACGGTGTGGGCGCGCAGCCCCTGGGTGACAGTGGCGAAGTCTACCCCCGCCGCCAGGGCCGCCGTCGCAGCTGCAAGGGCGTTGGCCACCTGGTGTTCGCCGAAGATTTGCAAGGTGACCTGGGCGGTGTGGGTGACTTTTTGACTGTCGGTGCCGATGAGGGTGAAGGTGGGCCGCGAAAGGTTATCCAGCCGAATATCGGTCGCGGCGACCCGAACCGGCTTGTGAAGCGTGCTGAACCCCCACACAGTGGCCGACGTGCGGTCCGCCATGGCGGCAACATAGTCATCGTCGGCGTTGAGCACGGCAATGCCGTCGGCCGGCAGGGCCTCAACAAGTTCCCCCTTGGCCTGGGCAATGTTATCCCTAGAACCGAATTCGCCCATGTGTGCGGTCCCCACATTGAGAACCACGCCGATGTGTGGTGGGGCGATGGCTGCTAGGTGTGCAATGTTGCCAATGCTGCGGGCGGACATTTCCGACACTAAATACTTGGTGGCTTCGGTGCAGCGTAGCGCGGTATACGGGTGCCCAATCTCGTTATTGAACGACCCGGGCGGCGCCACGGTGTCGCCGGCAAGCTCCAATATGGTGTGCACAATGTCCTTAGTGGAGGTTTTCCCGGCGGAACCGGTGATCCCAATGACGGTCAGCCCCCGCGCACTCAGCTTATCGACGACGTACCGTGCCAGCTTCGCCATGCCCTCCAACACGGCGGCAACCGAGCCGTCGGTATCATGCTCGGTGGCATAGGAATGCTGATCTACCTCGGTTGCGGGCGGCACAATCACGGCCGGCACCCCCACCGGGCGGGCGGCCAGCACGCCTGCCGCCCCCTGATCCATGGCGGTGGCCGCATAGTCGTGACCATCGACCTTCACCCCGGACAGGGCGACAAACAAGTCCCCGGACGCGACCTTCCGGGAATCAAATTCCACGTTTCCAGTAATCACCTCCGCGCCCGTGGCGTCGGCAAGCCGGCCGCCCACAATGGCGGCGATCTCATCCAACCTCAGCGTTATCATTGGTCCCTTCCTTCCAGTGCGACGCGTAATTCTTCCCGGTCGTCGAAGTGGTGCGTCACGCCGTCGATAAGCTGCCCCACCTCATGCCCCTTGCCGGCAATAATCACCGCATCACCCGGCTTGGCCCACTCCACCACCTGGCGGATTGCCGCACGCCGATCGCCGATCTCCACCACCTCGGCGGACCCGGATGTGGTGCCCGCCAACACCTGGGCGCGAATCGCCGCCGGGTCCTCGTTGCAGGGGATTATCGTCTGTCACCACCACATAATCCGCACCCGCCGCGGCCTCGGCGCCCATGATCGGCCGCTTGGAATGATCCCGGTCGCCGCCGGCCCCCACCACCAGCCCAATCCGGCCCGCGATCTGGCCCCGCACGGTCGCCAACACCGCCTGAATGGCCGCCGGCTTATGGGCGTAATCCACCACCGCCAAGAAATCCTGACCGCAGTCGACCACCTCCATCCGGCCCGGCACCCCCACACCAACCAGCCCCAGGCAGCAAAGCGGTCATATCCACCCCCACGGTATCCGCCAACGCCAACGCCAACGCCGCATTCGCCACATTAAACCTGCCCGGCAGCGGCACGGTCGCAGCCACCACCGACCCCGACGGCGCCGCAAGCCGAAACTCCTGCCCACCCCGCTCATCAATCTGCACCGCCGACACCGTATAATCCCCCGCCTGCCCGCGGGTCGCCAAAGTACGCACCCCCGAACCGAACACACTTGCCATTTTCTCCCCCCATTCGTCATCAACACACACCACCGCCTGGGCGGCCCGCGTCGGCGACCCGGGGCGGAAAAACAGCGCCTTGGCTTCAAAATACTCCGCCATGGTGGCGTGAAAATCCAGATGGTCCTGCGACAGGTTCGTAAACCCGGCAACATCAAACTTCACGCCCTGCACCCGGCCCAGCATCAACGCATGCGACGACACCTCCATCACCACATGGGTCACCCCCTCCGCCAGCATTTGCACAAACAAGGCCTGCAACGTGGGCGCCTCCGGCGTGGTGAGCGACGTGGGCACCGGGCGACCATTAATCTGCGTACCCGTCGTACCAATCAGCCCCACCTGATAACCGGCCGCCAACAACCCGGCCTCCAACATGTAACTCGTGGTGGTCTTCCCCGACGTGCCGGTAATCCCAATCACCGTGAGCCGCGACGACGGGTCCCCATACACGGCCGCGGCCGCAACCCCCAACACCGACCGCACATCATCAACCACCAACACCGGCCGAGTCTCCCCCGCCGCCGACAACAGCCCCCACCCGGCCTCATCCGTGAGAATTGCCGCCGCCGCAGTATCCGCGGCAAACCGCGCCCCATGCACCCGGGTGCCCGGCACCGCCGCAAACAACGCCCCCGCCGGCAACTCGGCGGAATTCAACCCCACCTCAGTAATCGGCGCCTGAGCCTGTTCCGCCGTACCGCCCTGCATCCGCGCACCTATAAGCTGCGCCACATCCAAAACCGTAACAGCCATAATCGTAAATCAAGCTCCTTCAACCTCTATAAAAACCTCATCTATGCCTTCTTCTTAAGAAGCATAAATAGCCACCTATGAAGTTAGTACACCTGTGACCACCATTCGTGGTGAGGGGTAACCGATCGAGGGTAACCCGGACATCACACCCCGTGGCCGAATCACCCCGCCACCGTTACTGCATCTGCAGCACCAGCTGGCCCTCCATCGGCGGCGACGGCGGCACATTATCCCGATTTAGCAGCCACGACGCAATATCATGAAACAGCGGCGCCGCCGACTGGCCACCCTCACCATGCACCCCCCGTTGGGGATTATCCAACATCAACGCCACCACAAACCGGGGATCATCCGCCGGCGCAATACCCGCAAACGTGATCCAATACTTCGAATGCGAATACGCCCCCGTCGCCGCATCCACCTGCTGCGCCGTGCCAGTCTTCCCCGCAATCTGATACCCCTTTACCGCCGCCTGCGACCCGGTACCCTGCTGCAACCCACTCGAATCCGACTGGGTGACCGCCCGGAACATATTCACCACCGTCCGGGCCGTCTCCTCGCTCACCACCCGGGTGCGCTCCGGCTCCGGCTGAGCCACCACCGCCCCGTGACCATCCCGCACCTCGGAAATAATCCGCGGCGCAATCCGCTCACCCCCATTCGCTATAGCCTGGTAAATCCCCGCCATCTGCAGCAATGTCACGCTCATGCCCTGCCCAATCGGCAGATTCGCAAACGTACCCCCAGACCACTGCGCCCGCTGCGGCAACAGCCCCTCCGACTCGCTCGGCAACTCAATCCCGTGGCCCGACCAACCCCAAAACCGGTCAACAACTGGTCGAACTTGTCCTCCCCCAGCTTCTCCGCCAAGCATGAGCGTCCCCACATTGGAGGACTTACCAAAAATCCCCGTCGTGGTGTACTGCGCCGGACCGTGATCCCACGCATCCTTCACATTCACCCCCGCCATGTCGATGCTACCGGGCACCGTATGCACCTCGTCCGGGCTGGTCACCTCGTTTTCAATCGCACCCGCCGCCGTAATGATCTTCGCCACCGACCCCGGCTCAAACGGTGCCGAAATCGTGCTATTACCAAACTCTTTCCCCTGCTCCAGCTGCTTTTTAATATCCCCCATCGGATCAATTGAATCGCTCGTCGCCATGGCCATCACCTGCGCCGTCTTCGCATCTAGCACCACCGCCGACGCGCTCTTCGCCCCCGAATTCGCCTTCGCCTGCTCCAACTGCTGCTGCACATATGTTTGCAGATCCAAATCCAGGGTGAGCGTCACATTCGCCCCATTCGTCGCCGGCACATCGTCCGTCACGGTGCCCGGGATCGCCTGCCCATCGGTCGACACCTCAATCGACTTCCGGCCATTAATCCCCGACAGCAACGAATCATTCGCCGACTCAAACCCAAACTGGCCCTGCCCATCCTGGCTGATCTTGCCGATCACATTCGACGCCACCGCCCCATTGGGATACTGGCGCACATCCTGCAAATCCGCGGCAATACCATAGTATTTTTCCGAAATTCCGGCAGCAACATCCGGGTCAACGTTGCGCACCAACACCTCATAATTCGAATCGGCCTTCAGCTTCGCCACAATATCCTCCGGCTTCACCTCACTCTTCTTAGCCTCATCCTTCATCCCCTTCGTGCTGCCCGTCACGGTTTTCGCGGCCTTGGCTGCCTGCTTTTCCGCCCGAGCCTTCTCAATAATCTTGGGGATTTCTTCCGAATACTCCGTCATGATGTCCGCAACCTTCGCCTCAATCATTTGGTTGCGGGTTTCTTCGGAGCCCCTGAACATAATTCTCGTCCGATGCCAGCTGCTGCTTCGCCACATACGGCAATTCGCGCCGCAGCACATTCGGCGACACGGTCAGTGATCTGGCCTGCATGGTGTAGGCCAACTGTTGGCCGGAACGGTCGGTGATCGCGCCTCGGCGCGCCGGGTCGGTGTAAATACGAGTGCGCTGTTCCGCCGCCAGGCTGCTGAGGTCGGGTCCCCACACGAGTTGTACCCAGGCCATGCGGGCAATGACCATGAGGCAGAGGAGGAATACGCCGGCGCTGAGGATTCGCAACCGGCCAAGCATGATTCGGCGTTGTCCGCCACCAGGCTGGGTGGTAAATCCCCCGGCAGATCCGGTGGCGGGTTTGTCGGCTATCCGGTTGAGTCCGTTCTTCGGGTCCGCGGTATCGTTGTGGAATTGCGTGTTACTGCTAGCTTTTCGACGCATGCGAGACGCGCGTGAGTTCGACTGATTCACAAATGACACCTTGGAATATTGTGGAATGTTGACAGATACGGTTCTACTGTTCGAAATTAGTTTCGACTAGAAATGTATGGTGCAACATTGGAGGTCCGGGGTGTAATCCGGGGAGCCTCATTCAGCCGTTGGGAGACTTCGTTTGTAGCCTTAGGATCACTGGATGCCACCTGTGGCCGAACTTGCTGACCATTGACATCAACTATAGGACGCGTCACGGTGCCCGGCGCGCGTTGCTCGTGTATGTCGCCCGATTCATTTTTGCCAGAATGCCGGGCTGGTCGGGGATCACCATGCCCTAGATCTTTGGCTTGGCGGGCGATCTCTGCGGTGGCTGAGGCGTTTTGTAGGTCCCGTTGAGGGTCTCTACCTGGTTTTGCAGGGTGGATTCGTTGTGCTGCAACTCCTGCATCTCGAAACTTTGTTCGGTCGATATTTTTAGAGAGCGTCATGGCTATAAACACGCCGGCACCAAGCAGAGCGTGAGTGCTAGCACGAACCGAATGCGGCTTGGGTTGACGCGTTGGCGCACAATCCGTTTGCCCCGGTTGGAAAACACCTGTTGAGATCCGGCTTTGCGCTGCATGCGCCGCCGGGGTGGCGCCTGGGTGGGAACGGTGGGAATTGCCCGGCCTGGTGTGCCGGTGCGGCTGGGCCGGTCCTCGACAAGAAGTGCGGTGTCGTTTCGGCTATGGTCTTGGGATTGTTGGGTGCGCGGAGCGACCGTGCCGATCGGGTCGGCCGGTAGGGGTGTAGGTATTAATGGGGCAGCCGCTGCGGATACGGGTGTCACGGATTCGGTAATTGGTAGTCATTTTGGGGTCTCCTTTCTGTTGGCACTGGTGGCAAGTTTTTCGATTGCGCGAACCCGGACGGGGGTGGCTCGGGGATTGTCGGCGATTTCGGCGGGGGTGGCTTTTTCGGCGCCCCGGGTAACCATCCGGAATTTGGCCGCGTATTCGGGGAGTTCCATGGGGAGTCCCCGGGGAGTTTTTGAGGTGGTGATTTCGGTGAAGTATTTTTTGATGATTTTGTCTTCTAGGGATTGGTAGGCCATGAAGACTGCCCGGCCACCTGGGGCAAGGGCGTCGGTAATGCGGGGAAGAACGTTGGTGATTGCGGCGAGTTCTTGGTTGACCTCGATTCGGAGTGCTTGGAATGTACGTTTGGCGGGGTGGCCACCGGTGCGTCGGGTGGCGGCGGGGATAGTGTCATAGAGCAGTTCGACGAGTCGCGCGGAGGTGGTGAAGGGAGCGTGTTCGCGTTCGCGGATAATGGCGGTGGCGATTTTGCTGGCGAATCGTTCGTCTCCGTAGGTTTTGAGGATGCGAGCAAGGTCGCCGTGGGGGTAAGTGTTGAGGATTTCCGCCGCGGTAATGCCTTCGGAGTTGTTCATCCGCATGTCGAGCGGTGCATCAATCCGATAGGCAAAACCGCGGTTCACCTGGTCAAGCTGCATTGATGACACACCCAGGTCGAAGAGTGCCCCGGATATACCTTCTGTGAGTGCAGCTTGGCATGTTGCATTGCCGGCGTCGGCGGCAGCTTGGATGGCTGTGGGAAATCGTCGAATCGCGTGTGAAGTGCGGTGAGCCGGTCACCGAAGCCGGCCAGGCGGGTGGTTGCTTGGGCCAGTGCAGTGGTGTCGCGGTCGAGTCCTATTATGTGTATCTGCGGAAATGTGGTGAGAAAGTATTCGCTGTGCCCGCCGGCACCAAGGGTGGCGTCGAGGATGATGGGCGGGTTTGTAGTGGTATTGCAGAGGGCTGGCGCGAGGAGTTCAGCGACTCGTTCGCGCAGCACGGGGACGTGACCATGGTCGATAGTGTTTTCCATATGAAAGCCCCCAGTATGCTGTGGTGTGCCGAAGTTGTACCGCAGAAACCGCAGTGTGCATAGAGCTCCACCTAAAGTGCCACTTCTGACATCGGGGAAGTACACCAGAAGTGAGGCCCCTTCAAGTGGAGTTCTTACGCACACTCCATGCTGTGCTGCTTGCAACGTTTTAGATTGGTGCCGGGGTTACAGCAGACCGTCTAAAAAGTCGTCGCTAGCATCCGCGAATGCCGATTCTGTGTCCGCTTGGTAGCGGGCCCAGGCTTCGGCATCCCATATTTCCAGGAAGTCCATAGCGCCAATGACCACACACTCTTTGGCCAGACCGGCATATTTACGGTGGTCTGGAGTGATTGTGATGCGTCCTTGACCGTCTGGACGTTGTTCATCTGCGCTGGCGGTGAGGTTTCGAATAAATGCCCGGGCTGCTGGGTTGCTACGTGGTAGCTGAGCAGCTTTTCGTGCAATCCGAACAAATTCCTCTTTGGGGTATACCGCTAAGGAATGGTCCTGACCTTTAGTGACCATCAACCCACCTGCTAGTTCCTCTCGGAATTTCGCTGGCAATGTCAGACGGCCCTTATCGTCCAACTTCGGTGTGTAAGTGCCAAGAAACATCTTTGAAGGCTCCTACACTTTCAAAGCCACACGACCCAAGATAAACAACTCCTGTCGTTCCGGTTCTGTGGTGCCTCCGTGGTGTGCGGTGACATATCCACATTCCCTTCACTCATCCCCACAATACCCCACAATCCCCCACTTTCAACACCTCAAGTCACAACAATCTCAAATTTTATCACCAGAAACGCCTGTAACCTGCAAGTTTGATAGCTTCGAAAAATAAACACGCCGCGGTAACAAAAGCCGAACTTTGATGTAATTTAGACACTTCTGTCACTTTTGCAACTTCTGTAACATCAGCATCAGTAATAAACTGGTTTCAATATCCTCAACATTTCACCTGGAGTTTCTCCCGAAGCCGGCTTATAGCACTCTCGATAATATTTCGGATGGCCTACCAATAGTTCACGACTATTCCACTCAATCCACCCCCAGATGTCGACTATTGATAGTGATTACATAATTGATGACATAACATATATCACCCAAAAGTGGGGTTTTTGCCGTTGATTACTACCCCCAGACCGCGCCATGCGAGCCGATCCTTAACCTATAACTCCCGCATGCCTTCCCCTATTTCGCCTGCTTATCACATAGCCCCCTCGTCGATAAGTAGCATGCATGAAACATAGAAACTTATAAATAATCGGCGATTTTCCCCGTAAGTCTTAACCAGATTTTTTACACGATATTCACAATGAGCACATGAGATACCAACCGCACTCCCACGGAAAATCACGAACAGATAACGCTTCTATATCTGCATATTTATATTCATTACCGGCGGTTTTCATTCACGTCCCCACTCTACCACTTAAGCAAAACCGCTACCTTCCCCCTATGACTTACTCATCTCTCAGGTTTCTAGGGGCATAAAAAATCTGACCTCCGCAGTGGTCAGTTGTGGTCGATACGGAGGCCAGAAGTCTATGTCAAGTCACATTATAGCTAGTTTTCAAAACGCCGGCGGAAATTATCTTCCATCCGGTCCCCCAATCCCCCAGATTTCTGTGGTCGCCGCCGTCCAGCGGGACTATGATATCCGTCACTAAGCTGAAAAGTGGACTTGCCGCCGCCGCGCAGCATCCACATGCCACCGGCAACCATCACTAAAAATCCCAGGATGCTTAATGACAGCCACCACAGAGACATTTGGGACAGTGCCACGCCGGTAACCAGCAGCACCAATCCAATAACTACGATGGCAATGCCACGTAGCGTCACCGTGCCCTTTGACCGGGCAAAATCACCATCGGTGACTACAGCACCAAATTTCGGGTCTTCCAGTAAGGACTGCTCGATTTCCTTGAGCATTTGCTGCTCATGTTCGGAAAGTGCCACTGTTCCTCCCATTGGCGTTCTATGTTAATTAGCCTGTATGTAAGTGAAAACCGCTATGCGTGCAGTGCGCGCGGCGAAGTTAGTTATCTGTGATAATTAACGCCCACCCTACTAGGAAAGTTCCCGGTAGGGATAGCACGACTACGCGGCTGCGGGGGTACCGTCATTATCAAATTCTACCGAGTTTAGAAATTTACTGACTAAATCGACCATAGTATCGACTGTTTCCACCGACACCGTGGCCTCGATACCACTACCCACCCGCGACCGCAGCCGGGAATACTGCTCCAAGGCATCCGCCCACCCCGCAGCAGCGGCATCTACCAGGCGTAACTGCGCCCACGCACTGGTCGGTTTCCGAACCCGATGCGCCACCGGACTTGCGGCAATTCGGGCGGCCGCGGTCCGCAATCCCGCCTGGTAAGCATATTCCAACGCCAGGTCATAGCGCTGCTGATTCCGGTAGATTATCGCTGTTGCTAACAGCTGATGTGCCTTATGGAGAAACTCTGCACCCTTCCTCGGCTGGGTGAATGATGCAACGCTCATGATTTTCACTCCTTCCTCACTTATTTACAACGCTTAACGCAGGCATTTTATTGCACTCATTGGGAGATTTTTTTGCTTCACGACGCCTAAAGTTGCCGCGACCACCCCAGGATAATTCCCACCCCGGACACATCACTCAAAAATATAGAACATATTTTTCTAATTCGTATCGCTGGTATCCACACGCACCGTTCGGGTGTAATGATCAGGGGAGACTTTCGGATAGGATACCGACAGGTCAGTTTTGGATGGCGACTTTCGGATACACCCAAAAAATGGTTCGATAAGGATTGTGACCATTAAGATTCAACTGCTCAGCGCCCTAGAGTTCAGCAGTATCGCCCCCCTCTTGGTCAACATCTATCTCGAAGCCATGGGATACACCCCACCATCCGTGATTCCCGCATTAAAGGCGTGGCGTCAGGCCGTCCAAGAAAAAACTTCCAGGCGGTCTGCGCCCACGACGGCACGCACGTCCTCGGGGTCGCCTACGGCTACCATGGCCATCGTGAACAATGGTGGGATCAAGAAGTTCGCCGAGGCCTCCGCGAACGCGGCGGCGTCACCGCCGACCAACTATTCATGCTCAACGATTATTTCTCCGTTACCGAAATTCATGTCACCCCCACCTACCAGGGCCAGGGCGTAGGCCACCAGCTGCTCACCACACTGCTGAAAAACGCCCACGCCTCCCACGCCCTGCTTTCCACCCCCGAGGTGATTGCCGAAAACAATAATGCCTTTCACCTCTATCGCTCCCTGGGGTTCATCGACCTCATCCGGCACTTTTTATTTCCGGGGCGATACCCGCCCCTTTGCCATCATGGCGAAGCCCCTCCCCTAGCCCCAGCGAGACTTACCGCACCGCATCGTGACCGTGTTCCCGGCCCCACGCTGGCGCCATCCCCAGGTTGTGCAACACCTCCTGGGTTGCCCGGGCAAAGTTCATGGTCATAAAGTGCAGATCCGGCACGCCCTCCGCAATCAGCCGCTCCGCCATGAGCGTTGATTCCTCAATCCCAACCTTGCGAATCTCATCCCGATTCGCATCCTCGTCCCCCGCAGCGGCAGCCACCAACCGTTCCTCCAATCGAGCCGGCAGTTTCGCCCCCGACAGCTGTAATTGGCGCCGCACCGACTTCAGCGAGGTAATCGGCATAATGCCCGGAATGATCGGCCGCGACCCCCAATTCCGGGTCCGCCGCCACCAGCCGATCCCGCAGCCGTAGATAGTAATCCACATCGAAAAACATTTGGGTGATTGAAAACTCCGCCCCCGCCCGGAGCTTCGCCAGTGTGTACTTGGTGTCTGCCGCCAATGACTCCGACTGGTGGTGGCCTTCCGGGAATGCAGCGATCCCCACCTGAAAATGCTTGGTTGCTTCCAAGCGTTTCGTTAACCAAATCAGCTCTTCCGCGTAGCGGTAGCCGCCCGGCACCGACGTCCACTCCCCCAATGGGTCCGCCCCCGGCGGGTCGCCCCTCGGAGCGCCAAAAGATTCGACAATCCTAATGACGCATAGTCGGAAAGAATCTCCACTAGCTCGGCCTCAGTATGCCCCACAAGGGTCAAATGCACCAGCGTGGTGAGCGGTATCCGGGCTAGGTCTTGGGCGATCCGCATCGTCCGATCCCGGGAGCTACCCCCCGCCCCATAGGTGACCGACACGAACGCCACCCCCAGGTCATGGAAGATTTCCGCCGCAGTCCGCAGCCGATTTTCCGCCTCATCATTTCTCGGCGGCATGAATTCCACCGAGAATGGAATCCGCCCCGGCGCGGGGCTGGAAATCACGTCGGTAATCGACCGTTGGTACCTGGCGGGAGCCGGTTCGGGAAGTGGTTGCTGCGTCATGGCTTAGAATGATACCGGTTTACCCCCGGATCACCCATTAGAAAGGGCCGCCATGACCGAAACACCGAAAACCCCGGATATTGCCCAGGTTCCCGGCATTGTGACCACTCACTTGGCGGAGTTTTTTGCCGCCCAGCGTTCCACGATTGCCCCGTTGGGCGATGTCGTGGGGGATGCTGTCACATTGCTGGAAAATTATGTGCTCAAGGGTGGGAAACGCATCCGCCCGTGCTATGTGTGGGCGGGGTTTGTGGCCGGCGGGGGCTGCAGAATCAGGGGAGGATCCGACGGCGGTGTTGCGGGCGGCAAGTTCTGAGTTGATTCAGGCGTGCGCGCTGATTCATGACGACATCATTGATTCGTCGGATACTCGTCGGGGGAATCCAACGGTGCACCGGAGTGCGCAGCGGCGGCACGAGGCGGAACGGTGGGATGGTGATGCGGATCATTTTGGGTGTTCTATCGCTATTTTGGTGGGGGATCTGGCGTTTGCTTGGGCGGATGACATGGTGCGGGCTGCCGGGCTCAGCCATGCGGCGTTGGATCGCATGCAGCCGGCGTGGCGGGGATGCGCACTGAAGGTAATTGGGGGCCAGCTGTTGGATATTATTCATGAGGCCTCGGGTGATGAGGATATTGCTACCGCCCAGGTGGTGAATCGGTTTAAGACCGCGGCGTATACGATTGAGCGGCCGTTGCATCTGGGGGCAGCCCTGGCGGGGGCGGATGCGGTGACGATTGCGGCGCTGCGGGCCTATGGGACGGATATTGGGGTGGCGTTTCAGCTGCGGGATGACCAGTTGGGGGTGTTTGGTGATCCCGGCGTGACTGGCAAGCCGGCTGGTGACGATTTACGGGAGGGGAAACGCACGGTGCTCATTGCCACGGCGTTGCAGTTGGCGGATGCCGCGACCGCCGACTATATCCGTGGGCGGCTGGGTCGGGTGTCCGATCCCGGCGAGATTGCCGAGTTGACGGCGGCCATTGCGGCAACCGGGGCGGCGGAGCACGTCGAAAAGCTCATTGCGGAGCTGACGGCGAGCGGGTTGGCGCGGATAGCGGGGCTGGGGCTGCCGGATGGGAGCGAGGAGGCGTTGCGGGGCTTGGCAATGCAGGCTACGGCGCGGCGAACCTAGTAAGCTATCAGCCATGATTGCCCTCGCCAGCACATTGACTTCCCACATGGTGCGCAAGCTTGGTCTTGTGGCTTCACTGTTGATTCTGTTGGGGTCGTTTGGTGGGGGATCGTTGCAGAAGCGCAATAGTTTACTTTCCGCGGCAAACCTGGATTTTTTGAGTTTTGGCCATGGTGCCGCGTTTTCGAATGTGACATTGTGGCTGGGCACAGTGCTTTTCGTGGTGTCTTGGGTGTTGATGGGGAAGTTAGTGATCGACAAGATTGTCGATGCCGACTATGTTCGCCGCACGTTATGTGTGTGGCTGGTCCCGCTGGTGGGGGCGGCGCCGATCATGTCGCGGGATGTGTATTCCTACCTGATGCAGGGCACGTTGCTGCGTGATGGGTTGAATGCCTACACGCAAGGGCCGGCGAGTAATCCGAACCAGATTCTGTTTGAGGTTTCCCACGATTGGCGGAACACCACCACCCCGTATGGGCCGCTACATTTATGGCTGGGTGAGGCCGTGACCACTGTGTTTGGCGATAATGTGACAGCCGGGGTGTATGCGTTTAAGGTGTTGGCACTGGTGGGGTTTGTAGCAATCATGTGGTTTGTGCCGAAGATTGCCAAACGGTTGGGGGCGGATCCGGCGTTTGCATTGTGGTTGGGGGTGGCCAACCCGGTAATGGTGTTTCACCTGGTGGGGGGCATGCATAACGAGGCGATGATGGTGGGGCTCGTCACCGTTGGTTTGTATTTGGTGGTGCGCCAGTCAGCGTATCCAGCGGTATTAGGGTGGGTTTTTTTCGCCGGGTGGCACTCATCGCGGTGGCGATGGCGTTGAAAAGCGTCGGCGGCGTTGTGTTTGCCGTTTGTGGTGTGGTTGGTGGTCAACCGGGCCGGGAGAGTCGGTGGGCACAAAGGTGCGGGCGTTTCTGCTGGCCAGTGTGGGGGCGCGGTGGAAACCGTTGCGATTTTGGCGGTCATCACGTGGGCGTCGGGAACCACCTGGGAGTGGATTGCGGCGTTGACGGGGAACACGAAGGTGGTGAATCCGCTGTCGTTTCCGTCGCTGGTGTCGGGGGTGATTGGGGAAGCCGGCCGGATTGGGAATCCCCAATTCCCGTTCAATGACGTGATGGTGGTGGCGCGGGCCGTATCGCTTGTGATTATGGCCGTGGGGTTTGTGGCCTGTTGGTGGTTTCTGCGCCGCAAGCCGATCACTGGGGCAATGTGGGCGTATTTGATTGTGTTTAGCTTTAATGCGGTGACCCTGCCCTGGTATTACGCTTCGGTGTTGCCGCTGGTTGGGGTGGTGAATTGCTCACGGCGGATTAACCAGTTCTTTATCATTGGGTCGATTGCGGTGGCGTTGGCGTTCACAGGTTCGGGGAATCATCAGCTGTATAACCCCATGTGGATGGGGATTTTAGCGGTGTCCGGGTGGGTGGCTTCCCGCTGGTTATTCGCCGAAACCACCCTGGTTGCTTATCGACGCCCAGGGCTAGAGGGCCATCGCCTGGGCGCGGCGCATAACCTCCCGGGCCAGGTGACCGTGTAGGGCCGCAATGGGTTGGCCGGGGAGGGAGGGGTCTTCGGTAAACAGATAGCGAAAGATCTCGGCATCGCTGTAACCACCGTCGATAAGCAGGGCAATGACACCGGGAACGAACTTATTGAGGGTTCCTTTGTCGGTGAGGAATGCGGCAGGCAGATGCCGAACCCCGTTTTTGTAGACGCAAATCAGCTTCCGCTCGCCAATCAGGTCACGGACGTGGGTGGTCTTTACCCCCAACCGGTCGGCGAACTCCGTGAGGGTGAAAAAGTAGGGTATCAGGTGGCAAAATAGACGCATCTGGCGATTGATTACTCACAGTCCTTAATGTAGCAAGAGATCTTGAACACGTCGCTTTTACCCTACGCTTAGATTTCAGCCATACTAGAACGCATGCAGTTGAATTTGGGCGATCTCCTCGAAGGCCGCTACCGCATCGAAGCACCCATCGCTCGCGGTGGCATGTCTACGGTTTACCGCTGCGTTGATACCCGGCTGGGACGCAATGTGGCAGCCAAGGTCATGCACGAAGAATATGCCGGCGACCCGATTTTTGCCCAACGCTTCCGGCGGGAAGCCCGCTCCATGGCGCACCTATCCCACCCCAATTTGGTGGGGGTGTATGATTTTAATTCCGATGGGGACCATGTGTTTCTCATTATGGAGCTCATTACCGGTGGCACCCTGCGGGAACTTTTGGCCGAACGCGGCGCCATGCCAGACTATGCTGCATCGACGGTCATGCGTTCCGTCCTCACCGGGTTGGCGGCGGTGCATAACGCCGGCATGGTTCACCGGGATTTAAAGCCGGATAATATTTTGATCGACGGCAACCACCAGGTGAAGCTTTTCGGACTTTTGGCCTGGTGCGGGCCGCATCCGCATCCCAGGGCAAGTCAAACCAGATCGTGGGCACCGTTGCCTACCTGTCCCCAGAGCAGGTGTCGGGTGATGATATCACCACCGCCTCCGACGTGTACTCCGCCGGCATCGTCCTCTTCGAACTCTTGACCGGTACCACCCCGTTCAACGGCGACACGCCCCTCAAGCACGCCTACGCCCGCCTGGATGCGGATGTGCCCAAGCCCAGCAGCCGGATCGACGGCGTGCCCAAACTCATGGACGAGCTGGTGGCCACCGCCACCGCCCGCGACCCCAAGGATCGGTTCAACAACGCCGACGAATTCCTCACCGCGCTGAGCGACGTCGCTAACGAGCTGCAATTTCCCCGCATTCACGGTGCCCGTCCCCAAAACGCGGCAGCCCACCGGGCGGCCGCCAATATGGATGATTCGAAACTCACGGGCATGGTCACCACGGACCTGCCCCGATCCGAACAACCCATGGCCGACGACGCTGACGATGCCGACAACGACAAAACCGCTATTGTCCCGCCCACGCCGCCGGCACCGGTGAAGCCGGCGGAAACCGCCATCCTGAACGAAACCTCCGTCCTCGACCCGTTCGCCGCCGACCCGTTTGCGGACCCCACCCCTACCAGCAGCCCGAACCCCAATCCCCAGGCACAACTTCACAACCAGCCCCAGCAACAATCACCGTGGCCCGACCCCAGCCAGCCACAGCAACAGGCCCAGCCGCCCGCACCGAGGCCACAGGCCCAACCGCCCCCGGCCACACGCTCAGCCGTCGGTGCTGCCACCCGCAGTGACGAACCGCAGCCGTACTATGTTCGCCGCCTGGTGGGTCATAGTCATCATGCTCACCCTGGCGATCGCCATCGGCGCCTGGTGGTTCGGATCCGGCCGCTACGGGGAGGTGCCGCAGGTCATCGGCATGGACCAAACCACCGCCACCCAAACGCTGAAAACCGCGGGGTTTGAATCCAAGGTGGCCACGGTCTACGACGATAATGTGGCCATAGACATGGTGGCGGGCACCGACCCCACCACCGGGGAAAAAGCAGTCAAGGGTGATGCGGTCACCCTTTTGGTTTCCCTCGGCAAGCCCACCGTACCCAGCCTCGACGGGCTCACCAACCCCGACGACTACAACAAGGCACTTTCGGAACGATCACTCGTGGGAGAAGAGGGCGAAACTGTGTACTCCGACACCGTGCCCCAGGGCCAAATCGCGTCGGTAACCCCCTCCCCCCACACCATGGTCAATGTGAACAGTGTTGTCACCTACCATCTCTCCCAGGGGCCCGCACCGGTCAATGTGCCCAATGTGCACAACACCAAGGCAGACGAGGCCAAACAACAACTGCAGCAACTCGGCTTCAACGTCAAAGTCGAAAACAAGTTCGATGATTCGGTGAAGAGGAATCATGCCATTGGCACCAGCCCCGAAGCCGGCAGCCAAGCAACCCGCGGCAGCGACATCACCCTCTATGTGTCCACCGCGGTCGAAATCCCCGACCTTGTCGGCATGAGCGAAGAAGAAGCCCGCGACCAACTGGCCAAGGCCGGGATTCGGGTGGAATCCGTCACCCGCTCCGGCGACTCCGACGCAGTGGGCAAGTCCGCAAACGATGTGTATATCACCACCCCGCAGGCCGGCACCCTCATCGACAGCTCCCAAACCACGGTCACCATCGAGCTGGTCAATAAGGTTGAGGTGCCCAATGTGATTGGCAAGCGGCTCTCCGAGGCGCGAACTATCCTCCAGGATGCGGGCTTTAAGGTGAAGGCCCCATCGTCGGCAAACAGCAATAGCCGCGTCATCTACCAAAACCCCTCATTCCTCAGCGAGGAATGCCCCGAAACCCGGGTCGAGCTGCGGACCCTCAACTAATGATCGCCGTCGCAGCCGCCCCCGGTGATCGCCCACTGATGCGGGAAGCTATTGGCGAGGTGTTTCGCACCACCCGCCACCACCGATCCGAACGTATTAGCGATGTGGCGCGCCGGGCGAATGTGTCGCCCCAATACCTTTCCGAGGTAGAACGGGGCGTCAAGGACCCGTCGTCGGAGATTGTAGAATCCATCAGCACCGCCCTCGACCTACCGGTGTCGGATGTGCTGCGCCAGGCAGCCCGCCGCATCGACACGCACCAGGTTTGCATTTTCCTCCCCATTGCCGCATAACTATCACTGGGTCCGCGCTGCCCACAGCAGAACACGGCGAAATCCGCCCCGGGCCGGGCCCATACCTGGCATGGTAGACATCATGAATATCCTCATTCTGGGCGGCACCGCCTGGCTCAGTTCAACCATTGCCTGCATCGCCACAGGGCCGTGGCCATAATGTAATCTGCGCAGCTCGCGGCACCGATACCTCACCCAAAGGATGCTTTTTCGTCCCGCTCGACCGGAACCAGCCCGACACCCTACGCCGCGCTTCCCAACATCACCTGGGATGCGGTGGTTGACGTCACCACCAGCTACCGCTTCGCCGCCGACGCCACCACAAATATCCGCACCAACCAGTGGGTGTATGTGTCCTCCGCCAGCGTCTACGCCGACATTTCGACCCCCACCGGGATGAAACCACCCCTGGTTTCCCCGAGGGCGCCGACACTCCCGGTAATTTTCCGGCCGCCAAGGTGGCGTGCGAACAACAATTTCCCCGGAAACCACCTGCATTATCCGGCCCGGGCTCATCGGTGGTGCCGGCGACCCCCACCGGCCGCAGCGGCTATTATCCGTGGCGGTTTGCCCACCCCACCGGCCCGGAGGTGCTCGTCCCCAACCTTCACATGCCGGTGTCCATGATTAATGTTGCCGATCTCGCCGCCTGGATCGTCCACTGCATTGAACACCAGGTGGTGGGTGTGTTCAACGCAAAGCGGCCCCGCCCACACGCTCAAAGATGTGTGCAGGCTCTCCCCAATCCCCAGTCCGGGAGGTTCCCACCGAGGTGCTGCTGGCGGCCGGCATCAACCAATGGTTAGGGCCCACATCCCTCCCCTTGGGCTTGCCGACCCCAACCTCAATACGCCATGGTGTTCGACAGCACTGCGGCGCGGAACCATGGCCTCACCACCCGCCCTCTGCCAGCAACCCTCCATGCGGCCGCCCGTACCTTCCAGCCAGGCACCAGCGGCCTCACCGACGAGGAAGAACGCGAGCTACGCGCCTACCTCACGGCGTCGACAAGCGAGCAATAACAACACTGCTCACGGCTAGTTGCGCAGCATTTCCGCAACCAGGAACGCCAATTCCAGAGACTGCTGCGTATTGAGCCGCGGGTCGCACGCGGACTCGTAGCGGCCGGGCAGATCCACGTCCGTGATGTCCTCCGCGCCACCCAAGCATTCCGTCACGTTCTCGCCGGTCAATTCGATGTGGATACCACCCGGGTGGGTGCCCAATGCGCGGTGCACCTCAAAAAAGCCCTGCACCTCGTCAATCACCTTGTCGAAATGGCGGGTCTTATAGCCGTTCGAAAGCGGTGAACGTATTGCCGTGCATCGGGTCCGACTGCCAAATCACCTTGTGCCCGGAATCTTCCACCGCCCGAACCACGCCGGGGAGCACCTGCCGCACCTTATCGTGCCCCATGCGGGCCACCATGGTCAGCCGGCCCGGCACCCGGTCGGGATCCAGCTTATCCGCATATGCCACCGCCTCCTCAGGGGGTGATCGTTGGGCCGATCTTAATGCCAATCGGGTTGGCAATGAGCGCGGCGAAATTCACGTGGAAGTCGTCAATGCCCCGGGTGCGCTCCCCAATCCACAACTGGTGTGCAGACAGGTCATAAAGCTTGGTTTCACCGTTCTCATCCTTGGCTAGCCGCAGCATGGCACGCTCGTAATCCACAAGCAGCGCCTCATGCGATGCGAAAATATCTGCGGAACGCAAGCTATCGTCCGCAACACCGCACGCATTCATGAACCGCAGACCGCGTTCGATCTCTTGTGCTAATGCCTCGTAGCGGGCGCCGGCGGGTGACTGCGACACGAATTCCCGGTTCCACTCCGTTAACCGATACAGATCAGCGGTGCCCGACTTGGTGAGCGACCGCACTAAATTCATGGCGGCCGCGGCGTTAGCGTACGCCCGAACCATGCGCGCCGGATCGTGTTTCCGCAGCTCAGCATCTGCCTCTACCGCATTCACAATATCACCCCGGTAGCTGGGCAACCCATGCTCGTCCGTGTCCGAGCTCCGCGGCTTGGCGTACTGCCCCGCGATACGCGCTAGCTTTACGACGGGGGTTGAGGCGCCATACGTTAACACCACAGCCATCTGCAACAAGGTCTTTACATTCGCACGAATGTGCGGTTCGGTGTTGGACTCAAAAGTTTCCGCACAGTCACCACCTTGCAGCAGGAAAGCCTCACCATTAGCCACCGCGGCAAGTTGCCGCTCTAATTCCCGGACCTCCGGCGCCACCACAATCGGCGGCACAGATTCTAAAATCTTGCGCACATTCTGCGCAAGCAATGTATCCCACGAGGGCTGCTGCTTCGCATCCCGGGAAATAACATCTTCAAATTGCTGACGAATCCCGTCAGGCAACGGGGGGAGATCCGGGAGGGCTTCTTTGGGAATATCAACTGTCCAACTCACATCACTATTCTTAGCATGGAAAGCGATAAACCCCACATTTACCGGATTTTATTATCCTTCCGCAGCGGCAACACTTGATGGCAAATCCGAAACCGTCGCAGATTCTGCCGCGCATCTACTAACGCATCATGATTGCCCTGCGACTGAACCGGTAGGGACGGCCGACCGGCAAACTCCCAATACTGCCGAAGCTCCCGCGTATACCGGGGCATGTCGGAGGGCAGCGAGCTCATGTCCCCCCACAACTGCGCCAACACCACGTGATCGTAGGCGCCAATCCACGCCCATAATTCCGGCCGGCCAGGGGACGCGGTGAGAAATTCATACACCTCGGTGCGAATCTGTTCCCGGCTGCGCCACAGCGGGCTTGACGGGTTAGGCAGCTTATCGAGCACGTGTTCCCGCACCCACTTATTGGCCTTGGTGTGGTCGGCATCGGTAGAAACCGCGTAATATTCGCGACCGTCCTCGGCAACGATGCCTATAGATACCAGGTCGATGGTGGAGCCGTTTTCGATGAATTCCGTGTCGTAGAAGTAGCGCATTGCCTTATACCGAAGGGAGGAAAATAACCAAAGAAGCGTGAGAAATCATTATTGCGGGATCACTTTTTGCGCCGAGCCGGCCAGAACAGCACGGCGGCGATAGCGAAACACATAACCGGAGCCATGACCTGCTGGTTGACGTGAAAAATAGCCATGAGGAGGTAGGCCACGATGAGGGCCAGTGTGACTAATACTTTGGTTTCATCGTTACTGCTACCTCATCGAGTTATCTGGTCGTGGAGGCTGGCGCATTTTGGGTAATTCCCTGGGCTGTTCCGTGGGTTTTCACGCCACGACGCAAGAGGTCGGGAATGTGCGGCCAGTGGGGTACGGTGACCTTTGGCAGTTTAATTGCTGGTGGGTGCACTGTCCACCCCAAAAGCTTGGTTTTGGAAATACCGTACATGGCGATGGTGCCGATAGCGCAGAAACCCATATTGATAATGACCCAGCATAAGGGGGTATCAATAAAGCTCGTGGCCTCAGGGTTGAAACCATTGTCCCGGTTGACGAAGAAGAAACCAAAGAACACAATGAGCGCAATGGGATGGCCAAGGTATGCGACCAGCGTGTGGCGGCCAATATGTTTCAGGCCCTCGCCAACCATGGGGACCTTGGACAGCAGGATCGCAACGGTCACCCCAAAGGGGAGATAGACGAGGCTCACAATCACATTGAGGGCCGGCCGCCATGGACCATCGAATGGGAGGGCATAAAGCTGGAACGACACCAAGGCCAGCATGGTAGAGGTGATGGCAACCCACGGGTGGAGGGCATTGTCGGCGAACTTGGCGATATGTGGTCTGAGATAGGCGCCCAACAGAAATAACGGCAGGTAGGCAATGATGCGAGGCATGACCAGGTTGCCGGCGAGCAATAGCCACGGTGAAGTGGCGATAACGATCGCAGGGATAAGCAGCTGAATGAGCCACGGTAGCCGTTTTGTCGCCCACAAAATAATGGTGAACAGCATGAGCGACCACAGGAACCAATACATGTTTTGGGCGTAATACATGGAGTCCACATAAAACATTGGTTCCGGCAATGGAATTTCCTGAATGAGCCAGGCCTTGTTACGGTCGAGGATCATTTCCACCGGTGTCCAGAACAGATAGGGCACAAGGAGGAACCAGAGGCGTTTTCCGGAAATAATTCCCAGAATGTGAAATTGAAGATTTTTACGGAGAAAAACCTGCCACCATGAAAAAAACAGTGGCATGCGCAGAGTAGCAATGAATTCATTGACTTTGGCGATGGGAGTGTCTAGTCCTCCGGGCACCTCCAGGGTGGCATGAAGGGTCATTACTCCTAGGATTGAAACACCCCGGGCAACATCAGGCCACGCCATGCGTACCTTTTTAGCCCCAGTGGGTTGAGTCATGAATTATCCTTTTCGCTGTACAAATAACGAGAATGGCGGGGTGAGCAGGGATCTCACGCCGCACCGGTCATTCACATTTCTACCATCAAGCATGACATAGATGCTATCCGATGGGGGTGGTAGGCATCGTCAGATGAGCCACACCGAGGCCGTGGCGGGATCATTACAAAATTGCGACAGGATTACAGCGGGAATGCGCTATGGAACTGGCGGGTAGCCATTGCCTGCGGCCAGGGATTTTTTCACGTCAGCAGCGTAAAGATCAACATAGGGTTGACCGCTGAGCTTGCTCAGCGTGGCCATGATGTGGTCGGTGAGTACCCGGGCCCCCTCGTATTCGCCCAGGCCGCGCTCGCGGAGGAATTCGCGGGGGTAAAATGGGCGACCCAACCCGAATGCGGACCTTCGCGGGGCGAAGCACCCAGGAGCCAATGGGGTTGGCATTGCGGCTGCCGATCATGGCAACGGGAATGATTGGCACATCGGTAGCGATAGCCACACGAGCGGCCCCGGTTTTTCCGCGATAAACCCGGCCATCGGGCGAGCGTGTGCCCTCGGGATAAATGCCGAAAAGTTCCCCTCTGTCCAAGATGTTCCGGGCCGCGGTGAGCAACACCTCACCGGCTTTGGCGGACGTACGGTCGAGCGGAACCTGACCAACCGAGGTGTAGAACCATTTTTGCAGCCTGCCGACGATACCCGGGGTGGTAAAATATTCGCTTTTGGCCGGGAAGGTGATTTGCCGGGGGCAAAGCAGCGGCAGGTAAAACGAATCCATGACGGATTGATGGTTGGACGCGAGGATGGCAGCCCCAACGGTAGGAATATTGGAGCCCCCATCAATGGTGGGACGGTTATACACCCGCAAAAACGGCCCCAATAACACATTTTTCAATGCCCAATACCAGGTATTTGTCACTCTGTGATCCCCTCATTTTTGTTGGTTCTTGTCTATGAATAGTTGTCGGGCTAGATCGGCAACACCAATCATACCGGCATTACCACCAAGTTTAGCGGTAGAGACCGTGGGGATAGGCCGGTATCCCGAACCAACAATGTTTGCAGCCATAATCTCGGTGGCTTGCGGCAAGTACACATCGTGGTCGGCGGACATACCCCCGCCAATGAGGATCATGCTGGGGTCAAGAATGTCGACCACCATGGAAAGGGCCAGCCCGAGCCATTCGGCAATGCTGGTCACAGCGGCGGTAGCGATCGGGTCGGATTGGCGGGCCGCATCCATGACGGTTTTCCCGGTGAGCTCCGGCTGGTCGGACAGTATGGAGGTAGTGACGGGGTTATCGGCTAATAGCTCCCGGGCGGTTTGTTCCAAGGCAGTGCCGGAACAATAGCGTTCCAAACAGCCCCGCTTTCCGCAGGCGCAGGGCCTACCATGCGGAACCACCTGTATATGGCCGAATTCCGGGGCGGTACCAAAGGCACCACGGTATATATTCCCGTCTTGCATGAGGGTGGCACCAATGCCGGTTCCCAGAGCGAAAAGCACCCAATTGTCGTGGCCTTGGGCCCCGCCGAATTTGTATTCGCCCCAGGCTGCAGCGTTGGCGTCGTGTTCGAGGCGAACCGGAACTCCCAACGCGGCCTGTAATTCGGCGCGGGCGTGGCGATCCCGCCATGGCAAATGCGGGGCGAACCGAACAATCTCACAGTCGGGGTCTAAAAATCCGGCAATGGCCAACCCCACGGCACCAATGCAGTGATCGGCACGGAACTTATTGACAATGCGGACAATGCCTTCTTGGAGCTCGTCGGCGTCGTGGGGCGCCTCGGTGGCGGTGGAATCGATAATGTTTCCGGCTTCGGTAATCGCCCCAGCCCGCATGTTGGTTCCGCCGATATCAAAACCAATTGTGACTGGAGTAGACATAAAACCCACCTTGTGATTAATAAGATAGAAGAATCAAGGGCTGATTATACCGACCAATGCCTCAAACTTCCTATTCGCCACCACATTCCCTCTTGGATCTCCCACTAGGTTTTCGGCCCAGCCAGAATGCGTCGAAGCCGAGCCCCCATGCGTTCCCAGGTCCAGGATTGCTCCACAAAAGCTGCGCCCCTGCCGGCCCATGGCGGCACATCGCTTTGGGTCGGACAATAAGGCCACGATGGCTGCAAGGATGTCTTGCTGGCTGCGACCGTCGACCACAATGCCGGATTCCGGGTAACGGTTTCTGGCGCCCCACCGAGCGGCCAGCGATCACGGGAATGCCGGCGGCCTGGGCTTCGAGGTACACAATGCCCGAGGCCTTCCACATCGAGGCCGCCGCCGTGGTGCGGCAGGGCATGGCAAATACATCGGCGGCGTGCAGCATGTGGGACATGTGTCCTCCCCCACCCGGCCGGTGAAAATGATGCGATCATCGGCGAGGTTGCCGGCGAGCCGCCGAAGCCGAGCGGTGAAGCTGCGGGAGCCACCACCAACGATGACGAGGGTGGCGTCGGGAAAGTAGGGTGAGCACATCCGGCCAGAGCCGCACGAGTTGATCCTGCCCCTTTACGGGGCACCAGACGGGAAAATACACCACATAGTGCCCACCAATCCGCCAACCCAATTGGGGGCGCAGGCCTGACGCTGGACGGCAGAAAGCGGGCTAAATCGGTGACTATCCACCCCGGAAGGCAACCATTCAGGTGGGCTCGCCAAAGGCGGCCCGGAACCGGCTGAGGGTGTAGTCAGAAATGTAGGTGACCACATCACAGTGGCTGCCGATGAGGCGGAGCATTTGGCGGGCACCGGGCAGCATGGACCAGCCCCACCTCATGCCCGTGGGTGGATGCGATCACCCGGCGGGCACCGGCTGCGCGGGCGGCCCGGGCCATGAGGGCGAGCGGGGCTGCGGCACCGAACCACACCACATCAATGTTTTCGGCACGAATGATCTGCTGCATGCGGCGGGCGGTGGCTGGGGTGGGCAGCATGACGCGGCGCGACCACCGGATACACCCGGTATGCCGCCTGGTCATCCCAGTCGGCGGCAGCGGCGGCGTCCTGGGTGGAAGCAAACACCACCACATCCTGCGGGGAGGGTATTGATGAAATCGCGGAGATACGACTGAATGCCGCCAATGGTGGGCGGAAGTCGTTGGTGACCAACAGGACTCGCATGGGTTTTCCTACCGCAGGTTAGTAGCGGCAGGGCGCCGTAGTAGGGCATGGAATCCATGCTCACCACCTGCACGGGGATGCCATAGTCAGAGGCGTGCAGAGATCTTATTGTCGCCGGCGTAGATGCCGACATGGGTGGCGCCAGGATAAAAACCCAACCACGTCACCGGGTTGCAGTTCTTCGCGGCTGACGGGGGTGCCGCCGGCCATTTGAGCTTGGGAGGTGCGAGGCACGGTAATGCCCTGCTGTGCGTAGGACCAGAGCACCAGGCCAGAGCAGTCGAACACGTCAGGTCCGGTAGCACCCCAACCGTAGGGGGCACCGATCTTGGTCATGCCAATCTCCAGGGCTTTCATACCAATGGGGTTGGCGCCCACCAAGCCGGTAATGCTGTAGTCGATGGGACCGTTTTTCGTCACCCACTTAGCCCGGTCGGCGGGGTTGAGGCCCATTGACTTTGTCCATGAGCTCTTTCATTTTGCCTTTGAGTTCTTCTTGTTCCCGGGTGAGGTTATCGCGTTCGCCCTCTAGGTTAGCCTTGTGCTGCTTGGCGTCTTCGACAGCCTTAGCGGCGGCATCGCGGGCGTCCTTCGCTACCTTGGTGGCGTCGACAAGCTTTGCGACGGCCTCTTCGGTTTGGGCCGTAATGGTTGCCATATAGGCCGTCTGGTCGATCGCAATCTGCGGATTATGGGCCCCGAAGATCTTCGACATGGGGTCGATGGCCACACCCCGATATTTGGCGCCGGCAATGCGGTTCACTTCGGCTTGGAAGGCCTTTTCGGACTCCTCGGCGGTTCTAGCGATCGCTTCGGTATCCTGGGCCACGCCGGTGAGTCGGTTCACCTCGTCTTCGGCTGCCTTTACTTCGTCCTCTTTATGCTTTACTGCTTCGTTTTTTCGTTGGTTTGGTGGGAAAGCTCATCCATGGTGCGGATAAGCTGGTCAACGTCTTCTGCCTGGGCCGCAATGGGGAGGACGGAAAGGGTAATGATGGTGCCTAAGGCAGCAAGAAACGCACGCACAAGAAACCTCGACAATTATAAAAACTGGATAAAATCTGAAGTAGTATATAGTAAAACACCTGGTTATAGTGTTTTCCCAGGTAAATTGTTACGTGAGTGACTGGTGGGGTAATTGAATAGATAAAAGCTGCCTCCCGATGCTCATGGTTGGGGGGCAGCTTTTACGTCACACTAAGTTGAGTTAGAAACGCACTGCGGAATGGAATGGCATGTTGTCCATCGGTGCTTCCTGCAAGGGGGTGCCCTGCGTGACCGCGTGCACGACCTTGCCATTGCCGGCATAAATGCCGACGTGGGAGGCACCGGAGTAGAAGACCACAATGTCACCAGGTTGCAGGTTTTCCCGCGAAATCTTTTGACCTTCAGCTGCTTGCCCATACGAGGTGCGAGGAATCTTCTTGCCCACTTGGTTGTATGCCCAGCTGGTCAGGCCCGAGCAATCGAATGCGTTCGGCCCCGTTGCGCCCCAAACATAAGGGGAGCCTATCTTGGAACGAGCTGCTGCCAAGATCGACTCTCCTACAGACTGGGTTTGGAAGGGCTGTGCTTGAGGGTTAGCAATCGCTGCCGCAAAGTCCGTGCCACCTTGCCCCTTGAGGGAGGGAACATAATTGTCCACCCCGGGAACATTAGCAAGACCCTGAACACTTTCTAACCCCTGGACATCCATACGGAAATCGGTACCAGGAACCACTACCTCTGCTGCATGAGCAGCCATGGGTGTCAGCGTAGCGACAGCAGCAGTTGCAGTTACCGCTGCGGTGTTACGTACCACTTTCTTGCCTTGACGACGGTGCTTAGCCACGGATGAATCTCCAATACTGTTTACGTTGCCTACCAATGCCGGGATTCTTGGTGTACCGGTATATGGTCCGGAACCAGAGTTTGTCTAACACGAACCCTGTTAACCAGTTCGGCTTTTCTCTGGCTGAATTTGTCTCAAATAGGTTACGAAATTTTTTTAACACATGTCCATTCATTTTCGGCCGTTTTGACCGTTATCAAGTCGTTACTAAAGTAATTTAATATAAACCTTAACGATTATTAAACAATTAGTGCCACCAATATACATTGCTGAAAATGACATGAAAATGGGCAATAACCTGCTCGAATAATAAAAGTCATCAGACCCCTAGGGGTTTGCCCCGTATGAAAATAGTCATCTCAGGGGCTCGAAACTTAATTAAAGTAATCTACGTCACAAGGGGTTTTCTTTGACCCAAATAGGGGCGATTTTTACCACTGTACCCCCTACCCTACCCCTAAGGGATTACCCTGGAAAAGTCTATTATCACCAGTCACTTTAGCAACTTTAGCAACACTAGAAACAGATTCTGCGGGTCTGTGCCTCTACGCCCACGTCGCAGCGACTCGCTCATGGCAACGATAAAAAGCAATGCACTCCGCAGACCGTAGTATCTGCAAAAGTTCACCGAAAAACCGCAGCTAAAACCCTGCTTTAGGCGTCGAAAAGGCTCAATCTGAGGCCAACATGATGACCAGCCAAAAGACATTATTTGCGGATTCTTAAGTTATTAGGTCTGCTAAAACGGCCTAAAACCGGTACAGCAAAATAGCCACCACCATGAAAAGGCAGTGACTATTTTCTCAAGCGCTAATTGGCTATTTTAGGATTTCTGGTTCTCCCTCATCAGCATCCCGATTAGCCTTATTCAAGGCCTGGAACATCTCGTACTCCTCTTGATGATTCTCGTGCTCGATCTCGGCGGCCTTCCGGGCCACATCCTCAGGATCCGGCGTCAAGACACCCCGACCCGGATGGCCGGAGAAGCCCAATTGGTTCATCTGCTTCGGCACCGGCGCACCAGCGTACGGCAACGGCACCGGATGACCGTGCTCGTCCACCTCGCCCAGCGGCTGGTGAATCTCCACGAATGCACCATTCGGCATCATCTTAATCACGCCGGTCTCAATGCCGTGCTCCAGCACCTCACGGTCGGAGCGCTGCAACCCAATGCAGATCCGGTAGGTGACAAAGTAGGCCAACGGCGGCAGCACAATGAGCCCAATGCGCCCCACCCAGGTCATGGCGTTCAGTGACACCCCGAAGTGATAGGCGAACAGGTCATTGCCGCCCGAGAGGGTCACCAGGAAGTAGAAGGCAATCCCCATCATGCCCAACGAGGTCCGCACCGGCACGTCCCGCGGCCGCTGCAACAGGGTTATGGTGGGCCGTATCCCCGGTAATCTTCGCCTCAATGAACGGATAGGCAATGAGCAACACCACCATGAGGCCGGCCAGCATTGCCACCCAGAACGCCCCAGGCACCGTGTAATTACCCAAATACAGCTCCCATGCCGGCATGACCCGGGCTAAACCGTCCGTCCACAGCATGTAAATGTCAGGCTGCGAACCGGCAGACACCTGAGCCGGATTATAGGGACCCAGCAACCAAATCGCGTTAATCGTGGTCAACCCGGCCATGAGCGCCAGCACGCCGGCGGTAATCAATCCGAATGCGGCGGCCTTAATGCCGAACAGTGGCAGAATCCGCACACCCACCACATTATTTTCGGCGCGACCCGGCCCGGGGAACTGGGTGTGCTTCTGGTACCACACCAACGCCAGGTGGGCGGCAATCAGGCCCAAGATAATGCCGGGGATAATCAGCACGTGGGCGATATAGAAGCGGTCCAGCATCAATTCGGAGGGGAAATCTCCGCCGAAGATGAGCCAGTGCATCCAGGTGCCGATGATAGGCAGGCCCACGATAATGGCGGACATGATGCGCAGGCCCACGCCGGACAATAGGTCGTCCGGCAGCGAGTAACCCATAAAGCCCTCGGCCATGCCCAGCAGCAACAGCACGCAACCGATAATCCAGTTGGCTTCACGCGGGCGCCGGAACGCCCCGGTGAAGAAGATGCGCAGCATGTGCACGGTCATGGACACCATGAACATGAGCGCAGCCCAGTGGTGCATTTGGCGGATAAAGAGCCCGCCGCGCACCTCGAAGGACAGGTTCAAGGCCGTCTCATACGCCCGGGACATCTCCACGCCATTCAGCGGAAGGTAGGCGCCGTCGTAGATGACCTTGGTGATAGACGGGTCGAAGAATAGTGTGAGGTAGACACCGGTCAGCAGCAGGATGAGAAGCTATAGAGCGCAATCTCACCGAGCATAAACGACCAGTGGGTGGGAAATACCTTGTTAATCTGGCGGCGAATACCCGCAGCAGCGGTGTACCGCGAATCAATATTATTGCCGATTTCGGCTAATTTGGTGCTCATTATGACTTACGCTCCCAGAATGCGGGGCCAACGGGTTCCACAAAATTACCCGCGGCGACGAGGTAACCGTCTTCATCAACGGTAATCGGCAGCTGTGGCAAGGCGCGGGCGGCGGGGCCGAATACCGGCTTGCCGTAATGCAATGCGTCGAACTGCGACTGGTGGCAGGGGCACAAGATCCGGTTGGTTTGCGCCTCATACAACGAGGTGGGGCAACCGATATGCGTACAAATCTTCGAATAGGCGTAGTAATCGCCGAAGTGGAAATCTTCCTGCCCCACACGTTCAACCACCTTGGCGGCGTCCGAAGAGCGAAGACGAATCAACATGACGGCGTTACGGGCGCCGTGAATGGAATGCATGTGCGTTTCGTACACGTCGCGAGTGGGATCGTAGAGATCCCCATCGTTCACGTCCTCTTCCGGCAGGGGGAACACGGTTTTCCATGGCGGCGGCAGCCAGGGTCTTCCGGCCGCATCCGCACCAGGCGGGTAATGCCCTGAGTGCTGTAGTGCTCGCCGGAATCCGTTTCATGCTTAACGGCCAGTGCACCGGTGTCTCGACCCAGGTACAGTTTGACGCCCTTTTCCGTCAGGGTCCAACCGGAGGTCCACAGCGTACCGTCCCCCTGAATGCCCAGCTTACCGGCCTTCCACGGGTTCTTAATCATGCCACCAAGAGGCGCGGCAACAACCAGGCCCACCAGCACTGCCGACATGCCCAGCAGCCCCTGGAGCACTTTACGACGCCCCAAGGTGGAGGTTTCCCACGAATCATTGAGCAGGGCCACGATGGTGCGACGGTCCACCTCGGAGGAGGGGCCATCGTGCCGCCGCTGGACTGCTATTTCCTCTGGAATGATGGTCTTCACGTACAAGACCACCGCAAACCCTAGGGACAATATGGCAAGACCTGCGGTAATGCCCAACAGCGGGGTGTAGAAGGTGTAGAGGGCCAACCCCTCATCGCCCAGGCCCTTATACTGCCACGGCCAGGCGATATAGACGCCCAAGAACGCGATGGCGGACAGTACGCAATGCCCAACCAGAGAGCCACCGACCCGAGACGCCCGCTTTTCCGCCGGGTCATTATCAATCGGGAAGCGTTCTTTCCGATAGGCAACGGTCACGTCGTCAAGCTCGGTGCCCAGGCGCGCCAGCTCACCGTTTGACATGCTATTTAGGTCTTTGTCGCTATAGTTTTTTTCATTCTTACTCATGAGCGCGATCCAATCCACAGAGCGGCGGCCACGAGGACCACGATTCCGACAAGCCACATAAACATGCCTTCAGCCACCGGGCCGATACCGCAAAGGTCCCAGCCGCTTGGGGAGGGATTTTCCTTCGAATACTTAATGAAGGCGATAATGTCCTTCTTCTCGTCGGCGGACAGCTGCCGGTCCGAGAACTTCGGCATGTTCTGGGGGCCACTCAACATGGCCTGGTAAATTTCCTGTTCATTGGCCGGATCCAGGTAGGGGGCGTATTTACCGGAGGATAATGCGCCACCCGACCAGTGAAGTTGTGGCACGAAGCGCAGTTCAGGCGGAACAGATCGGATCCGCGGGCCACATCCGCGGGGTTGATCTTGCCATCATAATTTGCACCCCGTAGCGATTCTTGGGCTACGGTGCCGTCCTCGTTATACACGATTTCCGGGCCGCCACCATTGGCTGCCACATAGGCGGCTATGGCAAGGGTCTTGGGCCTCGGTGTAGCGAGGGGTTTTACGAGCGGCCTGCGCTTCATTGCGCAGCATAGGCATGCGGCCGGAGTGCACCTGGAAGTACACGGCACCGGAACCCACGCCGATGAGTGAGGGACCGCGGCCCTCAATACCTTGAAGATTGGTGCCATGGCAGGTGACGCAGGCAACATCGTACAGGTCCTTGCCCTGTTGGATCAGTGCTTGCTCGTCAGGCTGCGCAGTAGCGACCTGTGCGGTAGGGGTTAAGGCATTAACTAAAACGCCAGTGGCAGTCAGACCTATGGCGAGTGCCAAGGCGCTGGCAAGAATGCGGCGCAGTTTCCGACGCGACTTCGCCTTCTTTGCCTTCTTAGCGGTCTGGGGGTTGGTATCCATCATTTTCCTTATGTCTCGATCATGGAAAGTGAAGGGCTGATAGGCCATGATCCGAAAATTGCTTTTCGTTGTGGCCGACACGGCCTACTGAATGAAGTAAATGGTGATAAACAAGCCGATCCACACGACGTCCACGAAGTGCCAGTAGTAGGACACCACCATGGCTGCCGTTGCCTGCGCCGGGGTGAATTTCGCCTTTGCGATCCGCAGCATCACCACCACGAAGGCCCAGCACGACCGGCCAGCACGTGTGCCGCATGGAAGCCGGTAGTGATGTAGAAGGCAGAGCCATACACGCTGCTGGGGATGGTGAGACCATGTTCAATGAGGTGGTAATACTCATATCCCTGCCCCACCAGGAAGGTGGTGCCTAACACAATGGTCAAAAGATACCAACGGCGAAGACCAAATACATCGCCACGTTCTGCTGCAAAGACACCAAACTGCGCGGTCACGGAGGAAGAAATCAGGATGGCGGTAATCACCATTGCGTAGGGCACATTCAGGTGTGCCGCCCCTTCTTTCCACGATCCGTTCCCTATGCCATTGAGCCCGCGAGGTGAAATACATCGCAAATAGACCGGCAAAGAACATTAATTCCTGGGACAGGAACACGATCGTGCCGACACTGACGATATTCGGTCGATTCAGTGCCGCGACACGGGGTGCAGCTGCCCCCTCTGGGTTTCCAATTGCGCTCGTCACGCCCTCTAGTATGTCTGGTTACGCTCCCAGAGTCATTTTTTGCCCCCGCCTATTCTGGTCGAATTTTTGCATTCATTAATCAGATTATTTGACTCTCCCCCGTTTTGTCGTTTCAAAAATTGATGGGAACTTTTTCACTATTCGATACGACACTAAAAGTTTTTTTGCAGTTCACAGCGGTAGCATATGAGCGCTAGGCAACAGGAGAATCATAGTTCGGGGGATTTTTCTAGACATTCGGCCCAAATTTAATGTGATTCATCTCATATCTAGGTGGAGGGCAAAAACCCAAGAATCAAACTTTTGTTTGCCCCTTTCCTACCTCGGGTTTTTGCATTTTTCTCCCCCCTAAAATTCCCCAAAATCTGCCCACAAAGTGTAATGGGAACTTTTTCGTCCCCCCATCCGACGCGACCTTACATGGAAGCGAGTCGGCGAATATGCCGCAACCGCCTGTAGCATATGCGCTAGTCAGGCGGTTGTGAGGCAGTTACGGTAGAAGACGTGGGTTAGTGCTTTTCCTTGGCAACCCGTATTGCAGGTTGAGCATGACGGTGGTGTAGATCAAAAATATCGCGCCCAAGGCAATGAGCCAATAGTGCATAAAGACAATGCCGAAACCCAGAACTGCCACGGCCATCGACATGGCGAATGGCCAAATGGAATGCGGTGAGAAGAAGCCCAGGGTCCAGAACCGTCGGCAATTTCGGCCTCCTCCCAGTCTTCGGGGAGCACGTCGATACGCTTTTCCGTAAAGTGCAAGTACCCGCCCAACATCAATGCCAGGGCGCCGGCCAGAACGATAGAGACGCCACCAGCCCATTCGTAGTTGTAGCTGCCGCCACCGGCCCGATACAGGTTACCGGAGTCGTTAATGTACATCGTGCCCAAGAAGTAGAGCACCGAGACGGTCACTAAGAAGACCGCCATTGAATACATGATCTTTTGCGCCACCACGCATAATTAATTCTCCTTAGCTAGCGGTATTCTCGACGAAGTTATCGCCGTTGCGGGTATCGCGGTTGGAGTTAAACGGCTCGGTGCTTGTGGCATAGCCGGGCTCGCCGATGGACTCCAGGGCATCCGCATTGGAAGCGTTGGGGTTTTGTTTGCGGTATTCCAGGTATTGGGTGAACTTCTCCGGGGACACAACCCGCAGTTCGAAGTTCATCATGGCGTGGTAGGTGCCGCACATTTCAGCACAACGTCCGACAAAGGCGCCTTCCTTTTCGATCTTTTCCACCTGGAAGCGACGTTCCTGCTTATTTTCTTCGGGGTGGTTATAGGTGTCTCGCTTGAACAAGAACTCCGGCACCCAGAAGGAGTGACTCACATCGGCGGAGGCCAACTGGAACTCGATGGGCGTATTAGACGGCAGCACGAGCACAGGCACTTCCTGGGTGGTGCCCAGGGTTTCGATCTTATTGAAGTGCAGGTAGGACACATCAGACTTGGACCGGCCATTGATGGGGTTCTTGCCGTTGGGGTCAACCTTGCTTTCCTCGGCGAGCTTCTGCCGCTGCTCGTCGGTGCCCACGTATTCTTGACCATCAGCGGTGAGTTCCGGGGCAACCTTCTGGTAGCCGAACTTCCAGTTCCACTGATAAGCGGTCACGTCCACGGTCACCTTGGGATCTTTGTCCAATGCGGTGACTTTTTCCTGAGTTTGGACGGTGAAGAAGAACAGGCCCATCACAATGATGATCGGGAAGATGGTCAGCACCAGTTCCAAAGGAATATTATATTGGGTTTGGCGGGGGAATTCGTCTTTGCCGGCCTTCTTGGCTCGCTTGGCGGACCAGGCGAACATGCCATAGATAAACAGGGCCCACATGATAAAGCCAATGGTCCAGGCAACTACCCACACCCATTCCCAAAAGTTGTACATGGCTGTTGCTTCGGGGGTAATACCTTTGGGCCAGCCCATTCCCAGGAACCACCCCAATGCCCCACCCGGAGCATCGACATCACAACCGGCCAGCATCAGGCCACCAAGCCCGAGCAAGCCACCGAGCACTGCCTTACGCTTGTGCTGCTGTTCCACGCGCGTCTGCCTTCCTATAGTCAGTCTTTAACCACGTCTCTTATCGCAGAATACTGCATCGTCACGGCTTTTCAGGAACTTTGAATTTATTGGCAAGACACCTAAAAGGGGTAACTATAGCCACATTATGCGTTTTCTAGGTGTTTTAAGTGGGTTTTCCCCCTTCTCTCTCACCCATAACCCGCAATTGTAATTCAAATCTGGGAGATTTTTGTTTGATCAACCTTTTTGTATGCCCACAATCCTGCCGGATATTACCCCGTCGCAAAGTTGCTAGTAGCAAAATCATGGCAAAGTTCTCCCGATCATAGCAAAACTGCTTTTTATAAAACTACCCGAACAACTGCCCCGTCGACCATATTGGCCATCAATATAGAGTACCCTTATGCGGATACCTTAATAACCCTCATTACCTATAGAAGGAGGATTCCGCTTTTTATGTGTGGACTTCTTGGCATGCTTACCGCAAACAGTAATGCCGCCCAGTTTGTGGGTGCAATCAAAACGGCCTTGCCATGCATGCGCCACCGCGGACCGGATGAAGCAGGCACCTGGAATGATGACGACGCGGTGTTTGGTTTTAACCGCCTTTCCATCATCGACCTAGAGCATTCCCACCAGCCGCTTCGATGGGGACCAGCGGACCAGCCTGATCGCTACGCCATGACCTTTAATGGCGAGATTTACAACTACATTGAGCTGCGCAAAGAGCTCACCGAACTCGGCTACACCTTCAATACCGAGGGCGACGGGGAGCCCATAGTCGTGGGCTACCATCATTGGGGCACCGACGTGGTGCAGCATCTGCGTGGCATGTTCGGCATTGCCATTTGGGACAGCGTGGAAAGGCAGCTCTTCCTCGCACGTGACCCCTTCGGCATTAAGCCCCTGTACTACGCCACCACGGACAAGGGTACGGTTTTCGCCTCAGAGAAGAAATGCATCCTGGAGATGGCCGACGATATTGGCCTGCTGCTGGAGCTCGACAAGCATGCCGTCGAACACTATATCGACCTGCAATATGTGCCCGAACCAGAGAGTCTACATAAGGGCATTCGTCGCCTGGAATCTGGTTGCACCGGGATCATTAAGCCGGGTGGCGAATTGAAACAAACGCGCTATTTCCGGCCGCAATTCCCGGCCCAGTTCGTGCCGAATCAAGGAACAAGATTTATTCGATCGCATTGCCCGAGCCTTAGAGGACAGCGTCGAAAAGCATATGCGGGCCGACGTGACCGTCGGATCGTTCCTCTCTGGCGGCATCGACTCGACCGCCATTGCGGCGCTGGCCAAGCGTCATAACCCGGACCTGCTCACCTTTACCACCGGCTTCGAACGCGAGGGCTATTCCGAGGTCGATGTTGCCGCCGAGTCGGCCAAAGCAATCGGCGTGGAACACATCGTGAAGATCGTGTCGCCCGAGGAATACGTCAATGCGATTTCCGAAGATCATGTGGTACCTTGACGACCCCGTGGCGGACCCGTCGCTCGTGCCGCTCTATTTCGTGGCCCAGGAGGCCCGCAAACACGTCAAGGTGGTACTCTCCGGCGAGGGTGCGGACGAGCTATTCGGCGGCTACACGATCTACAAGGAACCGTTGTCGCTCAAGCCGTTCGAATACCTGCCCTCCCCGCTGCGGAAAGGCATGCACTACCTGTCCGAAATGCTGCCACACGGCGTGAAGGGAAAGTCGCTGCTGGAACGCGGATCCATGACCATGGAGGAACGCTATTACGGCAATGCCCGCTCGTTCAATTTCGAACAGATGCAGCGGGTCATTCCGTGGGCCACCCGCGAATGGGATCACCGTGAGTCACCGCCCCAATCTATGCCCAATCCACCCACATGGATCCGGTGGCCCGCATGCAGCACCTGGACCTGTTCACGTGGATGCGGGGCGATATTTTGGTCAAGGCCGACAAGATCAATATGGCCCACTCGTTGGAGCTGCGCGTGCCGTTCCTCGACAAGGTGGTCTTTGAGGTCGCGGAAACCATCCCCCACGACCTGAAGATTTCCCACGGTACCACCAAGTATGCGTTGCGGAAGGCCATGGAACAGATTGTGCCGGCCCACGTGCTCAACCGCCGCAAGCTCGGCTTCCCGGTGCCCATGCGGCATTGGTTGGCCGGCGATGAGCTCTTCGGCTGGGCGTTGGATACCATCAACGATTCCCAGACCGACGATATCTTCAATAAGAAGGCGCTCGTGGAGATGATGCAGGAGCACCGCAACGAGGTCATCGACCATTCCCGCCGCCTGTGGACCGTGTTGGCGTTTATGATCTGGTACGGCATTTTCGTGGAAAAGCGGATCGACCCCGGCATTGAGGAAAAGGAATACCCGGTCTACCTCTAGGTTTCCGGGCTAGCACATAAAGTGGGCGCGATAAAGCTTGTCGACGTCTACCCAAGACCGACCCGCTAAACTACAAAATAAATCAAATCTGCTATATTTTTGCAGAAAAATCCGGTGTCACATATGGCACCGGATTCCTTTTACTATAGTTAAAGGAATCCCCGCAAGAGCATGAACCACCGGCATTGGGGTTCTCGATGGTAAAGCCTTGGGATTCAATGGTGTCAGCGAAATCGATGCGAGCTCCCATTCAGGTAAGGAATGCTCATCTTGTCGACCACCAGGGAAACGCCACCAATCAAGTCGATTTTGTCCCCGTCCAGTTCCCGATCATCGAAAAACAGCTGATAGCGAAGGCCGGCGCAGCCTCCGGGTTGGACGGCAATGCGCAAAGCTAGGTCATTTCGTCCTTCTTGCTCCAGCAAAGCCTTGGCCTTGGCAGCAGCGGCTTCGGTTAAGATAACACCAGTATTTGATGTAGGTGCTGTCATTGGTTACTCCTCATAATTAAAGCAAAAAGTTTCTTGCGCCCCATTATGCCCCCTTTCTGGAAATTGTCCAGAGGATCATGGCCAGAATTTCCCCCCAACTCCCCTCTTTTTTACCCCCACAACTAATTTTCTCGGAAATATTGCCATTAAAAATGGGGTCATATTCACTGGTAATGACCACCTTGCACGATTTCGTAAGTTGTGATGTGATTGCTAGAATCACACTGTCGTTTTATTCACATTTTTGGAATGTGAAAATTCTCTCTTGTCGCCGCCGTTGTCGTTTGTACCCCATTTCTGGGTACGCTATGTTGGTGAATTCTTCTCAACCATCCAAGGCATACACCCCAAAAAAAGGACATGCCACCCCCAAACGCAACGCCGCCCAGCGCAAAGAGGGAAGCTTTGAGGCTCGCTTCACACCAGCGGAGTCTTATTCCGAGGCACGGAAGAAACGCAAAGAGCTCAAGGCCTCCATGTCCAAGGAGGAATGGAAACAGTATCAGGCCGAAGCCAAAGCCGCCCAGAAGGCGCGCCGACAGGCCACACAGCGGGCCATGGACGACGGTGACCCACGCTGCCTGTTAGAGCGCGACAAGGGCCCAGAGCGGGCTTTTGTGCGCGATTTAGTGGACTCGGCCGGTACCTCAATACCATGGTCATGCCGTTTGCGCTCATTCTCTTGCAGTCCTTTTGATGATCACCACCCGATGCCCAACGGTGTCAGCCCTATCATCTCGCTCACCTCTATGGTGATAATGCTCATATTTTTATCGAGGACGTCATTTCTGGGCCGCAAGGCTGACCGACTGGTCAAAGAAGTTCCCCAATACCACCAGAACGTGGCATAAGCATTGGGTTTTATGCCTTTCGGCCGCGCTTCTCAACCCCGGCGCTGGCGCACTAAACCCCAGGTGAAGGTTGGCGATCAGGTGGCATAGGGAATGCGCACCCTTGTTTTAGGCGGTGCCCGATCGGGCAAATCCGCCTTCGCCGAACAACTCGGTTATAACCACCGATTGCCTTTATGTAGCGACCGCCGCCCCTGGTCGGACGATGCACAGACTTTCGCCGAGCGAATCCACCAACATCAAAACCGCCGCCCACCCGCATGGCGTACCGAAGACCAAAAAGATGTAATCGAGTGCTACATGCCACTACACCCGAATCAACTATTCTGGTCGACGATTTGAGCGCTGGGTCACGCACGATCGACGCCCATCACGCCTGGGATTGCCCCCGCGGCACCATGAAGGCCCACTACGCCGACCTGGTTGCGGGCATTGCGGCGTTCCCCCCACACCGGGATTTGATTATTGTTAGCCCAGAGGTGGGCATGGGAATCATTCCCGAGCATCGGGCGGGCCGGCTCTTCGGGATGAGCTGGGGTTTCCTCAACGCCCAGGTTGCGGGCGTGCGACCAGGTAGTCGTTGTGGCTGGACTGCCGTTACAGCTGAAGCCCAGCCGGTGAGCTGCCGGTTCGCAGCCAGTGATCGGTGTTTGATCGGCTCTGCACTATCGGTCCTCGCCGGCCGTTACCGGCTGCCCTTGGGTTTCCTGCCCCAACCCCTCGTCTATCAAGAATCCTCATAACTACACTGCAGTCATCATTATTACCGATGGAAGAAAGGTCATTTCCATGCAACCAGCCGAGTTTTTCCCCAAGGTCACCCCGCCGAGCCTCAAGGCCGCCGACGCCGCCCGGGAGTTTCAGCTCACCCTCACCAAGCCCACGGGATCGTTGGCACGCCCTGGAGATTTAGGGTGTGTGGCTTGCTTCCTGCCAGGACCAGGTGCCCAGCCGAAAAAGCTCGCCCAGCCCGCATGGTGATATTCGCCGGCGACCATGGGGTACGCCACGAAAAAGGTGTCCCTACCCGAAGGAGGTATCGATCAAATGGCGGCCAACATTAAGGCTGGTGGCGGCGGCATTAATGCCATTGCCGACGAGTCCGGCATTGGGATTCGGGTGGTGGACATTTCCCTCGACCACGATGAGGATGTGGATGTGGTTGGGCTTCAGGAACGGGTGCGTCGTTCCTGCGGCAGCATTGATATCGAGGATGCCATGACCGAGGCGGAATTGGTGGCGGCTATTAACGTCGGAAAGCGAATCGCCGACGAAGAGGTCGACAATGGTGCGGACCTGCTCATGGCCGGTGATTTGGGAATCGGGAACACCTCCCCCTCGGCGGTGATTATTGGGCTGTTGACCGGGCAGGAGCCGGTGGTTGTGACCGGTCGGGGTTCGGGTGTAAACGATGAGGGGTGGAAACGCAAGGTCGCGGTGGTGCGGGACGCCATGTTTAGGGCCCGGAAGGATAAGGGTGATGTGCTCACGCTCATGCGCAAGGTGACCTCCCCGGAGCTGGTCGCCATGGCTGCGTTCCTGGCGCAGTCGGCGGTGCGCCGCACCCCCATTGTGTTGGACGGTGTGGTGGTGACGGCGGCGGCACTGCTGGCGGAGCGGTTGGCTCCCCGGCGCTCGGGCGTGGATGCGGGCGGGGCATCGGTCGGCGGAGCCGGCCCATGCGTTCGCGTTGGAGTCACTCAAGTTGGAGCCGCTTTTGGATTTGGGGTTGCGCCTGGGTGAGGGCTCGGGGGCTGCGGCGGCGTTTCCGCTGGTGCGCATGGCCACAAATATCATGAATGATATACTACGTTTGAGTCGGCGCAGGTGTCGAATAAGGAATGAGTGGTCGGTGAGCGGTAAAGGCCAAGTTGCAGGATGGTACCCATGGTCCGGCGGTGATTGAGGGGCCGGCGACCGCGTTGTCGTGGTTGACGGTGCTTCCGGTTCGTGGGGCGCCCGGGCGTTTGATCGGGCTAACGGGGGCGCAGGGTTATCGCGAATTGCCGGTGGTGGGTTGGTGGTGGGGGTGTTGCCGCTGGGGTGCGGTGGGGGTTGGACGCCTTGGGGACGAGTGGCATGCTCGCTGGGGTGTTGGTGGTTATTGCCTGCCAGTTGGTGACCCGGTTTATGCATATGGATGGGTTGGCTGATGTGGCGGATGCGTTGGGGTCGTATGCTGCCCCGGAGAAGGCTCGGGAGATTTTGGCGGACTCGCATGCAGGGGTTGATAGGGATGGGGTCGGCTTTGTTGGCGTTGTTGGCACAGTCGGCGGCGATAGCGGATCTGCCTTGGCAGTTGGTGTTTTTTGTGCCGGTGGTGGGTCGGATATGTGGGATTGTGGTGGCGTGGCGGGGGTTTCAGCCGATGCGGCCAAATGGGTTTGGCGCAATGATTATTGGGACGGCGCCGGCGTGGTGGGTGGTGGCATGGAGCGCGGCGGTTGTGCCGTTGATGCTGCTTGTCGACGTCCCATGGTGGCGGCCGGTATCGGGGCTGTTGGTGGCGATTGCGGTGGCGGTGGTGTTGGCTCGGCATTGTCATCGCCGGTTTGCTGGCCTGAATGGGGACACGTGTGGTTTTGTGATGGAGATTACAGCCACGGTGTTTGCATGTTGGATGGCGCTGTAGGGCGTCGTCACGCGCCAGGGGAGCAAAGCGCCGCAGGGAGACGGCATGTGGAGGTTGCTGCCTGCCTGCGGCGTTGTGGATTGTGGTGGTTATGAGGCTGGGACCAGGGTGTACATCCAGTTGTGGGTGTCGGGGGTGGTGCCGTAGTTTGGATGCCGGTGAGGTGTTCGCGTAGTTGCATGGTGATTGCTCCGGCCTCGTTGTTGTTGATGGTGAAATCGCCGTGGGTTGATTTCACTTCGCCAACTGGGGTGATGACGGCGGCGGTGCCGCAGGCGAAGCTTTCGATAATGTCGCCGGTTTCGACCCCGGTGCGCCAGTCATCGGTGGAGATGGTGCGTTCTTCGGAGTTGTAGCCCAGGTCGGTGGCGACTTGGAGGAGGGATTTGCGGGTTATGCCGGACAGGAGGGATCCCGATAGTTTGGGGGTGACAATGGTGGGGGCGGCCCCATTGGTGCCGGCGTAGACGAACGCAAGGTTCATGCCGCCCATTTTCTTCAATGTATTTGTGTTCGTGGGCGTCGAGCCATACGACCTGGTCGCAGCCTTTTTCGGCGGCTTGGGCTTGGGCGGCGAGGGAGGCCGCGTAGTTGCCGGCGAATTTAGCGGCGCCGGTGCCACCGGGGGCGGCCCGGACGTAGTCTTCACACAGCCACACGGGACAGGTTTCGCCCACCGGTGAGTAGGCGCCGGCGGGGCAGCGATGACAGCGTAGGTGTGGGTGGTGGAGGGGCTGACCCCTAGGGTGGGCTGGGTGGCGATCGTGAAGGGAGCGCAGGTAGAGGGCTGCTTCCCCACCAGCTGCCAGTACCCAGCGTTGATCGATGTCGACGATTTGCCGGAGGGATTCGATGAAAAGGTCGGCGGGGAGTTCCGGCATGGCGAGCCGCTTGGCGGAGCGTTGGAAGCGGGCGGCGTTTTCTTCGGGCCGGAAGGTTTTAATGCTGCCGTCGGGTTGGCGGTGAGGCTTTGATGCCTTCGAAGATGGCCTGCCCGTAGTGGAGAACGCTGGTGGCGGGCGGAAGCTGCAGGTTGTGGTGGGCGATGACTTGGGCGTTGTGCCAACCGTGTTCGTGGTCCCAGTCGATGGTGACCATGTGGTCAGTGAAATGTTTGCCGAATCCGGGGTTGGCGAGGTATTCGGCTAATTGTTCGTCTGGGACAGGATTGGGGTTGGGGGTGCGCGTGAAAGTAATCATGGTAGAAAAACTTACTCCTGTTGGCTGGGCATGCAAGTGGTTGTGGCGGGGTTCTGGGTAGACGGTTGTGGTGGTATGCGAGTAGGGTGGGTTTCAGTTTTGCGTAAGTGGTTTTGGTTTGGAGGTTTTTATGGCTCATCCGTCTGCAATTGGTTGTTTGATGTTGCCGGCGTCGGGGGCGCACACCAAGGTGACGGTTACTTCAAAGTTCTCGAAGCATTATGAGGCGCTGGTGGTGCCGTTTTTCACGGATTACGATGAGGAATGGGCAGAGCGGATGCCTCATGCGGATGAGCTGCGGCCGACGTTTCTGGCTATGGGGGCTACTGGTCGGTATGGCGAGGTGGTACGAATACCGATTTCGCAGGAGGATGATTCGCATTTTCGCGGTTGCGGTGGGGTTGGGGAGTTTCCACGATTGCACTGCGGAAACGGTGCGTCGGGCTTGTGGCCTGATGGCCCAGGTCGCTCACCGGGGTGGATACGGCATTCATGGTGGATTTTGAGACGCTTGATCCGGCCGCCGCGGCGGGGGGGCGTTATTGGGGTCGTATAAGTATTTTGGGTTCAAAAACGATGTGCCGGCGGCGACTCAACCGGTGAAGCGCATCAAGGTGCTCTGTCGGAAGAAGGATAAGGCGGCATGCCAGCGGGCGCTGGTGGTGGCCGAGTCGGTGAATTTTGCTCAGGATTTGGTGAATACGCCGTCGTCGCATTTGTATCCTGAAACATATGCGACGGCGTTGAGCGTATTGCCCAGGACTTTGATCTGGGCTTTACGTGCTGGGATGAGATGAAGTTGAAGGAGCAGGGGTTTGGGGATCCTGGCCCGTGGGGTCAGGTTCGGCGCGGAAGCCACAGTTGGTGCAGTTGCGGTATCAGCCGGCGGATACGAAGAAGCACGTGTCGCTTGTCGGCAAGGGGAATCACGTTTGATACGGGCGGGATTTCGATAAAGCCGGCGGCCAGCATGGAGAACATGATTTCGGACATGGGTGGGTCTGCAGCGGTGGTGGCGACGGTGGTGGCTGCGGCACGGTTGCGTTGCCGGTCGCGGTGACGGCGACGGTGGCGTTGGCGGAGAATATGCCGGGTGGTGGGCTTACCGGCCGGGGATGTCGTCATCCATTATGGCAGAAGACCACGGAAATTCTCAATACCGATGCGGAGGGGCGGCTGGTGTTGGCGGATGCGTTGGCGTTTGCGAGCGAGGAGCAGCCGGATGTGTTGATTGATGTGGCGACGTTGACTGGCGCACAGATTGTGGCATTTGGGGGATCGGACGTCCGGGGTGATGGGTGATGCGGAGTTGGCAGCGCAGTTGGCGCATATTGGCCGTGAGGTTGATGAGCCGGCGTGGGCGATGCCGCTGCCGGAAGAGTTGGCGGAGGCGGTGAAGTCGCCGGTGGCGGATTTGCGGAATGCGACGCCGAAACGGCATGGCGGCATGTTGTCGGCTGCATGTTTCTTACGAGAGTTCGTAAAGCCCCCCATCCAGTGGGCACATGTGGACATTGCCGGGCCGGCGTTTAATACATCCACCCCCCATGGTTTTACCCCGCACGGGGACTGGGGTTCCGGTTCGCACGCTTATTGAATTTTTGTCCAGCATCTGATCGCTTTTCGACGTTAGGTTTCGCCGCGTTCGAATTTTTCGCGGCGTTTCCGCTGTTCTTCCCGCTTTTTGAGGAGTCGATCGCGTTCAATTTTTTTCCGCATTCGGGGCGGGTAGCCGGTTTCTTCTACGTCGTAAATCGGCACCTAGCTCTTTCGCTATGACGTCGATGCCTTTGGGGCCGCCAATGTTGCGGCGGGTAAAATCCCCGGTGACGTCGACAAGCACGACGGACATTTCATTCACTAGGGTCTCCGGTTCCACAAAGGCTTCGATCATGGCCCGGTCGTTGGCCCATTGTTTGAGATATTCTAGGTCGGCCTTGCGGATAGTTTCACCGGGGCCGCGAGCTGGCTTGATGCTGGAGTTGGTACGTTTTCTGCGAAAGAGATTGAACACGATAGACAATTGTAGGGGGAATTATTTTTTTAGTGGCTGACGGTAAAAGTCACATGACGCGTGTAAAAAAGGTACTCTCATAGGGTATTAAGAGTCTATACAACAAGATTTTCTAGGAGTCATAACAACAATGGCACACTCCGTTGTGATGCCCGAGCTGGGCGAATCAGTTACTGAAGGCACGATCACACAATGGTTGAAGGCTGTAGGGGACACGGTTTCGGTTGATGAACCGTTGCTTGAGGTTTCTACCGACAAGGTGGATACGGAGGTGCCGTCCCCGGTCGCCGGCGTTTTGCTGGAGATCCGCGCCGAGGAAGACGACACCATTGAGGTCGGTGATGTGATTGCGATCATCGGTGATGCTGGTGAGGCCCCGACCACCACGCCGGCAGCACCTGCCGAACCGGAGCCGGCACCGGCCGCCACCGCGCCTGCCGAACCCGCAGCTCCCGCCGCACCAGCTGCGCCTGCTACCTCTGGCGCTGTTGATGTGGTGATGCCAGAGTTGGGCGAGTCGGTCACTGAGGGCACCATTACCCAGTGGTTGAAGTCGGTGGGAGACACCGTCGCGGTGGATGAGGCACTGCTTGAGGTGTCGACGGACAAGGTCGACACCGAAGTCCCCTCCCCCATCGCCGGCACCATCGTAGAAATCTTGTTCGAAGAGGATGACACGGTTGAGGTGGGTGACGTGATCGTCCGCATTGGCGATAAGAACGCCGCACCTGCTCCCTGCCGCACCGGCACCAACCCCCTGAGCCCGAGCCAGAACCCGCTCCCGGCACCCGGCAGCGCCAGCCCCCACTCCGCAGCCGGAACCCACGCCCGACCCGGCACCGGCAGCTCCGGCACCGGCAGCCCGGCCCCCTGCCGCAAAGGTGAATGCCGGCAAGAAGCTGCCGTAGTGACGCCGCTCGTGCGCAAGCTGGCCGACAAGCATGGCATTGACCTGACCACGGTGACCGGCACCGGCATCGGTGGCCGGATCCGGAAAGCAGGACGTGTTGGCGGCGGTGGCTGCAGCACGGGCACCCGCTGCCGCGGAGACACCGGCAGCCCAGGCACCTGCCGAACCAACCGGCCCGCGGGCAAACTGGTCCACCAAGTCCGTGGATCCGGCCAAGGCAGAGCTGATTGGCACCACCAAGAAGGTGAACCGGATTCGGGAGATCACCGCCGCCAAGATGGTGGAGGCACTCCAGCTGTCCGCACAGCTCACGCACCTGCAAGAGGTGGATATGACCCGGATCGCCGACCTGCGGAAGCAGGCAAAGCCGCAGTTCCAGGCGAAGCATGGGGTGAACCTGACATACCTGCCGTTCTTCGTGAAGGCCGTGGTGGAGGCCTTGGTCAGCCATCCGAACGTGAATGCGTCGTATAATGCCGAGACCAAGGAAATGACCTACCACGAGGACGTGAATGTGGCCATTGCCGTGGATACTCCGCGGGGCCTGCTCACCCCGGTGATTCACAAGGCGCAGGAGCTCACGTTGCCGCAGATCGCCCAGGCCATTGCTGACCTGGCGGATCGGGCCCGGAATAATAAGCTCAAGCCCACCGAATTATTCGGCGCCACCTTCACGATCACCAATATTGGTTCCGAAGGCGCGCTGTCGGACACCCCGATCCTGGTGCCGCCGCAGGCCGGTATCTTGGGCACGGCTGCCATTCAGAAGCGGCCGGTGGTGGTTTTCGGTGGATGGTGCCGACGCCATCGCTATCCGCCAGATGTGCTACATGCCGTTTACGTATGACCACCAGGTGGTTGATGGTGCCGACGCCGGCCGGTTCACCGCCACCATTAAGGATCGGCTTGAGACCGGCAATTTCGCCGCCGATCTCGACCTGTAGGATTTCGGATTGACTAGACCCGGCGCCAGCGTACCCGCTGTGGCGCCGGGTTTTCATGCGTAGCCACCGGTGATAATTCGAGATGTCCCGCAGCATGTCAGCTGCTACTTGGCAGGGTGCGTTTCTTTGTCGGTGGGGATGTCTGGGTTGGCGCCGAAGGTGAAGCTCACTCGGCCGCGGCTGGTGGTTACTGCCGCGGAGCAGAAGGAATTCGTTTTCTTCTTTGCTGAGTTTGTAGCAGGTAGAAGCCGTCCGGGGCGGTGACTTTCACATCGGTGACAAGGAGGCCTTGCTGGTCAAGTTGCCGCTGGTCTAGCACGTCGGATTCGGCGAAGCCGGTCACCCATTCGGGCCGGTCGGTGGCGGGGATGAAGGTGCAGAATTTGCGGTCTACATCGGATCGGGCCTGTTGTTCGGGTAGTGGTTTCCAGCCGAGTTTTTCCCATTGTTCGGTGGTGATTTTCGGTTGCAGGGGTCGAAGGGGTGAAAGCCGTCCGCCGTGGGATCGAAGGTGCCGTCACCTACTCCTAGGGCTTCCCCAAGGGTAGTGGGGTTGGCTGCCATGGTTGCGGTGTCGTCGGGTTCTCGGGTTTCGGCGTCTGTGGGGTCGGGATCGGCGGCCATTGGTTGGTCGTCGATAAGCGACGGGGTGGGTACAGCGGCGGATCCGCTGAGGAAAAGCACGCAACACAACACGATAGAGCTCATGGCTGTGGTGGTGTAAACAACAGATTCGGATAAGCGCATACCCAAAATAGTGCTACATCTGTGGGAACATGGCTAGTCTTGCCCCCTGTGCGAGTGTCTCGGGAAATCAGACAGTCATCCAGAAACCGGATATTGACTACATTATGTCGGTATAATGATGTAAATCACTATAAATTTGGTCTTTTTGAAGGGAGTCCGTCACGTTATGACGCCCGCCAGTTATTCTGATCGCCATATCGGCCCCGACAGCAAGGAAACGGCTGAGATGCTCAGCAGTGTTGGGTATCCCACACTAGCAGCGCTTATCGACGCCGCAGTCCCGGAGGATATTCGCACTACCACGCTCGCCCTCGGGCCGGCCCTCACCGAAGAAGAAGCACTACGAGAGCTCCGCAGTTATGCGCAGCAGAACGTGGTGCTTCAGTCGTTTTATGGCCAAGGCTATTTTGACACGATCACCCCGCCGGTTATTCGCCGGAATGTGGTGGAGGATCCGGGCTGGTACACGGCCTACACCCCATACCAGCCGGAAATCTCCCAGGGACGGCTGGAAGCATTGTTGAACTTCCAAACCATGGTGCAGGAACTCACCGACCTGCCCATCGCTAATGCGTCGCTGCTTGACGAGGCCACCGCGGTCGCTGAGGCCGTTGGGCTCATGGCCCGTACCAATAAGAAGGGCAATCGGGTTATTTTGGACCGGCGCCTGCACCCACAGGTTGTGGCGGTGACCGCCGGACGGAGCTCCGCACCCTGGGGTTGAGGTGGAGATCGCCGACGTTTCCAGCGGTGTTGTGGGCGAGTCGCTGATTGGCGTGGTGTTGGCCTAGCCCGGCACCGAGGGGGACATTGTTGATGTTCGTGGCGCCATTGAGGACATTCATTCCCGGGGTGGCCTGGCCGCGATCGCAACGGATCTTCTGGCCCTGCAATTGTTGGAGTCCCCCGGCACCTTGGGGGCGGATATTGCGGTGGGTTCGTCGCAGCGGTTTGGTGTGCCCCTGTTTTTCGGTGGCCCGCACGCTGCGTTCATGGCGGTCACCGAAAAGTTGAAGCGCCAGTTGGCCGGCCGGATTGTTGGCGTGTCGAAGGATGCCGAAGGCCGCCCCGCCTACCGCCTGGCCCTGCAAACCCGGGAGCAGCATATTCGCCGGGAGCGGGCCACCAGTAATATTTGTACCGCCCAGGCACTGTTGGCGGTGTGCGCCTCCATGTACGCCATTTGGCATGGCCCGGATGGTTTGCGGGCGATTGCCGAGCGGGTGCACCAGTATGCTTCCGATTTCGCCCAGGCCGTGGCCGATAAGGTGGTGCACGAAAACTTTTTCGACACGGTGACGGTGAAGTGTGATGCCCCGGCGATTGTGGCTGCCGCGGCGGAGGCCGGTTACCTGATTCGTTCCCTGGGATTCGAGAGGTTTCGGTGTCGTTTGGCGAGGGTGCCACGCGGGAGGACGTCGAAAAACTCGCACGAGTTGTTCGGTGCTACCGCAACCGGGTCGAGGCCCGCCCGCTGCCGCTGGCGCGTACCACGGAAACCTTGACGCACCCCATTTTCTCGTCGGTGCATTCGGAGACCCAAATGCTGCGCTACCTGCGGGGGTTGAAGGATAAGGATTTGGCGTTGGATCGCACCATGATCCCGCTGGGGTCGTGCACCATGAAGCTGAACCCGACCACCGGCATGGAGCCGATCACTTGGCCGGAGTTCGCCAATGTGCACCCGTATGCGCCTGATTCGCAGACGGTCGGGTGGCGGGCGCTGCTCGACGAGATGGAGGAGTGGCTCGCGGAGATCACCGGGTATGCGAAAGTATCGGTGCAGCCGAACGCAGGTTCGCAGGGTGAGCTTGCCGGCCTGCTCGCTATTCGACGCTACCACCAGGCCAATGGTGAGCATCAGCGAGACATCATTCTCATTCCGCAATCCGCCCACGGCACCAATGCTGCCTCGGCGACGCTAGCGAAGCTTCGGGTTGTGGTGGTGGCCACCGCCCCGGATGGCTCCATTGACCTGGGCGATTTGGACGCCAAGCTGGAAAAGCATGCGGACAGCATCGCCGGCATTATGATCACCTACCCGTCCACCCACGGGGTGTTTGAGGACACGGTACGCGAGGTGTGCCAGAAGGTGCACGCCGTCGGCGGCCAGGTGTATATCGACGGCGCTAACCTGAACGCCCTGACCGGTATCGCACGCCCGGGCGAGTTCGGGGGCGATGTTTCCCACCTGAATCTGCACAAGACGTTCAGCATTCCGCACGGTGGTGGCGGCCCCGGCGTGGGGCCGGTGGCGGTTGCGGAGCATTTGGTGCCGTTCTTGCCTACCGACGCCAATGCGGTCGATCTCACCACGGAAACCCCGATCAACATTGGGGTGCCGACCTCAGGAACCCGCTATGGTTCGGCCGGTGTGGTGCCCATCGCCTGGGCGTATGTCGCCATGATGGGTGCCGAGGGCCTGGAGCGGGCCTCCGCGGGTGCCGTGCTCAGCGCCAACTATTTGGCGAAGGAGTTGTCTGACTCCTTCCCGGTGCTTTACACCGGCAAGAATGGCCTGGTGGGCCACGAATGCATCTTCGACCTGCGCGGCCTGGAGCACGACACTGGGGTGTCCGCCACGGATGTGGCGAAACGCCTGGTGGATTATGGTTTCCACGCCCCACCCTCTCGTTCCCGGTGGCGGGCACGCTCATGGTGGAGCCAACCGAGTCGGAGGATAAGGCCGAGTTGGATCGGTTTATTGCCGCCATGCGCAGCATCCGCGCCGAGATCGAGGAGATCGCCCAGGGGAGCATCACGTTCAAGAGTCCATGCTGCATCACGCCCCGTTCACCGCCGAGTCGGTGTCCGACGACGAGTGGGGTTACGCATTCAGCCGGCGGCAGGCCGCCTACCCAGTAACATCCTGCGGCAGGGTGTGATATTTCCCGCCGGTGCGCCGCATTGATGAGGGCGTTTGGCGACCGGCACTTCGTGCTCCTGCCCACCACCCGAAGCGTTCAACATCGACGACTAGCCGCCGCTGGCCTCACACTGGTTCCGGCCGCCAGGCACCCATCCGGCGAGCAGCGAGTAGCCCAATGCTCGGTTGCCGGAACCAGCACTGCACAAAAATTTTTCCCAAGAAGAAAGAATTAGAAACCCATGACCGAACTTCGTCAGTCCCCCCTCCACGCCGAACACGAGAAGCTGGGCGCTTCCTTCACCGCCTTCGGCCCGTGGAACATGCCGCTCAAATACGGTAACGAGCTGGAAGAACACCGGGCTGTTCGCACCGCCTGTGGCCTGTTCGACCTCTCCCACATGGGCGAAATCCGGGTGACCGGCCCCGACGCCGGCGCGTTCTTGGATTACGCGCTGATCTCTCACCTGTCCATTATTAAGGTGGGCAAGGCCAAGTATTCGATGATCGTCAACGAGGATGGGCATATCATCGACGATCTCATCACCTACCGCCTGGGCAAGAACGAATTCCTGGTGGTGCCCAATGCGGGGAACGCCGACACCGTGTTCCAGGCGTTTGTGGATCGGGCAGCCAAGTTTGATGTGGAGCTCGTCAATGAATCCACCGACACCGCCCTGATCGCGGTGCAGGGACCCAATGCGGAAGCATTATTAGTCACGCTCACCAACGAAGCGGATGGCCAGATTGTCAAAGAGATGAAATATTATTCCGCCGCACCGGTCACGGTGGCCGGCCACGAGGTGCTGCTGGCCCGCACCGGCTACACCGGGGAAGACGGGTTCGAAATATTCCTCCCCAACGCGGGTGCCGCAGACCTGTGGGAGCGGATCCTGCAGGCCGGTGACGAGTTCGGCCTGAAGCCGGCCGGCTTGGCCGCCCGGGATTCACTGCGCCTGGAGGCGGGCATGCCGCTCTACGGCAACGAGCTGAACCTGACGCTCACCCCGATCGACGCCGGCCTGGGCGTCCTGGTGGGCAAGAAGAGGAGGGGATTTCGTGGCCAAGGAGAAACTGCTGTCCGGCACCCCGCCAGCCCGGGTCCTGGTGGGGTTGACCTCCACCGGCCGGCGGGCAGCCCGCGCCCACGCCGAACTGTTCGACGCGGACGGCACCGTGGTGGGCGAGGTCACCTCCGGGCAACCCTCCCCCACGCTTGGTCACCCGATCGCCTTGGCCTATGTGGATACGGCACTCGCGGAACCCGGCACCAAGCTGGAGGCGGACATTCGGGGAAAGAAGTACCCGTTTGAGGTGGTAAAACTCCCATTTTACTCCCGGGCCAAGTAACGACCGACTAGAATCCCAACCAGAATCATCTACTTTTTGAAAGGCTCCCCTATGTCATTGCCTGAGAATTATTCCTACTCCGACGATCACGAATGGATCGACACCACCGCCGACAAGGCCGTGGGCGCCAAGGTGAAGGTGGGCATCACGTCCGTCGCCACCGACCGGCTGGGTGAGATCGTGTTCGCCGACCTGCCGCAGGTGGGCGACTCCGTGGAGGCCGGCGAAACCTGCGGTGAGGTGGAATCCACCAAGTCCGTGTCCGACCTGTATTCCCCGGTCACGGGCACGGTCACCGCGGTGAACCAGGAGGCCCTGGACGACTGCGCCATCATCAATGGTGACCCGTTCACCGCCGGCTGGCTGTTCGAGGTTGAGGTCACTGAGGTGGGCCCGCTGCTCACCGCCGCCGAATACGCCGAAAAGAACGGCGTCTAACCCCAAACCCCCAACCCTAAACCTTAAATGTAAGGTTTAACTAATGGATCGCGCCTAGCACCCCTCCCCTGCGGGTCTTAAGGCGCTTCATCATGGGAATCCGTCGAAAAGCCCACGGCGTGATGGGTCAATGCCCAGCACCACAACACCACCCGACCACAAGGAGTCACACATGACCGCGCCCCGCCAACCATTTTTCCCCGCCGACCAGTCCATTCGCCAGGACAACGACTCCCCCATCGCGGTCCAGCTGCTGGGCACGGTGGACTATCTCGCGGCGTGGGACATGCAGGCCGACCTGGCGGCGCAGCGAGCGCGCGGCGACATCGGCGACACCATCATCGTGCTGGAACACCCCAGCATCTACACGGCCGGCAAACGCACCCAGCCGGAAGATCGACCCACGAACGGGCTGCCGGTCATCGACGTGGACCGAGGCGGCCGCATCACCTGGCATGGCCCCGGCCAATTGGTGGCATACCCCATCATTAAACTGGCGGACCCCATCGACGTGGTGGATTATGTGCGCCGCGTCGAAGAAGCCCTCATCCAAGTGGTCCGCCAGGCCGGAGTGACCACCGCGGGCCGCATCGACGGGCGCTCCGGCGTGTGGGTGCCCGGCGCCACCCCGGCGGAGCACCGGAAGATTGCCGCGCTGGGGATTCGGATCACGCACGGGGTGACCATGCACGGGTTGGCGCTCAACTGTGACAACACCCTGGAGTTCTACGAGCACATCATTCCATGCGGCATTTCCGACGCGGGCGTGACCACGCTCAGCCGCGAACTCGGCCGGGACGTGTCGGTGGCGGAAATGATCCAACCAACATTGCAGGCGCTTGACGACGCCTTTTCCGGCCGGCTGGTGGTTGCGGATCACACATTTGATTCGGCACCCGACCCAACCAAGGGGCTGCCGCGCCGGTAACCAGCGATAGGCCATTGGCCAATTATTGGCAACATTATAAGGATTTTGTTTATTTCGACACATTTCGCAATTGGTAGTAGGGTGTGGGGCGTGACTACAGCAGCCCCCAATGGACGAAAATTACTCCGAGTAGAAGTTCGAAATTCTGAAAACCCCATTGAAAATAAGCCACAGTGGATCCGCACCACGGTCAAAACCGGCCCGGAATATCAGGACATTAAAAAACGAGTGTCGGGTTCGAGCCTGCACACCGTGTGCCAAGAGGCGGGGTGCCCCAATATTCACGAGTGTTGGGAATCCCGGGAGGCCACGTTTTTAATTGGTGGGGCGAATTGTTCCCGCCGGTGCGATTTCTGCCAGATTAATTCGGCAAAGCCGGAACCGTTAGACCGGGATGAGCCGCGCCGGGTGGCGAGAGTCGGTCAAGGAAATGGGCCTGAATTATTCCACGATTACCGGCGTGACCCGGGATGATTTAGACGATGAAGGGCGCATGGCTCTATGCCGAGGTGGTGCGGCAGATTCATGCACTCAATCCGAATACTGGCGTGGAGAACCTCACCCCGGATTTTTCGGGCAAGCCGGATTTATTGCATGAGGTGTTTGAGGCACGCCCGGAGGTGTTTGCCCATAATCTAGAGACGGTGCCGCGGATTTTTAAGCGAATCCGGCCGGCATTCCGGTATGACCGTTCCCTGGATGTGATCCGGCAGGCTAGGGATTTTGGTCTTATTACTAAGTCGAATCTGATTTTGGGCATGGGCGAAACCCCGGAGGAGATTCGGGATGCGCTCATAGATTTGCATTCGGCCGGGTGCGACATTTTGACGATTACCCAGTATTTGCGGCCTGGCCCGCGGTTCCACCCGATTGACCGGTGGGTGAAGCCGGAGGAGTTTATTGAGCATCGGGACTTCGCATTGGAGTTAGGGTTCGGCGCGGTAATGTCGGGCCCATTGGTGCGGTCGTCGTATCGGGCGGGCAAGTTGTATGCGCAGGCAATGGAGGCCCGGGGGTTGCCGCTGCCGGAGAATTTGCGGCATTTGGCGAAAAATGCGCACGTGTCGACGGCGCAGGAGGCTTCCACGCTACTGGATCGCTATGGTGCGTCCCAGGACACGCCGGTGTCAACGTCGCGGTAGGTTTTTCCGCGTGTGAGCCGGGCCGACCCCGCTGGGTGTGTCGGCGTGAACCAGTCAGTGTGGTGCTGGCTGGTTTTTCGTGCCGTCTGTGGTCAGAGCTTGGGGGCTTGGAGCAGCCGGCCCCGGCTTGTTCGATTTGCGTTTTGCTGTTGTCGGACCTGCCGCATCGGTTGGGCGAGTGGCGGATGTTTGGCATGGCCGCCCCAGTGGCGCGCAGGTTTGCTGCATTATTCTGACCTAGGGTTTTTCATAGGCTATTGTATTGACCATGGCTGAGGATAAAAACGCGAAGAAGGAAGAGCGCGCGGCGAAGCGGGCGCGGCGGAAAGAAAATTGGGTGCAATTGTGGCAGGCGTTCCAAATGCAGCGGAAGCAGGACTCCAAGCTTGTGCCGCTCATGCTGTTGGCCATTATTGGCACAGGGGTGCTATTTTTCCTGATTGGGTTGCTGTGGAGGGGCCAGTGGTTCATGTTGGTCACCGGCCTGCTTTTAGGTGTTGCGATAGCGTTGTGGATTTTCAGCCGTCGGTTGCAGAATAATGTGTATAACCAGGCGGCCGGCCAGCCGGGTGCCGCGGGCTGGGCACTGGAGAACATGCGGGAAGGGGTCGGCATGGCCTGGCGCACCAAGTCGGCCGTGGCCTATAACACGCAGATGGATATTGTGCACCGGGTGATTGGTGTGGGCGGCATTGTGCTGGTTGGTGAGGGTGAGCCGCACCGGCTGCGCCCGCTCTTCCAGCAGCAGCAGAAGCGGTTGCGTAGGTTGGCGCCCGGGGTACCGATCAACACGATGATTGTGGGCGATGGCGAGGACCAGGTGCCGTTGCGGAAGTTGCAGAGCCGGTTGATGAGGATGGAGCGCAAGTACAAAAAGGAGGACGTGCACGAGATCGCGGCCCGCATTGAGGCCATGGATGCGGCGGACCAGAACCGTCAGGGGCCTGCCCGCGGCCCCGCTGCCCAAGGGGGCGCAGGCAAAGATGTCGGGCATGAACCGGCGGGCGCGTCGGCACGCGGAACGGCAGAACAAGAGCAAGTAAGCTTGCCGACACCCTCCCGGGGGAACCGCCTACAAGCACCGATCACCCGAGGATGACCGCGGTGCCGGTGGCGCGGTCGTGCATGCCGCGCCCGTCGGTGTCGACCATGGCGGCGGGGAGCACAAAAATGGTGAGCAGGGTGCGAGCTGCGGCCCGGGCGAGGCCAACCCGCTGGTCACGCTGGTCGACGCGGGCCACCCCCATGCCGAGTATCGCCTGGCCGGGGTGCGGGCGAACAGGGTAACGCTGATAATGCCGAGGATCACAAACAATATAAGGGTGAGGGTGGCGGTGTCACCAAGGTAGGTGGTGAACATGTGGAGGAATCCGGCGATGATCCAGCAGATTACCCAGTCTATGGCCACTCCCCCGGCGCGGCGGGCGACAGATGCGAGGGCGCCGGGTCCGGTTTGGGGAAGGCCGAGTTTTTCGCCGGGCCATTTGGCGGGCGTATCGTCGTCATAGGGGGCGGGGATTGTTGGGCCGTCAAGCCAGGTGCGGCCAGTGCTGCGGTCACGTTTTGCCATGGTTAATAATGTAGCTGCTTTGGGGATTATTCTTTAACTGGCGGCGATAAGGCCAAATATTTTATTGGTCGCACTATAGAAAATAGGTTACCATGGGGTGGTACTGCCAGATTTTTTTGAGGAGTAATCGTGGCCTTTCACTCCGCCGATGAGGCGCTGAAGTTTATTCAAGACGAGAATGTCGAGTTCATTGACATTCGATTCACTGATGTGCCCGGCACGGAACAGCATTTCACTATCCCGGCCCATATTCTTGATGCAGACGCTTTGACCGATGGTTTAGCTTTTGATGGTTCGTCTATTCGCGGGTTTACCAGCATTGACGAGTCGGACATGAATCTGATTGCGGATTTAGCGACGGCGCAGGTGGATCCGTTCCGGACGGCGAAAACGTTGAATATTAAGTTTTTTGTGGTGGATCCGTTTACGCAGGAGCCGTTTAGCCGGGATCCGCGGACGGTGGCGCTCAAGGCTGAGGAGTATTTGGCGTCGACGGGTATTGCGGACACGTGTTTCTTTGGTGCGGAGGCCGAGTTTTACCTGTTTGATTCGGTGCGGTATTCCACGGATGCGCATGCTGGATTCTATGAGGTGGATTCGGTTGAGGGCTGGTGGAATCGGGGGAAGAAGCACGAGCTCAATGGGGAGCCGAATCTAGGCTATAAGACCCGGATGAAGGGTGGGTATTTCCCGTTGCCGCCGTACGATAAGGCGGAAGATGTGCGGGATAATATGGTCCAGGTGTTATTGGAGTGCGGGTTTGATTTAGAGCGGTTCCACCATGAGGTTGGTGGGGGCCAGCAGGAGATCAACTATAAGTTCAATACGCTGCTGCATGCTGCGGATGATTTGCAGACGTTTAAATACATTATTAAGAATGTGGCGTTCCGGCATGGGAAGACGGCAACGTTTATGCCGAAGCCGCTGGCTGGTGATAATGGTTCGGGCATGCATGCGCACCAGTCGTTGTGGAAGGACGGTAAGCCGTTGTTCCATGACGAGTCGGGCTATGCGGGGCTGTCGGATATCGCCCGTTATTATATTGGTGGCATTTTGCACCATGCGGCGGCGGTGTTGGCGTTTACGAATCCGACGTTGAATTCGTATCACCGGTTGGTGCCGGGGTTTGAGGCGCCGATTAATTTGGTGTATTCGCAGCGGAACCGGTCGGCTGCGGTACGGATTCCGATCACGGGTTCGAATCCGAAGGCGAAGCGGATTGAGTTCCGGGCGCCGGACCCGTCGGGGAACCCGTATTTCGGGTTTGCTGCGATGATGTTGGCTGGTTTGGACGGTATTAAGAACCGGATTGAGCCGCACGCACCGGTGGATAAGGATTTGTATGAGTTGCCACCGGAGGAGGCTGCGTCGATTCCGCAGGCCCCGGGTTCATTGGAGGAGTCACTTACAGCATTGGCGGATAATCATGACTTCTTGACTGATAATGGGGTGTTTACCGAGGATCTGATCGATACGTATATCAAGTTGAAGTACGATCATGAGATTGATCCGGTGCGGTTGCGCCCCACGCCGCAGGAGTTCGAACTGTATTTCGACTGCTAGTTTGCTTGTTGACGCGGTGACCAACGGTGGCAAACCTGCCGTCGTTGGTTTTTCGTGCTTTTCCGACGACTGATCGGATAGGCGTACCCATACGTTGGGGTGGCGGGATGCGGCGTATCGTTTGGGCATGGTAGGTGATCGAAGTTATGTCACCACGATAGCCACGTGGGTTTTTGTGCTGGGTTATGCGTCGAGACCACTGCTGGGGTCGGTTCTCCCAAGCGTGGTCATGCCCGGCGTGTATGTTGTGGTGGTTATTGCCGCCTTGGTGGCCTACCGCCGGGTGCTGGCCGATGCCGCCCGTCGGTCGTGGCAACATAAGACCCGATCGCTCGCCATGGTGGTTGGTGGCTACCTGGGAATCCTGGCCCTGACCGTGGTGGTCGGGTATCTCACCCAATATCCTTTTCGACTATTTCGGTGTTGCTCCCGCCGAACCGCAAAACACCGGCGAGCTGTCTCAGCCCCGGGCAAGCCTGGTTCAGTTGATTCTACCCATGATGTATATCGGGATTGTGGCGCCGATGATAGAGGAGTTGTTTTTCCGACAGTTCCTCATTGGTTCCCTTGGGAAGCATGCCCCCACTGGATGTCGCTGGTGGTGTCGAGCGTGCTGTTTGGTATGTTCCACGTATATTCACTGGTAGCATCCGAGTGGATTAGCGCCGTAAGTTTCGCCGCCGCCGGCCTGGGGCTTGGCCTGGTCTATGTGTTGTCCGGCCGTAATGTTGTGTTGTCGAGCCTGCTGCATATTGCCAATAACCTGCCCATAGTCATTATGACCCTGCTTGTCTAGTGTGGAGTCTATTCAACACTAGACTGACCCCATAACAGCACAGTGGGAAAGGAGTTTGAGCAATGGCAAATGTTTATGACGTGGGTCAATACATCACGGAGTTGGTTCCAACCGTGGACAAAATGAGACTCTATAAACTCTGCTATTTTTCCCAAGGGTGGAAGCTTGCTTGGACCGGTTGCCCGTTGTTCCAGGAACCGTTGCAGGCATGGGCGAACGGCCCCATCCCTGTTGCTCTGGACGATCGAAGCAAGCCAGGCGGCGATTCCACAAACTTGACGACTACCGAGCTACGCACCGTAGAAAGTGTGGTCGATTGCTACAGGAATAAAGATTTTGCCGAGCTGTCTCAATTCAGCCGAGGGAAAGCATGGAAAGAGGCACGGCGGAACCTGCCCGATAACGCGCACTCTCAGGAAGTATTGAGCGTGACAACAATGCGGGAGGAATTTACCAACCTGCTTCATTCCACACCGAATGTTCCTTCTTGCCCACCAGGAGCTCTCATTCCCGAGAGTTATTCTCTCGAAACAGCATTAGCTGCCATAGCCAAAATAGAAAAGACGTGGGGTGACACATTGGCATTGCTCGCTACGCGTTAGCAGTTATCCTCAATATATTCTAAGAAACCAGCCCGACGAGAAAGCTACTGTAAGCGCTCTCATCAAAGCGGCATGCAAGCTAAAAAGATGAGTTTCTGTTCGTTCAAGACTGCAAGAGTAGACAGTAACTAATCAGAATGCACGCGATCATCGTACTCACATCAGTAATTCGCAAGAATCAGAATAACGGTCTCCTTATTGACACAAGAAGTTTAGAGAGATTTGATCGATCATCATAACCATGGATAGATCACTTTCCCAGCAGCTGAATGGGCCTCAGCTAAAAACTGCTTTAATCGTTTGAATTATCGTCAGCAACAAAGTCAAGCAACCAATAATCAGGTTCCAGTCTATATTTTTCTTTTGCAATTCAGACAATATGCGTCTCTGTACATCAATAGACACTTGACACATTTGAAGCAGATCTTCAATTTCTGGCAAAGAGTGCTGTTCCAAGCATCCATCGTCATCATCGCCTATCGAAATCTCTTCAGGAACGCTTATTTCTTCCAAATTAGATTCTTCGTGATACTCATCCTGAGAGGCAATCGAACCATCATCAACTGACAGCTCCTCAATCTTAACTATAAATCCCTAGTGATAATTTTATTAGTCTGATGTATTTTATCTAATTTTTCTATTAATTTTGATATATCAGAAAGGCTATTACTTGCAGGTAGATTACTTAGTTGCTCCGTCAATAACCTTAGTTGATACACAATAATGTCACTGGACTCCATTGCCAATTTCATTGATTCGGGTACCCGTTCCGCTATTTTTCACAATTGCGGAAAAAAATATTTCAGCAAATTCCGATGGACTATTCCAATATTATTGAGCATCCTCATAACAGTTTTGGGTTCCGTGAAAGTGTTATTTAAAGCTTCCACTACAGCCGAAATATCCCCCCACAGACCCGACTGTATAACCTCAGACTTCTAATTTCATTCCTCGACAAAGCATTTTCAAATAAATTAGGTTGATCAATCCAATAATTATCCATATAGAAATATTACCAAATAGCCATATGTAAAACAAAAAGATTTATTCAAAGGTATCTAGGGAAATATTACACTGGCAAACAGTAAATTACTGAAAAACAATCATCGAAGCTTTCTGGTAAACATTCTATTTAAAGTGATTGATAGCTACCCCAGCCACATGATCACCACTACGACCCCGAGAATAAGGCTGGCTGCCGCATAGTATCGGACGGTTCGCCGGGCCGCCTGTTCCCGCCGCTGGGCTTGCAGCCTGCGGGTTTCGCTTTCCTTGAGCGCCAGCGCATGGTCTGCGTCCGCGGCACGGATGACGCGGGCCAACACGTCGATAGTGGCCGAATGCTGGGACATGAGCCGGCTCATTTCTGAGCGGTCACGCGGGGTGCGCAGGCTACGAATGTCGGCACGCAGCTGGCCAACCAGATCCAGGGCTGATGTGTCGGGAGCCGTGGCCGGAGCCGCCACCTGCCGGCCGGGTGGGCGCACGGGCACCTGATCCCGGAGGCGAAACCGACCCACGGTGGTGGCAACCCTGGTAAGTAGCGCGGTGACCTGGCGGTGCGCCGTCGTAAAGCGTTGCGGGTCAAGGACTCGGAGGGGGTGCTGCGGGTCGGAGTGCGCGGCAATGATATCCCCAACCGTCGCACGCCAATACACATCATCTATCGTTTCGAACAGGTTATCGTCTAGCGGGTTTTCCGCAGCGGATTCCGTCACACCTACCATGATTTCACTATATCCACGGCGACACCTGTGGGTAGCTCATGGTCTAGCCCTGGTTATTTGGTTACCCTGGTATCAGTATGAGTGCTACGTCCCATCACCGTAATTCCCGTGATTCGTCATCCAGGTCGAATGTTGGCCCCGCCGTTAGACAACAGGGTCCGCCCGCCGTCAAGGCGCTTATTGCGCTGCTCTCTGCCATCATGCTGGTGGTGGCCGGGGTGGGGTACTTCCTCATACCAAAAATAGATTCGCCATCAATACCGATTACCGCCGGCTCCCCCGACGGCGCCATGGATGTTTTGCTCGTGGGCAATGATTCTCGCACGGATGCGCAGGGCAACCCGCTCACCCCGGAGGAAATAGCAATGCTCCACGCTGGTGACGAGGAGGCGAGACAACACGGACACTATCATGGTGATCCGCATCCCCAACGACGGGTCGTCGGCAACCGCGATCTCTATCCCCCGCGACACCTATATTCACGACGATGACCTTGGGAACACCAAAATCAATGGCGTATACTCCGGCCACAAGGCTATCGAAAAGGAGCGGCTCCTCGCCGAGGGGGAGAAAGAGGGCCCCAGCCTGGAACGCAAGGCCAAGGCCGCGGGCCAGCGCGGGCTCATCAACGCCATCTCCGACTTGACCGGCATTAGCGTGGACCACTACGCGGAGGTCGGCCTGGTGGGGTTCGTGCTGCTTACCGACGCCGTGGGCGGGGTCGAGGTGTGCCTCAATGCCGCGGTCAACGACGAGTTTTCGGGGGCGAATTTCCCCGCCGGCAGGCGAGTCCTCAACGGGGCGCAGGGGTTGGCGTTCGTGCGGCAACGGCACGGTTTGCCGCGCGGCGACCTGGACCGCATCGTTCGGCAGCAGGCCTACATGGCCTCCCTGGTATCGAAGATACTTTCGACCAACATGTTGCAGGGCGGTACGCTGCTGAAGCTCCAGGACGCCGCCAAGCGGTCGCTCACCCTCGACAGCAGTTGGGACCTCTCCCAACTAGCGGTACAAATGTCCAACCTGACCGGCGGCAATGTGAAATTCAATACCATCCCCGTGACCTCTATCGACGGCACTGGTGACAATGGTGAATCCGTGGTGACGGTGGATCCCCGCCAGGTGCATAAATTCTTCGACCAACTCCTGGGCGGCAACGAGAACCTGGGCAGCTCCACCGCGGCCACCACCACGTCGGCGCAGCCCGCGGCAACCTCGACGGTGACGGTGCTCAACGCCTCGGGGACCACCGGGCTGGCCACCACCGTGGCGAGCGTGCTCAAGAGCGCCGGCTATACGGTCGGCGAGACCGGCAACGCCGAGGTGGGCACCTACAGCCAGTCGCAAGTTTTGGCGCCGCAGGAAACCAACGAAGATGCGGCAGCGATCGCCCAAGAACTGGGTGGGCTCCCAGTTGTTGCCGACGCCACGCTCACCAACGGCACCATCACTGTCGTTCTCGCCGCGGACTATGCCGGACCCACCGGCGCCGACGACGGTAGCGGCTCCGGGGCGGGTGTGGTCGGCCAGGAGGGCACCGCCATGGATGAAGACAGCACCTCCCCACCATTGATGCCGGCGGCAACGGGACCGCGCTGCATCAACTAGAGACCAACTAGAGCACCATGGCTGCCACCCACCCGGACACGATCAGCGGCAGGTTATAGTGCAGGAAGGTGGGAATCACCGAGTCACGGATATGGTCGTGTTGGCCGTCGGCATTCAACCCGGCGGTGGGCCCTAGGGTGGAGTCCGATGCGGGCGACCCGGCGTCGCCAAGCGCACCGGCGGCACCCACAATGGCAACCGTGGCGGCGGGGCTGAAGCCCAAGGCCAGGCACAGGGGCACATAGATCGTGGCGATGATCGGCAGCGTCGAAAACGACGACCCGATACCCATCGTCACAACCAAACCCACGATGAGCATCGCCAACGCGCCCATCGCCTTATTGCTGCCGAACAGCGCCGCGGAGGCGTCGACAAGCGTCTCTACCTGGCCGGTGGCGGTCATGACGGCGGCGAAGCCTTGGGCGGTAATCATGATGAACCCAATGAGCGCCATCATTTTCATGCCGGAAGTAAACACATCATCCGCTTCCTTCCAGTTCACGGCGCCGGTCACCAGGAACACCGCCAGGCCGGTGAGCGCGCCAATGAGCAGGGAGTCCGCATCCGAATCCGCCAGCTGCATCACCACCTGCACGATAAACGTGGCCAGGATCGCAATGATCGCCACAATGACCTTGTAGCGCGTGACCTCCTCCACCAGTGGGCGGCCTCCATGGGGCCGGTTTCGTAGTCGCGGGGCTTGCGGTAGGAGAACCCCACGGCGATAATCAACCCCGCGATCATGCCTAACGCCGGAATCGACATGACCTGCATAATATTAATTCCGGTGGTGTCCAGGCCGGCCTTGCGAATATTGCCAAGAGGATTTCATTGAGGAAGATCGACCCGAAACCCACCGGGATCCACATGTAGGTGGTGACCAAGCCGAAAGTGAGCACACAGGCAATCAGGCGCCGGTCGATACGGAGTTTATTCATCACCCCGAGCAGCGGCGGAATAATCAGCGGAATGAAGGCAATATGGACGGGAATCAGGTTTTGGCTCATAATGGCCATCGACAACACGCCCGCCACCATCAGCCATTTTGTTACCAGGACCGCGCGACGATTCGCGGATTCCTCGGTGTTGCCAATCTTGGACATGATCCATCTGGCCAACAGCGTGGGCAGGCCGGAACTGGCGACCGCCATGGCAAACGCACCCCAACAGCGCATAACTCAGGGCAATTTTCGCCCCACCGGCCAGGCCATCCTGGAACGCCACCATGGTGGGCCCGAGGCCAATACCGCTGATGAGACCACCAACCAGCGCCCCAATAAACAGAGAAATAACGACATGCACCCTAGCGACGGACAAAATGAGCATCACGAGGACGGCAATGAGGACAGCATTCATACCGCATAATATTAACGGAAACTGTTAGTGCCACACCAGTTGGGCGCCAGAGTGACCTGCGCCAAATGTAATAATCAGTGCGACCACCGCCATAATGACCGCCGCGATCTGCGTCACCACGGTCTCCCTGTACCACAGTGCTATGGCCACAGCCGCCAGGAAAATACTCGCCACCACCAGCGCGTTCCCCACATCATGTGGGGTGCGACATCACCCGGATTCTGCGGACTGCGACCAATATCTTTCAGTAAGTCCGCCCCCGTGGTTTTGGACCAGGCGGCCCCAATGACCCCTAACACACCGCCACCTACCAGCCAAGACCGGACCTTCGCACCAATGCTGGGCACCAACACCCAGGCCAATAATCCCAAGGCGGTGAGCGGAATAATGACGACGGGAAGATGCACCGCCAGGGATGTAAGGGCATGTCATTAAATGTAACAGCGAACCAACCGGCGACAAATCACAACCGCGGTTGCCGCCTCACCGCCGGTTCTAGCATGCCGGAATCGCATCGAGCACGTAGCGCGGCACCAGCACGGTGTCGGGCACGCCCTGCCAGAACTGTTCCGTCTTGGTGCACCGGGTGCGCGCCTTCAACTCTGCGCCGCTGGCCACCGGAATAGTGACGCCGCCGATCTGAATCTGCTGCGCCCCGGCCACCAGGCCATCCGTGTGCACGGCACGGCGCACATCGTCGGTGTGTACCTGCGCCGAACCGAACGTGTGGGCGGCCACCACAAACCCCGGGCCGAAGCTCACGGTGGCGTGCACATCGCGCTTATCCGACCACCCAAACTTGGTGCCCTCAATGCCGGGCAGGGGTGGCGGTACCAAAATTCTGGGGATAGCCGTCGGCGGCAACGGCGGCTGGGTTCCGCATACCGTCGATCAGCGGCCGGGCTGCCGAGTCGGTGCGAACGGCTCGCACAAATGCCGCCATGTCGTGAACACTGGTGGTGGTATCACCCCACCTGCCCCGATAGTTGGTTTCGGCGAGCCGGAACCGGCCAATGGTGTCGGGGATGGCCTGGCGATATTTCCGATCCAGGTTCGCGGCAATCCCATCGTGGGAGCTGCGGATCATCTCATACACCAGGGCTTTATCCTCAGGGGCGCCATGTTGCAGCACCCAATGCCCCAAATACAGCTTGACGATGGACAGTGAGGCGCGGGATTCGTGGGCGCCGGGGGTTTCGATCACTTCCCCGTTGTCTTTCATCATGATGATTTGGGTGCGCGCGGGTGCGGCGGCAACGTCAACGGTGGCCGCGGTCGCGGGAATCATGCTCGTAGCCAACACGATAAGGCCGGACATGGCGGCGGCCACGGTTCTACTGACGCGGGTAATGCAGGGTAGTGTGGGCGGTGCCGGCACTTCTAGGGGCCGCCGGAACCGGTGGCTCTGCCAAATCGCTGGATGATGCAGGAAGGTCGTCTCATACAAGAAAACCCTACAACTGATTTGCACAGTTGTCTGCACCTGTGAGGAATTACTTTTCCCAGTTCAACCCTATTAGCGGGTAATTTTCGGGTTTATCGTGTGCGATCCCGCTTCACATACCCCATTCGAGGGCGAAATCCCTCAGGTCGCCGCAGCTGTGCTACAGCATCGCCGACGATGAGCCGGAACCTAGGATTCATGGGTGGCATGTGCATGATGGAGAACCAGGCGGCCTCGGTGTTTTCGTCGTCACTGATGATGGGTTCGTCACTGTCGCCGACCACGCTGCATCGCACCGCGGTGTCCATATAGCGGGTGACGTCCCCATTTGGGTAGGTGACCGGCCCAACCGCGCCGACGCCCAGCAGCGCCTCCACCTGAATATTCAGGCCAACCTCTTCCTTGGCCTCCCGGACGGCGGTCTGGTGCGGCTCCTCCCCCGGGTCGGCAATGCCGGTGACCGGAGTCCATTGGCCATTGTCGGCGCGTTTGACCAGCAGTACTTCCGGCACGGCGGTGATGGGGGCGCCTTCGGGCACATCACGGATGATGACGGCGGTCACGCCCGGCAGCCACAGTTCGTCGGTGCCGATTTTCTCCCGCAACGACCGCACAAAATCGGGGATGGGCATTACTCCCCTTCCGATTTCGGCTGGGCTTCCGCTTCGGCGGCTTTCTTGGCGGCTAATTGTTCTGCCAGCTGTTTCGCCATTTTTTCGGGGTCGAAATCGTTGAAATATTCGGCGGGAGCGGTGCGTTCTTGAGCCATAATGGCTGTCCTTTCTGGTTATGCTTGTCGACGCCTAAAGTTTAGTCGTTTGCCGCAATGAAATCTTTCACCACATCCACATCGTTGGGCAAGTCCGTGACGTGCCGTTCGGCCTGCATGATGGTGGTGAACCGATCGGGCAGGTCCGGTTCCCGGCCGGTGGCCTCTTTGATGGTGTGGGCGAATTTTACGGGCAGGGCGGTCTCTAGGCAGACGATGGGGGTGTCGACCTCATTCCGCAGGCCGCGGGCCACTTTCACGCCGTCGGCGGTGTGGGGGTCGATCATGATTCCCAACCGCTCGTAGCAGTCCCGAATGGTGGCCACCCGGTCGGCGTGGGTGGAGGACCCGGAGAGGAAACCGTACTGGGTGCCAACCTTCAAGAATGCGGGATCATCCGCGAGGGTGAACCCGCCCTGAGGAACTTGGGTGCCAAACAGGTCGGCGACCCGGGCGGCGTCTCGACCCAGAAGATCGTAGATAAAACGTTCGAAATTGGATGCGCGGGAAATATCCATTGATGGCGAAGAGGTTTCGAACGTATCGGCGGAGGATCGTACCCGATACACACCGGTGCGGAAGAATTCATCCAACACATCATTCTCGTTGGTGGCCACGATGAGCCTGTCGATCGGCACCCCCATTTGCTTGGCAATGTGGCCGGCGCAAATGTCCCCAAAGTTGCCGGTGGGCACGCTGAATGATACTTTTTGCTCGTTAGACGTGGCAACATGCAGGTAGCAGGAAATGTAATACACCACCTGAGCGACGAGCCGGGCCCAGTTAATGGAGTTCACGGCACCGATGCGGTGGGCGCGTTTGAAGTCGGCATCGGCAGACACAGCCTTGACCACATCCTGGCAATCATCGAACACTCCTTCGAGGGCAATGTTAAAGATGTTGGGATCGTCGAGACCGAACATTTGTGCCTGCTGGAATGGGGTCATGCGGCCAGCCGGAGTGAGCATGAATACTTTAATGCCGTCCCGCCCGCTCATGGCGTATTCGGCAGCAGACCCGGTGTCGCCCGAAGTTGCCCCCACAATGGTGAGGGTTTCGCCCCGCCGGCGCAGCTCGTATTCAAAGAATTCCCCGAGCAATTGCATGGCAATGTCTTTAAAAGCTGCGGTGGGCCCCTCGGAAAGATGACCAATGTACATGCCATCTTCCAGCTTGGTCACCGGCACGATTTCGGCGTGCGCAAACTTCGGGAAGGTGTAGGCACGGTAGGCGATGTCCGTAAGATCATCGGCGGGAATGTCATCGATAAATAATTGCAGGACTTCGGCGGCGAGGGCGGGATACCCCTGCGTGTTGAGCAGTTTCCGCCACCTGTCGAGCATATCGCTGGTGACCTGCGGATATTCGGCGGGCAGGTAGAGGCCACCGTCGGGGGCGAGCCCGCCGAGAAGGATGTCGCTGAACGGGATTTCGGTGCGGGATTCATCGCGGGTGGAGATATAACGCATGGAATCTACCATAGCGTTTCCCACCCGCATTACACTTATCGACGGGTTATCCTACCGGCCGCGACGATACTTCAGGGCCTCGATCAGGGAATCCAGGGCAGCATCCCCGAACTTCATAAAATCAAGGTTGCCGGTGCCCGGGAAGGCATCGGGATAGACGGTTTGACGTGGGGTTGCGGTGGCCCGGCGGGCATCGCTCACCTGGCCACCGGTAGGCTCTACCGTGGCAACCAATTGTGTACCATCCAGCGTCAGCGTGTCATGATCTTTCATGCCTGCGGTTTTCAGGGATTCGACAAAAGTGGCAAGCTCGTCAAAGGTAGCACCTTCGAGATCGAGGGAGAATTTTAGGGCCATGGGAAATTCCTTCCGTTTATCTTGTGAGTATTAATACCTAGCCTAGGGCGGTGATGGCGAGATAGCATCGGGGTATCCCCTGGTTTTTGCCCTGAGTTCTTTCTTAACCTAAGGAGTCATCATGAAAAAGAAAATTCCAATTATGTGCATGGCATTTCTGCTTGCTGTCTCATTAGCCCCCGCCCAGCCGGTGGGGGCGGCAGAAGCACCGTCGCAAGGCGCAACGCGCAAATGCGTCCTCATGTCTGGCCCAGAAGCACTGGCATCGGCAATTCACCAGGTACCCGCACCTGGCAAGAATTACCGTTGGGACCCCGCCAAGGCGGATTTCACAGGGTATAACCCGTGCCGGCCATTCTCGTGGATTGTGCTGCGAGTCGCCGGCGCAACAGGTAGCTCTCCCCAACAGATCATGTTTTTCCACTACGGGCAATTCGTGGGTCGGGCAACGAAACAAGCGTTTGGGTTCTCCCCCACCATCAACCGGATAGCCCCAAACCAGATCAAAGTCACGTTCACGTGGGCACAAAACAATGAGCCTAACGCGAAGGCGTCAGGCAAGGCAGAGTCCGTGTACACCTTAACGGGCGCAGGCATGAAGGTGCGCCACTCGGGTCAGTTACCCCCAGGCGTTGAACCGGTGAACGAGGAATAACTCGAAAAACAGGAGCAGCAGGCTGCAATCCTGGCGGACTATTCCAGTACCTATGATCCGCCGAGTTCTGTGAGTCTCATCAGTTCTGCCGCACTCCACAAGAACATCACTTATCTGCCATTCTGGTTGCGTGATGAAAAGGCCCAGCGAAAAGTTTCATTTATCTACGGGGACAGATAACGAAAAGATTATGGATTGGCTGGCCAACAAGAAACCATTCAAAGCCAGTTTTGATCAGCAACTCATTCCTTGCAACGAAAAGATCTTCCAAAGATATTATTGAGTTCGCCGCTCCCGACGAAAAAAGCATGAGGGTAGGAAGCTTACCTATTCAGCTTATCCCCAATACCAACAGCATTCTGCGCGATTTCCGCAGCATGATCCGCATCTGGATGAGCCAAAAGCGCCGAGAGAAACTCAATGGCTTCCCGGTCTTCCACAGCCCGTTTACGATTCCAGAAATCAACAAACAGCTTGACTGAAATATCTATCGCATGCGGCAAAACACACCGAAGGTTATTCAGTCGCTAGGAAAACTCATCTACACTAACAGATGGAAAATCAGAAAGAACATGCCATCTAGCTTGCAGAGACTAGTCATGTTAGGGATGCTGAATAAGCTTCAAAGATGGAGTTACCTATTATGGGGTTACTTGCATTTCAAATTTCTTACGAGACATCCACACTGCCATCATGATAGACCAGCCAAATAACGCCACTTCCGACACCACCGTCAACAGCACCGAAACTTCGTCTGCATAGTATGTACCGATGACCTTTAGTAGTGCAGCACACACGCTCGCTAGTATGATCACCCGAGATTTTGTAATAATTGCTACCGCAATAACACATGCAGCAAGTGCCAATGCCATCCAATGCAGTCCCGCAAACAGTTGACTCGCCGATAGTACGCTTGTTTCTGAGGTAATTGGTAATCCATTTACTGGATAAACGAGTCGGCCAAGCGACATCATCGCGTAAAATGCGCCAATTGCTACAACAACACCCAGGGCAAGCACAACACTCATGACCAATAGGGTGTCGCTCCTGTGCTTACCGTACAGCACTACAATGATCACTAACAACATTAACGCTCCACATGCCAACATTTCATCTGCCATCTGCAAAGCAGTCTGATGTTGTTGTATCCACGCCACCACGCCTGAAACGTCTCTTGAAGGCATCGGCAGTGACATTGCAATACTGACGCAGGCCATGGCAAGCAAACCAAAACCCATCAACCACACAATGCTACCAACATACGAAATACGCTGACTACTTTGCTTCACCGCCATCTCACTCCTTTGCCATATACTTCTTCAACGTCACAGTATCGCCCACCCGCGCTTCACGCGTGATTTTCAGGTTAGTGACGATGCAACCAATCTCCCCCGTATCAAGTGATAGGTCGGGAATCATACCAGGAGACTTATTCATAGGATGTTTAAAGGGAATGTGTTGCTAAGTAAGGTGGCGGCTTGCTCTTGAGAGAATCTTTGGTGTCTAAGCCAGCTCGACCAAGAACAAACCGCCGCCATGAATAGTAGCATGAGGATCCCTCACAATAAGGTTGTGTACCTGTACGAGACCATTCACGCTTCCGGGCCCCCTTGATGGTGTTCGGGGCGAGGCCGCAGGGACTGTATCTGTGTGTGCACCTGCCCCTGACGTACCTGAGGCACAGCCTGCCCCAAGAGCTACTCGCCGACCTCCCAGACGGAGTCTCACCACCTAGGCATATTGGCGATAAGGGGTACATCGGGCTGAGAATGATCACCCCAAGAAGAAAATCACCACGACTGCCACTTCACCCCAACGACAGGGCCTACAACAAGACCATCAACCAGGTCCGCTACAAGATCGAGCAAGTCATCGCCAACATCAAGACCTGGAGAGTAGTCCTACACACCAGCTACAGAAAAGACCACTAGACACCTTCCTAACAACCATCACAGCCATTCTCGGACTCATATTCACCTACACCCCATGAATAAGCCTCCTTCTTCTGCTCAAACATTTGCGATTCCAAAATTTAACAATCGTCTGGGCTGCACAATCAGGGGGCTGCTGGAAGATACGCCAATGCACAAGTGTAGTTTTCGCATAAAGCCAACACATCTCCCATGGACGTATATTCTGATGTCAGTATCGAAATAACGTATTGAATAAAATCAGAGAACTCCTGGGCATGGTGCTTTTTCCACTCATTACATTCAGATGTTTCCCAATCATAGAAATCAAAACGTTAGAATAATTCCAACAGCTTATCATCGTCACCTGCGCGGTAGTGGTTGATAGCCTCGATCATGTCCGCTCCGGTTAACATGATTTTTGTGTCCTTAGTTTTCATCAATATCTAGCCGAGTGGCAAGACTACTGGCAGTTATTTGAATGGTCTCCCTCACATGCTTTCCTGGGGATGAGCCAAAAGCGCCGAGAGAAACTCAATGGCTTCCCGGTCTTCCGCAGCCCGTTTACGATTCCAGAAATCAACAAGCAGTTTGACGGAAATGTCTATCGCATGCGGCAAATACGTTAACTCTAGTAAGTAATTGTCGCACAGAGCAAGCACCACATCCATCGGCGTTGCTGGCGGAAGCAACGGAATAATGCGTTGGACAAACGCGGAACATTCCTCGGCGTTTTCCTCACCCCACTCGTAAATACTGCTAAACCAATCTTTTAATGTAATGAGATGGTGGAATGCTTCAAGGAGCTTGGCATCGTCACCCACACGGAAACACTCTTTAACTTCTGTGATGTCTGGAAGTTTTACTGGTTTTTTCCTGCTGCAAAAGGCTTGCATGAGATAGTCTGTGTCGTTGAGCTTATCGACGACGGCAAGAACATCCTGGCGCGATTTCTGTGACATGCTGATGACCATCAGGAGTTTTTATTAGAAGCGCTAAATATCCCGCAATATCCTCTTCCGTTGCTTGTTTACGGTTCCAAAACTCAACAACCGTCTGCACCGCAAGAATGGAAGCCGTGGGAAGATCCGCCAGTGACTGAGCATAATTCTCGCATAAGGTCAACACATCTAATATTGATGTGGATTCTGGCGGCAATATTGAAATCACATGCTGGAGGAAATCGGAAAACTCCTGGGCGTGACACGCTTTCCACTCATTGCATTCTGTCGCCCAATTATAGGGTTCAAAACGCTGGAATGCATCCAGCAGTTTAGCGTCGTCACCTGCGCGATAATAACCCATCGCTCAATCATGCCTGCTTCGGTCAGCATGATTTCGCATCCTTAGCTTTATCAATGCCCAGCTGGTCAGCAAGCCCCACCGCATTGCGTGCGGTTTCGGCAACGTAATCCCCGTCGGGGTGGGTCAGCATAACCGAGAGGAAACTAACCGCATCGTCGTCTTCTTCCGCACGTTTACGATTCCAGAAATCGACAAATACTTTTGCGGCAATATCAATCGACTGCGGTACCTGCGCAAGGCCAAGCATATAGTTTCGGCATAACTCCCCCACCACATCCACGGGAGTGGAAACCGGCAGCAGCGGCACAATGTGTTGGATAAACGCGGAAAATTCTTCGGCGTTTTCTTCACCCCACTTGTGGCAACTGGTGGGCCACTTATCCGAAGCGATGAAACGCTGGAATACGTCGAGAAGTTTAGCGTCATCACCTGCACGAAAAGCATTCTTTGACTTCTGTGATGTCTGGGCTGTCTGTCATGAGATAATCCACCTACTCAAGGCCATTCCCATGAGGGGAAGGAACCCGATAACGTTACGGCATAATGCACAACCCTACGTTAGGCTTTCTCCCTAGTAAACCCTACGACTAACAATATGATGCAATTCGAAAACTCAAACGAATCGCATCAGAGGCTGTTTTACGGAAATGCATGGCGCCACTAGATGCCCTCACTTCACTATTATTCGGGTCTCAGTCGCACACAATATTGATAGGTTTGCGACTGCTATAGACGTCGTAACGCACCATGACTCCTGGCCCCAAGCGTAATATGTGGGGCCTCCCCTTTTACCCTGCGGAATGCCGGGATTTTCGCGGCAGTTCTTTCATGCCAGTTGTCGCGGCTTCGAAGGCCTGGTGTGCCTCCGCAAACAGGGAATCGTCACGGTATTCTTCCTCGGGAATGTTCATGACCGTGGCAAATAGGTCCCGGATGCGCCGGACACCAGCCAATCCCGGACCACTGGCGGCCCGCAAACCAAAGAGCAGAGTGACATTGTCATCCTTGGTGAAAAGCTCTAGCATAGGATTCCCTTGCTCCCGGAACCGCACGTAGCGCACATCAGCGAGCGGATACATTTTGTCGATAATACCTTCCTCAGTTATCTTGCTTTTCCTGGAAATAAAGAACTGGGTCAGGGTGATGCCCAGGTATACATCACTGCCGGAAAACATTTCTCCATAGCCTGTCGCCTCGGCGAAGGCCAAGAGCGGTTCATCTTCGGGCAGTAAAAATTGCAGCAACACCAAGGCAACATGGGCACATTCTTGTAGAATACTGTCACCTTCGGATCGGGTTTCTTCGAGACGGCGGGTACTCGATTACGCATCTCCGACACTGTTTTTTTGCCAGGGATTTCGCCATTCGCGCAACCCTCGTCATCGTTACGAGTATTATTGCTCCCAAAAAACGACATGCTGCGTTTCCCTGGCAGTATCGCAATGAGGATACACATACGCTCCAGCTCCAATGTGATACGAGAAACCTCGTCCATGGATTGGGCGTATTCCCGCTTCACCTGCTCCACCATGTGCGCAAGCTGTTTTTCCTTCAATGCCGGATCCATCGTTGTGTCGCAACTGATGTGTGCCGTGCGCAATAGGTGGAAGCACCGCCAGGTTTCCTCCGCCACCATCACCGCCTGCACGTCGGCAAGAATCTGGTTGCTATTCTCCCGAATATAGTCGAGCTGCTGTTTCCGATCTGTGTTGAGGGCAGCAACATGCCGCCGGAGGTTATCCTGGAACGATCCCCGTTTGCCCTCCAAATTCGACAGGTCGGCAGCAACCAAACTGAAAGTGTGCTGGTTGACGACCCCCAATTCTTGCGCCTCTCGAAACGCCCTCATGGCGTTCTTATACAATCCCATGAGGTCATACCAGCGGTTACCGTAAATCGTATGGGCTATGCTCTGAGTTTCCTTCAGGTTTTTATCAAGCTTTTTTGAAACAGACGCCAACTGTGCCTGCAACGCCAGTGTTACCGCGGCGAACCCCAACGCGGCAAGGACATTGGTGGCAGCGGCCCCAGTGGCGGGCACCCAGCGAATCTGGCGGGCAAATTTTCCACCCTTGCCTACCAAGACCCCCAGGTTTTTACCCCCGGACGTAAGCGGCTGCAACCCAGACTTCATGGCCTTCATGGTCTCGGGGGCAAGCCGCACCAGCCCTCGGGCGGAAACCACCCCATGCACGCCCTGCGCCGCCAGGTTCAGACCACCAGTAGCCAAGGAAATTTTATCCGCCAGATTCTGTATATCTCCAGGCGGCATGAGTTGAAATGGGGTGACCTCGCAGTCGAATTCCGCAGGCAGGCCCAGAGCTTCCAGCGGCCGATCCCCCATCACGACCGCCACACCAGGCTCAATCTCCACCAGGCTCACGCCTGGATCGTTCTCGTTATCATTGTCAGAAGCGGAATTCGGGGGAACCATAAGAAAAAACCTTTCCCTTAAAACAGGTAGATTACGGCATTTTCTTATCATAACCCCAGTTACCGTTTAGAGTTTTACTACTCCCCCAAATCGGTGAACATGTTGTGGTTGAAGATGAAGGCCTCGCCCGCCTCGGTGAGCAGCCGCGACCGTTGGGCGTCGTCAAGCTGCAACGAGTCGAGCTTCGCCCGGTACGCATCCTTATAGGGCTTCAGCTTTTCGACGCCGGCAAAGCGGTAGAAGCTCAATGCTTGCGGATCCACCCCATAATGCCGCTGCACCATCCGGGCAATGACCTGGCCGCCGGAAAGATCCCCAAGGTAGCGAACATAGTGGTGGGCGATGAGCCGCACCCCATCGGCGGTATCCCGAATGTCATTGAGGCGGGCCACATAGTCGCTGGTGGCGGGCAAGGCCGCAATCTTGTCGCGCCAGTCAGGACCGGTGAGCTGTTCCAGGTCGGCCGACAGCGAAGCTATGCGGTCCAGGACCGGGTCGAGCAGGTCGGCAGCGTACCCGGTTTCCCGCACCCGGGCCACGGCCTCCTCCAGGGCAGAGTACATGAGCCAGGACTGCTGCTGCAGCGCGATAAACGCGTTGGCGGTGAGTTTGCCTTCCATGAGGTCAGACATGAAGGTGGAGTGCTCGGCACGGTCGTGGGCCTCCCGGGTCGAGTCCTTCAGCGCGACGGACAGGGGTTCCAGGGCCACAGTCGGGGTGATAACGGTCATGCAATTCTCCTTGGGTTTTAAGTGAACGTTAGTTATTATTAGCGCACCAAACCCATATAAGGCAAGGTATACCTAACCTCAACCAATTGATTGACCACATTCTCCCCAAAGGCAATAATCTTCCGGTTTATATCACCCCATCCAATAGCAGTACGACGCCAACAACATATCGTACGCCCAGCTTATCGACGCCTTAATAATCGTCGTGCTCGAAAATAACCTCACCCCAAAACACCTCATCCACCACCTTCCGGGCCCGGCGCGTCACCCGAAGATAATGTTCCAGAAACTCTTGGGAATCCTCCGGGTTCCAGCCGGCCGCACCCGCCACCTGCGCGAGTTGCGGCCCGGGTTGCGGGAGTTGGTCGACTCGTTTGCCCCGCACTAGCACTATTGCATTGCGGGCCAGGGTGGCCATGATCCAGGCGTCGATGAGCGTTTGGGCCTTTTCCGGGTCTCACGAGTTTGTGTTCCGCCACCACCTGTAGTGCGGTGAGCGTGGCGGGGTTCGGAGTTCGGGGATGGCGTCGGCGTGCATGAGGATGAGGAGCTGGGTGGTCCATTCGATGTCGGTGAGGGCGCCCCGGCCGAGTTTGGTGTGGGTGTTACGGTCGGCGCCGCGGGGCAGGCGTTCGTTATCGACCCGGGCTTTCATTCGGCGGACTTCCCGGATGGTTTTCTCCTCCACCCCACCGTCGGGGTAGCGGAAGTGGTCGATCATGGCAATGAATCGTTCCCCGAGTTGTTGGGAGCCGGCGATCCATACGGCCCGGAGGAGGGCTTGGATTTCCCAGGTTTCTCCCCACTGCTGGTAGTAGCGGCGGTAGGATTCCAGGGTGCGCACGACTGGGCCAGATCGGCCTTCGGGGCGGAGTCCCAGGTCGACGTCGAGGGGTGGGTCGCCGGAGGGTTTTGCTAGCCGTTTCCGCATTCGATCACATATTCCAATGGACCAGCGGACCGCGTCGGTGTCGGAGACGCCTTCGGCGGGTTCGCAGACGAACATGACGTCGGCGTCGGAGCCGTAGCCGAGTTCCGCGCCACCGAGGCGGCCCATGCCGATGACGGCGATTTCGGCGGGGGGCTGTGGTGAGGTTTTCTGCCCGGAGGGAAGCGCTGATTTCGGCCCGGAGGGCGGCTTCGAGCACGGCATCCCACACGAGAGAGAGGCTGCGGCAGACTTCCTGCACGGTCATGAGGTCGAGGAGGTCGGCGGCGGCAATGCGGGCGAGTTCGGTGCGGCGGAGGGACCGGGCGACGGCGATGGCTTTGTCGGGGTCGTCGTGGCGGGATGCGGCCCGCACCAGGGAGGTGGATACGGTGTCGGGTTTGGTTTCGAGGAGTTTGGGGCCGGTGGCGCCGTCGCCAAGCTGTTTGACAATGTCGGGGGCAGCGATGATGAGGGAGGCTGCGAAGGGCGAGTTGCCGAGGATGCGCATGAGGCGTTTGCCTACGATACCTTCGTCGCGGAGGAGCCGGAGGAACCAGATGCGGTCGAAATGCGGCGTCGGAGAGTTTCGGTAGTTGAGCAGGCCGGCGTCGGGGTCGGCGGTGGTGGAAAGCCATTCCATGAGGGTGGGCAGCAGCATTGCTTGGATTTTGGCTTTGCGGTTTGCCCCGGCGGCGAGGGCGGCGAGGTGTTCGAATGCACGGTCGGGGTAGAGGTAGCCGAGGGCCCGGAGTTGTTCTTTTGCCGCGGTTGCGGAGAGTTTGATGGTGTCGACGCTGAGGTTGACCACCGAATCCAGGAGGGGCCGGTAGAACAGTTTGTGGTGGAGCGAGGAGATACTGAGGCGAACTTTCCGCAGTTCATCGAGCATTTTTTCGACGCTGGATTGGCTCATATGTCCGCGGAAGCCGGCGGCGTGGGCGAGCCAACGGAGGGTGTGGTAGTCGGATTCCGCGGGGAGGGTGTGGGTGCGTTTGACTTTTTGTAGTTGGAGTCGGTGTTCGAGTGATCGAAGGAATTCGTAGCACTCGATGAGGTTTGCGCCGTCTTCGCGGCCCACATAGCCGGATTCGATGAGTGCGGCGAGGGCGTCGATGGTGGCTGGGGTGCGGAGGGTTTCGTCGTAGCGGCCGTGCACGAGTTGGAGGAGTTGCACGGCGAATTCGACATCACGGAGGCCACCTTCGCCGAGTTTGAGTTCTCGGCGTTTCATGGCTTCGGGCACGTTTTCTAGGACGCGGCGGCGCATGGCTTGGACGTCGGCGACGAAGGAGTCGCGTTGGCTGGCTTGCCACACCAGGGGGGAAATAACATCGCTATAGGCGCGCCCTAACGGCAGGTAGCCGGTCATGGGTCGGTGTTTGAGGAGGGCCTGGAATTCCCAGGTTTCTGCCCACCGGCGGTAGTAGGTGACGTGGGATTCGAGGGTGCGGACCAGGGCGCCGTGTTTTCCTTCGGGGCGGAGGGCGGCGTCGACTTCGAAGAAGCAGTGGGAGCCGAGGCGGATGAGTTCGCTGGCGACCCTGGTGGCGGCTGCGTCTGCTGGTTCTGCCACGAAGACAACGTCGACGTCGGAAATGTAGTTGAGTTCCCGGGCGCCGCATTTGCCCATGGCGATGACGGCGAGTTGGGATTCGACGGGGTTGTCGCCGTAGACGTGTCGTATGGCCACGGCGAGGGCGGCGGTGAGGGCGGCGTCGGCCAGGTCGGCGAGTTGAGCGGTGACGGTGCCGAGTGGTACTTCGGGTTGGCCGACTCGGCGGGAGTTTTTCGGGGTAGGTGCCGGCCAGGTCGATGGCAGCGATGCGCATGAGGAGGGTGCGGTAGGTTTGCTTCAGCGTGGTTTCGATGGTGGTGCAGGTGGCGGTGGTGCCGGTGCCGGCGGCCCGGTAGGTGCCTACGTTGTCGAGGGTGTCGGTGGCGGTGTCGCCGACCAGGCCGGCGGGGGGTGGCGCCGATGCAGCCGAGGAGTTCGCGGAGCATGTCGCATCTGAGTGGGGGCGTCGTGGCGGAGGAGGTGCCAGGTGGTGGGGTTGGCGATGAGGTGGTCGCCGAGGACACTGGATGCGCCGAGGAGGGCGAAGAGTCGGACGCGGAATACGGGGTCGGTGCGGATGGCGTGGTCGATATCGTCGTGGTTGCCTTGGTGGTCGTCGAGGGCGACCATGAGTCGGTAGAGGAGTTGAGGGCAGGTCGGCGTCGGGCGCCCCGGAGAGCGCCCAGAGGACTTCCACGCTGGCGCTGTTCCACCAGCCGAGCCAGGTGAGGGTCGCTGACGGCTCTGGGGCTGGTGAGGCTGAGGGCTCCCGGGGGTGGGGATGTGGCTGCGGGTGGTGCGTGGGGTGGTCATGCTTTCTAATTTTAGAAGCTGAGGTTGTTTTGGAGTTCCCAGGGCGTGATTTGTTTTTGGTAGTCGTGCCATTCGCGCCATTTATTGCGAAGGAAGAACTCGAAAACGTGTTCGCCCAGGATGTCGGCGACGAAGTCGGATTTTTCCATTTCCCTCAGGGCCTGGTCGAGGCTGGCGGGCAGGTCGACGTATCCGAGGGCGCGGCGTTCGCGGCGGGTGAGGGCGGCAATGTCGTCTTCGGCTGGTTCGTTGAGTTCGTAGCCGTCGCGGATGCCGCGCAGGCCGGCGGCGAGGAGGACGGCGAGGGCGAGGTAGGGGTTGCAGGCGGAGTCGGGGGATCGGACTTCGACGCGGCGGGATTCGGCTTTGCCCAGCCGGTAGGTGGGGACGCGGACCATGGCGGAGCGGTTGGACACGCCCCAGGTGGCGGCGGTGGGGCTTCGCTGCCGAAGAGGATGCGTTTATAGGAGTTGGTCCATTGGTTGGTGACGGCGGAGATTTCGTTGGCGTGGGTGAGGATGCCGGCGATGAATTGTTGGCCGGTGCGGGAGAGGCTGAATTCGGCGTCGGGGTCGTGGAATGCGTTGATGTCGCCTTCGAAGAGGGACATGTGGGTGTGCATGGCGGAGCCGGCGTAGTCGGTGAAGGGTTTGGGCATGAAGGTGGCAGCCACGTTATTGCGGTGGGCAATGAGTTTGGTGATGTACCGGAAGGTCATGATGGAGTCGCCCATGGTGAGAATGTCGGCGTGGCGCAGGTCGATTTCTTGCTGGCCGGGGGCGGTTTCGTGGTGGGAGAATTCCACGGGAATGCCCATGTCTTCCAGGGCGAGCATGGCGTCGCGGCGGAAGTAGGGGGCGAGGCTGCGGTTGGCCTGGTCGAAGTAGCTGCCGTCATCGGTGGGTTTGGGGGGCCGGCCGTCGGTTTCTTGGTCTTCGACAAGATAGAATTCGATTTCGGGGCTGACTTTGCAGGTGAAGCCTTCGTCGGCGGCGGCCTGGACTTGGCGACGCAGCACCTGTCGGGGGTCAAGTAGAAGGCCTGACCGTCGGGGTTGAGGATGTCGCAGAACATGCGGGCGGATTTAATGCCGCCGTCGCCGACGCCGAGGGGGAGCAGTTGGAAGGTGGAGGGGTCGGGCATGGCGATGGTGTCGGATTCGGAGATGCGGGAAAAACCCTCGATGGCGGAACCGTCAAAACCCGATGCCTTCGGCGAACGCGCTTTCTAATTCGGCGGGGGCGATGGCAACGGATTTGAGGGTGCCGAGAATGTCGCTGAACCAGAGTCGCACGATCCGAATATCGCGCTCTTCCACGGCGCGTAGCACATATTCTTGTTGGGAATCCATGGGTTTAACCATAGTTGCCTTTTCGCTTTTCGACGTCCTCCCGGCACCCACCCATGGTGGTTTTGCTGGTAAAATCTGGTTATGGAGCTGAAGAGTCAGGTGGAAGTTGAGGCAAAGTTTTCCGTCACATCCGACACTGTGGTGCCGGATCTCACCACGATCATGGGGGTGGAGCAGATCGTGTCGACAAAGGTGCATCACCTGTCGGCGGTGTATTACGACACCGAGGATCTGCGGCTTACCCTGATCAAAGATAACCCTGCGGCGGCGGACCGGGGGCACAGATGACGGGTGGCACATTAAGTTCCCGGGGAAAACTGGAAGATTAGAGGTGCACCACCCCATTGATCAGGGCACAAAAATACCCGAAGAAATTCGTTCGATGGTGCGTTCGATTGTTCGTGATGAGCCCCTATCCCCCATTGCCCAGGTAGACAATGAGCGGCATGAAACACTGTTGGGGGATGCGGCGGGCACCATTGTTGCGGAGTTTTGCGACGACCACGTCTCGGCCACATCAATGAAGTCGGATACCGCCACGAGCTGGCGGGAGTGGAGGTTGAGGTGACCCCTGGCTGCCCCATCAACCCTCATTGCGGCCGCCACCGAGGTATTGACCCGGGCGGGCGCCGCGGCGTCGAAAAGCCCGTCGAAACTAGCGATGGCGTTAGGGCCGGACCTACCAACCGAACCCATGGTCGATAATAACCTTGACCCGAACTCCCCCGCCGCCGGGGTGATAGCAGCGTTGAAGCGTAACCGGGATAAGTTATTGGCGTACGACCCGCGGGTGCGGCGGGACGAGTGGGATTCCGTCCACCAAATGCGGGTCGCCACCCGGGAGCTGCGCAGCCACCTGCAAAGCTTTGCCGGCATTCTTGAAGGCACCCACCACAAGGATGTGTCCGAAGAACTCAAGCATTTGGCAGCTACTCGGGGTGGCACGCGACGCCGAGGTCATCGCCGAACGGTTCAAAAGACCCTGTGCGACCAGCACCCCAGCGGAATCATTGATGCCGCGAGCGGCAAGCGGTTGCACGACGATATGCTGGCGGAATACGCTGCCGCGCACCAAAAAATAGTGGCGGCGCTCAACGACGACCGGTATCTGCGGCTGCTGGACGAATTGGATGAACTCATCGCTCACCCGCAGGAACTGGCCGACCCCGACCCCACGCCAGCCCCAACAAACGTGCTGCTTGAACAGGTTACGGAAGAGCTATAAGCGACTCATGAAGCTGCACAACAAGGCCACGAGCGATTGGGATGGGCGTTCGTCGCTCCGGCCGCAGCAGGAACAAAAATTCCACGACGTGCGCAAGGCCGCGAAGAAACTCCGGTACACCACGGAAGCCGTGGGGGACGCCACCGACATTCCCACAGGTCAACTGTATCGCGCCTGCAAACAGCTTCAGGAGGTGCTGGGGAATTTCCAGGACAGCATCACCTCCCGGGAGAAATTGCTGGCCCAAATCGCACGAGGCTTTCGAACGCGGCGAAAACACCTTCATCTATGGTGTATTGTACGAAACCGAAATCGAATTAAGCCGGCACATCATGCGGGACTACCCGGCCGCCATGGCCGCGGTCACCCAAGCCTATCAGCGTCTTTGACCCCCGCAAGCCAACCACCCGGTAGCATTCCCAAACCTTCACCCCGCCGGGGATGCTACTTAAGGATTATCAGTCACGCCACTGGTCGTCTTGCTCATCATAGGCGTCGGCAATCCGGTTGCGTTCCCTGGCTATCTCCAAAGCATGCTCCGCTTCCTCGCGGGTGTCATACGGGCCGATGCGATTATCAAAGGAAGAAATTTTTCCCTGCTCCACCTGGCGGGTTTCCAGATTATAGTAATACTTCAAATCTTCGTTGTGCATCATGCTACTTTCTGTCAACAACCAACGAACTAGCGTCTGGTCATTTTAACATCTGCGATAATCAACCGGTTGCCGCTACATTGGATGTATACAACCCAGGAATATCCTCAAGGAATAGAAAGTACAACAGTCATGCCGGTGTGGCCCACCAATACTGATTCGCAAGCCGACAATAATGATCTCATATCCAACGTGGTGGAATACCACACCACAGCAGCAGGGCGAACCCCCGAAGCCCTCGCCACGGCACCCGCCACCTGGTCGCTCATTGGTGAACACACCGACCATGCCGGCGGCATTGTGCTCCTGAGCCTGTGCCAAGCACGGGTCGCCGCAGCCATCAGCCCCCGGCCCGACCACACCATCCACGTAACTGAATACACGTTCGACCCCACCACTGATGGGTTTCAGCCTGAAACCACCACCGCGCCCGCCCTCGACGACATCACCGCCGACACCCCGAACACCACCCCATCATCCGAAACCGCCGACCTCACAACCTGCACCACCCGGGCCGAAATATTATCCCAACTCGTTGCCACCCTCATCCAACGCCAACTCCTCAGCAGGGAAACCGCCGGCTTCGACATCACCCTCACCACCACCATCCCCCACAAGCCGGTATCGGCGATGACGCCGCCATCGAAGTAGCCACCGCCCCTAGCCCTAGCCCATAACGTGGAGGAAATAGACTCCCACCAATCAGGGCCAAACTTGCGGAAACCTGCTACCAGGCGGCCACCCGCTCCCATGCAATCCCTGCCGCTCCGTGCCCCTCACCGTGGCCCTCCGCGGCAAAGACACCGTCATTAACGTGGTGAGACTACGCCGACTATTCCATCACCGAAGCCACCAAAACACCCACCCCATAGTCGAATCAGACACCACAGTCGCCCTACTGGTCATCCCACCCCGACACACCACCAAGCCTGAAGAACTCCGTCGCCGGCGAATCTTCCTCGACGAGGCCGCCCGGGCTTTTGGCGTGGAGTCGATACGTCACCTCCCGACGCCAACACCCGGGTACTCGATTGGCTCCAAGCCCGCCACGAAGTACAGGGTAGCGACGGACCGCCCAGCCTCATCGAGGCGCAAAACTGGCTAGAATTCCAATCCCAAGAACCAGCGCTCATCCGATCAATCAGCCAAACCCTCCGCGGCCGCGCCCTCAACCGGCTATACCCAGCCATCTCCCAATCCCAATCAAACATGAGTGGGCTGTACCAGATAACCGGCTCCGACGACCAAGTGGTACAACTCTGCCTGAGTCTGCGGGCATCTCAGCGCCCGCAGCGCCCATGCAGCGGCGCCACCAGCGCAGTCATCGCCATCATCCGCCATGACCGGGCGGCAAACTTTCACCGCGGACCTCAGCGACATGGGGCTGACCATCATGCCGCTCCGCCAGGACACATCGCGGAACTAGTCGACATAGAACCACTCACAGAACCACCCGCGGGATAGCGCCAACACCCTAGAATCGGAACCGAACCACCCGGCGCGCAGGGTCGGCTTCGCTGAGGGTGACAAGGTAGCGTTCGCCCTCAATGAGTTCGGCGCCGGGCTCGACACTAGGCTCGGTATTGGGACTCGGCACGGTCGGAAGCACCACCATAGTCACGATCGGCCAGCACCGGAGGTTTGTCCACGAACACCCGTGCGGTTTTTGCCTAGAGTTGACCTCCACGACGGTGGCGGGGGAAATTGGTGCCCCACAAAGGTTTTGAGCACCTCGGCTTCGCAGTAGTCGAGGTAGGCATGATCCACGGTAGCCGCGAGGCGACCGCTGGCAGTCATGGCGGCAAGCACCCTGTTCGAGGTCGCAGGTCACCCAGTCGGGTATGGGGTTTCGGCCACGAGGCTCAACACGATCTCGGTGGCGTAGCGGTCGGCAAGCCGCCTGAGCGGTGCGGTGACCTGGGCATAATATTCTGGTCGCACACCATTGTTATTGGTAATGACCCTCGCGTGTGACCTGGGCGGATTGGTGCCCAGGTCGAGGTATTTCGCCGCCGCGGAGGAGTTTTTGTGCCTCCCGCATAATGGCCATGCCGCGGGAGTGTTGGCATCTAGGTGCGGAGGAATTCGCCGGGGGATGCGGGTGGGCGGTGTAACTAGGTGTTCGGCCTCGGCCCAGAAGCGACTGACCGCGGTGGGTTCTGGGGTCGGCGAGGGTGCGGAGTACGCCGATGCCGGCGTTGGTTATGGTGGTGCCGGCGCACCGGCTGGCGAGGAGGGATATTTCTGAGTTATAGTCCATCATCGGCAACCGTGGTTCGATGATGAGTTCGAAGAGTCCGTCGGGGTTTGTTGGACTTCCTGGCTGGGAAGTTCAGGGTGATGGCGTCGGTGGGCGGCGCTGGTTTGAGAGAGTTGCCCCACCGCGGGCAGGTGGGCGATGGCGGGTGGAGGGTGCCAGTGTCATGGGCGGCTTGGGTTTCCCTCGTAGGTGAAGCGGGCCCTGAGCGCACGTGCCCGGGTAATGGTGTAGTCGGTCCAGGCGCTGGCGGGGTCAGGTCGATGGTCCACAGGATGGCGGGCGGGCGGTGGCGAGGGAGACTGGCCTTGTTTTCGGACAGCGCTGGCGGGTGCAGGCGGATGGTTTGGTCGGGAAGGTAGATGCTTTGGCCGCGGCGGAGCGATTCGGCGTGGAGGGCGCTACCGGGGTGATGAAGGCCGCGGGGTCGGCGATGGCGTAGTACACGCGATAGCGTTCGTCGTCAAGCATGGTGATGCCCACGGCTTGGTCGAGATCCATGGATCCGGGCGGGTCGATGGTGACGAGCGGAATGTGGGTGGCGTCGACGCGGCCGGCGGCATGTTGGTCGGTGGCGGTAGCAGCGTCGGCAGCTACGTCGGGCGGAAAGGTGGGTTGAGCCGGAATTCGTCGATGATTGCGGTGAAATCGAGGTGGGCCGCATAGAGTTTCATAGTCTCCGATTGTGCCAGTTTGCACGGCGACGGGACACCCGCCTGGCACACCCCAAGGTGGGGCGCAATTGAGTCGACCTATAAGCCGGATTCTGTGGGTGGCGATCATCCATCTGAGCAAACCATTGCTGGCTGCCTCAAGCGGCTACCTGCATACTTCGGGCGAGCAGCCCTCGATCGTATGCCGGGCACAATCGACTGGTGTCGGCTGCGCCTTGCTTGCCTTGCTCCGGGTGGGGTTTACATAGCCGAGGTAGTCACCTACCCCGCTGGTGCGCTCTTACCGCACCGTTTCACCCTTACCTGACACTGTGTGCCGGGCGGTTTACTTTCTGTTGCACTGATCCCGCAGGTCACCCTGGGTTGCCGTTAACAACCACCCCGCTCTATGGAGTCCGGACTTTCCTCGACATGGCGCCTACCCGTGTGGTCGGTGGGTGGTTCGCCTGGCCGCGATCGCCCGGTCGGCTCAATTGCGGAACTTAGCCTACCACGATGAGCCCCAAGGATGGGCTAGGTTGATTGGACTTTCAGGTAGGAGGTGTCGTTGACGAGTCGCACACAGGTGGGGCCGTCAGCATAAAACTCGGCGATGGATAACGATGCCAGGTCGAGGTGGAGCCGGTGGTAGACGCTGGCGGCGGTGTCGAGAGCCTGCCCGAGAATGGATTTGATGGGGGTGACGTGGCTGACCACGAGAATGGTGCAGCCTTGGTAGCGTTCCTGGAGTCTTTTTCGGGCGGCGGTGACTCGCTCATGGGCCTGGACGAGGGATTCCCCGCCGGGTGCGGGGAGGGTGGGGTCGAGAAGCCACCTGGCATGCAGTTCCGGGTCGGCCGCATCGGCCTGGGCGAAGGTGAGGCCATCCCACTGCCCGAAGTCGGAGTTCCACCCAGGCCAGGTTCGGTGGTCACCGGCAGGTTGAGCAGGTCGGCAACAGCCTGGGCGGTTTGTTGGCAGCGGGCCAGCGGGGAGGCGACGATGACGGTGGGGATGTCGTCGGCAGCGGCGATGCGGTGGGCGGCGCGGCTGGCCTGCCACTCCCCCAGTTCGGTCAGCGGCGGGTTGGACAGGCCGGAGTATTGGCGGCGCCGGGACATGGTGGTTTGTCCGTGGCGGAGCAGGAGCATGCGGGTGGCGTTGGTGGTGGCCCCGCTTCCATGGTGGTGGGTGCGGGGTTTCGGCGGCGGATGTGCCTTGCTGCCGGCGGCGCGTCGGTCATGGGCGTCGCCATGACGGGGTGATGTCAGCGATGTCGGCGGTTTCGGTGACGTCTTCGGGGTCGTCGTCGAGGGTGAGGAACCCGATGGGGTGGCCGGTGGCGCCGGCATCCATGGCCTGGTTAGCGAGGGCGTCGGCGGCGGCATTTTGGCGGCGGGGTATCCAGGTGAATTCGGCGGATTGGAAGGTGCGGAGGATTTTTTGGCATTTGATGGCGAGTTCCCGCATGTCGGGATGCTTAATCTTCCACCGCCCGGACATTTGTTCGACTCACAAGTTTGGAGTCCATGCGGACGCTGATGTCGGTGGCCCCCGAGTTGTTGGGCGACTCACAGCCCGTTGTAGAGCGCATGGTATTCGGCAACATTGTTGGTGGCGGTGCCTACCACGTAGGCGAGTTTCCGCACAACGGTGGTGCCGTCGGCTTCGTAGATGATGGTGCCGGAGCCGGCGATGCCGGGGTTGCCGCGGGAGCCGCCGTCGGCTTCGATGACGAGTTTCATGAAGGTTTCACTCCCTTGCTTGGTTCTGTAGCTAGTTGTCACATGTGGTCGGCGCCCCTGACTTTTCACCATGCTACCTGGTGGGGCCGACTGTTTTAGGCGCGCACCAGGTAGCTACGCAGTCGGGGCATTGGGGTAATTCGTCGGCGGCGGCGGTGCGGATGGCGGCGATGTGCCGCCGGCAGGCAGAGATGATGAAGCAGCCACCGCAGCTGCGCCGTTGAAGGCGGCCACGCCCACGGAGTTTTCTTTTGCGTTGGGCATCGTGTGCGGCAAACGATGTCGGCCGGTAGGCTCTGGCGGATTTCTGCCATGCGGTGTTCCCGGTCGGCGGCGGCGTGGGGGCGGCTGGCGCGGCATCTTTCGCAGCCTGGGCTACGTCGAACGCTTGTTCGGCTTCGGCGGAGTCGTTGGTTGTGAGGTCGCGGTTGTTTCGGAGGGCGTGGTTTTCGTTGTGGGCCTCGGCTAATTCGCTCAGCAGGTCGTTGAGTCGGGATTTGGTGGTGTACAGGTCCTTTGTTGAGGTCTTTGCGGGTGCTGGGCGTCGGTGGCCGCCATGAGTTGTTTCTTGTTGTCCGCAATCCGGCTGCGGAGCCGCGCCTCGTCGGCTTGGATGCGGAGGATTTCGCGTTCCATGTCGTCGACGGCGCGTTGGGCGGCGTGGGTGGCGGAGCGTTGCCGAGCCAGCGCATTGGTGGCCTTGGTGAGTTCGGCCTGTTCTGGGGATTCCGGGGCTTTGCCGCTGGATTCGTGCAAGCGTTGCGTGGTGGCGAGTTCGAGGAGGAGTACTTGCTGCTGCGGATCAAGTTTCATGTGAGTCCCCTTGGGTGTAGTCGGTGGGGTGGGCCGAAATGGTCCACGGGTCGGTGCGAATAGGTAGCACTGATACGTTACTGTGTGGCAGTGCGGTAGCCAAGATGTCGGCGGCTTGCGAGGTCCAGGGGTATTCGCTGGCCCAGTGGGCGGTGTCGATCAGCAGGGGCCCGCCGCCGCGCAGGTGTTCGTCGGCCGGGTGGTGACGCAGGTCAGAGGTGACATACACGTCCACGCCCAGGCCGACTCACGGCGTCGAGGAAACTGTCGCCGGACCCGGAGCTGACGGCGATTGTTTGCACCATCCGGTCGGGGTCGCCGGCGGCACGTATCCCCCATTCGGTGACTGGCAGGGCGTTGGCGACCTGCTGCACAAAGTCGGCGAATCGCATTGGGTGCGGCAGGTCCCCGATGCGCCCCAGCCCGTAGGCTTCCTCCAGGGGCTGGGTGGGTTCGGTGGCCACCACATCGAAGGCGGGTTCTTCGTATGGGTGTGCGGTTCGCAACGCACCCATGATGGTTTCGCGGAGCCTGCTGGGGGCGACGAATTCGATCCGCAGCTCTGTGACCTTGGTCAATTCGTCCCGGTTGCCGATTGTGGGCTGGGCGCTTGTCGACGGCCGAAACTGCCCGGCCCCCTCCCAGGCGAACGCGCATTCGGAGTATTCGCCAATGTTTCCCGCCCCGGCGGCGAACAGGGCCGACTTCAATGCTGGGGCCTGGTCGACGGGCACCTGCACTCCCCACTTGTCCAGGCCCTGCCGGATGGGCTTTGATGGGCCGACCCGGGGTGATGCCCACCAGGTGGGCCAATTGGTCGTTGACGCCGGGCCGGGCGGAGTCGGCATTGGTGTGGGCAGCGAACAGGGCCACACCATTGCGAATGAGCGTGTGGATGATTTTGCCTTTGGGGGTATTGGCGGCCACGCTGCTCACGCCGCGCAGCAGCAGCGGGTGGTGGACGACCAGCATGTCGGCGCCGGCAGCCACGGCGGCATCGGCGACTTCCTGGGTGCAGTCCAAGGCCAGGAGGATCGTGTCGGCGGGACCAGCCGGGTCGCCGCAAATGAGACCAACCTTGTCCCAGCTTTCCGCGAGGTGGGGTGGGTAGGCATGATCTAAAACGGCGATCGCGTCGGCAACGGTGGTCATGTGTCACTCCTTAAGTACGGTGATGAGGGAATCTACCTGCGGTTTTTTTCGGACGGCGAGCCGGAAATAGTTCCATCCTAGCCCAGGGAATGTGTCGCATCGGCGCAGGGCAATGCCGCGGGCCATCAGCTTCCGGTAGCGGGTGCGGGCCTGGTCGGGGCTCAGGTCGCCGGGCGAACCAGCACGAAGGGGCACGAGTCGCTCACCGGCAGCCAGCCAACGGTGGCCAGCTGGCGAAGCATCGCTTCCCGGTCGGCCGCCAGCTGGCTGCGGCGTTCCGGCAGGGTGGTCACGCCGTGGGTGAAGACGGCCTCGGCGGCGGCGATTTGCAGGGTGCCGATCGGTCAGTGAGGCAGCGGCGGCAGGGGCCCCGAGCACGATGTCGGGTCGGCCACCGCCATAGCCCACCCGCAGCCCGGCGATCGCCCCACGTTTTCGTGAGGCTGCGGAGCACGATCAGTCGCGGGTGGGTCGGCACCGGGGGATGACGGAATGCTCCTCCCCACCACGTCGATAAAGGCCTCATCGACCACGACGAACCGCCGCCCGTCATCAAGGTCCAGCAGGTCGTCTGGCCTCCACAGCACGCCGGTGGGGTTGGTGGGGTTGCCGATGACCACGAGGTCCGCATCGTCGCTTATCGACGGGAGCATGTTGAAGGGTTCGGGCAGGATCACCCGGTCCACGGGCCGGCCGGTGTCGGTGAAAATAATGTCGGGTTCGGAGAACCCTGGATGGATAATAGTTGGCTGGGTGATGGGCAGGTGGGGCAATAAAACGAAGCCTTCGGCCGCTCCTGCAAGCAACATCACATAGTCCGGGGGTACTCCGTGATATTCCGCAATAAGCTCTTCCGCTTTTGCAAGGCGAGCGGCATCGGGATAAGCCGCCGAAGAGTTTGCAATTTCGCTGGTCAAAGCGTCGATAAGCCAGCTAGGCGTGCTAGTAGCAACATTGACGGAGAAGTCTATGCGGGCGCCGCGGGCGGCAATATCGCCGTGAATGCGGGACGGCGGGCAAGCTGGCACATTCATGTTGTAACACTTTACTACCGAAACTTTTAGGGGAAAGGTGACAGAATGCGTGAATCAATGCCAGACTTGAGCACATGACCACATTACTTCTCGACGTAGACGGCACACTCATTGACTCCTACCCCGGGATCCGCACATCCTTTACCGCAACCCTGCGGGATCTGGGCACCCCCATCCCAGACGAGGCTTGGCTGCGGACCATCCCTGGCCCCCCGATCGAGCACACGTTTACGCGGCTCGGCTTAACCCCCGCCGAAGCCCGCGTAGCCAAGGGCATGTATCGGGAGCACTACGAGCTTAGCGGTTGGTTGATTCCAGCCTCTATCCCGAATGGCCGGAAACCCTGGCGGAATGGAAGGCCAATGGGCACACCCTCTGCGTCGCAACCAGCAAAAATGAAATGAGCGCTAAGACCATGCTGCGGAACTTCGGAATAGAACAATATTTCGATTTCATTGCGGGGGCGCAGGAATATGGTCCGCGAGCAACCAAAGCCGACGTCATCCAATATGTGATTGATTCAATGAATCTCCCCACCGATGGTTCGGATATGCTTATGATTGGAGATCGAACGCATGACATCGAAGGGGCAACACCGTTTGGAATACCAACCGTGTTGGTTTCTTGGGGTTACGGCAGTCCAGATGAATGGCAGGCGGCATGTCGCACGGCTCGCACCATGACGGAATTGAAAGGAATTGTTCATGACTTCAACCAGTCCCCCACAGTTTCCAGCCGCGACCACTCACAACCGAATCCGACGACGAGCCCGGGGAAGCTCCCGGAAGCCAAGGCTGGGGGTACAACACCGAACAGTCCTAAACTCCACATCACGGTCATTTGCACCGGCAATATCTGCCGCTCCCCCATGGGGATGTCATCCTCAACCAGGCGGTGACGGCGGCAGGGTTGGCCGATAGTGTCACCGTCGATTCCTGCGGGACCGGGGGCTGGCATGTGGGCCAGGGGGCCGACCGGCGGGCGATTACCGAACTGGCGAAGGCCGGCTACGATGGGAGCACCCACCGGGCTGCCCAGTTCGACGATTCGCACGCGGCCGCCGACCTGATTATTGCCATGGATAACCGCCATGTGCAGTGGCTGACCACCGTGGGGGTAGACCCGGGACGGATTAGATTGTTGCGCAGCTTCGACCCGGCATCCGTGGCCGCAGGCGACCTGAACGTAGAGGATCCTTATTATGGTTACGCCTCGGATTTCGAGCTGGCCCGCACCCAAATCGAGGCGGCCATTCCCGGCATTCTCGACTGGATCAGGCACGAGCTGGAATAACCCCGGATAGCGTAGAACAGTTCAGCGAATTTTCATTCTCGGATTTTTACTCTCAGGTCAACACTTATGGCGCATTTCTCGCACCACCCGAACCGCACAAACCGGGTGGCGTGTCTTTATCACCCCCGGCTGGGTCATTACCTTCCTGCTGGTCATCAGTTTCTCCTATGCGGCTTTCACTAGTTTGTCGCCCTGGCAATTGGGCAAGGACGCGCAGATCGTGAACCGCAATAATCACATCGAGGACGCATTCAATGTGGATCCGAAACCCTATTCGGATATTTTCACCAGCGACGGTGTGATTAAGGACGATCAGGAGTGGATGCGGGTCACCCTCACCGGCCGGTATCTCACCGACAAGGAAGTGATTCTGCGGCTGCGGCCGGTGGAATCCACCCCGGCGTTGCAGGCACTCACCCCGTTCCAATTGGATTCCGGGGAGATCATCCTGGTCAACCGGGGTTTTGAGCCCACCACCGCGGACAAGGAAACCACGATCCCGCCGGCACCAACCGGTGAGGTGACGATCCTGGCGCACGCCCGGGTCGACGAGCAGCAGCCCCAAACCGCGCCCCGCACCGATGTGGACCCGAAACAGGTGTATGGCATCAACACGGAGCAGATCGGCCAGATCGAGGGGTTGACGCTGGCCAAGGACTATGTGCAGCTTTCCGACAACCAGCCGGGGTTGCTGCATTTTATTCCCATCCCCAAACTGGATCGGGGTAATCATCTGTCCTACGGTTTCCAATGGATTGCCTTCGGCATCATGGCCCCACTGGGGTTCGGGTATTTCCTCTGGTCGGAGGCCCGGGAACGGCGGAAATTGCGGGAGGAAGAGGCCGAGATGGCGGCGCAGACCGCGGGCACTCCGGATCGTGGCCGGACCCGGAACCGCAGGCGGACCCGGCAGCACCAGACAGCCTCAGCGGCCCGGCCGACCCCGGCGGAGGCTGCGTCGCAAAGCACGGATACGGCACAGGGGTCGCGGCCGCGGCGCTCACGCTACGGCAATCAGCATCCCAACCATTACGAAAAATTCGCCAAGCGGGACGATCAACGGTTCTAGTTAGAGCACATCCGGCTATACCTCGGCGGAGTCCAGCGACCGGTAGGGAAGCTTTTGTCGAGGTATTCCAGCTCGTCCCAGTCGAGCCGCACATGCCAGTCCGTCTGGTCGCACAGGGTGGTGAACAGGTCGTAGAGGCCGTGGATGCTGGGGTCGTCAAGTGAGTGGATTTGGTAGCCGGCCACCGTGTTATCCACCGTCGGCACGATATAGAGCCGTTGGTCGTCGGCGAACGGCAGCCAGTCAGCCTGGCCGTTGGTTTGCTTGGCCACCCCCAGGATGCCGGCGATGGTTTCGGTCGCCACCGAGGCTCTAGCCGGCCCGGAAATCACCTCAATGAAGGGTCGCACGCTCATGATTCCGCCTCCCAAAACAGGGTCGCATCGTTATTAAACACGATGATGAGGTCGATGTTTATGCCATAGTCCTGCACGGCCTGACGCATGCCCGCCTCTATGTCTTTCTCGCCCACCAGGTTACGGCCGTCGGCACCCCGGGCGTCGAAGATCATCATGCGGGATTGCAGCACCGCCCATGCGGCCCGCTTGACTATGGATTCTTTCGAATGGACGGTCTTAATCACCGCGGTTCGATCGTCTACAACAATGTCGGGGAGGGTGCTGGGCGCGGGCGCATCCAGGTCGTCGATCCTACCGATCCGTTGCACAGATTTAGCGACATTGCTATTGAGCCAATTGATGATTCGCTGCTCGGATTCGTACACCAAGCGTTCGCGACTGTTCTGCGGCAACTGCTTAATTGCAGTAAACTTGCTGGTATCACTGTTGTCATACATCCCCACATAGCCTAGCAGGATTTCTCCCACCGGCACCCGGAAGTCTAAGAAAATAATTCCGCTACCGCCCGCAGACGCTTGTCGACGGCCTACCTGCGCCGTACCCGACGGCGGAGCGTGCCCACCCACCGCGGCGATTCCGGCGGCCACCCCGGCAATCAATTGGACGCAACGAGAAAGCCGAATGGCTTCCCTGATCGTCGCCACCGTGGGCACCCCTGAAGTCTCAAAAGCTTTCGAGAACCCGCCGCAACAGGGATGGCGGTGGCCCCAGCAGAGGACGCTCCTCTACGCCGTGCGCGTAGGTTGTGGTGCCCGCCTAACACCACCCCAGGCACCGGCTGCGGTCGCCTCCACCGGGCCGGCATTAGGGCTAGGATGCTTCGGCGCATCGTCTCGCCAGGCGATCACTGCCCGCCGCGCCCTGCGGCAGGCCACCACGGGCCGCGGCATAGGCCACATGCGCCCCGGCGGTGAAGCGGGCCGGCAGGTAGGCCAGCACATCATCGAATGGCGGCCGCCCACCCAAAAATTCTCGTACCGTGAGGGACCGGTAGCCCTCATGGCGTCCAGGGTATTGACCAGGCGGTGCAACACCACCCCGACGCACCGCAGGCGGCCCAGAGAATGGGCGCAGTAGCGGCATCCGAGGTGTTCTCCGCCAGGGATTCCACGGTGGCACGGATGATGCCTTGTTCGTCCAAATATTGGGGGTCGCGGGAGCATAACCAGGGAACAAGGTCGCGAGCCTGGTCAATGTTTCCGGCCTCAGGGCCCGGGTCATACGTTCGCCAATGCGTTCGAGGGTGGTACCGCCAAGGGCGGAAAATAATGCCAGGGTCATCGTGGCGGTTGGGTAGCGTTTCTCCAGCCAGCGGGTGGCCACAATCGGCGGCACGACTGCCACGGTGAGATAGAGCGCGCCAGCCAGCTTGGAATCCCTATAGAACACTTTTTCTAGTTTGGCGGCGGCGCGGCCGAAAGATGGCAACAGGGTGGATGGTGGTGGGTGGGTCACCGAGAATGCGGTCGGCGGCCATGCCGAGGAAGATTCCCAAGGTCATGGCCGCCACCTTCTTTGTGATGTTGGCGTGATTCGCCTCATACATATTAGTGCGCCCTGACGGGCTCGAACCGCCGACCTGCTGGGTGTAAACCAGCTGCTCTTCCCAGCTGAGCTAAAAGGCGCACACAACGCGGTAAAGCGTCGGTGATAAATGTTAACAGCAAACCGCGAGTGTGCACAAAAACACTGGTTGGTTATTGTTTATTGCCGCGGCGAACGAGGCAGCTTCCTTGCCAATCGCCGAATCGTTCGGCTTTGGTTTGGACCATGCCAGCGAGTTGCGCGGATTCGGCAATGTCTCCGGGGGCTAGGGCATTGGACCTACCGTTACCGGGGGTGAGCAGCCAAACTCGACCGGTGTCGGCGAGCGGCCGGACGGCGTCGACAAGCCCGTCTACCAGGTCGCCGTCATCGCTGCGCCACCACAGCAGCACAATGTCGCAGATTTCGTAGCTGTCTTCGTCGAGCAATTCGGAGCCGATAGCATCTTCGATTGCTTCGCTGAGCGTGGAATCGCAATCCTCATCCCAGCCTACCTCTTGCACTATCAATCCATGGGAGACGCCTAAACGGGCGGCGATTCCATCGGTTATGGTGAGAGTGGTGTCTTTCCCTTCGGGTTTTTGAACGTTCATCAAAGCATGATGATACAAGTAATATTTGCGGGATTACACCCTATCCGGGAAATTTTTTGGTTTTTCACCGGTTTTTCGGGAATCCGTGGAGGTTTCATGAGGGTTTTTAGCCTGGTGTTTGGAGATTGGCTACCTAAAATTACCCCCTGATGTGTCAACTACACGTAAAGTAGGGGTATTGCCAGCGTTTGCGCATTTTTACGCTTCTCGACGGTGTGACCATGCGCAGTTGTTGTGGCTCAATCGTTTTTATGACTGACTCTCTCACATGGAGGTGTGGAATGGCTGACCCGAAACCCGGGAAGCACCCAGATGACACTAATTTCGCGTTAATTCGTGATGGTGTCGCGTCATACTTAAATGACTCAGACCCAGAGGAGACCTCGGAGTGGCTAGAATCACTGGATGGGCTGTTACGGGAGGCCAGTCCAGATCGGGCCCGATATTTTAATGCTGCCGAATGCTGGAACGGGCATCGGCCAAGCGGGTGCCGCTCCCGGCAATGACGTCTACAGATTACGTTAATACGATCCCCACCTCGATGGAGCCGGAGTTCCCGGGCGATGAAGAGATCGAGAAGCGGTACCGTCGGTGGATTCGGTGGAATTCCGCGGTGATGGTGCACCGGGCCCAGCGCCCCGGCATTGGTGTCGGTGGCCACATTTCCACCTATGCGGGCGCCGCCCCGCTGTACGAGGTGGGCTTTAACTATTTCTTCCGCGGTAAGGACCATCCTGGCGGGGGCGACCAGGTGTTCTTCCAGGGACACGCCTCCCCCGGCATGTATGCGCGGGCGTTTTTGGAAGGCCGACTTTCGGAAGATGACCTTGACGGGTTCCGGCAGGAGGTATCCCGCGAGCAGGGCGGTTTGCCGTCGTATCCGCACCCGCATGGCATGAAGACGTTCTGGGAATTCCCCACCGTGTCCATGGGCTTGGGCCCGATGAATGCCATCTACCAGGCAAAGTTCAACCGGTATCTGCTCAACCGGGGCATTAAAGACACGTCGGATCAGCACGTGTGGGCATTCCTGGGCGACGGCGAAATGGACGAGCCGGAGTCCCGGGGCCTGATCCAAATGGCTGCGCTGAATAATCTGGATAACCTGACGTTTGTTATTAACTGTAACCTGCAGCGACTGGACGGCCCGGTGCGTGGTAACACGAAGATTCTTCAGGAGTTGGAGTCCTTCTTCCGGGGCGCCGGCTGGTCGGTCATTAAGGTCGTGTGGGGCCGCGAATGGGATCAACTGTTCGAAGCCGATAAGGAAGGGGCGTTGGTGGATCTGATGAACACTACCGCCGACGGCGACTTCCAAACGATGAAGGCCAACGATGGCGCCTACGTGCGTGAGCATTTCTTCAACAAGGATCCCCGGACTGCCAAGCTGGTGGAGGATTGGACCGATACGGAGATTTGGAAGCTGCCGCGTGGTGGGCACGACTACCGCAAGATCTATGCGGCATACAAGCGGGCCCTCGAAACCAAGGACCGGCCGACGGTGATTTTGGCGCACACCATTAAGGGCTACGGCCTGGGCAGCAACTTTGAGGGCCGGAATGCCACCCACCAGATGAAGAAGCTGACGCTGGAGGATTTGAAGAAGCTGCGCGATAAGCAGGGTATTCCCATCACGGATGAGGAGCTGGAGAAGGATCCATACCTGCCGCCGTATTATCACCCAGGTCAGGACAGCCCAGAGATCCAGTATCTTCAAGCCCGCCGGAAAGAGCTGGGCGGGTATTTGCCGGAACGTCGGGTGAACTATAGCCGTTGCAGGTGCCACCGTTGACGAAGCTGCGGGGTCTGCGGAAGGGCTCGGGCAAGCAGCAGGTGGCCACCACCATGGCAGTGGTCCGGGCGTTTAAGGAGCTGCTGCGGGTTCCCGAGTTGGGGAAGCGGATTGTGCCGATTGTGCCGGATGAGGCTCGGACGTTTCGGTATGGATTCGTGGTTCCCACCATTGGGTATCTACAATCCCGCATGGCCAAAACTATGTGCCGGTGGACCACGATTTGATGCTGTCGTACACGGAGAAGGTGGATGGCCAGATTCTGCACGAGGGCATCAGCGAGGCTGGTTCCACGGCATCGTTCATTGCTGGCGGGTACGGCGTATGCGACGCACGGCGAACCCATGATTCCCGCTGTATATCTTCTATTCGATGTTCGGGTTCCAGCGCACGGGTGATGATTTCTGGGCCGCGGGCGACCAGATGACCCGCGGGTTTATCCTGGGTGCCACGGCCGGCCGGACCACGCTCACGGGCGAAGGTTTGCAGCACATGGATGGGCATTCGCCGCTGCTGGCCGCCACCAAACCCGGCGGTGGTGTCGTACGACCCGGCGTTCGCCTATGAGATTGCGCACCTGTTGCTGGAGGGTATTGATCGCATGTATGGCCCAGGCCGGGGCGAGGATGTGATGTATTACCTGACGATCTACAACGAACCGATTTCCCAGCCTGCGGAGCCAGCTGACCTGGATGTTGAGGGCCTGCATAAGGGTATTTACCTGTACGAGAAGGCCACCGGTGGCGACCATGAGGTGTCGGTGTTGGCGTCGGGTATTGGCATGCAGCAGGCGTTGCGCGCCAAGGAGATCCTGCGGGATGAGTACAACATTGGCACGAATATCTTCTCGGTGACGTCGTGGGTTGAGTTGGCTCGTGAGGGTCACGAAAAGTCGCGGCAGAATCTGCGCCACCCGGAGAATCCGCCGGAGGAGGCATTCGCCACGAAGCAGCTGCGGAAGGCCTCCGGCCCGTATATTGCAGTGAGCGACTTCGCCAGCGATTTGCAGGAAACAGATTCGTCGGTTTGTGCCTGGTGACTACACCACGCTGGGTGCGGACGGTTTCGGGTTCTCGGACACGCGCTCCGCGGCACGCCGGTTCTTCAATATCGACGCGGAGTCGATTGTTGTGGCCGCGCTCAATGCTTTGGCCCTGGAAGGCAAGATTGATCGTTCGGTGGCTGCTGAGGCCGCTCGGCGGTTTAATTTGACCGATCCCAACCAAGGCTTAATAGGTTTTCCCTACCCCGTCGTCGTTAAGTTAGTTGCTACTTTTCGACGACGGGGTTAACCATTGCCCCAACGCTTTCAGACGCCCAGGTTTCGGCGTATTCTGTGTGGCTGGTTCTTAAGACAGAAGGGGCATAATGACAATATCCCATATCCTTTTTTCCATCGCCGGCGTGCTGCTGCTTATCCTGTTCGGCTACCACTTCATCTGGGGCAATGCGGCCTATGCTGCGCTGCGTCCGGAAAGAGGCAGCGAGGACGACGAGAGCGATAAGAAATTCACCGCATGGCTCAATGGCCGAGCGGTATTCCAAATGGGCAGCATAGATCTATTGCTGCCTGCGGCGTTGTTGATTCTCATGGGCTTTAAGTTCATGGAGGTCAATGTGGCCCTGCTCAGCGCGCTGTTTTTCTGGTACCTGGGCTATGCCCTGTTCTGGTTGTTGTCGATCTTGTTTTCCAAAGGTCGCAAGAAAATGGATTACGCCAAGCAGGGGCAGTGGATTCTATTCCTGGTGGTGGCTGTTTTGGTCAGTGTGGGGGCCAAAAATTTCGATGCCGCCACACCAAACCCGGCGGGAAACACGGCAATGTCAACCATGACAACCAGCCAAAACGTCCCCACAGTCCCCCAGCAATAAGAAAATATTTATGGATAGCGTTTAGGAACCCACACACTGTCCATCGGCGTCAACTTAGGCTAGGCTTGCCAGTATGGATAATGTTTCCCAAACGCTTTTTCATCCACTCTTTGGTAGAGCGCAAGCAAGTGACCGGTGGCCCGAGCTATTCCCCGATCCGTGGGCGCATAGGGCCATGGAGATTGCGGCACAGGAAGGCACCACGGCCCAGCCAATGGATGGGTTTCCCGAGCTGGTGTATGGCCTGCGGCACATGATCCTGGTGCGGGAGGCACGGGCATATTTGGAAACACACCCTGGTGCCGCGGTCGTCAATATTGGCTGCGGCCTGGACATGCTGGCAGAGGACCTCTCCGGCCACGAGTGCACTATCTATAACCTGGATTTTCCCGACGTCATCGACATGCGACACCGGTGGGTACCCAAGGCCGACAATGAGATTGATCTGCCCTACTCTGCCACCAATCACGAGTGGCTAAGTAAAGTTGACGCTTCCCACGGGGTTATTGCCCTGGCCGGAGGCGTCTTTTTCTATTTCCAGGTCGCCGACGTTTCTTCGCTTATCGACGCCTTCGGCACCGCCTTTCCCGGCGGCCGCATGGTGTATGACGCCGAATCCCCAGACGTCACCAAACGCAGCGAACGCATGCTAGAGAAAAAGGGCACCCCCACGGAAATGCCATTTAAAGTCAAGGACCCGTATTCGCCACGGAAATGGAGCAGCACAGTCACAGATGTAACTGTGGAGTTTAGTTTCCTTGACCAGCTTGCCCCAAAGCTCCGCTCCCAATTGCCGATGAGCTACCGCTTGATTTTTCTCATGATGAAGTGGAACAAAGGCATGTATTTCGTTCGCGTCGATTTTTAAGGAGAATCCCCATGGAAGACGTTTCCCAAACCCTGTTTTACCCACTACTAGGCCGGGCCAAGGCGGCCAGCCAATGGCCCGACCTATTCCCCGACCCGTGGGCCACCCAGGCCGCGCACATTGCGGCGGCGGAGAAAACACCCGCGCAGCCGCTCGGCACTTTTCCAACATTATGCTACGGGCTTCGCCACCTGTTTACCATTCGAGAGATCACCCAGTACCTAGACACGCATCCGGGTGCTGCGGTCGTGAATATTGGCTGTGGCCTCGACGTGCTATCCGAGGACCTTGCCGGCTACGACTGCACCATCTATAACCTGGATCTTTCCCTGACGTCATCGACATGCGACACCGGTGGGTACCCAAGGCTGACAATGAGATTGATCTGCCCTACTCTGCCACCAATCACGAGTGGCTCACAAAGGTTTCCGGGGAGAAGGGCGTCATCGCGGTGTCCATGGGGTGTTTCTATTATCTGCCAATCCCCGAGGTGGCGGCGCTGATTGATGCGTTTGGCCAGGCGTTTCCCGGCGCCGACTGGTGATGAAACCGACATCCCCAAGGTGATGCGCGGCAGTGAAAAGCAAATAGCTCGGCATGGCACCCCCGTGTCCATGCCGTTTAAGGTGAAAGACCCATACACGCCCCAGGATTGGAGCGACGCGGTGCGGGACTACCATGTCACATTCAACTTCCTGGATTATCTCACCGATGAACAGCGGAAACAGGTTCCGTCACAATACCGAATCCTCTTCGGTTTCTTCGAACGTATTCGCGGCATGTATGTGGTGAATATGGGATTCTAGGGTTATAAAGGGTTAGCTGGTGGTACGAATCTGCCAATGATGGTGGTACTGGCCGCCAAGCTTCATGAGTTCATCATGGGTTCCCTGCTCCACAACCTGCCCGGCTTCGTTCAACACCACGATATGATCAGCGTCGCGAATGGTGTTGAGCTGGTGAGCCACGACGATAATGGTGTGGTCGGCCCGAAGCGCATGCATGGTGTCGGTGATGACCCGCTCGGTGACCGCATCCAGGGAGGATGGGTCTCGTCTAGGGTGATGATGGGGCTATCTTTTAGCAGGGCACGGGCGATTGCTACGCGTTGTCGTTCCCCACCGGAAAGCAGGGAACCGCCCTCCCCCACATCCATATTCCACCCGTTTTTGTCGATGAGACCATCTAAGGCGGCGGCTGTTGCTGCTACCTGAAGTTCCGCATCGGCGGCTGTTGGCCGAGCCAAGAGCAGATTGTCACGGATGGTGCCCTCAATCAGGAATGTGTCTTGGAACACGGGTGTGACTAATTGGTTCACTTGTTCGGTACCGATGCTTGGCAGGGGCACCCCACCGATAGAAATTGTGCCGGCATCGAGGTCCATGAACGGGATAGCAGCCGCATAATGGTGGTTTTCCCGGCACCGGAGGGACCGACTACAGCCACAAGAGAATGTTCCGGCACGGCGAAACTAATCTGGCTCAGGATGCGACTGTCCCCGTAGTGGAAATCAACTCCGGCAAATTCCACATCATGACTAGTTGGTGTGCCAGGCTCTGTTCGGTTCTGAAAGCACCGGAATTTCCCGGAGTTTCCGTAGCTCAGCAAGGGTGTTCCTGCCCGAGCTAAAACCACCCGATAAGGCACCAGCGTTGACGATCGGTTCGGTAAAGCAGGACACGACAATAAGTAGGGCTACCAGGGTGGCATAGTCCATACCACCACGAAGCGCGATAATGACCGCCACAATGACGATTGCGGAGAACACTGCTTGCACGAGGCTACCAAGTCGTCCAATGGCTGCCCCTTGGGTTGCTGTGGCTTGGGCGAAAGTATCATGTTGGCGTTGCAGGGCGTTATCAACAACCCGATCGCCAATAGAGTTCGGCCCAGCAGCCCTAATGGCGCTTTGCGACCTGGTGAATTCGATAAGCCTGGTGGTCACTTCTGCGACAGCCTCGGTGTGGTGGTGATCGGATTCACCGCTGGCCGCACCAATGCGTCGATAGGCCAACCATAATAGTGGTGCCGCACAAATCATGATGATGCCGATTCGCCAATCAATGACGCAGGTAGCTAAGGCAATGACCGCAGGCGTGACTATGCCGGTGATGACAGGGCGAACCACAACATGCGGCACTGCGGCGGCAAACCCGATTCCGGAAGATGCCATATCAGCCAGGCTGCCATCTACCCCTTGGCGGAAATAGCTCAGTGGCAGCCGGCTGATCCGCTCCCCCAACATTGACAGGGAGGGAACGGAGAATTGCGGCAGAACTGGCGCGGCCAATGAAACCGGTAAACAGCACCAATGCCGCATGGATAATAGTGGCGATGAGGATAAGCATCAGCCATCGACTCACCGCATCATCGCCGGAAATGAAACTGGTGAGGAAGGGGAATAGTCCCACAAAAGCAATGCCCTGTGCTGCGGCTGCCAGCGTGGAAGCAATGAGCAGCATGTCAGCATGCGCTGGGCTGGTTTATCAACAATGGCGTATAAGTCACGGATCATGATTATTGAGCCTCCGTCCCAGCAAATGTGTGCCACAGTTCTGGGTATAGTTCGCCTTGTTCCAGGAGTTCTTGATGTGTGCTACGTTCTGCGATACGACCCTGATTCGAGCACGAGAATTTGGTCGGCGGCAATGATGGTAGATAGCCGGTGCGCAATCATGATGACTGTCCGATGCTGCGCTAGCTCATCAATGGCCGCCTTAATAGCGGCTTCAGAGTCAGGGTCAGCATAGGCGGTGGCTTCATCCAAAATGAGGATGGGAGTATCGGCAAGGAACGCCCGAGCAATAGCAATGCGCTGTTCCTGCCCACCCGATAGGTTGGTGTCTACCCCAATAATGGAATCAAGACCGCGGGGTAGTTGGGTAATGTCGGTGTCGATGCGAGCCCGGCGCGCCGCGGCCATAATCTGATCATCGGTCGCATCGGGGCGGGACATGCGGATGTTTTCGCGGATAGAAACGTTGAGTAGTTGGGGGTCTTGGAAAACCATCCCTATGGTGCGGTAGAGCTCGTCCGTAGCAATGTCGCGAACATCAACGCCGGCAATGCTGATTATTCCTTCGGCCACATCGTAGAAACGGGCGAGAAGTTTCGCCAGGGTGGATTTTCCGGAACCGGAGGGGCCAACCAGGGCAGTGATAGTTCCGGGGTCGAATTGGGCGGTGACATTGCTTTAATGCCAGGGTGGAGTCGTCATAACTGAAGGTGATGTTATCGGCGACTAATGGCCCAACCCCTGGATGCTGTGGTTTTTCAGGCTCCGGGATGGTCGAGGTATGGAGCACATGAGCGATGGATGTAAGCGCGGCTATTCCGGTGGCGATAGATTCGGAGTTCATGGCGACTCGCACTATTGCTGCGGAAAGTCCAAGGCCGAGGGCAAGGCCGGCAATGAGCCCAAGGGCGTGCGTCGGGTGCGCCAGGCAAGGCCAATGCCACACATGATGAATAAGACGGTGACTGGGGAGACAATGACGTCGATCAGCCCAAGGTAGATATGGTGGATTGTCGGGACCAGCGGGACCAGGCGTCTACGAGCCCATTGACGCGGTCTGTGTAGCGGGAGCTACCGGCGTGGTGTTGCCGAAGGATTTCATGACGGCAATGCCACGGACGAATTCGATGACTGCACTGGTCATGGCTTGGTTGGCTTCACCGTATTCTTTTTGCAGTGTTTGACCGGTAGAGAGCATGATTCCCATGAGGACGATGGTGATAATCATGGGGATGAATGCTACGAGTGCGATGCGCCAATCGATGGTGAAGAGCAGGATGAGGGAGAAGAGCGGTACGAGGAGGGCGACGATCACTTCATTGATAGTGTGGCCAATGAGTTGGTGCACATCAGCCACATCTTTTTCCACTGATCCGATGATGCCAGCTGAGCGATGTGAATCCAACCAGCCTAGCGGCAGGTGGCGAATATGCCCTACCAGTTGGCGTCGTAATGCTAGTTGCAGGTCGTTGTCGGCACTGTGAGAGAGCATGCCGGACATGCCGTTGGCAACCATTCGGATGATAGCGGCAATGATGATGACTGCGACTATGGTCCAGATATGTTGGTGGTTACCGTCGGGGAAGATTTTTGCAATGTAGACGATGCCTGCTAGTGGAATGATTGTAGCAATGGCTGTGAGTACCGATAGTAGTATGACTGCGATAAGCCGCCCTTTGATTGGTGCCAGCAGTTCAGAGTTCATTGTTATTTCCTTATGACAATCACAGATTTACCGCGAATATCATAACAAAATGATGGTTAGCCTAAGCAATACTTTGTAGGTTATTGTTGCCGGATCGTTGCACGCCTCGCAGGCTCACCCCACCACCAGCCTCGTGGTGTTACCTCCCCACGTCCCCCACCTCAATGTCGACGGTGTTCTTGCCAGTCGGGTCCTCGGTAAACACTTTGAAGTCCTGCTTGTCCGACTGGGAGAACCTAGCGATCGTGAAGGTGTGCCCATTGAGGAACACGAACTCCACCGAGGTGGTATCGGTGTACACCTCTAGGGTGATGTCCCGCTGGTCCTGCACCAAGGATTGGGCGCTGTACCCATTGCCGTTACCCAAAAGCCCATCAAAATAGTAGTGGGTGGAATCCTGCCCCTTCTTGCTGTTGTCAAGCTCCCCGGCGCGGGCTTTCACGTTATACCAGCCGTCGGTGGGGTCGTAGTTGAACCGCACCCAGTCGCCGCCCTGCCACAGGTCAATGTAGATGCGCCCCGTGTAGTTACCAGCGGTGTTGTGGAAGCGCAGAGTGTGCTTTTTGGGCGACGTCCTGGTTTGGGACGTCGTAAAGCCCGTACACGTCGCCGTTGGTGTCTTTCCGATCAACCCAGGTTTTTCCGGTGGCGGAGATGGGCTTGTCTTTGGTCACGCCGGTGTGGGTTTTCACATTGCGGTATTTCAGATCACTGGGTTTTTAGTTTTTGGGTGATGTGGTTGTCCGCCCCCAGGGTGAGCTCCCTGGCCAGGCTGTAGGACCCTAGTCGGCGCAGGTAGGGGCCACTACCGTTGTCGGTGGCGTGCACCCCATCGGCCGTGTAGTTCCAGTTGCCCACCCAGCCCAGGGAGGTGATGGTGGCTTCCGCGGTGGTGATGTCGGTGCTGCCGGTGAAGTTGGCACCATAGTAGTCGGGGCCATGGTCGAGGCGTTGGGTATCGGCGTCGGCGACGAACATGCCGTTGGCGTCGAGGTGGCCCACCGTGTAGTAGATGCCGGTGGTTTCCCCACGGCTGGCGTCTTTGGCGCCGAAGAAGAGGACTTGTTTGTCACCGGTGGGGGTTTTCATGGTTTTCAGGACGGGGCATTCAACCGGTGCGTTATCGGCCCAGGTGCGGCCGCGGAAGAAGGTTGCCGGCTGGATTTTTTTGCTTCCGCTGCCGCATCGGCTTTGGTCCAGCGGATGCCGTCGGTAGAGCGGTATACCCCGATGTGGTCGCCTTCGGCCACATACATGAGGGTTTTCCCATTGTAAGTGAACACGTAGGGGTCGCGTTCGTCACTACGGTTAGCTGAGGCGCCGGGGGCGGCGATGTCGAGCACGGGTTTGCCATCATTGAGTGGTTTCGTGAAGGTGGCACCCCCGTCGGTGCTGGCCACGGCCCAAATGTTTTGGGAGCCGTCGGTTTTCTTCAGGCCGGAAATGTAGGCGGTGGGAGTGCCGCCACGGGTGATGACGGAACCGGTCCAGGCGGATTTCCACCCGTCGGTGGCGTGCCCACCGCTGGCGGGGATGGCTTGCTTCTGGTCGGTGAAGTGCACAAAGTCGGTGGTTGTAGTGTGGTACCAGTCTTGGCCTTTGGGCCCTAGTGGGTTTTCGGCGCCGTCGGCGGAGTGGAGGAAGTACAGGTCGTAGTGTTTGGCTTTTTCGTTCCACACGATGCTTTGCAGATCATTGGACCAGCCATCTTTGGTGGTGAGATGGTAGGCGGCGACCAGCCCGTCGGGATTGGCGGGTTGTGCGGTTGCCGTCGGCGTGACAACCGCAATGGCCGCGAGGATGGCAGATACCATCACGGATCTTTTGTTCATAGCACCGATTCTACGGTCGGGGGTAGGGGCGTCGTGACGCTTGCTGCTTGGTTCGTAACGTCGTATGCTCCGTAGACACCCATTCCCGGACTTTATCGCCGCTCACCCCCAGCACCACAAATACTGACAGAAATGCGAACGACACGGCCCGAAACGATGTGGTTTTCTCCCGTTAATGCGATGAGTGCTTGTGCCGCGGAGATCACGCACAACACCATGAGCCCAATGCGGGCCCATCTGTGCCGCAGGAGGGTGCCCTATCAGCAAGGCGATTTTGGATGAGGGACATGAGCTGCATGAGCGGCAGGATCCACCCAGGGATCGTCGGCACCGTCGTCGATAAGCAGCCAACCCCAATCCTGGCCGGTGAGCGGGAGATGCCTAACAGGATTGCCCCCGCAATATTGAGGACGAGCAGCCCGCCGGCAACAAGGAGCGACACGGGCGGCACCCCATGGTCGGCTGGGTCTTTCCACTTCCGGAGCGGTTTCTTGGGTGCCGGCATAGGGGTGCGATGGGCGGCGTCGCGCACGTCAACGATCGGCAGGTTTCCGTCGGTGTTGATTTTATCGCCCCCGCCGTTGCGCTGATGGTAGGCGGTGGAGAAGTCCCGGATCACCTCCACCCCAATGTCGTGGTCGCTAAACCGTAGGGTTTTCACAATGTAGTCCCGCTCCAGGTCGGTGTCGGCATCCACCTTGTGGGTGAATTGGAATGTGAAGCTGGAAAATCCCCACCGACCGGTCGTAGGTGCCGGCGGCCAACCAATCCGCCCGGTGACCGCCCGGCAGTACCCACCCTTCCGGTACTCGCCAAAACCGCACATGGTGCCGCTGTGACGCATTGCCCGATACCTCCTGCTGGTAGGCGAAATCCTGTTTGGTGTCAAACAGGTACAGGTCTGACACGGGGGCCTGCGGGTATGAAGTGCCGAACACCGAGGAAATGATGATGTTCCATGAGGACCGTAACGTGATGGGGTCGGCCGGCACCCATCCCGCATTCCGCATGGCGGCGTGCACGTCTGTTTCCGTGCCGTCGAACGCCAGGTTGACCGGGTCTCCTAAAATCCCATCCACGGTTTTCGTCCTACCAATAAAATAGTTAGGTACATATAATAGGGTGAAGAGTTGGTGCAGCCTGGGGAGTGCCAGATACGCCAGGGTGGCCCACCCAAAGGTCAGGGGAATGACCAGTTTGACCGACCACACGAACGACCCCATCAGCAGAATGCAGGCCAGCCACAACGCGAGCCCTAAGGCCACCACTAATGAAAAACGGCGTCGAGCACCGCATATATGGAAAACCGCCGCCCATCGGATACCTTTTTCGGGGGCGACTGATATTCCGGGTAATCCCGCGGAATCGGATAATGGTTCATCACTCCCCCACTGTTATGGAGTTGCCGCGGCCAGCACCGCCGAAATTGCCGTGTTCACCGCGGCCGGGTTTTCCAGGGGCAGCATATGGCCCGCCGACGGCACCACCGTCAGTCGGGCCGCCGGCCAATGCTGCACAATGTATTCCGAGCTGGCCACCGGTGTGAACATGTCATTGGCGCCCACCAACACGGCCCCCGGTATTCTAGACAGCTGGATCAAAGATTCGGTTTCGTCTTCCTCCTGCAAATCATCCAGGAAACCGATGATCGTCGCCAACGGGGTGTCGTCGATAAGCTTTGATATGCAGTTTCCGCATGTCTTCCTCGTGAGCCAATGCCGCCGCAGCAGTCACCATTGGCGCCACCATCATTCGTAACCGCCGCCCGTAACGCCTGCGTGTCCTCGGGGTTTTCCTCGGCAACATGCCGGAGCGAATTCACGATCGGCAGTTTCAGCAGTTGCGTCATGCCTTCCGAAGCGAATGGTTGCGCCGACGCCGACACCAGCACCACACCTCGACACCGCAGCCGAAACTGCGGGTAGCGGCGCAAAAATTGAGCACCACCATGCTGCCTAGCGAATGACCCACCAAAATAATCGGGGTTGTGACCCCAGCATCATCCAGCACCGCCATCACATCATCCGCCGCATCGGAAATATTACATTCCGACGCCGGGACGGGATCCGATTTCCGTGCCCCCGCAAATCCATGGCTATACACCGCACCTGGTCAGCAAACGCCGCCACCTGCACGTGCCACGCCTGCGCGGCCAACGTGTAGCCGTGCACAAAACCAAGGTAATCTGCGAATTCTCATCACCCTCGGTGTAGTAGCGTAGCTTTCCCACCCGATGCCCCTGACTGAATTGGGGAGGTTTAAATTCCTGGCCTCGCGTATTGCGAGCAATTCTCCAGGCCCGAAATTTCTTGGTCACAAGAGCAAACACCATGGGTCCCAGACTACCCTTTTGCCCTACCCTATTTGATTCCTATCTGCATTCCCGTAACCGTCTCTATTAAGGTCAAACTATGACTTCCTTACAAGAACAACTCGCCGCACTCCACACCGACACCGCCGCAGCTTCAACCACCGCCGAAGCCACTACCGCCACGAAACTCCGCACCCTCATGGCACCTATTACCGGAGTCACAACCGAAGACATCGCCGATAATTCGCTGCTTATCGACGACCTAGGGTTCCAATCCCTTGATCTTATTGAATTAGCAGTACGCTGCGAACAAACCTTCGGCGTGAAAACCGACGCCGAAGCCTATCTCGCTATGCGCACCTTCGCAGACGTGCTCCGCTTTTGTGAGCAGTCTACGAACTAACCGACAAGCTCCACATAGGCTTGGAAACCATGCTCCCCGGCCATGAGGCTCATGACCCCGGAAAATATATCTAGTTCTTCATCAGTGCCGCTAAGCACCTGACGGCAATCGACGGCACCAGCAGCAACGCCGGAGCGCTGCCACCTGGTGCACCACGTCGCGTCCAAAACGTCCGCGCCGGGTGCTGCTGACATGGGTTCGGAGGTGATCACGTCGAGCATTGCTTGCTCTACTCGGGGGCGGTAGGCGCGGGGCATACCGTTCACGTGTAGGACAGCAATGCGCTGCACTTCTTTTTCCACTGTAGGTAACCGTTTCTCTACTGATGGTGAAAGCGGGAGTCATGGGGTACTCCCGCTAAGACGAGGATCGTCTTCCCCAACGGCCTAGCCTTAACACCAATACGAAACAGTATCAATATGAACATCTGTCACTTTGATTTACTTACGATTCAACTACAACTTTACCACCATCAGCAACTCTAAACTTGCACTTTAACCAGGTCTTATAACGTTAAACCAGAAGTTTAGGACAACCTTTTACCAGTCATTTTTATCAAAAATTCAGCCGCTCTTATCAGCATCATCCCTATAAAAATATTTTGATCTATCGCCAATTACTAAAATTTGGTGGGTGGCTCTGTCGTCAATGCCCTGCCATAGCTCATCATTGAGCCACGTCCAGACCGGCTTCGCCCACTCCCCAAACGCCCGATCGGTCAAGACGATCGCCCCCCGGCGCGTGGTTGGGTGCACCCACACGAATGTGCCTGATTGGCCGAAATGCCCCACCGTGTCGCTTGGTAGTTTAGTACCGGTCCAGTGCGGGGTCTTTGCCCCTTTGATTTCGAAGCCCAACCCCCATGGGCAGGGCTTAAACATACCGTAGCCGGGAACAATGCCGTTGAGTTCCGGGTATTGGGGTGTCCACATTTCCGAAACAGTGGCAGGGTCGAGCAGGGTGGGGGCCATGATTTCGGCCACGAACCTACGAAGGTCAGCCACGGTGGAGCGCGCCTCATGCCCCGGCGATCCCCATAGCGTGGTGTTCACCATTCCCAGCGGTTCAAACACTGCCGCGGTGAAGTATTCGCCGAGCCCCATTTGGGTCTCCGACACCAACCTATCGCCCAGCAGTTCGAAGCCATAGGAGGAGTAGATACGGCGCATGCCCACAGGTTTTCTTGGATCTTCTTCCCTAAACCCCACCCCGCCGGCATGGGAGAGCAGATGCCTGACCGTGGCGCCTTGTTCCGTGATGACCGTATCGAGGTCGAACACCCCCTCTTCTACTGCCACCATGAAGCTATAAGCTGACAGCAGTTTCGTCACGGACGCCAGTTCGAAAATCCTATTATGGTCACCGGCGGTTGCTACCGTAGTGTCGCCAGTTAGCACCGCGCCGGCAGCATTCGGCACTGGCCAGGCGGAAAAGTGATGGTCAAGGAGGAGAGGAAAGCGCATTGGTCACAAGATATATGCTACCGACCTGCGGGAAGGAATCTTCGTTAAAACTCTCCCTCGATTTTCTTTTTTATCCGCCGCGCCATATTCCACCCCTGCCGTTCGGAGCGTTTTGCGAGTTCCCGAAGCTGCACCGCGGTCATATTCACGGGCGCCCACTCGCTGCTGCGGAAGAGGACCCAGCCCTTCCAATAGGCGAGAATGACCAGGCCACCGCCTATTATTGGGGAGACGATCATGCCCAGAGCTTGGTGCCCGGTGACATAGAATAACGTCATGGCGGTGGCGCTGATGGTGGCGGGTACGGCGTAGAGGGTGCCACCCCCGAATATGCTAGGGATCTGGCCGGTCACGACGTCCCGGATCATGCCACCCCCAACGGCGGTGAGCACACCCATGAAGACCGCAGACACGAGGGGCATGTCAAAGACCAGGGCCTTCACGCAGCCGGTGACGGACCACACGCCCAGGATGATGGCGTCGCCGTGCACCTTAAAGAGCTCCCAGGTGTTCCCCTTAAAATGCGTGACCAGGGCGATGGTTGCCCCGCAGCAGGCCAGGAGCAAATAGGTGGGGTTGGCAATGGCGGCGGCGGTGCCTTTTTGCATGAGCACGTCGCGCAGCATGCCGCCGCCGAGGGCGGAGAATAAGGCGAGGAACACGAAGCCCACGAAGTCGAAGTTTCGTTGCCTGGCGATGGCGCCGCCGATGATGCCGTTGAGCACCACCCCAATGAGGTCGAAAGTTTGATAGAGGTTATGAATTACGGTATCTACGTCACCCACGGCTATTGATTGTAGGTGCCCGCCAATAATTGGGCTGCCGTGATAACCGATTCGCGGCGGCGGGCGTGTTCGGCGTCGGTTTCGGGGCCGGTGAACATGCGGGCAACCTGGGGGACCGCGGACCACCAACCTGCGATAGATAGGATGAGAAAGGCCAGGTGATCGGCGTCGATGGTGGTGGCCAGGGTGCCTGCCGCCTGCCCGGCGTGGACGGCTTGGGTTTTCCGGTTGTAGTAGGTGCGGCGTAGCTCCTCGTCGGGTACTTCCGCGTCGAAGTAGAGGCCTTCCCACCGCATGAGTCGGTTGAGTTCGGGGTGGACGCAGTGGTAGTCGTAGACGCGGCCGGCCCAGTCACCAATGTCTTCGGTCGCGAAGGAATGCACGGGCACGGCCTTAGCTACCTTGGCGAGTTCTTCCCGGAGAACGTGAGTGAAGAGTTGGCGTTTGTCGCCGAAATAATTGTAGATGCGTTCCTTATTGACTCCGGCCCGGGCGGCGATTTTAGCGACGGTGGTGCCGTCGGGGCCGTTGTGGGCAAATTCGGCGAGTGCGGCGGTGAGGATTTTGGTTTTCGTTCCTTCAATGTCCCAGGCCATGGGGGTCCTTTGCAGTGAGGGGTTGTGGGGTAGGTGGGCCGCGGCGATACCGGCGGTGGTGTCGCGGTCTCTAGCAGTGTACCGCGACAATTCCAACTAAAAGGTTGGAAATTATGCCACGGTCGCCTATACTCAACCCCAACCAAAAAGTTGGAATTGAGGTTTCGCATGTCACAACGACCATCACAACCACCATCGCCCGACCACGTACCGGAGTATCCGGCCACCACCAGCACCGTGGCATTCCTGGTGGCTACCGCACTTGCAGTACTCACCCAGCTCTATCTGGCAATCCCGCTAATCGCGCCGGTCGGCCGCGGTCTCGGCGGGGATGCCACCCTCGCCCTATCCACCGCGTTTAGCCTGTGCTACGCCAGCGGTTTTCTCATCTGGGGGCCAATCTCTGACCGGTACGGCTGCAAGAAAATCCTGCTCTGCGGCATGATACTTCTGATTCTCACCACCACCTGCTGCGCCATGGCCCCCAATCTGCCAACGCTTGGCATACTCCGGGGATTGCAGGGGTTTTCGGCCGCCAGCTTCGCCCCCATCGCCCCTGGCCTACCTTGCCGAGTCACTACCAATCACCCGCCGACCCACGGCGATCGGGGCCATGTCTACCGCGTTCTTGGTGGCCGGTATTATCGGTCAGGTATTTGCCGCTGCGATCAATCTCACATTCGCCACGTGGCGAGCGGTTTTCCTCAGCAGCACGGTTCTCCTTATTTTGTGTTTTCTGTCACTCATTCCGGCGCGGCGCATGGTGGAGATTCCCCACGCCACCGCGGCCGGCAGCATGAGGCAGAGTTTTTGTGGTGGTAGGCCAGATCGTCGCAAAGCCACGCACGCAATTTCTGTGTTTAGCGCACGTGACCGTGCTCATGAGCTTCGTTGCCATGTATTCCGCCTTGGGACCGCACCTGGGGAGCATTGGAATGTCGCAGTCGCAACTGATTTGGCTGCGGCTTGCGGGTCTGCCGAGCATGTGCGTAGCGCTCGTTATTGGTCGCATTGCGGCACGCGTGCCCATAGGGACCATTGCTCGCGTCAGTTTTTATTGTCGCCGCCCTGGGGTTGCTGTTGGAGGGGTTGTTGTCCGCAACGCTGTGGGGGATTATTGTCGCCAGCCTGGTGTTTGTGGCGGGTATTGCCATGGCCGTGCCCACCATGATTACGCTATTCGGCCAGGCATCGGCACCCTATCGCGCCGGCGGCATGGCGATCAACGGTGCGGTGCTGTTTATTGGTGCCAGCCTGGGTCCACTCGTCGCCCGCCTGCCCGTGGGCTTTTTCGACGCTCATGTGGGCGCTCGCGGGCATACTACTGCTGGCCTGCGGGTGTGTGGTGGTTTTTCAACGATTATCGCCACCCGACGAGCGGTAACGGCGAATCAGCCGTAGGCCATAATCAGCGGAGCAGGGTTCCCATCTTCGAATAGGGGGTGACCTGCACCCGGTGGGCGGTGGCCAGGCCGGCGAGCGCCTTCCCCACCGAGGCTGGGGTTGCTGACCATAGGCCAAGAGCTGGTCGCACCCGCCCCGGCCACTGCTTATTGAGGGCGTACACCAGGGCGATCGCCTTCGATTCTTCCCCCGTGTCGTAGTACACCCATGGCTGGATTTCGTCGGCCACCCGCAGCAGTTTGGCATAGTCGTGACCGCTGTCCGGCCGACCCGCTAATGGCTGGTTCCAGTTCACCCGCACGTCCATGACCAGCGGAACACCGGCGGTCAGGCTTCGGCAGTGGGCAATGAAATCCGCCATTTTAGTGGTGAGCCATTCCCGGTATTCGGGAGTTTCCTGGAGTGCCCCATCTTCGCTGCGAGGCCAATCGGGGGCACCGGTGTCGCTGCGGTAGAGCAGCAGGTCGTTGTCAGAGAACGACCCGGAGTCCCAAAAGAGTTCCGTGATGATGATCCCGTCAATGATGTCGCCGAATTGGGCTGCGACCTGCGCCACAGCGCCAGCAAGCATGTCCCGGATCGGGCTGCGGGTGAGGGCCGCAGGTGACGGCATATTCCGAATGGTACCGTCCCTGGATATTGCTTTCCATTCCGGGAATTTCGCCAGCGAGGTCGACACCATCATGTCGAGCGTGAGGGTAGATTTTTTCGATCCCATTGGCCCGGAGCGTAGCGATCACGTCGCGGAGGGGATTTTCCTGCGGCTCTAGCGACACCCATTCAGGATGGGCCGGCCACTGGAAGAGGGTCCATTCGGGGCGTCCCGCGGCCAGGTCGATGGTGTTATATCCCCTGGTGACTGCCGCACGGGCGATTTCGGACCAGTTGCGGCGTGCCGCATTGGAGGTATCTTCCCAACCGATGCCGATGGCGCGGGTGGTGATGCCTGCGTGGTCGGCGAGGCGGTTCAGCCGTGCCGATGCCTGCACCTGTTCGGCCACGGTGGCGGCCGGGGTTGGTGTGGCTTCTAGGGCAGCGAGTCGCCGCATGATGGGGCTAAGGGCAGCCGCCGGAGAGTGCTTCCGCTGATGGTTCCACCACTGTATTGGGGTCGCCCGCCTGGTCGATCACCAGTGAGGTGTCCGCCAGGTTTTCCACAATGATGATTCGGGATTGGACTTTTTCCCCGGTTTTCCGTGCGGCTTCCGCCACGGTGCGCGCGGTGGTAACCTGCGCTCGTGTGCGCTCGTTGGTTGGTTGCGTGTCGTTCGTATTCGGCATTGATCGCTTCCCATGATTTGTGGGTGATTGACGGATTGCCGCCACCTTAACCAATTCGCAAGGCAGCCACCATCAAAATAGGCAATCCCCCACATGACGCGGTACAAGACGACTGCTACCCGAATGTGGTAGCACCGTTACGGCGTCGTAAAGCACACCGATAATGGCAAAACCCCAGCTCCTGGCGTGGAACTGGGGTGTGATTGTGGGGCCACCGGGGCTCGAACCCGGGACCGACGGATTATGAGTCCGCAGCTCTAACCGACTGAGCTATAGCCCCAAATTTAAAGCGATCCTGCTACATAATAGCCATTGCAAGGCACGAATGAAAAAGTATAGCGGGTCATAGCACGTAGTAACGAACTCAACACCCAAATACCCACATTTTCCTACCTCCCCGGAATACCTGCACAATGCATCGCCGGCCGACGCCGAATCATTATTGCGACCAATGAGGAAAATTATCGCATTGACCAGCAAATTTGCCTTAAATCAGCGGGACATTGTATAGTTTCATTCGTTGCCAGCGCAGTAATTGTGTGGCAAAACCCATTCCCCCATAGCTCAATTGGCAGAGCATTCGACTGTTAATCGAAGGGTTACTGGTTCGAGTCCAGTTGGGGGAGCTTTTTGTTTCATTACCGCCCATGTTAGGGCGGTTTTTGTGTTTCCATAGCCTTGTTTACCCCGAAATCTTTGCGGAGTTTGTGGGGCTAGCGGGGGTTACTGGATGCACTAACCACCGTTGTGGTTTCTTCGGTAATGTGGCAGTCACACTACTTTCTTCCTTGACAAGCTTTTATATAAGGAGTGGGACTTTCCATGATCCAGTTCGTTATCGGCGCTGCCGCGGGTTACGTCTTTGGCACCAAGGCGGGTCGCCGGCGCTACGAACAAATTAAAAAGGGATACCAGGTAGCAATGAATTCCCCAGCTACCAAGCAGATTCTGACGGCGACCCGGAAAGCTATAGCTAATAAGCTTGATCCGCAGCCCCGCATGAAGGAAGTAAAAAATCTCAATAAATCTAAGCTTAATAAATCGGATGATATTACTATTCTGGAGCGAGATGACGATTAAGCCTCATAGGAGAAAATTCGTAAAATACCACGATATTTAGGGCGTGTCGTAGTTAAAAATTCATATCGAATGCGTAACATTTGGGGTAACTAATCTTAAACTTTCGTGCGAAAGGATCCCCCATGTCTAGTATCTTCCGCCGCTCTATCACCACATCGTGCGCCATCATCGCGCTGGGAACCTCCCTGGCCGCCTGCTCCCCACCCAACGAGATTGATTCCAACCGCAAGATCGAAACCGCCATCAGCGGAATCGCACCGAAACAAACCACAAGCACCACCCCTAGGACGTCCAGCGCCGCCCCCTCGGTCAGCGCTACCCCCACCACGAAAGCAACCCATCACTAAAAACGCATAGATAGCATGACCGACCCCGCAATGATCGGGGTCGTTTTGCTTTACGACGCCCTACCGCACAGCACCCCACCACCAATCATTGGAACGCCCGGGCAAGCAACTGCTTCTTCTGTTGCTCCAACGCAATAAGATTGGCGAACATGGACCGATAGGCCTGCTCGTCATCGCTGGGTCGCATGCGCTGCATTTGGCTCTTCAACTGGGAAATCTCATTGCTTACCTGCTGTTCCTGCAACCGGGCCACGGTGCGATCCCAATACGTTTCCACGCTCTCGCCCTGCAGGTGAATATCCTCCACCACGAGTTCCGAAACCAGAGACCTGCCAATAAGATCATCAATCTCCGAGGCAACCATGCCCGCCCACTCCCCCGCCACCGCAGCGCGACATCCGCCAGCTTGCGCGATAGCGTGCCGAATCACCCGGTAGGTCTCAAAGCTAAACGCCGCCTCCGGGACCGCATCGAAGCCATCGGCTACCACGCTTGGGTACTGCAATGCCAGCTTCAGGCTTTCCCGCTGTGGCCACAACTGAATGCTCTTGGCATCGGGCTGCGGCAAACCGGGCCTGCGGCGCATCCACCGCCACCGCGGCATCGCTGTCGAACCGGACGGCGCGACGCGGCTCCGCCTGCTGCGGGTTTCGGGCCGCAAATCGCACCTGGGACAACACCTCGTCCTCATCCATCCACCCTACCCAACCGCTGAGCCGCCGGGCGTACTCGGACTGCAGGGCCCTATCGTGAATGTTGGCCACGATCGGCACGGCGCGCCGCATCGCCTGCAGCCGGCCTTCGGGCGTGTCCAACCGGTAGTCGGCAATCACCGCCCGGATCATGAACTCAAACATGGGCACCCGGGAGGCCACCAAATCTCGAACCGCCGCATCCCCTTTCTGTAGCCGCAGATCACACGGATCCAGGTTATCGGGGGCGACGGCAACATACGACTGGCCGGTAAACTTTTGGTTTCCTTCGAACGCCCGTTTGGCCGCCTTTTGGCCGGCCTCATCCCCGTCGAAGGTGTAAATGAGTTCGCCGCGGAAATAGGTGTCGTCAAGCATGAGGCGGCGAATCATCTGCAAATGGTCATCCCCGAACGCGGTACCGCAGGTGGCCACGGCCGTTGCCACCCCGGCGGCGTGCATGGCCATCACATCCGTGTAGCCCTCCACCACCACGCACTGACGGCTGCTGGCAATATTCTTCTTCGCCCGATCTAGTCCAAAGAGCACCTTGGACTTCTTATATAAGAGTGTCTCCGGGGTATTCAGGTATTTCCCCAGCTGGTCGTCGTCAAATAGCTTTCGGGCGCCGAACCCAATCACATCGCCGGAAATGTTTTTAATCGGCCACAATAGGCGACGCCGAAACCGGTCGATGGGACCACGTCGCCCCATCACCGACAGGCCGGCGGCCTCTAGCTCGGGGAACGTAAACTTTTTCAACAGGTGCTTCGTCACGGCATCCCACTCCTCGGGGGCGTAGCCGCACTCAAAACTATAGATGAGTTCTTTAGAGAAGCCTCGGTCCAAAAGGAAGGTGCGGGCCACCTGCGCCTGAGGAGTCTCCAACTGCTGCCTATAGAACGCATGTGCGGCACGGTTGGCTTCGATCAATCGTTTCCGAGTGCCGGGCTCTACTGCCGGCGCCCCGGTCGAACCCCCCTGGTAGTTGATGTGATAGTTTATCTTGTCTGCTACCAGCTCGACGGCCTCGGGGAAGGTCAGGTGTTCCACCTCCATGAGGAAGTTGAACACGTCCCCACCTTTGCCCGTCGAAAAGCAATGGTAGTAGCCATGGTTCGGCCGAACATGAAACGATGGAGTTTTCTCGTCTTTAAACGGGCTCAGCCCCTTGAGCGAATCGGAACCGCTGGGCTTAAGCTGCACATATTCGCCGATGATTTCTTCGATCGCGGCGCGTTCACGGATCGCTTGAATGTCGGAGTTGGGGATGCGTCCTCTGGCCATGGTTAAAGCGTACCAAGACGGTCAACCACGGCACGCCACTGCTATGTGTGGGGCTTAGGGTGTGTAACAATACGTATCATGGCAGACAGGAAAAAGACCCTTCCGGCAATCATCGGCGGCCTCATTATGGCGGCGGTGGCCTCGTATTTCGGGATTGATGCGCTACAGGAATCTTCCCAACAGTCGGCGGTTGCGGCGGCGGAAACCACGACGGCCGACACCACCGCACGCGCCGCAACCGGCACACAGCATCGTACCCGCAGCGGCAATGCTTCCAGTGCTGCGCCCACGTACACAAAGAACCAAACAGCGAATAAGGGTTTTGAAAAATTCCGGGAATGCCAGGTTGATTCACTGCCTAAGGAGGCCATGAATACCATTGACGATATTTTGGCTGGCGGACCCTACGAATACCCGGAGAAGGACAATAAACGGTTCGGCAACCATGAAAAACAGCTCCCCGACATTGGCCGTAACTATTACCGCGAATACACCGTGGACACGCCCGGGGTGAATCATCGGGGTAAGCGGCGCATTGTTACCGGCGGCGGAAGCGAAACCGACCCGGACGTGTGGCTTTACACCCAGGACCACTACCAGTCCTTCTGCGTCATCCCCGATGCTGAAGATTAGGGGGTTGTTGGGGCAGCTGCGATGAGGTGTGTCGGGTTTGTTGGACATGCCTCACCTGGGCGATGATCAAAACTGGGGGCTTATTTTTGCAGTTTGACTGGGATGTCGATCGCGTCTTCTGGCCTGGTTGCTAAACACATTGTGCAGAGACTCTGACCGCCAGAAAAGCGCTAATAGCACCCAATGGTTATTCGCAATACTCATGTGCGGATACCCGGAAGCATCTAACGCCACGGAGCTTGTGGCTAATCAGCTACGGTGTCGTCGAAGATGAGCTTGTGGAATCGGGTTATTTCTTCCACCTCCCTTGCCGACATATCGTCCCGGAGAAACTGCCATGTTGTACGGGGACCTGGTGCAGGAAGATCACGGTCCGTAACGAAAATTTCATCCCCGGTGAATATGAGCTCTGTTTTCCTAGGGTCGAGGTACTCGTTATCATCTGTCACAAACCGGATCGTGTTTTCTGACAGGTAAAACGGTTTCGTCACCTTAGGGTCGACCGTCCATAATTCGAGAATGTACTCCTGGACGGAATATAAACGTTCCACTTTTACATTACGGATATAAAAGCTGTAGTAGGGAGGATAGTTTATTGATACCCCGGCCGTGATATAAACGTCTTTGCCTAAATACCATGCTGCATGATCGATCCATAATTCATTACGGGTGGTTTCCGCAACGTAGGCGAGGAAATCTTTTGCTGTCATCACGGAATAATCATCTCCTCTGGTAGAAATGGGTGGGTATGTCAGGACGGGCCCAATATCAGCCAAATTCGTTAAGAAAACCCCAACGTATCCAGCTACGCCATATTAAAGACGCAAATTTTCTGCTGCGACCATAGCCTTAACCTTACGGGCGTCATCTAGAGAGTCAATCCCTACCACGATGCTCCCTGTTCACTAGTCCATGATTCTCACTAACAGGAAGTAGTTCGTCCTACTACACAGAATCTTAGGCTGTTTTAGTCCTCATTCAAGATCAACCACCGGGTCCATTGCCGCAAACTTGTGCACATTCGCCTGCCCAACACCGCAGGGGGACGTGCTTCGCCAACAACCCGCTGAAACAAACTCTTAACCATCATCACCTTGAAGATTATTTTCGCTTCAAACTATTCAACCCACAATATTCCTATGACTATAGATTCAAGGGATTAGTAGCTTTCTCCTGGATACGGCGGTAACGTTTCCAGCATCATACGGGACCATTTGAGGTGTCATGATTTTTGTTGACAGGAGAACCCGTTAACAAGAAGGATGTAAAAGTATGCCGAAGGCTTATTCTGATCAGTTCAAGCAGCAATGTGTCGATGCGGTGCTTGTGCTTGGTAAGTCACGTGTTGAAGTTGCCCGTGAGTATGATGTTTCTCTTTCTGCTCTAGGTCGCTGGGTATCTGCTGTACAAGGAACTATTGGTACCGGTTCAGGCTCAGCTCGGCGTAAAGCTGACCCGACATCACAAGACCCTTATGAGATGGCTAAACGTATCCGTGAGCTGGAACAAGAAAACGAGTTTTTAAAAAAAGCAGCCGCCTTCTTCGCGAAAGGCATGTAGAAAGCGATATTTTCGCAGCAATTAAGCATTTTCATGAAGAAGGCACCACCAGCAACACGTACCCGGTTGTTTTGATGTGCCGACTGTTAGGGTGTTAGTCCTGCTGGCTACTACTCGTGGCGACGTAGGAAAACGAAACCTGCTGCAGCATCCACCCCTAAAGGCAAACGGGAATCCATCGCCGCTTTGGTGAAAAAGTACTTTGACGACCACCGTGGATTTGCCGGTGCGCGTACGATCCTTGCTGATCTTATTGCAGCTGGAGTAGACACAACCTTATACGCAGTTCGCACAACAATGAAAGAGCTAGGCTTGTGCACCAAGTACCGAAAGCCATGGAAAAAGACAACCATTGCTGATCCCCAATGCCTATAAACGCCTGGATTTAATCCACCGCAATTTTTTTCCCCGCCTACCCCAACAACCCATCTATGCTCAGATATTACCTACCTGCGCACCAAACAAGGCTGGATGTATCTAGCCACCATCATCGATCTGACAACCCGCATGATCGTAGGCTGGGCTGTCGATGACCGCATGACAACGAATCTGATAATAACCGCACTACACATGGCCCATACAGCAGGCTACGTCGCTGACAACGCAATATTGCATTCAGACCGAGGTAGTCAATATACCTCACAAGAATTCACTGAATACGCCCGCACAATTAACGTGAAACTCTCCGTTGGTGAGGTTGGCGTGTGCTGGGATAACGCGGTAGCAGAATCATTTTTCTCCACATACAACTACACATGTTCTACCATCGGAAGGGTTTCGAAACCAAACTACAAGCCAAAGTAGAAACCGGCCAATGGATCGAAGCGTACTACAACCGCCGCAGAATCCACTCCACCACCAACATGATCCCAGCACAAGCAATGAAACAATTCCTCCACCCACCAACACTCACCCACCACCCCGCCTAACCCCCAACCCCAAAAAAATAAAGGTTCTACCGACAACAAAATTTGACACACCCCAATTCATGCCATAAAACCTTATCTTTACCTGTCATGCTTACTACCCGTACACCGTTTTTTTCCCGAAATGCGCAAATATATCTGTGTTTTTCAGATCGGTTGTGTATGCCTTACCATCTGTTTTATCAACAATGCAGTTATAGGGTGGTTGATTCGGTACCGTGTATTCCCCTGTTTCTGAATAATCCTGAAAGGGTATTGCTACCACCAAAAACTGTGTAGGCGACTCAAACCCCCACGTATCAAATAATATTAACGGGCGATCCAAATTCCTCTGAGCGGCCACGGCCTTACGGGCATCATCTAACAACTCAATAGGTGCGGAAAACGTAATAGCAGGTGGGTGAAAATCCGGTATCCCGGTTTCATTGTCTAATTCCGCGAAGCTGTTTTGTATCCGCTCCTCATCCCAACACAACCCTTTCGCGGTGTTGCAAATACCATAAGGCAATCGTGAAATAGGAAACTCTGAACCATTTACAATACTACTTAATACATCGTTTTTTGCAGAACACCTAATGTTCTCCTCTACGGTAGCTGCTGACTCTTCGTCCATGATTTCCGCGTACTTCGCATAAAACTGCTCAACCTTACGAATATATACAGGATCCTCGAAAGAAGATTCCGACAAGTCTATTACACACTGCCAAGCATCACCATAAGTCACACCATTTTTCCCGCATATAGTGAAACATAAACCGCTTCGCTAACTCTACTGGGCCATACTTCGCCAACCCAGCATCAATAGCAGCATTCAGCTCAGGAGAAAAACCAAAATACATAGGTCAACAACTTTCCACCATAAAAATTATTCACAGCGTAAATTCTTGGAACCAATCCTACTGATCCATGATCCACGCAACACCCTTATACATTTTGTCTGGGGTGTGTCAAATTTTGTTGTCGGTAGAACCTTTATTTTTTGGGGTTGGGGGTTAGGGCGGGGTGGTGGGTGAGTGTTGGTGGGTGGAGGAATTGTTTCATTGCTTGTGCTGGGATCATGTTGGTGGTGGAGTGGATTCTGCGGCGGTTGTAGTACGCTTCGATCCATTGGCCGGTTTCTACTTTTGGCTTGTAGTTTAGTTTCGAAAACCCTTCCGATGGTAGAACATGTGTAGTTTGTATGTGGAGAAAAATGATTCTGCTACCGCGTTATCCCAGCACACGCCAACCTCACCAACGGAGAGTTTCACGTTAATTGTGCGGGCGTATTCAGTGAATTCTTGTGAGGTATATTGACTACCTCGGTCTGAATGCAATATTGCGTTGTCAGCGACGTAGCCTGCTGTATGGGCCATGTGTAGTGCGGTTATTATCAGATTCGTTGTCATGCGGTCATCGACAGCCCAGCCTACGATCATGCGGGTTGTCAGATCGATGATGGTGGCTAGATACATCCAGCCTTGTTTGGTGCGCAGGTAGGTAATATCTGAGCATAGATGGGTTGTTGGGGTAGGCGGGGAAAAATTGCGGTGGATTAAATCCAGGCGTTTATAGGCATTGGGATCAGCAATGGTTGTCTTTTTCCATGGCTTTCGGTACTTGGTGCACAAGCCTAGCTCTTTCATTGTTGTGCGAACTGCGTATAAGGTTGTGTCTACTCCAGCTGCAATAAGATCAGCAAGGATCGTACGCGCACCGGCAAATCCACGGTGGTCGTCAAAGTACTTTTTCACCAAAGCGGCGATGGATTCCCGTTTGCCTTTAGGGGTGGATGCTGCAGCAGGTTTCGTTTTCCTACGTCGCCACGAGTAGTAGCCAGCAGGACTAACACCTAACAGTCGGCACATCAAAACAACCGGGTACGTGTTGCTGGTGGTGCCTTCTTCATGAAAAATGCTTAATTGCTGCGAAAAATATCGCTTTCTACATGCCTTTCGCGAAGAAGGCGGCTGCTTTTTAAAAACTCGTTTTTCTTGTTCCAGCTCACGGATACGTTTAGCCATCTCATAAGGGTCTTGTGATGTCGGGTCAGCTTTACGCCGAGCTGAGCCTGAACCGGTACCAATAGTTCCTTGTACAGCAGATACCCAGCGACCTAGAGCAGAAAGAGAAACATCATACTCACGGGCAACTTCAACACGTGACTTTACCAAGCACAAAGCACCGCATCGACACATTGCTGCTTGAACTGATCAGAATAAGCCTTCGGCATACTTTTTACATCCTTCTTGTTAACGGGTTCTCCTGTCAACAAAAATCATGACACCTCAGTCATCCGGCCAAACTTCACAAATCAAACTCTCACAAACAAGATACGGCAGTTCAGAAAGAGACGCATCCAACCCCATCACTAACCCATCAGAAACAGCAAAAATGCAACACACGCTTCAGGGTCCCCTGAATACTCGTCATCTTCGATAAGAAGATTGTACTTATCTGCCAGCCGATTAACTTCGACAACATATTCCGGATCCTCATATGCTTCCTGCGATAACCGCATCACAGCATCCCACACCTCCCCCTCATGCACCCCTACTTCCGTAAGCCGAAACGTCAACATCTGCTTCACAAAACCATAGGCCCCCACTTGCGCAACAGCCTTTTTTTAATTTGCTCCCCTAAAACTGGTGGCAAATAATAGCCTTGATATTTTTTTCTTCGTCCCGATCCATCATTGTCATCACTCCTTTAGATGAAGCTTATTCAGTGTTCCCAAACATTACTAGTCTCTGTAAATAAGGAAGACCAAGCTAGATAGCATGTTCTTTCTGATTTTCTACCTACAAGTGCCCACAAAACCCAACACTTGACATCCTCACTTCCGTAATCCCCGGGTAGTCCCGTTACCATTGCGCTGATATAACTTTGGACCAGAGAAAAAGATCACGCTTCTCTAATAACTTTTTCATCCACAAAAACAAACCGGTCAGTTCGACAACCTGCATGAGGCTGATAACTTCCCCCATAAGCTACCTCATAAGCAAGAACATCACCCTCAGATAAAAGCGCCTCGTAAAACGTGGATCTTTCAGTTGGATCACGAAGATAATTTACATATGGAACCTTCAACTCCGTAAACTTCGGGGCACGTACTGATAACAATATCGTCCCCACAGGTGAAAAACTATCACCAAAATAAACCTCATCAAGACGATCAGCAGAATCTAACTCCCTAAAAGAAAAAAGCCCCACCAAACCATTCAAATCTTGATTATCTAAGCTTTCTACCCAATGAAAATCCAAATTATCATGAGCCTTCAACACACTAAAACGCTCTTCATCTAGTGGAGAAGTAAGAATATAACACTTGAGTTTTTGATTGCCTGACTCATGAAAAATATCCACAATTTTTCGCAGGGGAATAATTCTCTCTTCATATTCCCACATTGTTACATAAGGCCGCATATCATTTCTCTCCAAATAGTTATTCAAAAGCCAGCGATTCCTCGTAAGAATTAATTATTTTTGACCAGTCAAATAAATCTGCCCTTTGAAGTAATTCTTTCCATTTAAAGAGAAACTCATCTGTCCCATATCCCTCATCAGCCTCAAAATAATCACTATCAGGAGTGACATCATAAGCAAGAATACCTCCCTCGGATAGCATTATCGCATTAAAAAAATTCCGCTCTTAATGGGCCATCCAACATCTCAGCATAAAGATTGCATATATTATAAGGAAGCATTGTGTTTTTAGATAAAACTACTGTTCCAACCGGGTAGTAGTCATCCCTAAATAATATTTCGTCAAATTCTTCAACAGAATCCAATTTGTCAATGGAGAACACCCCAATCCATGCTGGCATTAATTCATGAGAATAGAAAATACTCCCCCTCAATCCAAGGTCTTCCTCCCAATAAAAAGTCAAACCCTCCCGCGTTTTTAACTCTTCAATAACGTTTTTATGCTGTGGTTTAATCAGCACATAACATTTCACTTCCTCTTGACCTAATTCATGAAAAATATCCATAATCTTTTGTAACGGAACCCGCCGTTTTTCTGGGTCCCATTCCATTATGTAACGACGCATTTACACACCTTACCTTCCGGAAAATCTCAAAGCCCATCTAGCTTCAACAAGATGCAGCCTAGTTTGCCGGAAACCATCACGGCAGATAACACGCTCCTGGCAAACCCAACGTTTCACCTCAATCCAGCCAGTCCATGAATCGAACAGCATTTTCCAGTACAAGTTCTACCCACGCAGTGTGTGGGTAGGAGAGCTCTTCGTTCTTAAACTCAAGAAACTCCCGCTTCTGTGCGGAAAGATCCGGGAAGAACCGGTGCAAAAACGACAACGGGCCGGCAATGAGTTTATATTCTCCCGCAGCGGTAAACAGCACCGCATGCCGCTCATCCTCGGAGAACAGCAAGAAAAATTGGCCAATGAATTCTCGACCCAATAAGTCAAAATCCCCCGGGGTCGGCTCCACAATCACCGCATGGTCTTCGGTAATGTCATGGTCATTCCGAACCCCAATAAGCCGCCCAGGTACCTCAGCGCGAAAAGCATCAGCAAGAATGTCATCCTCACCATCCACAAAATGCACGGCATTTTCCGCAGCCATCACAAACACCCCGGTATCCGAAATCCACTTCCTGGACAACACCGATTGACTAGCAGCTATCCGATTTCGGGTTCTTAGGATCTTTCCCACCTCTTCGGCATCATCAACTCTCTGCATATCACTGAAGCCTATTCACTCACAGAGCAATGCAGCCCAGTTTGCCAGAAACCATCACGACAGATAACACACTCCTAACAACCCCCAACGCTTCATCTCAATCCAGCCAGTCCATGAACCTGGCAGCAGTTTCCATGGCCTGCTCATATCCGACAGTGTGCCTATAGGAGAGCTCTTCGTTCTTAAACTCAAGAAACTCCCGCTTCTGTGCGGAAAGATCCGGGAAGAACCGGTGCAAAAACGACAACGGGCCGGCAATGAGTTTGTAATCTGCCTGAGTAAATAACACCGCATGCCGCTCATCCTCGGAGAACAGCAGAAAGTACTGACCATAGAATTCTGTTTCAATCTGCTCCAATTCTTCCTCAGTTGGCTGCTCCACTACCACAGCATGATCCCACCCCGGAGGCCTATCTTCGTTAGAAATCCCGAACAAACGCCCGGGTGCCTCGGCGCGAAAAGCATCGGCAAAAAGCTTGTACTCATCATCTACGAAATGCACAATGCCTTCCGCCGCCATCGCAAACACTCCGGTGTCTGAAATCCATTTCCTGGATAACGCACGCTGGCTAGCCGCAATCCGATTACGAGCCGCCATGATTCGCTGAAACTCCTGGGGATCATCAATGACTTTCATACCATGAAAGCCTATTCAATCACCGAAGGAAGCGTCGCAAAGCATCAACATACTCCGTCACCACCATCATGACGTTTTGAGCCAAAACAACCTCCCGAAACATTACGGCTTTCCGCCCCAATGGCACCCACACCCCACAGCCACTCACACCACGTCCATGTCGCCCGCTTCCCCAGCGGCCTGCGCCACCCGGGCCAGCCGGGATTCCGTCATGGAGGCAATCTGGTCTATCACCACCCGCTCCCGGGCCGCCGCGTCTTCCGCCTGCTCCCACCACAGTTGAAACATCGGGTCGAGCGCACCCGGCGCGCCAGCCGTCAAATATTCGAACACCATAGCGACTCGTTCGCGTTGGCCTCGTGCCGTTCCTTGCGTTCTGGGGTGTTCATGACGTAGAGGACGGCGAGGGATTTCAGCAGGGTGACCTCGGCCAACACCTGGTCGGGCACGATGAGGTCGCCGTGGATGCGACCAAGGCGGTCATGGTTAGGATTGACGCCATGCTCGGCGCTCATATCGCCGCCCTCCCCTGCCTGGTTGTTGGGGTGGGCGATGGTTTCCTCGATGATGGCGCCCACGTAGCGGCCCACGAGTTCCGAGGTCATGGCCTTGAGATTGCGGCGGCCGCGAAGACTGCCGTCGAATTCGGCTGCGGCCGCCACCACCTGTAGGTTGCGCAGCCGCCCACCTGCGTCGACAAGGCGGTCGGCAGATACCCCGAATGCGGTCTCGCCGCTGGCCCCCAGGGATTCCAGGGCTTCCTGGTCCCAGAGCGCATTGAGGTGGATGCGGCCGGATATAATGCCGTCTTCCACATCGTGGACGGAGTAGGCGATATCATCGGCAAAGTCCATGACCTGGGCTTCCATTGCTGCTCGACCATCGGTGTGCCCGTCGCGCACCCACTCTAAGATTTGCCGGTCCTCGTCGTAGCAGCTGTATTTGCGATTGGTGGTGCCATCGGGGTTGGTTTTTGTGACGGGGTATTTGCAGGCGGCGTCGAGGGCGGCGCGGGTGAGGTTGAGTCCGTAGGAGTGGTCGCGGGCGTCGAGGACCTTGGGTTCTAGTCTGGTGAGGATGCGTAGTGTTTGGGCGTTGCCTTCGAAACCGTCGCAGTGTACCGCCAGTTCGTTGAGGGCGTGTTCCCCGTTATGTCCGTAGGGTGGGTGGCCGATGTCGTGGGTGAGGCCGGCCATTTCGCACAGGTTGGGGTCGAGTCCGAGGCCGGCGCCGATGCCCCGGGCGATTTGGGCGACTTCGAGGGAGTGGGTGAGGCGGGTGCGGGTGTGTCGCCTTCCTTGGGGCTCACGACTTGGGTTTTGTCGGCCAGGCTGCGGAGGGCGGCGCTGTGGAGGACCCGGGCGCGGTCGCGGGCGAAGGGGCCGCGCTCGTCCTGGTGGGAGACGAGCATGCTGCGCTTGGCGGGTTCGTGGTACATGCGGGCAATGTCGTGGTCGGTGTAGTGGTACATGATGATGCCTAGGTAGCGGGTTTATGTATCGGCGGGTTTGCTTGCCGATTCGTGGGCCAGCTCGTGTGCGGCCTGTTGGTTGGCGCGCAGCACGTTGTGGCGGTGGATGCGGGATGGTCGGATGATGCCTTGGGCGTAGCGCAGCAGGTCTTCGACGGTTGCGGCCCGTTTGCGGCCCAGGGCGGCGGTGGCGGCAACGACGATGAGGCCCCCAACTTCGTGCGATAGGGTCCAGAAGAATCCTTTGGTGGGGAAGATTGCCGGACAGTAGGGTGTGGGTGATACTCTGGCGTTCATCCCAATCTGTTTGGCAAGCAGTTCGGCGCGGAGCGCATGGTTGGGGTCGGTGACGATCAGGATGGTGCCGTGATAGTCGTCGCCCAGCCGTTCGAGGGCTGCGTGGTAGGAGCCGAGGGTGTCGTTGCCTTCGGGGACGGGGATGAGGCAGTCGGGGTCGACTTTGGCTTGCAGCAGGTAGTTGCGGCCGACTTCGGCTTCGGTGGTGGTGTCGTGGGGAGTTTCCCGCCGACGGTGATGATGTTTTGGGTGCCGTGCATGTGCCACAGTTCCGCGGCCCAGCGGAGTCGGGCGGCGAACTGCCGCGATGGCACCCCGCCGTATTGTGCGGTGCCGAGCACGAGGATGGTGTCAAACCGGTGGCGGGTGTTAGTGGGTCGGAACCTCCCGCGAACGAGAATGCTGGTGATGGTGAGCAGGATCGGGCTGGTGATGATGGCCGTGGTGCGTGATTTCATATTCCTAGTGTGCCACCTTTTGGCGGTACATGACGGGTAGCGTTTCCGACTAGTATTTAGGTCATGAATCGACGACTAGCTTTTCGACGTTTTCCCCTGCTGCGCCCAGCCGCCGCTGTGTTGTGCGCAATGACGGTGGGTATAGGTATTTCACCGTTTGCTTTGGCTGGGGAACGCGTGTTTGTGCAGGCTCAGGGAACGAGTACGGCCACCAAGTTATCAATGGGAGTGACGGATCAGGCGGGCAGGCTAAGCCAAGAGGAAATAGATTCCATCAATCAGTTGGCCCAGGATTATCGGCATAAGACCGATGGGATTGCCTATATTGTGTTTGTGGACTCGTTCCCGCCTGGAATGGATGCGCAGGAGTGGGCCACGCAGACGCTCAAGCCGATAGCCGCCAGCCGCTACGATATTTTATTGGCGGTGGGTTCAAATACGTATGGGTATGCCTATAGTGAGGCGTTTACTGCCAAGTCGTTTAAGCAGGTAGATACCGCGGTGGTGTCGCATTTGCGGCAGCATGATTGGGCGGGGGCGGCATCGTCGTTTATCACTACCGCACAGCAGGTGGCGGGCGGCGGTTCGTCGTCAGGCGACTCGAAGGGGTCGGCTGCTGTGGGGGCAGCGATCTTGCTGGGTGGCCTGGGTCTGCTGGGGGCGGCAGGCGGCGGTGCAGTGTATGCGGCTAAACGAAAGTCCAAGCGGGACACGGCGAAGGCTGTGGAGCAGGGGCGCGCCTTGGATCCTAAGGACACTGCGGCGTTGAACCAGTTGAGTACGACGGTGTTGGAGCAGTTGGCAGCAGAAGAGCTGGTCAGCACTGACGAGTCGATTAAGGCAGCGCAGGCGGAGTTGGATATTTCAGTGAGCGAGTTCGGAACGGAGCGAACCCGAAGGTTCACGCAGGCGTTGCAGCATTCGCAGAGTACATTGCAGAAGGCGTTTGCGATTCAGCAGCAGATTAATGATCGGAAATACGCGAGCGAGTTCGATAAACGATCGTTGCTGATTGAGATCATCTCGTCGTGTGGGCAGGCTGATGATGTCCTGGATCAGGAGGCGAAGAATTTTGCGGACATGCGTAATCTCCTGGTGAATGCGCCGCAAACGCTGGAGCGACTCACGCAGTCCACGGTGGATTTGCAGACCCGGATCACGCCAGCCATGGAGCAGATGGCGGATCTACGGCGGTCGTTCCCGGCAGAAACTTTGTCGTCGATCAACCATAATGTGGAGATCGCGCAGGCAGCATTAGCGGAAGCAGAGAAGCAGATTGATGTGGGCCGGGACTTGGCTGCGCGGCCGGCCGGTGAGCAGGCGGGTCTGATCGAGGCAATCCGCATCGCGGAGACGGATATTCACCAGGCGGATCGGATGCTGAAGGCAATCGAGTCGGCTCGGTCGGACATTGCGGCAGCCCAGGCGAACCTGGATGCGCTGATTGCCGAGATTGAGGGGAGAAATCGCGCAGGGCGAGGCGATTAAATCCCAGGGTGTGGCGCAGGGCACCCAGTTGGATTGGAATGCGGTGTCGAATACCCTTACGCGAGCCCGGGAGGCGCTCCAGAATGCCCGAAACATCAAGGATCATGATCCATTGACGGCGTGGACACAGCTGACGGACATGGATTCACAGTTGGATGAGATGCTGGAGCAAATCCAGTCGGGGATTACGGACCATGCCCGGGTTCTGCAGGTGTTTGACCAGCAGAGCGCCGCAGCGCAGACGGCGATCCGGGCGGCGCAGGACTTTATTTCCAGCCGGGGCCGCTATGTGCGTTCGGATGCGCGCACCAAGTTGGCCGATGCGGAACAGGCGTTTGAGAAGGCCGTGGCGGTCCGGACGTCGCAGACCCGGGATGCCATCAACTATGCCCGGCATGCCGCGACCCAGGCGCAGGCGGCACTGCGGGTGGCGCAGCGGGATGTGGATAGTGAGATGCGACAAAATAATTCGAGTGGCAGCAGCGCGGGGAGTTTCGTCGCCGGCGCACTGTTTAACGAGATGACGAATGATCATCACCGCAGCGGGTTTGGTTCCTATGATTCGTCCGGTGGCGGGTTTAACATTGGCGGCGGTGGCGGCAGCTTCGGCGGCGGCGGTGGGGGCGGCGGCAGCTTCTAGCCTGCAGGTGGCCGAAGCGGTAGGGTTCCGGCCACCTACGGGGAATCAGATTTTAATGTTGGTGGTGTCGGCGTCGACAAGCTTGCAACCGTAGGCCAGGAACGCCAGGTGTGTGTTGGGAATGTCGGCGCTGGTCAGTTCGACTTTGATGGCAGTACCGCTGCGGGGGCTGAAGGTGCGGGTGATGGTGCCGTAATTGGTGCCGTCGCGGGTAGTGATGGTGCGGGCGGGATTCCAGGGGCGGGGTCGGCGCAGAATATAGTGCCGGCTGCCGCACATGGCTTCGAGCCGGTTGGTGGTGAGCGAGGCAGTGGTGAAAATGAAGGTCACTCCCCCACCGTCGGCCCGCAGGCGAAAGTCCCGGCCACCGGTTTTGGTGATGCGGTAAGTGGTATCGCCCACGGTGAGCTGGTGACCAGCGACCGTGGCGATGGGGTGGCGACGATCATCGTAGAATGTGTCGCCCACCCAACTATAGGTGTGGGCTGTCATGCCCCACAGATTACCGAAAAGTTATGCGATGAAGGCGAACAGCGCCACGGGAATCATGAGCAGCAGGCTCATGGTGGCGATCATGGTGGTGACCGCAAGCCGGGATTCCAGCATGGTGCGGGTCACCCATGATAAGAACACCTGTTCGTCGTGGGTGAGGGCAACGTCGGGTTCAAATTCGGTGATTGACCGGCGCACACCGTTGTTGCCACCGGAGAATTGGCCAAGCTTCTTGTCGGCGGCATCCACATACACCCAGTCGGCGCCGGCCTCGTTGATGGCCTGCACCTGCTTGTCGCCGAAATCAATGGTGATTTCCTTGGCCCGGCTGAATTTTTTCGCCGGCACGGTGGCGGTGTAGGTGACGCCCTCGGGCAGGACGGCGGTGAGTGTGTTGGGGGTGCTGGTGAGCTGCCAGGTGGCTTCGCCCACGGTGGCATCGCCGGTGTTGACCTGGGGGAAGGTCGCAATATCCTCATCCGACTTTTCGAACAGGTGAATGATTCTCGTGTCGCCGGCTTTGCCACGGTTTCCCCAGCTGGTGTATTCCATGTGTTGTGGTTCCTTACGTCAATAGGCAGCGGTGATTAGCAGCCGACCAGGCGGGCGCCGAGGTAGGCGGGCAGCTCGTCGATAGCGACCCGCTCCTGGGCCATGGTGTCGCGTTCCCGGACGGTCACGGACCGGTCCTCAAGGCTGTCAAAGTCGACGGTGACGCAGAATGGGGTGCCGATTTCGTCTTGGCGACGGTAGCGGCGGCCGATGGCGCCGGCGGTGTCGTAGTCAACGTTCCAGAGCTTGCGCAGGTCGGCGGCAATCGCCTCGGCGGTGGGCAGCAGCGTGTCTTTCTTCGACAGCGGCAGGACGGCAACCTTGACGGGGGCGAGCCGCCGGTCCAGGCGCAGCACGGTGCGCTTGTCCACGCCACCCTTGGCGTTGGGGGCCTCGTCCTCATGGTAGGCGTCACACAGGAACGCCATCATGGCCCGGGTGAGCCCGAACGAAGGTTCGATAACATGGGGAACGTAGCGTTCTCCGGTAACCTGGTCGAAGTAGGACAGGTCTTCGCCGGAGTATTTGATGTGGGAGCCCAGGTCGTAATCGGTGCGGTTGGCCACACCCATGAGTTCGCCCCATTCACTACCGGTGAACCCGAACCGGTATTCGAAGTCAATGGTGCTTGCGGAATAGTGGGCACGTTCCTCCTTGGGAACGTCGAACTGGCGCATATTTTCGGGGTTAATACCCAGGTCGATGAACCAATCCCAGCAGGCATCCACCCATTCCTGGAATTTTTCGGGGGCGTCGCTCGGCGGCACAAAATATTCGATCTCCATCTGTTCAAATTCGCGGGTGCGGAAGATGAAGTTACCCGGGGTGATCTCGTTGCGGAACGCCTTGCCCACCTGGCCAATGCCGAAGGGGGCTTCATGCGGGCGGTGGTTTGCACATTCTTGAAAGTTAATAAAGATACCCTGGGCGGTTTCGGGCCGCATATAGTGCAGACCCTGCTCGTTATCGACCGGGCCGAGGAAGGTCTTCATGAGCCCGGAGAACATTTGCGGCTCGGTCCAGGAACCGGGCTGGCCGGTTTCCGGGTCGGGAACATCGGCGAGACCATTTGCCGGCGGGTGGCCATGCTTCTGCTCATAGGCCTCCAAGAGATGGTCGGCACGGTAGCGCTTATGGGTGTGCAGGGATTCCACCAGCGGATCGGTGAAGGTTTCCACGTGGCCGGAGGCCTCCCACACCTGGCGGGGCAGGATAATGGACGAGTCAAGACCCACCATGTCGGCCCGACCCTGCACGAAGGTGCGCCACCACTGCTTTTTAATATTCTCCTTGAGTTCCACGCCAAGCGGGCCATAATCCCAGGCTGAGCGAGTGCCGCCATAAATTTCGCCGCATGGGTACACGAGCCCACGTCGTTTACATAGGTTTACGACACTGTCGATGACGCTCGCCATGATTATATAGTTCTCCTTCACGAATTCCTGGCTAAAACCTAGCTGGGTGGAATTGTACTCGACTTACCGTGATCGAGTCATTTAGTCAATGTTGCTTATCGACGGACCACTGGTGGGCAATGATTTCGGCTTTCACGGGAATATTTCTATGATGCTGCATTAATTTCATGGATAAAAAGCGGAAAACCAGTTTTTTGCCCATCTTTTGCACAATTTTACCGGGAGGCTGGGCGTCGCAAAGCAATAATTACGCAAGTACTTAGCAGCGGCAACATGATGAATGAACTATCCAATACCATTTTCATACAGCCTTTACGAAGACAGCGATCCTTTTCCGCACCACCCACACATGAGGGTAATTCCACATGCTCACTATGCAACAAAAACACCAAATTTTTTTGCGCAATATGAGCAAGAGTACCCCACAGAGCTGCAGCATTAATGAAACACTGTCCAATGACATATATTTTATGCAATTTTACCCATGCGAATCTTATGCTAGAAGCCTGAAAATGCTAGGTTAGATGGTAATCGAATTCAGACAATTGCGTTAACCTCGATGTTAATAGCAATTTATCACCATTCTTGACGTTTGTATTATCACTATGTTTTTGCTGCGTTTCATTCCGCCATCGCAGCCATCGCCGACGATGGCCGCACCAGTAAGGCAGGGCACCATGACTATCGGCACGACCGAACCATCGCTCCCGGAACCTCCTTCCCCGAGCCCACCCATGCTAACCAGCATAAATCCCCCATAACTCTCATTGACTCCCATAAAACTGGCCAGTTCTGCCCAGATTTTTAAAGCCCTTGACTCCCCTACGCGCCTGCAAATAATCCATCTTTTGGCCCAGCGCGACCACTTTGTTTACGAGCTGGTCGAGACTCTCGGCAGCAGTCAACCGCTCATCAGCCAGCATTTGCGGATTTTGCGTAAAGCAAACATCGTGGAGCATCACCGCTCCGGCAGACTCATTACCTACCGGCTGTGCTGCCCTGCTGCCCTGGACATCATCGAGCTAGCAGCCACCACCTGCTGTTCTAATCAGCACCACGACCAAGCCCCACCTGCCCCCTATTTTGGAGGACACCCAAATACCATGACCTGCGGCGACACCAAACGTCGCAATTTTTCAATAAGATCCCTGCTCACCATGATGACCACGCTAAACCAACGCAATATCGTTGCGCTATTGACAATGCACGCTTAAGATTGAAAATAACTTGCTATAACGAATCGGTCATGGCAAGCATTATGGAACCATCGTTCTTTCTGACCTGGGGTCACGACCGGCCAGATTGGGTTCCATATTTCTTGTGCTACTCACTCACATTCTGTTGGAAAGGGTCATCATGGACCAGCCCATCCCCAAACTCGGCGTGCGCAGCACCCGACAGCGCACCGCAGTGATCACCTTGCTGCGAGAAATGGAGAATTTTGCCTCCGCAAAAACCATCCACCAAGAATTATTAAAACGCGACCTCAAGGTAGGTTTGACCACCGTTTACCGCACCCTCCAGTCGCTCAGCGACGCCAAAGCAGTTGACGTGCTGCACATGTCGAACGGCGAAAGCCTCTACCGGCATTGCCGCAATAGCGACCACCACCATCACCTGGTGTGCACCCAATGCGGTCGCACCATAGAGATCGACGGCGGGCCGGTGGAACAATGGGCCAATGAAATCGCCGCTAAATACGGTTTCCGACTCACCGGCCACGACGCCGAAGTTTTCGGCCTCTGCAATCAATGCTTGGCCGGCAATTAGTATCCGGCAATGAGGCTGGTGGTTAACCGACGGCCACCCCAAAGAGCATGCCCAGCGCATAGGTCACTCCGGCGGCCAGCATCCCCACAACCAACTGGCGGATTGCCCGCAAGAATGGTGGTTTGCCGGACAAAATACCGGTGATGGCACCTGTCACCATGAGGGCAATGCCCACCAGCACCGTGGCTATCACCCCCGCAACCATCTGCGGCAGGTCGACGAAGAACGGCAGCACCGGCAAGAGTGCCCCAGCCCCGAAACACAGGAAGCTAGAGAACGCCACCATCCAGGGACTGCTGAGGGTTTCTTCCTCCGCCATGTTCGTGCCGGCCAGTATTTCCGCATCCACGCTCTTGGACTGTTCGATCTGGGCGAACACCTTATCGGCCTGCACCTTGGCTTCGTCCGCACTCATCCCCCGGGCGCGATACACCAGCGCTAATTCGTTGGCGTCCACATCCAATTGCGGTACCACGGTGCTGGTCGCCAGATGCGGGTGGGATGCCTCCAATAATTCGTTTTGGGATTTCACCGAAATGTATTCCCCAGCACCCATGGAGAGCGCCCCAGCCAGCATCCCGGAAATCCCGTCAATAAGATGATGTTACTGTCAATGCCGCCAGCGCCCATGACACCCAACACCAGGGCGAAATTGGACACCAGGCCATCGTTGGCGCCGAACACCGCGGCCCGGAAATTGCCGCTCATTTTCTCCCGGCCGCGGGCGGCCAGGCCCCGCACCACCTCAGCGTGGATGGCCTCGTCCGCCGTCATTTGTTCGGTGGCATCGGCGTCGTCGGCGTAGGGACTGCGTGATTCTGCGGTTTGCATCATGGCCAGTGCAAACACGGTGCCAAACCGTTTGGCTAAAAACCCCATGATCCGGGTGGAGAAACTAGGCGTGCGCGGGAATCCCACATCATCGCCTAACATGGTGCGCCAATACTGCTCGTGGCGTTCCTCGGCCTTGGCCATGGCAAGCAGGATTTCTTTTTCTCCCCCCTCCCGGTTGCGGGCCAATTCCCGGTACACGGCGGCCTCCGCCCGTTCGTTGGCAAGGTATTGCTGCCACCGGCGGATTTGTTTCTGGGTTGGTGGGTTAGTGGGTTGGTCGTCTGAAGGCTGGGAGTCGGATTCCTGCTGTATCACGTTATTTCGTTCCTCCGAACCTGCGGTCGCGTTTGGCGTATTCCTCTACCGCATCAAATAAATCTTGCGGAGTGTAGTCAGGAAACAGTTTATTCTGATACACCATCTCTGCATAAGCCGACTGCCATAGGAGGAAGTTGGAGGTGCGTTTCTCCCCCGAGGGCCGCAGGAAGAGATCCACATCCGGCATGGTGGGCTCGTCAAGGAAGGTGTGGAAATTCTTTTCGGTAATATCCTCCGGACGGATTTCTCCGCGTTGTGCTTTACGAACGATCTCCCGCACCCCGTCAATAATTTCGGCACGACCACCATAATTGACGCACATAAACAGGGTCATGTTGGTGTTGTTTTTGGTGAGTTCCTCCGCGGACTCTAGCTCCCGTAGCACGCTGCGCCACAGGCGGGGTCGACGTCCCACCCACCGAACTTTCACGCCCCGTTCGTGCAACCACATTTTCTGCCGAGTTAACACATCCCGGTTGAATCCCATGAGAAACCGCACCTCGTCGGCGGATCGGCGCCAGTTTTCCGTCGAAAAGGCGTAGGCAGACAGGTAGGGTATATCGAGTGTCTGACAGGCCGCCACCATATCAAGCAGCACTGCTTCGCCGCGTTTATGGCCCTCGGTGCGTTTCAACCCACGCTGCTCTGCCCAGCGGCCGTTACCGTCCATGACCAGCGCAATGTGGCGGGGCCGGAATTCGACGGGGATGTTTGGTGGCGTTAGTTCTTCAGTCACGATTAGTATTGTGCCAAATTTTTTAAGTCTGATCCAAGACCATGAGGCTTGCGAGTTTCCGTTCGGTGTGCCACTGCCAGTGGGCCTTGGTGAGCCGGTGAATTGCCGTGGCGCAGGGGATCTCATGCGTCACCGATTCCGACGATTCTCGCGCGGAAGCCCCCTGTTCCTGGGCGGTGATGAGCGTGATGGCTTCCGCCCACCGGTCGTGTTGCAGAAGCCACATGGCGTGTAGCACTTCTGGGTTCACGTCGGCGGCTTTCGGCGGCCGGCACGTACCGCACACGGCACCGCCCGTCCGCGGATGAAACGCGTGATGCGGTCCCGGCGCCTGGCACTGGGCGCAATAATACAAACTGGGCGCCCACCCCGCCACGGTCATGGCCTGCAATAAAAACGTATCAAGCAGCAGTTTTGGTTCCGGCGCGTGTTGCAACTGTTTGAGCGTGTCGACGACCAATGGGTACAGCCGGTCGTCGTGTTCGTCGTGGGCCAACGAGAGGCGTTCCGCTGCCTCTAGGACCGCCGACGCCGCCGTGTAGCAGGTGATGTTGTCGATAATGCCGGAACCGTAAAATCCAACGGTGTCCGCCGCCGTCACCGATTCCAGCTCCCGGCCAACATAAAATTGCACGTCGAGTTCGACGAATGGTTGCAGCCGGGAACCAAATCGGCTGCGGGCCCGGCGCACGCCCTTGGCCACACCCCGCACCAGGCCCCGGTGTTGGGTGAGGAATACGATAATGCGGTCGGCTTCCCCCAGGTCGTAGGTGCGGATGACCAGGGCGCGTTCCCGATAGGATTCCCGTGGCATTAAAACCCTAACCGGCCTAGTTGCTTCGGATCGGACTGCCAGTTTTTGAGGACTTTGATCCGTAAGTCCAGGTACACGTTGCTGTCGAGGAGTTTGCAGATTTGGGGTCGGGCGGCGTGGATGATGCCCTTGAAGCGTCGGCCGTTTTTCCCCATGAGAATTGTTTTTTGGCCGGGTCGCTCCACATAGATGATGACGTGCACGTTGAGGGTGCCAGGCCGGTCCGGGTTGGGGATGATTTCGTCCACCTCAACCGCCACGGAGTGCGGCAGTTCGTCTTTGAGGCCGGAGAGTGCGGCTTCCCGCACGAGTTCGGCGATGCGGGTGTTGGTGTCGTCGTCAGTGACGTGGTCGTCGGGGTAGAATTTTGGCCCTTCCGGCAGGAGGGATGTGATGACGTCTAATAATATGTCGCGTTGTTCCCCGGTGACTGCGGAGACCGGCACTACTTTCGCTGTCTTCCCCGAGGAGCTTGTGGAGGGCCATGAGTTGGAGGGCCACCTGGTCGCGGCTGACCTTGTCGATTTTGGTGATGATTCCCATGAGCGGGGTTTTGGGGGCAACTTTGCGCACATTGTCGAGGATCCACCGGTCACCGGGGCCGATTTTTTCGTCCGCGGGGATAGTGATGGCGATGAGATCCATGTCGGCGTAGGTGTCTTTGACTACTTCGTTGAGTCGTTCCCCCAGGAGGGTGCGGGGCCGGTGCAGGCCGGGCGTGTCCACCACGATGATTTGGGCGTCGTCACGGTGGACGATGCCGCGGATGGGGTGCCGGGTGGTTTCCGGTTGGTTGGCGGTGATGGCGATTTTCTGCCCCACCAGGGCGTTTGTCAGTGTTGACTTGCCGGTGTTGGGTCGGCCCACGAAGCACATGAACCCGGAGCGAAAGCCTTCTGGGGTGTTGGTGTAATCCACCTGACTCCTTCTATTGGTGATGGTTATTGTTGGTAGGTTTAACTGTAGCATTAGGCCTGGACGCTACTGGGTGCGGCTTGATGGGGCGGCGGTGCGGCAGCATGGCGGTGGTGGGGTGAGTTATTAGCTTGAGAAGAAGGTTTGTCCTTTTCTGCGGGCCCGCGCGGTTTCGACAGTGTAGAGCAGGTAGGCGAGGGCAAGCAGGATGAGGCCGTTGCGGGCTTCGAGGAGGGTTTCAGCAAGCTGGGCATGGGGCACGGAATGCCCGGCAAGGGCGAGCCGGAGGCCCCGGATGGCGTGAGTAAGGGGCAGGAATTCGCCGATGGCGTGGAAGACCGGCACGTGGGTGACGGAGATGATCGCCCCGGAGCAGACGGTGAGGATGCTGACGGTGGCGTTGTGGACGAGGTTGTGGAGGTCGGTGCGGAGCGACGCCACGGAAATGGCAAGGCCCAGGGTGAGCCCGGTGGGGACGGCGACGAGGGACCAGAGCCATGCGCCCATGAGGGTGACCCAATCGGTGGTGGTCATGGGCCCGAGGATAATGAGGACGATGGCGCTGTCGAGGATGGCGACGGCGGCGAGTGGGAGGGAGCGGATGAGGTATTGGGTGGCCGGTGAGAGGGCGCCGGTGACGTTACTGCCGAGGGTTTTGTTCCACACGTCGTCGACAGGCAGGCCACTGGTTTCGCTGATGGTCATGCGGACGGTGGCGAGCACGATCACCCCGGGGATGGCATATTGTTGCGCGGTGTCGCCGCCGATGACGCGGGCGATGAGCACGTAGGTGATCATGCGGAGGATTTCGGGGATGATGTGGCTGGTGACCAGCATGGTGGGGCTGGTCCCGCGGGTGAAGTTGGCGACCCCTAGGCGGAATGTTGCGGCCACAGCCCGGCGTTTTACCGATAGTTTGTTCGATAACTGGTGGGGTGGGTTATGTGAATTCAAAGGTTCCCCTCACTTTTGCCCGGGTGACCATGTGGCGGATGCAGAGCCAGGCCCCGAGCAGGTAGCAGGTGGAGACGAGGCAGCCGATGAGTAGGCTACCCCAGTCTGGGGTGGTGGTGAGGGAGGAGAGGAATTGCCTGAGCCAATACAGGTTGATGAGGGCGGATACCCAGGAGACGGCTGGGGGCAGGTAGCTGGGTGGTATGAGCAGGCCGCCGAGGAGCAGCATGGGGGTGCCGAAGGCGTTGGTGAGGTGGAAGGGGTTGCGGCTGTTGATGAGCAGCCCGGCGATGAGGATGCTGGAGCACACGCCGAAGACGGCGACGAGGATGATGCCGGCCGCCAGCAGGAAAGGATGTGTGGGCTGGAAGGGAATGCGGAAGATGAGGCAGAACGCGGTGGTGCTTATGGTAATGAGGGTGACGTCGTAGGCGACGGCGCCGAGCATTTTAGCGAGGATGGCGGCCATGGGGCTGAGCAGCCCGGAGAGGGTGTGGCCGAGGGTGCCAATCCATTTTTCGCGGCGGATGATGCCGGCGCCGCTCCAGATGGAGGCGGCCCAGAAGGATGCGGTGATGGTGGCGGAGATGGCGTGGGTGATTTGGTCCTGGTTGAGGTTGCCGATTCGGGGGATGAGGAAGAGGGAGAGGAACATCCAGGGGGTGATGATCCCGGTGGCGATGTTCATGGGGCGTTTGGCAACGATGAGGAGTTGTATTTTGGCGGAGGCGATAATGGCTCGGAGCTGTACGGACAGGTGCGTGTTCGTCATGCGGCACCGTCGTCGTCGTTGTGGACCGCATTGGTGAAGGCTTCTTCGAGAGATGCGGGGCTGATGGTGAAGTCGACGAGCCCGCAGGGTTGGAGCTGTTCGAGGATGCGGGTGATGAGGGTTTGTTCGCCGCTGGTGATGAGCCGAGTGACACACACGGTGCCGTCAGCATTAGGGGTGGTTTTCGAACTCGGGTTCGGTGGTGGGGTGTTGGAGGGTGGCGGTAATGCGGTACCGGTAGCCGGCAAGTTCTTTTGAAGCGAGCCAGGGGCAGGTCGTATTTGATGCGGCCCGAGTGGATGAGTATGACCCGGTCGGCGAGTTCTTCCACGTCGGTGAGGTTGTGGCTGGTGAGGATGATGGTTTTGCCACGGTTTTTCAGTTCCGCAAGGGTGCCGCGCAGCCGGGCTGCTTCGATGGGGTCGAGGCCGACGGTGGGTTCGTCGAGCAGCAGGATGGGGGCGTTGGCGCTGAGGCCCACGGCAATGTGGAGGCGTTGTTTCATGCCTTTGGAGTATTCTTCGACTCGTCGGTGGGCTGCGTCGGCGAGCCCCACGCTGTCGAGGATGCTGGCGAGTTGGGATTTCGGCAGCGCGGCACCGCGGATGGCGGCGAAGTAGGAGAGGTTTTTCCCGCGCGGTGAGCATGGGGTAGAGTCCGCGGTCGCCGCCGAAGACCGCCACAATGTGCTGCCGGGCGTGGGCTGCTGCCGCCACCACGTCGGCGCCGAAGATGTTGACGGTACCCGAGGTGGGGTAAAGCCAGGTGGCGAGGATTTTACTGAGGGTGGTTTTACCGGCGCCGTTCACGCCAAGAATGGCCGTGGCCTCCCCCGGTGGAATGGTGAAAGTAATGTCGGCGAGTGCGGTGAATTCTTTCCCGGTGGTGCGAAAGGTGCGACAGAGGTGACGCACGTCCACCGCCGGCACAGCTGGGGAGGCGTTACTGATTTCTCCGATTTCCGACTTTCCCACGCCAGTACCCGCTTCCGTCACGTTTGTGGTTTGTCGCTTATCATAGCTCCCCGACACCGAGTAAGCACAGGCTTATATCGCATAAATAGTGGAAACCTATGGCATATGTGCCGGGGAATCGGAAGCCCCTTTCGAACACTGGCGCTGCCGTCACCGGCCAGTTAGGCGATCTTCGTCACTTCGAACTGGTGTGTGGGGTGGACGTAGGACTCTTGGGCGTCGATAAGCAGGAGTTCGCGGGAGTCTTTCGCGTGCGTGAGCTCGATGAGTTCATAGACCGCTGCGGCGGTTTTCGCCAAGGCGCCGGCGGCATCCTTGTCGCGCACATAATGCCCGGTGAACAGTGCCGCGGTGACGTCGCCGGAGCCGTTGCGTTTGATGTCGAGGAACGGGGTTTGCACCTTCCAGGCGCCCTGGTCGTTGACGGCGACCATTTCGATGGTGTGTTCGGGCCGGTCCGGCCGGAGCACCGAGGTGACCAGGATGGTTTCGGGGCCGATCTTGCGGGCGGCTTCGGCGGCCTTGAGGGTGGAGTCAATGTCGTCGGCGTCCACACCGGTGAGGTAGGAGAGCTCGAATTGGTTGGGGGTGATGATGTCGGCGACGGGCACCACCTTGTCCCGGAGTAGGGGCGGGATGAGGTCGGAGACGAAGCAGCCGGATTTCGCATTGCCCATAACCGGGTCGCAGGCGTAAAGGGCGTTGGGGTTTTCGGCCTTGATTTTTGCCACGGCGTCCACGATGGCATCAGCAATGTCGGATCCGCCCTGGTAGCCGGAGAGAATGGCGTCAATGGCGGGGAATGCGCCGCGGGCCTGGATGCCGTCGATGATGCTGGCTACTTGCGTGGCGGGGATGAGTTCGCCGGTCCACTCGCCGTAGCCGGTGTGGTTGGAAAAGTTCACGGTGTGGACGGGCCAAACCTCGTGCCCGATGCGTTGCAGTGGGAAAACGGCGGCGGAGTTTCCCACATGCCCGTAGGAAACGTGGGATTGGATTGAAAAGAATTGCCATGGCTTCTATCTTGCGCCACAACCGGCGAATAAAAAACTTGCCCGCTTGACGACGCCGCCCCGCGCGGGAGCTACGCCATGTCGGCGGGATCATCCGGGTTGCGGCCTGATTCCTCATCATCGTCACCACGCACCAGCATGGTGACGTCGACCTCGCGCACGCTGATTCGGCCGCGCCGGTCCCGGCCGCCGATGGCTTTGAGCCGCAGCCCGGAGGTTTCCACCTCAGTGCTGGGTAGCGGCACCCGGCCTTTTTCATAGGCGATAAGCCCGGCAACGGTGTCGATCTGGTCGAGAATTTCCGGGTCGAAGTTGATGGTGATGTTATGGTCGTCTTCGATTCGTTCCACCAAGTCATCGAGTTGCAGCCGGCTCACCACCCGATATTTGTAGGGGTTATAGGGATCCTGCACAATGGGTGTGATTTCCGCCGAATCATATTCGTCTGTGATTTCGCCCACGATTTCTTCGAGGATGTCTTCGATGGAGATCAGGCCGGCCACGCCGCCGAATTCGTCGACAAGCAAGGCAATGTGGAATCGTTCCCGCTGCATTTCGTCGAGCAGGTCGTCGAGCCGTTTCGAATCGGGCACGAAATGGGCGGTCCGCATGACCTCATTCACCACGGGATTCTTGTCACCCCTAGTTGGGGAGTGCATGCGCTGCACCACGTCCTTGAGGTAGACCACCCCCACGATGTCGTCGACGCTTTCCCCGATCACGGGGATGCGGGAATGCCCGGATTTAATGCACAGGTTAAGCGCTTGGGCGGCGAGTTTCCCCGACTCGATCCACACCATGTCGGGGCGGGGCACCATGACTTCCCGGGCAATGCTGTCGGAGAGATCGAACACGTTTTGCACCATGCGGCTGTCGACCTCGATTTCGCCCTTGGACTGGGCGATCTCCACCATTTCTTTCAGCTCTACTTCGGTGGAATATGGCCCGTCTTGGAAGCCGCGGCCCGGCGCCAAAATATTACCAATACCGATCAGCACTTTCGATATTGGGTTGAGGATTCGGAAGGTGGGCCGGAGGAAAAACGCCGCCACCAGCGACACCGTGTAGGGGTTTTGCCGCCCTATGGTGCGGGAGAACACGCCCACGATCACGAACGAGAGCAGGGTCACCCCGCCGATGGCCGCCGCGAGCGCCCATTCGATGCGCGGCGATAACCATTCCATTGCGAGCATGGCGGTGAACACGGCCGCGGTGGCGTCTAAGAGTTTCTGCCCGAGGATAAGCAGGTTGATGTGTTCGGCCCGGTGGTCGAGCACGATCAGGAGTCGGCGGGCGGCGCGGGTGGATTTTTCTTTGGCTATTTGTTCCACCCGGGCTTTGGAGCTGACTGCGAGCGCCGCCTCGATGGTGTTAAACAGCCCGGAGAAAAACAGGGCGACCACGGCAACTGTGCCCATCACCAGGGGACTCATTTAGGTTTCCTTAGGCTCCGCAATGGCGGGAATGCCGCCCTGGCCTGCGGATTTCGCGTCGGCGGCGAGTTGCTTGTCGAGTTCCGCCCGGTCTGCCGCCGAGGGGAACGCCCCGGGCCCAGTGGGTTTGGGCTGGAATTCGATGTGCCGGTCAGCGCAGTAGGCGTACCAATCCATCAAGAGTTCATTTTGCAGGGCGAACATTTTTTTGTTCTTGTTCCGGCGTGATGTGATCGTAGCCCAGCAGGTGCAGACAACCGTGGGTGGTGAGGAGGCAGAGTTCGTGCCCCAAATCGTGCCCGGCCTTGGTTGCCTGCTTGTGGGCGAATTCGGGGCAGAGGATGATATCACCCAGCATTGCCGGCCCGAACCCGGCCGAGTCGGGTCGACCCATGTTGGGGGTGAGTTCGTCCATGGGGAAGCTCATCACATCGGTGGGGCCTTCTAACCCCATCCACCGTAGGTGCAGTTCCGACATGGTGGGTATGTCCACAACGGACACGGTGACCTCTGCGCTGGGGTGGATGTCCATTTCCCGCAGCACGAATGTGGCCACGTCGGCGAGGGATTCTTCGTTGACCCCATCGTAGCCGGATTCATTGACAACTTCGATACTCATCTGCTGCTTTTCTTTAGGTGGTCGACGCTACTAGTGGTGTTCTTCGTACTCATCGTAGGCCGCCACGATGCGGCTCACCAATTGGTGGCGCACCACATCGTCCGCGGTCAGCTCGGCAAAATAGATGTCATCTACCCCGGCGAGTATGTCCCGGACCAACCGGAGCCCGGATTTTTGGCCGGCCGGCAGGTCCACCTGGGTGATGTCACCGGTGACAACAATGGTGGACCCGAATCCTAACCGGGTGAGGAACATTTTCATTTGCGCCGGTGTGGTGTTTTGCGCCTCGTCGAGGATCACAAATGCATCGTTGAGGGTGCGGCCCCGCATGTAGGCCAGCGGGGCGACCTCGATGATGCCAGCCTCCATGAGTTTGGGGATGATTTCCGGGTCGACCATTTCCCGCAGCGCGTCGTGGAGGGGCCGCAGGTAGGGGTCGATTTTATCGTTGAGGGTGCCGGGGAGGAATCCGAGCTTCTCCCCCGCCTCTACGGCCGGCCGGGTCAGGATGATTCGGGATACTCGTTTGGCCTGGAGGGCTTGCACCGCCTTGGCCATGGCCAGGTAGGTTTTGCCGGTGCCGGCCGGGCCTAACCCGAACACAATGGTGTTGGTGTCGATGGCGTCAACATAGTCTTGCTGCCCCAGGGTTTTTGGCCGTACCGCTTTGCCCCGTCGCACAATAATGTTATTCGCTAATACTTTCGAAGCCGATTGTGGGGTTTCACCGGTGACGATGTGGATGGCGTTTTTCACCGAGTCGGGGCTTATCACATGGCCGCGGCGGGCGATGGCCTGCAATTCTTGCAATACCTTCAGGGCCCGGGCAACCTCGTGGGCGACCCCAATGAGTGTCACATCGGTGCCCCGCACGTGAATCTGGCAATCCAACTGGTTTTCTAATACTTTGAGGTTTTCGTCGTTGATGCCCAGGATTGTTTGCGAGTAGCGTTCGTCGAGCGCCACGGTGCGGGTAATGTGTGGTACTGCTTCGGTACGGACAGTCACTAAATATTCAACCTATCTTTGTTCGTGGTTAACCAATCACTCATTATGCATTGTGCCACACGACTACCATCGGTCGGTCACCGCACCCAGGGCGGCTAATGCCACCATGCCCGCGCTGGCTGTCCGCAGTACTTCCGGGCCGAGCCGTACCGGGTGGGCCCCCGCTGTGGTGAATGCATCCAGTTCGGCTGGGCTGATGCCGCCCTCGGGGCCGATGATGAGCACCACCGAATCCACCTGGGCCACAGGCTGGTCGGTGATTTTCCCGGTGGCATCTTCGTACAGCATGAGGGCCAGCGGCGCCGCCTGGATCAACGCCGCCACCGCCGCCTGGTCCGCCACCGGGGTGATCTCTGGGATCCTGGACCGCCGGGATTGCTTTCGCTGCCGCCCGGGCGGCAGCCCGCCACTTGGCCAGTCCCTTGTCCTGTTTCTTTCCCCAATTCGCCACGGACCGATCGGCCTGCCACGGCACGATCACGTCGACGCCCGCCTGGGTGAGCAGATCGACCGTGAGTTCGGATCGGGTGGCTTTCGGCAGGGCCTGCACAACCGTCACGGTTGGCCGTGGGGCCGGTTCGCTGGCCACGCAGTCAACAACCCCCACCAGTCGGTCTTTCCCGGAAACCCCGGTCACGGTGATGACGGCACGGGTGCCGTGGCCGTCGACAAGCTCAATTTGCTCGCCAACACCGGTGCGTTTCACGCTCACCGCATGCCGACCCTCGTCGCCAGTTAGTTCGATAACCTCACCGACGATAGGTGGCGTGGGAAACTCCTGCACATAAACCGGCCGTGACACCTATAGCCCCCTTGGTGATCTACTTGCGGAACCGGTTGCGCAGCTTGGAGAACACCGAACCGTGCTCCGACTCATCGGCACGCACCCCGGCCTCCTCCGCCCGGTGCCGCCGCAGTTTCTCCAGCAGCTCCCGGGACTTGTCGTCCAGCTCCCGCGGCACTGTCACATCCACGTGGGCGATCATGTTCCCGAAGCCTTCGCCCCGCAGCCGGGGCATGCCCTTGCCGCTCACCACTAGGCGGTCCGCTGGCTGGGTGCCCGCGGGGATCACGAAATCAATCATCGTGCCATCCAACGATTGCACCGCCACCGTCGACCCCAATGCGGCATCCACCATGGGCACGTGCACCGTCAAATGCAGGTTATCTTTCTCCCGGGTAAACACCGGGTGCGGCTTCACGTCCACCTCAACATACAGGTCACCGGCCGGGCCACCGCCGTGCCCCACCTCGCCCTGACCGGCCATGCGCACCCGCATCGTGTCGCTAATGCCCGCCGGGATTTGAATAACCTTCTCCCGGCGCGCCTTCACCCTACCTGCACCATCGCAGCTGGGGCACGGGTCGGGAATGATTTCCCCGTAGCCGCCGCAGGCCGGGCAGGCGCTGGTGGTCATGACGTTACCGAGGAAGGAACGCTGCACCTGCTGCACCTCCCCCATGCCGCCGCAATGGGTGCAGGTTTCCGGCTTCTGCTTGGATTCGCTGCCGGTTCCCTCGCAGGTTTCTGCACACCACGGCGGTGTCAATGGTGACCTCCTGCTCCACCCCGGAGTAGGCCTCCTCCAGGGTGATGGTAGTGCGCAGCAGGGCATCGTTGCCGGGCTGGACGCGGCTGCGGGGCCCGCGGGTGCCCGCCCCACCGCCGAAGAAGGCATCAAAAATGTCGGAGAATCCACCGAAACCGCCCATGCCGCCGGGGGCGCCGCTAGGACCGGCGAGGGGATCCCCACCCATGTCGATAATGCGGCGTTTTTCGGGGTCGAGGAGGAGTTCTTGGGCGATGGAGATTTCGCTAAATTTTTCGGCCGCTTCCTCGGTGCTATTGACGTCAGGGTGGTATTTGCGGGCCAGCCGACGGTACGCTTTTTTAATATCGTTGTCGGTCGCGTCTGGGGTTAAGCCAAGTATTGCGTAGTAATCTCGGGCCACGGTGGGCGAACTTCCTTTGCTAACAAGAGACAGATTTATTGGTTATTGCGGGATTTATTGTAACCATGATGGTCCGGTATTCCCCCACTTAGGTGAGTCATGTTCGCTCAATGCGTACCCACCACCTGCATGTGCCCAGCGTGCTTCGGGTGGGCCCACTCCCGTCGTACCCCACGTGACCGCACGACGACCCCATGTGGCCGCCGAAATCTGGTTAGGCCTGCATTTCGGACAGCACCCGGCTCACATAGTGGGCCACCGCATACACCTTGGACATGGTGCCGGAATAATCCATGTAGGTGGGGCCCACCACCCCCAGGCCGCCGAGTGGGGCGCCGGGGGAACCGTAGCCGGTGGCCACCACCGAGGTGCAGCGCAGCTGGTCGTCCCGGGTTTCATCCCCGATGAGCACGCTCACCTGGTCCTGGTCCTGGATGCTGGCCAAGAGCTTCAGGATAATGACCTGTTCTTCCAGGGCCTGAAGGATGGTGGGCAGGTCGTGCGGGTTGATGCGGATGAGGTGGGATTGGCCGGCGAGGATCAGCCGATCGTTAGGGGGTTCGACCAGGGTTTCGATGAGCACGGTGACGCACCGGGACAGGTGGCTGGTGACCTCCGGGTCGGGGTGGGTGATAGCGGCCAGGGAGCCGGCGGCGTCGGCGAGGGTTTTCCCATCCAGGGCCTGGTTGAGGAGATCCCGCAGCACCATGATGTGGTCGGTTTCGCACGTGTGGTCTAATTCCACGTGGCGTTGGTCGACCCGGCCTGTGTCCGTGATGAGCACCAGCAGCAGCCGGGTGGGGGTGAGCGACACCACTTCGCAGTGTTTCACGTGGCTGGCCCGCAGGTTGGGGAGCTGCACGATGGCGGTTTGGCGGGTGAATTGGCTAAGGAGTTGCGCGGAGCGGTGCAGCACGTCCTCCAGGTTGACGCCGTCTTCGAGGAAGGTCAGTATGGTGCGGCGTTCCGCATCAGATAGGGGTTTGATGTCGCTGAGGGAGTCGACGAACAGCCGGTACCCTTTTTGGGTAGGGAGCCGGCCGGAGCTGGCGTGTTGTTGGCTGATATAGCCTTCGGCCTCTAGGGCGGCCATGTCGTTGCGGATGGTGGCGGAGGACACGTCGAATCTATGCCGATCGAGCAGGGCTTTCGAGCCGACTGGTTCCTGGGTGGCAATATAGTCGGCGACGATTGCACGCAGCACCCTGCTGGCGGCGTTCCTCGGCTGCGGATGCCATTTACGTCCTCCCTCACGATGATTGGTTTTACGATTCACCCATCACCAGGATATCGGCAATCATGCCGTCGGCGAGCAGCCGCCCCTGCCTCGGTCACGGTAACCCGCTGGTCCGACACATCAATCAGGCCCGGGAATTCCCGCGCCTTGGCGAGCTCCTTGTCGTTAAAGCATGTCACCGGCAACCCTTCCCGCAGCCGCAGCCCCAGCATGACCTGTTCCTCATGGCGTTGCGTAGTGGTGAGCTTTTCGACGCCCACCACTGGCAGCACCCCTGACGCTAACCGCTGCGCGTAGGTGGCCGGGTGTTTCAGGTTATGAAACCGGAGGTCACCCAGGTGGGAGTGGGCACCGGGGCCGGCACCCCACCAGTCTTCGTCCCGCCAATAGCCCAGGTTATGCCGGCATTCCCCACCAGGCTGCGCCCAGTTAGACACCTCGTACCACTGGTAGCCGGCCGCCACCAGGGCGGCGTCGATAAGCGCGTACCGATCCGCGTACACGTCCTCGTCGGGGGTTGGGCAGTTCGCCGCGCCGCACCTTGCGCGCCATGCGGGTGCCGTCCTCGACGATGAGTGAGTAGGCGCTCACGTGATCCACCCCGGCCGCTATGACCTGCTCTACCGTGGCTTGGACGTCGGCATCGGTTTCGGTGGGGGTGCCGTAGATCATGTCCAGGTTGATGTGTGTGAACCCGGCCGCACGGGCCTCTGCGACCGCGGCGAATGCCCGGCCTGGGGTGTGGCGGCGCTCCAGCACCTGCAACACGTGGGCACTGGCGGACTGCATGCCCAGGGAGATTCGGGTAAAGCCGGCGTCGCGGAGTTCCGCGAAAAACTCGGGGCTGGTGGATTCGGGGTTGGATTCGGTGGTGATCTCTGCGCCTGGGTTGATGCCGAAGGTGTTTCGGATCGCGGTGAGGATGCGACGCAGGCCCTGGGCGCCCAGCAGCGACGGGGTGCCGCCACCGATAAAAATCGTGTCGGTGGGGCGTTTGAATTCGGCGAGTTCGAGTTCTTGTTCGAGGGCATCAAGATAGGTTTCCGGGGACGCGGAGGTACCCAGTTCGCCTGGGGTGTAGGTATTAAAATCGCAATAACCACACCGGGAGGAACAAAACGGCACGTGAATGTAAACGCCAAACATTGACGGTATTTTACGACACGTGGGCGCCGGCGGCACGTCCCATCTTTGCCTTTACCCGAGCAACAACAGCATCAATGCGGGCGCGTTCGTTCAAAAATTCGGGCGGATGCGAACCCCGCATGGCGCGGGTCACCCCTGGATAGTCGGCGACCACTGCTTCCCGCCACGCCTTCGCCGCGCTCGTCACCGCGTCGGAGGTGTAGGCGAACATGGTGAGTAATGTGCGCTCATTTCGGCGCTGCGAACTGCTTTCTCGGTTTCCGCCAGTTCCCAATCCACAATGTGGGCCAGGTATTGTCTAACAAGCTCGGTACGATCTTGCAGAATGTGATTAATCTCCTGCACCATGACTGGCGAATTATTCGTAATGGGGAACTGGTTCCGCAGCAGCTGGGCGTTCATGGGGGTGGGCCGTTTCATCTGCTCGTCACCATCGGACATGGTGGCGGCAACGGTGCCGGAGGCCAGCCCGGACGTCAGTGCCTGTCGGATTCCTTTTAGTTCCCTGATAATGGTGCGGGAGTCGGTCCTAGCGTCGCCGATAATGTCTTCAAACTCGGCTACGCAGTCTTCCACCAGCTCGACATCCCAGTCGGCGATGGCTTCGGCGATATTTTCTATGAAAGTTGCTACCTCATCGCCGATGTTAAAGATTTCTTGGGTCAATTCCCGGTGGCGCAATGTGGCAGTCAATACCTGCATTATTTATGGTCACCCCTCATTGTCACGGTCAGATTCACTGAGGTTACCAATGAAACTGGTTTTTCTTACGAAGAAAGACTTTAATTCAGTTGGTCATGATTTGCTTCATGCCTCGCCGAATTGAGATCAAATCTACATAAAATATCTCACCTCACAATAAGTATCGGATTTGAAGCATTAGCGCTGGTAAAGGTGCTCAATCTCCTTCGCGTATCGACGAGCAACCACGTTACGCTTTACTTTCATGGTCGGTGTGAGCTCATCAGCTTCCTCAGTTAAATCTCGGTCTAGGATATGGAATTTCTTAATCGCTTCAGCGTGCGACACCATTTTATTTGTGTCGTTCACCGCATCCTGAATTTCCGCCCGCAGCGCCGGGTCGGTGGCCAGTTCTGCCACGGTGCGGGACTCTGGGATATTGCGGTTGAGTTTCCACCGCCGGAGGGCATCCTCATCCAGTGTGACCAGCAGCCCGATGAAGGGTTTACCATCACCAACAACCATGGCCTGGCTGATGAGTGGGTGGGCGACCAGGGCGTCTTCCAGGGGTTCGGGGGACACGTTCTTGCCGCCGGCGGTGACGATGAGGTCCTTCTTCCGGCCTGTGATGACCAGGTGCCCGGATTCGAGGATTTCGCCCAGGTCACCGGTGTTAAACCAGCCGTCGTCAGTGAAGGATTCCGCGGTTGCGGTTGGGTTGTTCCAATAACCGTCGAACACGGTGGTGCCTTTGATGAGGATTTCGCTGTCGTCATTAATCCGCACCGATACCCCCCCAATGGGTGGGCCCACGGTGCCGATTTTCTGGTCCACGAAGTCCACGGTGGCGGCCGCGGTGGTTTCGGTCAGCCCGTAGCCCTCATAGATGGGGGCCCCAATGCCGCGGAAAAAGTGCAGGATTTCCGGGCTCATGGCCGACCCGCCGGAGATGGCGTAGTGCACCGAATTGCCCATGGCTGCCCGAATCTTGGAATACACCAGCCGGTCATAGGTTTTGTGCTGGAGTTTGAGCATCCGCGACGGGCCTTCGCTGGTGTCTAGCGCGCGGGAATACTCAATGGCTGCTTTCCGTGCCTTATGGAAGAGGGCGGACTGCACCGGCCCACCGGCGGCGGCATTCGCCACCGCCGAATTGTGGACCTTTTCAAAGACCTCGCGGCACGCCCAGGATCAGGTTGGGCCTGGCCCGCTGGAACTCCACCCCCAGGGTGGAGAAATTCGACCAGTGGGATTGGGTGCCGCCGCCGATGGCCACGGCTAGGGACACCGCCCGCGACAGCACGTGGGCCAGCGGCAGGAATGTAAGCACCCGGGAGCCGGGGCGGGCAATGGCCCCAATGGGGTTGGTGAGCAGGCCGTGCACCTCGGAGAGCCAATTGGCGTGGGTGAGTCGGCAGCCTTTTGGCCGGCCGGTGGTGCCGGAGGTGTATACCAGTGACGCCAGGTCCCGGGATTTGGTGGCGTGGATCCGCTCATCCACCTGGTCGTCGTCGATGGGCCGGCCCTCAAATTTGAGGGTGGCGATTGCGGAGGCGTTGATTTCCAGGATGCGGCGTAGCTGCGACGTGGAGCCATGCAGCAGGGGTTTGCCGTCCTCCCCAACACCAGGTTTTTCATGAGCTCTGTGTGTTCGCGGGTTTCGGTGACTGCGAACACCGCCCCGGAGTCTTCGATAATCCATTCGATTTGACTCAGGGAAGAGGAACCATAGATGGGAACGCTCACGGCCCCGGCGGCCCAAATGGCAAAGTCCAGCAGGGACCACTCGTAGCGGGTTTCGCTCAGCAGGGCGACACGGTCGCCTTGTTGCACACCATTGGCGATGAACCCCTTGGCCACCTCGTACACTTCGGCAATGAATTCGGCCGCGGTCACGTTCACCCACTCGAAGTTTTGCGGCCGCGTGAAAATCACCCCGTAGGGGCGGGCTGCGGCACTGCCCAACAGGGCGGTGAGGCAGGTGTCGGATTCCCCGACGGCGTATTCTGCGGGAGTGTGTGCTTCCTCCATGGCGCGGTTCCCTTTCCGTGGCTACCAAAATGTGCGTAATAGCTTATTATCTCTTACCTGGCACCCGATTGTCACAATCCCGGCGAATCGGCCCACGAGCCCGCCCACCGAGTGGGCGTCGACAAGCGGACAGAACCAAACAGCATCAGTAACATCTGTGGCTCTATTGCGCACTATTGTTCTCACTTCGTCTGCTACAAACATCCGCATATCATGCAAAAATTGCCCCACGCTATAGGACTTATCGTGCGGTTTTACCAAGAATAACCCTAATTTAATAAAAGAAAATTTGATATTCTAGGAGGAATGGCACACATAATGGCACAATAGGGAATTGTGGGATATCAAGATCTATTACGCGAACTCGCTACAGAGCACAGCATTGCAACGGGCTACACCGCCTATGGTGGCCACTACTTGGGGGTACCGGATGACACTCTGATAAAAATCCTCCACTGTATGGGGGTAGACCTTGGGTTGAACGATTATAGCGTCGATGACCTGGCTGCCATTGATTTTGATGGCGACGACTATGATAAACGGCCCAGCGAAGAAACCCTCCAGGCCGCGCTTCAACGCCGCCACGACCAGGAGTTTTCCCGGCCACTCCCCCGCTGTATCGTGACCACCGATACCGAATCCCAAGCCTTCAATGTGCATGTGCGTGACGGTAAACCCGTTGACCAACTGTTCATTACTTTCGAAAACAGCTCCGTGTTGGAGATCACCGAGCAGTTGGAAAACTGGGAGCCATCCCGCGATATCGACGGCGTGATCTGGGGCGAAGCCACCTTCCAGCTCCCCACTGGCCTGCCGCAGGGCTGGCACACCATCACCCTGGTATCCGACAATATTTCCTATAGCTGCACCCTGGTCGTGACACCAACACACCTGTCCACCACCGACACCTATATCAATAATCCGGTGGCGGGCGTGATGGCGCAGCTGTATTCGGTGCGGTCTTCTGATTCGTGGGGCATTGGCGATTTCCGCGACATTGGCTATTTGGGGGAAACCCTGGCCAATAATAATGCGGGCGATTTTCTGCTCATTAACCCGCTGCACGCGGCCGAGCCGTTCCCGCCGGTGGAGGATTCCCCCTACCTGCCCACCACCCGAAGGTTTATCAACCCAATCTATATTCGCATCGAGGATATCCCCGAGATCGAATTATTGACGGAGGATGTGCGCGCCGAAGTGACAGAGCTCGCGCGCCAGTTCCAAGAGCATAATCGGGATAATGTTCAGATTGAGCGCGACCCCATCTATGAGGCCAAATTGCAGGCCCTGCGGGAGATCTTCCACGCCGGCCGCGATGAGACCCGGGAGCAACTATTCCGTGACTACATTCACCGGGAAGGCGACGGGTTAACGGCGTTTGCCGGATGGTGTGCGGAGCAGGAAATCGCCAAGCTTGGTACCGGTAATCATGCCGAAGACGAGCCGCCGGTGGATTTCTACATGTGGCTGCAATGGATCTGTGACCAGCAGTTAGCTGCCGCCCAGGCCCGGTGTATCGCCGCTGGCATGAAGATCGGCATCATGGCCGACCTGGCCGTGGGCGTGCACCCCTTCGGCGCCGACGCCAAAACCCTGGCGAATGTACTGGCACCGTGCGCGTCGGTGGGGGCGCCGCCGGATAACTACAACCAATACGGCCAGGACTGGTCGCAGCCGCCGTGGCACCCCGAGCGGTTGGCGGAGGCCGGCTATAAGCCTTGGCGCGACATGCTTCGAACCATTTTGCGACACGCGGGTGGTATTCGGATCGACCACGTGTTGGGCCTGTTCCGCCTGTATTGGATGCCCCGCAATCAGTCGCCGCAGACGGGCACCTATGTGAACTATGATTTCCACGCCCTGGTGGGCATCGTGGCCCTGGAGGCCGAGCGGGCCGGCGCCGTGGTGATCGGCGAGGACTTGGGCACGTTCGAACCCTGGATGCAGGATGTGCTGAACCAGTACGGCATCATGGGCACGAGCGTGCTGTGGTTCGAGGGTTCACCGTATGGTGGGGCGCGTCGCCTGGAGGAATACCGGAAGGCATGTTTGGCATCGGTGACCACGCACGATCTGCCGCCCACCGCTGGGTTCTTGCGCGGCAAGCATATCACGCTGCGCAACGAGTTGGGCCTGCTCAAGAGCAATCTTGACGATGAGCTCAATAATGACCTGAGCTGGCAGGCCGAGGTACTCAACCGGATGCTGGAGCAGGGTGGTTTCGCCGGCGAAGACTTCCACATGGATAATTTCCACGGCCGGGCTCGGGATGAGCGGGGCGACGTGGAGGTGCTGGTGACGGCGGCGCACCGGTTTGTGGCGCACACGCCGGCGGCACTGACGTGCACGGCCCTGGTGGACATGGTTGGTGACGAGAATGTGCAAAACCAGCCGGGCACCGCGAAGGAGCAGTACCCGAACTGGTGCGTGCCATTGCGTAACGCCCAGGGCAATATTGTGTTGATTGATGACCTGAACGAGATGCCGCTCTTCCATAAGATTGCGGAGGCATCCCGCCGCCCGGCACTGGGTGATTAGGTAATCATCGACACCAGCCAGGCCACGATCACGATGGCTATCAGCAGATACAGCGATTGGGTCACTCGTGATCGTGGGTATGCGCGCTTGGTTTTTGGCAGGCGTTGGTCTTGTTTGCGCAGCTCTTCCGGATTGGCCATGGTTCCCTTCCTGATGTGATTGCGCATTAGTTTAGCCTGCCTACCCCAAAATCAGTATATCCTGTTTCCCTATACGTTTAAGAAGCTTTACGACGCCGCTAGCTGGGTTGTCGCTATATTGGGGGAATGATATCGGTATCAGATTTTTACGACTATGCCTATAACGAATTCCGTGATGAGCTGTGGATTACCCACGAATCCTGGTTTTTTGACAATGACGTCTATATTAAGGCGGGCATTTGGACGTATTATGGCGCTCACTATGAGTTTTACATTACCGACGCCACCATTGATCTGATACACACCCACGATCGGACCATTCTTGAGATATGGGATGTGGACCCGCGGATAGAGCGACCATTCTATTGGTCGGATCATTGCATACAATTTGTGACGGATGATACCAGTATGGATGAGCCCTACGCCGCGGAAATCAGGATTACCGGCAGTAAGTTTTTTGTGGTTCCGTACTATTATTCGTTTGAGAAGCCGCAAAGCGGACCAAGGGGGTTTCAAAGCCTGGCATGACCGCAGACGAGATAGAACGAACCACCCGGTTTCAGGAATTAATTTTTAGTAATTGATCACTTGTCCCCCGGGCATTTCAACTCTGCCACACTCCTGCGACTGGTGTAGAGCGGATCAAACGAGCCGGAGTACACAGAATCCATCGTCATGGGCAAGAAGTTGTCTTTGATCACCACATACTCATGCTCATCCACTTGGCTGGGAGTAAGCAGCATTCGGTGCAGAAACGTGCCACCACTACTTCCAGAATCAAAACATTTATATGCCGCCACAAAGGCGATGACCTCCACCACGCCATCATCCTGGCGGTTCACACTGTAGAGGCTGAACCCGCTTCGCGCCTGTTTACCAGGCGGAAACATCTCTAGCTCAAATTCTTCCGCATCGGTAAAGAGTGCCCGGTCTTCCGGCACGCCCGGAATATATTTGCTAGAGATCGGGCAGTCCGACAGGGTGCAGTCGGGGCTGTTCTTTCCCTCGTCAAGCACCTCCCGGTATTTCTCTATCGCCCGACCGACCGCCTGGTCAACGACTGGGCCGGCGGAATACTGGTCTGGGCGGGTCGCATATCGTATCGGCCCATCGTCGTCAGCGAACGGCGAACGCACCGACCAACACCATCGTCACCACAAAACCCAGCGACCCGACAACCACGAGCCGGTCCCAATTCACCGACGCCCCCATAATCCACCTTCCTCATTATTAATGTTCTATTTATAAGCGAGAATCATTAATTGTTTGGGGTCAACTACTACCATCATCATACAAAAGGTGGGTGTTACGAGCAGTCTGGTTCCTCCCCCTTCCGGCCGGAATACAGCGGGGAGAACGCCTCGGGGTATTTCGGCGACTCCTCCTTGGTGAGGATGGCATCCTCCATCACCACATACTCGCCCACGCGACTAGTGCTGGGGGCAAGCATCATGCGGTGCGGGTCCGTAGCCCAGATCACCTCCGACCCATAGCACTTGGCGACCGTCACATACACAATGGCCTCCACCCCCGCATCGGTTTTCACCACACTGTATAAATCTGTGCTACTCACAGGCTCGCGGGACAGGTAGTGGGCTTTCCGCTCCAGGTTAAAGCGTTCCTCCTTGGTGAACTCCGCCCGATCTGGCGGCATGCCGGGAAGCGACTTACTCGACTTCGGACACCGCTCCACCACACAATCCGCGTCCCCCCACTGAGCATCCAGCACTGCCTCATACCGATCCACCGCGGCACCAACCGCCCTATCAACCTCAGCACCAGCCGTCTCCTGCTTGGGCCAATCCGGGTGCATCATCTGCCGCCACTGCAAATCCTCTAGCACACACCCGCCCACAACCAACACAAGCACCAGAATGATCGAACCCACCACGATAATCCTGCTAGCTAACCGAAGCATTGAGGCTTCCTCCCATTGTCCCGGTAATAGATGGCGACACCACCAGGCCCCGGGCGGTATTTGGTAGGGTTTAAATATTCGTCGTCCATGACCACATAGTTATGCTTATCGACGCCGCTAGGGACAAGAGTAATCCGATACAGGTCGGGAAGCACCTCATATGGGTCACCTTTGTTCCCCGAAAACGGACACTGGGTAATGGTGACATCCACATAGGCTTCCACCACCCCATGCTTTTGTTTCTTTAACTCATAGATGGCCAGACTGCTTCGCACCGGCGCAACGGTGGATACATCTTCACCCCGGCCCCTGATGATGCCGCCCTCAGTGGTGGTGAACAGGGCCCGATCCTGGGGCACTCCGGGAAGCGACTTGCTCGACTTCGGGCAATGATCCAGCATGCAATCCGCATCGACCCATTCGGCGTCGAGAACCGCCATGTATTCCTCGATTGCCCGTGCCACCGCCTGGGTCCGCCGGCTTTCCACCGCGGTGTGCACCGAGTAGCCGACAAATAACACCACGATCACCACGATGATGGTTCCGCTTCGCTGCTGCAACACACCGATCACCTCGTCGTAAAGCTGCGGGTTAAGCCGGCAAACCTGTGAGGCGACCCGGGTTCGCTGCATTCGGGAAACATGTCTTCGTCTTCGCTGCTGGCGTAGAGGGGCGAGAACGCGGCAGGGTATTTCATCGCATCCATCATGGGGAAATATTCGTCCTCCATCACCACATAGTCGTCCTCATGGTGGTGGCTGGGAATCAAAATCATTCGGTGCACATCCGTCGTGCTGCTATAGGGATAGTCGTTTTCCGGGGAGGTGCATTTCACCATCGTGACATAGACAATCGCCTCGACCACACCATTATCGTTGGCCGACACGCTATAAAGGTCGATGCTGCTTCGCGGTTTCTCTTTTGTCACCCACCTGCGAAAATTGACGAGTTCCGCATTGGTGAAGAGGGCCCGGTTCTCTGGCACGCCGGGAATGAATTTACTGGAAATCGGACAATTCGATAGCGTGCAATGAGGATTATTTTGTTCCTTGTCGAGCACTTCCTCATACTTCTCTACCGCCCTACCAACTGCCTGATTAATCTTTTGACCGGCGGTTTTTTGCTCAGGATAAGCCGGATACGACTTGTGATACCCCTGGTAGCCAGATACTGCTACATACCCGACCATTACCACCAGGGCCAATAACACCATTGTCCGTAGCACCATTATTATTGTTCGCACCGCGTCACTAACCCACCATGTCCAGATGAAATATCGTTCAATACCTTGTTAGCCGTAAAACCCCGGACTCACCCGGTGGAATTTTTCACCATGGCGCCCGTGACCGGCACAAACCTGGAGCCCAATGAACGGTAGTCAAAGAAGACCGACCTCGCATCATGCCATACCCAAGGTGTTAACGTCATGACTTACGCTCCAAAAATCTATAAGACATAGAGAATCTGATATTGATGTGTGCTGTGGGATAATCATCAACGTATCTGCGACCCTACGACAATCCCCGGCGTGTAGTCTAGCGCCCATCAACAGCATGGGGGTATGAATCGGCGTCGATCATTGGCGCCCCAACCAGAAGTTTTAAGGAAAGCGTATTGCACTACCAGGTCGTCTTACCCCACGATTAACCCATGCTTATCCAAAAACCAAATTAATAAGCTTTACCCCCGTCATTCAATCTGATACAACCTATAAAAAAATAATTTATGTGTTTCCGTAGTCGCCCTATGGCGGCTCTGCGAAAGTGATCATCACAAGCGTTTTACACTTTCGACGAGCGCACTAAAGTCCCAGCGGGAATCCAGCATGGCATAACAGGCACGATAAGGGAATGCTGCCATTGGACTGCCTAGGCAGTGTAGGATGCTATCTATCACGGACATGTGGGCAACAAGCGTTTTCAGCTGTTCCGGCTCGTAGTCCACGTTCGAGTAATAATCCTCATCATATTTCTTCGATAACCGTTCAAGCCGGCCGATATACGAGGAATCCTTACAGGAGGATTCGGATAGTTCCGCTACGCAATCCCATACTTCGCCACCACGGATCCCATGATCCAGCAAATGATTGAAAAAGGAATTTTTCGTAAACCCCAACGGGCCAAATTTCGCGGTTGCAGCATCAATTTCAGCCACCAACTCCGGCGGCAGGCCATGACGGAACCTAGACGCATAAGCCAGGTTTTTCGATAGTTTCCTGGATCTGATCAAATCCCCACTGATAGTCTTTCGCGTTGTAGCAAAAATGAAACGGGAGATACCTCACAGGATCCCGCAGCCCATAAGACAAGCCGTCAGCAACCGTCACCGCTACGTCTGCTTCGTTCCATCGCTCGGGTTCTTTACGAGGGTCAAGCGCCCCTTCTTCCGAATAAAATTCAGGAGCATACTTCTCATATAACTGATCTAACCGATCGCTATAGTTGGCATCACTAAACGATGATTCCGATAACTCATGCACGCACTCCCACATTTCGTCATCAAAAATCCCCCGTTTTGACATGTAGAAATACAAAAGCTGCCTTGTTAACTCAAACGGGCCCAGCCGGGCAGATGCTGCATCAATCGCCGCAATCAGCTCAGGAGAAAACACACGATCATAAAAAGCCACAACAGCTCGCTTCCCCAACCCATGCAATAATCACATTGCAAACAATTTTATCGTGGCGCGCCGTGCGACAGCACCGATAACCTAGGGCCCACCCACCACCATTAGGCGTCGCAAAGCAACCGAACGCTACCGATGGTACCGAAACCATGTTCGAACCCGGAACATGGTAGCGCCAATGAAATCCACCAGCCGCAGCCACACCATCGCCAGGGCCGCGCACAGGGGCACCACCACCACAAACATGATGAGCCCCTGCAACCAAAACGGGCTGGTAATCAGAAACTGGCTTACCACATCCACCACGGTCACGAGAGCGCACCCCGCAGTCCGCGCCGGGTCAGCAGCGAGGTGATGTCCTTATCCCGGCCGCGTAGGGCGGTAAACGCCGCTGCGTAGTCGTCGGCTGCACCCCGGGATAGGATCACGTCCCGGAATCGCTGCCCGGCGGCACGCATCCGCGGAGCCTCGGCGTTCGGGCCGGCCGCCCCCTGTTCGGTAAACCAGGCAAACCCATCCGCGTCCAGCACCTCGGCCCACAGGTACGAGTAATAGCCGGCCGCATAGCCGCCACCGAACACATGGGCGAAATAGGTGGATCGGTATCGGGGCGTCACCTCCAGCCCGGCCGCCGCCAACGCCTGCTGTTCGAAGGCGTCGATGTCATCGGCCGTCAGGTTTTGGGCCTCCGCGGTGCTGAGGGAATGCCACGCCAGGTCGATCACCGCGGCCGCTAAGTATTCGCTGGTGGCAAAGCCCTGCCCGAACTGTCGGGACGCATGGATCGCATTAACGAGCGTGTCGGGAATGGGCTCCTGGGTATCCACGTGCCGGGCATAGTGGCGCAGAATCGTGGGATCCACCGCCCAGTTTTCGTTGATCTGTGAGGGGAATTCCACGTAGTCCCGTGGCACATTCGTGCCGGAAAAACTCGGATACCGCACCTTGGACAGCAGCCCATGCAGGGCATGCCCGAACTCGTGGAACAGCGTGGTCACCGTGTCCAGCGACAGCAATGGTTGGGAGCCGTCGGCGGGTTTGGTGATGTTCAGCACGTTCACCACCACGGGTTTGGTGCCGAGCAGCTCGGACTGGTCGACGAAGGTGGACATCCACGCCCCGCCCCGCTTCGACGGCCGGGCATAGTAGTCGGTGAGGAACAGCCCAATGCCGGTACCGTCCTCGTCGAGTACCTCCCACACGTCCACGTCCGCGGCGTAGCCGGTGAGATCCGGGCGGGGAATGATGGTGATGCCGTAGAGCAGGTGGGCGGCATAAAACACCCCATCGACCAGCACCTGGCGGAGCGGAAAATAGTGGGACAGTGCCGCCTCGTCGAGCGCGTAGTCCCGTTCCCGCACCTTGCTTTCCCAAAACGGGCGGTCCGCATCGGTCACGGCACCGGCATCAACACCATCAGCCTCGACGTCCCCGACGGTTTCCGCGGCTTCGACCAGGAGTTTCAGCTCGTTGCGGGCATTTGTGGCCGCCGCGGGAGACAAATCAAACAACATTGTGCGCACCGCATCGGTGGTGGCCGCGGTTTCTTCCGCAATCACATAGTCCGCATGGGTGGCATACCCCAAAAGCTCCGCACGCTGGGCCCGCAGTTGGGCGATCTCCACCAAAACCTGGCCGTTCGCACCCCGGCCCCGCTGAAGCGAAGCCTCGTACAGGCGGGCGCGGGCCGCCGGTAACTCTAAGGCAGCCTGCTCCTCCTGCACGCTGGGCAACCCCAGCGGGATCACGTAACCGGCCTTCCCCAGGGCTTGGGCATCTTCGGCCGCGGAGGCGATGCGCCCCTCGTCGAGACCCTGGAGTTCGTCGCGTTCGAATGCCACGGCCAGCCGCGTGGTTTCCTCCCGCAGGTTGTGGGTGAATTGTTCGGTTAGAACGCTTAGCCGTTCGTTGAGTTGGGTAAGCCGCTGTTTGTCCTCGGCGTCGAGGGCCGCACCGTGCCGGCGGAATTGCCGCAGGATATGGTCGTGGAGTCGCCGGGATTCGGGGTCGTCGGGTGGGGTGATGGCCGTGATCCGCCCATAGAGTTGCTCGTTCAGGTACAGCTTGTCGGTGTGGGCGGCGAGCTGGGGGGCGATGTCGGCAGCGATGGCTTCGAGTTCTTCGGTGGCGTCGGTGCCGAGAAGGTTGAAGAACACCGCCGAAACGCGGCGCAGTTCTGCCCCGCTGCGCTCCAGGGCCTCGATCGTGTTTTCCCACGTGGGCGGCTCGGGATTCGTGGCGATGGCATCGAGTTCTTGCTCGTGGTGCGCCATGCCGTCCCGGAAGGCCGGCCGGAAGTGGTCTTCGCTAATGTGGTCGAATGGTGGCAATTCGTAGGGAAGCGTCGACGGTTGGGCAAACGGGTTGACGGTCATGAACACTCATCGTAGTTGCTAAACTCGCCTGCATGGGTGAATTTATTGTCAACGCTCCGTCTGGCCAGTTCACTGGGACCACGGTCGCCGATGACGTCGCGGTTTTCAAACGGATTGTGTACGGCATAGCACCACGTTTCGGTGTGGCGCGCCCCCCACAACATGAGGATTTGCATATGCACAAGTGCGGCGAATATTGGCAAGAGATGCGTGAGCCTGCGCTGTCCATCACCACCCCCACATCGACTAAGCCACTCGATGACCTGCCGGTTGTGGTGTTCATCCATGGCGGCTCTTATGATGCAGGTAGGTACGATGAACCGTGGTTTAATGCTGTGCCGCTTGCCCGCGATGGGGTGGTGACGGTGAGCGTGAGCTACCGGCTGGGATTTTCGGGTTTCACCCGGTTTGATGACGAAGAACCGAACCGGTATCGCGGCATTGATGACTGCGAGATGGCGCTAGAGTGGGTACAGAAAAAAATATTGAAAACTTTGGCGGGAATCCCACAAATGTGACCCTGGTGGGCCAGTCGGCGGGGGCGGGCATTGTGCTGTGGCTGTGCCGCCGCGACCATTATAAGGGGGCGTTTCGGCGGGCGTGGGCGATGTCACCGGCGTTTCCCCGTCAGCCGTTCCGGCAGCGGCTGGCCAAAATATTATTACGCACCAAACTCACGCGGGACGCGCTCAACAAGGTGGATTATGACAGGCTGGAGAAGACCGAGACCCGGATGCGGAGCCTCGTCCGGAATGATCTGCGGTTTGGGCCGTACCCATTTCGCGCCCAGGAGTTGTCGGCGGATATCCCGCTGGTGGTCACAAGCAGCCAAGAAGAAATGCTATTGGCTGGCCAGAAGCATGATTCCTCCTGGTGGAGACGGATGCTGCGCCCTTCTATCGCCGAATATTTGGGGCGAACGCATTGTGGCTGCCACCCCATCGGGTGCGGGAGATTGGCTATCTGATTGGTGACGCCATGATTAGGAAGTTTGTGGTCCAGGTGGCGGACGCGAAACCGGAGAAAAACGTGGGTGCTGGAGTATCGTGGAACCACGCAGGATCCGATCTACCATTGCGCGGACATTCCCTGGTTTTTTCGGCAATTTCGACAGTATCCCGCAGGATATCCCCGAAATTAAGCACTGCCCACCGTTGGAAAAGTTGGTGCATAAGAAGGCACTCCGGTTTATTCACGGTGAGGAGCCGGATTGGCCGGAGTATGGCGTCGACAAGCAAGTGCTGGTAGCGCACCTGGATGGCAGCACGGACATTATTACTGACCCGTTGGGTTATATTCGCGAAGGAATGAAATGATTACATTAAGTCAGAGTTTGGTTCAAAACGTGGCGGGAGACCCGGTCGCCGATGTGTGCCTGGGCCATGACACGCGGTTTCAGGTGCACGGCGATAAGCTGACGGAGCTGCTGGACGACCCGGAGATGGCGGAGAGCACGCCGGTGGATGCGTTGCAGACGAACACGTCGTTTATTACCCGCACGACGATTTGGAAGTTTTTCCGCACCTGCGAGCCGGGGCTGCACCCGGATGTGGAGGTGACGCGGGCGCTGCATCGGCACGTGCCGGAGTATTTGGGGCATTTGACCTATGGTGATTACACGACGGCGATTGTGTCCAGTCGGCTCACCGATGCCGTGAGCATGTGGGATTTGCGACCGGATTTGGGCCCGCATTTACGCCGGTTGGGCGCGGTTATTAAGGATGTTCACGAGGATCTTGCCGAGGCGTTTCCCACCGGTACGGGGACGCGGGAGACGCTATATAAGCAGTTCACGGACCGGTTGGAGCTGTTTTGCGAGCGTACCCCGGTGGTGCGCAAGTTTCAGGATGTGGCGTTGGCGGCGTACGAGGATTTGCCGCGGTCGTTTCCGGTGCAGCGTATCCACGCGGACCTGCACTTGGCGCAGATCCTGTATGCGGACGGCCAGTATTATTTGATTGATTTCGAGGGTGAGCCCACGGTTCCGCTCGCGCAGCGCCGCCTGCCGGACTCCCCCATGCGGGACCTGGCGGGCATGGTGCGGAGTTTCGACTATGCGCAGGTCGCGGAGTTTTCCGACTTCCTCGACGGTTACGGCGCGTTGAGCCCCGACGACCACAAGCTGCTTGATGCGTATGTCATGGACAAGCTCATGTACGAGGTTGATTACGACTATAACCATCGCAAAGAATGGCTGCATGTGCCGCTGGGTACCGCCGAGAAGCTGCTTTAGCCCGCTTGACGACGCCCAAAGGTGCCAAACGCAGGGGCATCTTTGGGCCGCCTCGGCACCAGGTGCGGCCGATACGCCTCATCTACCAACTGGCCCCAAACCTTATTGCTCCAGCAGTGAAGAGACTTCAGGCTTTCTTATTCCATTCCACGGAAAATATTCCGCATTATTTCATTATTCGCCAAAATATGCCCGTGCATCATTCCAGGGAGGTCACTGTGCTCAAAAGAAAGCTTAAAACTCTTGCTACCCAACATAAACTGTTGTTCAACCCCGGGCTCTGCCGGTGAGTGTTGGGACATGTGAATCATTGCGTCCATCACATTGGTGGGAAAATCCGGGTCATTCGTGACCACGATGGAATCTCCCACCCAAATTTTGCCGCCCATAGCTTGATACAAAGCATTCGGATAGCGGGCAGCCTTATCGAACATGAACACCCCAATGTCTCCCCTTCGAGCAGCCCGCATGAACAGTTCTTGTTCCTTGGTGGGGAAATACCCATACCACCTGGGGATAAGGCCCGAAATATCTCGAAGTCTTACGGTCTCTACAAATGGGTAATCGCTGATACACAAATACATGTTCAGGTCTGGGTCAGCAAGCATGTGGTCTGCGAGCTTGGACCAGCGCTGGTAAAACACGTCAATGGGTTCTTCGAATTTTTCCTCAAATAACAACGTCAGTTTATCCTTTCACGTTCATGGTCTGGATGGTAGTGTTTTGCACGAAAAGTCCTATCAAACGTATTTAAAATATTGTTGATGGTCCTAAAAACAGTTGGTTAGAACTAGTCAAAGTTTCTTGCCCTGTGTTTTCTTATAAGTAAAGCATAATGATCTGCACGCTAGTGAAGATCCCCAAGCATGGTGAGCAGTGGTGTGGAATACCTAGTGTGGTGATGATATTCACTCTAATGTGAAGAGATTTTAGAGTGAGTGTGTAAGTCATCGACGGTACGGAATCAATAGGTCATTTTGTTCACACTCTTAACCAAATACACTACCAACCTTGTTTCCCTATTCTTCTGCAAGATAATCATTCAACATGCGTCCTTCCAGCAACTGAATGAGCTTTCTTACTCTATTCCTTGGAAGATGTTCCACATTGTTTCATTATTCGTCTCGATATGCCCGTACACCATTCCCGGGAAATCACTGTGCTCAAAAGAAAACACAAAACTCTTACTACCCAACATAAACGACCACTCACCCCCAGGCTCTGCTGGTAAGCATTGAGATAGACAAATCATTTCGTCCATTACATTGGTGGGAAAATCCGGGTCATTTGTGACTACGATGGATTCTCCTACCCACATGAGGTCGTCCATGGTCCGGTATAGGGCATTCGGGTATTGGGCGGTTTTGTCGAACATGAATACCCCGGTGTCTCCGTATCGACCAACACGCATGAACATTTCTTGTTTCTCAGTGGGGAAATATCCACACCATTTAGGGATAAGGTCTGGTGCTTCCCGAAGCCTTGCACCCCCTGCAAACGAGTATTGGATGACGCATATATACATGTTCAGGTCTGGGTCAGCAAGCATGTGATCCGCCAACTTGGACCAACGCTGATAAAACACATCAACGGGCTCTTCGAATTCATCGTCAGAAAACAACATTCTTTTCATCCTTGAAGCTTATTCAGCCGCTAGGAAAACTCATCTACACTAACAGGTGGGAAATCAGGAAGAACATGCTATCTAGCTCGATCTTCCTTACTTACAAAGACTAGTCATGTGTGGGGATGCTGAATAAGCTTTCTTTGAGGTTAATAAAGGTCGTCACGCGAGTCATTAACGCATAGGAATTCCATCCAATAGTCTTCTTTGTCGTCTGGTTGATCGTAAATCTCTACCTTATAGGTGAGCAGTACACCAATATTCATGAGTTCGTCAGTGATGTAAAACGGCCCGGGTCTCTCTTCGTCGGTTCCTATGAATGTTGCTGGGGAATAGTCGTAGGTGAGAAGGGGTTTCGCTTTGTCTGGGAATGTTGGGTCATCGCTCACCATTACCCTACTTTCAAGAGCGGTATTGAGGGAGTGAAAGAATGCGCCTGCGGGATCACTTTTGGGATCAGAGCAGTCAAATTCCACCAACCCGATAATGGGCTTTCGAAATAGAAACCCGAGTGGTGTGTCTGTAAAATCTTTATGCCAGAGCAGTGTGCCACCGTACTGATGCGTCATGTCGGAAAATTTTTGGAGCGTCTTGAATTTGAAGAAGATATAGAAGTGCAGGTTGGCATCTTGCGCTACCTGGTGGCGCAGGACTGTGAGCATGTTCTTTTCGTCAGGCATTCTTCGCCAAAACATATATTTGGAATACATTTAATAAACCTCCTAAAACTACCAATATGCATGATTGAAACTTACCCAGTCGCTGGGAAAACTCATCTACACTAACAGGTGGGAAATCAGAAAGAACATACCGTCTAACTTGGCCTTCTTCATCTTTGTAATTCACCAATAATGATTACGCCTTCACCCCGGGCTGCCGCAGCACGGTAGAATTCTCGAAGTTGGCAGAATGTGTCCATTGCCCATTTATTCGACGCCAGGGGTGTGGTGTCGAGTACGTCTAATTGTTGCTGGAGTTTTTGCAGCATCTCGGGAATATATTCCGCCATATTGTAAGCAACCTGCCTATTCCATGCCATCCATCCTACTGTCATCCTGGGCAGGGTTTCCGACCGCCATAAAAGCTCTAACATCACCCAATAATTATTCGTGATACTCATATGCGGGTACCCTGATGTATCCGGTCGTTTCCGAGTTGCTACCACGGGGAACTGTTTTTTGAGTTCGCTTAGTCTTCTGGTTTCTTGGGCTGGGACGCGGTAGTAGTGGAGCGTTGTTGCAGCTGGTTTTCTTCCCGGTTCTTTCGGCCAGTCAGGTACCGTGTCGTCGAAAATTAGTTTTTGGAATCGGGTTGCCTCCTCTACCTCCCGCGCCGGCAGGTCTTGGGGGACAGCCACTCTACCCCCCATCCTACGACTGGAAAATCGCAGGCAGTGACGAAGATTTCATCTCCGGTGAATATGAGTTCTGTTTTCCTAGGGTCACGGTACTCGTTGTCATCTGTCACGAACCGGATCGTGTTTTCTGACAGATAAAACGGTTTCGTCACCTTCGGGTCAACCGTCCATAGTTCGAGGATATACTCCTGGACGGAATACAAACGCTCCACTTTCGCATTACGGATATAAAACTCGTAGTAGGAAGGATACGATGTTGATACCCCGGCTGCGATGTAAACATCACCGTCGAAATAGTATGCATCATGGTCAATCCATAATTCATTACGGGTAGTTTCCTCAACATAGGCGAGAAAATCATTCACAGTTATCATTCTCTAGTCCAACCAATCCATGAATCGAGTAGCGGTATCCAGGGCCTGCTCGTACCCGACAAAGTGCGGGCGGGAAAGTTCTTCGTTCTTCAACTCGATAAGTTCCCGATTCTGCACGAAAAGATCCGGGAAAACACGATGCAGAAAACGACAACGGGCCAGCAATCAACTTATAGTCTGCGGCCGTAAACAGCACCGCCAGGTGCTCATCCTCGGAGAACGGCAGGAAACATTGGCCGATGAATTCCCAGCCTAGCAAATCAAAATCCTTTGGGGTGGGTTCCACAATTACTGCATGGTCTTCGTGAATGTCATAGCCATTGCGCACGCCGATAGGCCTCACCACTTTTACATCACGATAGGTATACATGTTCTCTCAACTTTTATGCTGTGAGGCACTATTTTTCCTCCGAGGACCATAGCAATCTCTCAGAGTTATTCGTGACCGTTCATTTCGAGAACAAGCACACCTTTGGCCGTCGTCAAGCGGAAAAGGGCGAGTAGGGCGGCGCGCAGTTCGGGGAATGCTAGCTGCTCGACCATCCAGGGGCTGAACGTAAACGGGGCGGCATCAACCGCAGCCAACAGGTCGGCGGGCGTGACCCACTGGTACGAATCCACCTCATCAGCGGCGGGCTGCACCTCCCCCGACACCTCGGCAATGAACACGGGGCAAATCTCGTTCTCCACAATGCCCCGGGAATCCACCGCCCGGTAGCGAAACTCCGGCAGCACACACCGCAGGTTCGCACCGGAACCCCCAGCTCGTGCGGCACCCACCGCAGCACCGCCTGCTGGGCGGTTTCCTTCGGCGCGAGATGCCCGCAGGCAGAATTCGTCCACACGCCCGGCCAGGTTTTCTTCAGCAACGCCCGGCGCGTCACCAATATTTTCCCATTGTGAGCAACATAACAGGAGAAGGCGAGGTGCAGTGGCGTGTCGGTGGTGTGAACAGTGGCTTTGGGGGCGGTGCCAATGGGATGGCCGTGGTCATCGACAAGCACTACTACATCAGTCATGGGTTTCATTAAACAGTGGCTTGGCAAAACACACAACAACACACGCGGCAAACACGCGACGAGAAGGAGCGCGGCTGTGGCGCCGATGCGCCTGTATGGGGGCGTCCTAGCCGCTAAATGTTCAGCCCCGCTCTCGGCTACACGTTGGCGAGATCCCCTGGTAGATGATGTTTCCAATGGTAAAGCGGGCGTTGGAGAGCGCGCTGGCGGGGGCGTCGAAGGCGTATTGGAGGTTGGCGGCGGCGCCAGACCCGAGCGGCAAGTCAAGGCCGATGGTGCCCTCGGTGATGGGGTTGGCGCCTTCGAGGTGGACGGTGAGAGCATCGGTGGGGAGGGCAGCTTCGTTGAGGTTTTTCACCAAAACGTAGATGACGGAGCCGGTGCCGGCGGGATTGTAGCCGGCGGCCTGGAGGGTGATTTCGACGTTGAGCCCGGGGTCGGTTTGAGGTTTATCAAGTTCGGCGGCAGTAATCGGTGATACTTCCTTCGCCTGGAAGACAGGGCTGGCGGCTGCGGATACCGAGGCGGAGGCCGCGGCGTCGGAGCCGTCGCCGCCGAAGAATGAGCAGCCACCGAGCAGCAGGCTTATGACAACTATGGTGCCGAGTTTTGTCGTCGTGTGCATCGTGTGCCTTTCCTCGTGTGCGTTCGGGGCCTGCATAATCTTGGTGTTATTTTAATTCAGGCGGGTGTTCTTGCCGGTCTTTTAGGCATAATACCTTGTTGTGATTTTAGTCCGTCGCGGCTGTACCTTCATCAGTACTACCATAGGTACATGCGTTTTCCTTCTTACGATCAATTACAGGCCCGAAACACTATGAAGTGGACCCCGGTATGGGGCTGATGTTCTTCCGTTGTGGGTGGCGGGAGTGATTTTGTCACCTGTCCGGCGGTGGTGGATGCGGTGCAGGCGGCGGTGTCGGCGGAGTCGTTTGGGTATCCGGCGGAGAACCAGTCCAGGTTGGCCGAGGCGACGGCGGATTTTTACCGGGATCGGTATGGGTTTGCGGCCCGGCCGGGTGGGTGCATCCGGTTGCGGATGTGGTGCGGGCGCTATTGATTTCCATTGAGCGCTTTACGACGCCGGGTTCGAAGGTGATTGTGCCGGTGCCGGCCTATCCCCGTTTTTCCAGCTACTTCAGGCCACCGGCCGGAGGGATTTTTGTTGAGTCGTTTGATTTGGGGGAGCTGCGGAAAGCGTTTGCGCAGGGTGCCGGGTGTTTGTTGTTGTGTAACCCTTATAATCCATTGGGGTTTGTGTTTGGCAGGGAAGAGTTGGTGGGGATCACCGATTTGGCTGCCGAGTTTGGGGCGCGGGTGTTGGTGGATGAGATTCATGCCCCATTGGTGTATGACGGCCGGCGGCATGTGGTGGCGGCCGGGGTGAGCGAGACCGCGGCCCGGGTGTGTATCACGGCAACAGCAACGTCGAAGGCGTGGAACACTGCGGGGCTCAAGTGTGCGCAGATTATTTTCAGCAATGCGGACGACGAGCGAGTATGGCAAGGACTGACAAATGCGACGAAGGATGGGGCGTCGATTCTGGGGTTGGTGGCTGCGGAGGCCGCGTACCGGTCGGGCCGGGAGTTCCTAGATGCGGAATTGGAGTATTTGCAGGCGAATCGGGATTTTTTGGTGGCAGAGTTGCCGAACGCGTTGCCTGGGGTGAAGCTGCAGGTGCCGGAGGCAACGTATCTGCTGTGGCTGGATTTGTCCGAGACGGATATTCCGGGGAATAAGGCCACGTATTTGTTGGAGCATGCGAAGGTTGCGGTGAATGATGGTGCTTGGTTTGGGGAGATCGGCACCGATTGTGTCCGACTGAATTTCGCCACGTCACGGGAAATTCTGCATCAGGCGCTGACCCGTATAGCATCTATGAGGAAGTAACTATTGTGCTGCCCCCAAAGGAGGACTGATGTCCAAACGAGCGCTGTTTGCTATCGCGCTTATGTTGTTTTCCATGTTTTTTGGTGCGGGGAATCTGATTTTCCCACCAATGTTGGGGGCTAATGCGGGTGATAATTTTGTGCCCGCGGTGACGGGGTTCCTCATCAGTGGGGTGGCGTTGCCAGTGTTGGCGATTATTGCTATTGCGTTGTCTGGGCAGGATATTCGGGCGTTGGCGGCCCGAGCGGGCACGGTGTTTACCATCGTGTTTTCTATAGCGATTTAGTTGTCGATCGGCACGTTTTTCGGGATTCCGCGGACGGGGGCGGTGAGTTTTTCCACGGCGGTTTCCCCGGTCACCGGGTGGGAAAGCACGCTGACGTCGGTCGGGTTTAACCTGGTGTTTTTCGCGGTGGCGACCTGGTTGGCGTTGAACCCGTCCGGGCTGGTGGATCGGCTGGGGAAGGTGCTCACCCCAGCGTTGCTGGCGCTGCTGGTGGTGTTGATTGTGCTGTCGCTGTTCCAGTTGCATAATCCGGGTGCCGCCCCCACCGAGGAGTATGCCGCGTCGCCGTTTCCAGCGGGGCTGATGGAGGGCTATTTCACCATGGATTCGCTGGCGGCATTGGCGTTCGGCATTTTGGTGATTTCGGCGATTAAGGAGCAGAAGATCGCTAACCCGCTGCCCGGCACCACCATGGCGGCATTGGGGGCGGGCGCACTGTTGGGCACTATTTATTTGGGGTTGGCCATCATGGGGTCGCGGATTCCCGAGGGCAGTCGTATAAGGATGGGGCAACATTATTGTCGCACGCCTCGTTGCAGGTGTTGGGGTTCCCGGGCCAGGTGGTATTGGGGGGCGTGGTGTTATTGGCATGCTTGACGACGGCGGTGGGGCTGCTCGCGGCAACCAGCGAGTTTTTCAACTATTTGGTGCCGAAAATCTCGTATCGGGCCTGGCTGATGACGTTTGCGGTGGTGTCGTTTGGGATTGCCAGCGGCGGCCTGGAGACGGTGATTAGCATCGCCACCCCCATCATTGTGTTCATTTACCCGGTGGCGATGACGGTGATCATTGTGACGCTCATCGGGGCGGTGATGAAGCCGATCCTGCCACTGTATTGGGGGTTTGCAATCCCCGCATGGGGCGTGTTCTTGTGGTCGGTGGTGGACAAGATTGTGACATTGCAGTCGGGGTCGCCGATTGAGCTGCCGTTGTTTAATGCGGATTTCACGTGGCTGGCCCCGGCCATTGCGGGCTTGGCCGTTGGGGCAAGCATTGATTTCTTCCGTAAGGAGGATTGTCGGCGGCGGATTGCGCGGACGAATGAGAAGATTCGGACGTGGAACAGCATTAAAATCGTCCGGGAAACGGATCCGGTTTAAGGCGGCAGGCTAGTCCCGCCAAATGACCCGCACTCCCCGATGGTAGAGGGCATCGGCGAATTGGGTGGGGGTCATGGTGGGCCCGGTGGGGAATGAAAAGGTGTAGTCGGCATAATTTTTCATCGGTGATGGAATGGTCCGGTAAGAGCATGCCGTCGGCGCCTTGATGAAAAAGGTATCCTACCTGGAGTTGGTTGGTGGGGAACCGGACTCCGGTTTCGGTAATGTGGACTTCGTTATTGTCAATTGTGAGAATGGGTCGGCGAGATCGCCGGAAAATTGGTTATTATTCCCCAAACGCTTAATAACACTCCTACCAAGGGGACTGTGAGGGATATGAGAACGAGGGTAAGCCACCAGCCTTGGGCGTCGATAAGCAAGGTGCCCAATAGTGTGGCGGTCAAACACATGATACTTAGTAGGATCATGGCGCACACGGCGGTGCGGGAGCGGAAGAAACTTTTTGTTGAGGTACGCAGCACAATCGTCACAGAACTTAATTTATTCCACAGCGGCGGTGAGTCTTAGATAATCATGCAGAAAATAGCAAAAATTCTTTTTTCGATCGGGTTGGTGGGGTTGCTTGCGGCATGTTCCGCAGGTAGCACGGCCAGCAGCGGCGTGGGGGACGCGGTGGTCGACACCCCGGCAACGTCCGCCGCGAACACAATTGTGGTGGGCACCACGGCCCCGCCGGCATCGTTGGACTTTACGACGACCTCCGGCGCGGCAATCCCACAGGCCCTCATGGGCAATGTATACGAGGGCCTGGTGCGCATCGACCAGGACAGCACCATCCAACCGCTGCTGGCCACCTCGTGGGAGCTGGACGATGCCGGCATCACCTACACGTTTCACCTGCGGGAAGGCGTGAAATTCTCCAATGGGGACGAATTCACCGCGGACACCGCCAAGTTTTCCATCGACCGGGTGGCGGACTGGAGCAATGGGCTGAAAGCCAGCATGTCCGTGGTGGACCACACCGAGGTGGTCGACCAACACACCCTCAAGGTTGTGTTGAAACAACGTTCGAACGGGTGGCTATGGTCCATGGGCACCCTGGTTGGGGCGATGATGACCCCCAACGGGATGGCGAACCTGGCCACCAAGCCGGTAGGCACCGGACCCTATGTGGTCGACAAGTGGGCGGTGGGCACCTCACTCACCATGGTGGCCCGGCCGGACTATTGGGGTGGGAAAATCGCCAACGACCGGGCGGTCTTCCGCTATTTCGGGGACGCAATTTCCCTCACCAACGCGGTACGGTCCGGCACTATTGATGCAGCTATTGGCCTGCAATCCCCGGAATTATTGGAGTCGTTACAGGCGGACAATAATCTCGTCGTTGAGGTGGGCAGCACCAACGGTGAGGTGCTACTCAGCATGAATAATAAGCGCGCCCCCTTCACCGATGTGCGGGTGCGGCAGGCCGTCATGTACGGGGTGGATCGGCAGGCGATCATTGACACCACGTGGGAGGGCTACGGGGTAGAGACCGGGGGCACACCGGTGCCACCCACCGACCCCTGGTACACCGGGGAAAGCGAATACCAGTTCGACCCGGCGCGGGCGCGGGAGCTCATGGCCGAGGCCGGTGCGGTGGGCACGGAAATCACCCTCTCAGTGCCGTCGCTCCCCTACGCCCAATCCGCGTCGGAAAATCCTGTACTCGCAACTATCGGACATTGGTTTCAAGGTGAAGATCGAGTCGACGGAGTTTCCGGCCGTGTGGCTCGCCAAGGTGCTCAAGGGGAAAAACTACGACATGTCGCTCATCGCCCACGTCGAACCGCGGGACATCCCCCACCTGTTCGGCAACCCCGACTACTACCTGGGCTTCGACAGCCCCAAGGTGCGGGAACTCCTGGCGGAAGCAGATGCGGCGCCGGAAGACGAATATGCGGAGCTCATGCGGCAGGCGGTGACGGAAATCATGGCGCAGGCCGGGGCGGACACCCTGTTTAACCTGCCCATGATCATGGTCACCCACAACGGCATCACCGGGATTCCGCGGAACTCCGTCGCCGACGGGTTAGTGCTGTCCGGCGTGAAGAAGGAGTCATAGGGACAATGATGCTGAAACGAATTGGGGCGAACACGCTGCGCTACCTGCTGACCCTGCTGGTGGCGAGCCTGGTGATTTTCATTGCGCTGCGGGTCATCCCCGGCAACCCTGCTGAGGTAGCCCTGGGGGTGACCGCCACGGACGAGTCGGTGGCGAAACTGTCGGCCACCATGGGGATCGACAAGCCCCTATGGCAACAATACGTCACCTGGGTGCAGGGCCTGGTCACCGGCAACCTGGGCATGTCACTCACATCAGGTGCGGACATTTCCCCCCTGGTGTTCGACCGGCTCCAGGTGTCAATCATCCTGGTGGGGTGCGCCATGGTCATGGCCCTAGGGTTGAGCATTCCCCTGGGGGTATGGGCGGCAAGGCGAGCCCGCAAATGGGACGGGGTGGCCATCACGGTGCTCAGCCAGATCGGCATCGCCATCCCCAGCTTCCTGGCGGCCATTCTCCTGGTGGCCTGGTTCGCGGTGCGGCTCAAATGGGTGCCGGCCAACGGTTGGTCCGTGCCCAGCGAAGACTTTGGGGGTTCGTGGCCCGGCTGGTGCTCCCGGTGATTTCGCTGGGTATTGTGCAGGCGGCCATCATGACCCGCTACGTGCGTTCGGCGGTGCTCGACGTGATGGATGAGGATTTCATGCGGACCGCCCGGGCGAAAGGCCTCAGCCCCGGGCGAGGCACTCATGGCCCACGGATTGCGAAACGCGGCACTGCCGGTGCTCACGGTCACCGGGCTGCAAATCACCAACCTCCTCATCGGGGCGGTGGTGATCGAAAAAGTATTCGTCATCCCCGGCCTAGGCAGCATGCTCCTACAGGCAGTCACCGACCGGGACCTGCCGACGGTACAAACAATTGTGATGGTTCTAGTGATCTTCGCGGTCGTCGTCAACGCCATGGTGGACGTGGCGTATGCGGTGGTGGATCCGCGAACCCGAAGCGAGGTGACAGCATAATGACGATCATGAAAAAACTCCCCATCGCCGGCTGGATTGGTGGGGCAATCGTGTGCGTGGTAATCCTCATGGCGCTGGTGTCGTGGGTGTGGACCCCCTACGATCCGCTGCACGCCTACCCGGAGGTGCGGCTCCAGTCCAGCAGCCTCCAACACTGGTTAGGCACCGACCGGTTTGGGCGGGACGTACTCTCCCAAATCATGGTGGGGGCCCGAATCACCCTGGCGGTCGGCGTGGTGGCGGTCGTGGTGGCTGCAGCCATCGGCGTGCCCCTGGGTGTGATCGCCGCCATGCGGCGGGGCACGGTGGAGGCCATCATCATGCGCTCATCGGACCTGCTGTTGGCGTTCCCGGGGTTATTGCTGGCGATCATCGCCACCGCCATGTTTGGGGCGACAACGCTCACCGCAATGGTGGGCATTGGGCTAGCGAACGTGCCGGGGTTCGCCCGGATCTCCCGGGCTGCGGCACTCACGGTCATGTCGCTCGACTATGTGGCGGCCGCCCGAACGGCGAAGCGTGGCAGCCTGTATATTGCCACCCGGCACGTGCTGCCGAACATCACCGGGGTGATTATTGTGCAGGCGTCGGTGTCGTTCGCGCTGGCCATCCTCGCGGAGGCGGGGCTGAGCTTCCTGGGGCTGGGGACGCCACCACCGGACCCCAGCTGGGGGCGGATGCTCCAGTCGGCGCAATCATCACTCACCACCGCCCCCTACCTGGCGGTGTGGCCGGGGTTGGCGATCGCAATCACGGTGTTGGGTTTTAACTTATTAGGCGATGGGCTGCGGGACCTTTACGATCCGCGGTTACGAGACGAGAGGCACAACTAGGATGACGGTGTTGCAGGTCAAATCATTATGCGTCAGGGATGTGGTGCATGATGTGGCGTTTTTCCATCGCGCCGGGCGAGCGGGTGGGCCTGATTGGGGAGTCCGGGTCGGGCAAAACCCTCACGGCAATGTCGGTGATGCGGCTGATGAGGTCGTCCGGGGAGATTCGCCTGGGTGAGGATCGGCTGGATTTGCTGTCGGAGCGGGATTTGTGCACGATTCGGGGCAAGCGGGTGGCCATGATTTTTCAGGAGCCCATGACCGCGTTGAATCCGCTCATGAAGGTGGGTAAGCAGGTGGCGGAGGCGGTGCTCACGCATTTGCGGGTGACAAAACGTCAGGCCATGGCGCGAGCGGTGGAGCTGTTGGGGAAGGTAGAGCTGCCGGCGGACATGGCCAATCGGTACCCGCACCAACTGTCGGGCGGGCAGCGGCAGCGGGTGCTGATCGCCATGGCGTTGGCGCACGACCCGGAGCTGCTTATTTGCGACGAGCCCACCACGGCGTTGGATGTGACCAGCCAGCGGGCCATTGTGGAGCTGATTTTAAAGCTGGTGGCGGAGCGCGGCACCGGGTTGCTGTTTATCACCCACGACCTGGGTTTGGTCGCACAAACATGCGAGCGGGTGTTGGTGATGAAGGATGGCCGGGTTGTGGAAGAGGCCCCCGTCGACAAGCTTCTTACCGCACCCGAGCAACCGTACACGCGTTCGCTTATCGACGCCTCAACGCTGCCCGATCCTCGCCCGGCAAACCGGTCGGACGAGGTGGTCATCACCGCCACGAACCTGACGAAAAAGTTCAAGTCCACCACCGCGGTCGACGACATTAGCTTCACCGTGTCCCGGGGGAACGGCTGGGGATCGTCGGCGGGTCGGGGTCTGGGAAGACCACCACACTCAAGCTTCTTGCTGGTCTTACCCGGCCCACGAGTGGCACTGTGAGCATGTTGGAGTCGATGCACATGGTATTCCAGGACCCCATGGGGTCGCTCAACCCACGGATGCTGGTGCGGGACATCATTGCGGAAACCCTGCCCATTCCCGACAACGAACGCATCGCCGAGGTACTCACCGAGGTGGGGCTAGAGCCGGACATGATGACCCGGTATCCGCACGCGTTTTCGGGCGGGCAACGGCAACGAATCTCCCTGGCCCGGGCACTGGCGCCGCGACCGGCAATCCTCCTGGCGGACGAACCCGTATCCGCCCTCGACGTGTCAGTTCGAAAACGTGTTCTGAATCTATTGGATTCGTTGGTGGCGGAGCATAATCTGACGCTGGTGTTTGTGTCGCACGACATCGGCGTGGTGCGGAGCGTCTGCGACACCATCATGGTGATGCATGACGGTCGGATTGTGGAGAAAGGCGACACCGCCCAAGTATTGCGGGCACCACAAAACGCTTACACGCAGTCCCTTATCGCGGCGGTCCCACAGTTGGATCGCGGCTAAGCCACGGGGTTTTTAAGAGGATTGGATCACTAGGAGGATTGCTGGATTGAGGACATGTTCTTCGTTATGTTCAAAAACGCTGGTCATTTCCTCAAATTCACTCGCTTCTGCTGCACTAATCACAATCTTTTCGCGCATGGTTAGGATTGTAGCCCAGAACCCGATGGGGCGCGCAGTTATGGTTTCAGACATAGCATTGCACCCATGCAGTCGGTGGGTAACCGCCATTCCGGCCGGGTTCAAAGGTGTGGTGAAGGTCAACCGGAATATGCATGGGTGCCTGAGTTAATTTAGGGCAGGATCAGCACAAACCCAAATCGGGGGTATTGTTACCCTACCCCCGATTATCGGGTTTTCGTCCATGGGCCACGTGGATTCGCCGCCTCGGTTGGCGAATGGGCCTAGTGGTCGCGCACCTTATCGCGCAAAATACCCAGGATCTCGGCGCCACCGAACCCAATGCCATCATGCTGATAGAAATTGGTGATATGCGGGCGAACATCCCGGTAGGCATGGGCCGTCGCCATGGACAATTCAAACGGCACAAACACATCGTCCACATACACGGCCGCGGCGGCAGTGGGGCTGGCAGCCGACCCCAACGTGTCCGCATCGTAGGGATTATGCCGCCACTCGTACTGCGCCAATTGCTCCGCCGATTCGGCGAATGGGCGCAGCGCCGGATCCTCTGTGAACTGCCACGGATAAATATGTTCCCCGGTTAGATAGAACTTGTCGGCGGTACGTGGGTCCGCATTCTCCTCGTAGCCGGCGATTTCCTCCCGAATCCGGTGCGCCGACCAATTGGTGGGATGGGTGCCGCCCACGCCGCCGTAGATAGATTCGTGAATGGCGGCATACAGCGGTGCCCCTTCGAAACTCACCTGCGACCCCACCGAGGCCAGGAAATCCCGGCGCAGCCGCTCGACGCCTTTGACCGTCACAAAGGGATTTTTCCAGCAGGTAGGCAAGGGACAGGTAGCCGTCCCCCGGCCCAGGTTGATGCCGATGGTGCGGAATCGTCGGGAGCTGAGCCGCTCCCCCGTGGGCAGGGTTTCGTCCGAATTGTCAAGGTGATGCGCGATCTCCCGGATCCGATCGTTGGCCCACGGCACCTGGGTGAAGAACTGTTCCTGCCGGAATGTGAGCTTGGTGTAGGTGGCGCGGTACACGTCGTCAACCGGGTCGGTGATGGTGGGCAGGCCACCGGTGAGGAAGGCCTCGGTGACTGATTTCGGGTAGGCGGACAGGTAGGCGGTGATGCAGAACCCGCCGAAGCTTTGGCCGAAGAGGGCCCACTTTTTCGATCCCTAATGCGCGTCGTAACGCTTCGGCGTCTTCAACAATATAATCCTGCCGCAGCACCGCGAGCCGTTCCAAGGTGCGGTCTTGCGGGTCGCCGGCGGCGTCAATGCGGTGGGAGTTCCCGGTCCCCCGCTGGTCCAATAAGATCACCCGGTAGTGTTGCAGCAGCTCCCCAAACCACCCGGTGGCGCCGTAGGGGCGGATGGCGGGAAAACCCGGGCCGCCCTGGAAGAACACCAGCGGCGGGTTCTCTGCCCCACCGTCGGCATAAACCTCACGGGCAAATAATTCGAACGTGTCATCGGGGCTGGCGGGATCCCAGGGCACGGACAACCGATGTTCGATGATGATGTGACCGAAATGACGTACAGGCGGGGTCGAAGTAAGCATGGACGCTATTCTACGCATCCCGGTTGCGGTACTACACTTGGCAAGCATGCCACCTTATAGCACCCCTCTACGGTTGATGAGTTTCGCGCAAATTACCAGGCGATCGCCGAACGGATCGCCAATGCCGCCCACGCCGCCGGCCGGGATCCCGCGGATATTCGCCTGATTGCGGTTTCGAAAACGTTTCCGATCTCCCATGCATTGTTGGCCGCGGAGGCCGGCATGACCGTGCTTGGGGAGAATCGCCCCCAGGAGTTGGCGGAGAAAGCCCAGGCGTTTCGCGACCGCGGCGTCGACGTGACGTGGTGCGCGATCGGGCATCTGCAGCGGAATAAGGCGAAGGAGATCGCCCAGTTCGCATCCGAGTTTCACGCATTGGATTCCCTCCGGCTTGCCGAGGCGTTGCAGCACCGCCTGGAGTTGGCGAACCGCACCTTGGATGTGTTTGTTCAGGTGAACACATCGCACGAGTCGCAGAAAAGCGGGTTCTCCCCCGACGAGGTTGCAGCAATACTCCCGAGCTTGGCGACGCTTGATCGCCTGCGTGTTCGAGGCCTCATGACCATGGCCGCGTTTTCCCCGGAGGAGTCGATAGTACGCCCCAGCTTCGAACAGCTACGCACCCTGCGGGACCAGTTGCAACCGGACGCGCCGGACGGCATGAGCCTTACGGAGCTATCCATGGGCATGACGGGGGATTTCGAATGGGCGATCGCCGAGGGGGCAACAAGCGTTCGGATTGGCACCGCCATTTTCGGACACCGGCCCAATTCGGCATACCTGTAGCGCCCGTAGTGCTCACCACCGCGCCAAGAGTCGCTCGGCAAGGCCCGGCAGGTCGGTGGGCCAATATTCCGCCGGCCGGGGCCGCAGCGTGCCGGGGCCGGGCCGGCACCGATCCACCACGTCCCGCCACCGCTTGGGATGCCGCTGGCCCCCACCACCGCGCCAAACAGGGCGCCGCAAATGGCGGCATTGGTGTCGGTGTCGCCGCCGCGGGCGATGGTCGCCACCAGGGCCTCCGCAAAATCAGAGGCGGTAGCAAGCTGATAAAGAGCATTGGGGAACGCGACCCGCACCCAACCCATGTGGGTGAGATAGTCGTCGGGTTCGACCACATCATCGGAATCAAAGAGGCTCAGGACCGCCTCCCGGCCCAGCCCCTCCCCACCGCCCGGGCGATGGCATAGGCGTAGGCAGCGTTCAGGTCCTGGCAGGTCTCATTGATGTGGGTGAGCCGGGCGTCCTGCCGGGCATAGTCCCGGGCGGCGTCCGGGTCGTGGGCGCAGAACACCCCCACCGGGCTGATTCGCATGAGCGCACCATTGGCCTGCGACTGTGGGTTCATCACCCCGCGCAGTAGCGCGTCGGCGCAGGTGTTTCCGATGTCGAAGGGGTGGCTTTCGGCCCATCGTCGATAGGCTGCGGCGATGGCGTCAATGTCGAAGCCATGGGTCACGAGGGTGCGGGCCAGGGGCGAGGCCATTTCGGAATCGTCCGTGGGCTGGCCGGCGCTGAGTCGAAACGGCCCGCCATCGGCAAGCTCCCGCACCCCGCTGGGATAGTCGGCGGCAATAGTGTCGGGCGAGGCGAATTCCACCAGGGAACCGAGACTATCGCCAATGACTTGGCCATATAGCACGCCTTGGGCGCGATCGGTCATGCTCATAGAATTCCAGTGTAATAAGTCCACGGTAAGGAGGACCTCATGTTAGGCGTGTTAGAGGGATTCGCAATTATTCTGACGGTGATCTTCATTGGCTATCTCCTGGCGAGATTCCGGGTGATTACCTCAGATGACCAGCGGCTAGTGCTCAACCGGGTGGCGTTTTACGCGGCCACGCCGGCGCTGATTTTCATGGTGGTGTCGCAATCCAGCCGGGACGCGCTCTTTAGCCCGGTTATTCTGGTGGAAGCCCTGACCGCGCTAGTCACGAGCGGGATCTTTGTGGCGGTGTCCCAGAAGTTTTTTCCCACGGATCGGGCCAGCACGGTGATGGGCGCCGCCGCCACAGCCTACGTCAATTCGAATAACATTGGGCTGCCGGTGGGCATGTATGTGTTGGGAAACGCCGGCTATGTGGCCCCGCTGCTGGTGGTGCAAATGACGATCTTCACCCCCATCGTATTGGCGTTGATTAACGACAATAACACCACCGGGTCCCGGGCCCGAAAGGTGGGTGGGGCAATCGCGTCAAGTCTGCTCAGCCCCATTGTGATTGCCGCATTTTTGGGGCTGATCATAGGCGTCACGGGTATTACCATCCCGAAGGGCATTGTAGAGCCGATCCGCATCCTGGGCGGGGCCAGTATCCCCATGATCCTCATGAGTTTCGGGGCGTCGTTAACCAACGCCCGGCCGTTGGGGGACCCCACCCAGCGGTCGGCAGCAATCACCGCCACGGCGCTCAAGGTAGTGGGCATGCCCATTATTGCGGTCGGGTTAGGGGTTTGTGTGCGGGCTGCGTGGGGACGAGCTTTATGCGGTGGTGATTTTGTCGTCGCTCCCCACCGCCCAAAACGTGTACAACTATGCGGCCACCTACCAACGGGGCATGGTGGTCACCCGGGACACTGTGCTGCTGTCGACGTTTTTAGCACTACCATTAATGCTCACGGTGGCGGCCCTTTTCGGCCGATAACCAGCTGCGACACGTGGGGACGTCGACAAGCAATCACTACCCAACAAGGCACAAAGAAACCCGGCGATGTCGTGACACCGCCGGGACCGCAATCCACCATTAGATTTTAGGCGAAATTGGTCTGTTGGGCACATTGACGCGCAGAAATACTCCCGGTTTTCTGCCCCATACCCCTATAAAGTGTTTTCCTTTCATGAATCTCTTAAACTTTACAGTCGATGACTGATACAACTTCTATGCGCTCTACTGCTACCTCCACCGTGGACACCCCGGTCAGCCCGCCCCCACCAGGAACGGCCACCCGGCGATATTGCACCCTCGTTGCCGCAGTCCTAAACACCAAAACGGCACGAAAGCTCATCTCCTTCACGGTGAAAATGCTGCAGAAATCCCCAGCAATATGGCGACGGATTCCCCCTATCTATATTGATGAAACCGCACACCCGGCCACCAGTAATCAGGACTATGACGTACCTAGATTAGCCAAACGAGTATTCGATGAGGCCCCGCGGGTGGAACGCTGGTTTATCGAATCCCCTTGCATGCGACGCATCGTCGAAGTGCAAGTCATGCTCCCACCGCGGCCGGAAGAATCCGCCCCCATGCTCTACCTCCTTGACGGGGTGACCGCACCCCGCCGCTCTGGGTGGCTGCGGGAAGGCCAATTAGAGAAAGCCTTAAACAACGAACAAGTCATAGTGATCATGCCCACCGAAGCATCAGGCTCACTCTACGAAAACTGGGTGGCTGACGACCCCGAGGTAGGCCGCCACCAATGGGACACGTTCCTCACCCAAGAGCTCCCCAGCATCATGGAAGACCCCGCCACCGGCCTGAAATTCAATGGGCGCCGCATCATCGGCGGGCTCTCTATGGGGGCCAGCGGGGCAATCCGGTTAGCGGCGAAACACCCCGAGTTCTATCACGGCGCCATTGGGCTCTCCGGCTGCTATTCCACCACATCCACCATGGGCCGCGGCATGACCCTGGCCATTTTACGGTGCGTCGGCAGCGACCCCGACAATGCATGGGGCACCGGACCAACCCCCACCTGGGCGCGCAACGACGTGGCTGATCACCCAGAAGGTTGCGGAACATTCCGGTCTACCTGTTTGCCGCGGACGCCCGCATCACCAAATACGACATTGAGCTACACACCGGCCGCACCCGCCTCGATCTCCCCGGTGCCGCCATTTTGGAATACGCCTCGTATACCTCCACGCGAGATTTAGAACGTGCCATGATTAACGCGGGCATGACCCACCAAGTTGTCCACTATCAATATGGTGGGGTTCATGCGTGGGAATACTATGGTGACCAGCTTAAAGCCGGCTGGGATGCGGTATACAAAAATCAGGTGCGCTAGAGAAGTACGGGTGTAATAACGCCTCAATCAATCGAGCTAACGTTCGACTGTTGTTATGATACTTTATTAGCTTTTGGGCGTCAGCCTTGAGCCTTTCGACGCGCGACGCGGCGCGCACCATTCGTTTTTGGAGTTCGTCATGTCCACCCACCTTATCCTGGGCGCCGGCCCCACCGGCAGGGCCGCCGCCCACAGTCTCATTCGCCGAAATCAACAGGTGAAGATCGGAACTAGGTCACGTACCCCCGTTCCACAATGCCTGTCGTTACGGTTGGATGCCACGGATGCCGCGGCCCTCGCCACCGCCGCCACGAACTGCGAATCCATTATCGTGTGCGTCAACCCGCCCTACCAAGAGTGGCCTGAGGAATGGCCGCCCATTATCGAATCGGTGATTGCCGCCGCCCGCGCCACCGGCTCCCGCATCGTGCTCATGGGAAACCTCTACCCGTTTGGGCGACAAACCAGGCCGTTTACTGGCGCGTCCCTGGAATCCCCCACCGAGCCCAAGGGCGCCACCCGCGCCCAACTGTGGCGCATGCTCAAACAGGCCGACGACCTCTATGTCACCGAACTGCGAGCCAGTGACTATTTTGGCCCGGGCGCAGGCATCGGCAGCATTGTCGGCGACGAATTCATCGAACCTATTCTTTCCGGCGGGGTGGCCAAGGTTGTCGGCGACCCTACCGTCCCCCACGCCTGGTCGTATCTTCCCGACATTGGCGAATGCCTTGCGATTTTAGCCACCAACCCCCAGTTGAGTGATAGGTATTGGGTGGGGCCGGTATCTGGGAATGCCAGCCTCACCGACTTCGCCTATCAGCTCAACCCCAAGGGGAAGGTAAAACAAATCTCGGGAATGGGGCTCACGCTCGCGGGGCTCACCAACCCCTATGATGCGGGAAATCAAATCCGTGCTCTACCAATACACCCAACCCTATGTTGTCGACGCCACCGAGCTAGAACAAGCATTCGGTTTTGTCCCCACTCCCCTGGCGGATGCGATCGCCGCAACCGCGGCTGCCGCAACCGGCTAACCAAACGAGCCGCCTTGAACGGATTTGAAAGCAGCCCCGCCCAGGCGGCGATTACCGCCCTCTAGAACCGTTACTTATTGAGTACGACATGGGCGATGAGCTGATCAAGGCGGCGAACATCCACACCCCGCCCCAATTTGATCTTGATGTACCCGGCGCGGGTCCATAGGGAAATTTCGGCAGTGAAGTCGAGGGTGCCGGCGTTTTCGCTAGACCACATGTTGATTGCGGAGTATGGGAGGGAATAAGCCTCCACCTTTTTACCCCGTATGCCTTGGGAGTCGCGGACTATAAGTCGGTGGGTGGTGAAAATAGCACTGTCGCGGAACGTTTGATAAGCGGCGACGGCTTGTTCCCCAGGAATAAGGAGGTTGGCCACATCACCGGGAATGGGCACCTCGGCGGCGAACATCCATGATGCTACTGCAGCGGCTTCCATGGGTTATTCTCCCTTCACTTCGAACACTACGTCGAATTCCATGAGGTCTGCGTGGGGGGCTACTTTTTTCCGTTCGGCGGGTCGCCGCTGTGCCCGGTGTCGGCGGCACGCCAGGCTTGGTAGGATTCTTCGTCTGCCCATTGGGTGAATACGAAATAGCGGGTTTCGCCCTTGGTGGGGCGCAGGAGGGTGAATCCCTCAAATCCGGGGTGGCCGTCGATCGCGTGTTTGCGGGCTTCGAATCGGCGTTCTAACTCTGCTTCTTGGCCGGGTCCGGCGGTAATGGCGTTGATTTTGACAATACTCATGGGGTTAAGCTTAGCGTGCGATGTAATGGTGGGTTGGTGGGTGGTCGATAGATCGGATAGATCAGATTCTCGTCACCACTGTTTCGTTGTAGAAAGTTGATAGGGCCGCTATGGCGTATAAAAAAGTTCACCGGTTTATGGGCAGCAACACACAGGCGATCATGATGACCATTGTGGCCACGGTAGCCGTGTTGACCACGGGTTTTGGGACGTTCGGACCCATAGTAGCTGAGGCGCAGCCGGCGCCGTTATCGCTGTCGCCGATGCAGGATCCGCTGGTTGAGGCATCCCGGAATCCCCAGTTATCGCGGGCGTTGCAGGATGCGTATGAGGCGGCGCATCGGGGGCAACCGGGGTATGTGCAGGTGCCACCGGTGTATTTCCGGCCGAACCCGTATCCTGCCGCCTCATTGCGGGATTATGCTACGCCCCGGTTAGCAAAGCGGGAAGCCGACACCCAGTACCCTAATGTAGAACGGTTGTTCGTAGAGTCGCCGGCGATGCGGCGGGTAGTGCAGGTACAGGTGCAGCACGCGAAGGACCGAAGCAAGCCAGCACCCATGTTGTATCTGCTGGATGGGGCGGCTTCGAGTGACACGTCCAGCTGGTTGACGGAGGGGAAGGTGCAGCAATTGCACCATGATGCGCAGGTGACGGTGGTGATGCCAACGGAGGCCAGGTCGTCGAATTATACGAACTGGCAGGCGGACGATCCGACATTGGGTCGGCTGCAGTGGGAAACGTTTTTGACGAGCGAGCTGCCCGCCGTGCTGGAGCAGGAGGCGGATTTGAAGTTTAATGGCGGCCGGTATCTTGGTGGTGCGTCGATGGGTGCGGGGGCCGCGGTGCGGTTGGCGAGCCTGCACCCGGATCGGTACCGGGGCACGTTTGGGCTTTCGGGATGCTATTCCACAACGAGTAATATGGGGCGGGAGTTTTTGAATATGGTGGTGGCCGCGGGGGCCGGGAATCCGCATAATCAGTGGGGGCGGGAACGTCGGCGGAGCGGCTGCGGAATGATGTGACGGCGCACCCGGAGGGCTGAAAGAACATGCGGGTGTATGTGTTTACGGCGGATGGGGTGATGACGCCCCGGGACCGGGATATCACTACGAGTATGGTCCGATGGGGAATGCGGCGATCCCAAGTTCAATAGTGTTGGAGAAGATGTCGAATGAGTGCACGCACGAGTTGGATGATGCGATGCGGGCGAAGGGCATGACCCACCAGAAGATCACGTATCAGCAGGGTGGTATCCATTTTTGGCCGTATTTTCGCGGAGCAGTTGCCGATCGCGTGGCAGCATATGAGCCAAATAAGCTTTTTCGACGCCTAACCGTCGGACTATAATCATTTCAGCGATTTATCCGATAGGAAAGCGGTGAGGTTGATGCGTCGAAAAGCAATGCGAATCCTTGGGGGCTAGTGGTGGCAGGGGTGAGCGCTGGCCTGAGCCTGGGGATAGCCCCGGCGGGGCGGCGGACGTGGGGGACCTGGGGTCGTCGAGTGCAATTGAGCGAATGTCGAAGGATCCCCCGGTTGGCCCCGGAACTGGAAAGACTCTTGGGGTCAACGCCCGGGTATGTGCCGGCACCACCCATCTATTTCCGGCCGAACCCGTATCCCTGCCCGCCTCGCTGCGGGATTATGCTACGCCCCGGTTAGCGAAGCGGGAAGCCGATGCCCAACACCCCGGTATCGAACGATTGTTCGTGGAGTCACCAGCGATGCGGCGGGTGGTACAGGTACAGGTGCAGTATGCGAAGGACCGAAGCAAGCCGGCACCAATGTTGTATCTGTTGGATGGGGTGACTGCACCGAAGGAGTCCGGATGGCTGCGGGAAGGGAATGTGCAGCAGCTCAGCGGCGAGACAGGTGACGGTGGTGATGCCCACGGAGGCGTCCGGGTCGAATTACGCCAACTGGCAGGCGGACGATCCGTTATTGGGGCGAATGCAGTGGGAAACGTTTTTGACCAGCGAACTGCCCACTGTATTAGAGCGGGAAGCCGACCTGAAGTTTAATGGCACTCGGTATATTGGTGGCCTGTCCATGGGCGGCGGTGCGGCGGTGCGGTTGGCGAATCTGCACCCGGATCTGTACCGGGGCACGTTTGGGTTTTCGGGGTGCTACTCCCCCACGAGCACCGATGGTCGCGGGTTTTTGAACTTGATTAACACGGCAACTGGTGGCAACCCCGATAATCAGTGGGGGCCGGGGGTGTCGGCGGAGCGGCGCCGGAATGATGTGGCCGCCAATCCGTCCGGGTTGCGTGGCATGCCGGTGTACTTGTTTACCGCGGATGGCGAGGTGACGCAGCGGGATAAGGACATTGTTGCCAACGATGGTGGGCCGATCACGCTCACCGGGTCGGTGATTTTAGAGAAATTGGTGAATCAGTGCACCCACGACTTGGATGATGCGATGCGGGCGCAAGGTATGACCCACCAGAAGGTGACCTATTTGCATGGTGGCACCCACAATTGGCCGTATTATGCCGAGCAGCTGCCCATCGCGTGGCGGCATATCAGCGGCGGCAGGTAACCCCTACCGCCTGACCGGGGTGGCCGGCTGGCTAGAATTTGATCACGCCGGTTTTCAGAAGGTTCTGGAACACGGTGATAATCTTCCCAGCCACCCCAGACACGGACGACAGGGTGTGGAGCAGCTTATATAGTGGGCTGCTCGGCTGCTGTAGCACCTCGCTGGTTTTTGCTGCCCCGCTGGTGGTGGCGGGTGCGCTAGTCGCACCAGTACCGCTGCCGCCGCCAGTGGTGACGGTCCGGTTTTCCTGGCAGGGCCTTAATGGCCGTGAGCCGACCACTGTGTTGCCCTCAACCGCATTGCGGAAGGCCGCATCCCATTCGGCATTGATTTGGTTGAACTTGGGGAATTATCCGGCAGGGATTTATTGTTATTAGCGAACTGGTTTTCGGTTGATAGTGCAGTGGTGGCGGCTGTGAGGGCCGCGGTGATTTTCTTTTGCTCCACCTCATAGCTGACCTGGGTGGGGCCACCCTCTTTGCGGTAGTCATTGGCGAGTTTGACGATCTCTTCGGCGTCTTTCTCGTTCATGCCGCTTCTAGTGACCAGCTCGGTGATCTTGGTCTTGGTGGCGGAGAGGGCGTCACCGGACTTGGTCATGCCCACATTGTCGCCCCCCGCCAAGGCGGTTTTTTCCGACGTATGGGCGTCGGCAAGCTCATTTACCAGCGCTTCCAGGCCGGGAATCCTCGAATTGAAATATTGGATACGGTTTTTGGTGGGCGCGGAGAGAATTGTTGATTCTGCTTCGCCTGAGGGTTGGCCTGATTGAGGCTGAGCAGGCATTTTCCCTCACTAATTGCGACCGTGAAATACGGTTCCTCATTGGCGCCGGCCACGGGGGCGGCAGCAATGATAGGCACTGCAAGGACGATCGACGTACCCAAAGCTGTGACAAGCCTTCGGCTCATGACAAGAAACTCCTTACAAAGAAATGAGAGATGAACGAGGGAAATCTAAATTTCCGCCTAAACACCACTATTACAGTTATATAAATATGCTACCCATTTTTAATCTAAAATGCGTAACAATGAACAAATACCATTATTTCATTTTACCCCCATTATAGTGAATTTATCGGGGTTAACCAGATGAAACTAGAAGAAAAATGCCACCAACAACATCCACCAAACCGTGGCAGATATGCTGTAAAGATTCATGAGCCCCTCATAAAAGAACCCCAGCATTTCACTCGCATTTGCTGTAACCTTATATAAGCCTAGACCATGAGGACTATTTGCCATAAAATTCAGGAAAACTCAAGGTCACGCCAATCAGCCATCGCCCCTATATTTGGGCAATTCTCATAATGCGGCCAAGCTTGTTCATAGATATTACGGCGAAATCCCACCGGCTCTCAGTCCAAATCAACGCCTAACAGCAACACAGGCACGTATTGCGCTCTATGGCAGCGGCACGTGCCTGTGTGAGTGTGCCCGATTGGGACATCGGATTGACATACCGGTAGCAGCCGCTGTGGCAGCTAGGCTACCGGTTGTCGTTGTTCTTCAATGCCGCCTAAATAAGCGCTTCCACAAACCGCGGGGCCCGTTAGACTTGGCCTCCGATTGGTTATTGGCTTGTGGGGGTGCTTGCGGCGGTCGCTGCCAGTCTGGCAGATTCCGCGGCGATGGATTTCGGGGGGCCAGACCATAAGGCGGCCTCACGATATTCACCTCCGCGGTTTCGTCTAACTGGTTACTCCCGGGATCAACGGGGAAATGCATTTCGACGGTGGGATAATCCGGTAGCAGTGGTACTTTCTTCGTTGCCGCTGATTGTTGATGCGGCTTGGAATTGGTATCGACCGGGGCGGGATTATCCACGCTGTCGGCGGCTTTATCCCCTGACGATGATGGATCCGAGGCGGCTGCTATGGCTGCGGCGGCGGCCGCGGCAGCTGCTTGTTCTCGTTCTTTTCGTTCCAGGTCTTTTTTTACTGCGGCAAAGACCGGGTCCGAGTAATCATCGTTGTCAGCCAAGAAATCTATTCCGGTGGACGAATCCAGGTCCAAAGGCGGGATTTCCATCATGAGGTATTCCGATTCCAGAAACGCCAACTTTGACCGATCCAGGCCCGCTAACTCCGCCCCTGCGGGCCGAGTAGCTTCCTGGTGTGGCTCAGCCGGTAACTCATTACCCGACCCCGCTGCCGTGCCGCTACCGCCGCCGTGAGCCGTCTTTTCGGGCTCGTCGTTGGTTTCGTCGTTGCCGCTTTTTTCGACTTCGGTCTTGGTTTCGGCCTCGACTGTTGGTTCGGGTTCGGGTTTGAGTTTTTGGGTCATCATCAGCGCCCGATGTTTTTGGTTCCAGTTCCGACACCTGGGTGTCTGATTCCGGCTCGTCTGACTTTGATGATGATTGCTGTGGTGCTGGCTGCACTACAGCTGGCATAACCACTGTTGGCGCATCTACCGGCTTCTCATCAGCCTGCTTTGGGGTCTGCTCCGGTGTATCGTCCGCTACGGGTTTCGCCGCTGGAGTAGCTGGGGCCGCTGTGACGGTTTCAGCTGTTGTGGCTTTCGTAGCGGCCGGAGCCACTGAAGTGTCGGCGGCTTCGGCTTCCACAGTAGGAACTGTGGGAGCTGTGGGAGTCGCAGCCACAACCCCAGCAGCAGGTGCCGCTGGGCTGGCTAAGAATTGGGTAGATTCTGTGGAGGATTCGTCCGTGGAAGATTCTGGTTTTGACGTGGGGTCCGCTAACCCGGGCGACCATTTCAGACCAGATTGTACTTCTCAATGTTGGCGTTCACCGCGGTCCGCAGCAGGGCCAGGTTAGACTGCGAAGACTGAACAGCGACGTACACGAACAAGTCGTTATTGAGCACCCGCACCAGGTGAAGCTGGTCGGATAAGGTAAGCAGCATATCCTGCAAGTGAGAGTCAATGCCCAGAGCCTGAATGGTCTTCCGCTTTGCTTTCACCATTTCGCAGTTATAGGCAGCAGCGACATCAAGGTCAAAGTTTGCCACCCGGGCAACCGAGGCCAAAGACATGCCCGTACCCAGGTCTACGACCGAAGCACCAATGAAGCCAGAAATATCCTCTGCGAGGTTATTCAAGAAGTTATTAAGATGATCTTGTTGGGACATATTCGCCAATTCCTTTTCGATTCGGACCTGTTTCAACGTTCGCTATATTTTCTATAGTGGGAAAACCAGCTCGCGCCAATCGGGTGAACCCGATTAGATTTCAGATTAGACAACCTAGGCTACTTAATCAATACTTAAGATATTGGGTCAAATCAAATTCGGATTAGGAAATTATTAAGACAATGCAATCGAACTCCTTCCGCAGACGGCGTCATGGCAAGATCGAAGAACTCGACGTTCTCGACCTGGACCCGTATCATTCCGTGCCCCAGGATGCAATCATCGGCTCCCCTACCACGAAAGGTGTGGTTTTCGTGGGGCCCGTCGGGGTGGGTAAAACCACCTGCGTCGAAACCCTGTCCACCGTGCTTCCCATTATGACGGAAGTCAAGGGATCTGAAAACGACGAATTCATCCCTAGGTGGAAGACCACCACAACCGTGGGCATCGACTACGGCATTTGGAAACGGGATGACGGCACCGAAATCGGCCTGTTTGGCACGGCTGGCCAGGACCGATTCGAATCCACCCGGGCGGCACTCAACAACCCGGAGGCGGGTGTGGTGCTGTGGCTGTACGGTGACCCCACTCTGATTGAAGAACAGTTGGAGCAGTGGATTCCAGAGGTGAAAACCCCCCTGAAAAAGGGGCGGCTGTGTATCGCCCTGAACTTCGTTGAAATCGACGAAGCCACTATCACCTCCATGACGAAGACGTTGCTGACTGAGCAATTGGCTAAAGTTGATCTAGGCGATGGTGCTATTGCCGGTGCTGCACCCCTTGTGGTGCCCCCGGGAATGCCGCCCATCCCGATCATGCCGCCCACTCCAGTTGTCGTAGCGGATCCCAGAATTCGTGAAGATGTGGCCCGGGTGGTGGAACTCGCTATCAGGAGTAACTCATGACAGACGAATTCATTGCTCGACACCGGCGGGTGCGTGGGCGTGACTTTGGTGCAAATGACATTGCGGCAGCAGCTCTGCCGCTGCTGTCACATTTGCGCAACCAGTACCAGGGAATACACTCAATCATCTTGGGCACCGGGGACGGCATTCACGTCGCCTCGATCGGTTTTAACTCGCCCGATGATGCATCCCGCATGGCGGCATTAAACGCCTCCATGTTGAGTGTGTCCCTGGCTCAGGCCCAGGTGATTGACCCGCTCAAAAGTGACCTGCAAGAAACCGTCGTCGCAGTTGAATTACCAAACTCCGAATTCCTAGGCATGGCTAGGATTGAGCACCCACCGGTCGGCCACCTAGTGCTGGGGTTATTTGCCCGTGATACGCAGCTAGGCATGGCTATCCACCAGGCGCAGGCATTAGCGAAGGCCCTCACCGACTGGCTCGACGAAATATAAGCTTGTCGACGCCCACGGCAGGGGCCGAGGCATCATCATTCGCACCCGTTTTCGACGTTTCGCGCGAGCGGTATACGGCCCCAGCATCACTCATATCACCCCCAAAATAGGGGGTTTTTGTTTCGAATTGTCGCCATCGGTAAACCTCAACTACTCCTACCAATCGCGAATAAATCCGGCAGATTTTCCTCAATAAAGCTGAAAATATCCCAATTTTTCACCAAGATTATTTCATCTCAAACCCATGTAAATCTCACCTAGGTTTCATTGACCCTACCCCCCTAAAAATACCCCCGCTAACCCTATCCTGAGAAATGGCAGGGGTAGCAAAGGGGGTGAAAAATACTGGGCGGTGACGCCTACTTCTTGTTATTGTCATCGGTCGACAGGGCCGCCACGAAGGCTTCCTGGGGCACTGACACCGATCCCAGCGACTTCATGCGCTTCTTGCCTTCCTTCTGCTTTTCCAAAAGCTTCCGCTTTCGGGAAATGTCACCGCCATAGCATTTGGCCAGCACGTCTTTGCGCACCGCCCGAATGTTCTCGCGGGCGATGATCTTCGAGCCGATGGCAGCCTGGATTGGCACCTCAAACTGTTGACGCGGGATCAACTCCTTGAGTTTCTTGGTCATCTTATTGCCATACCATTGGGCCGAATCCCGGTGCACGATCGCCGAAAACGCATCCACCGGGTCACCATTGAGCAGGATATCCACCTTGACCAGGTTCGACTCCTGCTCCCCTGCCTCCTCGTAGTTGAGGACGCATACCCCTTGGTGCGGGACTTGAGCGCATCAAAGAAATCGAAAATGATTTCGCCCAACGGCATGGTGTAGCGCAGCTCAACCCGATCCTCGGAAAGATAGTCCATGCCCCCCATCTGGCCGCGTTTCGACTGACACAGCTCCATGGTGCTGCCCACGAACTCGCTTGGCACAATGATCGTGGTCTTGACGATGGGCTCCCACACCTCCCGGAGCTTGCCACCCGGCCAATCGGAGGGGTTATGGACGTGCGTGTGCGAACCGTCCTCGGCAACCACCCGGTAGGACACCGATGGCGCGGTCGAAATCAGGTCTAAACCGAACTCTCGTTCGAGTCGGTCGCGGGTGATTTCCATGTGGAGTAGCCCCAAGAAACCGCAGCGGAACCCGAAGCCCAATGCTACCGAGGTCTCTGGCTCATAGGTGAGGGAGGCGTCGTTGAGTTGCAGCTTCTCTAGGGCATCCCGCAGGTCCGGGAAATCGGCCTGGGAGATGGGGAATAGCCCGGAGTACACCATGGGTTTGGGGTCCTCATAGCCCTGAAGCGGCTCGGTCGCCCCCTTGCTGGACCAGGTCACGGTGTCACCCACCTTGGATTGCCGCACGTCTTTCACGCCGGTGATGAGATATCCCACCTCACCGGGCCCCAGCCCTCACACTTCTTGGGGTGGGCGACACAATGCCGATCTCCAGCAACTCGTGAACGGCACCGGTGGACATCATCTTGATTTTTGGCGCGGGGTGAGCTTGCCGTCAATCATGCGGATATAGGTGACCACGCCCCGATAGGTGTCGTAAACCGAATCGAAGATCATGGCGCGGGCCGGCGCATCCATGGGGTGGTCGGTGGTGGGCGGGGGCACAAGCTCGACTACCTTATCTAATAGCGCCTCGACACCCTCACCGGTTTTGCCGGAAACCCGCAGCACATCCTCGGGTTCGCAACCAATAATATGGGCGATTTCGAGGGAATATTTTTCGGGATCTGCGGCCGGCAGGTCGATCTTATTGAGAACGGGAATGATTTCGAGGTCATTTTCCATGGCCAGATAGAGGTTAGCCAAGGTTTGCGCCTCAATGCCTTGGGCGGCGTCGACAAGCAAAATTGCCCCCTCGCAGGCTTCGAGCGCCCGAGAAACCTCGTAGGTAAAATCCACGTGGCCGGGGGTGTCGATCATCTGCATGACAATCTCTTGCCCCTTATGCGGACCAGTGCGGGGCACCCAAGGCAGCCGCACGTTTTGGGCCTTAATGGTAATGCCCCGCTCACGCTCGATATCCATATTATCGAGGTATTGGTCGCGCATATCCCGCGCATCCACCACATTAGAATATTGCAAAATACGGTCCGCTAAGGTGGATTTCCCGTGGTCAATGTGGGCAATGATACAGAAATTCCGAATATGCTCCAGGTCAGTAAACGTTGTTTCTGCGAAATTTTTGGCCATAATCCCTCTTTCTCCTTGAAATCCCCCTCACATTACCGCATGAGTAGACGGTTTCCAGAACGCTTTTTCGCGTCGTACCGCACCGTGATTCGCTCCTGCCGATTCAATAATGTGGTAGCAATCATAGAAATTATAAATCTCACTACATAAATGTTAATAATATCACTTATTAAAGTGGGTGTGACCCAATGTTTCACGAGATAGAACCATGCTATTTCCACTGCTCCATACCGCCGCGACCACCTTTAACGAACGCTGAGATACCCTAAAAATTGAAAGCAAAATTGCAGCCCCTTGGATAAAATCCCCTATGAGCCGATGTATAATTAAAGTGTAAATCTAATAACAAACCACGCATTAAGGCGCGAATCCTAATAACTACAGTGGGAAGTGACTAGAGTGTTGACCATGAAGCTACGGCGTCAAGAAAGCGGGCACCGGCACATTCTTCATCAGCCGAAGCCCGCTGACCAGAAAAAGCCCAAACGCTGGCTGGACAAGGTGTTGGAGTCATTCCGCCGCGATCATACGGGTGCGCTCGACGAAGGTCTCGACATGCTGTACTCCAGGTTAGGTCTGCAAGGCATCGAACCAACCAAAGCAGATAGGCCTTTTACCTGCGACTTTACCGTATGCACCAGCGATTCCTTTCCCCGCAATATCTTCTACGCCCCCAATATGGATGGCCAAGTCGATCCCGGTGAGGTCGTCTGGTTCTGGGTGCCCAACCAGGATGTGGACCCCCAATGACGAAGCAATAATCACCACTGATGACACCGCTCCGAAGTTCACGGAGCGTGCCCTCGTCGTGATCGGCCGCACCGGCGACCACGTACTAGGGCTCATCACCTCGCCCAACCCGGAACATGCCGACGACGAAAAATGGTTAGACATCGGGTCAGGTCCCTGGGATGAGCAGGGCCGTCGCTCCTGGCTGCGACTCGATAAGGTCATCAAGGTGGCGGAAACTGCCATTCGCCGCCAAGGGGCTGTGATCCCCCTGGGTCGATTCAACAGGATCGCCAACCGCCTACGGAACGAATATGGTTGGAATTAGCTGGGGTTCCTGCTAGGCTAATTCCTCGTTGCCCAATGCAACGCACACCTAGGCAGAATCAACCAGGACCTTGGGGTTGAGGTATTGTATGCCCGGGTGGTCTTCCATCAAGACCCAAGAGGTAGATTATTATGGCAAATATTAAGTCCCAGAAGAAGCGGGTACTCACCAACGAAAAGCGCCGTCAGCGTAACCAAGCCATCCGCTCTGCTGTGCGCACCGAGATCCGTAAGTTCCGTGAGGCCGTGGCCAGCGGCGATAAGGCTGCTGCCGAAGCTCAGCTGCGTGTTGCTTCCCGCGCTATGGACAAGGCTGTCACCAAAGGCGTATTCCACCGCAATAATGGCGCCAACAAGAAGTCCAAGATGGCGAACGCCCTCAATAAAATGTCCTAAAACGAAACAAGACTTGACATAGCAAGAACTCGCCCAGCACGAATACGCTGCGGGCGAGTTTTTTGCTCTCTGGGTGCTTTGCGACGACTCAAGCACCCCAGCGGCTCACGGGGACTATGCCGCTATGCCAATATTGATTGCGGCCAGCACCTTTGTACCATCATATTCAGCCTTCACCAGTCCTTCCTTGGCGAAAATCTTATCAGTGTCGTTATAGGTGTCACGGTTTTTGTGCTCGTTATAGGGGCTCACATCCGCGTTGATGGTGTCACTCAAGGTGTCATCGAAGAACAGTTGGGTGGTGAGCACCGTCTTGCGGTCAATATGCACCTTGACGTGAATGTGCACGGTTCGAGATACATACCAGCCGGGGTAAATAGAGGTAAACCGCACAATCCCCTCAGAGTCGGTCATTTGGGCACCCCGCAAATAGGTGCCATCATCCGAGGTCGTGGCCTCTTGATCACCCGCAGCATAGCTGCCGTCGGACACGGAACCACCGGTGGACTGGTCACCGTCACCCTGCGGTCCGCCGCCTGGGCCGCCCTCGCCGCCACCTTGGGGCGGGGTGCCGGATGGCGGATCACCCTGAGGCGGATCACCGGCCGGCGGGTTGCCCGATGGCGGCGCACCCCCACCACCGGCGCCACCATTATTGGCTGCCTGAGAGGACACCTGAAACCGGAGTACACGCCACCGGCATCGCAATGCCAGATTTCCACCGCGGCATTGGCCACCGGATTATCGCTCGACCCCACCACGCAGCCCTCCACGTTCTGCACCCGAATCATGAGCTCCAGTGGCAGACCAGGGCGGTCCTCGGTGATATTGCTGCGGATGGAATCCACATCAAAATAGTAGGGACCCTGGGTTTCCTCGGGCGTCGTCACGCAGCCGGGAGCCGCATTGAGCAATTCCCGCAGCTTCTGTTCGGTGGCGGCAACGGCGGCAACCGACGTCGTCGAGGTGGCAAAAGCACTGGTGCTAGTGCTGGCTGCGGTGTTGGTGGTTTTCGTTCCGGGGGCGCAGGCGGCGATGAGGCCGGCAAGACCAACGGTGCCGCCAACCCCTAGCGCACGGCGGCGCGAAATGGTCCGCCGCGATTCCATGATGTCGTCATTGGGAGTAAACATACCGGCAACGATAAAAACGGCACCTGGCAGGCCCTGGCAACCAGGTTTTATTTGCCCATTAACAAGGTAGCAATTCCATTAATAGCAAGTGACGCGCCGGCGATGACAAAAAATATCCCAGAACCCATGTCGATGTATGGACCCGCCGAGACAAACTTTTTCCGCATGGCCTTGGTGGAAAGGAGAAACGCGAGCGTCGAAAAAGCCAAGAAACGTGCTGGCCACAATGGACAACACAATCAGCACCGCATCCCCCATGGTGGGATGCGCCGGCATCGAGCAGGGCAATGATCGCCGCGAAATACAACACCACTTTAGGATTGGAAAGATTCGTAAAAAGCCCCTGCTGGTAGCTCTTCCACGGCGTGCCAAAAATCGTATTCACATCAATATCAACATTCATGCGATCCCGAAACTGGGCGCGGGCGGCAAGAATCATGCCCCGCCCCATCCACACCAGCCACACCCCGCCCACAAGTTTGATCACGCTTTCCAATACGGGGTAGGAGATCAACAGCGCAGCCGCCCCCAAACACCGTGAGCGAAACCCACAGCACCAACCCGGTGCTAATCCCGGATACGCTGGCCAAAGCGTGCCTCCGGGATCTCGTGGCCATACGGGTAAGAAGCAACAGGTCAGGGCCGGGAGTGGCCATACCCGCCACATTCAGTAATACTAGGGTTCCAAGTTGCGCTAATGGCATAAGTCATTAGTTAAGCATCAGGTTTAACCTATCTGCAAGCTCGGTTTGGCCGAACATGGTGGCGCAGTCAATGGCGGTCGGATGCCCGGCCAGCGGGTCGGCCCCAGCCGCCAACAACGCCTCGATCACGGCGGTTTCCTGTTTGAAAATCGCGCCGGCGAGCGGCGATTGGCCCCGGTCGTTAAGCCGGTCAACATCGGCACCGTGCTGGGCAAGCGCAGTCACGATATCGGCGTGACCATTGTAGGCGGCAAGCATGAGCAGCGTATTGCCCTCATGATTGGTGAGGTTCGGGCTGAGGCCAGCGGTCACATAGCCGGCAAGCTGATCGGCGGCGGAAGGCTCACCGGGCGGAACCGTGCCGGTGCGGGCAAGTTCGAACAGCTTGTCAACAAAATCCTGCAATTCGGGCGGCAATTCCTGGGCGTCCTCATCGGTGAGGGCATTGCTGACGGTAGCGTCGGAGTATCTTTGTTCCAGCTCTTCAGCGCTGATAGATTTTTCGGTCATGTTTTCTATTATGACGGACGCTACCGGGCAAGCTGGGATATGCAGCCGCACGGCGTTTTCCAGGGCGAATGGGGGTCACCCCCTGGCCCTTCACGGTGGCATCCAGGTCGGCGACAATAATGACGGCATCGCTAACGGCGTCACCGGACCAGCGTCGGGCAATCTGGGCGGTCTTCTCTAACTACAAACGGGTGCATGCCCAGGCTGCCGGCAAGCGACTTATCCCCCCTGCCGCGCAGGCTATAAAGCCGGGCGATACCGGACACCTTCATGGCCAGCGCCGCCGCCAACGCCGCAGGTTCCAGCCCTAATTGCAACGCCCGACGCATGCTGACCAGGGCCCGCTGCTCCTGACCGCTGCATGCATAATCGGCGATATCAAAACCGGACACCTCGGCAACGCCCGCATAATAATCGTGAACTGCCTGGGCCGTCACCACCCCACCGGTGTCGGCAACGAGCTGGCTGACGGCACTGGCGAGCTCCCGCAAATCCGAGCCCACACCGGCGAGCACCGCCTGAACCACGTCGGGGGTGGGCCGCACATTATGGCGCCGAAACTCGTTGGTCACCCACCCCATCCGCTCCTGGGGCCTTAGCTTTTCGGCCTGGTGGACGGTGGCAATCTTCTTGAGCTTGGGCACCAACGCCTTGGTGCGGCCACCGCCGTTATGCATGAGAATGATGGCAACGCCGGGGGCGGGATTCACCGCAAACTTGAGGATAAGATCGGCGGGTTCCTTCCCCGCATCCTCCAGCTTGGTGAGCACCACGATGCGGTCCTCCCCAAAAAGCGAGGGGCTGCACAGCTCGATGAGCTCTGACTCGGTCACATCCCCGGCCCGCAGGGTGGTGACCATAAGGTTCTCCCCCTCCGGGGATTGCTGTTTGAGCTGGGCCACAATGTCGAGGCGGGCGCGTTCGGCCAGAAACTCTTCGGCACCGACAATGAGGTGCACCTGCGGGCTGGGCGTGATGGGGGTGGGCATGGTTTTACTTTATACGGTCAGAAGCTGCCGTCCGCGGCATGCTGGGTGCCGTCCTCGTAAAGATCCACGTCAACGACCCATAACCACAACGGGTATGCCGGTGCGGGTCACGGTGGGTCTGGGCCGGTGGGCTTGTCGACGCCCCGACGGTGGCGGCCGTTCAATGAGAATGAGTTGGGCATCGGACGGGATGCCGCCGGTTTTATCGAGGGTGATGAGGTGGTCCTTGGTGGGGACGGTGTAGGTGATGAGGGTGTGGGGGTCAATGCGGCGAGCCCCGGTAAGCATGGGGATGCCCGGGGCGAACAGCAGAATAAGCACCACCCCCACGAGTATTCGAAAGTGTTGTCGATAGATGAGCCATATGGTCCAGGCGGCGGCCAACGCCGCCCAGGCCGGGGCCAAGGCAGTGGGGAGGGCGATGGTAGCCCCGGGGAGCGCGGCGCCGCCGGTGGCAACGAGGCCGATCCAGTGGGCAAGCAGCCCGATAATGGCAAGAGGAATGGTTTCCAATCCGCCGGGAAGCAGGCTAAGGATGGCAGCGACGAGCCCCAATATGGTGATGGGGGCCACGGCGGGTGCGGCAAGCAGGTTGGCGGCGACGGCGATGACCGAAATGCGATTGCTCATGAGGCGCCACGATGGGCATGGTGACCAGGTGGGCGGCGAGCGTCACGGCCAGGGCGCGCACGATGATGTCGGGAAGACCGGTGCGACCGATCAGGGTATTGAGGGACGGGACCGCCGCAATGATGCCGCCGGTCGCGGCGACGGAAAGGGCGAAGCCATAGTGGGCGGCCAGGCTAGAGTCATAGAGGATGAGGCCGATGACCACGAGGGCAAGGATGTGACTGGGCGCCTTGGTGGTGGCGCTGAGCATAACGATAAGCCCGACGATGCCGGTGGCTGCCGCCCGGAGCACCGAGGCGTCGGGGCCGACAATGATGACGTAGCCAAGCAGGGCAAGCGCGGCGACCGTCGCGCGGGTGCGGGGGCTGCGGTGGGCGACGAGGAGCACGGCCGCGGTGGTGACCAATGCCACGTTGGACCCGGAGACCGCGCTGAGGTGGGTGAGCCCGGTGGCGACGAACCGCTGTGTGAATTCAGGGGTTTGGCCGGTGGTGTCGCCGAGCACCATTGCGGGGATGAGGGCGGCGGCATCGCCGGTGGTGTGGGCTGCCACGGCGTGGGCAAAGGTTTCTCGAACCCATGTTCCCCATTGGTGGAGGAGGTCGGGATGGCCGATGGGGTGGGCGGTGGTGGCGAGAAACAGGTGTTCCCGAGACCAAAAACTAGTGGTGTCGATGGGCTTGCCGTGAAGTTCGACGAGTGTGCCAATGGGAATGTCGGGGCGCTGGAGGGTAATGACCGGCAGGGTGACGGGGTAGTCGTCGATCCGAAACTGCTGGATCCACCCGGTGTTTGTGCGGTGGGCGTAGGACGCGGCCGTGGCGGTAACAATGGGGTGAATGGTGGTAGTGTCGACAATCATGGCCCGAATACTGGTGACCACCACCCCGAGAACCCCGATGACGGTGGTGGTAAGAGCGAGGCCCACGTCCCAAAACGCCACCCCCACACCCACAGCGAACACCAGTGCTAATGCCCACCAGGGAGTGCGAGTACCAATGATGATGAGGGTAACCACCCAGAGGAGTGCCGCAGACGGAATGAGGCGAAGCTCGGTCATGGTTACAGGGTGACGTTGGGGCTGATGGTGGCGAATTTTGCCGGCCCAATCCCCTTGACCTGTTGCAGCTCATCAATGCTGGTGAACCCGCCGTGGGCGTCGCGGTAGGCAATAATGGCCTGGGCGGTCTTCTCCCCCACCCCGGTCAATGTGGTGAGTTCTTGGGCGGTGGCGGTATTGAGCGATATTTTGCCGGTGGCCTGGGTGCCGCTTTGCGACGGCGCCCCGCCGGAAATGCCTGATGGTGGGGGTGGAACCGGCCCGGCGTCAATGTTGGGTACGACAATCTGTTGGCCATCGGCAAGCTTTTGGGCAAGGTTCAGGCCCAGGGTTTGGGCCTGGGGTTTGAGTTGGGCCGCGGCCAGAGCGTCGGCGACCCGGGCGGTGGGGGCGAAGGTGTGCAGGCCAGGCCGGTCGACCTCGCCAACGACCGCGACGATCACGGACATGGGGACGCTCGCGGTGGTAGCGGCAGCCGACGCCGGAACCAGGGGCACGGTTGCATGTGAGGAGAGCCGCGCACCGGCCGTGGGGTTAGCGGGTGACGGCGCGCAGAAATGCCACGCGATAAATCCCACCCCCACCAGGGCACAGAGTATGGCCACTCCGATTGCGGCTGGTGGGGTGATAGCCAACCGGAAGGGCCGGTTATTGGGAAAATCGACGCTCAGGGTGTCTTCGACACCGGTGGGGTGGGTGAGGTCATGGAGGCGGGCTTTAACGGTGGTGGCGTTCATAGGTTCCACACTATGGCGCAGATCAACGCCGCCACCAGGGGTAATGCGGTGTTGTGGATAACCCAGCGGTTAATGAAAAACTCGTGTTCATTAACCTGTGGATAACTTTTCCCTCCCGTCACAGCAGGGAACTAGCACCCCAACCGCCTACTTTTGAGCGACCTCATTTGTGGGAACCTGCGATGGAACGGGAAGCGCCATCACCGCCGAATCATCGGCGGTCTCCTCTTCCAGGCCGGAGCCGGAAGCGGTCTCCTCTACCTCGTCCGCTAGCATGGCGTCCACCTCGGACTCCGCCTGGGAGAACACCACGGACACGCCCAACGCCCCCGGACCACAGTGCACCGCCAACACCGATTCCATGGGCATCATCATGATGGATGAATCCACCGGCAGGCTGGTTTTCAGTTGGTCCTCCAGCGCCCGGGCTGCTTCCTTGGCCTCACAATGTTGGATCGCCACGAATGCGGGCAATCCCCCAGCACGCGCCGTAATCAACTCGGTGAGTTTCGAAAATGCTTTCGCCTGGGTGCGGGTTTTGATCGCTAATTCGATTCGGCCGTTATGAATCTGCATGATCGGTTTCGTCGCCAGCGCCACCGATACCATGGCTGTCGTCGCCGAAATCCTCCCGGATTTGCGAATCTCATCAATCCGGTGCAAATAAATCCAGGTCTCCGACCGGGAAAGCGTGTCCTCCGCCAATTCCGCGCACTCGGCGAGCGATGCCCCATCCATGGCAATGCGGGCCGCAGCCATGGCCGCCGCCCCCACATTCATTCCCACACTTTTGGGTGTCAATCACCGCCACGGAACCATCGAAAACCGCCGAGGCGGCCACAGCAGCCGACCAGGTGGCAGATAGGTCTTTGGAAAGATGCAACGCCACCACCCCGGCGTCACCACCACGCTCTAGTTGGCGGGCATAGGCCGCCGCCAGTTCCAAAGAAGACAGGCCGGAGGTGGATTTATCATCCTCATCCCCCAACATATGCAGGTCTAACACCGTAATCCCCAAATCCCGGGCCACATGTTCTGGCAGCCCCGCTGAGGTATCAGTCACCACTCGAACTGGCATAAAATCACTCACCTACTTAACAGATCTACTATCCCTGTTTACCAGGTTCACCCACCTTGGCGCGTCGAAAAGCGTGATGTACCGAAACCCGCAGGCTATGCCGATACCCCAATGTTCCACCCATCCAAATACCATTGGGCGTCGGCTACGGTGGCGGGGCTGAACATCGGTGGCGTCGACTGTTTCTGGCCATCGGCGGCTGACCAGCGCGGACGGGCGGTAAGCTGCGACCCACACGTGTTCCCCAACCCGGAAAACAACGGATACTGCTGCACCTGAAGCTCCAACAAATTCGAGGTCAGGGCACTAATCATCCCGCCGTGGGCGACAAGCAGCACCGTTGCAGAATCCCAATCCGCCAGCGACTGCATGAGCTCCGTCACCACCGGCCGGGCCCGGCGCGCCACTTCGACTCTGGATTCGCCACCGGGGGGCGCCCACGTCGCGTCGTGTCGCCATAGTGCCCGCATGCCGGGATAAAGCTGGTCCACTTCTTCGTGGGAACGGGCCTGCCACAGGCCTAAGTGTGTTTCCCGGAGTCGTTCGTCTTTTTCCACGGGCAGGTTGAGACGTTGGCCGATCACGGTCGCGGTGTCGAATGCCCGATCGAGGTCGGAGGAAACGATTTTGACGATGTTTTTGTGGGTGAGGAATTCGGCCGCCGCTGCTGCTTGTTCAGAATCCGACCGGGCTGAGCTTGGTGTTAAGGTGGCCTTGCATCCGGCGGGTGGCGTTGTATTCGGTTTGGCCGTGGCGCAGCATGATGAGGCGGCGGGTCATGATGGGGTTATAGCTCCTCTTCGGGCTCGGGATCTGCCAGGGGATGTCGTCCAGGATTCTACTGTGCGTACATCTACTTCACTGGACCAGTCGTCAGGGCCGCACCATGGTTTCTAGGCCGGGCACGTCGATGAGTGGGCAGTCCCGGTAGAGCTGGTCGAGCCGGTAGTATTCCCGTTCGGTGCCGCGTTGCACGTGGATGACGAGCATGCCGTAGTCTAGCAGGACCCACCGGTTTTCGCGGTTGCCTTCGCGTCGTTTAGGGTTCGTGGCCGAGTTCGGCAAGTTCGTCTTCGACTTCGTCGACGATGGCGCGGACTTGCCGTTCGTTGTCGGCGGAGGCCACGACGAATATTTCGCAAATGTCCATGACGCTGGATACGTCGATGAGTGCGATATCGGTGGCGAGTTTTTCGTGTGCGGTTCGGGCCGCGACGATTGCTAGTTCTTTAGTATCTTCGCTTGCAGTCACTCAAATCCCTACATCTTTTCGGCTGGTAAAAATATCTACCCTATTAGTTTTTCATGAATTAGGAAACTTTGGGAAACCCACCTGGGTTTTTGTTGGTTTTAGCGGGTTGTTACTGGTATAGGCCTCGTTTGCTGATGTATTGGACGACGCCGTCTGGGACGAGGTACCAGACGGGTTTTCCGGCGTGGGCGCGGCGTCGGCAGTCGGTGGAGGATATGGCCATCGCTGGGATTTGTACTAGTTCTACTCGGTCTTGGTATTTTTTTCGGGCAGGTTGGTGTCGCGGAGGAGGTAGCCGGGGCGGGTGACGCCGACGAAGGTGGCGTAGTCGAATGCTTTTTCCCATTCTCGCCAGGTGAGGATTTTTTTCGAGGGCGTCGGCGCCGGTGATGAAGAAGAGTTCCGCGGTGGGGAAGATATTGTGCAGGTCGGAGAGGGTGTCGATGGTGTAGGTGGGGCCGGGTCGGTCGATGTCGACGCGGCTGACGCTGAATCTGGGGTTGCTGGCGGTGGCGATGACGGTCATGAGGTATCGGTCTTCGGCGGCGGATACTTCTCGTTCGCTTTTTTGCCAGGGTTGGCCGGTGGGGACGAAGATGACTTCGTCGAGGTTGAAGAGGTTGGCGACTTCGGAGGCTGCGACGAGGTGCCCGTGGTGGATGGGGTCGAAGGTGCCACCCATGATACCAATGCGGAGTGGCGGGGAAGCCGTCGGGGTGTGAGCCATGCTGATAATGCTGCCTTGTTGGTGTGGTTATGGTCGGGTTTGTCCGGTGCCGTGGAGGATCCATTTGGTGCTGGTGAGTTCGGGCAGGGCCATGGGTCCGCGGGCGTGGAGTTTTTGGGTGGAGATGCCAATTTCGGCGCCCATGCCGTATTGTTCGCCGTCGGTGAAGGCGGTGCTGGCATTGATCATGACGGCGGCAGAGTCTACTTCGTCGGCGAATCGTTGTGCGGTGGTGATGTTGGTGGTGCAGATTGCTTCGGTGTGGCCGCTGGAGTAGCGGCGGATGTGGTCGAGGGCCCCGTCGATGCCGTCGACGGTGCGGGCAGCGATGTCCATGCTGAGGTATTCGTCGGTCCAGTCGGTGTTGGTGGCAGGCACGATGGCGGTGGCGCCGAAGGCTGCGAGTTCTTCGGGGTCGCCATGGATGGTGACGCCGGCATCCTGCAACGCGGTAATAATCGAAAGTTTGTTCTTGTCGCTGAGGTGGGTGTCAATGAGGACGGTTTCGGCGGCGTTGCAAACGCTACAACGGCGGGTTTTACTGTTGAGCAATATGGTGATGGCCTGACCTAGGTCGGCGTCGCGATCAATATAGACGTGGCAGTTGCCGGTTCCGGTTTCGATTGTGGGCACGGTTGCCCCCATGACAACCGCGTTGATGAGGCCGGCGCCGCCCCGGGGGATCACCACGTCGACAAGCCCCCGGGCGGTGATGAGATCTTGGACGCTCTCGTGCGTAGCACAGGGCAATAATTGCACTATTTCTGCTGGTAAACCGTGTTGTTCGGCGATGGTTTGCAGGATTGCCACGAGTTGCACATTGGTGTGGTTGGCGGATTTCGACCCGCGCAGCAGCGCCACGTTGCCGGATTTCAGCGCCAGCCCGAAGGCGTCGACGGTAACGTTTGGCCGAGCCTCGTACACCATGCCCATGACCCCCAGTGGCACCCGCACTTGCCGCATCTGAATCCCGTTGGGCATCACCGACCCGCGCAGCACCTGCCCTACCGGATCCGTGAGGGCGGCTACCTGCCGAAGCCCGTCAGCGATGCCGCGAATCCGTTCGTTGTCTAACCGCAGCCTATCAATGAGCGAATCTGACATTCCCGCCGCTTTACCTGCTTCGATATCGTCCTGGTTGGCGGCAAGAATATCATCCGCTCGGGTTTCCAGCGCGTCGGCGGCGGCAAGCAGGACCGCGTTTTTCTCCCCGCTTTTGAGCTTTGCGACGATGGGCGCTGCGCGTTTTGCCGCCTTAGCCTTGGCTAGCACCTCGGAGCGCTCGGATTCCCAGGTCGTGTCATGTATTGGTTTTTTGTGGCGTGTCCATATGCCAACCTTATCGGCGGGGCGGAAAATTGGCTAGGTTTTTGGGGAAGATTTGCCATGAGTTCGGGGAGCATGCCGGAGTTGGCCAGTGATTGCAGGATGCCGCCGACCAGGCCCAGCACCCCGGTGGCGGCGAAAATTCCCACCAGGATTTGGTTCCAGGACTGCCCGCTCGAACCTGCAGACGGCGCCTGTGCTGGTGGTTTTGGCGCTATTGGTGCCGACTTCACCACTGGTAGTCCAGTCGCCCTGAGCGATGCGACCCTTGAAGTAGGACCGCCACGAATGTTTCACTGCCCAGTTGAGGATGTCGGATTGGATGGTCATGGTGGGGTTTGCGCAGGTGTTGGTCTGGGCGGTGGCGATGATCGGGACGACAGCAACGGGCGCGACCAACGTGGCGCTGAGGGTAATCGTGGTAATGCGACAAAGCATGAGGTGATAATCCTTAGCGTGAAGAAAAGCCCCCAGAGGTCTGGGGGCTTTCAAGAGATTGCGGTTTTCACCCGGGTCCAGGCGTTTCTAGCTGCGTGTTTTAGCGACGCAGGAAGTTATTCAAACCGGGGATCATATTGGCGTTCACCAGCGCCTGGAAGATACCTGCGACCAGGCCGACGATGCCGGCTGCCCCGAGCACACCAATGAGGACTTTCTGCCAGTTGGGCCGGGAGGAAAGATCGTTCTGACCGCTGGGGTTGGTGGGCTTAGCGGGCTCAGACTTCTTGGGTTCAGAGGTCTTTTGCAGGTTCGGACTTCTTGGGTTCAGAAGTCTTAGCTGGCTCGGACTTCTTAGGCTCAGAGGTCTTTGCAGGTTCGGACTTCTTGGGTTCAGAGGTTTTTGCCGGTTCAGACTTCTTGGGCTCAGAGGTCTTAGTGGGCTCTTCGGTCGTGGTTGTCGCTGCTGGTTCGCTGGTCTTCTCCGGCTCAGGATCGTTGCACACCTTCTTGACGCTGAGGTTCACATTGACGTTATCCATCGGATCGCCACTGTTATAGAAGCCCAAGAAGAGGATATCAACGCCCTCAATAATGCCCTGCCGAGCATTAGTGCCGGGCTTTAGTGTGTACTGCATGCCCTTGGTGTCCAAGGTGGCGGTGGTATCAGTCACGTTCCAACCGTCAGTGGTTCCCCGCGCAAAGGTATCCGCACCAGTCACCCGATTCTCATCGGTACGGTCTTCTGGCTTATAGTCAGTCATCTTCTTGCCTGGACTATAGTAACCAACATAGCCGGCACCTGGGGTGACATCATTGCCTTCGGTGACAACGTAAGGGCTCTTAAGGGTGGATTCCAGAGAGCCATGGTGACCACTAAAGGTGATGGTGGAATCCTTGGTGGCGATCTTCGACGACTTCACGGTGCCATCCGGATTCAATTCAATCTGGGAATTGGCGGGATCAACCTCAAAAATGAACTGGAAAGCATCGGAGTTCTCAGGCTGACCGTTATTATCAACGGCGCCATCAGTCGTCCATTCGCCCCCGGCAATAGGGCCCGGTGACGCAGGAACGCCAGGACTTCTTGATCCCCCAGTTCAGGGTGCCGGACTGAATTTCCAGGCCGGGCTGCTGGCAAACACCAGCCTCTTCCGCGATGGCCGCAACGGGGGTTAGCAGCGACGCCCCCAGGGACAGGGCAGAGGCCGTAGCTATAGTTGCAAAAAACCGACGAGACATATAAAAATCTCCTAAGAGTATGAGTTTCGGTGAAAAGATCCATTGAGAACTATAGATGGGGTAAGGCTAACCAAACAAGAATTAACCACCCCCTACCCCCGTAAGTATCCCCTGCTCACGTCGTAAAGCCCAGGAAAACTTGTCACAATACGCCTCTATATTTTTTGCAGGGGTAACCGAAAATAACTTAAGGTAAAGCCAACATAAAGGTTGAGGCAAACTGATTATTCGATTGCCTTGGCCTCAACCATTCCTACGTAATCTTGTGTGCGCTATGCCCGGGAAGCGTACTGGGAAAGATAATCCGCATGTACCACCGGCCGTTGCATATCCGGGGGTAGAACATCAGTTCGCTTCCCAACGATTTCCGTCAACACTGACGAATCGTAGGCAACCTCGCCCCGGCCAATGATCGCCCCCTCGGGACCAATGATTTCCACAATCTCCCCCGCATGAAAATCCCCATACACCTCCGTGATCCCCACCGGCAATAACGACGAGCCGCCGGTAGTCACCGCCGCCACCGCACCGGCATCAATCCGCAGCGTACCACCCGTATCCGCGGCATAGAGCGCCCAAAACTTCCAGGCCGATAACCGATTTTCTTTCGGATGAAACGCCGTTCCCACCTGCGCGTCGTCAAGCGCCGCGGCAATATTATCCGCGCTGGTCAACAGCACCGGCACCCCGCCCCGGGAGGCAATACGGGCCGCGGTCACCTTCGACGCCATGCCGCCGGTGCCCACCTCACCACCATCGCCCGCAACCACGGACTTCAAATCATTACCATCCCGCACCTCCGGGACAAACCGCGCCGCCGGGTCACTGGGATTGCGGTCATAGAGCCCATCCACGTCGCTCAACAACACCAGCGCATCCACGCAGCTCAAATGCGCCACTAGTGCAGCCAACCTGTCGTTATCGCCAAAACCGCATTTCCGTGTGCGCCACCGTGTCGTTCTCGTTCACGATGGGAACCACACCCAGGTGCAGCAACCGATCAATTGTGCGCTGCGCATTCCGTGCCCGATGCCGCACCCCTGCATCAGAAGCCGTGAGCAACACCTGCCCCACATGCTTACCATAGCGGCGGAAACTGGTGGCCCACGTCTGCATGAGATGCTGCTGCCCACCGCCGAAACCGCCTGCTTGGTGGCTAAATCCGTGGGCCTCGAATGTAGTCCCATCGGGCCCATCCCTGCCGCCAACGCCCCCGATGACACCACGATCACATCGCTGCCACGGGCACACCGGGCGGCGATGGCATCCACCAACCGATCCACCTTGCTCACATCCACCCGATGGTCGGAATTCGTGAGCGAAGACGATCCGATCTTCACAATGACCCGCTTCGCTGCGGCAATGTTGGCACGCACATCCATGGTTTTCCGCCCGATTAGCCTTCCCAGCGTTTCCGATCGGCCTCTTGGCCATCGCCGAAATCCAGCTCGTCGATAAGCCCGCGCCGCGCCTGCGATGCCCGCTTCCGCTCCGCGGCCGACGCCCGCTTCGTGTGCGACAATCGAATGTCTGTTCCCCGTCCGGTAAGGACTGGCGCGGTACCAGCAGACGTCATCGGCTCCCACTCAAACGTGATGCCCCCCAATAGTGACGGGGCACCCCACTTCGGCACCGGCCTTCAATAGTGCATCCTCCACACCCAACCGGTTCAGCCGGTCCGCAAGATAGCCCACCGCCTCATCATTCTCGAAATCGGTTTGCATGATCCACCGTGCCGGCTTTTCCCCATGCACAATAAACCCACCCGCATTCTCCGGGTCCGGCTCGATCGTGAAATCACGGTGCTTGCCATTCTTGCCGCGCGCTGCATCAACCGCCTTGGGCCGCACCACCATTCGGGTCACGGCCTTCTCCTTCGGCCGCTTCTTCCGCGCCTCCTGCACGATTTCCAGCAGCTTATACTTCAGCGGCTCCAGCCCCTTCCGCGCCACCGCCGACACAATAAACACCGGCCAACCAAACTGTTGTTCTAGGTCTTCCTTCACAAACTCGGCCAACTCCGCCGCGTCGGGAATGTCCGCCTTATTGAGCACAATGATCCGAGGCCGATCTCGTAAATCCCCCAGGCTAGCATCGCCCACCAGTATGGATTCATACGCGGCCAATTCCGCCTCCAGGGCCTCAATATCCGAAATCGGATCCCGGCCCGGCTCGATACTGGCGGTATCTACCACATGCACCAATACGGCCGTACGTTCGATATGCCGCAGGAAGTCAAGGCCCAGGCCCTTGCCCTCGCTGGCGCCGGGAATCAGCCCCGGCACGTCCGCAATGGTGAATGTTTCATGCCCCACATCAACGACGCCCAGGTTCGGCTGCAACGTGGTAAACGGGTAGTCGCCGATCTTTGGTTTCGCCGCTGACAGCACCGAAATGAGCGATGACTTCCCGGCAGACGGGAAACCGACCAGGCCCACATCCGCCACGGATTTCAGCTCCAGCACCACGTCGTGCTGCTCCCCCGGCTCGCCCCGAAGCGCAAACCCAGGCGCCTTGCGCACACTGGACGCCAACGCCGCATTGCCCAGGCCACCGAAGCCACCACGCGCCGCAATGAACCGCATGCCCACAGCGGTGAGGTCGGCCAGCTGCTCCCCCGATTCGCTGAGCACCACGGTCCCCACCGGCACCGGCAGCACCAGGTCCGCCCCCGTGCCCCGTTGCGGTGATCGCCGGCCCCATTCGACCCACGTTCCGCCTTCAGGTGCGGCCGATAGTGCAAGTCAAGCAGGGTATGTACCTGCGCCGACACCTCTAGGATAATGTCCCCACCGTGCCCTACCATTGCCCCCGTCAGGTCCACCCAGCGGCTTGAACTTCTCCCGGTGAATGGAGGCACATCCATTGCCGCCATCCCCGCAGTAAGATGCAGGGGTTACTTGGTCAACAAAACGCGCCATGGGAGCCTTCCTCGAAAATACTGTGGTCTAAGATGTGTCGATCCTATCAAACCTCTTAGCTTTCTAGCTTTTCGACGCCCTACGCTGCCGGCACCACACCATCTGTCACGGTAATAATCCGCTGCGCCCGGGCCGCCACCGTGGCATCGTGGGTCACCATCACTATGGTCAGCCCATCCTCGTGTAATTTCGTCAACACGTCCAACACCGCTGCCGCGTTCTCGGAGTCCAACGCCCCGGTGGGCTCGTCCGCGAAGCACACGTCGGGATTATTCACCAGGGCCCGAATAATGCCGGCGCGCTGCCGTTGCCCACCGCTAGCGGCGGCCGCATCGGTGTGGGCCATGGTCGATCCCTAGCTGGTGAAACCGCTGATCGGCATCAACGGCTGCCGCCTGCTGGTGCGTTTTCGAATGCCACTGGGCGGGCAGGAGCGCGTTCTCCCGAAGCGTCACGCCGTCGAGTAGTTGCGGCTGTTGGAAGATGAAACCAATATGGTTCAATCGGAATTCCTCCAATTGTTTCACGCTCAGCTGAGCCAAATCCTGACCAGCAATGGTGACGGTGCCGCTGGTGGGCAGGTCAATGCCACTGAGAGCATAAAGCAGGGTGGATTTCCCGGAGCCGGAGGCACCCACGATGGCGACAAACTCGCCGGAGTAAATGTCGAGGTCGATACCGTGGAGGATTTCGATGCTATCCGACCGGCCTAGGGGAAAGGACTTTCGGACGCCCCGGGCGGTGATGATGGGTTCCCTGGCAGATTCGCAGGTGCGTGGTTCGCTGGTGGGACCGGCCCCGGCGCGGTTTGTGGGGTCGTCGGCGCGGCCGGCGGGATGGGGATTATGGGTGGTCATGATGTGGTTTTCCTTCACTGTTTGGTCGGAGATGGTCACTGGGTTGTGCCTAAATGTCTTGGCCGGCGATAACGCGGGCAACAGTGGCTGGGGGAAGCCTGCGCACCCCGCAGGCCACGATTCCGGCGGCCACGATGATGAGTAACAGTGGCACAACGATCTGGGTCATGAGCGGGTTGTCGAAGAGCGGCAGGGGCCAACGTTCAAGGCGCGACCGGCCAGCCCCATGAGGCCCTTGCCGAAAATGATGGCGAGTTGCCCGCCCAGGAGTGCTCCCAGAATGGTGGGCAGCATGATGCGGAGCCCGTATTCGGCGCGGAGGAATCGTAGGGGTGAACCCAGGGCTTGGCAGAGGGCCCGCCGGCTGGTGCCGCGCACCAGGAAGAGCTGCAGGATGAGGGCTCCCAGGGCTGCGACGAGGGCGAGCGCCAGGACGCTGGCGATACCAGATAGGATTCCCATGGCGTGGATGATGCCGCCAAAGATGTCGGTGCGGGCGGCGGCAACGTCGGCCACACGGGCCGGGGCAGCCAGTGGCACGTACCGGTTTACCACGTCGCTGGGGTTGATGCCTGGGCGCACGTTCAGCAGTATTGTTGTCCACAATGGGGTGCCGGCACCGGTGGGGAGGTGTGCTTTGGCGGTATGGCCGCCGTTGCTGATGTCCCGGAATATTCCCACGACGGTGAGTTCTTGCACCCCCTGGTTGGTGCGAAGCTGGAGCGTGTCGCCAATGTTTTTGCCCAATTCGCTGCGGTTGAGTTCGGACAGGGCGATCTCCCGAGGCCCATGGGGCGCGGTGCCGGACAGGTAGGTAAGTGGGAACGCTTCGTGATCGCCGGATTCGACATTGATGCCGACCCATTCACCGTTGGCACCCCGGGCTGGGATGCGTTCCGCTGCCAACATGGTGTGCTTGGCGACGTCGGGGTCTGCATCAATCGTCTTGATTAGGTTTTCCACGCGGTTTGGGTCGCCGCCGGCCTGGGAGTTGTTGGTCCGAAGATTCATGTAGATGTCGCTGACTGCGATGCCGGTGGTTTGGATGAATTGTGGAGATTGGAGGGTGGCTCGTAACGATATTGGTAGGGCCGCGAGCACCACTGCAAGGAGCACGATACCGGCAAGTACCATGTGGTCGAGTGGGTTTCGGCGTAATTGGTTGAGTGAGAGCCGTAACCAGGCGGGACTTGGGATGCGCCCAAATCGGGGTTGGTGGGTCTGGGACCGGTGAGTTCGGGAAGAGCTGGTGCCGGGAGGTTGGTGGAGGGTACCGCGGATCAGGTGAAGCGGCTGGGCTTTGAGTGCCGGCCGCAGGGCAGCGCGGGCAACGATGACGCCGCCGAGAATAGCGGGGATCATTGTGGCTGCGACCAGAACCCACAGCCCTGGGCTGAGTTCTCCGCCAAGCCGCAGCCGGATTGTGGCCGTGACCATGGGAATGAGGGCGGCGGCAATGAGAGTGCCCGTGATTGTCCCCAGGGTGAGGAGTTGGAGTTGTCGGCCGAGCACGATGCGCCGCAGTCGTTTCGCAGGCAATCCGATTGCCCGCAATACTCCAATGCGAGGCAGTTCGGCGGCAATGGCGGTACGAATGGTGAGGCTTTCCACGAGGGCCGAGATAAGGGCAAGGAGAAGCGCGAAAACGAGAATGATGGTTACTTGGGTGCCATCGACAAGAGCGTTAAGGAGCCGAAAGGCCTGGTAGTCGATGATGGGCCCGTTGGCGGGAAGGTGCGAGGCGGTGTGAGGCGTCGATGATGGTGCCGGCGAGCGCGGGGTCGGTGAGGCGGAACATGATGAGCCAGTGGCTGTTGCTGCCGTCGCCGCGGGTGTCCGAAAGTCGGCGTCGTTGAGCAGGATGCGACGGGAGCTAGCCAGGTCGGAGGCCATGATGGAGTCACGAATCAGTTGCGTGACGGTAAATTCTCGTCCCGCTATTGTGACGCGGTCTCCGGTGGTGATGTTCCGGTTGAGGGCGATGTCGATGGGGATCCCCACGGTTCCGGGTTCCACCTGCGCAATCGTCCCATTGGTGGTGAGAAGATGATCGAAGCTGCCGGCCTGGGTAGCGGCCAGGTATTCGATGGAGCTGCTGCCTTCGTTCCTGCCAGGCGTCAATTCTAATTGCGCACCATCTATGCCGATGATTTCTTTGGTTTCGAAGGCGACAATCTCTGGATGCTGGGCCGCAAAGTCCGATATTTGATTGCGGTCAATGGGCCCTCGTGCATTTGCAATAGGTGGGGGGTGACGGCCTGGGTGAAGAGCGTGCCACTGGATTGTACGACCTGGAAACAGGCTGCGACACCGATGGTGGTGAGCGCGGTTGCGAGCGCCACCGTAATGAGCATGAGAGCGGTGGCTGCCGGGGCGCGACGGAATTCTTGGATAATGTTGGTGGTCATGGCAAACTCGCTATGAAACTATCGACAATGGGGTGAAGGTTCCGGTGGGGGCGCCAATAACCCGTTCGGCAACAACACCGAAATCACGGATGGCAGCAATGTTGCGGGTTTTACCCAGCCTAAAAAGATCCCGGTCGAAGTTGCGCGCTAAACACGAGGACGGCGGCGGCAGCGGCATCCGGGTTGGGGCAGTCGATATCACCGCTGATTGCGGCCCGCTCCAACAGGTCGGCGAGCGGCGGGATGAGGGCCTTGATAGTGGCGTCGATGGCCCGCATGTGCATGAGCTCATTGCCGTCTTGTTCTAGTTCGGTGCTGATCGCGGTGGTTTCGGGTCGCCGTGGGGCGAAGCCACCGCCGAGAATCATGGTGAACTGGGCTAGTGGCGACTGGTCAGATTCGGCCATGTAGCTTTCCACCTGGTTTTTCAGCAGCGTAATATTCTTGTCAATCACGGCATACATGACCGATTCTTTGGACTGGAAATAGTGGTAGAAAGTACCTTTGGCAATGCCGGCGTCGCCAATGATTTCCGACACCGATGTTTGCAGGTATCCCTGGCTGGCAAAGCGGCGTTCTGCGGCGTCGATAATTTCCGCGCGCCGGTTGGGGTTTTGTGGGTGTCATGACGATGTGTGCCTCCTCAAACTGTTCGACCGCTGGTCGGTCTCTTGAGGTACAGCTTAACCGACCGCGGGTCGGAATGCAATGTTTTTCCTTATCGACGCCCCCAGGGACCCCCACTTTAGGCGTCGATAAGCGGTGACTGCCTAGTCCAGGCCATAGAAAACCTTCCGCATGACCTCGCTATTTGTCAAAACAGACCCATGTACCATTTCCGGGGAGCCGCTGGGCGCAAACTGGAAAATAAAGCTCTTACTACCACCCGTCATGAGTAGACGCAGCACATTCATGTCCATCGAGTTCCACAACATGTCGATCGTTTTATCCATGACCTTGGTGGAAAAAAATCCGGGTCATTGGTCACCACAATGACCTCCCTCTCCCGGGTCACGCTGGCCATAGCCTGGTGCAGCACATTCGGATAGCAAGCGGTCTTGTCAAACAGAAATACCCCGGAATTGCCACCCTGAACGTCCGGCGTGGATGCCTGTTCTTCGGCGGGAAATTGTCTGCACCACCTGAGGGTAAGACCCGGCGTTTCCCGCAACGTCGTGGTCGCTGCAAGCGGATGGTCGATAACACCCAAATACATATTCAGGCTCGGGCTGGCACGCACATGCTCCGCCAACCGTGACCAGCAGCGATAAAACTCCTCGATGGGTTCTTCGAACTTCTCTTCGGGAGAAAACACGACATCGTAGCTTCTGATGTGACGTTCATAACCGGTTGTCGAGATCCAACTGCTCTTCCCCAAGGATTGGATGAGGTCCGTGCGGTCAGATTTGACCACATCATTGACGTAGACCACCTCGTCAAGAATCGCTTCCGCATCAGGCAAGTCCAAGGCATACACCAGCAACACCCCAGCATCCATGAGCTTTTCGACGAAATCCCGCGGGTCATCCCCCTTGACAGACTTAGTGTACTCGGCCACGACGATGGGCCGGATTTCTTCGGCACACCCCGCGTGAGCAATGACCGCCAACCCTTCCAGCGCGGCATCGGAGGAGAAGAACGCACCCGCCGGATCCGCGGCAGAATTCCGGCAATCAAACATGATGAGTCCCACATATTTGTCCCACGATGTGATCCGTGGGGAACGCCATGTAATGTCCTGAACCCACGCCACCTGCCCACCATACGTTTGTGCGATTCTTTCGAATTCCATGCGATCACCAAACGTGAAAATCAGGAAGAGCGCCACATCATCGTGCCGCGCCACCCACGACGCTAACCGGTTGAGCGTTTGTCCTTCTGCTTCGCGTCTCCGCTCAAATCCATAGCTAAAATACATAATAAAAACCGTCTTATAGTTGATACTTATTAAGTGTCAATGATACCAAGGCCTGGTTTCTTGCGGCGGTGACCGCTTGTGGCGCTGTGGTAAAAGGAAAAAGACCACCGGATGTGGTGGCCTTTTCCGGTTTTATCTGTGGTCTACTGGTGTGCCGGAACGATACCGAGATTGGCTAGCCCAAACCAGGCGAGGATACCGACAATGCCCACAGCGAAAATCCCCGATAGGATTTGCCACAAGGATTTCCCCTTGTAGGAAGGCTGCTGCGGATCGCCGGGCTCTTGGGGGAGTGCTCGGTTCGGTGGTTTCGGTGGTGGTCTCTGTCGATTCCGTTGGCTCGGTTGTCTTCGTCGTCGTGGTCGGTTCTGTCGTGGGTTCCGACTCCGACGTCGTAGGCTCAGTTGTGGTTGGTTCAGTGGTTGGTTCCGATTCTGACGTCGTGGGTTCCGTCGTGGTGGTCTCAGACTCCGTCGGCTTCGGATTCACCTGGTAAGTGCGCACCTCGTCCTGGTCACCGGCCACAGCGGTCACCTGCACCGCACCAGGGGCGGTCGGGGTGAAACTGCGGGTGGCCACGCCATTGCCATCGGTCGTCAGAGTTTCGGTTTCGTCACCAATCGTGGTCTTCACCTGGGTGTTTGCCAACGGCTTCCCGTCGGTTCCCTCCACCACGAAGGTGAACGTTGATGCCTGCCCCACCTGGCCGACTTCCCGGCGTACTGGTGATCGTCACCAGGGCGGGTTGGGGTTTCGGCGCCTCAACGGCCCGCACCTTGGGGAACCCATTGCTCTTATCAACGGTGCACCGGGTGAGGGCGGTGACATCGTAGCTCCCGAACCATCCGGCGTTCGCCTTGGCCTGCGCCACCAGCGATAACAGCGACTGATCCGCGGGATAGTGGTGCGTGTCAGGGCTACTGACTTTGGGGAAGCTCGGCTGGATCACACCAGCCTTGGTGGCACGAGCGGTCACGGTGATGGTGGGCAGGTCAAAGCCCACTTTTCCATCCTTTTCCACCCCCACCATGCCCTTATCGCCCGTAGCCAATTTAATGGTATTGGGGTCACGGGAATTCATGCGGTCGGAGTCGACGTTTCCGCCCACCCGCAGCCGGTTCTTCCCCGCCAACTTCTCCACTTTGACGCCCCGCTGCCCGCCCGCGGCGGCGATGTTCGTCACCTCGATATTGTCGGGCAAATCCACAAACAGTCGGGCCTGCTCCACAGTGTTGATGTTCACCGTGGCAACGCCAGCAACGGGAAAGCTTTTAGGCAGCCCCACGAATCCGCCCTTGATGGTGTAGTCGAATTCCTCCTCCCACGGTGACTTGCTCCGGGGCGTCAACCGTGAAATTGAACTTGAATTTGTCGTTGCTTTGCGGCCCATCGGCCTGCTGAGCCATGAAACCACTCAGGCCTTTTGTCGTAATGTCACACTTGAACTGCGCATCCATGTGTGATTCTTTGGCATAGGCGGTGGGAGTAACGCATAGTGCGGCTCCCAGGACGGGGGCCAGTACGGCCGCCATGAAAGTCCGTTTTCGAGACATGTTCCCTCCTTAAAATGGTCGTCGACAGGCAAGCTATGGCGTCAAGCGCAGGTAGCGGGCAATGGCGTAGATGAGGCTACCGATGAACGTTGCGCCCAAAACCGCGGCAATGATCTTCCAGGTGCGTTCGCTGCCGGGACCGCTGCCGTTCGTGGAATCGTCGGGGTCGCTGCTTTGCGAGCTGCCATGCGACTCGGACGGTTCGGTCGGCTTCGTCGTGGGCGTCGTGGTCTCAGGTTCTTCGGAAGTACCTGGCTCTTCGCTCGTGGAGCTGCCGGCTGGAACGATCGTACGTTCGACCGATTCCTTGCCGCCCGCGACCGCTTTCACCTTGACTTCCTGCTTGGGCCGCTGGATGGTGTGCTGGAACCGGCCGTGCTCATCAGTCTTCCCCGAAATCTGTTGGTCGCCCACATGCACTACCACATCGGTATCCGCAAGCTTATGACCCTTTGTGCCGATCACATTGACCGTAATAACACTGGAATCGTTCGTGTTTTCGATAGCAAGCGTAACCCGATCAACGGTTTCCGCCGCCTCGGCAATGATTGTGGCCGACGCCTGCTTATCGCCCAGCTTTGCGATGACTTCCGTCTGCCCAGCTGATTCAGGGGTCATCGTAAAGGTGTACGAACCTGCCGGTTTTTCTACCGCCGGCACGGACTTGTCGCCCACCGTGAATGTTACCGGCTGGCCGGTCATTTCGGAGTTGTCTTTGGCAATCACCTTGGCGGTCACCGTGGCCTGCTCCCCCACCGTCACAGTCTGGGTTTCGGGGAGGACCCGCAGCTCGTTGACGACTTCGGAATCCTTCGGCGACACCGCGATCATGCCCGATTCGGTGAGCGTGCCCGGCCGTGGCCTTCACCGCCAGATTCCCCCGGCCTCCGGCGAACGTATGCTCAAACGTGCCAGTCTGGGTCTTTGTCATGGCAACCGAGTGCCGCATCCCCCAATGCCAAATCCACGGCATCCCTGGTCAAACGGCTGGTTTTTCATCATCAAGCACCTGGGCGGTGACGGTTACGTCGTCACCCACCTTGGCGGTTTCCGGCACGGTCAGCGTGATGTTCTTCGCCACCGGCGCCGGTTTTGCACGGTCACTGTCACCCGGATCAGAGGTCTTATCGCCCACCGCTGCGGTGGCAACCAACTGTCCCGCTGCTCCGTGGTGAATTCCTGGGTGAACACGCCCTGATCGTTGGTGACGCCGTTGAAGGCCTTCCCACCGATGGTGATGGTGGCGTTTGCCCCGGCGACCGGGTTGCCGTCCGTGTCATGGGCCGTGGCGGTGTAGGTGACCTTCTCCCCCGCCACAACCGTGCTCGGCTGGGGATCCAGGGTAACGTTGCTCACCTGGACGACGTGCACTTTGGGCAGCTGCACTGGTTCGCGTGGGGTGCAGCGGAACAGGTAGTTGCCTTCCTCTTTGTTGTTGTATTTCATGTGGGCGAAGGCGGTAAAGCATGGCCTGGGATGCGGCAACACCGCTCTTTCCATCACTGGGCAGGTTGGTATGGGGCAGGACTGGTTGCAGGTCACCGGCCTGGGTGGGGGTGAAGGTGAGGTCGAAGCCCGAGAAGTCCATGGTGTAGTTTTTGGACCCTGCCTGACCCGTCAAGCCACCCGATTGCAGCTGGCCAATCTGGTCCGGGGGCATCGGAGCCCGCAGATACGTGATCGGTGTCGGTGTTGCCGCCAACCCGCACTACATTCCCGTTCAGCTTCGCATTATCCCCGGTGACGCTCACGTTTGTGGCACCTTCCGGGGCGTTGACGAGAGCCGACCCTGGGACAGGTCCTGGAATGATAGCGACCTCATCGACCACCACGACCGCCACTTTATGGGGTTGCTGAGTTTGACCTGGCTGGATTTGATCGAATACGTCACCGGTTGCCCCACCACAGCGGTTGCTGGAGCGTCGGCGGTGAGCGACATAGAAAAATCGTATTCCGCCAATTGCCACACCCACGCTTGTGAGTAAGCCCCGTTGACATCACCACTGTAGGATTTCGTCGGCCCTGCTTGATAAAGCAGTTCATCTTAAAATCCTTGGTTTCTTCCGCCGCCGCAGCAACACCTGGGGCGGCCAGGACTGTGCATCCCAGCACCGGCACCATGATGATCGCCGTCAACCTTTTCAGTCGCGACATAGCGTACCTCCTAACACATAGATAATTCTTCATCCTAAACATAGAGGAATTTTATGGTTACGTTATCTAGATTTAAGCTACATAGACACATTCCCCCCGTAGCACATAAATATCACCCCCGCAACCGGCTCAAACGGTACTCTTTTGGAAAAATTATTACTTTCTTAGCTACCCCCGCTGAAGTATTCTTCCTTGGGTTTTTGCTTTACGACGCTCCCCCGCTGCCGTTTCCCATGTGCTAGCATGCGCACATACCTCATGTACCCAACCTCATGGCGGTCGCCCATGCCTTTCCACACAGACACCAATATCATCCCCGGCGAATCCCTGGGCGGCATCACGCTGGGCAGGCCCCTCGCCCACTACTGGGAAGACATCACCTATTACCAGGAAACATCAGGAAACCTGCACCACTGGATGGCTGGACACAACAGCATCGTGTACGAGTTGGTGGACTGTTTCATCGAGTTTCGGGTGCATATGCCCTCCTGCCGCATCGACAGAATATCCGCCCTCCCCGGCTTTCAAGGCGCGTTCCAAAACGTCATCCGTATTGGGATGCCCACGCCCCGAGTCGAAAACCTAGGGTTGGGGTTCTATTACAACGAACTAGGCAGAATGTTTCGTGTCTCCGCAATACCCCGGACTCATATTAGAGCCAGACCTCATTGATCCCCTGCCGTACGAATTCCCCTTCCTCGAAGTCGGATATATCACGGTAGTTCCCACCCCGGATCAAGTACTCTGGCCCCAAAACCTGGACGAAGCATAGGAAGGGGCCACAAAAGTCACGTACCCCGTGGCCGAATAAACCTTTACAAGAAAGTCTTGCTCAATGTATTCCACATACGAATTCTGGCGAAAAAAACGCGACGAAAAGAACATGCTCACCACCCTGCGTCACCAGGTAGCGCAAGATGCCAGCCTGCATTTCTATATTTTCTTCAAGTTCGAGACGCTCCAAAAATTTTCCGACATGACACGCCAGTATGGTGGCGCACTGCTCTGGCATTGGGATTTTACAGACACACCGCTCGGGTTTCTGTTTCAAAGCCCATTGTCGGGTTGGTGGAATTTAATTGCTCTGATCCTAAAGTGATCCTGCAGGGCGCATTCTTCCACTCCTTCTTTACTGCTCTTGAAAGTAGGGCAATGGTGAGTGATGACCTAACATTCCCAGACAAAGCGAAGCCTCTTCTAGTCTATGACTATTCTCCAGCAACGTTCATGGGGACCGAAGAAGAGAAACCCGGACCGTTTAACATCACTGAAGAACTCATCAACGCCGGCGCGCTACTCACCTATGCAGTAGAGATTTACGATCAACCGGTTGGCAAAGCAAGCTATTGGATGGAATTCCTATGCGTCAACGATTCACGCGACGAGCTCTACTAACCTCAAAGGTAGATGGTAATTCGCCGACCGATGAGGATGAACTGATGTTGTTATCTGACGATGAATTCAGAAGAACCTGTTGATGTGTTTTACCAGCGTTGGTCCAAGTTGGCGGACTATAGCTTGCTGATCCCAGAGCTGAACATGTATTTATGTGTCATCCAATACCCGTTCGTAGGGGGTGCAAGGCTTCGGGAAGCACCAGATCTTATCCCTAAGTGGTGTGGGTATTTTCCTACCGAGGAACAAGAAATGTTCATGCGTGTTGCTCGAAGAGGAGACATCGGGGTGTTTATGTTCGATAAAACCGCCCAATACCCGAATGCCCTATACCGGACCATGGACGACCTCATGTGGGAGGGAGAATCCATCGTAGTCACGAACGACCCGGATTTTCCCACCAATGTGATGGACGCAATGATTCGTCGATCACAATGCGTACCAGCAGGGCCTGGGGTTAAGCAGCCATTTATGTTGGGTAGTAAGAGTTTTAGGTTTACTTTTGAATACTGTGAATTCCCAGAAATGGTGGACGGGCATATTCTGGCGAACAATGAAACAATGTGGAACATCTTCCAAGGAATAGAATGAACTCATGGATTTTAAAATAACCGGGATCCCCCAGTATTCCATCAATGATCCATTCCGCAAGTTCCAGGAATCATTAGATAATGTCACAACCATTGGTTTTGGAGCTATCCGAGGCTACCTGGTCTTAGACGGAAATAATTACCTTATCGGGGTGGATCAAAATGACATCACTGGAGAAGTAGAATGCGTTGAAGTAGCCTCACTCTTTCATGACGACACATTCGAAGGCATTGATCTCACCAACATGTCCGCTGAATCTTTCGCCCAAGAGCTAGCAAAGATTGGTTCCACACCTATCATAGAAATCGATAACGTCTGGTGGCCCAAGGAACGCATGGGATTCTACGTGTATGAGAACACTCCCAGTACAATCTGCTGGTGGGGAAACACCACTGACATTGAAATACAGGAAATATTTTCCCAAGGATAAGAAGATTTCCTGGTATAAGACAACAGTCTGTCATGGATCTGAATCACGTTTCCCAGGAAACAAATGAAACCCCACCATACACATCCCCCGCTCTAAAAATACTAGTACATTATTCGAAAGTAGATTCCACAATGTATACTTATCGTGATGTAAAAAGTGGTGAGGCCTACCGGGGACTACTAGAATCCCTAGGCTGGAAGAAACCACGGAAAAAAGAAGCAACATATACAAAAACCTACCCCAACAGGTTATTGTTTGAAGCTTATTTCGGTTACGCGACTTTCAACCATTACCCCGGTAATTTCTCTGGCATCCCAGTATTTCGGGTTATCTCACCACAATGGCGGAAACTCACGCGAAAACTCGAACTTAACAGTACAGAAGGACGCCTTTATTTTCTAGACGTGACAAACCCTATCTATACGGATTTCGTGAATCAGAAAACCAGGATGTCGTATCTTACATCTTATGATGATCTTGATATTGATTCGTTTACCCGATTCAACACGGCAGCCGATACGTTCATGGGTTCCTTCCAAGTAGAAGATTATGTCACGCTCCCTCTGCGAGAGTTTCGTATCACCTGGAATGACACGTCAATACCAGCCATGGTGGGATACCTAGCCATGACAGGTGATATGTCGTTAAGTAAAAAACTGTATAACCACACTATGGCTAATGGCGGCATAGACTACGCCCCATCACAGGAAGACCTCCAGAAAATAGCCAACCACTACCACCTTGATACAGCAGAATAACCAAACTCATGGCATAATAATCCCCCAAGAACCCCAGCGAATCATGGTGGTTCGCAAACCGATAGCGGCTAGTCAGTTATCGTTGTCGAGGAAGTGGATTTCAGACACCAGAGCATCCATAAGAGCTACGGAGACTACCAGGTATTTTTGTCGATGACAAAGGATGAACACTTAGTCGGCTTATTTAGGTGCGGAATGACCATGGAAGCTTATTCAAGCAGCTACTGGCAAAAATTTATCCACGCCGACAGATGACAAGTCGGAAAGAACCTGCAATCTACTTGTGGTTCCTCACTCCCAGAAAGCAGCCATATGTGGGAAGTCGAACCCATTTCTTTGTGGCTGAATAAAGCTTCAAGAGCAATAATCGTTCTAGGGCCCGACCCGATATTTTTCCATCGGAATCAGGCCTAAAATAATACCGGCCCATTGACACCGGTATTCGTCGTTAGAATTTAATTCCCAAAGCGCCCAGGATTTGGCTGGCGAACACGCCCATAAAGGTCAAGAAGCCCAGAACCACCGCGATGGTGACGGCCACGGCCCGAATCTTCATGCCGGGGCGGCCCAGGTCGGAGGATAGATCATTGACCAGCCCACTGGCCTTGTTTTCGCCCTTGGAACTCATGCCCTTATCCGAACCATCGGTGAGACTGTCGAGGCTGCCGGAGGAGCCATCCTTAGCGGAACCCTTATTGGAATCAGCACTGTTTTTCAGCTTACCCACATTCGTGTCGGCACTGTTCTTCAACTCATTGACTGGGTTGGAGGAGTTTTTCGACTCCGCAGCCACTGCTGGTGTGATCATAGGGGTCGCCACGACAGGGGCTACAACGGCGACGGCAGCACACAGGGCAGTTGCGATTTTTCTGGACACGGGTATTTTCTCCTCTTAGTATCGTCGAAAAGCTTTTAAGGCTAAACCTTAGCCATTTTTACCAGAATGCAAAAGGCCGACCCCCAATTTGGATGTGAAATCTGGGGGTCGGCCTGATAAAACAGCTGAATTTAGCCTGTTAAGCGGTGACGGGCTCTGCCGCCGGAACAATGTTCACGGTACGACGATTCCGCCGCATGGCGAACTTCACGGCCCCTGCCTTGAGTGCGAACAGGGTGTCGTCGCCGCCGCGACCAACGTTCTCACCGGGGTGGAACTTGGTGCCGCGCTGCCGGACGAGGATTTCGCCGGCCTTGACCTGCTGGCCACCGTAACGCTTCACCCCAAGGCGCTTGGCGTTAGAATCGCGGCCGTTGCTAGAGCTGGATGCACCTTTCTTGTGTGCCATGTGGATTCCCCTCCTTATAGGGTGTTGAGGTTACTTGATACCGGTGATCTTCAGTACGGTCAGCGGCTGGCGGTGACCCTGGCGCTTCTTATAACCCGTCTTGTTCTTATACTTTAGGATCTTGATCTTCGGGCCCTTGATTGAGTCAATGATCTCAGCGGAAACCTTCACCTTGGCAAGCTCATCGGCCTTGGTAGTAACAGTTGCGCCATCAACGAGCAGAACCGGGGTGAGAGCCACGGACGAACCTAGCTCACCCTCGATCTTCTCGACCTTGACGATGTCACCTTCGGCAACCTTGTACTGCCTGCCGCCGGTCTTGACGATCGCGTACATACGAGGGCTACCCCTTATCTATCTCAGGATCGAGCGCCCTGGTAATTGGTGGGCCCTCGATGCAACTATCATTTACTTTCCGTCTTAAACTACGTACAGAGCTTAAAACAGCGACTGTCAAAGACTACCTGTAACCCGGCAAAAAGACAAACTGCGGCTACTTCAGCGAACGCCGTACCGCCCGCCGCCGACCCCGCCCACGAAGATTGGTAGCCGAATCGGTACTCGTCTTTCCGCTTGCCGCACTCCGCCGCGATTGCGTGGTTGTGCCCCGCCGCGTTGCCGTGCTCCCGGTCTTCCGCACCACCCGGCGCCGTTTCCTGGTTTGATGTGTGGTTTCCTCCAGCTTATCGACGTCAACCGCAGGTGCTGCACCGGATTCCGCGACTTTTTATGCACCGCCCGCCGGCGCCGCCGCGACCCCCGACTCGGGTTCTGGTTCGGGCTCTGGTTCCGGGGTCGGCGGTTCGAAATCGGATTTTTGCGGTGGCGTCGGAGGCGAGTGCCTCGCACCTTCCGGTTTCGCCGCGGCGACGTCTCATAGGCGGACACGGCTTCTTCATAGGTGGCGGGCAGGTAGTCTTCCGACGATGGGGCGACTACCGCGGCAGCTAGCCCTTCGATGGAGGTTTCGGTTGGCCGGAATGCTGGTTCCTCGGCGAGATCTTCCGCGGGCTCCGGCTCGTCTGGTTCGTCCTGGTGGCCCATGGCGAGCACCGCCGGGTGGCGGGTGGGGTCTTGGTGCGGTACCCCATGTTTACCGCGCCGTTCCGGCCGTTCGGGAACAGTATGGTGTTCCACCGGATCATCGTGGATGAGCACGCCCCGGCCGAAGCATTCCTCGCATTCGGTGGCGAAGGTTTCCAACAGACCGGTGCCCAGGCGTTTGCGGGTGATTTGCACCAGGCCCAGGGAGGTGACCTCGGAAATTTGGTGGCGGGTGCGGTCCCGACCCAGAGCTTCCGTGAGCCGGCGAAGCACCAGGTCTTGGTTTTCCGGCAGCACCATGTCAATGAAGTCCACCACGATCATGCCGCCCAGGTCACGGAGCCGCATTTGGCGCACGATTTCTTCCGCGGCCTCCAGGTTGTTTTTAGTGACGGTTTCTTCCAGGTTGCCGCCCGAGCCGGTGAATTTTCCGGTGTTCACGTCGATTACCGTCATGGCCTCGGTGCGGTCGATGACGAGGGTGCCGCCGGAGGGAGCCATACTTTTCGGCTGAGGGCTTTCTTTAATTGTTCGTCTACCCGCAGCGCTTCGAATGCGTCCTGGCCGTCGTGGGTATCCCGGTCGAATTTTTCTAGCCGGTCGAGAAGGTCGGGGGCCACGGATTGGATGTAGGCGTGCACAGTGTTCCAGGCGCGGTTACCGTCGACTACCAGGGAGGTGAAGTCTTCGTTGAAGAGGTCCCGCACCACTTTCACCAGCATGTTTGGTTCTTCATACATGGTGACTGGTTTAGTGCCTTTGGATTCCTTTTCTTTTAGGGTGCGTTCCTGGATTTGTTCCCACAGGGAGTGCAACCGGTTCACGTCGGCCGCGATAGCGTCTTCTGGCACGCCTTCGGCCGCGGTGCGAATGATAACGCTGCCGTCAGCAGGCACCACGTTTTTCAGGATGGCCTTGAGCCGTTTGCGTTCCGGGGCTGGTAGTTTGCGGGAGATTCCGGCGGATTTTCCGCCCGGCACGTACACCAGGTAACGGCCGGCGAGGGAAATTTGGGTGGTGAGCCGTGGGCCTTTCTGCCCGATGGGGTCCTTGGCGACCTGCACTAACACCTGGTCACCGGATTTGAGGGCTTGTTCAATTTTCCGGTGCCGGCCCCCCAGGTTGGCGGCCCGCCAGTCAACTTCCCCAGCGTAGAGCACCCCATTGCGGCCTTTACCGATGTCGACGAAGGCGGCTTCCATTGCCGGCAGGACGTTTTGCACGCGACCCAAATAAATGTTTCCGGCGAGGGATGATTGGGTGTCCGAGGTGACGAAGTGTTCCACCAGCATGTCGTCTTCCAGGACGCCTACTTGGGTGACGACACCCGGGTGGTCGTGGCGTTGGCGTTCCCGCACCACCATGGTGCGGTTGACAGATTCCCGGCGCGCCAAGAATTCGGCTTCGGAGACGATGTGCCGTTTTTTGCGGGATTCTTCCCGCATTTCCATGCGGCGGCGGCGTTGGGCTTCCAGCCGGGTGGAGCCTTTTGAGCGCGAGGGGTTCGGAGATGAAGTCATCGTCTTCGTCATCGTCGGTGATGTCTTCGTCGTCGATGATGCCAGAGAGCAGGTCGTCGGTTTTATTGCTGCGGCCCTCGACCGGTGCCGCGTTTGCCGCGGCGGCGTTTCGGCCGGTCATCGTCGTCTTCGTCGTAGTCGAATGGGTCGGCGTGGTCGGCTGGGGTTGAGGGCCGTCGGTATGGTGGGTGCGACGAAGAGTGGGGTGGTGTATCCGGGTTCTTCTACGGTTTTCCGGTTCGGGCGCCTGGGTGGCCTTCTCGGCGGCGGGTTTTGCCGCGGGGATTTCTTCGGTGAGGATGCCTTGTTCGATGCGGTGGTTGATGTCGCGTTGGGCTTTTCTTTGAGCTGGTTGAGCTCGTTTTCCACGTTTTTTTCCACCCGGTAGCGGGTTTGTCTTCTTCGGTGAATTCTTCGGTGTGGTCCGCGGGTTTGGTGGGCGGGGTAGCATCGACGGCTGGTTTCCGGCCGGGTTTTTTTCGCTGCTGGTTTCGCCGGTGTTTGGGTGGTTTTTGGGCCGTCCGGGTTTCCGGCCGGGTACTTTCGCGGGTTGCGGGGTTGGGGTGATGTCGTGTTTATCGAGGTAGTCCAGCACCTTGAGTGCTTCGTCCCGGGTTAGGTTGGATTGTGCCGCTTTTTTCAGACCAATGCCGGCGAGTATGGAGACGAATTCTTTGGAGCTGAATCCCACTGCGGGGGCGAGTCGGTAGACGCGGATTTTGTCGTCTAGTTGACTGCGATCGAATGTAGTTTTGGTAGCCATTTCTCCTCCTGGCGAGGATTCTTCTATCAGACGTCCGGGCGCAATGATTCCGCAACAATGCTGGGTGCTGCCACACGGATTAATGATAGATATCATCTGTAAAATCGTACGTGTTTTATTGAGTTTTCATTATCGTGCGGCTTATAGGTTCAACAATCCCGTTGGTATAGGGAGTACATGCACACAAGTCCCTATTGTTCCATAATTCCATTGCTTTATCATTTATCGCCGGCTGCTCTATGACTGGTTTGTGCTATAACCAGCCTTTTGTGGTGGCGGCATGGATGGCTTCGTGATAGTTACGGGCCCCGGTTTTTGCCATGACGTTGGAGAGATGGTTCCGGACGGTTCCTTCGCTAAGGAAGATCCGGTTGGCGATTTGGGCGACGCTGGCGTGGTCTTTGGCCGCGTTGCAGATTTCGATTTCGCGGGGCGTGAGGATTGTTGCCGGCGCGGCGGGCGGCTTCGACCAGGTGGTTGTCAAAAACGCGAAGTCCGTGGTGTACGCGGCGGACGGCGGCGGCAAGCTCGTCGGGTGGGGTGTCTTTGACAACGTAACCGCTAACGCCGGCATCAACTGCGCGCTGGAAATATCCGGGGCGGTCGAAGGTGGTGACGATAATGACGGCGCAGTCAGTACCCTTCAAGATCTTAGCGGCTTCAATTCCGCTAACATCGGGCATTTCGATATCGAGAAGTGCGACGTCAACACGGTATTTTTTCACAGCGTCGGCCACTCCCACACCACTGCCGAGTTCGGCGACGACTTTGATGTCGGGTTCGAGGTTGAGGAGTACTTTCAGGGCGCCTCGTACGAGGTCTTGGTCGTCAGCGATTAAAAACTCGGATGCTCATAATAATTATCTTATGTGTGTTGTTGCGGGTAGGACTGCTGTTACTTTGGTGCCGTTGGCGTGGTTGAAGTCGATGGTTCCGCCGGCTTGGGTGACTCGTTCGGTGACCCCGATGATGCCGTTGCCGCGTTTATGCGTGCCGATGCCTACACCGTTGTCATGCACAATAAGGTGGTTATTGCCAATGTTGATGACGCATCTGGTGGCGTGGGAGTGGCGGATGACATTGGTGACGATTTCGCGGAGCACCCAGCTGAATTCTTGGTGGGTGAGCGTACCGTCGCGGTGGATGATGGCGGTGATGCCGGCGGCTTCGAGGGCTTGGGTGGCGGCTTCGATTTCTTCTTCGACGGTGCGGGATCGCAGCTGGGCAACGGTGTAGTGGAGCTCTTGCATGGCTTGCCGGGAAATGCCCATGATTTCGGTGGTTTGTTGTTTGAGGCTGTCATTGGTGGTGGATGATTCTATGCTGCGGGCTCTTCTAATGATGGTGGAGAGTGATTCGCCGAGGAGTTCGTGGACGTCGTGGGCGATGCGGTCGCGGTCGTGTTTGCGTTGGCGGAGTTCTTTCGCTTTTCGACGCCGGTTGTCGAATTCCAGGAGGAGCCGTGATGCCAGGATGAAGAGGAAGCAGTCGACCAGGTCCATGATGGTTGCCCTGTAGGTTGCTTCATTGGTGAGCAGGGAGATCATAATACCGGCGGCAATAATGGCGCTGCCGCTCACTAGGGAAACCCACAATCGGGCGATACCAAACACCAGAAGGTGGGCGAGGTAAGGCATCAGGGCGCGAATGGCATAGTCGTAGATGAGCAGCCATAGGGGCAATGCCGAACCCTACCTGGATGGTAAGGAGGATAAACAGGTAGCGGGGGCGAATGGCTGGTGCGGCGTCGAGGTGGAAGAAAGACTGGTGAAAGATGCAGTGCACCATGCAAATGAGCGCCCACACGAGGAGGCTGGGAACCATTCTTTCCTGATAGATGGGCAGATTGATAATTGTTATTGCGCCCCAAATAAGCCAAATCACGGTGAACATGAGTGCGGTGGAGTGACGCTGCATAGAGTATTCCTTGTGGCATTAGCGTAATTCGGCAGTGATCGTTGTTCCGTTCATGTGTTCGAGGCGAAAACTGCCGCCGGCTTGGGTGATGCGTTGGGCAACTTCGGCGAACTCCGCATCATGGTGCGCGGTTTCTCCCTCTATTCCGTTATCGCTAATCTGTAGCCCGCCATTACTCAGAGTGATAGTGCACTCTGTGGCCTGGGAATATCTGATGATATTGGTGACGGCTTTGCGGAGCACCCAACTGAATTCTCGGTGCCGTATTTCCCCGTTGCGATGCATGATGACCTGAATGCCTGCGGCTTCGAGGGCTTGGGTGGCGGCTTCGAGTTCTTCGTCCATGGTGTGGCAGCGGAGTTGCGCAACCGTGTAGCGAAGTTCGCCGATGGCCTGCCGAGATATGGCGGTGATTTCTGCCGCTTGTTGTTTATTATGCGGGTCGGCAGAAAGCCGCTCAATGATTTGGGCTTTGAGCGCCACCACGGTCAGGGATTGGCCTAACAGGTCGTGGATGTCGCGGGCAATGCGTTCCCGGTCGGCCTCTTGGTGGGCCTTGCTTAAGGCTTTGCCGTTTTCTTCATTGAGTTCCACGGTGACCCTACTGACCAAGATATAGCCGGTGAGGACGACAAGCACACTGATGATGCGTATGGGTGGTTTTGTCACCAATGAAGCTAATACCGCTGGCAATAAAAAGAATAATAATGCCGCTTATCAGGTCGGCTTTCAGCCCGGGTAGGGTAAAAACCAGCATGTTGATGAGGTAGGGGGCGATAAACAGAAGTACCGGCCCAGGCATGAGCAGCCATAGGGCACTGGCAAAAATAAGCTGGATGGCAATGACAAGGGCCACAACCCAGGGGGTGAGGTTTTTCACCAGGAGAAAAACCGCCCAGTGGGTGCCACAGAACGCCAGCCACGCAACAATGCTGGGGAGGAAAACACCCCAGGTGGAGCCGGTGTAGCTTACGCTGATGATGCCCCACATCACCCACACCACGGTGAACGCCATGGTGGTTTTATTGAAATCCCGCATAATGTCCAGGTTATGGTGTGCCTACCCCGGTCACTATGTGATTTGTCACGAGAAAGTCCCGACCACCATGAGGGGCCGGGACCATGGTTTGGGGCAGGGGTTACAGGTTGGGGAACCAGATAGCGATTTCCCGAGCAGCAGATTCCGGCGAATCCGAGCCATGTACCACGTTTTTCGGCAACATTGAGGGCAAAGTCGCCGCGGATGGTGCCGGGGTGGCCTTTGCCCACGGGGTCGGTGCCGCCGGCGAGCTGCCGCCACGCATCAATGGCACGCGGCCCTTCAATAACGCCAGCAACGAGCGGGGCAGATGTAATGAAGTCGACGAGCTCGCCAAAAAATGGCTTATCGACGTGTTCCGCATAGTGTTTTTCCGCGGTAGCCCGGTCGGCTACCCGCAGGTCCATAACCACAAATTTCAGGCCTTTGCGCTCGATGCGGGCAATGATCTCACCCACATGACCGTTCTTCACACCGTCGGGTTTGATCAGAATAAGGGTACGTTCAGTCATAGGGAAAAAGTTTATCGTAAATCTCCCGCCGTTACCCCTGAACTATAACCAATTCATAACTTTTTTCACATAAACGTCTGCGGGTGCTTATCCTGTCACCATGAGCACCCAACCTGCCGCTCACATTCATGACTACTCTGCCCGTCGGCTCCGCAGCACCCGCCACTACATGATGCTTTGGTGGCTCTTGGCCGCTATTCTCGTGCCCAATATTGGTCTGCTCTTTCGCCCCATTTTTGGCCTGTATGGTTGGGTTTTCTACGGCCTGGTTTACCAATCCACCCTCTACATTCCGGCCCTCATTGCCAGCGGTATGATCCTGTGGATTTCCCACCCGGCTACCGGCATTTATGGTCGGAGTTACGAACCCCGTTCGGAATTTTCTGGGCCATGATCCTGTTAGAGACTTTGCTTCCCACCGACACGATTGATGGCCAAAACCAGTACTTTCCCCTGGTAGGATGGCTTATGAACCTGGGCGTCCCCCACGCATGGGTGTGGTGCGCAACCGTCGTCGGCACATTAGCATTAATAGTCTACGCCTATATTCTGGTGCTGGGTATCCGCGCCCGACGGGCGTCGAAAAGCCCAACACCCGGCGCGGCGTCGACAAGCACCAGTTACCCCCGACCAACACGCAGCCACCGACACACCATGATGCTCGCGTGGATCAGCACCGCAGTCATCGGATACTACCTGGTGGCGCTCGCACATATTCGAGTACGGGCACTGCTCGGCGCCGACCTGGGGTTCACCCTCGTGCTGCCGCCCATGGGGGTTGCGGTCGTGCCCACGCTCGCGCTCCTGGGCATGGTGCTGCTCGCCTTTCCCAAAACCGGGCCGGTGCGCCGCCGCATCTGGGCACCATTCAGCATATTCTGGGCCATGGCCTTCACCATCATCTGGTTTGTGGGAGATTACTTCACCGACTGGTGGCGCATCCCCACCTTTATGACGATCGTGTCCCACACCGGCCGGGCCTTTGTCCGCCCCCTCGCCCTCGCCATGGCCAGCCCGCTGCTCCTCATCGCCCTCATCAGCCTGGTGAGCATTGGGGTCATGGGCTACCGCACCCGCCGACGCACCAGCGTCACCATCACCCCCACCAACACCGATGAACCGGCGACCAGCGCGGACAACAGTGAACGGCAACCGGCAACTAGGTGTGCTGGGTCGTCAACAATCCCCGTTTCATCCGCTCCAGCAGATTCCGCCGCAGGTACAAAATGTACCACCAGACCACGGCAAACAGCACTGCAACCACCCCAACAGCTGGATGGATAATAAACCCGAATAAGGCCACAACCTGCAACCCAATATTCACCGGCACCGCCCACGACTTGCCCTGGAAAAAACTCATCACCAGCATCAAAGTGGCCAACACCGTGATCGACCCCCAATTCACAGTGGTCCAATAGACGCCACCATCAACCCGCAGAATCACCGTGAGCGCCAAATAAAAACGTCGTGGCCTCCATGCCCATGGCACCAGCCATCACCCCCGCAGGCCCTTCAGCGGGTCCTTCACGGGGGCGTGACCTGGCCCCAACGGGCCATACTCCACCGCAGCATCCGCCGAGCCGGCTGCACCAGCTGGACCTACCGAATCATCATGCGCCCCACTCATGCGGGCTCCTTTCCAAATAATGTTCGGGCCTCCCCCGCCGTCACCACGGAACCGGTAATAATCACCCCGGCACCGACTGCACCTCGGTGTCCTCCGCTAACTCCACTGCCAACTCCACCGCAGCCCGGCAAATCATAGGCCACATGAACCCGCTCCTCGCCAAAAATCTCCCGGGCAATATCGGCCAACTCTTCGGCCGGCAACACCCGGGGGCTCGTGTTCTGGGTGACCACCAACTCGTGCAGGCACGGCTCCAGCTCCCGGAGAATCCCGCGAACATCCTTATCCCCCAGCACCGACACCACCCCCACCAGCCGAGTGAAATCGAAATCACGTTCGAGAGCCTGGGCCAGGGCACGCGCCCCATGCGGATTATGGGCCGCATCAAGAAACACCGTCGGTGCGGACCGAACCCGCTCCAACCGCCCCGGCTGACTCCACCGCGGCAAACCCCTCCCGAACCACATCAAGATCCAGGCTCCGGCCGCACCCGCCCCAAAAAACGCCTCAACCGCGGCCAACGCCACCGCCGCATTATGGGCCTGATGCGCCCCCGAAAGCGGCAGGAAAATATCGGGATACTCGCCACCAAGCCCCCGAAGAGTCACCTGCTGCCCCCCACCGCAATACTCGACTCCACCACCCCAAACTCCATGCCATACCGGGCCACCGCCGCATCCGTCGCCACCGCACGCTCCAACACCACCGTGAGGCGCCGCCGGATCCTGCTCCCCAATCACCGCCACATTATCGGGCGGCGTCAACAGGTCATCAAGATCCCACCGCTGCTTAATAATGCCCGCCTTCTCCGCGGCAATCTCCGCAATGGTATCCCCCAAAATAATCCATGTGGTCCAAACCAATAGGAGTAATCACCGCACATCAGCATTAATCACATTCGTGGCATCCCACCGGCCCCCCAACCCCACCTCGACCACGGCAACATCCACCGGCGCATCCGCGAAAGCCGCATAGGCCATGGCGGTCAACACCTCAAACTTCGACAGCCGCGGCCCGCCCTGCTTCGCGCTCTCCGCATCGGCCATCTCCACATACGGCTGAATCTCCCGCCAAATCCGCACATAATCCTGCGGATGCAGCGGCTGACCATCAATAGCGATCCGCTCCGTCACCAATTGCAAATGCGGGCTCGTGGTCCGCCCGGTGCGACGGTGAAACGCCCGCATCAGCGACTCAATCATCCGCACCGTGGAGGTTTTCCCATTCGTCCCAGCCACATGGATCGTGGCAAACGACCGCTCCGGGTTGCCCAACAAATCCATGAGCAACTCCATGCGGCTCAGGGTGGGATCAATGGTGGTTTCGTTCCACCGCTGATCCAACTCGGCCTCCACCTCGGCCAACGCGGCCATGTCCGCCGCGGTCACCTCCCGCACCACCGGCTTGTCGGCATCCGCCGCGGCGACACCATCACCCATATCAATAGGCAGGCTCAAACCCTCATCGTTAAACTCCACCATGGTTTAGCCCTCAAGCTCTCGCAACCGGGCGCTAATGCGCGCCACTTCCTCCGTGGCAATCCGCTGCCGCTCCGTAATCTTCGCAACCACCGCGGCCGGGGCCTTGGCGAAAAACGCCTCATTAGCCAGCTTCTTGCTGGTGGAATCCAGTTCTTTCTGCTGCGCAGCCAAATCCTTCTCCAACCGTTTCCGCTCCGCAGCCTTATCGACGGTGCCCGACGTGTCCAACGCCACCACCACGGTGCCCACCGAAAGCCGCACCTCAATGGCAGCGGTCATGGCGAAACCCGCCTCGGGCGCGGTAACCCGGACGAGAGACCGCACCACATGCTCCTGACTATCCAGGTCCACGGCAGCGAAATCCAGCTGGGCCGGCACCTTCTGGGAGGGCTTCACCCCTTGGTCGGACCGGAACCGCCGGATCTCGGTAACCAGCTTTTCCACGTCGGCGACGCGCCGGGCGGCAATATCGTCCAGGGCAATGCCGGAGGGGGTGGGCCAGGCTGCCACATTGAGGGATTCCTGGTCGGTGAGGGCCCGCCACAGGGTTTCGGTGACGAACGGCATGGTGGGGTGTAGGAGCCGCAGGAGGGTGTCGAGCACATAGCCCAAGACCCGCTGGGTAACCTCCCCCGGCTGGACTTTGGCTATCTCCAAATACCAGTCGCAAAATTCGTTCCAGGTGAACTGGTACAGGGCCTCGTTGGCCTTTGGCGAACTGGTAGCGGTCCAGGTAGTCGTCGACGGCGACACGTACTTGTTCCAGGCGACCGAGGATCCACTTGTCGGCGTCGGTAAGGTCGGCGGTGTCTGGGATACCGGCAACGTGGGCGCCGTTCATGAGGGCAAACCGGGTGGCATTAAAGAGTTTGGTGGCGAAGTTCCGGGAGCTTTGGGCGGCGTCGGCGCCGAGCGGCAGGTCCACGCCCGGGTTGGAGCCACGGACCGAGGTGAAGCGGAGCGCGTCGGCACCGTATTCGGCCACCCAGTCCATGGGGTCGATGCCGTTGCCCAGCGACTTGCTCATCTTCCGGCCGTGTTCGTCGCGCACCAGGCCGTGGAGGAATAGGTCGGTGAATGGGATTTGGGGCCGCCCGTCCCGGCCGGACCCGAGGATTTCGGGGTGGTGAGGCCGGCGAAGGTGCTAAACATCATCATGCAGGGCCACCCAGAAGAACAGGATGTCATAGGCGGTGACCAGCACGGATGTTGGGTAGAATTTCTCCAGTTCGGGGGTTTTCTCGGGCCAGCCCATGGTGGAGAACGGCCAGAGAGCGGAGGAGAACCAGGTGTCGAGCACATCCGGGTCTTGGGTGTAGCCCTCGGGAATCTCGTCGTCGGGGCCGAGGCACACTACTTCCCCATCGGGCCCGTACCAGATGGGGATGCGGTGACCCCACCAGAGTTGCCGGGAAATGGTCCAGTCGTGCATATCGTCGACCCAGTCGAAGTAGCGGGGTTCGGCCGATGTGGGATGTATTGTGGTGTCGCCTTCCCGGATGGCGTCGCCGGCCATGCGGGCTAGTTCGTCGACTTTGACGAACCATTGCAGCGAGAGCCGGGGTTCGATGGGTTCCCCGGAGCGTTCGGAGTGCCCGACGGAGTGCTGGTAGGGACGTTTTTCGGCAACGATGCGGCCCTGTTTGGCGAGCTCTTCCCGGACTTTTACCCGGGCTTCGAACCGGTCCATGCCGTCGAACATGGTGCCGGTGCCGGCGATGTGCCCGGTGGCATCCATGATGGTAGGCATGTCCAGGTTGTGGCGCAGGCCCAGGGCATAGTCGTTGGGGTCGTGGGCCGGGGTGATTTTCACAGCGCCGGTGCCGAATTCGGGATCCACATAGTCGTCGGCGACCACGATCATGCTGCGGTCGGGGAATGAAGGGGTGGGGCAGGCGGGTGCCCACCAGGTCGCGGTACCGCTCGTCGTCGGGGTGGACGGCCACGGCCACGTCGCCAAGCATGGTTTCCACTCGGGTGGTGGCGACCACGACATGGGGTTGGTCGTCGTCTAACGAGCCGTAGCGGATGGAGACCAGCTCCCCATCAACGTCTTTGTACACCACCTCAATGTCGGAGACGGCGGTTTCGAGCACCGGCGACCAGTTAATAAGGCGGTGCGCCCGATAAATAAGCCCCCGGTCGTAAAGCTGCTTAAAAATGGTTTGGACAGCCCGGGACAGGCCCTCGTCGAGGGTGAAGCGTTCCCCGGGACCAGTCGACGGAGTCGCCGATGGCTCGCATTTGCTCGCCGATGGTGCCGCCGAATTCGCGTTTCCATTCCCATACCTTGGCAATGAATTCTTCCCGGCTGTAGTCCCAACGGGTTTTTCCTTCGGTTTCTTTCAGCCGGGCCTCCACCTTGGATTGGGTGGCGATGCCGGCGTGGTCCATGCCGGGGAGCCATAACACCTCGTAACCTTGCATGCGTTTGCGGCGGGCTATAGCATCCATGAGGGTGTGGTCGAGGGCATGCCCCATGTGTAATTGGCCGGTAACGTTGGGTGGCGGCAGGACAATACTAAACGCCGGTTTTGGGGAATTCACGTCGGCGGTAAAGTAGCCTCGGTCCACCCACTCCTGGTAGAGGGCACTTTCGACGGTCGCGGGATCCCACGATTTGGGTAGTTTGTCTGCGCGGTTATTTTCAGCCATGGTCTACATCTTAAGGCACTGGTCCGCGCAGATTATAGTTCTTGCTTTACGACGCCCGGCCGGCGTCGTAAAGCCTAACAAGGTTAGAGCAAATCAGCGACGGCGGCTTTTTCGTCCGCCAACTCTGCCGCGTTGGCGGCGATGCGCTTCTTCTGGAAGTCGTTGAGCTCTAGCCCATCAACGATCTGCCATTCGCCACCGCGGGCGACGGTTGGGAAGCCAAACAGCAGGCCTTCCGGCACACCGTAGGAACCATCGGACGGGATTGCGGCGGTGGACCAACGCTCGGTGCCGTTGATCCAGTCGTGCATGTGGTCGACGGCGGACGATGCGGCGGAGGCTGCGGAGGACTTGCCACGCACCTCGATGATTTCCGCACCCCGCTTAGCCACCCGCGGAATGAACTCATCCACATACCAATGATGGTCGATGAGGTCCATGACCGAATCGGAGCCGATGGTGGCGTAGGTGAGGTCTGGGAATTGGGTGGCGGAGTGGTTGCCCCACACCACCAGGTCGTTGATGTCGTTCTTGTCGCGGCCCAGCTTCTCCCCCAACTGGGACAGGGCCCGGTTGTGGTCGAGCCGCATCATGGCGTTGAACCGATCGTTGGGCACATCCTCGGCGGCGCGCATGGCGATCAGGGCATTGGTGTTGGCCGGGTTGCCCACGACCAGCACCCGAATGTCGTCGGCGGCATGGTCGTTGATGGCCTTGCCCTGGGGTCCGAAGATTTTACCGTTGGCTGCGAGCAGGTCGGAGCGCTCTTGGCCCTTACCGCGCGGCATGGCGCCCACCAGGAATGCGGCGTTGGTGCCGTCGAAGGCCTCCTCCAGTTTGTCGGTGACCACAATGTTTTTGAGCAGCGGGAATGCGGAGTCATTCAGCTCCATGGCCACACCCTCGGCGCCGCCGAGTGCCACCGGAATTTCCAGCAGTTGCAGTTCGATGGGGGTGTCTTTGCCGTACACATCGCCGTTGGCAATGCGCCACAGCAGGGAGTAGGCGATCTGGCCAGCTGCGCCGGTCACGGCAATCTTCTTGACGGTCTGGGTCATGAAATCTCCTTGGAAACTTAAACAGGTTCACAATTAAACGCTGGTTACCAGGAATAGCACGCAACCCTGATACCAAGCGTTTTCGTATCACCTCTTAGCCTATCGAAATTATGTGCCCAATGGTGAGTTACTGTGTGCCACGTTTGTCACATCTCGCATAGCGGTTCACGTTGCCCCCGTTTTGTGGTTCTTGCCATATTTCGAAGCTATACTGGGTCACGCTTAGAACAAATGTTTAACCACCTGAGCGACGTCTGCGACCAACAAAACCACATTTCAATAACCGAGAATCCATAAGATTCCCACAACCGAGGCCAAAATTACCCCCATTCGGGTTGAAATGTGAGTGCGAATTGCGTGATCACCGGGCCGGGAGCGGACCAGCTACAAAGATTAGACTATCTTTGGCAATAAGGGGTGCACAAGAAATCGCGCATCTTTTTCACGCCTTTTCCAAAGATCTACCATTTCTGAGGAGATTTCATCATGACAGACAGCCACCCCCATGTGTTAGGAATGGAGGTTCATACGAGCACAAAGATGAGCAATACCATTGAATCAACGCCAGAAACGGTGCTTGAGGTAGCGCTAAAAAAATTCGCCGAATTAGGCTTTAATGACACCAGGCTGGAGGCAATCGCCAAGGAATCTGGCATGTCAAAGCGGATGATTCACTATCATTTCGGCGACAAAAAGGGACTGTACCAGCGGTGCCTGGTGCTGGCCATTAAGCAATTACGCCCCACCATTACCGAGATGGAATTAGATTCCGGGGTTCCCGTCGATGGGGTGCAAAAAATCGTTGAGGCTGTGTACTACCGGTACGCCAACCACCCCGAGGCGGTGCGGTTGCTGCTGGTGGAAAACCTCATGAACCACGCCAGTTTGCTGGAGGGGCAGCCGCTTGCCGACCAGTCAAGCATCACATTACAACTCGATAAGCTGCTCATGCAGGGGCAAGATATGGGGGCATTCCGGCCGGGTATTTCCGCCCAGGACATTTTCACCCTCATTGCCTCCATTGCCATGTTCCGGGTGACCGTGCGCAATACCACCATTAATCTGTACAACATTGACATGATGGATGACGCAAATACCACGGGTATGGCGCATTTAGCGGTGGATACGGTGTTGGCGTTTTTGACATCGCATATTCGTTCCCGCGACCAGATTTCGTACGTGTCCATGATTGAAACCGGGGAATTAGAGGAAGTATCCGCAGATTCCGCCTATGATATCTCCCCCAATTTATTCCTCTAACCAGCTCATCCCCTCAAGCGTTTTGACGCTCAAGGGGATGAAAGATTTCGAATTATCCGCCTGGTTTCCGACCGCTTATCGACGCCAACCTATCGGTGTTCCGGTGTCACAATCACGGGGGGAATTACCCCCGATAATTACAACTCCCCTCAAGCCGACTGTTCGCCAGCATGTTCGACAATAATGGGCTCTTCGGTTCCCTGCGCCGCCGCTGCGGTAATGATGACTTGCTCCACATTTTTCCGGTCCGGCACTTCGAACATGATCGGAAGCAATATCTCTTCCATAATGGCCCGCAGACCGCGCGCCCCAGTGCCGCGATCTAAGGCCTTGTCCGCGATCACCTCCAGCGCATCGTCTTCGAATAATAACTCGACCTGGTCCATGTCGAACAGGCGCTGATACTGCTTCACCAGGGAATTCTTCGGCTCGGTGAGGACTTTCACCAGGGATTTCTGGTCCAGGTTCCCAACAGTTGCCACGATCGGCAGCCTACCGATAAATTCGGGAATCATCCCGAACTTCACTAAATCCTCTGGGGACACGTACTTGAAAATCTCCATGTCATTCTGGTCGGCCTTCGAAGGTATTTCTGCGCCAAAACCTAGTGCTTTCTTGCCCCGGCGCGCCTCGATCACTTTCTCCAGGCCGGCGAATGCTCCGGCGACGATAAAGAGAATGTTTGAGGTGTCGAGTTGGATGAAGTCCTGATTGGGGTGTTTCCGACCGCCCTGCGGTGGGATGGATGCGACGGTGCCTTCCAGGATTTTCAGCAGGGCCTGCTGCACGCCTTCCCCGGACACATCCCGGGTGATGGAGGGGTTGTCGGATTTGCGGGAGATTTTATCCACCTCATCAACGTAGATGATGCCCCGTTGGGCGCGCTGCACGTCGAAGTCGGCGGCCTGCAGCAGTTTGAGGAGGATGTTTTCTACGTCTTCGCCAACGTAGCCGGCCTCGGTGAGGCTGGTGGCGTCGGCAATAGCGAAGGGGACGTCGAGGAGTCGGGCGAGTGTTTGGGCGAGGTAGGTTTTCCCGGAACCGGTGGGGCCAAGCATGAGAATGTTGGATTTCTGCAGTTCAGTATCGTCGTCGCGGTATTTGCGCCCACCTAGGGTGCGGGCGTCTTCGGCGCGGACCCGCTTGTAGTGGTTGTAGACCGCCACGGCGAGGATGCGCTTGGCTTCGTCTTGCCCGACAACGTATTTATCTAGGAAGGCCGCGATTTCCGAGGGGCGGGGCAGCCCGGTGGTTTGGTCTTCTTGGGGTTTGGAGGATTTAGCGAGTTCTTCTTCGATGATTTCATTACACAGTTCAATGCATTCGTCGCAGATGAACACACCGCCGCCGGCGATGAGCTTCTTCACTTGTTTCTGACTTTTCCCGCAGAATGAACATGTAAGTAGATCAGTGGTTTCGTGAGCACGTGCCATGAAAGGTCAAAGCCTCTTTCTGTTCTTTTAAGCTCTTGGTTGTTGGCGCCTATGGTGAATCGTTGGTCGTTAGTCATTGATCAGTTAGCCGCTGCGAGCTGCGTTGAATTACCCTCCCAACACTATCACCTCACCCGCGGTTTTTAGGCGGATGAGGTGATGTGGCGAGTGTTTAATGTATTTGGATTATGCGTTGAGTTTTCGATAATCAAAAACTTGGTCGATTATTCCATATTCCAATGCTTCTTGGGCAGTGAGGATTTTATCCCGGTCCGTGTCTTCGCTAATTTGTTCGGCACTGCGTCCAGTGTGCCGGGCGAGGGTCTCCTCCATAAGGGTGCGCATGCGTTGGATTTCGGCGGCCTGAATTTCCAGGTCGGATACTTGACCCCGGGCACCTTCGGTGGCGGGCTGGTGGATGAGCACCCGGGCGTTCGGCAGGGCGGCGCGTTTACCGGGCGCCCCTGCGGCCAGGAGGACAGCAGCTGCGGAGGCGGCCTGACCTAGGCATACGGTGCGCACGTCGGGGCGAACATACTGCATGGTGTCGTAGATGGCCATGAGTGAGGTGGAAGGAACCACCGGGGGAATTAATGTACATGGTGATGTCCCGGTCGGGGTCGAGGCCTTCGAGGACGAGGAGTTGGGCCATGATGTCGTTGGCGGAGGTGTCGTCGACTTGGGTCCCGAGGAAGATAATGCGTTCTTCGAAGAGTTTGGCGTAGGGGTTGGTTTCTTTGGTGCCGTAGGCGGACTGCTCGATAAAGGAGGGGAGCACATAGCGTGCGGTGGGTAAGTGCATTTCGTTGGACATTCCGTTGGTCATGGTAGTTAATGTTCCTCTATTAGTTAGCGATGGGGCCTTGGGCTGCGGTAACAACGTGGTCGACGAGGCCGTATTCGAGGGCTTGTTGGGCGGTGAACCACCGGTCCCGGTCGGAGTCTTTGGTGATTTGTTCGAAGGTTTGACCGGAGTGTTCCGCGATGAGTTCCGCCATTTCCCGTTTGGTTTGGGCGAATTGTTCGGCCTGGATGGCGATGTCGGCTGCGGTACCGCCCACGCCTGCGGAGGGTTGGTGCATCATGATGCGGGCGTGCGGCAGGGCATAGCGCTTGCCTTTGGTGCCGCCGGTGAGGAGGAATTGGCCCATGGATGCCGCCAAGCCCATGGCGTAGGTGGCAATGTCGCAGGGCGAGTAGGTCATGGTGTCGTAAATGGCCATGCCGGCGGTGACGGAACCGCCGGGGGAATTAATGTAGAGCGAAATGTCGCGGGTGGGGTCTTCGGCGGACAGGAGGAGGATTTGGGCGCACAGTTTATTGGCGATTTCGTCGTCGACTTGGGTTCCGAGGAAGATAATGCGATCGCGGAGCAATCGTTCGTAAACGGAGTCGCTGAGGTTGAAACCGGGTGTGGACATGGACTAATACTCCTTACAGTTTTGTGTGGGTTTCTAGGGTGTCCACCATACAATGGCGTCGCGGGGAAAAACCCTATTGTTCGCTATCAGCGTCGTGGCGGCGTGGGTGCGTCGAAAAAGCCCAGCGATATGGTGGTCGCTGGGCTTAGTAGAGTTGCTTATCGACGCGCGCTTTAGGCGTTGTCCGTCGCATCCTCAGTGGATTCGTCGGTTTCAGCTTCTTCGGCAGCTTCGGGTGCGAAGTATTCCTTCGGGTCGATGGTGGCACCGGTTTCGTCGGTGACGTTCACCCGGCACAGGGCGGCGGCCAGGGCTTTGCCGCGGGTGATGTCGGCGAAGAGTGCGCCGAGCTGGTTGCCCTTGGTCACCTGGGACATGAATTCTTCCGGCGACATGTTGTAGGAGCGGGCGGTGAAAGACGATGTGCTCGGTGAGTTCCTGCTGGGACACCTCGGGCTTTTCCTGCTCCGCCAGCACGTCGAGGAAGATTTGGACGCGCAGATCCTTTTCGGCGTGCTGCTTGGATTCGGCCATGAACTGTTCCATGGAGGAGTTTTGGGCCTCCAGGACGCGGTTCATGAAGTCTTCGTCGTGGGCGAGTTCGCCAAAGATTTGGTGCAGGGCGGCGTGGGCTTGTTCGTCAACCATGGCTGCCGGCACTTCGAAGGGGTTTCGGCCAAAACCTTGTCCAGCACAGCGTCCCGGATGGCACCGGCTTGTTCATTCTTCAGGTAGGCGACGGCTTGTTCCCGCAGGTCGGCGCGGAGTTCGTCGACGGTGTCGAATTGGAGGCCAGCTGCACGAAGTCTTCATTGACTTCGGGCAGAGTGCGGTGCTTCACGGCGTTGATGGTGACGGTGATGGTGTTGTCGTTTTCCGTGAAGATGACTTCGTCACCCTTGTTTTTGCCGATGATGGCGTCATCGAGGCCGTCCATGAGGTCCTTGGAGCCCACCCGGTAGGACAGGGCATCAGCGGCGAGGTCGTCGACTGGGTTGCCTTCGGCGTCGACGGCTTTGATGTCGATGGTGACGAAGTTGTCTTCGGCAACCGGCTCGTCGACGTCTTTCAGTTCGGCGAACCGTTCCCGCAGCCGGTCGAGTTCTTTGTTTACGGCTTCTTCTTCGTCGCCTAGGGCGGGTACCTGCACGGACACTTCGTTGAAGTCGGGCAGGGTGAGGTCGGGGCGCACATCGACTTCGGCGGTGAATTCGATGACGTCACCGTCTTCAATCTTGGTGAGATCGAGTTTGGGCTGGCCTAGGGGCACAAGCTGGTTTTCGGCTATAGCTGCCTCGTACCGGGAGGGCAGTGCGTCGTTTACGACCTGCTCTAGGACCGGACCCCGGCCGAACCTGGCGTCGATAAGCTTGCGGGGTGCTTTCCCCTTGCGGAAACCGGGAATGTTTACCGAAGCTGCGATGGTTTTATACGCCTGGTCAATTTCGTTAGTGAGTTCCTCGAACGGAACCTCCACGGTCATCTTGACTCGGGTATCGTTCAGCTTTTCGACGGAACTTTTCACGAGCAATTCTCCTAGAGATAATCGGGCTTATACTGGTTTAAACCCCCGAGGTGCATAAAATTTTCCATGCTCCCCGGGGGTTTCCGTCGGGACGACAGGATTTGAACCTGCGACCCTCTGCACCCAAAGCAGATGCGCTCCCAAGCTGCGCCACGTCCCGTTTGTTGAAACAACAGGAAAGATCATGCCATGCTTTTTACGTTTTTACCTAATCCGCAGGTCACACCCATTCACATGCTGAGTGATTTCAGCCTCGTGAACTGGGTTGGTGTGGGTGGCTCACAAGGAATCGGGGCGGGTGGAGGTCTGGTTGGCGGGTCATGAAATCTGGGAATTCCCGGGTGACTTTCTCCCGGGGCAGTAGCGCCACCATTCCGTCGCATTCGAACACCACCAGGTCGGTGAGGGGAATGCTGGTGGCCGACGCGGCTGCGGGCACGAATGCGAGCGACCGGGGCTGGTCCTGTACCAGGTAAATACTGTAGGGGGCGATGGTGCGGTCGCTGCTGTTATGCCCGCCACGACCGGATTCTTCCTGGAGGAGCTGCGCCTGGGTTTGGTAGATCCGCTGTTGGGCGGCAAACCGCACCATGCCCAGTTGTTGCCGCCATTTCGTTGTGGGCTCCGGCCGCCATTCCACCCACTGGTCGTCCACAATGGTGTGCGGCACCGGGTAAACGGCCTCGTGGTCGGATAGGGCAAATTCCAGTTCCCGCACCAGTTTGTCCCAGATTGCGGCGGACACCGTGGTGTTCACCAGGTAGAGCCGGTGCCGGCTGGCGGGAATAACTACCCACATGCTGGCATCCTCCCGCGACCCGGCGCCCCTGGCATTGCAGGGTCGGCGTTTTTCCAGGTCTGACAGCAGCCGGCCCATGGCCCGAACGTCGGCAAACCACGCGGTTTCGCTGCCTGTCGGCTGGGAGACCACAAGCACCCCCGGGCCCAGCCCGGTCTGCTCGGTGACGATGGTCGGAACCAGGGCGTGCAGGTTGTTAATGGCCTGGCTTTGCAGCTGCAGTGCGTCGAATTTGTCGTGATCCGCGGGCAATAATGGCTCATTGATGACGCACCGCATACCAGGCTGGTCGATGGCCAAGCCGAACCCCACGAAGTCGGTGATCCAACTGAGGGCGATGGGGGCGGCCGGGCCGAAGCTCATGAAATAGTCGGCGCCCCGCACCAGGGGAATCGTGTGCGACAGGGACAGGCCACCGGTGTTGCCCATGCCCGGGGTGCGCTGCATGATGGCGATAGAGCGCAGCACCCGATCCACGCATTCGGCCTCGGTTTCCCCCGGGGTGATCGGCTGGGCCAGGTTCGGGTTCATGTCCACGGTGGTGCCATCCGCGAATTTCAGGGCCAGGGCGCCGGACTTTGTGGACACGTGGGTGATTCCCGGGTAGTCCCGAAGAATCCGAATGAGCCGTTCTCTGTCCATACTTCAGAGAGTAATCGCAGATGAGCGCACACTGTGGTACCCTATGCCGCGCCAACCGGGAAGCCCCACCCCAATAAAATTCGAACTTTTGATCGTATGACTGTTATCTAGTCATCGCATTACACCAATAAGATTCCCCAGCGTAATGCTGGCCGTGGGGTAAACAATTTCTCGCTACAGGCCGAGCGACTGCAGTAACTCCAACTCCTGAAGTGTGGGGCGTTTCACAGTATAGCGGGGTGGGTGAACGTCGGGTTGTTGTTCAATAAGGTGCGGTAGCCGGTTGACAACGCCTTGCCAGGGCACCATGGTGCCCGAGTTGCCGGACTCAAAAAACAGCAGGTCGGTCCGGGGCACGCTGGTGGTAAACCAAGCCTCCGGCACGAGGGCAAACGACCTATCGTGTTCGGCACCATCCACGGTGGTGATGGAGAGCGCTTTGTAACTGGCAATGTTATTTTCGGTAGCCGAGAGCACTTCCGCCTGGGCGTTGTAGCTTATGGTGCGGGCCTGTAACTGCAGCGTGTGGAGCCGCCGCCCCCATTCCGTTTCCGTGTCAATGGGTTGTTCTACCCACTGGCCGTCGATAATGCTGTGCGGGATCGGGTAAATGCCATTGTGATATTCGATCGTAGGTTCTAACGCATCGAGCAGGGCGCCCCATTCTTCCGCGGTGGCGGCAGTGTTGACGAAGAATAATTGGTTGCGGGTGGCCGGAATCACTACCCAGGGGGTGCCGCTCTGCTCGGAAAGATAGTCGATGAGGTATTCCATGACGGGAATGTCGGCGAACCAGGCGGCTTCGTTGCCCTCGGGGGCGGGCATTGCCAACACGTTGGGGCCCAGCCCGAATTCCACGAGGGAGAAATAGTCCTCGGTCATGGTTTTGTGCAGGTTATCAAACGCCTGGCTTTGCAGCTGGAGGGCATCGTAGCCGGCCGGGATTGTTGTTGACGTTCGGGTTGAGCAGTTCGGCGTCTTCGAGCGCTATGCCGTAGCCAATGAAATCCGTCAGCCAGGTGAATGCGCCGGATGACATTTCCCGATATTGGATGGCGAACGCAAGGCTGCGGACCAGGGGAAGAACCGGCACGGATGCTTGTCCGTCCTGCTCGCTGCGGCGCTCCGCATCCAGGGCCTGGAGGATTTTTTCGGTGGCTCCAATGTCAATGTCGTCTGTATCGGAGGTGCTCAGCACGTCGGGGTTGAGGTTGAGTTTCGTCCCGTCGTCGAAAAGCAGTTCCAGCGTGGACCATTCGGGCGCATCGTCGCTTTGGATTTCGGACACTGACGTCACACCGGGGTAGGCGCGCAGGTATTCAATGAGTTCTTCCCGTTTCATACCAGTCAAGCATAGCTTTGCGACGCTCACTGCCGCCCCCATTGCCCACCGGCACCCGACTATTCCCACCGGGGTAGTTGCGCGAATTCCGCCGGCGTGGGCTGAAACACCCGGAACCGCGGCGGGATGCACTTGATCATGGGGCTGAATCAGGTGGGGGAAGTTTTTCAGCCAGTTCCTCCCGCCGCACCAACGCCCCCGCATCGGTATCACCCCGGTCGAAGAAGATCAGGTCGGTCAGGGGCACGCTTGTGCAGGGCACCTGTTCCGGCACCACGGTGAGGGAAAACAGCTCATCGTTGATGGCATAAATGGAGTATTGACCGATTTCCGCGATGGTGTCGTCTTCGAACAGCCTGGGGTCGAGGAAGTGGTAGATGCGCTGCCGGGCGTAGAGTTGTAGCCGCCGGAATCGTTGCCCCCAATCCGTGTCCGGTGGTGGGGGCCGTTCCTCCCACCGGCCGTCAACAATGATGTGCGGCACGGGGTAAATGCTGTCGTCGAGTTGTATCATGTCTTCCAACAGATCGAGCACCGCATGCCATTCCGCCGCCGATGCCATGCCATTGACCAGCAGGAATCGGCTGGCGTGGGCGGGGATTGCCACCCACATGGAATTGGTGTCTTCCGAGAGTTTCTGCATGGCCATGCCCATGTCGTGGACGTCCGCGAACCAGGCGGATTCGTTGTCCATCGGCCTGGTGACTTCCCACAATGTTGGGCCCTAACCCGAATTCGGCCACGGCAAGATATTCGGAGGCCGCGTGGAGGTTTTCGAGGGCCCGGCTGCGTAGCTGCAGGTCGTCGAATTCATCGTGGTTCTCCGGCAGTTGGGTTTCGTCGATGATCCGCAAGGTGTCATCGCGGATAGCCCCAAGCCCCATGCCGATAAAGTCAGTGAGCCAGGCCACCGCAACCGGGGTGGTTGGGCCGCATTCGAGGAAATAGTCGGCGCTGCGCACCAGCGGCTGGGCTTCGGGCAATAATACTTTGCCGGGGAGTTGCTGGTTCGCTATCGCAATATCCATTGCGTGCAATATTCGTTTGATGAGGCGAATGTCGATATCATCCGGTCCCCCCAACATGCTGGGGTTGAACTTGGTTACGGTCCCGTCGACAAATTCCACCGTGAGGTCAGTGTGATCCGGGTGGTCGGTCACCGCAACAATGCTGGGATACTCATGCAGGAATTGGATTAATTCTTTCCTATTCACATCATCCCAGCATAGCGACGCGCACCAGTTGGGCGTCGACAAGCGGCCGCAGGCGGTTAGGGCAGCGTGAACTCACGCAGCCGCTCATAGTCCCGCGGCGTGGGGCGGGTGATAATGGCCCGGGGCGGGTGCTGGTCGTCCTGCGGCTCGACGAGGTGCGGGCATTCCCGGCATAGGTCGGTAAACAGCACATACAGCATGGAATCGCCGTCGGCGATAAAGACCATGTCGGTGATGGGCACGCTGGTGCGCTGGGCGGTTTCGGTGATTTCCGCCACGGAATAGAGTTCGTCATTGATGGAATATATCGTGAAATCGGCGATTTTCAAACCCCTGCCTGGGTTGGCTGTCCTGACTGTTCCTGGTTGCGGCCAGCCATATGGGCGGCCAGGGTTCGGGCCAGCACGTTATAGATGCGGGATTGGGCGGTGAGCTGAGTTTCCGGAATCTGCGCCCCCAATCGGTATCCGTGGGTGGCAGCCGTTCCTCCCACTGGCCGTCCACGATCAGGTGCGGCAGCGGGTGAAGACAGTCGTGGGCGTCGAGGGCGGGCTCCAGCAGGTCAAGCAGACCCCGCCATTCCTCCGGGGTGGCGTCCGAATTCACGAAGAAAAGTTGGTTGCGGCGGGCGGGAATCACGAGCCAGGTGGTGTGGGTTTGGTTATAGAGCTCGATGAGGGCGTTTTCCATGCCGGCGGCGTCGGCGAACCAGGCGGATTCGTTGTCGGCGGGGCGACTGACTGCCACCACATTGGGCCCTAACCCCACCTCGGACACGGTGAGGTATTCGGACATGGTGTGGAGGTTTTCAATCGCCTGGCTTTGTAGCTGCAAAATGTCGAATTCGTCGTGGCCTTCCGGCAGTTGACTGTCGTTGATGATGCGCAGAATCTTCGGCTCGTCGATGGCCAGGCCGAAACCAATATAGTCGGTCAACCAGCTGTATACGTTGGCACTGCCTTCACCATGGTCGGCGAAATAGTCGGCGGCCCGCACGAGCGGCACAATGTTCGTCAACGAGTCAGGTCGAAGTCCGTCATGTTGACTTTCATGGTGTCCACGGTGTGAATAATCCGGTGAATGAGGTCGTCTTTGGTTTCGTCGGGGACGAGGGGGCTGATCAGGCCAGGGTTCATGTGCGCGACGGTGCCGTCGTCGAAGTGGATGACGATAGAATCCACTTCATTGGGGTCGGCGGGTAGCGGTTCTTCGGTGACCTTGGCGATACCAGGATGCTGTTGAAGAATCCTAATTAGTTCTTCTCTGTCCATAAAATGTAATCCTGCTGGTAGGAAATGAAGGTCTTATCCGTTCCAGCATAGTGAATTTGTCACGGCCCGCCCGGGTTTTCCGGTCTCGGGTTTTCATGGGCCGCTTGACGACGCCGGTTGGCACCCACGTCTTCTGCAAGGTCACAACGCTAATTCTTGCAGCTGCCGTAACTCATCCGGGGTAGGGTGCGGCACGAGGAATCGGGGCGGATACACGCCCTCTTGCCGCTGGTACAGTCGCGGCAGGCGTTCCATGAGGGAGAAACTGGGCCACAAAGACGCTGTCGGTGTCGTGGTGAAATACCATGAGGTCGGTTGCGGGTACACTGGTGGCCGCCGAATTGGTGTCCACATACGCGATGGAGTAGGTTTCGGGCACAGAGTGTGAGTCGTCGATGTCGGAGCTCATGACCTCGAACGATGCCATTTTGCAACCGGTTTGTTCCCGAAGCAATGCGGGGATTTCTTCGTAGGTTTGGTTCCGGGCCGCCACCCGGAGCCGGCGGAGCCGCCTGCCCACATCGGTCGGGTCGTCAAATATCCGCTCTACCCAACAGCCGTCCACAATGATGTGCGGCACCGGATAGACCACATCGTGGTAGCGGAATGCGTCCTCGATGACGTCCAGGAAGGTGGACCATTCCGATTCGGAAGATTCGGCGTTGACGAGGAGTATTTGGTTGCGCCGCGCGGGAATGACCACCCATTCGCTCTTGGTGCGCTGGCGCAAACTCGATAGGACATCGTTCATGGTGGCGATGTCGCCGAACCAGGCGAGCTCGTGGTCGGCGGGCTGGTTCATGGTGAGGATGTTCGGACCCAGCCCGATATCGCTCAGCGTCACCTCTCCAGCCAGGGCCCGTAGGTTCGCTACGGCGGCGCGGCACAGGTCCATGTTGGTTGCCGCATCATGGTCTGGGGGCAGGTCTTGGGTAGACACCACCCGGAGGGTTGTGGGCAGGTCAAAGGCTAACCCAAAGCCGATGAAGTCGGTCAACCACCCGAAGGCCTCGGGTGATCCCTGCTTCAGGTCGGCGAAGTAGTGGGCGCTGCGCACCAACGGCAGAGTATCCGTGAGCGATAACTCCCTGACGCCGGTTTTAGCTTCGGAATTGAGGACGAATTTCAGGACGCGTTCCACGCATTCCGCGTCGGTTTCTCCCGGATAAGTAGGCTGAGCTACGTTCACGTTGAGGAGTTTACGGGTGTCGTCGGTGAAGGTGATGGTGATGACGTCCCAATCCAGCAGGCCGTCTGGGGCTGGGCCGAAGGTGGCGGATTTAATATCCGGGTGGTTGGTGAGCGCATGCAAGAGGTATTCCAGGTTCATGGCCCGAGTGTAACGAACAAGCCGGACATGTTATGGGGAATGTACCGATGGAAGACACAAAAGCGCCCAACCAAACCGGTTGGGCGCCCATCAACAGAGGGAACGACGGGAATCGAACCCGCGTCTTCAGCTTGGAAGGCTGAGGTATTAGCCACTATACGACGTTCCCACGCTGTGACTTACAGTAACCGATCCACTGGGCATGTTCAAATCGCATCATCAATACGTCATCAATGCCAAACCGATATCCTATCCTTGCCCATATTTTTTAGGGCTTCTGAGAATGGTAGGGGAATAACTACCTAGGATAGGTACCAAATTGATTAATGGGTACACCCATTACCCCCTGGCATTTTTGTTTGTGTTTACACGTTTATGACCAGCGGAAATGCTAATTTTACTGCTACTTTTACGATTAAGTAATAATCCGGTTTCAACGATAGGAGAATCCTTTAGGCCCAGCAGATTTTCACATAAATGAACGTTTAAGGATTCTATCAAAATAAAATTAGGTTCTCTTTCAGTTTATGGGTTAACATCTTGATTTATGAAGCCAACAATCATTGACGCAGATTCCGGTCGGGAGCTCTGGACCGCAATCGAATGCGCTACTTTCTCCGGTACAGCTCGCGGCACTTTTACCAGCTATGCGGGGCGGGGCCGTGCCCCTGTCCCAGTCGCCAAACACCACGGTCTCACATTGTGGGATTCTGACGAAATCCGCAAATGGACCGCAGAGCGTCAGGCGGCAAAGGCCGAAGATTAATGAGAAATCCATTTAAACTTATTTAAACTCGGTATCAACCAGCCGAATGAATTCATAAGGATACCTATTTGATTATCAAGTAATCATTGTAGGTAATGTGATTACCGGAGTTTTATTCAAGTTTACCTGGAACCCAACTCTTCGGGCTAGTCGTTTCTGACTCCCTTTTCGTGCACCCATTCTAGCAATTCATCACCATGGTTTGATGGTGCTGAAATGCTTTTCCCTGTTCCATAAGTTCCCCAACGGTCAGCTCTTCTGACGGTTGGGAACTTTCTCTTTTCCCACCACGTTTGAGTAGGTGTAGTCACTCAATAACCTAAACTATTCATCGTGAAAACATGGGGGATGCTTCAGGCATCCCAGGGAGACCAGGGAGAACGGATCTTTTATGCTCTTTATATTGTATTTGGTGGTGGTATTCGGAGGCTTCCTGTTCTGGGCAAATAGGAGGGCAAAAGCCAAGCTAGCGGCGAAAAAGCAGGCAGAGCTTGACGATGCCACAGCCGACGCCCGGCGCTGGATTGAGCGCCTGGGTTCCCAAGTGTTATCGCTTTCCGGTACCGATGCGGCATCCACGCAGGCCATTGCGGATGCTTCCGAACGGTATAATGCGGCATCATCCCAGATTTCTACAGCAAACACTGCCAAGCAGGCGAAATTGGCCCGCGAGTCCGCACTGGAGGGGCTCTATTATATTAATGCGGCCCGCGGGATCATGGGCATGCCCCCGGGGCCGGAGTTGCCACTGTTAGAGGGCCAAAAGCAGGCCGGTAAAGTGATGGAACAGCGCACTGTTGAATACGAGGGACAGCAGATTACCGCATCCCCGGTCGCCACCGCCGAAACCCCTAATTATTATCCGGGTGGCACGGTTGCTGGGCGTCCGGTACCGGCCGGCTGGTATTCGCAACCATGGTGGATGCCGGCACTCACTACCGGCGTGTGGGCTGCCGGGTCGGCGCTGCTGTTTTCATCTCTGTTTCATCGCATGGCCGGTGTGGGCCCAGGTTTGAGTGCGGCGCTTACCGATGATGGGGACTTTGACATGCCCGATATACCAGAAGCATCCACTGATGATGGTGATGGTGACGGCGGTGGATTCTTCGACGGATTATTCGGGGATGGCGGCATATTTGACTTCGGGGGCGACGGTGACGGTGGTGGGCTGTTTGATTTTGGTGGTGATGGTGACGGTGGTGGCTCGTTTGATTTCTAGCCGCTGACCTGGCCAAAAGATTAACCCGACCGGTCTCCCCTAGTGTTCTTAGGGTGGCCGGTTATTCGGTGGCTTCGGGGATCTCGGGGGCCACACCGGTGGCTTTCGAATTCGGCGAGGATGTCGATGCGCCGCTGGTGCCGGGGGTTTTCGCTCCACGCCTGGTCGAGGAAGGCGTCGACGATTTCAGGGCTTCCGCGGCGGAGTGCATGCGGCCGCCGATGCCGATGAGCTGGGCGTTGTTGTGCTCCCGGGCCAGTCGGGCGGTCTCTACGGACCAGGCCAGGGCGCAGCGGGCGCCCTTGACTTTATTGGCAGCGATTTGTTCCCCGTTGCCGGAGCCGCCCAGCACGATTCCGAGCGACCCGGGGTTATCAACCACCCCTTGGGCGGCCGCAATACAAAATGCTGGGTAATCGTCGTCGGCGTCGTAGGTGTGGGCGCCGCAGTCGATTACTTCGTATCCTCCCGCCAGCAGGTGGTCCTTGATAGTGTTTTTGAGTTCAAAGCCTGCATGATCTGCACCAAGGTAAATTCGCATAAGTGCAGTTTATCAGCAGGATTTTATAATTGGGGCATTTCAGTGCGGGAACGTTTGATTTCAAAGAAATATGGGAAACTGGCGAGTCGGACGGAGGCGTCGAAAAGCTCGCCGGCTTCTTCGCCGCGAGGAATGCGGGTGAGTACCGGGCCGAAGAATGCGGTGTCGCCGAATTTCACCACGGGCGTGCCCACGTCGTTGCCGACCTCGTCCATGGCGGTTTGGTGGAAGGCCCGCAGCTTATCGTCGACGGTGTCGGTGTCGGCCACGTCGGCGTAGGCGAGGGTCGAGTCCGGCGTCGGCGAGGGCTTCGCGGATGAGTTCATTGTACGCACCGTAGCCTTGTTTACCACCCTGCTGACCGTGGTGAATCTTGGTGCCCAGGATGGTGTACAGTTCGTCGAGCTTTTTCGGGTTCGCGGGTGGCCACGGCGGCGAACACTCGGGCGGGACCCCAGTTGGCTTCCATTTTCTTCATGTAGTCGGGGTCGAGGTCGCGGCCGTCGTTGAGCACGGACAGGCTCATTGGCACCCAGTCGATGGTGATGTCGCGGACTTGTTCGACTTCTTTGATCCAGCGGGAGGTGATCCAGCAGAATGGGCAGGACACGTCGAACCAGAAAGTTACTTTTTCGCTCACTATTATTCCTTGTATTGTTACTTGGGTACTTATGTGACCGTTTTCCACTGTAGTCACCGTGGGAGTCGGCGGCCACGAGAATACTCCATGAAAGGTTGTTTTTTACGCCTATGTCTTCTACGAATCTGACCCGCCAGGAAGCGCAAGAACGTCGGGCGATCATTGGTGCGGTTGATTATGGCATTGCCGTGGATGTGACCCGCGGCGATGCCACGTTCCCGTCGGTGACCACGGTGCGGTTTGAGGTTGCTGCCCCCGGTTCCACGTTTATTGACTTGATTGCCCAGTCGGTGGAGTCTGTCACGCTTGATGGTGAGCTTGTCGACGTCACCTATCGGCCGGATTTCGGCATTCCCCTCGATGATCTCACCACCGGTTCCCACGAGCTGGTGGTCACCGCCACCTGCGAGTATTCCCGCACCGGCCAGGGCCTGCACCGGTTTGTTGACCCGGTGGATCACGAGGTGTATTTGTACACCCAGTTTGAGACCGCCGACGCCAAGCGGGTGTTTGCCTGTTTCGATCAGCCGGATGTGAAGGCCACCTACACGCTGGCGGTGACTGCCCCGGCCGACTGGTCGGTGGTAACGAATTCCCGCAGGAGGTGTCCCCCGTCGAGGGTGATGCCGGCAAGGCGGTGTTTACGTCCCGCATTGATTACCTGCTGTCCACTTACCTGGTGGCGTTGTGTGCCGGCCCGTACCATAAGGTCACCGACGAGTGGCGGGGCGAGGTGGCTGCCCATCCCGAAAACTTGGATGAGCCGCGCGAGGTGGTGATCCCCTTGGGGCTGTATTGCCGCAAGTCGCTGGCGGATCATTTGGATGCCGACACCCTGTTTACGGAAACCAAACAGGGTTTCGATTTTTATCACCAGAATTTTGGGGCGGCCTACCCGTTCGGCAAATACGATCAGTTGTTTGTGCCGGAGTTTAATGCGGGGGCCATGGAGAACGCCGGCGCGATCACCTACCGGGATGAGTATGTGTTTACTTCGAAGCACACCCGCCATAGCTATGAGCGTCGGTGCGAGACGGTGTTGCACGAGATGGCCCACATGTGGTTCGGCGACCTGGTCACCATGACCTGGTGGGATGATTTGTGGTTGAATGAGTCGTTTGCCACGTGGGGGTCGGTGGTGGCCCAGTCGGAGATGACGGAGTATGACACGGCGTGGGTGACGTTCGCCAATGTGGAGAAGGCGTGGGCGTACGATCAGGACCAGTTGCCGTCGACGCACCCGGTGGCGTCCGACGCCCACGACATCGAAACGGTCGAACAGAATTTCGATGGTATTACGTATGCGAAGGGCGCGTCGATTTTGAAGCAACTCCAGGCCTATGTGGGTCGGGACGCGTTCTTCGCCGGAGTGCGCCGCCACTTCGCCAGCCACGCTTTCGGCAATGCCACGTTCGACGACCTATTGGGGGCGCTCGCGGAGGCCTCAGGGAAGGATTTGTCGTGGTGGGCGGACCAGTGGCTGAAGACCACCGGTATGAACGAGCTGTCCGCCGACGTTGAGGTGGACGAGTCCGGCCGGTACACCCGGTTTGCCGTGGCCCAGGGTGGGGCGACCCCCGGCGCGGGCGAGCTGCGCACCCACCGGATTGGTGTGGGCCTGTATTCCCTGGTAGATGGCGCGGTGGTGCGCACACATCGGGTGGATATGGATATTGATTCGGCATCGACGTCGGTGCCGGAGTTTGTGGGCCTGCCCAAGGCGGACCTGGTGCTGGTCAACGACGATGATTTGACGTATTGCATGATGAAGCTGGATGCAGAGTCATTGGCGTTTGTCACGGAGAATATTGACAAGATCACGGACCCGTTGGCACGCACATTGTGCTGGTCGGCGGCGTGGCAGGCAACCCGGAGCGGGAGATGCGGGCGCGCGACTACATCCAGTTGGTGGTGCGGGGCGCGGCTGCGGAGTCGGAGATGAGCGTGGTGAGCAGCGTGTTGCGGCAGGCGCAGACGGCGTTGCGGCGCTATGCGGATCCGCAGTGGGCGGCGTCGACGGGCCGGCAGTTGTTGTGTGGCGGCCTGGTTGCTGCGGCGCGGGCGGCGGAGCCGGGTTCGGATCACCAGTTGGCGTTTGTGCAGGCGCTCAGCACCATGTGGCTTGACGACGACGCGACCGCGCTGTTGAAGGCCATTGTGAAGGGCGATTCGCCGCTGCCGGGCCTGGTGGTGGATAACCAATTGCGGTGGGATGCCCTGACCGCACTTGCGGCCATGGGGCTTCACGATGTGGAGCACCAGGTGTCGGTGTTATTGGAGGTGGATCCGAGCGCCACCGGTCGGGCTTGCGCGGCCCGCACCAGGGCGGCGGTGCCCACGTCGAAGGCGAAGCGGAAGGTGTTTAACGAGCTGACGACGAACGCGACGACGAAGCTGTCGAATGTGGCTATCCGCTACAAGTTGGCCGGGTTCGGGTTTGGGTGCGCTGACGAGGCGATGCAGCAGTTCAATTCGGAGTTTTTCGACGCGGTGTTGCCGGTGTGGGAGCTGCTGCCGAATGATACGGCGACCACAATCATTCGGGGCCTGTATCCTTGGTGGGACATTTCCGAGGCCGGCCTGGGCCGCGCATCGGAGTTCTTGACGGAGGACGCCCCGGAGGCGGTGGCCCGCACGATTCGGGAATGCCAGTCTCAGGTGGAGCGGGCGCTTCGGAACCGGCTGGTGGATGCCGGCGAGTAACCCCCTCGTTTAAATTGTGTTCAATGGGTTTCCGGTGATGATGTTTGCCATCACTGGGAGCCCGCACCGTTGGGCGTCGACAAGCGTCGAATGTCCCCATGCACCACGAACGCCAGTGTGGCGGGCAGAAACAGCAGTATGGTGGCCGCCACAACGGTTGATGGCTCGTAGCGTTCGCTGATGAAACCCGAAACCCAGGTTCCCGCGGGCATGAACCCCATCGCCGCAATCGTGGTCATGGCCGACGCCTTGCCGATGAACCGTTGGGGGATGCGGGCCAGAAAATAGCCGCTCAGTATCGAGTTGAAGAGCGGCAGCAACAACCAAAACAACCCCAGGAACACGAAGCACGACACGGTGGTGAAGACCAGCGCCAACCCGCCGAACGAAAGAATGAACCCCACCGCGGTCGCCACCAGCCCGACGCCACCCCGCACCCGGGAGACCAGCACCGTGGCGGCCATGGAACCGACAAGGCCCATGATTCCGCAATAGGTTTGGAACGCCCCCAACACATATGCCCCGTTCTCTGCGCCCGCTAGCTGGGTGAATGCACTGTTGAAAATGCTAGACATGCTGAAATTCAGGATGGGGGTAAACCACAGCACAGCCCATAATATGGTGTCGGCGCGAAGAATCTTCAGCGTCTCCCGATAACCGGCCTGGGCATCATTTTCTGCCGCATCGGAATGTGTGTCCGGCACCTGGAGTTTCCTGAAAGTGCAGAAGGCAAAAATGTAGGTGCACAGGTCAAACACGAATGTGGCGATCGGCCGGAGGGAGTGCAGGAACGCCCCAAAGATGGGTCCCGCCACCGTCCCCAGGGAATATCTTGTCTGATTGATCGCCATCGCCTGCCCCAAATGTTCGGGGCTGACCAGGGTTTTCAACGCCGCCTTCTCCGCAGGCGAAAACACCGCCGTCGCCGACCCCACCAGGCAGGCGGCCACGGCCAACACCAGCGAAATAGGAGCGTGGAGGATGAAATGGTTGGCCACCACCACGCAAATCCCCGCGCCCCCAAGGACCGTGGACGAAAGCATGAGCGGTAATGGCCGATGCTTGTCCGCCCAGATTCCGGCGGGGATCCCCATGACCACGATGGCCAGCGTCACGCACCCGCTCACCAGGGCCGCATAAAACGGCGACTGGGTGAGGGCCAGCGTGTAGGCGAAAAACGCGAAACTGGACACGCTATTTCCCAGCGTGCTGACGGTTTGCCCCGTCATGAGCAGGCGATAATTTTTATCGGAGAACAGTATTCGGTTGTCGCTCATTCGCCCTCGGCCTACCACTACCCCACCACTCTGCTGCTACCTCACCGCGGCCAGGGCGGCGTCAATGTCGGCAATGAGGTCGTCGAGATCCTCAATGCCGATGGAAATCCGCACCAAATCCCGGGGCACCTCCAGGGTCGAACCCGTCACGGACTGGTGTGTCATGGTGGCCGGATGCTCCACCAGCGACTCCACCCCACGCAATGACTCCGCCAAACAGATAAGCCGCGTGGCCAAACAAAACGCCCTGGGCGGCCGCCTCGTCGTGGAACCGCACCGAAATCATCGCCCCAAAGCGGCGCATTTGCTTCAAAGCCACCTCATGCCCCGGGTGGGTTTCAGCCCGGGGTACAAAAACCGTCTTCACCTTGGGTGATTGCTGCAAATGTCGGGCGATGGCCTCGGCGTTATCGCAGTGCCGATCCATGCGTACGGCCAGCGTCTTGATGCCCCGGGCGGTCAAATATGCGTCAAACACCGAGGGATCGCGCCGGCCCCGCCCTGGAGAAACGCCAGATCCTCGTCCAGCTTTGCGGAATTCGTGACCACTACCCCACCGACCACGTCGGAATGCCCACCCAAATATTTCGTGGTGGAGTGCAGCACGTGGTCGGCCCCCAGCGCCAGCGGGTTTTTGCAGATACGGCGACGCAAACGTATTGTCCACAACCAACTGGGGGCCGTCGAGCAGCTCGGCGACCGCCGCAATATCAGTGATCGCCAACGCCGGATTGGAGGGGGTCTCCAACCACACGAGTTTCGTGTCGGGCGTGATAGCGGCGGCAATGGCGTCGACCGCGGTGGTGTCCACTACCGTGTAGGGTAATACCCCACCCGCAAACACCGAATCAATGAGCCGAAAGGTCCCACCATAGGCATCGTGGCCGAAAATCAAATGGTCACCCGGGCGCAGCAACGCGCGCAGCAGCACATCGGTGGCGGCCATGCCGGAAGAAAACGCCCGACCATAAGCGGCACCCTCCAACGCGGCAACGGTTTTCTCCAGGGCGGCAATGGTGGGGTTGCCGCAGCGGGTGTATTCGTAACCGCCCCGAGCTCGTTCAAACCGTTTTGGGCAAACGTGGTGGAGGCGTAGATGGGGGTATTAATGGCCCCATAGAGGGAATCCGGGTCATAACCCGCGTGGATGCTGGCGGTGGCAAACCCCTGGGGCTTCGGTGCACTCATCGGCGACGCTCCTTGAACAATGTCGTTTACGGAAAAGTTCACGATTGGTAGACAATCCTTTCCGAGATACTAGACCAAGCGGTCCACTCGCGTCGATTCCCGACAGAACCGGGTGAATAAAACCACCCCTCAGCCCGCCCTATAGGGCCAGAAGATTAATCCCGGTGCTGTGATAGGCGGACCCGAAGGGGGCATCGACCCGCACCCACCGACTATTCCGCGACACCCGCAAATGCCGCGGAATGGCGGCCGGGGCATCCATGCTGGGAATCAACCGCAGGGCGGTGAGCGTAAACACCAGCCGCATGGGGATCTCGGTGTCATCGTTGACGGTAATCACCGCCTGATCCATGAGCGACTGCGGCGGACCCAGCGGGCCCGAAAACTGCCGGGCCAGGGCACGCCCCTGGTCGCTCAGCCGCTGCACCACATCGGCGGGGATTTCGTCGAGAAGCTCAAAGCCGGTAGTCGGCGGCAGCGCACCCATCCCCCAACCCGCATCCAGGGCGGCGGCCGTCATGGTGGTGTCGGTGGCGTCGGCCAAAAGGTCGCTGACCAGCACCGCCGCCCCATCCCTGGAGCAGGAGCCGGCGACGCGCCGGGACGCGATGACGGCGAAGGGGGTGGTGACGAACACGTCAATCGCCGCGTCGGAGACCGTCGAAAAGCGGGCCATGGCCCGATCTTGCAACGCAACCGCACGCTGCAACAATGATATGAGTCCGCGGCCGCCACGTTCTATGGTGAGGGTTTCGGTAGCCATTATTCGTCCTCGGCGCGGGTGAGCACCTTGATCTCCTTCGCGGTAATCGCGCGGGGGCGGGCGGTCATGATGTCGATGGCGACCTGCACCACCTCGACCACGCAACAAATCTGCCCCTCGCCGTCCTTGATTTCCTGCCGGGTGGTAAACGACGTGTTGCCAATCTCAACAACCTGGGTTTCCACCGTGACATAGGGGTTGTGCGGCAACACCGGCCGCAAATAATCGGCCCTCGATTTTTGCGGACAAACACACTGGGCATGTCCATGCCCCGGCCCACGAACTCTTCCAGCGCGAATGCCATGCGGGCTTCCTGCGCCAGTTCCACATAGGCGGCATTGGTGATGTGCCCGAACCTGTCGAAATCCCCCCACCGAACTGGTACTTGAGCGATGTGGATACTACTGTTTGACTGGGTTTCTGCCATGGGTGTTACATGCTTTCTTCATCGTTAAGTAATCAAGTGTACGCTTCAATCAACATAACGAGTCTAGCTGAGTTCTTGTTACGGCAAAACAAAACCCCCGGGTGCATCCGGGGGCAATGTTATTTGTCACACACGCATTATGTCGGTTTTTGCCTGCGCTTATCGACGCACTATCGAGTGAGTTTTCGGTGCGTCACCCGGGAGGGTCAGGGCCGCCTCGGCGCCCAGCCGCTCAACCTTATTCTTCTCGTAGTCACCGAAATTGCCTTCGAACCAGAACCATTGGCCTTCGGCCACGTTCCCCTCCCACGCCAGAATGTGGGTGCAGGTGCGGTCGAGGAACCACCGGTCGTGGGAGATCACCACGGCGCAGCCCGGGAAGTTCTGCAGCGCGTTTTCCAGAGAGGACAGGGTTTCCACGTCCAGGTCGTTAGTGGGCTCGTCCAGCAGGATCAGGTTGCCGCCCTGTTTGAGGGTGAGCGCCAGGTTCAGGCGGTTCCGCTCACCACCCGAAAGGACTTTCGAGGGTTTTTGTTGGTCGGCGCCCTTGAACCCGAAGGCGGACAGGTAGGCGCGGGACGGCATTTTCGTTCTGGCCCACCACAATGTGGTCCAGGCCATCGGACACGACTTCCCACACGGTTTTTTCCGGGTCGATGTTTGCCCGACCCTGGTCCACGTAGGACAGTCGCACGGTTTGGCCCACATTCACTTCGCCGGTGTCGGGTTCTTCCAGGCCAACAATGGTCTTGAACAGGGTGGTTTTGCCCACACCGTTGGGGCCGATCACCCCGACAATGCCGTTGCGGGGCAGGGTGAACGACAGGTCTTTGATCAGGGTGCGGCCATCGAACCCCTTGTTGAGGTCGTGGACTTCCACCACCTGGGCGCCCAGGCGCGGCGGGTGGGGATTTGGATTTCTTCGAAGTCCAGCTTGCGGTATTTCTCCGCCTCGGCGGCCATTTCCTCGTAGCGGGCCAGGCGGGCCTTGGACTTGGCCTGGCGGGCCTTCGCCCCAGACCGCACCCACTCCAGCTCCTGCTTCAGGCGTTTTTGCAGCTTGCGGTCCTTCTGGCCGGCAACCTCCAGGCGTTCGGCTTTCTTCTCCAGGTAGGTGGAGTAGTTGCCCTCGTAGGGGTACAGTTTGCCGCGGTCAACTTCGCAAATCCAGCCGGCCACGTGGTCAAGGAAGTACCGGTCGTGGGTGACAGCCAGGACGGCACCCGGGTATTTAGCCAGGTGTTGCTCCAACCATTGGACGGATTCGGCATCCAGGTGGTTAGTGGGCTCGTCGAGCAACAGTAGATCCGGTTCGGCCAGGAGGAGTTTCGCCAGGGCCACGCGGCGGCGCTCCCCGCCGGACAGGTGGGTGACGGGCTCGTCCGACGGCGGGCATCGCAGGGCCTCCATGGCCTGCTCGATTTTTGGAGTCGATTTCCCAGGCGTCGGCCGCGTCGAGTTTTTTTCTTGCAGCTTGCCCATTTCCTCCATGAGCTCGTCGGTGTAGTTGGTGGCCATTTCCTCGGCGATCGCGTTGTAGCGTTTGAGGGTTTCAAAAATGTCGCCCAGGCCCTCTCCACATTTTCCCGCACGGTTTTTTCCTCGTTCAACGGGGGTTCCTGAAGCAGGATGCCGACGGTTGCGCCTGGGTCGAGGAAGGCTTCGCCGTTGGAGGGTTGGTCCAGGCCAGCCATGATTTTGAGGATGGATGATTTGCCCGCGCCGTTGGGGCCGACCACGCCGATCTTGGCCCCTGGGTAAAACGCCATGGTGACATTGTCGAGGATGACTTTGTCGCCGATGGCTTTTGCGCACATTTTTCATCGTGTAGATGAATTCGCCCACGTTTGGTTTCCCCTTAAAGTGAGTAAGTTAATAGTTGGCTTCTAAAGGGTACATGACCGTGCTGCTTGGGTGCGAGACGCCGCTAGCCACTAGTGCTTCCGACACCGGTTCCGCGGGTGGGTCGTCTGGCATGGGTTCCGAATAAGGTGCTTCCGGGGCGGGTGGTGTCGGCGACGCGGCCTCCAGTGCCGGAGGTTTGCCGTCGTGAAGCGACATGGCGGAAACCTCAACGGCGTAGTGGGTAATGTTTTTCGGCTCGCAATTGAACCTGCTCAGGTCCGCGCCCCCGGTGTGCTTTGCGACGGGCAGTGGGTTGCGGCAATACCGCACCACATAGGCGCATAACTCAAAACCCACATAGAGCGCCCGCAACACCACCTTGGTGCGCAGCTTGCCTTCCTGGTCGCGCCATTCTTGCGTGGTCAAATACCCCACGCAAATCACCGGGTTTCCTTTCGACAATGATTCGTGCACGTTGACCGCGAGGTCGCCCCAGGTTTCCACATCAATATAGAGCTGGTCGCGTTCCTCGTAATGCGCGCTGTTGTCGGCGAATCGGCGCACCCGCCGGGAGGTGCCCAGCCGAAACCTGGCGAATTTCCGGCCGGTGTCGAACTCGCGGTAGAACGGTTCGGCGGTGAGGTGGCCGATGAGGGTGACGGTTTGTTGTTGCATGGGCGGACTCCTTGAATCGGGTCATCACGTGGGGTTTTGCTGCTGTTACCTCCCACTGTGCCCGCCGGCTGCCCGGTTGTCGAGGGTTTTCCGTAACTCGTCCGGCCTGTGGATAACTGTCCTGCGGCTGCCGAGTTATCCACATTATTATTATGCAGTCGACTGCAACTTCTCAGCCTACTGTGGGCTTTTCGACGCCCTACCCAACCCATTCGGGCCGAAACCCACAATCAGGACCCGTTCTTATTCATCCGCGCCAGCATTTGGTTGTACGCTTCCAAATCCTCGTCTTCGGTGTCGTCGGCGCGCTGGTCGTAGGCCTTGGCCTCGTTCCGGTCCTCCTTCAACCATTGCAGGAACAGGGCGCCGAACACCACCACCAGCGGGAACGAGCCGGAAGCCCAGGCGATGCCGCCACCCACGTCTTGGTCGTGCAGCAGGTCGATGTCCCACGGCAGCCCCAGAGTGCGGTAGAAGTCTTCCGCCAGAATCTGCGATAGTTGCATGAGATACACGCCGAAATACAGGTGCACCGGCATGGAGAACACCAGCCAGGCGAGGCGGCGCAGCACCGTGTTTTCCCGCGGCTTCGGGTCGGAGCCGATCATGTCCCAGTAGTAAATGTATCCCGACAGCAAAAACACCCAGTTCATAATGAGGTGGCCGGCGTGCTCTTTCACCATGAGGTCGTACCAGGGGGTGATATAGAGCAGGTAAAAGAAGGTAAGGAATTGGATGGTATTCACTGCCGGGTGGAACAGGAATTTGAGCGTGGTGGATTGGATGAAGGCCTGCACCCATTCGTGCAAACCGGGCTCCTCCGGGTTGGGGGTGGTGATGGTGAGGATCATTTGCAGGGGGGCACCCAACACTAGGAACACGGGGATCACCATGGACAGCATCATGTGGGCCACCATGTGCATGGAGAACATGGCCGGCATGTACAGGCCAATCCCGGAGCTCATGGCCAGCGCCAGGGTGACGCTGCCGAGCAGCCACCAAAAGGTGCGCTGCCACGGCCAGGCCTCCCCCCGCTGTTTCAGGCGGTGCAGCCCATACAGGTAACCAATGGTGAGGAAGACTCCCAGGGTGGTGAACATGATGTCGAATCGCCAAATGGTCCACACGGACCACACGGTCGGTTCAAACGTGAGGTCATACCCCATGGTGAGGGCCATGGGCGACAGGTCCACCACCCGCGGCGGCGGTGGCGGAGTGCGCCCCAGGGAGACCGCAACACCAATGGTGGCCGCCATGATGAGCACCTCCACGACGGCAATGCGGATAAAGGGGCTGCTGCCTCCCGACGTCAGGCGCGGAATGGTAGCGGTACGGTGCCACCACCCGAAAACCGCCAATACGAACGTGAGTACCGTCTTGGCCACAATCACCCGACCGTAATCGGAAGTGAACAGGTCTTCGAATCGCACCCGGATGGCGGCGTTGATGACCCCGGAGATGGCCATGGCAACCATGGAAGTGGCAGCGATCGTGGAGTAGCGGCGCACCGCCAATTGCAGGCTCGGGCCTAACCGCCGGCCATGGGCGATGAGCGCCATCAGGCCGCCCACCCACAGCATCATGAACAGCACATGCCACAGCAGCGAGTTCGTCCCATAGTCGTGGTCGCCGCCGGCCGCTGAGTGCCCAGACAGTCCTTGGGGGGCGACGATTAGGATGGCGCCCACCAGCCACACGGGCTGCCACATCCAAGTGCGCGGCGCGATGAGCGCGGCCCCGCCCACCACGAGGGCGATAATGGCCGAAATGAGCCACGCTTGGGCGTCCGCCACCTGGTTGAGCGCCACAAGCCAGTTGGCTGGCTGAATGGCCTCGGTAATCGGCTGGCCTGACACGTCGGAAAGCACCAGCGGCACCATGATGATCCCGATGAGCGCAAAGACGAGCGCCGCCACCGCACCCGTGCGCGACGCGATGAGACCGTCAACGGTCAGGTACGCCCGCCGAATGTCCCCTTGACGGGGGGAGAGTAGAAAACTTGCGAATAGGAAAGATCCGACCGATAACGCGGCAAGCAACCACGCCCCCGCCCGCAGAAGTGGCAAACCTGCTGTGGTTATGGGGCCGGGGTCGGGAATGCCCAGGACAGCGAGCGATTCCGTCAAGAAACCCCAGGAAATTATCGCCCCCGCAACACCGGCGACGAGAAAAAAGAGGAGGTATAACGGCCAGGTTATCAGCGCTCCCCGACTGCTCTTCGTTTCGACCATGCGTTTAAGCCTAACCCCCGGTGGGGTAAATCCGGTCATTGCCCCGTCAACAAAATTTCAACGGCGGGTCAAAATTGCGCTAATCTGTTTCTCGTTACGCCTCCATAGCTCAGTGGATAGAGCTACCGGTTTCTACCCGGTTGGTCGCGGGTTCGAATCCTGCTGGGGGCACGTTTGAAACCCCACTGCCAGGCATTTTGCCAAATCGGTGGGGTTTTACGTGTGTGAGACATCGTGGGTAATATGCAGGCACCGAATTCGCAGGAATTCGAATTTTTGTTCGTGACGGTTTTGGTGGTTCCGAGGCCAGCAGAAGCGAACTGTTTTTTCGATACCCAACCGGGCCCCGCCACTCGCCGGGCCGCCGGTCCCCCACTGCCGCGACGGCTATTTTTCGTTTTTGAAGCTCCGCCAACATCTTCTCGATCCGATCCAACCGCTCCGGCAGGGTCGCCACCGTCCGAGCAATTTCGGGAATCAGCCGAATCTTGTCGGCAACAAAGTCGACAAAGGTTTTGCCTTCTGTGGCCTTCCACCCGGTGAACCGTGGCCCCTTGGTGTCCCACTCGGGGCCGACAAGTTGGTCTAAAATCCAGCGAATCATGGTCCGTTCTTCTCCTTGTTCCGGGGTTTCCGGGTAGGTGTTGGGTGGGGTTGTTGGGTTGGCGGGTATTACGGAGTTCCTGTGCGTAGCCAAGCACCACGTCATAGGGGAATCCGGGGCCGGGGTCGGTGTGGTTGACTTCGCGCCAGGCCTCGGAGATTTCAGCATGCCCGTGCACGCCGCGGGCACCAGCACGCAGCCGGTCGGCGTCGATAAATTCAGGGAATATCGTACAGCTGCGACCAGCTGGCAATCTGTTCAGCGGTCCGCCGCAGCTTTGCATCGTCGTCAAGCCAATCCTCACGGCTCATTCGCGCGTAACCGGTGAGGCTGATGTGGAGACAACGGGCATTACCGGTGGGGCCGGCGGCATACGGCATAAAATCATCTGTATTGCACAAAAATTAAAATGCCGTCGGCGCCGGCGAGCACGTTATAGCTTGACCCGTTGGCGGGGTTTGTCTGCCATTGGGCCACGGCAATCCCGTCTCGTTCCGGCGGGCATTCCACGGTATGGACGCAAATCGACTGGATACTGTCGATCGACCGGTAACCCACGCCCGGCATGTCCGCGGTGAAGTCGGCATCGTAGCGCACCACGATCGGCCCGGACGACTCGGGCTGCGACTGCGGCTGTGGCGCAACTTCGGACACGGGTTTTTGGCCCCAGTAGTGGTGCCAGACGTCATTAACATCGCATTCGATACCGCCGACGGTGACCTGACCAGCCCGCTGAAACAGGACTGCTTCATCAGACAATTCGCCCCATGACCAGGCGATTGTCTGCCACGCCAGGTGTTTTCCCGCCGCCGAGGCTCGCAATCACGCCGTCCTCGACCGCCCAACTGATCACGCGAGAGTGGCCGTAGATCCCGACTCTTTCGCGCCCCAGGATTTCGCAACAGGCCCGAAAATATTCGACCGCCGTCACGTTCCACTGTTCGAGTGTGATAGCGAAATCCACGGCAAAAACACCGGGTGGTTACCGCAGCCGAGCTCGTCGAGTTTCTGTCTGGCGGCCCGGGCATCGGCCAGCCCACCGTCGCGGCCACGCATGACGTCGGAATCGGCCTCCTTTCCGTATTGCCAGACGAAAGCCACGTCGAGGCCATGAACGTGAAAGTCGTCGATTTCGGCACGTTGGATGGGTTTTCCGCGCATCCAATCCGCGCGCGGCGGGCTGATATATCTCACCGCGCCGTCGTATCCGGCGTCACGGACGGCGGCAGCCTGGGGAACCCCGGCGCTGTAATCTAGTACGGTTGCCATCGCATTTCCTCCAATTATGCAAAACCCCAGCATATTTGCTATTTTGGGGTGGTAGTTGGGCCCCATAATACTGATTGGTACACCCAAATTGGGGGCCCTGGACAAGCATCTCCCGCAACGCCTTGGTGTTGAGTAGCACCCAATCGCGGTAATAATAACGAATTGTCACACCAAATTGTGGTTAGCAAGATAGCCATGTAGCAGCTTTACGACGCTCTAAAGTGCGGAAAAATAAGATGAATAATTTATAAATAACCAAATATGTAGCAAAAATGGTACGAATAAATTGCTCAACAAATCTGGGACAATTTTCCCAACCAAATAGTGGAAATGTCAACATTAACTGGGGTTTTACCTAAAGAAGAACTTCTATCCCTGTAAACCTTTGTCACTCCCGCCACTTTGTATAGTTATTTGCACAGTAATTTACCCCTCAATTACCCCTATTTGCGATTTTCTAAATAAGTCTTGCGAATCAAGGTTTTTCCTTTTATCATTGCTTGCAGAGTTGAACCTCAGTAAGTGTCGGCTAGTTTCCGGCGCAGAATGCTCCAGCCGACGGACTTACCTCGTCGGCTTTCTTTTTACGAAAGGATTCGCCTTGAACTCGGCAAACGTGAACTACCGGGTGGGAATCGACGTTGGGTCTTATTCCCTTGGCATGGCGGCCATCGCCATCGATGATGATGGAAAACCCACGGAAATCCTCAGCGCTATCTCCCTCATCCACGACTCGGGTGTCGACCCGGATAGTGCAAAATCCGCCGCTACTCGACTAGCGACCTCGGGCATAGCCCGGCGAACCCGGCGGCTTTATCGGCGGAAGCGTAAGCGTCTTGCCAAGCTCGACAAGTTTATTAGCTCCCAGGGTTGGCCGCTCAAGGAGTTTGAGAAGTACGAGGACCCGTTTTACCCATGGCGGGTGCGGGCCGAGTTGGCCACCACCGCCATCACCGATCAGCAAGAACTGGGCGAAAAGCTGTCCATTGCCCTGCGCCATATCGCCAGGCACCGAGGGTGGCGCAACCCTCACAGCAAGGTCACTCGCCTTTGTATACCGTGGCGGAACCGTCGGATGCCTTGGTGAGCATTCAGGAACAGTGCGCAACGGAATTGGGGCGCCCCATCCCGCCAACCACCACAGTAGGCCAACTGGTGGCCAGCATGAATCTGGGCAAGACAAGGCTTCGTGGTGAAGATAGCCTGTTAGCGGCCAGGCCACGACAAAGTGACAATGCCAACGAGATTCACGCCATTGCCAGGGTTCAGGGTCTTTCCAACGAGCTAGTAAAGCAGATCATTGACCACGTGTTTGCGGCCGAGTCCCCGAAGGGTTCAGCAGCAGAGCGGGTGGGTAAGGATCCTTTGCAACCCACGAAAAAGCGTGCGCTGAAGGCATCGGATGCGTTCCAGCAGTATCGTATTGCGGCATTGATCGGTAATTTGCGGATCCGCGGCGGTAAGGGGAATCGGCGCCTCACTGCCGAGGAAACCAGGCTATTTTCGATTACCTACGGAGCCTGCCTGCTAAGCAGGAGCCCACGTGGCAGCTGGTTGCAGAACAGCTCGGGATCGACCGCGGCAACCTGGTGGGTACCGCGACCATGACAGATGATGGTGAGCGCGCCGGGGCAAACCACCGGTTCACGAGACCAACCGGATCATGGAAAGTACGAAGATCAAGCCGCTTGCCACGTGGTGGAAGTCTGCTGACGCCGATGCCCGGGCAGCCATGGTGAAGGCGTTGTCGAACGCTGAGGTAGATGATTTTGATTCCCAGGCCGGCACCCAGGTGCAGGAGTTCTTTTTCAGTATTTCTGACGAGGATCAGGAGAAGCTTGATGGGCTTCACCTGCCCATCGGTCGCGCAGCCTATAGCGAGGACACTCTTGATCGCCTCACCAAACGCATGATTGGCGAGGGCATGGATTTGTATGAGGCGCGGCAGGCGGAGTTTAAGATTCCGAACGATTGGGCACCGCCAGCACCGGAAATCGGCGAGCGGGTGGGGAATCCTGCGGTTGACCGGGTGCTGAAAGCAACGGCCCGGTGGTTAAACGCGGCGGAACGCCAATGGGGCACCCCAAAGTCTGTCAACATTGAACATGTACGGACGCTTTCATGAGCGAATCAAGTGCGCGGGAACCTGACCGGGACAATCAACAGCGTGCAAAGCGGAATGTAAAAGTAGTGGCCGAGATGCAGGAAAAATTAGGCATCGAGGGCCGACCAAGCCGTGCAGATGTCTGGCGGTTTCAATCAATCCAACGGCAGAATGGTAAATGCGCATACTGCGAAGCACAGATTAGCTTTTAAGAATTCCGAAATGGACCACATCGTCCCACAAGCGGGTGAAGGTTCCACCAATACCAGGGATAATCTCGTCGCAGTGTGCCACGAGTGCAACAGTTCAAAGTCTAATATCGCATTTGCGGTGTGGGCAGAAAATACCTCTCGGCCAGGCGTTTCCGTCAAAGAAGCGGTCGAACGAACTCGCCACTGGGTTGTGGATTCTGGCCTGCGTAAGCCTGAATTTGATAAGTTCCGTAAGCAGGTATGTGATCGGCTACGGCGTAAGGCTACCGACGAGCCGATTGATGCCCGCTCCCTGGAATCCGTGGCGTGGATGGCGAATGAGCTCCGCTCCCGGATTGCGCAAAAGTTCAAGGATAGTGACACAAAAGTCCGGGTGTATAAGGGTGCTTTGACAGCTGAAGCTCGAAAGGCCTCGGATATTTCCGGCAAATTGGAATTCGTTGATGGTAAGGGTAAGTCGCGGTTGGATCGCCGGCATCATGCGGTAGATGCCGCGGTGGTTGCGTTCATGTCGAATTATGTTGCGGAAACGCTAGCACTACGGTCGAATATGAAATTCGACCAGGAGCTGCGCCGCAAAGCGCCCCAATGGCGGGAATTTACTGGCTCGGATCATGTGCATCAGGTTGAGTGGACCAAGTGGAAGTACCGCATGCAGGCCTTAGCAGAACTATTGAATAATGCACTCGTACAAGATCGCATTGTTGTTATGCATAACCTGCGTCTGCGGCTGGCAATGGTGCGGCACATGAAGACACGATTGGCAAGTTAACCCGGCTCAAGGTGGGTGACGCAATCTCTACTACAGATATTGATCGGGCATCCAGCGAAGCCCTATGGTGCGCGTTGACCCGTGACCCAGATTATGACCCCAAGACTGGCTTGCCGGAAAACCCAAATCGAACGATTCGGATTCATGGAACACATCTTACGGCTTCCGATGAAATCACGGTGTTCCCAGTAGCCGCTGCATCCATTCCCATTCGGGATGGATTCGCCAAGCTGGGAAGTAATTATCATCATGTGCGGTTATTCCGCGTTCCCAGTGGCAAAAAATACAAGTATTGTCTCATGCAGGTGTACACGGTTGATCTTCTCAAATTCCGCAAAGAAGACCTATTCACCGTAGAGCTCAAGCCACAAACTATTAGTGTTCGAACATGTAAAGCACTACTACGCAAAGCGCTAGCGAATGGCACTGCGGAATATTTGGGCTGGCTGGTCAGCGATGATGAACTATTCGTTAACATTTCATCATTTGACACCCCTGGAATTGTGAAACTACAAGAAGCATATGGCCTAGTTAATCGATGGCGACTTGCCGGTTTTAACTCAAACACACAAATGGTACTTCGTCCTCTTTACCTCAGCAAAGAAGGATTGAAACCTGATGTGGATCCTGAAATCAAAAGGATTATTGATAACCGTGGTTGGTTTGTAACCGTAAATAAGTTGTTTAGTACTGGCCACGTCACAGTTGTCCGTCGAGATGCGCTTGGTCGGCCTCGATTCCATAGCGCAGCTCATCTACCAATATGTTGGGAAGTGAAATGAAGAAATGAGTGACAGTGGTTGGCAGGTCCTCGATTTCAGTGATTTTAAAGCAAGTATATCAGGGAGTGTAAGAGTTGAACCCCAGCTTCGGATTGGCGTACTCAAGTATATCAGGGAGTGTAAGAGTGAACCCCAGCCAAGTATATCAGGGGTTTTACGAGCCGAACCCCAGCAACCCCAGTAATCCTAGCAATCGTCCAAAGCCAGGACCCAGTATATCGGGGTTTAAAATACAAAAACCCTGCAAATAATCAAACCTCAACCGGAACATCCAATCTCAACTTGGACAAGCAAACATATCAATAAGGAAATACCTTTGTGCTCTCCCCTATACTAAAATCCCATACATCCAATCATTCACAGAAAACCGGAGCATGCCACATGTCAATCATTGTTCGCCGACTCGCCCACCGCGCAGGCACCGTCACTGGGTAGCGGAATAGCTGACCCCTGCAACAAACCGCAGCTCACAGCACAAGGTTAGTTGACCTGCAGCCGAACCCATGACGCACCCCTGAGTGGGCATATCATGCCGCGCCCTATTGATTTCCATCATTTCTGGCGCCGGCGATTTTCCCATGCTTTCCCAAACCTCATGGAGTTCACTGTGAACCAACCCACCCCGGTGCTTTCGGCACGCCAACTCACACGACGCTTCCGAAACACCACCACCGTCAACAACGTATCCTTCGACATTCACCCCGGCCAGATTGTGGCATTGGTCGGCCCGAACGGCGCCGGCAAAACCACGACCGTGAAAATGTGTTCGACCCTCCTGGCACCCACATCCGGCACAATCACGGTATGCGGCATTGACGCCACCCGAAGGCGTCGACAAGCGAGGCAACACATCGGCATCATCCTGGGCGGCGAAACCGGCTTCTACCGGCACGCTTCTGTCAAAAGATAACCTGCTGTTCTTCGCCGACGTCGCGGGCGTTCCGTCACGCAGCCGCCGATCCCGAGTCAGGGGATGCCCTCGCGCAGGTCCGCCTCACCGATCGCATGTTCGATCCGGTTGGGGAGCTGTCGCGCGGCATGAAGCAACGCCTCCACATCGCGCGTGGCCTGCTGTCTCGCCCTCAAGTGCTGCTTTTCGACGAGCCCACCAACGGCCTGGACCCGGAGATTTCCGTCGAAATTCGGGCCCTCATCCGGGAGTTAGCCACCGACGGCGCGGGCGTGCTGCTCACATCGCACCTGCTCACAGAGGTGGCGGAGCTGTCTGATACGATCCATGTGCTCATTGATGGACGCATCGTTGTCACCGGCGGGGTCGCCGACATCGCCGAACGTGCCGGAATCACTGCAGTGACCTCGTTCACCACCCCGCTGGGCGCGGAGCCGCGGCTGCGGGAGCTCCTCGCCACTCTCACCCGCCATGATTCGATTGCGCACGTTACATGCGTGCGGATGGCCACCCACCACGCTGGCCTCATCAGTTGGCGCGGCGCCCCCACGGATGTTTCGCGCTGGCTGACGCTGTGGGCCTGACGGTAACTGACGTCATGACCAGGAAGCCCAACCTAGAGGAAAGCTACCTGGCGCTGGTGGGGCAATCATGATTTCCGTTATGCGAATGGTGTGGTTTCACCTGCGGCAGTTTGCCCGGGTCGGATATTTCGTGGGGTTGTTGGTGTCGTCAACCACCTCAATGTTTCTGCTGCAGCTGTTGGCGATGCGCGCCACCACCGGGCCGATTCTCAGCCCGGATCCGCAGCTGTGGGTGCGGGCGGCACTGGTGGGCATGTGGTCGGTGTGCACGGTGTCGGCGGGGATGATCGGTTTTCAGCGAATGCAGGGCACCCTAGTGCATGTGCTGTTTTCACCCCGGTCACCCATTGTCACGCTCGGGCCGATAGTGGCGGCCGGCTCCTGCTTTGGGATTCTGGCGTTTCCGCTGGCGGCGGGCCTGGCCGTCGTGTTTCACCAGCCGGTCGGCGCGATCAATGGGGTTGGCCTGCCGCTCTACTGGCTGGCCTGTCTGTCGGTCAGCGTGGTGGTGGCGGCCACGTTCGTGTTCACGCGCAACGCCATCGCGTACGAGCCCTTACTGCTGGTTCCCATGATTGTGCTGTCGGGGGTGTTCGGCTCCCCACTCCCCCAGCTTGCCGCGGTGGGGTGGGTGATTCCCACCAGCCACGCGATCGCGGTGCTGACCACACCAGACATTGATCCGGGCCGCATCGTCACCACTCTAGCGGTGTCGGCAGCATGGTTGGCGGGTGGCGGATGGCTCGCCCGGATAGCGCTTCGGCGCGCAACGGTGGCCGGCACCCTGGAGGTGGCGTAGTGTCCGATTGCAAGCAATGGTATGTGGCGTTACGGATCGCCCGCCAATCCATGCCGGCGCTGGCGAATCCACGTACCGCGGTGGTCACGCTGGTGGCAGCACCCTTGCTAGAGGTCGTATTACTGCTGGTTATCGCGCTCCGGCTGCGGGTTCCAGAAACCATCATTGTGACGGATGCTAGCCTGGTCGTAACCACAATCACCACGATGACCGGTGGTATTACCGCTGCGGTGGTTCGGGATCGAACCCAGGGGATTCTCGCTCACATCATGGCCACTGCTCCCCTGCACCTGCGCTATTGGGTGTCGAAATTCGTGCCCCTGGCTGGGATTGTGATGATAACAAACCTAATCGTGGCCACCACGGTACTCGTCGCCGATCCACACCATGACCTGCAACTCTATGCGTTGACGCTCGCCGGTATCAGCACTGCCGCAATCACCAGCGTAGGGGTTACCATGGTGTGTGCGGCCGGCACGATCGTGTTGCACGACCCGTTTCGGCTGGCCAATATCGTCACCGCGGTGGTGCCGCTATCGGCGGGCGTGCTGCTGCCCCACGCCGCGTACCCGGCGGGAATCCGCGAAATGTGCGCAGTCCTGCCCGGAACCTGGCTGGTGGCCGCCCTCCGGGAGAACGCGCCTGCCCTCATGCTCGTAGAATGCGGCGTCTCCGCGCTGTGGCTGGTGCTGGGCCTGGCGCTCCTCATGGTCGCCGGCCAGCTACGCTACCAGAGCGGCCGCACGGAGCTGCTTTAGGCGTCGACAAGCGGAAAGCTAGCGGTCATCGACATTTTTATGCAGGTCAATATGGCGGCCAAATGTCCAATCGGGGTCGGTCAGCATACGCGCCACCACCAAGCCAGCGCCGATAGCGAGAATGCTTAAGCTTGCCGACGCCGCGGTGCCCACGCCACTGTCAATGTCGCCGCTGTTGAGGTAGTACACGGTGCGGTAAATCGCAGTGCCGGGGATCATCACCACCGACGCCGGCACCGTAATCGTGATGCGGGGAATGCTGATGAGCTTGGTCAAAAGCGCACCAAGCAGCCCCACCACCAGGGCTCCGATAAACGCCGCAAACTGGGACTGTAACCCGGCCTCGGCGCACACGAGACGCACCATGTTAGCGACCGTGCCGATCGTGGTGGCGGTAATCGCCATGCGGCGGGAAGAATTGAACAAAATAGCGAATCCGGCGATACCAACAATTGTCGCCCCGGTGGCCTCCAGGTACCACAAAAGATTCGGCGTCGCCGGATCCGGCGGCAGGGGTTGCAACCCCGTAATCAGCGACACCGCGGTCGCCGCCATGGTTGCGGTACAGATCACCGTCGTGGCGTAACACAATCGGGACAGGCCGGAAAACAGGTCAAAACGGCTCAGATCCAACAGCGACGAGAACAGCGGAAACCCGGGAATAAGAAACAAGACGGACGCCACATATCCGGTGGTGAACGTGGGTGAATCAATAATCCCCACCATGGCGAGCCCCTTCGCCACAAACAAATACATGAGGCTGGCGACCACAGCAGCCACGGCAGTTGTACCCAATTGATTCAGGTGGCGGCGGGCGCACGAATGCCGAACAATCTGCCCCACCGCGGCGGCCAAAGCCACCACCACCGCCTCCAGGAACGGATAGTGGTTGAGCACCGCAAACCCGCTACAGGCCAAGCCTGCGGCCAGGGCCTGCACCCACACAGGCCACCGCTTTCCGACTCTTTGTTCGATCTGGTCAAGCTCCCGGTGCAACTCCTCCGCGGTGTAGCTGCTCCCCATGTGATGGCTTAAGTTTTCCAGTGCCTCAATGCGGGAGGCATCCACGGCTGGATTATCCCGGTTGACCACAATGGTGCGGAAAAGCTCCCCCTTATGGAAGGAACAGGTTATATTATTGACCGAGATCACGGCTTCAACCCGGTCAAAGCCCAGGGCGCGTGCGGCCCGTTTCATCGCTCGGATAACGCGATAGCCGCCGGTGCCTGCGGCCATAATCATGGCGCCGAGCCGAAGCACGGCATCCGCATCCTCCCCCATTCGGTGTTCGGCTTCGACTAATTGCAAAAGGTGATGGGTGTCTGATTCTTCAGCCATGATTCCCATTCTGGCACTCATTCCCTGCCTTGACGAGACCCAATAGCGTGCAATTGGCCACTTTTTATCGGGTGCGCTACCACCTGGTTGCCACATGGCTACCCGGCTAATCGGGCGAGTGTCGCATCGTAGGCCCGAATCCATCGCACCGCCCTATCGTATTCCCTCGCCTCGATAAGCGTTAGCAAGTCCGCGTTGTCCCGAACCAGGGTTTGAATATGCCGCAGGAATTCGGGAGTAGCAAGACCCCGGGCAAACCATTCCGGATCCCGTCCCGCCTGATAACGTGCAGGATCGGCGGCGGCCGGCGCCCTTCCGCTCCCCCAGGGATCCGCCGCGAGCGGCCCTCCGATAACCCAGTCGCGCAACCAGCGGAGCCGCTCGGCGGGGCATAACATCGCGGCAATGGTTACCCGGGGTTGCAGCACATCGAACATATCGACCAACTGGTGCCGACTGTATTTCGGGGACCACTGGCCCACAAACACCCCATCATTCATTGTGACCAATCGTTGCGCGGTGCGTTTCAAGAAGCACAGCTCGGTGGCAGCGCTCCCCACTGCCTGCCTCATTGCCTGCCGGCGCGCTGATCCCTGCCCCTAGTCCCCACTCAGCCACTCCCTCTCCAAGTCCCCTGCTCACGCTCGAACCCCCGAATATAACCCCGCACATACCAACCTGGTTGCAAGCAATACACGTCGGTAACCCGCAGCCGATCATGGTCGTGGGCATCCCAGCCAGCGCCAACGGTGTCCCCCACGTCGAGGGCATAATGCCGCAACGGGGCGGAAACGAAGAAGCAATTCGGTGCTAGCGGCACCGCGGGAAAGGTTTCCTCCGGCAACCCGGAGGACCTCGCGCAAGGCTCCGCCACCCCCATGAGGGTGAACGACCCCACCAGGACCACCAGACCGACGTGACACACTCATCCCACCCGTATCACTGGCACAACGCGGCTGAGGTACCCGGCCCCGGTGGCGCGGCTCATCCAGATACTGCATCCCGCCCAAGCGTCCTGTCTCGTCCGGGCACCACGCCCCAGATGGCTGGCACGCCGTGGCACTGACCATCCGGTGTTCCCCGCTAATCTTGATGCACACCGAGAGCGTCATGATTGCTCGCCACCCAACAATTGCCCGGCCTCCCCGCACAGCGCTTCGAGAAGCCCCACGTCTCGCAGGCTGCGACGCAACAAGGCCGCATCCGGCGAGTTCAGCACCCAGGCGGCGGTTTCGGACCAGGTGGCGGCCGCCGCCAGGTCGGGGTAGGCGTGCCGGTGGGCGTCGACAAGTGTGAGGAGGAGCCGCACCGGATCCTGCTGCCGCGATACTACGTGAACGCCATGGGTGCCGTCGGTGTCGTCGCTGGTGGCGGGGAGCAGCCGGTCCGCCCATTCGGCGAATTCCACATCGGTTTCGCGCAACAGCGCATCCCGGCGCGCCCGGCAGGTCATGTGCACGTAGTGGTGGATGGGTGCGGGGCAGGCGGTGAAAAAGTCCCGGAAGGTGGCGGTGTTGAAGGCGGGTGGCCAGTAGCTGGTGAAGAAGAGTTGGCCAACATGGCAGGGAGTAGGCGCGGCGTTGGAGGAATGCGCGCAGTTTGGCACGTTGTTCGGGGTCGGTGGGGGCGTCGCCGTAGACGAGGTTTCCTGGTTGGAGCCGGATAATGGTGGTGACGATGATGTGGTGGGTGCCAGCCACCCCCGTGCCGCCGAGCGTTGGCGTGTCGGCCCGAGCGACCCCGGCACCGGCAGCAGCACCAGTCCCCTACAACGGCGGTAGAAGCACCAGTCCCAACGCCACCAGCGCTGACAGCAACGGCAGTCACGACATCGCCGGGCACAGGGGAAACGTGGTGTGGTCGGCGTTGGTGATGATGTACCGGTCGTGTCGGCGCAGGACCCGCCTGGCAGTGATGGTTTCGGAACAGTTGGCTACGGCATAGAGGATTGGTGGGCTGGCTGTGGGCGGAAGCGTGAGGGTGAGAGTCGGGGTGAGCATGGGGCCTCCTTGAATAAGGCAGTGTGGTTCCAACAGTGCGCATAGTGTTGGACTGCCCAGGCCCCGGTTTTGGCCAGGCGGGCTAGCTCATTTTTTGTAGAACCAGCCCATGACCGGCGAGAGGACACGGGTGGGGGCGACCGATGAGACAACGTTCATGGCTTTGGAGATGGGCCCTGGGACGACGCGGCGGCGGTTTTTGGCCATAGCTTCGAGGGTTTCTTTCGCGCAGGACTCGTAGGTGGTCCACAACACATCGGGGACGACCTTATCCACAATGGATTTCTCGTTCTCGGGAATGATGGCATCGCGGACGGGGCCGGGGGCAAGGAGGGTGCAGCTGACGCCGGTATTTTTGAGTTCGTAGTGGAGAGCTTCGGTGAACGCATTGACGCCGGCCTTGGTGAGCACATAGGTGGCGTTATTGGGGATGGGGATGTTGCCGGCGGCGGAGCCAACGTTGCAGATGGCGCCGGTTTTTTTCGGCGGATCATGCCGGGGAGGACGGCGTGGGTGAGTTCGAACACTGCGGTGGCGTTGAGGGCGAATTGGGTGGTTTCGTAGTTCCAGTCTTGGTTGATGAAGGGGCCGAAGCTGGCAATACCGGCGGAGTTAATGATGATATTGATGTTTCGGTCGCGGATGTCGTCGATAAGCTTGTGGAGCTGATCGGGGTCGGCGAGGTCGCAGGGGTAAACCTCGGCGATGATCGAGTGTTTGCGCTCTAGCTCGTCGGCAAGCTGGGCGAGAATGTCGGCGCGGCGGGCGACAAGAATAAGGTTGTGACCGAGTTTGGCGAGGTCGCGGGCAGTGCCATGCCGATGCCTTGGCTGGCGCCGGTGACGAGTGCGCGGGCGTCTATGGAGGGGGCCGGTAGTGTCATGGTTTTCTTGCTCCTCTGTTTGGGTCGTTTTAGCTTACTTTTACGACGACGTACACTAGTACCTATGGCCGATATGGATAAGCATGATCGAATTGTGTGGATTGACCTGGAAATGACGGGTTTGGATATTCACGAGCACACCATTGTGGAGGTGGCCGCGTTGATAACGGATGCGGATTTGAATGTGTTGGGTGAGGGGGTGGATGTGGTTGTGCATGCCAGCGAGGAAGAATTGGGGCGGATGAATGAGTTTGTGACGAACATGCACGAGTCGTCGGGGCTATTGGCGGAGATTCGGGAGTCGGCGGTGAGTCTCAAGGAGGCCGAGGATGCGGTGTTGGAGTTGATTGCGAAGCATTGTGATTCGGAGCATCCGGCGCCGTTGGCGGGGAATTCGATTGGGACGGATCGGGGGTTTATTCGGGAGTATATGCCCAGGTTGGATGAGGCGTTGCATTACCGGATGATTGACGTGTCGACGGTGAAGGAGTTGGCGCGCAGATGGGCGCCGCGGGTGTATTATCATCAGCCGGAGAAGGATATGTCGCATCGGGCGTTGGCGGATATTGTGGAGTCGGTTCGGGAGTTGGATTTTTATCGGCGGGTGTTGTTTGTGGCGAATCCGCGAACCCCGGCGTGTGAGTCGGCGCAGGCTGCCGCGATCGAACGATACCAAGAGTATTTACAACCATAATGTTGTGTGATATTCTGAAGTGTTCCGCCGAATGGTGGGAATGGTGATTATAGCTCAATAGGTAGAGCACCAGGTTGTGATCCTGGGGGTCGCGGGTTCGATTCCCGCTAGTCACCCTGATGGGCGCGGCATGTCGCGCCCGTTTTTCTTGCACACACCCCATACTACCAGCGGTTTTTACAATTCTGGGTTTTTGGGTTAGCATTGTTCTCACTGCTTGAAGGCAGTGATGGTGGTTGTAGTTCAGTTGGTAGAGCACCAGGTTGTGATCCTGGGTGTCGCGGGTTCGAGCCCCGTCAGCCACCCCTAACGGTGAGGTTTTATGCCTCACCTTTTTCTTTTGCCCGCTTTACGACGGGGGCCAAAGGTTAGTAGATATCTTTCTGTAACCCCCAGCCCTCATCTGGCCAAGAATCAGGCAAGCCCATACTTTTTCTAGTAACAATTGGATTCGATAAGAATTCTTCTGAAATCAATTTCTGCATCTTCGTACCCCAGGTAGAACCTGGGGAAATGTCCTTCAGCAAGAATTTAATGAGAACAAGCGCACCATAAATACGTTCGCTCTGATCATCAGGCAAAGACGAAAACTCTGGTATAGTCCGCAATGCCTTGGTTGAGGCAGGAAGGAATGATTTATTCCATAACCGAGCATGATGAGCACAAGTGTTACGTATGATGGAAAGTTGGTGTACCCAATCAGCTAATGGATGCCTCTGTCGCATACTACGCGGAAGACCCTTCCATTTTATCTTGATGCCCAATTCGGTAGCAATTTTATGTTGATCGCGGCTCTTCAATCCACTATAGAGCCTGGAAATATCAGAAAAATCTAGAACATCTATGAGTACCCATAATGGATAGCGGCGCTCATACTTTTCACTATAATGCTGTACAGCTTTATTACGATTATATATAGCTCGTTCGACACGGTTATCTGCCGTTTCCAGCCATCTCTGATGATCAAATCTTTCTCGGAATATACCCGCATCACGATACAACAGGGGATCATCTGGGTCTTTTGCGAGCAGTAACTCACATATTCTTGTACGAAATCCCACTTCAATACGCTCGATACCATCATAGAGCAATGTGCGAAGTTTACGATCCGCCTCATACAAAGCCACAGCATCAGCAAAATTCGTATCTGACATAAATTTATTTAATCTTGTCTGGATACCATCAGACGCTTCACCCCATTCACGACGTGGGTACCAATAAGCAGATAACCTATAGTAGAACACATTGTGCAACCATTGTTGTGCGAGCTTCTCATCAACATGCATACCGCGCTCTCGCAGCAAAGTAATATGTTCAGCGGTGGTCATTGCAGGTTTTAATGGCACATCGTTCATTGAAATAGCCTAAATCAGTAATAAAGAGATCCAGCCCACTCCCAACCATAAAGGTCGAGGCAGGCTGAACGATTAACCTCATTTTAAACAAAATCTTGCTTCAAATCAACGCCCAAGTGATTAAATATGATATGATATACACAACAATAATTTTTTTCAATAAGTCCAACATCACATTTTAAGGATCCGTGTACCACATGTGGTCATACCATGAATGAATCTCCTTAAGCACTACCACCCCTGTTGAAAGAGATCCGGCCCACTCCCAACCATAAAGGTCGAGGCGAGCCGAACGCTTACCCCCATTGTGGCCGAATTTTTGCCGTAGATCAAGGCTGAACGCTTTAGGGAAACCGTCGTAAAGCTCAGCAATGCCGCATTACCTCTACACTAGAAACCACCGCGGGCTGATACTCATGGAGGTTGTGATGGATATATTCGCTAGGCAACAGGCCAAGCCGTTCTTTTTGGTGCTCATCCGGCTGGTGGTTATGGCGGCGCTGGCGGCTGTGACCTACGGCGTTCTTAGGGTGACCGGTATTAGCAGGGATTTTCCGCCGACCGATACCATCTATTTTCCGTTTGTCACTATTATCTGCGGCATCATTATTTGGCGCATGTTTCGCCAATGTAACATCTCGTTCTGGGCGTATCTTGGTTTTGAGAGGCATCGGATAGGGAAAGATATTGCGTGGGGGCTGCTTTGGCTGGTTGTCACATATATCCCATTGATTATCACCTTGATGGGGGCAATGTACCTCATGTTTGGTGCCGACATGTTCAACCATTTTGAACAGATCTTTAGTAAGTCAAGCCCGCAACTACCCGGCGGGGCGATCGCAACAATAAGCATATTGAGCGCAATTATATTTCTCGCCAATGCGCCAATCGAAGAAATCATTTATCGCGGTTGGCTGCAAACTGGTCTCACACATCGCTATGGCGCTGTGGTTGCCATTCTTATTCAGGGGCTGCTGTTTGGGTTGCAGCACACAATGTTTGCTCTCGACGTGCGGGGTATGGTGGTCTACGGATTTGCGTTCTTTGCGTGGGGTATTACCGCCGGTATCATTGTGCATAAGCAAAGGCGTCTGGCGCCCATGGTTATTGCGCACTGGATTGTCAACCTGATTTTTGGGGTGGGGCCCACGCTGGCAACCGGATTCTCGGCACTGTGAGCTGCTGAAACAACCAAGGCAGGAATAAAACCCCAGTGACGCAAGGAGATGTACCAGCATCATGTACCATGCCCGGCCAGAAGTCGCTGCGGAACGATTCGATCAGCTGGTGAAATTTCTGGAAGAGCATGGCGAGACAGGCATTGCACGCCAGGCGCAGGTCGTGAAGGAATCCGGCGGCATCCGCGAAGCGCTGCATTTCATTACCGACAAGGCTGCCGAGGGGTTTTCCACCAAGGCATGCCAGGAAGCTACACCGCTTATCCTGCTCACCGCCATCGGAATCATGCAGGCGCTCCCGCCCCACTAGGTTTGTACCACAGGTCAAGGCGAAGGCCGCGGAGATAGCGCAGGGCCCGGGGAAGCGCCGTCAAGCCCTGCCGAGAACAATAAACGGAAGGTGGCAACCGTCATCCACTACCGCACCTACCACATTGGTCAGCATACAATGTATAGTCATTGCATGCTGACTATTGCTTCTCGGCTGGACGTCATGAATCGCCTGGGGCGGGCCATGGCGGACGGCACTCGATCACGTATTCTCCTATCGCTCCTGGAGAAACCCGGATACCCGGCCCAGCTGGCCCGGGACCTGGAGCTTACTCGAACGAACGTTTCCAACCATTTGACGTGCCTGCGGGGCTGCGGAATCGTGGTCGCCATTCCAGAGGGCCGGCGGACCCGCTACGAAATTGCGGACCCGCACATCACGCGGGCATTGGAATCACTCATGGATGCGGTGCTGATGGTAGACGAATCGCAGCCATGCGTCGACGACTGCTGCGTCCCCGCACCGGCAAAGGGAAGGCATGAGCAGCGAAGAAACCAGTGCTTGCGGCTGCTCCTGCGGCACCCCAAGCCCTCTGTTCGACGAACCGGAAGAGCGCGGCCCTTGGTGGAAAGACACCGAACTCATGTTCCCCATCACCGCCGGCGTATTCTGCATTACGGGCTTATTTTAGACCACACGGTCTCCCCCGCCGCCGCCCTCGTTTGCTATTGGGTGGCGCTCATTGCTGGCGGGTGGACGTTCATCCCCGGCTCCCTCCGGCAGCTCGTGACCCGGCAAGGGGCGTGCACGGATGGGGGTGGGCTTGCTCATGACCATTGCCGCCGTCGGGGCCGTGCTGTTGGGCCACGTCGGAGAGGCCGCGGCCCTGGCATTCCTCTTCTCCATTTCGGAAACCCTGGAGGATCGGGCCATGGACCGGGCCCAACAGGGCCTGCGGGCACTGTTGTCGCTCATGCCCAACACCGCCCGGGTGGTCCGCAATGATGCGGAAACCACGGTGCCGGCATCGGAGGTACAGGCGTCGGATGTACTGGTCGTGGGCGCCGGAGAGCGGGTGGCCACGGACGGTACGGTGATTGCGGGGCAGTCGTGGTTGGACACTTCTGCGATCACGGGCGAGTCCATTCCGGTCGGGGTTTCCCCTGGTAGTAGCGTTTCGGCTGGTTCGGTGAATGGTTCGGGTACGCTGCGGATTCGGGCCACATCGGATGGCCGGGATAATTCGTTGACGCAGATCGTGCGCCTGGTAGAACAGGCCCAGTCGGCGAAGGGGGAACAGGCGCGGTTCGCGGATCGGGTTGCCCGGCCCCTGGTGCCGGCAGTGCTGGTGGCATCGCTGCTAATTGTACTGTTTGGGTTCCTGGTTGGCGATCCCGCGACGTGGACGCAGCGGGCGCTGGTGGTGTTGGTGGCGGCATCACCGTGCGCGATGGCGATTGCGGTGCCGGTGACGGTGATTTCGGCGGTGGGTGCCGCGAGCAAATTGGGGGTGGTCATCAAGTCTGGGGTGGCGTTTGAGCAGTTAGGCACGATCCAGACGGTGGCCTTTGACAAGACGGGCACGCTGACCGAGAACAACCCACGGGTTGTTGCCACCCACTTTGTGACAGATAATGCCCTGCCCATGGCTGCGGCGGTGGAGTCGGCGTCGTCGCACCCGTTGTCGCGGGCGATCGTGGCCGCGGCCACCGAACTCAGGCACCAACAACGCCACCGATGCCACCTTGACTGCGCACGAGGTGCAGGAACAGCCAGGTCGGGGTCTCATTGGCGTGGTAGAGGGAAAACGTGTTCGGGTGGGCAGCCCCCAGTGGATTCCCACGGATGGGGCCAGCGAATTGGCGAACCGGGTGGCGGAAATGTCCCAGGCCGGCATGAGCGTGGTTGTGGTGGAGGTCAACGGGACGCCGGCGGGTGTCCTGGGGATTCGAGACGAGTTGCGCCCGGAGGCCGCGGCCGCGGTTCAGGCATTGGCGGATCAGGGCATGCGGTCGGTCATGCTCACCGGCGACCATGAGGTGACCGCCCAGGCGATCGCCGCGCAGGCGGGTATTCCATCGGATCGGGTGTGGGCGGGGCAATTGCCTGCGGATAAGGCCCGGGTCGTTGCGGAGCTCGTCGATAAGTCCCCCACCGCCATGATTGGGGATGGTATCAATGATGCGCCGGCGTTGGCGGCGGCGACCGTGGGGATTGCCATGGGCGTGACCGGCAGCGATGCGGCAATCGAGTCGGCGGATGTGGCGTTTACCGGGTCGGATGTGCGGCTCATTCCGGTTGCGTTGGCGCATGCGCGGCGGGGTCGGCGGATCATGACCGGCAACATTGGGTTGGCGTTGGCGATCATTGTAGTGCTATTCCCGTTGGCGTTGTTTGGTGTTCTGGGGTTGGCCGCGGTGGTGTTGGTGCACGAGGTTGCGGAGGTCATCGTTATTGGCAATGGGTTGCGGGCCGGCCGGATGCCGCGGCAGCTGACCACACTCCCCGAACCTACCCCAGCCACACCCCCGCAAGTTATTACTGCACAATAGCTACACGCTTGGTGCGCGAGCGTGTACACTGGGGTGCCACACCCGAACGAGAGATGAAAGTGTGATTACTATGTCCCTGGTTTTTGTTACTGGTGCAGCAAGTGGCGTGGGGTTGTTGACCGCCCGTGAGCTTATCGACGATGGTCACGATGTGGTGATTCATGCCCGCAACCCGGAGCGGCTCACCGGTGAGGTCACCGAGATTGTCGATAAGGTGCGGGGTGTGGTGTACGGCGACCTCGATAGCGTCACCGGTGTGGAAACGGTAGCTGCCGCCGCTAATGAATATGGCACGTTCGATGCGGTGATTCATAATGCCGGTTCGGCGGGCGAGCAGAAAACCTTTGCGGTGAATGTGGTCGCCCCCTACGTGCTATCGGCCTTGATGACGCGGCCGAAGCGGATCGTGACGGTGAGCAGCGTCATGCATGTGAATGGGTCGCCGGAGGCTCTGCCGCACGCATTTGCAACCGGCATCATCGACTACTCGAATTCGAAACTGTTTGTGACTGCACTAATGATGGGGCTTGCGCGGCATTGGCCGGAAATCATGATACATAGCGTGCATCCTGGCTGGGTGCCGACCCGCATGGGCGGCCCATCGGCCACCGACGACCTGGATTTGAGCTATCGCATCCAAACCTGGTTGGCCACTGCCCCAGAGTCGGATATTACGCCACGGACCGGGGGTTATTGGTTCCATAAACAGGTGCAAAATCCACACTCGGCAACGTTGGACCCGGCGTTTCAGGATGAGGTGCTGCATGGGCTGAAGGAATACACCGGGGTGGAATTGCCGCTATAGCATCTGTCACAGGTGCTGGTATTTTCGCCGCCATTTGCGGTCGGCCCGCCGCGCCAAGCGGTGCTTGTGAGCGCGGGTAACGTAGGGGGCGTGGCCGCGCGGCGGGTTGAAGTCGCCGGTTTCATTGCGCTTCAATGCTAATTGCCTGCGGCATTCTTCCCGCAGGTAGGGATATTCCTCGGCGATACGATTGAGTGCCTGCCAGAGGATAAATACATAGAAATCCCGGCGGCCTTCGGTGGCACTGACCAGCTGCTCGTAGTTGGTGCCCATGTGGCGGAGATAGTTCACCATGAGGCGTTCTTTGGTGTCGGTAGGGCAGTCGCCGAGCAGGCCCACCTGGTATTTTTGGATTTCGGGGCTTTCGTCGGGGTATTCGCGTTCTACATAATGCCAGAGGGCGGCGCGGAGCAATCCGACTTTGGACAGACCGATAAAGTTGGGGTCGACGTAGAATTGCTGCAAGATGTGAGTGAGGGTTTCCCCGTCGCGATGCAACCCCCGGCGTCGCCAAGTATCAACCTTGAATTCGAATGAATCTTCGATTTCTTTGACGCGGTCGCGTCGGTATAGCACATCGGCCGCCCCACCGCTATGAGGCATCACCCTGTCGGGGATGGGCAAAAATTTTTCGATAGCAATACTATCCCAGCCGCGGCTGACGCAGATCCACCCGCGAGAAAAATACTGCGGTACGGTTTCTCTAGAAATTTTCGGCGTTGTGTCCTTGCTCATGTTCCACACCTCACTTTTCTCCCCATAGTAGCGTCGCGGCACGAAGCCAGGCCGCCAGTCGCCCCCATTACCCCCTAGCTGCAAATATGCTATTTTGCCGTGGGCTGGAGAATAAGGAAACGGCGCCACCTGATGATGGCGCCGTATTTTTATCAGCGAGATTGTGGCTCACGTCATGAACGATTGGTGTTAGGGAGCCTCGTTGGCGTTACCCTTCTTCCAGGTTGCCCAGTCCAAGTTCCAGTCACCCAAACCGTCATACACGCTTAGTTGTTCCCCAGCAGTGTTCTTCACGGTCACAATGTCACCGCGCTTCACAAAGTTTTGGAACCAGGCTGCGTTTTCGTCGCTGACGTTCACGCAACCATGCGAGGTGTTGGTGTTACCCTGCGCCCACACCGACCAGGGGGCGGCGTGCACGAAAATGCCGGAGTACGACATTTGGGTAGCGTACTGCACCGGGGTGCGGTAACCACCGTTTTCCAGGGACAGACCATAAGAGGTTGAGTCCATCACGATTGATGGGTAAGAATCACCAATCATGTAAATGCCCTTCGGGGTCGGCCATGCTGGCGAACCCAATGACACTGGCATGGCCTTCACTTCCTTGCCATCCTCATACACGGTCATCATCTTGGTGTTGTCATCCACGATGGCTTCCACCTTATTACCAATGGTAAACGAGGCTTTATTGCCGTTCGACGCATATGAGCTGTCACCAATTTTGACACCATAAAGATCGGCATCAACCTTCACCTTGGTGCCGGGTTCCCAGAATTTCTCTGGACGCCACCGAACTTCCTGGTTGGAAATCCAATAGAACGCACCCTCAACCTTGGGCTCAGTTTCGATCTTAATGGCTTTTTCCACGGCCTTGCGGTCACGGACAATGGAATCAAACCGCACCCCAATGGTCTGAGCCACCCCAACAGTGGACCCATCTAGAGGGGAGAGGGAGTTTTCCGCTAAGTTATTCGCCTCAATGGTAGAGAACTTTGTGGTGCTCTTCTTGCCATTCTTATCTTCAGCAGTAATGGTGTAATTACGGTTAAAACCTAATTCCTCCGCGGTGGACCAGGACATTTTGTCGTCGGAAAGCTTGCCTTTAACCTCATTGCCTTCCTCATTGGTCATGGAGACCTTTTTTAAGCCTTTGTCCTGCGATTTCACTTCAACCGCATCCCGTGGAGAAACGCCAGTCGCGCCGTCTTTCACACTAGCCTTAGGGGCATTGACCTTCGGAGATTCCGAGGCTTTTGCCGCGCTAGACTTGTCGCCCACATCGGTGGCCGACCCCTGCTCAACTGTGCACGCACCCAGCAATAAAGCCGAGCTGCACAGAAACGCCACAATCGTCTTCTTCGCAGACCTGCGCGAGACCTTCATTTTCTTCAGATTTCCTGCCTTCTAGTGACTAAAGCCGAACCGACTAAAAATCAGTTCGGTTTGTGCGTCATATTCTAAACCCAAATTCTAGCTATAACGCGATTTATTAAGGAACTGTTGCCAGATCGTAACCGGAAGCGGACACGTCCACAACAACGGCACAGGTGAACGGGGATTTTTTCAGGCTCCCCCACGGGGTCTGCCCTGAGAGAGAATTCACCCCCATGTATTCTGACCATGACCTCCACCTTAGCATTGCCCTCGGACACAATACCCTGTGATGTGTCATCCTTAACGAGCGTCAAGCAGCCCCAGTTCACCCCAGGTTCCTTCCTCTCAACCATAAATCTGTCATGAATCTGCTACAAACTTACACTTTGCAACGGCAACTAGAAAATGGGTGTTGAGCAGGCAATATTCGACCTTTTTTGCAAAATTTCGAAAGTGCTGTTATTGTTTTTCTCGTTGCCCTTGAGGTTCAAAATTCCAGGTAACAAAGTGAGCGCCATTAGCTCAATTGGTAGAGCAACTGACTCTTAATCAGTGGGTTCGGGGTTCGAGTCCCTGATGGCGCACAAAATGATTTTTACCCCCGTTAGGTCATATGACCTGCGGGGTTTTCTTCTGCCATCATAGTATTTTACCCCCGTTTCCGGCAACATACAGCGGGTTATCCCACCACACCACTCAGACATAGTGGGGGGAAGATTGTCTGCTACCTCACCCCTACCCTATCGGACAAGTACCGAACAAAAACGCGGTATTGCTGTCACCCCAACCACAAAGGTCACGCATTATTCTCGCCCGCGCGCTTGCCCGCGATAAGCACCTTATGGGATGCCAGGAAGTCCTCATGCCCCTAATCGGTGATTGTTACCGTCCACTATGCTGTAGCTCATGCGTGCATTAGTAATTGTTGATGTTCAGAATGATTTTTGCCCCGGCGGCGCCCTGGGGGTTGCTGATGGGGCGGCGGTGGCTGAGGGCATCGCCGAATGGGTGAAGGCGAAGGATTACCCGTTGGTGGTGACGACCCAGGATTGGCATATTGATCCGGGCACACATTTCAATGCCGAGCCGGATTTTCGGGATTCGTGGCCGGTGCATTGCGTTGCGGAGTCGGCCGGCGCCGAGTTGCATTCGGCGTTGGCGGATGTGCCGGTGACCGCAGCGTTTTTCAAGGGGCAGCATTCGGCCGCATATTCGGGTTTCGAGGGGCAACCAATGATGGTGAAGGGTTGGCCGATTGGTTGCGGTCGCATGATGTAGACATCATTGATGTGGTGGGTATTGCCACGGATTATTGTGTGCGGGCCACGGTTTTGAATGCGTTGCGTGAGGGTTTTGAGGTGCGGGTGCTCACCGATTTGGTGGCGGCTGTAGCCGACGAGACCGGTGAGGCCGCGCTGCAAAGAAATGGTGGGCGCTGGGGCCCAGTTGGCGTAACGGAAAGGCTAACTATCGCGGGCGACAAGCAGTTGTCGGAGTTCTTTGAGCTCTTTACGACGCTTCGCCGAGCGCGCCATGGTCAAGACCACAATGCCGACCACGACGGCGCTCACGCCCGCTACAATTTTTTGAATTTCTGGGTCTTGTAGCTTCGCGACCATCACTGTTTTGACGTCTCCAGCGACGTTGGTGGGCTTTGCGCGATCGACGATTTCGTCTAGCGTTTGGGCTAGATTGCGGCGATTGCGTTCGATATCGCGCTGGATATCATTAATATTGCGTGCCACGGAAAAACTCCCTGTTGGTCATTTGTGTATTTCTTTCTCCTACACCTTAGCCAAAAACTCAGGAAATGTGGACAAACAGGTAGAGTTAGGCACATGAGTGAAAATGTGCGGTTGGAACCTGGCACTGTTGCCCCGGCGTTTAGCCTCCCTAATGATGAGGGTGGGACCACTTCATTGGCTGATTATGCAGGTGAGCAGGTGATCGTTTATTTTTACCCCAAGGCGAACACCCCCGGCTGCACGAAGGAGGCGTGTGATTTTCGGGACTCGTTGGCGCAGTTGAATGATGCGGGGTTGCGGTGGTGGGGATTTCGCCGGACCCGCAAGAGCGGCTTGCGAAGTTTCGGAAGGATCATGGGTTAACGTTCCCGTTGCTTTCCGACGTCGATAAGTCGGTGATGCGGGCGTATGGCGCATTTGGGGAGAAAAAGAATTACGGTAAAGTAGTGCAGGGTGTTATCCGGTCCACTTTTGTGGTGGGGGCTGATGGCACGATTGACAAAGCGTTCTATAACGTACGTGCCACTGGTCATGTGGCGCGGGTATTGAAGGAGCTTGGCTTTAACTAATCTGGTGATGAGCGGTGATGACTTGGACCTGAATGCGGCGGAGAAGATTCTCCAACCTCGCCGGCGACCGGCGCAGCAACGATCCCGGGCGAAGTATTCCCGCATACTCGCAGCCGCCCGGAGTGTGCTTGTTGATATGGGGTTCGAGTCGTTTACGTTCGACGAGGTGGCGAAGCGGGCTGAGGTACCGATTGGTACGTTGTACCAGTTTTTTGCCAATAAGTATGTGCTGATTTGTGAGTTGGATCGGGAGGATACCGCTGATACGGTGGCGGAGTTGCAACGGTTTGCCGACCAGGTCCCGGCACTCCAGTGGCCGGATATTCTTGATGAGTTGATTGATCACTTGGCTGACATGTGGCGGGCGGATCCTTCCCGGCGGGCGGTGTGGCATGCGGTGCAGTCCACGCCGGCGACCCGGGCGACGGCGGCGGCCACGGAGCAGCCGGTGTTGGCGTTGTTGGCGGAGGTGTTGCGGCCGTTGGCGCCGAACGCAAGCCGGAATGAGCGGTTGACCATTGCAGGGTTGCTGGTGCACACCATGGTGTCGTTGTTGAATTATTCGGTGCATGATGAGCACATGACCGACCATATGTTTCATGCCACGGTGGATGAGATTAAGCGGATGCTTATCGCCTACCTGTTTGCGGTGGCAACCAGCTAGCCGGGTTGGTGCCCTGTGGGGAGGGTGCAGATGGCGGTGGCGTAGTCGCCGTCGTGGCTGATGCTCACCTGGATGTTGGTGTGGCCGCATTGTTGTGCGACGGTCCCGCTGAGGGTGATGATGGTGCGCCCCCACCTGTCCGGGGTGACTTGGATTTCCGACCAGTCAACCTGGTCTTCGCTTATGCGGGGTGGTTTGCCGTAGGACTGTTGGCCCCACGCTTTGATGAAGGCTTCTTTGGCCGCCCATCGGCCGGCAAGATGCTCCATCCTGCGGGATCTGGTTGGTTTGGTGGCGGCGATCCGTAGCTCCAGGGGGGTGAAGACTTGTTCGAATCTGCTGCCGGGGATGTCGAGTTGTTCCGCGAATTTGGGGATGTGCACAATGTCGATGCCGATACTCATGGGTTCATTGTGTCATTATTCACGCCCGTTGGGGCGTCGTAACGCGATGCGCGGCCGCACCCCATGCTGCTTCCAGGGGTGCGGCCGCGCACGAATGGCCCTAGCTTAGTCGTCGATGATGGTCAGCACCCCATCCACGAGCCGGGCCTTATCGCTCAGCAGCACGGCAGCCTCGCGTTCCTTCGCCGGGGCGCCGGTGCCGCCCAGGTTCCGGTCCTGCGGGCGTTCGTAGAGCGGCAGGCCACCATACATGGCGTCCAGAAGTCGGCGGGCGCCGGCCTGCTGCCGGGTGTGGGCCTGGTCCGCCCACTTTGCTGCGGCGGCCGCACCGCGCTGGGCCTGCACCGCCGACACAAACGCCGCCGGGTGCACGATCGCCACCAGGGCGGACACGTGGCCGAACCCGAGGGAGGTCACAAGGCCTGCCTCGGCGGCCGGGACGTCAAATCCAGGGGCTTGCGCAGCCACACCAAGTATTCGTAGCCGGCCAGCACCGGGTCCACGCAGTCCAATGCCCGGTTCGCCGGCACCTGGCCGGACCGCAGCACCTGCGTCAAACCGATCATTTGGAAGGCTGCGGCACCGCCCTTCGCGTGGCCGGTCAGGGTTTTTTGCGACACCACATACAGTGGGTTGCCCGGGGTCCGGCCGATGGCGGCGGCCAGCCGCTCGTGCAGGTCGGACTCGTTCGGGTCGTTCGCCGTGGTGGACGTGTCATGCTTCGAAATCACCGCAATGTCGTCCACGTCAACACCCACCTGGGCGAGTTGCTTCCGCAGCCGGGATTCCGTACCGCCCCGGCCGGCACCCAGCGCACCCAAACCCGGTGCGGGGATGGAGGTGTGCACACCATCGGCGAAGGATTCGGCGAACCCGATCACGCCCAGAACCGGCAGGCCCAGGTCGGCGGCCACGGATCCTCGGGCGAGCAGCACCGTGCCGCCGCCGGCGGACTCCACGAAGCCGCCCCGGCGCCGGTCGTTTGCCCGGCTGAGTAGCGTTCGTCGATGCCCTTGGCCGCCATTTCGTTCGAATCGGCGGTGGCCGCCATGTCGCCGAAGCCGGTGATGCCTTCGATGGACGGGTCGTCGTAGCCGCCGGCCACCACGAAGTCGGACTTGCCCAGTTTGATCTTGTCCACGCCTTCTTCCACGGACACTGCGGCGGTGGCGCAGGCGGCGACCGGGTGGATCATCTGGCCGTAGCCACCCACATAGGATTGCATGACGTGGGCCGCCATGACGTTGGGCAGGGGCTTCTTGCAGAATGTCGTTTTGCCGCGGCTCGGCCAGCAGCCCGTCAATGTAGAGGGAGCGCATGGATTCCATGCCGCCCAGGCCGGTGCCTTGGGTGGAGGACACCCGGGCGGGGTGCACGGCGCGGAGGAGTTCCGCGGGGCTGAAGCCGGAGTTGAGGAAGGCTTCGACTGTGGCCACGAGGTTCCAAATGGCGACCCGGTCGAGGTTGTCGATCATGTCGGCGGGGATGCCGTACACGGCGGGGTCGAAGCCTTCGGGGATTTGGCCGCCGACGAAGCGGGACATGGCCATGCGTCGGGGGACGCGCACCGCGGAGCCGGCCTTGCGGGTGATGGTCCACTCCCCTGCCTCTTCGTCGAAGCTGGCGGTGGTGGTGTCCGGTTCGGAGTCTACGTAGGTTTTGGCCGTGGCCTTGTCGGCAACGTTGAAGGACAGGTCCTGGTCCAGGTAGATGGTGGTGAGTTCCGGCGCCAGGTTGTCGACCATGCCGAAGTCGTCGTGGTAGCGGCGCACCCCCACGCGGGCGAGCACATCGTCGTGGTAGCGGTCGTAAATGTCGGCCTCGTCAATGGGTTCGTCGTCGCGGGTGTACCAGCTGTCGGTGTCCCAGTGGATGAGCCCCATGGTCCAGGCGAGTTCGATCACGCCGGCGGCGGTGAGGTCGCCGGTGAGTTCCACGTCGAAGCGGGTGCGGTCGGAGCCCAGCGGCCCGACCTCGCCCACGCCGACGATAACGACCATGTCGTCGAGGTCTTGGGTGACCTGCCCGGTGAAGTCGGGGTGGTTTCCGCAATGGGCCGGTAGGGGTGGGGAGGGCGGGGATGGTGTCCGGCTGGTCGGCGTCGCCCCCGGTGGTGGGCTGCTGCGCCTGGCTTGCCGGGCGAGTTCGGACAGGTTGATGTCGCTGCTGCCCAGGCCGCCGGTGGCGTCCACCACAACAGGTTGTTCCGCAGCTTTACGACGCACGTCCTCGCTGATTTGTTCGATCAACAGTTCGGCGATTTCGTCGGTGGAGTAGGTGGTGACCCCGGCCTTCTCCACGGCCGCAACCAGGGGATCGTTGCCGCCCATGAGGCCGGTGCCCCGCACCCAGCCGATGAGCATGTGCACCAAAGAGGTGTTCGGTTTCCACGTGGTTTCGGCGTTCCACCGGGTGACGAGCGCGTCCAGGGCCGCCTTGGATTCCCCGTAGGCGCCGTCCCCACCGAACCGGCCCCGGTTGGGGGAGCCGGGCAGGACCACGTGCAGGCGGGCACCCACGTGGGTGCTGGTGCCGATGGCGGACAGGCCGGCGATGAGCCGTTCCACGGACCACAGGAGCAGCCGCATTTGCATTTCCGCGGGCGCACCGGCGTCGGCGAGGGTCCCGGAGACGCTGGGGGCGGCGAAGGGGAACAGCAGGGTGGGTTTCAGGGCGGGCTTGATGAGTTTCGTCGCCCCGTTCACCGTGGCGGTCTGCTCCGACCCGATCCATTCGATCACATTATCGAGATCGGCGTAGCTGGATAGGTTGGCGGGTACGACCCATAGGGGCCGCCTGGCCGCGCGCGGATTCCGCATAGAGTTGCTTGTAGAAGCCCAGCCGCGCGTGGCTCAGCGACGATGTGGTGACCACCACCGTTGCCCCGCCCGCAGCAGCTGCTTGACGACGCTCGCCGCGATTGAGTTCGGGGATGCGCCGGTCACGACCGCAATGTCGTCGGCGAATTCCAGTGGCCGCAGGTCCCGCGCCTGGGCGGCCAGATCGTCCAGGCCGAAGTATTCGGCCTGCCGGGCCACCGCCTCGCCGGCACCGGTGAGGTCCAGGTCGGCGGCGTCAAGTTCCCCTGAGGGCCACCCGGGAAACGTCTTCGCGGGCGGAGGCCCACCGGTCGTCCAACAGCACGGTTTTGCGCGCGTCGAAGCTGGGCGCCACCTGCCGGGGCCAGTCGGACCCCAGTTCCCGGGCCACCAGCTCGTACAGGGCGGCATCCGCGTCCACATCGTCTAGGTCAACCACGGTGGCCGGCTCCGCCAACCCCAGGTTCGAAAGGATGGTGCGGGCGGTTTGGGCCAGCACACCGGCCTTGCCAGTAACCTGTTCGGCGAATTCCCCGAGGGCGGCGGAGTCCACCACTCCCCCACCGGAGCCGCCGGCACCCGGCTTGGCGACAGCCACCCCACGGTCCGCGGCAACCGCCTGCACGGCAGCATCAATGAGCTGGTCCAGGTCGGCGGCGGTGCCAGGGGTTGGCCGGGGCCAGGGTGGCCAGGTCCCCACCGCGCAGGGACGCGCCCTCCCGGGCGCCCATGACCACGGCGGCCACCACATGGTCCGCCCAGCCCTGGCCCAGGCCCCAAGTGCCGGTGACGCGTTCGGCAACATAGTTGGGGCGTTTCCCGGTCGGGCCGGTCAGGCGGCGCAACGCATCCCCCACCGCATCGGACAGGACCGGGCCGAAGGCGGTGTAGCCCTTGGCCATGCGGGTGACGGTCTTATACAGGTCGGCGAGCTCCGCATCGGCGGCACCATCAATGGCGCCCAGGCCGAACTCCACACCCAGGTCCAGCAGCAGCTGGTTCCGACGCGACGACACGCCTTCGACCAAAGTTTCGATCGAATCGGTGGCGGTCATTTGGTCGGGCCGCACCTTGGTCCACAAGGCGATGAGCATGGCGGTCGCATCCGAGGGGCTGAACTCGATATCGGCCGGCACCCCAACTGCCGGGGCGGCGGGGCCAACTCCGGCTCCGTCACCTTCGCCAACACTGGTGCGGGCACCTCGGTGGCGGGGCGTCCACATCTGCATCCGAACCGGCTGCGGCGGGCACCTCACGGTGGAACTCGTCGGTGGCGAACACAATGCCGGCTTCCCGCTCCACGTTGAGAATCTCCAGTTCAGTGCCCAGATACTGCGGCAGGGCCGCGGTTTGCGCCATCATATTAGCCAGGGTTGGGGCGGAACCCACACCCACCTCCACGAACCGGTGCACACCCAGGCCACCGTCAGCCTTGGGTCGCAGCAGCGGGTCCTGGGTTTCAATCCATCGCACCGGGGAGGCAAACTGCCAGGCCAACAACTCCACCAACAAGGTGCGGGCCAGCCGGGCCGGCCGGCGCAGCTCCTCATCGAAATTCTTGAGCACCTTGCGCAGAATGGGGGCGTCGACCACATCCAGCATGGCCTGCACGAAATCGCGGGTGAGTTCGAACGGTCGGGCCACCAGGTTCGGGATGTAGCGACCCACCAGAATGTCCAAATCCACCTCCGCCGGCAGCAGATCGTCAAGATGCTCGCGGAAATTATCCACACCACCCAACAGGTGCGAGGAGTGGAACGGAACATCAATGCCCGGAATCAGAATGAACGCCCGCAGACCAGGGGCCTTGGCCTCACAATCGGCCTGCAACGCCTGCAAACCCTTCATCGTGCCGGCCACCGCATACTGCATGCCGGCCAAGTTATAGTTCACGATCTCCAAGAACTCGCCGGACTCCGCCGCAATCGACTGCACGTAATCGAACACGTTATCGGCATTCAAACCCATCTTGTGGGGTCGCAAAGCAGCCAACCCATAGTTCGACACGCCGTGCTCATCCCTGCTCCACCAGCCGGTGCATCGTCAAACCACGCTGATACACAATCTCGATCACGTTTTCGAGCGACAGCACCGCAGCATAGGCGGCCAATGCGTTATACTCGCCCACGGAATGGCCGGCGAAATACGCCCGCTGATTCAACGCATGGGCCTCCCGCATCTGGGCGACCTGCGCCACCCCCAAGCAAGCCATGGCCACCTGGGTGAACTGGGTCAAAAACAGCACACCCTTCGGGTGCGTGAACTTCTACCACGAACCACCACCTCCTGGGGGTTATTCCGCACAATCTCCAGCACAGAAAAGCCCAGCTTATTCCGGGTGTGCCAATCCGCACGCGCCCACACTTCCTTCGCCGCCGGCGACTTCGCACGGGCATCCATGCCCATACCCTGAGACTGAATCCCCTGACCGGGGAACGCATAGAACGTGTCCGGCGCCGCCAACGTTGCGGTAGCAACCAACACCACCTGACCGTCCACCGTTGCGGTCACCTCCCGCACCTCACCCCGGCCAGGCCGGGTATCAATACCGGTGCGCTCCACCACAAATTCCACCTCGGAGCCGGGCAGAATCGGGGCCAACATGGTGGCTGTGTACTCCGCTACCCGATTCGGAACCGTAGTCACAGTCTCATCCGAATAGCCGCCGGCCGCCACCAACTCTGCAACGGCAGACGTCCACATGCCATGCACAATCACACCCGGCAAACCAGCCAACTTCGCAGCAGTGTTCGACACGTGAATAGGGTTCCGGTCCCCCGAAACCACCGCAAACGGGTACATGGACTCAGGGGCCGTGACCTTCGCATACGCCCGGAACGACCGGGGCGCCGGCTCATGGGTGGGCAACACCGACGTATTCGTACGAGCGGTCGAATTCCCCCGCCGGCCCCGAATCGCCATGCGCTCCGTCAGCTTCGCCAACGGCCGACCATCAGCCGAAATCTCCGCCCGAATCACCACAATCCGGCCAATCTCCGTGTCCGCAACCTCCTCCGGGCGAGCAGTCACCGACAGATCCACGATCTCCCCGGCAGCCGGATCCGGCAGGTCGTCGACAAGCGTAATGTGATGCTCCAAATGCACCAACGCCAGCATGCCCTCCACCACGGAATCGCCACGCGACCCGGAATCTTGGCTGCCTGCACCGCCGCAAAAATCGCCGGCCATGCCCGACCAACCAACACATCCGGCGCGGTACCGGCCGGCAGAATCGTCTTCGGCAGATACCCCGCGGTCACATTCTTATAGTCCGCAATATCGTTCGCATCCAACGTGGTCTCCCACGTCACCACCCCATCATGCTCAACACCCAGGCTGCCGCCCGCCGCGATCCGCGTCAAATCACGCATGGCGGACTCCGCATCCCGATCAATCACCTGCGGCACCACATTCCGCGGCGCCATGATCGGCGTCGTAAACCGGATAGCAAGATTCGCCGTGGTACCAAACGCCGTGGAACCAGCCAAGGGCACGGTCAACACCGACTGCTCCCCATTGCTGGCCACCAACGTCGCCCCGGTCGGCGGATGATACGCCGACGTGTACTCCTCGGGATCCTCACGCAACTCCCATGCATCCACATCACCCAGCCGGGCAATCACCGACGGCCGATGCCGGCCCGCCCAATACGTGCCGCTCGCCGCCAACACCATCGGCACCGGATCCGGGAAGGCCTCCGCCAACTCCACCCCACGCTCGAACAAAAGATCGATCGCAGCATCATTGAACCGGGCCAACAACTCCGCAACCGGCTCGTCAACCCGCGTAATCCCCGCAACCGCGGAAATACCAGGAATAATCGCCACCTGATCCGCGTCATACCGCTCATCCTGCGACTGCCACAACGAATCCGACCGCCACCAACGACGCACATCCTGGTCAATCACCGGCACGAAATTCACCGGCTTCCCTGGGGTTTTCGCTAACCCCAAGAACCAGGCAGCATCCGACGGGTGCACCAAATCCGTTGCCCGCGGATACAACTTGCCCAACCGAGCCACAACAGCCGCCGGATCATCCGTCATCGACACCGTGGGCGCTACCGACGGCACAAACTCGCCATGATCCTGATCCACCAGCCGCGCCTCGGCCCGGCGCACCATCTGCACAAACCGTTCAAACCACGACGGGTCCGTCCACTTCCCCCGATACGGGCCGGAAAGCTCCACATACCGCCCCAGCCACTCCAGGTAGCTCATCTGTTCGACATCGCCGAAGTAAGGCTTGGCGGTCTTTGCAATAGCCGCAATGATCTCCTCCCGGCGGGCTGCCACGGCCTCCGCATCACCGGCCACTCGTCCAGGGAGCCGGCCAGCCCGAGCAAACGAGTTATCGATCTCGTGAATGTCCGCACCCAGCTGGGACCGGCCGGAAGCCATGCCGCCGTCGGCATGCCCGGCACCAACCCAACCGCTGATCCCCTTGGTCTCCACCAACAGCCGCTTCACCGACGGGGAGGTCTTGGCCTCCCGGGTAGCCATGGCGGCGGTACCAATGAGAATGCCATCGACCGGCATCGCCGGCAGGTCATACTTCAACGACCAGTCGCCGGTGAGATAGTGGGCAGCCTGCTGCGGGGTGCCAATGCCACCACCCACGCACAGCACCACATTGGTGCAAGACCGGATCGACTCATAAGTAGCAATCAACAGCTCGTCGAGGTCCGCCCACGAGTGGTGTCCGCCGGCCTTACCGCCCTCCACCTGCATGATGATGGGAATGTCGGGCACATCCTGGCCACGGACAGCACCTTGGCGACTTGCCGGACCGCGCCGGGTTTGAAGGCGATCCATGGGAAGCCACCGTCGCGGAGTTCCCGGATGAGGGCGATGGCGTCGTCGTGATCAGGCATGCCGGCGCTGATGACAATACCGTCAATGGGGGCACCGTTGTCCCGGGCCTTCGGCACGAGGCGTTTCCCACCAATCTGCATCTTCCACAGGTAGGGGTCGAGGAACATGGAGTTGAATTCCGCGTTCACGCCCTCGTCGAGCAGCCCGGTGAGTTTTTCGATATTGGCTTCGAGGAGTTCGGGGGTGACCTGCCCGCCGCCGGCGAGTTCGGCCCAGTGGCCGGCGTTTGCTGCCGCGGCCACGATTTCGGGGTCGACGGTGGTGGGGGTCATGCCGGCCAGCATCATGGGGGTGCGGCCGGTTAGTTCGGTGAATTTGGTCACCAGGCGGGGGGCCGCGGGGGCTGTCGGCCAGGGTGGGGGCGTAGTCGCTGTAGGGTCGTGGCAGTTCCGGGGCCTGGTCGGCGTCGAAAAGCAGGGCCTGACCGTCGGGGTTGGCCACGGGCAGGGTGGCTGCCCCGGAGCCGGCAAGGATTTCTTCGGTGAGGAAGGTCACGCCGGTGTCGGGGCCGACGTCAGAAGCCAGCTGGCACCGGCAGCCACGGCATCGCGCACCTGTTCGGTCCAGTCAACGGGCGTGACCATGACCCTTGGTGGCGACTTCCCGGGCCAGTTCCTGGTTGAGTCCGGCCTCGGTGGCCCACAGCATCACCTGATCCACGGCGGGAATCATGGCGGGATGGTGGAATCCTACCTGCACGTCCAGGGGAACAATGTTTGGGCTAAAGGGGGCGCCGCCGCGAGTTTGTTTTCCACGGCTTTGGCGTCCTTGGCGGCCTGGTGGCGGAGCAGGTCGAGAACCTTGCGGTTGTCGTCGGGGCGACCGACCAGCACATAGGTGGTGCGGGCGTTGCGTAACCCGATGGTGGGTCGAATGTTTTCATCAAGGTCGCCGCAGGCCGTGTCGATGGCCTGTTGCAGCTGCTTACGGGTGATGTTTCCAATGGCGACCATGGGGCCAGCGTCACCCTGAGCAACCAGCCCAGTCACGCGGGCCTGGCGGGTGACGGCGGCGCCAACCAGTTGGGCGATAGCGAGCACTTCGGCCGCGCGGGTGAGGTCTTGGCAGGCGAAAACCCCCAGTATGCCTTGGGAATGCCCCAGGGAAGTGACGGCGGCGTCGACATCGAGACCTTGGGATTCCAGCACGTCAAGCACGGCCAGCTGGGAAACGAAGATGCCGGGGACGCTTATTGCGGCCTGGGCGGCGTCGAAGGAGATTTCTTTTGGTGTCGCTGGCCCACCCGATGGGGTCGAAGCCAACGGTCCGGGTGCCAGCGATCTGGTCGACTACGGGTGCGATAAGTTCGTTCGCTTGTTCTACTAGTGGTGCAACGGTGCGGCTGGCACCTTGGTTAACCGCGGTTTTTAATGTGGTTAACCAGTCGAAACCTTGGCCGGAAAATACCAACGCGAAAGGCTCCTGGGCAAATCGGGCCACTAGGCGGTCGGAACCCGCACGTAGTCCCACGTTGATGCTGTGATCGGTCACGAGGAAATCTCCTGAATAGTCGTAATATTTTTCATGGCATAACAAAGCCAAGACAAACTAATTTGCCCAACAAATATGCCACAAACATGAGGAAAGTGTCATCTTTTGCTTGTTTTACGATCTTAAACAAGTCGCGTCAATTGTACTAAGCATGCGCACACCGACGGATATTGTCCGGCTACTAGCTGCGCAGGACCGCCGCAAGTATGTTCTCAGCCGTGGCTATGGCCTGCCGATCCGCGTCACCCCCGTTTGGCGCGGCAGTGTGGTTATATTCATGGCAGGGCAGTTCGGGAATGACTTCCGCTGATGGTTCGATCCCTCGGGCGGCTAAATACTCATCAAATTGATGCGAAAGACTCATACCATAGCATCTTAGCTTTTCGACGCCCGACCGGGACCGGGCCGCACCCACAACAACGTTTGTGCGGTGCGGCCCGGCTTTCAATGGTGTTACTGGGAATGCTTGTGCGATTCCTGTTCTTGGACGGCCGGCTTGAGCGCCTTGACCAGGTGGGATGCGGTTCCGGCCACCTCGGTGACGATATTCGTCAGTCCTTCGGCGCCGTTGAACATGGTGATGTTGCTGCCTGCCAGGGCGGCGGCGATTCTGCCGGCCACCTCGGGCATGATGTCCACCATCTTACTTTCCAAACCGATACGTTCGTTGGCAGCCAGGGTTTCGTTATACATGGCCTGTGCCTCGGTTTGCGCCTTGGCCTCGATGACTCGCCGCTGGGCGTCGGCCTCGGCAGGCTTGATGACTTCGGCGATGAGCTCGATTTCTTTCAGTTCGGCACGCTCCCGGGCGAGTTCCTTTTGTTTGCGGGTGAGTTGTAGCAGGGCGGAGGATTCGGCGATGGGGCCGGACTGGGCGGCTTGGGCCCGCTTCTCTGCGGTTTCCATGGTGTTTTGCGACACCTGCAGATCCGTGTCCTTCTTGTACTGGGATTTCTTCCGCTCGGCCTCTTGCTGGGCCTGTTCGATCTCGGTGTCGGCGGCGGCCGCGGCCACTTCGGCGATCTTCCGAACCCGGTTGAGTTCGGGTTGGGACAGGTTTTTGATGTGTCCTTCGTTGTCGCTGATTTCGTTGATTTGGAAGTTGTCGATCTTCAGGCCCATCTCCATGAGCTTGGGCCCGGTTGCTGTCAACACATCCATGTTGAGGGCGTCGCGATTGGTGATGATCTCCTCCACGCTGCGGGCACCGACGAGCGAACGAACCTCGCCGGAGAAGATACTGGAAATCACGTCGCTCATGGCTTTATCGTTGCTTCCCAAAAAGCGGGAGCCGGCCTCAACGATGCTGACTATATCCTTATTCACCCGGTAGGCGAGCGTGGCCTCAATATTGACGGAAATATTCTGGTGAGTTTGGGCTTCAACGTTGACCCGCACATAGCGGGAACCAATGTAGAAACGGTACACCCGGTGGATGAACGGAAGATAGAAGGTGCCACGACCCACAACAACCCGGAATGGTACGTCCTTGCGGGAGATGAATCCGCCGGTCACCAGGAGCGCTTGGGTAGGTTTAGGAGCGGTGTAAAACATGATGATCCTTCTTTCGGGGGATAGGTTTACCATCGAATGTATATAGGTGAATATTGGTTTTCAAGGAATTCATGCGTATTGGGGGTAATTATTGCTTGTCGACGTAACCCCGGAGGTATTGAACCTTCACCCCTTTTATCTCGTACACAATGTAAAGACAGGGGGTGGGGCAGAATCGGCTAAATCTACCCCCATCTGTTCTAATCTTAAACTTAAATAAGCGTTGAAAATTAGGACAAGTAGCATATTCTATTGCTAGATAAGAAATGGTTGATAAGTCAGCTACTTTTCCCTAGCCAAAGCCGATAATGACTTCCCTCATCTTTAGCATCGAAAATTTATGCTAATTACCCCCGCTACCCCCGATATTGCGGGCGTTAGCAAGTCCCATGTTCGACTAGGATGGGTCAGACCTTATACACTAGGGGTCGTCCACAACTTTCCCGATTTTGTTGGCTTTCTATTCGGGAATGTTCCGTTAAATAAACACCGCTGGACACATTCCCCGCCTTGGCGGGGATAAGGCCTAGCAATTGTTGCACACCGCACAATTGCTAGGCCTTTCGAACATATAATCACACGCAACAAAAATTTCGACGGTTTTAGGGAATAATGATTGGTATAACCGATAGGAACCATCAACAATAGGAACAGCCATGACTGACCCCTAACCTAATAGCCAATTAGCTACATTCCCAGGTGGGGAATGTTCCCCACCCCTGCCGTCACCATGCGCCAAGCTGCATACAATACGAGCCATAACCGCATAACTCATAACCGGATATTTTGGAGAAAGCCATGAACCGACCACCAGTTGCACAGCCCCCACTTTCCTGTAGAAAAGCCTGGGCAAAATACAACCGGAAAGACCAATCATGGATGCCGCTCTATCGACACCTCGACGATGCCGCCTGCACCGCCGCCGTGCTATGGGACTCATGGCTGCCGGAAAACGCGCGCCGGATCATCGCCGAACCATTCGGGAATGGGGATAATGACAGCCTGGAATTGGCGCGGAAGCTGGCGATTTTCGTCGCTGCCGGCCACGACATAGGCAAACACAGCATCCCGTTCGCAACGAAGGCGAAACCGCTGCGGGATGAGATGGCATTGGCGGGAGCGGATTTTGATACGTCACAGTTTTTCCAGGATGAGCTGAAAAATGCACTACCTCATAGTTATTACAGCGCTTTGAGTTTCAAAGATTGGCTTAAAACCAAAGTTACAGAGCCAGAAATGGATGCCATTAACGCCATCGGAATTATCCTTGCTGGTCACCATGGCGTATATCCGACACAACCCACCCGATCAAAGATTTATAACGCAGAGCATGACATGCACTGGTACACGGAACGTTTTCCCCGCGTGCACGGGGATGTTCCGACATCCCAGGTTTCCGGTGAATCGCCAATGCGTTTTCCCCGCGTGCACGGGGATGTTCCTATGCGGAGCTTGCTGCGCCGATATTCACAATCGTTTTCCCCACAAGCACGAAGATCTTCCACTACTAAGAACCGGGAATTTTTCTACTGGGGAATACTCCCCACGCAAACGGGAATATTCCGGTAATCCACCATAACATGAGCTATAGACAGAGTTTCCCCTCGTCAGCAGGGTCGTTTCACAGAAAGGAACATCGTAATTATGAAACCTGGCGTAGCTAACAAGGTACATTGCCACTTCAAAACCGGATTCCAAGAACGACTCAATGCAATCATTGATCCTCAAAACCAAATGGGTGTGATGGAGAAAGCCCGCTTCCTTGCGAGGAACTCAAGCCTATCGGTCTCCACAATGTCCGGGCTGGTATCTCCCTCAACGAATCAGGACCCGACTGAGAGAACAGTCATTGCCGTGATCAATGAATCTGATTTAGCGTTTGAAGAGATTGTGGATTACACATGTAATTTGCATCCTTCTTGGCAGCTCAAGGATCCAAGTAGGCCGTTGCAAAAGCCGGATTATTTACCGGGTGGTAAAACGGGTCAGCTACGATCCTGGGTGATCCCCTTCATTCGTATTCATTTCTACTACTACAGCAACAAATCACTCTGTAACATGCTGGGGATTTCCGATATGACGTACTACACAGGCCTTAGAGCGGTACCGGTAATCCAATTCATTATTATGATTTTAGAGCTGCTCCGTCGCTTTGGAATGGACGTCAATTTTGAGGATATCGTAGTCACGGAAGATTCCCGTCCCGTTAAGGCTCCGACCCCACTACTCCGCAAGGCCAGCTGAAAGAAAAATTCTCAATAGTTTTCAACTTGACGCCCGAAATTGAACGAAAAGCCAGGACGCTTTTCGACGCCCTACCAAAAGGTTTGCAAGAACTTTCAACCAATAAAACTGGAGTTGGTTTCCCCACATGAGCGAAGACATCTCCCACTCGCTTCCCCACCTTCGGTCGTCGTAAAGCAAACTTGGCAAGGAGCTTTTACACGGAGGGCTGCAGCACACTTTCGTACACACCTAATAGCTGCTCGGTAAACGGCTGCTGCAGGGTGCTGTCGCAGGATTTCAGCAGGTAATCGCTCATTTCCCGCACCCGGGTGGGATGCGCCATGAGCTCCCGTACCGCGGCCGCGATGGATTGCGAATCCGGGGTGGCCGTCAACACGGTCCCCTCGGGCGGCACCACCTCGGTCAGGTCGGGGTCGCACAGCAGCACTGGGGTGCCGGCCGCGTGCGCCTCCAAAAGCACCATGGGCTGATTGTCGAAATCATAGCTGGTGGACGCAAACAGGTGGTGCTCCTGCATGGCCGTTAGCACGGTTTGCTGCGGCACTGGCCCGTGCAGGGTCACCCGATCGGAAAGCCTGTGGCGGGTAATGTAGCGGTGCACGGATTTCATGGCGGGCCCGGAACCATACATGTTCACCACAACGTTTTCCGGCAGCTGCCGGATGGCCCGCAGGAAATCAATGGGGCGTTTCTCCTGGCTCACCCGCCCACACCACATGATGCGGAATTCCGCATCGCCACCGGCATACTCCCGCGGATTTATCGCGCGCAATTGAGATAACAGAGTGGGCTCCAGCCCATTGGACAGCACCGTCAAGGGTTTATTCACCCCTTGATACTGCAACTTGTGGGCGAAATGGTGGGAGGGAACTATAACATGATCCGCATAATTCGCCTGGTTGACCATAAGTTTCCACATGCGACGCGCCAGGGCGGTGCGCGTGTAAGTCGCATCCCGAAGCGTCACCGGCAACACCGGATTATTGCGGTTATACAACCAGGAAAGCAGCACACTAGTCACCGCGGGAAACGGCAGCACGCATTGGGTATACACATCGACGCGCCCATGCATGGTCTGCACCAGCGGCAACCCCCGACTACGCGCCAAATGCACACCTGCTGCCGCGGCCGCCATTTCGCTGTGCACATGCACCACATCTACCGGCTCGATCCTCTCCGCATAATCTTGGGCGAACTGCTTCGCTCGCTCCGGTGACCACGTATATGGATAATTGTCGGGCTTAATCACCTTGCTGGTTGGGAGCTGCACCACCGTTGGGTCACCGCTCGGCTCGTGCAAAGGGCAAAAAACGGTCACCTGATGTCCGGCCGCTTCCAACGTGTCTTTTTGCGCTTTAATGCTGGTTTGTACCCCACCGAGGGTGGGAAGATAATAATCGGTAAAGACTGCAATATGCATGGGTAACACCATACCTTGGTTGCGGACTCAACCACATCTTTAGGTGTACTCACCTGTGCAGCCCACCCGACCAGCCCGCTCCAGCTTGTCGACGCCACCCCGCTGCCCACAATAACGGTTTTCCCCGGCCCCGCCTGGATGTTTTACAGCAATCCTGCGGTAGCCTTGTGGCGTAGTTCTCTCGCATTCTGAATCGTTTTGTTAGGGTAGAAGTCGTGACAATGAAGGTTTTAGTTACTGGTGCTACAGGCTTTCTCGGGGGTTATGTCGTATCGGAATTTGCTCGTAGTGGTTATGATGTCGTTGCATCTGGCCGAAATAACGCAAGGTTGCAGCAGCTCGTTGATGCCGCCACCACAGCCCAGGCCGCGGCGGATCCCACCGACCCCACCTATCCGGGAACTGTCACCGCACTCGTTGGTGATCTGGCGCAATTGGCGGAGCTCGACCTGTCGGTCGATGTGGTGGTGCATGCCGCCGCCCTGTCCACGGTGTGGGGACCGTGGCGGGATTTTTATCACACCAATGTGGGGGGCACCCAGGCGGTGGTGGATTTCTGTCGGCGCAATGCGGTGCGTCGTCTGATATTCATCTCCTCCCCCAGCATTTATTCGCAACGCGGCGACCGGTTTCATATCACCGAATCGGAATTCGACCCCAATAATCAACTCAATAATTATATTCGGAGCAAGATCAGAGCCGAACAGGTGGCGGCGGAGTTTTCGGGTTCCGTGATTTTACGCCCCCGGGGACTGATCGGCGTGGGCGACACGAGCATTGTGCCGCGGCTCATGCATGCTAACGACACCATTGGGATCCCGGTGTTTCGGCGCCGCCGCCAGCAGATTTTCCCGAAAAAACCGGGCCGGTTGGGACACCTGCGATTGCCGCATCCCCGGCTTCCCCGATTCCCCCGGCGCGGCCAGCCGGGGCGGACGATTATTGATTTAACCTGCGTGGAGAATGTGGCATACGCTACCCGGTTGGCGGCGGAGTCGCCGGCGGCTGCGGGTCGAATCTATAACATTACTAATGGTGATCCGCGACCGGTGACTGATGTTGTGGATGAGTTGTTCACGTTGTTGGGGGCGGTGCCGCGGTATCGGCGTCGTAATGCCACCGTATTATATGGGGTGGCGTCGCTATTGGAGCTGGTTTATGCGGTGTTGCGGTTGCCGGGTGAGCCGCCGGTGACTCGATATACCGTGTGCGCGTTGGCGTATTCGCAGGTGTTGGATATTTCGGCGGCGCGGCGGGATTTGGGCTATGAACCGATCGTCAGTTTGGATGAAGGGATGCGGCGCTATGTCGAATCAATTGATTAAGAGTGTTCGGTATTATCAATGCGGTTATTGCATGAATAATTTGCGGGTCATGTATCGGGGGTTGCCGCGTGATATGGCTCCTAGTCGATCGTTTCCGGCGGGGGTGTTTCTGATTGAGCACGAGTCGGAGGGCTATCTATTGCTTGATACGGGGTATTCGCAGGATATTTTTCGTTCTGGAGTGCGGGGTTTTTGTATAACAAGGTGACTCCGACGCGGGTGACGGCGGAGGATGAGATTCCGGCGCAGTTGGCTCGGGATGGGATTGATGTGGGGCAGATTCGGCGGGTGGTGTTGTCGCATTTGCATCCTGATCATATTGGTGGGGTGAAGTTTTTTCCCGAGAGTGAGATTATTATGTCGGCGGATGCTTATGAGGTGTTGGGGAATGCGCGGGTGCGGGATTTGGTGTTTCCGGCGTTGGTGCCGTCATGGCTTGCGCAGAATACGTCGGTGATGCCGGTGCAGTCGTTGGTGCAGGATCCGGACACGGGGTTTTGTTAGTCATGACGTGTTTGGGGATGGGGAGTTTGTTGTTGGTGCGGTTGCCTGGTCATGCGGCGGGCCAGGTGGGGGCGTATATTCCCGGACCGGTTGCTTATTGCGACGGATGCGTCGTGGGGGAATGATTTGTTGCCGTATTCGTCACGGTTGCGGCTGCCTACGAGGTTGATTCAGCGGGATTATGATACGTATAAGGAGACGGCGATGCTGGTGCAGGGGGTTGCGGATCGGGGAATTCCGGTGTATTTCAGTCATGGGCAATATGATCGGCGGGAGCTGCTGTGACGTCGTTGCTGATTGCCGGGTATTTTGCGCAGAGTCGGTGGCGGCGGTTGCGGTCGCGGGCGGCTATTGACAGGTTGCAGGAGCGGTATGTTCGGCGGCAGTTTCGGTTTTTGCGGCGGCATTCACCGTATTTTTGCGACGCTTCCCCAGGTGGGTTCTCTTGCCGATTTGGGGAAGTTGCCGGTGATGGATAAAGGAGTCGATGATGGCGAATTTTAATCGGCTCAATACGGTGGGGTTGGATCGGGATCGGGCGTTGGAGATTGCGGTGGCGGCGGAGCGGTCCCGGGATTTTTCGCCTACGTATCGTGGGGTTTCGGTGGGGTTGTCATCGGGAACAAGTGGGCATCGGGGTTTGTTCATTGTGAGTGATCGGGAGCGGTGTGCGTGGGCGGGTGCGGTGTTGGCGCGGTTTTTGCCGTCGCTTTCGGGCAGCGGATCGCGTTTTTTTCTGCGGGCGAATAATAATCTGTATGAGACGGTGAATTCGCGGGTGATCCAGTTTCGGTTTTTTGATGTGTATCGGCCGATGGCGGAGCATATTGCGGCGTTGGGGTCGTATCGGCCGACTGTTGTGGTGGCGCCTCCGTCGGTGTTGAGTGTGCTTGCGGATGCCGTGGTTGCCGGGGAGTTGCGGCTATGCCCGGCGCGGGTGATTTCGGTGGCTGAGGTGTTGACGTCGTTTGATGAGCGGCGGTTCCGGGAGGTGTTTGGGCAGGAGGTGATTTTTCAGGCGTATCAGTGTACTGAGGGGTTTTTGGGGTATACGTGCCCGTTTGGGTCGGTGCATTTGAATGAGGATATTTGTTATTTTGAGAAGGAGTTTGTGGACGATTCCAGGTTTGTGCCGATTATTACTGATTTTCGACGGCGGTCGCAGCCGATTGTGCGTTATCGGCTTAACGACGTGTTGACGTTGGCGGCGGATCAGGCGTGTGGGTGTGGTCAGGCGACGACGGTTGTGGCGAAGATTGCGGGGCGGGAGGATGATGTGTTTTCGTTTCCTGCCGTGGGGTGGTGGTCGAGTTTTTGGTGTTTCCAGACATGGTTGAGCGGTGTTTTTTTGTATGTGTCTGGGGTTTCGGAGTTTCGGGTGGAGCGGCATTCGGATGATCGGCTGGTGGTGTTTGTGGCGCCCCTGACAGGTGGGGGTGATGGATCGGGTGCGGGCCGAGTTGGATGGGTTGGCGGGGCGGTTGGGGTTTGTGCCGCCCCGGGTGGAGTTTAAGCCGTATGTTGCGGATTCCACTCATCGGCGGAAACGCAAACGGGTGGAAAATTGCGCGCAATGATTGCCGGTTAGAGGACGATGGTGCGGCCGGCGAAGACGGAGTTGTTGTCGGGCGAATCGGCGATAGTGCGGCCGGCGGGTACTGCCCGGTGGCGGCCCCAGTCGCGGATGGCAGCGAGTTCTTCCGGGTTGGTTTGGCTGAAGGGAACGACGTTGCGGAATTGGCTACGAATATGGTCGGATGAGGGCAGTTCGGTGGTGTTGCTAAAGAGCATTTCCGAGCCAATGTCGTGGACTACAGCATCAATGTCGGAGCCGGCGAATCCCTCGGAGACTTCGGCGAGTTCCGCAACGAGGTGGCTGGGGATGGCATGGTTGGTGTATTTCCAGAAGCATAGGTCGATGATGTCGGTGCGTTCGGTTTCGGTGGGGAGGTCGACGAAGAAGATTTCGTCGAAACGGCCTTTGCGTAATAGTTCTGGTGGGAGGGTAGAGACGTCGTTGGCGGTGGCGACGATGAAGACTTTGGCCTGGGATTCTTGGAGCCAGAAGAGGAATTGGCCGATGAGGCGTTTCGTGACGGAGCTGTCGCCGGAGCCGGTGGCGAGGCCTTTTTCGATTTCGTCGATCCAGAGCACACAGGGTGCCATGCGTTCGGCGGTTTCGAGGGCTTCGCGGAGATTTTGTTCGGATTCACCGACGTACATACCCAGGATGGCACCCATGTCGAGCCGGTAGAGTGGGAGTTCCCATTGGACAGCAATGTTTTTTGCGGAGAGGGATTTACCGCAGCCGGGGACGCCGCACAGGAGGATGCCTTTGGGCGGGTGGAGTCTGGTGCCGGAGAGGTCGGTTTTCATGAGGGCTTTGCGTTTTTGCAGCCAGGCGTTGAGGTTTTCGAGTCCACCCACGTGGTAGTTGTCGTCGAGTCGGATGCGTTCGATGCCGGTGAGTTCGCCAAAGATGGAGTCTTTGAATTGGGAAAGTTCGGCAAGATCTTCGGTGCGGATTGCGCCTTTGACGAGCATGGTGGCGAGCACGTTGACAACTTCGGCTTCGGTGATGCCGGTGAGTATTTCGGCGGCGGCCCGCATTTCGGATTCTGCCCATTCGACGGGGATGGTGGTGGAATGCCCTTTCATCATTCTGGACACTAGTTCGAATATTTCTTCGGTAGTGGGGAGGTCGAGGGCAACGGACATGCCGAGCCGGGCGAGGCCGGACCAGACGGGTTTGTCGGCGAGGAGGATGATTGTGCCTTGGTATTCTTCGGCAATGCGCACCATTTGGCCGAAGTGTCGGGCGGTGGGGGTGTCGGAGTCGAGGTGGTCAATTTCGGTGAAGATGAAGTTCACGTTCCGCCGGGCTTTGAACATGGTTTTTGCCTGGTCGAGGGCGGCGGAGAGGGATTGGTCTTCGAGGACGAGTTGGTTGGATGCGAGTTCCCGGAGACCGTCGGCGGCGGAGTAATAGAAGAACGGGAGGGAAGGGATGTTACTGCTGATGGTGCGGAGGATGCTGAAGACCCGGACCGGCTCGGTGGATTTCACGACGATGAGGGGGACGCGGGCTTTGAGGTAGCGGGTGATGATTTCGGTGGTTTCAAGATAGTTGGGCATGGTTATGATTGTTCGAGTGCGTGGGTGAGGCGGGTTGCGGTGCCGTAGGTGGGGTTGAGGACAGCGGTGAGTGGGGTGCTGCGGACGAGGTCGTAGATGCGTTGTTCGGTTGCGGTGGGGAGTTCCCCGGTGACGGAGCTGCGGCGGAGGATGTTTTTCGATGTGGCGTTGCCAATTGCCGATACGGGTTTGGGCGTCGATAAGCAGGGTTGACCGTATTTCGTTGGGGAGACCGGGATGGTTGCAGAGGTGCATGCGGCGGGCCAGGTTGTTTTCCGGGTGGTGAGCCACCAGCGTTCGAATTCGTGGTAGTCGGCGGTGGCGGGGAGGTTTGTGAGGGTCTCGGACCAGCGGGTGTCGGCGATACTTAGGGCCCGTTCGATGTGTTTGAGCAGGCGGCGGTGCACGGTGGGGTTGAAGGATTCCGCGGTGATGGGTGGGAGGCCGTCGAGGGTGGCGGTGGGGTCGGTAGCCCAGCTGCGGAGGGCGCGGGCCCAGATTTCGTACGCGTTTGCCATGGTTAGGGCAGCCTCCGGTTGATGAGGATTTCTCCTGGTGGTTGGGGTGACCAGTCGGGGAGGCTGCCAGCGATATTACGGTTGCGACCAAAGGCTGGTTGGGGGTTGTCGTCGTGAAGTCCGCCAAGCAAGCTCATGCGGTCGAGTATGGTGGTTTCGCCAGGTTGTTGGTTCTCAGGTGGCGGGGGTGTGGTGAAGCGGGGTCGGCGCCGCTCCCGGTGGATTGTGGGAAGGACTTGGCCTGGTGTTTCGGCTGGTTGTTGGGTTGCTGGCGGGCCGGCCTGCGGCATTGGTGCCGGTGGCGACGGTGGGGCCGCGTATGGGTAATTCCCCAGCCGGAGCCTGGTTCGGCTGGTCGGGCAGGTGGGATTCTGGTGGTTGGGTCAGTTAACACGCCTCATTCTAGGTTGCGGAAGGATGAAGAGCATTGGTAGTACGGGATGGCCAGGTGGCGAACACCCGGGTGAGTTCCGCCTGCTCGGCATCCCGGTCTTCGAATTCCAGCATGAGGTCGGTGAATTCCGCCCGGGCTTCCGTAATAATGTTGTTCGATATTTGGACGGCTTGTTCTTTCGCCACGTGCAATTCGGCAATGCTGCGTTCAGCCAGGGTTTTCTTCCGGTAGATATAAAACGCCACGGCGATGCCCACCAGCACCACCATGAGCAGCCCGAGGAGTTTCATGCCGAGGAGGAACGCCACGGAGGTGATGACGCCGACCATGATCGGCATAATCATGTCCGACTGTTGGAAGGTTGCCTGGTTGATGTGCGGCGTGAAGAGGGTTTCCCAGTATTCGCCGAGCCGTTGACGGACGGATTGTTCGTCTTCGTTGGTGGCGCACCGGAATTCGACGAATCCGAATTGGGAGGCGTAGCCGGAGTGGGTATTGCCCAGGATGATGGTGGCGGCGGGGAGGAAATCCCGCTGGTAGCGACTGGTGTATTCGTCAATAGCAGCACGTACATTGTCGAGGCCGTTGCCGATGGCGGTGCGCTGGGTGCTGATGGAAACACCCAACCGTTCGGGAGTGATGGCGGCTTGGGTTTGCAGGCTTACGGCGTCAACAGTGTCCGCTAATGCCCGCACATATTTGTCGGTTTTGACCTGCGCCTGCGCCAAGTCACCGTTGGATTCAATAACGGCTTCGGCATAGGCAGCTTTGCGACGCAGCGGTAGTTCTTCCGCATCATATTCCGTGACGAGTTTCTCCAACAGGTCGTCGAGCAGGGTCTTCGATCTTGCCGACGGGGCATCGAGCCGGTCGCGGATTTCTTCGTATTTTTTCGCGGTCACCCCCAGGGCGGTGGCGGATTCCAGCAGAAAACGCATGCGATCAAAATCGGGGCTGAGTTTACGAAGATTCTCATAGTCGTCGACGACGAGCTGTTCCCTATTGCTGGCGATTTCTTCCACCCACGCCGTCACCTGGGCGGTCCGCAGTTGGGAGTTTTGCCGCAGTTCGGCATCCCACTCCCCCAGCTGGTTCGTGAGGAGTTGTTCCGCCTGGGTTCCGAAGGCGCCGCGGGCGGTGGCCTCAAGAATGACGGCGAATTCACGGGTGAGTTTGGTGGCGTCACAGTTTACGAGGTAGTGCTTGAGCCAGGTGTAGGCATCATCGTGGCGGTTGACGCGTCGTAAGATGAGCGCAAAGAACAGGGAGGTTTTTGCCGCGTCGCGGGTGAAGGCCTCTTGCACGGATTTTTCGCAGATCGCCTTGTCGTCACGAGACCAGGCCGCCAACCCCACGAGTGCGGGCGCCAACCAATATCTAGGGCTTTGAATCATGAGCTCTTCGGACACCTGCGCCACCACATCGTTGGTGACGTTTCCCACGTCGAAAGCCTGGAGCACGCCCACGCTGGTGCGGCGGACAAGCGCATAGTGCCCATAAACCCGGTCAAGTTCACTTTTGAGATTGCCCAGCTGGGTTTCGGCACGCTGGACGACGGCGATACGTTCAGCCTGGCGCGAGAATTTTTCGAAGGCTTCCGCTAGTTCTTGCAGTTTCTGGCGGGTGGTGTTGAGGTCTTGGGTGACCGCACCAACCTGCGCACCCATGGTGTCCATTTTGCCGTTGAGCAGAAGAATATTATTCTGCACATCGCTGATCTCACGGATGACCGGGTTGAGGTTAATGTACTCTGCCATGTTATTCCTCCAATACTGTGCGGACCCGAATGTTTCCGATTGTAATAAGGCACTCACCCCACCCACGCAACTATCACTAGTTTTTTGTGGTATCTCACAGAATTATTTACCCCCTTCTGGGCTTACCTCCGGGCGACACGAATAAATCCCGAACCAACCGATCGGACATTATTCACCATACTCACATCAGATTTTTTCGAACTTTGCTTAAGATCAGACGATTCGGTTCAGATATCTCTTGGCAAGAATTTGGCCCTTTTTCACTATAGTTGTGGACAATTATCATGTTAGTTTTTCACCAAATTACCCTCTTATGGGGTGGAAAACCGTCGATAGGCGACAAAAACGGCCGATGGGACTACCCCACCGGCCGTTGCTCGGTTCAACGCAGCGCCGTCATCAGCCTTTCCAGGCGGACTCCAGCATCTTCCAGTGCTCGTCGCTCATCCGCGAGGCCGGAGTGACCGACACCGCCGACGCGCCACCCTTGGCGGAATACCGCAGGTTAAGGGCCATATCATCGGCGGAGATAGTGTTGGCCTCATCCTCCGCCCACAGGCCTGTCGACAGCACGTAACGGTTATCCCCAAACCGTCGGTTAAAGCTCTCCGCCAGCTTCTCGGAATAATCAGGCTGTACGTCGGGCTGCATGCCGTTATAGTTCCACACGGCAATGCGGCTAGCCTCAGTAAGCAGCAGGTCATAATCGTGGCGGACATGGCCCGATCCGCCCCCGGATCGTTCCAGGGGGCCCGCACATCCATGTCCAGGGCAACATTGCTGGGCATGACCCCTTTAATGCGGTCGAGCAGGTGCTGCAACGCCTCGGACCGCCATTCCCCCAGCTTAGGGTCCCGAGTATTGATCTCACCGTCTTTCCGCGGCCAGTCGGACGCCCCGGAAAACTTCTTGTATGAAGCCAGGTCATCCTCCCCAAACGTGTAGTTGTCGAACATGAGCTCGGTCAGGGAAATGCTATCGGGGTTGTAGCGGTGCGAAATGGTTTTCGCCAGCTCCACAATCCCATCTCCCACCGCCCCATCGCGGATAGCAGTCACCGAAGCGAACTTATCGGAACGCTCTCCACCGGGATCAACCCCAGCTAGTTCAGGGTTTTTATGGATCGTATTGGGCACTAAAGTATCAATGGTGAGGTTAATAGTGAGCGGCCTGAGCGCATCAATGGCATCCTGCACCCAGTCAGCCCCATTAATGGAGGCCTGAGTATCGGGGTGGCCCTCCCAGTCGAAACACACCCATTCAATCCGTCCCACACAGATGGATGCGGCGGTGGCATTGACGTCGGAAAGCCGCTGTGACATGGCCTTCCAGTCGTAATGAGGGTTGGAAACATCCTCAAAACCAAAGTTCACGCTGCGTTCTTCCGGCAGCGGCGAATTCTTGAGTTTCCGCAGCTCGTAACCCTTTCCGCAGGAGGAAGACCCAAACGGTAGGAACGACAGGATGGATGATAAGGATGAAAGTTTTAAAAATGTTCTGCGTTTCATGCTGGACTCGCTTCTTGCTTATCGACACTGAGGCCACTCACACTAATGATGCCGGTACGCTCCAGTTTGTTCCAATTCTTTTCCGCCCCCTTCACTTCCAAGATAATGGCCCAACCAAGCGTGAAACCAACCAATGTGGAGTATATGGGCCAAAGGGGAAAGACCCATATGTGGCGTAAATCTCCCCAGGCCCGGTTTAGCGCGATTGAATATATCAAAATAACAAGCGCTAGTGCCAACCCGAGGAACCCCACCCATCCTAACGCAGTTGTAGGAAGCGCGTCAGGGTCGGTAATAACAACGATAGGCATGCCCAGCAGGACAAAGATCTGCGCGATTGGCACAATAATCATGCTGAGCAGGTTAAACAGCAAATATGCTCCGAATGCCCCATAATGGGGATTACAAATCATATTCTTATGAATCCGGGTGGCCTGCAGCATCCCCCGTGCCCACCGACCCGCTGCCGCCACAGCCCCCTTCAACGTGGACGGCGATTCGGCATATACGACGGCCTGCGGAGCGAAATTCACCCGGTAGCCGGCGCGGTGAATCCGCCAGGTCAGCTCCAGGTCTTCCCCAGCGTGTCGGTGCGCAGCGGCCCGGTGGCCTTGAGCGCCTTGAGCCGGAACAGACCATTATTCCCAGAGACCACGGCAAGCAGTTCACGACGGCGAGCGCCCGGCGGATAAACCCGGTGCCCACATGAGAAATGAGTGCAAGAAGAGTGGTTTGCACCCGGTCGAGATTCACCGGTCGATCGTCACCACTGACTGCCCCCACTTTGGGGCTATCAAAGGCCTTGAGCATCTGCCGAATGGTGTCCCTGCCAGAGACCCCGTCGGAATCCACGTACATGATGAACTCACCATTGGCGTAGGCGGTGCCGGTGTTCAACGCAGCCCCCTTGCCGGAGTTTTGTTGGTCGACAAAGATCACGGTGTAGGGGTTGGCCTCGGCGAGGTCCCGCATCACCTTGGCGGTGCTGTCGGTAGAACCATCATTGACCATGATGAGCTCGAAATGCTGGTAGCTGCTGGCTAAAATGGAGCTGATGCAGGCATCCAGCACTTTTTCTTCGTTATAGCCAGGGACGATGATGCTCACAAGTGGCTCATCGTCCAGGGCAGTTTTTACTTTTCGGTGGTTGCGCCAGGTTTGGCGGATCTCAAAATAGAGGGACAGGGGTATGAAAAGGAGCTTAATCATGCCCACCCAAAAAATGAGTGTGCTGAGCCCAATGAGAACTACGACTGCTAGCGCAGACATGGGTATTTCCTTATTTTTTTATGCGGCTGACTTAAGAACTTCTGCCAATAATTCTGGTGCAAGGGAGCTATTGGCGCCAAATCGGGCGTTCACTTCTAACACAACCGGGTGACCGTCAGCCATGCGACGCACATCCAAATCAATGGGACCCTTCAGCTTCAGAGCATGGCAGGCTTTGACGGCGAGTAGTGCCACATCGAGGGCGTTAGCGGTATCGACAGAGCGGACAATGGGGGCTGCGGTTTCGCAGAATTCCTCCTGGGTTTTCGCAACAATGGAAACGGTTTCGTTGCCGGGTTGGTCGCCGACATACACCATGGGGGCGAATTCTTCCCCGGGGGCGAATGCCTGAATGATGTAGGAGTCGTCGTACGATTCGAGCTGGAATTTTTCGGGGCTGGTGTGAATAGCAAAGCCACGACCGCCACGGGCCACCCGCGGTTTGGTGATAATGGCACCACCAAGCTGTTCGAACACATCATAGGCGGAGGTGAAATCGCTGGGCACACCGAATGGGGGCACTGAAACCCCGGCCTCCCGCAGCGCCCGCATGGTCAGCAGTTTATCGAAGCATTTCTCAACAGCCTCCAGGGGAGAAATAACAACCTGGGCGTTACTCAGCTGACCCAGTTGGGAGGCCTTCGCCACCATGGGCAGCTCGTCAGCAACGGTGGGGATGAGTAGATCCACGTCGTAATGGTCAACCAGTGAGGCAAGCTGGTTAATCATGTCAGGGTCGTTGGCGGCGGGCACCAGTTCGAAAGAATCAATGTCGGCAAGTGCAACTTCCTGCATGTCCACGCCCACAACATTGTGGCTGGTGGTGGCGAGTTGGCTGACGAGGGCGCGGCCGGCGGGACCGCCGACACCGGTGATGAGAATGTTCATATGGTTATTTCAATCCTGCGATGGAGTCTTTGAGACGGACGATTTCGAATCCTTCGGCGAGTTCCAGTTTTCCCTGGGCGCCGCGGAAATTGGCCATGCCCTTGAGTCGATCCCACCGGAGGTAGCGTTTACCGGCCTGGTCGCGGTGGTCTTGGACGGCATGGATTTTAATGTCAATGTAGTTGGTGATGTCAATAAAGAGTTGTGGGTTGAATTCACTGGTCACGGAGGGGGATTCAAAACACAAAATTGACGGTTGTTTACGGGCGGCCCGCAGCACGGCGAAGTGCACAGCCTTGTGGTCTTGGTGTTGATCGTGACTGGAATGAGTCAGGATCAGGTCGGGTTTCAGTTCGTTGATCTTTGCTTCAATAATGTCCACCATTTCCATGTTGTGGTCCTCTAACCGGGTGTCGGTGAGGGAATGAATCTCGATTTTTTCCAGCCCCATGGTAGCGGCGCCATTCCGGCCTCGGTGGGACGCACGCTATTATCACCCCCTGCGCGTCCATCACTCATGACGATGGCGTGGATTTTATGCCCCTCATCGGCCAGGCGAGCGAGAGTACCCCCGCAGGCGATTTCCAGATCGTCGGGGTGGGCGCCGACGGTGAGGACGGTGTAGGGGGTGGCAGTTTTCGGCGGGGAGGCAATCCGGTTCCGCAACAGTGCGACAATGAGGGCAAAACATGCTGCTAAAGCCGCAAAAACGGCGACTTCTTCCGCGAGAGTGGCATGACGGATGACTATCAGGGCAACGAGGGCAATGACGACGACGGCAAACACCATGAGGTATGCCATTTGCAATTGCGTCCCCCCGGCGAATCTCCGGAAGAAAACTGACCGCCCCCGGGGCGTCACCGCATATCCCATAAGTGCCAACGCTGCGACAGTCAATAAGCCATATAGGGCCATAACCAGCCTTTTCTGTTTTATCTACTAATGTTTTGCTTGCACTCATCCGCACTGGTTTGCGGAGGTAAAATCGAAATCTTGCCATAACGATTCGGTGATTAATCTTAGTAATCGCTAATTAGTAGAACATGTGGACACGATGAAAATTCCTTCATCTTTTCCCCGCCATATCCATATGTGCAGTGTATGGAGTTTTATAACGATAGATAAATGGATAACATCGCCCCCTTATATAACCCCAAAATTACCCCCGTCTGACCATCGTTGCGATTATCGTAAATGGTAGAGGCACCTTACCCCTCATTACAGTAGGAATTTTGCTATTGCGATAAGGGGGTTGCTGGCGCCATTAACGTGTCTTCCTTATGTGGCAGATTTAAAAATAATCAGCCATACATAAATTAATCTTTAATGATCATCAAGGAGCGGAATCGTGGTTTCTTATCAATCTGGTGGTGAAGTATTACAGCCCGGGGTGCGGGTAGTGTTTAGCGGCAGGATCACGGTGGATAACGAATTGGTGCCGCAGGGGGATAAGTTACGTGCGTTATGCAGCGAAGTGGGTTTGGTATATAAGACGTCGGTGTCGCAAACCGGCTGTGACGCGGTGGTAGCAGACAGCTTGACGACGGCCAAAGTGCGGCGGGCCGACGATTATGGGAAACCCATTGTGTCGGTGGCGGATTTCAGCGATTGGGTGCTGGCCAACCAGCCGGATCATAGCGAATTCTTGTCGGCGCTTTTTGAAACCCCACCGGAGCAAAGCAAGACGCTGGTGCCGCTGGCCGCGGATTCGATAGAGCTACTGGCATCGGGGAAATCGGCGTGGGTGTGTAAGGACAGAAAAGAGTTCCTGCAGAAAATAGATGCCGAGCGGAATAGGTTTCCGCAGAAGCGAAGCGCCGTGGCGCTCCATGTGACTCTTACATTGCTGCTTTTCACGCTGATAGCGGTCCTGATTGCGGTGACCAAGGCGTGGTACCTTCTTGGCGCGATTTCGGGGTTATTTCCGATATGGCTTTCATCCTCACGGGTTGATGACACGAATGTGCCGGTGTTCTATATCGACCAAGATAAGCTATCCCCGCTGCACCGACAGGTGTTAGGGTCGATGCAGTTGGTCTTTGCCGAGGCCACAGCCTTTAACCAACCGATCTCGGCATCCTATTGGCGGGAGCTCACGGCGTCGGCAATGCAGTCGGTGGATGCGTATCTACAGACGGGCGATCTCACGCAGGCACAGATTCTTGGGGATCAGATTGCGCTGGTGCGAACGGGCGTCGCCAGGCTCGAATAGCAAGGCCGACGGCGAACCATAATGCACCGATCAACGCCCACAGGATTGGTGAGTTATTGATGGGAAGCACATTGGCGAACACCATGGCGGTGTGGAATCCACCATGCACCCCAACGGCGGCCCAGGTGGAGTTAGCAACGAGCCGAGCCATGGCAGCAGCGTAGGCAAACCCGAGTGGCATGGCCAGGTAGATGACGTGTTCGAGGGCATTGCTTTGCCCACCACGCGACACAAGATGCAGGCTGCCGAATACGACCACGCTGAAACCAACGGCCCAGCGCATGGAGGTTTTTGCCCCCTAGGGAGGGCAGCAGCCAGCCGCGCCAAATGAATTCTTCGGGGATGCCTTGCAGCAAAAAGGCCATGCCCAACACGATGATCAGGGTGGCCCACCACTGGTCGCCGTGTTGGGCGAGGGGCTCACCGGCGACGTCGAAGAGTATAGTGATCCCACCAGCAATGAGAAATATGACCATCGCCACCCCCGATCATGGCGGCAAACCAGATCATGCCGGTTTTTGTGGGACGTAGTTTCAACATGGCAGGTGGCTGATGATCCAGGTAGCGGACCAAAAAGCCGCACCCCCACGTAGGCGACAACAGTGGCGCAGGCATATTGGAGAAGCATCGCGGCGCATGCCAGCAACAAACCGGTGATGCTGCGCCCCACTGCCGTACCGGCAAGAATGCTCTCGTAACCGGGGACGAACTGCATCAGCACCCCGGAAAACGAGGCGGCGAACATAAGGACAGCCGCAATAACAACACGTAGAATAATAGGAAGACTTTTCATTGGAACACCTTATAGCGATAGCTTAGGTTGACAACATGGAGCAACAATGCTGCGAAACAGGACTACCGAAGAACTCCATCAATACTATGATCGAACAAAATGTCGGGAATAACCAGTGTGAATCGTCATGAAATGGTTATGACACGCATAAGGGGGTAATTTGTGCTGTTCGTCATGAAGTCATGACTGTTGTCATGTTTTCCCATGATATTCCTCATTAACCTGGGATCATGACTATAGCCGGCCGCCCCCTCCACTTTTATTTCATTGCCTTCGCCCTGGGATCCATCTTCATCACGTTCTGCGACACGATATTTTGCTATGAACTTAATCCTCAAACAATTTTCCTCATGGTTGTGGCAGTTATCGCCACCATTATTGATGTGGTCCTCATCAAACGATGGACAAGAAATCCCGATGACAAATGTCTAGCTAGCGCAGTAGCAGCCACCAGTTTTGTGTTATTTATAATAGGCGGTTCTTACTCGACTGCGACATTAGCGATTGTGTTCTGGGTTATTCAGCAGGCATTCGGTATGCGACAATGCATGGGCATCGCAGGAATCCTCATGGTCCTCATGGCACTTCCCCGATCGTTAGCAGGCCAATACCAACGTGACGATATTCATTATATTTTATTCCTAGAGACAATAGTCATCGTTCACTTCTCGTTTGCTTGGCTTCTCACCGCGCTGGAGAAAAGCGCCGAGAAAGAACGCCGATATGCGGTAGAGGCGGCGGTAAGCATGGAGCAGGCAGAGTCGGCACGCATGCTTCACGACGGCCTGGGCCAGCAATTAGTCACCACCATTGTGGCCCTCGACGTGGCACAGGCGCTGAAGTCGACAAGCGAGCAGGCCGCATGGTCCGAGGTACACAACGCCCAGGCCGTCGCAAAGCAAGCACTGGTTGATCTGCGACGGTGGGTGCGGGCACTCGACCCACCGGAAACCCCCACGCCGCACACCAGCGACCAGCTTGTGGCAGCCATGCAGTCGCTATCGCAAACGTTTTCGAGCACTGGCCTGGGTTTCAGATTGATAAACCAGAAGATAATTATGCGCTGGCGGTAGCACAGGGGGAACTATTCCAGATCGCGGTGCGGGAGGGTGTGTCGAATGCGCTTCGACACGGTCAGCCCACGATGATCCACTTTCATCTGCGGGTCAATGAGGATTCCATCACGCTGACGGTGGAAGATTATTCAGATAAGGAACATGCATTGGTGCCTGTCAAAGCTAGCAGCACCGAGAACGGTTATGGGCTTCGGTCGTTGCGGAAACGCGCCACGCAGCTGGGTGGCACCATGACCGCCGGCCCCACCGACACGGGGTTTTACCTGGATGTTTCTCTGCCCCGGACGGAAAATATGTGACGTGACTGATCCGATTCGTGTCATCATGGTCGACGACCGGCAACCAATCAGCAGGGGACTATGCGGTCATGCCCGGCATGGATGGCCCCCACTTGGTTGCGGAGTGTCGACAGCACTGGCCGGACTTGCCGGTCATTATCTTAACAACGCTTGACGACACCACCATTATTCGGCGTTTCCTTGCCGCCGGGGCTGGGCTACTGTCTTCATTAGGGGTGGACTGGGGGTATATCGCGTGCGCAGAACATTATTTTATCTCAAAAAACAGCGGATCTTTACCATTACGGAGTTCCTGTGCGGCTTCCGATAAAACCGCTATTTTTCATGCTTCACCAGGAGCTGCAAAGTCATCAAAGTGGTACATTCTTATGAACACCAACCAGACGGGGAGAATAATCGTGGATTTGAAGGGAGCCGTTTCTACCGCGTGGGTGAATGATGATTGTTGCGCTTTGATTGAGAAAACCGTTTCCGGGTTCGCGGCTATAACTCAGGTTGGTGATTTGGAGGCTCTGCGGGATCGGTACACAGAGTTGTTATATCCCCAGAGCAGCGAAATGTGCGATGGCAAATAAATTATAGCCATCACACATAGGAGCTACACGCCGAAAATCTTACGGATTTCCGCAGGTAAAATACTTGCTGGAATGATGCCAGCCTTCACAAGAGCATAGAACAGGTTCACAAGGAACACCGCTACACCAGCAATTGTGAGAAGTACATCCACGGTCTTATCGACACTGCCATTGTCCTTAGGCGGTTCAGGAACCGGATCAGATGGCGGAGTTGCCTTATTCAGGTATGCAACCCGGGTCATACCCACGATTTCTTCCGAGCTGACAGGTGCTACCCCAAATTCAGTATCATCTTTAGGCTTGAAGTCAGTAATGGTAATTTCCCGGGCACCAGGTTGGGTCCTCCCTAAAGGAATACCGTCTACCTTAATGATCCATCCGCCCGAGGGGTTAACTGGCGCCTCCCATTTCAGTAATGTTTCACTCTCACCAACCGAAGACACTGTTGCCGCAGATGCAGGTTCCGGTAAAACTGGTAAACCAGTTGCAGTATCGACGTGCACCGGCACTGAGTGGCTGCCCACTCCCCCATTGGCATCAGTGGCGCGAACATTGACATTGAAATCACCAGATTCTGGGTATGTATACCTTGCGATGGGCCCACCATTTTCGATTTCAAAGACACCATCACCATCAAAATCCCAATCCCATCGAATAATCTCAGAATCAACGGAATATGATGTTGAAGCATCAAAAACGGTTTCGTCTTTCGACGTTGTGTAATACTGGTTAATCGGTAATCGAACAACTGGGCGAGTGATGATCTTTGTGAGTGCTGTTTCCAACGCTGTAGCGGCATCGCCCTCGTTGACGATTGCTTTACCACTACTACGTTCAGTTAATTCAGAATAGGCATTCTGCTTATTATTGGGAACAACAGCGTAAATGTTGACTGGATCAATTTCTAGGCCACGTTGTATTACTTGCTCTAATGTTGACCCATCTACTTTGTCTGGATCATGGAATCCTGCATCCGTCAGAACAACCGCAGCTTTTGTTGCGCCTTTACGCCAACTCAATCCGTCATAAGCAGTCATAGAGCATGGAGCAAGGCTTCAGGGTCATCTCCACCACCACGCACGGTAATGCCACTAAGCTTATCCTGGAAATCAGTCACATCTTCGTTGAAATCTGACAAGATGCGGGCAGTAAAAGCATCATCACGATCTCGATATTCTACAAGGGCGATTCGACCATTAACAGCATTGATTCGTGATGAGAATCGCGAAGCAAATACTTTAGCTGCATCAATATCATTTTGCATTGAACTAGTGGAATCAATGAGGAACACCACATCGAGACCAGTGGGGCCGGCGTTGCTAGGATTGAAATGTTTAAGCAGCTCGCTTCTGATTTCGCTACTATCCATATTAAGTTTCACAAGCAGTCGCTCCATGACTTCGGCAACCGCCTGATCGATAGCACCATGATCTTCCCCATAGGTCATGTGCCCGTCATTGTGCCAAAACACCTTTGAAGAGCCACAGACAAAATCATCATCGTTGCACCAGAGCCCAGTGGTACTAGACCAACCTGCAGGTAGATAAGGTTTTCGTTCTCCTAAAGATCCCGCATATGTCAATGGATAAGGAACATCCCGACGCCATTCAGACCGACCTCCAAACATAATGAGAGGCAGATCTGGGTCACCTTCCGGGAGATATAACTTGGGATCCCCAAAAAGAGCGTTAAAAAGCACTCGTTGCCGCAACTCTGGTAGTAGCTTGTTGTATGTTTCACCAATTACTTGTGCACCTTATGAATATCCAGCCAAGAAGAACTGTGAGGAAGGGCATTTCTCAGCACGCCGAGCAAGATAAAAGGTGGCTTCATAAATCCCATTGTCAACGCTTGCTCCGTACCTAAACGCTGATCCACCCGAAGCTTTTGCGCCAAGTGCATTCCCACCGTATTGGCCTTTATCGTTGAATAAAACGGAAACAGCCGGATACGAAAATACTTGTTCGCTCTGGGAACCAAGCTCATAAAAATTATGAGTAATCCCCAAAATACTTGCGCCAAGTTGGGATTGGCGTTGTAGCTGGACGCTCTCTTTTGCGCCAATGTCTTGTCCAGATCCCCGAGCGTAAACAATTTTCGAGGTCTGCACATTCCCGATTGAGCGGACTTGTTGATTGCGCTACCGCCATACTTGGTGGCAGCAACGCGGTAATAATTGTTGCTGTTGTTATGACAGCAACAATTCTTCGAACCGTGTTAAACATAATAGTTTCTTCTCCAATATGTTATGACTGCGCGGAAACCCGGCAATCTGTTTTAGGTACATGCCGCATGAGAAATTGCGCCTTCTCATGGGCAATATAGTGACGACCGCAATCAATGAATCACCCCTATTTTTCACCTCATATCCACAATTTTCGTTGATCCTATTTTTGAGATTAGTCGTTCTTTTATGACTATGAAAGACGTAATTTTATAGGTCTTTTACGTGCTGCTTTGGCATATTTGAGCATTAAAAATCACAAAAAGACCCCATTTCTGGGGCCTTTAATGTGTAGCAATATTCACAAAACTCCATACAGCTACATGTGCAGCGGAATGAGATTTGGTGGAATTATCTTAGCTTGCATGAGAGCCGCAATGATAGCGATTACTGCTGCCGCAAGACCACCAATCGCTAGTAGCACACCAGCCATACCAGACGATTGTGATTCCTTGTCTGGTTGTTGCGGATCGCCATCGTCTGCTGGCGGCTGGTCAGGGGCTGGGCCTTCCTTAATGTCAACGTCTTTGCACCCTAAAGACGTATTATTGTTACCAGGACCAATGTTAATCCCGTAGGCGCACACTGATTGCACCCCGGTCTTCTTAGTGTTAATCATGTGGTCGAAACCAACATTATATTGTGCATGAACGTCGGGACGTGACACATTCGTCTTAATATCATGAAGCTCGGCATTGGGATCACCTGCAGGACCACCAACATACACGTGAACTATCAATGGTGCAGATTCATCGTTAGGGTCAAAACTCCAGCCCCGCACATGGATTACTCCTGGTGAAGCATAGTCCACCGTATCCAAGTGCCCCACCGGGTTAGCTGTTTTTATTTCAGATTTTATGCAGCCAAGGAATGTGTTATCGGTGCCGCCCCCAATATTGATGCCATAGGCACACACATCCTGCACTCCGGTTTTAGCAGTAGGAATCATGTGATCAAAACCAACATTATATTGCGCATGGGCATCGGGGCGTGACACATTTGTCACGACTTCATGCCCCTCAGCTTGAGGGTCACCAAAAGTGCCGCCAATATAAATATGAACCCGCAAAGACACTGATGCATCATCGGGATCATAGGTCCAGCCCCGCACATGGACCTCTCCCGGCTTACCGGGCTCGGCTGTATCTAAATGGCCTACCGGGCTTTTTCCGGGTGGTGGGCCTGTGTGTCCGCCGGAACGGGCAATAGCACCATCGTCGATATGCAGGTACATGGTGGGCAGATGCTCGGCACTCACCCGCTGTCGAACGGCAAAGCCATCACCATAGCTATCCCAGGTGACGTCAATAGAACCGTCACCGTTAACGGCTTCGACCACCCCACGTGTCCCCAACCATGCCCCCAATAGCGGCGGGTCCAATCGGGGCTCCAATAGGGCTACCGCCCCCACCGTGGGATTATGATCTTTAGCGTTAGGGGCCCGGCGGATCCATTCCCCGGCATTACCCCATGTACCTTGATCCGGCACACCTCCCTTAGCCAGCCGGTAGGCGACATATCTGGTGCAGTTATGCCCATTAGGGAGAACCTGGATAACGCACATCCGCCCAGGTTCCGGTAGCTGGACCATAGCCCGAAAACGCGAGGCAGTGATAAGAATTTTTTTCCTCGACAAAGCGATATCACACCCGCATTTGCGGTCGTTGTAGTGCTCACTGCAAGTATCGCGGCAGTTGTTATTGCACAGAAAGAACGAAAAAAATCGTTTTACATTCACAATGGAATCCCATCTCGATAAGAGAAAAATATTTGCAGATCTTGAGGCAGTCATCATCTGATAGCGCTCAAAGAATGAGATGCGGCATAAGAATAATTACCGACAATAAGTTTGATATTTTTCTTATTGTTAACTCCATTATCCTTATATTTAGTTAATACACTCAGACCGGTATTTACCTCCTATTATTTAAAAATAGACAGAATGTTATTAATAATTTGAGACTAGCTGTGCTTTTACCTGATATGAAAAAGCCCTCTTTTACAGGTCCCCGGCTCAATGTTCGCATTGGAAGGGCATCCCCTCGGATATGCAGCATTTTTGGAATATTTTTCCCGAATACTTTGTCCGCACCAACAAAAAAGACCCCATTTCTGGGGTCACCGAACGCAGTTTCCTGCACTAATGAAGGTACGCTGCTCGTCCCACATGGGGGCCGCGGCAAATCGGGGAGATCACTGCCTCGCCCATTTTGTTTTGATAATCCCCAACTGTCGGGGAACCACCGCATAGTCTTTTTCCGCAACTAAGCCTAGTAGTTTTTCGGCCGCATCAGAGCGAGGATGTTGAGACACCAGAGACAATATGGTGCTGATTACACAAACACTGGCATCTACAACGATCTCTGTAAGCAGGGAAAAGGATTCTTCCGGGCGAACATCCTCAAGAACCCATGTGACCAGCGCGGATACGACTGCTTCCAGCACCTCGAAGCTATCATGCTTACTCAACCTAGCGAACAACGATAACGATAATTTTTCTTTGCGCTGGGCTAAAATCTTTACCGCGGCCTTCACCAAACTTGCGTCTCCCCGAAGCATCTGGGCGACTTTAGTCATTGGAACATCTTCGGGGAATAGCAACCCTAATAATGCCGACGCTGGACCACGCACATCGGCATCCCTATCAGGATAGATGATCTTCAACTTCTCACTTTTCCCCATCAGCCTCATCAGAGGTTCTCTCATATCACGTGCAACATCTGCGGGGATTTTTTGATACTCATCGATCATTGTTTCTATCCCGGAACCAAATCTATTGCAGAAACATGATTATTGAACATCCTGAGGCAAGGCCGCCAATGAGCACAATGAGGGTGCGAAATATTGAGGCGCACCAAAATAGAAAGGTGGCTATAGCTTCTAGAATATGGTCCAGGAAGTGTTCCAGAAGCTGCGGTTGCGATGATGTAATCAACTAGGTTTGCTAAATGAAGCACTGCTCGTTGGACAATGCCATCTGGTAAATTATCGAAGTCTTGCCAACTTGCTAAGGCATTCAGATCGCCAATCCGGATTTTTCCAAAAAGCCGGTCATAATTGGTGTCATGAACTGCCCGAAGCTGTTCTATCGTTCCTTTTAATAACTCATTATCAATATTGCCACGTGCTACCAATGTCTGTAGTTTCTCGCTATCCCATTCCTTCCCCTGGCTGAGATCATCTGCGATGATGGACTTGATGAGCTTCGCATAGGATGCAGCAAGCTCAAGATCTTGAATACCAGGTATCGTAATGAGATAATCCTGGATCTTCGCCATTACCTCTGAGGAACAGGCACCATAGATCTTTGCGAGTACTTGAATGATCTCGTTCTCATACCAACGAGAGATTCCAAAAAACATATGTTTTACTAGGGTTTTTCAGTTCGTTCAGAAGCCAGAGAGCATGGTTATCCACAGTGCTCGTATCAAGGAGTGCCACGCAGTTCCCGACTAGTGCAAAGTCACATGGTAACGAACTTTTCGTGGCATCTTCTAGCGATAGTTCATTCATTATTCGTGTAAGTGGTTCAACAGGCCCGAAATGAAGGAACCGGGAGGTGGCAAGTTCTAATTCGTCTTGAGCCCCAGCTACCCGCAGAATATTCAGAGCATATACCAGCTCATCTGTGCTGGCAGCAGACAGCAGGCAATAGCATGCAAATGCTGCCGCAGCATGCCGCCAAGCATTGGCGTCCGCGGCAAACCCCGTAATTAGACTCGTAGAATGCGCCTTTAAAATAGTATTGTCGTATTCCTTCCCAAGAATTATTTCGGCATCGCGCCATTGCGGATATAGCTGGCACAAATCAAAATCTGGTTAGAGTCGGTAGTTGAATGTTGATGAGGTGATGAAGGTTTCGAAGGCGGTTGTGGTTTGTTCGAATGTTAGGCGTTGGTTGTTTGCTAGTGCGTTTTTGGCTTCGTTCCATACTTTTTCAATGGGGTTTTTGTCAGGGGCGTAGGCAGGCATCCAGACGAGGTGTATATGGGCGAATTCGTTGCCGTCACCGAGGAGTTCGCGTAAGGCTTTCGCTCGGTGCCATTTGGCGTTATCCCAGACTATTGTGAACTTCTTTTTTGGGTATCGTAGTGTTAGTTCTCGCAGCACGGCAATAATATTTTCGGTGTTTTGCCAGTTCATTGTAAATAGGTCTACTTTACCGGTGTTGTGATCTAAAAACCCACAATACGACTGTGCTTGACGTACACGGTCTACCTGCACGGTACCTGGATCATCGCGATGAATCCAGGCTTTACGGATCTCGGCTTCATGCTCGAGGCGTACTTCATCCGCGGCAAAGACCATATGATCTTCCTCTGTGAGTGGTTGCTGGATCTGGTGCCGGATTTGTTCCATCCGCTGGTCAATAAGCTGCTGATCGGCGCGGTTTTTATCGACACTGCCGGGCAGTTTAAACCTGCATCCGGCGTGTTTGAGGATCATCTGAATTGAGGTATCTGATGCGTAGTCAACATCCAAGTGGGAGATCATCCAGTCCCGGATTGTCGGAACAGTCCAAAATCGTCCTGGGATGCCCTGTGCGCTTGGTGGTTGGGATAATACTTGTTCTAGGTGTTGGCGCTGCTGTGGGGTGAGTTTACTGGCATTCGAGTTGCCGATATGGAAGCTAAAAATTGATGCCAACCGGGTGGCGTTAAACTCCCTGATCCACGTGTTAATGGTTGAAGGTTTACGATCAACGAAATCAGCCACAATAACAATATCAACCCCACTATTAATCAGTAGCATGGCTGATGCTTTGCGGGTGATACTGGGATAACCGCGGTCTTTATAACCCTTCAAAGCAGTGATCTCATCACCCGTCAACCCAGTGGCAAGAGTAGTCATAATATCAAGTAAAACAACCCAACCACCCCAACACCAGTACCCACACCACAAACACAACCACTAAAACATCAGATTTTGATTTGTGCCCGCTATAGTTCTTTTCGATGAAGTCTGGGGTGTGTCAAATTTTGTTGTCGGTAGAACCTTTATTTTTTTGGGGTTGGGGGTTAGGCGGGTGGTGGGTGAGTGTTGGTGGGTGGAGGAAGTGTTTCATTGCTTGTGCTGGGATCATGTTGGTGGTGGAGTGGATTCTGCGGCGGTTGTAGTACGCTTCGATCCATTGGCCGGTTTCTACTTTGGCTTGTAGTTTGGTTTCGAAACCCTTCCGATGGTAGAACATGTGTAGTTTGTAGCGTGGAGAAAAATGATTCTGCTACCGCGTTATCCCAGCACACGCCAACCTCACCAACGGAGAGTTTTCACGTTAATTGTGCGGGCGTATTCAGTGAATTCTTGTGAGGTATATTGACTACCTCGGTCTGAATGCAATATTGCGTTGTCAGCGACGTAGCCTGCTGTATGGGCCATGTGTAGTGCGGTTATTATCAGATTCGTTGTCATGCGGTCATCGACAGCCCAGCCTACGATCATGCGGGTTGTCAGATCGATGATGGTGGCTAGATACATCCAGCCTTGTTTGGTGCGCAGGTAGGTAATATCTGAGCATAGATGGGTTGTTGGGGTAGGCGGGGAAAAATTGCGGTGGATTAAAATCCAGGCGTTTATAGGCATTGGGATCAGCAATGGTTGTCTTTTCCATGGCTTTCGGTACTTGCGCATAGCCTAGCTCTTTTCATTGTTGTGCGAACTGCGTATAAGGTTGTGTCTACTCCAGCTGCAATAAGATCAGCAAGGATCGTACGCGCACCGGCAAATCCACGGTGGTCGTCAAAGTACTTTTTCACCAGCGGCGATGGATTCCCGTTTGCCTTTAGGGGTGGATGCTGCAGCAGGTTTTCGTTTTCCTACGTCGCCACGAGTAGTAGCCAGCAGGACTAACACCCTAACAGTCGGCACATCAAAACAACCGGGTACGTGTTGCTGGTGGTGCCTTCTTCATGAAAAATGCTTAATTGCTGCGAAAAATATCGCTTTCTACATGCCTTTCGCGAAGAAGGCGGCTGCTTTTTAAAAACTCGTTTTTCTTGTTCCAGCTCACGGATACGTTTAGCCATCTCATAAGGGTCTTGTGATGTCGGGTCAGCTTTTACGCCGAGCTGAGCCTGAACCGGTACCAATAGTTCCTTGTACAGCAGATACCCAGCGACCTAGAGCAGAAAGAGAAACATCATACTCACGGGCAACTTCAACACGTGACTTACCAAGCACAAGCACCGCATCGACACATTGCTGCTTGAACTGATCAGAATAAGCCTTCGGCATACTTTTACATCCTTCTTGTTAACGGGTTCTCCTGTCAACAAAAATCATGACACCTCAGTCCGTAAGCCCGCCAGCCAAGATTTGGGTTCTCAACCACGACGATGAGTCGGGGAATATTTCATAATCGTCCGAAACAGGTTCTGCGCTTCCTGTCTCCCTGTCAGATCGTTCAGTTGAAACACGAACTCCATGGCTACACCAGCTACATATCGTGCTGTGGGATCTTGATATTCCTGCCGTCCAATTAGTGATGCTTCTAATGCTAAGTCCCATGCCTCATCGAATTCGCCGATTTCAATCAGGTTCCGAGCTAAATGCACTTGCAACCATGCCAAATCAACAGGGTTATAATCGTCCCGCGCCGCCAACGCATCCTTCAGGATCTCACAAGCACGCTGCGGCAAGTGTTCCTCAAACAGAACCGTTGCCTTTATTACCTCTGCCGCTGCCGCAACATTGGCTTCCACGTTTGCCGATGAAAAACTCAAAATAGCATCGGCTTGTCTTTTATCAATCCATTTGAATAATGCGGAATACAACCCCCACGAGGGATCATCATTGTGACTGCGCAATGCACCAGTAATTTTATATTCCATGGTCCCTTTAAGCATCAGCATCTGCGCTAATGATAAAAGCGCAATGGCCTCAGCAGACGAAAAAGTGCGCAGTGGTAAGTGAGGGTGTGGAACAATCAACTGGGGGGCGATTAATGCATATCGCAACTGATCCGCATCAGGTACCCCAGGATTTTCTTCCGGCTGGGGCAGCTTACCGAAGGCAACTGCAACCAGAGAATCAACAGACTCGTTATTAATAACATTTTCCCTGGGAACAAATATTTTTTGCTCTTGCTCTGCCCCCAGAACCTTATCTTTCGTAACATGAACCCAATGGGCTTCCTCGGAATTCTCGTCGAAAAGCACGAGTAACCGTGGGAAAGGATCATCATGATAAGTAAAATCACGAACCCACCAACCGACCCGACCATTATCGGTTGAGGGGCTCTCCGTCAGACTTGGCCCGTTCTTCACCTGGACCTTGATAAATCCCCCAAGATCAAAATGTTGGTGGTCACGAACAAAAACTAGAAGATCTGCCCTCGGGTAATGTTGTATAACACTAAATCCGTATACCCGTAGTATTTGTACAACATGATCTACCCCTGCCTCGCACATACGATTGCTCCTCACCGCAATGAATTTCAATTCCCAACAGGATATCGCACGGCAAGGACATGCATTATTGAACGACGCTTGACGACGCCGCCTTGTCCGGCATTCCCTCGCCACCGGGGCTGCGGGTTTTCCTGTTATCACTCATGGAGGTACGCCGCCCGACCAACCCCCATGAGATTATCAGCGCTGATGGGGGCCACGCTGAATTCGGTACTGCGAGTGGGCGCAAAGTCGGTGATGGTGATCGACCTGGCCCCGGGCTGGGTTTTGCCGAGATAAACGCCGTCAACCTGCACGACCCATCCGCCGGAGGGTTGGTGGCGGCATCCCAAGACAGCAGGGTACCGCCGGGGGTGGGGTTGACGGACACAGACAGGGCGGGCGATTGGGTGGCAGCGGCAGGGCTCCCTGCCCGTGGTTTGAGCGTCGACAAGCGGGGGCACGGCGGGACGGCGGGCATACCGATCCAAGGCCTCACGAACTGCCTGGTCAATGGGGCCGTTCTCGACCTCGTATTGGTGGTGACCGCTGTCAACAAGGGGGTTCAGGTCGGACCCGCACACAAAATCATTATCGTTGCACCACAATCCGGTTGTGTGCGTCCAGCCCTCGGGCAGATAGGGGATGCGGGCACCGAGCGAACCGACAAACGTCGACGGGTCGGGAACCCCACGCCGCCACTCGGACCGCTCGCCGCGCTCGTACCGCGGATAGGTGATGCCCGCCGCCGTCAACTTGGGCTGGCCCTCCGGCAAATACAGCTTGGGGTCGCCGAAGAGCGCATTAAAAATCACCCGTTCCCGCAGTTGAACCGGCAATTCTCGGTAGGTCTCCCCAATGACCTGCGCGCCCTGCGACACCCCACTTATGAAGAATCGCGCATCTTTGCACTTTTCGACGCGCTGGGTGATGTAGTGCACCGCATCCGCCACCCCGATGTGCACGCTCCTGCCGTATTCGAACGCCTGGCCGCCGCTGACTTTGGCCCCGAGCGCGGTCAGCGCGCCCTTCTCATCATTCACGGAAACCGCAGGGTAGGCGTACTGTTGGTCGGGTCGGGAACCGAGCTCGTAAAAGTTCGTGGTGATGCCCGCCGCCTTGGCCCCCGCCGCAACCTGGGCTTGGAGGCGCCGGCTTTCAGCACTGTTGAGCTTCCCGCCGGAGCCGCGGGCGAAAATTACATCGAGGTCGGCGCACGGAGCGCTGGCCGGTGGCGCAGGCTGCGATAACGCACTGGGCGGGGCTGCGACCAGCATTCCCGCTGTCGTTATGGCCAGAACTATCCGACATATATTGCGCATGACATGAACCTCGTTTGCTTGCGGAAAACCGCGTAATAACCAGCATTTTTGGCTTTAAGATTAGTCTGCTCTCCCCCATCTGTCTGCCCATAAATCTATGGGCGGGGAGTTTTAGCTATGAGGGTGCCGTATATATTTAGGGGTGACGCATCTAGGATTCTTCTTTCTCCCATTTGGTTTTGATGATTTCTAAATTCCGGGAAACCACCGCATAGTCTTTTTCTTCAAGCAAGCCTATTATTTCTTCGGTCGCATCAGAGTAGGGATATTGTTCTACAAGAAGCGATATGGCGCTAGTCAGACGAACACTGGCATCCGCCACGATCTCTTTAAGGAGGGCAAAGGACTCATCAGGGATAAAGCCCTCAAGAATCCACTTGACCAGCGCGGATGCAACTGCTTTTTGCACTTCATAGCTATCGTGTTGACTCAATGCGGAGAACAACAGAAAGAATGATTCTTCTTTACGTTGAGCTAGAAGCTCAACCGCAGCCCCGATCAAATTTACGTCTCCCCGAAGCATCTGGGTGATTTTAGCTATTGGGACATCTTCGGGGAATAACAGCCCTAATAATAATGACGCTTGACCACGTATATCTGCATTAAATAAAGATGAAAATGGCAATGTATCGTGTATTACGCCACTCTCCGCCAATCTCGTCAGAGGTTTCTTCATTTCATCCGCGATATTTATAGGGATTTTTTGATAGTTATAAATCATTACCTCTATTCCTAGAGCCAAATCTTTCGGAGAAACATACTGATCGTGGAGCATTTTGAGGGACAAGGTCGCCAATTCGCGCAATCAGGATGCAAAATGTTTAGGTTTACTAGAACAGAAAGTTGATCAAATCCTCCCACTGTAGATGCACCAGAATTGGCCTTTTTAACAGTGGTTTCTATTTGATTGGATAAATTGCTGAGCATGCCTTGTACAGCAGATTCTGGCAGATCCGCAAGATTACCCCAACTTGCTAGCGCATTGATGTCTCCAGCCTCGATTCTCGCAAGAAGCCCCTCACGGCTTTCTAAATCATGAGTTGATACAAGCCGTTCTATCGCATTTTTTAAAACTATCTTGTCGATATCACCACGTGCCGCAAGTTTCGCCAATTTTCCACTATCCCAAGCCTTACCCCTGTTAACATCATCTGCCATAATAGAATCGACAAGTCTGGAGTAAGCGTTAGCAAGTAGATCATCTTCAACACCTGGCATCATAACCAGATGATCGTGAATCTTAACCATGACCTCAGAAGAGCAAGCATTATAGATATTTGCAAGCACTTCAATGGCCTCATTCACATACCAATGATAAGATCCAAAAGCATAAGTTTTACTGGGGTTTTCGATTTCTCGCAGGAGCCAAAGTGCATATTTGTCTGCAGAACTCGTATCAAGAATGGGCGCACATTTTTCAATCAGTGCGAAATCACATCGCAACGAAATTCTCGTTGAGTCATCCAAAGACAACTCGTTTACTACCTGCACCAATGGTTCAATAGGGCCAAAACGAAGGAAATGCGAGGCAGCAAGCTTTAATTCATCTTTAGCCCCAGCTATACGTAGAAGATTAAGGGCATACACAAGCTCATTTATATCGATGGAAAATACAAGAAAATAACGTGCAAGTAGCACAACAGCATACCGCCAGTTGTTAGTATCCGCGGCAAATCCTGCAATCAAACTTGCCGAGCACATCCTTAAAACAGCGTCATCATATCTCTTCCCAATAGCACCGTCTGCATTGTTATTTCCCCATTGTGAATAAGTTTTTTCAACAAAACCCGAAAATCCACTAACTAAGATTTGGGTTCTCCACCAGGATGCAGCAGTGTCACGCGCCTTAATTGCTTTAGTCAAGTTCCGCTCTTCTGCTTCAAAATCTATCCGTTGCGCTCTGCTGCCATGTAATTGAAACACAAAATCCATGGCCACACCGGTCAAATATCGAGCTGTGGGATCCTTATACTCCATTTTCCCAATTAAAGGTACTTTCAAGGCTAGGTGTTGCGCCTGGTCGAAATCGCCAATTTCCATCAAGTTCCTAGCTAAATGCAACCGAAGCCATGCACGATCAACGGGATTATAATCATCCCTGACGAGAGCGTTCTCAAGCTCCTTACATGCACGCTGTGGCAAATGTTCCTCAAACAAAACTGTTGCTTTTATCACCTCTATCGCTGCCGCAATATCGGCTTCCATATCTGTCGAAGGAAAATTCAAGATAGTATCAACTCGCCCATTAAAAACCCACTCAAATAATGCAGAATACAGCCGCCACAGTGGATCATCATGCTTAGCACTCTTCCCCGGATCAAGAAGTTCTTGCACTTCTCTGTATCGCTTAGTCACATCACGGAACCTCATCAATGAAAGAAGCGCAATAGCCTCGACAGGAGAAATATCGCTCACTGTTCGGTTAGGGTGCGGCGCGATCAAACGGGGAGTAATTAATGCACAACGCAGTACCACCTCATCAGACAGTCCAGATGCTCCCTGCCAAACACTCCCCTCCCAGCTTGGTTCAGGTAACTTACTCAAAGAGATTTCCCTCAAAGTAGCCATAGATCCTTCATCAAGAAGATTTTTCCGAGGAACAAATATCTTCCGCCCTTTCCCTGTACTCTGAACTACATCTTCCGTAATATGAACCCAATAAGAGTTCTTGGAACCCGCATCAAAGAGCACAAGTAAATGCGGGAAAGAAGAATTAAGCCAATGATTAAAATGCTTAGCGGAGTCAGAAAACCACCAGCCTTCATCACCATTATTGGTAGAAAGATTATCCATCAGTCTTGGCCAGTTTTTGACCTGAACCCCTATGTAACCCCCTGTATCATATCGTTCTTCATCACGCATGGAAACAATGAGGTCTGTTCCCAAATCATGATCGCTATCCCGCACAACTCCGCAACCTAACTCCTCTAGTTTCGCCGTAACATAGCTTTCCCCCGATGTACCTTTAGCCTCATTCCCTGAGGCACGCATACGATCAGTCATCTTCGGCTCCTTCCTACACTTAATTTTGATCATCAGCATCATATCGCCTAGGAAGACAGACTACGCCAATAACCGGCAACCCACCCCGTCGTAACGCGAGCACCGCACACCTCCCCCAAATGGCGGAGATGTAGATTTCGCCTGTTCAGCCGATGTTTTTTCCATGCGAGAGCGGGAGAATGAAAGCATGACAACGGTATTGAAAGCACAGGATGTAACGGTCTCGTTCGCGGGCCGAACCGTACTGCGCAACGCGCAGATTCAAGCAGACTCGGGCGACGTGGTGGCGCTACTCGGCCCCAATGGGGCGGGCAAGACGACGCTACTCAAGGCGGTACTCGGTTTGGTGAAGCGTTCCGGCAGCGTGGAACTGACCCGTGACGTGGGGATTTTACTGGACGAGGGTGGGCTGTTGCCCGGGCTCACCGGTCGGCAGCACGTGCACAGCGTAGCCCTCTCCCACAATCTCGACGCAAAACAGGTCACCGAAATGCTGCAGCTCACGCAGATGGAATACGCGGCGGACCAGAAAATCAAGCACTATTCCCTGGGCATGAAACGACGCATCGCGCTGGCCGCGGCTCTCATTGGGGAACCCGACCTTTTGCTTCTCGACGAGCCTGCGAACGGACTCGACCCGGAGGGAATCCGGTGGCTCACCACATTCCTGAAGAACTATGCGCAGCGAGGGCACGCGGTCGTGGTATCCACACACCATTTAGCGGAGGCCGCCGCAATGTCCAATAAGGTCACCATGATTCGGACCGGCCAAACAATTTTCCAGGGGCCAACAACAGACGACTTAGAAGATCACTACTTCGACACCATGGGAGAAGCACAATAATGAAAACCGAACTCTACACAGCATTTCAATTGTCTGCAATTCGCATCACGGCGGCGGTCATGCTGCTGGCTGCGGTCATAGGGTCCGTGTTGCACTGGGTATTGCGGTCGCTCATGAAGATCGACCCTCCTCAGATTGGTGGGGCCACCGGCGACAAGATTCAGCAAGTGATTGGGAACAGCGACCCAAGCAGCCCACACTTTCAGCTTCAGGGCCTTGACGTGACCGGCACCGCCAGCCAATCGAGTGGCATTGGCCTTTCCTATGTGGTGGTCACGGCATTGGGGATCCTTTTGGTTGCCGGTAATTTCCGCCATGGGGCCGTCATGTGGAAGGTGCTGCGGGGCCGCGGCCGGTGGGGACTCAACATGCTGGGCACGGTCGCGGTGGTAACGGCCGCAATCGTGGCTGTGAGCTGCCTCATCACGGTGGTGGTGACGAGCATCGCCACGGCACTGAGCGGGGTCGACTGGGCGGCGTCGACAAGCGACATGCTGCTGGTGTGGCTGCGGGGAATCATTGCGCTGACGCTGCTGGCGGTTGCCTCGGCTGCGGTGACGCTTGCAACCCACAGCGGGCCGATCGCCGGCGTCATCATGGGGATCGTCTACATTATTGAAGCCACAGTCACCACCCTGGGAACCGTGCTGGGTTGGGACTCGCACGCATACGGTTGGCTGCCGCTGCAATCCATCGTGTCGGCGGTGGGGGTCAGCAATACCGCGGCCTACGGAACGATGGCGGGAATGCTGCTGTGTGCCGGTTGGGCGGGGCTGGCCACCATCATCGGGCTCGGCCGGGTGAAGACCTACAATCTGTAGCATGGTTATCGACAGGATTATCGCCGGGACGATCTTCGTCCTGGGGATTGTGCAGATTGCACTGATGTACGCCGCACCGGATATGGCACCGCTCAGCATGACAGCACCCACACTCGTGCTGGTGTCTATCATGGTCGTGGCTTATATCATCGAAGCAACAACAATATTTTTTCGTCGCACGCGACCGATTTCCATGTTGTGGATATGCCTCATTGCCGAGGCTGTGACGATGAGCACCGCCATCATGCAAGGGCTCCATAACAGCAACACCAATAACCTGGCTATACCGTTCCTCAGCTATGCGGTGATCCGCTACGCTCCCAAACCAGTGCCGCACCTTATAGCGCAAACCAGCGTCTACACCCTAATGCTGACCCTGGTGTGGACCTGCTTTAATACCACCCCGAGCAGCCTACTGGTCCGCGCGGGTATTGGGGTTCTCAGCGGGCTCGCATCCTTCGCCCTCGGCGTTGGCATCGGCTACATTGTCTCCAATAACCAGCGGCTTGTGGCGGCGCAACGGCAAACCCTCCTGGCGGAGGAACGCACCCGCATCGCCCGCGAGCTTCACGACACCACCGCGCACCATCTCAGCAGCATCGCCATCCAAACCACCGCGGCACGAGCGATCCTGCATAACAACCCCACGGCCGTCGAAAAGCAGCTTGAAGGCATTTCCACCAGCATTTCCCAAGCGCTTGCCGACGTGCGTGCCACCGTCAACACCCTCCGCACCCCCACGGAGGCGGAGGCCACCCACACACCCCAACCCACGATTGCGCGCATCCCCGACCTTATTACGGAATGCCGGAACCTTGGCATGAGCATTCGCGTGACCGGGCCGGGGCTGCGAACCGACCTCACCGCCCCCGAACAACAATGCGCCTACCGAACCATCCAAGAAGCCCTCACCAATGCGCGTAAACACGCATCGGGGGCACCGGTCACAATCAACCTTGACGAGGCCGGACTCATGGTCACCACCCACGGAATTTTTACTCCCGGCGAACCGCGACGAATCGTGCCGGGACGTGGTAGCGTCGGAATGCAGGAGCGCGCCAACCACTGTGGCGCCACACTCATCAACGAACCTAATTCCGATGGATGGAAAGTGGCCCTCACATGGAAAACCTAATTCGGGTAGTCATCGCCGACGACGAAGCACTCATCCGCGCCGGACTGGCTACAATCCTCCAAGCCTCCGGCGACATCGAGGTTATTGGGAAGCCAGCACCGGCGAAGAAGCCCTCACCGCGGCGCAACGCCTCCAACCCGATGTGGTGTGCATGGACATTCGCATGCCTGGTGGTGATGGCCTAGAGGCCACCCGGCGCATCCAACAACTCGACCCCGCGCCCGCCGTCATTGTCATCACCACGTTTGACATGGACGAATACGTGTTCGGGGCATTGGAGGCTGGCGCGTGTGGCATCCTCCTCAAAGACAGCTCCATGACGGACCTGGTTGAGGGCGTGCGGCGGGCTGCCCTCGGCGAGGGGCTTGTCGACGCCAGCCTCACCCGGCGCGTCATCGCCGAATTCACCCGCAGAAAAAGCATTTTCACCTCCAGCTCCGAGGTGCTCACCCCGCGGGAATTAGACTGTGTTGCGCAATTATGTCAGGGAATGAGCAATAACGAGATCGCTGCGACCCTGTTTTTAGAGCCATCCACGGTAAAGACTCACCTATCGTCCGCCATGGCAAAGACGGAACACATAATCGCGTGCAACTGGTGATCTGGGCGTTTAGAAACGGCGTGGTGGAATAGGGGTTGCGCTGGGGCGGCTGGCGGGACCGGTGCAGGGTGCGGTGCGGCACCAGCGTGAGCAGGTGGGAGCACGGTAGCGCTAGTGCAGGGTGAGCGAGGCGCGGCTAGTGAGTGGGAGCCGACCACAAACAGTGAGACTGGTGGGATCGGTGGGTGGGACGACCGTAAACGGCGCGAGCAGCTGCCGAATTTCCCTAATAGGAAAAACCAGGTCCGAAAAACCTGGTTCTCATTTCCGATATCCTTCGTGCGCCTGGGGAGACTTGAACTCCCACGCCCCTCACGGGCACTGGAACCTAAATCCAGCGCGTCTGCCAATTCCGCCACAGGCGCTTGTCCCTAGCACTCTACCGTTCTTACCGCCAGAAACCCAAATCCCCTATTGGAGAGTTTTATTCCCCTGGAAAAGGGGTATCCTCTATATTTGTGAGTTCCGCCAATGATGATCCTACTGAGCTGCGACCGGTGAAAAAAGTTCGGGTGAAAGGCGTGGCATATTGTGTTCCTTGCTGTTCTCGTTGTGTGCACTTGGGCATTGGCGTGGTGGCAGTGGACTAGATTCCAGTCAGGTTCGGGGACGTTTCCAAAATTTGGGTTATGCCTTCCAATGGCCGTTTTTTTGGGTTGTTTTTGTGTTTGCGTATCGCAAGATTTTGGCGTACGAGTCGGAAAAACTTGCGTTTGAGGCGGAGCAGCAGAAGATAATGGTTCTGGTGATTCCGCCACGCCGCAGGTGCCGCCGACATCGCGGGGAGCTCAAGGGGGCGACGGGGGCGTCGCCGCAGTTTATCGACGAGTCTTTTCTTCCGCAGCGGGAACAGTTGTCTGTGGAGGAGTTTAATCGGCTCAATCAACCTCGCCGTCGTAAAGGAGATTCCCAATGAGCACTATTCACCCTGATCGGAAAAAGCGGGTGCGGGCCGCGTTGCGGTGGTTTTCCATTGCTGCGTGGGTTACTGGTGTGTGGTTGCTGATTTTGACGACCCGCATGATTGCCCAATACTTATTGGGGATGTCGATTCCTAGTTGGGCGCATTATATTGGGCAGGTTCATGGCCTGTTTTATATTTTTGTACCTATTGGCGACGTTGAATTTGGGGACGAAGGCGTTGTGGCCCCCGCTGCGGTGGGTGGTGACGGCGTTGGCTGGTTGTATTCCGTTCTTGTCGTTTTTTGTGGAGCGGTGGCGTCGGCAGGAAGTGACGGAAAAGTTCCAATTGGATCAGCCGTAAATTTTTGGACAGGGTAAAAGCAAAAATGTGAGAAAGTTCCCTGGAAGGACAAAAATCGCTGGTAGTGGGCCTAAAATATGGGTTATGACAACGACGCCGGTGCTTGATTTGCTCGCCAGGGTTCTGCATGATGCTGCGGAGCTGCTGGTGGAGTTGCAGGCATCGCGTCCCAAGCCCGAAGATCTTGCCCGCCTATTGGGGACGTCGCATCTTACCGCCACTCGGTTGTTGCGCAATGCCGAGCTTTTCGACGCCAACCAGTTGGCCGCTATGCGAACTGCCCGGTTGTCGCTCGACACCATTTTTACTATTGGGAAGTATTGGCGAAAACTCTCCAATAGTCAGGCGGATCGGGAGGGGTTGTTTGCCGATGTGATTGCTCGGGCTGGTGCGGATTCCCTCAATGAGCTGGAGGAGCATCTGAAAGAAGTGGTGGGGGCGTTGAACCGGCAGTGCGCGGATAAGCCCCGCAGTGATTGGGCCAGGTTTAGCCGTACTGTTGATTGTGACGGTAAGGGGTATCTCAATATTAAGGCCCCTGCGGAGGCGTTGGCCAGGATGAATAGTCTTATTGATGATGAGGCCAAGGCCATGTTTCATCAGGGGCATGCTTGTTCCATTGCGGAGGCAAAGGCCACCATTATTACGCGGCGGGTTATTACATACGGCGAGCGGGAGGCGTCGCAAAGCGAAGGCGAAAGTGCAAGTGGGGAAGATAACCCGCTCGGTTTAAATATCGGCCGTTTGTGGTGATCTGCCACCCGTGGCTATTGGAGAAACGGGATGGGAAATACCTGACCACGGACGGTACGGTGGTGGATTTGCGCGGCTATGCGGATCGGATGCTGGAACCGTTTGGGTGGGTGACGGTGCCGTATCGTAATTTTGCTGGTGGAGTCGAGTTTTCCGACCCCATTGAGGTGCGGCGGTTCGCCGATGATGCGCAGCGGCTGGTGCTCACGGCCGCGTATCCGACGTGCGCGCACCCGGATTGCCGGATTGCGGCGCGGTATTGCCAGATTCATCATATTCAGGCGTTTGCGGCGGGTGGGCCGACGGAAATCCCCAATATGGTGCCGTTGTGTATGCGGCATAACAAGGAGAATGATGACGACCCCACCAAGCCGTGCAATGGCCGGATTGAGAAGGATCCGGTGACGAGCCGTATTGGAAGGCGACGGTGGCCGGATGAGCCATTGCGGTTTACCAAAGCGCCGCCGACCCGGTATGGGGCGTTTGAACAATCGCGGGCGTTTTTCGACCGGGTGGATGAATATTCGGGGGTGGCTAGTCCGAATTCGCCTCCGACAATTGCGACAGTTGAGTAACAATAGGCACGAGTTGTGCCAATGCTTTACCGCGGTGGCTGAGCGCATTCTTCTCCGCGGGGCTCAGCTGTGCGCTACTCCGCCCATTGGGGAATTCTTCATTGGGTAAAAAGAGCGGATCGTAGCCAAAACCGTTGTCACCTCGGGGTTCGGTAAGCATCCACCCATCCCATTGCCCGGTCACCACGTGCTCCTCCCCATTGGGGACTACGAGTGCGCACACGCTCACGAATGCCGCTTGTCGACGTTCCTCCGGCACGTGCGCCATCTGTTTCAATAGGAGAAGATTATTAGCCTGGTCGTCGCCGTGCTGCCCGGACCAGCGCGCCGAGAGCACGCCTGGGCAACCATTGAGTTCTTCCACCGTGAAACCAGAGTCGTCGGCAATGGTCACCAATCCGGTGTGTTGCGCCCCTGCGCGAGCCTTGATGAGGGCGTTATCAGCGAAGGTGCGTCCGTCCTCAATGGGTTCGTCGTAGTGGGGGACGTCGGCAAGCGTGAGGATTTCTATGCCGCTATTGGCAAGTATGGTGCGCAATTCGTGGGCTTTTTGGGGTTATTGGAGGCGAGGAGAATTTTCATTATGCCTATTTCCCCAATGAGGCGAGTTGGGCTTCGATGAGTTCTTTACAGCCTTTTTCCGCATAGTCAAGCATTGCGTTCAATTCATCCCGGCTGAAGGTATTGTGTTCGGCAGTGCCTTGGATTTCGACGAATTTTCCTTCCTGGGTCATGATGACATTGAGGTCAACGTCGGCGCGGGAGTCTTCTTCATAGGGGAGGTCGAGGCACACATGGCCGTCGATGATGCCAACAGATACCGCCGCTATTGGGGGAAGGAGCGGGTTTCCGGGGACGACGCCTTGGGCTGTGAGGTGGGTAATGGCGTCGGCAAGTGCAATGTAGGCGCCGGTGATGCTGGCGGTGCGGGTGCCGCCGTCGGCTTGCAGCACATCACAGTCAATGTTGATCGTATTTTCCCCCAATAGGGTCAGGTCAATGGCGGCGCGGAGGGATCGCCCAACGAGGCGGGAGATTTCGTGGGTGCGGCCTTTGACTTTGCCGCGCATGGATTCGCGGGGCATGCGTTCATGGGTGGCTGCCGGCAGCATGGCATATTCGGCGGTGAGCCAGCCTTCACCGGAGTCTTTCTTGAAGCGGGGGACGCCTTGCTCGGCGCTGGCGGTGCACATGACTCGGGTATTACCGTATTCGATGAGTACGGATCCCTGCAGGGGTTGGTGGTGAATCCGCGGGTGATGCGGATGGGTCGGAGTTGGTCTGGGGCACGGCCGTCGGCGCGAGTGAATGAAGTCATGGGGTTGAGCCTACATTGGGGAAGTGAGGGTTTGTGGTTGCGTCATGTTTAGAGTGGGATTTCCATTCCCGAATAGCTGAGGGAGATGGGGCCGTCGTAGTATTGGCGTGCGCCTTCCATGGCCCCATTGGGATCGCCCCAGGGTGGGATGTGGACGAGGATAAGGTGTTTGACGTTGGCTTTGGTGGCGATGATTCCGGCGTCTTGGCCACACATGTGCATATTGGGGGCTTTGTTGTCGCAGGATTTTCCCCAATTGGCTTCGCAGAGAAAGATGTCGGCATTGCGGGCGCAATCGATGAGTTCAGTGGTGTAGGCGCTGTCACCGGAGTAGGCGATGATTCTGCCATTGGGGGTGACTACCCGCATGGCATAGGATTCGATGGGGTGGATTGTGGGATAGGCGGTGACAGTAAAGTCTCCAATAGGGTGGGGTGGCGAATACGCCAGGGGTGGAAGTCGAAGGTGTCGGACATGTCATCAACTTCATCTGGAATGTCGGCGCTGAGTCGCCCTAGGTGTATTGGGGTGTGGTGTGGCCCCATGCAAATGTTGCGGTGTTGCGCCGGGGCGGTGGGGTGGTACCGGCGCCAAACCAGGAGTGAGGGAAAGTCGAGACAGTGGTCGGGGTGAAGGTGGCTGAAAAGCATGTGCGCATCATTGGGGTTTTGGTATTCTTGCATTTTAGCGAGAACGCCAGGCCCAATGTCCATGAGGAGGCTTTTGCCCATTGGAAGGGTTGGATGAGGTATCCAGAGGCAGGGTTTCCTGGGGCGCCAACGCTGCCTGAGCTTCCTAGAACGATAACCTTCATGTTGCTACTTTCCCATGTTTTTCTCCAATAGGGAAAAGATTATGGGGTTTCCGGTCGCGGATTACATCGGTTCTAGCTTTTCGACGTGCGTCACATGTGGCCCTAGGAATCGTTTAGCCAACTGTGAAAAGAGTTCTGGGTCACCGGTGGATTCGAAGTGATGGGTTGGGGTGATGGATTCGTCGGCAAGCATGTCGGTGGTGGAAAGTTGTTTGAGTACGTCTTTGGCGGTTTCTTCTGCCGAGGACACGAGGGTCACGTTGTCACCAATGGCGAGCTGGATGACGCCGGAGAGTAGGGGGTAGTGTGTGCATCCCAATACTAGGGTGTCTACGCCAGCGGTTTGGAGGGGTTCGATGTAGGCTTGGGCGACCCCGAGGATTTGCCGCCCGGAGGTGATGCCGCGTTCCACGAAGTCGACGAAGCGGGGGCAGGCTTGGGCGGTTATTTCCACATTGGGGTTGACGGAGAACAGGTCTTGATAGGCGCCGGAGTTGATAGTGCCGCTGGTCCCAATAACCCCAATGCGGCCGTTGCGGGTGGTGGCGACGGCGCGGCGGACGGCCGGGTGGATGACTTCGATGACTGGGCACGTCGTAGCGTTCGCGCGCGTCCCGGAGACAGGCTGCGGATGCCGTGTTGCAGGCGATGACGAGCATTTTGCTGCCGCGTTCCACGAGTTCGTCGGCGATGCGAAGGGCGTGTTTGCGAACCTCCGCAATGGGGAGGGACCGTAGGGGCTGTGGGCGGTGTCCCCAATGTAGGTGATGGATTCGCCGAGGGAGTTGCCCCATGATGGTGCGGGCAACGGTGAGCCCACCCACGCCGGAGTCGAAGATTCCTATTGGGGAATTATTGGTTATTTTTCATGGTTTCACCTGTGTTTTGAGTAAGTTTTTGGTTGCGGGTTTCCCCAATAGTATTACCCATTATGGTGTAGCTGTAACTTCTTTAAGTGCAAGAAATATATAATCAATGCTTTGATGATGCTTCACGCTTCCACAAAGATTACTGAATGTTCCCCAATGAGAGGATGCCTAAATGTTTAAAACTCGTCGTTTCGCGGTTGCTGCTGCCGCGGCTGTGACCGCCCTTATTGGGGGTTGGTCGCTACCCCGGCTGCTTCTGCCCAGGAACGGAATGTGGTGTTGTTTGGTGATTCGATCATGGCCAACCCCACGTATGTCATCGCGGATCTGATACAGGGTCCGGGTAAGGCTACGAAGAACGCCCCGACACCGGCAGGCAGGTGTCCGCAGGGGCAGAGTCGAGTGGGAGCATCATTGGCCCGGATTTCTGGCGCTAAGGTGGAGGATTTCGCCTGCACGGGCGCGGTTGCTTACGCCCCGATTGAGCCGAATAAGCGGTTGAGCAAAGAGGTGGATTTGGCGCTGGCGGGCAAGCAGCTAAATGCTGGGACGACGAATGTGTTTTTGCAGATTGGCATGAATGATTCGTGGAAGGCCCCGGGTATTTATTCGGTGCAGACGGAGAATTTCGTCAATGAGATGAAGACGCAGGTGGGCCGGATTAAGGCTGCTGCCCCGAATGCGAAGATTGCGTTTGTGGGCTACCCGTCGATTTTGGGTGCCAATAACACGGCATGCCCGGTGCAACTCAATAATATGCCTGCCCCGCCGGTTTCTACGATTTCGGTGCGGAATTCCCTGAATGCGGCCCATGATTGGCAGCGTCAGTCGGCTGCGGCCACGGGCACGGGCTGGATTGATTTGGAGAAGGATACCGCAGGCCACGACATGTGTGCGGCAAAGGATCAGCGGTGGATTGCGGGCATTATTGATAATTCTTCCGACCCCTATAACATCACGACCCATTTGACGCATAAGGGTAATGATGGGGTGGCCGAGATTTTGGCCAAGCATCTGTAGTCATACTTTAGGCGTCGATAAGCGAGGTTGCGGCCTCGCTTTTTTTGCTTTTCGACGTCCGTTAGGGAATAGCGCCGGGAGCATCCGCTGTTTGCATCAGTAGCTGAGGCGTTTTTCGTCTTAGTCGCCAGCCGTAACGTGTCACCCATAGTGTGCGTTACGGCTCTCACATGTCCGTCTATTTAAATCGCTAACAAATCAAGGTAGAGTCGAGTTTTATGTGTGGAATTGTTGGATACGTAGGGACTAAAAACATCCCTGGTAGGGCACATTTTGCCCTCGACGTGGTATTGGAAGGCTTACGACGCTTGGAATATCGCGGCTACGACTCGGCCGGTATTGCCGTGCTCGACGAGGGAAAAATAAGCTTCCGGAAAAAGGCCGGTAAGGTCGCTGCCCTCGATGAAGTGATCGCCACTGAGCCCACTGCCCCAAGCGGTGGTAGGGCATTGGGCACACCCGGTGGGCCACCCACGGTGGGCCAACCGACGCCAACGCTCACCCGCACGTGGTGGATGGCGGCAAACTCGCTGTTGTGCACAATGGCATCATTGAGAACTTTGCGGAGCTGAAAACCGAGCTGGCAGAAAAGGGCTACACCTTTGAAGTCCGAAACCGACACCGAGGTAGCCGCTACCCTACTGGCCGACTTCGTACATGGTGCCGGCGAGGGCGATCTCACCGAAGCTATGCGATTGACCTGCAACCGGCTGGAGGGCGCGTTCACGCTTTTGGCGCTGCACACGGATTTCCCGGATCGGATTGTTGCCGCCCGCCGGAATTCCCCGCTGGTCATTGGCCTGGGCGAGGGTGAAAACTTCCTCGGCTCCGACGTGTCCGGGTTCATTGACTACACCAAGAATGCGGTGGAGATGGCGAACGATCAGATTGTCACCATCACCGCCACCAGCTACGACATTATTGATTTCGCCGGTAATAAAGGCCCAGGGCAAAGCCGTTCAAGGTGGAGTGGGATGCCGCCGCCGCGGAAAAAGGGCGGGTTCAGCTCGTTCATGGAGAAGGAAATCCATGATCAGCCGACCGCCGTCCGCGACACCCTGATGGGCCGGTTCGACGAGAACGGCAAGCTCACGTTGGATGAGCTACACATCGACGAGACCGTGCTGCGCAGCATTGACAAGATCATTGTCATCGCCTGCGGCACGGCCGCCCTACGCCGGCATGGTAGCCCGGTATGCGATCGAACACTGGTGCCGTATCCCCACCGAGGTGGAGTTGGCCCACGAGTTCCGGTACCGGGACCCCATTGTGAACGAGAAAACCCTGGTGGTGGCCCTGTCCCAGTCGGGTGAAACCATGGACACGCTCATGGCGGTCCGCCACGCCCGGGAACAGGGCGCGAAGGTGATTGCGATCTGCAACACCCACGGTTCGTCCATTCCGCGGGAGTCCGACGCCTGCCTGTACACGCACGCCGGCCCGGAAATCGCCGTGGCATCCACGAAGGCATTCCTCGCCCAGATTGCGGCCGTATACCTCTTGGGCCTGTACCTGGCGGAACTGCGCGGCAATATGTTTGCCGACGAAGTACACAAGATCCTCGACGAGCTGCGGGACATTCCTGAAAAAATCCAGAAGGTCATCGACAATGAGGACCAGGTCAAAGAGTTAGGCCGCAGCATGAAGGACGCCACGTCCGTGCTGTTCTTGGGCCGCCATGTCGGGTTCCCGGTCGCCCTGGAGGGTGCCCTGAAGCTGAAGGAGATCGCATACCTGCACGCCGAGGGGTTTGCCGCCGGCGAGCTGAAGCACGGCCCGATCGCCCTGGTGGAGGAGGGCCAGCCGGTGTTTATCATCGTGCCGTCCCCGGGCGGCCGCGAATCCCTGCACTCGAAGGTCGTTCTGAACATTCAGGAGGTGCGGGCTCGGGGTGCTATCACGATTGTGATTGCCGAGGAGGGCGATAAGGCGGTTGAGCAGTTCGCCAACCATGTTATTCGCATCCCCGAATCCCCCAGCTTGATGCAGCCGCTCTTGGCCACCGTACCGTTGCAGCTGTTTGCGGCCACCGTCGCCGAGTCCAAGGGCTACGATGTGGACCAGCCCCGTAACCTGGCTAAGTCTGTGACCGTCGAATAGCACAGAAATGCGATAACGCGAGGTTCCCCAATAGGTGGAATCTCGCGTTATTTTTGTTCGACAATGCCCGGCGCGGCAGTCTCCCTATCGCCGCAGCTGTTGCTGTTTTCTCTGCGCGCGGCGGAGTTTCAGCTCGGGCGGGTCGTCGGAGGTGATGCAGGCGCCGGCGATGAATCCCGCCGATGGCGCCGCCGAGGTGGCCTTGCCAGCTGATCCCGGGTCTCGCTGGGCAGCACCCCGTAGAACACCCCACCGTAGTAGAACACGAGCGCGAGGCCTACGAGGATTTGGGAGAGGCTGCGGTTAAAAATGCCGCGAATGACCAGGTAGGTGAGCCAGCCAAAGATGACGCCGGAGGCGCCAATGTGGGTGCTGCCGATGCCGCCGAAGAGCCATTGGAAGGCGCCGGCGACGATGGTACTAATGATGGTGACTTCCCAGAACACGCGTTTGCCGGACCAGCCGATGAGGAAGGCACAGACTACGCCGATGCTGGTGTTGCCGATAAGGTGTTCCCAACTGCCGTGGAGGAGGGGCGCGGTGATGATGTGCCAGAGGGTGGAGGTGTCCCACGGGTGGATGCCAAAATAGTTGAGGTTGTTGGCAAACACGAAGGCGTTAATAATAAAGATGGCCCAAATGACGACCACGAATCCAACAGCGTGGCTGATTCCAGCTTTGAGTTGGTGTCGTCGTTTAGCGAGGGCTACTTGATGTTGCGGTTGCGCAGCAGGCACCCCCGCCGTGGGCGGATAGGCTCCCTGGTAGGGATCCTGGTGGTGAGTTTTTTTCGAGAAGGCCATAATGACCAATATTCTAGCGGGTTAGTTCGAAATAAGTGTTCAGACCAAATCCGGGTTCGGCGGCGACCACAGCATCGACAATGGCAGCGGCGGTAATCTCGGCCGCGTGGGTGGATAGGCTTAGCATGGTTTTGAGGTCGACGCCGATGCCGTCGCCGGTCGAAAGGCAGAAGAGCGTGTCGCCGTCGAGCGGCGAGTGCGCGGGGTGAATGGCCCGAGCAATCCCATCGTGCGCAACCATTGCGAGGCGTTTGGCCTGGGCTTTGGTGATGGGGGCGTTGGTGGCGATCACACCGATGGTGGTGTTGAGCTTGGGGGTTGCCGCTGGTAGCTTGTCGACGGCTACCTTTCGGCGGGGATCCACCCAGAATTCACCGGTGTCGGGGTTCATGACGTCCCCCAGGGGTTGGCGACAATGCCTGCGGCCGCGATCCCACTCCCTACCTGCATGGATGCCTGGCCAAATCCGCCGCGGAGCCGGCCGGCGGTGGCGCCGCACCCGGCGCCGACGCTGCCGGATCGGGTGTCGGGTTCCCCGGTGAGTGCGGCGTGGGCGGCGGCGTAGCCGTCGTCCCGGGTGGGCCGGTGAGTGGGGTCGCCGACGAGGAGATCAAAGATGACGGCGGCCGGCACGATGGGCACGATGGGGCTCTCATCCATGTCGAGGACTCGAAACCCTATTCGATCTTCTTCGAGGCGGGTCATGACCCCATCGGCGGCGGCCAGCCCGTAGGCGGATCCGCCGGTGAGGGTGATGGCGTGGACACGTTGCACCGTGTTGTGGGGTGCCAGCAGATCGGTTTCCCGGGTGCCGGGCCCGCCGCCCCGAACGTCGACGGCGGCGACGGCGGAGTCGGGGACCGCGATCACGGTGCAGCCGGTGTCCCCCAGGGATTTGTGGCCCACCGCGATGCCGGGGACGTCGATAAGCTTTGTTATTGCATGTCAATGTCGTGCCCCATTGCGTCTAGGAGTGTGCCTTGGTTGTAGGCGAGCCAGTCCACCAGGTTGTCGCGTTCTTCGCGCCGGACCGGGTCGTCCGCGTCGATGGCGGAGAGGTAAAGTCGCAGGTCGTTAATGCCGCTCAGCCAGGCGTCGGCCTCGTCTTCGGTAATGGTGACGTTTACGGAACCGTCGGGGCCCAGAGCTTGGCCGATGATGGCGAGGTTGATGAGCTTGCCTTTGGTGATGTCGGATTCGTGCAGGGATCGCAGTAGAGAGTTGTCGCCCTCGTATTCCTCATCGCCCTCACGTTCAAAATCGGGCAGCAGGCGGGCCAGGGAGGGGTCGTCGGGGGCGTCTTTGTGCCCCGGAGGGCATGCCAGTGAGTTCGGCGAGTTCGTCGCGGGGGGCGGATTGGGCGCGTTCCATGAGCGCGTTGGCGACGGTGGCCGCGAGGTTACCGAGGATTTCCCGTTCGATGGGTTCGAAGACGCACTGGTATTTGGCCGGGCCGAAGAGGCCCTTTTTTCGTTTCCATGCTTGCATGCTCAGCCAGCCTGTTGCATAGTTGCCCACAACCCATGGGTGTGGAGCTTTTTCACGTCGGCTTCTACCTTGTCTTTTTCCCCGGAGGAAACCGCGGCTTTGCCTTCGGTGTGCACCTGCATCATGAGTTCCATGGCGCGTTTTTTGTCGTAGCCGAGAACGGTTTGAAACACGTAGGTAACATAGCTCATGAGGTTGACGGGATCATCCCACACAATGCACACCCAGGGAAGATTTTCACTGGTTGCCATGTCGACTTCGAGTTCTTGTTCTACGCCGGGAGTTGCCATGGGCGACGATAGGGTAATGGCAGTAGGTAGCGGGTCGAATTCGGAGTTGATGCGGGCCCTGGGGTCGCCATCACCGCGCTGAGGTAGTGTGGTGGTTTTCCGCAAAGTCTTCATGTCTCACAAGGATAGTAACGGTACTGAGCAAACACCACCTAGAACGCTTTACCGCGCACACATATTATTTTGACTATATAAATATAATGTCGGTTTGTTGATAATTCAGTGCTAAAATTTAACGAGGAATCACATTTATTACCCGTCATTGGTGGAGGAAACCGGCCATGCAGCAGTTCTTCGACGCTCTCAAGAACTTTCGGGCAACCGCCCCCAGCGGTGATCGTATCACCGAGGCGCAACGCATCCTGTCCTACATGTTGGCCGCCATCACCCTGATTGGGGCATTTTTTCTCACGTTCGGTTCGGCCCCGCAAAATTCGTCACAGCCGGCAACCGTAAGCGATGCGGAAAAACCCACGTTACAGGAGCTTGTGCAGCCTATCGACGCCGCCCGCATCTGGGATGATTCCCTCATCCGCAACGATATTGTGCAGATCCTCAACCAATCCCGCACCGATTCGGGCCGGGAACCACTCAACCCGGATTTCGACCTGGGGTCGCGGGCCCAAAAATGGGCGGAACGCAACGCTACCACGAATAGTTTCAAACCCACCCCGGCAAACGTGGTCATGGTGCAGGCAGGATTGGGCTACCCGGAGGCGAAGGCCTCGAAATTCCTCGACACCTGGTTCAAAGACCCGGCCAGCCAGGCGGCCTTGGCGGATAAAAAACTCACAAAGGTGGGGGTGGGCGTGGCCAGCTCCCAGGGTCGCACATACGCCGTGGTACAGCTGAGCTAGCCTAATCCGGGTCAGCATTTCGGCTAAACTTAGCGTTTATGTACGATTCACTATCCACCGCATTGCTGACCGATATGTACGAGCTGACTATGCTGCAGTCGGCGCTTGCCGACGGCACGGCGCACCGCATGTGCGCATTCGAAGTTTTCTCCCGGCGACTACCGAACGAGCGCCGCTACGGGGTGGTGGCCGGCACCGCCCGCGTCTTGGAGGCTGTGACTAATTTCCGGTTCACGGAAAAACAATTGGAGTCGCTGGACTTCCTCAACCAAGAAACCCTGGATTACCTTCGTAATTATCGGTTTACTGGGCAGATTGATGGGTATCGGGAAGGGGAGTTATATTTCCCCTACTCTCCCATCATGCTGGTTCGCGGCACCTTCGCCGAATGTGTTGTGTTAGAGACCCTGATCTTGTCCATCCTCAACGCGGATTCCGCGGTGGCATCGGCGGCTGCCCGCATGATTACCGCCGCCGACGGCCGACCCATCATCGAAATGGGTTCCCGGCGCACCAATGAATTGGCCGCGGTCACGGCCGCCCGGGCCGCCTACCTGGCCGGGTTCACCGCGACTTCGAACCTGGAGGCGGTCCACCGGTATGGGATTCCCGGCACCGGCACCGCCGCCCACGCCTGGACCCTGCTACACGTCAACGACGACGGCACCCCCAACGAGGAGGCGGCGTTCCGGGCCCAGGTGGAAACCCACGGCACCGACACCACGCTGCTGGTGGACACGTACGACATCACCCAGGGGGTGAAAACCGCCATTGAGGTGGCTGGCACGGAACTGGGTGCGGTGCGTATCGACTCCGGCGACCTGGGGGTCATGACCCGGAAAGTTCGCCAACAATTGGACGAATTGGGGGCCTATAACACCCAAATCATTGTGTCCTCCGACCTTGACGAATACGCCATAGCCGGGCTGCGGGGCGATCCGGTGGATGGGTTTGGTGTGGGCACCTCTGTGGTGACCGGTTCGGGCGCACCAACAGCTTCCATGGTGTACAAGCTTGTGGAGGTGGATGGGCACCCCGTCGCAAAGCGATCGCTCAACAAAAACTCGGCGGGCGGCAGTAAGCGCGCCATCCGCACGCATCGGGCAACGGGCACGGCCGTTGAGGAAATCATCTACCCGTTCCGCGCATCCCAGCCGGAGATCGGTAATCTCACGGCCACCATGCTCACCGCCGAGCTCATGCGGGATGGGGAAATCGTTGCCGGGCAGCCCACGCTGGAGGAATCCCGCGCTTACCTTGCGCACCAGCTTGTCACCCTGCCGTGGGAGGGCCTGGCATTGAGCAAGGACGAGCCGGTCATTAGCACCCGCTATGTGGGTTTTGTTTAAGATTATTCGCCCAAGGATTGTCACAAAGGAATGACCGCAACCGAATTGCTCGCCGCCGCAGTCACGGCACTGGGCGGCGCGACTAGACCTGGCCAGGTCGCCATGACCGAGGCCGTTGCCGCGGCGCTGGAGTCCGAGCGGCATCTTGCCGTGCAGGCTGGCACGGGCACCGGTAAATCGCTGGCCTATCTGGTGCCCTGCCGTCGCCCACGCCCAGGAAACCGACAGCACGGTGATTGTTTCCACCGCCACCATTGCGTTGCAGCGGCAGCTGGTGGATCGGGATCTGCCCCGCCTGGCCGATTCGCTGGAACCATTATTGGATCATAAACCCAGCTTCGCCATCATGAAGGGTCGGCAAAACTACCTGTGCCAGAATAAGGTGGCGCAGGCCACGGCGCTGGAGGCCGACGACCCCAACAGTGGTGACGCCGACGGCAACGCAGGCGGCGCACAGACCGCGTTGGTGGATGAATCGGAGCTCAGCTGGCTGGGCCGGCACATGGCCCGCATCTACGAGTGGGCGAACGAAACCGAAACCGGTGACCGGGACAGCCTGGAACCCGGGGTGCCCGACCTGGCCTGGCGGCAAGTATCGGTGGGCGCCAAGGAGTGCATTGGTGCCAGCCGCTGCCCATTCGGGGATTCCTGCTTTGCGGAATTGGCGCGGCGCAAGGCCCGTGACGTGGATGTGGTGGTCACCAACCACGCACTGCTGGCGGTCGACGCCATGCTGGACATTAATGTGTTGCCCGACCATGACGTGGTCATCATTGACGAGGCCCACGAGTTGGATGACCGCATTACCTCAATGGCCACCACAGAAATCGGGGTGACCGCGCTCAATATGTCCGCCCGGCGCGCCGGCAAGCTGGGCGCGGAGGGCCGCGACGAGAAGCTCATTGATGTGGCCCGCGAATGGGAGCAGGTCATGATGAGCATTGACCCGGGCCGGCTCACCACTCTCCCAGAAGTATTACGCCCAACCCTGGTGGCGTTGCAGGATGGTTTGTGGCAGTTGCAGCAAACCATTGGGCGGGCCCTCGAGGTGAGGCCGCCAACGAGCCCGAACGGCACGCGGAGCGGCTGAGTTTGGCGAACCATTTAACGGAACAGCACGATGCGGTGGCACGCATTTTGTCGGCGTTTCCGCCCACCCATCCTTGTCGCCTGACGACGCCACTTCGCCGGAACCAGCCGCCCCTGGGGTCGCTGACGCACCGGAGGATGTGGTGTGGGCGGTAGTGACGAACGGCGGGGCACCATGCTCAAGGTGGCGCCACTGTCGGTGTCGGACTTATTGCGCAGCAGACTGTTCGACCACAACACGGTGGTGCTGACCAGCGCAACGCTCACCATTGGCGGCAATTTCAACGCCATGGCGGCCAGCTGGGGGTTACCGGCCGGCAGTTGGGATCACCTCGATGCCGGCACCCCCTTCGACCCGGCCAAGTCGGGCATTCTCTATGTTCCCCGCCATGTGCCGTTTCCGGGGCGGGACGGGCTGCACGAAAAAACCCTGTCGGAAATGTACGAGCTCATCATGGCCGCCGGCGGCCGCACCCTGGGACTGTTTTCGTCACGGCGGGCGGCGGAACAGGCAACCGAATCGTTGCGGCGCCGCCTACCGTTCGACGTGTTGTGCCAGGGCGACGACAGCATGGGGGCGCTGGTGGATAGGTTCGCCAAGCAGGAAAACACGTGCCTGTTCGGCACATTAACCCTGTGGCAGGGGGTGGATGTACCAGGAAAAAGCTGCTCGCTCGTGATTATGGACAAAATCCCGTTTCCCCGCCCGGACGACCCGCTGCTGCAAGCCAGGAAGGAGGCCGCAGACGCGGCGGGCCGCAACGGGTTCATGGAGGTAGCTGCCACGCATGCGGCATTGCTGATGGCGCAGGGCGCGGGCCGGCTATTACGCCATACCACCGACCGGGGCGTGGTGGCGATCATGGACAAGCGACTCATTGAAAAACGCTATGGCGGGTTTCTGCTGAATTCGCTGCCACCATTTTGGCGCACCACCGACCCCAAAGTGGTGACGGGAGCGCTCAAACGGTTAGTGAGCTAACTGGCGGGGGCTAGCAACAACGGTCGCGGTGTTGGGCGCCACCTCGGTGTAGCCGATATCCCGAATGGTGACGGCGCCGGGGGCGTCAACAAGCCGGGCGAAACCATCGGGGTCGGTTTCGGCGACGCACAGTTCAAATCCCCGGCGCGCCCACGATTGCACCCAATCGAAAGGTTGGTGGGCGGCCAACAGCATGGAACCATGGCCGACTTGGGCGGCGGCCTTGCCCAGGCTCATGCCGAGGCCCGCATCAACATAGATGGTGGGTGTGTCGACGCGCGACGGCGGCTGGTGGTCGGCGAGGGGCAGGTCGGTGCCTTTGATTTGGAGTTTGCGGATGAGCGGCTCTACCTCATGCACGGCGCTGGGGATAAAGGCCCGCGCCTGCGCGCCATGAACGCTGCTGGTGACCCCGGGGAGGTTTTGGACGGCCTGCCAGCCGGTGTTGCGGGCGCGCCGGGTGACCTTGCGGATGCGGTGGTCGTACCAGCGGTTCAGGGCGGCGGACCACTCGCCGTCGGCGCCGGCCTGGGGGTTGAGGCAGACGGCGACGACGGCTTGGGCCGCGGCGGCCAGCAGGTCATGCCGGCTGGGCGGGTGTTGCTTGGGCAGGTTGAGGGCGATTTGCATGGCCTGGACGGTGTCCGGCTCGTCGGGGTTTTCGGTGCCGCGGGCGGGGCGGTGGGCAAAAACCTCCACAAGTCGATCGTGAGCAATTTTAAATTCGGGGCTGGTGACGTCAAGGTCCACGTCCAGGTTCGGGGTATTGGTTTCGGCGGTCATGGGATTAGTTCCAGCCCCTCATTCGTGACGTGTGCCTCCGGCACACTGGGCTCCAGCAGGGGTTGCGGCGGATTTCGGCGCCGGCCTGCTCATTAGCGGCGTCAATCTCGGCGCGGGTGATGCCCAGCATGTGCAGCACCTCGTCGAGGAATGGTGAGGTTACCGCGGTGTCAGCAATTGCGCGCAATGCAGGTTTTGGCATTAAAGGCAATGCCCAGGCCGGCGGCGGAGATCATATCAATGTCGTTGGCCCCATCCCCCACCGCCACGGTTTGGTGCATGGCCAGGCCCGAGTCGGCAGCGAACTCCGCGAGGAATTCGGCTTTGGCTGCCCGATCCACGACCTTGCCGAGGACGTTGCCGGTGAGCTTGCCATCAACGATTTCCAGGGTGTTGGCGCGAACATAGTCGAGTTCGAGTTCGGCAGCCAGGCCTTCAAGCACCTGGATGAATCCCCCGGACACCACGGCGGTTTTGTATCCGAGGCGTTTCAGGGTGGAAATGGTGGTGCGGGCACCCGGGGTGAGAGTGATGTCGGCGGCGACTTCGGCGATGATGCGTTCGTCGAGGCCGGCGAGGGTGCGCACCCGCTCCCGTAATGATTGCTCAAAAATCGAGTTCGCCCTGCATGGCCCGTTCAGTCACGGCGGCGACTTCGGCTTCTTTGCCGGCGTGGGCGGCCAGCATTTCGATGACTTCACCGGTGATGAGGGTGGAGTCGCAGTCGAAAGCAGATGAGGCGTTTGGAGCGACGAATCAGGCCAGCGCGTTCGATGGCGATATCAACCTTGAGTTCCCCGGTGAGCTGCGCGAGCGCTTTGCGTAGGGGCACGGCACCGCCGGGTTTGGGGTTGGGCACGGTGACTTTGAGTTCCAGGCCGGTGACAGGATAGTCGGCAATGCCACGGATGGTGTCAATATTAGCGTTGTAGTCGGCGAGGGTTTGGCCGACCCTGGCAATATCGCTGGCGGATACCGGGTTGCCAAGGATGACGATTTCGTGGGTAGAGCGGGGGCGGGAGGAGGACACACGGTCCTGGAGTTCCACGGTGACGGTTTGGCCATGGCCTTTGAGAGTGTCTGCCAACCCGGTTTTCAGCCGTTCGTGGCCGCCCGCGGGAATGCCCACATAGGCGGCGAGCGACAGGTGCCCGCGGAACGGTGCCTGTTCCACGTCGAGGATTTGCACGTTATTGGCAGCGAGCACGCGGAAGAACGCGGCGGTCACCCCTGGTCGGTCGTTGCCGGTGCTGGTGATTACGGCCGGCACCAGCCCAGGTTGGAGTTCCACGGTGAATTGTTCGGTTGTTTCGGTCACGGGCGTTATTGTGCCATGTTTTTCGCTTTTCGACGCAATACAGCGGGCTAAAGCTTGTAATGCTTTAGCCCGCTGCAAGGGAAGTCAGTCAGGATCGGTGTTGATTACTTGGCGACCGCCGCTGGCTTTTTGTTCACCGGCTCGGTGTGGTGGCCGGTGTGTGCTTCACGACGCATGCGCTCAACCATGTGCGGGTAGTGCAGTTCGAATGCAGGCCGCTCGGAGCGGATGCGAGGCATGGACACAAAGTTGTGACGTGGTGGTGGGCAGGAGGTTGCCCACTCCAGGGAGTTGCCGTAACCCCACGGATCATCAACGGTCACGATTTCGCCGTAGCGCCAGGACTTGAAGACGTTCCAGATGAAGGGGATGACGGACATGCCCAGCAGGAAGGAGAACACGGTGGAAATCTGGTTGAGGGTGGTGAACCCGTCGGATTCCAGGTAGTCGGCGTAGCGGCGGGGCATGCCCATGTTGCCCACCCAGTGCTGGATGAGGAAGGTGCCGTGGAAACCAACGAAGGTGATCCAGAAGTGCACCTTGCCGAGGCGTTCGTCGAGCATCCGCCCGGTCATCTTGGGGAACCAGAAGTACACGCCGGCACAGGCGGCAAACACCACGGTGCCGAACAGGGTGTAGTGGAAGTGAGCGATAAGGAAGTAGGATTCCGCCAGGTGGAAGTCCAGGGGCGGGGAGGCCAGCATAATGCCGGTCAAGCCGCCGAACAGGAAGGTGGTGAGGAAGCCAACCGACCACATCATGGGGGTTTCCCAGGAGATGTGGCCCTTCCACATGGTGCCTAGCCAGTTGAAGAATTTCACACCGGTGGGCACAGAGATCAGGAAGGTCATGAACGAGAAGAACGGCAGCAGGATGGCGCCGGTGACGAACATGTGGTGGGCCCACACCGCCATGGACAGGGTGCCGATGGAGAGGGTGGCGAACACCAGGCCGACATAGCCGAACATTGGTTTGCGGCTGAACACGGGGACGATTTCGGAGACAATGCCGAAGAACGGCAGAGCCAGCACGTACACCTCGGGGTGGCCGAAGAACCAGAACAGGTGCTGCCACAACACGGCGCCGCCGTTGCCCGGGTCATAGATGTGGCCACCGAGTTTACGGTCGTAGAGCACACCCAGTGCCGCGGAGAGCAGCAGTGGGAAGATCATGAGCACGATTACGGAGGCCACGAAGATGTTCCAGCAGAAGATGGGCATGCGGAACAGGGTCATGCCGGGGGCACGCATGGTGAGCATGGTGGTAATCATGTTGATGGCGGAGAGCACGGTACCGACACCGGTGGCGCCCACACCAATGATCCACATGTCGGAGCCGACGCCGGGCGAGTGGATGGAGTCCGCCAGGGGCATGTACATGGTCCAGCCGAAGTCTGCCGCACCACCGGGGGTCAAGAAGCCTGCGAGCATAGCGATACCACCGATGAGGGTGATCCAGAAGCCGAAGGCGTTTAGCCGGGGGAATGCCACGTCGGGGGCGCCGATTTGCAGTGGCAGAATGTAGTTAGCGAACCCCCACACGACGGGGGTACCGAAGAGCAGCAGCATGACGGTGCCATGCATGGTGAACAGCTGGTTGAACTGTTCGTTGGATAGGAATTGCAATCCAGGGGTAAAGAGTTCGGCACGAATGAGTAGTGCCATGAAACCACCGAGGAAGAAGAACGAGAAGGACATGATGATGTACATGATGCCCAACTGTTTATGGTCGGTGGTGGTGAGCATTTTCCAGGCTAGCGAGCCAATTCGGGCTTCGCCAGTCGGTGCGGGCCGTGTGGGCTGGGAGTAATTCTCCTGCCGCGGTGCCACAGCGGTCATACGATCCTCCTGACTTTCACTAAGACACACACCACACCTATATGTGGCTAATCAATCATTAGGGAATGTGTCTCAAAATTACGCTTCCTCATTTTAGGGGAGATCAGTAATGATAATCCACCTCATTTGGGTGTACTTTTCCCGCATGCTACCTGTTGTTTTCGTCGTTGGAAAAGGCTTTTTCTGCCATAAGGTATAAATCCAGCGGTTTTTCATTAGCAATAGGCTAAAACTCGATGCTGGCCTGTTTTTCTCCCATTTTGAATGTGACTTTTAACACATTATTTTTTTCGCGGATTTTTTTCCGATTTTTGCCACATAATGTCCGTTTTATCACCCCCGGTATGCGTCAATCCAAAGATTGAAACTCGGCCATTTTCCCGCTTTTACCCCTTTTTAGGGAAACCCTGTTAGTTGCCCCCACTTGGTTAACCTCATTCGATTAACACCGTGTGGGTGCACCTATAAGATTACACCTTTTTGGGGAACCCCGGAAAGTTAGACCCACAAGGGTGTACCCATCCGGGAGCCCCCTGCCTGCCCCTACCCCCATGAACCAATGGTAATTACCCCCGATAAGGACAAGTGGCGGATGTGGAGTACATAGAACCCATCAGTCGACCATCAACGGCCGACCACCGGACGTCGGCAAGCACACAGCCACCACACAGCACACGACAGGTTAAAAAGTCCCAGTCCTCATCCGTCGTGTTCTCGGCCTTGCTGATCACATAGGAGGATCCGGACCCGGAGAAGAAGTCATGGTTTTCGTCCGCGTTGGGGCTGAGCGCCGACAAAATCGCGGGTGACACCTGGCATTCGTCGGCGGGGAAGAGCGCTTCATAGCCCAGGTTATTCAGCGCCTTATTGGCGTTGTAGCGCAGGAACCGTTTCACGTCCTCGGTCCAGCCCAGGGGGTCATAGAGGTCCTCGGTGTAGGCGATCTCGTTCTCGTAGAGCTCGTAGAGCACATCGAAGGTGTATTCCTTCAGCTCTTCCTGCCGCGCCGGCGACTCTTTTGCCAGGGCTTGCTGGAATTTATAGCCAATGTAGTAGCCGTGCACCGCCTCGTCGCGGATAATCAGGCGAATAATGTCGGCGGTATTGGTCAGCTTGGCGTGGCTGGACCAATACATGGGCAGGTAGAAGCCCGAATAGAACAGGAACGATTCCAGCAGCGTGGAGGCCACTTTCCGCTTCAACGGGTCGGCGCCGTCGTAGTAGGTCAAAATGATTTTGGCCTTCTTTTGCAGGTTCTCGTTTTCCTCACTCCACCGAAACGCCTCATTGATTTCTTTTGTCGATGCGAGCGTCATAAAAATATTGGAGTAGCTTTTCGCATGTACGGATTCCATGAACGCAATATTGGTCAGCACCGCCTCCTCATGCAGCGTCACCGCATCCGGCAGCATAGATACCGCACCCACGGTGCCCTGGATAGTATCCAGCAACGTCAAACCGGTAAAGACCCGCATTGTGGTCTGCTTTTCCAGGTCGTTGAGGGTGCTCCAGCTTTTCAGGTCGTTAGAGACCGGCACCTTTTCCGGCAGCCAGAAGTTACCGGTGAGCCGATCCCACACTTCCAGGTCTTTCTCATCAGGAATGGTGTTCCAGTTGATGGCGTGCACTGGTTCCTTGTGGGTGGCTAGGTATTGATCTTCGTCACTGTTGAGCAAAACGCACTCCTTGGTAGCTGAATAAGACTTCGATTATAACCGCGTCTTTCACCGTATTCTCGCGGCCAATTTTCCGCCAACCTCACCAAAAATATATGATTTACATCACATTTTACCGGCTTATTTTTAGGTTTACCTATCTTAAGAATCGGTACACTTTTAGCCCCTGTTCACCACAGTATTTCACCCCAAAATTGGGTAAAAAACCGGCATTCACCACAGCATTTAGATAGGTGTCTACTTTTAAAAATTACCCCACCAATAGGTACTTAACTTAGGATATCCAATGCCTAAAAACCCGGGTTAAGCTGGGCTAACTTTACCTGACAACCAAAAAAATACTCGTTACACTCTCACACCATGAGCATCAATGAAAAACTCGCAGCCGCATTGAACAATCAAGTGACCGCCGAGCTGGAAGCCGCAATGGTTTACCTGCAAATGTCCTACATCCTAGAGGATCTGTCCCTCAACGGCATGGCATCGTGGATGAAGAAGCAGCACGCCGAAGAGCTGGAGCACGCCCAGAAGTTTGCCCAGCACCTCCTGGACCGCGATTACACCCCGCAGATCGGCGACATCGCTCCCCCGAAGGTTGACGTTGCTTCCGCCAAGGACGCTTTTGAGGCAGCATTGGCCCACGAGCAGAAGGTGACCGGATTGATCCGCGAACTCTCCGTTCTTTCCGATTCCCTCAAGGATTTTGAATCCCGTCCGCTGCTGGATGAATTCCTGGAGGAGCAGATTGAGGAAGAGTCCAGCGTGAGCGATATCCTCGACCGTCTCAACCTTGCCGGCGAGGGCCTGGGCGTTCTCTTCATCGACAACGAACTGGCCAAGCGCTAATAATTTCAGCACTCACCCTCGTGCAGCCCGATAGCCCGCACTGTTTTTGCACCAGCCCTGCGAAACAGTGCGGGTTTTCTATTTGCCTATCGACGCCCACCTACCGGCACCGGCGCCGCCTATGAACGACGCCGCCCATAGGCCAAAATCCCAAAGATCGTGGCGCACGACAACACGCCACCTATGGACAGACAGGACCCCACCGAAAGCACCGAGCAGGCCGAACCCACCGATCCGATAGACAACACCGACCCCTTGGAGCCGATCGACAATATGGACTTATCCGACCAGAGGCTGAGGAAGGAATCGGTCGAGCCAATAGACCATTTACTATTACTACTCACGTGTCTAAAGCCTACCGCCGGACTACAGCATGCAGGAGACGCACCCCTCAACTTCGGTACCCTCCAGGGCAACCTGGCGGAGCCGAATGTAGTACAGGGTTTTAATGCCTTTGCGCCACGCATAGATCTGGGCCCGGTTGATGTCCCGGGTGGTCACATTGTCCTTGAAGAACAGCGTCAGGGATAGCCCCTGATCCACGTATTTCGTAGCCGCGGCATAGGTGTCGATCACCTTCTCGTAGCCGATCTCATAGGCGTCCTGGAAGTATTCCAGGTTAGTGTTGTCCATGTGTGGGGCCGGATAATACACCCGGCCGATCTTGCCCTCTTTGCGGATTTCAATCCGGGAGGCGATCGGGTGGATCGACGAGGTGGAGTTATTAATGTAGGAGATCGAACCGGTGGGCGGAACCGCCTGCAAATTGCGGTTATACAAACCGTGGGTCATAACATCGGATTTGAGCGCCTCCCACTCCGCGGCGGTGGGCACGGTGATGCTAGAGGCGTCGAAAAGCTCCTGCACCTTGGCGGTTTTCGGCGCAAAATCCGCGGGAGAGAACCGATCGAAATAGGCGCCGGAGGCATATTCGGAATCCTCGAAGCCACCAAACGACTGACCCCGCTCTTTCGCAAGCTTGTTCGAAGCACGCAGGCATTGGTAGAGCACGGCCGCAAAGTAGGCGTTGGTGAAGTCCAGCGCCTCTTCGGAACCGTAGTGAATGCGTTCTCGCCCCAGGTAGCCGTGCAGATTCATCTGGCCCAGGCCAATGGCGTGGGCATGCTCGTTACCCTTGCGAATGGAGGGCACCGAATGGATGCTGGTCTGTTCGGACACAGCCGTCAGCCCGCGAATGGCGGTTTCCACTGTTTTGGCGAAGTCGGGGGAATCCATGGCCATGGCGATATTGAGCGAGCCCAGGTTGCAGGAAATGTCCTCCCCCACCTCGTCGTAGGTGAGATCGTCATGGTAGGTGCTAGGCGAATTCACCTGCAAAATTTCCGAACACAGATTCGACATGTTGACGCGGCCAGCGATGGGGTTGGCGCGGTTCACAACGTCTTCGTACATGATGTAGGGGTAGCCGGATTCGAATTGGATCTCGGCGAGGGTTTGGAAGAACACCCGGGCATTGATCTTTTTCTTGCGGATTCGGGGGTCTTCCACCATTTCCTGGTAGTGCTCGGTAATGGAAATGTCGGCAAATGCCTTGCCGTATACCCGCTGCACATCGTAGGGGCTAAACAGGTACATGTCAGAATTATTACGGGCCAATTCGAACGTAATATCGGGGATAACCACGCCGAGCGATAGGGTCTTGATCCGCACCTTTTCGTCCGCGTTTTCCCGCTTGGTGTCCAAAAAGCTCAGGATGTCCGGGTGGTGGGCGTTGAGATATACCGCACCGGCGCCTTGGCGGGCCCCAAGCTGGTTGGCGTAGGAGAATGAGTCTTCGAGGAGTTTCATCACGGGGATGACGCCAGAGGACTGGTTTTCGATGTGCTTAATGGGGGCGCCGGCCTCGCGCAGGTTGCTGAGCAGCAACGCCACTCCCCCGCCGCGTTTAGAAAGTTGCAGGGCGGAGTTGATGGACCGCCCGATGGACTCCATGTTGTCTTCGATGCGCAGCAGGAAGCAGGACACGGGTTCGCCGCGTTGCGCCTTACCCATGTTGAGGAAGGTGGGGGTGGCGGGCTGGAAACCTGCCGGTCATGATTTCGTCGACCAGGTGGCGGGCAAGTTCGGTGTCACCGTCGGCCAACCCCAGGGCGACCATGCATACCCGGTCTTCGAAGCGCTCCAGGTAACGGGTACCGTCGAAGGTTTTCAGCGTGTAGGAGGTGTAGTACTTATAGGCGCCGAGGAAGGTGCGGAACCGGAATTTATGGGCGTAGGCCTGCTTAAAAAGGTCCTTAATAAAATCAAAGTCGTAGCGGGCGAGCACCTCCGGGTCGTAGTACTTGTTTTCGACCAGGTATTCCATTTTTTCTTCCAGGTCGTGGAAGAACACAGTGTTGCGGTTGACATGTTGGAGGAAGAACTGGTTGGCGGCCTCCCGGTCCTTGCCGAATTGAATTTGCCCATTGAGTCATACAGGTTGAGCAGGGCGTTTAGCGCGTGGTAGTCGAGCTGTTCTTTTTCGCTGGCCGGTTCAGCCACGGACTTACCGTAGGTTGTGGTCACAAATACACCTTCACTGACGTAGTTGGTTTGGGTTAAGCGTAATGGGTGCAGCGGCGTGCTTAGGTACCGACAGGCTTAGCCGAGCGGTAAAAGCCCTAATTGTTCCGCGTTGTCGAGGAGCCCAGCGCGAACCGCTTGGGCGTCTTCGGGTAGTCCCATGAGTTCGAAACGATACACGTAAGGGACGTGACATTTCGCAGCGATGAGGTCTCCGGCTTTTCCGAAGTCCACACCAAAATTGGAGTTTCCGCTGGCTATGACGGCACGAATGAGACTTCGGTTGTGTGGGTTATTGAGAAACCGGATGACCTGCGGCGGCACGGGCTTCGTGTTGGTCGCGCCGCTTATCGATGCCCCACCGCCGTAGGTGGGACAAATGAGCACGTAGGGTTCGTCCACCACCAGGGGTGGTTCGGTTTTATGCAGTGGTATGCGCTTGCTGGGCAGGTCGAGCTTTTCGACGAACCGTTCGGTATTGCGGGTGGCTGAGGAAAAAAATAGACGACGAGCATGGGGGCTGGTCACCTTTCTGGCAAACGAAAAGCCGCCCCGAATGCGCTTCATGCTAGAGGGCGGCCTTCAGATGTGATGTGGGCTTACGCAACCGTGCTGGCCAGGCTGGAGATGCGTTCTGGCCGGAAGCCGGACCAGTGGTCGCCGTCTACCTCGACGACGGGGGCCTGCATATAGCCCAGGGAGAGCACATATTCGCGGGCGGCTGGATCGAGGCTGATGTCTACTACTTCGTAATCCAAACCGGCACGGTCAAGTGCTTTCTTCGTTGCGTTGCATTGCATACATGCTGGCTTAGTGAATAGCTTAATAGACATAGCTTTAAAAATCCTTCAGCAATGTTCGAATATCGGAAGCTCAACGAGTGTTGAACAGATAAGTACCTAGTGTCCGCCATGTGATTTTCAAAACAACATCCGATCGTGGTGCTGTCTGTCATGTGGCGACACCAAAAGACACTATACGTTGTGGTGTTTTAGTGCAAGAAACCCGATATATAGTAGTTACCGGAATGATATCCCCAGCTGGGCACCGACCCGCACCCCACATATTGACGTTACCGCACGGCCTGACGTCGACCTGGCGAGAGCCTTAAATTTTGCCAACACGAGATTGCCGCAGCTCAATCACCATCAGATGCTCAAAAAGTGACATTAATCACTCAGCTTCCTTTCAGTTTTGATAGGTAGTGGAAATGCTAAGGGTTGCACATGACACTCTTTAAGCAGGAAATTACCCATTTATCATTTAAATAAAACTTTAATAACATTTTACTGTTACGGCTTTGGCGATCCTGATAATTCCCCGATTTTTTCGCCGATACCCCGTTCGAAGCGCCCTTATTTTCACCACCCCCAAACCAAACATCATTCGAACAAAACAACCGCCTTTTTAGGCGGTGATTTTACTTCACTCAACCCCAAAAGACGGTTGCTTGCAATGTATTTTTAGTGCCGTGAGGCACCCCCGAATTAACCCTGACGGGCCTTGAACCGGGGTTCCTTCTTGTTGATCACATAGACCTTGCCGCGACGACGCACAACTTGGGCGCCCGGCATGTCTTTAGCGACCGAAGTGATTTACGGACCTTCATCGGGCGCTCCTTTCTTGATTAAACTTTTGGCATCAATCAGCCAAGGACACGAGCAACTATGGTATCGCACCCGGGGCACAAACACCAAAAATACCCAATCTGATTAGGATAAAAGCCATGGACCACGCGGCACATATCAAACAAGAGATCATTAATTTTCTCCACGTCAAGCCCCGCATCGACGCGGAGGAAGAAATCACCCATCGGGTGCAGTTCCTCACCGACTATCTGCTTTTACAGTCACGCCAGAGGCTTTGTGTTGGGAATCTCGGGCGGCCAGGATTCCACATTGGCCGGCAAGCTGGCACAGTTGGCCGTCGAAAAGCTGCGGGCGGTGGGCACCGATGCGGAATTCTGGGCCATGCGCCTGCCATACGGGGTGCAATTTGACGAAGAGGATTGTGAGATCGCCTTAAAATTCATCCAGCCGGACCACACCGTCACAGTGAATATTAAGGAGACTACCGACGCCCAGGCGCGGGCCGTGGCCGAGGCGCTGGGGCAGGAGAAGCTCACGGACTTCAATAAGGGCAATATCAAGGCTAGGGAGCGTATGATTGCCCAATATGCGCTCGCGGGCGAGAAGAAACTCCTGGTCATTGGCACGGATCACGCGGCGGAGAACGTCACGGGCTTTTTCACCAAATTTGGTGACGGTGCCGCCGACCTGGTGCCGCTTTTCGGTTTGAGCAAGCGCCAGGGCGCCCAACTGCTGCGTCACCTGGGCGCACCAGAATCCACGTGGCGGAAGGTGCCGACCGCGGACCTGGAGGAGGACCGCCCGGCGCTCGCCGACGAGGACGCCCTGGGGGTGACCTATGCGGACATCGACACCTATGTGGAAAACACGGGTCTCATTCCCGCGGAAGCGCAGGCACGCATCGAACACCTGTGGCAGATCGGTCACCATAAGCGGCATTTGCCGGTGATTCCTCAGGATACGTGGTGGCGGCAGTCGCGGTAATTCGCCGCGAGGCTAACCCAGGAGTCGCACCACGTCGGTGGCGCACCGCAGCAGCTCGTGACCGTAGCTGGGGCCATGGGTGACAGCGTGCACGGCGAGTGGGTGCAGCTGGTGGACGGGGATAAAGTCCCGCCAGTTGTCGGCCAGGGGCCGCACTGCCTGGTAACCTTCGAATACGTCTTCGATGAATGGGGGTTCCGAAGAGGGCAAGCATGGCCAGGTCGGTTTCAGGGTGCCCGCCGTGCGCCGCTGGGTCGATGAAAAACGGCTCGACCCCAACGCTGTCGGCGCCGGCGTTCCCGGCATCGTCCAGGGCGGTTTCGGTGAGCACGTTTTTGCTGACCGGTCGCCCGTAGAGCAGGTTGCCGGACCACAGGTCCCCGTGGATACGGCTGGCCACACCAGGTGCCACGTGGGCGCTCTCCCAGATCACCGCCGCGATGAGTTCGCAGGCATGCTCAACGATTCTTTCTGGGTCGTGGATGTTTCCGGCGTCTATGGCCTTGCGGTAGAACAGCAATACCCGTTGCGTGGTGTAGAACCGCGCCCAGTCGGGGTCTGGTTCACAGGCCTGGATTTGGGTGCCGATGAAATTAGGTCCAGGCCAGCCTAATGGTGGGCTGCCGAAGGCGGGGGCGCCGGCCAGGTGGATGCGGGCAAGCTCCGAACCTGCGTCTGCGGCGGCGGCTCTGGTGGGGCGCTCGGGGGCGATTTTGGTGGTGCTGATAGTGTGGTCGCTCACGGCCACGACCTTCACTACCTGGGGGTGATGCCGCCCCGAGCCAATTGAGACCGGCGGCCTCAGCGTAGGCCGAATCTGGCTGGGCAACGTGTTTGGTAAAGACTTCGCCCTGCGCTACATCTGATAAGGGTACGTCGTGAGATGTCACAATAGAATGAGCTTTCGATACGATAATTTATAGGTGCTACCCTTTTCAGCCTACTAGTACCGTTCGATTTGATTGCTCAGCCGGAAGCTTCTGCCGCTGATTTCCCGTGGTGTAATGCGAATATAATTCTGTTTACGGGTGGGCACCCAGGGGTAAGATCTAGTGTGTCGATATAACATTTCTCGCTGTAATCGCGTACTTGTTCGGCATCACCTTTGACAACTACGGACCATGCTTCGTTGGCCTCCACGTGATCCACTTCGAAAACCACATCACTATTGGTCATAATGCCGGACAGTTTCGTGCCCGGCGCGGTGCGAAAATAGAGGTTTATTCGATCAGTGACGTAATTGATGGGGAAGATCTCTAGGCCGTCGCGGCTGTGCATCACGATGCGCCCCAACTTGTGGTTGCTCAAGTTCGCCAGGGCTTGGTCGGCGCTGAGGATTTCAATGGTTGCCATACCCTCAAGTTTTACCGAGTTTTACCCGGTAGCGCTAGGATTTTCGCAACATCACAACCGACTCGGTACGTGGCAAAACCGATACCGTTGCCAGGGGGTGAAATCCATGACGTTGGTATAGCCGCGCACTGCCGGCGGTGGTTGCCTCAAGAAATATTGGGTCGGCCCCCACGAGCCCCAACCGATGCTCCAGTAGCGCACTACCTACCCCACGTCCTTGCATGTCGGGGGAAACCACAATATCGGTGAGATACCAGTGGGGTTCTTCCGGCTGATACTGGTCTACTGCTTCTTGGTGTTTAATACCGCGCCGCAGTGCGGGCACGAACTGTTCGACGCCGGCCATCGCCCGTTCGATGATGCCGGGTGGGGGCTCGACGCCGTCTTCGGGTGAGGCGAGGAGCAGGGCCCCGGCAATGCGGTCGTCGAGGTAGGCAACGTCGAGCGCTCGGCCGGTTCCCACGTGCCGCAGGCCCGCGTTGATTTCCGCCTGGATGAGGTGCCGGCGAAGCCTGCGGGTGGGCATGATGGCGGTCCCACACAGGGTCGTCGATGAAGCCGTCGGCGAAGAGCCGGGCGAGTTGGGGTCGGTTGATGGTGGGATTGGTGTGAATGGTGATCATTTGTCCAGGCTGAGTGCTGCTACGAGCTGTTGGTAGAGAGGGTTGTCGGTCAGGAGTTGGTGGTGAGTACCTTGGGCGATGATACGGCCGGCTTGCATGACTGCTATGTTATCGGCATCGACCACGGTGGAGAGCCGGTGGGCGACGGTGACGACTGCGTGTCGGGTGGCGTAGTCGGTGATGGCGTCGTGGATTGCACCTTCGGATATGCCGTCGAGTTGGGCGGTTACTTCGTCGAGCAGGAGAATGTCGGGTTTGGCCAGCAGCGCCCGAGCGAGGGCGATGCGTTGTCGCTGGCCACCGGACACGTTGGTGTCTGTGAGCTCGGTGTCGAGGCCTTGTGGCAGGGTAGCAACGTGTTCGTCGAGTCGCACGGTTTTCAGCACCGTGTCGATGTCTTCCGGGGTGGCGTCGGGGTTGGCGAGGGTGAGGTTGTCGCGCAACGTGCCTGGTAGGGTGGGGGTTTCTTGTTCCACGTAGGCGAAGTGTGCGCGGATTTCGTCGGGGGCGAGCCCTGGGTAGGGGGTGCCGTTGAGGCGAAGTTCTCCGTGTTCGGGTTGGATGAAGTCAAGCATGGCGGAGAGCATGGTGGTTTTTCCGGCGCCGGAGGGCCCGACGATGGCGGTGTGGCCGGCCCGGGGCACGGCGAGGCTCACCCCATCAATAATGGGGGCACCACCTGCGGTGTATCTGGCTGTTACCTGGTCAAATTCCACGATGGCATCACCGCTTTTCGCTTGTCGACGCCGCGGCGTCGGCGTGGAGTGCGTTCGAAGTCGATGTCTTCGAGTTCTTGGATGCGGCCGGCCGCGGCCATGCCGGATTGCAGCCGGGTGATGCTGCCGCTGATTTGTTCGATGGGTCCGACGATGCCGAGGGCGTAGAGGAGGAATGCCACGAGTGTGGACACGGTCATGTCCCCGAGGGCGACGCGCCAGGCGCCGGCGCTCAGGATAATCATGAGGGCTATTTGCACGCCGGTCATGGCGGTTGCCCCGGTGAGGGCCCGGCGGCGCACCGCGATGATGCCTTGTTTCCGGGATTCCGTGGCCAGGTCTAGGGAGTTTTGTTTCCTGCCGTCCTTGGGCTCCTGCGGCTTTGACGGTTTTGATGGCGCGTAGTGTCGCCTGGAGTTGGCCGCCGAGGACGCCGAGGGCGTCTTGTCCTTGTTGTTCGGCGCGGGCGATGGCGGGGTCATTCGGACGAAGATCACCACGACGATGCCTATCGTGACCGCGGTCGTGATCACCAGGAGAGGATCGAGGACCGCCATGAGTATGAGGGCTGCCGATGAGCATAATGGTGCCGTCGACAAGCTGCACGAGGGAGGCTGATGCTGCTTCCCTAAGGAGGACGGAGTCGCTGGTGACCCGGGTGGTGAGTTCGCCGGCTGGCCGGTTTGTGAGCGGCAGTATTTTGCCGGTGAGGTAGCGGTGGATCATGGAGCTGCGGGCGTCGTACACGATGGTTTCCGCCAGGCTTCCGAGGGTGATGGTTTGCCACCAGCGTAGGAGGGCGCCGAGAATCATGAGGCTGGTTAATGCCGCAAGCGGCGGAACTAGGTTGAGTTCCGCCGCGCTGAGGGAGTCGAGCACCCACCGGGTGGCCAATGGGTTTGCGAGGTTGACCGCAGATGCGCCTAGGCCCAGGATGATGGCGAAGGCCAGGGTTTTCCGGTGTGGTCGAACATACGACCAGAGGATGGCCCTCCGGGATCGTTGTAAGTGGGTGGTGTTGTCGGTCACGTGTTTAGGGTTATACGGAAGAATCCTTAGAGTCGTCACCGGGCTCTTTGTCGGAGTCCTTGTCGCCGGTGGCGCTTTCTAGTTCTTCTACTACTGCTTCTTCGACGTCGTCGAAAGAGCTTTTCGGTATCGGAGACGTCCACCAGGGGTCCGGTCTCGTTGGTGAGCGCCAGGATCACGCTCTTGGCCCGGGCGATGCTTTCGGCGCTGATACCAGGATCAAGCTGGGCTTCGTGAACGAAGCTCTTGGCCGCGTGCATGGCAACGGTCACCCGATCGGGGTTGAGGCCGTCGGCGATAAAGTCGTCGCGCCAGCGGGTGGCGTCGTCGATAAAGCAGGTCGGTGATTTCGGGCATGGGGGCGAGCACGCTCCACAGTTGCGCCGGATCGTAGGAGTCCTGGTATTCGAGGTTGTCGAAGAGGGTTCGGATATAGGCGCGCAGCAGTTTGCCGAGCCGGTTTTCCGCCAGGTCGATGTTGTCATTGACTTGGTTGCGGAAGTCTTCGATGGCGTCTTCGGCGACGGAGACGAGCAGTTCGGTGCGGTTGTTGAAGTGGTGCATGAGCCCGCTCTTGGTGATGCCGGCCGCGGTGGCGATAGCCTGGATGGATACGCCGAGGCCTTCGGTGATGAGGCTGCGGATGGCGGCGTCAAGAACGTTGCGGCGAGTGTGTTCGGCGTCCGGAAGCCACGGCCGGGACGTCCTGGCCGACCTGGACGATCATGGTAGTGATCCCGCATGCGGCGCCGACGGTTCTCGGCTTCTTCGTGGAGGACACGTTGGCGCTCTTGGGCTTCTTCCTCCAAGCGGCGGCGACGCTCCTGGGCCTCTTCATGGATGCGACGCCGACGTTCCTGGGCTTCTTCCTCCAAGCGGCGGCGACGCTCCTCAGGTTCTTCGTCTACGACCTCTGGGCCCGCTCCGTCCATGACCCGCTGGTACTCGTGGGCCACTTCCTTCATCATGCGCTCATATTCGCGGGCTTCTTCCTCTAGGAGACGTTGGTATTCGCGGGCTTCTTCTTTCACTCGGCGGGCGTATTCGCGGATTTCTTGCTCCAGTCCGTCGCGGAAATCACGCCCTGGGCGGAGGGCCGTCCCAGGGTCCGCGTGGGCCTCGACCTCGGCGACCGCGAGGGCCGCGCGAGCCACGACCGCCGTCACGGGGATCATCGTCGGGACCATTCCAGCCGAAAGGGGTGGTGTCATTGGGGGAAACATTATCGCTCCTTACTGTTTGATCTTATCGGTCTTTTTAACCGTCTGATTAGACTGTAACACGTCAATCGTTTACTGTCCAGTTGGGCGGTTTAACAGCCTTGGGCGTCGTAAAGCAAGGACCGGTACCATCAAAATCATGGTGTTACCCGAACTCGATGTGAAATACATCCAAAAATGGTGCGCGCTTAAAGAGCACAGCAGATACGGGGCGCTGTCACGTTTCGAAGCGCAAACCACGAACATCCACGTCACAGTCGTACGTGTCGATATCATCCCCACTGAAACCACCGAAATCACGCGGATGAAAAGATTTGTTGCCCGATTCCGCTATACCAAAACCACTGGTAAATGGACCCTTTATTGGCCCGACAACACTGGAAAATTCCACCGGTATAAAAGCATCCCCGGCTCAAAAATCATCCGCCCCCTCCTCGAAGCCGTCGACCACAACACTGAATCACTCTTCACCTGGTGAACAACCCCCTGTGACAAATCAAACTCTCACGACGTCGCCACAGCTCACGGACATTACTCCCATGTGGCGTCGCAGGTGATCGGACATTTTTCCGCCCATAACGGCGGTACCATGGAGGAGTTCACCTTGTCTTCTATGAAGGATAACCGCCCATGGATAAGTATCTCACCGTTCGGCTCATTGCCCCCTATGGCATTATTTGGGAAGGGAAAGCCTCGTTTACCACTATCCCCGGCCAGGCGGGCACCTTCGGCGTGTACCCCGGGCACGTCCCGTATGTGAGCATGCTTGGCGATGGCATTGCCCACATCATTGGCATCGACAGCAGCGACATGAGATTCAAAACCAGCGGCGGCTTCGCCTTCATCCGGGATGACCGAGTGTCTATACTGATCGAAAAAACCGAAGAAGCCATCCCCTGGACTAGGGGTTACGCGGTGATTTCGATGGCGTTCCCCTCTGGGTCCTGAACCACCGCCTCATAGTAGCCGTCCCCCGTCACCCGCGGCGGGCTCACGGTGAATCCGGCATCCGCCAGGGTTTGCGCTAGCTTATCGACGGCTTCCCTCGACCCCAGGGAGAAGGCCACATGCGCCCACCCCACCTGCTGGGGTTGCTGCGACACGTCCACACCGGGCCGGTTCATGATCTCTAGGCGCGCCCCACTGCCGAAGGTGAGGAAGTAGGTGCGCAGCCCGGTGGTGGGGTTATGGTACTGGTCGTTGGCTTTCGCCCCGAAGTAGGTTTGGTAAAACTCCCGCATGGCCTCTAGGTCGTGAACATAGACGGCCACATGCTCAATCCTGATATCACTCATATCCTTCAGTCTACAGGGCAGAACCCGAATTTTTTATCGCACGCAATGAAAAAACGGGGTGACCGCTTGGACCCCATGGTTTTGGGTGGGTATCCTCCATTCTTTTTGCCATCCGACTTGTTGCTTTTTCACCCTTGCCGACCACCACCACCTGCTAAAATAGGAGCCTATAGCTTGAGAAAAGAGGTGACATGGATGAAAATTACCCTTTATTATTGCGGCGAAACCTTCGACTTGGAGGGTGGCGAGGCCAAAGCGCTGGTGAAACAGCTTGATAATCAGAAATACCCAGGTCTGGTGACGGTGAAAACCTCTAGCGGGGAGCTTACCGTCAATCTGACCGAAACCCAAGCTTCGCCCTCCACAGGCGCAGGTCCATGAGGATCATGTAGCGACCACGCAAATACTGATGCCGAGCTTGGGTCGAGAGGTTGCCGCGCGGAAACGCGCCGATTGGGGACTACCAACGAACTCCAGCTCAGCACTCGTGCAGCTTTCTTTATTCTAGAAGTGGAGCTTAGGACACCTGCCACCCTGCTATCTCCTTGGACGCCCACGAAACAGCATAAGTGCTGAGCTGGGTTCACATTTCCCCAGTGGCGCTCCAGGCGTTTCAAATCTCTGCTACCCCAAACTCAAGCTCAGCACCAATGAAGCCCAGCCTGTAGCGCTTTATCTAAGCGCCAAAACCCACCAAACACACCCCAGGAACCCCTGATCTTACGGGAAGTGGGGCTTAGCACATCTACTATCAACGCCTCTAACCAAGTTCGCACTTCTTCTAAGCTTGACTTCCACAAAACCTCCGATGTTCACCTGGGCCCGATGGGGTATCCGGGAGAAATCAAGCTTAGCAACCGCGCTATCTCCCCAGCCCTCCGGCTGCACATGTGCCGAGCTTGAATTTCAGGATGATGGAACTCCAAACCGCCCGGAAGAATTCGGAACGCAAGCTGTAGCACGACTCCTAAGCTCCCTTTTCCACTCTGAATGATCTAAGTCCCTAAAACTCCCGAAGAAAGTGGAGCTTAGATAATACGCAGCCTTTTAGGATTCGTAGTAATGACAAGATCACGCAAGGCTTCACACATGCTGAGCTGGACTTTGCGTTTTACTGCTCTCCTCCACCGGGCTTTTCGGATATTTGCTACCCAGAACTCAAGCTCAGCACCAATGAAGCCCAACCTGTAGCATTTTGCCTAAGCTCCAAAACCCGCCCAACGCATCCCAGGAACCCTGGCTTTCCTGGGAAGTGGAGCTTAGGGCATCTACTACCATCATTCCCAAGAGACCCACAACAGAAAACCGCCCTGCCGCACGTGTGCTGAGCTTGAGTTTCGGGATTATGGAGCTCTAAAGCACCCCGGAATAATCAGAACTCAAGCTCAGTAAAAATGAAGCCAGACCTAGAGCATGCTCCTAAGCTCCCATTCCCGCCCAGACAATCCGAATCCCCAAATCCCTGGAGGAAGTGGAGCTTAGAGAATGTAATACACCGCCTTACCCACCAAAGCAAGGCCCCTCCCTACTCTGCCCGCACCCCGCGGAGGTAAGCGTCGATAAGCCATTCGCGGTCTTCGGGCAGATCAAAAAGAGCGTGTCCGGCAGGGGGCCGCGTCACTATAGCTAACCCAATCTGGAATTGCAGAACAGTCATGTCAGGGCCAACGAGACCCGGCGGCCTTCGCCCGATCCAGCACTGCTTCTGCCTGGCCCAGCACGTGGGCACGTATCGCCTTGATCTGCTCGACGATCTCTTCTATGCCGGGGGTCTCGACCATGCGCATGGCAAACGTGGCGATCTTCTGCCGGGCAACGGCATGCGCATAGTTCCGCCACGCCTGCTCGGGGTCTGCGTCCCAGGTTTCCAAGCATTCCGCTATGGCAGCCTCCGCCTCTTCTGCGGTTTCGCAAACAATGCCCAACAGCAGGTCTTCCCTGGTGGGAAAGTTGCGGTACAGGGTGGCGATGCCCACGCCAGCGGTTGACGCAATGGTGCGCAGGGACACGTCTGACCCCTGTTGGGCGATGAGGAATCGGGCAACCCGGAGTATTTCTTGTCGGTTTTCTTGCGCGTCTTTCCGCATGGCGTGCAGCTATCCTTCCCAGTTTTCCGCAATGAGCTCGGTGTTTCTCGTTATGCTTGCATTTTACTATACGGAGCGTTATGCTCCAGATAAAGCGGAACGAAATGCTCCACTAAAGATAGTTTCAAGACATTGAAGGAGACCATTCCATGTCCATCACAACCGCGCCCACCAGCGCAAAGACGGCCGAACCCACCACGGCAACCACCAACACCAACGCCGCCGAAAACACCACGGCCAGCAAGCAATATCTCAAGCTCGCCGGCCTCATCCTGGGGTTGAGCACCATTCTGCTGCTCATGTTGTTGTCGTTTGTCACGCCACTGCTGAACTCCGAGGCGAAGGATTTGCCGCTCGCGGTCGGCGGCCCCGACATGGTGACCACCAAAATCACCCAGGGTCTGGAGGCCAAATCCCCCGACGCCTTCGCCGTCACTAACTACAGCACCGCCGAGGAAGCCACCGAGGCCGTGCGAAACCGGGAGGCCATCGGCGCCATCACCGCAGGTCCCGATGGCATCACCATTGTGACGGCCAGCGCCGCCGGCACTCCCTATTCCACCATCTTGAAGCAGATCGGCGAGGGCCTGTCCCAAACCGGCCAGCCCATTCACTACACCGACGTCGCGCCCCTCACCGCGAAGGATCCGTCCGGTTCCGCCATTAGTATGCTGGCATTGCCCATGATTTTCGGTGGCATGTCCTCAGCAGTCGCCTTCAGCACCATGTTTAAGAAGTCCCGCCGCAAGCAGATCATTGGCGCAATCGGTGTGGCAATCCTAGGCGGCCTCATCGCTTCGGCAACCCTGTACTTCGGGTTTGGCGCTTTCGAGGCAAACTTCTGGCCCACCACCGCCGTCATTATGCTGGGCATCGCCGCGATTTCCCTCACCGTTTTGGGCTTGAATTCCCTGCTTGGGTTCGCGGGCATCGGCCTGGGCGCCGTCTTGATGCTGTTCGTCGCCAACCCGCTGTCCGGCCTGGCCACCGGCGCCGCTTGGCTGCCCAGCCCGTGGGGCACGCTCGGCCAATACTTGCCGCTTGGGGCCGCCGGCACCGCCATTCGCTCCTCCGCGTTTTTCGACGGCGCCGCCATGGGTCAACCCGTCACCGTCCTGGTGTGCTGGATTGTGGTTGGCCTCGGGTTGGCGGCCGCCGGCGCGTGGCGGGCTCGTCGATAAGCTTTACGACGCCCGACGCAGCGCGATTCGCAGCAAATACAGGGGAAACATCGGCGCAAAGAACATGATAAACCCAACGAGCGTCATCACGTTGGGATCCCCGAAACCGTAAAGCGCGGTGCGCACAACCGGCACGAAACACAGCGCGGGAACCACTTGCGACAGGCGTAACGCCAACCGCAGGAGCAGGTTCCCGCGCAATAGTTGTGTATAACCCAATGGAACAGCATCGCGCCGAAGCTGGCGATCCCACAGCCCGGCGACCACGAGCATGCCCACCATCCCAACAATGGCGGCACACAATCGAAGTGTGGCGGGCAGATAGAACAGCGGCAGACTGAGCCATGCCGCCATCGCCATACTTTTCACAATGATTGTGTGCTTGTGAAAATCATGCAGCAGCTGCCGGCCCTCCGGGGGAAGCAGCATGGGGAACGCACCATAGTCGTCATCGAGCAGGTCCAGGGCGGCCTGCATGAGCATGCAGCCCCGCAGGTCAGCGAACTCATCGTCTTCGGACAGACCCATGCGCGCCATGAAGTGGAAACGACGCCAGGAATTCCCGCAGCTCCGCCCACATTTGCGCCATGTCGGCACAGTCCCGATCGGTGAGCGGCCGGTCCAATTCCACCAGGTAGTCCCGCAACGCCGCCACGGCCCGGGGTTGCGGGTGGGTATCCGTCAGGAATTCCCGGGTGGCATCCAGCTGGCCCAGGACCAGCATCAATGCCACCCGCAGTGTCGCCACCGATG